>ENA-ORCS01000001-ORCS01000001.1-marine-metagenome-genome-assembly--contig:-NODE-1-length-912135-cov-16.305357_pt1 | contig 912135 bp, 927 predicted proteins | sample MGYA00237781_ERZ508513 | MGnify/ENA primary metagenome ERZ508513 (study PRJEB26184, sample SAMN06268793) | marine metagenome | isolation source: Eden Landing Ponds, San Francisco, CA, USA | place... | reverse complement strand
CGGCGACGATGGTCAGGGGGTAGATGAGCAGCAGGATGCCGAGGGGGACGAGGATGGTCCCGCGGGTCTCGGGGTCGTCGAGCACCTGCTTGATGGTGTAGTACATCGACTCCAGGTCCTGGGCCTGGCGGACGACCACGCGGCGGACGCCGTCGATGGACACGCGCGAGCGGATGACCGGAACGACGGACTCGTCCTGGGCGCCGTCGGTCACGACGATGGCCCGGACGTCCTCGCCCGTGGCCAGCTCGGCGAGGACGCGGTCGAGTTCCTCGCCGACCTTGCGGTTGGCGCGGACGTCGCTGCCGTCGACGCCGGTGACGGCGGCGACCTCGACGGCCTCGTCGTCCACCTCGTCGGCGAGGTGGAGCCCCTCGAAGAGGACGTTCACGTCGCTGTCCTCGGGGTCTGCGGTGGCGAGTGCGACGGCCGCCTCGCGGACGGCGTCCCGGCCGACCACGGGGGTCTCGACCCCGGTCTTGCGCCCGAGGTCGTCGTCGAGGTCGACGCACAACACCAGCAGCATCACTCGACGCTAGACGAGCGGGCTATATCTGCTTTCGGGCGCGGGTCGACGACAAGGCTGGCGTCGGTCGAACAGTCGATGCCCGGTGGCCGTTTCGGTCAGCTTTTGCCGCTGGACGCCGAAACGGAGACACCGATGCTCTCCGAGGGCTGCGAACAGTGTGCCAAAGGCGGGAAGCTGGTGCTGTTCGTCTACGGCTACTGCGACCAGCGAGACTGCTTTTACTGCCCCCTCGGCGAGAACCGCAAGAACGTCACCGACGTCTACGCCAACGAACGGCTCGTCGAGGACGACCAGGACGTCGTCGACGAGGCCAAGCGCATGGACGCGCTCGGTGCCTCCGTCACTGGCGGCGAGCCCCAGGAGGCGATGGACCGGACCTGCCGGTACCTCTCCCTGCTCAAAGACGAGTTCGGCGAGGACTTCCACACGCACCTCTACACCGGCATCACGGGCGGGCGGGAGAACATGCGCCGCCTGAGCGAGGCGGGCCTCGACGAGATTCGCTTCCACCCGCCCTTCGAGCAGTGGGGCGACCTCCACGGGACCGAGTGGGAGGACATCCTCTACGTCGCCCGGGAGGAGGGCCTGACCCCCGCCTTCGAGATTCCGGGCATCCGCGCCGAGGAGGAGTTCCTGGAGTTCTTAGACGAGGGCGCCGCGGACTTCTGTAACGTCAACGAGTTCGAGATGAGCGAGGGGAACTATCGGCGGATGCAGTCCGAGGGCTTCGAGCGCAAGGAAGGCCACATGAGTGCCGTCGAGGGCAGCCACGACGTGCTGGAGGTCATGGGCGACCACCCGAAGGTTTACTTCTGTACCTCTGTCTTCAAGGACGCCGCCCAGCACCGCAACCGCCTCCAGCGCATGGCCCAGAACGTCCGCCGGCCCTTCGACGAGGTGACCGACGACGGCACCCTCGTCTACGGGAAGACGTGGGTCGAGCCGGATCGGCTGGAGGAACTGGGCGTGCCGCCGGAGTTCTACGCCATCAAGACCGACCACGTCGAACTGGCCTGGTGGCTCTTAGAGGACATGGTCGCGGAGGGCGACGTGTCCGAGGGCGAGGTCGTCGAGCAGTACCCGACGGTCGAGGGGACCGTCGTCGAGCGGTCGCCCGTGGCATAAATCGCTCTACTCATCCAGTCGTCTGAGTTTTGCTTTGAGTTTGGTCCGGGAAATTGCACCTCTGTCAGCTTTCCGATGATCGTTCGGGCAGAGGACGATTAGATTGGAGGGATCATTTGGACCTCCTTCACTCCTGGGCACGATGTGGTGCACCTCGGGTTGATCGAGTTGCGTGCCGCACCATTCGCAGTGTTGGTTCGCTCTGTCGAAGAACAGATCGTGTTTTAATTTTTCAGGGGTGGGCGGTGTTTTATCCGTAGATTCGTTTTCATCGCTTTTTGAGTCTGAGTCATCGACTGTGGTGAGAAGTGATAGCGCCGATGCTGCATCCTCCGATACAACGAAAGCCCAGGCGAGGATGCCAATGCCAGCCAGAAGAAGCCCAGTTCCGATGAGAAATGCGGGCGATCCAAACTCGAGGCCCATTGTCCAAAGGAAAATTACACCGGCGGCAATCATCACGATCGCCACACCACCCGGTGGAAGGTTGTCGATATCCTCAAGCGAGTCCAAGTCCCTTGAAATTGGATCGTCGGTCTGCCCAGAAACACCCATCGACGAACCAAGTGAGGTTGGGGCGGGCGAGGCGCTATGCGCCCGTTCCTCGAACAGGCCTTCGGCTTCCGAATATGAGTCGACCCGATGGACAGGAAGTCCCAATGATTGGAAACCAGCGAGGGTATTGTCAACGTATTTTGGCGTTACAATTCTCTCCTGCGGTTCCTTATTGTGAGTTATTTCGTACAATCCGTCCTCAAGCTTATTCAGACGCCAATTCCCCTCCCTGCGGACGACTCCCATAGAGTACAAACGACAAGCGAGGACCAAATACGTTAACCTCGTTTCAAAATCTGGTCAAGTCATTCTCGACCGACCAGCACTTCGTAGGTGTCGTATCCCAGCGCGGCGAGGAGGAAGGCGAGGGCGAGCGCCGAGAGCCGGCGGTCCTCACGGCGGACGTTCAGCGCGACCAGAGCCAGCGCGACGAGGAACGTCCAGTGGTCGTGCTTGCGGAGGTGGGATCCGAGGCGCACGTGTTCTGCACCGGCCGGCGTGGACTTGGCGGTTGCCATCGCGGCTGCCGGGCTGCCCCCGGTGAGGAAAACCCTTGTACGGGTGGCCGCCCGAGGAGAGGCCGATGTACCTCTCGCACCCGGTCCGCCGGATGCGCGACGACCCGCAGACTGGCGAGACGGTCACGCTGCTGGTCCGGGCGGTCGCGGACGACGCGGTCGACGACCTCGCCGAGCGGCTGGCCGACCTGGGCACCGTCGAGGACAGGCTCCGGTTCGCGACGGTTCGGGTGACGGTGCCCCAGGTCGCGGTGGCGGACGTCTGCGAACTGTCGGGGGTCGACTCGGTGGAGACGGCCAACACGCTCGAACTCGACGCGGCGGGTGCCGAGGAGGACGTGGACCTGGACGAGCGGTAACGGGTGTCAGCGGGGGCAACGGCGGTGGCGACCCGCAAGCGTTTACTGCTCGCCCGAAGTAGGGCGGTTATGGCCGACTGTCCACTCGCGGACGAGTGCCCCAGTTTCGCCGAGCGGATCGAGGGCATGGGGTGTCAGCACTACGGGGACCGCGGGGGGAAGGAGTGGTGCAACCACTACAGCCAGCCTATCGAGGACCTGAAGTCCCAGCCCGTCAAGCCCGGCGAGGAAGTCGTCGTGGAGGTCGAGGACATCCACGAGAGCGGGGCCGGCGTCGGCCGGACCGAGGACGGCTTCATCATCATGATCGACGGTATCCTCCCGCCGGCACGCTCGAAGGTCAAGGTGACCAAGGTGCGCTCGAACCACGCCCGCGCCGAGGAGGTAGAGCGCCTCCCCGACGACCCCGAGGACGAGGCGGACGACGAGGAGGACGCCGGGGCAGCGGACCTCGATGGGGACGCGGAGGACGCCGACGAGGAGCAGGCGGAAGACGACAACCGACCCCAACTTGGCAGTCGCGACAACTTCTGGGGGAACTGAGGGACCGGTCCGGCGAGTGCCGGCGGGGGAGACCTACTATTTTGGGCCAGCGGCTGCTCACTCCGGTATGGACCTGGAACTCGACGGCAGTGCCGTGCTCTGTACTGCCGCCTCGCGAGGGCTCGGCCTCGCGAGCGCGGAAGCCTTCGCCAGCGAGGGTGCCGACGTCGCAGTCTGCGGCAGCACCGCCGACCACGTCGACGACGCCCGCGAGACCCTGCGAGCGACGGGGAGCGGCGACGTCCTGGCAGTCCAGGCGGACCTGACCGACCCCGACGAGGTCGCGGCCCTCGTCGCGGAAACGGTCGATGCCTTCGGCGACCTGGATCACCTGGTGACGAGCGCTGGCGGCCCGCCGAGCGGTCCGTTCCTCGACACGGACGACCGGGACTGGTATCGGGCCTACGACCTGCTGGTGATGAGCGTCGTCTGGACGGTCCGGGAGGCCCACCCCCACCTCGCAGACGGCGGCGGGACGATCACCGCGATCACGTCCCGGACCGTCCGCCAGGTGCTCGACGACCTTGTCCTCTCGAACGCGGTCCGGCGGGCGGTCGACGGCCTCGTCCAGACGCTCGCCCGCGAGTTCGCCCCGGCGGTCCGGGTCAACGCCGTCCTGCCCGGGGCCATCGAGACCGACCGCATCGAGAGCATCATCGAGGCGTCCGTCGAGCGCGGCGACGTGCCGGATTACGAGGGGGGCTACCGGGACTGGGCCGCCGACGTCCCGCTCGATCGCATCGGCGAGCCCCGGGAACTCGGCGACGTGGTCGCGATGCTCGCCAGCGACCGCGCGAGCTACGTCAACGGTGTTCGACTGCCCATCGACGGCGGGAGCATCCGGGCCTAAGTCAGACCCGCGTGGGTTCCCCGACCGGCCTCAGAACTGCCCGCGGTCGCGGAGGCGGGCGACCACATCGCGGACGCGCTCGGCCTCGTCGAGCGGCGCGACCAGGGTCCGGTCGCCGTAACTGGCGACCACGAGGTCGGAGACGCCGACGGCGCTGACGTGGCCGTCCGTTGCGAGCACGCAGTCCGCCGCGTCGATGGTGAGCGCGTCACCGAGGACCGCGTTCCCGTCCTCGTCTTGCTCGCTGACCCGCAGGAGGGCGTCCCAGCTACCCAGGTCGTCCCACGTGAACGCCGCCGGGACGACGTAGACGTCGTCGGCCACCTCGAGGACGGCGTGATCGACGCTGATCGGATCGACGGCCGCGAAGCCGGCCGCGGGGTCGTCCCGGTCGAGCGCGTCGACGAGGGGCGCGAGGACCGTCTCGCGGGCGGCCGCGAGGAACGCCGTCGGCGTCCAGGCGAAGACGCCGGCGTTCCAGCGGAAACCCCGATCGACGAACTCGCGGGCCTGCGCGGCGTCGGGCTTCTCGACGAATCGATCCACGGCGAGATGGCCGCTCTCGTCGGATCCGGGCGCGATGTAGCCGTAGCCCGTGGCCGGTCGGGTCGGCTCGACGCCGACGGTCACCAGCCCCCTCGTTTCGAGTGCAGTCGCGGCGGCCGTCCGCATCGTGTCGGCGAAGTCGCCCGCGACGTGGTGGTCGCTGGGCAGGCAGCACAGCACGCACTCGCCGACCTGCTCGCGGATTCGGTGGGCCGCGTAAACGAGTGCCGGCCCGGTGTCTTTGCTCTCGGGTTCGATCAGGACGGCCGCGCCAGGTGCGGCTTCCCGGACGGCCTCGGCGTAGCGGTCGCGGGTCAGGACGTAGACCTCGTCGGCGTAGCCGGCGCGGTCGACGGTCCGCGCCAGGAGCGAGCGGTCGCCGCCGAGTTCGAGGAGTTGTTTCGGTCGGTCTCGCCGGGAAGCGGGGTAGAGGCGCGTCCCCGTCCCCCCGGCGAGCACCACCGCGACCACGGGGCGGTCCATGCTGGTGGTGGGGACCGACCGGCAGAAAAATCTGTGCGTGTCAGCACATCACCGGCGAGCGTGGACGGGACGGCGAGGGGCCGTCGACGTCCAGGCGAACGAGGCCGGGTGCGTCCCAGATTGTGCGACAGAGACGGGTACGAGGTGCCGTACTCCGAGCGACCGCGAGTCGCGGACACCCCTTCGTTTCGAGTGCAATGGACGCGAAGGAGGGCGTCGGCGTAGCCAAGTCCATTCCCGGCCCTCGCCGCGGCGTTGTCAGGGCCGGTCCGTGGCCTCGAGCAGCGGGGCCACGTCGTCAACGCCAGCGAGTTCGTCGAAGAGCGTCTCGGGGTCCGGGACGGGCGCGTAGATCGGGCGGCCCTTCCCGGTCGGCGAGGAGTCCGCGGGGCCCTCGTCGACGACGAGCCCCGCTTCCTCCAGGCTGTAGAGGGCCCGCGAGACGTCCGCCTCGGTGAGTTTGCCGACCACCGCTGCGTCGGTCTCCTCGAGGTGGTCGTTGCAGATGGCGCGAAGTTGCGCCTGGTTGGCCGGCGTCTGCCCCTCGCTGGCCGCCCGCGCGACGGCCAGCAACACCACGCACTCGTCCAGCGATGCCGAGTCGATCGCCGCGGTCCCACTCATACCCGACCCGTTCCGTCGTGGGCGTCAAAACGGTTCTTCTTCGTGCCAGCTCGTGAGAACGAACGCTGCGGCAACGCACGCGGCGTCGCCGCTCTCGGTTCAGTCACCGGCCGCGAGCGGCCACCGGTCGCCCTCGTGGGATTCGAGTCGGTCCCGTGCGTCTGGAGTGAGGCGGTACGCCGTTCCCTCCCGGACGGCGTCACCCTGATCGACGAGGTGGTCGAGGTGAGCGCTCGCCTCTCCGGGCCCGTGAAGGACGTGGATGCCCTCGAGGTCGCCGAAGAGTGCCGCGCTGACGGTCCAGGCGTCCGCCGGGCCGTCCTCGGCCAGGACGCGGACGACGCGGAGCGCGCGTTCGCCGTGGTGGGCCTGGATCTCCCTGGCGCGGGCCGTCGGATCGTCGATGGCGTCGCGGTGGCCGGGCCACGCCCGCGTGAAGTCACGGGCGGCGAGGCGATCCAGCGTGTCCAGGTACGTTGCCAGCGGCCGTTCGACGCGGACGTCCGCGCCCCCGACGTTCGGCGTGTAGACCGGAAGGAGTGCGTCGCCGGCCAGCACCTCGTTCCGGTCGGGAAGGGCGAACGCCGAGAGCCCTGCCGTGTGGCCGGGCGCGTGGACGACCTCGAGGGTCGCCTCGCCGACGTCGAACCGGTCGCCGTCCGCGAAGGGTTCGACGGTGAGGGTGCCCGAGTAGAGGTCCGTCCGCGTCGACCGGAGGCGATCGAGGAGTGGTTCCTGCTCGGCCGCCGGCATCTCCCACGCCTGGAAGGACGCCCGCTGGCGGTCGTGGACGGTATCCCAGGCGTCGGGATCGCCCCGCACCAGGTCGGCGTCGGCCTCGTGGACGTGGACCGTCGCCTCCGCCTCGTCGGCGACGGCCCCCGCGAGGCCGGCGTGGTCGGCGTGGTAGTGCGTGAGGTAGACGTCGTCGACGTCTGCGAACCCGACGCCGTGGGTCGCCAGGGCCGCCTCGAGTTCGCGCCGCGACTCGGGCGTGGCGAGACCGGTGTCGACGAGCGCCGTTCGATCGCCGTCGAAGAGGTAGACGCTGTTGTCGCCCTCGAAGAGGGTATTGCCGAGACGGAGGTGCTCCATTTCGTCGGTGAAGGAGGCCCGCACACTTCAGCGGTTTCGCACGCGAGTGACGTGTTTCGGGACCGAGCCGAGCAGTGACGGTGGGTTTATGGTCTACAGCGAGCAACAGCAAGTCAGTATGACGTCACGACTCGACCGCAGAGACCTCATCAAGGGCATCGGTGCGGCAGGTATCGTCGGCCTCGCCGGCTGTTCGGGCGATGGCGGCGACGGCGGTGACGGTGGCGATGGCGGCGACGGTGGCTCCGGCGACGGCGGTGACGGTGGATCGGGTGACGGCGGCGACGGCGGCCGGACCATCAACATGGGGATGTTGATGGGCGTCACCGGCGGCCTCGAACAGCTCGGCCCGCCGATCCGCGACGCGGCCAGCCTCGTCCCCCAACAGATCAACGACTCGGACGCGGCCGTGTCCGTCGAGACGCAGTTCGAGGACACGGGGACCGACCCGACGCAGGGCGTCAGCGGCGCGGAGGCCCTCGTCAACGCCGGCTACCCGATGGTCGTCGGCGCGCTCAGTTCCGCCGTCACTCTGCAGACGGCCCAGAACGTGTGCATCCCCAACGAGGTCGTGCAGGTGTCGCCGGCCAGCACGACGCCGGACCTGACCGACCTGGACGACAACGACTTCGTCTTCCGGACGACGCCCGGCGACGCCCAGCAGGGGGCAGTCCTCGCCCGGATCGCCAGCGATCGGCTGGACGCGAGCTCCGCGAGCGTCCTCTACCTCAACAACGCCTACGGCAGCGGGCTCGCGGACGGCTTCGCGGAGGCCTTCGAGAACCAGTTCGACGGCACGGTGCCGGCCAAGGTCTCCTTCGAGGCCGAACGGTCCTCCTACACGTCCCAGCTCGACAGCGTCCTCGCGGACGACCCCGACACGTTCCTCGTTGTCGGCTACCCCGCGAGCGGCGTCCAGATCTTCCGGGACTTCTACGCGAACTACGACGGCGACATGCCCGTCCTCGTCGCCGACGGCCTCCAGGACTCCGCGCTTCCGGGCGACGTGGGCCAGGACATGTCGAACGTCAGCGGCACGGCACCGAGCGGACAGGGGCCGGGCCTGGAGACGTTCAACAGCCTGTACTCGGAGGCCTTCGACGCCGACCCCGCCGGCCAGCCGTTCATCAAGCAGGCCTACGACGCGGCGGCCGCGCTGGTACTGGCCAACGCCGCGGCCGGCGAGAACGCCGGCACCGCCGTCCGTGACAGCCTGCGGCCGGTCACGTCCTCGGGCGGGACCGAGGTCACGGCGGACAACCTCGTCGAGGGCGTCGAGATGGCGGCAAACGGCGAGGAGGTCAACTACCAGGGTGTCTCCGGGAACATCGAGTTCGACGAGAACGGCGACCTGGCCTCTGCCAGCTACGACTACTTCGAGTTCTCGAGCGACGGCCTCGAGGTCGTCGACTCGGTCACGCCGCCGTAATCCGGGCGACCCTGTTCAGCCACCGAGGAAGTCCTCGCGGACCTCCTGATCCGCGAGGAGCGCGTCGCCGGTGTCCTCGTGGCGGTTCTGTCCTTGCACGAGCACGTATCCGCGATCACAGCGCCGCAGCGCCTCCTTCGCGTTCTGCTCGACCATGAGGATCGCCGTCCCGGCGTCGTTGATCGCCTCGATTCGGTCGAGCATCTCGTCGACGAGGTCGGGCGCCAGCCCGGCGCTCGGCTCGTCGAGCAGGAGGAGGTCGGGATCGAGCATCAGGGCCCGGCCCATCGCCAGCATCTGCTGTTGTCCGCCGGAGAGCGACCCGGCCGTCTGGCCCGTGCGCTCGCCGAGGATCGGGAAGCGGTCGTAGACGCCCTGGAGCCGGTCCTGTGGCACCGAGTCGAGGATGTACGCGCCCATCTCCAGGTTCTCCTCGACGGACAGCGACGGGAACACGTTGTCCGTCTGGGGCACGTAGCCGATGCCCCGGTGGATGATCTGCTCGGGGGGCAGCCCGGCGATGTCCTCGTCGTCGAAGACCACCTCGCCGCCCATGTACGTGGTCAGGCCGAAGACGGTCTTCATGACCGTCGACTTGCCCGCCCCGTTCGGGCCGACGATGCTCACGAACTCGCCCTCGCCGACGTCCATGTCGACGTCGGTCAGGATCTGGAGGTCGCCGTAGCCCGCGTCCAGGTCCCGCACCGCGAGGAGGCTCATCCGTCCACCTCCCCGCCGAGGTAGGCCTCGAGAACGCGCTCGTCCTCGCGAACCTCGCTCGGCGAGCCCTGCGTCAGGACGGCCCCCTGGTGGAGTACGATCACGGGGTCGCAGTGGTTCATGATGACGTCCATGTCGTGTTCCACGAGGAGGAACGTCAGCCCCCGGTCGCGCAGTTCGTGGATCCGGTCCAGCAGTTTCGTCTCCAGCGTGGGGTTGACCCCCGCCAGCGGTTCGTCCAGGAGCACCATCGTGGGATCGGTCATGAGGACGCGGGCGAGTTCGAGCAGTTTGCGCTGGCCGCCAGAGAGGTTGCCCGCGTACTCCGTCGCGAGGTGGTCCAGTTCGAGGAACTCCAGGGTCTCCCAGGCCTCCTCACGGAGGGCGGTCTCCTGTTCGATCACGGCTCCGCGTGCCCCCGGCAGTACCGACCGCCAGAGCGTCTCGCCACGCTGGTCGCGCGGCGCGAGCATCACGTTCTCCAGGACGGTCATCTCCGAGAGTTCGCGGGCAATCTGGAACGTCCGGACGAGGCCCGCCCGGGCGAGGCGGTCGGCGCGGTGGGTCGTGACGTCGTCGCCGTCGAAGACGACCGCGCCCGCGTCGGGTCGCTGGACGCCCGTGATCAGGTCGAAGGTCGTCGACTTGCCCGCCCCGTTCGGGCCGATGAGGCCCGTCAGGGTGCCGGCCTCAACGTCGAAGGTCGCTCCGTCGACGGCCACGATCCCGCCGAACTGCTTCGTAAGGCCCCGCACCGTGAGCAGCGGCTCGTCCCCGTCGGTCGCCTCGGGTTCCCGCCCGCCGGCGGCGTCGGCGCCACTCATCCGTCTCCCTCCTCCGTGCCGCGGTCGGTCAGGTCGATGGGCGAGGCGACCTCCTTGCGGTGCCCGAGGAGTCCCTCCGGGCGGTTCTGGATGAGGTAGATCAGGACGACGCCCAGCAGGACGAGGCGGAGCGCCGAGACGTTGACGTCCGACAGGGAGTAGGCGACGAGGGGCGTCAGGTCCAGCCCGCCGAGCGCGGCGATCGCGTCGTACAGCGAGTTGGGCGCCGCCCCCACGTCGACGTAGCCCGTCACGATCCGCCTGACGAAGTTTGGACCCTCGAAGAGGAGGCTCGCGAAGGCCGCGCCGCCGAGGATGCTCCCGGTGTTCGAGCCCGCGCCGCCGATGATCAGCGCGACGAACACGTAGAACGTGTAGATCGGCTGGAACATCGTCGTCGAGACGTAGCCGCCCGAGAGCCGCCAGAGGATGCCGCCCAGGCCCATCAGCGCACAGCCGACCGCGAAGGCCTTGACCTTGAACAGGCGCGTGTCCTTGCCGAGCGCCCGCGCGACGACCTCGTCCTCGCGGACCGCCTTGAGGACGCGGCCGAAGGGTGAGTTGCCGACGCGTCGGAGTAGCCAGTAGACGAGGCCGACCGCGACGACGAGCATCGTGGCGTACACCCAGCCCTCGACGACCGACGGCTCGATCCCGGCCGCGGACGCGGCGTCGAACAGGGCGCTCCCGAGGCCGTTCGGGGGCGAGCCGGCCTCGCCGGGATTCTGGTAGAAGAGCGTCCGGATCGGGTTCTCGGGGAGGTTCATGCCACGCGAGCCGCCGGTCCCGAGTTGCACGCTGCCGATGGAAAACTCCTGGAAGACCGGCGACCGGAACACGCGCCGCACTATCTCCGCCATCGCCAGCGTCACGATCGCGAGGTAGTCCCCGCGGAGGCGGAGCGCCGGCAGCGCAGCCAGGAGGCCGAGGACCGTGGCGGCGAGGACGCCGCCGACGATGCCGATCGGGAGGGGGAGCCCGAGTCCCGGGAAGGTGTTCGTCGTGGGCGAACTGAGGATCGCCATCGTGTAGACGCCGACCGCCATGAAGCCGGCCACGCCGATGTTGAACAGGCCCGCGTAGCCCCACTGGACGTTCAACGCGAGGACGAGGATGGCGTACACCCCAGAGAGGAACGTGATGCGCCGAAGGGTGTCGACGATGCCGTTGAAGTTGTACCCGAGGAGCACCGACACCACGGTGAACAGACCGTACAGCGTCAGCGCGAATACCAGCAGCAGTCGCGCGTCGCTGGTCGAGACGAACGACCGGACCCCGTCCGCGACGGCGTCGACGCGGGACCCCACGGGGCCCCGCCGGTCCTGGTCGCTCACGCCGTTCTCACCCCGCCCATGATACCGGACGGCCTGACCAGCAGGACGGTGATCATCACCAGGAAGGCCGCCACGACGACGAGGCTCTCGGGGAGCCAGACCAGCGACAGGCGGCTCGAGATGCCGATGATCACGCCGCCGACCATGGCGCCGTAGACCGAGCCGATGCCGCCGAGGATGACGGCCGCGAAGATGAGCAGGAGGAGGTCCCACCCGAGGGACATCGAGAGGGTCCCCCGCTCGAGGGCGACCAGGAAGCCGGCCGCGCCGGTGAGCGCCCCGCCCAGGAGCCACGTCGTCAGGACGACCCGCTCGGTCGGGATCCCGGTCACGCGCGCGAGGTCCTCGTTGTCGGCCATCGCCCGCATCGCGGTGCCGAGTTTCGTGTACCGCAGGACGACGTGGGTCGCGAGCATCAGCAGGGCCGCGACCACGACGAGGGTGATCTCGTGGGCGCCGACCGAGATCGAACCGACGCCGATCGGGATGGCCACGGACGGCGTGACCTGCCCCGCCGTGAGTCCCCGAGGGCCAGCCTGGAGCCCGAAGACGAGGAGGTACCGCAGCGCGAGCGCGACGCCGACACTCGCGATGAGGAGTGCGATGCCGGACTGGTCGCGCATCGGCCGGAAGACGATCCGGTCGATGGCGACGGCGAGGACGGCCGTGAACGCGGCCGCCACGACCAGCCCCGCGACGATCGCCAGCGGCGCGTTCGTCACGCTCAGGCCGAGGGTGTTCGTGTTGAGGGTGTACGGGCCGCCGAGGTGGACCAGCGAGCGGATCGAGAAGTCGCCGAGTCCCGCGACGAGGAAGGCAGCGATCCAGCCGGAGATCGCGCCGCTCGTGACGAGGTCGCCGTGGGCGAAGTTCGCGAAGGAGAGGATACTGTAGGTCATCGCCAGGCCGACGCCGGCGAGCCCGTAGGACATCCCCAGGATCGTTCCCTCCCAGAGGTAGCCCGCCAGGGTCACTGTCCCGAGGCCGCCCGAGTAGAGTAGCCAGCCAAGGTGGGCGAGGAATGCCAGTCCAACCAGCCAGAGAATCGCCACCAGCGGACGCGCCCCGGCCGCGCCGAGCAGTCCCCAGCCGGACTCCCGCTCTGTCATATCCCCGCTCTGGAGCGCCGAGAGTAAAAGGTTGCCACATCCCCGCGAGCGGGTCAGAGCGTCCGATGGCGGCCGCGGGGGCCGCTCACTCCTCGAAGACGAAGGTGCCGTCAGTCTGGATCTGCTCGCCGTCAACGACGATCTCGCTGTCCTCGCTCATGTCGACGATCATGTCGACGTGGACCGCCGACTCGTTGCGCTCGTTGTCCTCGCCGACCGTGTCCTCGTAGGCCCGCCCGACGGCCATGTGGACGGTGTCGCCCATCTTCTCGTCGAAGAGCATGTTGTAGGTGAACCGGTCGACGTCGCGGTTCATGCCGATGCCGAGTTCGCCCAGGCGGCTGGCCCCCTCGTCAGTGTCCAGGACCTCCGTCAGCAGGGCCTCGTTCTTCGCCGCGGCGTGGTCGACGACGTCGCCGTCCTCGAACCGCAGGTAGACGTCCGTGACCTCCCGGCCCTGGTGGTACAGCGGCATGTCGAAGAGCACCTCGCCCTCGACGCTGTCGGGGATCGGCGCGGTGAAGACCTCGCCCCCGGGGAGGTTGTTCTCGCCGTAGTCGTTGAGCGGCGGATTCCCGGCGATGGACATCGTGACGTCGGTCGTCTCGCCGCTGCGGATCCGCACCTCGTCTGCGCCCTCCAGGATGTCGACGAGCTGGGCCTGGTGGTCGCGGACGGCCTCCCAGTCCTTGGCGACCGCGTCCCAGACGAAGTTCTCGTAGGCCTCGGTGCTCATCTGGGCCAGCTGGGCGTGGGAGGCGGTGGGGTACTGGGTGAGACACCAGGTCTTCGAGAGGCGCTCGTTCAGGAGCGGCTGGGTGGCCGTGCCGTAGGCGGCGGTGGTCTCCGGGTCGACGTCCGCCGTCTCGGTGACGTTGTCGCTCCCCCGGATCGCGACGTAGGCGTCCATTTCCTCGTAGAGGGCCATCTCGTGGGCAGGCAACTCGAAGTCGCCGTCGTGGTTCCGGAGGAAGGCGCGCTGGAAGCGCTTGCCGGCCCGGTTCTGGACGACGAGCGGGTGGGCCTCGCGGTCGGCCACCAGTTCGTGGAGCGCGACGACGAGGTCCTCGGCCTGTGGGTGGGCGTCGATCACCACGTTCTCGCCCGCCGAGAGGTCGATGGAGTGATCGACGATGGTCTCGGCGTGCTCGCGGATGCGCGGGTCCATGGCTCGGGGTGCGGGCCCGTCGCGCAAACGCTTTTGGATGCAACGTCTGAGAGTTCAGTCCGGTCGTGAAGGTCCAGTCGAAGCAGGTCGGAGGTAGTGTGATGGCACACTAACTTTTTACCGGAGAAGGACGTCCCTCGAAGCATGAGCAGTTATAGCGTCGACGCCGAGAGTAAGGTGTCGGGCAATCAGGCCAACATCCCGGCGCGTATCCGACGGGAACTCGATATCGACGACGGAGACCACCTCCGGTGGCAGGTCGAAGACGACGGGTCCCTTCGTGTGACCGTCGTCCAGCAGAAAACTGGAACGTTCGCGGAATTCGACGGGTACGAGGGTGACACGGAGACGGACGTAACCGCCGAACACGATGCTTGGGGCGTCGATTCGGAATAGATGTCCCGAGCCCTTCTCGATACGTCAGTTCTCTTCGCGGCAGCCTATCGAAGAGATGGGATGCACGCTGACGCGCTACCTATCCTTCGAGGTATCGACGACGGGTCACTCCCGGAAGCGGCCGTGCTCGATTTCGTTCTCGCAGAGACAATAAACGGGTTGACGACCCATTCGGGCCACAATGCAGCGGTAGACCTTCTCGACCGCATCGAGGAGAACGCGCGATTTACTGTCGTTTCGCTCACGTCCGACGAGTTTGCGACCGGGAAAGCGATTTTCAGACAGCACCGGCCGTTTTCATTGGTCGATGCGTCGATTGTCGCCTTCGCACAAGTCGAGGGAATCGAGTACCTGTATGCGTTCGACGACGACTTCGACGCTGCAAATGGGCTTTCGCGGCTCTCCACGGCCAAGAACCCCTACGACCCAACCTGAATGATCGTTCGCCTCACCCGCCGCCCTTGCCGCGGTCGACGCCCTGCCTGAACTGCGTCAGAGTGCGCCGGACCATGAGGTAGACGAAGAAGACGAAGGCGATCATGAGGACGACGATCGCCGCGAGGACTGGATCGACCATGCCGCCCGTACAGACTCTGTGGGCATAGGGATTGTGCCACCCCCCGACGGTCGGTGTGGCGAATCGGTGGGCGACCGGTCACGACAGGGCGTCGGCCAGGATTCCCCGGAGGTCGTAGAGGTTCGCCACGACGGCGCACCCGACCATCACGGCCGTCGCCACGAAGAAGCCGAGGGCACCGACGGTGTCGAGCATCCGTTCCGGGGCGAGGAAACCGAAGGCGATGACCGAGGCAGCGAGGACGGCGAGGACGACCGTCCCGAGCGCACCCAGCACCGCGAGCGGTGAGTGTGGCGGCACGTTCGTGTCACGTGGATGCAGTGTAATGTGCGTTGTGTCCGGACGTGGTGGTCGGCAGACGTGCTACGAGGGCTGCGTTCCCGGTGGACAAAACTGATACTGACCGGCGATCAATCGTCGCCAAATGTCCCTGCTGCCCTCCAGGCCGGACGCCGAGCCGTCGGAGGACGCGGGGCCGCGCGTCATCGGCGTGGACGACGACGCGGCCGACGACGTCCTCGCCGCGCTCTCCTCCGGCACGGCCCGGTCCCTCCTGTCCGCCCTCCACGACGACCCCGCACCGCCCTCCGAACTCGCCGACGCGTGTGACACCTCCCTCCAGAACGTCCAGTACCACCTCGGCAAGCTCGAGAACGCCGGGGCCGTCGAGGTGGTCGACACCGCCTACTCCGAGAAGGGGCGCGAGATGGACGTCTACGCCCCCGCCGACCAGCCGCTCGTGGTCTTCGCCGGCGGGGAAGAGGACGGATCGACGCTTCGCACCGCCCTCGCGCGGCTCCTCGGTGCCGTCGGCGTCCTCGCACTCGTCAGCCTCCTCGTGCAGATGCTCGCCGAGACCGTCCCCGTCGGGGCGCCGACCGGTGGCGACGGTGCCGGCGGGGGCGGTGGTACAGTCGGCGACGGCGGTGCCGGCGGAGCCGACGCCGCCGATGGGGGCGACGCCGCGTTCCAGGGTGAGACGACGGCCACCCCAGCGGACGGCGCGGACGTCCAGATCCAGGGCGGCGAGGCGACGTCGACGCCGGCCCCGACGCCATCGGGCGACGGGGGAAGCGGATCGACCCTCGGCGAGGAAGCCACGCGCACCGTCGACGTTGTGACGGATGCGCCCGAACCCGCCGAGACACCGGCGCGAACGGTCGGCGAGACCGTCCGGGACACCACGACCGAGGTCGCGACGACGGCCGCCGACGGTGCGGGGCAGGCCGCCGACCAGGTCGCCGGCGGCCTCCCGCCAGGACTGCTCTTTTTCGCCGGCGGGCTGTTCGTGCTCGGCGTCGTCGGCGTCGCCTGGTACGTCTCGACGCGTCGCTGAGAAGGGGGGCGTCCGATCGGGAAGGCTCAAATCGCCGTTTGAGTCTCCGCCGGCTACAATATCTCCCCGGCCGTCCTCGAGCGTGCGGCGGCACGCTTCGGCCCTCCCCCACGACTGCCTGCCTACAACGTTTCCGTCGCGAACGTCTCGCCGTCGGGCGTTCGCAGGTCTACCCTGACGCCGTCCGGTGCGTTCTCGACCGTCGCGTAGCCGGGCCGGTGCCACCGGGGGTCGGCGTGACTGCCGGGATTGACGACCGGCGTCCCCCCGACGTCGCCGATGTGCGGCTCGTGACTGTGCCCGACGAGCGCCGCGTCGGCGTCTTCCTGGCGCGCGAGGAGCGACAGCGACGTCTCGTCGTGTTCGTGCCCGTGAGCGACGACGAACCGACGGTCGAGTGCCGTCACGACGCGCGTCGCGGGCAGGCGCTCGCGCACGGCCGGACCGTCGTTGTTGCCGTGGACGGCGGCCAGCGTCGTCGCCTCGCGCTCGAAGCCGTCGAGGACGGCAGCGGTGGTAAAGTCGCCGGTGTGGACCACCGTCTCGGCCTCGCGGACGGCCGTCAGGGCGGCCCCCGTCAGGTGGGTGGAGTCCGAGCCGTGGGTGTCGCCGATGACGACCAGCACGGCCGGTCGGACGCGCGCCGACGCAAAGAGTGGTCGGGTCCCCCCGACGGCCGGGTCCCCCGGACCGCCGACTATTTGACCCGGGGAAGCGACCCACCGGGCATGGCCGGGAGCAGGTCGGTCGTCATGGCCGCACTGATCGCCAACGGCGCCATCGCCGTCATGAAGTTCGTCGGCTTCCTGCTGACGGCGAGTCCGGCGATGCTCTCGGAGACCTATCACTCCATCTCGGACACCGGCAACCAGGTCTTCCTCCTGATCGGCATCCGGTACAGCGGTCGGGCGGCGGACGCCCGCCACCCGTTCGGCTACGGGAAGGCCCAGTTCTTCTACAGCTTCCTCGTCTCGGTGCTCCTCTTTGGCATCGCCGGCTGGGAGAGTGCGACCCACGGCTTCCACAAGATACAGGAGGCCCTCGGCGGCGGCCACGCCGGCCCGACGACGGGAACGATCGAGTTTCTCGGGTTCAGCTACACTCCACAGGTTCCCTTCGACCCCGTCTACGTCAACTACGTCGTGTTGCTCGGCGCCATCGTCTTCGAGACGTGGGCGCTCTGGAAGGCCCGCGCCGAGATGCGCCGGCAGATGGACGAGCACGGCTGGGAAAACTACCGGGAGGCCTTCTCGCGGACGAGCGACGTGACGACGCTGACGGCGCTCACCGAGGACACCATCGCCCTGGGGGGTGCGGGCCTCGCACTGTTCGGGATCTTCCTCTCCAGACAGCTCGGCGACCCGATCTACGACGCGGTCGCGGCGCTCCTGATCGGCCTCATGCTGATGGGCTTTGCCCTGGCGCTGGCCTGGCAGAACAAGCGCCTCCTCCTGGGCGAGAGCGTCGCCCCCGAACGGCAAGCGGAGATCCGCTCGATCGTCGCGAGCCGCGACGACGTCGACGAGGTGCACGACCTCCGGACGGTGTTCTTCGGCCCGGGCCAGATCCTCGTGACCGTCGACGTCGACTTCGAACTCGGGCTGGACACGAAGGAGATCGAGGCCGCCATCGACGACATCGAGGACGCGGTCACCGCGGCGGAACCCGACGTCCTGCGAGTCTACGTCGAGGCCACCTGACGGCCACGGGGTGCGGGCGGGCGCGTCGCCGAGTCGAACCACGTAAGCCACCGCGCGAACGAATGGGCGAGCATGAAACTCGCGCGGATGGAGACGGACGAGGGCGTAATCGAGGGCGAGTACGCGGACGGGCAGGTGACGACGGAGGCCGGCGACACCTACGCCGTCGGCGAGGATGGTTCGTTGCTGGCGCCGAGCGAACCGGGGACGTTCTACTGCGTGGGGCGGAACTTCGCCGCGAAGATCGACCAGATGGACTACGACGTGCCGGACCTGCCCGACTGGTTCATCAAGCCCGCGGTGTCGCTCCACCACCCCGACCAGCCCATCGAATACCCCCGCTGGACGGACGAACTGACCTACGCCGGGGAACTGGCCGCGGTGATCGACGAGCCGTGCCACGACCTGGCAGACGAGGACGAGGTCAGCGAGGTCCTGCGCGGCTGGTCGATTCTCAACGACCTCGACGCGCTCGACCAGGAGCGCCGGACGGCCCGGAAGGCCTTCGACGGTTCGGGGCCGCTCGGCCCCGTGATCGAGACGGACCTCGACCCCCGGGGCATCGACATGACGACCCACGTCGGCGGCGAATTGCGCCAGGAGGCCAACACCGACATCATGATTTTCGACCCGTACGAGACCATCGCCTTCCTCTCCGAGCGCTACACCTTCCGGCCCGGGGACGTGATCTCCTTCGGGAGTCCCGCCAATCCGGGACTGCTCGAACCCGGCGACGACGTGGAGATCTGGTACGAGGGGATCGGCACGCTACGGAACGAGGTCGTCGCCCCTGGCGACACCTGATGGCGTTCGTCTGCGGAAATATAATATAAACATTTGATTTTGACGAGTTGTCCGTATGCGTTATCAGGAGCAATAATTCGTTAGGTGCGTTTTTCTCGGTCCGGCGTGAGGAAGCCACCAATGCGGTGTCCCCGATGCGATGAGCAGATCCGGGACGACGTCTCCTACTGTCCGGAGTGTGGCCTGGCCGTCGACGAACTTCGCGACCGCCTCGCCGCCGGGACCTGCCCGCGCTGCGAGGCGGAGGGAACGGGGGCGGTAGACTCCTGCCCAGAGTGTGGCCTCTCGCTGGAAACCCTGCGTAACCGCGTCGACGTGGCAGGAGAACGCGGCGCGCACAGCCCCGAGGCCCCGGACGCGACCAGCACCGGCCCGGACCGGACATCCGATAGCCCACCCGGCAACGCCGCCAGCACCAGCGGGCAGAATCGGCAGCCAGGCCGGGCGAACCGGCAGCGACAGGGCCACTCGGGCCGACGACCGAGGGCGAACGCTGGACTGCTATCCGGGATTTCGGTTCCCAGCGCCATCGGCTTCGGCGGCGCCGCCTACGTGGCCAGCCTGGTCGTCACGATTCTCCTCGCAAACGTCGCAGTTCCCGGTACGTACTTCGAGAACTCCCCGATCGGTCCGCTGCACACTGGTGGCTGGTTCATGTACGGCGCCCATCAGGTGCAGATCGCCGAAACGACCGGTCCCGGGACGGGCCAGACCGTCAACGTTCTCGAAGACGTCGTCACCACTGGAGGCGCCGCGCTCACGATACCGCCGCCAGTGTTCTATCTGGTCCCACTGGTCGGCCTGTTCCTCGCCGGGGTGGCGACTGCCCGGTGGTACGCGACGGATCCGTGGCAGGTGACAGTCGCGACTGGCGCGGCCGTCGGCGGGTTGCTCGGCGTCGGCTACCTCGCGCTCGCGCTGTTGGTGGGCCAGACGGTCTTTTCGATCAGCGCCTTCGGCGCCACCGCGGCCCCGGCGGTGGACCAGACGGTTCTGTTCATGGGCGCGGCGTACCCGGTCATGGCGGGCGGCCTCGGCGGGGTGGTCGGGTCGCTATGAGCGAGCGACGGTTCCGCCTGGCCTTCGTCGTCGGGTTGGTCGTCCTCGCGGTGATCGCCGTGCTGCTCGCACCGGGTGGCACGGGTGGCCTCATGCCAGGCGCGACTCAGGTAACCGGCCAGTCCGCCCAGCAAGGTGGTGGCTTCACGCAGTCCCAGTCCGAGGCGACCGGCCAGCAATCGAGCCAGCAGGTCGTCGACCGGGTCGAGGTGACCGAGGTCACCGGAACGAAAATCCGGAATGGCGAGGTTGGCGTCGTTCGCGTCACCGTCCGGCGGTCGCCCGGCGCCTCCGCGGTCGACCTCTCCGAGGCGACCGTGCGCCTGACCGGGGAAAACGGCAACGTCGTGCTGGACCACGAGGGCGACCCCGACGCCTCGTTCGGCGTGGCCAGCGTCCACGACGCCGACGGCTCGCTCCCGGTGTTGAACGACGCCGCCGACCGCGCGACCCTCGTGATCGATCTCGGCGAGGACGACGTCGACGCCGACGGTCCCAGGGCCCTCCCCTGGACGCTCGCGGCGGGGGAGTCCGGCGAAATCGCCGTCTCCACCGACTCCGGAACGTCGACGGTCGTCCAGATCACTGTCCCTGAGGACGCCGGAGACGGGCCCGTGGCCCTCTCGTGAGGGGCGGCGCGGCACTGTCGCGTCGTGTCGCAGGCGTGATGTGTGAGGAAGTAGCGCGGGTTCGCTTCACACGACCGTCCCGTCGCCGTCTCCGTGTTACATCGGCCCTAGCTAGTGTGTCGCATTCACGTTAGCCACCTAGAGTCATACAAGGAATACCGAGGGATTAAGGAGTATTATCATTAAAGATCATAACATATTTTTACGGCGGGTGCTTCGGCCGGGTTGCCGAGAGACACGCGACACGGATCGCGGTCACCCTTACACCACATGACACACGACGATTCAGGTACGGACGAAGTTGCGAGTCGAGTCCGAGACACGGAACCGTTCGTCCGCGACGTCGACAACGACGCCGCGCGCGAGTTCCGCGAGATGCTGGACGACCAGACCTTCACGTTCGCGCCGGGCATCTACCACGCCCTGGACGGCCGTCTCGCCGAGATGGCCGGCCACGACGCCATCTACATGTCGGGCTACTCGACAGTCCTGGGCCAGTTCGGCTTCCCGGACTTAGAGATGGTCACGATGACCGAGATGGTCGAGAACGCAAAGCGCATCGTGGAGGCCTCCAGCCTCCCGGTCGTCGCCGACTGTGACACCGGCTACGGCGGCGTCCACAACGTCCGCCGCGCCGTGCGCGAGTACGAGAAGGCCGGCGTCGCCGCGGTCCACATCGAGGACCAGACGTCCCCGAAGCGCTGTGGCCACATCGCGGGCAAGCAGATCGTCTCCCGCGAGGAGGCAGAGGCCCGCTTCAGCGCCGCCGTCGACGCGAAGCAGGACGAGGACACCGTCATCATCGCCCGGACCGACGCCTACGGCTCGGCCAACGGCGACTGGGACGAGCACCTCGAACGCGGCCGGATCTACGCCGACGCCGGCGTCGACCTGGTCTGGCCCGAGATGCCCGACCCGTCCCGCGAGGACGCCGAAAACTACGCCGAGACCATCCACGAGACCCACCCCGACCTCGACCTCGCGTTCAACTACTCCAGCTCGTTCGCCTGGAGCGAGGAGGAAGACCCGCTCACGTTCGAGGAACTGGGTAACCTGGGTTACAAGTACATCTTCATCACGCTGTTCGGCCTCCACTCGGGCGCCCACGCGGCCTACGAGGACTTCAAGAACCTCGCCGAGAACGACGAGGTCGGCCAGTTCGACCTCGAGGACCGCTACCTGGGCCACGAGACCGAGAGCCACCACGAGCTCTCGTTCGTCCCGCGCTTCCAGGACATCGAGGCGCAGTTCGACCCCGAGGCCAAGGCCCGGCAGGAGGCGTCCGCCGGCTTCACCGAGGAGGGCGACACCGTCCTGACCTCGGAGTCCAGCGACGACGACTGATCGGTCACGCGGTCTCCGATTTCTCTTCTTTCACACTCCGGCGAGCGGCCTCGCCGGTCGTGGCGCGCACGTGCCCGCGAGACGATTCTGACACCTTTAATAATGGGCGAGCCGATGTATCGTTTGACTTCGAATGACTGCACACGACGAGCGACTCCACGACCGGACCTTCGTGCGGACGTTCTTCACGACGCCGACCGCCGAACAGGGCGAGGGCGACTCCGCGAAGAAGCTACGAAGCGCCATCGAACTCCGCGGCATGCAGGCCCCCGACGTCTGGGTGCCCGACAACGAGGACGCGACCGCGCCCAACATGCGCGACGAGGGCGCCGAGAACATCGCCGAGGTCGTCGCCGAGGGCGGCGCCGACTTCCCCGGCGAGATCCACCCCCGCGTCGTCTGGCACCGCGACAGCCCGGAGACGCGCTACCGCGGCTTCCGACACATGCTCGAGATCGCCGACCCCGCCAACGGCGCCGTCGAGAACATCGACGGCTTCGTCATCCCCGAGGTCGGGGGCATCGACGACTGGAAGAAGGCAGACGAGTTCATCACCATCGTCGAGAACGAGCACGGCCTGGAGGAGGGCTCCATCGCCATGTCCGTCATCATCGAGAGCGGCTCCGCCGAACTCGCGATGGGCGAACTGCGCGACGAGATGGGCAAGCCCGACAACAACTTAGAGCGGATGTTCCTGCTGGTCGACGGCGAGGTCGACTACACGAAGGACATGCGCGCCATCACGCCGACGGGCGCGCTGCCGGAGTGGAAGGAACTGCGCCACAACACTTCCCGCGCGGCCAGCGCTGCCGGCTGCATCGCCGTCGACGGTCCCTTCGACGACATCCGCGACGTCGAGGGCTACCACGACCGCATCACCGCCAACAACGCGATGGGCATGCTCGGCATCTGGGCGCTGACCCCGGGTCAGGTCGTCGAGGCCAACAAGAGCCCGCTGCCGCCCCAGGAGGGCTACTGGCTCATCGAGGCCGACGGCCGCGAGGTCGAACTCACCGACGAGGACGGCGTCCAGGTCTACGCGGGTGACCGCATCGAACTCGAGGAGACCGCCGACGGCTACGAGCTCGAGGTCGGCAGCGACGAACTCCAGCTCACCGAGGACGAACTCCGCGAGGAACTCGTTGACATGACGGCCTACGTCCCGAGCATGGACGACATCGTCGACTCCATGGAGGAGTTCGAGGCCGCCAAGGAGGCCGGCAAGGGCGCCATCGCGATGACGCGCTCGGCCACGATCAGCATCGACGGCGTCGAGGTCGACGTGTCCTCGGACCGCATGTGGGACGAGGCGACCTACCAGGCGATGATGACCCCCGTCGCCCTGTTCCAGGACGTCTACGAGAACCGCCCCGACCAGCACGACGACCTCGCCGACCTCTACAGCGCCGACGTCGTCGACCGCGCGATGAACGTCGGGAACTGACGCGTCCGCCCACGCGACCGCACTTTTTTCGCGCGACGACCGCCGACCGGTTCGATTTCCGAGCGACTGCTCACTCCGGCGCCGCCTCGGTGTCCGGGCGCCACCAGGCCACGACGCCACCGACGACCAGCAGGCCGATCCCGAGCAGTTCCGCGGCCGCCGCGGGGACCGGGGCGTCGACGGCGAGCGCGGCCAGCAGGTCGTCGAGGAAGAGCGCGACGGCGGCGCCGACGAGGAAAACCGCCCGGCCGACGGTCCGTCGCGGCGGCCACCCGTCGGCCCGGGAGCGTGCGAGCGCGAACCCCACCGCGGCGAGGTAGATCGCGAGGGTGAGGGCGAGGACCCAGTCCATACCCGACGGAGCGGCCGGCGAGACAAGAAGCCTGCCACACCAGCTGGCAGGGAGAGGTCCGCGGGCGGCGTGGCACTTTCGCCGCGGCCGACGAAGGTTTTTGGCCCGGCGAGACCCAGTGTCGGCATCGTGCCCGAGGCAGACGGCCACCTCCGCTACGTCCCCTACGACGCCCCCTACGACCACCAGCGGGAGGCGATGGGGGAGATCGGCGAGGCCCTCGCCGACGGCCGGGACGTCCTCTTCGAGGGCGCGACGGGGACCGGCAAGACGCTGGCGGCGCTGGCGCCCGCACTCGACCACGCCCGCGAGACGGACAGGACGGTCGTCATCACGACGAACGTCCACCAGCAGATGCGCCAGTTCCGCCGCGAGGCCGCCGCCATCGCCGAACAGGAGGACATCCGGGCCGTCGTCTTCCGCGGCAAGTCCTCGATGTGCCACATCGACGTGGGCTACCAGGAGTGCCAGACGCTGCGGGACACGACGCGGGACCTGGTCGACGCCGAGCGCGACGAGGCGCAACTGGAACGCAAACAGCGCGACCTCCTCGGCGAAATGCAGGACGGCGACGACGAGGCCGCCGAGGCCCGGGGCGCGGTCATGGAGGAACTGGAAGCGGTCGAGGACGACGTGGCCGACCTGGCCGACCAGCCGACCTGCGAGCACTACTACCGAAACCTCACCGCCGACACCAGCGACTTCTTCGCGTGGCTCTACGACGGCGTCCGGACGCCCGACGAGATCTACGAGTACGCCGAGGAACGGGGCCTCTGTGGCTACGAACTCCTGAAAGAGGGCGTCGAGGGCGTCGACCTCGTGGTCTGTAACTACCACCACCTGCTCGACGCGAACATCCGCGAGCAGTTCTTCCGGTGGCTCGGCCGCGATCCCGACGAGATCGTCGCCATCTTCGACGAGGCCCACAACGTCGAGGACGCGGCCCGGGACCACGCCCGCCAGACCCTCACCGAGCAGACCCTCGACAGCGCCATCGACGAGTGCGACGACACCGACGACCCGCGGGCCGAGGCCGCCGCAAACGTCCTCGAGGCGTTCCGCGAGGGGCTCGTCACCGCCTACGAGGACGCGTTCGACTTCGGCGAGCGGGAGCAGGTCGGCGAGCACTGGCACGACCTCTCTATCGACAACGAGGACCGCCGGGACGACCTGACGCTGTCCTTCCTCCAGGCCTACACCGGGCCGGGCTTCCACGAGGACCTCGAAACCGCACTCGACCTGGGCCGGGACCTCGACCAGCAGTACGAGGACGACTACCGGAACGGCCAGGCGGACGTCCGCAAGGACTGCCAGACCCTCCAGGCCGCGACCTTCCTGGAATCCTGGCTGGACGACAGCGACGACGCCGGGACCTACCCCGTCGTGAGCGTGCGCCGCGACGGCCGTGGCGACGGCGCGGTGGGGGGCAGTGGCGACGACCGTAGCGGGGACATCTACGGCCGGGCCGAACTCTATACCTGCATTCCCGAGCGCGTGACCCGGGGGCTGTTCGACGAACTCGCGGCGAGCGTCCTGATGAGCGCGACGCTGCGGCCCTTCGACGTGACCGAGTCGGTCCTGGGTCTGGACGACCCGGTGACGCTGGCCTACGGCCAGCAATTCCCCGAGGAGCGCCGCCGGTCGCTCGTCGTCGACGGGCCGGCGCTGTTCGCCAGCAAGCGCGACGATCCGGCGGTCCAGGACCGCGTGGCGACCGCGCTTGACGACGCCGTCCGCATGACGCCCGGCAACACCCTCGCCTTCTTCCCCAGTTACGCCGAGGCCGAGCGCTACCACGACCGGCTCTCCGTCGACGCGACGGCCTTCCTCGACGAACCGGGGACCCCCGCCCACGACCTCCGCCAGGCCTTCGTCGCCGAGGACGACGCCGTCCTCCTGAGTTCCCTCTGGGGGACCCTCAGCGAGGGCGTGAGCTACGACGGCGACGACGCCCGGACCGTCGTGGTCGTCGGGGTGCCCTACCCACACCTCGACGACCGGATGCAGGCCGTCCAGGACGCCTACGACGACGCCTTCGACGTGGACGGCGGGGACAGCGCCGGGTGGCGCTACGCCGTCGAGATACCCACGGTCCGCAAGACGCGCCAGGCCCTCGGCCGGGTCGTCCGGTCGCCCGAGGACTTCGGGGCCCGCATCCTGCTGGACGCACGCTACACCGAGCGCGCCGAGATGGAGATGCGCGACTACGCGGTCCGTGGCACCTTCCCGCCCGAGGAGCGCGCCGAGATGATCGACCTCGACCCGGGAAACCTGAAGTTCTCGCTGCTGAACTTCTACGGCGACCTCGACGCCTACGACGGCGACCCACCCGCGCCCTGACCGCCCCAGGTCGTCAGGCTCCCGCAGTGTCGGTGGCGGTCATGACGAAGTACACCAGCACCACGGGCAGCGCCGCACCGATGCCACCGTACAGTCCCACGATCGGACTCACCTGGAGCGCCGTCGTCGCGACGAGGGCGCCGGCGACGGCGGCCCCGAGCGTCGCCAGCGCGAGGCCGCGGGGGTCCGGTCCCATAGTCGAGTGCGAGGGCGCGTGGCGGATAAACCGGCGAGGGAATTCCCAGTCCCCAGGAGAGCGCGTGACGTGACCCGCGATAGCGGCCGCAGGCCTGCCAGGGGCCCCGGTACGCGAGCGCCCGAATCGGGGGCTTTGAATCCCCCCGCCCAGAAGGGACGACAATGACGCTGGTCGCGTTCGACTTCGACGGGACACTCTCGGACTCGGAGATGACGGTGTTGCTCGGCGAGCAGTGTGGCGTCGCCGACGACATGGCGGCGATCACGCAGCGCGCGATGAACGACGAGATCGACTACGCGGAGAGCCTCCGCGAGCGGTGTGCCCTGCTCGAGGGACTCGACAACGACGCGGCCCTCGCTGCCTTCGACGAGGTGGTGCTCCGACCCGGCGCCGCGGACGTCATCCGGGCGCTCAACGAGGCGGGCGTGCACACGGCCATCCTCACGGGCGGGTTCGAGCGCGGCGTCGAAGCCGCCCTGGAGCGGGAGGGCGTCACGGTCGACGACGTGGTCGCGAACCGGCTGCCGGTCGCCGACGGCGCACTGACCGGGGACGTCGAAGGGCCGCTGATCGAGGGGACGAAAGACGACGCGCTGGCGAACCTCGCGGCGACCCAGGCCGTGCCGATGGCGGAGACCGTCGCCGTCGGCGACGGCGCGAACGACCTCCCCATGCTGGAAGTGGCGGGTCTCGCCGTCGGGTTCGAGCCGAAACCCAACGTCGAGCCAGCCGCGGACGTCGTCCTCGAGACGATGCAGGAGCTCCGGGACCTGTTCGTCGACGAGGGCGTCATCGACGGCTAGGGCGACCGGACCACGACGTCCTGTCGAAATCGAGGTGCATGAGTCGATTCTGGCAGGCTCGGCGCTGAAGCGATCGATTGTGGCCCGTTCGGCCGGCCATACTCGGCTACCGACTGCCGGCCAGGTGCGTGTCCAGACCCCACCGTTTCGCGTGGAACTGGACGGACGGTCGGCGAACCGGGTCACTATTCGAACCGGCCGCCGTCGTCTCGTCAGCTGGCCGGGATCCGTCGGTTCCAGTTGAACTGACGGTCCGTCCGTGGAGTGTCTCCGGGTGGGGGGAGCCCCCGTCAAACGAACTTCCGGAGCGTCAGATCGAGCGTGTCGAGGTCGACGATCGGCGCGAAGCCGGGATCGGGGTCGAGGTTGACGCTCTCCTGGAAGGCCGTCTGGGACTGCCAGCACCCGGAGTTGACGGTCAGGACGTTGTGGTACTGGCCGTACCCGAGCTTGTGGACGTGACCGGCGTGGAAGACGTCGGGGACCTCGTCGATGACCAGGTGGTCCTCCTCCTCGGGGGCCAGGCGCGTGTGGCCACCGAACTGCGGGGCGACGTGGCGCTTGCGGAGGAGCTGGTACATCGCCTGATGGGGGTTCTCGTAGCTGGCCGACTCGTCCGGCAGTTCGGCGATGACCTCGTCGAGGGAGACGCCGTGGTACATCAGGACCGTCACGCCCTCGATGGTGACCGTCGCGGGGTTCGACACGATCCGGGCGTCGTGGGCGGCCATGATCTCCCGGAGTTCCGCGTCGAAGGCCGGCTGGGGTTCCGCGAGGCGGACGGCGTCGTGGTTGCCCGGGATCATGACGATCTCGAGGTCCCCCGGGACGGCCTTGAGGTGCTCGTTGAACTGCTCGTACTGGTCGTAGATGTCCACGATGTCGAGTTCCTCGTCCTGGTCGGGGTAGACGCCGACCCCCTCGACCATGTCGCCCGCGATCAGGAGGTACTCGACGCGCTCGGCCTCCTCGGTGTGGAGCCAGTCGGCGAAGCGGTTCCAGGCGTCCGCGAGGAACTCCTGGCTGCCGACGTGGACGTCGGATATCAGGGCTGCCTGGACGTGGCGGTCCGCGGTGGAGGGCTGGTAGGTCCGGGGGACGTCGGGAAAGTGGATGGCGTCGACGAAGACGATTTCGCCGTCGTCCGAGAGGGTTCCCTCGACGGCGATCACCTCGTCGAACAGGAGTTCCTGGACGGCGTCGGCGACGTCGCGGTCCTTCATGACGAGACAGGGGAAGACACCGTTCGTGTCCTCCAGTTCGACCAGCCAGTGGCCGCCGGAGGTCGAGCGCACGTCCGAGACCATCCCGACGATGGCGACGTCCTCGCCGCCGGCCATCCGGTCGACGGTGTCCGTCGGCCGGTGATTGACGCGCCCCCGCAACTGGCCTGCGAGACGCTCGTACCGGTCGCGGAACACGGCGACGAAGTCGTCGTAGGTCCCGGTCCCGGTGCTCTCCCCGGTCATGTCGGCGTGAACGACCGGCGGGTTCGGTGAGCGTTCGATTCCGGTGTCGTCGGCGCTCCCGGCTGCTGATGGATCCGACCCCTCCGTTTCGCCTGGAGCGCCAGGAGCGGGATCCGCTGGCTTGCCTCCGGCCGTTCCACCCGAAACAGTGGGGGTGGCCGGGGTGTCATCCGGGGACTCGGTCGTGGGCGTCGAGGCGGCAGTGCGCTCGCTCGCGTCCGCGATGGCCGTCTCGACGTGCTCCGTCGTGAGACGGAGGGCGTCGTCCGGCACGGTTTCGACGGCGCGCTCGAGGGCCGCGTCGGGATCCGGCGCGTTCGCGAGGAGCGTCACGGCCTCGCGGTCGGCGTTGTACCCCCGCTTTGCGAGTTCGCTGACGACGTGGACGGGGGTCTCGCGTGGCACACAAGCACCACGCCGTGGGTCCGCAAAAGCGTAGCGGACTCCGAGACCCCGCCTTTCAGAACATTGAAACCGCGACCTGTGGAAGGGTGAGGCGATGAGAGACGGCGGCGACCGGTCCGTCGGCGACGAGGGGCCGTCGCGAGCGCGCGGGCCGGACGCCCACGGGGACCAAACACAGGACACCAGCACCTGGACCCTGTTCGCCCGCGACCTCCTGACGAGCGTGGCGGCGGTACTCGTCGTGGGCTCCTTCCTGTTTGCGGTCAGCGGCGTCTGGCCGCCGCTGGTCGCCATCGAGAGCGGGAGCATGAACCCCCACATGGAGAAAAACGACCTCGTCTTCGTCATGGAGGAAGACCGGTTCCCCGGCCAGGGCGCCGTCGACGGGACAGGGGTCGTCCCGGTGTCAGTCGGCGAGGAGGTGTCCTACAGCCGCTTCGGCGGGAGCGGTGACGTCATCGTCTACCGGCCCGGCGGCCGAAACGACACCGTTCCGATCATCCACCGCGCGATGTTCTACGTCGAGCGCGGCGAGAACTGGTTCGACCGGGCGAACCAGGACTTCGTCGGGTCTGCCGACGGCTGTGACGAACTCCGGTTCTGTCCCGCGAACCGCTCCGGATTCATCACGAAAGGCGACGCGAACGCCAACTACGACCAGGTCGGTCCCCACCGCCTCAGTCCTCCGGTCGCCGCCGAATGGGTCGTCGGGACTGCCGAAGTTCGCGTTCCCGGCGTGGGCTGGCTGCGACTCAGAACGTGAGTGGGTGAACGACCCCTTTATTTCGTGTGGAAAAGGCGGTCGCGAGCGATGATCGGGCTCGCTCCCGGTCTCCCTTGATACTGGAACGTCTCGACGAGTCGCGGATCCGCAGGGCGGTTCGGGTGGAGTGACAGTTGATGCGACGGCGAAAACAGCTCGACGTGGCGACGGACCGAGTGACTGCTCGCAGTCGGTGGAACGGGCTGGCGAGCACCTCGTTTCGGATGAAAGGGTACGCTTCCCGGCCGTTTCAGAAGAGCAAGAGCCCCCCACCCCTCCGCTTCGCCTGGAGACTGAGAGAGGCCCCGCCACGAACCCGATTCTGTCCTCTCTAGAACATCAAGATATATGTACCGGTATATCGAATACGGTCCGTACTGGAGCCAAACGCAGAGCGGAAGAAGAACGATCGGTGAGTTAGGACGGCGACGGTGGCTAGCTCGAGCGTGGGTGAAAACAGATAGCCGGTTTCGGCAGGTGCCCGAACATTGGCCTCTCTTGGCTTGTCCCGGCCGATTCGACCGGTTCTACTGCTTCGCGACCGCTCGGAGTGACCGCACGACGCTCCGGGCCGGTCGCTCACTCCACGCGAAACGAAGGGGTAGGGGGGGAGCCGGTCGTCGCCACACCGTCCTCTCGGGCGACTATCCGACACGGACGTCGAGCGCGGATCTATCCCGCCCCGTCGTTACACTCATCGATCGAACATGCATCTCTTCCCGTTGACTCCAGATATCTACGGATAGACTGTCCCTTCCGGGCAGTCACGAATGCATACGGGATTTTATATATGTCTGACGTACCCTTAAGTGAGTCCGGTCGGGAGATTCGCGGCAAGCCCCGTTCAGGGGCCGGGAGATCAGGATGGGACTGCTAACAGGATTGAAATCCAGCATTTCACGGGCAGCATCGACGTTGTTCTCCGAGGAGGAGCCCAAGCGTATCGGCATCTACGGCCCGCCGAACGCCGGGAAGACGACGCTCGCGAACCGCATCGCGCGGGATTGGACCGAGCACGGCGACGCTATCGGTCCGGAGAGCCACGTTCCCCACGAGACGCGCCGCGCGCGTCGCAAGGAGAACGTCGAGATCGAACGCGACGGGAAGACGGTGACCATCGACGTCGTCGACACGCCGGGCGTGACGACGAAGGTCGACTACACCGAGTTCCTCGAGCACGACATGGAGAAAGACGACGCCGTCCGGCGATCCCGCGAGGCTACCGAGGGTGTCGCCGAGGCCATGCACTGGCTCCGAGAGGACGTCGACGGCGTCATCTACGTGCTGGACTCGTCGACGGATCCGTTCACGCAGGTCAACACCATGCTCATCGGGATCATCGAGAGCCAGGACCTGCCGGTGCTCATCCTCGCGAACAAGATCGACCTCGATGACTCGAGCGTCCAGCGGATCAAGAACGCCTTCCCGCAACACGAGACCACGCCGGTCTCGGCGCTCGAGGGCGACAACATGGACGAGGTCTACGACAAGATCGCGGAGTACTTCGGGTGAGCAAGATGGCAGAAGTCAAAGACCCCAGCGAGGGCGTGCGGATCGACCTCATCAGCGGGGAACGAATGGCCGGCCTGACCAGCATGGAGAAGATCCGGATGATCCTCGACGGCGTGCGCGAGGGGAACATCGTCATCCTCGAGGAGGGACTCTCGCCCGACGAGGAGTCCCGCCTCATCGAGGTCACGATGACCGAGATCAGCCCGGACGAGTTCACCGGCCTCGAGATCGAGACCTACCCGCAGTCCGAGACGGCGGACGCGAGCTTCCTCAACCGCCTCATGGGCAAGCAGGAGTCGAAGAAACTCACCGTCATCGGCCCCGCGAACCAGATCGAGACGCTGCACAAGGACGAGACCCTCATCAAGACGCTCGTGTCCCGGCGATAGCATGCCCCACCAGTGTACCGACTGCGGCCGCGCGTTCGACGACGGCTCCACGGAGATGCTCTCGGGCTGTCCGGACTGCGGCGGCAACACGTTCCAGTTCCGGCCCGATGGTGCCGACGAGGCCGAGGAGTCCGACGCGGAACCGCCGGAGCCCCCCGAACGGCCCGGCGAGGGCTCGGTCGCACAGAAGGTCGGGAGCGCCGCGACGACCGTCCGCGATCTCGTGGGCTCGTCGCCGAGCGGCCCGCCGGAGCCGACGGCCTCGAGCCCCGACGCGGACGTCTCGAGTGGCGACGGCGCCGTCGGTCCCGCCGAGGACGCGGCGCAGGCGAGCGCCCGCTCGGAACTCGTGTCGCCGGACGAACTTCCGGCGACGTCGGACCGGCCGCGGCCGTCCCGGACCGAGGTCTCGATGGACGGCCCGACACCGCAGTCCCAGTCGGCCGCCGAGCCGACGCCGCGCGAGGACCGCCCGGACCTGAGCGAACTCCGCGCGGAACTCAACGACCAGTTCGAGTCCATCAAGGTCCTCGAACCCGGCCAGTACGAACTCAACCTGATGAGCCTCTACGACCGCGAGGAGTACATCATCGCGCTCCAGGAGGACGGCAAGTACACCATCCAGGTGCCCGAGCGCTGGGAAGACGAGGACTGAGACGGCAGACTGCTTTTCGAGCCGCCCATTCGAACTACGGCGAGTAATCGTGACCCACGAGTAGACAGACGAGATTGCAGACGACGAGCGCGCCGAGGAGCGCCGACGTGCGCCCGTCGAGACCCGACGCGAGCAACGGTGCGTAGCCGGCGGGGAGTGCGATGGCCAGCCAGAAGGCGATGCGTTTGACCCCGCCGAGCAGTGAGTGGGCGGGCCAGGAGAGCGACGGTGAGCGTTCGCGGCGGTGCATACCCGAACAGAGACACCCCACTCAAAAGGACCTACCCGAGACTCAAATCGCCGTTTGAGCGACGATCCGGTCAGAAGTCCGGCCCCTCGGCCGGTGGCTCGTCCCACTTCGCGAGCGTGACGAATCGACAGGGCTTCGCCTGGACGTTAAACGGGTGGGGCCCCCAGTTGACCTCGACCGGTCGCCACCCATCGTCGCGGTCCTGGATGACTACCCCGCGGCTTCCCGGCTCAGCGGGTTTCGCGCTCTCGACGACCGGCTCGCTTACCGGTGCCTGGGAGTCGAACCACTTGTAGGAACTGTACACGTCGTTCGGCCCCTCGAGCTCGTGTACGACGAGCGCGCCCGTGTTGTCCTCGTCGAAGGTGGCCGGCCCCTCGTTGACGACGGCGTAGTCGACCTGGCCGTCGGCGTGTTCCTCCTCGAACACGAGGCGAAAGGACGCGTCCGGCGGCTCCGCGTCGGGCGGCGAACAGCCGATAATGGGCAGACTCGAACAGCCCGCCAGGCCGCCGGCGGCGAGGGCAGCACTCGACTGCAAGAGCGCACGTCGCTGCATCGTGGGTGACCCGTCAGATCGCCGGCAAAAAACGGTTGCGTGCGTGTCGAGCGATGAAACGCGCCCGTTACGCGATTTTCTCGTACTGCTCGCCCAGTTTGTCCGAGGCCTCCTGCATCTGCTCGACCTCGAAGTCCTCCAGGTCCCACTCGACGACCTCCTCCACGCCGTTCGCGCCGAGCTTGACGGGGACGCCGAAGCCGACGCCGTCGTGGCCGAACTCGCCGTCGAGGACGACGGAGGCGGGCAGGACCTCGCCGGTGTCGTTCAGGATGGCCTCGACCATGTGGGAGACGCCGCGGGCCGGGCCCCACTCGGTCGCGCCCTTGCGCTCGATGACGTTCATGGCGCTCTCCTGGAGGTCCGCGAGGATCTCCTCCTTCTCGTCGCCGCTGAACTCGGGGTCGGCGCCGTCGACGCGCACCTTCGAGAAGACGGGCACCTGCGCGTCGCCGTGCTCGCCGAGGATCGTCGCCTCGACGTTCTTGACGGGGACGTCGAAGCGCTCGGAGAGGACGTAGCGGAACCGCGCGGAGTCGAGGCGCCCGCCGAAGCCGATGACGTGGTCCCGCTCGCGACTGCCGGCCTCGTAGAGGTGGCGGTTCAGCAGGTCGACGGGGTTCGACGTCGTGATCGAGACGAAGTCGTCGTTGTACTCCGCCAGCGAGTCCTGGATGTCCTCCATGATGGGCGCGTTGTCCTCGGCGAGGTCGAGGCGCGTGTCGCCCGGCGAGCGCGGGAGGCCGGCAGTGATGACGACGACGTCCGAGCCTTCGGTCGCCGAGTAGTCGCCCTGGCGGACCTCGGCGTTGGAGTCGTATGCGATGCCGTGATTGGTGTCGGCCGCCTGGCCGACCGTGACGTCCTCCTGCTCGGGGATGTCGACGAAGACGACCTCGTCGGCGACGTCCTCGAGTGCGATGTTGTACCCTGCCGCTGCGCCGACGGTGCCCGCGGCACCGACGATGCTTACCTTTGCCATATCACCCTGGAGTTCCGTGGCCTGCGTAAAACCACCTTCGAACCTCCCACGAGGCCGACCCGCACGGTCGACCGACACGTGGACCATCCGGCCCGACCTGTGCCGCAAACCATATTCCGCGCGACCCCCTCCTCTCTCGACATGAGCGACTTCGACAAGGAGGCCGAACGCGAGCGCCTCCGCGAGAAATACGAACACGACGAACAGAAGCGGGAGGTGACCGAGCGCATGAGCGAACTCCTGCTCAAGGGCGCGACGATGACCAACGCCCACTGCCAGGACTGTGGCGACCCTATCTTCCGCTACGACGGCCAGGAGTTCTGTGCCACCTGCCAGAAGGCGGTCCAGCGCGACACCGGGGACGCCGAGGACGAATCGGCTGACGAGCCCACCGACGCCGAGTCCGGCGACGAGGGGGCCGCCACCAACGGTGACCGCGAGGAGATTCACGTCGCCGAACCCGACGAGACCCCCGTCCAGTTCGGCGGCGACGAGCCCGCCGACGAAGAACCGGATGCCGGTGTCGCGGACGCCCCGACCGACGGCACGGCTGTGGAGACTCCCGAGACCGACGTGGCGCCCAGCCAGTCCGCGCCGACGCACCAACCCCCACAGACGTCACAGCCGCAGTCCGTCGACCCCGGCGAGTACGGCGACCTCGCGGCCGCTGCCGCGGCGCTCTCCCGCGACGTCACGCGCCTCGCCCGGCAGGCGGAAGCCGCCGACGACCTCGGCCAGAAGCGCGCGCTGCTCGAAGCGACCGAGGAAGCGGCCGATGCCCTCGCCGCCGTCCAGGACGCTGCGCGCTGACCACCCTACGCCGCCACGCGCCTCGAATCAGTCCGCCTCGTACTCGCTCGACACCACGCGCCGAATCCTGTCGGCGGTCACCTCGCCGATGCCCTCGACGGCCATGAGGGCCTCCGTCTCGGCGGTCATCACGGCCTCCACCGTTCCGAAGTGCTCCAGGAGCGACCGCCCGATGACCGGACCCACTTCTGCGATCGACGCGACGGTGTAGACCTGCTGTTCGGCCAGGGTCTTTGACTGCTTCTCGCCGTGGATACTCACCTCGCGGTCGGCCGTCTCCTGCTCGCGCCGGGCGACCGTCTCCAGGAGGTCGGCGGTCTCGTCCTCGTCGCCAGTCCGCAACACGCTCGCGCCGAAGTCGACCGCGAGACTCGCCAGCGCCCCGTGGATGGCCTTCGGGTGAACGTTGCGCTGGCCGTAGAGGTCTGCGCCCTCGAGAACCACGACCGGGCGCGCGTAGTGACTGGCGGCGTCGCCGACCTGCTCGAACATGGACCGGTCACCGCCGGTGAGGGTGTCCAGGAAGTCCGAGACCGTCTTGCGCTCGACGACGACGCGGTCCGAGAGGACGTAGTCGCCCACTTCCAGTGTCTCTAGCCGCGTCGTGAGCCCCTCCCGCCGCGAGAGGTCCCTGGCGATGGAGGAGTCCATCTCGCGCTGGTCGACGACGAGTTCGACCGTCTCGTCGTCGCCGTCGACGCCCGCCGCCGCGACAGTGCCGGTTTCGCCCTCCTCGTCATCGGTTTCGGCGTCGCCGTCGTCGTTCGATTCCGACGGGCCCGTCTCGAACGCGTCCAGGCCGGCCTGGCCGTCGCCGTTCGCGGCGCTCCCCTGGTCCACGTCGGCTCCGCCACCGCCGTTCGCGTCGCTCTCGGTCGGGTCGGACGCGGACTCTCCCTCGCCTTCGAACTCGTCGAGGTCCTCCTGGCCGTGGAGGCGCGATTCCAGGTCCCCAGCGACGTCTTTCAGTTCCCGGAGTTCCTCCTCCATGCGCTTCTCGTCGTTGCGGGACTTCCAGAAGTAGGCCTCGTCGCGGGTGTTCTCGGCCATGAGCACGACGACGCGGCCCTCGGTCTGGCGCCCGGTCCGGCCCTTGCGCTGGATCGAGCGGATCGCCGTCGGGACGGGCTCGTAGAACAGCACGAGGTCGACCTCGGGAACGTCCAGGCCCTCTTCGGCGACGGACGTGGAGACGAGCACCTCGAACTCGCCGGCCCGGAAGCGGTCGAGCGTGTCCTGCTGTTCGGTCTGGGTCATGCCGTCGCTGCCGTCGGTGTCGCTCTGGCCGACGAACCGCTCGACCGTGAAGTGGCCCTCCAGAAACTCCGTCAGGGTCTCGGCGGTGTCGCGCGACTCGGTGAAGACGATGACGCGCTCGCCGTCCCTGATTCCGAGCGTCTCCGCGACCAGCATCCGGGTGCGGCGGAACTTCGGGTGGATGTCGTCGTAGTCCCGGCACAGGCGGGAGGCCCGGCGGACCTTCGGCTCGGAGACCATGCGCTGATCGGCCTTCGAGGCCCCGGAGGACCGCGCTGCTTCCTGCTGGCGGTCGAGGTAGCGCCGGAGGGCCTCGACGCTCTGGGTCTCGGCGTAGGTCACCGCGGTCCGGAGTTTGCGAACCTCCGCAAGGAGGCTCATGCCCTGGTAGCCCTCGCTCTGGTCGTTGTTCATCAAATCCCGGAGGCGGCCCTGGATCCGCTGTATCTCGCGCTCGGAGACGCTCGGGTCCGTGGAGTTGGTGACCCCGAGTTCCTTCAGGGCCTCCATGCGGTCGCGGATCACTTCGTTGAGAGCGTCGCGGATCTCGACGACGGTGTCGGGGAGCTGGACGCGCTCCCAGTCGACCTCGGTGTCGTGGGTGTGGGCGTCGACGTCGGCGTCGTCCTCGGTCATCACCTCGACGCTCTCGAGCCCCAGGTTCTCGCAGACCTGCAGGATCGCCTCCTCGTCGTCGCCCGGCGAGGCGCTCATGCCCGTGACGAGCGGGTCGGTCGCGTCCTCGTGGTAGCGTTCGGCGATGTAGTTGTAGGCGTAGTCGCCGGTCGCACGGTGGCACTCGTCGAAGGTGAGGTGCGTGACGTCGGCGAGCGAGATGCGGTTCCCCACCAGGTCGTTCTCGACGACCTGCGGCGTGGCGATGACGACCCGGGCCTCGTCCCAGCGTGCGGCCCGGTCGTCCGGGCTGACCTCGCCGGTGAAGACGACGATTTCGTCGGCGGGAATATCGAGCGCCGTGCGGTAGAAGTCGGCGTGCTGGGAGACGAGCGGCTTCGTCGGGGCGAGCATGAGCGACGTGCCGCCGGCGTCGTGGAGGCGGCGGGCGGTCACGAGCAGGCTGACCGTGGTCTTGCCGAGGCCCGTGGGGAGACAGACGAGGGTGTGCCCGTCGAGCGCTGCGTTCGCGAGGGTGAGCTGGTACTCCCGGCGTTCGAGGACGCCGGGCGAGAGCAGGGGCCAGTCGACGCCCCCCGCCGTTCCCTCGACGGCGTCCTCACCGCCCTCGCCCTCCTCGTCCTCACCCGTGGCTGCCATTGGAACGGAGTTGCCCGGCCCGGCGGTTAAGGCTTCGCGTGGGGCGGTGAAAGTGGTGGGAGACGCCGCGTTCGGCCCGCCTCGACCCGAGCGAGGACCCGTCTCCCCCGGGTGTCTTTTTGCCCCACGGTCGATAGGCGTCCGCATGGACGTTACAGAGACCGACCTCCCCGGCGTGGGCAAGCGCTTCGAGTTGCCGGTCGACGACGGAAAGACCGCGGTCGTCCTCATCCACAACACCGGGCGCCGGGAGTTGTTCGTCCGACCCGACCCCGACGCGGACGCGGAGGAGGTCTTCGACCTCGACGACGAGTCGGCCCGCGTCCTGGGGTCGATCCTGGAGGGGGCACACTTCCAGCCGAAGGCGACGGACGTCACCGCGACGACCATCGGTGACAACGTCATGCTCGAGTGGTATACGCTCGACGACGACGCCCCTCTCGTCGGCAAGAGCCTGGCCGAGGCCGAGGTCCGCAAACGGACTGGTGCCACCGTCGCGGCCATCGAGCGGGATGGCGAGGTGGTGCAGAGCCCCGACGCCGACTTCGAGTTCCGGGCCGGCGACCAGCTCATCGTCGTCGGCTCGCGGGAGAACCACGAGTCCTTCAGCGCGGAGTGCGCCTGATGGGGGCGGCGCGGAATCGGTGCCGCCGCAGCGCTCCCGGTCAGGGCGCGCACTGGCGACCGCTTCGGGAGGGGCCCGACCGTGGCAGTTGAACTCCTGGAACTCGGCGTGATGTTCGCGGTCCTCGCGGCCGTCGGTGGCCTGGCGAGCCTCCTCGGGCAGTCCGTCATCCCCTTCTACATCCTGGCCGGCGTCCTCCTCGGGCCGTACGTGGCCGGCGAACTGACCGCCGACGTCCTCGGCACCGAACTCGCCGTCGGCGCGACCGAGGAGGTGGCGAGTTTCGTCGCCCTCGGTGGCGAACTCGGCATCGTCTTCCTCCTCTTTTTCCTGGGCCTCGAGTTCAACCTCGCGCGTCTCGTCGCGAACTGGCGACGGATCGGCACTGCCGGGACGATCGACCTCGCGCTGAACTTCGGTGCCGGTCTCGTCCTCGGGTGGCTCCTGTTCGGCGCCCTCCTGCCCGCGCTCCTCGTCGCCGGGATGGTCTACATTTCCTCGTCTGCGATCATCACGAAGTCGCTGATCGACCTCGGCTGGATCGTCAACGACGAGAGCGAACCCATCCTCGGCACGCTCGTCTACGAGGACCTGTTCATCGCCGTCTACCTGGCGGTGATCTCCGCGCTGGTCGCCGGGGGCGGCGACGTCGTGGCCGCCGCGAACGACGTCGGCGTCGCGCTGGCCGTCCTCGTCGTCCTCCTTGCCGTGGCGCACTTCGGGACCGCCGCCTTTCAGCGCCTCCTGGACGTCGACTCCAACGAGTTCGTCATCCTCAGGGTGACGGGGATCACCGTGCTGGTCGCGGGCGCGGCCCTCACACTCGGCGTCAGCGAGGCGGTCGCGGCCTTCTTCGTGGGCATGGCTGTCAGCAGTACCGACCACGTCCACGACGTGGAGGGGCTGCTCGAACCCGTCAGGGACGTCTTCGCCGCGGTCTTTTTCTTCTGGATCGGCATCGTGACTGACCCGGGACTGTTCCCGGCCGTCGCCGGCCTGGTCGCCGTGGCCGCCCTCGTGACGACGCCGACGAAGCTCCTCAGCGGCTTCTGGAGCGGGAAGGTCTACGACCTCGACGACCGCCGCGCGACCCGGGTCGGCCTGGGGATGGTCACGCGCGGGGAGTTCACCCTCATCATCGCCGCGCTGGTCTTCGGGACGGTGGCGACCGAGGGCGGGGCCATCGCCGCGGAGACGGCCCGCTCGCTCAACGCCTTCGCCGTCGGCTACGTCCTCGTCATGAGCGTCCTCGGGACGACGCTCATGCAGTACTCGGGAGCCGTCGAGACCCTGGTCGGCGACTGGCGGGGCCGCCACTCGCTGGGCGACTGACCGCGCTGTGACCGCCCGATCGCCGTCCGAAGCCACTCAGAGCGGCGGCAGGTACGCCAGCGCGAGCCAGCCGACCACGGCCGCACTCACGGGGATCGAGACGTTGTCGTCGATGACGAACCCCCAGATCCGTGGCTTGACGGCGTCGGCCACGACGACGACGGTCGCCACTGGCACCGCGGCCCGGAGGGGCAGCAGGGGCACGGCGATGGCCAGGCCCAGCAGGAAGGCGACGCCCATGACCCAGGGCGGCTTCCACCGGTCGACGTCGTCGACCGTCGAGAGGACGCCCGAGACGGGGTCGACGATGGTCAGGAGCAGGAGGGCGGGCACGGCGATCAGCGGCTCGAAGACCCAGACGACGAGGGCGCTGCCGACGACCGCGAGGGCGTACCCGGCCGGGTTCGTCTGCTCGTAGTCGCGCGTCAGACGATCGAAGACGACCCAGTCCAGGCCGACGTAGAGCCGGACGACCTCGAGGGTGACCGCCAGTCCCGCACCGATGGCGAGGAGGTACTGGACGAGCCGCCAGGAGAGCACGGTGGCGAGGTACCCGATGGGGACGAGCGCGCCGCTCAGGTGGACGAGTCGGCGCTGGTACCTGATCTCCGTCCCCGTCATGGGGCCTCAGACGTCCTCGAAGGCGAGGTCACCCGCCCGGAGCCCCGCCAGCGTCGCGACGAGGTCGTCGACGGCCACGCGGCGCTGCTCGGTCGAGTCGCGGTCGCGGACGGTGACGGTGTCGTCCTCCAGGGTGTCGTAGTCGACCGTGACGCAGTACGGCGTGCCGACCTCGTCCTGGCGGCGGTACCGCCGCCCGATGGCGCCCGAGTCGTCGTAGGTGACCGAGAGGCCGGCCGCCCGCAGGTCCGCGGCCACGTCGCGGGCGTGCTCGGCCAGCCCGTCCTTGTCCATGAGCGGGAAGACGCCGACCGTCGTCGGCGCGACGCCCGGCGGGAGGCGGAGGACCGTCCGCTCCTCGCCGTCGACCTCGTCGCGGTCCATCGCGTGCGCGAGGACGGTGTAGACGATCCGTCCGACGCCGAAGGAGGGCTCCACCACGTGGGGCGTCACCGACTCGCCGGACTCGGTGACCTCCTCGACGCCGAAGTTCGCCGCCTCGAGGGCCACGTCGTAGTCCTCGCCGTCGACGGTCACGGTCACCGGCTCGCCCGCACCTTCCGCGTCCCGGAACGCGTCTGGATCGCGCTCGACCAGATCGCGAAGGGCGTCGGCCACGTCGCCGGCCGCACCGCCGAACTCGGGCCCGAGGACGCTCATGTCGGGGTCGACGGTCGCGCGCTCGACGGTCACCGGGTCGTCGTAGGCGACGAAGACGTCGAAGTCCTCGCCGGAGTGGGCGGCGTGTTTCTGCAGGTCGTAGTCGCCGCGGTAGGCGAAGCCGGTGATCTCGATCCAGTCGCCGCCGATCTCGCTCTCGGCGTCCCAGCAGTCCGCGGCGTAGTGGGCGCGTTCGCCCGGGAGGTGCTGGCGGTAGCGGAACCGGTCCATGTCGACGCCGATCCGCTCGTACCACGACAGCGAGCGCCCGAGGTAGTAGGCAATCCAGGGGTCGCCGATCACGCCCTCGTCGAGCGCCTCGCGGACGGTCAGTTCGCGGACTCTGCCGTCCTCGGACTCCTGCTCCTCGGCGGAGTACAGCGGCAGGACGACGTCGGCGACGCGATCCAGGGGCGGCTCGTCGGCCTCGGGGTCGACGAAGTGCTCGAGTTCGGCCTGGGTGAACTCCCGGACGCGGACGAGCGCCTTCCGGGGGCTGATCTCGTTGCGGTAGGCCGTCCCGATCTGGGCGACGCCGAAGGGAAGCTGGTTGCGGGCGTACTCGGCGAGTTGGGGAAACTCGACGAAGATGCCCTGGGCCGTCTCGGGACGGAGGTAGCCCGGGTCGCCGCTGCCGGGGCCGATCGACGTCTCGAACATGAGGTTGAAGTCCTCGATTGGCTCGCCAGCGAGCGCGGCCCCGCAGGTCGGGCAGGCGATGTCGTGCTCGGCGATGAGGTCGGCCACGTCCTCGGCGGGCATCGACTCGGCCTCCTCGATGGCCGTCGCGTCCTCGATGAGGTGGTCCGCCCGGTGGCTCTCGCCGCACTCGCCGCACTCGACGATCATGTCGTCGAACCCGTCGAGGTGGCCCGACGCCTCGAAGACGGCCTCGGGCATCACGTCGGGGGCGCTGATCTCCTCGTGGCCCTCGCGGGTCACGAACAGGTCGCGCCAGGCGTCCTCGACGTTGGCCTTGAGGGCGGCGCCCTCGGGACCGTAGGTGTAGAAGCCGGAGACGCCGCCGTAGGCACCCGCCGACTGGAAGAAGAAACCGCGCCGTTTGGCGAGCTCGGCGAGGCGCTCGCCCTCGCTTCTCATCCCTGTGCCTCCAGCAGGCACATGTCCGTCACCACGCCGACCAGTTCGTCGCCGCTGACCATCGGAATCTGCTCGATGTCGTGTTCGATCATGAGCTGGGCGGCATCCTGGACGGTGCGGGTCGTACCGACGGTGACGAGGTTGTCGGTCATGAACGACGAGACCGGCTCGCCCGGAATTTCGACGTTCCGGGTCGGCATGTACCGGTTCCCGACGGCCTTGATGCCCTCCCAGGCCCACTCGTCGTCCTCGTTGGCGATGGACTCGCCGGTGTCGGCCTCGCCCTCGACGACGCGAGCCACGTCGAGCACGTCGACCTCGGTCAACATCCCGGTCAGGTCGCCCTCGTCGTCGAGGACGATGGCGTAGGGGACCTGCGCGAAGGCCAGTTCCCGCTCGGCGACGGTCAGTGGCGCGCCGGCGTAGACGCAGTTGACCTCCCGGCGACCGACGTCCCCGACGGTCACGTCGCCGTCGAGTTCGCCGTTGGCGATGGCCCGGACGACGTCGGTGATCGTGACGATGCCCTCGAGGCGCCCGTCGACGACCGGGACGCGGCGGGCGCCCTCGGCGACCATCAGCGCGGCCAGGTCCGTTAGATTCGATTCCTGGGTCGTGGTGGGGACCTCCTCGACCAGCAACGCGAGCTGGTCCTCGTCCGGTTCGTCGATGAGGGCGTCCCGCGTCACGAGGCCGCGGAACTCCTCGTTCCCACCGTCTTCCTTGACGACGGGGACGGAGGAGAAGGCGCGATCCTGGAGGTACTCGAGGACGTCCTCGCGCGTCCCCGGGATCGTCGCCATCACGAGGTCCTCGCGCGGCGTCATGACGTCTGCGACGTTCATATGGCACGGAGTCGTGGCCCCATCTACTAAGACCTTACACTTCACCCGTTTCGCCGCCAGCCCGCGTCGTGGCCAGTCCGCCGCGATCCCCTGTGCAGACCCGGTTGCCGTCCAGACACCGGCCACGCATGTTGCCGCTACCGTCAGACGCCCGACAGTCACGCGGCTGTCGTCGGTCGGTTACCGATCCGTCACGATCCGGTGGGTTTATGTATGGGTGTTACATGTTCACACACATGGAGTCGGACAGTGTCGTCCCGACCGAGGTTGCAGCAGACGCGGAAGTGATGGCGTCCGTCGAGGACGGGCCGGTAGAGCAGTTCATCCTCGCGGACATCTCACGGGACGGGGCCTATCTCACAGTACCGCTCGAGGACGCCGCCTCGCTCCCTGCCTGGCGATAGGGCCGGCACTGGCCGTTCGACCTTCTCGCGTGCTCGCGCCCCGAGCGACGGGTCGGCCGAACCGACACGCCGAGCCCCGCACCAGCCGTGGCTGCGGACGACGAAGTCCCCACGGAGCGACCGCACGGCGAGAAAACAAGCGTTATGCGGACCCCCCGATTTGCCTCGGACATGAGAGTCCTGGTGACGGATCCGATCGCGGACGCGGGTATCGAGTTGCTCCGCGAGGCCGGCCACGAGGTCGAGACGGGCTACGACCTCGCGGGTGACGACCTGCTCGACGCCCTGGCCGACGTGAACGCGCTGATCGTCCGCTCTGGCACTGAAGTGACCGAGGAGGTCTTCGCGGCCGCACCCGACCTCGTCATCGTGGGGCGGGCCGGCATCGGCGTGGACAACATCGACATCGACGCGGCGACCGACCACGGGGTCATCGTCGCCAACGCCCCGGAGGGTAACGTCCGGGCCGCCTCCGAGCACACCGTCGCGATGACCTTCGCGACGGCTCGCTCGATCCCTCAGGCCCACATCCGCCTGACCGAGGGGGAGTGGGCCAAGGGCGACTTCCTCGGGACCGAGGTCAACGACAAGACCCTGGGCGTCGTCGGCTTCGGCCGCGTCGGCCAGGAGGTCGCGAAGCGCCTGGGCAACCTCGGCGTCGACCTCGTCGCCTTCGACCCCTACATCAGCGAGGACCGCGCCGCACAGCTCGGGGCCGAACTCGTCGACGACCTCGACGTCCTGCTGGACCGCGCGGACTTCGTGACGATCCACACGCCGCTGACCTCCGAGACGGCCAACATGATCGGCGAGGAGGAACTCGCCCAGCTCGAAGGTGGCTACGTGATCAACTGCGCGCGCGGGGGCATCGTCGACGAGGCGGCGCTCGCCGAAGCCGTCGAGGACGGCGTCCTCAAGGGCGCCGCCGTGGACGTCTTCGCGGAGGAGCCGGTCTCCCCGGACAACCCCCTGCTCGACGTCGACGACGTCATCGTCACGCCCCACCTCGGCGCGTCGACGGAGGCCGCCCAGGAGAACGTCGCCACCTCTACCGCCAGCCAGGTCCTTGCTGCCTTCGAGGGCGAGCCGGTCGTCAACGCGCTGAACGCCCCCTCCGTCGACGAGAGCGCCTTCCCGCGGATTCGTCCCTACATCGACCTGGCCGACACGGCCGGCAAGATCGCCGTCCAGCTGTTCGACGACCGCGTCGAGGAAGTCGAGATCGAGTTCGCGGGCGACATCGCCGAGGAGGACGTCGACCTCGTGACTGCGAGCGCACTCAAGGGCGTCTTCCAGCCCCTGGAGTGGCAGGTCAACGCCGTCAACGCCCCCCAGATCGCCGAGGATCGGGGCATCGACGTGCGGGAACTCAAGACCCACCAGTCCGAGGACTTCCAGTCGCTCGTGACCGTGACCGTCGGCAACGACGACCACGAGGTCAGCGTCTGCGGCACTCAGTTCGCCGGCGAGGACCCGCGGATCGTCCGCATCGACGACTACCGCGTCGAAGCCATCCCCCACGGGCACATGCTCGTCGCGCGCAACCGCGACGAACCTGGCGTGATCGGGTTCATCGGCTCCGTCCTCGGCGACGCCGACATCAACATCGCGGGCATGTTCAACGGCCGCGAGGTCATCGGCGGCGAGGCGCTGTCGGTCTACAACCTCGACGAACCGGTCCCCGACGACGTGCGCGAGCGCCTGGAGTCCGACTCGCGGATCATCGCGACGAGGTACATCTCGCTGGACAACGGCGAGTAACCGGTCACCGGTTCCACGGTCTGTCCGGCCGGTGGGCCTCCCCAACCGCAGTCAACAGCGAGAGGAACAGCACGGCCGGGACGTGACTGGCGACGACGCCGACCAGGTAGCGCAGCAGCGACGGCGACGCGTCGAGCGCCTCGGCGACCGCCGGGAGGGCCCACCAGGAGACTGCGGCCCAGACGTAGGCGGCGTCGACCAGCGCCGAGAGCGGGTCGGTCGGCCAGAACAGGAACCGGACGTACCGCTCGACGCCCTGGTTGGCCACGAACAGACCGGCCACGAGCAGGACCGTGCCGACAAGCCAGCCCCCGAGGAGCAGCGGGCTCGGCGGGTAGTACGCCTCGAACACCGCGCGGACCACGTCCCAGTGGAGAGCGGCGTAGGGTACGACGGACAGCGTCAGGTAGAGGACGAGGAACCCCACGACCTGCAGATACTGGCGCGAGTCCTCGGGTTTCGACATTGTCCCACTCCCCGTGCCCGCCCGGTGGACCGCCGCCACCATAATCCCACCAGCGGAACTTCAGGACGCGAGAAGAGCCTAGTCGTCCGTCCAGGTGCCCGCGACGCAGACGTCGTCCGCGTCCCGTCGCCGGAGTACCGCCTCGTACTGGTCCCGGACCTGCTGGAGTTCCCGTTCCGCCCCGGCGAGTTCCTCCTCGAGCGTGACCACGCGTACCTGGAGCGCCAGCCGTCGCAACCGCTCGACCCGTAGCGCTGGCGAAGCCGCCTCCTCGCGCGACGCGTCCCCCCGGAGCGTCGCGACCGGTTCCACCTCCAGGGCGTCGCTCGACCCGCGGCCCACCTCCCTCTCGGTGGCGGGCGCCGCAGTCAGATCTGGGTGCTGTGGTCGGACCATCGGACCTGACTAGCGGACACGGGACGGCACCGAATAAGGCTACGTCAGACGGGCGTCCGTCGGGCACGTACGGCCGGCGAGCGCCCCCGAGGCGGCCGATCGCCCCGTCACGTCAGTCGCCCGCTGGCGTCTGCGAGCCGTCGTCGGACAGGCGCTCGCCCCGCCAGGTCGTCCAGTCGTACATGCGCTCGACCTCGCCACCCTGCTGGCGGATGGCGACCGCGGTCGTGAACAGGAACGTGCCGACGAGGACCGTCCCGACGAGCCAGACGGCGTCCACCACGGCCGGGTAGCCGGCGGCGGTGCCGAGGACGTCGGCGAAGACGACGCCGGTCACCGCGACGACCGCCGGGAGCAGGTTCCGGATGAGCGCGGCGATGCTGGTCCCCTCGTTGTGGCGCACGGCGAGCACGCCGTAGCCCAGCGCCCACAGCGACGCCCCGATCCAGCCGACCACCACGACGAGGTGCGCGATGCCCTGGTCGAGCAGGAAGCCGGTCCACCAGGAGCCGACGAACGTGGCGACGACGAGCGTGTCGACCCACGTCGGGAGGACCTGCGTCGCGCCGACGCCCGAGTAGTAGAGTTGCCGCACCGCCAGGGCGAGAAACAGGATGAAAAACAGCGTGGCGCCCTCCGCGAAGGCGGCCAGCCAGTCGCTCGGCGCGAGGGTGTTCGCGGCGCCGGCGACGCCGTAGACGAGGCCCGCCCCGATGCCGAGGCCCAGGAGCGTCCAGCTGCGGACGTCGGGTTCGACGGCCACGTCGCGGACGAAGCCCACGAGGTACGCGAGGAGGACCCCCGCACCGACGCCCACGACCGCGTACGCGAGAAACCGGGCCAGCGTGACTGTCACGGCGGGGTCGATCGATTGATCTGCCATTACTCGAACCGAGTGGTCCAGCGGAGAAAAGGCGGCCGCCGGTTCTCAGAGACCGATAACTGGCGTTGGAATCGACACACGGAATGGTACCGTTCGATTATTACCGGCGACTCTGACGCGTCGACTGTGGACCATGCTCGCGGTACGACGGTCCTACTCGGCGCCGGCGAGGTGGTCGAGGACGCCCTCGGTGGTTCCCGGCACGGGCTCGGGTGTCGCGCCGGCCTCGGCTGCCGCGTCGGGGTCCTTGAGGAGGTGCCCCGTCGTCAGGCAGACGACGCGCTCGTCGGCCTCGACCTCGCCAGCGTCGCGGAGTTTCCGCAGGCCCGCGACAGATGCCGCCGACGCCGGCTCGACGCCCACGCCCTCACCGGCGAGGTCGCGCTGGGCCTCGGTGATCTCCGCGTCCGACACTGCCACGGCGGTCCCGCCCGTCGCCCGGATCCCGGGCAGAGCCTTGGGTGCGTTGACGGGGTTGCCGATGCGGATGGCCGTCGCGCGCGTCTCGACCTCGTCCCAGCGCTCGATTGCGTCCCAGCCGTTCTCGATTGCCTCGACCATCGGCGCCGCGCCCTCGGCCTGGACCCCCGTCAGCTTCGGCACCTCGTCGGCGTCGATGGCACCCGCCGCGACGAGTTCGCGGAAGCACTTGTACAGCGCCGCGGTGTTGCCGGCGTTGCCGACTGGGAGGACGATCCGGTCGGGCGTCCCGCCCTCCTCGTCGCGGAACTGTTCGAGGATCTCCAGCCCGATGGTCTTCTGGCCCTCCAGCCGGAACGGATTGAGCGAGTTCAGCAGGTACGCCTCGCCGCGGTCGGTGAGGTCCGAGACGATGTCGAGACAGACGTCGAAGTTGCCGTCGACCTCCAGGATCCGCGCCCCGTGGAGGCTGGCCTGGGCGACCTTCCCCGCGGCGACCTTCCCGGCGGGGAGCAAGACGAGCGTCTCTATGTCCGCGCGGGCGCCGTAGGCGGCGAGCGCGGCCGAGGTGTTCCCCGTCGAGGCACAGGCCAGCCGGTCGACGCCAATCTCCCGGGCGACCCGAACCCCGACTGTCATGCCCCGGTCCTTGAAACTCCCCGTCGGGTTCATGCCCTCGTGTTTGACGCGCAGCCGATCGACGCCGAGGTCGCCCTCCAGGCGGGGCACCTCGTGGAGCGGCGTGTCGCCTTCGGGGAGGCTGACCCCCGATTCGAAGGGAAGCGCGTCGTGGTAGCGCCAGACGCCACGATCCTCGCCGGCGAACTCGTCCCACGTCGGGAGGTCGGCGTAGCGCGCTTCCAGCAAACTGTCACACTCGTCGCAGGTGTAGCGGACGTCGTCGAACGGGGCGAAGGATTCGCCGCACTCGATGCAGGCGAGCCAGACGCCGTCGGTCGCCACCGCCGGTGCGTCCGTCGTAATCGCGAGGTCGGTCATTGCCGGAGCGACGGCGGCTGTCTCCAAAAGTGGGGCGGTCTGGCCCTCGACACGGCGGCGCCCTCACGTCCCGGTCCCGTCGAGTGCTGCCTGGCACCGTGCAGTCGCGACAGAATCGATCGCGTCGGCCGTCTCTGCGACGCGCTCGCGGAGGCGCCCGTAGCGAAACGCGTCCGAATCGCTCGCGGGTTCGAGCGCCTCGTCGAGGGCTGCCAGCGACTCCGCGACGTCCGCCTGGCCCTGGACGACGGTCGCGGGATCGTCGTGGAGTGCGTCCGCCAGGACGGACCGCACGGCCGCCCCGAGGTCGGTGATGGCCTCGGCGACGGGGTCCGCTGGGGGCGACGACTGCTCTCTGGCGGCCCGTGCGATAGCCGCCGCGTCGCGGGCCACCTCGCCGAGCGCGCGGGCGGTCCGGTAGTGCCGGAAGGCGGTCGCTCGCCCGGTCTCCAGGCGCTCGACCTCACCGACGTCGACGAGCGCGGCGTGGAACTGCCGGCCGACGAGCGCGACGAACCGCTCCACCTCGCGGACCCGGCGCTCGACGCTCACCGCGAGGGCCGCGTCGTCCTCGACGACCGCCTCGATGGCTTCCCGGTACATCCCCAGCGCCTGTCGCCGGAGCTGGCGGAGGGTCTGTTCGAGCGAGACGGCGTCGGCGTCGAGCATGCTCCGGGCCACCAGGGGAGCCTCCCCACCGCGCTCGACCTCGACGCCGACCAGGCCCGTGAGGGCTTCCGTGGCCGCCTGGCGCTGCTCGGGCGAGAGGCCGTCCGTCGCCGTCACGCGTATCTCGTCGCCGCCGGTCGTGTAGGCGGCCCGCACCCGGCGGCGGAGGGCGTCCACGCCGAGGTCGTCGGCCCGGATGGTCACCGACTCTGTTGCGGGGACGTCGACCGCCGGCGCGACCACGATCCGGTCCTCCAGGGCGTAGAGCCGCAGCTCCGACCCGGCTTCGAGCGACTGACTGCGGGCCCACTCCTTGGGGAGCGAGACGGTGAACGTCGAGCCGCCCGCAAGCTGGACCTTGCGAACGATCGGGTCGGCCGCGGAGACGCCGGTGCGTGCCATCAGTAGATCAGCTCGTCGTCCTGCTCGACCATGTACAGCGTTCGCGCACAGACGTTGACGGCGTGGTCGCCGACGCGTTCCAGGTCCCGGAGGACGAGCATGAGCCGGGTGGCGTCGTCGAGGACCGCGTCGGCGTCCGGACCGGCCTGGGCCTGGAGGAGGTCCGTGACGACGGCCTGTCCGGCCTGCGCGCATCGCTCGTCCAGGTCCTCGTCGCGCGCGGCGACGGCCCGGCAGGCCTCGACGTCCGCGTCGTCGTAGGCAACCACGGCGTCGCGCACCATCGCCCCCGCGACGTCGCCGATCGCCCGGACGTCCACCTCGGGGTAGCGGTCCGTACCGGTGTGGTCGGCGTAGTCCGCGAGGTTCGTGGCGAGGTCGCCCACTCGCTCGAGGTCGGTCAGGATCTTGAACGAGGAGGCGACGAACCGGAGGTCGCTCGCGACGGGCTGCTGGAGGGCGAACAGGTCGATGCACTCCCCCTCGAGGTCGAGGTAGCGGCGGTTGATCTCGTGGTCGCCGTCGACGACCCGCTCGGCGAGGTCGCGGTCGCCCGTCTCCACGGCGTCGAGGGCGCACTCGTAGCGCTCCAGCACGGTCTCGCTCATGGCGACGACGTCCGCTCGGAGCGCGTCGAGTTGGGCCTGGTACTCGGTTCGTGCCATGGTCACCCGAACTTGCCCGCGATGTAGTCCTCGACGCGCTGGCTCTCCGGGTTCTCGAAGATCTTGTCCGTGTCGTCGTACTCGACGAGCTGGCCGCCCGTCAGGAAGACGGCCGTCTGGTCGGAGATGCGCGCCGCCTGCTGCATGTTGTGCGTGACGATGACGACCGTGTAGTCCTCGGCGAGTTCCTCGATGAGGTCCTCGATCTTCGAGGTCGCGATCGGGTCCAGCGCCGAGGCCGGCTCGTCCATGAGGATGACCTCGGGGTCGACCGCGAGACAGCGAGCGATGCAGAGGCGCTGCTGTTGCCCGCCGGAGAGGCCGAGGGCGTTGTCGTCGAGCCGGTCCTCGACCTCCTCCCAGAGGGCCGCGTCGCGGAGACAGCGCTCGACGAGTTCGTCCTCCGTCTTCCGTTCGTCCCGGCCGAGGAGCCTGGGGACCAGGCCTCGCTGGACGTCCCCGTGCTTCCGCGGCCCGTAGGCGACGTTCTCCCGGATCGACTTGGGGAACGGGTTGGGGTGCTGAAACACCATCCCGATCCGCTTGCGAAGCTCGACGAGGTTGGCCCCCTCGGCGTAGACGTTTTCCCCGTCGAACTCGACGGAGCCTTCGACGCGAGCGGTCTTGATCCGGTCGTTCATCCGGTTGAGCGACCGGAGGAACGTCGACTTGCCACAGCCCGACGGACCGATGAGTGCGGTCACGCTGTTTTCGGGGACGTCGATGGAGACGTCCCTGAGCGCGTGGTCGTCCCCGTAGTAGACGTTCAGGTCCTCGATCGACAGGACGGGATCGCTGGCGAAGGTGTAGTCGCGCCACGCCGCTCTGGTCCGCTCGTCGGTCTCGCCGGTCGTCGTCGTTGTCTCGCTGCGCGACGTCGCTGCGTCGGTGTCTGTGCCTCCGGTCGTCGTGGCTTCGATCCGTGATTCGGTCATTGGTGGAGTTTCGTCCTGAAGTACCGCCGCGTCGCGACGCCGATGGCGAAAAAGCCGAGGACGACGCCGAGCAGGACGAGCGTCGTGCCCCAGCCGAAGGACTCCTCGGCGCCGACGCCCGCGGTGATGATCGCGTAGAGCTGGTAGGGGAGGGCGCTGGCCCGGTCGAGCAGGGCCGGGTTCGAGACGTGGACGAACGGCGGCTGGAGACCGACGTCGAACGTGAAACTCGAGAGGACGCCGGGCGCGGCGTTCGGGAAGTTCGGCCCGTTGAGCACCAGCAAGAGTGGTGCCGTCTCGCCGGCGATCCGGCCGACGCCGAGGATGACGCCGGTCGTGACGCCCGGCATCGCCGCCGGGACGACCACGTCCCGGATGGTGTCCCACTTCGAGACGCCCAGCGCGGCGCTGGCGTCGCGGTACTCGTCCGGGACGCTCTTGATCGCCTCGCGGCTCGTGATCAACACCAGCGGGAGCAGCATAAATCCGAGGACGAGCTGGGCCGCGAAGATGGAGGGCGTCCCCCCGAACCGTGGCACGAGGAACGCCAGGCCGAACAGGCCAAAGACGATGCTCGGCGTGCTCCAGAGTCCGTTCGTCGCGACGTCGACCGCCCGCGTGAACGCGCTGTCCTCGGCGTACTCGGTGAGGAAGACGGCGGCACCCACCGCCAGCGGGACGGCGAAGACGACCGCGCCGAGGACGATCCAGACGGTCCCGAGCACGGCGGGCATCACCCCCAGCTGGATGCCCAGCCCCTGGGAGGGGTTCATGAGGAACGGCCAGTCGACCGTGCCGCTCCCGACCAGTTGCAGCGGGCCGACGCCGAGGGCGTACCCGGTGATCGCGACGTGGAGGCTACAGAGTACGAACGCTGTCAGCACCACCCCACCGCTGCGGGAGACGGGGGGAACCAACGACGTTCCGACCCCGGATCGGCTCCCGAGGACCGAGGCGACCACGAGCGCCAGCCCGACGCCGGCGACGGCCACGCCGACCGTCGGCAGGAGAGCGACCCCGGCGACCGCTACCTCGCGCCACGTGACCACTTCGACGAGCGCGAGCGCCGCCAGGAGCCACGTCGCCAGTCGCAGGCCACGGGCCACGCGCCGGCCTGACTCGGTGGCTGGCTCCCAGGAGGCTCGCACGTGCCGGGCAGCGACCAGCAGGACGCCACCGGCGACGAGTGCCGGAACCGCGCCGACCGTCGCGGTCGGCTCGACGGTGACCGTGTCCCCCGCGAGCTGTCGGCCGGTGAGAACGACGCCGACCAGGCCGAGTCCGACCACGCCGAGGACGAGTGCGACGGCGAAGCGGACGAACGCGAGGACGGCGTTCGACCCGTCGGCGACCGTCGGTCTGACGCGTCTGAACCGAACGAGCAGGGCGAGTGCCGTCCCGACGAGCAGCGCGAGGGTTCCGGCGCTCAGGACGAGGTTCTCGAGTACCACGGCGACGCCCCGCTCGAAGACGAAGACCAACAGGAAGGCGAGCACCGAGAGCACGAGGAGGACGACGAGCGAAATCAGCAGGAAGGCGCCGTGCTGGCGGCCCCGCGTGCCGAACCCCTCGGCGGCGGAGGCGCCCGCCCAGCCCGCGACCAGTCCGCCAGTCATCGTCAGGAACGGAATGACGACCGTCGCCGGGAAGCTGGCGTCGAACGCGGCGGGCTCCCAGGCCCAGGTGGGCGAGATCACGCCGGCCAGGACGACGGCGCCGACGAAACTGACGAACGCCGCGGCGGGGAGCGTCGTACCGAGGTCCTCTCTGGTGGCGATCGTGAGGTAGCCGACGAGAGCACCGACCGGCAGGCCGAGCAGCCAGCCGAGGCTGCCGAGCCCGACCGTGTTGCTGGCGACGGCGCCGGCCGTGATCGCCCACAGGATCCCCTGGGCGAGACCGACGACGAGTCCCGGCGACCGGTCGGGCGTCGTGGTGGCCAGGCCCCGCCAGGAGACGAGCCCCAGCGCCGCAGTGGTCAGGCCGATGGCGAGGAGGCCACCGCCGAAGTAGGTCGTCGCCCCGGCCACCGGCACCCAGCCGAACAGCGTCCCCGCGGCGAGGGCGAAGGCGACGAACGATCCCGCCACGATAGCCGTCGCGACCCGGTCGAACGTCGACCCACCGTCGTCGACGAGTCTCGTTCCGTATGCGTCGCTCATCCCTCACCCCGCAGTTTGCGATGCATTCGCTGTTCGATCAGCTGGGAGACGATTCCGAGGCCCGTGACGATGACGAGCAGGAAGACGCCGGCGGCGAACAGCGCACTCCAGAACAGCTGGCCGGGGGTCACGTGGCCGTAGCTCGACGCGATGAACGTCGTCAGCGTCTCCGTGCTGTCGAAGACGTTGTAGAGTTCCGGGGCGGGCAGCCGCCGACTGTGGGAGATCATGACGGTCGCGGCCATGGTCTCGCCCACCGCACGGCCGATGCCGAGCAGGACTGCAGCGGAGATACCCGAGAACGCCGTCGGGATCGAGACGCTCTTGATGGTCTGCCAGTCCGTCGCACCCATCGCGACGGAGCCGTCCTTCATCGAGTCCGGCACCGCCGAGAGGGCGTCCTCGGCGACGGAGACGACGGTCGGGAGCGCCATGAAGCCGATGATGAGACCGATGGCGAACAGCGCGCCAGGGTTGATAGACAGGAGGGTGCCGACGTACGGATTGACGATGGTGAAGCCGATGAACCCGTAGACGATCGAGGGAATCCCGGCCAGGACCTCGACGGCGGGCTTGACGATCTCGCGGAGCCAGTCGGGTGCAATCTCGCTGATGAACAGCGCGCCAGCGACGCCGAACGGGGCAGCGACGAGGATTGCGACGGCCGTCGTCAGTACGGTCCCCCAGATCATCGGCACGAGCGAGAACCGACCCTGGGACGCGCTCCACTCGTTCGGACCGAACGGCCACAGGATGTCCAGCCCGGCGTGACGGAACACCGGAATCGCCTCCAGGAACAGGAACGCCGCGATGAGCCCGAGCGTCGACAGGGTGGCGGCGGTCATCAGGAACGTGACGACCTTGACGGTCAGTGCCTGCCGCAGGACCCAACCGATCCCGACGACCAGCAGGAAGGCGTACAGCACCGTCGTCGTCCAGGCCGACCGGAGCAGGAAGCCGGCGAACGCGCCGGTAATCAGGACGAACTGTGCGGTCACGAGCACCTGACTCGGCGCGTCGAGATCGGCCAGCGATCGCAGGAGTGACGCCGGCCGTCGTCGCCCCCAGCGGAGCGCTCGTCGGGCCGCCGAACGTATCGTGTACATGGTGTGAAAGATGCCGCGACGTCGGTGACAGCCCCGCTGTCGACCAGCGACGACGGGGCTCTCGCGTCGTTCAGACCTGGTCTGCCAGCTTCGCGCGCTCCTCTTCGCGACGCTCCGGCGGGAGTTTGAAGTAGTTGTTCGGCGCGACGAAGTACTCCTGGCCGAAGTCCGAGAGGATCATGTTGATGAAGGCACTCTCGCGCCTGTCGGTCCCCTCCCACGTGTAGCAGTGGAGGTCGCGGCTGAGCGGATAGCCCTTCGACCCGAGGTTCTTGCCGTACTCGTAGAGCGTCCCCTCGAGTTCGAGGCCGATTGGCGGCGTGGCGCCCTCGGGCTCGACGAACGCCAGGGCGATGTAGGCGATCGCGTTGTCGTTCTGCTCGACGAGCGTGGCGACCTGCTGGTTCTGGCCCTTGCGGGTGTCTGGTTCGATCGGCGCCTCCGGGTCCCCGTAGAGGTTCGCTCGGAACGCGGTGTCAGTCCCGGAGTCCTCGGCCCGGCCGATGGCGTAGATCTCCTTGTCCGGCCCGCCGACCTCGCTCCAGTTGGTGATCTCCTGCGTGTAGATCGCGCGGAGCTGGTCGCCGGTGACCTGGGTGACGCCGGCTTCGTAGATCTCCCGGCTCACGACGATGGGCTGGCCGTCGACGCCGACGACGTGGTCGACGATGTCGTCCATCGCCTCGTGGTCCTCACCGAGGATCGACTCGGCGGTCGAACTGGCGTCGCCGATGTCCACGCGTTCGTTGATGACGCCCTCGACGCCGGTCCCGGAGTGGCTGAGTGCTACCTGCGTCTGGAACGGCGGGACGCTCCGCTCCCCGGTCGGCTCGAAACCGTACAGACCCGCCCAGTAGTCGGCCAGGTTCTGGTCGGTGTCGATGTCGTACTGCCCCGGGCCCCAGTACTCCTGGTCGTCGGCCGGCGGATTGCCGTTCCACAGTGAGGAAGCCAGGTTCGTGATCGGGTACACCGTCGACGAGCCGTCCGCCGTGAGCGAGGACGTGGCCGCACTCTCGTTCGACGTCTCCGTCTCGTCCTCGCTCGCAGTTTGCGTGGTGGTCCCGGGTTCGTCGCCGGATCCTCCGTCCCCGCTCCCGCCTCCGGAGCCACCGTCGCCGCTGCCGTCACCGCCGTCCCCGCTCGCACAGCCCGCGAGGGCACCGACCCCGGCAGCGCCGGCGCCGGCGATGAATTTGCGTCGCGATACCAGGTCGGGCACCCGCGTCGAGTCACGTGCCATCGAGTGAACGGGGACGTGGGAGTACAAAAGCCGCTTATATGAGGGGTATAGCCGGGTCTGACACCTCTATCGCAGTCGGTACGACTCAGATCGCTTCGTACCCGTCAGTTCCCTCCCGAGCACTACGGAGGCCTCAATAGCCACCTCCCACGACCGCCGGGCGCCCCTACTCGCCGAACTCGTCGATGCGGTCGTGGACGTAGTCCGCCCAGGCGTCCAGGGTCTCGTGCATGAGGTCCTTGGCCGCCGGGAGCGGCGTCGCGCTGTACTGGTAGACGTGTCCCCCGCCGTCGAGCAATCGGCGTTCCCGCTCGGCCAGCCCCTTCTCCCGCAGGGTCGACAGGGATCGGTTGACGTTGCTCCGGTCGCGGTCGAGCGCGTCCGCGAGTTCCTCGACGGTGCTGCCCGGATACTCGCGAACCGTCAGGTAGGTCCGCACCTCGTGGCGCTGGATCCCGAAGACACAGCGCATCACCTCCTCGATCCCCGGTTCCTCCTCGAGCATCAGCTCCCGGAAGCGCTCCGGCGAGACGTCGACGTCGGCCATGTCCACCCTTGCGGCCCGTGGGGCATAAACGGGGGCGGTGGCTCAGGCGTCGCTCGCGTAGCCCTGGTTCTCGATGCACTCGCGCATCTCGGCGGCCGTCTCGTGACGGTGGAGCCGCGTCGGGGTGTCACAGTAGTAGATGTCCCCGTCGTGACGCAGCGTCACCTCGTGTTCCGATCCGAGAAACTCCGTGCGGACCGTCACTCGCCGCCCCTCGTCGAGTGCCGCGAGCAACTCGCCGACCGATCGATCCCCCGCGTTCACGACGAGCGGATCGCTCATTACGCCACTCGTCCCCTGCGACCGTAATCAGTGTTCGCCCGCGCCCACCGGCACCTGCCGGGACCCCCCGTCCGCCGCAGCGACGTTTAATTCACCTCGCCCGGCTGTAATATCATTCTGAAGAAACGACGTGTACACGGGACTTCTCGGTGTGGTTACGTGTCGCGTAGTCGTAGAAGGGGCACAATACTTGCCGCAATCCCCACCAGCGGCGCCTCGTCGTCCGAAACTACCCCTACTGTTAAGTGTTGGTTACAGCATTCCTACCCGTATGGTGGCAGTTGATACGATGGACGCGGTCAAGTACGGATTCAGGTTGCTCGGGTACCTCCTCGCGGTCTTCATCGCGGGCGGCATCCTCATCGCCATCGGCGCGTCGTTCCAGCCGACCGGCTTCAGGGGCGGCGGCAATCCGCTGATGGCGCTGCTGTTTTTCGTCGCCGGCATCGCCGTCATCTACGCCGGTGGCCTGGGGATGCTCTACAAGGTCATCGGCGACGGCGTCGAGATCGGCAACCGCGCCGCAGAGCAGCCTGCACAGCGCCAACCCCCACAGCAGGGCACCCCGGCACAGGGCGGGCACCAGCAGAACCCCGGCGGCCAGCGGTAACCACGGGGCTTTTTCCGGGTTTTACGCTCGGACGAGTAGCGAAGCCTGTACCTGCGCGCGGCGGTCGTCGAATACCCGTGGGCTGTCCCCGAGTACCGGCGCCGGTCGACTACGCCTGTTCGCGCAGCCAGACCAGTAGCCCGTTCTGGGCGTGCAGCCGATTCCCCGCCTGGTCCGGCAACCACCTTTTTCGCCTCGGGTGCCTCACTGGCTCGCGGCTCCGCCGCTCGCCTCGTCGAGGCCTCGCTTCGCTCGACCCTCGCACCGTTCGGCACCGCTCGACGAAAAACGTGGGCGAAAACGCCGTCGCCTCGCTCGCGTCACTCGCTCGGCGCCGGTCGACTACGCCTGCTCGCGCAGCCAGACCAGTAGCCCGTTCTGGGCGTGCAGCCGATTCTCCGCCTGGTCCCAGACGATGGCGTTGTCGCTCTCCAGCGTCGCGTCGGTGACCTCCTCGCCGCGGTGGGCGGGCAGGCAGTGCATGAGCGGCCGGTCGCCGAGGCGCTCGGGGGTCACCTGGAAGCCCTCGAACGCGTCGAGTTTCTCCTGGCGGCGGTCCTCCTGGCCCATGCTGACCCAGACGTCGGTGTAGACCAGATCTGCGTCCGCGATGGCCGCGTCCGGGTCGTGCGTGGTCTCCGGCCGCGCGCCGAGTTCGTCGGCACGGGACAGGACGTCGTCGTCGATGCCGTACCCCGCTGGCGTCGCGACGGTCAGGTCGAGACCCGCCAGGGCTGCGCCGAGGACGAACGACTGGGCGACGTTGTTGCCGTCGCCCACCCAGGCGACCGAGACGTCCTCGAACCCGCCGAAGCGCTCCTTGATCGTCAGGAGGTCGGCGAGCGTCTGGCAGGGATGAGCGTCGTCGGTCAGGCCGTTGACGACGGGGACGGTGGCGTACTCCGCGAGTTCCACCACGTCGGCGTGGTCGAACATCCGCGCCATGACGAAGTCGACGTATCTGGACACCGCCCGCGCCGTGTCCTTGATGGGCTCGCCGTGCCCCAGCTGGATGTCGTCGGGACCCAGGAAGATGGCGTGGCCGCCGAGCTGGGTCATGCCCGTCTCGAAGGAGATCCGGGTCCGCGTCGACGGCTTCTCGAAGATCATCGCCAGCGTCGCTCCCTGGAGGGGGGCGTCCGGAGCGGCCGGGCCGGCGCCCGTCTTGAGCGCGGTGGCGCGGTCGAGGACCGTCGCCAGTTCGTCGCCGGAGAGGTCGTCGATGTCGAGGAAGTGGCGCATCGTCAGCCCTCCAGCAGGCGCTCGGTCGCGGCCGTCAGGACGTCGACCGCCGCGTCGTACTCGTCGAGCGGGACGTGCTCGTTCGGGGCGTGGTCGAGGTCGGAGTCCCCGGGACCGTAGGTGACCATCGGGCAGTCCCAGTGGCGCGCGAAGACGTTCATGTCGCTCGTCCCGGTCTTGCGCAGCAGGTGGGGTTCGCCGCCCTGGCCCCGGACCGCGGCGCGGAAGGCCCGCGCGACGGGGGTCCGGGGACTGGTCATCACCGGTTCGACGCGGTCGTGCCAGTGGACGGTTCCGTTCTCGAGGTAACCGTCGGCGATCTCGCGGATCTCGTCGGTGGTGTGTTCGGGCGGGATCCGCAACTGGACGTCGAGGGTCGTCTCGACGGAGAGCCCGTCCTCGCTGACGCCGCCGTCGATGCCGACGGGCTTGCAGGTGACGCGCTCGAAGACGGGCACCCACTCGTCGGGCTCGAACTCCGCCTCGACGCGGTCCCACCAGTCCAGGGCGTCCTGGATGGCGTTGTTCTCCGGGCGCGAGGAGTGGCCGGACTCGGAGGTCGCGACGTAGGTCCCGGCGAGCAGGCCGCGATAGCCAAGCGTGATGCCCTCCCAGCCGGAGGGCTCGCCGTTGACGACGGCGTCGGGTGCCGTCTCGCGGTCCTCGACCAGGAACCGGCTCCCGCGGGAGTCGACCTCCTCGCCGGTGACGCCGACGAAGCTCGCGCCGGTGCGAACCGCCGCGACGGCCATCGCCGCCAGGCACCCCTTCGCGTCGACGCTGCCGCGACCCCAGAGGACGTCGGTTTCACCCTCGGTAGCGCCGTCGCCGTCCTCGGGCACGTCACCGCCGTAGCTCACGTCGTCGACGGCCATGCGCTCGACGCGAACCGGGATGTCCCCGGGCACGGTGTCGACGTGCGAGGTCAGCAGGACGCCGTCGTCCGCGGGCGCGCGAACGTTGCCGGCGTCGTCGATCCAGACCTCGCGGTCGTGGGTCTCGAAGTACGTCTTCAGTTGTTCGGCGCAGGCCCGCTCCTCGCCGGTGACCGAGGGGATCCGGACGAGCTTGAGCAGCAGTTTGCGGGCCTCGTTCAGGTCCTCGGCCGCGACGCGCTTGGGGGTGTCCTCCCGGTCGCTCTCGATCCCGCTCATTTCACCACCCCGGCCACTGCCTCGACCACGGCGTCGACGTGCTCGCGCTCGACGGTCAGCGGCGGGAGCAGGCGCAGGACGCTCCGGCCCGCGGGCAGCGCGAGGACCCCGTGGTTCAGCGCCAGGTCCTTGAGCAGGCGGTTCGCGCCGCGCTTGACCTCGACGCCGACGAGCAGGCCCTCGCCGCGGACGTCCCGCACGTCCTCGCCGACGGCGGCCTCGAGTTCGCTCCGCAGGTAGTCGCCGATCTCCGCCGCGTGGGCGGGCACGTCCTCGTCCTGGATCGTCTGGACCGTCGCGTTGGCCGCCGCCGAGACGACGGGGCCGCCGCTGAACGTCGAGGCGTGCGAGCCGTGGTTCTCGGCGATCCAGTCGCGACAGAGCGTCGCGCCCATCGGCAGGCCGTTGGCCAGTCCCTTCGCGCTCGTGAGCACGTCGGGCACGACGCCCGCGCGGTCTGCAGCCCAGAGGTCGCCCGTCCGGCCGAGGCCCGTCTGGACCTCGTCGAGGATCAGGGCCGCGCCAGCCTCCTCGGTGATCTCTCGGGCTGCCTGCAGGTACGCCGCGCTCGCGGGGTTGATGCCGCCCTCGCCCTGGATGGGCTCGACGATGACGCCGGCCGTCTCGTCGTCGACGGCCTCGCGGAGCGCGTCGGCGTCGTCGTAGGGGACGAACTCCACGTCGCCCGCGAGGGGCTCGTAGGGCTCCTTGTACTGGTTCTTCCAGGTCGCCGCGAGCGAGCCCATGGTCCGGCCGTGGAAGCCCTGCATCGTCGCAATCAGCTTCGAATTGCCCGTCGCAGACCGGGCGAACTTCAGCGCCGCCTCGTTGGCCTCCGTGCCGGAGTTGCAGAGCCAGACCTTGCCGATAGTGCCTGGTGCCGCGTCGGCCAGCGTCTCGTAGAGCTCGGTCCTGATCTCCACGGGATAGGACGCCTGGACGTAGGTGAGTCGCGAGAGCTGGTCCTGCACCGCGTCGGTCACGGCGTCGTGACCGTGGCCGAGGGGGACGCAGGCGTAGCTCGCGCCGAAGTCGAGGAACTCCGTGCCGTCGGCGCCGTAGAGGTACGGCCCGTCGCCCTCGACGATCTCGATGGGCTTCTCCGAAAAGACGAAGCCGCTCATTCCTCGGCACCTCCATCGTCTTCGTCGTCACCGTCGTCGCCTTCGAGGGCACTTGGGAACAGGTGGGTCCCGTCCCCCTCCATCGCGGTGTAGATGGGCGCCTCGAGGTTCGCGTCGGCCACGATCACCTCGCTGGCGCCGCTCTCCAGGGCCTCCTTTGCGGCCATGACCTTCCGACCCATGAAGCCCTCCGCGGCGTCTTCGAGTTCGGCCCACTCCTCGGGCGTGTCGACCTCGCGGATGAGCGTGTCACGGTCCTCGGGGTCCCGGAGAATGCCGGGGACGTCCGTCAAGAGGACGAGCGTGCCCGCCAGTTCGCCGGCGATGGCCGCCGCGGAGCGGTCGGCGTCGGTGTTGACGGGGGTAATCGTCCCCTCGTCGTCGCCCTCCGCCCCGGCCATCGGCGGACTGACGACCGGCGTGTACCCGTCCGCGAGTAGCGACTCCAGGAGGTCCGCGTTGACCTCCTTCAGGCTCCCGGAGTGGTCGCCGCGGCGGATCTTCCGCTTGCCGTCCTCGACGACGCGCACGGCGGACTTCCGGGGGCCGTGCAGGAGCTTCCCGTCCACGCCCGAGAGCCCGACGGCGTCGACGCCCTCGCTCTGGAGTTGCGCGACGAGGTCCGTGTTCAGCAGCCCCGGGAGGACCATCTCGAAGACGTCCATGGTCTGCTCGTCGGTGAACCGCCCGACGACGCCGCTGGGTGTCTCGACGTACTTAGGGTCGATGCCGAGGCGCTCCAGCGTCTCGTCGACCGTGGTCGACCCGCCGTGGGTCACGACCACGTCGTACGAGCCGGCACCGCCGTTCTCGTCCGCTTCTGCGACGAGCGACGCCACGTCACCGACGGCTCCGCCGGGGTCGACCGCGCGCGCTCCGCCGATCTTGACGACTACTGTCATGGGTTGAAAACTCCGTTAGGGTGCGCCGACCGGGTGCAGGCCCTGGAAGTCGAGGCCGGCCGTCTCCTCGATGCCGAGGGCGACGTTCGCGGCGTGGACCGCCTGACCCGCCGACCCCTTCATCATGTTGTCGATGGCCGAGAAGGCCACGACGCGCTTGTTGCCGGGATCCAGGGCGAAGCCGACCTCCGCCTCGTTCGTCCCGGCGACGGCCTTCGGCTCGGGGTAGCGGTAGACGCCACCGCCGCCCGCGACGAGTTCGACGAACGGCTCGTCCTCGTAGCTCCCGCGGTAGGCGTTCCAGAGGTCGCCCTTCGAGACGGGTTCCTCGGGGAAGACGTGGGCCGTCGCGCTCGCGCCGCGGATCATGTCGACGGCGTGGACCGTAAAGGACACCGACAGGCCGAGGAACTGCTCGATCTCGGCCTCGTGGCGGTGGCCTGTGGGCGCGTAGGGGCGCACGACGCCCGAGCGTTCCGGATGCGAGGACGCCTCGCCGCCGCCGGCGCCACCCTCGCTGGAGCCGACCTTCACGTCGACGACGACCTGCTCGTCGCCCGAGAGGACGTCGGCCTCGAAGAGGGGCAACAGTCCCAGTATCGTCGCCGTGGCGTTGCAGCCCCCGGCCGCGATGAGGTCCGCGCCGGGGAGCTCCTCGCGATTCAGTTCTGGCAGCGCGTAGACCGACTCCGAGAGCAGTTCGGGGCGCTCGTGGCCGTCGTACCACTCGTCGTACTGTGCCTCGCTGTCCAGGCGGAAGTCCGCCGAGAGGTCGACGACCGTGTCCGCGGCGTCGCGGAAGGCGTCGATGCGGCCCATCGAGACGCCGTGGGGCGTCGCCGCGAAGAGCACGTCCACGCTCTCCAGGTCCCCCGGGTCCGAGAAGCGGACGTCCAGGTGGCGGAGGTTGGGGTGGGAGTGCCCGACCGTCTTGTTCTCTTTCGAGCGACTCGTGGCCTGGGCAATCTCGAACTCGGGGTGGGAATCCAGGAGGCGCAGCAACTCGCCACCGGTGAAGCCGCTGGCGCCGACGACGCTCGCCGTGTAGCTCACGCCTCGACACCTCCGGTCTCGGCGGCCACTTTGTCTTCGAGCCAGTCGACGACCCGTGCGGGCACGTCCTCGTCGACGACTCCGTCGAGGGCCTTGAACTCGACGGTGTGGTTGACCTCGTGGACGGTGTAGTCCTCGAAGTCGCCGGTCGATTCGTCGTATCCCACTTCCATGAGATCTACGCCGAGCAGGCCGCCACCGACGGCGTCGGAGGCCGTCTGGACCAGTTCCTCGGCGCGGTCGTCGAGTTCGAACTCGGCGGTCTCGGCGCCCTTCGCGGCGTTCGTCAGCCAGTGTTCGGAGGAGCGGACCATCGCAGCGATCGGCTCGCCGTCGACCGCGACCACGCGGATGTCCCGGCCGGGCTTCTCGACGAACTCCTGGACGTAGAAGACCTTGTGCTCGTAGTGACCGAGCGTCTCCTTGTGCTCCAGGATGGCCTCGGCCGCACTGCGCGAGTCGATCTTGGCCATCAGGCGACCCCACGAGCCCACGACGGGCTTGAGGACGCAGGGGTAGCCGAAGTCCTCGATGGCGTCCATCGCGCTGTCCTTCGTGAACGCGACGGTCGTTTCGGGCGTGGGCACGTCGGCCTCGGCCAGCGCGAGACTGTTCTCGACCTTGTCGGAACAGACGTCGGCCGTGAACGCGCCGTTGACGACCGGAATGTCGTAGGCCTCGACGAACTTCGTCGCGTAGACGCTCCGGCTGGTCGCGAGACACCGGTCGACGACGACGTCGACGCCCTCGAAGTCCGCGGGGGCCTCGTGGAGTCCGAAGTTCTGTTTGCGGACGTCGATCTTCGTGACCTCGTGGCCACGCTCGCGCAGTTCGTTCAGCAGGAGCTTCTCGTCCTGGCGGATGCGCGAGTAGAGGATGCCGACGTTCATGCGATACCTCCAGCCGAGGGACTCACTTCATTCACCCCAGTCTTCCTCGAGCTCGGGGGCCGAGTCGAGCTCGACGGGGTCGGTCCCGACGACCTCCAACTCGGCGCCGCAGGTGGAACAGTCGACGATCTCTCCGACTTCCAGGTCGTCGTGCAGGGACACCTCGGCCCCGCACTCGATGCAGTCTGCCATTGTACCCGAGTGATCCTCGGGGACGCACTTAAAGCCTTCGAACTTATCGGATTGTATGTCATTAGCGTAGGCGTTCCTCACGGTATCAGACGGACGTTTCGAACCGAACCGCGTTTCCTATATCAGGATAGTGGTATTTGATCCCCGGAGGGGGATCGCGGGAACGGCGGGCGTCGCGCGGTGGAGACCTCGTCGGACTGGATCGCTCCGGGTGCGAGGTCACGCATAGCTCGCCACCTCCTCGCGGAGCATCTCCCGGGCCCGCTGGACGGCCTCCCGGCGCGTCTCGACAGTCTCGCGGTCGGCCGCCAGTTCCTCGCGAGCGCGGCTCAGGTGGTCGGCCATCGCGTCGGGGGCGGGGCCGCCCCGGGAGTCCCGCATCGCGATGCTCTCCTCGACGTCGAGGGCTGCGGCCAGCGTCTCGGGGTCGACGTGCGCCGAGAGCGACTCGCCGAGGACTGCCTGGGCCGCGTCCTCCAGGGTCGCCAGATCGGGGGTGCCGTCCTCCGCGTCGTCGGCCATCTCCGCTGCGGTCGCCACGACCTCGTGGGCCGTCCGGAATGGGACGCCCGCCATCGCGAGGCGGTCCGCGACGCCGGTCGCCGTGGCGAACCCCTCGCCGGCGGCGTCGGCCAGCGCGGCCTCGTTCCACTCGGCCGTCGCGACGGCGCCGACGGCCACCTCCACGGCGGGACCGACGGCGTCGACGGCGTCCCAGAACCCGACGGTCGCGCGCTGGAGGTCGCGGTTGTAAGCCCGGGGCAGGCCCTTGAGCGTCCCGACGAGGCTCGCGAACGCGCCGCTCGCGTCGCCCACGCGGGCGCGGGCGAGTTCCAGCGTGTCGGGGTTCTTCTTCTGGGGCATGATCGACGACGTCGAGGCGTAGTCGTCGTCGAGGTCGACGAGTCCGCGGTTGGCGAAGATGACCACGTCCTCGGCCAGCCCCGAAATCGTGAGGCTCGCCGTCGCCAGCGCGCCCGCGGTCTCGACGAGGACGTCCCGCGCCGAGACGGCGTCGGTGGCGTTCTCGACGAGGCCGTCGAAGCCGAGCAACTCGGCCGTGCGCTCGCGGTCCACGTCGAAGGGCGTCCCGGCGAAGGCCGCCGCGCCGAGGGGCGAGCGATTGATGCGCGCGTAGGCGTCGAGCAGGCGCTCGGCGTCGCGGGCCAGGGCCGCCTCGTAGGAACTCGCCCAGTGGCCGACCGTCGTCGGCTGGGCGGGCTGGAGGTGCGTGTAGCCCGGCATCACGGTCTCGGCGTGGGCCTCTGCGAGGTCCAGCAGTTCCTCGCGGGCGCCGCAGACGACGTCGAGGAGGTCCAGCACGTCCGCGCGCAGGCGGTAGCGGATGCAGGCCGCCACCTCGTCGTTGCGCGAGCGGGCGGTGTGCATCCGGCCGCCGTCGGGGCCGACGCGGTCGACCACGGCCGCCTCGATGGCCTCGTGGACGTCCTCGCCGTCGGGCAGCGTATCGTGGCCCGAGGCCTCGACGCCGTCCAGCGCCGAGAGGATGGCCGCCGCGTCACTCTCGTCGACGATGCCTTGCTCTGCGAGCATCACGACGTGCGCGCGGTCCACGGCCAGGTCGGCCGCGAAGATGCGCTCGTCGGCCGCGAGCGAGGAGAGGAACGCGCGGGCGGGGCCGCCAGAGAAGCGGTCGCGGCGGACGACGCTGCCGGCGTCGGCGTCACCGCTACCGCTCTCGGCGGCGTCGGTTTCGTCCGCTCCAGCCCGTTCCTCGTCGGTCATGGCTCAGTCGTCCGTCTCCAGGTCGGGTTTCGTGGCGGTCGCACCGTCGATGGCGGCGTTCGCCAGGCGCGACTGGAAGCCGTGGTACTTCGCGACGCCCGTCGCGTCCTGCTGGGTGATCCCGCCGGCGACGTCCTCCTCGTCGAAGGAGGCCGCGCTCTCGCTGTAGACCGCGTAGTCGCTCTCGCGGGCGACGGGGCGGCAGTGGCCCCCCTCCAGCTTGACGGTCACGCTGCCGGTGACGCGCGAGTTCGTGCTGTCGATGAACCCCTCCAGCGCGTCGACCAGCGGCGCGTCGATCAGGCCCTGGTAGCCCTTCAGCGCCCACTGCTGGTCCACCTGCTGTTTGAACTGGCGCTCCTCCTGGGTCAGGACGAGCTGTTCGAGTGCCTCGTGGGCCGTCAGCAGCACCGTCGCCGCCGGGTGCTCGTAGTTCTCGCGGACCTTGAGGCCGAGCATCCGGTCTTCCATCATGTCCGTCCGGCCGACGCCGTGGGCGCCGGCCTGCTCGTTCAGGGTCTCGATGAGGGCGACCGAGCCGAGGCTCTCGCCGTCGAGTGCGACGGGTTCGCCCGCCTCGAACTCGATGTCGACCAGTTCGGGTTCCTGGCCCGAGGGGTCGGTCGTCCACTCGTAGATGTCGTTCTCGGGGATGGTCGCGGGGTCTTCGAGTTCGCTCCCCTCGATCGAGCGACTCCAGATGTTGGTGTCGATGCTGTAGCGGCCCTCCGATCCGCCCTCGACGGGCAGGCCGCGCTCCATCGCGTACTCCTTCTCCCACTCGCGCGTGAGCCCGAGTTCGCGGACGGGCGCGACGACCTCCAGGTCGGAGTCGCGCCAGACCGCCTCGAAGCGGAGCTGGTCGTTGCCCTTGCCGGTGCAGCCGTGGGCGACCGCCGAGCAGCCCTGCTCGATGGCGGTCTCGAGGATTGCCGTCGCGATGACCGGACGCGCGAGGGCCGTCCCGAGGGGATAGCCCTGATAGGTGGCGTTGGCTTTCACCGAGCGGAGGCAGAGGTCCGCGAACTCCTCGCGGGCGTCGACGACGAAGTGCTCGACGTCGAGCGCCTCGGCCGTCTCCTCGGCCTCGTCGAACTCCGATTCGGGCTGGCCGACGTCGACCGTGACGCCGATGACGTCGTCGTAGCCGTACTCCTCTTCGAGCAGCGGGACGCAGACCGTCGTGTCGAGCCCGCCCGAGAAGGCGAGCGCGACCGTTCCGTTTCCGTCTGGCATGTGTGGTGTGTGAGTGGTGGTGTCGGGTCGAGATCTGACCGCCCGGAACCCGACGGTGGGCGGTTGTTGGTATCTGGACGAGACCGATTGGGGGTGAGTTGTGCGGGCCTAGCGGCCCGGTCGTCGGCGTCGTCGCCGAATCCCGTCGGGATTCGGCTGCTCGTCGGACCACGTCCGACGGCGAACCCGGAGAATGGAGACGGACCCGCGACTCGCGTCGGCGCGAGCGTCGTCGCCGCGGATCCGCGTCATCGTACCCTGACGTATTTTCTACCCGCTACTAATATCTTCCGAGAGGAGACGGCCGTGTCAGGGGCTGACGCCCGCACTGGCGCGATGGCGACGTCGAGAAGACGGAGCGACGCACGCGGTGGCCGGCCTACTGGTTGGGACCGCCCGCACTCGGCGGTGAGGACGGACTCCCCTGGCCGGTCCCGGTCCCGTCGGTCGACCGGTTGGCGTCGCGGTCGGTCGTGCCACGGTCGGACCCGGTGTCGGTGTCGTTCGCGGGCGGTCCCTGCGTCCGATTCGCGGGCCCCCGGTCGCTCGGTCCCCGCTCACCCGACCCGGCCCACCCGGGCGCCTGACCCACGGCGGGGCCGGCGATGGATCGGGCGATCTCCGCGACCGCGGGACCGCCGAGCTGGCGCGCGCGCTGCTGGAGGGTCTGGATGGCGGTCGCGTTGACGCCCTTCGATTCGAGGAGGTCGGCCGGGAGGCCCTGCGAAGCGTTCGCGGTCTGGTTCGCCAGGTGCTGGGCGCCGCGGAGTTCGGCGGCGACGCCGGCCATCCGGGCGCGGTAGGCGCCGTCGCTCAGCGACCCGTTCTCGTGCGCTCGCTGGAGGGCAGCCGTGCGCCGTTCGAGGGCCTCGACTCGCTCACGGATCTCCGGGACCTGCTCGCCGACCACCGAGGCGGTGGCGTTCTCGGTGGCTGCCCCCGCGACCCGGAGGCCGAAGGCCCGCGAGTCGACGTCTGCCTCGAACTCCTGCTGGCCGACGGCGACGACGCCGCCGAGTCGCTCGCCCGGCGCGACGATCGACTCGTTCGCGTCCGTCTCGTTCCCCGCGCTCTCGTCCGCCTCCGTCTCGGCCGCGGTCGTTTGCTGGGCCGGGACGCCGTCGCCGGCGGCGAGGCCCCCGAGGGGGACCGTCGCGACTGCGGCGACGACGAGCGCAACCGACAGCAGCAGTGCAGTGCGTCCCATTGTACCTCCCGATTGCTCCCCGAACCACGTATAAATGGCCGATTCACAACCCGAATCACCCACGCTTAAGCCGAATTAAGGCCGGAACGATTCGACCGCTGTCTTGCGATTTCCCAGATACCCCTCCGCCTGTCTTGCTGAACGGGCGAAACGGTTACAGAGGACGTCACTCGCTCTCGCCGTCGTCCGCGTCGGGCTCGATGGAGACGTCGGGGAGCGTGAGGACGTTCTCGCGACCGAGGCGGAACGACTCGACCTTGTCCGCGTCGCGCAGGTCACCGACCACCTGGCTCGTTTTGGCGTCCGTCCAGTCGAGTCGCCCGGCGACCTGCTGTTGCTTGAGCCGTCCGCCCTCGTCCTCTAGCAGCCGCAGGACGCGCTCCTCGTTGCTCAGCAAGTCCGGGGGCGGCCCGTCGTCGGTGGTGCTCGCCGCCGTCCCAGCGCCCGCCTGGCCGCCCGCGCCGTCGTCACCCGGACCCGGCGCTCCGTCGGCACCGGTCCCCGACTCCGATAGCCGCCTCCGTCGCCGGGCGTACACCAGTGCGACGGCCGCGAGGACGAGCGCCCCGACGAGGCCGAGCGGAAGGAGTGGAAGGCCGGTCCCGCCGGTCGACTCGCCGCCGCCCGTCTCGCCGCGGACCACCTCGACGCGTGGCTCTCCCGGGCCGAAGTCGCGCCGGCCCTGCCAGGTCACCGAGCCGTCGTCGGTGGCCGTGGCGGTCGGCTGGACAGACTCGAGACCGTACGCCCGGGGCCAGGCGACCGTCAGCGACGTTCGCTCGTCGAGGAAGAACCGGTCGATGGCGTCCCCCGCCCGGAGTCGGTCGCCGTCGACCGCCGCGAAGCCCTGCCAGTCCAGCCGGTAGGAAATCACGCCGTACTCGCCCTGGGGCAGGGACTCCCGGCTGGCCGACACGGTGACGTTCTCGACCGCCATCGCACGCCCGGTGGCGTTCTCCGCGGCGGTCGCGGTCCGGACCATCCGGTCGCGGAACCGATCGACGTAGGGCGTCGGGTCCCCGTCGATCGCTGCCCGGAGGTCCTCGAAGGCGGCGGTCTCGTTGGCGCCGTCGAGTTCGATCCGGTAGGTGACCTGCCACCTGGCGGTGCCGTCGGCGGCGAGGTCCGCCCGGAGACTGATCGCGTCGGCCTCAGGCCCGGTCTGGGCGACCGGCCCGTCGAGAATCGCCCCGCCACCGATATCGCCGACGCCGACGGCTGGGACGCCCGCCAGCGCACCGATGGCGAGCGCGACCACGGCCAGGGCGACCGCTCCCCCGCCGTCGGTGTGGCCACCATTGGAGCCCGAGGCCATTGCTGTCTGGCGATTGCCGTTCCGTGTGTAAATGGTTTGTTGCCGCCGAACAGCCGGAAAACATATGCCCGGGCCCCGCCGACCGCCGGCCATGCGCGCCAAGCTGGACGTCGACACCCTGATCAAGATCGTGCTGGTGCTCGTGGCGATCTGGCTGGCCCTGAGTATCGTCGAGGAGTTCGTGGGAACGCTCGCACACATCCTCGGTCCCTTCTCGAACCTGGTCGGGCTGGCCGTCCTCCTGATCCTCGTCCTCTGGGTGTTCGACCGCATCTGACCGACGCGCTTTTTCGCCGCCCCGTCGTCACTCCGGTGTGTACAGCCTCAACGTCCCGGTCCCGGCCCCCGTCGCTCGACAGGCCGGTGAACTGGCCCGGGAGCTCCCGGCGGCCCGCGCTCGCGCGCGTGACGAACATAGCCTCCTCGTCAAGCGCCTCGGCGGGCGCGACGGCTACGAGGCCGAGCGCCTGCCCGCTCGCGTCCGGGAGGCCATCGCCGGGACGGCCCCCTTCGAGGTGGCCACGACCGACGTGGGCATCTTCGCGGAGCCACCGACCGGGGCCGGACCCGTGGTGTACCTGGCCGTCGAGAGTCCGGCACTGGTGGCGCTTCACGAGCGACTCTGCGACGTCTTCGAGCCGGTCGCGCACCTGGAGGGGGACGCGTTCGTGCCCCACGTGACCATCGCTCGCGGCGGGGAGATGGCGGCGGCGGAGCGACTGGCGGCACGGGACGTCGAGCGCGTGACCTGGGAGGTCTCGGAGCTCGCCATCTGGGACGCCGAGCGCTCGCTGCCGACCACGCGCTTTTCGCTGCCTGCGTAGGCGCGCGCCGGAGTGACCGGACTGCACCAGACACCGCCACACCGTCGACGCTCGTCGGCGGTCCGTCGCGCTCGACCGTCACGACCCCGCGACCACGACTCGCAACGCCCGCCCGGGACCCCTCGCCGAGCCAACACGCAGATGCCCCCAGGCGCGGCCGACTGCAAACCTTTTGGTGCGGCCACTCGACGGTGTGGTACATGGACTACCGGCAGGTCGAACCCGGACGCGAGTACGTCGCGCGACTCGAACACGGCCGCGACTGGCGGGGGCAGATCGAGGACTTCGCCGCCGACGAGGACATCGACGCCGCGTTCTTCGTCGGCCTCGGCGCCGTCCAGGACGCCCGGCTCATGTACTACGACCAGGACGACCAGGTCTACGAGCCCATCGAGTTCGACGAGCACTTCGAAGTGATCCCGGCGGTCGGCAACGTCTCCTGGCTCGACGGCGAGCGCTTCGCGCACACCCACGTCGCCCTCGGCCGCGCGGACGGCTCCACCGTCTCGGGTCACCTCGACGCCGCCACCACGTTCGCGGGCGAACTCTGGGTCCGGGAGTTCGACACCCACCTGGAACGCCACCACGACGAGACGACCGATCTCGACCTCTGGGAACTCTGAGATGGCCCGGGAGGGGAAACGGTGAGGGACGTCGACGCGCGCTACTTCGAGGGTCTGGAGGCCGAACTCGACCGGGCCTTCGAGGTCGCCGAAGCGGCCAGAGAGCGGGGCGGCGATCCCGCGACGGAGGTCGAGATTCCCGTCGCGAAGGACATGGCCGACCGCGTCGAGAACATCCTCGGGATCGACGGCGTCGCCGAGCGCGTCCGCGACCTCGAGGGCGAGATGTCCCGCGAGGAGGCGGCCCTCGAACTCGTCGAGGACTTCGTGGAAGGCTCGGTCGGCGACTACGACTCGCGCGCGGGCAAGATCGAGGGCGCCGTCCGGACTGCCGTCGCGCTCCTGACCGAAGGGGTCGTCGCGGCTCCCATCGAGGGCATCGACCGCGTCGAACTCCTGGCAAACGGCGACGGCACGGAGTTCGTCAACGTCTACTACGCGGGCCCGATCAGGTCGGCGGGCGGGACGGCCCAGGCCCTCTCTGTGCTGGTCGCCGACTACGCCCGCGCCATGCTCGGCATCGAGGAGTACCAGGCGCGCGCCGAGGAGGTGGGCCGCTACGCTGAGGAGGTCGAACTGTACGACGACGAGACGGGCCTCCAGTACTCCCCCAAGAAACCCGAGACCCGGTTCATCGCCGAGAACATGCCCATCATGCTCGACGGGGAGGCCACCGGCGAGGAGGAGGTCTCGGGCCACCGCGACCTGGAGCGCGTCGACACCAACGCGCCCCGCGGCGGGATGTGTCTGGTCCTCGCAGAAGGGATCGCCCTCAAGGCCCCGAAGATCCAGCGGTACACCCGCGAACTCGAGGAGGTCGACTGGCCCTGGCTCCAGGACCTGATCGACGGCAACTACGACGACGGGGCCGACGCGGGGGCCGACTCGGATGGAGCGGACACAGAGGACGATGGGGCTGCCACCGACGGCGAGGAGGACGAGGAAAGCGTCGACGAACCGGCAGGCCCGCCCCGCGTCGACCCGTCGAAGAAGTACCTCCGGGACCTTATCGCGGGGCGCCCGGTCCTCTCGCACCCGAGCGAGGCGGGCGGCTTCCGCCTGCGGTACGGGCGCGCCCGGAACCACGGCTTCGCGACGGCGGGCGTTCACCCGGCGACGATGCACCTCGTCGACGACTTCCTGGCGACGGGCACGCAGATCAAGACCGAGCGCCCCGGCAAGGCCGCGGGCGTCGTCCCGGTCGACTCCATCGAGGGACCGACGGTCCGCCTGGCGACCGGCGAGGTCCGGCGCATCGACGACCCCGAGGAGGCCCTGGAACTCCGGAACGGCGTCGAGACGGTCCTCGATCTGGGCGAGTACCTCGTCAACTACGGCGAGTTCGTCGAGAACAACCACGCGCTGGCGCCCGCCTCCTACACGGTCGAGTGGTGGATCCAGGAGTTCGAGGCCGCCGGCGGACCGGCCCAGGCCCTCCGGGACCGCGCCGACGTCGACCTGGACGACCCCGACCCGGAGACGGTCCTCGAGTGGGCCGCCGACTACGACGCCCCGCTCCACCCGGCCTACACCTACTGCTGGCACGACGTGTCGGTCGAGGACCTGCTCGCACTGGCCGACGCGATGGACGAGGCCGACCTCGCGGCCGCCGACGGTGCGGTTGCCGGCGACAGTCAGGCAGCTGCGGACGCGACGCTCCGCCTGCCCCGGACCGAGACGGTCACCAGCACCCTCGAATCGCTGCTCGTCGAACACACGCAGGACGGGGAGACCCTCTCGGTGCCGGACTGGCGACCCCTGGCGGCCACGCTCGGGTTCGAGCGCGGACCGGGCGGCGGGCTGGCGCGAACCTGGCGCCCGGCCGACCTGTCGGACGCTGCCCGCTCGTACGCCGACGGCGACAACGCCATCGAGGCCGTCAACGAAATTGCGCCGTTCACCGTCCGGGAGCGCGCGCCGACCCGCATCGGCAACCGAATGGGCCGGCCGGAGAAGTCCGAGAAGCGCGAACTCTCCCCGGCGGTCCACACCCTGTTTCCGATCGCCGAGGCCGGGGGGAACCAGCGCTCGGTAATCGACGCCGGTGAACAGGGCGATTCCGTCGAGGGTACGAAAGGCGAGGTCGCCGTCGAGGTGGCCCGGCGGGACTGCACCGACTGCGGGACGCGGACCTTCAGGGCTCGCTGTCCGGACTGCGGGGGGACGACGCGCTCGGTCTACGAGTGCCCGGATTGCGAGCGCGAGGTCGATCCCGACGAGTCGGGTCGGGCGGAGTGTCCGCGCTGTGAGACGCTCGCTCGTCCGACCGAGGAGCGGGTCATCGACGTCGGCGAGGAACTCCAGGACAGCCTGGCGGGCGTGGGCGAGCGGGCCAGCGCCTTCGACGCGCTGAAGGCGGTCAAGGGGTTGACCTCCCGCGAGAAGACGCCCGAGCCCATGGAGAAGGGCATCCTTCGGGCGAAACACGGCGTCAGCGCGTTCAAGGACGGCACGGTCCGTTACGACATGACCGACCTGCCCGTCACGTCGGTCCGTCCGGCCGAACTCGACGTCACGGTCGAGCACTTCCGGGAACTCGGGTACGAGGAAGACATCCACGGCGATCCCCTGGAGCACGACGACCAGCTCGTCGAACTCAAGGTCCAGGACGTCGTCCTCTCGGAGGGCGCCGCCGAGCACCTCCAGCGGACCGCGGACTTCGTCGACGACCTGCTCGAGCGGTACTACGGCCTGGATTCGTACTACGACCTCGACGAGCGCGACGACCTCGTCGGGGAACTCGTCTTCGGGATGGCGCCCCACACCAGCGCGGCGGTCGTTGGGAGGGTCGTGGGGTTCACGAGCGCTGCTGTCGGCTACGCACATCCTTTTTTCCATGCATCGAAAAGACGTAACTGTGACGGCGACGAGGACTGTGTGATGCTCCTCATGGACGGCCTGCTGAACTTCAGCAAGCTCTACCTCCCCGACAAGCGCGGCGGGCGGATGGACGCCCCGCTGGTCATGTCCTCGCGCATCGATCCCTCGGAGATCGACGACGAGGCACACAACATGGACATCGTGGATCGGTACCCCCTGGAGTTCTACGAGGCCACGCGCGAGATGGCCGACCCCGAATCGGTCGACGTGACCATCGCCGAGGAGACCCTGGGGACGGACCGCGAGTACACGGGCTTCCGGCACACCCACGACACGTCGAACATCGCCGCCGGGCCCGCGCTGTCTGCCTACAAGACCCTTGGGTCGATGGAGGAGAAGATGGACGCCCAGCTCAATCTCTCGCGGAAGATCCGGGCCGTCGACGAGACGGACGTCGCCGAGCGGATCATCGAGTACCACTTCCTGCCCGACCTCATCGGGAACCTCCGGGCGTTCTCGCGCCAGGAGACGCGGTGTCACGACTGCGGGACGAAGTACCGCCGCATGCCCCTGACCGGCGTCTGTCGCAACTGTGGCGGCGACGTCCACCTGACCGTCCACGAGGGCTCGGTGAACAAGTACATGGAGACCGCAATGCGGGTGGCAGCGGAGTTCGGGGCGCGGGAGTACACGAAACAGCGCCTGGAGATCCTGGATCGGAGCATCGAGCGCGTCTTCGAGAACGATCGGAACAAGCAGAGCGGTATCGCGGACTTCATGTGAGGGCAGGGCCGGTCGGTGCTCGATGGCGCGTCCCCTCGCCACTCCCCCAGGTCAGTGCGTCTCTGCACCGAGGTCCAGTCGGTACCGACGCGTGGTCTCGCCCTCGAACCGGGGTCCGTTCCCGACCTGCTCGAAGCCGGCCCCCTCGACCGCGCCTGGCAGTTCCGACTCGCTCTCTGGGACGAGCAACTCGACCGTCATGCCTTCGCTCTCGGCGAAGCGGATGGGCTCCTCGAGCAGGCGGTCGTAGACCGCCGGATCCCCCTCGAGCTGGGTGACGTGGACAGTGTCGGCCCGCGCGTCGAAGCTCACGAAGCCGACGAGGTCCTCGTCCTCGGTTGCCACGCGGACCGTGCGGTCGTGGACGAGATTGACCATCACGTCCGAGGGGGCGTCAGTCATCCCGGCCAGCCGCTCGGCGTCTGCCTCGACGGCGTCACGAACCTCCATCGGCGTGGACTTCGGCACGGACGTGGTTAAATCCACCTCCGGGTGGCCGATCGCAGGCGAGATGAACACAGTTAACCACGGCGGCGCGAAAGCCTCGCGGCATGAGTCGACGACGCACGGACCCCCGGCGGGTGGTTGGATGCGCGTAGTCGCGAAGTTCGGCGGGACGAGTCTCGCGAACGGTGACCGGATCAACCGGGCTGCGGACTCCATCGCGGCCGCCGTCGAGGCGGGCCACGAGGTCGCCGTCGTGGTCAGCGCGATGGGCGGGACGACGGACGTCCTCCTCGACGAGATGAAGTTCGACGCCAGCGACGAGGATCGCGCGGAGATCGTCTCCATGGGCGAGCGGACCTCCGTCCGGATGCTCAAGGGGGCCCTCGAGGCACGGGGCATCGACGCCGCCTTCCTCGAACCCGGCCGGCCGGACTGGCCGATCATCACCGACGAGTACGGCGAGGTCGACGTCGAGGAGACGACGAAGCGCGCGAAGGACTGCGCGGAGGAGATGGCGAAGGGCCGCGTCCCGGTCCTCACCGGCTTCCTCGCCCAGGATCACGACGGCACGATCACCACGCTGGGTCGGGGCGGCAGCGACACGACGGCGGTCATGCTGGGCAACTACGTCGACGCCGACGAGGTCGTCATCGTGACCGACGTCGAGGGCGTCATGACCGGCGACCCCAACGTCGTCGAGGGCGCGCGGAACGTCGGCCAGATCACCGTCGACGAACTCCGGAACCTCTCGTTCCGTGGCGCGGAGGTCGTCGCCCCTTCGGCGCTGACCTACAAGACCGGCGACTTCGAGGTCCGGGTCGTCCACTACCAGCACGGCGACATCATGGCCGGCGGCACCTCCATCGAGGGCCAGTTCGAGAACCTGATCGACCTCCACGAGCGCCCGCTGGTCTGCGTGACCGTCGCCGGCCGCGCGATCCGGAACCAGCCCGGCGTCCTCGCGACGCTCTCCTCTGCGCTCGCTGACGCCGACATCAACGTCCAGACCGTCTCCAGCGGGATGGACTCCATTTCCTTCTACCTCGACGAGGAACACGCCCAGGAGGCAGAGGCGCTGCTCCACGACTCGGTCGTCGACGACGAGGTCCTCTCCAGCGTGACCGTCGAGGAGGACATCGCCGTCGTCCGCGTCACCGGCGGCGACCTCCAGAACCAGACCGACGTGATCAAGGAGGTCCTCGACCCGCTCGCCGAGGAGCGGATCTACCTCCACGACGTCATCTCGAGTGCCACCTCTCTCGCCGTGTGCGTCCCCTGGGACGACCGCGAGGAGGCCCTCGAACTCGTCCAGCAGGTCGTCTGAGCGGTCTTCCTGCCGTCGCCCGCTTCTCTCACGTGCCCAGTTCGAGCCGACTGCCGATTCGTGACGGGAGGCCCGCCTCCTCGATGGCCGCCACGACCGCGTCGACGTCGTACTCGACGCGGTGCTCCTCGACGGACAGGTCCGCCAGGTCGACGACGGCGTAGGCCGCCCGTTTGTCGCCGTCCCGCGGCTGCCCCACGCTGCCGGGGTTGCAGACGACGCCCTCGTCGAAGACGGCGTGGTGCTGGACGTGCGTGTGTCCCATGACGAGGACGTCCTCGTCGTCGAGCAGTCCCGGCGTGAACTCGGCCGGATAGGTGTAGTGGTCGGGGTCGTCGGGATGACCGTGGACGATCTTCAGTCGACCGTCGAAGACCCGTCGTTCCTCGGGCAACGCGGCGAGCCAGTCGACCTGGTCGTCGTTGAGGGTCTCCCGGGCGTGTTTCACGCCGGCCCCGGCCATGCTGTTGAAGGCGACCCGCTGGTCGCCGGCGACGGCCCGGTCGTGGTTGCCCTGGACCGTGGGGATCTGCCGCTCGCGGACCGCCTCGACGCAGGCCGCGTGCCAGGGATTGTAGCCGACCACGTCGCCCGCACAGACGAGCGCGTCGACGGCCGGCATGTCGGCCAGGACCGCATCCAGGGCGATCTCGTTGCCGTGGATGTCCGAGATGACGCCCACGTTCATTGGCGGCTGTAGCGCACGCTCCTACTTGACCCTGCGGTCCGGTATCGGCCACCGAGCCGCCACCCTCACTCGCCGTTGACGACGGCGGTCTCGAAGCCCTCCGCCGCGGACCCGTCCACGCCCGCCGCACAGACCGCGTGCTCGAACTCGTGGTCGTAGACCGCCCGGGCGGCACGCTCCGCGTCTTCCGCGTCCAAATCGAACGCCGTCGGGCTGTCGCGCTCGTAGGTCGCCACGAGCGTCGGTTCCGTGACCGCCTCGACGAGCAGTGCGTCCCGGCGGACGGTTCCGATCACGGCGCCCGCCTCGCCGGCGGTCGGGTCGTCCGCGGCGACGCCGACGATGCCCGCGACCCGGGGCGTGTCGTAGTCGTCCTTCTCGAAGTCGAGCGCCTGGAGCGGCGTCGCGAGCGCGTCGCGTGCCGGCGTGCCCAGCGCCAGCTTCTCGGCGATCGGATCGACGTGCGATCCGTTGCCCAGCACCGCGCCGCGGTCGGTCACGCGCACGCAGTTGTAGGAGATGTAGGGGTTGTCCGAGGGCGGGGCGTCCGGGGTGGGTTCGACCGTGATCGCGTCCTCGCGGGCGGTCGCCTGCCTGTTCGGGAACGAGCGCGACGAGACGCGGTAGGCCCCGACCGACGGGCCGACGACGACGAAGCGTCCGACGTACATGGCCGACGTTCGCGGGGGCGTTGCAAAGGAGATGTCGATGTTTGCATGGCCAACTGCGGTCATCCGTGGTGAACGATCGGGGGAGCCCTACCCCATCACTCTTCCACCACCTCGTTGGGAGGTGAGGTATATACGACATTGCGCAGCAGACGACCCATGGAGACGACGGAGTCCGAATGCCTCGACGCACTCCGGGCTGCTGCGTCGGAGTTGGGCGAATCTCCGACGAAAGCCCAGTACGAGGACCTTGGATTCACCCCCGCCGCCGGGACGATCATCCGAGTCCTCGGTGGCTGGAACGAAGCGAAAGAGCGGGCCGGCCTCGAAACGAATCCGTCGCGGGGACCCCGCGTCGAACCGAATCCCGACGACGTGACAATTCCGGACGGCGAACGGTGGGACGACCTCACGCACGATCAGCGGTGGCACTACAAGCACGTCGCCCGCAACACTCGCCGCTCACTGCAGCGGCGCGACGAGCATCGGGCCTGGCTTTACGAACGCAAACATGAGTGCGGCGGTTGCCAGCGTTGCGACGAGGCCGATCCGGCCTGTCTGGACTTCCATCACGTCGACCCCGACGAGAAGACGATGGCGATCAACCAGATGGTGTCGTACGGGTACGGACGAGACCGGATCGAACGGGAACTGGATGGTTGCATCGTCCTCTGTGCCAACTGTCACGCTCGGGTACACGACGACCACGACGAGAGCGTGAATTCGAAGACATTGGCAACTGTGAGGCCCCGACACTCCGATGCGGAACCCCCGGCTACCAGAGCTGAGATACGAGCCTGGGCACGCGCAGAGCGTTCCAGGAACGGTTGTCAGGCGTGTTCCGAGTCCGATCCGAGAGTCCTGACGTTCCATCACCGCTCTTCGGAGACCAAAGATCGCGGCGTCGGTGCGCTGGTCTCTCACGGCGCCACCTTCGAGACCGTTCGGGCAGAAGTTGCCAAATGTACTGTTCTCTGTCACAACTGCCACCGGAAGCGCCACTACACGGCACCGAACCGGGTTCGCGAAAACGACAGCGTTTAGTGGACTAGCAGGCTTGCTTCACGTGCAGTCCCGTAGGGTAGTGGCCAATCCTTCGAGCTTCTGGGGCTCGAGACGGAGGTTCGAATCCTCCCGGGACTACTTACTCGGGGTCTAGAATCCTTTACTGGCATAACCGCCCGTAACGTCCAGTGGGCGCTGTAAGTTAGAGCGACTCACAGCACGTTACGCCTGGCGGACATTTTCCTGACTGCATTGATTGCTTGTGGTCGTGCTGGTGTTACAACCCTATTCTAACCTGTGTTGATTCCCTCTCGGAGCTACGAACACTGAACTCATGTATTCGCAGAGCGTATCACGGAAGTGTGATGAATGCCGATTTATTTCGCAATGAATTGCTAACCTGGTATGGGGATAACGGTCGATCTTTCTACTGGCGTGAACGTAAACTATCGCCCTTTGAACACCTCTTGACAGAGTTGTTGCTCAAGCGAACTACTGCACATGCAGTCCACAACCATGGTGAAGAAATCATTTCTACTCTCGACTCACCCGGGCACATAGTCTCTATGGGACATGATGCTCTCGTTGACGTACTCCGGCCCTTGGGACTGTACAATCGCCGGGCGAAGAACGTGCGGTCTGTATGTATGGGAATACAGGAAGACCATGGTGGAGAGATCCCCGACACTCGAGAAGAGTTACTTTCCATCGATGGTATTGGTGAATACACTGCAGACATGATCTTGTGCGTCGTCTTTCAACATCCGGTGGTTGCCATCGATACGAACGTGATGGAAGTGGCAAACAGGTATTTCGGAATTGAGAAACCGGCCGACCCACGACTAGATTCAGAAATCCGGCCGACGCTCGAACCGCTAGTCCCGCCAGATAAACCTGCAGAATTCAACTGGGCGCTCATTGATTTGGGAGCTGCATTACGGGACGAGAACACTTGCACGCCCTCACTCTCTAAGTAAATATACTAGTTGTTAGACAGAAATCTTTTACCGGTTAGCATAATTTACCCTCAGGAGAGAACCAAGTACGTGCCAGTCGAAGAACAAAACCCGATGGCGATCGATCTCTTTGCCGGGGCAGGTGGATTATCCCAGGGCCTCGAGAATGCGGGGTTCAATGTAGTCGTCGCGAACGAGGTCCATCCGGATCCCTGCCGGACATATCGAGAAAACCATGACGGCGTTGAGGTTGTCAATGAAGACATACATGAGATCTCGGCAAGTGATCTGGTAAACCAGGCCAAAGTATCCGCCGACCGGGGCATTGATTTCGGGGAGATTGACCTCGTTGCGGGTGGACCTCCATGCCAGGGATTTTCCACTGCAGGCGAGATGGATCGGGAGGATCCACGGAACAACTTGTATAGGGAATTTGCTAGGATGGTAGATCAAATCCGTCCTCGTGCATTCATAATGGAAAACGTGTCTGGGTTGAAGCACCTGTACGATGGGAAGGTCTTTGAAAATGTTACACGCTTATTCGATTCGCTCGATTACACTTACGGGTTTGACCTCCTCGATGCTCTCGATTTTGGCGCCCCACAACACCGCGAGCGACTCTTTTTCATCGGGTACCGGGATGACTTGGGTATTGAACCAAGATTCCCGGAACCATGGGCAGCACCCGGGCCAAATAAAGATGATTCAACAAGGGCAGTTGCGGTGACGATTGCTGAAGCGGTGAGCGACATCGGTTTTCTGGGGCCGGCCGAGCAATCCTCTGAGTACTGTGGATCTCCCGTATCGGGCTACCAGGCGATAATGCGGGAGTCCAGTGACTCTCTGCATAACCACGTCGCAACTAATCACACTGACAGGGTGATTACACGATATTCCGCACTGGAACCGGGTATGGGGGTGAAATCACTCCCTGAAGACCTCCGGACGAGTAAAGTCGGCACGAAACGATGGCATCCCGGCCGACAGTCCCGGACCATTACTACGCTTCCGAATGACTTCGTTCACTATTACCAGCCCAGGATCCCGACAGTTAGAGAGATGGCCCGGATCCAGACGTTCCCCGACGACTATGTATTCCTGGGACAGAGGACGGCAGGGAACCAGAACCGGAAAGGAGGGTACTGTTCACAAACTCAACAGGTCGGGAACGCGGTTCCACCTTGGCTAGGCGAAGCTGTCGGCCGGGAAGTATTGTCCCAGATCCGTCGTACTAGGAGAGGCGATCACTCGTTTTTCCAACTTCCTTCGCGAAAACCGGCACACTAGGAGCTGGACAGTCTTGGTAAAGGTGACCTGTTCCAGAAGCTACGAGCTTGCCGTGGGGTTTTTCGATTTTTCCAAAACCTTATTCTCGAGTTCCATGGCAAGATGCTTCGCGAGAACTGGGGGAACAGCATTCCCGACTTGTGAGTACTGGGGAAGAGACTTCGCTCGCTGGGGGCCACCAGTTGTTCGCGGTCCCTCAAACTTGAACCAGTCTGGGAAGGACTGGATACGGGCCATCTCCCGGACCGTTGGAATACGGTTGTGCTTGTAGTGTATGAAGTCCTCAGGAAGTGTTGTAACTGTAAACGCTGGCTTGTCCGGGTCCCATCGCATTATTGTGTGTTTTTGTGTATCGACAGTTATGGTCCCTCTCTGTTCGACATCGGAGATAGAATCGCCTTGCTCAAACTTTCCAAACCGGTCTTGAATCCGCTGGCTATGGTTTGTTGATAGATGATTATGTAGCACGTTCTGGTCGCCACGCATTTCCTCTTGGTACTCAGTTTTTGGGGCGGTCTCATATGTCTCGCTTTCTTCCCCGATCCCGAGGAACTCGAGGTCGCTCACCGCGTCCTTTGTCGTGACATGTGGCTCAAGCGACTCTTCTGAAAATCCAGTAATCCGCTGCTGGCCGGTCCCAGAGTGAGTTTGTTCCGGAGGTTCAACCGGCTGGTTATCTTGGTATCCAATGAAGAATACCCGTTCCCGGAGCTGGGGGACTCCATAGTCGGCTGCATTGAGGATCAAGTACTCCGTGTTGTACCCGAGTTCCTGGGTATGGCCGAGGATCCGGTCTCTATACTCACCGTCTTGCATACCTAGCAAACCCGTCACGTTCTCCATGATAATCGCACTGGGCCGGATATTCTCGACAAACTCGAGATACTGCCGGAACAACGAATTCCGGGGGTCATCGACTTCGTACGGGCCTGCAGTGCTGAATCCCTTGCAAGGTGGTCCACCGACAAGGATATCAACGTTCTCGGGGTCTATATCTGCCCGATTGTAGAACTCCTCTGGACCAAGATCCCGGATATCTTCGACCACGCAAGTAGTGTCGAGGTTCTGTTCATATGTTTCCGATGCAGTCTCGTGAATGTCTGCACCTGCTAGAACATCAATGCCTGCCATTTGGAATCCAAGGCTAAAACCGCCAGCTCCGCAAAATAGGTCTACACATCCTAGTTCCGGGGACATCTGTCGGGAATCTGTTCTGCACCCAGCATAATAGTTGTGACTAAGCGGGAAGGGCAGATATTGTTGATTCTAGGTGATTATGTACTTGCAGGATGTAACTATTCTCTATGCCTGACGAACAAGCCCTCAAGAACGAAATGCAGGGGAGTGATGGGTTTCTTGCAGAGTTCAAGGAAGATCATATCCCCGACTCCTCCGAGATGAGCGAGCGCGCCCTTGAGAAATACGAAGATAACAATTCTAAGGTCCTGCCCAGTGACGTAAAAGCAGACTTTAGTGACATTCTCATGGATCTTATCAGTATTGAGACGAGGATCTTCGAGGTCCGGACGGGGGAGGTCTACCCGGAAGCAATGGCTGAATTCCTACAGCGGCATTACAATTCAGGCCAGGCCGGCCTATCCTCCTACGCTAATAACTCGGGCGTGAATTACGCTGAATACCCGGAGACCCAGAAAGTGTTCGAGGAAATCGCGGACATCTTCAACGCCTACAATAATTTCGACGAGGCCTTCGAGCGGATCTTTCCTCTGACGTATCACCTGATGAAACCCATTTGTGAGTCAGAATTCCAGTCGGCGGGGAAACGAGCGGGACTTGGGTTCAAGAACCACGTGATTGGACTAATCGAGATTGCAGGATTCACCATTCGGGCAGAAGAGCGTAGAGACAATGGTTATGTGATTGACATCCAAGAGCCAGGCGGAAACAAGGTCGAAAAAGTGTACTTTGGATTTCATACAACACTCCGGGACCGGTTCCGTCAGTCCTTCAGCGATGCCCCAGTCGGGATGGACAAGTATCTAGTCACGGGTCTTGGTGCAGGAGCGTACCAAGAGGATGATGCGGAGGATCTGACGAGAGACAAGATCGATACGATCAGAGATGCGGGGTTCTCTCTGGTCGTCTTGGACCACGTTGAAAACCGGTTCTCGGGAAAGAGTAACGTGTTAAGCTATGAAAACCTTGTCAATACCGAGCTACCTAGATTGTTCTAGTATGCAAATCTCTATTGAGGCTGGACTGGTTGATCAGTCCCAGAGAAAGACTGGGTAATTTCATGGAGGACATTTCCCGCGAACAATTAAAGAGTGAGATCCAGGGGACCGGTTTTCTTGCCAATATAAAGGAACGCCACCTTCCTGGTTCGAGTGAGATGACCGAACTGGCACTTAAAGAGTACGAAGAAAGACACGAGTCGCTCACGGCAGCCGACGTGAAACAACAGTTCAGTTACATTCTTGAACAACTCTTGGAGATCGAGAAGGAATTGTACGCAGAGTACGAGAAAGACGTCTACCGAAAGGCACTCGTCTATTTCCTCGAAGACTACTACGCCGGTGATGGCACGGATGCCGAGGCGAGTTATCCAGAGACCCACCGGGTTATGAAAGAAATCGAAGATGTCTACACCGGGAACGGTGACTTCATTGAGGACTTCGGGAAAATACTACCGCTCCTTTACCCGATTTTTGACGATATTAGTGTCTCTGCATCCCAAGCGAGGCGAAAACGGGCCGGAATTAGCCTCAATAACCATATAGAGAACGTACTCGAGGAGTTGCCGTACTCGATCGTGGGGAAATCACAGCGCGGGAACTGCCGCAAGTACACCATTACGGCAGACCATGGGAATAGTTCTGGTCCCACTCCCATCCTGATGGGATTCCACACAAGTCTTTCGGACCGGTATAGACAGACACTCTCCGAAGAAACTGATGAGGAGAAGAGAATACCAAAATACATGGCCACAGCATCAGGTCGGGGAATCATTCGTGACGACGACCGGACTGATATCACGGTAAACAAGATCGATGATATCTACAGTCACGGATACAAACTGGTTGCCTTCAAGGATATCAAGAGCGACTTCCGGGACCACGAGGGAATTCTATCATACGAGTCCTTCGCCAGTCGAGAACTCCCACAGGTCCTGCAAGGGTGAGGCAGACTTAACGAAGGGCGAGTACTCCTTGGACTGGGTAGAGCGAATCGTTGTCCAAGAGAGCTTTTTCAGCCTGAAACCTCTCATCACGTTTGGGAAGCTACCTATCTTCAGTTGGGGGAGGGAACTCGAGTTTGTCCTCTGCACTTTTTGTCTTGACCTTGGCCTTGTCCTGCAGATATTCCTTAAAGAACCCTTGTGACTTGTTACCGCTAAAAGATAACTGGAACGGCGTCTCGATGACCTCAGGGTCTTCACCCTTCTCTAGCTCCCGATCGATGTCGATTGCTTCAGCGATTCGGCGAATGTCCGCGACAAGATCCATGACGACCACTTTATCTTTCCCAGGGGATAGCCGGAGGCCCCGGCCAAGCTGTTGGAGGAATATGCGGCGACTGTGCGTGACCCGGAGGAAGACGATGAGGTCGACTTCCGGAACGTCGACTCCCTCGTTTAGCTTGTTCATTGCGGTGATAATTTCGAGGTCGCCCCTGCGGAACTCCCGGAGGCGTGCCTCTTCTTCACGATCGTCGCCTATCTCGCTATGGAAACTTTTTGCGGCGAAGCCTCGCTCACGAAGGAATGTTGCCATCCGTTCCGCGTGCCGGATACTGGCACAGTAGACGATTGCCCTCGTTGCACCTGTCTCCTCCCAGACTGTAGAAATCTCGTCAAGGATCGCGTCGTCACGTTCTGTGATGAAGAGCCGTTTGTTGATGTCCTTGATGCTGTAATTCTCCCGCGAGATTTCCTGAACTTCTTCCCAGTCAATGCTGTCGCAGTATAGCCGGTAGTCGACATCGGTTAGATACCCCTTGGAGAGGGCCTCAATCACGTCGATCGTTAGTTCAGGGTCCGGCGGTCCGAACAACTCTTCCATGCTCAGCCCGTCGTCCCGCCATGGTGTAGCGGTAAGCCCGAGCAAGAAATCCGGGCCAAGTGTCTCTAGGACGTCCCGGTACGTCGTTGCCGGCGCGTGGTGGGCCTCGTCTACGACGACGATGTCGTACTGGCCTGCGATATCATGTTGGTTGGCGTTCTTAACCGTCTGGAACGTGGCGATAGTGATACCGTCGTCATATGCCGGGGTCTCGTTGCCATACCAGAGATGGGTACTGACCTGTTTTGGGAGATGCTCCCAGAGTTCCTGCTCGAACTGTTTTATCAGGCTCCGTTGGTTCGCCAGAACGAGGATCCTGATCCCAGGTTTGTCCGAGATTACACGCTGGAGGAACCGGCCCGCGACGAATGTCTTGCCAAGTCCGGTCGCGAGCGAAAGCAATGCGTGGTCGTAGCCTTCCTTGTACCTTCCCTCGAGTTTCTCGATCGGGCGCTGCTGGTAGTCATAGGGCGGATAATCGGTAACAGGCCACGTGTCCAGTTGCTTGTATATCCCGAGGAGGTCTGCGCCTTCGATCTTCTGAATCGAGTACCCAGTGTTATTGAGTCCCTCGAGATATTGGTTCGCGGAAGGCGAGAGCTTGGTATTCGTGACCGCGATACCTCTGGAGATATCATAGAAATCGATTGCTCGCTTAACGTCTTGGACGATCTGCTTGTTGGCGTTCCTGCCCGAGTCTTTCTTGTACTTGACTTGTGCCACGAGCTCGTCCGCTTCGTCAGTCACTATGACATCCGCTCCCATGTCTCCGGACCCGCCGACTACGGAGACATGCGACCAGCCCTGGTGAATGAACATCCGGGCTACCGCCCGCTCGAGGGCTTGCCATGGCCCGTCCTCTATCCGGGAGGACGCTAGGAACCCGGTCAGTTCGTCGAAGCGCTCCATCGTTAGGCTTGCAACTCGTTTTGAAGGATGTCAAGGCTATACGAGGCACGCATGAGTTCCATCCTCACCTCGTCACGCATCCCTTCAATATCATGGTCCGAGGCCTCTTGCGCGAGCCAGACGACGTCGGTCATGTAGGACCTGAATTCGGATACGACCCGGTCTTGCAAAGATTCCGACCCGAGGCCTGAATATGGCCGGTCCCAGACTGCCCCATCGAAGAAGTGCTCCGGGTTTTTCTCCATGTAGGCGACAAGCTCTTCGTCCGGTGCATACTCCAGATACTCGGTAGTGGCGAGAACCTCGGTGACCGTTTCTTCGCCCTCGCCGAGTCGTCCGAACACCTCTTCCCGGACGGTCTCAACGAGGTCGTCCGAGTGTCTCCCGGGGTCGACATGTACTTCCTCCCGGGATATCGTGTCCCGCACACGGTCAAGGATTTCCTTGGCCTGAGTGGCTAGGGCACCAGGATCGAGGCGCTCGTCCGCGCAATGTTTGTCCTTGAGTTTGCTGAAGATCTCCGCTGTCGTCCATTCTTCCGGGTCTTCGAGACGCTGATGAAGGATATGGGAGAGTTCCAGCAGGACCATGTCCATGTAGCTATGTCCGTATCCCTTGAAAATCGGGTGCTCGAAATCAATCGTGAACTCGATATCGCGGCTACTCTTGACGTCCTTGACTATGGGGCGTCCCTGAAGGTCGCCGTCCACGAGCTTGTTTACGAGAATATCGATCGAGGGCTCGTCGAACTCGCTTACGTCGTAATCCCCAGACAGGTCAGCGACCTCTTCTTTCTTCTCGATCTCGATGATGTCCTCGTCCTCTTCAGCGACGAGGGGTTCTTCGTCTTCCTCGTCGTCCGTATCGTCGTCATCGTCGTCGGTTCCAGTATTGCCGCCAGGAGTTACTGCGTCGATCCCCCCACCACCACCCGAGCTTCGCTTTGCTTCCTCTGCTTCTTCTACTGCTTCCCACCACTTGCTATCGTCCTGATAGTCCGGGTGACCTTCCCAGAATTTTTGAGCCCACTCCTTGCACTTCTCGTTCATTCCTTTTACTTCGCCGTTGGACTTCTCGCGGCCCGGGACGAGCATTTTCTTACCTGGTTCGCGGCCAGAACGGTATCCCGAGAAAAGAGTAGCAATCGGTGAATCGTTCTCAGGATACCCCCGGTCCTTCGCAATATTTGGCCTAAGTGGTGCTTCTCCCCGTAGCGTGTGCCGGACCTTTTTCCAACGCTTGTCGTGGCGTTCGAAGTGGTCCTTGGTGTACGTCACAGGTACGAAATTCACGTGGATCTCGCCAACAATCCGGCCGCCCCAGTGTTGTGTATCAATCGGGTACTCGAGTTCGTCCTCCTCTTCTCCTTCCTTCCAGTAAAACAGCGACTTGTCGAGTTCCTCGATAATCCGCCCGTTGCGAATGAAGTCAATCCCATAGTGATCCTCGTCAAAGAAACGCTGGATCCCGACCCATCCCTCGATTTTTTGCTCTCGCTTGACTACATCTCCGTTCTCACCACAGCTGGGACAGTCACCACCGTCATTTCCTTGTTGGATGTCAGATTCAGTCCACCACGTCCAGCAGCTCTTGCAGTAGTATTCCTCGCCGATTTCTTCGTCAATATCAATCCTGGCCGGGATTTCTTCGTTATTCTTCGTAACTGACCGTTCACCGTTCCAGGTGCAGTGTTCCTTCCCCTCCAGGCGTTCGTTGTTCAGCTTGATGGTGAGAGTGTTTTCCTTCAGTAATGGGGTGTAAATCCGGTTCAGTTTCTCCTTGACGGAGGGTTGCCGGCGAAGGGTCCGGACTCGTTCTTTCAGCTTCGTGATCACGATCTCGGTCCCGTGTATCTCGGGATTGGCCTTGTCCTCCGTCTCGATAGTACGATCGTAGGACTCGCCTCGTTCCATCTCATCGAAATCAATGACCACCGCTTTCCACTTGTCGTCTCCCTGCCGGGTGGTACGTACCTTCGTGCGGCCACCCAACCGTGCGGTGGCGATATTGAATCCCATTCCGAAGAGCCCGAGTTTTGAGATCGGGTCATTGCCAGAATATCCCGCCCTCAGATTCTTCTCGAGCTCGTCAGTCGACATCCCTGGCCCATCATCCTTGACAACAAGGCGAGCATTGTCTCCCTTATCATCGTACTCGTTTATTGTCGGTGACAAAATAGTAATCTCGCCCCCGACGCCCGACTCAGTAATTGCGTCGATCGAGTTATCTACAAGCTCTGCCAGGCACTGCCAGTTTGAAAACTCGATACGCCCAAGCATTCGAAGCAGGCGGGGGCTTGGCGTCAAGTCGACTTTCCGGTCGGACATTGGTACCACATATTCTTGGCATCCTATTATTTTATTGCCTGATATTGGGATCTTAGTCTTCTGAGGATCATCAGCGATTATCGTCACGATCGCCCCCGACTTGTCCTATGACACCGCCGACACCGTACATCTGCATCGCGATGACGTATTGGTCGACATCGGATAAGGAAAAGCGGGCCTTCCGGTCACGCGTCCAGAACTTGATCTCCGCCTATGCCCGCCACGACCTACAAGAGCACATCCAGAAGTCGAATCGAGCGGGCGGAAGGACTGGCAGGCCGTCTCGAAGAGCTTGCAGGCGCTACAACGGAAGGGCGATGAGTTCGTCGAGGACATGGAAGAATAGATGGCACAGGCTGAACTTTTCGACTTCTCAGACTGAACTAGCCAGGCAAACCCCCGGCTCCCTGGCCAAGCGAGAAAATGCGTTGTTGGCTGGTGGCTCAGGATAGGTTGCTAGAACATGAGGCAGGTACGCGGCCACGACTAGCCAATCTCAAACCACCCGTCGTATTCGTAAGTTTTCCGGAGGTGGCGACGCCAAGCCGTCTTCAACCCCTCACTCAAGCCGCGCCGCTCACCCTTCAGTCTCAGCCGGTCCTCCTTTGGAATGTATGACCAGACGAAATAGCGGCGGCCGGGCCCCTCCGTCTTTGAGCTTTCAACGAGCGGCGAAAGCAGGTGGTCGTCCAACTCCTGACCCACGTGGGCGATGGCGCCCAACGATTTGCCCACGTAGGTAGCATTACTCCCGATGTCGGCTGCCAGTTCCCCGTAAGTCGTCGTATTCCGCCTCCGTTTCGCCAGCTCTTCGTCTCCGGGCTCGCCCTCCCTGGAGAGTTTCTGCCAGGATGGGGCGGGCGGCGGCAGCGCGCGGCTTTAGGGGTTCTCGCTGAATTCCCATGCCGTTGTCCTCGAAGACACGCTCGAATACGTCGTCGAACAGCTCGCCCCACCGGTTGGCCATGTCTGCAGTGGACGGGGACCTATCAAATATTTAATGAGGAAAGGAGGGAACGACACAGCCTGTGCGTTGAGAGTGTAGTCTAGTGGGTCTCGGGCAGGGACGGCCTGCTTGTAGCGCGGGGTCTTTTCTCCCTGTTCCAGTCGGCCCTTTCTGGTTTTCGACTCGATTCCAGGCTACGGGTCACCCTGTCTTGATGAATCCCGTTTCATCCGTGCCAAGAGCGTTCTCTGGGTCATCAAGCGTGTATCCGTTTTCCCGCATAAGCTGCGTCACTCGTTTTGCCAAGACTGCTTTTTGCTGTAACACATCGAGGGTTTGGCGCCAGGTTATATCGCCTCGTGCATTGGTTTTCCAGGTTGTCAAATAGTCGTCTACACCCTGGTCGACAGGGGTGAGATTGGTGAATATATGGACCACCTGGAGCTGGCCTTCTCCCATCGGGAACCACTCGCGAAGCCGTATCTCGATTTTTGTTTCCAACCAGTGCTGGACTTTCTCCTCTGACATCGAAATATCGTCTATTTGCCAGTCATCTTCGAACTCGCCAGTCTCAAGAATTGCCTCCACTTCCTTCTGAAGGTCGGACGAGAAGTCGGCAGAGCCGTCTTCTCGGTTGTCTAATATGTAATCTCGAATCCGGCGTTTCGTCTCTTCATCGAGGTCGTCTCTCGAGTCGATGTACTCCATCAGTTCCTGAATCCCGTTCTCCGATAGGTCAGAGAGTTTTGTCGGATCTAGTTCTGGGATGTCCTCGTCAATATTATCGTCTACACCTTGACCTTCCGTGTAAACCAGGCCGGCCATGCGGAATGATCTAACCAAGCTCCATTCTACCTCAGATTCATCTCGATACCCCATTTCTTCCAGGAAAGTCCAGAGACTTGGGTGGACCTGGTAGGTGATGTTTCCGATGTCCGGAGGCCGGGCGTTGATGTAGTACCCATCATTGTTGACGTACGATTTTAGGACCGGCATTTTCCAGGGGATGGGTATCCGGATTGAATAATATATGGGGATAGATCGACGGCAGATATTCCTACTATTGCAAGCAGCCTAAGAACCCATCGGGATACAACATCAAAAATCGAGTGAGCAACAAATGAAAGTCACCGGGCATTCGGCAGAAATCGAAAACCCGCGAGTGTAGTACGGGGTTCCAATATAGCCAGAAACTTTTGGCGATAGCTGCTAACCATCAAAACTCTCATATATTTTTCGAAATGGTTGGTATGGGGGATATAGGGAATTCAAGCTCTCTAAGCGCGGTCCACGAGCGACCCAACGCGGTCCGCACGCGGTCCGTATTGGGACACTGACAAAATTTATTAACACCCCGTTCCACCGAATGATCGTAATGTTCAGTCAAACATTGCAATCGATCTTCGCAGAGTTGGTGTTCACGCATGGGCCAGACAAGGCAAGTAGAAGTCAAAGATGGAATCAAACCACTCGGTCAGGGTGGTGTTCATGGAGCCAACAGTAACGGCAGATGGCGAGTCAATCGGTATAATCGGGCCGCTAAACACGCGCGAGGGAGTGGTGTGGTACAAGTGCTCGATATGCGGCTTCCGAGCTACAGACCCGGACGAGATCCGTCAATGTCCAAGGTGCAAAGACGCAATGGAGGATGTGGCTCAGCTGAAACGCTGGCAACACATGGAGGAATCACACGGAAACGGCTAGTATACAAAGTCTCACTAGCCCTCGCTCTCGCTGGCCAATGGTGCGTAAACGCATCGGCCTTCGGACGGCACCTAGCTGTCTCCTGGGGCGTGCGTTTGTCTCAAGTTGGCGAATCGTGGGGTAGACCGGTTCGGGGTCCGAAGGCGGACGTTGGCCCAACGCGGACCAACGAGAGGGCATTATCCGTTGGTGACAGAGGTATCAGCACCCAGTTTTGGTAACGCGTTTACCCCCTGTCGGATGTGAGCACAAATGTGCTCAACGAGGATGTCCGAGGTAGCAATCCGAGAGGACAGGGCACAGATACCGTGTAGCAGGGAGACACGGAACCACCTCCGTTCGCTGAAGCGGGGACAACAGACCTACGATGGCCTGTTCCAGGCTATGGTCGAGCAGTACGACCCGGCTTCCGCTGAACGTCTTGGAGGTGATGGTGGTGCCAACTGACTGTGGTGAGTCGTGCCTACCGCTTCGCGAGTTCGTGGACGAATACCGGTCTGTACTCCAGGACTTCGCCGGGAGCGATAAGGCCAACGCGGACCGGGCGGCGAAGCTTCTATCGTGGCACCCTGACGGGGATACCCCTGATGAGGTGTTGGACCAATGAGGCCATTCCGCCCCCACGAGTTTCCGCCAGACAGGTGTGTTACTGGCCCACACCTAGAAGAGAACGACGGGGAGCCCTGCCTGATCTTTCGGTGCGAGCTCTGTGGGACAACGTCCACCGACAGCGCGCTTCAGGGTGGTTGCTGGAGCTGTGACAGCGGAGTCCTCTGGCGATGACCAGAGGCGAGAATAGCACTGGGGAGCTCTGGCCTGACGGTGAGCAGATCCCGGAGGAGCTGTGCGACCGGCGCCAGTGGATCTGCTGGGCCGATGAAGGCCGCGGCGACGGGCTCACGAAGGTACCCAAGCGTCCTGACGGGAGCGGCCGGAACGCCAAGACCAACGACAATGCGACATGGGGCTCCTTCGAAGAGGCGATCTCCACTGCCATGGACAACGGCTGGGGCGTCGGATTCGTGTTCTCGACGACTGATCCCTACGCCGGTATCGACGTAGACGCCTGCCTGGACGGCAGCGGCGAGCCGGTGGAGTGGTTGCCACCAATTGACGTTCTAGGGGAGGAGGTGTACGTCGAGCGCTCCCCGTCTGAGGAGGGACTGCACGTCATCCTGAAAGAGGCCGAGGTACCCAACTGGTGGGAGAACCAGCACGATGGAGGTCGCGAGGTAGCGGTGTGCGAGGCCGGGCGGTACTTCACCTTCACCGGGAACGCCACACAGCAGGGTTTTGGGTGCTTGGACGGAGCCGACGCACTTGGCCGGTGGCTGCGGGCCGTCTGGCAGCAATTCAACGACTCCACACCCAGCGAGCGGAATGCCGCACGAAGTGGCGACTACGAATCCATCGAGCCAGATGTCTACGATCTGGCGTTCGTACCCAAAAGAAAGTTCCCGCGGGGCAAACGCCGCCCGCACCCAGTCCATGGGAGTTCCACCGGTGCCAACTTCATGGTGGATGAAGACGGCGAAACGTGGCGGTGTTGGCGGCACGATGCCACTGGCAACGCCCTCCACCTGTTGGGGGTAAAACGGGGTATCGTTCGGTGTGGGCAGTGGACGGCCGGCGACCTTGACAAGGGAACGTGGCGGCAGATCTTCGAGGCAGCGCGAGAAGTGGGGCTTGTCAAAGGTGACGGCCGAGCGACAGGAGCCAAAGGCGGATCAACGGCCCGTGGGGAACCGGAAGCAAGTGACGGCGGATCAGCGCCGACACCGGCGGCGGTCAAGGGGCTTGCCGGCCTTGGCGAAGACGAGTCGCTCGGATCTATCGGCACCAACCAGCGGGCACACTATGCCTGGCGATGGATCGCCGAGCACAACAACGTCATCGCAGCCCAACCTGACGGCGAGCTATACGCGTACGAGTCGGGCGTCTGGGATTCGATGGGGGACCAGCGGTTGCGCGAACTCGGCCAGCTGCTGCTCGACGCTCACTACTCGAAGAAGACCCACAGCGAACTGTGTGAGCGCGCCAGAGCGAATGCCCCAGTTAATCGCGATGCCCTCGGAACAGCTGACGGCAGGGTGGCCGTAGCCAACGGCCTTTTGGACCTCGACGAACGGAATATTCGGCCGCTACGGCCTGAGGACAACGCGCTAGTGCGCTTGCCCGTTGAGTACGACCCGGATGCAAATTGCGAGGGGTGGCTAGCCTTCCTCGACGACGTCGTACCGGAACGCTGGCACGCCGCCGTTCAGGAGTACGTCGGCTACTGCCTGTGCGTTGGCCGGCTGCCAATCCATCGGGCGCTAATGCTGGTCGGCGAGGGAGCGAACGGGAAAAGCACCTTCCTCGGGACCGTTCGGGCCTTGCTGGGCGAGGAGAACGTCCGCGCGCATACACTCCAAGATCTGGCAAACGAACCGTATGCCCGTGCCGATCTCTTCGGCGCCGTGGCCAATATCCACGCCGATCTGTCTCCTCGGTCCCTCGGCAACGGTAGTACGTTCAAGACCCTTGTCGGCGGCGACACCGTGCAGGCTCGCCACCTCTACGAGAACTTCTTCGAGTTCACGCCCACGGCCAAACTCCTCTTCGCGGCGAATCAGGTGCCCGAGGTTGATATCGAGGACACCGCGTTCTTTCGCCGGTGGCTAGTCGTGGAGTTCCCCGCGTTTATCCCCCGAGACGAACGCGATACGGAGCTTCCCGAGCGGTTGACCGCCGACGAGGAACTCTCCGGCATCCTTAATTGGGCACTCGACGGGCGGGACCGCCTGTTGGACCAGGGCCGCTTTACTGGCGAGGGTGACCCGGTTGAGAAGCGATCTCGCTGGCTGTCCTGGGGGGACACCGTGACCACATTCATTGAGGAGTGTGTAGACGTAGACGGTGACAACGACCAGCGAGTAACCAGCGGTGACGTATACGACGTGTACGTCGCGTACTGTGAGGGGCTTGGCGAAGATCCGGCAAGCCAGCAGAAGCTCACGAACAAGCTCAAATCGGCTGGTGCCAACTACGGCAAGCACCGGATCGACGGGAGCGTGCAACGCGGCTTTCGGGGGGTGGTCTTCACTGACGAGGCGCCTGACGTGACCCTAGAAAGTCAGACCGAGGAACCTGACGTCGCGGGTTCGGACGGGGAGCAACAGCAGCTGTCCCAGAACCGGGTGGTTCAGGTGGTCCGCGAGGCAGTTCGCGAAGCCGACGAAGTGGACGGTTACGCTGGAGCCCGGCCCGATGAAGTTCTAGAAAGGGCGGAGGAAGCAGGCATCGACCGCGGCCGCGCCGAATACCAAATAGACTGCATGCTTGAGCGTGGTGAGTTGCTGGAACTAGACCACGGCTGGCTTCGCTTGACGTGATGAGCCCTGGTTGTTGTTGACGGCGTTGCCGGTATCAGTGCCATCCACCTCGTCTACGAGCGCGCTCGGGTGCGTGTGGGTCCTATCCGACCCGTCAACGCCGTCAACAGTCTAAGGTCTATGGTACGGCCCGGCGGCCTGGCCGGCACGGCTTGATCTAGGTGAGAGCGAGTTCCTCCGTTCGCGTCGCTTTACATCGACGTGATCACGTCAGGTTGGAACTCATCACCGCGGACGTGTGCGCGTGCGACCCCCCTGATCGACAGAAGACGGCATTCTTAGCACGCGCGTTTGCGCGTGGCCGCGCGAAAAACCTGTCTGCCCTCGCTGTGGCTGTCCGAGTAAGGACGTGGATTTTCGGGTCGTCGTCCAACACTGCTGACCATGGGTGACAACAGCCGCAATACCGACGCACGGATCGCCGTCTCGAAAACCACCCGCAACCTTGTTCGGGCCCAGAAACGGGCGGGGGAGACCTACGACCAACTGCTCCGGAAGATGGCCGACCAGTACGAACCGAAGGCGCCTGACGTCGAGGCCTAGGCGGAGCGGGGCGCCGACGGCTCCCGCCCGCCCGGCCGGTCGGTCAGGCCTGGAGCTCGGCCGCCCGGTCGAGCCGGAGCAGCCCGCCGTCACCGTTCTCTATGAAGGCGCTGTAGAAGGCCGGCCCCGGCGGCGCCGACCGCCACGACGACGGGGCCGGCAAAGCCCGGGCAGTCCGTGCAGTAACCCTCGACCACCGCGTGGTGGCCCGACTCGACGGCTCGGATAGCTTCGGCCGCGCCGCACCCGGCGTCCCAGTGGGCCGCGGCCACCGCCCACTGCTCGGCGGTGGTCGCCTGGCGGACGCTGTAACCCTCCGCGGACCAGGCCGCGTTCGTGGCCGCGGCGCTCACCTGTCGGTCCCGTGGAGGGCGGGTCGGAGGTCTCGGTGGCGGAAGTCCAGCTCGAGTCCGTCGTCGAGTCCGACCCGGTAGAGGATGGAGTCTTGCTTGTCGCCGGTTACGCGGCTTGGGTCGTCCTCGAGGACCGCAACGACCGTCCCGTGGCGGCCGTGGAACTCGGCGTGGTCCGGGTCGCGCTCGTCGGGGATGTCGACTCGGACGCGGTCGCCGCGGTCGAACCGGGTCACGGGTTAACGCCCCCGCGGCTCGGGCATATAGTTCCCGGAGCCGCGCCCGGTCCGGCCTGCCGGGTCACTCACGGCCGGCCCCCTCGCTTGCCTCCGCTTGTTCGACGACCCACTCGACGCAGCGCTCCTTGGCGCCGGTGACGCGCTCGGAGACGTCTCCGATGCGCGAACCCGGTTCCAGGGGGTCCTTCCAGGTCGCCGCCCACAGGTCGCCGTCCTTGCGGACGCAGAAGCAGGCCGGGATAGTTCCCGACCCGACGACGCCGGCCGGGGCGCGGGCGTCGGCGAACCCGTAGACGCACTCCTTGCCGGATTCGATCCGCCACACGTCGGGCAGGCGTTCCCGGAGTTCCGTGGCGTCGACCCCCTCCCGTTCAGTCATCGGTCTCCGCAGGCGCCTCCCGGAGCGCGGCGTGGACCGCGTCGGGCCGCTCGTTGATCAGCTCGCGCAGGTCCCGCAGCATCGCGATCTCGTCCTCGTCGGTGGCCGCGGCCATGTCCTCGAAGACGTCGTCCTCGGCCTGCTCGAGGTCGTGGGCCGCCTTCTGGCTGAGCGCCAGCCCGCAGCCCGGGCAGAACCGCGGGTCGCCCCGGAGGGTCGCCTGGCACTGCGGGCAGACCTCGATGTCGGGCGTGGTGCGCTCGGTCTCCCCCTCGGCGAGGCCGTACTGCTCGAGGATCTGCTGGTTCATCTCCTCGTCGGTGACCTGGCTGTAGGTCTCGAACTGGCGGCTGTCCTTGACCCAGGTCGCGCGGTGCTTGATCTCCTGCTCGGAGAAGCCCTGGCGGATCCACGAGGAGATGGCCGTCTTCCGGAAGTTGTGGGGGTTGACCTTCTCGCGGGCGACGCCGGCGTCCTCGGCGATCTCCTTGAGGATCTTCTGGAGCTGGTAGTAGCCCAGCGCGCCGTCGTCGTCCTCGCTCCAGCCACCGTTGGGCGCGGTGAGGCGGTGGAACAGCGCCGCCTCGGGGTCGTCCCGGTCGGGGTGGACGTCCAGCCAGTTGGCGACGTAGGGCTTGCTCCAGGTCAGCGGGCGCTTGCCGCTGGCGCCCTTCCGGCCGACCGCGTCGGTGTTGAGCGTGACCGTCCCGGCCTGGCCGCCCAGGTGGACGTCGCCGACCCGGAGCGTCCCGAGGGCGCTGATGCGCAGGCCCGTGTCCAGCAGCATCTCGAGCAGCGCCTTGTTGCGGGGGTGGGTGGCGGCTTCCCGCAGCGCCTGGATCTCCTCCTCGGTGAGGATCTTGTCGGTGTCGACCTCGCGGTCGGGGATCGCGCCGATCTCGATGTCTTCGGCCCAGTCGCGGTCGTGGTAGCGGAAGAACTTCCGGAGGGCCTTCCGGTAGTTCCGGAGCGTCCCCTTGGCCATCTCGTGGTCGTGCTTGTAGGCGAACAGCAGCGCGTCGACGTCCTCGCGGCCCATCTCGACCAGCGGGGTGTCGGCGCGCTCGGCGCTCAGCCGCAGGTCAGAGCAGTTGTTGACGTTGGTGCTGGCGGCCAGCCCGCGCTGGGTGTCCTGGTAGCGGATGAACTCCCGGATGGCCGCGCGGTCGCGGTCGTCGATGTCGGCTTCGTCGAGCTTCTCGAGCTGGTAGCGGAACTGGTCGTCGAAGTTGTGGATGTCGCTGACGCTTGCCATGCGTGATTGAAATTTGACACTAAGTGAGTGCGTTGGTTACGATCGCGGCAAGCCGTTCACACGGGCAGTGCCGCCTCAGTCCGGGGGTTTTGGGTGATCGGTTTCCCGCCAAGTTGTGGGTCTTCGTTCGGGTTTCACTTTCACGATGCTGGCCGGAGGACTAAGTGTGGCAACCAAATACTAGCTGTAGTTCGCCTGAACGGTCGGTGCCGCCAGCAGGTTTGTTGGGGGTTGCAGTATCTGCGTCCCCTTGCCAGTGACGTGCCGGCGGCGCGCCCGCAGGAACTCGACCACACATGGTTACGCTTGGACACCTCGCCGACGCCCACCTTGGCCACCGGCAGTACGGACTCCGGCAGCGCGAGGACGACATGGTTTCGACAACACGGGCCGCCCTCCAGGGCCTCGTCGAGCGGGACGTGGACGCGGTGCTGCTGCCCGGCGACCTCTTTCACTCCAGGGACCTCCGCCCGAAGGTGCTCGATGACGCCGAGCGCGCGCTCGGCCTGGTCCCCGACGAGATCCCCGTGCTGGTATCGCGCGGCAACCACGACGAGAACCTGACGCCCCGGCAGGTCACGTGGCTCAACTACCTCCACCGCCGCGGGAAGATCGTCCTGTTGGAAGCCGACCTCGCGTCGGACCGGGAGGCGGCCGGCTTCGAACCCCACCAGGCGGACCAGCCGGGTGATTGCGCCGGCTTCTATGACGTCGAGGCCCCCGGTGCCGACGGCCCGGTGCGCGTGTTCGGCCTGCAATGGCGGGGCGCCCGTGCCGACACGGCCCTCGAACGGGCGGCCGCGGGCATTAGGGAGGCAAACGACGAGCACGGCGAGCCCGCCTACACCGTGTTGCTGGCGCACTTCGGCATCGAGGACGAGGTCCCGACGCTGGGCGGGACGATCACGCACGCCGAGCTCGAACCGGTGCGGGAGGTCGTCGACTACCTCGCTCTCGGCCACATCCACAAGCGCTACGAGGCGGCCGGCTGGGTCTACAATCCTGGCTCGCTGGAGGCCCACAACACCCAAGAGGGCCAGGACGGCTGGGACCATGGCTACTACACCGTCGATCTCGACTCAGTCGGCGGCGCCGAGGACGGCGGCCCGGGCGCCCTCGCCCACGAAGTCACCCACCACGCCGCCAAACGCCGCCCGTACTACCGGATCGAGTTCGACGTCACGCCCCACGAGTCCCGTAGTGACCTCGAGGAGGCGTTCCGCGAGCACGTCCAGGAGGAACAGCCGGCCTTCGAGGACTACTGCTCGCAGCCGGAGTTCCTGGCTGGTGGCGACCGCCGCAAGCCGATTCTCGACGTCCGGTTCGACGGGACGCTGCAGTTCGAACGGGCGGACCTCCGCACCGACGAACTGGCAGGGTGGGCCGAGGACGCCTGCGACGCCCTCCACGTCCAGGTGAACACCAGCGTCCGGACGGCCGACATCCAGGCGCTGATTGAGGAGCTCGACGGCGACAGCGTCTTCGTCGACGGCCGGCTGAACACCGACGCCCTCGAGCGCCGCGTCTTCGAGACGATCGCCACGGAGTCGGCCTACGGCGACCACGCTGAGGAGGTCGCCGACGTCCTCGAGCGCTCCCACCGGATGGCCCAGGGCGGCGAAGCCATCGAGGACATCACCGATGCCGTGAGCGGCGAGCGCCGGGAGCTGTTTCCCGGGATGACCGCCGATGTCGACATCGAGGTCCCCGAAGACCCGCTCGCCGACGGGGAGGCCGGGCCGGGTGCTGGCGGGGAGCCAGACGGGCGGGCGCCGAGTGCCGACGGGGGGACGCCGGAATGAAGATCACCGAAGTCGCCCTCGAGAACGTCAAGTCCTACGAGGACCGGACCGAGGTCCCGATGCGGGGCGGGGTCACCGCCATCCTCGGCGAAAACGGGGCCGGCAAGTCGACCATCCAGGAGGCGATCGGGTTCGCGCTGTTCGACTCGCTGCCCTTCAACAACAACGAGTTCGTCCGCGAGGGCGAGTCCTCGGGCAAGGTTGAGGTCACTTTCGAGAGCGAGACGGCCGGCGGCCTCGAGACGTTCCGTGTTACCCGGTATGCGGGCCGCTCGCGGTGTGGCGTGGCTCGCTACGACAGCGACGATGACGAGTGGGTCGACCAGGAGATCGGCTCCTTGACCGAACTGAAGGACTGGCTTTGTGTCCGCTTCGGTGTCGAAGATCCCCAAGCGCTCTCGGACCTCTGGGAGTCCTGTATCGGCGTGCCGCAGACCAAGTTCCTGTCGGACTTCGCCCAAACCGCGCGGAACCGACGCAACACGTTTGACTCGCTGCTGGACATTGACGCCTACGAGGACTCCTGGGAGAACGGGCTGAAGGAGGTGCCGGCGGCCATCGAGGCCGAGCGTAAACAGATCCGGGGGGAGGTCAATGAGCTTACGGGCGAGGTCAGGCAGCTCCCCGAGGCCAGAGAGAAGGCGGGCTTGTTGCGCGAGGAGATAGACGGGCTGCGGGCTGAGATCGATGACCTCGAAGTGGAACACGAGGAGCGGGAAGCCGAACTCGAGGATCTGGAGGAGGCCAAGGCAAGGATCGAGGACCTCGAGACAGACCTCGAAGCAACCGACGCGGAAATCGAGTCAAAGGAGGACGCCCTCGACACCGCGGAAGACGAGCTCGAAACGGCCCAGGAGGCCGCCGAAACGTGCGCCGAGACGGAGGAAGCCCACGAGCGGTATGTTGCTGCGATGGAACGGAAGGCGGAGTTGGAGGACGAGCTCGTGGAGCTCGATGAGCTCAGGCGCTCGAAAGAAGACCATGAAGCCGAAGTCGAACGCCTCGAAGCCGAGGTTGACCGCCTGGAAGCGGAGGCCGGGCGCCACGAGCGGGAGTCGGCGGCAAAAGCCCGCCTCGAGGCTGACCACGAGCGTTACGAGTCGGTCACCGAGGAGATACACGACCTCGAGCAAGCCGAGGCCGAGATCGACCGACTGGAGGGCGAGATTGAATCGCTCGCCGACAAAATCGCCGACAAGGAAGGGAAGCTGGAGGAACAAGAAGCGGAGATCGCCGAAATCGAGGCCGAGCGGGACGAAGCGGCGGATGTGGAAGAGCTCGAGGATGAAGTCGGCGAGCTCCGTGTCCGGCGGGAATCGCTGACGACCGAGCGTGGCAACCTGCAGGAGGAGCTGGCGCGTCTCCGCGATGCCGACGCCGACGCGCCCTGTCCCACGTGTGGGAAGACCCTGGAACCGCAGCATCGCGAAGAGACGATCGAGGACCGCAAGGGCAGGATCGAGGAGATTGAGAACGAGCGGATGGAGCTCAAGGTCCGCATCGGTGAGCTTGAAGAAGAGTTAGAAGAGGCCAAGGCGGTTCAGGAACGGGTCAATACATTACCGACGCTCCGCGATCGGGCGGAGGAGCTAGAAGATGACCTCGCTGGGCTTGAGGACGAGCACGAGGAGATAGAGGAGGAACTCGCTGACCTGGAGGCCGAGGTCGAGAAGCTTCCCGACCTCCGTGAGGAGATTGAACGTCTTGAGGCGCTGAGTGAAGCCTACCGCACGGCTAACGCCAACGCTGACGCGACCGCAGACGCGCCTGGTGAGGTCGAGGATGCCCAGGCCGAACTGTCTGAGGAGCGTGAGGCGGTCGAGGAATTGGAGGAGGAGATTGCCGAGTACGACGACCTTGAATTGGAATTCACAGAAGTTGTGGCGGAGATTGACGAGACCGAGTCGGCCCACGAAACCTATATCCAATTCGAAAAGCAGGCCGCCCAGGTTGACGAGCGCCAGGAGCGTGTCGAGGATCTGGAGGCCAGACTCGAGGAACTGCGTCAGGAGCGCGACTCGATCAGCGACGACCTCGAGGCCGAACGTGAGGCATTCGACCCAGATGAGTTGGAGTCAGTTGGGGATGTAGTGGAGGAACTGAGAGAAAAACTGGCTGGGGCTCGGGCGACAAAAGAGACGAGGAAAGGTGACCTCGAGGAGGCTGAGGCGGAGGTCGAGGAACTCGAGGCCAGCCTTGAGGAGCGGGAAGAGCTGGTCGAGGAACTGAAGGAACTCGCCGCGGACGAGAAATTCGCGAGCTGGGTGCGCGAGCAGGTGCGGGCCGCTGGCCCGAAGATGCGCGACGTCATCACCGACCGGATCGGCGAGCGGGCCGACGGCCTGTTCCGCACCATCCGGGGCCGGGCCTCGGAGACGCTCGAGTGGACTAGCGACTACGACATCGTCGTTGTCGACGCTGACGTCCGCAAGTCCTTCTCGACGCTATCGGGTGGCGAGAAGATGGCCGCCGCGCTGGCGGTCCGGCTGGCGATCATGGAGCAACTGTCCACCGCCGGGATGGCGTTCCTCGACGAGCCGACGGCCAACCTGGACGCCCAGAAGAAAGCCAACCTCGTCGAGCAGCTCGAACGCCTGGATACCTTCGAGCAGCTGGCGGTCATCAGCCACGACGAGACCTTTGAGACGATGACCGAGTACTCGGTGGCCGTCGAGAAGGAACACCAGACAACGGAGGTCGTCGCGGACTGATGACGCTGGACAAGGCCAGTGCCGCCGCAGATCTCGACGCGAACGCCGACGTGATCCGGTCGTACCTCTCCGACGACGATGACCTGCTCGAACGGTACCGTCGGGCGGTCCAGAAGCTTCCCCGGGCGTGGTCCCGCTCGGAGATCCGGGAGGAACTCGCCGGCTCGCCGTATCCCGGCGCGCTCCCCACGGAGGCCTTCGACGCGGTCGACTCGCTGGTCCGGCCGCACCCGCCGAGCGATGGGTGGGAGAGCCACGAAGCCGTCAACGACTGGGCGCGCGACCGCCTCGAAGGGGTCCCGTTGCTCGCGACCGATGGCTCGGAGATCCCACCGACGACACAGTTCAACGTCCCCCTAGCCTACGTCCAGGCCGCCTGGGCGCTCAACCACCACGCTCCAGACGGCCGGCTGGAGCGCGGGCTGGAGGGTCGGCTCCTGACTCCCGAGGAGGTCTCGCGGGATGCCGGCGACTACCGCTATGTGGACGCCTCGCTCGTCGGCCACCACCGCTACGAACACGAGGGCGAGGTCGTTGTCGAGCGGATCCGAGAGCTGGCCGCCGCTCAGGAGGATGGTGACCTATCCCGGCCCCCGGTCGTGCTCTACGACGGGCCGCTGGTGGTCTCCTTCGCGAACTCGCTGCCCCCCGAGGCCCGCGACCGCTACACCCAAACGGTGAGCCGGATCCTCGCCGCGAGCCAGCACTATGGGGTGCCAGTAGTCGGCTACGTGGCCGGCACCAACGCGACGGACCTGGTGAAGATGGTGCGGCTGTTGATGGAAGACCGGTTTGCGAGCGACCGGGTTGTCCCCGACAGCCGTGTCCTCGCCGGGCTAATGGGGGCGTGGGGCGAGACGACCGTGCCGATGGTCTGTCGCCGGGAGGGTGGCGTCGACTCGCTCGAAGTCGCCTACGAGGGCAGCGACTACGCCTTCGAGCGCGACCTCCTCTTTGCCTACCTGAACGCGCCGGCCGGCACCGGCCTCGACCGGATCGAGTTCCCCGGGTGGCTCACCCGCGCGGACGGGCCGGAGGGGTTCGCGACGCTGTATGAGTACGTGGTCGCCGTGGTCCGCGCGGAGGCCGCCGTGGGCCGCGGCTACCCCGAGGTCCTCCAGCAGGCCGACACGGACGCCGTGCTCGACCACGCCGACCGGCGGCAGTTCCTCCGGCTCGTCCAGCGCTGGGCCGAGGCCAACGACGTCCCCATCGAGTGGAACGAGAAGGCCCGCAGCAAGGAGCTGCGTCGCCGATGACGGGGACGCCATTCCCTCACCCGCGGGGAGCCCGCTGCCGCTCGACCGGGCTGGACACCGAAACAACCCATAATCTGCCATGAGTTCCGACAGCCAAGCCGACGACCCAGCGCGCACAGCATCGATCGAGGACTGCCTTGCGATCGGGAGCGTCCTCAACTCGAACAGCCACATCGACTATACGGTCGAGATCTACAACGAACGCGACCGCGAGTACCCGCCGGAAACCCACGACTGGGGGTTCGGCCAGCCGGTCTTCATCCACAAGGAGGTCGACGGGAGCGAGTACGCCATCATGGGCGTTGTCTACGACACCCAGCTGGTCGACCCCGACCAGGGCCGGTCGGGCCCCCGCCTCGCCCAGGCCGACCAGCCGCAGTTCACGCCGGGCTACGTCGAGGAGCGAACGACGCTCGCCGGCGTTGCGCTCCTTGGCGCCGTTCCGGTCGGTGAGGGCGGCGATCTCGGCCGTCCCGACCAGACGATGCCCCGGTGGACACTCGACGTCGACGACCAGGTGTTGCTCTGCCCGGCGGAGATGACCGCGGCCTTCCATACGGACGAGGAGGGCGCACTCCAGCTCGCGTACGTCGACCGGTTGGTTGACGTGGCGGGGCCGCTCGGGGCCGAGGTCACGGTGGCTATCCTCGAGCGGCTCCGGGACTGCTTCGGGGCCGACAGCAAGAAGGGGCGCGTGCTCGACGTGATCGAGCGGAATGTCGAGTGGCAGGCCAGCTCCGACCGGGGGGTCGTCCGATGAGCGGGTCGTCGGGCGGCGATCAGGTCGTCGGGACGGTGGCCGGCCCCGGGGATGGCCCCAACGAGTTCGTGTTCGTCACGCCGGACTCTCAGGCCGTCAAGACCGGCGAGTTCGTCACCTATTCGGTCCCGGTTGAGGGTGAGGAGCGCAGCGTGTTGGCCCGGGTCACCAACCGGGAGCAGGCCCGGGGGCTGCCGGAGACGTTCATGGCCGACCCCGGCGTGGCGCCGGAGGCCGTGGCGGCCTCGATGGGCGTGCCGACCGACGACATTGACCTGTACCGCATTACGGCGACGGTGATCGGGTTCTACGACACGGACATGGCTACGTTCTCGAACCCGCGCCAGCTGCCCGACCCGGGGACGTCCCTTCGGCCGGCCCCCGCCGACCAGCTCGAGACGGTCCTTCCCAACCTGGGCGTTGACGCCGACCGCGTCGACGTGGCCGCGCTCGACGGGCTTGCCCACCTGGGGTGGCTGCTCAACCGGCCGGCGGAGTCCGTCAACCTCCGGATCCCGATCGACGAATTCGCCTCGACGCACCTGGCCATCCTCGCCTCGACCGGCAGCGGCAAGTCCTACGCTGCGAGCGCCCTCATCGAGGAGATGATGCAGCCCGACTCCAGGGCCGCCTTGCTCGTCTTCGACCCCCACGGCGAGTACAACACGCTCGGGGAGATGCGGGGCGTCGACTCCTTCCGGAGTGAGGACGGGTACGAGCCCGAGGTCGACTATTTCGACCCGGACCGGTTGCGCGTCCGGATTTCCGAGCTGGAAATCGGCGACGTCATGGCTGTTCTCGACGACCTGAGCAACCGGATGCAGGAGCGCCTTGCCGGCGGTTGGCGCGCGATGCAACAACAGGACAACCGTACCTGGGGGGTCGACGACCTGATCACTCAAATGCGCAACATCTACGGACAGGACGACGCCAGCGTCGGCGCCCTGGACTGGCGGCTGCGTCGGTCGATCCAGCGCAACGAGCTGTTCCAGACCGACGCGAACGTTCCCCTCGACGAGCTCGTCGCGCCGGGTCGGTGCACCGTCCTCCAGATGGATACGCTCGACCGCCGCAACCAGCAGATGATCGCGACGGTGTTGCTTCGACGCCTCTACCAGGCGCGCCTCGACGACGAACGCGGCCGGGACTCGGAGGTCGACTTCCCGCTGTTTGCGCTCTTCGAAGAGGGCCACCGGTTCGCGCCCGGCTCCGGCGATGCCCCGTCGCTGGGAATCATGCGGACGATCACATCAGAGGGTCGGAAGTTCGGCTTCGGCCTCGGCATCATCAGCCAGCGCCCCTCGAAGATCGATCAGGACACCCTCTCGCAGTGTGGCACTCAAATCTCGATGCAGATTCAAAACCCGAACGATCAGGAGGCGATCAAGAACTCCGTCGAGGCCGCCGGCGAGGACGTCCTACGAGAGCTACCGGGCCTCACTCCCGGTCAAGCCGTGGTCTCGGGTGACGCGATGAACACGCCGGTACTGATCCGCGTTCGGGAGCGCCACACGTCCCACGGCGCGGAGAGCCTCACCGCCACAGAGGACTGGCGTGAAGCGTATGCGAATCGCGATCGGGAAGCAAGTACATCGGAGGCTGCGGACTTTGGCGGTGGAGAAAGCACTGGCGTGCAGGATCTTGATTGATCCTACGGAACTGCCCAGAAGCGTGTTCGTTCCGGTCTGGCAGGCCGACAAAACCCTGGAGCAGAGCACTTGCAGGTTAAGTGTCCTAAGAAGAGTCTCCCGACAAAAAGAGGGTATCAGGCCGCGAGAAAAGGCCATTAGCAGTACGATTATGTGGTTTCCAGAAAAGGCCTATTCTGAAAACGGTCGAGTCCGGAATGAGCAGAGAACAGGTTAAAAAACCTCAAGCTGGGCAGCAGTCCTCGGAAACAGTCGAGACGGAGGACCAACCCGAACTGCGGCCCTCGGAGAGTCGCAAGAGTCGACATCGGCCGGATGCATATACCGTTGGGTACGATTCGACGGGTGATACCCGCGTTGGTGTGGGGGCCGGATCCACCAACAGTCGCTTAGAGCGACTTATTCGCCACAACGAAGGCCGCCACCAGTCGGACGGCAATCACAGTTCGCGTGAGGCCGAGCGTGACAAAAAAAGGATTACACAGTCGTTCTGCTCCTCTCTAGATGTAACGCCCCTCCAACAGCAAGAAGCGGTGTCGGTGATGGGCCAGCTTAATCTCAACAGATTCGGTCGGCAAAAACGGCTTGAAAAGGTGGCTATTGGAGTCATCCGGTTCGTAGTCGACCGAGACAGGCATCGATATTTCTACAACGGCCGTGATCCGTCGAGTATCGATTTGTCTAAGGTTGATGAGGCAGATTTTCCAGATCCGTTTGGAGAAGAAGAGGGCTTTCAAAAACTCTGTGAGTCCCATGGGATGTCTAAGAAAGATCAGTACAGCCTTTCACAACTGGTAAAGCGGGAGATAAAACGGATTGGCCACTTCGAGGATGAATCGGCTCGCGAAGAGAAGCCACAACCGGACTGATCCGGAATATGTCGCCTCTACATATCCAATAGCACATTATCTTTGCCGTCAGTATGCGCCAAATACATAATCTTTTAAGTTTTCCCTGCGACAATATGCGTATTGAGGTCGGTCGGTCGGCGGTTCACCGGAGGTGAGCCCCGATCTGGCCGGATCGCGGGTGAAAGCGAAGCCGGTTAGGCTTCGCCGCGCAAGATGCCTCCTGCTGACCACCCCGTAAGGGATTCGAGGGGCCATTCTTGCCTTGATTACCGCGCGCGATGTCGGCGGCATCGCCGATTCCATAGACGCGCGATTAAACGCGCGTTGCTTCGAGGTTACCCCCAGCAGTCCTAGCTCCATCCTCAGCGCCACTTAGTCGATCACCTGAACGCCAATCGGGCCAGCTTCGGCTAAATTCGGTTGGTTCCTGTGGACAATCAATACGCGCCCAGTGGCAACGCTGTGGTGGCCCACCCCGATCTGGAGCAGGCTGACTGGGTGGTAGTTCTCATCCAGTCCATGCCAGTACATTACACGCACCAACAGTCGTACGTACCGCCCATCAACCGGCCGCACGCGCCTAAGCGCTGGTGCGAGCGGACGCCTGCGGAGGTCTCCATTGAGGAGGCGTGGAAGGTAGCGATCCCGGTCTCTGCGCCAGAGTGTCAGGCACAGGATGTTCGCCTCTATGCGCCCTATGGTATGCTGTTGCTCGTCCGAGGCGGGCTGCTCCGGACTGCGTTAGTCAGCGACCACCGAACGGACCTCTCTGGCCTCCTGCCCTGTCCGGAGTGCGACGACCTGGTTGATCCGCTTCGATCCGATGCCTGTCCTTGGTGCGAGGCCACGCTCGAACAGCTAAAGTGTGGACAGGTCACCGTGAGCCTGGGAGGGGAGTGTCTATGAGCGGCCCGCCGATGGTGGACCTTGGCGACCTGGACGGGACACACGGGTGGGTGACGACCAAGGGTTTCGTTAGCTGGATCGGGAATGTCTCGTCCCACCGTCCGTATCAGCGGGTTGGACTAAGTGACGATTCGACAGGCAGTGGGTCCGTAGTGTGCACTGTCTGGACGGACGACATCGAACTCGAAGAGCGTGTGGGGTATTGGTTCGGTGGCGTCGACGATGTCTGGGAGGATGGCGAGGAAATCCAGCTCAAACTCTATGACCAGTCCTGGGCCAACGAGTTCTGGCGGCCTGAATAACGCTGTAATAGTTTAACGTTCGATTTTCCTCCTTCACAATTTGGTGCTCGTACTAGCGGCCTTTAGAGGAGAGCATCGCGTCCGTCCTGAGTGAGATACCACGTCTGGTACTCGTTCTTGATGAGTCCCTGTTCTGCAAGCTCCATCTCTAACTCGCGAATTTCCCTTCGCTCCTCGTTCCACCCCTCGCCGAATTCCGGGGAATATTCGAAGCGGGACCCCTCTACCTCGACCAGGTTGTCGTGGATCTCTCGCAATTTGATTCCGGGGTTTTGCCGTAGCACTTCGAGGAAAATCCGATGTTCTTGAGTGAGGCTGTCGGCAGCCATGCCGGTACAGCGGACTCGTGATAGAAAAAGACCCTCGCCGTAGATAGGATTCTCGACGGATTTCCCATTCTATACCGGCGTTCCTTCGATGTCCGATAGAACCTCCGAAATTCCAGCAGTGACCGTTCGGGCGTAGGATTCGCCGCTGTCTTCGCTGCTGATGGGAACCTCGACGGTTCTGAGCGGGTGGAGATTTCTGACCGCGTAGCTGGATGACACTCGGCCCTTTTGTGCGGGGTAAAACAGGACTCCCGGCACGTCGTGGGCTACTTGATAGGCGATCAGCTGGTAGATGTCGGCGTTGGATGGCTCCTTGTTGTCGTTGTCCGGGTCGTCCAGTTTCCATTTTGCGTCGCCCACGAGGACCGGATTGCCGTGTCTGTCCTCGACCAAGATGTCCGGCCGAATGGTGATGGTTCGTTGACCGCCGCTGATCAGGGATTGCGAACTCGCCTGTCCTCTCACGACTAACTCGCTTCGGTCCGACAGCCCCTCCTTGACGGCCCGTTCGACTGCGGACTCAAATACCTCGTTCATATTGACGAGGAGTGCGAAAGAGGCCCGCTGGCCGCGGCGCAGTTCCTTGATGTAGACGCTCCGGAGGACGAGTTTCGTTAGCTGCAGCAGGTCCTTGTAGTGGTCGGTGAGGCGACTCAGCTCGACACCCTCGAGTTCGACAGCCCGCACATGAGTCCGGGTTACGTGCCGGCGGAGTTGGTGGGCGTGTTTCTGGAGTGCCTGGCTGAGCGATCTGTTCTGGATAAGTCGGCTGAGCAGCTCTGTCGCGTACAGCACGCTACGATTCACGGTCGTGTCCGGGGTGAGTTCCGAGTAGGAACACTCGAATTCGGTGGGCGTCGCTCCCTGGCGTCGCAGCTGGCGGGGGACATCGAGGCGCCCTCGGAGGTGGGTTTCGGCCTCCTCCATCTGCCGGTAGTCCCTATGGAGGCCTTGCTTCAGGGTCGATCCCAACTCGGCGTTGTAGAGTGCCCCGAGGGCTTCGATGAACGTCCTCCCGCCCTTGATCGATGTCGGTTGGTCGACAGTCGACCCCTCCACGGCGTGGGCGAACCGAAGCAGCGTCAGAAGGCTTGTACCGGGTGCCTTCGCTCGGATTTCAACAGTTGGGCCGTCCGGGAGCGAGACGATCCCCACGTGCTCTGTGGCTTTGAGCCTGGCCAGTCCTGCCCGCTCCTCGATGACCTCTAGGCGGGTTTTGTCTCGGTTAACCTCGCTGGAGAGGGCGCTCCGCGCCGCTTCACTCAAATTGAACGCGTCAGTGGACTGGTGTTCTCTGAGGACGCAGTCGATGTCGTCTACCCCATCGACTTCGGTGAGAGCGGCGGCTGCGGCCATCGCTTACTCTCCTCCTTCGCCGATTCGGGGAGTCTGCGTCCCTTCCGTGTCGCCTGCCTCGTGGGCGTTCCTGAGATCCCGCAGTAGTTGGTCGCCATGGTCCGGGTGGCGCCAATACGTGGCGCCGTTCAGTTTCTTGTCGGTACCCGAAATTTCTTCCAGAATCGTCCGTGCTAACCCGGTTAGTGAGTAGAGTTCGCCGTTGTCTTGCCACCGGACGTTGTCCTGTTGCCCTTCGTTACCGGTGACCTCGCACCGCCAGAAGGCCTCCGCATCGTCGAATGTTCTCGTAGCTTTTTCGGGGACCTTCTGGGAGTCAAACACGAGCTCGTCGCCCGCGTTCAGTAGGTCGGTATCGAGGAGGTATTGCAGTGTGAATATCGACTCCGGTTCATCGGCCTGTTCACCGGCCCAGGTGGTTTCTAGGGGGCTGAGCTCAATCAGGGTCTGGGCTAAGTCCGGCGCCTCGAAGTTACGGATTTGTTCGGTTCCCCAGTCGAACAGCCGGCCTCCGCCGCCGTCGAAGAGGTCCCGCTGGATCCGGTCGAACTGCCCGAAGTAGTACTCCTCGAGAAGAGGGAGGATCTCGTAATGCCACGCATCGACGATCGAGCGCAGCCGTTCTTCCCGTGTGGCGCCCTCCTCGATGTCGAGGAGGTACGAGTGGCCGATCTGCTTACCCTTGCCGAGGTCTGGCGCCTCGAGGATGGACTCGTTGAGGTCGTCGAGGCCAAGTATGGACAGTGCGATAAGCTGTCTGACTGGGTCCGCGGCACTCTCTGCGGTAGCCGAGACGTCCTTGGCCCCGCTAAACCCGTGTTCCCTGTGTAGCACCTTCAGATCGGGCGGGAACGCGATGAACCGGAACCGCCGCCGCAGCGCGGCGTCGACCAGCGCGATCGAACGGTCGGCGGTGTTCATGGTTCCGATCACGTAGAGGTTCGGCGGCACGGCGAACTTGTCGCCAGAATGGGGGAGCGTGACCGTAGTCGCGCTGTCGCCATCGAGGCGCTTGTCGGCTTCAAGCAATGTGATGGTCTCGCCGAATATCTGGGCGAGGTTGCCGCGGTTGATCTCGTCGATGATCAGGACATACGATTTGGGCTCGTCGGCGCTCTCGTATTCTGCCCGGGCTCGCTGACTGAGTCGTTTGAAAACCCCGTCCTCGACCCGGTATTCCACAGCCCCATCTGCCTCCTTCGCAGTCAGTCCCTCTATGAAATCCTCGTAGGTGAACGACGGGTGGAAAGTAACCACTTCAAGTTGGTCCTCGGTCGGTTGGCTGGACTGCTGATCCAGCCACCACCGTGCGAACCGCTGAGCTGTGTAGGTCTTGCCCGTCCCTGGGGGGCCGTGGAAGACTAGCTGTCCCGCACGGAGGAACTGTCGCTCGATGGTTGCGGCGTTGTCCGGGGGGCCGGGGATCGGCGTGAGGGGTTCTAGGACACCAGCTCCTCGGTCGTCCGCCGTCTCGTCCTGAGCCTTTTCGTCCTTTACGTCCAGCACGGCTCTGTAGAGCTGTGCGACCTCGTCGTGGGTTGCTTGGTCTGGGGCCTCCTCGGTTACCTTGTCGATGACGTTCAGCAGTTGGTCGATTTCTAGATTTTGGGGGACGGCGTGGTCGGTATCGGCGGTTGCGTGCCCGACGGTCTGTTGGTAGTCGCGCTTGAACGCCTTGAATTCCTCCACTGCCCCGCCGTAGTCTTCGGGAGTTTCGTAGCCGAAGAACTCGAGCCCCTGTTCGGTTGATCCGTTGATGATCGGGTACTGTTCGATGTGGAGGAGTCCGAACAGTTCCCAAACGGTCCGTTTGGCGCCGAGTTCGGCTTCCCATGAAGGATCATACTCCGTCGCGGACTGGATCTCGGCGATTAGGTCTGCGAGTTCTTCGTCGCTTTTCCCCTTCTCGTCCGTCCATTTCTCGTAGATCACCTCCGCGGAGCCGGCCCGCTGGGCGCTGTGCATCGGGTCCCACAGGGACGTGAACGCCCGCTCGCTGGGGTATTCGATGAATTCGTTCGCCAGATCTTGGGCGTCGTCGGGCGTGTATTTCCCTCCGAAATTGAAGTGCTTGGCGCGGGCGTGGCGGCTGGCAGCGTCCCGCCACAACTCCAGAATGGCCTCCTGTTCGTCGGTCAGGGAGGTCTCCCGGGATTCGATCTGGTCCCGCTTGAGCCAGTACAGGAACATTCGCTCGATCGTCCAGAGGTGGATGTCTCGGCCCGCGTGCTCCTCCAAGACGTCACGGATCTCTTCGTTTAGGGCCCAGAAGTTGAGGTAGTCCTCTGACAAGTTCCCGCTGGTCTCCCAGATCCCGAGTTCGGAAAGCGCGTCCCGCATCGAGCGGTAGTAGATGGGGTAGGTGTCCGGCGCCTGTAGTTGCCAGAAATAGGAGATAAAATACGGGATATACCCCATCTGGGGCGCGCTCTGTATGTTATCTGCCTCCGAACGCAACTGCTCGACGTGCTCCTCGAGGCGTTGGATGTTCTGGGCGGCCGTTTCTCTGTCACCCGGTTCGACGAGTACCTCCCGCAAGAGGCGGGTTAGCTCCGAGACCCCCTCCTCCGAGCCAGCCGCCGAGACGAGCATGTTGAAAAACATCCCGCCGCTCGGGCCGCTGTACCCCCAGAGCTTGTTGCTGCCGGCCTCGCTTGCCATTTCACTCTTGAACGACTCCACATCGATCTCGCCGTCAAGGAACTGCTCTAGAAGGGTTTGTCTGATCGGGAGCCGCTCGCGGCGCTGGTCGTTCGCGTCTCCAAAGTCCCGTACCTCCCCGTCGTGGCTGGCGTAACGGAAATCTTCGGCGGCGAACCCCTCCCATATCTCCACAATCTGGGCCTCGTCGGAAAGCGCCATGCGGAGTAATCTCGGGAGTTCTTGATTAAACCAAGGGCTGAACCCAATCCAGAGGGTAGAGGATTAACTATCGGTTGGTCCTTCACTTCGCGAATGCCCAGCCAGAGTAGTATTACGGTGCATCGGTCGTCCTTACCCGCTCTTCGGGTAAGTCGAGAAACTGAGGCTGAAATCCGGCCTTGACGTCACGGACGTTCCAGAGGCCGGATTGTCGAATTTCGCGGTGGGGGCTGTGGTTGCCCAACCACCATTGGGACCGTGGGTCGAGGGCGCAGTCAGCGTCCTCTGATTTCACCCATAGCAATTTACCGACGCCGTGCCTCGGCCACGGCGTGAGCGTAGAGGTCGAACCGAACGATTGGGTCCGTCTCGATGTCTGGTGGTCATCGTATACGCAGGCACAGTCGCTCGCGCAAAGCGGCGCGGCGGCACGGACACTCGAGAAGGAGGGCTTCGCCAATTACTGGGAGGAGACCGATCTCTGGTGGGATGTTTTCACTGAGTCAGGGCACGAGATGGCCGTCGATATCCACGGCATCTTAGAACAATCTAACGACGAATGGGACCAGTCCGACGGCCCGTTCGACTCGGACCCCCTCGCAGCGGACTTGACGCTGGACCGGGTTGCTAGAGGCCCACTGCAGCCGACCAACGAAATGGGGTGGTCGCGCTGGTTGGCACGCGTACTGGGTCCGTCTCCACGGCTGGTCTCGGAGCTCCTTGATATTGAGGTGGCTGAGCGGCCTGAGGAAGTCATTCGAGAAGACCAGCTCTCGAAGCATGATGGCTCCATCCGCCGACCCGATTTGCTCCTCTGCTACGAGGACTACGGCGTCTCTATCGAGGTGAAGTTGGGCGACGAGAACTACCGGAAGACAGCCGAAACTGCGGCTCTCGTTGAGGACCACTACGGTGATCGCGAGTGGACACACGTTCTCCTCCTTCCAAAACGAAAAACCGGCCGCCTGGAATCCATCGTCGATCCGCCGGTAACTTCCCAATCCGACGGCCAGCTCGAGATTGAGTGGGACGATCCGGGCGCCATCTCTATCGTCCACTGGCGTGACGTGACCGCGGCGGTTCGATTCCTCCTGCGTCGGGGTGATGCCGCCGATGACTCGTGGGCGGCGAACTCGTACTTATTCTGTTCGGCAGTTGAACAACAAATAGCGGGCTTCCAGCCGGGTCCGATGATTGAGCGGCTGGCAGCTCCGAAGGATGTCGTGGATTCGATCCAGCCGATCCGATTCGCCTCTTCATTTGAGGAACAACTAACATACTTGCAGACAGTGATCGACTCATGACCGACCAGTTTCTCACACAGGGTCTTCAGAGCGACCGCTATCTGAAGGCACTTCGGCTAATCGACCAGTTCGAAGATGAAATCGTGTCGATGTTGCGGAGATTCGGTCAACAGCTGGTTGCTGAACAACCTGATCTGTTCGAGACGAACCTTGATGGTGACGAGCGCACAAACCGAAGTCCAAATTCAGCCTTGGCGCACTCGCGAGTCAACTACCCAATGTCTGGAAGACATGCGCCAGTGACTGACCCAACGTGGCAGCTGAACGTACACTTGTACTGGGTTACTCCTGAACAGTATAACCGGGCGGATGTCGATGGCGCACTTCGAGCATTCGGGTATAAAATCAAATATGCGGATAGAGAGACCGATGATCAGGTAGTTGGACAGACCCGGGCACAGGATTGGTCAATACGAACCTCGGAAAACCCCTACGACTCTAATATTGCCTTCTACAGGCACGTTAGCTCCAGTGAAGAAATGAAGAATACTGCAGAGACTCTGGTCAATCACTTCTCTGCTTTCGGGGACCAGTACGCCATTAAACCAGAAGTGTAGCGTATCTGGGATCGGTTTTGAACTTCTCAGGTTTTACGTCCCAAAACCGACTGCTGTCACCCACTCAAGATTTAAAATTCGGATTTTCATGCCCTGGTGGGACTACTTACTCGGGGTCTAGAATCCTCGAACGGAGTGCTCCGTCTGCGAAAGCTATGAGGCGGCCCGACCTTGTTAGGGCGTCACCCATATTGGCACAAGTCGCTCAGATCCGCCGCGGGTCGGGAAAGAAACAAGGGTACTGGGGTGACCTGACAGCATAGACGGCGATTCAGTGTGACCAACGCAATTGATGTCGATTGGGATGTCGACTTCTGGGCGAATCGGTACCCCATTCACTATCTCGCGATATACAACAACCAGAGGGAGAACGAACCGGAAGACAAACTCCGAGCGTTGTGGCGGTGGAAGTCGCTCCACCGAGCGAACTACGATCTCGAGGATGTACTTCCGTATCTCACTGACGCTCGAGAACTTTGCGAGGGAATTGAGGGGGCTGTCGATGACAGGCCGTTGGCTGAGGTAACAGAGGCGTTCATGGAACTTCGCGCGCGCCTCAAAGAACCCGACGGACCACTAAGCTCCAGATCGCGGGTGGTTGTCACACCCCAGTTCATGCTCCACCTTGCGGACAGTCGGGGCTCGTACTCGGGTCGGTTTCCCATACTCGATGTTATGGTCGCGCGAGCCCATCGGGTCCACACCGCGGAGGACGAATCGCGAACTCTCCAGAACTCACTGACCTGCTCGGAGCAGGCTTATCGGGGTCTCCTTGACTACTTCTTTGAACGGTGTAGCTCTTCGGACCAGGTCGCTCGACTGGAGCGTGCGTTATTCGTGCAGGGACAGGCAATCGGACGCTATCGTGAGGCCGAGGGCGACTACGACGAGGTGCGAAACGTTCCGGTGGCGACCGCCCGGGAGTATCTCGACGAGATCGTTCGGCAGACAACCGAATGACTGGCTGACGGTCCGCTCCAGTGAGACCTACCAGGACCGAAGATTCGAAACTCCGAATTCCATGCCCTCCCGGGACTACTTCTTCCACGCCAACCCGCCAGTGACGCGTCCGTCACCAGTGGACCGTCGCCCACGCGTTCGGGTCCAGCGCGCCGCCGAGGCCGCGGGTGATCCAAACTCGCCGCCGCGATCCGCCGTCGTCAGTCGCCGGTCGCCCCCGCACCGCCGTCGACGTTGGTGACTTCGAGACCACCGGCGACCTCGGTGGTGGGATACGGCATGTCGATGCCCTCGGCGTCGAAGCGCTCCTTGACGGCCTCGACGAACTGCGCTCTCACGCCCCCGAAGCCGGTCTCGGCCGGATCGATCCAGCAGCGGCCCTGGAGCACGACGGCGGAGTCCCCGAGTTGCGTGACGGGGGCCGCCGGTTCGGGGTCCGCGAGGACGCCCTCGATGGCGGCCGCCTCCTCGAGGATGGCGGCGCGGGCCTGCTCGACGTCGTCGCCGTACCCGATGCCGAAGTCCACCGACACCCGGCGCCGGTCGTTGGCCACGTTGTTGACGACGGCGGCGTTGGCGAGGTCGCTGTTGGGCACCGTCACCAGTTCGTTGTCGAAGGTGTCGAGTTTCGTCACGCGCAACTGGACGTCGCGAACGACGCCCTCGTTGCCGTCCCACTCGATCCAGTCGCCGGCGGTGAACGGTTCGTCCTGGATGATGAACACGCCGGCGACGAAGTTGGCGATGAGGTCCTGTGCGGCGAAGCCGACGGCGAGCGCGAGGGCGCCGCCGAGGATGGCGAAGGCCGAGAGGACGACGCCGAACCCCGCGATCGTCGCCGCCAGCGCGACCGCCGCGACCGCCGTCACGACGACGGTCGTACTGACCGCGAGTCCGACGAGTGACTCCTCGAAGCCACGGCGCCTGAGTCCGCTTCGGACGACGCTGGTCAGGACGGACCGCCCGACCAGGTAGATGACGGCGAAGGCGACGAGGAACAGCACGACCGTCGTCACCGCGCTCACGACGGCCGGGAGATACTGCTGGGGGTCCACCGGAACGCCCAGTTGGATGGGAAGCATCACGGGTATCACGTGGTCGTGCCGGTGGATAAGTGTACGTCGGGACAGTCCACGCCACCACTCGGTCGCCGCGTCGTGAAACCGTGTTGGCACCTGACGCAACCGTTAGGTTCCCGGCAGTCGACGCACCGGCCATGACCGAGCCAGCGATGACGCGGTTCCCGGTGCCAGACGAGTCGGACCTTCCCGAGGACGTCCGCCAGCACATCGAGGCCGAAACCGAACGGTCGGGCTTTACGCCCAACGTCATGAGCGCGATGGCCTACCGGCCGGCCCAGTACCGGGCCTTCTTCGACTACTACGACGCGCTCGTCGAAGAGGGCGCCCTGGAACGCGAGGAGGTCGAAATGATCATCGTCGCCGTCTCGGGCGCCAACGACTGCCTGTACTGCGTCGTCGCCCACGGCGCCCTGCTGCGCATCTACACGCAGGACCCCCACCTCGCCGAGCAACTGGCGACGAACCACCGGACGGCGAACGTCAGCGAGGCCCACCGGGCGATGTGCGACCTCGCCGTCAAACTGACCGAGGCGCCGGCGACCGTCGAGGAGGAGGACCTCGAGCGCCTCCGGGAGCACGGCTTCAGCGACGAGGCGATCTGGGACGTCGGCGCGGTGGCGGGGCTGTTCAACCTCTCGAACCGGATGGCCCACCTCGCGGACATGCGCCCCAACGAGGAGTTCTACCAGCTCGGGCGCGACCAGGACTGACACCACACTCGGCAGACTCAAGCCCTCGCGACGTCACTACCCCGGCGATGGACCTGGCACTGTTCGGTGGGACGGTTCGGATCGACGCTGACGCCGTGGCGGCCGCGCCGGCGGACATCCGCAGCCAGGTCCGGGCCTACGAGCGCGGCGAGCGCCCCACCGTCGACGTCGACGTCACCCCGCCGACGCCCTTCGTCGGGGAGGTCCTCGGAGCGATGTCGGCCATCCCCTACGGCGAGACGCGGACCTACGGCGACCTGGCTGCCGACCTGGGGACCGCCCCCATCGCGGTGGGACGGGCCTGCGGGCGAAATCCGGCGCCGATCCTCGTCCCCTGTCACCGCGTGGTCGCCAGCGACGGCAGTCTGCGGGGCTACTCCGAACCCGGCGGCGTCGCCCTCAAACGACGCCTGCTCGACCACGAGCGCGAGACCGAGCCCGACTGAGCGGCCGAGAGCCGGGAGCGCGGCTCCGGGACCACCGTAGTTTCTTGCCGCAGCCCCGAGTAGATCGAACGACGACCGCCATGGCCCGGGAGGTACCTGCGGAGTCCGGCGACACGCCCGCTCCCGTCCGGCAGCTGTTCAGCTTCGAGCGCGAGGTGCTGATCCTCTCGCTGGCCATGTTCGCGTTCAGCCTCGGCTTCCAGATGACGAGTCGCTACCTCTCCGAGTACGTGCTCGTCCTCGGCGCGACCCCCTTCGTCGCGGGTCTCCTGGGCTCGTTCGGCAACGTGCTCGGCGCCGTCTACCCCTACCCGGGTGGGGCCTTCTCCGACCGCGTCGGCTCGCGCTACGCCCTGACCATCTTCGGGCTGCTGTCGACGGTCGGCTTCGCCGTCTGGCTGGTCGCACCAGCGATCGGGACGATCGACCTCGCCGGCCTGGCCGTCGAACCCTGGGTCTGGCTGTTCGTCGGGCTGGTGCTGGCCCAGGCCTGGAAGTCCCTCGGCCTCGGGGCCACCTTCGCCATCGTCAAGCAGGCCGTCGACGAGGCCCACCTCGCCCGGGGGTTCGCCAGCACCGAGACCTTCCGCCGGACGGCGTTCCTCCTCGCCCCGCTGCTGGCCGCGGGGGCGCTGTTCCTCGGTGGCGGCGACCTCCTCCCGGGGTTCGTGTACGTGCTGGCGTTCGCCGTGGCCTTCGGGGCTGTGGCGACCGTCGTCCAGCACGTCTTCTACGACGCGAGCGACGACACCATCGGCCCCTCCGTGTCCGGCGTCGACGACCTGGTCTCCGACCTCCGGACCCTCCCGACGGAGCTCCGTCCCCTCCTCGTCGGGGACACCATCGTGCGCTTCGCGAACGGCATGGTCTATCCCTTCGTCATCCTCGTCGTCACGCGCCACCTCGCCGTCGACCTGACGCTCTTCGACGTCTACCTGAGCCCCGAGGTCTTCTTCGGCGTCCTCCTGGCCGTCGAGATGGTCGTCGCCCTCCTGGTGATGGCGCCCGCGGCCCGCCTCGCCGAACGCGTCGGCCTGGTTCCCGTCGTCGGCCTGGGCTTTGCCGTCTACGCCACGTTCCCCGCGCTGGTCATCTTCGCCAGTACCGACCCGCTGGTCGTCACCGCGCTCTTTGCCTTCTCCGGCCTGCGCTTCGCGGGGCTCCCCTCGCACAAGGCGCTCATCGTCGGGCCCGCCGAGCGCGACACCGGCGGCCGCGTCACCGGCGCCTACTACCTCCTGCGGAACGCGGTGGTGATCCCCAGCGCCGCCCTCGGGGGCGCGCTCTGGGACTTCGTCAGTCCTGAACTGGCATTCTCCGTCGCGACGGCCATCGGTCTCCTGGGAACGGCCTACTTCCTCCTGTTCGGCCGGGAGTTCGAGGCCTACAGGTGAGGGAAGCCCCGCCACTGCCGCCCGGACCCGTCCGGGAAAGACGACGGTACCACCCCGCCGCCCGATCGTAGGCGGTCCCTGTTTTCCCGTCTCCGTCCCTCGTTTGCGACCGATGGCGCGGGTGGACACCCTCGTGACCGGCCGACTCTCGAACGCGACCGTCGCCTGGACGCTCGTCGCGGTGCTCGTCGCGAGTACGGTCTGGAGCCTGCTCGCGGGCGACCCTCTCTGGGCGCTCTTCTCGGCGGCCGTGATCGCGATCGCCGTCGTTCCCGCCGTCACCGCGACAGACCCCTCGGTCACGGTCTCCTGGCCGATCCTCCTGCTCTCGGCGCTCCCGGCCATCGCCCGCCCGGCCGGGATCTTCGTCAAGCCGCTGGGGTACGGTTCGGTGGCGGCACTCGGACTGCTCGTCGTCGCCGAAATCGACCGGTTCAGCGCGGCCGAGATGCCCGGCTGGGTCGCCGCCGTCCTGGTCGTCATGACGACCATGAGCGTCGCGAGCACCTGGGCGGTGGTCCGGTACCTCGCCAACGTGGCCGTCGGGACCGCCTTCTTCACCTCGACCGAGGCCCTCATGTGGGACCTCGTCGTGGCGAGTACCACGGGCGTCGTCGCCGGCGCCGTCTTCGAACGCTGGCTCCGCGGCGAGGAGGCGGTCTAGCGTGGCCGAGGACGTCCCGGATGGACCGCCGCCCGGGTCTCCCTCGGGCCTTGCGGCGACGGTGCTTCGGGCGGGGACGCGAACGATCCAACTCCTCCTCGTCGGCCTCGGCGTTTACACCCTCCTCGTAGGTGACGTCGGCCGATTTGCCAACGTCGGGGTGATGCTGGGGCTCAGCCTGGTCCCGGACGCCCTCCGCTACCGCTACGCTCTACGGCCCCAGCCGCTGGTCGGCTTCCTGGTCGCGGCGGCGCCCTTCCTCCACGCCGTCGGCGCGCTCGGGCCCTACCGGACCGTCCCCGCTTTCGACCAGGTCGCCCACGCACTGTCGGCTACCCTCGTCGCCGGCTTCGGGTACGTCCTCGTCCGCGTCGTCGAGACGGAGTCGGACGCGGTGCAGATCCCCCCGACGCTTCGCTTTGCCTTCGTCCTGATCTTCGCGACCTCGTTCGGCCTCGCCTGGGAGATCTTGGAGTTCGGGACCGGCCTGCTCGCGTCGGTCACCGGCGGGGACCCGCTCCTGGCACAGTACGGCCTCAGCGACGTCGCACTCGACCTGCTGTTCAACTCGCTCGGCACGCTCGTGGTCGCCCTCTGGGGGACGCAATACTTCGACAGCCTCCGCCGACCGCTCGCCCGCGGCCTGGACGACGACCGGTGACCGTCTCGACGACGGCCGGGGACGTGCTCGCGGATAGACACCTTTACGTGACCATCAGGTGACACCTCCGGCGTGGCCGATGCTGCTGGTGATCACCTACTCCGGGCCGGCCAGGCAGGCGTTGCGAAATCTGTGTAACGCCCACGAGGAGACGGTGGTGCGCCGGTTCGGCCGGGCGGCGCTACTGGAGGCCACGGAGTTCGGGGCGTTCCAGGCCGTGCGGCTCCGGGCGCAGTACGGCCGGGCCGTCCAGGTCGAGCGAACGCGCCCCTTCAACGAGTTCGCGGCCGTCCCCGAGCCCGTGCGCGAGGCTGCCCACGCCTACGCCGACCGCGACAGCCCGGGGACGCCATACGCGAAGTTCGCCGCCGGTACCGACCATCCCGACCAGGCCGAGCTGAAGGAGACGGAGCTGTGATCGTCCAGGTGGGTGACCGGGTGGAACGCGGCCGGGCCGTGGACCTCGGCGGCGGGTATCCGGCACTCGAACCCGCCACCGTCGCGACGGCGGTCCGCGAGGGCCGGGCCGAGGCCGCTGGGACCCCAATCGCCGTCCAGGCGCGGCAGGCCGGCGCGCTCCACGAGCGCGTCGGGTGCGTCACGCCCGACGCGTCCATCCGTCCCCGGACCGCCCTGGCCGTCGCCGCCCGGTCCCGCGGCTGGTCGACGCCGGTGGACAATGCGCTGCGCGACGCGCGCGACCGGCTCGCGACCGTCGCGGCCGAGACCCCCACAGGGCCCGACCCGGACGCGCTCACCGCCCGTCGCAGGCTCGCCGACGCCGACGACGAGGTGGCCCGCCTCCGCGAGCGGGTCGCCGAGACACGCGGTCGGGTCCAGGCACAGCGGGACGGCGGCACGGAGTCGGCCGACACGGACGCTGCCCTCGAAGACGCCGTCCGCGACCTCTCCGAAGTCGAGACGGCCGTCGCAGCGGCACGCGAGGAGCGCCGGGTCGCCAGAGCCGAGGCACGCGCCGCACGCGACCGCCTGGAGGACCGCCTCGCGCTCGAAGACGAAGTGGGGAACCTGGAACGCCGGGCCCGGGCCCACCTGGTCGAGCGGGCGCGAGACGCCTACGAGTCCGCCCTCGCGACGGTGCCGGACATCGACGATCCGGCCGCCCCCTTCGACGCCCCGCCGGACGCGATGGCGCTGGCCGTCGCTCGCGTGGGCGAATTCGCCGCCCCGGTCGTCGTCGCCTGCGGTCGCTTCGCCGACGCCCGCGCGGCCGCCCGGTGGCTCGACGCGCCCGCCGTCCGCCTGGAACCTTAACAACCATGGCGCGCCAGGGCACCCATGCCGACTCTCGAGTGCGACCACGAGACCGTCGCGGGCGTCACGCTCGTGACGTGTCGACTCACGAGCGACGCCACGAGCCGCGTGACCGTCGAACCGACCCACGACGACCCGATCTGGCCGCCGCGCCGCCAGGGGGTGCCCGAGCAGGGCTGGGAGGACGACCGCTGGATCGGACTCGTCCCCGCGGACGGCGTCCGGGCGCTGGGCTACGCCACGCCCGCAGACCCCGACGGTGCTCCGGCCCGCATCGCCGCGACCGAGCCACCGGCGGACGACGAGGCCGTGACCGCCAGAGACGTGATTCGCTCGCTGGGTGACCCGGCGCCGACCCGCGACGCCGTCCCGCCGACGGACGCCGAGACTCGATCCGTCTCCGAAGAGACCGGGGCCAACCCGGGCGACGACACCGGGACCGACACGTTCGACGTCGCGAGCAGCGACCTCGCGACCCCTCGGAATGGTGGCCGGCCGGACACGTCCACGAACACGACGGACCTCGACGCGATCGAGACGCGCCTCTGGACCGCCCGGGACCTGGCGGACGTCTCGACGGTCGCGGAGGCCAGCGCCGCGGTCGAGCGAGCCGGTGGGATCGGGGCGGTCCGGGACCTCGCGGACCAACTGGCCGACGACCGTGCCCGCCTGGCGAGCGTCGAGGAGCGTGCGTCGCGTCTCGCGGCGGAGGCCGAAGCGGTGTCGGTGCCCGTCGATTCCCTGGAGCGGGTGGTGTGATCCTCGCCGTCGCAGGCGGCAAGGGCGGCGTCGGCAAGTCGACCGTCGCCCTGAACGTCGCCGCCGAACTCGACGCCGTCCTCGTCGACGCCGACCTCGGGATGGCCGACCTGCCCGGATCGTCGGGCCCCGACCTCCACGACGTCCTGGCCGACCGGGCCACCGTCGAGGAGGCGGTCTGCGACGTCGGATCGCTGACGATGCTCCCGTGCGGACGCTCGCTCGCGGGGGCTCGCGCGGCCGACGTCGGCGAGCTCCGGAGGGCCCTGGAGCGCCTCGCGCGCCGGGTCGGGCCCGCGGTCGTCGACTGCCCGGCCGGCCTCCGGAGCGACGTCGGCGTGCCCCTCCTCGCCGCGACGGCGTGCCTCCTCGTGACTCAGCCCGACGAACCCGCGCTGACGGCCGCCGTGCGCGTCCGGGAACTCGCCAGGGCGCTCGACGCGCCGCTGGCCGGTGTCGTCCTGAACCGAACCGACGACGTGGCCGCCGAGTCCGTCGCCACGACGCTCGGCGCGCCCGTGACGCAGATTCCCGAGTCGACCGCCCTCGCACGCGCCCAGCGCGCCGGATTGCCCGTCTCGCACGTGGACCCGGACGGCCGACCGGCGAGGCGCTTCCGGGGGTTGGCCGACCGGCTTCAGTCGCTCCGGAGCGCGACGTAGGTGCGACGCAGCGTTACGGGCGTCACGTCGGCGACGTCCGCGGCCGCTCGCTGGGTCAGCTCCGCGGTCTCGCACTCCCTTGCCGCCGTGTACAGGCACGCAGCCGCGACCCCGCAGGGATTGCGGCCGTTGTCGATGCCACGCTCGCGGGCCTCCTCGGTCAGTTCCGCCGCCCGCCGCTCGACCGCCCGTGGGAGATCCAGCTTGCTCGCGAACCGCGGGAGGAACTCGGCCGGGTCGATCGGCCCCGTCGGAAGGCCGAGTTCGCGGTTCATCGCGTCGTAGGCCACGTCGAGTTCCTCCCGGTCGGCGCGCGTCGCCGCCGTGATCTCGGCGATGGACCGCGACACCGCCGACGTCCGACAGGTGGCATACAGCGCCGCAGCCGCGAACCCCTCGATCGAGCGGCCCTGGAGGAGCCCCGCGTCCTGGGCCGACTCGAAGAGGACGCACGCCCGCTCCTGGACGTGCTCGGGCAGGTCGAGCGCCGCGATCACCCGCCGGATCTCCGTGAAGCCATAGACCTTGTTCCGGTCGGCCTTGGACCCGATCTGGGCGCGCTTGTGTTGCGTGCGCATGCGGGCGAGCTGGCGACGCTTTCGGCCCGTCACGCGCGTCGACCGCCCGATCTCCGTGGACAGCCCCCTGTCGTGGCGCGAGCGCGTCAGGGGTGCCCCCGTTCGCTCGGGATTCGTGTCGTCGTCCGCGAAGGAGCGCCACTCCGGCCCCGGATCGATCGCGTGTTCGTCCACGACCAGGCCACACTCTGCACAGACCGTCTCGCAGTCCCCCGCCCGCAGGCGTCCGTCACACTCCGGACAGGACTGCACTGTCGTTGCTGCCATGCTATCACGAACTTCGGCCGGATCCCGGTTTAAATGACGCACGGATCGGCGGGGCGTGTGCCGATTCTTCCGAAACAACCGACCGGTGACCGGTCGGTTCCCGCCGCGGGTCCGGCCGATCCACCGAGCCACCGCTCGCTCGACACGTCAAGCTTTATGAACGACCCCGCACCAGGCCCGACCAGATGGGGCTCTCGGAGATCGCGGCGGGGGTGGAAGTGACCACCGAGCAACGCGAGCGCGGCGTCGCGACCGTCGACGGGACGGACGGGTCACTCGCGGACAAACTCACAGCGCACGCGGACGCCCTCCCCTGTGACCCGGCCGCTGCCGCCGCCGTGGTCGAGCGGTACGCGGCCGGCGGGAGTATCGGCCAGGCCGCGGCCGCCGGCGAGGTGCCCAGGGTGACGGCGGCCAAGACGCTCCACCTGCTCGGCGAATCCGTCTCGCCGCTCGGGCCGACGGGCCGGGAGGTCGTCCGCGACTGGATCGCCGGCGAGGTGTCCCGCACCGAGGCGCTGGCGCTCTCGCGGGCCTCGCCCGCGGAGTTCGCGCTGGCGGCCTACGTCGAGACCCACGATCCGCTCTCGGCGGCCCGCGACGCCGTCCAGCGGGCACTCGACGCCGGCCGTCTTACCGACAAGACGGACGCCTCTCTGGCGGACGCCACCGAGGCCCCCGACCGCCTGCGCTGATCAGGGGTCGCCCGGGAGGAGCCGCTCGAACCGGCCCGGATCCGCGAACTCGATGTCCAGGTCGAGACCCAGAACCGACTCCACCGCGTCGACGACACCCTGTGCGAACCGGTCGTCGCCCGTTGCCGCCGCCGGACAGCGACCGGCGCTGGTGACGTCACTCTCCGGGATGGCTCCCGTGGCCTCCTGGAGCACCTCGCCGTCGTCCTCGCCGACGCACGCCGCCAGCACCGCGTCGAGACTCACGTCGAGGTCCTGCAGGCGGCCACGCAGCCGCGCGACGCCGTCGGCCCCGCGGACCGTGTCCGGCGCGACGAGCGCGATCCGATTGCAGGCGTTGACGGCGGCGACGGCCTGGTTGGCCGCGATGGGCGGCGTGTCGACGATGACGACGTCCGCCGAGAGGCCTGCCGCGGCGATCTGTCGCTCGAAGCGCTCGGCCGCACCGGCGGTCTTGGCGCGGGCGAGTCGGTCGAACGGCCCGTGGGCGGGAATCGCGCGAAGCCGTCCCGGCGTCTCGGTCTCGATCGCGTAGGTCGCCGCTTCGAGGTCCACGCCGTCGGCGAGCACGGCGGTCAGGTCGGCGTCGATCCGCCCCTCGACGTAGTCGGCGAGGCCCTGCGTCGCGAAGGCCGCGTCGAGTACCGTCACGTCCCGGCCCGCTCGCGCGAGCACGGCGCCGCACTCGACGGCCGTCCGCGTCGTCCCCGCACCCCCGACCGCCCCCACCAGGGCGAGCGTCGCGTTCTGGGTCATGCGACTCGCTGGCGCGGCTTCCCTTGTAAAGGTAGCTAGTCCAGTTCGGCCGACACGTCCGGCCGGTGGGTCAGAGCCGGTTCCGGACGTCGGCTTCGATTTCGTCGAGGCCGTCCTCGTCCAGGTCGGGGCGCTCGGCGAACAGGCCGTGGATCGGCCCTGCGCCGTCGTCGTCCCAGCGCGGGACGACGTGGACGTGCGCGTGTGGGACCTCCTGGCCCGCCGCTTCGCCGTTGTTGACCGCGATGGTCGTGGCGGGCGCGTCCACGGCAGCCTCGATTGCCGGTGCGATGTCCGCAACCGTGGCGAAGAGGTCGCCAGCGAGGGCCGCGTCGCAGTCCTGCACCCGGTGACAGTGATTCTTCGGGACCACCAGCGTGTGGCCCGGCGCGAGGGGGTTGACGTCGAGGAAGGCCAGCGTCGTCTCGTCCTCGTAGACTGTCCGACTCGGGAGCTGACCGTCCACGATCTGGCAGAACAGACAGTCCTGGTCCATGCACGTGCGGTCGGGTGCGCCGGCCAAGAAGCTTTCCAGCGCCGGTCGGCCCGCCGCCGTCCGTCGTCCGGCCGGTCACCAGCACTGGGATTTCGGTGTCCCGCATTCCGGAACTCCGTACGGAACTGATACGGCCCTGGGCCTGCAGATCGGCGGTATGTCCCGCACCGACGCCGGATCGCGCCTTCTTCGCCGCCCGAGCCGGCACGACCTCGTTGCCTTTCTCGCGTTCACGGCCCTGATCGTCGGCATGTACGCGCTGGGGCTCGGATTGGGCGTCCTGACCGGCCGCGGCCTGACCGTTCACCCCGCCGTCTGGGAGCCGATCCTCTTCCCGGGTCTGTTCCTCCTCGCGGCCCCGGTCGTCGCGGTCCTGAACCTGCGAACGGGTGGTACTGCTGCCGGATGTCTCGCGGTCGGCCTGGCCCCAGGCGTGGCCTTCGGCCTCCTCGCAGGGGCCGGGACTCTCCTCGGGTTCGGGCCCGGCGACTCGCCGCTCTGGGTTCTCGTGGTGTACTTCGCTGGCGTCGGCTTCGTCGGCGCGCTCGTCGCCACGGCCCTCTCGCTCGTCGTCGAGCACCTCCTGGGCTCGCTGGTCTCGCAGTGAGCCGCCCCCGGTAGCGTTCCCGGCGGCCGCCGTCAGTGCTCCGCCTCGGGCGTGAGCTTGTCGTGGTGTTTCGACTCCAGTTTCTCCAGCTTCGGCGGAATCTGCATCTGGCAGTAGGGCTGGTTCGGGTGGTTCGCGAAGTAGTCCTGGTGTTTGTCCTCCGCCGTCCAGAAGGTCTCGAGCGGTTCGACCTCGGTGACGATGCCGTCGTACTCGCCACTCGATTCGAGTTCGTCCACGTACTCCTCGACGGCCTCGCGTTGTTCTTCGTCGTGAGTGAGGACGACCGAGCGGTACTGACTCCCCACGTCGGGGCCCTGGCGGTTCTCGGTCGTCGGGTCGTGGATCGTGAAGAAGACCTCCAGGAGGTCCCGGTAGCCGATTTCCTCGGAGTCGTAGGTGATCTGGACGACTTCGGCGTGGCCCGTGGTCCCTCGACAGACCGCCTCGTAGCTCGGATTTTCGGCGCTGCCGCCCGCGTAGCCCGAGACGACCGACTCGACGCCGCGGACGCGCTCGAAGGCCGCCTCGACGCACCAGAAACACCCGCCGCCGACCGTCGCCTGTGCTGTTTCGGTCATTGCGTTGCCGTAGGTCCTCTGCGGGTAAAGCCCCTGTGGGGACCGCCCTCTCTGCGGTTCGCGGGGACACAGTCGGTCCACGACAACCGATTCCCATTTAGCCCCGGCCCGGAATGAACGGTATATGAGCGACGCCGGGAGCGACGAGGACGCCACTCGACGGTTCGGGGCGGTCGACGAGCAGTACGACCCCCACGCCGTCGAGGACCGCGTCTTCGACTACTGGGACGCGGTCGACGCGTACGAGCAGACCGTCGATCACCGCGCCGACGAGGAGACGTTCTTCTTCGTCGACGGCCCGCCCTACACCTCCGGGGCGGCCCACATGGGCACGGCCTGGAACAAGACGATCAAGGACGCCATCATCCGCTGGTACCGGATGAACGGCTACGACGTGACCGACCGGCCGGGCTACGACATGCACGGCCTGCCCATCGAGACGAAAGTCGAGGAGCGCCTGGGCTTCGACTCGAAGAAGGACATCGTCGAGTACGGCGAGGACGCCTTCATCGAGGCCTGCAAGGACTTCGCCGACGAACAGCTCGAGGGCCTCCAGGACGACTTCAAGTCAATCGGCGTCTGGATGGACTGGGACGACCCCTACAAGACGGTCAACCCCGAGTACATGGAGGCCGCCTGGTGGGGCTTCCAGCGGGCCCACGAACGCGGCCTCGTCGAGCAGGGCAAGCGCGCCATCAACCAGTGTCCCCGTTGCGAGACCGCCATCGCGAACAACGAGGTCGAGCGCCACGAGGTCTCGGCCCCCTCCATCTACGTGAAAATGCCCCTCACCGAGCGGGAGGGTAACCTCGTCATCTGGACGACGACGCCCTGGACCATCGTCTCGAACACCTTCGTCGCCGTCGACGGCGACCTCACCTACGTGGGCATCAGGGGCGAGCGCGACGGCGAGGAGGAACTGATCTACGTCGCCGAACCGACCGCCGAGGACGTCGTCGAGTGGGCGGGCTACGACGACTGGGAGGTCGTCGAAGAACTCGAGGGCACCGACCTCGTGGGCTGGGAGTACGAGCACCCGCTCCAGGACGAGGTCCCCGCCTACCCGGACTTCGAGGGCGCGGGCCAGGTCTACACCGCGGGCTACGTCGAGGCCGACCGGACGGGCCTCGTCCACTCCGCGCCGGGCCACGGGGAGGAGGACTTCGAGCGCGGGATGGAACTGGGCCTGGACATCTTCTCGCCCGTCGGCAGCGACGGCACCTTCACCGAGGAGGCCGGGAAGTACGAGGGCTACGCCGTCCGCGAGGCCGACGACCACGTCATCGCGGACCTCGATTCGAAGGGACTCCTGCTGGCTAGCGAGGAGGGCCACACCATCAACGAGGGCCAGTGCTGGCGGTGTGACACCGACATCGTCCGCATCGTCACCGACCAGTGGTTCATCACGGTGACCGACATCAAAGAGGAACTCCTCGACAACATCGACGACAGCGACTGGCACCCCCAGGAGGCCCGCGACGAGCGCTTCCGGAACTTCGTCGAGGACTCGCCGGACTGGAACGTCTCCCGGCAGCGCTACTGGGGAATTCCGATTCCCATCTGGACGCCGAGCGCGGATTCATCCGCGAACGGAGGCGGCGGCGCCGCCGGAGGCTCGAGTGGCGACGAGCTGGACGTGGACGACGCCATCGTCGTCGGCACGCGCGAGGAACTGGCCGAGCGGGTCGACCAGGACGTCGACCCCGAGACCATCGACCTCCACAAGCCCACGGTCGACGACCTGACGATCACCGAGGACGGGACGACCTACACGCGCGTGCCCGACGTCTTCGACGTCTGGCTGGACTCCTCGGTCGCGACCTGGGGCACCCTCGACTATCCCCAGGAGCAGGCGGCCTTCGAGGAGCTGTGGCCCGCAGACCTCATCCTCGAGGCCCACGACCAGACGCGGGGCTGGTTCTGGTCGCAGCTCGGCATGGGCACGGCGGCGCTGGGAGAGGTGCCCTACCAGCAGGTGCTCATGCACGGCTGGGCGCTCGCCGAGGACGGCCGGAAGATGTCCAAGTCCATCGGGAACGTGGTCGCGCCCCACGAGGTCATCGAGGAACACGGCGCGGACCCAATGCGCCTGTTCCTCCTCTCGCAGAACCCCCACGGCGACGACATGCGGTTCTCGTGGGACGAAATCGAGACGAAACAGCGGGAACTCAACATCCTCTGGAACGTCTTCCGGTTCCCGCTGCCGTACATGCGGATGGACGGCTTCGCACCCGACGAGACGACCGTGGTCGACGCCGACCTCGAAACCGTCGACCGCTGGGTCCTCTCGCGGCTCCAGGCCGTCGAGGCCGAGATGGCCGAACACTGGGAGGACTACCGGCTGGACCGGGCGCTCGACGCGCTCCTCGACTTCGTCGTCGAGGACGTCTCCCGGTTCTACATTCAGGTCGTCCGCGAGCGCATGTGGGAGGAAGAAGACAGCCCCTCGAAGGAAGCGGCGTACGCCACCTTCTACCGCCTGCTCTCCGAGGTCGTGACGCTGTTCGCCCCCTACGCGCCGCTCGTGGCCGACAAGATCTACGGGACGCTGACCGGCGACACCGGCTTCGACACCGTCCACATGTGCGACTGGCCGGAGCCGACCGAGTCCCTGCGCGAACCCGCGCTGGAGGACGGCGTCGCCGTCGTCCGCGCCGTCGAGGAGGCTGGCTCGAACGCCCGCCAGCAGGCCGAGCGGAAGCTCCGCTGGCCCGTCCCGGAGGTCGTCGTGGACGTGCCCGACGAGCGCGTCGCGGACCTCGTCGAGGCCCACGCCGACCTGATCGCCGACCGCCTCAACGCCCGCGAGGTCACCGTCGTCGGGACCGACGAGGGCTGGGGTGAACTCCGATACTCGGCCGAGGCGAACATGAGCGTCCTCGGGCCCGAGTTCGGGGACGAGGCCGGCCGCATCATGAACGCACTGAACGACGCGCGGGTCGACGAGGCGACCATCCCCGCGCTGGAAGCGGCCGTCGCCGACGCGACCGGTCTCACCGTCGACCTGAGCGAGGAGATGGTCGAGTTCGTCACCGAGACGCCCGAGGGAGTCTCCGGGACCGAGTTCCAGGTCCTCGACGCCGCGGGCGTCGTCTACGTGGACACCAGCCTGACCGAGGACATCGAGAGCGAGGGCTACGCCCGCGAGGTCGTCCGGCGCGTCCAGGAGATGCGAAAGGAACTCGACCTCGACCTGGAAGCAGAGATTACCGTGGACCTCGACGTGCGCGACGAGCGCGTCGCCGACCTGGTCCGGGAGCACGAGCCGCTCATCGGCGAGGAAGTCCGTGCGGCGGACTTCGGGACGGTCGAGGACGGCCACCGGAAGACTTGGGACGTCGAGGGCGTGGAGATGGACATCGCCATCGCGCCGGTCGAGGCGCCCGAGGCCTCCGACTGAGCCTCGTCGGCCAGCAGAGCGTCAGTTTCGCTTGTACTGCAGCGCCAGGATGGCCGCACTCAGGAGCAGTCCGCCCGCCAGCGCCCAGAAGGCCATCGCGTAGCTCGCCTGGTCGGCGACGATGCCGACGAACCCCGGGCCAAGGGCGTTCGCGCCGAGGAAGAGCGCACGCGCGGCACCGAGGTCCCCGCCACGGTTCTCCTTGGGTGCGGCCTCCATGATGACGGCGTCCGTGATGGGGAACTGCGTCTTGTAGCCGACGGCGGTCACGATGGTGCCGATCGCCACGGCCGGGAGCGACCCCAGCACGAGCAGGAGGACGACCCCGACCGCGCTGAGGACGAGCGTCCCGATGCTGACCCCCAGGCGGGGGAACCGGTCGCTGATCTCGCCCGCGGCCGGTTTGGTGACCAGTCCGACGACGAACAGCAGCGAGTAGAACCCGGCGGCCAGTGGCTCGGCGATGCCCTGCTCGATCAGGAGTTCCGGCAGGAAGGTGATGATGCCGCCGACGACGAAGAAAAACAGCGAGTAAGCGACGATCAGGTTCCGCTGGGCGGGGGTCGCGAGGAGTCGGCCCAGGGTCGCGCCGGGTTCGAGGGCCACCCGCCGGCGCTGGATGGGCTCGCGGTTCCAGAGGACGAACAGGACGGTGACGATCGCGGCGACGGCCACGAGGGGCGCGAAGGCCGCTCGCCAGGACAGCGCCGCCGTCGAGAGGACGACGACGCCTCCCGCCGAGGCGATTACGCCCCCGAGGTCCGTGCCGGCGGAGTAGATGCCCAGTGCCCGCCCGCGCCGCGCCGTGAACAGGTCCCCGAGCAGCGCTCTCGAGGGTGGCGTGTACAGGCCCTTGCAGACGCCGAGCAGGAGGATGCCGGCGACGAACAGCCAGGTCGTCGTCGCCAGGCCGAGAACGACGAAACTGGCGACCAGGGCGACGAAGCCGGGGACGATCAGCGTCGACCGGCCCAGCGCGTCGGAGTAGGTCCCGCTGGGGAACTGGATCACGGCGTACACGAGTCCGAAGGCCGTGAACGCGAGGCCGATGCCCGCAGACCCGAGACCCAGCGACGACTGGATGGCCGGCACGAGCGGCGGGAGGACGAACCGACCACACTGGATGGTCGCCCAGCCCAGCGAGACCACGAGCAACATCCGCGTGGGGTAGCTCGGGCCCGACAGCCGATCGGGGAGGGGGACGCCGTACACTGGCTCTGCGTAACCCCTGGGGGATGTTGAGGCCCCCGATTCTGGCGAGCCCTGCCGCCTGACTGGTCGCTCGCCACCGACGCCACACGTCACTCTGCCAACGATTTTGGCCTCCCTAAAAATCGAAACCGCTTTATTCGTTTAGGGGAGCCAAAAACACATGGATACACGCGACGGCAGTGCTGGTGGACGCACGCGCCGACGGTTCCTCCGGTACGGGGGCGCACTCCTCGCGAGTGGCCTCGTCGCCGGCTGTACCGGCGGCGATGGCGGCGATGGCGCGACCGCCGAACCGACGACAACTACCGATCAGGCCGCGACGACGTCGACGACAGAGTCGGCGACGACCGCGACCGACGCGGGGAGCGCCTACAGTGTCTCCATGGCACCGGTGGGCGAGGTCACTTTCGAGGACGTGCCCGAGACCTGGGTGGCAAACAACGGTAGCTGGGCCGACATGGGCGCCGCCCTCGGGCTCGAACCGCCGAAGGGCGTCTGGCTGACCAGCCGCTATCACACGCAGTACTACGACGAGATTCCGGGGGTCTCGGTCGACAAAAGCGACGTGGTCTCGCTCTCGAACGACGGGGTCAGCAAGGAACTGCTCTACGACCTGGACGGCGACGTCCACGTCATCGACCCGAACTTTCTGGAGAACCGGTTCGACGAGTGGGACGAGTCCGACGTCGCGGAGATTCGCACCAACGTCGGACCCTTCTTCGGGAACTGCATCTACGCCCAGCACTACCCCTGGCACGACGACTACCGCTACTACACCCTCGAAGAGGGCTTCGAGAAGCTCGCGCAGGTCTTCCAGCGCATTGATCGCTACGAGGCGATGATGGCCGTCCGCGAGAACTTCCAGACGAACGTCGAGTCGGTCGTTCCGTCCGGGGACGGTCCCGAGGTCGCCGTGCTCTGGGGCGTCGGCGACGAGCCCACGGAGTACTACCCCTACGTCATCGGCGGCGGGACGGGCTTCAAGCACTTCCGCGACCTCGGCGTGCGAGACGCGCTGGCGAACTCCGACGTCAAGGACTTCCACGCCAGTCGCGCGGCCATCGACCTGGAGACGGTCCTCGAGATCGACCCCGAGGTGCTGATGCTCCGTGGCTACGAGGCGAAGAGTCGCCAAGAGTTCCAGGACACCGTCGTCTCGTTCCTCGAGGACCACCAGACGGCCAGTGCGCTCACCGCCGTCGAGAACGGCGACGTCTACCGGGCCGGCGGCCTCTACCAGGGCCCGATCACGAACATGGTCGTGACCGAGCGGACGGCGGGCCAGCTCTACGGCGTCGACGAGGAGTTGTTCGACCGCGAGCAGACCGCCGCGGTCGTCAACGGAGAGATCTGAATGACCGAGGCCGGCGCGTCCGGCGACTCAGGCACCGACCACGACGTGGTCGTCGTCGGTGGCGGCCCGGCCGGGGCAACCGCCGGCCTCTTCACCGCGCGGTACGGCCTCGATACCGTCGTCTTCGACCGCGGACGCTCCTCGCTCCGACACTGCGCCCACCTCAGGAACTACCCGGGGTTCCCGGGGGGCATCGACGTCGAGACGTTCTACGACCTGCTCCACGACCAGGCCGAGCGGGCGGGCTGTGCGCTCGTCGACGACCTGGTCGAGACAGTCGACCACCGAGACGGTGGCCCCGGGTTCGGCGTCGAGACGGCCGACGGCCGGACCGTGACTGCCACCCACGTCGTCGCCGCGACGCGCTACGGCGGCGACTACCTCCGGCCACTCGTCGGCGACGACGGCTTCGAGACCGTCGACCACGGCGACAACTCCCACGAGCGCTTCCGGCGGGACTACGCCGACCACGACGGGACCACGCCGCTCGACGGTCTCTTCGTCGCCTCGCCGTCCCACGAGGCGGACCGGCAGGCCGTCGTGGCCGCCGGTCGCGGTGCCAGAACTGCGCTGTCGGTCGTCGCGGCCGTCCGCCGGGAGTCGGGGCTCCGCGGTGACCTCGCCAGGCACTACGACTGGGTGCGCCGCGAACCGGGCGAGGACGCGTGGGACCGCGACCGGTGGCGGGAGTGGTTCGACGACAGGCTGGCGGACGACGCCGACGTCTCGGAGGACCGCCGGCGCGACTTGCGCGAGCGGACCATCGACCGGCGCCTGGCGACCTACCGGACGGACGAGGAGATCGCGGCCGCCGCCGAGGCGGCCCACGACCGCCTCCTCGACCACGTCGACGACGACCTGATACTGGACCGCGCCCGTCGCATCCAGGTGGAGCGGTCCGCGCCGGAGGGAGGTGACTGACGGTGGCCGGCGAGGCGGGACATCCCGGCGAGACGCGACCCGGCAGCGAGTACGGGGGTCGGTGGTACGATCGGCGCCTGTTCGGCCTCTGTCTGGGGAGTCTCCTCGTCGTCGTCGCCGGCGCGCTGGTGCAGGTCCGCTACGGCTCCTTCGACATGACGCTGGGCCAGGCCTGGTCTGCGGTCTTCGCCCCCGAGGTCATCCTCGACGGGCAGGCCTGGCGCGCGATGCTCCTCGGGCCGGACGTCCCGTATCTCGGCGCCGAGTTCCCCGAGGGTGTCGGCCGGCGACCCCTCATCGTCTGGACCATCCGGATGCCGCGGGTCTTCGTCGGCGTGCTCGTCGGCATGAGCCTCGCCGTCTCCGGGGCCATCTTCCAGGCCGTGACGCGCAACGAACTCGCCAGTCCGTTCGTCCTCGGCGTCTCCAGCGGTGCCGGCCTCGCCATCCTCCTGACTCTCGTGCTCTTCTCGTCGCTGACGGCCTTCCTCCCGCTGTTCGCGGCCGTCGGCGGGGCCGTCGCCTTCGTCCTCGTGTACGCCATCGCGTGGAAGGGCGGGACGAGCCCCGTCAGGCTCGTTCTCGCGGGCGTCGTCGTCAACATGGTCTTCCAGTCGCTCCAGCGCGGCCTCTTTTTCTTCGCGGACGACCTCGGCATCGTCCGGTCGGCCCTCTCGTGGATTACCGGCTCTCTGACCGGCGTCGAGTGGCCGGAGTTCCGCATCATCGCCATCCCGACGATCGTCGCGATGATCCTCGCGCTGGCGGGGGCACGACAGTTGAACGTCCTCTTGCTCGGCTCCGAGACGGCGAAGTCCCTCGGGATGCGCGTCGAGCGGATGCGCTTCCTGCTCTCGGGGGTCGCCATCCTGGCCGCCACGGCGTCGGTCGCCGTCGCGGGCATCATCGGCTTCTTTGGCCTCGTCGTCCCGCACGTCGTGCGCCTCGTCGTCGGGAGCGACTACCGCCGACTCGTCGTCGGCTGTCTGTTCGCCGGTCCCGCGCTGATGGTCGTCGCGGACGTCGGGGCCCGGCTCTTCCTCCTCGCTATCGGCCAGGGCCCGGCCCAGATTCCCGTCGGCGTGGTTACCGGCGTCGTCGGCGGCCCGTACTTCCTCTACCTGATGCGCCGGAAGCAGAACGTGGGTGACATCTGATGAGCGGGCACGGGGACTTCGCCGGCGCCAGTTCGGGTCACGAGAACGACTCGGGTGCACGCACCGAGCGCGATGTCGTCGCGGACGGCGACGCCACGGAACTCCTCAGCGAGGACCTCGCCATCAGCTACCCGGCGACCGACGAGCCCATCGTCGAGTGCGAGACGGTCGTCCTGCCTGCCGGCGAAATCACGGCCATCGTCGGGCCGAACGGCAGCGGGAAGAGCACGCTCCTGAAGGCCATGGCGCACCAGCTCTCGCCGGATTCGGGCCAGGTGCTCCTCGACGGCGAGCGCGTCCAGTCGTTCGGCTCGAAACGACTCGCGCGCGAACTCGGCCTGCTGTCCCAGGAGAACGACTCGCCGGGGACGTTCACCGTCGAGGACCTGGCCTACCACGGGCGCTACCCCCATCGGGGCTTCTTCGACTCGCTCTCGGCCGAGGACCACGAGGCCGTCGACCGGGCCATCGACCTCGCCGGCGTCGAGCACCTCCGCGACACGGAGATGGCCAACCTCAGCGGCGGCCAGAAGCAACTGGCCTGGATCGCGATGATCCTCGCCCAGGACACGGACGTCCTCCTGCTCGACGAGCCGACGACGTTTCTCGATTTGCACCACCAGCTTCGGGTCATGGAGGTCGTCCGGACGCTCAACGACGAGGCCGGCGTCACCGTCGGTATCGTCCTCCACGACGTCGGCCAGGCCGCGCGGTTCGCGGACAACATCGTCGCGATGTCCGACGGCGAGCCCTACGACTGGGGGCCGCCTGTCGACGTCGTGACGGAGGACCTCCTCCGGGCGGTCTTCCAGGTGGAGGCCAGCGTCGACGCCGAGGGCGACACCGGCCCCCACATCGCGCCACACCACGCCATCGACGAGTGACCGACCCTCGCCGCCACGCCGTGGCCGGCCCGCCCCCCTGTAGAGTTTTAGGCCGACCGAAAAACCGACACGCCTATTATGTTTTAGGTAAGCCTAAAAACAATGGCAGACGCCGACGCGACAGACGGAGCGACGCGCCGCCGGTACCTGGTGGGTGCCGGTGCAGTGGTGACTGGCCTCCTCGCCGGGTGTTCGGGCGGGGGCGGCGAGGGGGCGCCGGCTGACGACTCACAGACCGACGAGCCGACGGCGACCGACACGGCTACCGGGACGGCCACGGCGGCGACCGAGGACGACTCGTATTCCGTCTCGATGGCGCCGGTGGGCGAGGTCACCTTCGACGCCGTCCCGGAGCGGTGGGTACCGTACTGCGGTGGCTACGCCGACATGGGCGTCGCGCTGGGGCGGGCCCAGGGCATGGCCGGCATCGGCGGGTACGACCGCTACTACACCGGGTTCTACGAGGACCTGTCGAGCGTCGACCTGCCCGTCCAGACCCTCCGGGACAACGGCCTGAACGAGGCCGACATGGACAAGGAGCTGTTCTACGCCATCGACGCCGACGTCCACGTCGTCGACCCGCAGATGCTGATCAACTGGTTCGACTGGAGCGAGGCCGACGTGGCGGAGATCAGCGAGAACGTCGCACCCTTCCTGGGGAACCTGATCTTCCGGCGCGAAGACGAGTGGCACCAGGGCTATCGCTACTACACGCTCTACGAGGCCTTCGAGAAGCTGGCCGACCTGTTCCAGGAGCGCGAGCGGTACGAGGCCTTCCGGGACCTCCACGACGAGTTCGTCTCTGGCCTGCAGGACCGCCTGCCGCCGGAGTCCGAGCGCCCGGAGGTGTTCCTGACCTTCGAAGGTACCGACCAGCCCGAGACCTTCTCGCCGTACCGCCTCGACGACCGTGGGACGAGCAAGAAGCAGTGGCGGGACCTGGGCGCGCGGGACGCCCTCGCCGGCACGGACGTTGCGGGCCTCAGTTCGACCGACCGGGGCGAACTCGACTACGAGGCGCTCCTCGAACTCGACCCCGAGGTCATCCTGATCCGGGGCCACCGCGAGGACTCCGTCGCGGAGTTCCGCGAGAACGTCCTCGGCTACATGGAAAACCACCAGATCGGCCGGGAACTCCAGGCCGTCGAGAACGGCCGCGTCTACCGCGGCGGTCTGCTCCACCAGGGCCCCATCCAGAACCTCTTCCTGACCGAGCGGGCCGCGAAACAGCTCTACCCCGACGAGTTCGGGGACGTCACGAGCGACACCGAACTCTTCGATCGCGCGCGCGTCGACGACGTGGTCAGTGGGGCGGTCTGAGAACCGATGACCGTCGAGACGCTCGTCGACGACGCCTGCACCCGCGCCGACGCCGAGCGCGACGCGATGGCGGCAAAGCGCGACGCCTACGACCGCTTTATCGCCCGCGTCGACGACGTCCCGGTCCAGGGCACGCCCACGCCGACGGCCACCCCGACGGGCGCTGGCACCACACGCACGCTCACCGGTACGGCCTCGTCCGACGGTTGCCGTGCGATCAGGCGCGCCTTCGCGGACACCGTTCGGCCCCACAGCGTGGCCGACGTCGACGACCCCGAGCCGCTCCTGGAAACCGTCCGCACCGAACTGTCCGAGTCCATCGCGGCGGCGATCGCACCGAACACCACGACGGCGCTCACGCCGCCGCTCGTCCGGACGATCGAGGCCGAAGCCGACGCGCGCCAGCGCGAGACGCGCGTTACGATCCGGGCCCTGGAGCGCGAGGCCGACGAACTGGCGACGGCGGCGGACGTGGTCGACGAGATCACGGGCTGGCTCGTGGAGACGGACGAACGGCCACTCGGTGACTGTGACTTCGCCGACCTGCAGGAGCGCCACGAGGTGCTGGCGACGGTCCGGGAGCGCTGTGACGCCCGCCTGGCGGATCGCCAGGCGTTTCTCGCCGGCGTCACCAGCGACGACGCCGACGTCGGCGTCTCTCACCGGGCGATCGTCGACTACCTGTACGCGGACTTTCCGGCCGACTACCCCGTGCTCTCGACCGTGGCCCAACTGGCAGCGACCTGCGAGGACTGCCAGCGGGCGGTTCGCGCTCACCTGACCCGCAGGGCGTGAGGCGACTCGTGGCGCTTCCGACGACGGAAACCGTGCCATTTTTGACGTGGTTCCACGTCTGGCTGCCTATGGGTGACAGGGGGCAGGCAGCGGCCGTGGGGGAGTCGGACCGGCCGACCCGGGTGGCACCGGCGGTCTCGATGTACGAGAGCGGGCTCGAACGGCCCGTCCTCATCGAGGAGGGCTCCACGGACGCGTGGCTGGAGTGTGACCTGACCGTTCCCGTCGAACGGTAGCCGTCGGACACCGGCGCCACGTGCGTGTGGCGACGTGGATACTCGCCGAACAGGGCACAGACAACAGCCTCTAGCCCCCGCGTTACAGCGCGTCTGCGACCACGGGCGCGACGCTGACGGCCGACACCGCCCGCTCGATAGTGTCCGTCCCGTAGATCGCTTCGACGCCCGCCCGTGCGAGCTTCGTGCGCGCACTCGTCGCGAGCAGGGGGTGGACGCAGGCGACGTGGACGCTCGCCGCATCGCGCTCGCTGAGGACGGCGATGGCCTCGCTCATCGTCGAACCGGTCGCCACGATGTCGTCGGTGACGACGACGTCCCGGCCGGTCACGTCGGCGTCGCTGGGTTCGATCTCGACGTCGTTCCCCGAGAGGCGCGTCTTCTCGAAGAAGTCGACGGCGCCGCGACCGTACGCGTCCCGCACGGCGGTCGCGAGGTCGACGGCCCCCTCGTCCGGCGAGAGGAAGAGCGGGTCTGTCAGGTCGTCCCCGAGTGGTTCGGCCAGCCGCGGCGCGGCGTCGACGCTCTCGGCCGGGACGTCGAAGAAGTCACAGACGACCTCGACGTGGGGGTTGACCGTCACCACGCGGTCGGTCCCCGTCGAGATGGCGCGGGCGACGGCCCGGGCCGAGACCGGCTCGCCGGCCTCGAAGGCGCGTTCCTGGCGGGCGTAGCCCATGTACGGGATCACGGTCGTGACGTCGGTTGCCCCGGCCTCGCGGACGGCGTCCTGGAGCTGGAGGAGTTCCACGTGGGCCGCGTCGGAGACCGTCGACGCGACGATCACGACCTCGTCGGACACGCCGCGGACGCGGGCCATCTGCTCGCCGTCGGGAAAGCGCTCGAACTCGACGGTGGCGAGGTCGGCGCCCGTCGCGGCAGCCAGCGCGGCCGCGAGCTCCTGGGAGCGCGACCCGGGGACGATCATGTCCGGCGGGTCGCCCGCCTGGGTAAACGGTGTTTCGGTGTGCCGTCAGGGGATGGCGATCGCGGTCACGTCCGGCATCCCCAGCGACCGATGCCGCCACCCGCCGGTCCCGTCCGGCGTGGCGTCGCTGGGCGCGTCGACGAGCACCGTCCCCGCGGCAGTGACGACGGTCGGCGACTCGCCGTAGGCCACGTCGGCCACCTGCTCGGCGACGGGCAGATCGCAGGCGGTCCAGCGCCCACGCTCGCCCTCGCGTGCAACGAGACCGTCCCCGGTCACCGCGTGCACCCGACCGTGCTCGGCGGCGACCACGCTCGCCCGCCCCTCCCGAGCGACCGTCCACTCGCCGTCCACCCACCGGTAGAGCCCATCGGCCGTCGCCGCGTAGGGACCGGCGGCGGCCACGTCCCGGACGTCGGACAGTCCACGGGCCGCGAGCCCGTCTTCGTCAGCCCGGACGACGCCGTCGCCAGTGGCCAGGTACGGCCCGTCGAAGCGCCGCGGCTCGTCGACCGTTCCGAGGCCCTCCCACTGGTCGCCCGCGAGGTGTGCCACGCGCCCGTCTTCGTCCGCGGCGAGGAGCCGGTCGCCGCCCACGCCGACGGCCACGGCCGGACCGAAGCTTGTCCCCGCGAAGCCCTCTTCGGTGCCGACGAGTACGTCCTCGTCGGTCGCCACGAGCAGTTGGCCGTCGCCGCCGGCCACGTCTTGCACGGCTCCCTGCTGGACCAGGCCGACGCGCCCGACCTGGTCGCCGGAGATTTCGACCCGGGCGAGGCCGAGGCCGGTCGCCACGTACGCGACGGTCGTGTCGCGCTTCTCGCCGTAGATGCGCTTTTCGTCCAACGAGATGTCCTCCTGGCTCATGGTGCCCTCCGGGGGCCGGCGGGGTGTGTGCTGTCCCGCGATAGCGGGGGAGCGGCCGTGACCGCCTCACGTGCGCCTACCGCACTCGCAGTCGCGATCATCGTCGACTCACAGGGCCTCGCGGTAGGCGTCGAGCAGTTCCGCGACGTGGTCTTCGGTGTGGGCCGCGGAGACGAACTGGCTCTCGAACTGGTTGGGGGTCAGGAAGATCCCCCGTTCCTTCATCGCCGGCCAGAACAGCCGCTCCCAGCGCTCGGTCTCGGCGCGCTTCACGTCGGCGCCGTTCCGTGGCGGCCCGGCTCCCTCTCGCGTGAAGATGACCTTGAACATGGAGTCCGTACCCACGACCGAGTAGGCGGGCGCGCGGTCCGCGACGACGTCCTCGAGGCCGTCGCGCAACTGCTCGCCGAGGGCGTTCACGTGGTCCCAGACGTCGTGCTCGGCGGCGTACTCAAGCGTGGCCAGGCCGGCGGCCATCGTGACGGGGTGGCCCGAGAAGGTGCCCGACTGGAAGACGTCGCCAGCTGGTGTCAACTCCTCGACGATCTCGGCCTTGCCGCCGATTGCGCCGACCGGGAAGCCCCCGCCCACGACCTTGCCGAAGGTCGTGAGGTCGGGCGTGACCCCGAACTTGCCCTGGGCGCACTGGAGGCCGCCGACGCGAAAGCCGGTGATGACCTCGTCGAAGATCAGCAGCGAGTCGTGTTCCGCGGTGACGTCGCGGAGGTGCTCGTGGTAGCCGTCCCGGGGCTCGACGATGCCGTGGTTCCCGAGGATCGGTTCGGTCAGGACGGCGGCGATCTCGTGGCCGTGTTCGGCGAAGACGGCGTCGACGGCCGCCTCGTCGTTGAACGGGACGGCGATGGTCTCGTCGGCGAAGGCCTGGGGGATCCCCGGACTGGACGGGCGGGTGTGGTCGCCCCGGCCCTCGACGAGCGTCGACTCCTGGGCGCCGTGGTAGCCGCCCTGCATGACGACGATCTTGTCGCGGCCGGTGTAGCCCCGCGCCAGGCGGACTGCCGAGACCGTCGCCTCGGTCCCGGAGTTGACGAACCGGACCATGTCGACGCTCGGGACGTGTCGGGCCACGAACTCCGCGAGTTCGACCTCCACCTCGGTCGGCGCGCCGTACATCGGCCCCTCGCTGGCCCGGCGCTGGATTTCGGCGGTCACCGACTCGGGCAGGTCGTGGCCCAGCAGGAGCGGGCCGTAGCCGTTGACGAAGTCGAGGTAGCGGTTCCCGTCGGCGTCGATCACGTGGGCGCCGTCCCCGCGCTCGACGAAGAACGGGAACGGGTGGATCGCCCGGACGGAGGAGTTGACGCCACCGGGCATGACGGAGAGGGCCCGATCGTACAGCGACCGGGACTGGTCGTGGGTCATGCCTCGGCCTTGGCGGGGGTCCCGAAAGAAGGTAACGCGTCGCTGCCGCATCGCGTGCGTGCCTCCGGCCGTGTACACTCGACGCTATCGCTCACCGTCGCCGACCGCTCCAAAAAAGAAAGCCGCAGTCCGTGGCAAGTCCGTGACGGGCCGAGGGGCGCTCTCAGACCGCGTCTGGGCCCTCCTTTCCGGTCCGGATCTGCATCGCGGACTTGACCGGGGTGACGAAGATCTTGCCGTCGCCGGGTTCGCCCGTCTGGGCGGCCTCGGCGATGGCGTCGATCACGTCGTCGGCGGAGACGTCCGCGACGACGCACTCGATCTTGACCTTCTGGTGGAGGTCGACGACGTACTCCTCACCGCGCCACTGGCCCGTCTTCGCGGGCTGTGACCCGCGGCCGGAGACGTTCGTCACCGTCAGCGAGGGTGCGCCGATCTCGGCGAGACCCTGCTTGACGTCGCCCAGTTTGTCGGGCCGGATGATCGCGGTGACCATCTCGATCTCGCGGTCCGGGTCCGTTCCGCCGTCGGTCCGGACCGCCGCGTCGTCCACGGGCACGCCACCGTCGGTCATCAGGCGATCCTCGTCGTCATCCTCCGTCGAGTCTGCGCGGACCGCGTCGATCGCGCGACCACCGTCCGTCTGGACGGGTGCGCCCTCGCCGAAGCCCTCCTCGCCGTCCTCGAACTCGGGGTAGGACTCGACGCCGTGTTCGCTGATGTCGAGCCCCTCACGCTCGTGTTCGGGCGTGACGCGGTCCTGGCCGACGACCCGCAGCAGGCCGAAGACCACCGCGGTCGCGAGGATCGTCCAGCCGGCGATCAGCGCGACGCCGACCACCTGGGCCGCGAAGGCCGTGCCGAGCGGGACGCTGAGTTCGGCGGCGACGAACGGGTACGCGAGGGCGCCCAGCACGCCGGCGCTCCCGTGGACCGGGAAGACCGCGCACACGTCGTCGATCTTCAGGCGCTTCTCGACGAACTCGAAGACGATCGGGAGCTGTGCGCCGGCCAGGAGGCCGACCGCGAGGGCGCCCCACCAGGCCGTCGTGTCGGGGATCGCCGTAATGCCGACCAGGCCAGCCAGCAGGCCGTTGGCGGTGTAGAGCGTGTCGACCTTGCCCGTCTTGAGCAGGGAGACCGCGCTCGCGCCGATGGCGCCCATGCCCATCGCGAGGGTCGTCGTCATCGCGACGCGGCCGACGTAGTCGAAGGCGCCGAGGACGAGTGCGCCGTCCTCGACGGCGAAGACCGACGCGGCCGTGCCGACGTTGAACCCGTACCAGCCGAAGGCCAGGACCAGGGTGCCGAGCACCGCGAAAGTCAGGGAGTGGCCGGGGATGACGTTCGAGGTGCCGTCGTCGTTGTACCGGCCGATGCGCGGGCCGAGCATGTACGCGGCGGTGAGACCGGCGATGCCGCCCATGCCGTGGACGATCATCCCGCCGGCGAAGTCCTTGAACCCGACGCCCATGACGCTGGCCAGGAAGCCGCCGCCCCAGGTCAGGCCCGTGACGACGGGGTAGATGACCGCCGCGAGCAGGATCGTGTACGTGACGTACGCCCGGAGCTTCGCCCGGCCGGCGACGGCCCCGGAGACGATGGTCGCCGCGGTCATCGCGAACACCGCGCCGAACAGCCAGCTCACCCAGCCGCCGGAGCCGGCAGACAGCGTGCCGAACAGGCTGTACCCACCGCCACCGCCGGTCAGGGAGCCGACCATCGACGAGATGCCGGCGCCGATCAGGAAGAACACCACGACCCCGATCGACCAGGTCAGCAGGTTCTTCGTCAGCTGGTTCGCCACGTTCTTCGAGCGCACCTGGCCCGCCTCGAGCATGGCGAAGCCCGCGTGCATGAAGAAGATCAGGAACGTTACCACCAGGACCCACAGGAGGTTGACACCCTCCGCGAGGACCGCCGGATCGACTTGTAGTGCTACCGTACTCATGTATTGTCTGTGTGTTTGGTCTCGGTTCGGATCTTAGCTTACTGTTCGTCCACCGAACGACTCGATCGATACCGATTCGTGTTCTGCCTCACGGGATGACGTAGAGAAACCACACCACATAAGGATTGGCTTTACGAAATCGAAAATTCTGGGGAATAAGATGGACGAAGGGACAAAATATGGGAGTATATTATCGATATAAGGTCGTATTTCGTCCAGTTACCGGACGATCGTCAGACGGAAACTGGGCGGACGTCAACCGATCAGCGCAGCCCCAACGGGCCACACGCGCCCTGCGCGACCCCGAGCGGCCACGAACCGCGGACTCGGGGTCTGTGGCGCCGCGTCCGCTCGAAACCGCACGCTGTCGGTGGGTTTACGTTCGCACAGTTTGGCGGGCGGTTTGGCCTAGAGCCGTCCCGCCACGTCCTCGGCGAAGTACGTCAGGATCAGGTCGGCGCCCGCGCGCTTGATCGAGAGCAGCGACTCGTGGGCGACCGCCTCGAGGTCGAGCCACCCCTTCTCGGCGGCGGCCTGGAGCATCGCGTACTCGCCGCTGACGTTGTAGGCCGCGACCGGGTGGTCGAACTCCCGGCGGACGGCGCTGACGACGTCCAGGTAGGGCAACGCCGGCTTGACCATCAGCACGTCGGCGCCCTGCTCGACGTCGAGGGCCACCTCGCGCCTCGCCTCGCGGGCGTTCGCGGGGTCCATCTGGTAGTGGCGCCGGTCGCCGAAGGCGGGGGCGCCGTCGGCGGCGTCCCGGAAGGGGCCGTAGAAGGCCGACTCGTACTTGGCCGCGTAGCTCATGATCGGGACGTCCTCGAATCCCGCGCCGTCGAGGCCCTCGCGGATCGCCCCGACCATCCCGTCCATCATCCCGGAGGGTGCCACCATGTCCGCCCCCGCCTCTGCGTGCGAGACGGCGACCTTCGCCAGGAGGTCGAGCGTCTCGTCGTTCTGGACGGTGAGGTCGGGGTCGGCCTCGGCGTCCGGTTCGAGGACGCCGCAGTGGCCGTGGCTGGTGTACTCACAGAGGCAGACGTCGGTGAGCACGTACGCGTCGGTCTCGGCGGTGATCCGCCGGACTGCGTCCTGGACCACCCCGTCGCTGGCCCAGGCGCGCGTCCCGCGCTCGTCCTTGGACGCGGGCACGCCGAAGACCATCACGGCCTCGACGCCAGTCGCCAGGACCTCTCGGACGCGGGCGACGGCCTCGTCGACGGGGACGCGCTCGTGGCCCGGCATCGACTCGATGGGGACGCGCTCGTCGGTCGTCGCGTCGACGAAGACGGGGGCGATCAGGTCCGTCGGCTGCAGCGTGGTCTCGCTGACCAGCGAACGGACGCCGTCGGACCGCAGCCGTCGCGGGCGACGCGTCAGATCCATGCCGGCGCTTGCCGCGGCGACCGTTTAGCCGTGTCGCTCCTGCAGCACGGGGCTGGCCGACCCGTCGCAACGGGGGCGCTTTTGTGGCCCCCGCTCGCAGGAGGTGGTATGCCCGCCGGCGTGCCGCCAGCCACGAGCCTCGGGGCCGCGCCGGCCGCGTCGCCCGACCTGTCGCTACCGACCGCGATCCTCCAGGCCGCCGTCGAACCGCCCCCGCTGACGACGGAGATGCTCCTCGTCTTCGCGGTCGTCGGCGCGGCGCTCGTCCTGTTCGTCTGGGAACCCATCCCGATCGACGTGACGGCAATCGCCGTCATGGCCGCCCTGATCGCCATGGGCGACCGCATCGGCCTCACCGTCGCGGAGGGCCTCTCGGGCTTTGCCAGCCAGGCCACGATCACCGTCCTCGCGATGTTCGTCCTGAGCGAGGGCGTCCGCCGGACCGGCGTCATCAGCGTCCTCGGCAAGGCCATCGCCGACCGCTGGGGCGACAGCCCGTTCAAACAGCTCGTGGCCGTCCTCGGCCTCTCCGGCGGGACGGCCGGCTTCATCAACAACACGCCGGTCGTGGCGGTGATGATCCCGATGGTCCGGGAGCTGTCCGACCGGACGGGCATCTCGCCCTCGAAGCTGCTCATGCCGATCTCCTTCGCGGCGATGATGGGCGGGACCCTGACGCTGATCGGGACCTCCACGAATCTCCTGGCGAGCGACGTCTACGACAGCATGGGCCCGGAGTTTTCCCCCTTCTCCATCTTCGAGTTCACCGCGCTGGGTGTCGTCGTCCTCGTCGTCGGCTCGGCGTACCTCCTGCTCGTCGGCCACCGGCTCATCCCGGCGCGGATCCAGGGCCGGGAGACCCTCACCGACGAGTTCGAGATGGCCGAGTACCTGACCGAAGTGACCGTCGAGCCGGGGTCGGCCTTCGTCGGCACGACCGTCGACAAGGCACTCGAGAGCCTGGACGTCGACGTCGACATCGTCCAGCTCATCCGCGGGAGCGAGGCGTTCACCGAACCCCTCTCACGCAAGGAGGTCCGCGAGGACGACGTCCTCGTCCTCCGGACCGACCGGACCGACCTCGTGACGCTCATCGAAGCCGAGGGCCTCCGGCTGGCACCCGAGGCCGACGAGCCGGTCCCCGAGGAGACGCTGACCGCCGAGGACGAGACCCTCGACGAACCGGAACCCCAGGAACTCGTCGAGGTGGTCGTCGCCCCCGACGCCTCGCTGATCGGCGAGACGCTGGAGGATCTGGCCTTCCGCCAGCGCTACGACGCGACCGTCCTCGCCATCCGGCGGGGCGAGCGCGTCATCCACGCCCGGATGGACGAACGGGGGCTCCGGGGCGGCGACACCCTGCTCGTCCAGGCCAGCGAGGACACCATCCGACGGTTCACCGCCGACCGAAACTTCGTCGTCGCCGGCCGGTTCGACCTCCCGGCCTACCGCCGCGAAAAGTTGCCCGTGGCGCTCGGCATCGTGGCCGGCGTCGTCGCGCTGGCCGGCCTGGGACTCACGCCGATCGTCCTCTCGGCGCTCGTCGGCGTCGTCGCGATGGTCGCGACTGGCTGTCTGCACCCCGGCGAACTCTACGACACCGTCGACTGGAACGTCGTCGTCCTCCTGGCGGGGCTGATCCCCCTCGGCGTCGCGATGACCAACACCGGCGCCGCCGCGTTTCTCGCCGGCCACGTCGTCGCCGCGGCCGGCGGGGCCCACCCCCTGGTGCTCCTCGGGGTCTTCTACCTGCTGACGGCCCTGCTCACGAACGTCATCAGCAACAACGCGAGCGTCGTGTTGTTGATTCCCGTCGCGGTCGACGTGGCCCTCGCGACCGGCCTCAGTCCCTTCGCGTTCGCGCTGGCCGTGACCTTCGCCGCGTCGACGGCCTTCATGACGCCGGTGGGCTACCAGACCAACCTCATGGTCTACGGGCCCGGCGGCTACCGGTTCACCGACTTCGTGCGCGCGGGCGGCCCGCTCCAGCTCCTGCTCGCGGTCGTCACGGTCGTCGGCATCAGCGTCATCTACGGGGTCGCGTGAGGTGCCGACGCTCCCTGCCGGGACTCGACCTGTCGCAGTAAGCGACACGTTGTTCGCTCGCGCGGCGGCTAACACCTCCCTTACAAAGGGCATCCGGACCCTCGCTGGGACCATGAACCACACGCAGCGCCAGCAGGCGGTCGACGACCACGCTGACGACCGCGTTGCGGGTGACGGGCCATGACGGGCGCCACGACCGCCCCGCTCCAGATCGCGGGCGGTGGGTTCCTGTGGCTCGCCGTGGTGTTTTTCGTGCTCGCCGTGCTCGCGGCGGTCGTCGGGATGCGCGGCGTCGCCGGCCTGACGATGTCCGTCGCCAGGATCCTGGTGTTCGTCTTCCTGGTGCTGGCCGTGGTCTCGCTGCTCCTGTAGCCGTGACCGACTGGCGCGCGGTCCTGTCCGGCTTCGCGGTGATCGTCGTCCTGGGGCTCCTGGGAGCCGTGGTACCGGGGATCGGGCAGCTGATCGCGGGGCTCGTCGGCGGTTTCGTCGCCGGCTACCTGGCTGGCGGCGGCCTGGGGCGCGGTCTCTGGCACGGCCTCCTGGCGGGGGCCTTCGGCGGGCTCCTGGTCGGGATCGCGCTGTTTCTGCTGTTCACCGTCGTCGGCGTCGCTCTCGGGCCCATGGAGGGGGTCCTCGGGGGACTCCTCGGTGCGGGCGCGCTCGCCGTCGCCCTCGCGGTCGCGCTGCTCGCGGCGGTCGACAGCGCGATCGGCGGGGCGATCGGTGGTCTGGTCGGTTGAACACTCAGGCCTCCGTGCGCACGGCCTCGACCGGGTGCCGCTCCGAGCCGACGCCCCTGATCTCGAAACGGGCGCCGCCCGTGTCGCTCTCGGCGGCCTCGACGGTCCAGCCGTGGGCCTCGACGACCCGTTGGACGATCGACAGCCCGAACCCCGTTCCGTCCGCGGACTCGCTGTACCCGCTCTCGAAGACCGCTTCGCGTTCGTCGGGCGGGATTCCCTGCCCGTCGTCCTCGATCGCGAATCCGGTCGGCCCGTCGTCGCCCTGTCCCTCGATGGGCACGACCCGGACGGCGACGGTCGATCCGCCGTGTTCCACTGCATTGCGAAAGAGGTTCTCGAAGACGCGGATCAGCCGACTCCGGTCTGCCTCCACGGTCATGTCGGTCGTCGCCTCGAGAGTTGCCTCGGGCGTGTCGACGTTGGCCCAGGCCGACCGGGCCGTCTCGTCGACGGTCACGGTCTCGGTCTCGACGACCGCCTGGCCCTCCCGGGCCAGCGTGAGCACGTCGTCGACGATGGCGTCCATGCGCTCGAGCGCGCGAGTCAGCGGGGCGACGTGCTCGTCGTCCTCGCCGGCGTCGTCGGCGATGAGTTCCGCCCGGCCCTTCGCCACCGTCAGGGGGTTGCGGAGGTCGTGGGAGACGATGCTGGCGAACTCCTCGAGCTGGTCGTTCTGTCGCTCGAGTTCGCGCTGTCGGCGGCGCTCGTCGGTGACGTCCGTGACCAGGAGCACCTGTCCGACCGCGTCGCCACCCAGCCCCTCGATGGACGCGACGTCGACCCGGAAGTCCCGACCCGCGGCGCTGATGGTGAACTCGTTCGGCCCGTCGCCGTCGAGTGCCGCCGAGACCGAGGCCGTGGCCGCCTCGTCGCCCGCGAAGATCGACAGGAGCGGCTGCCCGATGACGTCTTCCTGTGAGCCCTCGAGGACCATCTCGGCCTGCGGATTGACGTCGAGGATCCGCCCGGCCGTGTCGACGACGAGGACGCCCGCGTCGACCGTCTCGACGACCACGTCCCTGGCGACGGGCGCGATATCGATCAGCCCGCCACGCGCGATGGCCCATGTGAGGACGAGCCCGGTGACGACGTACCCGAGGGGCCCGATCTCGATCGGAACGAGGCCGACCGCGTAGGTCACCGTCGCGACGACGGGTGCGAGGTCCGCCAGGAGCAACGCGCCGAGCTGCCGGCGGTAGAACCGCTGGGCCGTGAGCAGGTGCCACGTGAGCAGCGAGAGGACGAACAGCTGGATCGCGTAGACGAAGACGACCCACGCCACGAATAGCGGGCCGGGCACGTTCATCAGGCGGCCCGTCCCCTCGTGGACGTACTGCCCCCCGAAGGCCAGCCCGTGGATCGGGTCGGTCCAGAAGGCCAGGACGAAGAGAACGGACGGGACGAGCAGGACGACGGTCGCCCGGTCGAGCCACTCCTCGTGCCCGGTGTAGACGAGCACGTACAGCGCGAAGGTCGGCGCGGCGAGCGTCCCGCCGACGAACGTGAGGGCGTTGAAGGTTCCCTTCAGCCAGAGCGGGTCGGCGAGCATCGTCGCCAGGGCGCCACCGGACCACCACGCGACGAACACGAGGTGGGCGAGGACGTAGGTGCTCCCCTGTTTGTCCCGGTACCGCCGGACGACGACGGCGAGGCCCAGTGCGAACAGTGCCGCGACGCCGAAGGCGATCGCGAGAGCGACGCCGACGACATCCATTTGGAGATCTTCGAGTATCACGTGCAATAATGGTGTCGGCCATTTGCGCTGGCCTCGCCACCTCGCCCGCGCGGTGGCCTGCCGAGGGAACGGAGGAACTACAGCGACCCCGGCGGAAGCCACCGGCATGCCACGCAGGCGACGGTTCCTCGGCGCGCTCGGTGCCGGGGCCGCGACGGCCCTCGGCGGCTGTCTGGCGACGGCGCCACGCGCCACCCACGCCTTCGATCCGCTCGCCGAGACAGACCTCCAGGAGCACGCGAGCGCACAGCTCCAGGGCGGGCTCCGGAACCGCGGCTACGTCGAGACGGCCATCCCGAGTGCCGTCGCCCTCGACTGGTCGCTGCCGGTCAACCGCGGCGACCACACGGCCGCGAAGGCCAGTCCGGTCCCCACGCCCGACGGTGACGTGATCATCGCCGCCGACACCGGGACCGTCCGGCGGGTCGCCCCGGACGGTACGGTCCGCTGGGGTGCGACGGCGGGGGTGGCCCGGCGCGGCGTCCACGGCACCCCGGCCATCGCCAACGGGACCGTCTACGTCGGCGCCTACGACGGCGTCCTCTATGCCTTCGACCTGGCCTCGGGCGAGCGCCGCTGGCACCGGCCCCTGGGCGACGCCATTGGCTCCAGTCCGGTCTACTACAACGGCGTCGTCTACGTGGCCGTCGAGTACTACGAGCCCTCCGGGAGCGTCGCCGCCGTCGACGCCGCCACCGGAGACCTCCGCTGGATGGATTCCCGTCCCACCCACCACCCACACTCGACGATCGCCATCGACCGGACGGCCGGCCGCCTCCTCGTCGGCTCGAACGACGGCTACTGCTACGCCTGGACCTTTCCCGGACTGGAGCGCGCCTGGGCCTTCGAGACCGGCGGCGCCATCAAGGGGCCCGTCGCCGTCCACGACGGCCTGGCCGTCTTCGGCTCCTGGGACGGCCACGTCTACGGCGTGGACCTCGCCGACGGATCGGAGCGCTGGGCCGTCGAGACCGGCGCGGACGTCATGTCGGGCCCGGCAGTCGACCCCGACGGTACCGCGTACGTCGGCTCGCACGACGGGCACGTCTACGCGCTCGACGCGACCACCGGGGCGGAGCGCTGGCGGTACGACACCGGTGGGTGGGTCATCGGCTCACTGCGAGCGACCCCCGACCACGTCCTGGCCGGTTCGTACGACCGCGCGCTCCACGCCCTCGACGCGGCCGACGGTGACCTCACCTGGCGGTTCGCGGGCGACGGCCGTGCGACGAGTGCCCCGCTCGTCACGGACGACGCCTGCTACTACGCCGAGCGGCGGCCCCGGGAGGGCGAGCCCGGATCGCTGTACCGCCTCGTCGCTGACTGAGGGGGTCGAAGGTGGCCGTCCGCCCTCACCGACCCGCGGCGACGGCGTGGGCCTGCTCGACCGAGGACAGCAGCGCGTCGCGCCGCGGCGAGTAGTGGAGGTGCGTCGGGCAGTCACAGTCCGTCGCGCCGAACGCCGGCACCGGGTCGCCCTCGGTGGCGCCGGCCACTGCACACTCGCCGTCGACGGCCGGCGTCCGGACCACGGCGTCGACGTCCGCGGCGGCCGCGCCGAGGAGGTAGTCCACGTGCCAGTGGTGCGTCTCCCGCTCGCCCCGCGCCAGTTCGCGGTGGCGGTCCACCCGCGCGAACCCGCCCGACCCCAGCGCACTCCCGGCGTAGGCGTACCAGCCTGCATCGAAGTCGACCGTCCCGACGGCGCCCACGTCGACGGTCGTCCCCTCGGCCACCTCGACGACCAACGAGTACGTCCCCCCGTCCGCCTCCGCACGACAACTGCTGCCACCTGCCATACGAGACCCCCTCCCACGCGCCCCTCTTGGCTCTTGTGTTTGTGGCCGAGCGCCCCTCAGTCGTCCGCCCCGGCCGCTCCCGCGTCCTGAAGCGGGTCGGGCGTGAGTCGCTCGACGGCCCGATCGAGGACGGTCACGAGGTTCGCCGCGTCCTCCCGGTTGTAGTCGATGAGCCGCTCCAGGGCGCCGTCCTCGCCGGCTTCGTGGGCGTGCCAGAGCCGGACGGCCTCCCGCCCGCCGACGTCGGGGTGCTCGCGCTCGACGCCGAGCGCGCTCTCGACGGCCGAGAGGCCCCCCGAGAGCCCGAGCCGATTGCACGTGTACATGCAGTCCAGGTGGGGCCGGTCCAGGTCGACGTCGAAGTGGTGCTCGAGGAAGGGGACGTCGAAGCGCTTGCCGTTGAACGAGACGAGCAGGTCTGCGTCCGCGAAGGCCGCACGCAGGGCCTCCTCGGTGAGATCGTCGCCCCGCACCAGGGTCCGGGTCTCCCCGTCCTGGTGGAGGGTGACCGTGGTCACGACGCCCTGGCGCGGGTCCAGCCCCGTCGTCTCGATGTCGAAGGCGCAGGCCCGCTCGCGGAAGGTCCGCCAGCACCGCCACCGCTCGCCGCTCGGGAAGGCCGACGTGAAGAAGGACACCTCCGTGTCCGCCAGCGCGTCGCGCCCGCGGTCGATGAACGCCTCGATGCGCTCCGCGCGGGTCTCCCCGACCCCCGGCGCGTCGGGCGCGAAGTCGTCCCAGTGGGTGACGCCCGCCTCCCACAGCGACCGCTCGGTCCGCTCGCCGACGCCATCGACCCCGATGAAGCTGTTCTCGACGCGCACGATGTCTGGGTCTGGCGGCCGACGGGCCTTAAGCTGTCGCCCGCGCCCGACGGACGTCCCGCCATCCCGTCCGGCGCTGATCGGCGCAATCCGTATGCCGTCGCCGACCCTCTCCCCGACGATGACGACCGTCCTCGTGGCCAGCGCGTCCGTCCACACCACTGCAGCGGCCTGCGACCACCTCGGACCGCGCCTGTCGTCCGACGACGCCGTAATCGTCCTGGGCGTTTCCGAACCCGGACTGGACGACCGCGACGTGGGCGACGCGGGGAACGTGGCGCGGACGCGGCTGGTCGAGCCGGCCGTCGAGACGGTGGTCGAGGCGGGCGACCCCGCCGAGGTGATCCCGACGGTGGCTCGCGAGCGCGAGGCCGACGCCGTCGTCGTCGGGGCGACCCGCGGTGACCCCGACGCGGCCGGCGAGCCGCCGGGGTCGACGGTCCAGGCGCTCCTCGCCACGACCGACCGGCCGGTGACCGTCCTTCCCTCGCCGGCGCCCTGAGGGCTCGCCGGCCCGCGCCCGACCGGCCGCGCGGAAGGCGTCGCCTTCAAACCGCTGGGTTGCGAACACCGGGTGAATGTCGGGCTCGGAACTCGTCGAGGCGGTCAGAGACGCGCTGGCGGTCGACGCCGAGACCTTCCGGGAGCGGGCGACCGAAGAGGCCGAGGCGCTGAAGACCGCGGTCCGGGAGGGGACCTTCGACAACTCCCAGGCCATCGTCGGCCTGGAGCTGGAACTGTACGCCGTCGACGACCGGACGGGCGCCCTCCGCCGGGTGCCCCGTCAGCTCCTCGGTCTCATCGGCTTCGAGAAGGAACTCGGCCTGCACAACGCCGAGATGCAGACCAGCCCACAGCCGCTGTCATCCTACGGCCTCACCGCCCAGGCGGCCGAACTCCGCGCCAACCTCGCGCCCGCCCAGGAGAAGACCGCGGCCGAGAACATCCGCCTCGTCGCCGACGGCATGTGGACGGTGCCGCCGCGGGGCGAGACGGCCACGGAGTACCTCACCGACTCCGTCGAGCAGGACGGCGTTCGCATCGCGACGAACATGAGCGACGCCGTCCGGTACCACGCGATGGCCAACACCGACTACCCCGCGGGCTGTCGGCTCGAGGCGCCGAACGTCACCCTCGAGGCCGAGACGGTCATGCCGGAAAGCCTCATCACGTCCATCCAGCCCCACTACCAGGTTCCCCACGCGCCGGACCTCCCCGAGTACTTCCGGTACGCTCTCCGCGTGGCTGGCCCCCTGCTCGCCCTCGGCGTCAACTCGCCCTTTTTCCCGCCGGACTGTTACGACGACGTCGCCGACGAACAGATCCTCGAGGAGGCCCACATGGAACACCGGGTCGGCGTCTTCGAGTCGGTGCTCAATCCACCGGACGCTGGTACCCACGAAGGAAAGGTCCGGTTCCCGTCCGACTTCGACACCGTCGAGGACGCCATCGACGACGTTGCCGCGGACGACTGCATCGTCCCGATGGACGTCGCCGTGGGCGAACGGTTCGACGACGCCTTCGCGCACTTTCGCCACAAGCACGGGAGCTACTGGCGGTGGGTCCGGCCCGTCTTCGACGGCCCGACCCGGTCAGCGGCCAACGCCCGCATCGAGTTTCGCCCCCTCCCGGGCCAGCCCACCATCCGCGACGCGGTGGCCTTCCAGGCCGTCTTCGCCGGCCTCATGGAGAGCCTCCCGCGCCGCGAGCACCCCGTCAGGGGCATGGACTGGGAGACCGCCAGGGAGAACTTCTACGCTGCCACCCGCGACGGCCTCGCGGCGGACCTGACCTGGATCACCACCGACGGGACCCGCACGGACTCCGTCGACGAGATCGGCGCCGAGATCCTGGAGTTCGCCCGCGACGGCCTCGAACTCGCCGGCCTCACGACCGAGGAGGCCAGGGAGTACGTCCACCCGCTCCGCGAGCGTCTCGACCGCCGGACCACGCCGGCGCGGTGGAAACACGACCACGTCCGGGAACAGGTCGACGAGGGAGTCCCGCTCGCGGAAGCCATCTGGGGGATGCAGTCGGACTACGTCGACCGCCAGGCCGAGACGCTGCTCCACGGCAGCTTCGCGGACTGGCTGGCCGACGCCTGAGATCTTCCTCACGCGATGCCACCTGCCAGGACTCCCTCTCAGGACCGTCCCGTCGGCGCCACGCCACGGACCCCGACTGCCACGAGGGCACCCAGATGAGCGAGCGAGAAGAGGAGCACCTGGGACGCCTGCGCCGGCACCGGCGCGAGTCCGCCCGCCAGCATCGCGACGGCAAGCGCCACCGCTGCCAGGGCCACCACCCACCCCGTCCAGACGAGCACGTAGTCGCCGAGCGTCGCGAGCGACCAGGGACCCGCGACGAACGGGTACGCTCCGCCCACCGCGACGACGCCGGTCACCAGGCCCGCCGGCAGGGGCCCACCGAGGAGCGATAGGACACTCCTCGCGAGCGGGTACGTGACGAACCCGAGGCCGACGGTCGCGGCGAGGACGTCGACGGTGGGGCCGGCGTACCCCTCGCCGTCGCGCCGGTCGCCCGTCACGGGTGCCCTCCGTCGAGGTTGCCCGACCACTGCACGGTTCTCACTCCGTGGCAGCCCCGACCGTCCCCTCGACGTAGTCGACGGCCGCCCCCGCCGTCTCGACGTGCTCGATCCCGTCGAGGCCGTCGATTCGGTGGGTCCCGATCCCGGCGACCGGCCGCCCCTGGTCCAGCGCGTGGCCCAGTTCCGAGAGCGTGCCCGTCGCCCCGTCGATGGCGACGACCGCGTCGCCGTTCAGCACGACGAGGACGTTGCGAGCGCTCCCCATCCCGGTCGCGATTGCCGTCTCGACGTGGGCGTTGGCTGCACCGCTGTCTTCGGTCGGCAGGATGCCGATGGTGTGCCCGCCCGCCTCGCTCGCACCGCGACAGGCCGCTGCCATGACGCCGCCGAGGCCGCCACAGACGAGTTCGTGTCCGCGCTCGGCCAGGAGCCGGCCGACCGCCTCCGCGGTCTCGGCCTCCCGTTCGGTACATCGCGACCCGCCGATCACGCTGACGCGCATACCCGCCGGTCGCGCGGCCCGGGCTTGAGCATTGTGCGACGGCCGTCCGTCCTGGTCGCCGTTTTCTTCAGGAAGGTCCGCCTGTCGAATACTTCCCACGTGGAAAATTATCGCTCGCCCGGTGACGTATGCGGACGCGACTCCGCCGGCCTACCACTCCATGCCGCCGTTGACGGCGAGGACCTGCCCGGTCATGTAACTCGACTGCGGGCTGGCGACGAAGCGGACGATGCCGGAGATGTCCTCGACCTCTGCGAAGCGGTCGAGGGGAATGCGCCGGAGGATCTTCTCGCGCACGCGATCCGGGACGTCCTCGAGCATGTCGGTCTCGACGAACCCCGGTGCGACGCAGTTCGCCGTCGAGCCCGTACTCGCCAGTTCGAGTGCGATCGTCCGCGTGAAGCCGAAGAGGCCGGACTTCGTCGTCGCGTAGTTCGCCTGGCCGTAGTTGCCCTGCTGGCCGACGACGCTGGAGATGTTGATCAACCGCCCCTCCTCGGCCCCCTTCAGGTCGTCCCAGAAGGCCTTCGTGCAGTTGTAGACGCCGCCGAGGTTGACCTCCATCACGCGGTCCCAGTCCTCGCGCGTCATCTCGTCGAAGACCTTGTCGATGGTGATCCCGGCGTTGTTCACGAGGACGTCGATCTCGCCGACCGAGTCGTGGACGTCTTCGGCCATCGCCTGGACCTGGTCGCGGTCCGCGACGTCGGCCTGGACCGCGACCGCGGTCCCGCCCATGTCCTCGATTTCGTCGACGACGTCGTAGGCAGCCCCCTCCGAGGACCGGTAGTTTACCACGACGTCGGCGCCGTTTTCGGCCAGTTCCAGAGCGATCCCCCGACCGATCCCCCGGGAGGAACCGGTCACCACGCAGGTCTGTCCATCCAACATACCATACCCGTCACCTCGGAGCAGGAAAAAACTGTAGGAGAGACGACGGCATTGTGACCTGTCAACCGGTGACTAGCTCCGGGCGATACCGCCGGAAACGTACCACGAAACATACAGATATTTTCACAGACACGATTGAATCTAGATAGATACGATGTCGATCAGGTACGGCTCCTGACGTCCCCGCTGGCGGAAAACTCAGTCTACAAAATAGTTCCTTCGTGGAAAATAAGGCCCTGCTCAGCGACCTGCGAGCCAGTCGCTTGCCCGCGTCTCCGTGGTCTCGGCGATCTCCGCCAGTTCCGCGGCGTCGTACTCGGCGAGGTCGGCCGTGGTCTCGACGCCCGCGGCGCGGAGGCGCTCGGCGAAGGTCGGCCCGATGCCGTCGACGGTCTCGACGTCGGGGGCCGACTCGTCGTCGGACGCGGTGTCGTCCGTGGACGTGGCTGCTGGCTCGTCGTCCGCCTTGGCCTCGTCCTCGGACTGCTCCCAGTACCACTCACAGACGCGCGACCAGACGTGCTCGTGGGACGACGAGGAGACGGAGAGGCCGATGTGGCCGGTCGGGTACTCGATGATCTCGGTGTCGTCGCTGCCGATCACGTCGTTGAACGGCTTGCTGGCGTTGGCGGGGATGAGGTGGTCGTACTCCCCGATGATCTGGAGGACGGGCATGTCGATGTTCTGGAGGTCGACGTGCTCGCCGTCGAGGTACAGCTCGTTGTTGTAGAGCTTGTTGTCCTGGTAGATGTCCCGGAGGAACTCGACGTAGGCCTTCCCGGCGACGTCGATGCCGTCGCCGAGCCACTTCTCCATCCGGGCGAAGTTCTCGATGAAGCCGTCGTTCTCGAGGTTCTCGAAGAGGGTGACGTACTTGCTGACGTAGTTGTTGACCGGGTCCATCAGCGCGAAGCCGTCGTCGAGCATCCCGGCGGGGGCGTTCCCGAAGGCGTCGGTGACGTCCTCCGGGTCGTAGTACTCGTCGTCGCCCCACTCTTCGAGGACGCCGCCGGTGTCGTCGAAACACAGGCCGGCGGCCATCAGGCCGAGGCCGTTGACCTTCTCGGGATAGAGAGCGGCGTACATGGCGCTCATGGTCCCGCCCATGCAGTAGCCCAGCACGTTGACGGACTCCTGGCCGGACCGCTCGCGGACCTCGTCGACGCAGTTGTCCATGTAGCGGTTGACGTAGTCCGAGAGGCCGAGGTGCTGGTCGAGCCGCGAGGGCTCGTTCCAGTCGATCATGTAGACGTCGTGGCCCGCGTCGAGCAGTTTCCGGATGACGCTGCGGTCGGGCTGGAGGTCGAGGATGTACGGGCGGTTGATCAGCGCGTAGACCACGAGGATCGGGACCTCGTTTTGCTCTTCGGTCCGGGACTCGTAGTGTAGCAACTCGAGCTTGTTCTCCTCGTAGACGACCTCCGAGGGGGTCTGGCCGACCTCGATCGTGGCCATCTCGACGCCCCGCTCGGGCGCGTAGCTGGCCCGGCGGGTCGTGTCGGCCCACGTCTCCACGGCCTCCGTGCTCGCGTCGATCGCGGCGCTGAATGGGTTGAAGGACATGCTCACTCCTCGAGTGCGTCGAGGATCTCGTCGAGCTTGTCTTCGACGTCCTGCTGGCGACGTTCCAGTTCGACGAGGCGCGCGCCGACCTCGTCGACGTCGTCGCGCGTCGGCAGGCCCATCTGGCTGATCGTGTCCTGGGTCACCTCGTCGACCTCCTGTTGCATCTCGAGCAGCGTGCTCACGAGCTGCCCGTTCGCAGACGCGAAGGCGCTCGTCGACATGACCTCCTTGAAGGCCTGGTTGGCCGACTGGAGCCAGATGTCGCGCAACTCGGACGGATCGACGTCTTCGCCCTCGGCGGCTGCTGCCGACCGCTCGGCGAACTGTTCTGCGGCGTCCATCCAGACCTCGTAGGCCTGGTTGTAGCCCTCCATGCCCTCGCTGACGACGTCCTCTTCGGGGACGTTTCGCTCGAAGGCATCACTCCAGGACTCCACGAAGGCCGCCTGGGCCTTCATGTTCTGCTCCACGGAGTCCGCGACCGCGTCGTTCATCTGCTCGACCATCTCGTTCCAGTCGTCTTGTATCTGGTTCGTATCGCTCATGGGTGTATTGTCGGTCGTCGCGCCGATAAAAGGTCGGTACTCGGAGGTTCAGGCCTCGACGGCTTCGGCGGCCTGCTGCTGGACGTCCTCGACCTGCTCTTGGACCTGGGCCTGCACGTCCTCGATTTGCTCCTGGACGTCCTCGAGGCCGTCGGCGACCTGCTCGACGGCGTCGACGGACTGGGTCTCGAACTCCTCGTGGGCCTCGATCAGCAGGTCGACCTGCTCTTCGAGGGCGACGAGGTAGTCGTCGGCCAGGTCGTCGTAGGCGTCGGTGCCTTCCTGGAGTTCCGTCGCGAGGGCCTCGAAGGCCTCGGCGTGGTTCTCCAGGAGCACGTCGTAGCTCTCGTCGACGGCCTCGCGGGCCTCCTCGACGGAGCCCTCGGCGCCCGGGACGTTGGCCGCGACGGCGTCGAGCGTCTGGTGGACGGCCGAGCGGTAGAGCTCGACGGTGCGGCGCTGGGCCGACTCGGTGCTGTCGAGGCCGTCGAGGAACGCCTGGTTCATCGTCTGCTGGAACTCGACGCCCTGTTCGAAGGCCTGCTGGGTCTGTTCGATCGACTGGCGCTGCAGTTTGAAGGTGCTGGTGATGGGTGCTGTGTAGTTCATTGTATTAGTCACTCCTGTTGCGTTTGACCGGGATCACGACGGACTGGACGATGTCGCCCTCTTCGATGTCGAGCGCCTCTCGCTCGGCGTCGGGGATGCTGATGCGACCCCCGCTCTGGACGCGCGTCTTGAACGTCGCCGTCTGACTCATCGCGCCCAACTGGTTCATGTCCACGCCGGGCATGCCCCCACCGCTCATCAGCTGCCGGAACATCTCCGCCTGCTGATCGACGGCCTCCTGGCTCGTCTCCTGGAACGCCTTGAACATCGAAGGGGGCCACGTGGGCCCGTCGCTCTCGTCGGACATCGGTCACTTCCACGTATGCCCGCTGAACTGATAAAGGTTGCGCTGAATACCATCTGTTACCACTCGATGGGCCTAAGTGGATGAGGCCGTTTTCTTTTCATATGGACGACTCCGCAGGCTCGACCGTCGGCGGCCCCGCCAGTCTCGGCCCCGACGCGCCGGCGGGCAAACGCCGGTATGGCGACGGGATCGGTCGGGAAACCGCCCGACAACGGCCCGGTACCGCCAGTATCGCGAGCGACAATCAACCTCAGGGTTTATTAGTTGCAGCCACAAATGGACGGATCGATGAGTTCTGAATCGCATCGGAGCGCGCTGCTGGACACGTGGACGGAGACGTCGTCGCACGTATTCGACAGCGTGGTGGCCGCGAACCGGGCAGCCTTCGCGGCCATGGGTGTCGAACCGGACGCACGGGACGCCACCCAGGTCGCTCCGACCGAGCGCATCGAGGCGGCCGCTGACCTCCCCGAGTGGCACGCCGAACTGACGGCCGACGACCCGGACGACCTCGCCGTCGGTGACCGCTTCGAGTTCACCAAGACGATCACCGACGGCGACGTCCGTCGGTTCGCGGCCGCCAGCGGGGACACCAATCCCCTCCACCTCGACGAGGAGTTCGCCCGCACCACGCGCTTCAAGGGTCGGATCGCCCACGGCACCCTCGTCGGCGGCCTGATCAGCGCCGCCCTCGCGCGCGTGCCCGGAATGGTCATCTACCTCTCCCAGGACCTCGAGTTCCACAACCCCGTGCGCATCGACGACCGCGTCACGGCCACGTGCGAGATCGTCGAGGACCTCGGCAACAAGCAGTACCGCCTCACGACCCGGGTCCGCGACGACGGCGAGGTCGTCATCGACGGCGAGGCCGTCATCATGGTCGACGACCTCCCAGACGACGCCGAGTGACGCGCTAGTTCTGCCCCTCCTGCCGGTCGTACGTACCGTCGCGCTCCAGTTTCGCTCGACGCCTGACGACCGACGGCGTCCGGCACCGTCCCGGCTCGCCTGCCGCCTGGGGAACCGTGCAGTTGTTGCAACTCGCACAGAGGGCCCGCCGTCCGCCGTCGCTCCCCTCCCCACCACCTCCTGCCCCGAGCAGCCGCGCTCCCAGCCGCGGCTCCGCGTAGAAGGGCCGACCCATGCCGACCGCGTCAGCCGCCGGCTCGCCCACCTCCCCGAGGATCGCCTCGCAGTGCCCCCGTTCCCGGAGTCCGCCCTCACAGAGCACCGGCACGTCGACCGTCTCCCGGACGGCCCGACAGAGGTCCGCGTTCCAGCCCAGTTCTCGCGAGTGCCGACGTGCCTGGAGACGGGTCAGTGCCCGGACGATCCGCGCCCGAACCGGCCCGCCGAACGCGGCCGCGTAGCCCGGCTGGAGGTCACTCGCCGCCCAGGCCCGCGCGGGATACGCACCACGGACGATGCTCATGTCCCAGTAGACCGAACACTCGACGGGCACGAGCGCGTCGAAGCCGCCGGCGGCCAACCGCCCGGCTATCTCCACGGCGTCCTCCCGCGACAGTCGCTCGCGGACGAACGGCGGCGATCCCGTCTCGGCTGGCACCTTCGTCACGAGGGGGACGTCGCCGGCGTGCTCGCGCACGGCGTCCCGGATCGCCAGCAGGAACCGGACGCCGTCGGCGAACTCGTCGTCCCGGTGGTTGTAGTACGGCGACAGGAACTGCTGGAGTACGCTCATGTTCGCCCCAGAGAGGTGGATCCCGTCGTAGCCGGCGTCGACGGCGTAGCCCGCCGCCCGGCCGAACGCCTCGGCCAGGTCACGGACCTCGGCGGTCGACATGACGTGGGGCCGGAGGTCGAGCAGTCCCGCCCGGTCGGCCAGCCGGAGGTGCCACGGCGGCCGCGAGACCGCCAGCTGGTCGACGTCGGGATTCGCCGCCCGGTGTTCGGCGTGCCACAGCTCCAGGCTGCGGAGGCCGCCGTGACCGAGCTGGACGAAGATCTTGCCCCCGTGGTCGTGGACGGCGTCGGTCAGGCGCTCGCACTCGGCGACGAAGTCGGGGTCGTGAAACCGCGTCATGTTCGGCGCGGCACAGCCCCCGTCTGGCGTCACGATGCTGGCCCCCTGGAAGACCAGGCCGACACCGGACGCTGCTGCGGGTTCGAGTTCGTCTATCAGGGTGTCGACGGCGCCGGGCCCGTTGCCGGCACACTCCAGCAGCGGGGCCCGGTAGAGCCGATTCGGCAGTTCGACCCCGCCGATCGAGAACGGCTCGTCGAGGCGACTCATCGCTCGACGACGAGCAGTGCGACGCGCTCACGAACCAGATCCGGAATCCCGGCGTCGGTCGCGTTCAGTTCGGCGTCACCGATATCGAAGAACGCCCGGACCGCGCCCTCGTCGTAGTCCCCGACGGACACCCCGCTCGCTTCGCCCGTCTCGTCGAGCAGCGGCTCGACACTCTCGCGGGCACCCGACTCGTCGCCGCCGTCGATCAGTACGAGAATCGGAACCGACTCGCCCCGCGACACGCCGATAGTCAGCGCCTCGCGAATCTGGCGCGTCCCCGCGGCGTAACAGAGAATCTCCATTGATCGGTCGTCGGCGATGGCCTCGTCGCGCTCGATGGCCCGATCCGCGAGGTCCATGGCCCGTGCCAGGTGCTCGCGGTCCACGACGTACCGGGGATCGAACGCCTGGACGGTGGCGCCGTGTTCGTCGCCGAGGGCGCCCAGACGGGCGACGAAGTCGTCGAGGTCGTCGATCGTCGCGCGGCCGGTCAGGAGGTCCATCAGAAGTCACCCAGGCTGGACTGGTCCTCGCCCGCCTCGGCGTCGGCCGCACGCTCGGCGGCGTCGACCTCCCGACCGACGGGCTCAGTCTCGGGCGCCGCCGCGTCGTCGGGCGTCACGCCGTCCATCGACGGGTCGCGGTGGCCCGCGTTCTCCAGGACCGATTCGGCGGTCTTCTCGCGTCCCCGGAGCGCTCCGAGCACGACCGCCTTGTCGGCCTCCCGGAGGTCCGCGCGGGTCTCGATGCCGGCGTCGTAGAGCCGCCGTGCGCGCTTGCGCCCCACGCCGCGAACGCCGGCGAGGTCGAGCAGCTCCTCCTTCACGCCGTCCTCGACGCGCTTTCGGGCTTCGCGGATCGACGGGACGACGTCGAGCCCCAGTTCGACGGCCAGGGACTCGGCGGCGCCGAGCAGCCAGCTGGCCGTCTCGACCTTGCCGCGGACGTCGCCGGGACCGACGCCGTAGCGCTCGGTGATCTCGTCCTCGTCGAGTTCGCTGGCCCAGTCCTCGAGCAGGCGGGCGGTCTTGAGGGCGGCGAGCCAGTCCTCGAAGGCGTTCTCGTACTCGCTGGGCGGGCGTCCCAGGAGGTCGGCCTCGCGCTCGTAGTGGAGTTCGGTGTACTCCTCTTCGTCGCCCGACCGGAGGTAGAGTTCGTACATGTCGGGCGTGCGCGAGACGAGGTGGTACAGGCCGAGGGCCGTCGGCTCGCGGATCGTGGTCTCGCCGTCGTCGGTTGCCCCGCCGCCGGCACCCGCCGTCCCGCTCTCTGTTTCTTCCATGAGTTCGCTGGCGGTCTGGAAGCCGGTCGACGGCTGCTCGGCCTCGGACGCTGCCGCATCTGTCGCTTCCTCCGCGTCGCCCGCCACGGGCTGCTCGCACGCCCGCAGCCCGTCGATGATCTCCGCGGCGCTCATCGGGTCGAGGTAGAGCCGCGAGACGGTGTGGCCCAGGCCCGTCGCTTCGAGTTCCGTCCCGTCACGCCTGAGAAAGTCGTTGACGAGCAGGTAGTCGATGACGCGGTCCATCACCTCCTCGAGGCGCCCGCGCTCGGCGGTCTGTTCGGCGTAGAGCGTCGCCTCGAGGAACTCCAGCAGGCCGTCGCGTGACCGGGCGAAGCCCGACGCGACGGTCGCCAGCACGTGGGTCCGCAGCGCGGGCTCGGCGGCGAGCTTCGACCGGACGGGCTCGGGGTCGGCCCAGACGTACCGCTCGAACAGTTCGTCGAGTTCGTCGTGACTGCTGGCCAGCAACACGGCCTCGCCGTAGGGGTCGAGGCCAGGTCGGCCCGCCCGCCCCATCATCTGGTGGACCTCCAGCACCGAGAGGGGCGCCATGCCGCCGACGCTGCCGTCGTAGCGCCGCCAGTCCCGCACGACGACGCGGCGGGCCGGGGTGTTGACCCCCGCGGCGAGCGTCGGGGTCGCGGAGATGACCTTGATCAGGCGCTCCCGGAAGGCGTCCTCGACGAGGGACCGGTGTTCGCGCGCCAGGCCCGCGTGGTGGAAGGCCGCGCCCTGCTCGACGGCGTCCGCGAGGTCCTCGCTCGTGTCCGTGTCGCTCACGTCCCGGATCTGTGCGGCGATTCCCTCGAGTTCGGTCACCTCGTCGCCGTCGAGGAAGTCCGTCGTCGTCGATCCCAGCCGCCGGGCTGCGGCCTCCGCGTTGCGCCTGGAGTTGACGAAAACGAGCGAGGAGCCCCCGCCCTCCAGCGTGTCCGCGACGATGGCGGCCGTCTGGTCCTCCGCGCCGGAGACCGGGACGCGCGACTGGCTGCCGTCCTCGAGGTGGAGCGCGTCGCCGAAGTGGACGCCCTTCTGGAGTTCGATGGGCCGCCAGTCCGAGTCGATCAGTTCCGCGTCGAGCCAGTCCGCGAGTTCCTGGGCGTTGCCGATGGTCGCCGACAGCGCGACGGTCTGGAGGTTCGCGTTGAGCTTCCGGAGCTTCGCGAGCGTGACTTCGAGCGTGGGGCCGCGCTCGCCGTCGTCGACCAGGTGGACCTCGTCGGCGACGACGCAGGTCAGCTCGTCGAGCCACGGCGCGTTGTTTCGCACGAGGGAATCGACCTTCTCGCTGGTGGCGACGATCACGTCCTTGTCGGCGAGCCACCCGCCCTCGGACTCGTAGTTGCCCGTCGAGACGCCGACGTCGATCCCGTACTGTTCGAACTCCTCGAAGTCGGCCTGCTTCTCGCTGGCGAGCGCCCGGAGCGGGACGATGTAGAGGGCCTTCCCGCCGCGCTCGATGGCCGAGAGCATGGCCAGCGTCGCGATGAGGGTCTTCCCGCTGGCGGTGGGGATGGAGGCGACGAGGTTCTGGCCCGCGGTGACCCCGGCGTCGACGGCCTCGGCCTGTGGCGGGTAGAGGTCCTCGACCCCGTCGTCCCGGAGGTGGGCCGGCAACCACTCGGGGACGTCGGGCAGGTCCGCGACGTTCATTGGCCGTCGTTGGGGCGTGGCCGGGTTTAAACTCTCGGACGCGGGGTGCATGGGTAGCGATGGACGGGAGCGGGAGACCCGTCAGGCAACGCCGGGTCACCCATCGAACCGGCGCGCGCTGTCGCGCGTGTCCGAGCACTGCGAGGACCGCGCAACGCAGCCGTGCGAGGGACGAGACGCGCAGCGAACGGCGTGAGCGAGCATCGCAGTCGGCTGGGGAGGTGTGTGGTGCGGTGCGGTCGCTGGGGTGGGACTGAGCGAACGCGAAGCGTTCGCGAGGGTCGATGGACTCGCCCTCCGGGCGCGTCCATCGGGACTGAAAGGGGCCGGCCGTTCGATGAGCGAACCGACGCAAGCACCGCAGTCGCGACCGCCGGGAGCGACGAGGAGCGCAGCGAGGTGCAGCCATCGAACGGCCGGGGGCTTTCGTGCCGAAATCTTCTCCGAGGCGGTACCCGCCAGGTCTTTGACCGGGACAGTCCTATCCCACCCATGCGTATCGAGTTCGACCGGGACACCTGCATCGGGATGTTCCAGTGCGTCGCAGAGTGGGATGCCTTCGAGCGCGACGAGGACGCCGGGAAGGCCGTGCTCGCCGACAGCGAGGAGGTCGAGGACGACCTCTTCGTGCGGGAGGTGCCCGAGGGGGCCGAACTGGACGCGAAGTTCGCCGCACGTGCGTGTCCGGTCGACGCGATAGCGGTGTACGACGACGATGGTGAGCAGGTGATTCCATAGGTTCCTCGTCCGTTTCTGTCGATCGTGAAACGCCTCCCGTGGGTGCCAAGAAAGCCCTCCGAGCGCTCGTCGGCTGCGGCGGCTCGCGGTCGCTGACGCTCCCGTTCGCCGTTGCCGAGACTCTCCTTCCAGTCGAGTCTCGCGCTCGCTGCGCGCTTCACTCCCTCGCTTCGCTCGGTCGCTCCAGTGCTTGCATCGCCTCGCTCGACGAGCGCTCGGCCCCCTTTCAGCCCCACCCGACAGCGACCGCACCGCGCCACTGGCCTCCCCAACCGACTGCGCTCCTCGCCTCACTGCGTTCGGCTGCGGTGCTCATCCCTCGCACGGCGCCGTCTCGCCGCCTCGGGCGGAGCGCCCTCACCGGCTCGACGGCGCGCGCCACCGCACCTCCGTGCCGCACCTGCGAGCTCCCCTCCAGATCGCTGGCTGGAGCCACGCGAAACCCGAAATGCCGGATGCGAAAGAGGTGAAACCGAGGGCACCGAGGCTCCGAGCGAATGGACGTCCGGGCGACGATCCGTCGGGCGCTCGATTACTTCCCCGCCGGGCTGGCCAGGCTCGGCCTCGTCGACCGCCACAAGGCGACGGAGGCCTTCGACCTGTCGGTCCCCGTCATGGTCACCGGTGGCCTCCGCGTCCTCCTGCGGATGGCCGACTTCCTGTTCGTCGGCATCGCGCTGGGCGACGCGGCTATCGCCGGCCTCGAGTTCGGGTTCCAGTACTACTTCATCGGCTTCGGACTGGCACTGGCGCTCACCTCCGGGACGATCAGCGTCGTCTCGCGGCTCCAGGGCGCGGGCCAGCGCGACCGGGCTGACCTCGCCGTCAAGCAGTCGCTGTGGCTCTCCCTGGCCATCGCCCTCCCCCTGACCGCCGTCTCCTGGGTCTACGCCGAACCGCTCGTGGGCCTCCTGACGAACGACGAGGCGGCGATCCGCCACGGGGCGGGCTACCTCGCCGTGGTCATGCTCTCGCTCGCACCGCGGTTCTGGAGCATGGTCGCCGCGCGGGCCCTCGCGGGCAGCGCCGACACGCGCACGCCGATGTACGTCCGCCTCCTCACGCTCCCGACGAACGTCGTCCTCAACGCCGTCCTCGTCTTCGGACTCGGTCCGTTCCCCCGGCTCGGCGTGGTCGGGGCCGCGCTCGGGACCGTCGTCGCCAACACCCTCGCTGCGGTCGTCTTCCTGGCTCTCCTGGTCTCCGGCCGCTACGCCATCTCGCTCCCGGTCCGGGGCCAGCAGTTCGACCGGGGTCTCGTCCGGGAGATCGTCCGCGTCGCGACACCACTCACGGGGATGCGCCTCGCGCAGTCGACCGCCCGATTCCCGTTCCTGTTCATCCTCGGCCAGATCGGGATCCCCACCGTCTCCGCCTACGCCATCGGCCGCCGGGTGATGCTCCTCGCGCTCATGCCCGCGTGGGGGTACGCGACCGCGGCCAGTACCCTCGTCGGCCAGGCCATCGGCGCCGGCGAGACCGACGACGCGACGGACTACGGCTGGCAGACCCTCCGGATCGGCCTCGCGACGCAGCTCTGCATCGCCACCGTCCTGGTGCTCGCCGCCCGCCCCATCGCCGCCGCCTTCGGCACCCAGCACGTCGACCTGACCGTCGACTTCATCCGCGTGTTCGGCCTGGCTACCGCCGGATTCAGCATCGAGCGCACCATGCGCGGGAGCCTCCGCGGCGCGGGCGACACCCGCTGGCCGCTCTACGCCAGCGTCGTCGGCTCGTACCTCGTCCGCATCCCCGTCGCGGCGCTCGCCCTCCCCACCGCGTTCTCGCTCTCGGTCGCCGGCCTCTCGATCACACCTGGACTCGGCCTCGGCGTGCCCGTCATCTTTCTGGCCCTGCTCGGAGACTTCTACACCAAGGCCGCGATCAATACGAGTCGGTTCTCGACGGGCCGGTGGCAGTCGGTCGCGCGGCGGGCCGGCGTCGGCCACGAGTGAGTCGACGGACTGTCCCACCGCCGTCCGGTTCGTATCAGCAGAACCGAATCCTTAGCTTTAAATCAGGTCCCGGTACAACCTCGGCACGCAACGAATGCGAGTGGGGATTGCAGTGGGGCTCGGACTGGTCTGTCTCGCTTGCGTCGGCGCCGTTGCGGCCGACCAGCCGCCGCTGGCGAGTGCTGGCTTGGACCAGGAGGCCCGTGCGAACACGACCGTTTACCTGGACGCGGGCGGCTCCGTGGACCCCGACGGGTCCATCGAGCAATACGAGTGGATCATCGAGACACCCGACGGGAACACGACGACGCCTGACTGTGCGAACTGTGCGAAGACGTCCTTCGTACCCCAGCAGACCGGGCAGTACAACGCGACCGTGCAGGTGCGCGGTGCGGACGGACTGAGTCGGTCCGACACCCTCTACGTGACGGTCTCCGCGCCGCTCGCGTTGCCATCGGCACCCTCTGGTGGCGGTGGCGTCGGTACCGGCGGCGGTGGCCTCGGCGGTGGTGGGGGTGGAACCTGGAGTGCTGTGGTAGACACAGGTGACGAACTCCTTCTATCAGCACCAAGGGGCAGTGATTTTGTACTTCCCACGCCAGAGGACCCAATTCATATCGATTCCTCGATTATCGAACGGATACGGGAATCCGATGGCGATATACCATTAGAGGCTGTGAGTGCACGCTTCTACGCAAAGGGGTTCACTGATCCTATGATACGTCAAGCTGCCGCCCAATCTGCTTCTGAGGGGAATTCATGCAAATCGTCACGGGGAGAATGCACAACTGTTTTGCCCGATTCTCCTGAAATAACTGAAGAAACACGGGAGAATATGGGTATTTTTGCAGAATATCCGTCTAATTCAAAAACTAATTCAAAGACTATATCTGCACCCAATACGAGGGTGTCCATTGGCGGTGGGATATCAAGAATGCTTCAAACTATTAATAACAATCCACAATCATCGCAAAATTACGAAGAGCCCTCTCATAATGATGACCAGAATGACGATTCAGGATTTTATGACTCAGAATCAGATGTTGTCGATGATGTAACTACCGGCATTGGGTCAGGGTCTTCGGGAACAAGTTCGAGTAGCGGCGGTAGAGAACGAGATCCATCTGACGAAAGTGAATTTGGATCACCTGTTCCGTAAACTTACGAATAAAACTGAACGTCTATGGTAGAACTATATGGAGATAAACAAATCGCTTATTTTGGCATTGACTCTAACTATTTTTGTACTATCTGGATGTGCAACTATATTTGAAAACTCGAGCGGCCAAAATTTGAGCGACTCGTCGACTTCTTCCGGAACAATTGAGACCTCCCTCACACATTCTCAACATGATCAAAGTACTACAAATCCAACATCAACTTCCAAGCAACAACTAGAAAACACTCAAGATGGTGAACGGTTTGCACTCATTGTCGAACGTCTCTTGGACAGGCGTGACGGTACCGATTTTGTTTCGGCGACATCATTCCCGAATGGGACAATTGATTTCACTTTTCAGATTCAGGACGATCGTCCATTATATTGGAGTATGATGGATGGCACACAAGCCATCTCTGCCGTAACATATCATGGAACCTACCAAAATGAAACGTTTCCGAGATATAATGGGACCGATCAACGCCTCCACGAACCAGTTAATATTAGGGTGGCTATGTTGAGTCCTGATGCGAAATATCTTGGATCATTCGAAATTGATCCACAAAAAGCGAGAGAATACCGATCCAATCAAAGATCAGCGTACAAATTCTCAAATGATATTGTCTATTCCTATGAGTCCGACCGCTTCTACAAGCGAGGTAATGTTCAACCGAGCCATTATCTAAATCGCTCAGAATTGTCTATGTGGGCTCGGGATTATGTCTCTCGGACTCGAAATTGGAGTGATGGGCTATTTGATTCCCCATTTCCGACAGATAACATTCGAATGAATTCAAGCTCAAATTATTTACTTCACCAGTTTAACTGGACAAGATCAGAATATGGCCAAGTCGCAGATAGTGCCTATTCAACGTCCTATACTGCCTACTGGCGGACTGCTGGGAGTTCCATGGCCAAGGCTCCAAAGAGGCTCTACATTTATATCGAACGTCCAAATAAAAATAGAAGTTATGCAGCTTATATGAATCGTCAGGATGTCTACATTCTTTTAGAGTCGAACCTGGATCCGGCGAACCGGTCCGCGTATCTAGAACGAGACAAGGGTGGCTTCATTGATAGCGATGAGAATCCATACCGCAACATCTTCTATACGACATCGGAATCAAACGCTACCGAGGACTAGCAGCGAATTTGTTGATTGAAGTAGCTTACTAAAATTCTGGGTTCACGACAACCGATTACTCTCGATGAAAATTCATGCGATGACCCACCGATCGAAGTCTACCTCTAAACCACAACCGATTACTCCCTGCTCCCAGAACCGCGCCCTATGAGCACCCCAACGAAAATCGTCCTCGGTACAGTCGCCGTCTCGCTCGTCCTCGCGCTGTTCCTGGCCGCCAACGTGGCGATGACGACCTAGAGGCGGTCCAGCACGGCGTCGGCGTCGTAGTCGAGCGTCAGTTCCCGCGAGCGACCGCGCCCGTCGACGTCTGTGTAGGTCGCGTCGATGACGTCGAGCTGATCGAGTTTGTTGATGATCTCCGAGTAGCGGGTGTAGCCGAGGTCGGTGCGGTCGTTGAAGACGTCGTAGATGTGGCCGGCCTGCTCGCCGTCGTGCTCGGCGATGACCTCGACCAGCGCGCGCTCGGAGTCGGTCAGTTCCTGGAGCCGACGGGAGAGGTGGACGTACTTCGATGTCTCGAAGGCCTCTTCGACGTCTTCCATGTCGACGGACCGACTGCCGCGCATCTCGGCGTTGAGGCCGGCGCGGCGCAGCAGGTCGATCCCGACCCGGAGGTCCCCGCCCTGGTCGGCGGTCAGTTCGGCGACGCGGTCGAGGGTGGGCGCGTCGACGACGCCCTCGTGAAACCCGCGGTCGACGCGTTCGCCCAGGATCTCCGCGATCTCGCGCACGTCGTAGTTGGGGAAGTAGACGTCCTCCGGGCGGAAGACGCTCTGGACGCGGCCGTCCAGTTCCTCGATGATGTCGAGTTCGAGGTCCGAGGAGATGACGATCACGCCGATGCGGGCGCCGCCCTGTTCCTCGTGGGCGCGGAGGAGCGAGTAGAGGGTGTCAGAGGCCTCGGACTCGTAGAAGAGGTAGTTCACGTCGTCGAGCGCGACCACGAGGACCTCGTCGTCCTCGACGAGTTTGTCCGTCACCTGCGAGAACAGCTTCTTGAAGGAGATGCCCGAGGAGGGGGGTTCGTAGTCGAAAACACCCTCGAAGAGCCGCGAGAAGACCGAGTAGCGCGTCGAGTTGACCTGGCAGTTGACGCGCACGGCCTGGACGCCGGACTGTGCGCGCAGTTCGTCGAAGAGGATGTGGGTGGCAGTCGTCTTGCCGGTCCCTGGTGGCCCCTGGGCCATGACGTTGAGGGGACGCGAGCCCCGGACCGCCGGACGGAGGGCGTACTTCAGCGTCTCCATCTGTGTCTCGCGGTGGAGGAACACCTCGGGGACGTAGTCAATCTCGAAGACGTGCTCGTCGCGGAACACCGACTCGTCCCAGCCGAGCATGTCGTCTCCGGGGTCGCCGCTCATTACTTTCACCGAGCTGTCCACGACACTTGAATGTATTGCAGGGCGGCCACGTGGTACCATCCGATACGGCCGATAACCGCCCGACTGCGACCGGGTCAAATAAAGGCCCCGCAGATCTGCGACACAGGGGAAACGGAGCCGCCGGTCCGAGCAGTATCCGTGATGAAACTCATTGCGACGACACTCGCTGCAGTCCGGCCCGACACCGTTTCCACGGCGTCCGAGGAGGACGACGGCGGAGCCCCAGGAGACACCGAACGCGCGACCGGTGGCGTCCCACGCCCGCGCTGTCGTAACTGCGGGCGGTATTACGACGGCTCAGAGGCCGCCTGTCCACACTGCGGCTCCGGCAACCGTCTTCGGGGCGGGTGGCCGTCCGGGCAGACGCGCCGTCACTGACTCAGACCGGGCCGCCTGCCACCAGATCGGCCATGACGGTTCGCTCGGCGCGGCGCAGCAGTTCCCCGGCGGTCCCGGTCGAACAGTCCAGTTGTGCTGCGACGTCTTCGAGCGTCGCCGACCTGGGCGTGGCGTAGTACCCGACCTCGACGGCCGCGGCCACGGCCGCGAACTGTCGCTGGGTCAACTCCAGGCGTGCGTCGAGACGTCCGGCGTCGAACTCGCCCACGGCTCGCACGTCGACGCCCATCGTCTCCGGGACGCTCTCGACGGCGGACTGGACGGCACCGGCGGGACCAACTGCAGTCAGGCGAATGGCTCCGTCGTCACGGTACTCGACCGGCGGGACGACGAGGAGCCCAGGCTGGCTGAAGGCGTCCGCGAAACTTCGATCGTCGCCGGCCAGGTCGGCGCTGACGTACAGGTAGAACGACTCGTCGGTGCACTCGCTGATCGCGTAGTCCCGGAGGTGGTCGGCGGCGGCGAGCGCGGACTCGTACGGGTCGGTGGGTCCCTCGACGTGGAAGACCATCGCGTGACCGTCGTCGGCGTACCGGTCGCGGTGGAGCAGCCGGGTGACGTCGTACGCGTCGTGCTCGACGACGAACTGGTGCATCCGGTTTCGCTCGTCGGCGGACTGCTCGACGCTCACCTCGAGGTAGCGCATCGCTCGCCAGTCGGTTGGATCGCGTCCCCTAAATATCCCGAGCCGCGCGGCCGCCGCTGAGTCGCCGGTTAGAACTTCTCCAGCAGGCCGGCGTAGAAGCCGTCCTCGTCCTCACCGGCCAGCTTCTCGACGATGAGTTCGGGCGTGGACCGCGCGAGGCGGCCCTTGACCGGCGTCCGGTTCACGACGAGTTCGCCGTCCACGAGCCCCTCGGCCTCGATGCCGTCGACGGCGAGGTCGGTGCCGGCTGCGGCCCGGATCTCGCTGGCGAGGTGGGAGACGAAGACGGCCGTCGCGTCGCGCTCGGCCAGGGCCTCGAGGATGCCCGCGATGATGGTCGCGCTGGCGCCCGGTTCGGTGATGCTCTCCAGTTCGTCGACGAGGACGAGCACCGACCGGTCGGCGCTGACGTCCGTCACGAGGTCGCCGAACTCCCGGAGGGTGGTCTCGAAGGCTCCTGCGTCCAGGGTCCCCTGGCCCTTGTCGTGGTAGTGCAACTCCTCGATCGGTTCGACGCGGGCCGACTCGGCGGGGACGGGGAGGCCCATGTGGGCGAGCGTGACGACCAGTCCGACCAGGTCGAGTAGCGACGTCTTGCCCCCGCTGTTCACCCCGGAGAGCAGCGTGACCCCCGACACCTCGTAGTCGACGGGTTCGACGGACTCGAAGGCCACGTCGAGCAGGGGCGACCGGCCGCCCTGGATTGCGACTCCCTCGCCCCCGAGGTCGGGCATGGTACACTCGAAGTCGCCGGCGAAGCGGGCGACGGCCAGTTCCACGTCGAGTTCGAGGGCGGCGTCCACGAGGTCCGCCGCGGCCTCGCGCTCGGCGGCGAGGTCGCCGGCCACCTCGCGCTTGAGCCGTGCCGCGCGTCGATCCCGGGCCTGGGTCAGCTCTTCGCGGAGCCTCGCGACCGTCTCCTCGTCGTGCTCGACGGGGAAGCTCGGGTCCTCCGGGAAGGCCTGCCGGGCGAGGTCCGCGTGGTCCGAGAGCGCCAGCGCGTCGACGAGGTGGTCTCGGGCGTCGGCGATGGCCGCGTCGTACTCGTCGGCCAGTTCGCGCCGGAGGAGCGAGTCGACGCCGGCGCCCTGTTCGACCAGCGAGAGCAGGTCCGTGCCCTCGATGGTCACGTCGCGCTCCTCGATGGCGTCGCGCAGCCGGTCGTTGGCGACACTCTCGGCCATCGACACCGCCGCGTCGAGGTCGTCGACCGCGGTCGTCAGTCGGTCCAGTTCCTCGTCGCCGGTCGGCGTCCCGTCAGAATCCAGTCGCTCGAGGGCTGCCTCCAGGGTATCGAGGTCCGTCGGCCGATCGAGGTCGGCCTCGCGGTGGACGCGAATCGCCGCCCGGATCGCGTCCCGGTTCGTCGCGAAGAAGGCGAGGACGCGCTCGGGGACGACCTCGACCGGGTCGGCCAGGGCGTTCGGCTCGACGCGGACGTCCCCCTCGACGTCGACGCCCGCGAACTCCTCGTCGAGGGCAACGACGGTCGCGTAGCCCCGCGCGAGCTCTGCCAGCTGTCTCGCGTCGTCGACCAGTTCGACGCTCACCTCCGGGACGGCCTCGGTCGCCTCGGCGTAGGTCTCGGCGTCCGTCGTCGCCAGGGCGCGCTCGCGGACGCGGACGTCGCCCGGTTCGGACAGCGGCTCGACGTCGGCCAGGGCGTCGCGGACGGCAGGGTCGGGGTCGTGGGCCATCGCGCCCTCGGCGAAGGCCCTGACCTCCTCGATGCGCGACACGGAGCCGCTGGGGTAGAGCGTCTCCAGGCGGGCGGCGGCGTAGTCGGTGACCGTCCGGGCTTTGAGAAGCTCCAGGGCGGCCTCGTGGAGTTCCCGGGCGCGGTCGGTCGCGGCGAACCCGCCGGGATCGTCGTGGGTCTCACGGATGGCGGCCCGGGCGATGCGGGCCGCCCGCCCGTCGCTGACGCCGGGAGCGCGGGCGAGCGTGGCGACGTCGCCCTCCCGGAGGGCCCGTTCCGGGTCCTCGAGTTCCCGGAGGGCGTCGGCGGTCTTGGTCCCCACGCCCGGGATCGCCTCGATGTCCATCTATCCGCCCTGTCCGCGCCGGGCGAGAAAAACCCAGCGGGCCCGACCGCCTTCTCAGCCTCGTCTCGGCAGTCGCCCCAGGAGCCGCCCGATCACGCCCCGCGACTCCTCGTCGGCGTCCGCGTCCTCCCCGACGGGAACAGCCACCTCCTCTCTGGCCTCGCTCGCGGCGGCCTGAAGATCGCCCGTCTTGTGGCAGACGGCGACCGTGTTCGCCAGTCGCCGGTACTCGGCCGCGGCGGGGCTCTCCGGGTCCTCGAGGACGCGCGGTTCCGGCGCGTCGGGCCGGTCGTACGTGGGTATCGCGGCGACGACGTCCGTCCCGAGTCGCTCGCCGAGGGCTGCCACGTCCGTCTCCCCGTCGACGCGCGCCACGACGGTTCCGACGACGGGCGCGTCGACGTGCCCCGCCAGATCACGGGTGTTGCCGGCGTCGCCCACTGCGACGTGGTCTGCCGTCGTACACAGCAGGATGCCGTCGGAGAGGCCGTAGGCGACCAGGTTCTGGTGGCTGATCCCCGCCCCGGTGTCGAGCAGGACGACGTCGACCGCGTCGCGAAGCGGGCCGACGACAGTCCGGAGGTTGGCCGGATCGGCGTCCGTCGTGGCCTCCATCCTGTTCCCGCCGGGGACGACCTGGACGCCGGCGGGCCCCGCTCGCAGCACGTCCGCCAGCGTCGCGTTGCCGGCGAGCACTTCGTGGATGCCCGCTTCAGGGCGGACTCCGAGGGTCTGCCCGAGGTTCGCCATCCCGAGATCGACGTCCACGGCTGCGACGTCGAAACCCATCTCGGCGAGCGCGACCGCCACGTTCGCCGTCGTCGCGGTCTTCCCGACCCCACCCTTCCCTCCGGCGAACGCGTAGACGCTTCCCCCCATCGACGGTTCGTCCGACACCGGGGATCACCTAAAGTAATGTCACGATAGGGGATCTAGCGGGTGATTATCCGGCGCACTCTCTGCCGGTGCAACGGGCTTTTGGCCGACGCCCGCCAAATCGGGTCGATGACAGTCCAGGCGAAACTGGCCGCCGCCCGCGACGACCTCGCCGACCGCGAGGGCGTGCTGGTGGCCTTCTCCGGCGGCGTGGACTCGAGCGTCGTCGCAGCCATCGCCCACGACGCCCTCGGGGACGACGCCGTCGCCTGCACCGCCCGGAGCGAGACCCTCCCCGCCGCGGAACTCGACGACGCCCGCCGCGTCGCGGAAGAAATCGGCATCCGCTACGAGGAGGTGACCTTCTCCGAACTGGACAGCGAGGCCTTCCGCCGGAACGACGACGAGCGCTGCTACCACTGCCGGACGATGCGCCTCTCGGCCATGTTCGAGAAAGCGACCGACCTGGGGGTACCGATCGTCTGTGACGGCACCACCGCCTCCGACCCCGGTGAGGGCCACCGGCCGGGCCTCCGTGCCGTCGACGAACTGGACGCCTACTCGCCGCTCCTCGAACACGGTATCACGAAGGACGAGGTCCGCGAGATCGCCCGCGAGTACGACCTCTCGGTCGCCGACAAGCCGTCGATGGCCTGCCTCTCCTCGCGGATCCCGACCGGACTGGAGGTGACCGAGGAGCGCCTCACCCGCGTCGAGAAGGCCGAGCAGTTGCTCCGGACCTGGGGCTTCGAGCAGTTCCGCGTCCGCGACCACGACGGCCTCGCCCGCATCGAGGTCGGCGAGGCGGAACTCGAGGCGGCGCTGGATCCCGACTTCGTCCGAACGGTCCGCGAGCACGTCGCCGACCTCGGTTTCGACCACGTGACCCTGGACCTCCACGGCTACCGGACCGGCAGCGTCAGCCTGGCCGAAGACGCGGCTGACGGCCCGGTGGAGGCGGACGTCCTCGACGCCGACTACCCGACCGACTAGTCCGCCGCGCCACGGGCGGCCCGGTCACCGACGCCAGCGCCAGGCCGCGAGCAGCCCCTCGTAGGCGACGATCAGACCGACCGCCAGGGCGGCCGCTGCACCAGTCGACAGGAGCGTCACGTCGACCACGTCCAGCAAGGCCGGGTTCGGATTCGCGAGGTAGCCCACGACTGCGATGACGAGCCAGACCGGGACCCTGAGCCGGGAGACAACGTCACGGAGCAGTCCCGGCCGTCGGGTCCGCCGCAGGAGGAAGGCGAATAGCTCGAAGAGGACGAGCAGCGCCAGGCCAATCAGGATCGGGGCGGCCCCGGGAATGCCCGCACTCTCGAGCAGGCCGGTGAGCACACCGGGGAGCTGGTCGTAGTACCCCGCCGGGAGGGCGGCGGGGCTCGCGAGGTAGCCGGCGGCGGCCGCGAGCAGCCAGACGATCGGCCGGAGGCTCGCGATCTGGGTCGGTCCCGGCGCCATCGACCCCTCGCCGCTCCAGCGCAGCATGAGCAGCGTCCCCTCGAAGAGGACGATCATCGTCACGGCGACGATGAACGGCGCCATCCCCGTCGGGTCCGGGCTGAAGAGGAAGGCGACCCCGGCGAAGCCCGCCCAGAAGTACAGCCGGCGGGACTCCAGCCAGCGCCGGCTGGTGACGCCCATCATGATCGCCAGCATGACGAACAGGGGGATCTGGAAGATGACCGCGAACATCCCGAGCATCAGCAGAATGAGAGTGAAGGTCTCGCTCAGTCCGAAGGCCACCTCGGCGACGGGCTGGGAGTACCCCAGGAAGTACGTGAAGATCAGCGGGAGCACGAGCAAGTACGCGAAGAGCAGGCCGACCCCGGCCAGGACGAGACTCGTCGGGACCGAGGCCAGGTAGTACCGGCGTTCGTTGGGGTACAGGCCGGGGCGCATGAACAGGTACGTCTGGTAGACGAAGACGGGCAGGGCGGCGACCAGGCCCACGAGCGAGGCGACCTTGAGGCGCGCGAGGATCAGCGCGAGCGGGTGGTACACCCGGGGACAGGCGACCGATTCGGACGGAGCTGGGATCGTCGCGTCCATCGGCACGCCGGGGACGACAGCGCTCCAGACGGCGCCGATCGTCGACTGGGGGCCCCCGCCCGCGACGCTGAGAGTCGGGGCCGGCGGCGGACAGTTCGCCGCGGACCCCGGTAGGAACGAGTACCACAGGAAGTTGATCAGGCGGTCGGCGAAGGGGAAGACGATGGCGCTGACGACGGCCATCAGCAGGATGACGACGCCCAGCCGGCGGATCATCTCCTCGACGTGGTCCGCGAGCGGCATCTCCTGGTCGTCGGGGGCGCCGCCGACGGCGTCGACGTCGCCAGGGTCCCCACCCGCCGGTGGCGGCGTCGGCGTGCCGCTGACGGTGACGTCCTCCTCCCCGTTGCTCATCGGGCGCGGCTTGACAGTGGCCTCTTGTAAGCTTTCTTTTCGGCTCCCGGTCGTGGGCACCCACAGACCACGCTCGGCGGGTCTCCGCCCGATCCGCTACGTCGCGGCATGAATAAATTGATAACAGACACCCGGTAACCTCCGGCGAAGCCATGGCTGGGGCGATCGACGAGGACGCGGCGAGATCCATCGCGCGCGGGCGGAGCGCGGTCGGCGGGCTCCTCTCCAGCGCCCAGTCCCAGCTGAAGAAGGTCTTTCTCGTCTTCGTCTTCGCGATGCTCGTGACCATCTGGGCCCTCCGGGCGTTCGTCTGGGACGCCCTCAAGCGGGACCTGCTCTACGAGCAAATGAGCCAGGAAGTCATCGAGGAGACCTCCGTCGTCGCCGTGACCCCCTTCGACGTCATCCTGCTGCAGATCAAGATCGGCCTGGTCGTCGGCATCCTGGCCGCCGTGCCGGTCCTGATCTGGGTCGGCCGGGACGGCCTGCGCGAGCGCGGTTTCTGGCCGACGGAACACCTGTCTATCTGGAAGGTCTCGGGGGTCGCCGTCTTCACCGTCTTGCTCGGCGTCGGCGGGCTGTTCTACGCCTACGAGCTGTTCTTCCCCCTGATGTTCGACTTCCTGGCGACCAACGCGGTCAACGCCGGGCTGAAGCCGACCTACTCCATCGTGATGTGGACGGAGTTCATCGTCTTTCTCCTGCTGTCCTTCGGGCTCGCCGCCCAGCTACCCCTCGCGATGAGCGCTATCGCCTCGGCGGGCATCGTCCCCTACGAGACCTTCCGGGACAAGTGGCGGTACGCGGTGGTCGGCATCTTCGGGTTCGGCGCGGTCTTCTCGCCGCCCGACCCCTTCACTCAGATCATGTGGGCACTCCCGCTGGTCAGCCTCTACGCCGTCAGCCTCGGGATCACGAAACTCGTCGTCCTGGGTCGGCGCGCCGGCGCGCAGGTGCCGGTCAGGACCGTCCTCCGCGATCGCTGGAACGTCCTCGCGGGAACGTTCGTCCTCGCCGGGGGTGCGATCTTCCTCGGGCTGACGCGCGGGGGCCTCGCCGCGGCCAACCAGGCCCTCGCCGTGATCGGGTCGTCCCGACGCTTCCCGACCGCGAGCGAACTCGAACTGTTCGGCCTCTCGCCGGCGGCGACCGCCGCGGTGTACGCGCTCCTCCTGGCTGCCGTCCCCACCCTCGGTGGCCTCTTTTACTTCCGGATCAAGGCTCTGGAGGCCCGGTCCGTCGCGGCAGGGACGTCCGGAACCGCACCAGCCAGCGCGGGCGAACCCGCCGAGATCGACCTCGACGCCCTGAGTGCGGCGGCCGTCCGCGCCGCGCCGCCGGAGGCCTTTGCCGAACTCACCGAGGCCGAGGCCGTCGAGCACGCCCGGACGGCGATGGAGGCCGACCAGCCCGACAAGGCGGAACTCATCCTGGAGCGCTTCGACGAGGTCCAGGCCGAGCAAGCCGGCGACCAGGCTGGCGAGGAGGGCGAGGCGGCCACCGACGACGAGGAGGGGAACGTCGTCACCTCGACGGTCGCCGGGATGGCCGACGCCTTCAGCGAGGACGAGACGACCGAGGAGGACATCGGCGGCTACTACTACGACATCGCTTTCATCCTCGACTCGCTGACCTCGAAGGCCATCTGGCTCGTCGGCACCTTCATCGTGGTCATGGCCGCGACGTTCGTCTACCTCTACTCCGGCGGGATCGGCGACATCCGGGACTCGTTTTTGACGCACATGCCGCCGAACCTCGCTCCCGACGTCTCCATCGTCACGCTCCACCCCGTCGAGGCGCTGGTCTTCGAGGTCAAGTTCTCGGTGCTCCTGGGTGCCGTCGCCATCCTCCCGCTGCTCGTCTATTTCGCGTGGCCGTCGCTCGAAGAGCGCGGACTCGTCGGGGGCGACCGCAACGTCCTCGCCGTCTGGGGTGGGACCGTCCTGGTCACCCTCGCCGCGGGCAGCCTGGTCGGGTTCTTCTACGTCGCCCCGGCGATCATCTCCTGGCTGGCCGCCGACGCGCTGTCGTCCTCGATGGTCATCGCCTACCGGATCAACAACTTCGGCTGGCTGGTCATCCTGACGACCGTCGGCATCGGCGTCCTCGCCGAGATCCCACTGACGATGCTGCTCTTCCACCGCGGCGGGATCGTCTCCTACGGGACGATGCACCGGCGCTGGCGCGTGTTCGTCGTCGGCGTCTTCGCCCTCGGCGGCCTGTTCACTCCCAAGGGCGTGTTCACGATGTTCATCGTCGCCATCCCCGCCTCGCTGGCCTACGGCGCCGGCCTCGGCCTGCTCTGGCTCTACACCCGCGTCTCCCGCACCCCGGCCCGGTTCCGCGGCGACACGGCCGACTGACCGTCTGCGAGGGGTCGCTTGCCCTGGGACACAGCCGCGCCGTCGACCCGCCTCTCCAATGTTGCCACCTCCGGCCGATTGAAGTATTGTCGCTAAAGTTGGCTACACGTGAACGGACGACCACGTTTAGGTAGAGAAACTGGAGGTATCGTTGCTGTCGTCGCCACGAGAGGTCGATAGCGATGGCCGACGAGGGGACGGAGACCGGGCGAGCGGTCGCGAACGCCCGAGGCGCCGTCGAAGCCGTCCGGACGGCCTCGGAGACCGTCGACGAGCAACTCGCCGCCATCGACGAGCGGGCGGACGAACAGGCAGACGAGATCGCGGTCGTGGACCGGGAAGTCTCTGAATTGAGTGCGACGATCCAGGAGGTGGCCGCGAGCGCACAACAGGTCGCGGCGCGGAGCGACGAGGTCGCCGGGCGGTCGGTCGACGGGCGTGCCGCTGCGGCGGAGGCCCTCGACGTCGTCGAGAACGTCCAGGAGACGAACGAGGCCCTGGCGACGGAGGTCGAGCGGCTCAACGACCGGATCGACACGATCGAGACGGCCCTGGCGGGCATCGACGACATCGCCGAGCAGACCAATCTGCTCGCGCTGAACGCCTCCATCGAGGCCGCCCGGGCCGGCGACGGGAATGGATCCGCAGACGGATTCGCGGTCGTCGCAGACGAGATCAAGGCCCTGGCCGCCGAATCGCAGGACCAGGCCGACACGATCGACGCCGCGCTCGCCGAGGTCCAGCAGGCGGCCGACGAGACGGTCGCCCAGCTCGAGGCCACGACCGAACAGATTCAGGCGGGTGCAGACCACATCGCGGCCGCCATGGCGGAGATTGACGCCGTGGCCGCCGCCGTCGAGGACACCGCGTCGGACGTCCAGGACGTCTCGAGGGCGACCGACGAACTGGCCACGTCCAGCGAGACCATCGCCGCTCGCTCTGAGGACGTCGCCGAGCGGGCCACCGCCATCGACCGTCGCATCGGCCAGATACGCGACGCGCGTGGCGAACAGACCGTCATGCTCCGGGAGGCCGAGACCGCCCTGTCGTCGGTCGAGCGGGACGGCGCCAGTGGCGAGATCCCGACGGACATCGCCCTCCTCGACGACCACGGCGGCGGCCTCGTGGCCGGGGGCCAGAGCGTCGTGACCTACGACGGTCGGGTCTCCGTCGACGACCTCGTGGCGACGATGGTCGCGTCCGCGCTCGACGCGGGTCTGGCCGTGTCCCTGACGCCGACGCCGACCCTCGACCGCGCCACCCTGGCAGCGGCCGTCGACGACCGCGACGGCCTGTCGTCGACGATGGACGCCGACCGCCTCTTCGTGCTCGACGCCTTCGACACCTGGGAGTCGGGCCCGGCCGTGTTCGACCTCGGGACGCGCTCGCTCGGCGAGGTCAACCGCGAGACGGACCGCCGCCGAGACGCGCCGCTCCTCGTCGTCGGGAACGTCGCCGGCGAGTGTGCCGTCCTCGGGGAACGCGAGGCCCGCGCCGCCCGATACGAGAACGACGGCGACGTCTTCGAGCCGGGCGACACGGTGGTCAACGTCGTCGACGAGACCGCGATCGACGACGCCTTCGCGGCCTTCTACGCCGGCGCGGCGGACCAGGTCCTTCGCGTCGAGAAGCGCGGAAACGGCCGCCGACTGACCCTCGTCCGGTCTCCGGGAGTCACGAGCGAGCCGACGGCCCGACTGGACGCCTCGCGGCCGAGTCGGGTCGCTTCCGAGGGGGACTGACTCCGGCTTCGCGGCGGTTCGGTTGTCCAGCTCCGATGCCGCCGCGATAGGAACGCTGCCGCCGATCGAACCGGCCACCGGCGGCGACGATCCCGCAAATATATTATCCGAGTACCCCTCCAGTCATCCATGCCGAAGATCAGCGTCGAAGTGCCCGCCGAACTCCTCGCGGACATCGACGACCACGTCGGCGAAGAGGGCAAGTTCGTCAACCGCAGCGAGGCGATCAGGGCGTCGATCCGGAAGACGCTGGACCAGCTCGACGAGATCGACGCGCGGCAGGGACGACTCGACGGGGGCGAGGACACGTGAGCGCCGACGCGGCGAGCGACAATCCCGCCGGATCCCTGTCCCGCTCCAGGCTGGCCCTCGCGGCGCTGTTCGTCACCGCGCTCGTCGCCAGTCAGGTGACGGCGTCGAAGATACTGGCCTTCTCACTGCCGGTTTCTCTTCCGGTGACCGGTTCGATCCTCCTCGTTCCCGCCGCGGTCTTCGCGTACGCCCTGACCTTCTTCGCTTCGGACTGCTACGCCGAACTGTACGGCAGGCGGGCCGCCCACGAACTCGTCAACGTCGCCTTCGCGATGAACTTCGTGCTGCTGGCACTCGTCTGGCTGGCCATCGCCGCGCCGGCCTTCGCCAACTCGCCCGTCGGCGGCAGCGAGTTCGCCGCCGTCCTCGGGCCGAGCACGGGCATCGTCGCCGGGAGCCTGCTCGCCTACATCGTCAGCCAGAACTGGGACGTCCTCGTCTTCCACCGCCTCCGCGAGGCGACCGACGGCGACGCCCTCTGGCTCCGGAACGTCGCCTCGACGGCCTCCTCGCAGCTGATCGACACGGTCATCTTCATCACCGTGGCCTTCGTCGTCGTCCAGGGCGTTCCGCTCGACCAGGCGGCCGGCCTGCTCGTCGGCCAGTACGTCGTCAAACTCCTGATCGCCCTGCTCGACACGCCCTTCGTCTACCTCGTCGTCGGCCTCGTCCGCGGCCGGGGGTCGGACGTCGGCCCCGTCACCGCCGACTGACTCCCCTCACTCGTCGATCCGGGTCGCGAAGCCGAACCGGGGCTTCACGTCGTCGACCCTGACGCGGACCGTCTCGCCCTCGCTGGCGCCTGGCACGAACAGCGTGTAGTCCTCGACCTTCGCCACCCCGTCGCCCTCGCTGCCGGTGTCGACGACCTCGACCTCGTACTCGTCGCCCTCGCGGACCGGCCCCGTCAGCCGCCCCTTCGCCACGAGGTAGAGTTCGGAGGACTCGTCGCGCGACGCGTCGGGCCGGACCTGGCGGACGTACTCGAACTCGCTTTCGACGTCCGCTTCGAGGTCGGTCAGGTCCCGGCCGTCGAAGACCTTCACCGCGAGGTCGCCGCCGGTGTCCAGCACGTCGAGCGCCACCTCGAAGGCCTGGCGGGCGAGGTGGACCGAGCGCGCGTGGTCGAGGTCGTAGTCGCCGCTCATGTTCGGCGCCATGTCAGAGAGGACCACGTCGACGGGGCGGGCGTCCGCGTCGCCGCCCACTGCCTCGACGATCGCATCGACCGTCTCGTCCTCCGTGATGTCGCCCCGGATCGTCTCGACCGGTGCGTCCGGGTCCTCGAGGGCGTCGATCCGCTGGCGGTCGACCCCGATCACGCGCCCGTCGCTCCCCACGCGCTCGGCGGCGACCTGGAGCCACCCGCCCGGGGCCGCCCCGAGGTCGACGACCGTGCGGCCGTTGCCGAGCAGCCCCGCGGTTTCGTCGAGCTGCTGGAGCTTGTAGGCCGACCGGGCGCGGTAGCCCTGCTGTTTGGCCTTGTTGTAGTACTCGTCGCGGCCCGTCATGTCTCCCTCACCGGATTCGGTGACCTGGGGCCGGCAGGACCTGCGGATGGATTCGCGATCATACCAGTGGAGAGGCGGTCTATCCGGAAAGGCACATCGAATACTCTGGTCGCGTGTCGGCGTTCGTAGTCACGGGCGTCACCCCTCCCACCGGAACATTGTTGTATCGTTAGAAGAGACATGTATCGGATGACGGGACAAAATGGAGGGGGTACTGGGGCGGACGGGGTCACCGTCGAACTACCGATACCGGCGACCGATCCCGACCTGTTTCGTCACACGGCGACTGACGCCGTCCTTCGTCTCCTGGTCGACAATCCGTACGAACAGTTCACGATCCGCGAACTCGGACGGCTCACGGACAACGCGGCCCAGTCGGTCAAGCGGGCCGTCGACGTCCTCGAAGCCAATGGGCTGGTCGACGTCGAGGCCGAGGGCAACCGCCGGCTCGTCGGCATCGACCGGACTCGGGTTACAAAGCCCGACGATCCCATTCTACACATTCCTCAGCCGGAGTTCCAAAGGCCTGTCCGCGCGGCACTCGATCGAATCCGATCCGAGTTGGGTGCGGTGCAGGGCGTCCTCGTGTTCGGCAGCGTCGCTCGGGGCCGGGCTGACCGCCAGAGCGACGTTGACCTCTGGGTGCTCGCTGGCGACCGTGCCGACCAGCACCGCGCCAACGAACTCGCGAAACAACTCGGACAGGAACGATTCGACGGGGACCGGTACGAATTTCAGATCCTCGTCGAGACGCCGGCGTCGGCGAAGAGCCAGGGCGATCGCCTCGCAGCGGTGTTCGCCGATGCGATTACGCTGGTGGACAGCGACGCGCTCCGCGACCTCAAGCGGGAGGTGCTGAGCGATGCCTGACGAACCCGCCGACCTGAGCGAGGCGGTTTCGCGAGCCGAGGACGCCTTCGCAGGGCAGTTCGGGCGACCCGACTACGAGGCGTGGCTCGATCCGGACGAACACGACTCCGACGTGATCCAACTCCGGAAGGCATGTCGTCTCCTCGGCGCATGTCGCCTGCTCCGTGACCACGACGGGTACCACACCAGCGTGATCGAGATGTCGTTCGCGGCTATCGAGCGAACGCTGGAGTTCTACGCCCTCACCGCTTCGAACGACACGATCGACGACTTCCGGGAGGGTCACGTTCGCGCCTACGACCGCGGTGCCGAGCTTCGCCTCGTCACGGCAAACACTGCCCGACGACTGAAGCAACTGTACCGCGACAACCGCGCGGCGGCCTACTACCGCGAGACGGTCGCCGCCAGTCACCAGGCCGACGCGATGTTCGACCTCGCGGTCACCATTCACGACCACGTCGCGAACTTCGCACAGGTATCACACGAGTGCCGGTGCCAGCACCAGTGATGCTGGCCGTGGGCCCACAGTGATCTGGAGAGATCCGTGCCCGCCACCTCTCTTCCAACAGTGAGCAACCAACGGCGCTCGGCTCGCCCGACTCGACGGGCCCGTCGGTCAGACGGGATCCCCGGGCGGCTGCGCTGCTGGCTCCGCAGACGGCGGTCCAGCGAGCACAGATTAAATCGACGTCGCCTCACTCGAACCGGTCGGGTTCGATCCGGGACAGCCGCATCGCGTTGCCGGTCACACCCAGGCTCATCCCCATGTCCCCGACGACGACGGCGACGGCGACGCTCACCAGCCCGAGGGGCACGCCCAGCGCGAGCAGGAACTTCACGCCGAGGCTGCCCCAGACGTTCTGCCGGATCACGCCGTTGGCCGTGTGCGACAGCGAGTAGAGGTACGGTAGCTTCCCCACGTCGTCGCCCATGAGTGCCACGTCGGCAGTCTCGAGGGCGGTGTCGGTCCCCGCCGCACCCATAGCGACGCCGACGTCCGCCGTCGCGAGCGCGGGCGCGTCGTTGATGCCGTCGCCGACCATCGCGACTTCGCCGTCGGTCGCCTGGAGTTCCTCGACGGCGTCGACCTTCTCCTCGGGGAGGAGTTCGGCGCGGTACTCGTCGACGCCCACCTGCTCGGCGATGGCCCGCGCCGTCCCCTCGTTGTCGCCGGTCAGCATCACGACGCGCTCGACGCCCAGCTCGTGCAGGCGCTCGACGGACCGCTTCGAGACCGGCCGCACCTCGTCGGCGATGGCGATGGCGCCGAGCAGGTCCGTCTCCGTTCCCACGAGGACGACCGTCTTGCCCTCCGCTTGCAGTCTCGCGAGGTCGTCTCCGACGGCCGCGTCCCCCTCGGTCGCCGCGGAAACGGCGCCACCGTCGGTGGCACGGCGCGCTCGCGAGAGGTCGACGCCGAGGTCCTCGAACAGCGCCGGCTTGCCCGCATAGTACGTCTCGCCGTCGACGTCCGCCCGGACGCCCTTGCCGGTCAGGCTCTCGAAGGACGTCGGTTCCGGCAGGTCGCCCGCGTTCGACTCCTCGGCGCGGGCGAGAATCGCCGTGGCGATCGGGTGCTCGCTGCGTCGCTCCAGGGCGGCGGCGTACCGGAGCAGCGTCGCCTCGTCGGCGTCGCCGGCGGGCACGACGTCGGTCACCGCCAGTTCGCCGCGGGTGAGCGTGCCCGTCTTGTCGATGGCGACCGCGTCGACCTCGCCCATCGCCTCCAGGTGGGTGCCGCCCTTGATGAGGACGCCGTTCTTCGCGGCGCTCGTGATGCCCGAGACCACGGAGACCGGCGTCGAGATGACGAAGGCACACGGGCAGGCGATCACCAGCAGGGTCAGCCCGCGGACGAACCAGGTTCCCCAGTCGCCGGCGAAGGTGACGGCGTACCCCGCGATCCCCACCGAGACGGGATCCGCGATGAGCAGCGGCGGGACGGCGGCGGTCAGGATCGCGAGCACGACCACGACCGGCGTGTAGTAGCCGGCGAAGCGGTCGACGAACTGCTCGGTCTCGGTCCTGTCCGCCTCGGCGCCCTGGACCATCTCGATGATCCGCGCGAGCGTCGAGTCGCCGGCGGTCGACGTGACCGTCACCTCGAGGTAGCCCTCCTCGGTGATCGAACCGGCGAAGACCTCGTCGTTCGTCGTCTTGTCGACGGGGACGCTCTCGCCGGTGATCGGCGACTCGTCGACGGCGCTCTCGCCCTCGCTGACCGTCCCGTCCAGTGGAATCTTCTCGCCGGGCCGGACGACCACCGTCTCGCCCACCGCCACCTCCTCGGCGGGGACCGTCACCTCCTCGCCGTCGCGCTTCACGGTGGCCTCGTCGGGCGATAGCTCCATCAACTCCCGGAGGGAGTCCCGCGCCCGGTCCATCGCGTAGTCCTCCAGCAACTCCGCGATGCTGAACAGGACCGCCAGGGTCGCCGCCTCGACGAAGTACCCGATGCCCGTCGCGGCGACGATGGCCGTCCCCATTAGCAGGTCGATGTCCAGGCTCCGAGCCCTCGCGGAGTAGTATCCGCTGCGAACGACGGGGAGCCCGCTGGCCGCGACCGCGCCAAGGAAGAGTACGTCCGCCAGGTGGAGGGGATAGTCGAGGACGCTCGCGACGTGGGCGTTCGCTCCCGTCAGCAGGAACTCGAAACCGAGCCCGAGCGTGACCAGCACGGCGCCGAGCCAGGTCTTCTTCGCCCGCGGACTCGTCCAGACCGCCGTCGGCGGCGCCACGTCGACGCCGCCACCGTCGTTCGGACCGTCGCCGTCGTCTCCGTCGGACCCGCCGGCCACCTCGTAGCCGGCGCCCTCGATGGCCGCGACCACGTCGCCCTCGCTCGTGCGCGCCGGATCGTACGTGACGCTCGCCGTCCCGGCGGTCGGCTGGAGGGAGACGTCGACGACGCCGTCGACGCGCTCGAGACTCGTGTCGACCTTCCGCGCACAGGACGGACAGTCCATCTCCGGGACCCCCAACCGGGCAGTCAGTTCCTCGCCCCGGCCGCCACCCGGCGGTCCGCTACCGTCGGATTCGTCGTCGGTCATCGCTTCGACCTAGGAACGTCACGTCGATAAGCCTTGGTTGGAACGTTCCAACTGACCTCCGTCTCAGAGGTGCGTCGACGGCCCGTCGGCGATACCGTCGTTCGCGACGTGGCGCTTCGCCAGCCACTCTTCGGCCCGGCGGAGCCGGTAGGTCAACGTGGACCGGGGGACGTCGAGGTGGTCGGCGAGGTCCGCGACGTCGACCTCGCGGGGCGACTCGTAGTAGCCGTGCTCGACGGCGGCCCGCAGTGCCGCCTCCTGCTCGGGCGACAGGCCGTCGGCGCTTGCGGTCGCCCCCTCACCGCTCGAGGCTGCGTCGCCCGCCCGCAGCATCTCCATCGTGGCGCAGTCACCGACCGCCCGCGCCACCTCGTCGAAGAACGCCGCCTCGTCGCCCTCGCCCGAGTGGACGACGCGCCAGGTGTAGTGGCGCCCCTCGTGGCGCGTCTCGAACAGGACGCCGTCGCCCAGGTGACCGCGGGCGATGTGTGGCACCGACGCGCAGTCCGGCGTGCGCTCCCAGCGGGAGTAGAGGACGAGTGCGTCGTCGGTCCGCTCGAGGACCTCCGTCGTCTGGGTGGCGCCGCAGTGGTCGGTCGCGAGGCAGTCCGCGTAGTAGTCGCCAGCCAGGAACGCCCGCTCGACGTCGTCCAGCGCCACGGACGTTCCGGTCGCGTGGTCGACCCGCCAGAGCCGCTCGTCGGTGGCGTGCAGGGAGAGCGACCGGATCCGGGCGTCCGGATGGTCGGCCAGCGCGTCGGCGACCCTGTTGCACCCGGGCTCGTACTCCAGGGCGAAGACGAGGTCGCGCATGCCTCCGTTCGGGCCCGGTGGGACATAATTGACCGGTCCTCGCCGGGGCCTACGCGGACTCGACGAGGAGCGACTCGAGGACGAACTCGTCGATCGCCCGCCTGGCCTCCTGGGGCGCGTCGTCGTGCCCGAGCGCGAGCTTGCGACCGCGGGCGGCGTGGATCGCGTCAGTGATGTGCTGGCCCACGCGCTCGGCGTCGACCTCGCGGAAGACGCCCGCCTCGATGCCCTCCTCGACGACCTCGGTGATGCTGCCACGGATCCGCCCGTAGTGCTCGTTGAAGATCTCGCGGTGGCACTCGTCGTTCTGGGCCCGGGTGAACAGCTCGTGGTAGACCTTCATCCGGTCCCAGTGGCCGAACTCCTCGAACCCGGGCCCGAAGAGACACTGGTCGACCCGCGCCTGGAGTTCCTCTAGCGGCGGTGCGTCCGAGTCGACTTCGACGCTGCCCTCATACTGGTCGAGGACGTACTCGAGGAAGTGAGACAGCAGGTCGTACTTGCCGTCGAAGTGGTAGTGGATGACCTGCCTGGTCATGTCCATCTCCGCGCCGATGTCGCGCATCCTGAGGTCGCCGTAGCCGTGCGTGCTGAGGGCCCGAAAGGTCGCCTCCATGATCTCCTCGCGCGTGTCGGTCGGCATCGCGTCCTCGTCCGGGCGACTCATGTACTGCCAACACGGCCTGTCTCGGTTATAGGGCTTGTTCTCCACAGACCGGGCGTTTACCACACGGTAAATTATTTACAACCCCGGAGCGAACCACTGGTCGTCTATGACAGACACTCTCATACAGGGGGGCACGATCGTCTCGCTGGATCCGGACGTCGGGGAACTGGACGACGGGGACGTCCTGATCGAGGACGGCGAGATCGTCGAGATCGGTCGCGGCCTGTCGGCCTCGAACGCCGAGGTGATCGACGCCTCGGACCACCTGGTCCTCCCGGGCTTCGTGGACTCGCACATTCACCTCGCCCAGACCCAGGTCAGGGGCATCGCCGGGGACTGGTCGCTCATGGGCGAGTACTTCGAGCACATGCTCGGCAACATCACCGGGCTCTACGGGCCCGAAGACATGTACCTCGGCGGCCTCTTCGGCGCGTTCGAGAAACTGTACACGGGAACGACCACGGCACTGGACTGGTCGTACCCCAACTCGCTCGAACACGGCGAGCGGGCCCTCGACGCGCTCCAGGACGCCGGCCTGCGCGCGGTGTACACCTACGGACCGCCGGGCGACGACGCGGCGAAGTGGTGGTACGAGAGCGACGTCGGCCTCCCCGAGGACAACATCCGCGAACTGTACGACGGGACGATTCGCGACCACGACCTGCTCAGTCTGGCGCTCGGGCTCCGCGGGCCGGACTTCTGCGTCGACGAGACGGCCCTCGCGGACCTCGAACTGGCGCGCGACCTGGACGCCCTCGCGACCATTCACATGGGGGCCGCGCTGTGGCCGTCGTCGGTCTACGGCGACGACTACCAGGGCTTTGGCTGCCTGAAAGACGAACTCGGCCCCGACGTCAACGTCGCCCACGCGAACCACTTCTCGCAGGCGGACGTCCAGCACGCGGTCGACGCCGGCGCGTCCTTCTCGTCGACCCCGGAGGTCGAGATGCAGATGGGCCACGGCATCCCGGTCACCGACAAGGTCCTCGAGGCCGGCGGGCGACCGGCGTGGGGCGTCGACGTCTGTTCGAGCGTCAGCGGGGACATGGGCGACCAGATGCGCATCGGCCTGCAGCTCCAGCGGATGTTCGACAACCAGGCGGTCCTCGAGGGCGACGAGGAGGTGACCGAAGTGAGCATCTCCTGTCGGGATACGCTGGAGATGGCGACCATCGAGGGCGCGCGGGCCCTCGGCCTGGAGGACGAGATCGGGACGCTCACGCCCGGGAAGCGCGCCGACATCGTCATGCTTCGGACGGACGACTTCATGACGGCACCGGCCCACTCGCCGGTCCAGACGGCCGTCTTCCAGTCCGATCCGTCCCACGTCGACACCGTCCTCGTCGACGGCGAGGTCGTCAAGCGCGACGGCGAACTGCTGAATCCGCTCGTCGACGAGGAGTTCGATCGCTTCGTCGAGTCCGGCCGGCGCCTCGTCGACGAGGCTGGCATCGAACTATGACGAGCCGCGACCCGGGCGCGGGTACCCGTCGGCCCGCCGCGAGGACCCACCATGCGACTCGGCCAGTATAGCGCCGACGACGCGGCGGACCTCTGGACGGGCGTCCGACTCGACGACGAGACGGTGGTCGACGTGCCACGGGCCGGTGCGGCCGCGGGCGTCGACCTCCCGCGGACGACGACGGACCTGCTCGCCACCTGGGAGTGGCGATCGAAGGTCGACCTCGCCGTCGAGTACGCCACGGAAACGGGAACCGGGCTCCGCGACCCCGACGGTCTCGACCGACACGCGCCGATTTCCGACCCCCAGAAGGTCGTCTGCGTCGGCCTGAACTACCGCGACCACGCCGAGGAGGGCGACAATCCGATCCCGGACGAACCGGTGCTCTTTGCGAAGTTCCCGACGGCGGTGACCGGCCCCGGCAGTGAAATTTCCTGGGACCCCGAGTACACCGCACAGGTCGACTACGAGGCAGAACTGGTGGTGGCAATCGGGGACACAGGGCGCCGCGTCGACGCCGACGAGGCCAGGGACCACGTCGCCGGCTACCTCGTGGGCAACGACGTCTCGGCGCGCGACCTCCAGCACGGCGACGGCCAGTGGGTGCGCGGCAAGAGCCTCGACACCTTCGCGCCGATCGGCCCCGAACTGGTCACCCGCGACGAGGTCCCCGACCCCCACGACCTGGACATCTGGACCGAGGTCAACGGCGAGCGCCTCCAGGACTCCTCGACGTCGAACCTCGTCTTCGGTATCGACGAACTCGTGGCGTTCTGCAGTCGGGCCTTCACGCTCCGGCCGGGCGACCTGCTGTTCACCGGGACGCCGCCCGGCGTCGGCGTCTACCGCGACCCGCCGGTGTTGCTCGGCGACGGCGACCGCGTCACGGTCGGCGTCGAGGGCGTCGGCGAACTGACGAACACGTGCGCGTACCGGTGAGGCCGTGGGAGACGGCACCCGCGGCACTCCGACGTTTACCAGGCAGTAAAACTATTGTGGAGCCCCGCGAGCGTGGCTGCATGGACGAGCAGACTCTAGAGGACGGGAACGTCGTCGAGGCGCTCCGGTCGGCGAACCGGCGGGAGGACTTCAGCGCACGCCGCCCCAGCCAGTACACGAACTGGATCGACGAACAGCTCTCCTGGAAGGAGACCTGCTACGTGGGGAGCTGGTCGACGTTCGCGAACCTCAAACTCGAGGGACCGGAGGCCATCGACCTGCTCGCCGACTTGAGCATCAACTCCTTCACCGACTACCCGGTCGGTGGGGGCAAACACCTCGTCCAGTGTGACGAGGACGCCAACGTCGTCGCCGAGGGCGTCCTGGTCCGGGAGGGCGAGGAGACGTTCGTCGTCCACGGGGTGCCGTGTTACTGGACCGCCTACAACCTCGGACGCGGCGACTACGACGCCACCTGCGAGTTCCGGGACACGTTCAACTACGGGATTCAGGGCCCCAACTCGATCGAGGTGCTGGACGCGCTCGCGGACCACTCGCTGCGCGACGTCGGGTTCATGCGCTCCGGAGAGATCGACATCGCCGGCGTCGACGTGACCGCCGTCCGGTTCGGGATGTCGGGCGAAATCGGGTTCGAGCTCCACGGCCCCGGCGAGCACAGCGAGACGGTCTGGAACGCGATCCTGGAGGCCGGCGACGAGTACGGCATTCGGCGGCTGAGCTCGGGGACCTCCTCCATCAACCAGCTCGAGTCCGGCATCCCGTCACGGGTGCGCGATTTCGTCTCCGCCATCTTCGGCGCGGAGATGGCCGACTACCGGGCGTTCCTCCGCGAACACCAGACGCGGGACCTCATCACCCACGCCGTGGAGGGGAGCTTCGAGACCGACGACCTCACCGACTACTACCGGACGCCGGTGGAACTGGGGTGGGACCGGTACACGGAGTTCGACCACGACTTCGTCGGTCGGGAGGCACTGGAGGCGGAGGCCGCCGACCCACGGCGGGTGCTGGTGACGCTGGAGTGGAACGAGGACGACGTCGTCGACGTGTACGCGTCCCTGTTCCGGGACGGGCCGACGTGCAAGTTCATGGAGATGCCCCACCAGCAAAAGCGGGCGATGATCGCCGACCGCGTCCTCGTCGACGGCGAGGACGTCGGCGTGGCGACCATGCGCGGGTACAGCTACTACTTCCGCCAGATGCTCTCGCTGTGCACCATCGACGTCGAACACAGCGACCCGGGAACGAAAGTCACGGTGCTCTGGGGCGAGGGCCCGAACCCGACGAGTCCCACGGTCGAGGACCACGTCCAGACGGAAGTCCGCGCCACGGTCGCAGAGACGCCGTACAAGCAGGACCGGCGGCGGGCCGACCTCTCTGCGGCCGAGTAGGGCCGACGACGCCGAGCGCGGGGGCCCGGTCGATCCACCGACCCCCTCACTCGCCGATACCGAAGACCTCGCGGGGGTTCTCCAGGACGACCCGTCGGATGTCCGCGACGTCGACGCCGAACTGGTAGAGTTCGAGCACGGCGCGCTTGACGGAGCGCACGTCCGACCGGATGACGTTCGCGGCGTCGGTCTCGACCATTAGGCGCTCCGGGCCGTACTCGTCGATGGCGTTCGCGACGGTCTCGGGCGTCACGCCGCTGAACCACGACTGGCCGAGGGTGAAGCTCACCCGGCAGTCGGTCTCGTCCATGAGGTAGGCGAGGTTGTTGTCGTCGGCGTGCGAGGCGACGATCCGTTCCTCCGGTAGTCCCGCGTCGTGCGCCGCTCGGACGTCGATTTTCACCGCCTCCAGGGCCGGATTTTCGCAGTCGAGCACGGGTTCGGTGCCGAAGGCTGCGTTCTTCTCGTACCCGGGCGTTCCCGCGCCCGGCCGGTAGGACCGGTCCGCCGCGCTCGCCTGGTTCGGCGTGTGGAGGATGAGCGGGAGGTCGTGTGCGTCGGCGAGTTCCATCTGTGCCTCGACGACGGCCCGCTGCCCGTCCAGGTCCCACGCTTCGACGTGCTGTGTGGGCGTCACGCCGGTCTCGCCGATCGCGACCACCTCGTCGAGAGCGCAGTAGTCGTCCATCGACGCGACGAGGTCCGCGGGGTTCTCGACGCGGACGCCGGTGTGGATGCCGAGGCCGAGGTTCGCCTCGAAGAAGTGATCGCGTTCGATGGCCCGGCGGCGGTTGATCGCGTCGTCCCAGAGGAAGCGGACGTCCTCGGCCCGCACCGGTTTGTAGGGCGTCCAGTGGTATCCCGAGGCGACCATGACCATCGACCGACAGCCCGAGAGCGCGTAGTGCTCGCGGTCGCCCCACGAGAGCGTGTGTGCGTGGTTGTGGACGTCGATCCAGGGGAGGTTCAGCAGGTCAGCGGGACTTTCGTCTTCGCGGTTTCCGGCGTCGCTGTACGCTGCGTCGGTCGGGCGCTTCGTGGGATGTGGTGGGGTCATGAGCGATGGTGTGACACGGCGCCCAGCACGGACGCTACCTCCCGCCAGGTCGGCGCTCGTGGAGTGTTTTACGGCCTGGTAAATATTTAATAGTGTGCCACTCGCTCGCATCATACATGGCTCTCCTGATTGGCACGGACGAGGGGCTGTTCCGGGTGGCGGGGATTCCGTTCGAGCAGGGTGAGGCGGAGGCGGTTCTCGACTGTGGGGTCGTGACGGCGGTCCGGACCTTCGACCACACCGACGGCGTCTTCCTCGCGTCCTCGGAGGGCGCCTTTCGATCCACTGACGGGGGCGAGACGTGGGAGGACCTCGGTGTCCCCCTGGGCGACCGATTCTGGCACGCTGGCGAGAGCGAGGTCTGGTCCATCCTCGCCACGCGGGACGGGGCGCTCTACGCCGGCACGAACGACCCCTACCTCTACCGGTCGGTCGACGACGGCGAGACCTGGATGGAACTGACGGGCTTTCGCGACCTGCCGTCGCGGGGCCACTGGGAATCCCCGATCGATCCCCACTACGCCCGACTTCGGGCGCTGGAAGCGGTCCCCGGCCGCCCCGAGCGACTGATCGCGGGCGTCGAGGCCGGTGGCATTCACCTCAGTGACGACGGCGGGCAGACCTGGCGCGACCGCCGGGACACCATCGTCGACGACGTCCACCAGGTGCTCCCCATCTCGGAGGACGTCTGGCTGGCGACGACGGGCTACCTCGATCACAACCTGGAGAACCTCGGCCTGGGCCACGCCGTCGGGGAGGGCGGCCTCTACCGGACGGTCGACGCCGGCGACTCCTGGACGAGGATCGACCGCGGCAACGACTTCTCGTACGTCCGCCGCGTGTTCGTCCACGACGGGACGGTCTTGTTCTGCGGCGGCGAGGAGGCACCGCCCGCGTGGGTGAACGACGACCACGAGGCCGCGCTGTTCGAGTCGACGAACTTCGGCCGCGACTTCGAGCGCGTCTCGTACCCGGGCGAGCCCCACGAGGTGATCGAGACGTGGACCGTCCACGACGGGACGGTCGTCTGTGGCTCCGGCCTCTTCGACGTGCCCGACACCCGGGACGACGTCGCGGGCCGGCTCATGCGCCGCGACGACGACGGCTCCTACCACACGGTCGGTCGACTGGCCTCGAACGTCAGCCGGATCGCCGCCATCTGACCACCATGACCACGAACGACCCACCCTCGGCGGTCGGCCGCGCGCTGTACAGCGGAATCCTCGCCTACATGGCGATCGACGGGTTCCGGAACAACGAGAAGCGAGTGCAGATCGCAGCCCAGAGCGGTGTCCCGCTCCCGGAGGTCGCTGTCCCGTTCGCGACGGCCCTGCTCCTGGTCGCCAACCTCGGGATCCTCTTCTGGAAGTACCCCCGCGCGTCGGCGACGGCACTGATCCTCTTTTTCCTCGGCACCACGCCGGTCATCCACAACTTCTGGGCGATGGACGGCGAGGAGCGCCAGGGCAACAAGATCAACTTCCTGAAAAACTGCGCGCTGCTTGGCTGTAGCCTCGTCCTGCTCGACGAGGCGACGGCGGACGACTGAGACCGCTGTCCCGGTCCGTCCGACCGCACCCGGGTCCCGCCCCACTCACTCGTCCTGTTCCGCGTGACCGACGAACCGCGACTCGTCGACCGGCTCCAGGCCCTCGGCTTCCAGCCGTCGGTTCTCCTGTTCGACGCGGGCCGCGAGCAGTCGCTGGACCTCCCGCATCCGGAAGCCGATCGTCCGGAGTTCGTCCCGGTCTTCGGCTCGCCGCTGGGGTGTGTCGCCGCGGTCTGCCGACTCGGTGTCGCTCATACGCGAGTCGTCGCGGTCCGGAGCCTTGAAACGGGGTAACCAGCGTCACGCCAGGACAGTGAAGTCTTTATACCGGATGGGGCCGAATCCCGCGCCAAGATGTTCGACGCCATCGTGAGCGCGCAGACGCTCCAGTCTACCCTGGGCTCGGTCGGCGTGCTCGTCGACGAGTGCAAGATCCACCTCACCGAGGACGGCCTGGAGATCCGGGCCGTGGATCCGGCGAACGTGGGGATGGTCGACCTGACCCTGGACGCGGCCGCCTTCGAGTCCTACGAGACCGACGGGGGACTCATCGGCGTCAACCTCGTCCGCCTCCAGGACATCGCGGCCATGGCTGACACCGACCAGCTGGTCCACCTCCAGCTCGACGAGGAGACCCGGAAGCTCCACATCTCCATCGACGGCCTCGAGTACACCCTCGCGCTCATCGACCCCGAGTCGATCCGCGAGGAGCCCGACCTGCCGGATCTCGACCTCCCGGCGACCATCGTCATCGAGGGCCGCGACATCGACCGCGCGGTCACCGCCGCGGACATGGTCTCCGACCACATCGAACTCGGTGTCGACGAGGACGCGGCCGTCTTCTACGTCTCCGCGGAGGGCGACACCGACGACGTGCACCTCGAACTCGACGGCGAGGACCTGATCGACCTCGTCCCGGGCGAGGCCGCGTCGCTGTTCTCGCTCGACTACCTCAAGGACATGAACAAGGCGATTCCCTCCGACGCCGAGGTGACCGTCGAACTTGGCGAGGAGTTCCCCGTCAAACTCCACTACGACGTCGCCGAGGGTCAGGGTCGCGTCACCTACATGCTCGCGCCGCGCATCCAGAGCAACTGAGCCCGCACCAGTGGGAAGGCTTTTCACCAAAATTTCGCTAGAGTGACCGTGGATTCCCCGTTCGAGGTCCTGGAGATCGACCCCGACGCCTCCGAGGCCGAGATCGAACGGGCCTACCGTCGTCGCATCAAGGAGAGCCATCCGGATCTCGGCGGGACCGTCGAGGAGTTCCGAGCCGTCAAGGCTGCCTACGAGCAGGTCACGACGGGCGAGGTGCCGGACGACCCGCGATCGGTCAGTCACCGGGAGCCGGCAGGCGGTGCCCAGCGCTGGGGTGGGGGACAGCCGGACCCGTCGGAAGACTCCGAGCGGACGGTCGTCGAGTATCTCGACTTCGAAGTGATCGTCGACCGCGGGTGGGACCTCTCCGACGGCGACCTCTTCGAGAAGGCAGCCACACTCGACCTGGACCCGGCCGACCACGGCCGATTCGTGGTCGAGGAAGACGAAACCCTCCTGGCGGCCGCCGAACGTCACGGGTACGAGTGGCCCTACTCCTGCCGTGGCGGGGCCTGTGCGAACTGTGCCGTGACGGTACTGGAGGGCGAACTGTCGACGCCGGTGAACCACGTGTTACCGGAGGAGATACTGGACCGCGACGTGCGCTTGTCCTGCGTCGGCGAACCCATCACGGACGAACTCCGGGTGGTGTTCAACGTCAAACACCTCCCGGACCTCGACGAACTCAGGTTGCCACCCCACCCTGCAGACTAGTCGGGTTCGTCGGACCGCGTCCCGGGAATGACCCGGTCCGACCGCTCGTGTGCTGCCGGGACGACCCGGTCGCTCCGCTCCTCCCCGTCGCCCAGGACCACTCGCCCGAGGACCCAGACGACCCCACAGGCGAGGAACGGAACGAGGATCAGTACGAACGACGACACGACCAGTTGTACGTTGTCAACCACGTCTCGTTCCCCCGCGGTCCGTCTGGGAACCCGTTGGGGCTTAGGTATTCGTCGATTGAAGCCGTTTAACGACCTCCTATCCCACCGGTATCGACTACTTTGCGCACTCGCTTTCCGTCCGACGCGCGTCTGACGGGAAGTTATGTGGGATTGCTGCACACGTTCGGACATGCCGAGTCTCGACGACGCCTACGGCGAGAGCCGGTTCGAGGGGCGCGACCCCCGGCGGGTCTACGGGGGCATGGCGGTCGTCGTCGCCGGGGCGCTCGCCCTGTTCGTCGCCGTCGTCGCGGTCGCCGTCGGGGGCGACCAGGTCGCCGCCAAGCGCTGGGCCGGACTCCTGGCGGGCCTGGGCATCCCCGCGTTGCTCTGTGGCGTCGTCGCCGTGCTCCCGGCGAGCACCCGCGCGCGGATCGGTGTGGTCGTCGGCGCCGCGCTGAACGTCGTCGGCGTCGCGCTCTTCTGGCACGCCTACCCCGGCCAGTGGACGCGAACGGCCGACTCGCTGGCCTTCGAGACCGCGATGGTATACGGCCTCGGGGGCGCCATCGCGCTCTGGTTCGTCTTTACCGCCGTCGCGACGGCCCACATCCGCAACAACCCCCACGGCACCGTCACGCTGGAACTGGTCCAGCAGGGTTCGACCCGGACCGTGCAGGTGAGCCGCGACAAGTACGACGCACTCGTGAGCGACGGTGGCGATCCGAGCGACGTCATCCGGGAACTCGACGACTGAGGGCAGCGGGACAGTCACGCCACACGGCGTATTCCGCACAGCACCGCCGGCTTTATTCTGACTGGCGACCGAGACGGTGGTCATGCAGCCACTCCACGCGCGCTACCCCTTCCTCCAGTCTGCGCGGGAGGCCGTCGAGGCCGCCGACGTCGACCTCGCGGCCGTCATCGCGGAGGAGCCGACGGTCGTCGAGCGCGCGACCGAGCGCGTGGACCGTGCACTCTCGGCCGGCGACGTCGGCGATCCCCACCGCCGGACCCGCGTGGAACTCCTGTCGTATCCCGTCGCGCGCGTCCTCGTCTCGCTCGTCGACGAGCACGTCCTGACGCGCAAGTACGCCCGCGCCGAAGCGGCGACGGCTCACGAACGGTTCCGTGCGGAGTTATCGACCACCACGGAACTGAAGAGCGTCGACAGCGACCGCCTGGCGCTCGCGGACCTCCTCGCGGAGTTCGACCTCGCGGCCACCGTCCGCGAGACGGACCAGGGCTACCGGGTCGGCGTCGGTGCCTACCTCACGCACGCCGCCGACCAGTGGGGCGACGAGTGGCGGCTGGTCAACAGGGAACTGACGGACGGCGAGGTTCCGCTGACCGAGGACGACCTCCTCTCGCTGTTGCGCGGGGCCGTCCGCTCGCGCGTCGAGTCCGGGCTCCCGCTTCGCGTTCCCGACGCGGTCGCCGACCTGCTCGACGACGAGGTGGCGGCGATCCGAGAGCGCCTCGCGGACCTGGAACTGACCCGCGACATCGACACCGTCGTCCCGGAACGCTTTCCGCCCTGCATGAAGCACCTGCTCGACCAGGTCCAGAAGGGCAAGCACCTGGAGCACCACTCCCGGTTCGCCATCGCCTCGTTCCTGACCAGCATCGGCATGACGACCGACGAGATCGTCGACCTCTTCGGCGTCAATCCGGGCTTCGGCGAGGAGATGACTCGCTACCAGGTCGACCACATCCGTGGCGATACGAGCCCCACGGAGTACTCGCCGCCCTCGTGTGCGACGATGCAGTCCTACGGCGACTGCGTCAACATGGACGACCGTTGCGAGACCATCTCGCATCCGATGGCATACTACGAGGACGCGCTCGACGAGGCGGAGGAGGACGATCTGGTGGACTGGCGCGAGGCTCGAACGGAGTGAGAGCCTCGGTTTGGGTGAGCGGCGAACGCGCGGCCGACCGCAGGGAGACGCGTCCGGTTCGAACGGCGAGCCGAGCGAGCCGTGAGAACGGAGTGAGCCGCGAGCAACGAGGTGCGATCGGTCAGGCAATCAGGCACCGTCGCCGTCGAAGTCCTGGCGTTCGAGCCAGAGTCCGGCGCCGCCCATCGCGAGGATGAAGACCACGATGGCGCCGACCATCGCGATGCCGCCCTGCCCGGTGATGTGTCCGTCGACGCTGTAGGTCTGCGTGACCACGATGGCAGCCCCGATGAACAGGGCGACGGCCCCGGCGGAGACGAGAATCTGGAAAATCGTCTCCCGGTCGAGTGGCATATCAGCCGATTTCGCTCGGGCGTGCAAAAGCGCTTCGAAGCCCGCACGTCCGCGTCTCACACCGCGCCCCTCGTTTCCGATGCCCGCACCGTGCCGGGCCGACTTTTCCATCGGTGGCGGCCGCTGTCTCCGACTGCTGACAGCCTGGCGATCGGCCGGGGTCAGAGCCCCGCCGACCCGAAATCGTGGCGAGCCCACCCTCTATTCGAGCATCGCCGCCGCCTCGTCTATGTCTAGCGCCCCCGCCTCGAACGCCTCGAGGACCTGTCGGACGGCCGCACCGTCGTCGCGCTCCTCGCCGCGTGCGAGCAGGTCGTCGATGGTCTCTGCCTCTTGGGCCTCGATCCGCTCTTTCTTGACGCGGTAGTTGCCGCCGTCGGTCTGGTGGACGTCGTCGGGGTGAAAGAAGTACCAGTCCTCGCGGTCGAACCGGACGGCGATCCGGGGGGTCGCGCCGAAGTTCGTGGCGAAGACGGAGACCAGGGCGTAGACCTCCTCGTTGTCGAGGTAGATGGGGTCGCCACTGGAGGACTTCGCCTCGATGGCGTAGAAGACGTCGCCGTTGCCCGCGAGGACGTCCGGGAGTTCCCGCGAGGTTGCCGAGCCACTGGCGGGCGCGCGCATGACGGCGAAGCCGGCCTCGTCCAGCGCGTTGACGAGTTCGCGCTCCCGGCGATCGCCCTTCCGGTTCGAGGACATCGGTGTCGCCCGGAGGTGGGAGGGCTGCGCCAATAAACCGCCGGCAGGGAGCGGAAGTGAAGCGCGTCAGCAACACCCTCGCGGGCGGCGACGGTTTATCCGAGATGACGGGACAATCCGGACCGTGTGGCGCCTGGGACTCGCTGACGTCGACCCTCGAAGGGCGGCTATCAGTGGTGTGTTTGGAGCGGCGATATTCGTCACATCGACCGTCCCGGACCCGAGGTTGGCCGTCCAGGCCATCTCGGCTGGCGCGACCCTGGGCTCGTTTGCCCTCGCGGTGCGCACTTATCGACACCGAGAGCGGGGTCGACATTCCCGGTCGATCACCACCGCCGGCGACGGACCCCAAACCGTCATCCAGATGGGCGATAACCGTGGCCGACTCGTGTTGAACGACGGTGACCCGGCGGAACAGACCGACGATGGCGGCCAGGAGGCGGATACCGCTCGGAAGTGAATTCCCTATCTGAGGAGATACTCGCGGACGCCAGCTTTCACGAACCCCTCCCAGGAATCGAACGCCGAATGCTCGGCGACGTAGGCGTCGAATTCGTCACCGGGAATCGACTCGAAGTCGGACTGGGTTTCGACTGCCCACGGCGAAGCCTCGAGGAATGCGGCGAACGACTCGAAGTCCGTGTACGTACGCATGAATCCGTCCGTGAACATCTCGGACATCTGGATGCGGCCGTCTCGCTCCTCGAGACGGCGCTCGAGTTCGGTTCCGAACTCCTCGACCCCCTCCACGGTGATGCTCATGGCCCCAATTCGTGTCGTTCCGTATAAGGAATTGTGGGTCAGGTTACGGGCCCCGACCAGGAAATCGTGAGTGGATACGGCCGAGGAACCCGCTACTGGCGACTGGACGACGCGCCCGGTCTGCCCGCAGTTTCTGGTCCGGCAGTGGCCGCCGCCCCCTGCAGATACAGGCTCTGGGCTGATTCGCCCGGCCCCTTCGGTGGCCACGTAATGTCATTCTCAGAGACAGTCTCGAAAACCGACCGACTCAGCGACGAGCAACGGGAGTGTATCGAGAACTGCGAGGAGGCCTCGGCGGTCTGCGAGTGGTGTGGTGACGAGTGTCTGGGCGACGCGGACATGGAGGAGTGTGCACGCCTGAGTCGCGACGTCGCGGACCTGACGTCGCTGCACGCCCGGTTCATGGCCAGGGATTCGGACTACAGCGGCCAGCTGACGGCGGCCTGCGCGGCCTGTGCCGAGGAGTGCAGCCAGCACGACGCCGACCACTGCCAGGTCTGTGCGGAGGTCCTCACCGACTGCGCCGAGACCTGCCGCCAGATGGCCGGCGCCTGAGTGGAAGGGGACCGCTTATCCCGGACCGGCACCCCGTTCCGGCAATGGGTCCGGCCCTCCACCGCTACGACGAGGAACTCGTCGCCGGTCGCCTGGTCGAGCGCCAGAACCGCTTCGTCCTGACCGTCGAGATTGCCGGCCAGGAGGCCGACGTCTTCCTCGACGAGACCGGCCGCCTGACGACCGTCCTCGTCGACGACGCTACGGTCTACTGTCTGCCCGCCGACGACCCGGACCGCTCGACGGACTACACTGCGGTCGCCGTCGACACCGGCGAGGTGGTTATCAGCGTCCGCGCGGCGATGGCGAACGACCTCTTCGTTTCCGCCCTCGAGGGCGGCCACGTCCCGGCCTTCGCCGACGCCACCATCCAGCGCCAGGAACCACCGCTGCCCGACCACGGCCGCACCGACGTCCTCCTGGAGCGCGACGGCGCGGACCACTACGTCGAGGTCAAGGCCGTCACGCACGTCGAGGACGGCGTCGGGAAGTTCCCCGACGCGCCGAGCGACCGGGCGGTGCGCCACCTCCGGGGCCTCCGGGCGCTCGTCGAGGATGGAACACCGGCCAGCGTCGTCTTCGTCTGCCAGCGGCCCGACGCCGTGGTTGTCCGGCCGTTCCGGGAGATTCACCCCGAGTTCGCGGACGAACTCGCGACGGCGATGGAGGCGGGCGTAACGGCCCACGCCCTGTCGCTGTTGGTCGAGCCGCCGGCCTATCGGCTCGACGCGGTGGACCTCCCCGTCGAACGCGACGATTAGTACTCTTCGACCGCGACGCCGAGCCGCTCGAAGTCCGAGACGTTCTTGGTGAGGACTGCGTCGTCCATGATCTCGGCCATCGCCGCAATGTACGCGTCGTTCGGTCCCACGCCACTGTTGCCGCCACTCGAGTCGTCAGCCTCGGCGAGGAGGAACCCTGCCGTCCGGGCGACCTCGTCGGACACATCGAGCCTCGGATACCCCAGGAGTCGGTTTCGGACCTCTTCAGTGGTCGTCCCGCCCCGCGCCGTCGCGGCACCGTAGTACGTCTCCGCGAGAACGGGCGTTGGCAGCCACTGCACTTCACCGTCCTCGACGAGTCGCGTCCCCGTCTCGAAAGCCCCGGGGTTCTCGGCCATCAGGTCAAAGAGATAGGTAGAATCGAGAATCACGCGTCCTCGAAGGCCTCCCGGGCTCGACGGAGTCTATCGTCGTCTCGCTCCCGGAGGTCTGCCACGGCCGACTTGGCTCGCTCAGCCTCCTCGGGGGTCAACAGTCCAGCGACGTCCCCCGGGTTCGGCCCACGCGTCAGCCGGCGAAGTGTCTGTTCCATCGTCTCGTCGTCGGCGTTGTGGGCCTTTATCCAGCCGTGGAAGTCGTCCGACACCCGGATGGTCTTCCCCATGCGTATATCTGATTATACGAGCTACGACACTTAACGTTTCGCCCGGGAGAGGGTGTTCAGAACACGAATTGCGCAGCGTCAGTCCAGCAGCGACCACAGCCGCTCGGTGTTCCCCTCCATCTGCGCGAGGAGGTCACGAGCGCGTGCCGTGGCGGCTCCGCCGACCTGGACGAGGACCATCCCCTCGCCGGGCTGGCCGTAGACCACGCTCGCTCCCGGCGGGGCCAGGAGGAGCGCGGGGAGTGCCGCCAGGTCTTCCTCGCCGTCGACGCGGACGAGCGTCGACTGGCCGCTCGCGATGGCGGTCGTGAGGGCCTGGAGGATCTCCGCGGTAACCGTCGCCGGCGGGTTCTCGACGGTCACCTCGCGGTCGAAGCCCGCGATGGCCTGCTTTACGTCCTCGTCGACTTCGGTGCGCTCGGTGCGCTCGTCGACGAGGGCCACGTCCGGAATCCGGCCCGCTTCGAGGAGGTGGTACGTGACGATGTCGCCGACGGCGAGAACAGGAGCACCGGCGTCGGCGAGCAGCGCGTCGGCGTCGGTGTAGACGTCGCCGAGTGGCTCCTTGAGCTCGGGCCGTAGCTCGGCCTGGAGAGAGACGACGACCTCCGGCACGCTACCGCACCTTGAGTGCGTACTTGCCCGGCTCCGTGACGTCCATCTCCTGGGCGATCTCGCTGCGCTCGGGGTGTGAGATCACCACGTACCCCGCCCAGTCCTCGGTCAGCGACGTCGATCCACAGACCTCGCAGGCGCCGGTCTCGGCGGTCTCCTGGACGCGGTGGCACTCCCGGCAGACGACCCGATCCGCCATCAGGTCTCACCCGCTTCCGCCTGCGCCTCGCGGGACTTGTGCTCCTCGTCGAGCCACCCGTGCTTGCCCAGCCCGACCTGCTTTGCCGTCAGGCCGATCTTCGAGTCGCGCGGGTTGCGCTCGTCGATGCTCTTGGTGACGATCCGCGTCCGGACGGAGTCACCGACCGTGAGCGCGCGGTTGGACTCCCGGGAGGCCAGCTGCTGGTTCTCGCCGTCGTAGGCGAGATACTCGTCGGAGATCTGGGAGACGTGGAGCAGGCCGTCGACGGGGCCGATGCCGACGAAGGCCCCGAAGTTGACGACCTCGACGACCTCGCCGTCGACGACCTCCTGCATCTGGGGGTCGAAGGTCAGCGCGTCGAACTCCGCGTCGTAGTAGACGCCCGGCTCGTTGGGCAAGACGGCACCCTCGCCGATGTCGTGGACCTCGATGACGCTGACGACGCTGCCGACTTCCTCGTCGAGTCGGCCCTCCAGCTTGTCCTGGAGAAGGTGCTTGACGAGGTCGTCGCTGACCTCCGCCAGGTGCTCCGGCGGTACCTCGACCGTATCGCGTAGCCGCACACGTTTGTACATGCGAAAGTATCCTCTATGGCTGCTTGACGGCCAGTTTGTGCTGGCCCCGTAAACTAATTACTGATACGTCCGCGTCGAGCAGGCGCGCCTGGAGCGGCTCGTCGTTGGTCACCGCGTGGGTCACCTCGGGCCGACGGGCCACCTCGAGGACGGCGTCGTCCGCGTACTCGATCTCGGTCGCCGTCTCGGTGCACCGCGCTGCGAGGTCCCGGCCGACGTTCGCTGCCCGTGCCTCCTCGCTGCCCTGGCCCGCGAGCTTCGAGAGCTCCGCGACGACCGCCTCGGGGACGAGGAGGTCTACCTCCCCCAGCAGGCGCTCGACCTCCTCGAACAGGCGGACGTCACATTCGACGGGCATCATGAGTGCGTTGGTGTCCAGAACGACGCTCACTGCAGCGTCCCGTAGCCGATGAGCCGCCAGCGCGCCCCGACGCGGCGGTTGATCGCGATCTTCACCCCGGCGCGCGCACAGACGGGGCGCTGGAGCGCGACCTCGCACTCACCGCTGCGCGCGCTCGTGACCGAGCCGACCGTCGTCGCGGTGCCGACGGTCAACATCAGCGGTTCGCCGGTCGAGATCTCCTCGACTTCCTCCTCCTCGCCGACGATGCGGTCGAGCAGTTCGACGTCCATCGTGAACTGCTCGTGGACCGGCGGGAGCGTGCCCGGCGGGCCGGCGACCTGGCCAGCGAGGGCGTCGCCCTTGGTGACCGCGGGGTCCAGCCCGGTGCCGACACCCAGCAGGCCGCCCGGCGTCGCCTCGTCGACGGTCTGGTTGCCGGCCTGGAGCGACCGGATGGTCGTCGTGACCGGTTCCCACTCCGTCTGACCGCCTTCCTCGACCTCGCGGCCGGGGCGCAGTTCGATCTCGTCGTCGGGGTGGAACTGCCCCGAGACGAGCGACCCGCCGAGCACGCCGCCGACGAGGTCCTCCCAGGTGGTGCCCGGGCGGTTGATGTCGAAGCTCCGCGCCACGAGCATCTCCGGGTCGGCGTCGGGGTCGCGCTCGGGCGTCGGGATCTCTTCCTCGATGGCCTGGATCAGGAGGTCCATGTTGACGCCCTGCTGGGCGCTGACGGGGACGATCGGCGCGTCCTCGGCCACCGTCCCGGCGACGAACTCCTGGATCTGCCCGTAGTTCTCCTCGGCGCGCTCGCGGTCGACGAGGTCGACCTTGTTCTGCGCGACGACGATGTTGTCGATCCCGATGATGTCCAGGGCCATCAGGTGTTCTTCGGTCTGTGCCTGGGGCACCGGCTCCGAGGCGGAGACGACCAGGACGGCGCCGTCCATGATCGACGCGCCCGAGAGCATCGTGGCCATGAGCGTCTCGTGGCCCGGTGCGTCGACGAAGGAGACCGTCCGGAGCGCCTCGCTCTCGGAGCCGTCCGGACACTCCTCCTCGACGGTGTAGCGTTCGGGCCCCTCCGCGCCCGGACACTCCCGAAACGTCGCGTCGGCGTACCCGAGGCGAATGGAGATCCCACGCTTCATCTCCTCGGAGTGCTGGTCGGTCCACTGGCCGCTCAGGGCCTGGACCAGCGTGGTCTTGCCGTGGTCCACGTGGCCGACGAGCCCGATGTTCACCTCCGGTTGGTTGTTCCCTGTCATTTCGGGAGTAATCTCACAGGAATTTCGCCACCTGCGAGTGATAAACCTACTGTTTGCCGCCGGGCGATCGGCGGCCCGCGGCCGCGACGGGCCGGGTGCCGCCGGCTGCCGGACCGGGCGACGCGCCGGGACAGCAATTCACTTAGGCCCGTGCCAGGAAAGACCCCCAATGGATCGTAACGACCGGAACATCACCGGGTTGGTGATGATAGCCCACGGGATGGTCCACACCTACGAGATGACCGTCCCGCTGTTCGTGGTGGTCTGGCTCTCGGAGTTCCAGACCATCGGGCTCGGGTCGCTCAGCGCCGAGGTCACCACCGCCAGCCTCGGGGTGGTGCTCGTGGTTGGCTACGGGCTGTTCGGCCTCGGGGCCCTCCCGTCGGGCGTCCTCGTCGACCGCGTCGGCTCCCGCCGCCTCATCGCCGCCTGCCTGCTCGGCATGGGTGGCTCCTTCCTGTTCCTCGGGCTGGCGCCGAACATGCTGGTGATCGCGCTCGCGTTCGTCTGCTGGGGCGCGGCGGCGAGCGTCTACCACCCCGCCGGCCTGTCGCTCATCAGCACCGGCATCACGGAACGGGGAACCGGCTTCGCGTACCACGGCGTCGCGGGCAACCTCGGTATCGGCCTCGGTCCGCTCGTCGCGGCGATTCTCCTCGTCTTCCTCGACTGGCGGACCGTCGCCATGGTCCTCGCCGTCCCGGCCCTCGTCGGTGCCGTCTACGCGTTCCGGGCGCGGTTCGACGAGACGGCCGCTGCCGACGCCGAGGCCGACCGCGACGAGGGCGAGTCCCGCGGCGTCGACTCGCTCCGGGAGTTCATCGACACGTCGAAACTGCTGTTGGCGAGCTCGTTCGTGCTCATCTTCGCCATCGCGATCTGTTCCGGGCTCTACTACCGCGGCGTGCTCTCGTTCATGCCGGAACTCCTCCAGGGCCTGCCGGGCCTCGAGCCGATTCCGGTCGACGCCTTGCTCCCCGACTCGCTGGCGTCCGCGCTGGGCGTCGAGGGTACGGACCGGACCCTGCAGCCAGAGGACTACCTGTACTCCGGACTCCTGTTGATCGGCGTGGTCGGCCAGTACGTCGGCGGCAAGCTCATCGACCGGATCCAGGTCGAGTACGGCGTCGCTGGCGCCTTCGGCGTGCTCGCCGTCCTCGCGGTGCTGTTCGTCCCCGTCACCTCGCTCGGACTGCTCCCGCTGTTCCTGTTCAGCGCCGTCCTCGGCGTCTTCCTGTTCATGGTCCAGCCCCTCTACCAGTCGGCCGTGGCCGACTACACGCCCCAGGCGGCCCGCGGCCTGTCCTACGGCTACATGTACCTCGCCGTCTTCGGCGTCGGCGCACTCGGCGGCGGCATCGCCGGCGGAATCCTGACCTTCGCGAACCCGACGGTCCTCTTTGCCGTCCTCGCCGTCTTCGCGGCGACGGCGGGGTCGATCGGGCTGTTCCTGGGCTGGCGCCGTGCCGGGGCCTGAGAGAGCCCGACGCCAGCGGGCGGCGAGCTTTTCACCCGCCGCCACCTCGAGTACACCGTGCGGGAGTTCGCCTTCGAACTGGCACTCTGTGCCGCCCTCGCGGACGGCGAGCGCCTGCTCGGCCGCCAGCTCGGCACCGCGGTCCACGGCCGGCGCGTCATGGACGTGGTCACCGTCGAGCCCGGCCCCGCCTTCGACGAGCGGGCGGCCATCACGTCCCAGACCATCCCCGCGCCGGCCGTCGAGAGCGACGTGGGCCCCGGCCGGGCGCGGTTCTGGAAGGACGCCTTCGACTGCCACCCGGAGACCGCCCGGAGCGCCGTCGAGCGCGCCGTCGAGATCGGTTTCTTCGAGCGAGAGCGCCGCGGCAGCCGGACCCACGTCCGCCAGACCGCTCGCTACCCCGACGACTGGTTCGGCCGGATCGTCGGGATCGAGAACAAGCCCGACCTCGGACGACCCGGCGACCTGGAGACGCAACTCCTGACCGACGTCGAACTGGCGCTCGTCGACGCGGTCGTGCTCGCGACCGCCTCCCACGTCACCGGCGCCCACCTGAACCGCATCCCCGACGCCGTCGGCGTCTGGGAGTTCGACCGGGGGACGGCCGAGCGCACGGTCGTCCGCGAGCCCGACCCGCTACCGACGTCGGAACCGGGCGTCGACGTGATCGAGCGGACACCGACCCGGACCGACGTGCGGGTCGCCACGGCGGCGGAGAAGGCCCGCCAGCGCCGCCGGGTCGCAGAGCGGGTCTACGGCAAGGGCTGGCGGCCCGCGGAGTACCCGGCCTGCGCCGTCGTCGACCCGGACGCCGACGGACTGCCCTACTGTCCCTGGGCCGACCGTGTCGTCCACCCCGGCGTCGACTGTGGGGCCGACTGCGGGGGGCACGAACCGGCCGAACCGCCCGACGTCGACGTGGCGGCCCTGCGGGCTGCGGGCAGTCCCTGGACGCCGGATCCGGACGGCCGTCGCCGCCGACAGGCCGGCCTCGACAGCTTCTAGCGAACGACGCCGGTCGGTCAGAGCCGAAAGCGCTCGCCGTCGACGGCCAGGGGATCCGCGAAGGCCTCGTCGGCCGGATAGAAGTGGGCCACGTGGACCAATCGGGTCTCGCGGGCGTCGAGTTCGTCCCCCAGGGCCAGTGCCCCCTCTCTGGTCATGTGTTTCGACCCGAACGTCCGCGGGACGCCGTCGTCGTCGGCGTCCGCCCCGCCCTCGGGGTGGGAGTCGCTGAGGTGTGCGGGGACGATGGCGTCCGCGAGCAGGAGGTCAGCGCCCCGGAGGACGTCGCGGGACGCCTCGGGGACGCGGTAGCTCGTGTCCCCGGTGATCGCGAGTTTCGCGCCCGTCTCCGGGTCTTCGATTGCGACGCCGTAACAGCGAAGCGGCGGGTGGTCGACGGGCACGAGCGTCACCTCGAGGCCGCAGGTCTCGAATGGCTCTCGGGGCGCCTGGCCGTGGACAGCCAGGTGGTCGAGGTAGTCGTAGTCGCTCCGCACCGTCTCGGCGACGCTCTCGCCCGTGACCGGGTCGGTCTCGCTGGCGGCGTAGACGTCCAGGTGGTCGGTGATCCGGTAGCAGTTGCCCAGGCCGTCGAGGTGGTCGAAGTGGACGTGCGTGACGACCCCGGCGTCGGGCGCCGGGAGGTCCTCGCGGAGGAACTGGTGGCGGAAGTCCGGGCTGAAGTCGACCAGGAGGTCCTGGTCGGTGCGCTCGTTGCGGACGTGGACGGAAAAGCGGGTCCGCTCGACGCCGCGCTCGACCGCCGCCTCGCAGGTCGCACAGTCACACCCGACGGTGGGCGTCCCGGTCGTATCGCCCGTCCCGAGGAGGGTTACCTGCATCCGCCGGCGTCAGTGCTCGTGTTCGGCGTGGTCGTGGCCGGCGTGGTCCCCGTGTTCGTGGCCGCCGTCGGAGGCGGCTTCGGCCTCGGCCTCCTCGCCCTCCTCGCTCATGCCGCTTGGCTCTCCGCCAGCGACGAGGGCGTCGTGGTCGCCGTCGATCATGTCGAGGTTCTTCAGCGTGTCGCGCTCCTCGAAGTCGGCGACGGCGCGCATCATGTCGTCCTGGGTGAGCGTCGTGCGCTCCTCGGTGAGCGCGTCGAGGACCGCCTCGCGGAGGACCAGACGGAGGTCGCTGCCGGTCAGCCCCTCGGTCCGCTCGGCCATCGCGTCGGGATCGAAGTCCGCGATGTCCATCTCGTGGGTGACGATCTTCAGGATGTCCGCGCGCATCTGGCGGTCGGGCTTCGGGAAGTTGACGATCTCGTCGAAGCGCCGCCAGGCGGCCGCGTCGAGCTGGTCGGGGTGGTTGGTCGCGCCGATCAGGAGCACCTCGTCCTGGATGAGGCTGACCTCGTCGATGCTCTTGAGCAGCGTGTTGACCGCGCGCTTGATCGCCGCGTGCTCGTCGCTGGAGCGGGTCTTGGCGACGAAGTCGAACTCGTCGATGAAGAGGATGCACGGCGAGAGGCGCTTTGCCACCTCGAAGGACTTCTCGACGTTCTTGGCCGTCTCGCCGAGGTACTGGCTGGTGATCATCGACAGCTTGACCTCGACGACGGGGAGGTCGAGCTTGCGCCCGAGCGCCCGCGCGACGCTGGTCTTGCCCGTCCCCGGCGGGCCGACGAACAGGAGCTTCCCGATCTCCCGGAGCCCGATGTCGGCCAGGTACTGGCGGTGCTCGATGGCCTTGACGATCTTCAGGACCTCGCCCTCCTGCTCGCCCGTGAGGACGATGTCGTCGAGAGTCATCTCGATCTCCTCGGGCGCGCGGATGTCCACGAGGTCGAGCATCTCCTCCTCGTCCTCGTCGTCGAAGTACTCGTCGAGCTGGGCGTCGATGAACGCCCGGTCGGCCCGGGCCGGGCGGGCGTGCTCGCGTGCCGCCTCGAGGGAGGCGCCGTCGACCTCGTCGGCGAAGTGGCTGGCCAGGACGGGATTGTCGAGGAGGTCCGCGTCCTCGACGCGACCGAGGTACCACTCCTCGGCCATGTCCCGGTCGGTGAACCGGAACTCCCCGGAGAACTCGTCCCGGTCCGTGAACATCAGCCCGGAGACGACCTCCCAGGGGCGCTCGATGCCGGTCGCGGCCGTCGCCCCCTCGCTCGTGGGCGTCAGCGGCCGCTCGATGTCCCCGTCGGCCCAGAAGGCCCGCCGGTGGGCCGGCGGCAGGTCGTCGGGCTCGAGGGACTCGTCCTCGGAGTAGACCAGCGCCGTCAGTACGAACTCCACCACCTCGCGTTCGGCGTCCGTCATTCCCACAGACGTTGACCGTCTGTCCGTATAAGTGACTCGAAGGCCGCGTGGGGACCCGGCCAGCCACGGCCCGGCGGTTTCCGGGGGCGAACCGCCCAGACAACGCTCGACATCGGACTCGCGGTTTGACCGTGGTTTATTGTCTCCCGGAGCGAAGCGGGCCCTATGCCGACACCAGTCGTCGCGGCCGCACGCCGCACGCCCCAGGGGAAAGAAGACGGTGCCCTCGCGGAGGTCCGCAGCGAGGACCTCTCTGCCGCCGTCGTCGACGAACTGCTCGCCGAGACCGGCCTGACCGGCGAGGACGTCGACGACCTGCTCTGGGGGGTCGCCCAGCAGCGCAGCGAGCAGGGGAACAATGTCGCGCGCGTGATCTCGGTCCTGTCGGACCTCGGCGAGTCCGTCCCGGCGGCGACGATCAACCGCTGGTGTGCCTCCTCCGCGGAGGCGATCATGCGGGCGGCCGACGCCATCGCGGCGGGCCAGCGCGACGTCCTCCTCGCCGGCGGCGTCGAGTCGATGAGTCGCGTCGAGATGGGCGAGAACTACGGCTCGGTCCACCCGCGCCTCGCCGAACTGTACGACCTCGAGGAGCTGATGATGGGCATGACCGCCGAGAAGGTCGCCGCGGAGTTCGACGTCTCCCGCGAGGCCCAGGACGAGTACGCCGCCCGCAGCCAGCAGCGCGCCGTCGAGGCCACGGAATCCGGCCGCTTCGACGACGAGATCGTCCCCGTCGAGACGCCCGAGGGCACCGTCAGCGAGGACGAAGGCATCCGCCCGGACACGACCGTCGACTCGCTCGCCGAGTTGCCGACGGTCTTCAAGGACGACGGCACCGTCACGCCCGGCAACGCCTCGCAGATTTCCGACGGGGCCGCGGGCCTGGTCGTCACGAGCAGGGCGTACGCCGAAGACCACGGGCTGGACGTGCTGGCCGAGATCGGCGGCCACGAGGTCGCCGGCGTCGACCCGACGATCATGGGCGTCGGGCCGGTGCCGGCCGTCCGCGGCCTCAGCGAGCGGACCGGGCGCGACCCCGACGACTACGATCTCGTCGAACTCAACGAGGCCTTCGCCAGTCAGTGTCTGTACTGCCAGCGCGAACTCGGCTTCGACGACGATATCTACAACGTCAACGGCGGGGCAATCGCCATCGGCCATCCCCTCGGTGCCACGGGCGCGCGCCTGCCCGTCACGCTCGTCCACGAGATGCAAAAACGGGACGCCGACCTCGGTCTCGCGACCGAGTGCGTCGGCTTCGGGCAGGGTGCCGCCATCGAGTTCGAACTCGCCTAGATCGATCGACTTTCTCACCGGGCGCGAGCGGGTGCCGTCGCCACCAACCGGTGCCGCCCGAAACCGGTCGACGCGACGTCTACGGATCGGTTCGGCCGGCCCCCCTCGAGCAGGACAGTTACAACGAACTGTCAGGAACTCCGATCGAAACACTACCTTCGTGGGTATACAACGCTCTTCCGCGAACACCGGGCCGACGCAGTCTCTCGGTTGTCCGGCCTATCGGGCTCCGGAACGGCCTGAACCTATTTGTAGGGGTGACTCGTCAGGTCGCATAGATGGTGGAGGTGGTAGCGGTCGCCACGAGGGGAGTGCTCGTACTCGACGCGGCTATCCTGCTAGGGGTCGCGACGTACGCCCTCTCCCGGCGCGACGAACCCGGCGCCACGCCCTTCGCGGCCGCCACGCTGACGCTGGCGGTCGGCGCGGCGGCGGTCGCGGCACTGGGTCGGATCGGTGGCCCGCGGTCGCTCTCCTGGGCGCTCGTCGCGTCGCTCCTCCTGGTCTTCGTCACCTGCTGGCTGTGGTTCGTCGCCTCGTATACCGGCCAGGGAGGGTACTCGCCGGTGCGCATGGCGAAACTCCTCGCGGTGGTTCCAGCAGTGGGTGTCGTGACGATCGCCTACCTCTACCTGTCGGGCGATCCGATTCCCCGACAGCCCACGGCCCGCGGGTCGTTCTACGTCACCTTCTTTTTCGTTCCCTCGATGTTCGTCGGTGCGCTCTTCCTCGGGAGCGTCCTGACGCTCCTCCGGTCGGGCGTTCGCTACGCCTCCGCTGACCTCCCCCGGAGCCTCGCCCTCTCGGTGGGTGCGCTCGGCGGCGGGCTCCTCCCCCTCGTCTCCGTCACCCTCGAGGCCCGCGCCGGCATGAACGCCGCGCCGGGGTTCGCGGCCGCCACCCTCGTCGCCAGCGCAGGCTTCGGGCTCGCCGTCGTCCGGTACGACCTCTTCGAGTCCCTTCCCATCGCGGAGGTCCTCGGTCGCGACCGGCTGGTCGCGTCCATGGACGACCCCGTGGTCGTGGTCGACAGCGAGGAGCGGGTCGTCGACTGCAACGACGCCGCGGCGGTCGCCCTCGACGTGTCCGGCCCGGCGGTCGTCGGTCAGTCGGTGTCGTCCCTGCTCGACGTCGGTGTCCCGGTCGAGGAGATCGAGACCGTCGAGATCGACGGCGAGGACGGGCGCCGCGTCTACGAGGCGAGCGTCGCGGACGTCTCGGACGACGCGGGCCGGGTCGTCGGCCACGGCATCGTCCTGCGCGACGTGACCGACCGTCAGACCCGCCGCCAGCGCCTGGAAGTCCTCAACCGCGTCCTGCGTCACAACCTCCGGAACGACATGACGACCGTCATGGGCTACGCGGACCTGATCGCGGACGACCGGGGCGAGTCGGATGCGTTCGTCGAACGGATCAACGAGACGGCCGACGAGCTGACCGCCCTCGGCGACAAGGCCCGCGAGATCGAGGGCATCATGGCCGCCTCGGACGACGCGGACGCCGTGACGGACCTCTCGCGACTCGTCCAGTACGTCGCGAGCGAGGCCCGGACGGAGTACCCCGACGCCGATGTCACGGTCGACCTCGGCGAGGGCGCACGCGTCGCTGCCGCCGAGGAGGTCTGCTGGCCCGTCGTCTGGAACCTCGTCGAGAACGCCGTCGAGCACCACGACGGCCCCGCGCCCGCGGTGACGATCCGAACCCGGACGACCGACGACGACCGCGCGGCCGTGACTGTCGTCGACGACGGCCCGGGGATCCCCGACACCGAGCGCGAGGCGATCCTGACCGGGACCGAACGCCCCCTGGCCCACGGCAGCGGCCTCGGCCTCTGGGCGGTCAAGTGGGGCGCCAACCGGGTCGGGGGCGAAGTCGCTATCGAGAACGCGGACCCTCGCGGCACGCGCGTCACCGTCCGCTTCCCGCTCGCGAACGTCGACGCGGCCCCGGCGGCCGACCCGGTCGAGCGAGCCTGAACGGCCACCGGCGCGGCGGTGTGGAAGGCTTATAGCCGGCGGGCCGAAGGCTGTGACATGGATCTGCCGGAGCGCTTCTCGACGATGCCCTTCGCGGACCTCGTCGGCGTCGAGGTGACCCACGCCGCCGACGGCCACGCCGAGGGGACCGTGGCGATGCGCGCGGAACTCTCCTCGATCCCTGGCCAGATGATCGCCCACGGGGGCGTCACCTACACGCTCGCGGACACCGTCGGCGGCGCGGCCGTGATCTCACGGACCCTTGACGTCGCCCCGACGATCGACATGCGCATCGACTACGTCTCGCCGGCGACGACGGACATCTACGCCGAGGCCGAGGTCCTCCGTCTCGGTGGCAACGTCGGCGTCGCCGACGTGCTCGTGACCGACGCCGACGACCACACCGTGGCCACCGCTCGGGGCGTATACAAGACCGGCGGCACCGGCGAGGGGACCCCCTGGGGTGGTGGTCACCTCGATCAACTCGGGGACGCGATTCCGGACGACGGCGACGACTGACTGCCGGCATCGCCTCGCCGCCCGACTGTCAGATCAGTCCGGGTTGCATAGCGCCATGCCCTCGCGGACGCCGTCGTGGCTCCCGAGCAGGGTGAGGTGGTCACCCAGCTCGACCGTGTCCGAGGCCGTCGGCACGCGGACCTCGCCGTCCCGCTCGTGCAGGACGATCAGACAGCCCTCGGGGAGCATCGGGCCGACCTCGGAGATGGGCTTCCCGGCGACCTCCCCGTTGGTCACCTCGACCTCTTGAACGTCGCCCACGCGGTCGACGTCGTTCATCCAGTCGGCCAGCGCTGGCCGCTCGATCTGGTTGTCGATGGCCCAGGCCGCCGCCATCGAGGAGCTGATCGTCCGCACGCCGAGGTCCTCGAAGGCGTCGACGTTGTCGGGGTCGTTCGCGCGGGCGTAGACCGACTCGACGTCGAACTTCGAGTCCGCGAGCTGGGCGACGAGCAGGTTCGCGTCGTCGTCGCCCGTCGCGGCGACGACGATCCGGGCGTTCTCCGCACCCGCGGCGCGGAGCACGTCCGAGTCCGTCCCGTCGCCCCACTCGACGCCGAAGCCCTCGCTCCGGGCGCGCTGTACTGCGTCTTCGTCCTCGTCGACGATGACGACGTTCTCTCCCCGGTCCGTCAGGCGGGTGGCGAGCGCGCGGCCCACCTGCCCGCCACCGACGATGATGACTCTCATTGGTATCACGTCCAGGTACTCCGCGATCTGTCTGGCGAACCCGCCCTGGAAGACGACGGTCGCCAGGATCACCAGGAAGACGGTCCCGACGAGCAGGTCCGCCTGGTGGCTGAGCTGGCTCGCCTCGGCCAGCATCTCCGCCTGCTCGGGGCCGCTCGCGGCCGCGCGTAGCGACTCCGCCTCCGCCCGGAGTTCGACCGCGAACAGCGTCGCGACCGAGGCCGGGATGATCCCCCGCGGCCCCAGCAGTCCCATGAAGACCCGCTCGGCCGCCGTGAAGCGGTCGCCCATCGTCGAGACGAACACCAGGAGCGGTCGGATCAACAGCGCAACCGCCAGCACGACCGCCACCTTCGCCGCCCAGAACTCGAGCAGGACGTCCACGCGCAGCAGCGCCGTCAGGGCGATGAAGACGAACGCGAGGACGAGCAGCGTCACGTCGCCCTTGAAGGACTCGATCTCCTCCTCGTAGGGGACGTCTGCGTTGCCGAGGACGATTCCCGCCGTGGCGGCCGCGGCGACGCCGGCCTCGGCCTGCTGGGCGTTGGCGACTGCGTAGGCCACCAGCGCGCCGGCCAGGACGAGCAGGCGAGCGTTCCGCGGCGCGGCCCCCGGCGAGAGGTCGATGTATCTGAGGAGGTAGTAGACGACCGCGGCGACGAGCAGGCCGGCGACGACGCCCGTGCCCAGTCGGGCGAAGAAGTCCGCGACGAGGCTCCCGGACCGGCTCCCGGGGTTGACCAGCTTGAAGACGACGACGGCCGTGATGGCCGCGCTCACGTCGTTGACGATCCCCTCGGTCTCCAGCGCCGCCGCGACCCGGTCCCGGACCGGCACGACCGCGAGGATCGGCGTGATGACGGTCGGCCCCGTCGCGACCAGCAGGGCCCCGATCAGGAACGCCATCGCCCAGGTGGTCCCGAGCGCGAGGCGGACGGCCACGGCCGTTCCGACGAAAGCGATCACCGCGCCGACGGTCACCAGCCGAATGGCCGCCCCGGGCGCCTCGTGCAACCGCTCACGCTTGAGGTGGAACGCACCCTCGAAGACGATGACCGCGACCGCGAGACCGACGATGGCGGGGAGTGCGTCCCCGAAGGCGGCGGGCGTCACGTAGCCCAGCCCCTCGGGACCGAGGATAATTCCGGCTGCGAGGTACAAGAGGATGCTCGGAACCTGCAACCTGGCCGCCAGGACCTGCGACACCACGCCGATGGCGATAATCCCGGCGACGAGCAGGATCAGTTCCTCGGCGGCCACGATCGTGCCTCCATCCAGATCGAACCTGGGGACCCCGCGCTAAAAGCCTCCCCCTCCACGCGTCGTCGACAGTCCCCTCAGTCCTCCCGCTCGTCGAGGTACCGGAGCGCACCCTGGACGTTCATGACGACCTCGGCGCGGGTCATCTCGCCGTCGTCGCCGTAGTAGGACTCGGCCCTGGCCGCCAGGCGCTCGGTGACGGCCTCGTCGTCACCGAATTCCGCGCGGGTCTCGGCGACCGTGTCGATCCAGTCGGTGAGGACCCGCTCGTACTGGTCGAGGAGGTCGTCGGTCTCGTACCCGCCGAAGTGGCCGTAGTAGAGTGCGCCCGGGTCGAGGTCCCGCAGCAAGTCGACGTCGGCCAGGCACCCCTCGAGGTCGAAGTCCGGCGGCGGACTCGTGGGACCGGGCCCGTCCATGCGGGGGAGGTTGATGCCCGCCGCGTCGGCCGCGAAGACCCCGTCGCTGGCCGGGTCGGCGAAGACCGCCTGGTGGAAGGCGTGGCCCGGCGCGTGGTGGACTGCGAGTTCACGGTCGCCCACGTCGATGCGATCGCCGTCGGCGAGTTCGACGAGGCGGTCCTCGGGGACGGGCACCGGCTCGGCGTAGTGCTCGATCCGGGTCCCGACGGCCTGCTTCGTCCCGGCCCAGAGGCGGGATGGATCGATCAGGTGGTGGGCGCCGGCCTCGTAGACGTAGACCGTCGCATTCGGGCACTCGCGAGCCAGGTACCCCGCCCCGCCGGCGTGGTCGAGGTGGACGTGGGTGGGGGCGATGACCTCGAGGTCGGCCGGGGCGATGCCGAGGTCCGCGAGGCCGTCGAGGATCAGTTCGTAGTTCGTCCCGACGCCGGTGTCGATGAGGGCCGGCCGGTCGCCCGCGATCACGTAGATGGCCCCGTACTCGTCGAGGCCGTACATCCCCGTGTCGATGCAGTAGAGGTCGTCAGTGTCGCCGGCTGTCACCGCGGTGACGTCGCCCCGTGCCATACCGGGTGACCGGTTCGCAGGTGGTTAAACGGTTCGACCCGGCGGGAACGCGGGTCTCGACGGCACGTCCGGCGGGAATGCGACACGGTTTTCCCGGGCCCACGCGAACCCGCGGCCATGCTGGGCCGGCAGTTCCTGCGCGAGAACCCCGACGCCGTCCGCGAGTCCCTCGCCCTCCGGGGGACGACGGACGTCGACCTGGACGAGATTCTCGAGATCGACGAGGAGTGGCGCGAACTGAAGGCCCGCGGCGACGACCTCCGCCACGAGCGCAACGAGGTCAGCCAGCGCATCGGCGAACTGAAACAGGCCGGCGAGGACGAGGAAGCCGAGGCGGCCATCGAGCGCTCCCAGGAGCTCAAGGCCGACCTCGCGGCGGTCGAGGAGCGCGCCGACGACCTGGAGGCCGAACTCGAGGCCCGCCTCCTCGAGGTCCCGAACGTCCCACAGGACGACGTTCCGCCGGGCGAGGACGAGACGGACAACGAGGAGGTCCGCCGCTGGGGCTTCGACGGCGCGCGGGACCTCCCCGACGACGTCGTCCCCCACTACGACCTCGGCGAGGCCCTCGAGATCCTGGACTTCGACCGCGGCGCGAAGGTCGCCGGCGGCGGCTTCTACTTCCTGAAGGGCGACGGCGCGCGCCTGGAGCACGCCCTCATCCAGTTCATGCGCGACGTCCACCGCGAGCAGGGCTACAGCGAGGTCTTCCCGCCGATCCCGGTCAACTCCACGTCCATGCGCGGGACCGGCCAGCTCCCGAAGTTCAACGAGGACGCCTACCGCGTCGGCGGCGACGAACACGAGGACTACGCCGACGACGACCTCTGGCTGTGCCCCACCGCGGAGGTGCCGGTCACCAACATGTACCGCGACGAGATCCTGCTGGCCGACGACCTCCCCATCAAGCACCAGGCCTACACGCCGAACTTCCGGCGTGAGGCCGGCGAGCACGGCACCGAGACCCGCGGCATCGTCCGCGTCCACCAGTTCAACAAGGTCGAACTGGTCAACTTCGTCGACCCGGCCGACAGCGACGAGCGCCTCGAGGACCTCGTGAGCGAGGCCGAGGAAGTTCTGCGCCGCCTCGACCTGCCCTACCGCGTCTCGCTGCTCTGTGGCGGCGACCTCACCTTCGCCTCCGCGAAGACGTACGACGTCGAGGTCTGGGCGCCCGGCGACGACATGGACTACGGCCCCGACCGCGGCGGGCGGTGGCTGGAGGTCTCCAGCGCCTCGAACTTCGAGGCCTACCAGGCCCGCCGCGCCGGCCTGCGCTACCGCCCGGAGCGCCACGCCTCGGCGGAGTACCTCCACACGCTCAACGCCTCCGGGCTGGCCCTGCCCCGCGTGATGGTCGCCATCCTGGAGTACTACCAGAACGACGACGGGACCGTGACCGTCCCCGAGGCGCTGCGCCCGTACCTGGACGGCCAGGCGACCATCGACGGCCACGACTCCGTCGGCGAGAGCGCCGTGGGCGCCGGTGAGAAGGAGTAGTCGTCACTTCCCGACACCCACGTCTCCTCAGGCCGTATAGGTCGTGAGCGACTGTATGCGCCCGTCAGCGACGGCGAAGACGTCGACGAAGGCGGCGATCTCCGACCCGTTTGCCGCGAGCAGCCGACCGCGCACGACGACCTCCCGTTCCCCGTCACTCCTCGCCCCGTCGTCCCCCTCGGCTGGAACGTAGACCCGGTCGATGGGGTGACTGGTGTCCGTCTGCGGTCGCTCCTCGCGCATGAACCGGACGAAGCGCTCGCGCCCGGAGAGCGTCCGGTCCGGGCGCTCCTGGACGAAGTCGGCGGCGAGGACGGCTTCGAGCAGGTCGTAGTCGTGCCCGTCGAGCGCCCGGTAGTACGCTCGCGCCAGCGCGACCGGCGTCCGGTCGAGCTCCTGGCCGGCCTCGCCGCCGCCGTCGTCCGCGTCGCCAGCGCGTTCCATACCCTCCGCCACGCGGACCGACCACTCGAACCTGGCGGTCACAGTGAGTCCGGCACGCCGTGATCGCTCCCGCCCGACTCCCCCTCGAGGTCGGCCTCGTCCTCCTCGTCCTCGTCTTCGAGGGGATCCAGTCCCTCGCCCTCCGTGGGATCCGTCAGATCCAACTCGAGGTCATCGCCGTCGACCGACTCGTCCTCGTCCGCCGACGCAGATTCCTCGGTCCGGGCCCCGGCCTCGTCCTCGTCCGCCGTCTCGTGTGCGGCCTGGGCCGCCTCCGTCTGCTCCTCGAGTTCGGCCGTGATCTCCTCGAGTTCCGCCTCGTCGATCGCGTCCGCATCCTCGTCTCCCGCTCCGTCCCCCTGGTCGTCGGTACCCTCGTCCGCCGCGCCGTCCTGGGCCGCCACGCTCGCCTCCGTCGCCTGGTCGTCGGTCTCGAGCGCCGCGCTCGCCGACTCCCCGGCGGTGGTTTCGGCACCGGAGGCCGCCCCCGCCGTGCCGGCGGACTCCGCGCTGGCCTGTCCCTCGACGGACGCCCGCAGGTCGTCGTCGGCGTACGCGTCCGCGTCGATGTCGACGTCGAGGGACGCGTCGATCTCCGTCTCGTCGTCCGGCAGGAAGGTGTCGCGCTCGCCCTCGACCGCCGCGAGGGGCGCCGGCGGTTCGTCCGGCGGGAAGTTGTCGGGCGCCAGGGGCTCCGGGTACCGCCGGGCCTCCTCCAGTGGTGCCTCGGCGTCGCCGCGCATCGCCTGCCCCTCGGCCCCCTCGCCGCTGGCGAAGGCGTCGGCGGACTCCGCCAGCCACTCGGCGGCCTGCCAGAGCAACTCGGCCTTGTCCTCCGCGCGCTCGTAGTGGGCCGCCGCCGTCTCGTCGTCGGCGAACCGGTCGGCGGTGTTGAACTGGTCTGCGGCCGCCTCGAACTCCTCGTAGGCCCGCGTGAAGTCGCTCCGGGCCATCATCCACTCCTCGTCGGCGAAGTTGCCCATCGCGCTCGTGAAGACGCGCCGCCCCTCGACGTAGTGGGCGTGGCCGACGCGGTACCGAGCCAGCGCCGTCTCGCTCCCGCCCACGTCGTCGACGGCCTCGCGGACCCGCTCGACGGGCGGGAGTTCTCGGAGTCCGTCGGTCGACCAGGCGTACGCCACGTCGCCGCTCGGGCCGACGACCACGACCGCTCGCTTCGTGTGATACCCGTCCGCTGGGTCGGCGGCGACGCCGTAGGCCTCGGCGACCGCCCCCTCGACGTCGGCGAGTAGCGGGATGTGGAGATCGTACTCGTCGGCGAAGGCGCGGTGGCTGAAGACGCCGTCCCCGGAGACGGCGAGGACGGTCACGTCCTTCTGCATCGTGAACAGGTCGAGTTCGTCGAGGTCGGTCTCCTCGTCGTCGCAGGCGGGGTTGAAGTCCCCCGGGTAGAACGCGAGGATGACCACGTCGGTGCCGCGGTGGTCCGCGAGCGCGACCCTCTCGATCTCGCCGGCAACCACGGCGGGGAGCTCGAAGACTGGCGCTCCCTCGCCCTCGTCGATCATTGGTTGGCCTATTTTACAAATCCCCTTACCTCTTTCCCCGATATCGCCTCGTTGGCCCGCACGGCAGGCGATTTCCTTTTCAGCGGGCCGCTCCGAGGTGTCCTCGTGGACCTCCACGTCCGCTACGAGGGCGACGACGACCCCGACAAGTGCACGGCCCGCCGGCTGGCCCAGCAGGGCCACGCGACCTTGCATCGGTCCGTCCGGGACGTCCCCTCGGGGCTCGTCTTGAATCCCTACGCCGAGCAGGCGCTGTCCCCGGCCGACCGCGAGGCCGAGCGTGGCGAGGCCTCGGGACGAGCGAGCGGGGAGGAACGACCCGCGAGCCGTGCACCGGAGGATCGACTCGTGGCCCTCGATTGCTCCTGGGAGACCGCCGAGGCGGAGGTCTTCGACCTACCTGGCCCCCACCGGGCTCTTCCCTTCCTGGTGTCCGGAAACCCGGTCAACTTCGGGACGCCGTTCCAGTTGAACACCGCCGAGGCCTTCGCGGGTGCGCTGGCGATTCTGGGCGAGTACGAGCAGGCCGAGGCGATCATGGACGAGTTCTCCTGGGGCCACACCTTCCTGGAGTTGAACGAGGAACCGCTCCGGCGGTACTCGGCGTGTGCGGACTCCGCCGAGGTCGTGGCGGTCCAAGAGGAGTACATGGTCGAGGAGTCGGACTAGCCGGTTTTTCGCCGGGCAGTGCGATACGGCCTCCAGGGCCCGACCTGCGCTCGCTGACGAGTACCGCAAATGAGTCCGGCTCCCTCCCTCGGGGGCCACTCACTGTCCGAACCCGGGCCCCTCCGGCGCCACGTCGATCGGACTCCCGGGGAGGTCGCCCTCGTGGTTCGGGTCGTTGTACGGCCGGGGAGCCACGTCGTTCGGTCCGTCGGGATACCACAGCGCGGCCAGCGCCTGGATCTGGTCGCGGCCGACGCCGAGCTCGAACTGGCCGCCGCCGTACAGCGAGACGTCGCGTTCCTCGCAGTAGTCGATCGTCTCCAGCAGCGACTCGACGGTCCCGAACCGGGAGGGCTTGATATTGAGCCACTCCGGATCGAACGGGAGGGCCTCGATGGACTCGACGCCCGTGATCGGGTAGTCCCAGCTGAGTCTGTCGCGGTTGGCCGCCAGCAGGTCCCGCGTCTCGTCGGTCGCGCGGGCGTCCTCGACGACGGCGTCGGGGAACGTTTCGAAGACCCGTTGGTAGAGGTCGGGGTCGGCGGGGTTGTCGACGTCGGTGCCCTCGTAGAAACTCTTGAGGTCGAGGACGCGGACGGCGTCGGTCGCCGCCAGAGTGTCGAAGAGATCTACGCTCCAGTCCTGCGTCGGGTCCAGTTTGAACTCGAGATCGGGGTCCCGGTCGAGCAGACGTTTCACGGGGTCGACGGACGGTACGTCGTCCTCGTCACCGAGGGCGGTCGAGACGACGAACCGGACCGGGTCGTAGTCACGATCCAGGACGGCACCCAGGTCGGTGTCGGCCTGCCGCAGCGCGAGGTCGAGGGCCGCGCTCTCGACGGCCCACCGGCGGTAGTGGCGGCTGGGCTCGCGCTCCGGGGGCTCGGGGAGCAGGTCGACGGTGTCCAGGTGCGCGGCGACGTCGTCGAAGGTCGCGTAGTCGCCGGCAAGCGGGAGGTCGGCCGGGTCGTAGCGGTCGTGGTCGACGGCGTCGTAGGTGACGTCCTCGCCGCGGCCGGTGGCGCCGTCGCCGTGGAGGACCACCTCGGTCGAGACGCGAGTGAACCCGCTCGTCGTGTCGCGCTCGTGGCGCTCGCTCTCGACGCGCTCGACCGTGAGGGGCAGGTCGGCGACCTGGTCGTACATAGTCCCGACGAGGCCGCGGACGACCAAAAAGCCGGGCGCCGTCGCGACTAACAACGCTTAACCCGCCCGACCCGATACTCGGGAGCATGGCTCGTTTCGAGGAGGCAGACGACCGCATCTTCTCCAAACAGATCTGTATGCGCTGTAACGCCCGGAACGCGGCGCGTTCGGACCGCTGTCGGAAGTGCGGGTACGGAAACCTCCGACCCAAGGCACGCGAGCGCCGTAGCGCCTGACCGCACGCCCGTTTTCGCGGTCGCTGCGCCCGGCGAGTCCCCGGCTCGTCACCCTTCTGGCCGGCAGACGGCCGGATCGTCGACGATCACGCCGTCCACGCCGAGCCGACGCACTCGCGCGGCCTCCTCACGCGACCGGACAGTCCACGCGTTGACGGCCAGACCGGTGTCGTGGGCCGCCGCGACCGTCTCTGCCGTGCAGAGCGAGTGGTGTGGATGGATCGCGACGGCGTCTACGTCCCGAGCGACGTCCAGCCCCGACTCGATGCCGACCGGCGGGTCCCCGGGGACGCCCGCCGGCGCCTTGGCCCGGGCGACGAGGACGGCCCGGTCGACTTGGGGCGGCAGCGCCCGGAGGGCGTCCTGACTGAAGCTGGCGACCAGAACCCGATCCTCGTAGCGGTCCAGCAGGGCGACGAGTCGCTCCGGGACGGTCGTCACCTTCAGTTCGGGAACGATGGGCCCTCGAAGCCGGTCCAGAACTGCCGCGAGCCGGGGAATCGTCTCGTCGGTCCCGGCGAGGCGAATCGCCGTCAACTCGGAGACTGGGTACGAATCGACCCGTCCCTCGCCGTTCGTGAGGCCGTCGACCCGCTCGTCGTGGAAGACGACCGGCTCGCCGTCGCGGGACAGCCGGACGTCGAACTCGACAGCGTCGGCGAGCCTGCCGGCCGAGACCAGCGTCGAGGGCGCGTTCTCCACGCCCGTCGCGGCGAAGCCACGGTGAGCCATGACCTCCACGTTCGTCCGGAGACCCGACCAGCGAAAACTATTGGGGGCCGGAACCCACCGCGTTTCCATTTGATGGTAACAGGCGCCATTTGACGACACTCTTATCCACGCCGACCACGTACGTGCTCGTGCATGCCCACGCTTTCCCCCCAGACGTCGTCCGAGGCTCGCGCCACGGGGCAGAAGAATCGGCTCTTCTGCCCGAGCTGTGGCCACGAGAGCCCGACGGACGGCGACTGGCGGCACCGGGCGACCGAGTCCGGCGTCGTCTACACCTGTCCGGTGTGCGACGCAGCCGTGACGACCCGGCCGTCCGACCGGCGCTCTCGCACCACCGTCGAGCGCGCTTCCGCTGGCACCGTCGCCGGTCGGGCGACCCGGCTCGCGGTCGCCTGGATGGCGTGGCCGCGTGCTCCCTGGGCCGGCAGCGTCTGCGCGGAGAGACAGCACTAGTTCCCCGTTGCACCGCCATCGTCGCGCCCTGCCGGCCCTTCTTGCGTTCAGTGGCGAGCCCCGGCCACGCCGCGTTCTCACTCGTCGGGATATTTCGGTTCGCGCCGTTCGGCCCGCGAGAGGGCCGTCTCGACGACGTCCCGGACGTCGCCGTGGAACACCTCCCCGTGGCCCGCGTAGATGTGCTCGACGCCGTCGGGCATGCGGTCCAGCAGGTCGCGGATGCTTTCGATGAGCCGTTCGCGGGACTGCCCGGGAAGGTCGGTCCGGCCGAAGCTGCCGTAGTCGAAGGCGCCGTCGTCGTGGACCACGACGTCGCCGGAGAACAGCGACTCGGGCCCGACCAGCGAGACGTGGTCGTCGGCGTGGCCGGGGGTGGAGACGACCTCGCAGGTCTCGTCGCCGATCTGGATCTGGTCGCCGTCCGCGAGCGCGTCCGTGCGGCGCGGGTGATCTGCGGAGGCGTAGCAGTCGGCGTCGAAGGCGTCCAGTACGGCGTCCAGCTGTTCGACGTGGTCGCCGTGCTGGTGGGTGAGGACGACCGCGTCGAGCGCGTCGACGTGCGCTCGAATCACCTCGACCACGCCGTCCATCGCGCCCGCGTCGACCAGCGTCGGGCGCTCGCCGGTCGCCAGGTAGGCGTTGCAGGTGAACGTCTCCGCGTCGGCGGTCACGTTGTACACGTCCATACCGGGCGCACGGCGGCGCAGGGCATCAAAGCCAGGGACCCGACGATCCTCGGCTTTCGGTCAGGACGCCCGAACGATTTTTGGGGGAGAGTCCCGTATATTCACCCACGTATGGGCTTCGGGAGCTACGACGAGTCCGAACAGGACAACCAGGATTACGACACGGACTTCGAGGACGACGACGGCGTAGCCACCGACCAGTCCGAGCACGAGGGCGAGGTCGAGTACGAGTTCACGGCCTCGAACGACGAACTGCTGGACCGCCTCGAGGACATCAAAGACAACACGTGAAACCCGGGGTTCGCGCCCTGGGCGTCGCCGAATCCTACCGCGAGGACGAGAGCACCCTCGCGGGCGCCGTCGTGCGCGCGGACCGGGTCGTCGACGACCTCGCGTTCGCGTCCTGTTCGGTCGGCGGGACCGACGCCACGGCCGCCATCCAGGACCTGTGGGCGCGTCTCGACCGCCCGGACGTCCGCTTTCTCCTCGTTGCCGGCATCGCGCCGGCCTGGTACAACGTCGTCGACCTGCACGAACTGGCCGACGCGACCGACCGGCCGGTCATCTCTGTGAGTTTCGAGGCGAGCAGCGGCCTGACCGACGCCATCGGCGCGGCCTTCGAGGGCGAGGCGTGCGAGCGGCGCCTGGCGACCTACCGCGCCCAGCCGGACCGCCACCCCGTCGACGTTGACGACGAGACGGTCTACGTCCGCGCGGTCGGCGTCGACCCCGACAGCGCTTCCGCGGTCGTCCGTGCGTATACCCCGGCGGGTGGCCGACCGGAGCCCCTCCGCGTCGCGAGGCTCGCCGCTCGCGCGGGCGACGCATTCCGCCGCTCGCTCTCGGGGACGGACCGGCGCGACTTCGAGGCCTGATCGGCGCCCGGACGGGGCCGGACCAGGACGGTCAGGCTCAAGACCCACCGCACCGCGGTGAGTCCCATGGAGGAGACGCCCGGCGCGGACGACACGAGGGCGCTTCCGGACGGCGGCGATCCCGACGCTGCACACGTGGACGGGCTCGGCGTCACGGAGTGTACCCGCTGTGAAGCGCTCGTCGAGTCGCGCTCGCGGATCGTCAACGGCACCGGTCCGGACGACGCAGCCCTCGTCTTCGTCGGCGAGGCCCCCGGCGCGCGCGAGGACGAGCAGGGCGAGCCCTTCGTCGGCCGGAGTGGGGGCGTCCTCGACGAGGCGCTCCGGGACGCGGGCCTGTCCCGCGCGGACGTCCGCATCACCAACTGCGTCCGGTGTCGCCCGCCGGAGAACCGCGATCCCCACGTCGAGGAGCTCGCCAACTGCCGTGGCTACCTGGAACTGGAACTCGACCGTCTCGACCCGGATCTGATCGTCACGCTCGGCAAGGTCCCCGCAGAACACCTGCTGGAGCGCGACGTCGGCGTGACCGCGGCGGCCGGGGACACCTACGAGATCGAAATCCGCAACGAGTCCCGCCTCGTGATGGTCAGCCTCCACCCCGCCGCGACGCTGTACGACCGGAGCCAGGCGGAGACCTTCGAGCGGACCATTCGGGCGGCGGCGGAATACGTCGACGACGGCGGCCAGCAGCAACTGGGTGACTTCTGAGCCGCCGGGGTCACGTCTCACTGTCGCCCTGGACAAGGTGGGCGGCCACCGAGTCACTTCGCTGACTCAGCCATCTCCCAGTTGGTCACGTCCGTCACGGTCCCGGCAGCGAGGTCGACTCGGATCGTGTACCGTGTCTCGCCGCTCCGCCCGTCGCTGATCCGGACCGACGCGACCCCGTCCACGTACTCCTGGGTCCTGTCGACGACGACGGTTCCGTCGTCCTGCTCGACGGACGAGGCGTTCACGGTGAACGCGTAGGTCTCCGCGCCGTTCGCCCCGCGCACGTCCAGGCCTGTCGCCGTGCCGTCTAACTCGACGGTCCGATACGACGACGCCCGGATCTCGATGACGGGCTCGACCGCGAGCGCGGGGTCATCGAGTGACGCGACGGCCTGGCGGACGGTCTCGTTGTCGCGTGCGATCGCGAGCGCGCGCGTCCGCTCGGTCTCGTTCAGTCCGCCTCGCTCGGTGGATTCGAGGTGAATCGTGCCGTCGTCGCGCGCCCGGACCGACACGGCGTCGACCGAGGAGACGTCCTCGATCACCGTCACCGCCTCGTCCCTGCTCGCGACCGTGACGTCGTCGTCGACCCGTATCGACGGGCCCTCGGTGACCGACGGGTCGCTGTCGGCGATCCCCACGGTGCTCCAGGTCAGCGCCAGGCCGACGCCGACCGCGGTCAGGGCGACGACGAGCACTCCCCGTCGCAGGGCGTCCCGATGCACGGGTATCCGTTCGGCGAAAGCCCTCATGAGGGCTGCGGTGAAACGCCGTTGAAACGCGTTTCACGCCCGTTTCACGCCTGCTTTCGCCCGTCTGGCTGGATCGAACCGACGCACCTATGGGGGCGTGGTCGCGCAGTCTCTCGCATGGACGTGCGGGCCCTCCACCGCAAGCACCTGCTCGCCGCAGTGCTCTTTCTCGCCTCGACGCTCGTCCTGGCCGTCCAGCTCATCACGCCGACCCCAGTCGTCGTCTCGGTCGGCGAGAACGGAACCGAGGTGGCCGAACTCGGCGGCTACTTCCGGTACGTCGACGTCGCGGTCGTCGCCCTGGCCGCGACGGTGCTCGGCGGAAGCGGCGTCGCGCTCCTGCGTGGTTTCGTCGACCCGTCGGCCGCCGCGACGACGCACCGGGTACCTCCCGACGTGACCGACGCCCCGCGCCCGGAGGAGTCCCAGGACGACCCGTCTGACCGTCCGCCGCCGGACGACCTCCTCGAATCGCGCCGCCAGGAGTGGGCGGAGACCGCCGACCGGCTCGCCGACAACGAGCGGGTGGTCTACGAGACCGTCCTGGCGGCCGACGGGGTGATCCAGCAGTCCGAGATCGTCGACCGGACTGACCTCTCGAAGGCCACGGTCAGCCGCATGCTCGACTCCCTGGAGAGCAAACAGCTCCTCGAGCGCAAGCGCCGGGGCATGGGCAACGTCGTGGTGCTGCGGTGACTTCCTTCGCTGAAAACACCCGTTCCACCGTTTCGAAACGGCGACTCAACGGGTCTCCAAGTGGTCTTTCACACACCGTCGAGGCGGGCGGTGGCGGCGTCGCGACCCGGCGCCGCCGGCCGCTCGACAGCACACACCCATGCATTCGAAGACAGTCACCTTCGCGCTCGCACTCGCCGCGACGCTCGCCGTCGCGACCGGCGGCGCCGTGGCGGCGGACGCGAGCACCGACGACGCACTGCCAGCCGACTACGAACGAGACGTCGTGGCCCCCGATGGCGCCCTCTCGGACGCGGCCATCGACCGCGCGATCGAAACGGCCTGGGCCAACGAGGACGTCCGGGCTGCACTTCCCGACGGCGCCACGCCGTCGTTCGAGGTCTGGGGTGAAGACGGAGAGGGGGCAGTCGACGCTTCCGTCTGGGTCTCGCCCGTCGACGGGTCCCCCGAGGACACCGTCGTCGCCGACGTCGACCTCGATGCGGGGACGGTCACGGCCGTGTCGGCCCCCGAGGTCGTGACGGCCGACGAGTTCGAGACCGAATCCCTCGAGATCCAGACCACGGCGACCGAGACGGACGGGACCGTCACGGTGGCGTTCTCGGAGGGGAGCGTCGTCGAGTCCCTCTCGGCGACCGTCCAGGGACTGACCGGATAGCGTCCCGGGGAACGGGCCGGTGACTCCCCGGCTGGCGCTCTCAGGTAGCGAGACCTGGGCGGACCGTCGAACCTTTCACCGGTCCCGTCCCTGACCCCGCGCCTGGTCGCCACTCTTGGGCCCCGCGACACGGACGGACCCTGCGGGAAGGCGAAACGACTTATTCCAGCCCCGGGTAGGTCCACCTGATGAGCGCCACGCGCCAGACGGTCGCCGACGTGGTCGTGGTCGACTACGGGCTGGGCAATCTCCGCAGCGTCACGCGCGGCCTGGAGCGCGCCGACGCCGGCGTCGAGATTACCGACGATCCGGACGCCATCGCCGCGGCCGACGGCGTCGTCCTCCCCGGCGTCGGTGCCTTCAGCGAGGGCATGGAGAACGCCGCGCCGTTCCGCGAGACGCTGCTTTCGGTCGCCGCGTCGGACACGCCGCTGTTCGGCATCTGTCTCGGCATGCAGATGCTCCTGACCACGAGCGAGGAGGCAGACCACGCCGGCCAGGGCGACGTCGAGGGCCTCGACCTGATTCCCGGGACGAACCTCCGCTTCGCCGGCGATCAAAAGGTCCCCCACATGGGCTGGAACGAGCTGACCGTCCGGCGCGAGCACCCCCTCGTCGCGGGAATCGACGGCGAGTACGCCTACTTCGTCCACTCCTACTACGCGGACCCCGACGCCGAGGCGGCCGTGGTCGCGACGACGGACTACGGGCTCGACTTCCCCAGCGTCGTCGCGAACGAGGCCGGGACCGTCTTCGGCACCCAGTTCCACCCCGAGAAGTCCGGCGAGACGGGCCTGCAGATTTTGCGAAACTTCGTGGACCTCTGTGCCGAGGGCCGATAGTCGGCTGGCCCCGCACGCCCAGTCGGACCGGACCCGATACCGACCACATACTTCTATGGGTCCGCTCGGGAAATGACTGCACGATGCAACGGCCCGGAGCGCGTCGGCCGCCGGCCCGGGAGTCTGGCAGCCGTGTCGCCAGCGGCCGCTACGGGGGGTTGCTTCGTGAACCCTGACGCCGCCACCGCCCCCATCGACGGCCACACGCACCTCCTGCGCCTCGCGAGCGAGGCGGTCAAGCAGGGCGACCTCGCCGCCGAACAGTTCTGTCGCATGCTCACCGTCGAGGTGGGTCACACGGAAAGCACGGTCGTCTACGAGGAGCACGGCCTCGAACTCCACCGGTACGACCCCGCCGACCGTCGCCACGAGACGCCCATCCTGCTCGTCTACGCCCTCGTGAACCGCCCCTACATCCTCGACCTCCAGCCCGACCGGAGCGTGATCCGCCGCCTCCTCGAGGCCGGCTTTGCCGTCTACCTGGTCGACTGGGGCGAGCCCTCGCGACTCGACGCCACCCTCGGCCTCGCGGACTACGTCTGCCGGTACCTGGACAACTGCGTCGACGCGACCTTGGCCGACGCCGGCGCCGAGGACCTGCACCTCCTCGGGTACTGCATGGGCGGGACGATGTCGCTCATGTACGCCACCCGGAACCAGGAGCCGATCCGCACCCTCTCGTGTATGGCCACGCCTGTGTCCCTCGACGGTACCGGCGGCATCCTGGAGCGCTGGGCCGAGCACTTCGACCCCGTCCAGGCCGCCGACGTCCTGGGAAACGTTCCCGGTGAACTCCTCGCCATGGAGTTCGCCATGATGGACCCGGTCGACCAGTTCGTCACGAAGTACGTCCGCCTCTACGAGAACTTCGAGGACGACGACTTCGTGGAGAACTTCGCTCGCATGGAGCGGTGGATCTGGGACAGCGTCGACGTGGCGGGCCGCGCCTTCCACGAGTTCGTCGACGGGGTCTACCGCGACAATCGCCTCGCACGCGGCGAGTTCAGCCTCGACGGCGACCCCGTCGACCTCTCGGCCATCGAGGTCCCGCTGTGTCAGATCGTCGGCGAGTACGACCACATCGTTCCCCCGGCGTCGAGCAAACCGCTCGGGGACCTCGTGGGCAGCGACGACCAGCGCCTGATCGAGTTCTCGGCCGGGCACATCGGCATCTCCGTCTCCTCGTCGGCTCACGAGGAACTCTGGCCAGAGGTGACCGACTGGCTGGGCGAGCGCAGCGCTCCCCTGGCCCAGCCACCCACGACAGCCGATGAGGGCCCGCGTGGCTCGGAGACGACGCCGGTGGCCGACGACCACGAGCAGGCCCGGCGGACTGTCGACGCGGTGGCCAGGCGCGCGGCCGGGAAACTCGCGACGCAGCGCGTTTCGTCTGTGACTCGCGACGTACGCACGGAAGGGGGCGACGCCGCCGGAAACGACGGGGCGTCTGCCGACGCGACGGCGCCAGGGGACGCGTCTCGCGATGCCGGACCCTCGGACGACTCGACAACCGGGCCCCAGGACGTGGACCACCCCGAAGACGCAGACGACCGTGAACTGGCCGAACGCACGGTCGACGCGGTGGCGCGGCGCGCTGCGGGCAAAGTTGCCACGCGCCGCGTCGAAACCGACGTTCGAGGGGCCGGGGTCGAGCAGTCGGCTGGCGGCGACCGGGCTCAGTCGGCCGACGAACCCACGGCCCGACGCGGCCGGACCCCGGTCGATGCCCTCGACGGTATCGGGCCGACGTACGCCGAACGCCTCGCGACCGCGGAGATCGAGACGGTCGCCGACCTCGGCCAGTACTCGGTGCCAGTCCTGGCCGCCATCACCGACGCGCCGCGCGGCGAGGTCACGGACTGGCTCGACCAGGTCTCGTGACCGCCCCGGCGGCCCGCTTCAGTAGTGGATACTCTCGCCGTCGGCGGCCATCGCTGCCTCGTGGACCGCCTCGGACAGCGTCGGGTGGACGTGGATCGTCGCCGCCAGGTCCTCCAGCGTCGCGCCCATCTCGACGGCCAGCGCGACTTCCGCGATCAGTTCCGAGGCCTCGGGCGCGACGATCTGGGCGCCGAGGACGAACCCGCCCTCCCCGTCGCCGACGACCCTGGCGAACCCCTCGCGCTCGTCGAGCGTCAGCGCCCGACCCGACGCGCGCATCGGCATCTCCCCCAAGACCGCGTCGAAGCCCGCTTCCTCGGCCTCGGCGGCGGTCATGCCGACGGTCGCGATTTCGGGGTCGGTGAAGACCGCCGCGGGGACGGCCTGGTAGTCCAGCGCCGCTGGCTCGCCGGCGATGACCTCGGCGGCGACCTCCCCCTCGCGGAAGCCCTTGTGGGCCAGCATCGGCTCGCCCGCGACGTCGCCCACCGCGTAGACGTGCTCCATGTTCGTCCGTGCCTTGTCGTCGGTCGCGACGAAGCCATCGTCGCCGGTCTCGACGCCCGCCGCCTCGAGGTCGACGGTGTCGGTGACGGGCTCGCGCCCGACCGCGACCAGGCACTTCTCGGCGTCGATGGCCCGCTCGTCGCCGTCCGGGCCCTCCGCGAGGACGGTGATGCCGTCGCTGCCGTCCTCCCAGCCCGCCGCGCCGTGCTCGAACAGGAACTCGACGCCGAGGTCCTCGGCCCGACTTCGGACGACCTCGGTCACGTCGTCCTCGTAGCCCGGCAGCGCGTCGGGGAGTTGCTCGATGATCGTCACCTCGCTGCCGAGTTTGGCAAACACCGTCGCCAGTTCCATGCCGATGTACCCCGCGCCGACGATGGCCAGGGCCTCCGGGACCGATTCCAGCGCGAGTGCGTCCTTCGAGGAGAGGATCGGCTCGTCGTCGAACTCGAAGCCCGGCAACTCGATCGGCCGACTCCCCGTGGCGACGATGGCGTGCTCGAACTCGACGGTCTCGCTGCCCTGGCCCTCGCCGCCGTGGACGATCCGGGCCGTCTCGTGGGACTCGAACGCCGCGCGCCCCTCGATAAGGTTCGCGCCGGCGTTCTCGCAGAGGGACTCGACGCCCTTCGTGAGGCGCTTCGTGATGCGATCCTTCCAGCCCACCATCGCCGAGAGGTCCGTCGCGGGGTCCGCGTGGATTCCCATGGCTTCGGCCTGGCCCGCGCGGTGAGCGAGATCCGACGCCGAGATGAGTGCCTTCGAGGGAATGCATCCGTGGTTGAGGCAGGTGCCTCCGTAGGCGTCCATCTCGACGAGCGTGACGTCCAGGTCGAGCTGGCCGGCGCGGATGGTGGCGACGTAGCCTCCCGGTCCGCCGCCGACGACGAGGACCTCCGTCCCTGTGGTGACGTCTCCGACGACCATTGTTCTGGGTTGGAGTCCGGCCGGCCTGGACTTGAGTGTGTGGTGCCGATGGTGGGGTGTGGCCGCAATCGTCGCTCGGTGATTCGCCCCTTTCAGTCCCACCCACCACACCCGATCCTCTCTCCCCACCCGGCTCCGTCACTCGCTCCGCTCGGTCAGTCGTCCACCGGACGACGGTCCTGCTCGCTTCACTGCGCGGGCTGTGACTTCCAATCTCCCACTCGCTTCGCTCGCGGGACCCTCGCGCGTTCCTCGCGCGCCGACCCCTGCTGCAGATTGGCGCGGTCGGCGGAGACGCCTCGCGCACGTCGCGCGAGGCGTCGAGGGCTCATCGCGAGGGACGAGTGAGGGAGCGACGCGACTGAACGAGTCGGCTGGGGAGGTCCGTGGCGCGTTGCGGTGGCTGTTGGGGCGGGACTGAAAGGGGCGCCTCTCTCGGCGAAGACGGGCAAGACGAGCACTGGAGCGAGGGAACGACGTGACCGAGCGAAGGGCGCAGCGAGCCCATCGAGCCGAGAGAGGCGTGGCTTTCGGAATTGACTCGACGTAAAATCAGACACACCGACCAGTACGAGAGACCGGGCCCTACTCCAACAGCAGCAGACTCGGATTCTCCAGGTACTCGATCACGGTGTTCGTGAACCGCGCAGCGTCGGCCCCGTCGATCACGCGGTGGTCGATGGACAGCGAGAGCGGCAGCGTGTGCCGGGCCGCAACGTCCCCATCCACCACCACTGGCCGCTGCTCGATCGCCCCGAGCCCCAGAATCGCCGTCTCGGGGTAGTTGATGATCGGCGTGGCGTACTCGCCGCCGATGGCCCCGAAGTTGGTGACCGTGAACGTCCCGCCCTGCATCTCCGAGCGGTCGATCGAGCGGTCCCGGGCCTTCGCCGTCAGTTCGTTCACCTCGCTGGCCACCTCGAGCAGACTCGCCTCGTCGACGTCGCGTACGACGGGAACCAGCAGCCCTGCCTCGGTCGCCGTCGCCACGCCCAGGTCGTAGTAGTGCTTGTAGACGACCTCCTCGCTGTCCTCGTCGAGGCTGGTGTTCAACACGGGGTACTCCTGGAGGCCCGCCACGACGGCCTTCAGGACGAACGGGAGGTAGGTGAGGTCGACGCCGCGGGCCTCCGCGCGCGGTTTCATCGCCTGCCGGGCCTCCACCAGCGACTCGACGACGGCGCGGTCGTGGTGGGTGGCGTGGGGGACGGTGGAGGCCGACTCGGCCATGCGTTCCCCCGTCGATCGGCGGACGCCGCGGTAGGGCTCCCGGGACTCACGCTCTCCCGGTGTCCGCGCTGCTGCGGTCGCGGCATCGGTCGACTCGCCGGCAGCGACGGCCGCCGCGTCGGCCTCCTGGGCGGCCTGCTGTGCCTCGGCGTAGGCCTCGACGGCCGCGGGGTCGACGAACGGCGTCCCGTCACGCATTTCGTCCGTCGGGACGGCGTCGATGTCGACGCCCAGTTCGTCGGCCAGGCGGCGCGTCGCCGGCACGGCCGCGGTCCGCTCGCGGTCCGCGGCCGCTGTCGTCCCGCCCACGTCGGCCGGATCGGCCCCCTCGCTCCCGACCCGGCGGACGGCGGACGTTCGGGGGCTCGCGTCCGTCCCGTCACCCTCGGCGGCGCGCTCGACGGCCGCCTCGGTCCCGACACCGCTCTCGCGTCCCTCCTCGCCGACGTCGGCCTCGGGTGCAATCTCGGTGATGGCGTCGGCGACGTCGGCGTCCGCGGCGCCGCTGGCCCCCGCGGCCTCCTGGACGTCGGCGGCGGTGATCCGCCCGCCGGGGCCCGAACCCGCCACGCTCGTGAGGTCGACGTCGCGTTCGCGGGCCAGGCGCCGGACGCTCGGCGGGGCGAAGATACGGCCGGCGGCCGTGGCGGTGGCTGCGTCGTCGTCGGCCTCCGATTCGCCCTCGCCGCCGGCAGCACCTCCACCCTCGGCCTCGGTCGCCTCCGTCATGGCGTCCTCAGTATCGACGTTCGCGTCCGCCGCGTCGTCGGGGTCGATGGTCACGACGACGTCGCCGACGGGAACCACCTCGCCCGCCTCGGCGTGGAGCGCCTCGACCGTGCCCGCGACGGGCGAGGGCAGGTCGACGACGGCCTTGTCGGTCTCGACCTCCGCGAGGACCTGGTCCTCTGCGACGACGTCGCCCGGCGCGACGTGCCACGCGACGAGTTCGCCCTCGGCCACGCCCTCGCCAACGTCGGGCAGCGCGAACTCGAACATTCAGAACTCCACGGTCTCCCTGATGCCGTCCTCGATTCGCGCCGGCTCGGGGAGGTAGTAGTCTTCCAGCGCGTACAGCGGGACGGGGACGTCGAAGCCCGTGACGCGACCGATCGGGGCCTCCTGGTGAAGCAGGACTTCCTCCTGGATGGTGGCCGTGATCTCGCCCGCCAGCCCGCCGGTCTTCGGGGCCTCGTGGACGACGACGCCGCGGCCGGTCTTTCGGAACGATTCGACGATGGTCTCCTCGTCCAGCGGCGAGAGCGTCCGGAGGTCGACGACCTCGCAGTCGATGCCCTCCTCAGCGAGATTCTCCGCCGCCTCCAGCGTCGGCCTGGTCATCGCACCCCAGGTGTAGACAGACACGTCCGTTCCCTCGCGGCGGAGTGCCGCCTCGCCCAGTGGGACAGTGTAGGTCTCGTCGGGGACCGCCTCGCGGAAGGCACGGTAGATCAGCTTCGGCTCCAGGAAGATCACCGGGTCCGGGTCGCGGATCGCCGACGCCAGCAGGCCCTTGGTGTCGTGAGGCGTCGACGGGACGACGACCTTGAGACCGGGCTGGTGGACGAAGAAGACCTCCGTGGACTCGCTGTGGTGTTCCGGTGCGCGGATGCCGCCGCCGTAGGGTGCGCGGATCACCATCGGACAGGTGAGACGCCCCCTGGATCGCGTGCGCATGCGTGCCGCGTGGGAGACGATCTGGTCGAAGGCGGGGTAGATGAAGCCGAGGAACTGGATCTCGGGGACCGGCCGGAGCCCGTAGGCTGCCATGCCGATCGCGGTGCCGACGATGCCGGACTCGGCGAGGGGCGTGTCGATGACCCTGTCTTCGCCGAACTCCTCGATCAGGCCCTGCGTCGCGCGGAAGACGCCGCCGTTCTCGCCGACGTCCTCGCCCATGACCAGAACGTCCTCGTCGCGTTCCATCTCGCCGTAGAGCCCGTCCCTGACCGCCTGGACGAGGGTCAGGCGCTGGCTCTCCTCCTCGGCTACCCCTTGGCTCATCCTTCGAGTACCTCCTCGTCGCCGTGTCGCGCCCGGAGGTCTTGGAGGTACCGGCGCTGCTCCGCGAGTCGCTTCGGCATGTCCGCGTAAACGGTGGCGAACATCGCCTCCGGGTCGGGCCGCGGGTGTGACTCGGCGGCGTCGATGGCCTCGGCCACCTCCGCCTCGACGCTCGCCTCGATGGCCTCGACGCGGTCGTCGTCGAGCAGGCCACGCTCGCGCAGGAAGGTTTCCATGCGCGGGATCGGGTCCTTGCGCCGCCAGGCCTCGACTTCCTCGTCGGCCCGGTACACTGAGGGATCGTCTGCGGTCGTGTGCGCACCGAAGCGGTACTGGACGGCCTCGATCATGGTCGGCCGTGCAGCGCCGAGGTCGCCCGTCTCGTCGTGGACGGCCCGGGGGTCCTCGGCTTTGGCCTTCTCGACGGCGGCGCGCGTCACGGCGTAGACGGCCAGCGGGTCCATGCCGTCGACCTGGACGCCCTCGAAGCCGTAGGCCTCGGCCTTCCCTGCTAGCGTCTCGCTCGCGGTCTGGCGCTCGCGCGGGACCGAGATGGCCCACTGGTTGTTGTTGCAGACGAAGACGGCCGGCACGTCGAAGACGCCGGCGAAGTTCAGCCCCTCGTGGAAGTCGCCCTCCGAGGTGGCGCCGTCCCCGAAGTAACAGAGGAACGCCTTGCGCTCGCCGCGCAGCGTCGAGGCCCAGGCCGCCCCGGTCGCGTGCGGGATCTGTGTTGCGATGGGGACCGCCACCGAGAACGTGTTGACGTCCGCCGGCACGACGTTGCCCTCCTCGGCCCCCATCCAGTAGAGGACGATCTGCTCCAGGGGCCACCCTTTGACGTAGGCGCTGACGTGCTCGCGGTAACTGGGGAACAGCCAGTCCGCGTCGTCGAGTGCCATCGCGCTGCCTACCTGAGCGGCCTCCTGGCCCGCCGACGGCGGATACGTTCCCAGTCGCCCTTGCCGCTGGAGGCTGACGCAGCGCCGGTCGAAGTGCCGCCCGAGCGTGAGGAGCCGGTAGCACTCGACCAGTTCGTCGTCCGAGAGGTCAGGGACCGTCGCCCCGTCGCGGACGCGCCCCTGCTCGTCGAGGATCGACACGCGATCGCCGGGGTCGCGTTGCAGGATGCTCACGGGACCGACCACCGGCCTGGTACTGTCATGTGGTACCTATTGACGTAGCAGCCGCTTATGACTTTCCCGGCCGGACGTGTCCGCCGACGACCCCTTCTGGCGGTTTCTCGCCATCTGCCCAGATTCGGCCCGGATTCTCGCCGAGTACTGACCGTCCGTCAGGCGACCGTCCCCGGCCCGTTACCGGTCGCCGTCGGCGTGGACGGCTGTGGCGGCGTCGTCGCGGTCCTCGCCCGCTCGCAGGACTCGCTCCACGAATAACTCGCCCGCCCGATAGGAGGATCGGACCATCGGTCCCGCGGCGCAGTACGCGAAGCCCAGTTCGTCCTCGGCCACGCGCTGCCAGGTGTCGAAGGCGTCGGGGTGGACGTACTCGCTGACCTCGAGGTGCGACCGCGAGGGCTGGAGGTACTGGCCGAGCGTCACGACGTCGACGCCCACCGCCCGGAGGTCCGCCAGCGTCTGGTAGACCTCGTGGTCGTACTCGCCGACGCCGAGCATGATGGAGGTCTTGGCGACGGCGTCCGACTCGTCGGCGACCTGCCGCAGGACCGACAGCGACTGCTCGTAGCCCGCCCGTCGGTCCCGGACCGGCCACTGGAGGCGCTCGACGGTCTCGACGTTGTGTGCGATCACGTCCGGGCCCGCTTCGATGATCTTCTCCACGAGGGCGGTCTCACCCTGGAAGTCGGGGATCAGCGTCTCGACGAGGATCGAGGCGTCGCGCTCCTTGATCGCCCGGATGGTCTCGGCGAAGTGTGCCGCGCCCTGGTCGGGCAGGTCGTCGCGGTCCACGGAGGTGAGGACGACGTAGTCCAGGCCGATCTCCGCGACGGCGTCGGCGACGTTCGCCGGCTCCTCGGTGTCGAGCGGCTCCATGCCGCCGGTCTCGACGTCACAGAAGTTACAGCCCCGCGAGCAGCGATCGCCCATCAGCATGAAGGTGGCCGTACCAGGACCATCTCTCCCACTCCAACACTCGCCCAGGTTCGGACAGTTCGCCTCCTCGCAGACGGTGTGGAGGTCGTGGTCCCGGAGCGTGGACTTGATCTCGGTAAATCGCTCGCCCGACGGTGGCCGGGTCTTCAGCCACGACGGTTTCCGGGACCGGCTCATTGCCGCCTGGTTCGCCCCGGGGCGACTAAAGGGTGCGGTCGCCGAGCCACGCGGTCTCGCCCTCGCCACGATCCACCTGCCCTCATCCACTTTCACCCCGCTCTCCGAACCTCTTTAGTCGGGGACGACGCCCCTCCGACCGTGTCAGGCCAGGTCGACGCCCAGCGCGAGGTAGCCGTCGCGGACGCCCTCCCCGACTTCGCGGACGCGTTCTCCTTCGATCGGTTCAACCGCGTCCAGTCCGCGACGCTCCCCGCGCTCTGCGAGTCCGACGACAACGTCGTCGTCAGCGCCCCGACCGCCAGCGGCAAGACCGGCGTCGCCGAGGTGGCCATCTGCGAGACCCTCCGCGAGGGCGGAACGGCCCTCTTTCTCGCGCCCCTCCGAGCGCTCACCAACGAGAAGGAACGCGAGTGGGAGCGCTTCGAGGACATGGGCTACTCCGTCTACGTCGTCACCGGCGAGCGCGATCTGAACCCCGACCGCGCCACGCGCGCGGACGTGCTCGTCATGACGCCCGAGAAGGCCGACTCGGCGACGCGCAAACACGACTCCCGCCGATATTCGTTCGTCACGGACGTGGACTGCGTCGTCGTCGACGAGGTCCACCTGCTCGACTCCGACCGCCGCGGGAGCGTCCTCGAAGTGACTATCGCCCGCTTCCGGCGGCTCTGTGACCCCCGCATCGTCGCGCTCTCTGCCACGATGCAGAACGTCGACGACGTCGCGGCGTGGCTCGACGCCCCGCCCGAGACGACCTTCTCCTTCGGCGACGACGCCCGGCCGGTCCCGCTCGAAGCGGACGTCAAGACATACAGCCACGGCGAGAACGCCTTCGCCGACAAGTACCGACGGCTCTACCGGGCGCTCGACCTCGCCGAACCCCACGTCCGCGACGGCGGCCAGGTGCTGACTTTCGTCGCATCACGCCAGGACACCGTCCAGGCCGCCGAGAAGACGCGCGACGAACTCGCCGAGCGCGACGTCGACGTCGGCGCCCGGGGGGACTACGACCTCCACCAGGCGGCCCAGGAGATCGAGGACGACACCCTCCGCCAGTCCGTCATCGACGGCGTCGCCTTCCACCACGCGGGCCTCTCGACGGGCGACAAGAACCGCGTCGAGGAGTGGTTCCGCGAGGGCCAGATCCAGCTCCTCTTCTCCACCTCGACGCTCGCCTGGGGGGTCAATCTCCCCGCGCGCTGCGTCGTAATCCGCGACACGAAGTACCACGACCCGCTGGAGGGCGAGGTCGACATGAGCCCGCTGGACGTCCTCCAGATGCTCGGGCGCGCCGGGCGGCCGGGCTACGACGACCGCGGGTACGCCTGGGTGGTCTGTGACCGCTCGGACGCCGACAGATACCGGAAACTGTTGCGCGACGGCAAGCCCATCGAGTCCCGTCTCGCCGACGACCTCGCGGCCCACCTCAACGCGGAGGTCGCGCTGGGGACCGTCGAGAGCGTGCCCGACGCGCTCGACTGGCTGGAGACGACCTTCTACTGGGTCCGCGCGCGCTCGGCGGCGGAGCGCGCGGGGACGACCGGCTACGACTCCGGCGAGGCGATCCGCGAGCGCGTCCGCGAGACCATCGGGGACCTCGTGGACGAGGGGTTGGTCGAGCAGGCCGACGGCGACGCCCTCTCGCCGACCCCGCTGGGCCGCCTCGCCTCGGAGTTCTACCTCCGGCTGGACACCGCCCGGCGGTTCGCCGACCTCGGCGAGCGTGCCGGCGACGACCCCCTCGACCAGACCGACGTCCTCCGGACGGTCGCACGCGCCGGCGAGTTCGACAGCGTCAACGCTCGATCCGACGAGGCGGACGCCGTCGACGCGGTTCTCGGCAGTGCGGCGACTGACCTCGAACCCGGCGAGCGCAAGGTCCTGGCCATCCTCCAGTCGGGCATCTCGGGGACCACGCCGGGCTCGCTCAAGAGCGACGCCTGGGTCATCCGCCAGAACGCCCAGCGTCTCCTCTCTGCACTTCGGGCCATCGCCGACCGCTTCGGCGGCCCCCGCGCGGCGAACCTCGTCCGTCGCGTCGAGGCGCGCGTCGAGACCGGCCTCGGGGCGGAAGCGGTCGGCCTGACGGCCATCGACGGCATCGGAGCGAGCCGGGCCCGTACCCTCGCCAAGGCGGGGCTGGCGACGCCGGCCGACGTCCTCGACGCAGGACCGTCCGGTCTCGTCGCCGCGGGCGTCAGCGAGTCCGTCGCCGAGCGCGTCGTCGCGAACGCGCGCGAACTCCCGGTGATCGCGGTCGACTGGGGCGACTTCCCCGACTCGATCGCCGCGGGCGAGAACGACCTCCGGGAGGTGACGGTTCGCACGACGGCCGGCAGCGCCCGGGCCGGCGTCCGCGTCACCGTGAACGGCCGGGAGATGACCCGGACGGCGACGTACCTCGGCGAGGAGACGGTCCCGGTGGGCGTCTTCGGCGGCGACGCGACCGACCTCACCTACGCCGTGACCGTCGTCTTCCCGGACCTGCCGTTGCCGCCCGTCGAACGGACGCGAACGGTTCGCGTCGTGTGACGACGTAACGTGCTGAAAATCGCTTTTGAAGGGTCTAACTGCATCTAGACACGTTATAAAACGTCCGGGACACGATCGTAAAACGTCCGGACGCCTCGTTTAGTCGGGGACTTCACCCGAAAACGAGTCGAAATTACCCTAGTCGTCGACTCGTTATATGGTGGTCTCTATCCAAGGGGAAAGTGAGGAGACCCCCAATGTCCAGCGCGTCCCCATTCCGGTCCGAGTCCGCTGCCGAGATCCGCCAGTGGATTCCGGCACGAGCCCTCGAGCACGTTTTTCGATCGCCAGTCCAGTTCGTCGGGTTCTGGGCGGCCGTCGTCCTGCCCTTCGTGCTCGTCGCGCTCGTCGCGACCGGCCACGCGACCCAGCAGCCAGCGGTCGCCGGCGGCCTCGTCGCCGGCAACCTCCTGGGACTGCTCCTCGGTCGCGGCTACAACCGCTGACGCGCCGGACGGGCCCGTCTCCTCCCACGCCACCTGCCACATCTCGACCGGACCCGGGCTGGCCGCTTGCACCTCGGCCCGCCCCCGGCCGGTCCTCACCTGCCGTTCCCGCTGACCGCTCGGCCTAGCTTTAGGTACGAAGCCGGGACCACCCCGGGCCGTGCCCGACCGTACTCACGTCATCGCCGGCCGCTGTACCACCACCTACGACGCGGACGACGTCCGCGAGCAGCAGGGCGACGTCGTCGTGGTCTGCAAGCCAGACGACACGCTCCTGGTCCACGACGCCACCGGCTACCAGCCCGTGGCGTGGCTGACCCGCGCCGATCGCGCCGCCGTCGCCGACGACCGCGTCACCGCCTGGGACGGCGACACCACCCTGGACGTCCAGGTCCACGAACGCTACGGTGGCGGCCAGTTCCCCGTCTCCGACGCTGGCCACCCCGTCGGGACGTGCCCCGCCTGCGACGGCACCCTGCTCCGGACGAGCGAGGCAGTCGCCTGTCCGGACTGCGAGGACCGCTACGCCATCCCCGCGGACGCGTCCGTCGTGGACGACCCGTGCCCAGACTGTGGTCTCCCCCGGTTCCGGGTCCAGCGCGGCGAACCCCTCACCGTCTGCCTGGACCGCCGCTGTGAGAGCCTCGACCAGCGCGTCGCCGAGGCCTTCGACCGTGTCTGGGACTGCCCGGACTGCGGCGACGACCTCCGCGTCCTCCGTCGCGGCGGCCTCATCCTCGGCTGTGCCTCCTACCCGGCCTGCGAGACCAGCCTGTCGTTTCCCGCCGGCGAGGTGGTCGACGAGTGCCCCTGTGGCCTGCCGGTCTTCGAGACGCCCGGCGGGACGCGGCGCTGTCTCGACTCGACCTGCGAGCGCGCCTCGTCGACGGCCACACCGCAGGGGCTTTGACGCGGCGGCGACGAGTGTGCGCGCATGGACGCGACCTTCGACGGCGCGGTCGTCAGCGCCGACGAGCGCGCCCGCGAGCGCTTCTACGACAGCCGCGGGTACGGCCGCCCCGTCGACGGCGCACTCGAACTCGCCCCCGTCGAGGCCGCCCACCTCCTCTTTCGCGGCGACTTCGACGCCGTTCGCGACGGCCGTCCCGACGCCGACGGCGAAGAACTGGACTTCCGGGGCTTTCTCGCCACGACGGCCGTCTCCGAGGTCGCCTTCTCCGTCTACAAGGACCTCCGAGATCGCGGTTTCTACCTGGCACCCGAGTCGGGCGGCGACGCCACGACGAGCGACGCCGACACCTTCGCCGTGTTCCCCCGTGGCTCCGGCCCGTGGGACGACCAGGTGGCCTACCGCGTTCGCCCCGTCAGCGAGCGCGCGGACGTGTCTGCCGCCGACTTGCTCACCCTCGCCGACGCCGACGGAGAGACGACGGGCGTCCTCGGGGTCGTCGACGAGGAGAGCGAACTCACCTACCTGGAACTGTCCCGCCCGGCGATCACGGGGTCGTCCTTTCACGACATTCCCGACGGCGTGATTGGCGATCTGCTGGCCGACCGCGTCCTCGTCACCGATCCGCCGACCGCTCTCCACGAGCGGGCCTTCTACGGCCAGCGGATGGACGATGGCTCGCCGCACCTCCAGCTCTCGCTGGTCGAGGCCGCGTACCTGGCCGGACGTGGAACGCTGGACGTCGACGGGGGGCAGGAAGCCCTTGCGGAGCGCGGGCGTGCGGTCGAGGGCGAGCGCTTCGACCGCCGCCTCCGGGCCTACAGTGCGCTTCGGACCGCCGGCGTCGTGCCCAAGACCGGCTTCAAGTTCGGCGCGGACTTCCGGACCTACGCCGACGTCGAGTCCGTCGAGGACCTGGGGCACTCCGAGTTGCTGGTGCGCGTGTTGGCGCCCGGAACCGTGTTTTCGCCCATCGACCTGGCGCTCGACGTCCGACTGGCCCACGGCGTCAGGAAGCGGATGGTCTACGCGCTGACCGGCGCCGACGCCGGCATCGAGTGGCTCTCCGTCGCGCGACTGACGCCGTGAAAATTTGTTGGCGACCCGTCCGTAAGGCGGGTCAGAACAACACACGACACCTCACGATGGAATGGCTCTCTCTCCGTCTCGGCTCTGGAAAGCCCTCGGCCTGCTCTCGATGGAACTGTTCAGTCCTCGCTGTCGACTCTCGAAAGCCCTCGGCCTGCTCGTGGGCTGCGGCTCGCTGCGCGCTTCACTCCCTCGCTTCGCTCGGTCGTTCCAGTGCTTGCGTCGCCTCGCCTCACGACCAGGCCTCGCCCTTTCATTCCGCCAGGCACCGCAGGCAGCCGCACCACTCGCCTCCCCAGCCGATTCGCTCACTCCGTTCGCTCATCCCTCGCGATGAAGCCTCGACGCCTCGCGGCGTTCGCGCGAGGCGTCTCGTCCGACCGCGCCAGAGCTCACGAGGCCGGGAGCGAATTGCTGGCGGCTCGCCCGCCAGCATTCGCGACCCGGGGAAGGGCAGGTCGTCGACTCGGCGACCATCCACGTCCTGGTGGAATGAAAGGGCAAGGGCTTTCGAGAGTCGTTGACCGTCCCTTCACCCTCCCATCACAATCCCGACCACCATCGATGGGAAATCGTTAAACCGCTCCTCGCGGTTCATCCACCAACCGATGTCCGCAGGCGTGGCCTGGCCGTGGCGCTGGCACACTCACACCGCGGACAGTCTCGCGCACGCGGCCTGACCGGCCGACGGCGCGTTGCTCCCTTCGCTCTCCCGATCCTGGCACCACTCGACGACCGACCCACCGACTCCAACAGATGACAGACGAACACGATACCGACCCGGAGATGAACGACGATCCGAGCGACGAACGCCTCCCGCGAGTCCCGGACGGCGGCGCGGCCGGGGCCGACGACGTCGCCCTCGACCCCTGGGGCTCGGCGACGGTCTCGGACTACCGGAAGCTCTTCGAGCAGTTCGGCATCGAGCGCTTCGAGGACGTCTTGGACGAGGTGCCCCACCCCCACTACCTGATGCGTCGGGGGGTCATCTTCGGCCAGCGTGACTACCGGGAACTCACGGACGCGATGCAGGCCGACGAGGACTTCGCCGCCCTGTCGGGGTTCATGCCGACCGGCGACCCCCACATCGGCCACAAGCTGGTCTTCGACGAGATCATCTGGCACCAGGCGCGCGGCGGCGACGCCTACGCCCTGATCGCCGACCTCGAGGCCCACAGCGCCCGCGGCCTGTCCTGGGACGAGATCGACGAGCACGCGCGCAACTACCTCCTCTCGCTGCTCGCGCTGGGGTTCGACCCCGACGAGGGGACGCTCTATCGCCAGTCGACCAATCGGGAGGTCCAGGACCTCGCCTTCGAACTGGGCGTCGAGGCGAACTTCTCGGAACTCCAGGCGATCTACGACTTCGACGGCGAGACCGACGTCTCGCACATGCAGTCGGTCGTCACGCAGATGGCCGACATCCTCTACCCGCAACTCGACGAACCGAAGCCCACGGTCATCCCGGTCGGCCCGGACCAGGACCCCCACATCAGGCTGTCGCGGGACCTCGCCACCCGGATGCGCTACTTCGGCGTCCGCGAGGCCTACGCCAGCTTCGAGGCCGACGAGGCCGAGCGCTCGCTGATCCGCCACGCCTACGAGACCCTCCGGGAGCGCCACGGCGACGACGAGACCATTCGCTGTGCCGACGCAGGGACCGTCCTGGAGGGTGAGCGCGAGCCCGGGGCGACGGACGTCGAGGCGACGACGTTGGATAGCACGATCACGATGCTGAACGCCGCCGGGAAGGAACCGCTGCGGCCCCGGACCCGGATCTTCGACCGCAGAGCCACCGACGAGGCCTTCGAGGCGCTGATCGAGGCCGTCGACGGCGAGAAGCGCGTGTACGACAACCACGTCGACGCCTTCGACCTGGACCGCGCCGACGCCGAGCAACTGGCCCGCGAGGTCGAACTCGACCACGGCGGCTACGGCTTCCGGCTCCCCTCCTCGATCTACCACCGATTCATGACCGGCCTCACGGGCGGGAAGATGTCCTCCTCGGTCCCGGCGAGTCACATCAGCCTGCTCGACGACCCCGAGGACGGGTACGACAAGGTCAAGGCCGCGACGACTGGCGGGCGCGAGACCGCCGAGAAGCAGCGCGAACTCGGCGGCGAGGCCGACGAGTGTCCCGTCTACGAGCTCTACGCCTACCTGCTCGCGGGGGACGACGACGAGTTCGCGACGGAGGTCTACGAGGAGTGCGTCGGCGGGGAGCGCCTCTGTGGGGACTGCAAGGAGCAGGCGGCGGTGCTGATGGAGGAGTTCCTGAAGGACCACCAGGACAAGCGCGCGGAGTGGGCCGAGCGCATCGAGGACCTGGACGTGCCCCTGGAGAGCGACCGGTGCTGAGGGGGACCCGGTCGCCGCTGCTGGGCCCGACGTCAGGCCGACTTCCGCGGGCTGAACGCTGTCGCCTCCGCGGGCGAGCCACAGACGACGCAGCCGTTGGCGAGAATCTCCTCGTACGTCGGCGAGTCGACGGTGAGCGCCGCCGCACAGCCCTCGCAGGTGAAGCCGACGACGTGCTGGTGTGCCGATTCGAGAGTGCCGTGTCGTGACATTCGGGCGCCGTTGTCTTTCGCTGCCATACGTTCGCACTCGTATCACGCATATTTTCCCACGATTATAATAGTTCCGGAGGTATTGGTGTGGGTCTGGGAATCGAATGGACTTCCACCGGCTGATCGTGGCCCCTCATCTTCTAACGGTGCGTATTCGTCCGATTAGCGACGCCTGTAAAACGAGCCCGGAGGCCCGGCGGTGTCGGGCGGTGTGGCAACCGGCATCGCCGTCACTGAGGTAAACGGTGCCACTCCGGGACGGCCCGTGCCGGGGTATTCCAGAAGTCGACGAGGTCGGAGGCGTCGACGGCCTCGCGCGAGACGGTCGAATGTGGCCGTGTCCGGGTGCGAACCCGGAACGCTTTTCTCTGGCCGTGCGGAGAGCTCACACATGACAGCCGATCCCCACGGCAGCACGATCGCCCGCGAACCGCTCGTAGCGACGGGGTTCGGCGTCTTTTTCGCCTGATCGACCGGCGGACTCCCCGGCGGGTCTGGTCGCCCGCGCGGACGAAACCGGTCGGTCGGGCACGTATCGTCACGCGTCCGGCGGTCGTCCCGACCGTCGGCTTTACGAACCGTTAACCGTCCGCCACACACCCATCCGACAACGAATGAAGCTGCCACGCGCACAGGTCGCGGTCCTCGAGGCCGCGACCGCCGACGAGGATCGCTCGCTCACCGCCGTCGCCGAGGCGGCCGACCTCAAGCCCGAGGCGGCCACCCGCGCGGCCTTTGAACTCGCAGACGAGGGCCTGCTCTCGGTCACCGAGGAGACGGCCGAGTCCGTCACGCTCACCGAGGAGGGCCACGAGTACGTCGATGCCGGCCTCCCCGAGGTCCGCCTCTTCGAGGCCGCCCGCGACGCCGGCGCCGACGCAGACCCCGTCTCCATGGGCGAGGTCCTCGGCGCGGCCGACCTCGACGGCGAGGCCGTCGACATCGCCCTCGCCAACTTCGCCCGGAAGGGCTACGGCGCGGTCGATTCGGGCGCCGTCTCGGTCGACCCCGACGCCGACCCGGCCGACGACGCCGAGGCCGCGGCACTCGCCGCCCTGGCCGAGGGAGAGACCGACGTCGATCCCGACGCCCTCGACCAGCTCGAGCGGCGCGGCCTCGTCGCCATCGAGGAGACGACCGCGCGGTTCGTCCGCCTGACCGACGACGCCGTCACGGAACTGATGATGGGGATCGAGACGGCCGAGACCGTCGGCGCGGTGACGCCCGACCTCCTGACCTCCGGCGAGTGGCGCGACGTGGAGTTCGCCGAGTACAACGTCGAGGCCGACGCCGAACCCTTCCGCGGTGGGCGCGAGCACATTCTCCGCCAGACCGCAAACCGCGTCAAGGACGTCCTCGTCGGCATGGGCTTCGAGGAGATGGAGGGCCCGCACGTCGACGCGCAGTTCTGGATCAACGACTGCCTGTTCATGCCCCAGGACCACCCGGCGCGGACCCACTGGGACCAGTTCGACCTCGCGACGCCCGACGAGATCGGGGACCTGCCCGACGACCTCGTCGAGCGCGTGAAGTCGGCCCACCTCGACGGCGTCGGCGAGGACGGCGAGGGCTACCACTCGCCCTGGACCGAGGAGGTCGCCCGTAGCCTGGACCTCCGGGGCCACACGACCTCGCTGTCGATGCGGTACCTTTCGGGCCACCAGATCGGGGACCTGGAACCCCCGAAGCGCTTCTTCAGCGTCGAGAAGGTCTACCGGAACGACACGCTGGACCCGACCCACCTGCTGGAGTTCTTCCAGATCGAGGGCTGGGTCATGGCCGAGGACCTCTCCGCGCGGGACCTGATGGGGACCTTCACCGAGTTCTACGAGCAGTTCGGCATCACCGACCTGGAGTTCAAGCCCCACTACAATCCCTACACGGAGCCGAGCTTCGAGCTGTTCGGCACCCACCCCGAGACGGGCGAGGTCGTCGAGGTGGGCAACTCCGGCATCTTCCGCGACGAGGTCCTCCGGCCGCTCGGCGTCGACGCCGACGTGATGGCCTGGGGCCTCTCGCTGGAGCGCCTGCTCATGCTCATGTACGGCTTCGAGGACATCCGGGACGTCCACGGGACGCTCTGTGACCTCGATCTCCTGCGGTCCGTGGAGGCGGTGCACTGATGCCCGTCGTCGACGTCGACCCCGACGAACTCCGGGAACTGACCGGCCACGACGACAAGGGCGACGACGAACTCCGAGAGGACCTCTTCGCCCTGGGTCTCGAGTTCGAGGGCTGGACGGAGGACGACGAGTTCCAACTGGAGTTCGCCCCCGACCGCCTCGACCGCCTCTCCGTCGAGGGCGTCGCGCGCTCGCTGCGCTACCACTACGGCGACGATCGCGGCGTCTACGTCCCCGGCACGAACGACGCCGACTGGACGATCGAGGTCACGGACACGCCCCCGGAGCGCCCGTACGTCACGGGCGCCGTCGTCCGCGGGCTGGACCTGGACGCGACCGCGTTCGACTCGCTGATCCAGCTCCAGGAGAAGCTCCACGCGACGATGGGCCGCGGCCGGGCGAAGGGCGCCATCGGAGTGCACGATCTGACCATGCTCAAGGGCGCCCCGGGGGCCGGCGGGGACGCCGGCGCGAAGACCATCACTTACACCTCGATGGATCCCGACGGCGAGCCCTTCGTCCCGCTGGAGAGCGACGAGGAGATGACGCCCCGCGAGGTCACCGAGTCCCACCACATGGGCTCGCAGTACGCCGACCTCATCGCGGAGATGGACAGCTATCCGGCCATCTACGACGACGTCGGCCTGTTCTCGTTCCCGCCGGTCATCAACGGCAAGCGGACGGAGGTCACGGAGAACTCGCGGGACCTCCTGATCGAGATGACGGGCACCGACCAGTGGACGGTCGACCACATGCTCAACATCGTCCTGTACTCGCTGTCGGCCCGCGGCGGGCGCGTCGAGCGCGTCGACGTCAGCTACGCCGACGACGCACCCGGCGAGTACGCCGGGCAGACCCTCTCGCGACCGGACTTCGGCGTCAAAGAGAAGTCCGTCACCCACGACCGGATCGAGTCGATCATCGGCGTCGACCTCGACCCGGAGACGGTCGTCGACTGCGCGGAGCGTGCCGGCCTCGACGCCACGCAGACGGAGGGCGAGGAGGAGATCGTCTACGACGTGGAGATTCCGCCCTACCGCGTCGACGTGCTCCACCCGCTGGACGTGATCGACGACGTCGGGCGGGCCTACGGCTTCAACGACCTCGAACCGCGGTACCCCGACGTCTCGACGGTCGGCGGTCGCCACGAACGATCTCGCCTGGAGGACGCTGCCCGCGACGCCCTCGTCGGCCTCGGCTTCGAGGACCTGCTCAACTTCCACATGATCAACGCGGAGGAGAACTACGAGCGGCTCGGCGTCGATCCCGGGAGCGACGCCCTCGGTGGCGGCGAGGCCGTCACCATCCGCGAGCCCTACAGCGAGGACTACACCATGCTCCGGACCTGGGCGCTCCCCTCCCTGCTGATGGTCCTGGAGAACAACACCCACCGCGCCTACCCCCAGGACCTCGCCGAGGTCGGCCTGGCGGCAGAACTCGACGAGAGCAAGAACACCGGGGTCGCCGAGCACCGAACGGTGGCCGCCGCCGTCGCGCGCGCGGACGCCTCCTACGAGGACGCCAAGGCGCGCCTGCAGTCCCTCGCCGAGGCCTTCGGCAAGACGCTGGAGACGCCCCCAACCGACCACCCGACGTTCATCGGCGGCCGGGCCGCGGAGATCGTCCTGGACGGCGAGTCCGTCGGCGTGATCGGCGAGGTCCACCCGTCGGTCCTCGTCGAACACGACCTGGAAGTACCGGTTGCGGCGTTCGAACTGCGGCTGGACGGGCTGGCCTAACCCGCTGCGGCTCTATTCTCGCCCCGACTCGACCCGTTCGAAGAACTCGACCAGCCGGTCGTTCACTGCCCGACCGGACTCCACGAACGCCAGATGACGCCCCTCGATCGCTTCGAACTCGCCTCGCGGGAGCCCCTCGGCGAGTCGCTCGCCCGCTGCTCGCGGAACCACCGGATCGTCGGTCCCGTGTCCGACCAGCGCGGGCAGGGTCACTTCGTGGAGCGGTCCCGCCTCGTAGTCTTGCCAGGCGGCGACCTGGGCGTCGACAGCCGCGGGGTCTGCGTCGTCCTCGGCCCGCCAGGAGGCGATCTGGGCGACGAACTCGGGATTGGCCGCCAGGAAGTCCTCGGTGAAGGCCCCGGCGAGCGACTCGCGGCGTCGGTCGTCGGTCCGCGCTTCGGTGTGGAGCGCCCGCAACGCCGTCTCGTCCACCTCCTGGCCGCTCGCGGTCGTCGAGAGCAGCGCGAGACTCCGGGCCCGGCTGTACGTCCGGGCGTATCGCAGGGCGACCGCACCGCCGAGGCCAGCCCCGACGAGGTGTGCACTGGCGACCTCGGCGTCTGCCAGGACCGCCTCGAGGTCCGCAGCCAGCGCGTCGACGTCGTACGGGCCCGGCGGCGCGTCGGAGCGCCCCGTGCCGCGGAGGTCCCAGACGAGTGTCGCTCGGGGCCCGGCGATGGCGTCGACCTGCACGCTCCAGGTCCAGGCACCGTAGCCAACGTCGCCGACGAAGGCGACGCACTCGCCGCTCCCGTCGGTCTCGTAGTGGAGGGCGACGCCGTCGTTCGATGCGGTCGGCACGCTCGCCGGTAGTCGCGCTCGCCACAGAATCCTTCCGGTCTAGAGGGTCACGTCGGGGTGGACCTGGCGGAGGGCCTCGTGGACCGAGTCGCGGTCCTCGCCGATGATCGTCAGGCGGTCGCCGATCTGGAGGCGGAAGTCGCCGCCGGGGACGGTGCGGTCCCCGTCCCGCCCGACCATCGCGACGATGCAGCCGTCCGGCAGCCGGGCTGCGAGGTCCGCGACGGTGATGCCGTCGAAGTCGCGTTCGCTCAACTCGACCTCCTGGACGTCGCCCTCGCGGTCCGCCTCGGTCATCCACTGCGTGATCCCCGGGCGCTCGATCTGGTTGTCCATCGCCGCGGCGACTGCGTGGCCGGCGGAGATCGACTGGACGTCGAGGTCCCGGAAGGCCTCGAGGTTCGCGGGCTGGTTCGCCCGCCCGACGACCTCGTCGACGCCGAAGTTCGTCCGCGCGAGCTGTGCGACGAGGAGGTTGACGTCGTCGTCGGGCGTCGCCGCCACGACGACCTTCGCGTTGTCCGCCCCCGCGGCATCGAGGGCGTCGGCGTTCGTTCCATCGCCGTTCTTGACCGTGAAACCCCGCTCCTTGGCGCGCTCGACCGCCTCGTCGTCCTTGTCGAGCAGGACGACCTCTTCGCCGCGCTCCTCGAGGCGGGCGGCCAGTTCCGTGCCGACGCGGCCGGCGCCGACGATGACGACTCGCATGGGAATGACGTCCAGTCCTTGCGCGATGTGACGGGCCAGCCCCCCTTGAAACACCACGGTCGCGAGGATGACCAGGAAGACCGTCCCGACGAGCAGCGTCGCCGCCGACACGCCCTGCGCCGTCGCCGGCACGGCGTCCGTGGCCCGCAACTCCAGGGCGAACAGCGTCGCGACTGCGGCCGGGATGATCCCGCGCGGCCCGATGGCGCTTATGAACGCCCGTTCGTTTCGGGTGAACCGGTCGCCCGCCGTCGAGAGGTAGACGCCGAGCGGGCGGATCACGCCCGCGACGGCGATCACGACCACGACGCCGCCAAGCCCCAGGGCGAGGAGGTCCGCCAGCGACAGGAGGGTCGCCAGCGTCACGAAGACGAACGAGAGGACGACCAGGGTGATGTCGCCCTTGAACTCCTCGATGCGCTCCTCGTAGGGCAGGTCCGCGTTGCCGAGCACCAGCCCCGCAGTCGCCACAGCCGCGATGCCCGACTCCTGGATGCCCAGCACGGTTTCGGCGATGCCGTAGGCGCCGAGCGCCGCGATCAGGACGATGAGGCGTGCGTTCTGGGGCGCGTTGTCCGGCGAGAGCTCCGTCCGCCGGAGCAGGTACGCGACCGCGAGGGCGACGACCACGCCGACAAGCACCCCCGCACCCAGGCGCGTCGCGAACGACAGCACCAGTGCCAGGACCCCCGATTCGTCGAGCACGAGGAACTCGAAGGTGGCGAAGGCGAGGATCGCGGCGGTCACGTCGTTGATGATCCCCTCGGTCTCGAGTGCCGCCGCGACGGGCTCGCGGACCGGGACGACCTTGACGATCGGCGTGATGACCGTCGGCCCGGTGGCGATGAGCAGCGACCCGATCAGCGCCGACATCCGCCAAGAGGCGCCCAGCGCGAAGTGGACGACGACGGCGGTCCCCACCAGCGAGATGGCCGCCCCGAGCGTCACCAGCCGGAGGCTCTCGCGTGGCGTCTCGCGCAGCCGATCGAGCTTGAGGTGGAAGGCCCCCTCGAAGACGATGACGGCGACGGAGAGCCCGACGATGGCGGATAGTGGCGCCATCGACTCGCCGCTCCCGAAGACGTCCGGCGTGACCAGTCCCAACCCCTCCGGTCCCACGGCGACTCCCGCGAAGATGAGGAACATGACGCTCGGGACGCGCAGGCGGTCGGCCAGCACTTGCGCCCCGACACCGATCCCCACGATGAGGACGACGGCGGCGATGAGTTCCTGCGGGGCCATCCGTTACTCGTTGCTATCTGGGACAGTCCCTTAAGCTGTCCCCGTTCCGATCACGGGAGACGCGAGACGGACGCCTGCCTGGCGACAAAACTGACCGAGCGTCGGGGACCCGTGACGACCCCTACGCGTTCAGGACGTTCCGGAGCACGCCCGGCGCGTCGTCGAGCGCGTCGTCGAGCGCGCCGGCGTCGGGACCGCCGCCCTGCGCGAAGTCCGGCGGGCCGCCGCCACCGCCGCCGACGCGCCGCGCGAGTTCGCCCACGACCTCGCCGGCGTCGACGCCAACGCCGTCCGGAACCCCGACGACGAACTGGGCCCCGTCGGCCCCGTCCTGCTCGCGGTCCTCCGTCCCGCTCGCACTGTCCGTTCCGCCGGGCGGAACGCCACCCAGGACGGCGACCTTGCCGTCCTCGACGACGGCGTTCGCGGTCGCGCGCAGTTCGTCCATGTCGCCGTCGAGGCGCTGGACGACCGCGGTCGTCCCGTCGAGGTCCACCTCATCGCCGCTCTCGCCACCGCTGGCGCGGATGGCCGCGAGTTCCTCTTTCAGCTCTTCTATCTGCTTCCCGCGCGCCTTCCACTCCTCGAAGAACCGCTCGGCCGTCTCGGGGACCTCCTCCGGGTCGACGTCCAGGATTCTGGCGGCCTCGGAGAGGGCGTCCTCCGTCGCCTGAGTCGCCTCGATGGCTGCCTCGCCGGCGGCGTAGGTCAGGCGGACGACGCCGTCCTGGATCCGCTCGGTGCCGAGTACCTTGATGGCGCCGATGTCGCCGGTCCGGGAGACGTGCGTGCCCGCGCAGGCCTGGACGTCCTCGCCGACCTGGATCAGTCGGATCTGCTCGCCCGCGGGGATGCCGCCCTGGTAGATGTCGAAGCCGTGGTCGGCTTCGGCCTCGTGGCGGTCGGGCCACTCCTGGCTCACGGGGAGGTTCTCCATGACGAACTCGTTGGCGATGCGTTCGATCTCTTTGACCTGTTCGCGCGTGATGGACTCGTAGTGGCGCACGTCCAGCCGGGCGGTGTCGGTGTGTTTCTGCGCGCCGGCCTGGCGAACGTGCTCGCCCAGTACCTGCCGCGCCGCGTGACCGACGACGTGTGTCGCCGTGTGGTGACGCATGAGTTTCCGCCGCCGGGCCGTGTCGACCTGCCCCCGCACGAACTCGCCGGTCCCCGGATCGCCGTCGGTGCGATGGACGACGACGCCGTCGTGGGACTGCACGTCCCGTACCTCGACGGTCGTGTCGTCCGTCGAGAGCGTCCCCCGGTCGGCGGGCTGGCCACCCCCCTCGGGGTAGAACATCGTCTGGTCGAGGACGACGTCGTAGGCCGTCTCCCCGTCCTCCCCCTCGCGCTCGAAGACCTCCAGGACGACCGCCTCGAAGTCGGTGCGCTCCTGGTCGTCGTAGTACAGGCGGTCGGTCTCGGGCAGATCCGCCACGCGCTCGAGGTCGGGGCTCGTCTCCTCGCTACTGCCGGCCTCGCCGCCGCCGTGGCGCTCGGCGACGAGGGCGTAGAAGTCGTCTGGCACGTCCACGGCGACGCCCGACTCCGTGGCGATCTCCTGGACCATGTCCGGCTGGATGCCGTGTGAGTCGTACAGTTCGATCAGCTCCGCGGCCGGGATGGCGTCGCCCTCGCGGGCGTACTCCTCGGCGAGTTGTTCGACCCGCCGCGTCCCGCGTTCGAGGGTCTCGCGATACTTCTCGACCTCCGTCCGGACCACGTCGCGGATGGTGTCGCGGTTCCGGTAGCCGAGGCGGTCGGCCTGCATGTCGACGAGTTCGTCCAGCGGTGCGTCCACTCCGACGGTGTCACACAGTCGTTTGGTCCGCCGGAGGACCATCCGCGCGAGGTAGCCCGTCCCGACGTTCGAGGGGACGATACCGTCGCCGAGCATGTACGCGAGCGTCCGGCTGTGGTCCGCGATGGCGTAGACCGTCTCCAGGGGCTCGACGAGGTCACGAAGTTCCGCCACGTCGACGCCCACCTGATCGGCGATGTCGCCCCGGGCGGCCTCCACGTCGTCCACGTCGTCGATGTCGAGGTTCCCCGAGAGCTTCGCGGCCTCGTGGACGATCGCTTCCTCTTCCTCGGTGTAGTCGATCCCGGCGTTGTCCGTGAGGAAGTCGATCATCTCCGGGTAGACGGCCTCGTAGACCGTCGCCGTGCCCTGGGACATCCAGGTCCAGCGCTCCAGGCCGTAGCCCGTGTCGACGACGTACGTGTCCATCTCCGAGTAGCGGTTCCCGTCCTTGAGTTCGTACTCGCCCTCGGGGTCCTGTTCGAGGGACATGAAGACCAGCGTCGCCAGTTCCGCGCCCTCGTAGATGACCTCGAAGGCCGGCCCGGCGTTACCCCCGCCGACCCAGGGATCCTCGATGTACGTCACGCGATCCAGGTCCGCGCCGAGTTCCCCGAGCAGTTCGTCGCAGTACCGCACCGTCTGGTCCTTCCAGTAGACCTCGCCCTCGTAGGCGTACTCGCCGTCGGCCTCCTCCCTGGCGTTGAAGGCGTGGTGGGCCATCATCTCGAAGGCCATCGTGTGCCGCCCCGTCTTGCCGACGTTGTCGATGTCCTGCATCCGGATGCAGGGCTGGCTGATCGTGAGGGGGTTGGCCGGCGGCGGCGTCTCACCCGAGGTGACGAGGGGCTGGAAGTCGTAGATCGAGGCCTGGGTCAGCAGGACGTCGTCGCGCCAGCGGTTGGCGGCGACGGGATAGGGCTCGATCTGCTCGTGGTCGCGCTCCTCGAAAAAGGAGAGGAACGCCTCGCGCATCTCCTCCAGGGTGTACTCCTCGTCGAATCCGGGGTCGTCGATGAAGCTGTACGTCTCGCAGGGTGGCTCGCCGCACGTCTCGCGGTCCGCGTCGCGGGTCCAGAACGCGTCCCCACACTCCACGCACTCGCGCCTGGTGAAGTCCTCCTCCTCGAAGTACGCGAGCTGGTACTCCTCGGCGAGATCGCTCATCTGTTGGCTATGTGTGGCCGAGCAGCGGGTAAAACCCTTCCGAAGGGCCTCACGTCGCGCGATCGCGGTGCGGCGGCGGGACGACCGTCGGGCGAATCGCCGGCCGCTCGCCCGCGCTTTCAGTCCCCTTCCAGCGCCAGCGACGCGAGCAGCGCTTCCAGCTGGATCCGCTCGCTGGCCCCCTCGGTGATCCGGTAGTCGGCCTCGCCGACGCGGTCCAGCACCCGCACCGCTGCCTCGTCCTCGAGGTCGAACTCCCAGACCGACCGGTGGAGCTGGTCGAGGACGTCCCCGCCGGCGATCCCCTCGTCGGTCAGGAGGGTGTCGAGTTGCGACCGCGCCGCCGTGAAGTCACCCTCGAGCGCACGCGTGACCATCTCCTTGATCTCCTCGGGCCTGGCCGTGCTCGTGATCTCGAAGACCGCCTCCTCGTCCACGACGCTCCCCGTCACCGAGGCGGCCTGGAGCCCGTTGATCGCCTTGCGCATGTCGCCGTCAGCCGCGTAGACGAGCGCGTCGACGCCGTCGTCGGTCAGTTCGATCTCCTCCTCGCCAGCGATGATGCGGATCTGCTCCTCGACGGCCTCGTCGGCCAGCGGCGCGAACCGGAAGACCGCACAGCGGGACTGGATGGGGTCGATGATCTGGCTGGAGTAGTTACACGAGAGGATGAAGCGGACGTTGTTCGAGAACTGCTCCATCGTCCGGCGGAGGGCGGACTGGGCGTCCGACGTGAGGGCGTCGGCCTCGTCGAGGAAGATGATGCGGTAGTTGACGCCGCCGAAGGAGGTCCGCGCGAAGCTCTTGATGCGGTCCCGGACCACGTCGATGCCGCGCTCGTCCGAGGCGTTGAGTTCGAGGAAGTGCTCGGCCCAGTCCTCGCCGTAGAGTTCCCGGGCGACGGCCTGGGCGGCGGTGGTCTTCCCGATTCCGGCCCTGCCCGAGAAGAGGAGGTGGGGCAGGTCGTTGCGCTCGACGTAGCTCGTCAGGCGCTCGGTGATGGCGTCCTGGCCGACGATGTCGTCGAGCCGGCGCGGGCGGTACTTCTCGATCCAGACCTCCTCCCGTCCGGCCCGCGACCCCTCGGTCTCGCTCATGGAAATTCGGTGGTCCCGTTTGGGTATAAACTCCCCGAGACCGATTCGGGGTGTGGTGGATGGACTGGCAAGATGGCTTTGTGGAATTGATATTGGTCCGGTGGCACACCCGTTGAAACACCTGCTCGATTGGGTTGCGTAGTGGCCGCGATAATTCTACCAGTTTAAATAGATATTCAGGGAGGCGTGTAAGATACAGGGCGCGTATACAGCACCGGCCGTTCTCTGTCTCAGCTAGCTCCGATTCAGTAGGTACAAGCACCACGTTCTGCAAATACTTGAGCCAGAGGACCGCGTGATCGACGGGTTTTACCGTTCGATCAAAGGGGGTAGCCTCCGTTGTCGTCGAGACTGCCCACATAGAACACGAATCCATCAGTGTGGCTAAGGTCACATCATCAAAATACACCGCACCGTTACACTTACTCCAGCCTCACCGATTGCCTATAGTGAGTCACCCCGTTAGAAAAATAGCAATCTCTCTTCGAAGTCGTCGTCTCTCATTAGATACCGAATGAGGAACAGCAGTTCAGGATCCGAAATTAATAGCATCTTCTCATCTGTATCCCATTCCACTAGATTTTCTCCAGGGCGTTCTTCTTCTGCAATATTCTCGATTTGGTCACAGAAATTCTCAATTTGAGTGGCGTTCGGATGGTCACCAACACAATCTTCCTGAATTCTTTGCTTCAGGTCTTGAAACCGGAAAGATCTCGTAGAGGACCCACTAGCGATTGCTCGAAGACCGAGAATATACGTGTCGTTTTTCTGATTTCCACCGTAATCATATTCCACTCGGCCAGAGTCATGTATTCCCCCAGCCATCTTTCGAACAACTCCTCGTTTACCCATCCAATCTGCTGCTTCGCCGATTATTTCATCGAAGTCGTCCCTGTCAACGTCTAATTTTACAGGGGTACTTGAGTCATCTTGACTTTGCTCAATTCCTCCCTCTCTGCAAGCTGCGGCGCACAGACGCTGCATAACCATTGGAGACCCAATAGCATTTGCAGCTAATCGTTCCTTCAACCAGTCCGGGAAATTGACATTCAGTTCTGACTCCCCCCGGTCAATGATCTCTTTCAGTTCTTCTTCTGACCACTGCTCACATCGGATAGTCATCACACGAGAATCAAGGTCCGGACAGAGCTGCTGAAGAGTCTCGCCACGGTGTGTGACAAAAGCGACACAGACGCGGATTTCTTCCTCAATCGCTCCTTTGATTGATTGTGCTATTGATTTCTTAAGCTCTCTTTCTTCAATATAGTGGAAGTCATCAAGTAGTAGAATGATTTCGCCGCTCCTTTTATGATCTATTACATCACGCAGCCCATCTCTACTATATGTTCTCGTCTGGCCGCCTGCCTTGGTTTCCCTTTTATCTTCAGTGTGTTCAACCCCAGTCCCCTGCGGCCTTACGCCCCCTGTGGTTGCAGTGCCAGATTCGGTCGATTCTGTGACATGCTCTTCAAAGTCGTCTGGGACATCTAACTCGTCGAGAACCGCGTTCCAAAATCCCTTTACAGAGTCGATGTTAGGTCCTCGTATTTGAATCAAATTCAGTTCCTGTTCCCATGCGACATTCTGAATTAATACGGTCTTCCCAGATTTTGAAGGACCGATAACTGATACTCCAGGGGTAGAGCTATCCAGAGCTTTCTCAAGCCGCTCCTCAAGCCTTCTCCTTTCTCTATCGACGTAAGTGTATTCAGGAAACCCACCGGCGTCGAATACTTTTTCTACATCTGCCATGATCTACTATCTATCGCCACTAAGTGATTAATTTTCTCCCGTACATTCCTTCGAGTATAATCGACACCACGGTAGTCTTCGCCATTTTGCATTGTCTTCCATCACCCCCAGGGATAGCATGTTGAGAAATAGCTTCGTCTCGAAATGAGAACGAACTGCGGTCTATCGTGTTCACCGCTACAATCAAGCGGTTTACGGACTGACAGTCAGATATATGGTAGTTGATCGCACCGTTTTGACTCAAACTTCACGGTAGGTGCCGAACTACACTGTTGCTGTGTTCACGACCAGCGGATGCTACGTTCGCTGAGCTGGTCAAATCTGAATGACGGGCAGGGAATTCGAAAGCCACGCACGTTTGTTCTAACAGCTATTTCAGAAGATTCAACGTGCATAAACCATCATCCTCATGCTGTACTCATCCTCTGTATCTTGCACGGCACTTCTGATGGTTTTCTGACGAGATTCGTGTCTCATCGGTCACCACTTTGCCTATACCGACCACACTGTTCCTGACCGAGTTCGGGTTGTCGGCCGAGGAGCTGGGAGATTCTGGGGACGTATGCAGCACGAGACCCACCGGGAACCGGAGCTGTCTAATTCAGCGAGTACAGTCAGAACGAACAGTTGCCTGTTATCCTCGAACGGACCGGAAGTTAACACATATACCCGACAACCGTATCTGCCTACGTATATGCAATTCTGCGACGAGTGTGGGTCGATGATGCACACGGAGGGCGACGCGTGGGTGTGTCGCTCCTGCGAGAACCAGGAATCACGGGACTCGTAGGCGGAAGCGGCGATGACGACCCAGGACGGACAGCGGGACGACGGGGCACCCGACGTGGCCGACGCGACCCAGGCCGCCACCGAGACGATGCAGGAGCCCTGTCCGGCCGAGGACTGCGACAGCGACCGGGCCGACTACGAGATGCTGCCGAAGCCGGGCGGGTCCTACGAGGTTCGTCTGTTGACCTGCGTCGAGTGCGGCCACACGTGGCGCGAGTCCTGATGGCGCATCGTTCTGCGGTTCACCTCTCACGAGCGACATCCTGAAGGCCGACCCAACACCACGCACGACCATGCACATAACCGTGGACGTGGCGGGGGACGAGACCCGGACCGTCACCGTCCCCGAGGGGGCCACCTACGCCGACCTGCTCGCACCCCTCCCGCTCAGCGTCCACGAGGTGTCGGTGCTGGTCGACGGCCGGACTGTCCCCGAGGACCAGGCCATCGGAGACGGCGTCGACGCCGTCCGCGTGGTCCGACTCGTCCAGGGGGGCTGACCCCGTGTCCGCGGACGTTCGCGTTCGACCAGCCACGGAATCAGAACGCGCGGCCGTCGCCAACGTGATCGACGGGGCGGCCCTCGAACTCGCCGACGACGTGCTGGTGGCCGCCATCGAGAACGGCGCGGCGCTCGTCGCAGTCACGGGAGAGGACGACCGCGTCCTCGGTGCGCTGGTCCTCGACGGCGTCCGGATTCTCGCCGTGGCAGTCCGGCCCAATCGCCGCGGGCAGGGCATCGGGACGCGACTCGTCACGGCTGCCGCAGAGCGCCGGGACCGCCTCGTCGCGGAGTGCGAGGAGAGCGTCCGTCCCTTCTGGGACTCGCTGGAGTTCGCAATCGAGTCGGCGGACGAGTCCGGCCGGTACGTTGGCGTCCGCTGAGGCGCCCGCTCAGACCAGCGGCTCGACCAGGTTCTCACCGGCTTCGAGCAGGTCGTCGACGCGGTCGCCCGACAGCGCCTCGGCGTAGATGCGGAGCTTCGGCTCGGTGCCCGACGGTCGCATCAGGAGCCAGGTGTCGTCCGCCAGGATGACCTTGAAGCCGTCGACGTCGTTGACCCGGGCGACCGCGACGCCGGCCACGGTCTCGGGGAGTTCGTCCGCCAGCGCGTCCAGGACTGGTTGCTTCCGGTCGTCGGGACAGTCGACGCTGACCCGGTCCTGGTGGATCTCGCCGTGCTGGGCAGCGAGTGCGTCGACGCGCTCGTCGAAGGCCCGCTCGGCGTCGGCGGCGGCCGCGACCAGCGCGAAGAGGACGCCGTCCTTGTTCCGGAGGTGGCCCCCGAGGCCGAACCCGCCGCTCTCCTCGCCGCCGAGCAGAGCGTCGTACTCGGCCATCGCCCGCGCGACCCACTTGAACCCGACCGCGGTCTCGTGGACCGCATTTCCGTGAGCCTCGGCGACGCGGTCGACCAGGCTGCTGGTGGAGACGGTGCGGACGACGTCGCCGCCCCCGGCTCTGTCCGCGTCGCCGACGGCCCGGCCCCGGTCGTCCAGCAGGTACTCGTAGGTCGCCGCCAGGAAGTGGTTCGGGTCGAGGTAGCCCCGATCGGGCGTCACGACGCCGATGCGGTCGGCGTCGCCGTCGTTGACGACGCCCAGGTCCGCGTCACCCTCGGTGACACGCTCGATCAGGTCGGGGACGCGCTCGGCCTCGGGTTCGGGCGCACCGCCGCCAAAGTCGGGATCGCGCTCGCAACGCAGGCGGACGACGTCCGCGCCGGCCCGCTCCAGGAGAGCGTCGGTGACGCCGCGGCCGCTCCCGTGCATGGCGTCGTAGGCCACGGTCACCCCGTCGAGCGAGGCGTCCACGTGCGAGAGCGCGTGGTCGAGGTACGGCCCGACGAGGTCTCGTTCCTCGATCGCCCCCGCATCGGCGTCGTCGCCCTCGGGCTCCGCGAGGCGGGAGACGACCGCGTCGGTCACCGCGGGCAGGGCGGGTGCGCCGTCGCCGGGGAGGAACTTCACGCCGTTGTACTCGGGCGGATTGTGCGAGGCGGTGAGCATCACCCCGCCGGCGTAGTCGCCGGCGGCGACCGTCCAGGCCAGCACCGGCGTCGGGCAGTCACGCTCGGAGAGCACCACGTCGCGGCCGTTCGCGGCGAGGACGTCCGCGATCGCACTCGCGAAGTCCGGCGAGGTCTCGCGGGCGTCGTAGCCCACCGCGACGGGGCCGTCGATTCCCTCGTCGTCGAGGTAGCTCGCGACCGCCTGACCCACCATCCGAACCCGGGACTCCGTGAACTCGGCGAGCGTCGCGCGCCAGCCGTCGGTCCCGAAGCTGATCGCCGACGCGTCGGCTTCGTCCATACCGGACGCTCCGGCCGGGCGACCAAAAAGACACCCGCCGGGCGTGTCGGGAGCCGTCTCGCAGGTGCCGGCGGGGCGCGAACACTTTTGCCGCCGGTCTCCGTGACGGCGCACGCATGGACACCGAGCGAGGCGCCACACTGTTGCTCCTCGTGGCGGCAGGTCTCCTGACCGCCCTCCTCCTGCTCCCATTCCGCTCGGCGATCCTCGGCGCGATCCTGCTCGCGTACCTCCTCCAGCGTCCGTACCGCGTGCTGGCCCCGCGGATCGGCGACCGTCCGGCGGCGCTGTCGCTCGTGGTCGCGACGGTCGTCGTCCTCGTCGTCCCCTTCGTCCTCCTGGCCAGCGCCGCGGTCCGGGGGGTGCGCGCCCTCTACACCGTCGTCGAGGCAGACGGTGGCGGTGGTGTCCCGGCGCTGCTGCGGGCCGTCTTCCGGACCGACGTCGACGTCGGCACGTCGCTGCGCACGCTCGTGGAGAACGGCACGGTCGGGGACCTGCTCCAGGCTCTCCTCGACGCGGTTGGCGGACTGGGCCAGGCCCTCGTGCACCTGACGGTCCTGCTGTTCCTGGTCTACTACTTCCTCCGTGACGGGGACGACCTACTGAGTTGGCTCGGGGCGGTCTCCCCCCTTCCCCGCTCCACCCAGCGGGACCTGCTGGCGCGGGCCGACGACCTCATGTACGCCGTCGTGGTCGGGAACGTCGCCATCGCCGTCGTCGACGGTCTCCTGGTCGGCTTCGGCCTGTTCGTCGTCGGATTCTCGGACGTTCTCTTCTGGACGGTGATGTGCGTCTTCTTCGCGTTCATTCCCCACATCGGTACGACGGTGGTCTGGATCCCGGCGTCGGCGTACCTCGTCGTCACCGGGAACGTCGTACCCGGCGTCGGCCTGTTCGTCTACGGTGCCGCCGTCGTCGGGTCGGTCGACAACGTCGTTCGCCCGTTCCTCGGCTCGCCGGAGGTCGGTCTCGACCCCCCGCTCTTCGTCGTCGGCGTCTTCGCCGGGCTCGCCTTCTTCGGCGTCCTGGGCGTCTTCTACGGCCCCATCGCCCTGGCGATGACCAAGATCGTCTTCGAGACGCTCGACGTCACCACACCGTCGCGCACCACCGACGCCTGACCCCCCATCGCGTTCCGGTCACGCGTCAATTTTCTCACCCCCGACCAGCCGCTCTTTCGCGTCCTTCGCGAGGGACTTGACCTCGTACTCCCGGGACATCGCCGCCGACCGGGTCTCGTAGGACTCGACGTGGACCAGTTCGACGGGCGTCCGGCCGCGGGTGTACGCGGCGCCCTCGCCCGCGTCGTGCTCGGCCACGCGCCGCTCGACGTCGGTGGTGTAGCCGGTGTAGAGCGTGTCGTCGGCACACCGGAGCACGTAGACGAAGTGGGGTCCGCCGGTGGTCACGGGCCGACTCCGCTCGCGGGGGCGTTAGGCGTTTCGGGCGCGCTGTCTCGCGGCCTCCGAGATGCCGGCGTTCGCCGCGCAGGTCGGGCAGGCGCGGATGTCACCGCTCGCGTCGGCGAAGACGCGCTCGAACCGTTGCGAGACGTGCGCGTCGCAGTTGTCGCAGGTTGGCATTGGATCTCGCCGGCGGGAGACCACCGGCACGTGGGAGTCCGTCCCACGCAGGTACCGCTCTTGTGCCAAACTCTTGGGGTAGGTCGTCAGTCGCCCCCGGCACCGGACCGGGCCTCGTCCAGTCGCCGCGAGTGGAGGCCGGCCTGTGCCCCCGCCGTGAAGCCGGCGTCGACGTTCACCACGCTCAGCGCGGTGCAGGACTGGAGCATGCCGAGGAGGGCGCCCTCGCCCTCGCCGCCCTGGCCGTACCCCGTGCTCACCGGGAGGCCGATGACCGGGACGTCGACGAGGCCCGCGACGACGGTCGGGAGCGCCCCCTCGCGCCCCGCCGCCACGATCAGGACGTCCTTGTCGCGCAGTTCGTCGAGCCGGTCGGTCAGCCGCACGAGCGCGGCCACGCCGACGTCCTCGAGGTGTTCGACTGTCGCGCCCATCTCCTCGACGACGACCGCCGCCTCGCGGGCCGGCACTGCGTCAGCGGTCCCGGCCGTGACGACGCCCACCCTCGCGTCCAGCGATGGGCCCTCGAAGTCCGGCGCGTGGGCCACCAGGAGCCCCGCCCGGTCGTCGACGCGCAGGTCCGCCGTCGGGTGGGCCTCGTCGACGGCCTGTCGAAGCGCTGCGCGGTCGTGGTCGTCGAGTCGCGTCACGATGGCCCGGCCGGTCGTCTCCAGGCTGGTCGTCGCGAGGTCCGCGACCTCTCCGGTCGTCTTCCCGGCAGCCAGCACGGCCTCGGGCACGCCGCTCCGGTTTACCCGGGCGGCGTCGAAGCGACCGGCGTCGCCGGTGGCGTACCCCCGGAGTTCCGCCTCGGCCGCGGCCGGGCTGAGGTCACCCGCCGCGACCGCGTCCAGGATGTCGCGCATGCCCGTTCCTGGGCCGCCGGACACCTGTTCCTGTCGGTTCTGCACCCGCCGGCCCCCACTCCGGTCGCGTCCGACCCCCCGAGAACCGCTGAAACCCCCGTGAATTCCGGCGAGAGCACGTGGGAACGGGAAAGCTTATAAACTCCCCTCTGGAAACGACCCCCTGTATGGCAGACCTGATCGTCAAAGCCGCCGTGAAGGAAGCGCTCGATGACATGAACGTGGCCTCCGACTTCTACGGAGCCCTCGACGACGAGGTTGCGGAGCTGCTCGAGGACGCCGCCGACCGCGCCGAGTCGAACGACCGGAAGACCGTCCAGCCGCGCGACCTGTAAGCGTCGCGACCTCACTTCTCTTCGACCCGACCGACCAGCGGCGTCTCCGCAGGCCGCTCCCTTCTCGGCGCCGCCCCCTCAGACCGTCCGTTCCTCGACGCCGTCTCCCGTGCCGACGTAGACGACGTCGGCCAGGTCCACGAAGATGCCGTGGGCGACGACGCCGGGAACGCCGTCCAGGTCGGCTGCGAGCCCCGCTGGCTCCTCGATCGCGCCGAAGCCACAGTCCAGGACGAGGTTCCCGTTGTCGGTGACGACCGGCCCGTCCTTGCGCTCGGCGTCGCGGCGGACCGGTTCGCCACCGAGGCCCTCGACGGCGTCACGGACCGTCGGGACGGCGTCGGGGAGGACCTCGACCGGGACGGGGCCGTCGAGGACGGGGGCGATCTTGCGCTCGTCGGCGACGACCAGGAACCGGTCGGCCGCGGCGTCGACGACCTTCTCCCGTGCGTGCGCAGCGCCGCCGCCCTTGAGGAGGGCCCCTGCGGCCACCTGATCGGCCCCGTCGATGGCGACGTCCGGCGTCGCGTCGGCCAGGGTACAGCGCGGAATCCCCGCCTCCCGTGCCAGGTCCGCCGCCTGGTAGGAGGTCGGGATCCCCCGGACGTCCAGGCCGGCGTCGACGCGGTCGCCGATCGCCCGGATCGCGAAGGCGGCCGTACTCCCCGTCCCGAGGCCGACGACGTCGCCGTCCGTGACGGCCTCGGCGGCCCGCTCGCCCGCCCGGCGCTTCGCGGCCTCGATCGCCCCGTCGTCCATGTCGAGCACCTCCGCACGCCCCGGCAAAAGCCTTCCCACACGTGTTCTGCGCGGCGGCCACGGGCCGCGGGATGCGATCGCGTCCCTCCCGTGGTGCGGACGTCGACGCCCACGAATCGATCGCCGTGTCCGAGGACGACGCGGCTGACCCCCCGGGGTGCAGCCCCCGCCTGGGAGCCCGGAGAGACGACATAACCAAGGGGCCTCCCTCGGTCGGTAGCCCCATGTTCGGAACGAGCGGCATCCGGGGCCCGGTGGGGGAGACGGTCACCGCGGACCTGGCGCTGTCCGTCGGCCGGGCGCTGGGCGTCGACGCCGACCGCGTCGTCGTCGGCCGCGACCCGCGCGAGAGCGGCGACCTGCTGACCGACGCCCTCGCCGCCGGCCTCCAGGAGTCCGGCACCGACGTCGTGGACCTCGGCCTCGCGGCGACGCCGACCGTCGCCCGCGCCGTCGCCTGGGAGGGCGCCGACGCCGGCGCCTCGATCACCGCCTCGCACAACCCCCCGCAGGACAACGGCATCAAGCTCTGGCAACCCTCCGGCCAGGCCTTCGACGCCGACCGCCGCGAGACGATTTCGGACCGCGTCCGCCAGGGGGCGTCCTCCCTCGTCGCCTGGGACGCCCTCGGCGACCGCGAGGCCGCGTCGGCGACCGACCGCCACCGCGCGGCCGTCGTCGACGCCGTGACGGTCGCGGACCCGCTCGACGTCGTCGTCGACGTGGGCAACGGCGCCGGCGGCGTGACCGCCGACGTCCTCGCCGACCTGGGCTGTTCGGTCGAGACGCTCAACGCCCAGCCCGACGGCGCGTTCCCGGGTCGGCCGAGCGAGCCGACGGCCGAGCACTGCGAATCACTCGCGACCCTCGTGGGCACCTCCGACGCCGACCTCGGCATCGCCCACGACGGGGACGCCGACCGACTCCGGGCCGTGACTGCCGACGGCCAGTTCCTCTCCGGCGACGCCCTCCTGGCCATCTTCGCCGGTGCGGCCGCGGGGGCGGGCGACCAGGTCGCGCTCCCGGTCGACACGAGCCTCGCCGTGGCCGACGCCCTCGCCGAGCAGGACGTCGACGTGACCCGGACGCCCGTGGGTGACGTCTACGTGGCCGAGGCCGCCGCAGCGCCGGGCGTCGCCTTCGGCGGCGAGCCCAGCGGCGCGTGGATCTGGCCCGGGGAGACCCTCTGCCCGGACGGCCCGCTGGCGGCCTGCAAACTGGTCGAACTCGCCGCCGAGCGCCCGCTGGCAGCCCGCGCCGCCGACTTCGCGGCCTACCCCATCCGGCGGACCAGCGTCGAGTGCGACGACAAGACCGCCGTCCTCGAGCGCGTCGGCGAGCGCGTCCGCGCCGCGCACGACGACGTCTCGACCCTGGACGGCCTGCGGGTCGACCTCGGCGACGCCTGGTTTCTGGTCCGGGCCTCCGGCACCCAGCCGCTCGTCCGCATTACTGCCGAAGCCCGCGACGAGGCCCGCGCCGACGACGTCTTCGAGACTGCCCGGTCGTACGTCGAGGCGGCGCGAGCGTCGGCCTGAACGCACCCGTCCGTCGACCGATCCGGCAGCAGCTAACTCACGGGCCCGGTGGGCCCAGGCGAGCGAGAAGAGTGCGTCGACTCCGTCTGTCCGTCGGTCCGGCAGCGTCTAGCCGCGGCGCGTCGAGCGGGCCTGGCGCACGTCGGCACCGTCGCGAATCTTGTCCTCACAGCGGGGACAGACCCGCGGTTTCTCGACCCCGTTCGGCGTGAATACCCGCGCGTAGTCAGCCGTAACGAATGCACCGCAGTTCTGGCATTCCGGCATACAGGTCCGAGAAGGAACCCACCGGTCTTAATGGTTGGTGGTGTGGTAGTACGTCGTCACCACCACGGTGGCCACAGACCGGGGCGTGAGAACGCCTCCGACCCGAACGCGACCCGCTGCGGCGGGGCGGTCGACCGGTCGGTCGCCAAACCACTCAATTCGCCGAAACGACTCGCTACCGGAGCCGGTCCGGCGCCCCCTCAGAAGTCGGCGTCGACGGTCCCGTCGTCGTCGAGTTCTACCACACCGACGAACGCCGGCCGGAGGTCGTCGATGGCGTCGTCGTGGACGCCGCTCGCGAGGTGAAAGAGGCCGACCGCGTCGTGTGTCTCCAGCAGGTCGAGGACGTCCCCGACCGCCTCTCCGACCTGCTCGGCGTCGGCGTAGTAGATCAGTTCCGTGATCGTGTCGAGCGTGACCCGGGCCGGCCCGTCCTGGCGAGCCAGGAAGTCCTCGACGTGTGCGACGAGCCCCGCCAGGTCGTCCGGCGCGGTCAGGTAGGCGACGTCGTCCTTCGGCCGTCGGGTGTATCCACGCTCGACTGAAATGGCGTCCAGGATCTCGACGCGGTCCCGGTCGATGCCCCAGTGATCGAGTTTCTGTCCGACCTCGCGGGCCGCCGAGTGCGTCGAGACGACGAGGACCGACTCGTCGCTGCCCTCGAGAAACGCCGTGTCGACGTCGTCTGCCGCCGCAGTGCTCGGGTGCACGACGAGGATCCCGCTGCCCCCCGGGACGGTCTCCGGTGCCCCCTCGATACCCAGCGCGTACTCCATGTACCCCAACGCGCGGCGGGCGCGCCCTTAAGCCTGCGGGCCCTGCCACTTCCTGCACGCCACCGCCGGCCCATCCCTCGGTCGGCCGCCCCGGAACAGTTTACCACCTGGCCCGAGAGGGGCCTGACGTGCTTCAGCGCCGTCACGTGCTGGCAGGACTGCTCGTCACCGTGAGCCTCCTCGCGGCGCTTCTCCTGCACCGCGTGCTCGCGACGGCCTTCTTCGCCGTCACGGTCGCCTACGTCCTCTATCCCCTCCGGCAGTGGCTCGGCCGCCGGGGTCTCCCGCCGCGGGTCGCAGCCGGGGTCTGCACCGCCCTGGCGATGCTCGTGGTCCTCGCGCTCGTCACCCCGCTCGCGGCCGTCCTCTACCTGCGCCGCGGCGACCTGTTTGCCTTCTTCCGACAGCTTCCCCCCGAGATCGCCCTGGAGGTGGGCGAATTCGCGTTCACGATCGACGTCTACGACGGCCTGGCGACGGCCCGGGACGAACTGACGGCCTTCGCCGTCGACCTCGCGACGGCCGCGCCGGTCATCGCCCTCCAGGCCTTCCTGTTCGTCCTCCTCCTGTACGGCCTCCTCGTCTGGCCCGACCGCCTCCGCGGTGCCGTCCTCCGGCCCGTTCCTCGCGGCTATCACGACGTCGTCATCCGGTACCACGAGCGCACGCGCGAGACGCTCTATGCTCTGTACGTCCTCCAGGCGGCGACGGCCCTCGGGACCTTCGCCGTCGCCTGGGCCCTCTTTGCCGCGCTCGGCTACCCGCAGGCCTTTACCCTCGCCGCGCTCGCCGGGCTCCTCCAGTTCATCCCCGTCCTCGGCCCGAGCGTCCTCGTGGTCGGCCTCGCCGCCGTGGAGTTCGTCGCCGACGAGGTGGCCCGTGCCGTCCTGGTGGCGGTGCTGGGCCTGGTCCTCGTGGGGTTCGCCCCGGACGCCCTCATCCGTCCCCGTCTCGCCAGGCTGACGACCGGGATGCCCGCGAGCCTGTACTTCGTCGGCTTCGTCGGGGGCGTCCTCACCGTCGGCGTCGTCGGCGTGATCGCGGGCCCGCTCGTGGTCGCTTTCGTCTCCGAGACGGTCGACCTGCTCGCGTCGGCCAACCACGCTCACCAGCAGCGACTCGACTGAGTCCTCACTCGCGTCCGGTCTCGAGGGGTCGCCCGGCGGCCTTCCACTCCGTCAGACTCCCCTCGTAGAATGCCAGGTCCGGGTAGCCGAGGTGGCGCAGGACGAGGTACGTGTGGCTGATGCGTCGCGCCGTGTTGCAGTACAGGAGGACGCGACGGTCGGGATCGACGCCTCGCTCCGTCAGGACCGTTCGCAGCTCCGACTCGGGCTTGAGCCCCCGCGTCTCGTCGTCGACGAGCTCCCGCCAGTCCAGCCGGACCGCTCCGGGAATGTGACCTTCCTCGTACTCCCGGTCCTCGCGCGTGTCGACGACGACAGTCTCCGGGTCGTCGGTGGCCGCCGCGACGGCGTCGATGCCGACGAGCGGCATCTCGTCGGGTTCGCGGACCTCGTAGGTGGTCGCCGCCGCCTCCGGCGTTTCGTTACTGGTCGGGTGGCCACGTTGCCAGGCAGAGAAGTCGCCGTCGAGGAGGTGGAGTCGCTCGCGCGGATGGCCGTACAGTTCCGCGGTCACGAGCAGGCGCGCCGCGAAGACCCCGTGATGGTCGTCGTAGGCCACGACGTCGTCGTCGCGAGTGATTCCAGCCACCCCCATCAGGTCGGCGAACACGTCCGCGCCCGGCAGCATGCCCTCCGTCCCGGAGTCGTCCCCCTCTCGCTGCGCCCCGTGCTCGTCGGCCCGGATGCTGTCGTAGGGGACGTTCACCGCGCCGGGGACGTGGCCGATGCCGTCGTACTCCCAGGCGTCCCGGACGTCGACGACGTGGACGGCGTCCGCCCGATCGACCACCCAGTCCGCGGAGACGACGAGGTCGCTCATTGCCGGGCGTTCGCGGCGCCCGGGTTTGAAGGTGACTGCCGGCGTCGCTCGCGCCGGGGCTCGAAGACGACGGCATATTTTGCCGACAACAGCGCGGCAGGGCGTGGGCCGGTTCCCAGGGGTGCCCGCCGATGGAACGGCGCTTCGGTATCAGTCGAAAGATTCCGGCCAGTTCTGCCGGAACGGGGGAGGAGTGGTCGGTCATGCCGTGAGAACCACGGCTTTATGGGTGGTAGCCGTACCCCGTAGTGCACCATGAGTACATCCGGCTACGCCAAGGACGTCCTCGTTTCCCCCGACTGGGCCGAGGACCACCTGGACGAGTTCCAGAGCGACGACTCCGACTACCGACTGGTCGAGGTCGACGTCGATACGGAACTCTACGACGAGAGCCACGCACCGGGCGCCATCGGCTTCAACTGGGAGACGCAACTGCAGGACCAGACCACCCGCGACATCCTGACGAAGGAGGACTTCGAGGATCTGCTGGGCAGCCACGGCATCAGCGAGGACTCGACGGTCGTGCTGTACGGCGACAACGCCAACTGGTTCGCCGCCTACACCTACTGGCAGTTCAAGTACTACGGCCACGACGACGTGCGCCTGCTCGACGGCGGCCGCGACTACTGGGTCGAGAACGACTACCCGCTCACCGACGAGGTACCGGACTTCTCCGAAGTCGACTACGAGGCCTCCGGCCCCCGCGAGAGCATCCGCGCGTACCGCGAGGACGTCGAGAACGCCATCGACCGCGGCCTCCCGCTGGTCGACGTGCGCTCGCCCGAGGAGTTCAGCGGCGAGGTCCTCGCCCCGCCGGGACTCCAGGAGACTGCCCAGCGCGGCGGCCACATCCCGGGCGCCTCGAACATCTCGTGGGCCGACGTCACGAACGACGACGGCCGCTTCAAGGACGCCGACGAGATTCGCGACCTCTACGCCGCCGAGGGCATCGACGGCGACAGCACCGTCGTCGCCTACTGCCGCATCGGCGAGCGCTCCTCGGTCGCCTGGTTCGCCCTGCACGAACTGCTGGGCTACGACGACGCCATCAACTACGACGGCTCCTGGACCGAGTGGGGCAACCTGGTCGGTGCGCCCATCGAGAAGGGCGAGGCTGAGTGAGCAACGCGAACGAAGCCTCGGAAAGAGCGAGCGGGCCGAAGGCCCGGGAGCAGGGCGAGGCCGACGACTGACGCGAGATTCGAGCGAAGCGAGAATCTCGATTTGCGCGAGCGGGTCGGCGTAGCCGGCCCGCGAGCGGCGAAGCGAAGGAGGAGGCCTCGAACCGGGACGGCGAGCGCGAAGCGCGAGCCGTGGAGCAGGGCAACTAGAGCGAACGCTTCCTCCGTTTTTCGCTGGCGTGCAGTGACAACCGTCGTAGCCCCACTACCGGGCTCGTGGAGCCGTACTCGCACTGATTCGAGATAGTCGCGGACGACCGGCAGGTCGTGTTGCTGGACCGAAGACGTCCACGTCGCTCGACACCTGGCGTCCCACGCGCGTGCGATGCATACAAGCCTGCGGCAACCGCAGACCCGGACATGACCGTCACCGACCTCCTCGAGGACGTGCGCGACGAGCTGAACACCGAGCTCTCCCGGCTCGGCTCGTCGAAGTCACTCTACGCCGACACGGACGGGGAGATGGAACCGGACGCCGTGCTCGCGGCGATGGCCGACTCGGCCTTCTACGCTGCCGAGACGACCGAGGGCTGGGCCGAGGCCGACGACGGGTACGCCGACCTCTACGCCTCGGTCGCCGAGATGGTCCGCGCGCAGTACGACGCCATCGTCGGCGAACTCGACGCCCACGACCCCGACGAACGACCGGCCGCACTGGCGGTCCTCCGCGGCTTCGACGACCCGCTGGCCCGCCTCGGCGGCCTCCTCGGCTGGACGCTCGTCGCCGACGAGAAGGCCTCCCAGGCAACCGGTTTCTTCACCGGTCAGGCAGACCCCAACACGGCAGGCCGCTTCCGCGACTTCCGGGGCGAGTACGAGGACCTCCAGGGCGCGGTATTCGACGCACTGGACGAGGCGGCCGGAGACGACGACGCGCTCGCCGAGGTCCGGAGCGCCGCCGAGCAGGTCGTCGGGGCCGCGTACGACGAGTACGTCGAGCGCCTGGAGGCCCAGGGCGTCAATCCCAAGCCCGTCTGCTGAGGGGCGGATGCCGACCGTGGGATCGACCACTGGCGAAAGCCGCTTGCTGACGGCGTCCACGGTAGACGGTGAGGACTGCTAGCGTGTCGAGCGCTCGACCGCTTCCCTGACCGAAAGGCGCGCCGCCGATCACGTCGAACACTGTGGCATCCTCGTCTCCGTGCTGCGTCGGCTGTTGACCGAGGACAGAGCCGGTGACTGTCTGTCCGACCGCTCTTTCTGCATTCCCGGTCGCCGAGCCGGCTATACGGGAGTACTCACTGTCGTCCACAGCTGGCCACCCCTTCATAGGCCCAGCCAACCAAATTTAATATAGCGACATACGATATAGTATATAAATACGCTGGCCGTCGAAGCTCCTTTGGCCACTCGGCGACGCCCGGACTGCTATCTTCGATCGTCGGTCGCCTCGACGGCCCGCGACCCGGTCAGATCGGCCTGCTCGAAGCTGTAGTCCACCAGTTCGTGGGCGACGGGCGAGGACTCGATTCGCGAGCGGGAATCCTCGCGCAGGTCGGTCAGTTCGACTCCACAGTCGTGGCAGCGAGGACCTGCTCGGCTATGCGTCGAGAACGAAGGTGGGCAACTCCGCCCGGGCTCTCTCCTGGCTGACTGCGAGTAGTCGTTTTCGGAACTCCCAGATGTTCTCCCCGAAAGCACACCGAGAGGTCGGGGAACGGGCCCGGTAACAGGCCGGCGTCGTAGAGCTGCACCATCAGCAGGAGTCGGCTCGCGCCGGCCGTTATTGTCGCGGAACGAGTGGTTAACCTCGAACTGGTAGTGACACAGCGGCGTGTCGCCGACCGGGGGATACCGGCCCCGGTGGACGGACGAGCAGAGTTGCTGGAGGAGGGCGTCGATCACGGTCCGGACTCGCCGTGGGCCAGCGGGCGCGGTATACGCCACGTCCGCGACGGCCATCGATCCACGTTCTGGACCCTCAGCCGCGGCACCGCGACGCAGCGCTCTGTGCCGCGTCGTCGTTTGGGACCGACCGTCGTGTCGAGGCCGTCAGTGCTCGACGTTTCGATTAGCCATCCGTGGGGTACTGTGTTCCAGAATCCCAACCGCCAGCAACGCCTCTGGCTTCGGTGACTGAGGCAGGGGGCGCTACCTGGTCTCCACCGTTGCCGCGTACAAATCTCCGTTGTTGTCCGAGGACCGTCCCGTTGGAAACACCACTGTGTGGAACTATAAATTGCCGTCGTGGGTATCAACATTCCAGAAGCCCGCGGACCTCTCGGTGGTCATTGCTACTTGTTCGTCTCCGACGCCCACTAAATTGCACTCGAAATCGACAGACGTCGGTGCTATGGGTCGTGGCAAGCTTTTCCTTCACTAGGGATCGTAATTAATACCTATGTGGGTAAACCCCTCGTTTTCGCGAACCTTGGGCACGTTATTTGGGTATCCTGGATAGTCACTTTGTCGACGTCCGACTGGCGCCCCGAATGAGCGACTGATCTGAGATGGCGCGTACCGAGATATTCGCGTAGACGGTGCCATCGGAGCGTACGAGCTCGTGGTGATACTACCACCCGACGGCACGGGCAATGCAGTTTGTATTACGCCACTTGCCCAACCATGACTACGGCGTTAGCCAGTTAGGTTCGATCGATGCGTTTCCATTGACCTTGCCATCTTCCCATCGATAACGCACGTGTTCGCGCCGTTGGGCCAGACCTGTCTTGGTCCTCGCCGTTCTCCTGGTGGGTCCGTTGTGAAACGGGAGGGTGCACGACGACCAGCCTGGCCGGGTCGCTGGCCACCATTTGTCGATCCTGCTTCCTTCCACCTCGTCGCTTCTGGCCGTTAACGACTGGATATTGGAGGCTTTGGGAATGCGGGCATCAATTGTCCGTCTGGGCACCCGCTTTGCGTAAGTGGGTTTGAGCCCGGATGACGAGGGCCCGGCCCACCCAAATATGGTGGTACCAGAACGACATATATCGTATATCGCGATATGGAATGCCGTCGGTGCCGCCCAAGCGCACGTCTCAAGGTTGTCGAACCCCCACGTCCCGCTAATGAGTCAGAGCGGTGGCCCACTCTCACCGGACCGACCGGACGTCGACCGGGACTTCCGGGTGGAGGCACCATTCGAGCCAGCCGGTGACCAGCCCGACGCCATCGATCAACTCGCGTCGGGCTTCCAGCAGGGGCTCGACCGCCAGACGCTGCTCGGCGTGACGGGATCCGGGAAGACGAACACCGTCTCCTGGGTGATCGAGGAGATTCAGCAGCCGACGCTCGTCATCGCCCACAACAAGACGCTCGCGGCACAGCTCTACGAGGAGTTCCGGACCCTCTTCCCCGACAATGCCGTCGAGTACTTCGTCTCGTACTACGACTACTACCAGCCCGAGGCCTACGTCGAGCAGACGGACACCTACATCGACAAGGACGCCTCGATCAACGACGAAATCGACCGCTTGCGCCACTCGGCGACCCGCTCGCTCCTGACTCGGGACGACGTGATCGTCGTGGCGTCGGTGTCTGCCATCTACGGGCTCGGGGACCCGCGCAACTACGTGGACATGTCCCTCCGCCTGGAACAGGGCCAGACCATCGACCGTGACGAACTCCTGGGGCGACTGGTCGACCTCAACTACGAACGCAACGACGTCGACTTCACGCAGGGCACCTTCCGCGTGCGGGGTGACACCGTCGAGGTGTTCCCGATGTACGGGCGGTACGCCGTACGCGTCGAATTCTGGGGCGACGAAGTCGAGCGCCTCCGGAAGCTCGATCCCCTGGAGGGCGAGGTCAAAAGCGAGGAACCCGCGGTCCTGTTTCACCCGGCGGAGCACTACTCGATCCCCGACGAGCGCCTCCAGCGCGCCATCGAGGAAATCGAGGAGCGCATGGAGGACCGCGTGCGCTACTTCGAGCGCAAGGGCGACCTCGTCGCCGCCCAGCGCATCGAGGAGCGGACGACCTTCGACCTCGAGATGATGAAGGAGACGGGCTACTGCTCGGGCATCGAGAACTACTCGGTGCACCTCTCTGACCGCGAGTCGGGCGACCCGCCGTACTGCCTGCTCGATTACTTCCCCGACGATTTCCTCACCGTCGTCGACGAGTCCCACCAGACCATTCCCCAGATCAAGGGCCAGTTCGAGGGCGACCGGAGCCGCAAGGAGTCCCTCGTCGAGAACGGCTTTCGCCTCCCGACGGCCTTCGACAACCGGCCCCTCACCTTCGAGGAGTTCGAGGCAAAGACCGACCAGACGCTGTACGTCTCCGCGACGCCCGGTGACTACGAGCGGGAGGTCTCCGGCCGGATCGCAGAACAGATCGTCCGTCCCACCTACCTCGTCGACCCCGAGATCGAGGTCTCGCCCGCCCAGGGCCAGGTCGACGACCTCATGGACCGGATCGAACAGGTGCCCGACGACGAGCGCGTGCTCGTGACGACGCTGACCAAGCGCATGGCCGAGGACCTGACGGAGTTCCTCGAGGAGGCCGGCGTCGCCGTCGAGTACATGCACGACGAGACGGACACGCTGGAGCGCCACGAACTCGTCCGCGGCCTGCGCCTCGGCGAGTTCGACGTCCTCGTGGGCATCAACCTCCTTCGGGAGGGCCTGGACATCCCCGAGGTCTCGCTCGTGGCCATCCTCGACGCCGACCAGGAGGGATTCCTCCGCTCGGAGACCACGCTCGTCCAGACGATGGGCCGCGCCGCCCGGAACGTCAACGGCAAAGTGGTCCTCTACGCCGACGACCCCAGTGAGGCGATGCGCTCCGCGATCGAGGAGACACAGCGGCGTCGCCGCATCCAGCAGCAGTTCAACGAGGAGCACGGCCACGAACCGACGACCATCGAGAAGGAGGTCGGCGAGACGAATCTCCCGGGGAGCAAGACCGACACCGGCGGCACGGCCGGCCTCGAACCGGACGACGCCGACGAGGCCGCCCGGCTGGTCGAGGACCTCGAAGACCGCATGGGGGCGGCCGCGGACAACCTCGAGTTCGAACTCGCGGCGGACATCCGCGACCGCATTCTGGACCTGCGCGAGGAATTCGACCTCGGCGGCGCCGACGAGGACGACGGCGTTCCCGCCCCAGCCCCGGACTTCGACGGCTGACCGGACCCGAATGATCGCCGGGATTCTTCCGTATACCGGCCGAGTACTTCGCCATGGCTCAGACCAGCGGTCCTCCCTCCACCACGGCGGCCGGCCTCGATGGGTTTCGCGAGGAGACGGTGCGGGCGATGGGCGACCGGATTCACTACCTCGTCGGGGCCAAATCCGGCGCCGATCGAGCAATCGTCTTGCTACATGGCGGTATCATCGACGCCGCACACGTCACCTGGCGCCCGGTACTGGAGTCCCTGGCCGAGGACGCGACCGTCGTCGCGCCCCACCTCCCCGGATACGGGCCGAGTCCGCTGCCCGAGGCCCCGTTGAACATCGGTCGACACGTCGAATCCACGGCCGCGCTGCTCGACGAACTGGACCTCACAGACCCGGTCGTCGCCGGTCTCTCCATGGGCGGGGGTATCGGGATCGGCCTCGGTCTGACCTATCCCGACGGCGTCGACGGACTCGTGGCCCTCGACGCCATGGCGCTCGGTGACGACCTGGCGAGCGGGCCGCTCACCTGGCTCCTCGCGACGGTCCAGGTCACGAACAACCTCTCGGTCGAACTCATGCGTCGCAGTCGCGGCTACGTCCGGTTTGGCCTGGAGCAACTCGTCGCCGACGCGAACCCCGTCCCCGAACCGCTCGTCGACCTCGTCCACGCGGAGGTCAAGCGACCTGGCGCTGGCGCAGCCTTTCGGAGCCTCCGGGCGAGCGAGGTTACGTGGGGCGGCTACCGCACGAACTACGCGGACCGGCTCCCCGACCTGTCAGTCCCGACGCGGCTCGTCCACGGCCGGGACGACCACGTCTTTCCGACACACTGGTCGAAACGTGCGGCGGACCGGATTCCGGACGCCTCGCTCACTGTCCTCGAAGATTGCGGCCACCTCCCGACGTGGGAACGCACTGACGACGTCGCCGACGTCGTTCGCAGTGCCCTCTGAGGGCATCGCCGGTCGCATCGAGCCCCGAACCTGTTACTGCGGCGTGCCCCCTTCTGCGACGATGCCCACCTGCAGAGACACGAACTCGCCGTTTCTGCCGACGTTCGCAGATATCGCATCTGGCGTAGTGTGGATACGCCCGATGGATTTGGTATAGTGGTATACACTATAATATATGAAAGGGACCTCAATTCTGCGTCCCGTCAGGCGCTGTCTCGTGACGGCTCCGCTTCTGCAACTGGTCTCCGGCGGTCGGGGTAGGAGCCGCGCCGTCAGTAATTCGGGCACGAGGTCTCGCAGCCGAGTGGCAGGTTAGTGGTGCTGCCGACGTTGGAAATTCACTCTCGGAGCGTGGGTTCGCTAGATGGGCCTGGCACCGCGCTGCATTCTGCGAGTCTGGCGGAGGGGCACTCGTCCGTTCCTCGCAGCACTCGGCCAGCGCTTTGGGTGCTCGCGGGCTCGATCCTGGTCCGAGCCATCGGCTGGTCGCCTCGAACGCTGCCCGGGCGATATCGATTGTTCGTCGCGCGCGAGTTCGCGTTCCTACTGTGGAGACGCCGGACTGTGTCGATTCTGCACGAGCGGTGTCTGGCAATTTCTCCCAGTACTCGACCTGGTCGCATGAGTCCAGGGAGATCGGCTGCGACGGCGTACCTCGGGGCCGTAGACTCCTCGGGAAGCTGCCCGACTCCGATTTCGTATAGTGGTGCGGCATTCATCGATGGCCGAAACCGAGATTTCGACCAGGTGGTGCCGCGTTTGGACTGGCTGACAACTATCGCGGAGTTGGGTGAAGCTCGCGATGTCGAGCGCTCGCTACGAATCCGCCGGCCTGCGTGGGGTGCTGAAACCGCGTGGGCTACCGGACCGTGCCGGGTTCCCCATCGAAGTTCCGAAGCGCAATATGGGGGGGAGGGGTCACGTCGGCCCAGGCGACTGAGATAGCCGTCTCATCGATCGGTCCAGACTCCACTGCCGTTGCGTTGGCTGCCACACCCCATCTGGGGGACACGGCCGGCCTGGTGGGTTGAAGCACCCCCGTTCCGGTTGGCTGGTCTGGGCTGGAACCGCCGCCTATTCACGACCCGTCTTCGACGGGCCGAACGATCGTCTCTCTCACACGATCATTTAAATAGTGTACCGTATACTGCTATACAAAAATGGTAGGCCGAGCGCCACGACGCTGGCTGCGAAGGTGCGTGAGCGTTGTCTTCGTATCTGACTCGGCACAAAGTCGTCAGAGACCGTAGAGTGACCGCTAGCCGGTCTTGGGTCGGTTGGTACTACTCGGAGAGCCCCTCGCCGTCGGCGGCCATCGGCCGACGCGTCGCGGCCAGTGAGCCCTCGAACGTCGCCTCCATCTCGCCGCCGCTCAGGGCGCGCTGCTTGCAGAACTCGGCGTAGAGGGCCTCGGTCACCTTCGGGTGGTCCCCGAGCGGATCGGCGTACTCGATGCCACCGCGGTCGAGCTCGAGTTCTTCGGGGACGCGGACGCCGGTCGCGGTCGAACGGGGCACGAAGAGCGGGACGGCCACGGCCTGGTCGTTCGTGACGTTGTACCGCGCACAGTCGACAGTGGGGTTCTGGAGCAGGAAGGCGGAGACGACCTCGCCGAAGTCCGACAACCGACGAAGGCGGGAGGCGTGGTACTCGACCGCCTGCCGGTTGAATGGGAGCGAACTGCTGCCGAACCCGATCAGGATCAGCGAGGCCTCCGAGGGGCGGACGTGCGAGGAACCCCGGTCTGCGAGGACCTCCGTCACTGCCGGACTGGTCCCGGTGGGCTCGCAGTACCGGACCTCGCCCTCGACGTAGGAGAGCGCGGCCGGGACGCCGTCGACGGTGTGGTGGTCGTGGGCCGCACACACGGGTACGGCGAAGACCCGGTCGCCGGGAACGTCCCGCAACGCGTCACGCATGTCGCGCACCGGTTCCCGGTCGTACGTGACGACCGAGACTGCGTCGACGCCCGCACGGTCCCCGAGCGTCGCCGCGTGTCGCTCGAGGACCGCTCTACCGTCGTCCGCTTCCCGTCCGATGAGGAGCAGCGTATCGCGTGTCATGGGTGGACTCCGGGTAACAAACCAGATTGTGTTATAACAATCTGAATTGTATACTCCGTCGATCCAGGGGACAAAGTAAGTTGTGGTGGTCCGACTACGATTCGTCGAGAGCGATGGCGCCGTCCCGCGCGTCGCTGGCGACGTGGACGAGTTCGTTCGTCAGGCCGGCGGCGAGGCCGCTGCCGCCGCGCCGGCCGACGTTCGTGATGGCCGGCACGTCGTGGCGCCCGGCCACATCGCGGAGGCGCTCTCGGCTCTCGGCGGCCTTGACGAATCCCACGGGCGTCGCGACGACGACCGCCGGCCTGGTCCCGTCTTCGATGCAGTCGGCCAGGGCCAGGGCCGCGGTCGGTGCGTTGCCCACGACGGCGATTGCACCGTCGTAGACGCCCTCCCGGTCGAGTTCCAGGACTGACGCGGCCGTACGGGTCATACCCGTCCGCTCGGCGAGGTCGGTCCCGTTGCCGATTGCCTTCCGGACGGGGCAGTCGTGCCCGCGTCCCGTGATCCCGGCCTGCACCATCGTGATGTCGGTGACGATCGGTGCCTCGTCGAGGACGGCACGAGCGCCGGCGATCACGGGTTCGTCGTCGGTCTCGCCGGTAAAGCGAACGAGGTGCTGGAACTCGGGGTCGCCCGTCGCGTGGACGGACTTCTGGCGAATCCGATCGGCCAGCGTCTCGTCGGGGACGAGTTTCCGGACCCGGTCCATGCTGGTCTCGGCGATCTCCATCGCGTTCTCGGTGGTCGCGCCGAGGTCCGCGTAGGGTTCGGTGTCGTCTCCCGCTCCTTCCTCGCTCGGGTCAGTCGTCATCGCCGAGCACCTCCGCGTTCCGCTCGCCGCCGGAACGGGCCTCGAGGTCGCCGTCGACCTGGAGGTTGATGTCCCGCAGGCGGTCTCTCGTCGCGTCGTCCGCGTCCCAGAGGCCGCGGTCGATGGCTTCCAGCAGCGTATCCGTGATCGACTCCAGCGCCCATGGGTTCACGTCCCGGAGCCAGTCCTGGCGGTCGTCGTCGAAGGCGTACGTCTCGGCGACGTCGTCCCAGAGCCGGTCCGAGACGACGCCGGTCGTGGCGTCCCAGCCCAGGGCCACGTCGACCGTCGTCGACAGGTCGCCGGCCCCCTTGTAGCCGTGCTCCTCCATGGAGTCGAGCCACTCGGGGTTGAGGACTCGGGCGCGCATCGCCTTGCGGACCTTCTCCTCGTTCGTGTAGACGTCCACGTTCTCTGGATCGCTCGAATCTCCCACGTAGGAAGCCGGTTCCTCGCCGGAGACCTCCGAGACGGCCGTGATGAACCCGCCGTGGAAGGCGTACCAGTCCGAGGAGTCGAACTCGTCCTGTTCGGCCGTGTCCTCGATCTTGACCGTCGCCTCGACGTTGCCCAGCCGGCGCTCGAAGGACTCGTGGGCCTCGCTCACGTTCCCGCGCGAGCCCATGGCGTAGCCGCCCCACTGGACGTAGACCTCCGCGAGGTCCGCGCGGTCGTCCCAGTTCCCCTCGTCGACGGCCTTGTTCGTGCCCGCGCCGTAGCCGCCCGGTCTCGTCGTGAAGACGCGCTCCAACGCCGCCGATCGGGCGTCGGACTCGTCCAGCCCCTCCGCGACGAGGGCCTCGGTCTCTTCCTCGACGTGTTTCTTGACGAAGTTCCGGTCGTGGGGCTCCTCCAGGGCGACGACGGCGTCCACGGCGTCGTGGATCACCCCGGCCGCCGCGGGGAACGCGTCCCGGAACAGTCCGGAGACGCGCGTCGTCACGTCGATGCGCGGTCGGTCAAGCTCGTCGAGGGGTATCGGCTCGACGTCCTCCACGCGACCGGCGTCGGACCAGACCGGCTCGACGCCCATGAGTGCCAGCACCTGGGCGATGGTCTCGCCCCGGGTTCGGACGGTCGGGGTGCCCCAGGCGACGACCCCGACCTCCTCCGGGTACTCGCCGTCCTCGTCCAGGTGTCGCTCGGCCACGCCGTCGGCTACCTCCTTTCCGACCGTCCAGGCGCTTCGCGCCGGCACCTTCCGGGGGTCGAGCGTGTAGAAGTTCCGTGCCGTCGGGAGCAGGTCGACGCCGCCACGCGTCGGCGCGCCGGAGCCGCCCGGCGGGACGTACTCGCCGGCGAGCGCGTCGGCGGTCCGGGGAATCTCGTCCTCGGCGCCGCGGACCCGCGGTGCGGCCTCCTCGCAGACGAAGTCCAGCACCTCGCGCAGGTCGTCGTGCGCGCCAGATTTCGCTCTGCCGTCGCCGATGGGATCCAGGTCGACCACGAGCAGGTTCAGGTTCACCTCGTCCTCGGGGCCGGCCTCGCGCTCGGACGCCGGCACGTCGAAGCCGTGGGCCGCGAGCGTCCCGATCAGGTCGAGGCTGGTCTCGTAGACGACGTCTGCGGCCTCGGCGTAGGTCATCCCCAGGGCCTCGTCGTAGGTCCCGGGCTCGTCGAGCATTCGCTGGTAGTCGACGCCGAGGACGCCCGAGACGCTCTCTCGCAGACTCGGCGCGCCCGGGTTCTCCAGGCGCGTCAGGGCCACCAGGTACTCGACGAGGCGGTCGTCGACCGGCGGCTCGCCCATGGTGTGCAGACCCAGTCGAATCTGGGTGGTCTTGACGTCGGTGAGGTACTCGTGGACGCGCTCGACGAGGGTGTCGACGTCGACCTCGTCACCGGTTACATCCCCCTCTGCGAGGGTCGTTCCGGCCTCTTCTGGCCCGCGGACATCCACTTTCTCGTCGACCGTCCCCGCGACGCCGAGTTCGACGGCCAGGTCCAGTTCGTCGACGAGGTCCCGGAGCTGCTGCTCGAGGTGCTCGCCGTCGTCGGTACGGGCGTCCTCCATGCCCGCCTCGCGGTAGCGGTCGGCGAGTTCCTCGAGTTCGGCCAGTTCGTCGTAGGTCCCGGCGTTCGACATCACCGGCGTCAGGTAGTCGACGATGGCCGCGTACGAGCGGCGCTTTGCCTGCGTGCCCTCGCCGGGGTTGTTCACGATGTAGGGGTAGACGTTCGGGAGGTCGTCGATGAGCTGGTCGGGTGCGCTCTCGCCGTCCAGCCCGACCGTCTTGCCCGGCAGCCACTCCAGACTGCCGTGGGTCCCGAGGTGGACGACGGCGTCGGCGTCGAAGTCGTTCCGGAGCCAGCCGTAGAAGGCCACGTAGTCGTGGGGCGGCTGGAGGTCGGAGTCGTGGTAGACCTTCGAGGGGTCCATGCCGAAGCCGCGCGGGGGCTGGACCGTGACGAGGACGTTGCCGAACTCGACGCCGGGGATGGCGAATGGACGCTCGGGCACCTCGCCCCACTCCTCCCGGACGCGATCCTGGAACCGCTCGTCGGTGGCGCCGAACCACTCGCGGTACTGGTGCGTCGACACCACGTCGACGCTCAGGTCCCGGACGTCCTCGGGCGCGACCCAGCGGTCGTCCAGCGTGAGCTGGCTGGTCAACTCCTCGACGAGGGACTGGCCGCTCTCGGGCCGACGGCCGCCGTCTCGCGGGTCGCTTCGCTCCCCGCTCGACAGACCCGAGGCGCTGCGCGCCTCGCCCAGATCGTATCCCCGGGCCGCCAGTTCGTCCAGGAGGTTGACCGTGCTCTCCGGGCTGTCGAGCCCGAAGGCCGTCCCGATGCCGTCGTCGCTCGGCGGGTAGTTGTGGAGGACGACGGCGACCTGCTTGTCCTCGTTGGGCGTGTGGCGCAGTTCGGCCCAGTTGACCGCGAGCCGGGCGGCGTGGTCGACGCGGTCCTCGATGGGGAAGTGCTGCTTCGGGGCGGTGCCGACGCCGGCCTCGTCGTCCGTGCGCTCCTTGCCGCTGATGGGGTGGGTGATCACGTTCCCGTCGAACTCCGGTAGCGCGACGGAGAGTGCGAGTTCGAAGCCCATGACGCCGGTGTCGCTGGCCTCGTAGCGCGAGCGCGAGCGCATCGTCGTCACCGTCTGGAGGACGGGAACGCCGAGGCGGTCGAGGAAGACGTCCTCGGCCGACTCGCCCTCGTCACTGGCGTCGCGCCCGCGCTCGTCCATCGACAGCGAGAACATGAACGAGGAGAGGACGGCGTCGACCACCGGATCGCCAGCGTCGTCGGTGAGCCACGCGTCGGTGACGCGTTCGGCGTCCCAGCCCTCGCCCTCGTCCCCGTCGGTCGCGGGATTGCAGAAGATGGAGAGCGCGTTCGCACCCTGGGCCTCCAGTGCGCGGACCTGGGCGTCGACGTAGCGGGTGTTCTCGTGGGTCCAGTGGGACTCGTAGAACCAGACGGCGACCGTCGGTGCGTCCGGGTCGTGGGTGGCTCGCAGTTCCTCGTAGGACGCGCCGGGGTGGTCGGGGTGGTAGACGCCCTCCGTCGGGAGGTCGACGGGGTCGTCGTACGAGCGGCCTTCGTCCCCGAACCGGTCGACGAGGTAGCGCACGCAGTTCGCGAAGTTGGCCGCGCCGCCCTTTTCCAGGTAGTCGTAGACGCGGTCCCGCTCCGTTGCGGGGACGCTCGTGTCCTCGAGCGCGTAGGCGTCACCGGTCGACTTGACGATCAGCGGGACGCCCGCCTCGTCGAAGCGCTCGACGGCGTGGTCGTAGCCGGGCATGCTGTCCTCGGCGCCGTGGAGCCAGCAGACCACCGCCGTGGCGTCGCGCAGTTCCTCACAGAAGTCGTCGACTGCTGCCTGGTCGTCCAAGTCGCTCTCGGAGCGGACGACCAGGTCGGCGTCGACCTCCCCGGCGGCGCGTTGCACGGCGCCCAGTTCGTTCTCCGTCGCGGTGTACAGGCCGATCGTTGGCATAACGTTGTTAAACCCCTGTTGCGTTAGAACAACTGTGATTGAATTCGCCGAGGGCAATAAACCTTCCCACGGCGGGCGCGAGGGGCCGTCGTTCGGGGAGATCGTGGGCCAGGCCGAACTCAAGCAGGCGTTACTCGCCGTCGCGGCGAACGACGACCTCGACGGCCTGCTCCTGTCCGGCGAGAAGGGGACGGCGAAGTCCACGGCCGTTCGCGCCCTGCGGGACCTGCTCCCGACGCAGTCGGCCGTCGCGGACTGTCCGTTCGGCTGTCCGCCGGGTCGCCCGGCCGAGCAGTGCGGCAAGTGCCGCGACCGCGAGGAGCCACCGACGACCGAGCGCCCGGTCCCGCTGGTGACGCTCCCACTCGGCGCCACCCGCGACCGCGTCGTGGGCTCGCTGTCCGTCGCCGACGCCCTCGACGGCGCCCACGAGTTCGAACCCGGCCTCCTCGCACGGGCGAACCGCGGCATCCTCTACGTGGACGAGGTGAACCTGCTCGACGACCACCTCGTCGACGTCCTGCTCGACGCGGCCGCGAGCGGGGTCAACCGGGTCGAACGCGACGGCGTCAGCGTGGTCCACCCCGCCGAGTTCACCCTGATCGGCACGATGAACCCAGAGGAGGGTGATCTCCGGCCGCAGCTCCGCGACCGCTTCGCCCTCCAGGCGACGGTGACGGGGTGTACCGACCTCGACGACCGGGTGGCGATCGTCGAGCGTGCCCTCGGTGACGACCTTCACGGGGACGCTCAGTCGAGTGACGAACCCGACACCGCGGCGTATCGCGAGCGTCTCCTGACGGGTCGCGAGCGCCTCGACGAGGTCGACCTCCCGCCGGCGTTCGCCCGCGAGATCGTAGAACTCTGCCGGGACGCGGGCGTCGACGGACACCGGGCCGACATCGCCACGGCTCGCGCGGCCCGGACCTTCGCCGCCCTGGACGACCGCCCGACGGTGCTAGAACGCGACGTCCGCCGCGCGGCCTCCCTCGCGCTGCCACACCGACTGCAGGCCCGCCCCTTCGAGGACGCTGCTGACCCAGACGACGTGCTCGACGAGCACTTCGAGAGCGACGAACGTGACGACGAAACGCACGGCGACGGGGATCCAGACGGATCGGACGAGACCGATTCCGGGGGCGACGACGGAGCCGACTCGTCGAAGGATGGAGACGACGTGCGAGAGGGATCGGAGGGTTCGCCGCCGGAAGCCGGCGACGCCGACGACTCGACGAACGCTCCGCCGTCCACAGCGGAGGCCGACCGGACGTCGGCCGACGGGCCGCCAGACGCCGGCGGACGGACCGGGGATTCTGGGGATGCGGCCGACGGCGACGATGACGGCGGGTCCAGTGGCGACGAGTCGACGGACGGCGTCCCCATGGTCCCGGGCGCCTCTCGTACACCCGCCGGGAACGCCCGGGCACCGGACCTCGAATCGCCCGAGGCAGTCGACGCGACGACTGCGGGAGCCGGAACGCGGGCCGAGGCCTCCCCGTCGGCAGACGGTGCCGGACCGCGAGTCCGATCGGAGCCGGCGGAGACGACCCGGGGCGTCGACGTGGGCGAGTCGATGCGGGCCGCGGCCCGACGGGGGTCCTCGGCCATCGAGTCGCGCGACCTCCGCCAGTCGGTGCGCGCGGACTCGGCCAGCACGCTGGTCGTCTTCGCCGTCGACGCCAGCGCGTCGATGCGCGCGGCCATGCGGGCGGCCAAGGGGACCGTCCTCGAACTGCTGGAGGACGCCTACCAGCAGCGCGACGAGGTCGCCTTCGTGACCTTCGCGGGCGAGGACGCGGAGGTTCTGCTCCCGCCGACGGATAGCGTCTCCCTCGCCGCGCGCCACCTGAAGGACCTCCCGACCGGCGACCGGACGCCCCTGCCCGCCGGTCTCGGCGCGGCCCGGGACGTGATCGAGCGCGCCGATCCGGCGGCGAGCGTCGTCGTCGTGGTGACGGACGGGCGCGCGAACGTGGCCGACGGGAGCCCCGTAGAGGCCACGCGCGAGGCAGCCCGCGCAGTGGGCGCCACCGGCGCCGAAGTCGTGGTCGTGGACGCCGGCGAGGACGACCGGTCGAGCCTGGCCGGCGTCGTCGCCGAAGCGACTGGCGGCCAGCGCGTCCCCCTCTCTGCGCTCTCCGCCGACCGCGTCGACGCCGCGGCCAGCGCTACGAACGAAACCCAGCTTTAGCGATGGCGACAGTTTTACAAGCCAGCTTGCTATTATACAAGTGAGATTGTCCATGGCGACAGCCACCGACACCGTCCACGGCCGCATCGACCGCGCCCGAACGAGCCTGACCCGCGCCCAGGTGGCGACGGGCGTGGCGCTGGTCCTCGCGCTGGGCTTCGCGCTCCTGTTCGTCCAGGAGCCGCTTGTCCACGACGCGCTGCACAACTTCCGGCACACTGCCGGTGTCACCTGCCACTGACGATGCTCCTCGATCACGTGCGCCGCGGCGTCGTCGCGGGCCTGGTCGCTGGCCTGCTCTTCGGCCTCCTGACGGCCCTCGTCGCCAACCCGCTGATCGGCTTCGCCGACGGACTCGGCCACGGCGCCGCCGTCGAGGGCGGCCACCACGCCGGGACCGCGACGGCCGACCATCACGAGGGCGGCCACGGCGTCGTCTCGCTGGCGGTCACCGAGGCGGTGAGCGTCGTCTCGGGCGTCCTCTGGGGCGTCTTGCTCGGCGCGGTCGTCTTCGGGGCCGTCTTCTATCTGCTCGAGCCAGCGATCCCCGGCACCGGCGCGGCGAAGAGTGTCCTCGCTGGCGCTGGTGGCTTCGTCGCCGTCTCGGGTGCACCCTGGCTCGCGCTCCCGCCCGCGCCGCCGGGCGCCGAGCAGGCGCTCGCGACCGGCACGCGCCTCCAGATCTACGCCGGGATGATCGCGGCCGGCGTCCTGGCGGTCGTCCTCGCGGGACTCGCGTACCGTCGCTATCGCAGCAGGTGGGGCCGGGTCGTCGCTGCGGCCACGGCCGCGATTCCCCTCGCGCTGCTCGCCGTTCCCGCCGCGCTCGCGCCGGCACCGGGTATCGAACACGGACTCCCGCCGGGACTTTCGGCCGCGCTGACGGGCCTGGTCGTCCTCGGTCAACTCGCGCTCTGGGGGAGCATGGCCGCCGTCCACGCCTGGCTGTCGCGCGACGACGCAGTCGCCGCGGAGACGGCGACGGCCCGCGGTGGCGTCGTTGCGGACTGACTCGACACCGGGAACGTCTTCTCGTAAAACGAACTGTTTCGGTCAGGCCAGGTCCTGGACGAGGAGCCGGTAGGCGCCCCGCTCGGTCCCCTCGTCGTGGTAGACGACGGGCTCCTCGACGGCGGCGACTGTCTCACCGTCCAGGTCGACCGCCGACACGATACCTTCGGTCCGCCGCTCGGCGACCGGGCCATCTACGGTGTCACAGACGCGCCAGCCGTGACTTTCGGCGTCGCGCGTCCGGAAGTGCTGGGCGCCGGGGACGGCGACGCGCACGCCGTCGGTGCCGATTTCGCTCGCGAACCCGCCCACGTCGGCCGTCCAGCCCTGCTCGCCGCTCGCCGACACGCCGACCGCCGTGTGTTCGCTCGGGTGGAGTCCGTCGGTCTCGCGACCCTCGGTGGCGTAGGTGTTACCGCTCACGAAGACGACCCCTCTCTCGCCCGCGTGGACGTGGTTCGGATAGGCGTAGAGCGTCTCTCCGTCCACGTCGGTCGGGCGTCCGAGGTCGACCCTCCAGCGTTCCGCGCCACCCCTGCCGAGCCGGTACCCGCGGTAGTCGGCGTGGCTGGCGACGACGGCGCCGTCGGCCAGGAGGGCCACGTCGCCGACCCGGCGCTCGCCGCCGGCGGCTGGATCCCAGCGCCACCGGGCGTCGCCCGTGGCAGCGTCGAGGACGACGAGCCCCTCCTCGTGAGCGCCGGGACACCGGTTGTACGCCACCGCAACCCGGTCGTCTCGTCGGTCGAGCGCGATGGGCGAGGCGTCGGTCTCGTAGCGCCAGGCGATCGATCCGTCGGCCTCGAACGCGTAGACGACGCTGTCGAACGACCGGGCGTCGCGGTCGCGCTCGTACCGGCGCGCCGCCGCGTAGACCCGCCTGCCGTCGCTCGCGAGGGCGACGACGAACGGCAGGAAGAACCGGGAGTCCTGCTGTGGCGGACCGAGGTCGCCCGCAGTCTCGAAGCGCCAGTCCACGAGGCCGGTCTCGCGGTCGTGACAGCGGACCTCGCCGGTGGTACCGCGCTCGCCGACGACGAGGCCGTCCTCGACGGCCGCGATCGAGACGACAGAGCCGTCGGACTCGCCGGGGGCCCACCATCGTTCGTCGAGGGTGGGCCGGCCGAACGCGCGGACGCCGCCGTCGGCCGTGCCCACCACGACGAGGTCGTCGGTCAGCGCCACCGCGGACCGCCGTCCGGCGTGGCGCGAGCGCGCTGGTTCCACCTCGCCGAGATCGCTCGTCCGTCGCCGCAGTGCCTCACTCATCGACCGGGAATGCCTCGTGGAGCAGGTCGTGGGCGTCGCCGAGCCCCTCCAGGACGCCCTCGCCCTGGGTCGTCAGCCGATGGACGGCCCGCTCGGCGTCGCGCACGGCCACGAGGCGGCCGCGCTTGTAATCGTACTCCGGGCTGTCGGCGTCCGTGTCGGCGATTTCCTCCTCGAGGTCGACGAGTGCCGCGTCGAGGTGTCGTTCGATGGCGTCGAGGGACTGGGCGTCGGCGAGGGCCTCGATCGGGCCCTCGAGGTGCCCATCCAGTTCTTGCTCCGCGTGCTCGCGGGCGCCGTCGTCCCCGGTGCCGAGGACGTTCATCAGTCCGAGTCGGAGTGCTTCGATCTCGTAGCAACTCATGGTTACAGTGTCTGGTCGACGAGTGCAGAAACGATTCGGTCCCGGTCGAGGTGGGACGAGACGATTCGCTCGGCGTCGTCAGCGTCGACGCCCCCGTACCAGACGCCGTCTGGGTAGACCGCGACCATCGGCCCCTCGCCGCAGCGCCCGAGACACGACGAGCGCGTGATCCGCGCGTCGCACTCGTCGGAGTCCCGGGCGGCCTGGCGGAGCCCCTCGAGGACGGCCGGTGCGCCGTCGGCCGCGCACGTCTGGTTGGTGCAGACGGCGACGTGCTTCGCGGGCGCGTCGTGGGCGTGAGGCTCGTCGTCGACGTCGTCGCGGTCGGCGTGGGTTGCCTGGTGGGTCATCGCCCGTAGCATCGCGCGAGCACCGCCGACGTCCTCCTCGTAGCCGTCGAGTTCCACCTTGTACTTGCAGGTGTCACAGGACATCTGCACGCTGTCGGTCCGGGCGGCCTGCCAGCGGTCGCCCAGCACGTCCAGCAGCCGCGAGTCCGTGCCCAGGGGGTCGCCCGCCCCGGCGTCGACGTAGGGGTACTCGGCGTCGAAGTCGGCGGTCCAGTCTCGGACGCGCTGGGTCAGGACGCCGTCGCCGAGCATGTACGGCAGGACGACGACGGTGTCCGGGCGGTGTTTCGCGACGCCGTGGAGCGCGTCGTCGAGCCGCGGCTCGGTCACGCCGACGAAGGCCGTCTCGACGCGCGAGAACGCCCGTCCCTCCGCGAGGAGGCGAGCGAGCTTGTGGGCGTCGCCGTTCGCGTCGGGATCGCTCGACCCGCGGGCACAGAGGACGGCCGCTACGTCGTCGGCAGCGCGGTCGACGCCCAGGGCCGTCTCGACAGCGGCCGCGCGGTCGTCCAGCAGGTCGACGAGCGCCGGGTGGACGCCGAGGTGCGACCCGTTGTGGATGGCGAGCCCGTCGTACTCGGCGCGGGCCTGCTGGACGGCCAGCGGGACGTCGTTCTTGACGTGGCTGGCCGCGAACAGCGACAGCTGGACGACCGTCAGCTGCGACACCGACGGCGCGACACCGGCGATGGCCTCGGGTATCGACGGCTCGGCGAGTTCCAGGAACGCCGGGACGACCGGCACGCCCAGGCGCCCCTCCAGGTCGACCGCCAGTTCGCGGACCTGCTCGTTGGACTTCTCGCGGCGCGAGCCGTGACCGACCAGCAACACGGCCTCGTCGTCGAGGCTGGCCGGCGCGTCCCTGGCTTCGGCGATCATTCCGACAGCTCACCCACCTCGCCGCCGGTCGCGCGCTCGACGCTCCGCCGGAGTTTCTGCCGTCGGTCGGCCGCGTAGAGTCCTGACGCCTCGCTGCCGTCGTAGACCCAGTCGGCGAACCCGGCGACGTCTGCCCCGTCGGCGAGGCCGAACCAGTAGCCGCCCGAGGAACTCTCCGCGAGGCCGTCGGTCGGGGCGTAGGGCGCGGCGGCCTCGAGGTTCGACCGGACCGTCCGCAGCAGGGCCTCGTCGTCGTGGACGAACGAGACGCCGACCGCCCCGGCCGACTCCCGGAAGCAGACGGTGCCGCAGGCCTCCAGGAGTCCCCGGACCAGTTGTGGCCGGTGGTCGTCGAGCGCGTCGAGGCGGTAGCCGCCGGGCTGGCCGTCGATGGGGAGCCCGAGCGCGGCGCTCGCGCGGTCCGCGGGCGCGCCCAGCACCTGGAGTTCGTACTCGTCCTCGTAGCGAACGATCGAGGCGTCGTGGGCGGACTCGCGTTCGGCGACCCGGTGGTCGGCGTCGGTCCGGCTCGCCCCGGCGACGGCCGCCAGCGCGTCAGCGGCCGTCTCGTCGCCCGCGCGGACGGTGACGCAGCCGTCAGTCAGGTCACCGTCGCCGGCGACGCGTCCCCAAAAGTAGGCCGTGGCCGGCGTCGCCGCCAGCAGGTCGTCGGCCGGTGCCGGCGTCCCGCCCGTCGCCCCGCTTTCGGCGTCACTCATGTGCGGCCCCCGGGCGCTCAGTCACTTCGATGGCGTCCACAGGACAGGCCGCAGCCGCCTGTTTGGCGTCCCCGAGACGCTCGTCCGCGAAGGTCGCAGTGATAGTGTCGCCGCCCGCGGGGCCCGCGCCGTCGGCGTCGCCGATCGCCGCCAGGCCGTCGGCAGCCTCCACGAACCGCTCGTCGCGCACGAGACAGGCGAAGATGCCGTCGCAACGCTCGCGGTCGAGTCGCACCTCGTACTCAGTAGTCATACTTGGACTCGTAGCCCCGCGGCGTCACCATCCGGTCGTCCCAGACGTAGGTATCCTCGTTGCCGACGAGAATCGTGGTCGTCATGTCGATCAGGTCCGTCTCGCCGAGGTCCGCCAGTTCCCCGAGTTCCACGATCTCGACCTGCTCGTCTTCGCGCCCAGCGCCGTGGACGATCCCGACGGGGGTGTCGGGGTCGCGGTGTTCCAGCAGGATCTCGCAGCACTTCTGGAAGTTCTCCCGGCGCTTGCGGCTCCAGGGGTTGTAGATGGCGATGGTGAACCCCTCGCCGGCGACGGCGTGGAGGCGCGACTCGATGGTCGGCATCGGCGTCAGGTGATCGGAGAGGGAGACACTGACGGTGTCGTTGACCAGCGGTGCACCCAGGCGGGCGCCGCAGGACTGGGCCGCCGGCACGCCCGGGACGACCTCGAAGTCGACCATACTGGCCGTCCCCCCTTTCGACTCGATGATCTCCAGGGCGAGGCCGGCCAGCGCGTACACGTTCGGGTCGCCGCTCCCGATGATGGCCACGTCGTTGCCCGCCAGCGCCCGGTCGATTGCCTCCTCGGTCCGGGAGACCTCGCCGCACATCGGCGTATCGTAGATGTCGTCTGCGCCTTCGGTGATCTCGTCGGGCAGCAGGTCGACGTAGGTCGTGTAGCCGACGATGTGTTCGGCCTCGCTCAGAGCCGCCCGCGCGCGGGCGGTCATTCCCTCGGGCTGTCCGGGACCCAGACCGACGGCCAGGAGCCGACCCGGATCGGCGTCGAAGTCGTCGATCGTGGAGCCGACCTCCTGCTCGTCGTCGCTGGCGGAGGCGCCACAGCCGGAACTGCTGGACGAGGAACTCGAACTCGAGGCGCCGCACTTCGAGGACGTCGTCTCGCCGGTCGTCGAGGCACCGCATTTCGACTCGGTGCTCGTCTCTGTGCTCGCGTCCGCACTCGCCGCGCTGGTCTCGCTGCTCGATGCGCCGCACTTCGACTCGGTGGACGCTTCTGTCGCGTCCGTGGTTTTGTCGTCGGTGCTCATCGTTCAGAAGTCCTCCACGTCACGCCCGCCGCGCGGGGTGACGAGGTGTTTCCCGTGGTCGTTCTCCCAGACGTGGGTCTCCGACGTGCCCACGATGATCGAGGTGCCCATGCCGCCGATCTCGTCGTCGTGTGCGGTCACCGCGTCCAGGGTGGTGATCGTGTGCGTCTCGTCCTCCAGATTCCGGCCGGCGTCGCCCCGCCCGGCGTCGTTGAAGATGGCGACGGGCACGTCGTCTGCCCGCTCCTCGCGGATCACGTCGATGGCGCGCTCGTAGTCCCGCCAGCAGTTGTAGAGGACGATCACGAAGCCCGAGATGGCGGCGGCCCGGAGCTTCTCGGCAATCTCCTCCCAGCCCCGCCACTTGTCCGACAGCGAGATCGTACAGAAGTCGTTCGAGAGTGGCGCGCCGACGTTGGCCGCCCCGCCGAGCGCCGCCGTAACGCCGGGGACGATCTCGATGGGAACGTCGTCTGCCGCCTCCTCCTCGGCCATCAGGTAGAGCAGGTCGCTCTTGCCGTAGACGTTCGGGTCGCCGCCGGAGACGTGGGCGACGTCCTCGCCGTCCCGGACGCGCTCGAAGGCCTCCTTCGCCAGTTCGACCTGCCGGCCCATCGACGACCGGACGATCTCCTGGTTCGTGCCGTCCGGTCGCGCGGCGACGCCACCATCGGCCAGGGCTTCTTCGGGTGGAATGGTCCCGTCGCGCCGGAGGAACTCCTGGTAGAGGTTCGAGGCGATCACGCAGTCGGCCGTTGCGATCACGTCTCGCGCCCGCTGGGTCATCGCGTGTGGCAGGCCCGGACCGATGCCGACGACGTAGAGCGTGCCCAAATCGACGCCGTCGCCGCCAGTGTCGCCGTCTGTAGCGCCGGCCATTTTATCGCCCCACCGCCACGGTCACGGCGTCGTCGAACCGCTCCTTCTCGCGGAGCAGTTCCTGCTCGCGGCCGCCGGCGATGGCCGACGATTCGGCGATGCCGGGCCAGCCGATCAGCTCTTTCGCCCGCGACGGAGAGGGGCCCTCGTGGTCCAGTAGCGTCTCCTTCTCGAACAGCACGACGCCGACGTCGATCTCCTGGGCGGCCTCGTAGAGCCCCTCTTCGCCCTCCTTGCGTGTCGCCGTTCCCACGAAGTCCACGTCGTCGAACCCGAGGTCCAGATCGTCGAGCGCAGCGTCCCAGGCGTCGAGGACCTGCTCCTTGTCCACGCCGGAGACGGTCCCGGTCCCGAGCACGACGCCGTCGTCGGCGTTGCGCTTGAGCACGGTCACGTCGTCGCCGACGAGGACGGCCTTCGGCCCGTCGAGTCGGGCCACCGGCCCGAGTTCCTCGTTCAGCACGGCGAGGTTCGTCGCGACCGTCGAGTCGCCGTTGACGACGTGGGTGTCCAGCGCCTTCGCCTTGCTCTCGACGCCCTGCTTGCCGGCGGCCTCGCTGGCGGTCGTCGTGGCGGGGACAGCGCCCATCTCGGCGAGGTCGCCGGCTACCTGATTCGCCCCGTGGTGGCCGCCGGTGATGGGGATCGCCCACGTCAGTTCCTCGTCGACGACGACGATGGCGGGGTCGTCCCACTTGTCGTCGAGCAGCGGCGCGGTCTTGCGCATCGCGATGCCCGAGGCCATCAGGCCGACGAAGCAGTCGTACTCGCCCCAGTGTTCGGCGAAGACGTCGCCGTGGTACTCGACGACGTCGATCGTCTCGTAGTTCTCGCCGATACCGTCGACGATGTCCTCGGCCGTGTCCATCTTTCGCTCGAAGGAGATGATGGCAATTTCCTCCGCCACCTCCCCGTCGCTGTCCGGCGTCGAACAGTGGCCGCCACCGCTATCGCCGTTCGATTCGTCTGCCGTGGAGTCGTTCGTGTCCGTACTCATTGTCTTGAATCGGCCGGGAAAGTGACCACACGCGACAGCCGGCCGAAGAGCCGCGTGGGTGGGACCGAAAGGGGCCGGGCGCTCGACCGGTCCCCGGCGATGCAAGCACCGCAGGTGCGAACGAAGTGAGCACCGAGGCGCGCAGCGAGCCGCGGGTCGTCGAGCGCCCGGGGGCTTTCAGGACGTTCTCGGTTGGTCGAGTTCATCTCAATCGTCCGCCTCCGTCCCAGATTCAGACTCGTTCCCTCGATTCGCCCAGCCGTCGTAGAGGTACGAGCGCTCGTAGCCGGCCTTCCGAGCGGCGTCGCCGATTATCACCATCGCGGAGGCCCGGTAGCCAGCATCGTCCAGCTTCTCCCCAATCGTCGCGATCGTCCCCTCGATCACGTCCTCGTCGGGCCAGGAGGCGTGATAGACGACGGCCACCGGCGTCTCGGGGTCGTGCCCCTCCTCGACGAGCCGGTCCATCGTCTCGCCGACGGCGTGTGTCCCGAGGTAGATGCAGGTCGTCACGTCGCCCATCTCGACGAACTCGCCGATGTGATCCTCTTCCGGGTCGAGCGTCTTGCCCTGGGGCCGGGTGAACGCGACGTGATTTGCCACGCCGTTGAGCGTCAGTTGCGTCCGGAGTGTCGCGCTTGCGGCGAAGGCCGACGTGACGCCCGGGACGATGTAGGTCGGCACCCCCTCGTGCTCCAGGGCGTCCATCTGCTCGACGGCGGCCCCGTAGACGGCGGGGTCGCCGCTGTGGAGGCGGACGACGTCGCGGCCGTCCTCGTAGGCCTCGCACATCAGCGGGATCAACTCCTCGAGGTCCTTGCCGATGGAGGAGACCTGCTCTGCGTCGTCGCAGTACTCCTCGAGGAGTTCGCTGTTGACCAGCGAGCCGGCGTGGACGACGAGGTCGGCCGCCTCGACCAGCTCCCGGCCGGTGACCGTCAGCAGACCCGGATCTCCGGGGCCCGCACCGATGAACGGGATGCCCTCCTGGACCTCGCCGGCGGTCCGAGTCCCGACCCGCTCGTCGCGGTCCTGGGCCCGCTTTGCTACCTCGGCGTCGATCGCTTCCTGCGGGTCCGTCATCGCGGGGGCACCTCCGGCACGTCGTCGCCGTGTGCGATGCCCTCCGCGAGTTCCCACGCGATGGCGTCGCTCGGGGGCTGACAGTCGTCCTCGGGGTCCGTCCAGTCACCGGGCCGGCCCGCGCCACCGTCGGTTTTTGGCGTCTTCGCGGTGGCGTGACCGTCCCGGGCATCCGCGAAGGCGGCAGTCGCCGGCTCGTCGCGCCGGCCCGGCTTCTCCGCGTACGCGAGGGTGTAGTAGTCCCGTTCGTCGACCTCCGCCGGGTCGTCGGTCACGACCGTCTCGCCCTGCTCCATGTAGAGCCGGCGGCCGTAGACCACGTCGTAGCCCGCGGCCGTCAGGCCCTCGTGGGTCGCGGGCGCGTCGGTGACCTTGAACAGGACCATCCGGTCTGGCCCCGTCGGGGCCGCGCCGCCGGCCGCCTCGTGGAGCGCGATGGACGAGCCGGCGGTGATCTCGACGCCCAGCGCCGTCGTGAAGGCCGTGACGGCGCTGACGCCGGGGACCGTCTCGACGGTCACCGCCGGGTGGAAGGCCGCCAGCGTGCGTCGCAGGTGGCCGAAGGTCGAGTAGACGTTCGGGTCGCCGAGCGTGACGAAGGCCGCCGTGCCGTCGCGGGCCGCCGGCGCGATCTCCGCCGCGGCCGCCTTCCAGGCTCGTCGGAGTTCGTCTTCGTCGCGCGTCATCGGGAAGTCCACGTTGCCGATTCGCTCCTCGGGGACGTGTTCGGTCGCCACCGACCGTGACAGGCGGCCCGGCGAGTAGACCACGTCGGCCGATTCGAGTATCTCCGTTCCGCGGACCGTCACGAGGTCCGCGTCACCGGGCCCCAGGCCGACGCCGTAGAGGGTCATTTTGGCCGTCCCCCGTCGGCTGCGACGCCGCCGCTACTGTTCCTGCCGTCGGCACCCACACCACCGACGAGCATGTAGACGGGATTGTCCGCGTCGAAACTCGTCGCGCCGGCGAGGTCGTAGCCGTGGCTCACCTGGAACTGGACGACCTCGTCGAGCAGGTCGCGGTCCCGGAAGGCCTGCGTGGCCGAACCGGCGACCTCCAGCCGGGAGACGTTCATGACGACGCGGCCGACGCCGGTCTCGACGGCGTGGTCGAGGACCGCCTCGTAGTTCCGGCTGCCGCCGAGGAACAGCGCGTCGGCGTCGTCGGGCAGTCCCTCGGGGGCCTCGGCGTCGCGTAGCTCGACCTCGGCGTCGACGTCGTTCGCCGCGAGGTTCCGCTCGGTCACGTCGAGTCGGTCCTGCTTGCGTTCGAGCGCAGTGACCCGACCCGCCCGACGTGCCGCCTCGATGGTGACGGCGCCCGTACAGGAGCCGACCTCGACGAAGTGGTCGGGCCAGGCGAGGTCGAGTTTGCGCTGCAGCACGGCCCGGACCTCCGGCTTGGTCGGACCGGCTTTCGCGTCGTGGGGAAGTGAGACGCGGGACATCGCCCAATACAAGTGTCGTGGGGCGTAAAACAATTGTGGTTGTTTTAGAACAAGACAACTTGGCATTTGTGGGCGGAGCGGGGCGGGAACGGCAGTTCCACGCGAACTAGTGCAAACTTATTTGCGTTCGAGGCACCGACATCGCGCAATGTCGAGTCCCGGCGAGAGGGACGGCGAGACGGGGGTGCTCCGGAGCAAGCGGCGGGCCACCCGCTACCAGATCCTCGTGGAGATCGCCGAACGCCAGCCGGCGGTCAGCCAGCAGGAGATCGCCGACGCCATCGGGATCACCGCCCAGGCCGTCTCGGACTACCTCCAGGACCTGGTCGAGCAGGGCTACGTGGACAAGGGCGGGCGGGGCCGCTACGAGGTCACGAAGGAGGGCGTGGACTGGCTCATCTCCCAGACCGAGGAACTGCGCGAGTACGTCCAGCACGTCTCCGCGGACGTCATCGGCGAGGTCGAGATCGTGACGGCACTCGCGGCGACGCCCATCGAGGAGGGCGAGACGGTCACGCTCACGATGCGCGACGGCGTGCAGCACGCGGTCGCGGGCGACACGGGCGGGGCGACAGCCGTCGCGGTCACCGGCGCCGAGGAGGGCCAGGACGTCGGCGTCACCAACGTGACCGGAATCCTCGACTTCGAGCCGGGGACCGTGACCATCCTGACGATTCCCCGGGTTCGCGACGGGGGGAGTGCGGCGGTCGACGCAGCAACGGTCGTCGAGCGGGCTGACGCGACCGACCTCGTAGCGGTCTCCGGAACGGAGGCGCTGGCCGCGGCGCGTGCAGCCGAGATCGAACCGGATGTCCGGTTCGGGACGGCGGCGGCCGTCCAGGAGGCGGCGACGAAGGGCCTGGACGTGCTCTTGCTCGCTGCCACGGGCACGCTCTCGCGCCACACCGACCGGCTCGGCGAGGGGAACGTGAACTACGAGGTACTCGACGCCGCCGACGCGTAATCGATCGCGCGAACGGACAACCGGCTCGATTCAGTTTCCACGGCGGTGTAGACTCGAGAATAAATTCTCACGAGGGCACGAAACGAGGAACGGGCCGTCCGCGTCCCGGACAGGAGCTTTAAACTGGCGCCCGCACCAACCGCGCGACAGATGGCGAGCACCGACGCGGCCCCGGAGGACAATCCGTACGTCGAGGACCCGCCGACGGACTTCGAGCCGGTAGACGACCTGTCGGCGTCCGCGGCGGAGGAACAGGCCGACCGCCTTCGCGAGGCCATCACTTACCACGACTACGCCTACTACGTCGAGGCCGACCCGGTGATCGCCGACCGCACCTACGACGCGCTCTTCGAGCGACTTCAGGACCTGGAAGAGGCCTTCGACCTCCCGACGGAGAACAGCCCGACGAGCCGGGTCGGGGGCGCGCCCGTCGACGAACTGGCGACCGTCGAGCACGTCGCCCCGATGCTCTCGATCGACAGCAGTGGCGAGGAAGGCGAGGTCCGGGAGTTCGACGATCGGGTCCGCCGCGAACTCGCGGACGCGGACTGGAACGGAGCGGTCGCGTACTTCTGCGAGCCGAAGTTCGACGGGCTCTCGATCGAGGTCGTCTACGAGGACGGGACCTTCGAGCGCGCGGCGACACGGGGCGACGGCTACGAGGGCGACGACGTGACCGCGCAGGTCCGGACGATCCCGGCGGTTCCCCTGGAACTCCGCGGAGACGTCCCCGACTTCCTCGCCGTCCGGGGCGAGGTCTACATGCCACGCGACGCGTTCCAGGCGCACAACCGCGAGCGCATCGAGGCCGGGAAGGAGCCCTTCGCCAATCCCCGGAACGCCGCGGCGGGGACGATCCGGCAGCTGGACCCCGCCGTCGTCGCCGAACGGCCCCTCTCGGCGTACTTCTTCGACGTGCTGGACTCGTCGACGACCTTCGAGAGCCAGCGCGACCTCTACGAGGCCCTGCCGCGGTGGGGCCTGCGCGTGACCGATCGGGTCGAACTCGTCGACGACGTCGAGGCGGCCATCGACTACCGCGATCGGCTGCTGGCCGAGCGCGACGACCTCGACTTCGAGATCGACGGCGCGATCCTGACCGTCGACGACTGGGCAGCGCACGACGTCCTGGGGACGACCTCGCGGGCGCCGCGGTGGACCTTCGCCTACAAGTTCCCGCCGCGGGCCGAGGAGACGACCGTCCGCGACGTGGTGGTGCAGGTCGGACGAACGGGGCGATTGACTCCCGTCGCTCTCCTCGATCCCGTCGACGTCGGCGGCGTGACCGTCTCCCGGGCGACGCTGCACAACCCCGCCGAGATCGAGCGGCTCGGCGTCGGCGTCGGCGACAGGGTTCGGGTCCAGCGCGCGGGCGACGTCATCCCGCAGGTCGTCGAGGTGCTGGAGACCGACGACGGCGACGCCAGCTTCGCCTTCCCGGAGACGTGCCCGGTCTGTGACAGCCCGGTCGAGCGCGACGGCCCGATGGCGTTCTGCACGGGCGGGCTGGCCTGTCCCGCGCAACTGGAGCGGGCCATCGACCACTACGCCAGCCGGGACGCCCTCGACGTGGAGGGCCTCGGCGAGGAGCGCGTCGAGCAACTCTTGGACGTCGGGCTGGTCGAGACGCTGCCGGACCTCTACGACCTGACCGTCGCAGACCTGGCCGCCCTGGACGGCTGGGGCGAGCAGAGCGCCGAGAACCTCCTCGCGGAACTCGAGGCCGCCCGCGAGCCGTCCCTGTCGGACTTCCTCGTCGGCCTCGGCGTCCCCGAGGTCGGCCCGGCGACGGCCCGGAACCTGGCCCGGCACTTCGGGTCTTTCGAGGCGATCCGGACGGCCGACGAGGACGCGCTCCAGGCGGTCGAGGACGTCGGCCCGCGGGTGGCCGCGGAGATCCGGGGCTTCTTCGAGAGCGAGGAGAACGCGGCCATCATCGACGAGCTGCTGACCCACGTCTCCCCCCAGGAGGCCGAGACCGCCGGCGGCGAGGAACTCGCCGGCCTGACGTTCGTCTTCACAGGGGCCCTGGACGGGTACACCCGCAGCGAGGCCCAGGACCTGGTCGAGCGCCACGGCGGGTCGGCCACGGGCAGCGTCTCCGGCAACACCGACTACCTCGTCGTCGGGGAGAACCCCGGCCAGTCCAAGCGCGACGACGCGGCCGACGAGGGTGTTCCGACGATCGACGAGGAAGAGTTCGAGTCGGTCCTGGCGGACCACGGCGTCGCGCCCGACTAGAGGTCGGTGCGGTCGAACCGGCGGTAGCCCAGCGCGATCGGGCCGACGATCCAGGCCGCGAGGACGGCGATCGCGAAGGGAAGCGCCCGGTAGAACGGCGGCGTCGCCGGCATCTCGGCGACGAACGCGGCGCCGCCCGGCAGCACCGTGGCGAGGAGGTTCCACGCGGCGAGGACCGGATTGCAGTTGATCAGGACGTGGACCCAGGTTGGAACCGTGGTGGGAGCCGCGAAGCCGTTGACGAGCCAGAGCAGGAAGCGGGGGATCTGGGTCCAGAGCTGGAAGACGAACAGGAAGAAGGCGCCGATGGCCAGCGCGCCCGCGCGCGTTTCGGTGCTGACCGACGACGAGATGCCGACTGCGATGGCGACGAAGACGGCGCCGAGTACCGCGAGCATCCCGGTGACGATCAGCAGGAGGTCGACCGCGAGGCCGGCACCCCGCGCCAGGCCGACGAGGGTCCCGATGAGGACGCCAGCCAGGACCGAGGCCCAGACGACGGCGGTCCGGCCGGCGACGGAGCCCAGGACCACGTCGCGTCGGGAAAAGGGCAGTCCCAGCAGCAGCTTCAGGTCGCCCCGCTCGCGCATCCCCACGACCACGCCCTGGGAGAAGCCCACGGCCAGCAGGGGAACGAGGAAGGTCCCGAGGGTCGCGAGTGCGCCCGCGACCGCACCGGGGGCCGCCGGCTCTCCCCGGAACGTACGCGCGGTGACGTAGGCCGTCCCCGCGAACAGGAGCACGGTCAGGGCGACCGCCGCGTGGAGGTGGTACTGCCGGATCGCGTCGCCGACGTCCTTGCGGGCCAGGAGCCGCCAGCTCATCGCCCGTCCTCCGTGACGGAGACGAACAGGTCCTCGAGCGACCGGCGACTGGTCTCGACGTCGCTGACCGTGGCGCCCGCGTCGAGACAGGCCGCGACGGCCCGGGCCTTGGCGGCGTCCTCGCAGGTGACGACGAGGGCGTCGCCGTCGAGTTCGGCACCGACGACGCCCTCGACGGACCGTACCGTCTCGGGGAGCGTCGAGCGAAGCGACTCGGCCGTGCCGTCGAGCCGGAGGCGGAGCTGGCCGTCCGAGCCCGCCGCCTCGCGGAGGCCGTCGATGGTGTCGACGGTCACCAGCTGGCCGTCCCGGAGGATGCCGACCCTGTCGCAGACGGCCTCGACCTGCGCGAGGATGTGACTGGAGAAGAAGACCGTCGCCCCGCGGTCTGCCTCGGCCTCGATGATCTCGCGCATCCGCCGGGCCCCGCCGGGGTCGAGCCCCGTCGTGGGTTCGTCGAGCACGAGGAGGTCAGGCTCGCCGACGAGCGCGACGGCCAGCGTCAGGCGCTGGGCCATGCCCTTCGAGTAGGACTCGGCCTCGCGCGCGCCCTCGGTCGCCGTCAGGCCGACCCGGTCGAGCAGGGCGTCGGGATCGTCGTCGGCGCCGACCGCCTCGATCGCGAACTCGAGGTGGTCGTAGCCGGTCATCGCGGGGAAGACGGCGTACCCGTCGGGGAGGATGCCGGTGCGGCGGCGAATCTCGACGGTCTGGGTTGCCGAGTCGAGTCCGAGGACCGAAGCGGTGCCGGCGTCCGGGCGGACGTAGTCGAGCATCACGTCGATGGCGGTCGACTTCCCCGCGCCGTTGGGCCCGAGGAAGCCGAAGATCTCGCCGCGCTCGACCGTGAGGTCGAGGGTCTGGAGGGCAGTGACGGCGCCAAAGTGCTTCGTGACGCCGTCGAGTTGGATGGCTGCCATGGCCGTCGTTGCACGACCTGGTGGTAAATCGATTTGGGTCACGCTGGCGCGGCCGGACCCGCCCTGGAGGCGACGAACGCGGCCGTCGACACGTGCGAACCGTTTTTGTGTCGTGCGTCCATCGGTACCAAACGACACAGGTGGCTCCGAGGACACGCATGGCCTTCGCATCGTTCGGCGACCACCGACTCACCCCCGCTCGGATCGCCGCCATCTACCTGGCGTTCGGGCTGCTCGGCCTGCTCGTCTCGGACGTTCTGCTGGTCGCGTTCGTCGAGGAGCCACTCCTCGGCACGCTCCAGACCGTCAAGGGCGTCGTCGAGGTACTGGCGACTGCGCTCTTGCTGTACGTCCTCGTCAGCTGGAGCTACCGCGACTTCCGGATCCAGCAACGGGCGACCGACGAGTCGCCGATCGGGATCACCCTCACCGATCCGACCCGGAAGGACAATCCGCTCGTCTTCGTCAACGACCGCTTCGAGGAGCTGACCGGCTACGACGCCGAGGACGCTCTCGGCCGGAACTGCCGGTTCCTCCAGGGACCGGAGACCGACCCGGAGACCCGGCGCGCGTTCCGGACGGCCATCGACGAGGAACGCCAGGTTTCCGTCGACGTGGTCAACTACCGGAAGAACGGCGCGAAGTTCTGGAACAAGGTCGACGTGGCGCCGGTCCGCGACGCCGACGGCGAGGTCACCCACTTCGTCGGCTTCCAGACGGACATCACGGAGCGAAAGGTCCGCGAGGAGCGCCTGAGCGTCCTCAACCGCGTGCTCCGCCACAACGTCCGCAACAAGATGACGGTCATCGGTGGCCACGCCGAGGTCATGGCGGCCGAGTCGGACGAGGTGCCCGAGTCACTGTCGCGCATCCGCAGCGCGGCCGCGGACCTCCGCTCGCTGACCGAGACCGTCAGGCGGACCGAATCGACCCTCCAGGCCGCGACGACCGCCGAGACGTCGGTCTCCCTGAACGAGCAACTGCCGGTGCTGATCGACGGGTTCCGCGAGCGGTACCCCGAGACGACTTTCGACCTCTCGCTGCCCGACGAAGACGCGGAGGTCCGCGGCCTGGGCGTCGTGGAGGCCGTCGAGGAGGCCGTCGAGAACGCCGTCAAGCACAACGACGGCCCCTCGCCGCGAGTCGCCGTCAGCCTGACCGTCGAGGACGGCTGGCTCACGGTCTACGTCGACGACGACGGCCCGGGCATCCCCGAGGACGAGATCGAGGTCCTCACGGAGGGGGAGACGCCCCTCAGGCACGCGGACCGCCTCGGAATCTGGTCGATCCACTGGATCGTCAGCCTCGCGGGCGGCTCACTGACCGTCGCGGAGTCGGACCTGGGCGGCACCCGGCTCGGCATCGCCGTCCCGACCGAGGGGTCCTGATCGACGGCCTCAGACGGCGTCGTCGGGGTCGTGGCGCTCGCGCATGCGCTCGACCTCCGTCGCGTAGCGCTCCCGGGTCGCCGGATCGTCGACCGGCTGGAGGCGGTCCGGGTCCGCTTCGGTGGCGGCGGTCACGCCCGAGGACTGGAGCATGTTCGACGACCGTTGCATCCGGACCTGCCGCTCCCCGTCCGGCGTCGCGTAGACCAGCGTCACCAGGCCCTTGTCGCTGTAGCTGCGCTCGACCATCCAGACCTGCTCGCCCTCGCTCATGGTCGCCGGTTCGGGGCCGCCGGTGTTGTATCCTCCGAGACGGGCCACACCTTCTTGCCGTCCGGCCGCGAGGTGGAGCCATGGCCGGCGTTCGAGACCGGATCGCGGACGCGCTCGGGGGCGACGACCCCGATCCGCAGTGGGCCGACCGCGTCCAGGACCTGCTCTACGACGGCGAGTCCGTCCGCGAGCGCGTCGCCGTCGACGACGCGCAGGTGGTCGTCACCTCACACCGCGTCCTCGCGTTCACGCCCGACGGGGACGGGCCGAACTTCCGGCAGGTCGAGCGACCGAACGTCGCCGGCGTTTCGACGGGCGCGACGGCCAGCGGCGCACTGCTCGGCCGCGGCGTCCGCTGGACCGCCATCGGGCTCGTGCTCCTCGGATTCGGGACCGTCGTCGACTTCGGCGCCATCGTCGGTGACGTCGACCTCTCGACCGGCGGGACGGGCGCCGTCGGCCTCGGCGGCGTCCTCGGCGCGGTCCAGGGTATGCTCGACCTGCTCCGCCAGCTCGACGCCATCCTCCAGACTCTGGGCGCCCTCGTGGTCCTCCTCGGCGTCCTCGTCCTCGGCGCCTACCTGCGCACGCGCACCCCGACGCTCGTCGTCGAGGTGGCCGGCGACGCGGACGACGTCCACCTGCCCCGCCCGGACGACCCGGCGGCGACCGTCGACCGCCTGGACGCGGCCATCTTCCCCGACGATCGCACCACGGTAGGCGGCCCCGACCGCGACCAGCACCGCGAGGCGTGACCCTCAACTGCGCCCGGCACCTACCCGGCGGCGATGCACCCGGGTGACGTCCGCGAGCGGGCGAGCGATCTCCCCCGCGAGCCCGGCGTCTACTACTTCCTGGCCGACGAGGCCGACCCGTCGGCGACCGGGGCGAGCGGTGCCAGCGGGCCGTCCGCGCCCGAGGTGACGGACCGTGACGGCCCCGTCCTCGAGGCCGACGACGCTGCCGGCGAGGTCCTCTACGTGGGCAAGGCGCTGGACCTCCGGGACCGCGTGCGGTCCTACGCCGATCCGCGGAGCGAACGCATCCGCCAGATGGTCGCCCGGGCCGGCACCATCGACGTCGCCGTCACGGAGACGGAGACCCAGGCGCTCCTGCTCGAGGCTAACCTCATCAAGCGCCACCGGCCCCGGTACAACGTCCGCCTGAAGGACGACAAGTCCTACCCGATGGTCCAGCTCACCGACCACGCCGTCCCTCGGATCGAGGTGACACGCGACCCTGCCCCCGACGCGACCGTCTACGGCCCCTTCACAGACGTCGGGCGCCTCGAGACCGTCGTCAAGGCCCTCCGGGAGATCTACGGGGTCCGCGGGTGCTCGGACCACAAGTACAGCGGCCGCGACCGGCCCTGCCTCGACTACGAGATGGGGCTGTGTTCCGCCCCCTGCACGGACGAGATCACGGACGCCGCGTACGCCGACGACGTCGAGCACGTCGAGCGATTCTTCGCCGGGGAGACCGGGGTCCTGGCCGAACCGCTCCGCGACGCGATGGACGCGGCCGCCGCGGACCAGCGCTTCGAGCGCGCAGCTCACCTCCGCGACCGTCTCGCGGCCGTCGAGACCTTCCACGAGACCAGCGGCGCGGCGATCTCCAACGCCGACGACCACGGCCGCCGGGTCGACGTCCTCGGTGTCTCCCTCGAGGGCACGAAGGCGACCGTCGCCCGGCTCCACGCCAGCGACGGCCAGCTCGTCGAGCGCGATCACCACACGCTCGCGCTCCCCGATGGAGCCGACGAGGTGTCCGCCGTCCTCGCGGCGTTCGTCTCCCAGTACTACGCCGAACGCGAGTTGCCGGACGCCATCCTGTGTCCCGAGCGCCCGGCCCGCGAGGGCCTCGGCGACTGGCTGGCGGCCGCCGGCGTCGGGTTGCGCGTCCCCGGCGCGGGCCGGGACGCCACCCTGGTCGACCTCGCCACGAAGAACGCGCGCCGCGGCGAGCGCACGGACACCGGCGTCGCGGCGCTGGTCGAGAAGCTGGGTCTCGCGGCCGCGGACCGCATCGAGGGCTTCGACGTGAGCCACGCCGGCGGCAGCGACGTGGTCGGCAGCGACGTCTGTTTCCTCGACGGTAGCGCGGCCAAGGCGGACTACCGCCGGAAGAAGCTGACCGAGGCAAACGACGACTACGCGAACATGAACGCACTCGTCCGCTGGCGAGCGACGCGCGCCGTCGAGGGCCGCGACGACCGGCCGGACCCGGACCTGCTCGTGATCGACGGCGGCGAGGGCCAGCTCGGGGCGGCGCGGGCGGCCCTGGAGGCGGTCGGGTGGGACGTCCCGGCCGTCGGGCTGGCGAAGTCCGAGGAGCGCGTCGTGACCGCCGACGGGAGCTATCGGTGGGACCGGGACGACCCGGCCTTGCAGCTCCTCCAGCGGGTCCGGGACGAGGCCCACCGGTTCGCCCAGCAGTACCACGAGACCCTGCGCGACGACGTCTCGACCGTGCTGGAGGACGTACCCGGCATCGGTCCCCAGACCCGAACCCGGTTGTTGCGGCGCTTCGGCAGCGTCGAGGGGGTCCGCGCGGCCTCGACGGCCGAACTGACCAGCGTCGACGGGGTGGGGGACGCCACGGCGCGGACGATCCGCGATCGCCTCTCCTGACGGAGACGCCGCCGGCGGTGCGACCTCCTCCCGTTGTCACCAACGCTCCCCGAGACGTCCGTGCTCCGACGCGCACTCAGCCCCGGAGCAGGTTCATGACCTCGCCGGCGACCGCCGGCTCGACGGCGACCACGTAGCGCTCGCCGGGCGTCAGGACCGTCTCGGGCCTGGCGACGACGTCGCCGGTCTCGTCCGAGACCACGACCGATCCGGCCGGGAGGCGAACTTCCGCGAGGGTCTTGCCGGCCGCGGGCGCGCCCTCCGCGACGCGGACGTGCAGGATGTCCAGGTCACCGGTCACGTGCGAGAGAGTCGTGACGTCGGCACCGAGAATCTCGTCGGCCGCGACGCGGGCGCCGGCCCGCTCGGGGAAGACCGTCGCGTCGACGAAGCGGCCGTAGTGTTCGCCGTTCGTGCGCTCGATCCGGGCGACGGTTCGGACCGCGGGATTGAGTTCACGCGCGAGGAGACAGACCGCGAGGTTCGACCCGGTCGCGCCGGTGAGCCCGGCAACCACGTCCGCGTCTGTGACGCCGGCCTGTTCGAGCGTCCCGGGATCGGTCGCGTCGCCCTCGATGACGGTCGCGACGAAGTCGTCGGCGACGGCGTCACACCTGTCCGGGTCGGTCTCGACCACGGTGCAGTCGTGGCCGAGGTCGTCGAGCAGGCGGACGGTATTGAATCCGACCCGTCCGCCGCCGGCGACGACCACCGAACGCTTCTCGGGCATGGGCTAGTCCTCTCGCTCCCCCTCCGTCTGTCTGTCGGTCCCCTCGCTTAGGCGGTCGAGCAGGAGGTAGGCAGCGCCGCCCGCTGCCAGCCAGGCCACGCTGAGACCGATCGCAAGGGGGTCCGTCCGCAGGAGCACGACCACGAGGACCACGGCGAGCAGGCAGTTCGCCGCGATACCCAGGAGTGGCGGAATCGGGTAGTAGGGAAGCTCGTAGGGACGGACCATGTCGGGGCGCTCCCGCCGGAGCTTGATGACGGCGCCGTTGACGACGACGAACGACAGGAGGAAAAAGAGGCTCGACATGTTGCCCGCACTCTCGGTCGGGAGGCCAACCGCCGCGAGCATGACCGCGCCGCTGGCGACGATGGCGACCAGGGGTGTCCCGAACCGGTGGTGGAGGTGGCCGACGCGGGGAAGGTGCTGGCCCGAGCGCCCCATCGCGAATGCGACCCGGGAGGAGGCGATGACGACGGCGTTCAGCGCGGTGAGCGTCGAGAAGACGGCGCCGAAGACGATCAGTGCGCCGCCGTTTTGCAGGATCGGAATGCCCGTCGGCATGAACGACGTCGCGGCCGCGGCGATGCCGGCCTCCCCGGCCTCGGCCAGGCGCCCGGCACCGACCGTCCCGATGGCGACCGTGACGACGGCGAGGTAGACGACGACCGTCGCGGCCAGGCTGAGGACGATGGCTTTGGGGATGTTCTCGCGGGGGTTCTCGACCTCCTCCGTGACGGTCGTGATGAGGTCGTACCCCTCGAAGGCGATGAACGTCAGCCCCATCGCCGAAAGGACGGAGAGCGCGCCCCGGTCGCCGGTGAACAGCGGCTGGAACTCCGCCTCCGAGAAGGCCGGCGAGGTGAGGCCGAACGCGACGAAGACGACGAGTATCCCAACCTTGGTCACGGTGAAGATCGTCTCGACGCTCCCGGAGGCCGCCGTCGAGACGGCGTTGAGCGCGACGAGTCCGCCGACGGCGACGACCGCCAGCAGGAGACGAAGGGAGATGCCGAGGCCGAGTCCAGGGACGGTGACGGTGCCGGCCTGGCCGGGCGGCCCGACGAGGCCGTAGACGTGCAGGAGTTCGAGGACGTTCGGTGCGAAGCCGAGCGCGTACAGCGCTCCCGCGACCATGTAGGCGAACCAGAGCATCCAGCCCATGAGGAATGCGGGACTGTCCGCGAAGATCTCCCGAACGAAGGCGTACCCGCCGCCGGATCGGGGGATGGCCGAAGCGAGTTCCGCGTACGAGAGCGCGGTGAAGCCCGTCACGACGCCGTTGAGGCCGAAGACGAGGATGGCAGCCGGGCCGGAAATCTCGGCCGCGAGGCCGGTCAGCACGAAGATGCCCGCGCCGATCATCGCACCCATGCCGATCATCGTGGCGTCGAGCAGCCCGAGTGTGGGCTGTGGGGCGCGGTCACCCTCGGTACTCACGCCTGGCTCCCTCCCGACGACTGGCCGGGCCGGGACCCGGACGCGGGTGGCGCCGCCCGCTGGCGACTGACGGCTGGTCCGCTCACGTGACGCCCCGTGCGGTGCCGGGACTCATGAATCTCCGGGCCGGTCGCCACCGGCACTCCGAATTTATCCCCCTGGCACCCACACGCACGACCATGTCCGACCTCGCGACCTTCGGCGAGGCGCTGCTCCGACTCTCGCCGCCGGACGACACGCCCGTCGAACTCGCAGACTCCTTCCAGGTCCACGTCGGTGGCGCCGCGAACAACGTCGCCGTCGCTGCCGCCTGCCTTGGCCTCGACGCGACCTGGCTGTCGAAACTCGTCGACGCGCCCCAGGCCCGGCGCGTCACGGGCGAACTCCGCCGCCACGGGGTCGACCCGGCCGTCGTCTGGACGGACGAGGGGCGCCAGGGGACCTACTACCTCGAAATCGCGGACGAGCCCCGCGGGACCACCGTCTCCTACGACCGCGCCGGCGCCGCGGTGACCACCGCGACGGCCGACGAACTGTCGACGGACCGGATCGAAGACGCCACCGTCTTCCACGCGACGGGCATCGCGCCCGCGCTCTCCCCGACGCTCCGCGAGACGACGGCCGACCTCCTCGCGCTCGCCCGCGCGGCCGACACGACCACCTGTTTCGACCTGAACTACCGCTCGAAGCTCTGGGAGCCGGCGGAGGCCCGTGAGACCGTCGAGACGCTCCTGCCCGACGTCGACTGGCTCGTCCTCGCCGAGCGCGACGCCGAGACCGTCATGGATCGGACGGGCGCGCCAGAGGCGGTCGCCCGGGGACTGGCGGCCGACTTCGATCTGGAGACGGTGCTGCTGACCCGGGGCGCGAGCGGCGTGCTCGCCGTCCACGAGGGGACGGTCGTCGAGCAGGCAGCCTTCGAATCCGGCGACGCCCACCCCGTCGGCGCCGGCGACGCCTTCGTCGGGGGCTTCCTCGCCGAGCGCCTCGGGGGCGGCCCCCTCCAGGCGGCGCTGACCTACGGTGCCGCCACCGCGGCGTTGAAACGGACGATCCCCGGCGACGTCGCGCCGGTCTCCCGCGAGGCCGTCGAGCGCGTCGTCGCCGGCGACCACCGTCGGATCTCGCGGTAGCCGGCATCTACGGACGTTCGCCAGTTCGGCCACCTCGCCCCACGCCCGAGCCCACCAAACGCCTTTCCACCCGCACGGCGAACCTCGTCCATGGACCTCCAGCGCTACCTCGAGGACGTGACCGCCAGGGACTGGCAGGCGAGCGACCCCGGGGAGGACGGCCCCGTGCGACTCGCCATGGTCGGCCTCGGGTGGTGGGTTCGCGAGAAGTCCATCCCCGCCGTCGCGCAGTCCGACTTCTGCGAGACGAGGGTGCTGGTCAGCCGCGACACGGCCGACGCCCGGGCGCTGGCCCACGAGATCGACGCGGCGGTTGGGATCAGCGGCGAGGAGTACCACGACGGCGTCGCCACCGACGAGTACGACGCCGTCTACGTCTGCACGCCCAACGCGACCCACCTGCCCTACGTGGAGACTGCCGCGGATCTCGGCAAAGACGTGCTCTGCGAGAAGCCGATGGAGGCGAGCGTCGACCGCGCCGAACGGATGGTGGATGCCGTCGGGGGCAGCGCCAGCCGCCTCATGGTCGCCTACCGGATGCACACCGAACCGGCCGTCCGGCGGGTCGTCGACCTCCTCGACGACGGCCTCCTCGGTGACCCGGTCGCCGTCCACGGCCACATGTCACAGCCGCTCCTCTCGATGATCCCGGACCCGGACCAGTGGCGGCTCGACCCCGACATGGCCGGGCCGGGCGCGTCGGTCACCGACATCGGCCTCTACCCGCTCAACACCGCGCGGTTCGTCCTCGATTCGGACCCCGTCGCCGTCCAGGCGTCGATGGACGCGGACGGCGAGGCCTTCGCGGCCGTCCCGGACGAGCGTGCGGCGTTCACCCTCGACTTCGGCGACGGCGTCTACGCGACGTGTACCGCGAGCCAGGCCGCCGCGCAGTCGAGTCACCTCGAGGTGATCGGTACCGAGGGGACGGCCCGCGTCGATCCCGCCTTCTTCCCCGACCAGGCGCGCCGGCTGTCGGTCACGCGGGCGAAGACCACCGTCGACACGACCTTCGACCAGGTGGACCAGATGGAAGAGGAGTTCGACTACTTCGCGGACTGCCTGCTGGCCGACCGCGACTTCTCGGCGGACGGCGACCACGCGCTCGTCGACATGCGCGCCATCGAGGCGATCTACGAGGCCGGCGAGACGGGCGAGCGCGTCGAGCTGTGAGAACCCACTCACCGCCGCGGCCGACGCCCGCTCTCACGCCTCGTCGAAGGGGGTCTCGCCGTCGACGAGGTGGGCCTCGACCGCGTCGAGGTCGAGGTCGATCCCGAGGCCGGGATCCTCCGGCACCGTCAGGTAGCCGTCCTCGATGATCGGGTCGGGCGCGTCGAGGAGGTCCGCCCACCAGTCGAGCTGGTAGGAGTGGTACTCGACGGCGAGGGCGTTCGGAACGGCCGTCGCGACGTGGGCGCTCGCGACCGTCCCGACCGGCGAGGCGACGTTGTGCATGGCGACTGGGACGTAGTACGTGTCGGCCAGGTCCGCGATCTTCCGGGTCTCGCGCATCCCGCCGACCTTGGGCACGTCGGGCGCGACGATGTCCACGGCCCCGTCCTCGATCAGGGTGCGCTCACCGTGCGAGCGGTAGACGTTCTCGCCGGCGGTGATCGGCGTCGACGTCGCCCGCGTCACCTCGCGCTGGACGTCGTGGTTCTCCGGCGGCACGGGGTCCTCCAGCCACCAGACGTCGTATGGCTCCAGCGCCTCGGCGAGCCGGCGGGCGCTCCCCGCCGAGAACGACCAGTGACAGTCGAAGGCCACGTCGGCCCGGTCGCCGACAGCCTCGGTGACGGCTTCGACGATCTCGACCTTGTGGTCTATTTCGACGTCACGGAGGTGGCGAGTGGCGCGGTCCTTCTCGTGGCCCGAGGGCACGTCCAGATCGAACTTCAGCGCGTCGTAGCCCAGTTCGTCCACGACGCGTTCGGCCTCGTGTGCGTTTGCAGCAGCGGCCTCCGCGGCCGAGCCCGCCGCCCTTTCGGTGTCTGCCGCGTCCGCCTCCCCGGCGTGGCAGTCACAGTAGATCCGGACCTCGTCGCGGTACTTCCCGCCCAGGAGCTGGTAGGCTGGCACCTCGAGAATCTTGCCCGCGAGGTCGTGGAGCGCCACCTCGATGCCGGAGATGGCGGTGACCGTGACGCCACCGATGGAGCCCTCGCCGGACATCCGCTGGACGAGGTGCTCGAAGAGGCGGTCGACGTCGAGGGGGTTCTCCCCGACGACGAAGGGTTTCATCCGCTCGATCAGCTCGGGGACGCCCGCGCCCCAGTAGGCCTCGCCGGTTCCGACCACCCCGGCGTCGGTGTAGACCCGGACGAGCGTCCACGGAAAGTTCCCGTCGACCATCGCGGTCTGGACGTCGGTGATCTCGACGTCCCGGCCGCCGCCGCGCGTCGCGGTCACGCCCATGGTCTCGGCCGACAGGTCCCGCATCGTGTAGTCGGCGTTCGGGTCGTGGAGGCTCGCGTAGTCTCTGGCCATGCTGTGAATTCGCCGCTGGGGCGGGTAAATGTCGGGGGCGAACGGCTCCGGGCTTCCCGCATCCCGCACCGCGGACGCGTTCCGGCCGGCGACTCAGACCAGGCCGAGATCCGCGAGTTCGGCCCGCAGGGCCTCGCGCTCGTCGCCCTCCATCGCACGGAGCGGACTCCGGAGGTCGCCCACGCGGAAGTCCGGATCGCGGATCGACAGCGCGGTCTTGGGACCGCTCATGGCCGGTCCCCGCGTGAACGCGCGCCGGACGCGGTAGACGGTGCTCTGGTACTCGCGGGCCCGCGCCTCCTCGCCCGCGTCGACGGCTTCGTAGAGGTCGACGACCAGTTCGGGGAAGACGTTCGCCACCGAACTGACGACGCCCGAACAGCCCAGGGCAAGGCCCGGGTAGAGCAGGGCGTTCGACCCCATCATGTAGGTGAGCTGCGGGTTCCCGTCGATCGCCTGGCCGAGCCAGCTGACGTCGCCGCTGGTGTCCTTCACGCCCGCGACGCCGTCGATGTCAGCGATCGCCTCGAAGGCGTCGAGCGAGAGTTTGTTCCCGGTCCGACTGGGGATGTGGTAGACGTACACCGGCAGGTCGACCGCCGCTGCGACGCGCTCGTAGTGCTCGACGGCCGCGCGGTCGTCGAGGGCGTAGTAGTACGGCGTCACGACGATCAGGCCGTCGGCACCCGCCGCTTCGGCCATCGTCGCCTGCTCGACGGTCCGGTGGGTGCTGGGTGCCCCGACGCCCGCCAGGACCGGCACCGCCTCGACCTCGGCGACGAGGGCGTCGACGACCTGGGTCTGCTCCTCGGGCGTCAGCATCGGGAACTCGCCGGTGGTCCCGAGGGCGAAGACGCCGTGACAGCCGCGGTCGACGACGAACCGGGCGTGGGCCGCCGTCGCCTCGAGGTCGACCGTTTCGTCCTCGTCGAAGACGGTGAAGGTGGGCGGCACGACGCCGTGCAGGTCCAAAGGGTCCGCGTCGCCCGGGGCAGGTGCTCCCTGGGTCATGCGTCCCGGTTCGCCCTCGCGGCGGGTATACCTTGGCCCGGTCGGCCGGCGACCCGCTTTCCGGTGCTCACCAGCTACCCGTCGAGGCGCGCCAGGCGGTCCATCGCGAAGGCGACCTCGAGTACGTCCGTGGCCTGCCCGGGGTCGAAGACGAGGCCGTCGGTGCCGACGACGAAGTCGAGCACGTCCCGCGACGCGTGTTCCGGCGCGGCGGCGACGCCGGCGTCGTGCTCGGCGGCCCACTCCATCACGCGGAGGTCGCTCTTGCTGTCGCCCATCACGAGCGCGAAGGGGTCGCCGACGCCGAGGACGTCCATCGCCGCCTCGACGCCGACGACCTTGTTGAGTTCGAGACTCCCGATCTCGGCCGCGTCGGCCTCGTAGTAGGCCACGTCGATCCGCTCGAAAGCCCCCGCCGTGGCCTGGGGGACGTCCTCGATGCCGATCTCCGGGAGGCCCCCTCCCTCCAGGACCGTCCGGATCTCGGGGTCCTGGGCGGCGTAGAACGCCCGCGCCCGGTCGTGGGCCTCGCTCTCGCCCGCGTCGGCACCGTCGACCTTGCCCGCGACGGCCTCGCCGAGGAGGTCGAGCATGTAGACCAGCGCCTCGTCGACGACCTCGCGGGCGGCCTCGCTGCCCGTCTCGAAGTTGGGCTTGAGCGTAACGTTGAATTCGTTGCCCTGGAGGTGACAGCCACGGCGGATCGACTCCGGCGCGGCCGAGAGCACCCGCGAGCGCACGTCGTCGAAGACAGCCCGGATCTCCTCGTCCAGGTCCTCGTAGAGCAACTGCTTGGTGTCGCCGCCGTGGCCGGGCGTGAACACGCCGGTCCCGGCCTCGTAGACGACGCTGACGTCCCCCGAGTGGACGAGTTCGTTGCCAAGCCCCTGGATGAGAAAGCCCTTGACGTTCTCCAGGGTCTGGCCCGTGCAGACCACGATGGGCGTCCCGTCCTCGTGGAACTCGGTCAGGCGGTGGAGCGTGTCCCGGGGAATCTCGTTGTCGGTCCGGCCGGCCGAGCGGAGCGTCTCGTCGACGTCCAGCACGAGGACGTTGACCGCGCGGTCGTACTTGGTGTAGAGGTCCAGGGCCGTGAAGGCACCCTCCCGGTCGACGGTCGCGGCCACGTCGGCCAGGGTCTCCCCGACGTCGGGAAAGGCCTCGCGGATTTCGTCTTTCCCGTCGGCGAGTTCCTCGCTGGCGTTCTGCCAATGTTCGAGCGCCACCCGGGAGTCGACGGGCGGGAACAGGTCGACGAAGTCCTGGTACGCCCGGAGGCTGCCCGTGTCGAACTCGTCGTAGAGCCGGTACAGCTGATCGTACCGTTCCATGGGTGTGCTCCGCGAGTGGCGCCGAAAAGACTTCGGGGAGGTGTCTCGATCCCGTCGGATCCCGATGACGCGGCGGCCGTGGCCGTACTGCGCGAGGCTGGTCGCTCGCCAACGGATGCCCGACACCAGTGTCCTTTTTTGGCCACCGTGCCAAGCGTGGCCATGGACGTCCGGTACCCGAGAACGCTACCGGGCCTCTTCGACCGGGCGTTCCGGAAGTACGCCGACAGGACCGCGATCGTCGACGGCCAGCGCTCGCTGACCGTCCGCGAACTCGACGAGCGGTCGATGGCCCTGGCCGCCGGCCTTGCAGCGCGTGGCGTCGATCTCGGGGATCGCGTCGGCATCTTGCTGGCAAACGGGGCCGCGTATCCGGTCGTCGACGCGGGCGTCACACGGGCAGGCGCAACGCGGGTGCCTCTCAATCCCCAGTTTACGGCGACCGAGCTGACGTTTCTGCTCGACGACGCCGGCGCGGGGACGGTGATTTGTGACGCGCCACGCGTCGACGAACTCGCGACGGCCGCCGCCGACGGCGCCCCGCTCGAGCGAGTGATCGTCGTCGGGACAGGAACCAACGCGGACGCGGCACTCCCGGACGGGGACGTCGAGTGGCTTCGATACGGGGACGTCATCGATGGGCACGCGGACGCGACTACGCTGCCGACACCGGCCCCCGACGACGACGCCGCGCAGTTCTACACCGGCGGCACCACCGGCGACCCCAAGGGCGTCTACTACTCCCATCGCTGCCTCGTCGCGAATCTCACGGCGGTGATCGCCGAGTTCGGGTTCGGTGGTCGCGACGCCGGCATCCTCGTGCCGCCGCTGTCTCACTCGGCTGGGACGTTCTGCCACGCCGCCATCCTCGCGGGCGGCACGGTCCACCTGCGGGACGGATTCGACCCCGACGCCGTCCTCTCGACGGTCGCCGACGAAGACGTCACCTGGACGTTCCTGGTGCCGACGATGCTCTACCGACTCCTCGACGGGGACCGCGACCTCGCGCCGCTGTCCTCTCTCGATCGGATACTCTACGGCGCTGCGCCGATCCGGACTGATCGGCTCCGGGAGGCCATCGACCGTATCGGGCCGATCTTCCACCAGTTCTACGGCCAGACCGAGGTCCCGAACCTGATCACCTCTTTCCCCCCGCAGGAACACGAGCGCGCCCACGAGGCCGGCGACGTGGACCGCCTGGCATCGGCGGGAACGGCCTGTCTGCGGGCAACCGTCACGGTTCGCGACCGGGAGACGGGCGAGCGACTCCCTCCCGGCGAGGCCGGCGAGGTCGTCGTGGCTGCCCCCTATGCTTTCGATGGCTACCACGAGCGTCCGGAGGAGACGGCCGCCGTCTGCCGCGACGGCTGGGTCCACACGGGCGACGTCGGCGTCCTGGACGGGGACGGGTACCTCACGCTCCTCGACCGCGAGAGCGGCGTCATCGTCACCGGCGGCATGAACGTCTACGGCCAGACCGTCGAGCGCGCCGTCCGGGCGCATCCGGCCGTCGAGGACGTCGTGATCGTGGGCGTCCCCCACGAGGAGTGGGGCGAGGCGGTCCACGCGGTCGTGGTGCCGAGCGACGAGGCGGACCGCGAGCCGACCATCGAGGATCTCGACGCGTTCCTCGCCGACCGGCTGGCGGGGTACAAGCAGCCGAAATCCCTGACCGTCGTCGACTCCCTGCCGACGACGGCGCTCGGAAAACGCGACCGCGCGTCGGTCCGCGAGCGGTTCTGGGACGACGAGGACCGCTCGGTCCACTAGTCGACGTTACCGGTCGAGGGAACCCTCGACGCGTTCGAACGTCGCGTGCATCCGCTCGACGAGGTCGTCGGCGGCGTCGCGGTCGATGGTCAGCGGCGGCGTGATCAGCGTGTGATCGCCCCGGTCGCCCGCGAGGTGACCGCCGCTCGGGTAGGTGAGCACGCCCTCGTCAAGGCCGGTCTCGAACAGGAGCGACTGGAACTCCGCGCCGGAGGTGGCAAGCGGTTCTTTCGTCTCGCGGTCGCCGACGAACTCGACGCCGAGCATCAGGCCCGTCCCGCGGACGTCGCCCACGAATTCGTACTCGTAGAACTCCTCGCAGCGCTCGCGCAGGTACGCGCCCACGTCCCGCGCGTTCGCCACGAGGTCGTGGTCGCGCATGTACTCGAGGACCGCGTTGCCGATGGCGGCCGAGGCCGGATTGAAACAGTAGGTGTGGCCGTGCTGGAAGCCGTCCGGGACGTCCTCGAAGACCTCGGCGACGCGGCGGTGGGGCATCGTCCCGCCGATGGGCGAGTACCCACCGCTCATCCCCTTCGCGCTCGTGATGATGTCGGGCGTCACGTCCCAGTGTTCGATGGCGAAATTCTCGCCGGTCCGGCCGAAGCCGGCCATCACCTCGTCGACGACGAACAGGACGTCGTACTCGTCACAGATCTCGCGAATCCGCTCGAAGTAGCCGTCGTGGGGTGTGGCGGCCGCGGCGGCCGCGCCGGTCACCGGTTCGGCGACGAACGCGGCGACGGTCTCCGGTCCCTCCTCGAGAATTGCATCTTCCAGTTCGTCGGCACACCGACGGCCACACGCACGGCCGCCGTCGCCGTCGCAGTGGGGACAGCGGTAGGGTGCGCCGTGGGTGATCTTCGGCCAGTCCGGAAAGAGCGGCCGCATCTTCGTCTTGCGGGCCGGGAAGCCCGAGAGCGCCATCGCCAGGCCGGTGTTCCCGTGGTAACTCGGCTCCCGGGCGATGACCTTGTACTTCTCCGTGTCGCCGCGCTCGTAGTGGTACTGGCGGGCCATCTTGACCGCGCTCTCGTTGGCCTCCGAGCCGCTGGACACCAGCCAGGCGTGCTCGAAGCCGTCGGGCGTGAATTCGGCGATGGTCTCGGTGTACTCGACGGCCGGCTCGTTCGCGAAGAGCATGCTCGAGGTGTACTCGAGGGTCTCGAGTTGCTCGCGGGCGGCCGCGGCGATCTCGGCCCGCCCGTGGCCGACGTTGACGTTCTGGTTGCCCGCGATGGCGTCGAGGTAGCGGTTGCCGTCGGCGTCCCAGACCCAGTGACCCTCGCCGCGGGTGATCGTGACGTACTCCGTCTGGAACGCGCGCGGGAACATCCCGCCCAGGTCCGTGCCGGGCGTGGTCGTCCGTGGGCGCTGTCCTGGCTCGTCAGACATCGATCGATCCGTCATTGGTCTTGCAGGGTCTTCCAGTGTTCCATTACGCGCTCGCTCCACTCGTCGAAGCCCACCTCGTAGACGTAGTCGCTCCCGCGCAAGACCGTGTCGGTGGGGTCGATCGTCCGCAGCGTGGCGATCTCGCCGCGCGTCGGGACGGTCGTCCTCGCCACGTCGTCGGCGACCCGGAGGTCCCACTGGACCGCCTCGCGGACGTCGTCGACGTCGACGCCGGGGTGGGTCGCCGACAGCACCATCTCGCCGTCGTCGTCGAAGCGAAACACGGCCATGTCGGTGATCACCGCAGATGGGCCGTCGCCCCGGAATCCGGCGGCGTCGCGATCGTCGCCGCCGTCGAGGTGGCCCGGCGCGGTCCGGTAGTCCAGTTCCGTCGTGAACGCGCGCCGCTGCTGGCGCATCATCACGATGGACCGGCCACAGGAGGTCATGATGTCGGTGCTGCCACCCGCGCCCGGCAGCCGGACTTTCGGTCGCTCGTACGTGCCGTCGTCTCCGGTGACCACCGTCGAGTTGGTGTTGCCGTACCGGTCGATCTGGCCGGCACCGATGATGCCGACGTCGAACAGGCCGCGCTGGTTGTCCGTGAAGATCTGGAGCTGGTTGGTCGCGACGAGGGCGTCGACCCCCAGGACCGTATCGGAGATGGACTGGACGACGCCCGGCGGGCACGCGCCCACGTAGCCCGACTCGGTGACGAGCTGACAGTCCGGCGCGTGGGTGTGTTTCGCCAGGACGCCGGAGATGAGCGACATCCCGACACCGATGAAGGCGAGTTCGCCGTCGGCGATCTCCTTCGCCGCGGTCACGGCGAGCAACTCCGTCAGGCTGTAGTCGTCGGCCGGCTCGTGGGGCCGCTCGACGGCGACGGGGTACTCGACGTCCGCTGGCTGTGTCACGGGTGCATCGCCGGTCCCCTGACCGGTGGCCCGGCCGTCGTCGCTCATCGGCCGCCCTCCCCGGGCGCGCCACGGGCACCGTCGTCGCGTCGGTCGGCACTGCGACCGACCACCGGCGGAACGTCGTTGATCTGTGCCTCCATCTCCTGCAGGGTCGCGAGGCGGTCGGCCCCGATTTTCTCGCGGTACTCGTCGTGGGGCAGGATCCACTCGTCGGCCCAGGCGAGGAAGTCCTCGCGGTCGCGCGACTGCTGGCCGTACTCGCGGTAGAAGGGCAGGTCCGCGTAGTAATAGCCGTAGCAGTGCCAGGGATGGGAGCCGAAGGGCACCTCGACGACGGCGTCGACCGCGTACCCGGGAATCCGGGTCACTTCAGGGTGCCGGCGGATCGTCTCGGTGGGGACGACTTCCTCGCAGGTGAGGACCACGTTGTCGGCCGCGCGTGCCTTGAGGTGGTCGTTGACCACGTTGCCCCAGATTTGCGCGTTGCCCATCGGGTCTGCCCGCTGGACGTGTATCAGGGCGACGTCGGGCTGGGCCGCCGGCACCAGCGCGAGGTCGTCACCCGAACCCAGGGGATCCTCGATCACCTCGATCTCGGGGTTGTGTGCCGGAATGTCCGTCTCGACCATCGACCGCGTCGGGACGAAGGGGACGTCCATCGCCCCGGCGAGGAACAGGAGCGACGCGCCGAAGTTCGAGACGTCTCGCATCGCGAGGTGGTGGGGAACCGCGTCCTCGACCGCGCGCCGGACGTTGAACCCCTGGGAGATGAGACTCGTCCCGACCCAGGAGCCGACGTACTCGTCGACGCAGCCGGCGCCGACCATGACGTCGAACAGCGTCGTGCGCGCGTCGTCGACTACCCGCAGCCCCGAGACTTCCTGGCGGACGATCTCGCGGGCTGCCGCCTCCGGGTCGCGCCCGCCCATGCCCCCGAAGGCGACGCTCGCGCCGTCGGTGACGTACGCCGCGACGGCAGTCTCGAGGTCGGTCGTCTTGTCCCGGCGGCTCCGCGGCCCGGTCGCCGTTCCGGTGGGCTTGCGTGGGGCGCGGTCGTGTCCCGTTTCGTCGTCGGTCTGGCTCACCTGTCTCCCTCCCGGTCGTCACGGGCGGCGATCGGGCCACTGGCCGACGCCTCCGGGGCGTCGTAGCCACACCAGCCCATGGCGATCAGCGCGAAGGTCTCGATGGTCCGCTCGAGTTCGTCGACCGGGAGGAACTCGTCGGTCCCGTGGATGTTGTGCGCACCAGGCCCGAAACACAGCGCCGGGGTGTCGGCGTCGTGGACGAAAAAGCGCGTGTCGATGCCGCCCGGGAACCCGATGGCACGCGGCTCGCGGTCGAGGGTCTCCCCGGCCACGGCCTGGACCGTCCGGACGATGGGGTCCTCGGCGTCGATGTCTGCCGACCGGCCACGCCAGCCGAACCACTCGACGGTCGGCGGGTGATCGTCGAACCAGGGATCGCCGGCGACGGCGTCCCGGACCGTCGATTCGACGGCTGCACGCACGTCGGCACGCTCCTCTGCGGGCGCGTGGGAGATCCGCCCCTCGATGACGGCCTCGTCGGGCACGCTGGAGGGCCACTCGCCCGCCGACATCGTGCCGACGTTGAGCGAGACGGTGTTCTCGCCGTCCCGCTCGAAGCGCTCGTCGTGGACGGTCGATTTCCGGTGATCGTGGAGGTCGACCAGCGCGGCGTGGATGGGATACGCCTTGGTGATGGCGTTGACCCCGCTGTCGGTGTTGGCGGCGTGGGCACCTCGGCCCTGGACGGTCACGCGGAAGTACGAGACACCGTCGTTGGCGATCCAGCAGTCGAAGTCCGTCGGTTCGGGGATGACGACGGCGTCCGCCTCGGGTCCGGTGAGCGCGGTCGCCAGCGAGCCGCCGAAGCCGCCGGCCTCCTCCTCGATGACCGTCTGGAGCGTGAGGTCGCCCGCGAGGCTGACGCCCGCGCCGTCGAGCGCGTGGGCGGCGTAGATCATCGCCGCGACGCCGCCTTTCATGTCCGAGGCACCGCGCCCCCGGATCTCCCCGTCGACGATCTCGCCGCCGAAGGGGTCGAACGACCACTGCTCGCGGTCGCCCTCGGGGACCACGTCGACGTGGCCGTTGAACAGCAGCGACCGCCCCTCGCCCGCGCCCGGAAGCGTCGCGCTGAGGTTCGGGCGTCCAGCGTAGGAATCGGCCGCGCCGCCGAACTCCGGGTGGTCCTCGATGCCGGGTACGTCGTCGGCTTCGAGGCGCTGCACGTCGAGATCGAGCGCCTCGAGGGCCTCGGCGACGCGCTCCTGTGCGCCGCGTTCGTCGCCGCGCACGCTCCGTTCCCGGACCAGGTCGGCGGCGAACGCCGCCGCGTCCTGGGTCACCGCTCGCGCGGCCTCGCGGACGCGGTCACGGACCGCCGGTTCGATCGCGACGGGCCCACTCATCGTCGACTCGTTCCCTCCAGATCGGCCGAACGGCGTGTCGTTGACGTCATATCGTTCATAGTCCTAACAGCGTTAACTGTTTACCTTGACTTGCCTTTCACTGGCCATCGCAGAAATAGTTTACTTACCAAACTTTATTATACTCTCGCCGTAAGTCACCAGTGGACATGAAAGGGAGACGTGGCGAATCCGATGGTACCACCGGCCCATCGGGGGCACCGTCCGGCGAGGCGGGGGCGGCCTCCACGACGTCGAACCGAACCGCACGACCCACCAGGCGCGCCGTGCTGGCGGCGTCCGGCGGCGCGTTGGTCGCGCTCGCCGGGTGTTCCGGCGACGGCGGGAGCGGCGATGGGAGCGACGGCGGTGATGGCAGTGGCGACGGGAGCGGCAGTGGCGGCGGCGACGGCGCCACCACGACCCAGGGTGGCGGTGGCCAGCAGATGGCCGACACCCTCAACTTCTACTCCTGGGGCGGCTCGACCCAGGAGGCGCTGACCGAGCACCTCATCGACCCCTTCGAGTCGGAGTACGACGTCACCGTCGAGCAGTCCAGCTTCTCCGACCAGGACTCGATGCTGGCGAACGTCCGGTCCTCGCCCGCGGGCTCCTACGACGTCATCATGCCGTCGCTCTCGGGTTCGTACAACGCGGTCCAGCAGGACCTCGTCGAGCCGCTGCGGCTGGACAACGTCGACACCTGGTCGAACGTGCTGTCCTCCTTCCAGGACTTCAACGTCGCCGCCGGGAGCGGCGACCGCTACGTCGCGCCGCTCTACTACGGCACCGTCGGCATGGTCTACAACAGCGACGAGGTGTCGGGCTCGCCACCGTTCTCCTGGGACCTCACCTGGGACGACGCCTACGGCGGCGCCCTGACGCTGGAGGGCTTTGCCTTCGTGCGCGTGTTCACGACCGCGCTGCGCCTCGGGATGGACCCGAACGTGATGGAGGGCGACGCCGGTTCCTACGAGGAGGGCGTCCAGCAGGTCTACGACGCGATGGCCGAGCAACACGACCTCGTCACGAAGTACTGGACGAGCGGCCAGGAGCAGACGACGCTGTACTCCAACGAGACGGCCGTGCTCGGCGACGGGTGGTCGGGCCGCATCCTCTCGCTGCAGGAGGACGGCTACGACAACCTCCACTACACGATTCCCGAGGAGGGCGCCTACGGCTGGTCGGACACCTTCGCCGTCGCGAAGGGCTCCGAGCGCCGATACACCGCCGAGAAGTTCATCCAGTACGCCTACCGGCCGGAGGTCATGGAGAACCTCTCGCCCGCGCTCGGCTACCCGCCAGCGACGGACGCCACCAACAGTGACATCGAGGAACTCCCGGACTTCGACCCCACCGGCGGCGACCGGCTGGTCTTCCAGGACCAGGAGTTCAAGGGCGAACACCAGGAGGACTGGAACCAGACCTTCGAGCAGATCAAGCTGGGTCAGTACTGACGAGGACCGCGAGGGCTATCCACCTGGATCCATTTCCATGACTATCGGAACGCTCCCATGAGTCACGTAGAAGTCGAGCACGTCACGAAACGATTCGACGACGTCGTCGCCGTCGACGACGTCTCGTTCACCGCCGAGGAAGGTGAGTTCGTCTCCCTGCTGGGGCCGAGCGGCTGCGGGAAGACGACGACGCTGCGGATGATCGCCGGCCTCGAGATGCCCACCGAGGGCACCATCCGCATCGGCGGCGAGGACGTCACGGACCGGCCCGCCTCCGAGCGCGAGATCGGGATGGTCTTCCAGCACTACGCGCTCTTTCCCCACAAGACGGTCGGCGAGAACGTCGGCTTCCCGCTGAAGATGCGGGACGTGCCGACGGACGACCGCCGCGAGCGCGTCGCGGAAGTGCTCGAACGCGTGCACCTCCCGGACGTGATGGACCGCTCGCCGGAGGAACTGTCCGGCGGGCAGCAACAGCGCGTCGCACTCGCGCGGGCGCTGGTCTTCGAACCAGACGTCCTGTTGATGGACGAGCCACTCTCCGCGCTGGACCGCGTCCTGCGCGAGCAGATGCGGGTCGAGGTCCAGCGGATCCAGCGCGAGTTCGACATCACGACCATCTACGTCACCCACGACCAGGCGGAGGCCTTCGCGATGTCCGACCGCGTGGCCGTCCTCGACGACGGACACCTCTCTCAGGTGGGGCGGCCGCTCGACATCTACGAGAACCCCAACTCGGAGTTCGTCGCGACGTTCATCGGCGAGTCGACGAAGCTCTCGGGGACCGTCGCCGAGCGCGACGGCAGATCGGTGCTGGAAACCGACGCCGGCGTCGCCTTCGAGATCCCTGCGACCGACGTTGATCCCGGTGACCGCCTGACGGTGTACCTGCGCGCGGAGAAACTGGGCATCAGCCCCGAGGCTCGCGAGACCGGCACTGCGTTCCCCGCCGAGGTCACGACGACGAACTACCTCGGCGACACCACGCAGTTCTTCTGCACCCTCGCCGACGGCACCGAGGTCGTGGTCGCCGAGCAGGGCTTCACCAGCCTGGAGCAGTACGACGCCGGCGACACCGTCTCCGTCCAGATCGCCCCCGAGGACATCGTCGTCGCGCGCGGCGACGGGACGGCCAGTGAACGACACGCGGTCGACGAGTCGGTGGCATGAGCGACAGCCGCGCCACCGACGGCGGTGAGGTCCGCCGCACCGGCATCGACCGGTATCGCCATCGCATCCGGACCAGCACCCTGCGTGCTGGGCCCGCCCTCGGCGCGATTCGCTTCCTGAAGCGTCGCAAGCGCCTGCTCACCGCGACCCAGGCCGGCCTCGGCATCGCGTGGATGGCGGTCTTTCTCCTCGCGCCGTTGCTGTACGTGTTGACGCTGTCGTTCTGGCAACGCGGACCGGGAGGCGTCGTGGTCCAGGAACTCACGCTGGGCAACTACCACGAGATTCTGCTACAGAACGTCGCCATCTTCGGGCTCGAAGTGAGCAACATCTACCTCATCATCCTCTGGCAGTCCCTGAAGATCGGCTTGCTGACCACCGTGGCCACCCTGGTGCTCGGCTACATCCCGGGGTACTTCCTCGGGCGCACGGAGAGTCGCTACCGGACGATCTTGCTGTTGCTCGTCATCCTCCCCTTCTGGGTCCCGCTCATCATCAGGTACTACGCCTGGATACTGGTGCTGGGGAACCAGGGGATGGCGACCGCGATTCTGGGCCTGTTCGGACTCGAATCCGGGGGCTTCCTCTACTCCGAACTGGCCGTCGTGACGGGGCTCGTCCAGGTCCTCCTCCCGTTCATGATCCTGCCGATCTACAACAGCGTCAACAAGATCGACGACGAGTACGTCGAGAGCGCCAAGACGATGGGTGCCTCGCCGTTGCGGGCGTTCTACGAGGTGACCCTACCGCTCTCGCTGCCGGGCATCAGCGCCGGGTCGATCCTGGTGTTCATCCTGGCCGTGGGGAGTTTCATGGCGCCGGCGTTGCTGGGCGGCCCGGCCCAGACGATGGTCGCGAACCTCATCACGCAGACGTTCGGGCAGAGTTTCGACTGGCCGCTCGCGAGCGCGATGGCGATGGTCTACCTCGTCGTCCTGTTCGCGCTGATTACCGTCTTCAACCGCTTCGTCGGGCTCGAGGAGGTGTTCGGTGAATGACGCCACTCCTCTCCGATAGCCGGCGCTGGCAGGCGATCAAGGGCGCGTCCGGACTGCTCTACCTCTTCTTGCTGTTGCCCCTCATCGTCGTCGTCCTCATCTCGTTCACGCCGACGCAGTACCCCAACTTCCCACCACGGGGATTCAGTCTGCAGTGGTACGCCTCCTTCTTCGGCAGCGAGCGCCTGCTGGACGCGCTGGTCAACAGCCTCGTCGTCGCCGCCGGGAGCGCCGTCGTCGCCGGCGTCGTCGGGCTTATCTCGGCGCTCGGCTTCGTCCGCCGGGATTTCGAGTACAAGAACGTCCTCTCGAGTCTCCTCTTTCTCCCGATGTTGATCAGCCCGGTCGTCATCGGGGTCGCACTGACGGCCTTCCTGACGTCGATCGGTATGGAGAAGAACTACCTCCTGTTGATCATCGGCCACTCGACGCTCGTCCTGCCGTACGTCTTCGTCACGGTGCGGGCACAGCTGTTCGGGTTCGACCGGTCACTGGAGGAGGCCGCGCGCACGATGGGCGCGAACGAGCTAGAGACGTTCGTCGAGGTGACTCTGCCGACGATCATGCCGGGGCTCGCCGCCGGCATGTTGCTCGCGTTCGTCATCAGCTTCGGGGAGTTCACGGCGACACAGTTCTGGATCCAGCCGGAGACCGTCACCGCGCCCATCGAGATCTACACGATGGTCCGGACCAGCCTGACGCCGGAGATCAACGCGATGGCGACGATCCTGATGGTCATCACCGTCGGCATCCCGCTCGCACTCGACGTCCTGCTCGGGAAGAACCTCATCCTCAGGTCCGCCTGAACTCCCGCAGGATCCCTTCTCCCGATCGCGCGTTCGGCCGTGCCGGCCCACCTGGCGACCGCTCGCGCTAGTGCTCGTCGTCGTTGAGGAGACCGAATATCTTCGAGTCGGTCTGGAACTTGAGCAGGTTGTGGACGACGGAGTTGCGGACGTTCGCGACCACGTCGCCGTGGTCCTTGTAGAACTCGTGGATCCACTTCGACTCGGTCTCGCGGTCGCGAAACATCATGATCGTCTTCCACTGGTACTCGCCGTTCGAGATGAAGTACATCAGCGTGTGGGGGTCGTCCATAATCGTCTCCATCGCGTCGCGCCACTCGTCGCCGAAGTTCCGCGGCTGGAACTTGAACTCGAACAGCGCGAAGTTGAAAAACCGCTCGTTGGGCATGATCGCCTCGCGGAAGACGCCCTCGTCGCGCATCCGCCGAATCGTCTCGCTGACGGTGACGTGAGACGTCTCGATGCCGTACTCCGCTTCCAGGACGTCCGCCAGCTCCCGCGACGAAATCTGTGGGTCCTCGGACAGTTCCTGGAGGATGGCGATGTCTCTGTCCTTGAACTCCCACTCGACCTCGTCCGGTTTCGTCCCTGTTGCCATGGTAACGCTCCCACCGGCCCGACCCAAGTCAGTGTCGACAGCCGGTAGATTTTTGGTTATACTTTCCAATGTTACTTCCTAAGGGTATAAAGGTTACCAGAATATGCACCAGGGAGCCAGCGAGTCGCCGGACAACGACGCGGTTCTGGCGGCCTACGACGACTACGTGATGCCGATCTGGAAGTCGCTTCACGTGCCGGTCGCGCGCGCCGAGAATTGTACACTGGAAGACTACGAGGGCAACGAGTACCTCGACGTCTTCTCGGGCATCTCGGTCGCGAACGTCGGTCACGGCAACGAGGCCGTCACCGAGGCGGCGACGGCCCAACTCGAATCCTTCGTCCACGGCTGTTCGTACGTCCACCCCAGCGAACCGGTCGCGGCGCTGGCCGAACGGCTCGCTGCCGTCACGCCGGGCGACCTCCAGAAGTCCTTCTTCTGTAACTCCGGGACCGAGGCCGTCGAGGGGGCGATCAAGCTCGCTCGCAAGTACACGGGGAGCAAGGAGGTCGTCGCCCTGGAGATGGCCTTTCACGGCCGGACGCTGGGGAGCCTCGCGCTCACCGGCAACCACGCGTACAAGCACGGGATGGCGCCGACGATCAACGACGTCACCCACGCCCCCGCGCCCTACCGGTACCGACTGGGCGAGGACGACCAGTCCGACGAGGCGTTCGCGGCCGCCGCTGCCGAGGAACTTGAACGCGTCATCGGCACGCACACGAGCGGCGATCTCGCCGCGGTCGTCGTCGAACCGGTGATGGGCGAAGGCGGCATCGTCGTCCCGCCGGCGGACTACCTCTCGCGAATACAGGAGATCGCCCACGACCACGGTGGCCTGCTGGTCCTCGACGAGGTCCAGTCGGGCTACGGCCGGACCGGCGAGTTCTGGGCCAGCGACCACTTCGACGTGACACCCGACATCCTCACGCAGGCGAAAGGCATCGCCAACGGCCTGCCCCTCGGGGCCTTCACCGCCCCGGCCGAGATCGCCGACGCCTTCGATCCCGGCGACCACCTCTCGACGTTCGGCGGGAATCCGGTGACGTGTGCCGCCGCGCTGGCGACCATCGACGAACTCGAGGGCGGTATCGTCGACAACGCCCGCGACCAGGGCGAGTGGCTCGGCGCGGCGCTTGCAGACCTCGAAGACCTCGCTGCGGTCGGCGAGACGCGGGGCCTCGGCCTGATGCGCGGCGTCGAACTCGTCGACCCCGACGCTGACGGGCCCGGCAACGCGCCGGCCCCCGACGCCGACCTCGCAAAGCGCGTCGGCGAGCACATGCGCGACGCGGGCGTCGTCGTCGGCGTCGGCGGCTACTACAAGAACGTGATCCGGTTCCAGCCGCCGCTGACGATCGAGCGCCCACAACTCGAACGGGCCGCCGAGGCGCTCCGAACGGCCATCGTCGACGAACAGGACTGACCGCTCATCATCGAGGACACGCCCGCGTCCGCACCTGGCGACGCGCCTCGGCGGTCCTCGCCCCACCAGTCGCCGACGCGAGTGACGCTCGCGTCAGCTGACCCCGACCGACTCCATCGACGCCACCAATGACGTTCGACTCCACGAATCCGGCGACCGAGGAACCGATCGAGACCCACGACGAACACGACCGGGACGCCGTCGAGGCGACGCTCGCGACCGCCAGCGACCGTTTCGCGTCCTGGCGGGAGCGACCGATCGCCGAGCGCGCCGCCAAACTCGCAGACGTCGCGGAGGTCTTGCGCGACGGCACGCGCGAGTACGCCGAACTGATGACCCGCGAGATGGGCAAACCCATCGAGCAGGCCGAGGCCGAGGTCGAGAAGTGTGCCTGGGTCTGTGAGTTCTACGCCGAGCGCGCACCGGAGCACCTGCAGGACGAGCGCGTCGGGGCGGTACCCGGCGCGAAGACCTACGTCTCCTACGAACCGCTGGGTCCCGTCCTGGCGATCATGCCCTGGAACTACCCCTTCTGGCAAGTGTTCCGGTTCGCCGCGCCTCACCTGACGGCCGGGAACGTGGGCCTGCTGAAACACGCGCCGAACGTCTTCGGCTGTGCGTCGGCCATCGAGTCGATCTTTCGGGAGGCTGGCTACCCGGCGGGCGTGTTCACGTCACTGCAGATCGAGACCGACCAGGTCGGGGACGTCATCGCCGACGACCGCGTCCGCGCGGTGACGCTGACGGGCAGTACCCGCGCGGGCCGCGCCGTCGCCGCCGAAAGCGGCGAACAGCTCAAGCCCACGGTGCTCGAACTCGGCGGGAGCGATCCCTTCGTCGTCCTCGACGACGCGCCCGTTGCCGACGTGGCCGAGACGGCAGCCACTGCGCGCACGCAAAACTCCGGCCAGTCCTGCATCGCCGCGAAACGGTTCGTCGTCCACGAGGCCGTCGCCGACGAGTTCGTCGACGCGCTCGTCGACGAGGTGCGGGCCCTGACGGTCGGCGACCCGATGGATCCCGAGACCGACGTCGGCCCGCAGGCTCGCGAGGACCTGCTGGCTGCCCTCCACGAACAGGTCACTGAGAGCGTTGCGGCCGGCGCGACCCTCGAGTGCGGCGGTGAACCGCTCGACCGCGACGGGCACTTCTACCCGCCGACGGTCCTGACCGACGTCCCAGACGGCGCGCCGGCGGCCGAGGAGGAACTGTTCGGTCCCGTCGCGGCCGTCTTCACCGTCGCAGACGAGGACGAGGCCGTCGCCGTCGCGAACGACAGCGACTACGGCCTGGGTGCGAGTATCTGGACGGCGGACTCGGACCGGGGCGAGCGCCTCGCCCACCGGATCGAGTCGGGCAACGCCTTCGTCAACCAGATCACGAAGTCCGATCCGCGGCTCCCCTTCGGCGGCGTCAAGGACTCGGGGTACGGGACCGAACTCTCCCACCACGGCATCCGGGAGTTTACCGCCAAACGGACGATCTGGGTCGAGTGAGGGCCCGCTGCCGAAATCGCGCGGGGGTCTGCGGCCGGCCGCGAAGGAGACAAACCGCTGGCCGCCCACCCTCCAGCCATGAAGAACATCGAGGACCTCATGGAGAGCGCGGCGGAGCTGGCGGACAAGGGCCTCTCCAGGGGCGAGATCGCGGACGAACTCAACGTCTCCCGCCAGACGGCGAGCTGGCTCGTGGAACGTAGCGAGACCAGCACCGTCCGCGAGCCCCCGAAATCGGCCGCCGGTCCCGACGACGTCCACGTCGACTGGAGCGCGATCGGCCGGGACTCCACGCGCCTGTGGCACGTCGGCGCGGCGCTGGCCGACCTCCTCGCGAAGGAGGGCGAGGACGTGGACCTGACCATCGGCATCGAGAAGGCAGGTGCACCCCTCGCGACCGCGGTCGCGCGGGAACTCGACACGGACCTCGGGACCTACACCCCCCGCAAGCACCGCTGGGAGGGAGAGGACGAGGCGGACATGGCCGACCTCCACGGGAGTTTCTCGCGGAACTTCGCGGACATCCGGGACCGCGAGTGCTACGTCGTCGACGACACCATCACCAGCGGGACGACCTTGACCGAGACGGTCCAGGCAGTTCGCGAGCGCGGCGGCGAGCCCCTGGCCTGCGTCGTCCTCGTCGACAAGCGCGGGACCGACGAGATCGAGGGCGTCCCGGTCTACTCGCTCGTCCAGGTCATGCGCGTCGGCGACGAGGAGTAGCCCGGCCGTCGCTCCGACTCCGGGCAGCGCTCACCGCAGTCCGTTCGCCCGCTCCCAGGCCCGGAGCAGCCGCGTCAGCGTCTCGACCGTTGGCACCGGCTCGTCGGCGCGCTCCAGGACCGCCCCACCGATGGCGTCGATCTCCGTCCGACGGCCGGCCTCGACGTCCTGGCGCATCGAGGAGACGTTCGCCGCCGTCGCGCGCGCCACGTCCTCGACGGCTCGGACCGCGGCCGCGTCGGACAGGTCGACGCCGTCCGACCTGGCGACGCGGGCGGTCTCCCGGGCGGCCGCGCGGGCCGTCTCGCTCGCTGGCCCGTCGACGAGCGCGCCGTTGTCGACGCGAGCCAGCGCCGTCGGCGGGTTGATCCCGGCGTTGACCGCCAACTTGGTCCAGAGCCGTCGCGGCATGTCGTCGGCCACAGTCGTCTCGAATCCGGCGTTCGCGAAGACCGCGCCGACGCGGTCGGCCAGCGGGCTCTCCCCGCCCCCGCGGGCGCCCAGAGCGACCTCCCCGACGCCGGTGCACTCCACGTGCCCCGGTTCGAGCCGTCGCGCGCCGTACGTACAGGTCCCGGCCAGGACCTCGCAGTCGAGGGTGGCCGCGAGCGCCTCCTCGTTTCCCAGGCCGTTCTGGAGGGAGAGGACACCGCCGAGATCACAGTCCGCGAGTTGTCGAGCGACCGCCACCGTGTCGAATGCCTTGACGGCGACGACCGCGAGGTCCGCGGTCGCCGGTGGCTCCGTCGTGACGTCGGGGTGGACGTGGCGCTCGACCGCACCGCTGACGCGGAGGCCGTCGGCCTCGATCGTCTCGACGTCGGCAGGACGGCCGACGATCGTCACGTCCGCGGCGCTGGCGAGGAGTCCGGCGAGAAGGCTCCCGAGGCTGCCGGCGCCGACGACGCAGACCCGCACTAGTCCTCCGTCCAGTAGTAGATGTCCTCCCTGGGGGCGTCGCAGTTGGGACAGGCCTCTGGCAGTGCCTCGTCGATCTCGCCCATCTCGCCGCAGTTCCAGCACCGCCACATCAACTCCGCCTCGCCGGCCTCGCCGGTCGTGACGTGCTCGGCGGACAGCCCCTCGATGCCCTCGTCCGTCGTCACGTAGAACCCGTGCTCGTCGAAGCCACGGACGCGGCCGAGCCGGTTCCCCTCGTCGTCGTAGACTTCGGTACCGAAGGCCACGTGGGGTGGGTCGCCTGCGTCGCTCATGGGTGAACGGACGGCCGGTCGCTCAATAAAGGTGCCTGCCGGGGTCCCCGCTGGACCGCCACCGCCTCAGTTCGAGAACAGGCTCGTGTGGACCGGGGCGTACTGGCTCTCCGTCTCGACGTCCTCCGCGGTGTCGGTCACGGCCGCGCCGGCGGTCCCGTCTTCGAGGAAGGCCGCCAGTGGTGGACCCACGTTCTCCGGCTCGACGAGGAAGGCGTCGTGGCCGTGGTCGGAGTCGACGACGTGGTGGGCCACGTCGACGTCCGCGGCGCGCATCGAGTCGGCCAGCGTCTCGGCCTGGGCCGGCGTGAAGTGCCAGTCGGCCGTAAAGGACATGAGCAGGGCCTCGCCCTCGAAGGCCGCCAGCGCGTCGCTGTCTCCCTCGAAGCCCGCCGAGAGGTCGTAGTTGTCCATCGCCCGCGTCAGGTAGAGGTAGGAGTTCGCGTCGAAGCGCTCGACGAAGTTCTCGGCCTGGTAGTCGAGGTAGGACTCGACGTCGCGGTAGGGGAAGAAACTCGCTGCGCGGTCGGCGGGGAACCAGCGGGAGGCGTCACGGCCCGCGGAGCGTCGGTCGAACTTCCGTTCCATGGAGGCCTTCGAGAGGTACATGACGTGGCCCAGTTGCCGGGCGAGGCCGAGGCCGTACTTCGGATCGGGCCGGTCCTCGCCGTAGTAGTCCCCGCCGTTCCAGTTGGGGTCGGTCGTGATCGCCCGGCGTGCGATGCCGTCGAGCGCGAGACACTGGGGGTCGAGGCGCGCGGCGGCGCCGATGGGGACGATCCGGCGGACGTGGTCGGGGTGCTGTTTCGCCCACTCGAGGACGTTCATGCCGCCGACGCTCCCGCCGACGACGGCGTGGAGGTGGGGGATGCCCAGTTCGTCGAGGAGGCGCCGCTGGGCCTCGGTCCAGTCGGCGACGGTGACCGCGGGGAAGTCCGTGCCGTAGGGTTCGCCGGTCTCGGGGTTCGTCGAGGACGGCCCGGTCGTGCCGTAGCAGGACCCGGGGACGTTCGCGCAGATGACGTAGTACTCGGTGGTGTCGATGGCCTTGCCCGGACCGACGATGTCGTCCCACCAGGCACGCGCCTGTCCGGCGGTCCCAGGTCCGTCGTGGGGGCCGGCGACGTGCTGGCTCCCGGTGAGGGCGTGACAGACGAGGACGGCGTTGTCGCCGTCGAACTCGCCGTAGGCCTCGTAGGCGACCTCGAGGTCGGGGATCGTCTCGCCGCAGTCGAACTCGAAGCTCCCCAGCGAGACGACGTCCCGGTCTACGTCCATGTACACCCCTCCCGGAACCGCGGGACCGTACCGACCGCGATCATGCCCCGTCCTCCGCGGCCGCGATGGCCTGGTCGAGGTCGGCGACGACGTCCTCCGGTTGCTCGATACCGACCGAGAGGCGCAGCAGGTCCGGCGTGACGCCGGAGGCCCGCTGCTCCTCGGGGGTGAGCTGTGCGTGTGTGGTGCTCGCGGGGTGGATGATCAGCGTCTTCGCGTCGCCGATGTTGGCGAGGAACTGCGCGAGCTCCGTCTCCTCGCAGACCGTCTTCGCGCCCTCGAAGCCGCTCTCTACGCCGAAGGCGACCATCCCGCCGAAGCCGCCATCGAGGTAGTGACTGGCGGCGTCGTGTGTCTCGTGGCTCTCCAGTCCGGGGTAGGTCACCCACGACACGGCCGGGTGCTCCTGGAGGTGCTTGGCGACGGCCAGCGCGTTCGAACAGTGCCGGTCCATCCGCAGGGAGAGCGTCTCCGTGCCCTGCATGGTGACCCAGGCGTCGAAGGGCTTCTGTCCGTCCCCGAGGCTCCGGAGCGAGCGCTGGCGCGCGGCGACGGCGAATGCCCGATCGCCGAAGGCCTGAACGAAGTTCTTGCCGTCGAAGGCGGGATTCGGGCCGCCGATCTCCGGGTACGTCTCGGGGTGTTCGTCCCAGGGGAACGAGCCACCGTCGACCAGGACCCCGCCGAGCGTCGTGCCCGAGCCGTGGATCCACTTCGTCGTGGACTCCCAGATTACGTCGACGCCGTGGTCGAGGGGGTTGCACAGCGCGGGCGTCGCGAAGGTGTTGTCGACGAACACCGGGACGCCCCGCTCGTGGGCCACCTCGGCGATTTCTTCGAGGGGCGGCACGACCAGCGAGGGGTTGCCGATGGTCTCGCAGTGGACGAAGGCGGTGTCGTCGTCGATGGCGTCGGCGTAGGCGTCGGGGTCGAGTGTGTCCACGAACCGCGGCTCGACGCCGCGGCGCGTCGCCATGTTCGAGAAGTACGAGTGCGTGCCGCCGTAGATCGAGGCCGCCGAGACGATATTGTCGCCAGCGGACGCCATTACGGAGGTTCCGGCGTCGAGTGCGGCCATTCCCGACCCCGTCGCGACCGCGGCGGTCCCGTTTTCGAGGTCCGCGAGTCGCTCCTCGAGCATCGAGACCGTGGGGTTGTTGAACCGCGAGTAGACGTCGCCCTCGGCGTCGAGCGCGTAGAGGTCCGCGGCGTGATCGGCCTCCTCGAAGACGTAGGAGGTGGTCTGGTAGATCGGCGGCGCACGGGCCCCCGTGGCGGGATCTGGCTCTTCCTGCCCGGCGTGGAGACACCGCGTGCCGAACCCGTACCGTCGCTCCCCGGGTCCGTCTGTCATGTGTGACATGCATATATCTCCACGCATCTATAACCACGAGTTACGGCAAAACTCGCCAGCCCCGGCTCCCGTCGGCACCGGCCCGGTTTGGTCGTGCTATTGCACCGGCTCCGCCGTAGGTCCGTCCCGTTCCGGAAGCGGGAACTGCGGGGGGTCCCTACGGGCGCGCATGCGTGGTGGCGACCGCGATCGGCTCGTCCTCGCGGGCGTGGTCTTCGCCGTCCTGTTCGCGCAGGTCCTGCTCTATCCCGGCGTCCCCGACCTCGTGGAGGCCCTCGGTGGCACGCCCGCGGGCTGGGGCGGCGACGTCGACGCCATCCTCGAGGCCGGCAAGTGGTTCCTGACCGCTGAGTTCGTCGGCTTCGTCCTCTTCGCGGGCGTCTGGGGTGCCCTGAGCGACGCTACCGGCCACCGCCGACGGTTCGTCGTCATCGGCGCGCTGGGTGGCGCGGTCGGGTACCTCGCCCTGCCACTCGTCGCGTCCGTGGCCACCCTGCCCTACGGCGCGGTCCTCCTGGTACGGTTCCTCCAGGGTGCGGCCACGATCGGTGCGTTCTCGCTCGCGATCACGACGCTGATGGACCTCGGCGGCGGCCACGGCCGAAACATGGGCGCGGCGGGCATCGCAATCGGACTCGGGACGGCGCTGGGCGCACCGATCGGTGGGCAACTGTACGCGATCGGTCCCTTCGTCCCGCTGTACGTTGCCGGCGGAATGCTGGTCGTCGCCGCGAGCCTCGCCGCGGTCGTGCCCGACCGGACGACCCCCAGCGACCGCGACGGCCTCCTCGCCGCCCTCGACGGCGTTCGATCCCGTCCCATTCTCGGACTTCCGTACGCCCTCGGGTTCATCGACCGCCTGACGGCGGGCTTTTTCGCACTCGTCGGGACGGTCTTCTTCCAGTCGGCCTTCCCCGTGGGCGCGGCCGGCTCCGGCATCCTCCTCGGTGCCTTTTTCGCGCCCTTCGCGCTGCTCCAGTACCCGATGGGCCGCCTCTCGGACCGGATCGGCCGGGTGGGGCCCGTCGCCGTCGGGTCGCTCGCCTACGGCCTCGCCGTGATGGCCGTCCTGCTAACCGCACCGTCGGTCCTTCTCGCCGCCCTCGCCATGGCCGTCGTCGGCGTCTTCGGCGCGACGATGGCCCCGGCGACGATGGCGCTGGTCACCGACCTCTCGGCCCCCGACCAGCGCGGGGCGGCCATGGGCGGCTTCAACGTCGTCGGCAGCCTGGGCTTCCTGGCGGGCATCGTCGGCGGCGCGACCGTCGCCGCGCGCTACGGCTTCGAGGCGGCCTTCCTCGCGGTGGGCCTGAGCGAGGTGGTCATCGCTGTCGTCGCGCTGCCGGTCCTGCTTCGCGTCGATGTCCCGTCTGCGGAGGGCCCGGACCGACGGACGGCCGAGGAGGGTGCCGAACCGCAGGCTGACGAGGCCTGACGGCGTCAGCTTCACGTCCCCTTCTCGACGGAGTACCAGCCGACGTCCCGGTCGAAGGCGTACGCCAGGACGACCTGGACGATGACGAGGCCGAACAGCGAGAACGCGACCGGGAGCAGGAGCCAGCCGACGCCGAACCCGCTCGTTCCCGCGGACCGATTGTCCACGGCCCGCGTCACGAGCACCACGCCGTAGAGGCCCGCCAGTCCGGCACCCACGACCAGCGGATGTGCCACCAGACCGAGGGCGACCTTCGGGACGGTCACCGACAGCAGGACGCCCGCGACGAGCGTCCCGACGAGGGTCAGCACGGAGACGAGCGTGTCCGGATCGAACATCGCCCGCCAGTTTCCCAGGTGGCTTCCGCTGACCTCGACCTGGCCCGTCATCCACCGGACGCGCTGGCCCCAGTAGTCCCGCAGGGTGTGCGCCGACTCCTCGAACGTCGGATAGTAGAGCAACTCCGCGATGGCGACTCCGGCCTGGTGACACCGGTGGGTGAAGTCCAGGTCCTCGGCGAGGTGGCCCTCGGCGAAGCGCCCCACCTCGTCGAAGACCGAGCGCCGAACGAGGACGCTCCGGGTGCCCGCGAACGAGAGGCCGAGGAGCGTCGCCACGACCTTCTGGGGCAGGAAGTACAGCAGGAGGTACTCGTAGTACGCGATGGAATCGATGACGCCGCCCGAAGGGTCCGGAAGGCTCCGGACGCGAGCGACGTCGGGGCCGCCGTCATCACCCGCGGAGCCCGACTCCAGGGCGGCGACGGCGTGGGGCACGAGCTTCGGATGTGGCTCCTGGTCGGCGTCGAACATCGCGATCAGGTCGGCCGAACTCGCCTTGATGGCGGTGTTGAGCGCGCCGGCCTTCGAGCCGCGCCGCTCGTCGTTGACGAGGTGGGAGACGCGCTCGTACTGGTCGGCGAGGTCGTCGGCGCGATCTCCGGATGCCGCGTCGTCGGGTTCCGTGACGACGGTGACGCTCACGTTCTCGTACTCGGCGTCGACGAGCGCCTGGACGGAGCGGTGCATCACCCCGGCGTCGTTGTAGACCGGGACGATCGCGTCGACCGACGGGCCGTCGAAGACGAGGGCGTCTGGGTCCTCGCGCCCGAGTCTGACGAGGTAGAGCACGAGGCCGAGCACGAACAGCGCGACTGCCAGCCAGAGGAGGACACGTACGTCGACGGCCAGCAGGACGAGCGAGAGGAGCGGGCCCGTATCGAGGACGTTGGCGAACAGGGAGAGGACTGCGAGGCCGAGGACCGCCGCCACGAACAGCGGCCCGAGGACGATGCGGAGCCTCGACGCCATGTAGGTGGGAGTCCGGCAGGGCGTGCATAAATCCGCGGGTTCTGGCTAGGGGTTGTTTGATGGTGCATTGCTGTCGCTCGCGTCGCCTTGAACAGTTTGAAAGCCCCGACTGTCTCGACTCGGGCGCCTCGCTGCGCGCTTCACTCGGTCGCATTGCTCCCTCGCTCCAGTGCTTGCTCCGCGAGAGCCGGAGGCTCTCGCTGACCCCTCGCTCGCTCCGCTCGTGAGGACGTCGTCGTCCGTCGTCGAGACCGTCGCCCCTTTCAGTCCCGCCCCGTGGTTTGCGTCGCTGCTGGCGGTTTCCGTGGACGCCGAGAAAGTCGTCGCCGCCGGTAGGCGAGCGGGCGTCACTCCACGTAGCCCAGGTCGCGCAGGCGGTCGACGGTCTCCTCGTCCATGTCCTCGAGGGGGTCGTCCGCGGCGTCGCCCGTGACCGCCCAGTCGTCACCGATTTCGTCCTCGAACGCGGAGAGGGCGGCCTCGACGGCGGCGACAGCCTCGTCGCCGGTGCCGTCGACGTTCTCGGTCTCGCCCGGGTCGCGGTCGAGGCGGTAGGCCTCGTCGTCGATGCGCTCGTTGCTGATGACCTTCGCGTCGGGGCGGCGGGCCGCGCGCATGCGCGAGTACCAGCGCGAGTCGGGGTCGAGGTCGATGTCCGCGTCGGCCGCGATGGACTCCAGTTGATTGAGCTCCACGACGGGCCGGTGGTACTCGACGAAGGCCGTCTCGCCGGGGTCGACGCCCGGCGTGCCGTCCGCGTCCACGTCGCGGTAGGACGGCGAGAGCAGCGAGCGCCGGTCGTCCAGGGGTTTCCCCACTGGCTCCACACCGGTCGCGTCCAGTATCGTGTGGTAGAGGTCCAGCAGTTCGACCTGGGTGTCCTCGTCGTGGCCGGAGTCGATGTCGGGGTGTTTCACCAGCAGGGGGACGTTCACGAGGGGGTCGTAGACGTTGAACTCGTGGCCGAAGAGGTCGTGCTCGCCGAGCATCTCGCCGTGGTCGGCACAGATCACGACCATCGTGTCCTCCCACTCGTCGGCCTCGCGCAGGGCGGCGAACAGGCGGGCGAGTTCGGCGTCCATGTGGCGAATCTCGGCGTCGTAGAGCCCGCGGATGTCGGTCCACTCCTCGTCGTCGATGTCAGTCGCGCCGACGTTGTAGGCCTTGGAGTTCTGGCAGACGTCCGTCTCGCTGTCGACGCCGGGGGCGAACTCGTCGACGTACTCCTGGGGCGGGTGGTAGGGCAGGTGGGCGTCCATCAGGTTGACGAACGCGAAGAAGTCGTTGCTCTCCTCGACGAAGTCGATGGTCCGGTCGACGATGGCGGGGGTCTTCGAGTCCTCGCCGCTGCCGGCGGCGAGGCGCTCGTGGACGGCGTTGCCGAGGGCGACGATGCGGTCGGCCAGCCCGCGGATCGTCTCGTGGTCGTTGAGGAACTTCCAGCCGCGGGCGAGCGGGCCCGAGAGGAGGTCCCCCGGCATGGCCTTGAAGAAGGTGTCCTGGTCGTCGAAGCCGTCGGTCAGGTGGGTGTAGGGCGTGATCCAGGCGTTCGAGGAGTAACAGCAGGTGTCGTAGCCGGCGGCGGAGAGCGATGCGGCGAGGGTCGGAGCGCCCTCCAGGTAGGGATTTTCCTGGGTCGCGCCGTGCTCGCTCGGGTACAGGCCCGTGAACATCGAGGCGTGGACCGGGAGGGTCCACGGCGCGGGGGCCACGGCGTGCTCGTAGCGCCGGGCCTCGTCGGCGAAGGACTCGAGCGTGGGGGTGGTCGGCCGGTCGTGCCCGTAGACCGAGAGGCGGTCCTTCCGGACGGTGTCGAGCACGACGAAGAGGACGTTCGGCCGATCGGCCGTCATGTCCGTGTCAGAGGCCGCCGTCGGTTAAAAGTCGCCGGATCGACGCTGGATCGCGCGCGAGCGGCGGCGCTACTCGTGGGGTCGTTCGGCGAACGAATGGCAAAAAACCGCTCAGAAGGGCGCTTCGGGACCTTCGTCGTCGTCCGGGCTCCCGCCGCGGGACTCGCCGGGGAACGACGGCGAGGCGCCGCCGGCCATGCCCTCGGAGCCGCCCATCCCGGTGTTGGCGTGGACCGTCTCGATCTCGGGGATCTCCTTGGTCATGCGGGTCTTGATCGCCTGAATGGTCATGGGGGAGATGCCACAGCCCGAGCAGGCGCCGCCGAGCTGGATGGTCACGCTGCCCGACTCGCGGTCGATGTCCTGGATGGCCGCACTACCGCCGTGCATCTGGATCTGCGGGAAGTTCCGGCGGAGGAAGTTCGTGATCCGCTCCCGGAGGTCGTCGTCGGCACTTGCGTCCTCGGTGTCCGTGCTCATGGTAACTGGACCTTGGCGGCCACCCTGCTTTAGCCTTTGGTCTGACCTGATCGGCCTCGCGGTGCGACTAGCGGGTGAAACGAGTACCGACTGCTGGCCCTGGTGGGCCGGGACCGCGATGCGTCGAGCGCTGCCCGCAATACTTGCGCGCTGCCGCAATTCTCACCGTCGTGAACGAGATAGCAATCCACATTAGGCCCGGCCCGCAACCTCTCGCGCATGGACACGTCGTACCTCATCGTCGGTGACGGGATCGCCGGCAGTTCGGCCGCCGAGACCCTCCGGGAGGAGGATCCCGAGGCGGACGTTACCGTCGTCACCGACGAGGGCGAGGCGCTCTACAATCGTATCCTCATCAAGGAGTTCGCCAAGGGCAAGCTCCCCGAGGCGCCCATCTCCATCCACGAACCCGAGTGGTACGACGAGCGCGACATCGACCTGCGGCTGAACACGTACGTCACCGACGTCGACGCGGACGCTCACGAGGTCCACACCCACGAGGGCGACACGCTCGACTACGACAAGCTGCTGATTGCCACGGGCGGGACGCCGGCACAGCTCCCCGTCGAGAACTCCGACGCCGAGGGCGTCCACCACTTCTGGACCTTCCAGGACGCGCGCAAGATCCGCGAGCACGCCGCCGAGGCCGACACGGGCATCGTGGTCGGCGCGGGCCTCCTGGGCATCGACCTCGCGGCGGTCTGTGGCGCCCAGGACATCGACGCACACTACCTGATGCGCGGCGACCGCTGGTGGCGCTACGCCCTCTCCTCGGAGGGCGCGGAGATCATCCACGACGCCCTCGAGGAACTAGGCGTCACGCCGGTCTTCGACTCCGGCGTCGACCACTTCGAGGTCGACGACGACGGCCACGTCACCGGCGCAGTCGACCCCAACGGCGAGCACTACGACGGCGAGTTCGTCGGCGCCGCCATCGGGCTGGACTTCAACACCGAGTGGCTTGCCGGGACGGACGTCGAGTGCGACGACGGCGTCGTCGTCGACGAGTACATGCAGACCGGCGTCGAGGACGTCTACGCCGCCGGCGACATCACCCAGTTCTACGACGTCATCGTCGGCACGCGGACCCAGAACGGGGCGTGGGGTTCCGCGAAGGAGCAGGGCGCCGTCGCCGCCGAGAACATGGCGGCCGACGCCGAAAAGACCGAGTTCCGGTGGGTTCCCTCCTACTCGATCACGCACTTCGACTTCCCGTTCCTCTCGTTCGGCCACCCGACGCTGGGCGAGGACACGGCGGAGCGCAGTTACGGGGAGGGCGAGTGGCGCAGCCTCACCTTCTACGAGGGCCAGCTGGTCGGCGGCGTCCTCATCGGCGACCTGTCCCAGCAGTCGACCTACAAGCAGCTCATCCGGGAACAGCGCCAGGTCGCCGACCAGACGGACGTCCTCCTGGAGCAGACGGTCGACCCGGACAAGCTCGAGTCGCCGCCCCAGGCCGAATAACCCCGTCTGCGCGACGTTTCACGGCACCGCTCTTTCTTCGCCGCAGTTTCATCCCGTGCCGGTGGCCCCGAACAGCCGCCAGTGACGAGTGGCCTCGGTCCCGGCCCTGGACACGTTGCCGATCATCTGTGGCGGAAAATTGCGCATTTCTTTGATGTTTGTGTATCTATAACGATTTTGAAGGCGTCTACATCCAAAAATACTATGGTAATGTGGCCGCACATGCTAAACATGGTCCACAAAACGGACGAACACTCGATCACGCCGCACACCGAGTACGCTCGCACCCGCTCTCGCTGTCTCGGGTGTGGGACGCCCGTCAGGAGCGAGGCGTTGCGCGAGGGACACTGCCCGCGCTGTACCGGTGGGACGGTGCAATGAGTGCGGGCGACGCAGTTCCACGGGCGACGGACGGCGACGGCACCCGGTTGCCCGAGTTCGAACTGTCGTGCCTGTTCGACGACATGGACGACCCGGCCGAAGTGACGGTGTTCTACCCGGTCGGTGAACGGACGGTCACGGAGTGGATCACCGCGGACCTCGCCGCGACAGTCGGCCTCGACCAGGTCCGCTGACGCCGCAGCACGGCCCATTTCGGCCGTCGTCGCCGGTTACGGTCAGTTTCGCGGTCGCCCGCGGCCGCCCCGCAGGGACCGGAGCCGGTCGTCGAGGTGCGCGACGAGGTCTGGCACCCGCCGGCGAACGAGCGCGTAGCCGGCCGACACGCCGACCAGTCCGCCCACCAGCCACCTGAGGGATGGCGAGTCGGCGAGGACGACCACCGGAAGCGCCAGACAGATGGCCAGTGCGAGGTCGGCCGGTGCCCCGTCGTAGGGAATCAGTCGTCGGGGCCGCCACCAGCGACCCTGGGCGTGGCAGAAGACGGCCCGGTCGACCGTCTCGGCCCACGGGCGGAGCGACCGGCCGCCGCCAAGCGCGTCGGTCGCGGCGTGGAGGGCCCCAGCGCCGAGGAACGCGGCGACGAAGGCCCCTGCCGCCGAGCGGGTGAGGGCGGCGACGGCGACCGCGGCCAGGGCCAGTGCCGTGGCGTAGACGGGGAAGTGCAGGTCCTGCCGGTGGTTCCGGACGGCGTCGAGATCGGGGGCCAGTCCCCCGACTGCACCGGCGAGGACCACCGGCGTCGCGGCGCCGGGCGCCAGCGGCGCCATCGCCAGGCCGACCAACATCCCGGCCAGGACGTGGGTCGTCGCCATCATGGCCCGCCGTTGGCTCGCAGCGCGGTTAGAGCTGTCGCCGGCGGGGACCGACGGCCTTTTTTCCGGCCGCCGCGCATCGACGACCATGAACGGTGGCGGCAGCGGCGACATGACGCTGGCCTTCGACCTGGCGGCCCTCCAGCAGTTGGCTCGTCCGGACTCGGTCTTCAACGACGCCCGCCAGTGGACCGAGTACGTCGGGGTCGTCAGCGAGAAGCCCACCTACGTCGTCACCAACTTCACGCGCAAGCACCGGATCCGCCAGGACTTCTTCTCGGGCCCGCGCGGGCGCGAGGAGAGCCTGGAGAACGTCCGCGAGCAGTTCGGCACCGACCGCCACGTCTACGTCGGCGTCGACGACGAGGACGAAACCCTGGCCGGGTCGGTCGGCTGGGAGTACCTGGACATCGAGTCGGCGGCCGAGGCTGCGGGCTGGGAACTCGGCGAGCCGGAGTCCGAGGTGGACCTCGCCGAGGACCAGCGAGACGACTGGCCCTGAGCCCGCGACCGGGGTCGCGTTCGGTCCGGTCGACCCCACACCGCGATTCTTAAACGGCGCCCCGTCCTGGACACGCACATGGCACAGCCGGGCGTTCCGGGCGGCCCAGAACACGTCCTCGAGTTACCCTGTGGCGAGACCGTCGACGCGTACGACGTCGACCTCGGACTCCGGGAACTGGAGTGTGCGTGTGGCGACCGCCACGCGGTCGTGACCGACGCCCACCCCATCGGGCGGTTCGTCCCGGAGTTCCTCGCCGACGTCCTCCGCGAGACGGTCGAACCGGCAGACGACTTCGAGGAGTTCACCACGGCGCACGTACTGGGGATGGTCCTCGAGGAGTACCCACAGGAGGTCGCGAGCGCCGACCTCGCCGACGACGGCACCGTCGGCTACGCCTTGCTCTGGATCTCCTCGTTCGACGCCCGCGAACTCCACGAGGTGATCGTCGAACTCCTGGTCGAACTGATGGAACACGCCGTCAGCCACGCCGAGGACGGCGACGCCCTCTCCGAGTTCGAGGAACAGATGCTGCAGTTCGACGTCGCGACCTTCGTCGAGGAGTATCGCCGGGAACGGGACTTCGAGACGGAACACGACACGGCGGTGTAGTCGTGGTCCGTCGAGTCGTCCCCTGGGAGTCCCGCGAGTGAGGGGTGCGGGACGCGAACCCCGTGAGCGTCTCGGCTAACCCGAGCGACGTAGTCGCGAGGGGCCGAACGAGCGGGACGCCGGTGGACCCCGTCCACCGGAACTTCGAGACGGAACACGACACGGCGGTCTGACGTCGGCACTGCTTCTCGCGGTCGGCCTCTCGTGTCGGAACTATGAAGCCCGCCCCGCGGGTGGACACGCACATGAACGTGGACATCGGTGGCGCCATCGAGGACGGCCTCAGGCGGACCGCGACGCAGACCGGTGCGATCCTCGTCGGGCTATTCGTCGCCGTCGGCGTGGCCATGGGCGCAGCGATGAACTCGCTCGTCGTGACGCTGCTGACGGAGACCTTCGACCTCCGTCCGGCGTTCGAGGAGAGTCCGGAGATCACCTACGAGCAGTTCGTCCAGCAGATCCAGGCGTCGTCGCCACTCGACGTCGTCGACGCCCCGGCGGCGGTGCTTCTCGGCCTGGTCGTGGTGGTCTGGCTGGCACAGACCGTCGTACAGATCGGCGCGATCAGGTGGTACGTCGAGAAGCGGACGGGGTCGCTCGAGGTGGGCCTGTTCACGCGCCGGCTCCTCTGGACGCTCGGCAACCTCGTCGTCGGGTTCCTGCTGTTCGCCGCCGTCGTCTTCGTCGCTCCCCTGGTCGTCGTGGGCATCGCGGCCGCTGTAAACCCGCTCCTCGGCGTCGCTGCCCTGCTCGCCGCGCTCGTGGCGATGGTCTTTCTCTTCGTCGCGCTCTTTTTCTACAACTACGACATCGTCGTCGAGGGCTCGAACGCCCTGGACGCGCTGGTGAACAGCTGGGAACTCACCGCCGGGAACCGCGTACGCCTCTTCGCGCTGGGGCTGCTCGTCGGCATCGCCGGCGCGGTCGTGGGCGGTCTCGTCTCGGTAATCACCAGCGTCGATCCAGTGGTCTCGACCGTCGTCGGACAGGCCGTCAGCGCGGCCGTCGGCGTCGCCACGCTGGGCATCGCCGCCGCTGCGTTCGTCCAGCTTCGGGGCGGGGCAGACGGGGAACCCGAGGAGGTCGGCGCCCTGGGCCCCGACGACCTCTGAGGCTGCCCGCGGACCCAGACGGTTTGGAACGCCAAGCGATTTAGGCCCGCGCCACGGACCACCGCCACCGTGGCGTCGCCCGACGACCCCGACACCGAGACCGTCCGGGAGGCCGTCGAACAGTCCCAACACGGGGCACCCGCCGTGGGATCGGTCGTCCGCGACCGCTTTACTTCGGACGAGATCTTCCAGCGGATCGTCGCCGCGGCCGACGAGGAGATCACCGCGGGGAGCCGCGAACTGTTCTTCAGCGGGCTGGCGGCCGGCTTCGCCATCACGATCACGTTCCTGCTGTACGCCGCGCTCACCGCGTCGACCGGCGGCGACCCGATCCTGAGCGCGATGCTGTACCCGCTCGGGTTCGTCTACATCATCCTCGGGGGCTACCAGCTCTACACGGAGAATACCCTGCCACCCGTCGCGCTCACGCTGGAACGGCTCGCGAGCATCCCCGCGCTGCTCCGTACCTGGACTGTCGTTCTCGCCGGCAACTTCGTCGGCGGCGCGATGGGGGCCGCGGCGCTCGCCTTCGGGAACGTCCTCTCGGCCGAGGGCGCCGACGCCGCGCTGGGACTGGCCCAGAAGGGCATCGAGACGAGCCCCGGGACGCTATTCGTCAAGGCGGCCTTCGCCGGCCTGATCGTCGCCGGCGTCGTCTGGATCAACTACGCGGCCCAGGACACCATTTCCAGGCTGGTCGTCGTCTACCTCGCCTTCCTCGCCATCCCGCTCGGAGGGCTGTTCCACGTCGTCGTCTCGTTCACCGAGATGATCTACTTGGTCCTGCTGGACGACCTCTCGCTGTGGCTCGGCCTCCGGGAGTTCGTCGTCCCGGTGTTGCTCGGAAACACGGTCGGCGGCGTCGTCCTGGTCACGGTCGTGAACTACTTCCAGACGACAAAGGAGCGCCTTGCCTCGGCCAGGTTCGAGGGTGCCACGCGCCAGTTGTCGATCCGGGAGTGGCTCCTGGGCGGCTACGCCGGGCGTTCGTACGTGCCGCTCGTCGACACCGCCACCGAGACGGTCGACGCGGACGACTACCGGATCCTCGTGCCCATCGCGAACCCGCGAACGGAGTCCGCGCTGGTCGAACTCGCCTGTCGCATCGCCAGCGCGCGGGAGAACGCCACCGTCCACGTCGCCCACGTCGTCCAGATGCCGGAGCGGGGATCGCGGTCCCTCGGGGTCGAGCAGCGCCGGCGAATCGTCGCCGAGTCGGCGGACCTCCTCGCCGACGTCGGCGACGAGGTCAGCCAGTACGGCGTCGCCTGCGAGACGTCGACGGTCGTCTCCCACCGCTCCTTCGAGGAGGTCTTCGACCTCGCACGGCGGAAGAACGCCGACCTCACGGTGATGGGCTGGGGTGACGACCGCATCTGGACCGCGGTGCGGACCGAACGGCCGCTGAGCGAACTGACCCACCGCCTGCCGTCGGACTTCCTCGTGCTGGAGGATCGGGGCCTGGACGAGTCCCGCGTCCTCGTGCCCGTCGAGGACAGCCCGCACGCGGACCTGAGTGCGGATGTCGCGTCCGCGCTCCGGCGGACCGTCGACGCCGAGGTCACGCTGTTGCACGTCGTCGACGGGCCAGCGAAGCGCGAGGCGGGCGAGCGGTTCCTCGCGGACTGGGCGACCGAGCGCGGCCTGGCGGAGGCGGAACTCGTGGTCGAGGACTCCGGTGACGTCGAGGGCGCCATCGCTCGCGCGTCGCGGGACCACACGCTCCTGGTGATCGGGGCGACCGAACACGGCCTCCTCTCCCGGCTCGTCGCCGACTCGCTGCACCTCGACGTCTTCGAGAAGACGGACTGCTCGGTCCTCCTCGCCGAGCGCGCGACCGGCCGGGGGCTGCTGGGACGGCTGCTCAGTTAGAGGCCCCCGCCGGCCCGAGCCGAACCGGTTTTGCCTCGCTGGCCCGTCCGTCCCGCAACGACGACCGCTCTCGTCCCCGTGGCCGCTGCGTGTCCGTGTGAGGTCGTGCCGTGAGACGCGGTCACGGTACGATATTCGAAACTGCGTTACGATCCTCGCAATCTTTCGCCGGGCTTATTACGATGAGCGAACTTCGTCCGCGTAATGACGAGAGAGGAGGACCGCACGATCCTGCTGATCGGGAGCGGACCGATAAAGATCGGCCAGGCGGCGGAGTTCGACTACTCGGGTGCGCAGGCCTGTCGCGCCCTCCAGGAGGAGGGCGCCCGCGTCGTCCTGGTCAACTCCAACCCGGCGACGATCATGACCGACCCGGAGATGGCCGACGAGGTCTACATCGAGCCCATCAACACCGAGGCCATCGCCGAGATCATCCGGAAGGAACAGCCAGACGGCGTCATCGCGGGCCTGGGTGGCCAGACCGGACTGAACGTCACGGCCGAACTCGCCGAGGAGGGCGTCCTCGAAGAGTACGACGTCGACGTGATGGGGACGCCACTCGATACCATCTACGCGACGGAGGACCGGGACATGTTCCGCAAGCGGATGGAGTCCATCGGCGAACCCGTCCCCGAGTCGGTGACCATCGAGTCCGTCGAGGAGGTCGAGGACGCCGTCGAGGCCGTCGGCGGCCTGCCGGTCATCATGCGGACGACCTACACCCTGGGCGGGGCCGGGTCGGGCGTCATCGGCGAGATGGACGAACTGAAAGACGCCGTCCGGAAGGGCCTGAACCTCTCGCGGGACGACCGCGTGATGCTCACGGAGTCCATCGACGGCTGGATCGAACTGGAGTACGAGGTGATGCGCGACGCCGACGACTCGTGTATCATCATCTGCAACATGGAGAACCTGGACCCGATGGGGATCCACACCGGCGAGTCAGTCGTCGTCACCCCCTCGCAGGTCATCCCCGACGAGGGCCACCAGGAGATGCGCGACACGGCCCTGAAGGTGATCCGCGAACTCGGCATCCAGGGCGGCTGTAACATCCAGTTCGCCTGGCGCGACGACGGGACGCCCGGCGGCGAGTACCGCGTGGTCGAGGTCAACCCCCGCGTCTCCCGCTCCTCCGCGCTCGCCTCGAAGGCGACGGGCTACCCGATCGCCCGCGTCACCGCGAAGGTCGCACTCGGCAAGCGCCTCCACGAGATCGAAAACGAGATCACCGGCCAGACGACCGCGGCCTTCGAGCCGGCCATCGACTACGTGGTCACGAAGGTACCCCGCTGGCCCATCGACAAGTTCACCGACACGGACTTCACCCTCGGGCCGGGGATGAAGTCGACCGGTGAGGCGATGGCCATCGGGCGGACCTTCGAGGAGTCCTTACTCAAGGCGTTACGCTCCTCGGAGTACGACCCCGCCGTCGACTGGACCGACGTCGACGACGCGGCGCTCGCCGAGGAGTACGTCGAGCGCCCGTCGCCCGACCGCCCCTACGCCATCTTCGAGGCCTTCGAGCGCGGCTTCACCGTCGAGGAGGTCAACGAGCTCTCGGAGATCCGCGAGTGGTACCTCGAACGGTACAAACGCATCGCCGAGGCCGCCGCGGCCGCCAGCGAGGGGGACTTCTCCACGCCGGCGGAGTCGGGCTTCACCGACCACGAGATTACGGCGCTCGCGGGCGGCGCCTTCGACGACACGCACGCCTCCTGGCTGCCCGACCGCCTGCTGGACGAGCGCGGCGCGGTCGACGAGGACGGGGCGACGCCCCAGACCGATGGAGGCGGCGCAGTCACCGTCGACGACGTGAACGACGCGACCATCGACCGGGACTTCAAGCTGGTCGACACCTGCGCCGGCGAGTTCGCGGCGAGTACCCCGTACTACTACTCCGCGCGCGACCCCGTCTCGGCGGCCCTGGAGCGCGACGAACTCCGCGTCGACCGCGACGTCGACAGCGTCGTGGTCGTCGGCGGCGGCCCGATCCGCATCGGACAGGGCGTCGAGTTCGACTACTGCTCGGTCCACGCCATCCGCGCCCTGCGGGAGATGGGCATCGACGCCCACGTCGTCAACAACAATCCTGAAACTGTTTCGACGGACTACGACACCTCCGACGGCCTGTTCTTCGAGCCGATCACCGCCGAGGAGGTCGCCGACGTCGTCGAGGCCACGAACGCGGACGGCGTGATGGTCCAGTTCGGCGGCCAGACCTCCGTCGACATCGGCCACCCGCTCGAACAGGAACTCGACCGCCGCGACCTCGACTGCGAGGTCCTGGGCACCTCCGTCGACGCGATGGACCTCGCGGAGGACCGTGACCGGTTCAACCGCCTTATGGATGACCTCGGCATCTCCCAGGCCGAGGGCGGGACGGCCACGAGCAAGGCGGAGGCCCTCGACCTCGCCCACGAGATCGGCTATCCCGTCCTCGTGCGCCCCTCCTACGTCCTGGGCGGGCGCGCGATGGACGTCGTCCACACCGACGAGGACCTGGAGACCTACATCGAGGAGGCGGTCCGCGTCTCGCCGGACAAGCCGATCCTCGTCGACGAGTTCCTCGCCGACGCCGTCGAACTGGACGTCGACGCCGTCTCCGACGGCGAGAACGTCCTCATCGGCGGCGTCATGGAGCACGTCGAGACCGCCGGCGTCCACTCCGGCGACTCCGCCTGTATGATTCCGCCCCGGTCGCTCGGCCGCGACGTCAACCGCCGCGTCCGCGAGGTCGTCGAGGACATCGCCCGCGCGCTCGACACGGTCGGTCTGCTGAACGTCCAGCTGGCCGTCCGCGACGGCGAGGTCTTCGTGCTGGAGGCCAACCCCCGCTCCTCGCGGACGGTGCCCTTCGTCTCGAAGGCCACGGGCGTCCCCATCGCCAAGATCGCGGCGAAGGTCATGGCCGGCGCGACCCTGGAGGAGTTGGACTACGAGGAGCAGATTCCCGAGCAAGTGAGTGTGAAAGAGGTCGTCCTGCCCTTCGACCGCCTGCCGGGCAGCGACCCGCGCCTCGGCCCGGAGATGAAGTCGACGGGTGAGGTCATGGGCACGGCCGACACCTTCGGGAAGGCCTACCAGAAGGCCCAGATGTCCGTCGGCAAGCCCATCCCGCTCTCGGGGACGGCCGTCGTCGACATGCCCGTCGACGGCTACGACGACTTCTTCGACGTGCAGGCGATCGAGGACTACGAGAGCGTCGACGCCGTCAAGCAGGCGGTCCGGGACGGCGAGGTCGACATCGTCCTCTCGCGCAACCGCGAGGTGCTTTCGGTCTGCGTCGAGGAGACGGTGACCTACTTCTCGACCGTCGAGAGCGCCCAGGCCGCCCTGGAGGCCATTCGCTCGGCCGACGAGCCCCTGGACGTCGAATCGGTCGGCGACCGCCCCAAGCTCCAGGAGTACTGGGGCCAGCCGAAGGCGCGCGCCGATCTCCGCGAGCAGATCGGACGCCTCCGCGCGGTGGCCGACGACGGGTACCTCGCCGCACTCGGCGCAGCCGACGACGACCTGTCGGCGCTCGTGGACGGCCTCGACGCCGCGACGGCGACGATGGACGACGCGGTCCTCCTGCTCGGGACCGGCGACGAGTCGGACCTCGACGCGCTCGCCGACGGCCTCGCGGACCACGGGTACGACGCCGCGGTCGCCGCGGACCTGCCCGGCGCCGACGACGAGGAAGAGCGCACGGCGACGTACATGAGCCTCTCTGCCTTCTCGGTCCTGGTCGACCGCGACCCCTCGACGCGCCTGACCGACGTCGAGACGGCGAAGGCCCACAACGACGTCCTCGCGCGGCTCGTCCCCGCGGGCCAGGAGCGCCAGCAGACCCACCTGCTCGGCGGCCACGGCGACGAGGACGTGGCCCACATCCGCGAGTTCGAGTTCGAGGACGACCCGAGCGAGGTGCTCGACGACGTGGTGGCGTGGGCGGAGTCGGTCGTGGCCGAGCGGCAGGCCTAAGCAAAATCAGCTGAATTTCCTGTATTAACCGTTAACGATTCTGTGGCATATCTGAGCTAAATCTGGCGTCACCAGGGTATTCAATAAGTTCTCTGTTCATATATTCCGGAACCCTCTCAAGGGTGGCTTGGATTTCCTCAACTGAAAGAGAACGTACCACAATTTTCGTTTCAGTCGTTCCTTGAACGGGTGTTGTGGAAATATGCTCCACGTCTGGATATTCGTCTTGTAAATACTCGTTGATGCTTTGCCTAGTCCAAAAGTATTCTTCAAATCCTATCCCATCTGCCCTTAGTGTCACCTCTCCTGGGCAAGCTCTAAGTGAAATATGGCATTCTCCTCTTAAATTTCTAAAAACCAACATTCTTTTTGTAATCTGGTGGGTATATGAATCCTCTTCCCTAATCGAGACTCTTTCTACTTTGAATGAGACGTTATCTATTACAAATCTCTCGTCCTTGAGGACATTTCGAATTCTTTCTTTTCGGTCGTGTACGGGCTCAACCACCCGAAGCCAGCGCAAATATAGTGCAAATAATGCAACTATCGAGGTGATCGTAATACCCTCCACCACACCGACATAGGCTACCATCTTCAGACAATATCTTGTATCTGTTTCACTATCTCTGCCACTTCATTCGGGGACTTATTTTGAAGTGGAATTTCCAATGATAGTTGCAACTGGTTTGAGGAAATATCTACATCGACCAAATCTTCGGCTTCTTCCTTTGATTGCTCTACAGTATTTTCATCCCCAGTGACACTCTCATCTGAAAGCTGACTATTTCTTTCCTCCTTGGGTAGGTCATATTGTTCAACGAGTTCGTCTAGATATTCACCGTAGCCATCGCTGATTACTAGCCTGGTTTCATAGCCTCTCCTCCCGGCTCTATATTCGCCCAACGACGCGGCTTCCGCAGTCTTAATTAGTACGTTCACTTCCCTATCCTCTACATCATTATCCGTAGATATCGAAAGATTCCTTTTCAGCACACTCTGTGGGATCGCAGGAATGTCTTTGATGGTGGTCTGCTGATCCTCCAAATACGTTCTCATCAGCGCTTCTCGGTACGGTTGAAATTCTGCTATAGCCTCTCTGAACGACTCAATTACGGCCTCGTTCCCACTAAATGAATTTGCGTAACTGATTCCCGCTCCTCGACTAGTTAGCTCGAATGCTTCTCCATCCTGCTCAAGAAAGCCAAGTTGGACAGCATAGGCCAGTGTCCTTCGGATTGTCTTCTCGTTTTCCTCGATATTGTCGTACACTTCTCCCTTCGTAACAATGTCTCTCGCACGCGTGAGTTTACAAATCCGGTGAAGTATTTCTGGTTTCGCCCGGTACGGAAGCTCCTCAATCTGCATGATGTCTCTACAATGAGGTCCGGCCATCATAAAACTGGCGCCGCGACCGGCTATCTAAAGCCACAAATTGGCTTTTGCTCGGCCGATATCCCAGTTCAGGCGTCGTGATTGGCGGTCGATTGGCGGCTTTGCGTGTTTGATTGTTCTATACCCTCTTCTGAAATTCATGTCGCTGAACGTCATTTGCATAGTGAGAGGAGGTGGCATCTGGTTTTCCTTATTTGAAGCGCAAGTCGATGGACAAATACCTATGATAGCCATGAGCAAATAGGTAGATATGCCCGCAGAGTCGTTCACGCTCGCGGCGGCGCAGGTCGAACCGGTCTACCACGACAAGGAGGGAACCCTGGACAAGACGTGTCGGTGGATCGAGAAGGCCGGGGACGCCGGCGCGGACCTGGTCGTCTTTCCGGAGACCTACTTCCCCGGCTACCCCTACTGGCGGGGCAGCACCGACATCCCGCGCTGGACGGACCTGATGGTCGACCTCCAGCACGAGAGCCTCCACGTCGACGACGAGGCCGTCGACGTGATCGGCGACGCCGTCCGGGACGCCGACCTGCACCTGGCGCTCGGGACGAACGAGGTCAGCGACCGGAAGGGCAGCGACACGCTCTACAACTCCATCTTCTACTTCGACCGCGACGGCGATCTGATGGGTCGCCACCGGAAGCTCATGCCCACCCACGAGGAGCGGGCCATCTGGGGCCGTGGCGACCCGTCGAGTCTCGGCACGTACGAGACAGACATCGGGACGCTGGGCGGCCTCATCTGCTACGAGAACCACATGACGCTCTCGAAGGCGGCCCTGACGGCCATGGGCGAGGAGATCCACGCCGCCGTCTGGCCGGGCTTCTGGGAGCAGCACGGCCACCCCGGCGACAAGACACGCGCCGAGAGCGCCGAGGCCAGGGACACCTGCGACATCTACCCCGCGGTCCGCGAGTACGCCTTCGAGACGCAGTCCTTCGTGGCCGCCTGCTCGGCCTACATGAGCGAGGGCGCGCCGGAGGGCTTCTCCGAGGACGAACTGGGCTGGAACGTCGCCAGCGGCGGGAGCATGCTCGTCAACCCCGCGGGCATCGTCAAGGCCGGGCCGCTCGTGGGCGAGGAGGGCCTGCTGACGGCGGAGTTCGACCGCGACGAGCGGCGCGCGACGAAGGCCTACTTCGACGCGATGGGCCACTACACGCGGTGGGATGCGGTGTCACTGGAGGTCAGCGACGAGACGCTCGAACCGATGACGTCGCGGGAGGGACCCCCGGCCGGCAGGGGCATCTCGGCCGCCCGCGCCGGAACCATCGCCGACGAGTACGACGTCCCGGTGGACGTTGTCGAGGACGTGGCCGACGCCGTCACGGACGACTGATCCCCGCGTTCTGACCCACGAAATCCCCGATGCCGGGTCCTGTCGAGTCCGACACATCGAATCAGACAAGACCTCTCCCCAGAAATTATGGTGATGGAAATGGTACGATACGAAATATGGCCACGAGCGACGAGGATTCCGACTCGGACGGGGAGTACGGCACTGCCGAACTGAATCACCGCGGCCGCCTGACGATTCCGAAACCCCTTCGCGACGACCTCAACCTCGACGACGGGACCGAGTTCAGGGTCGTCCGCGAGGGGGGCGACATCCGACTCGTCCGGGTGCTTCCAGACCTCGAGACCCTGCGGCGGGACGACGAGTGGGGTGACGATGCGTTTCGCGACGCGGGCGAGGCGACCTTCGGTGGCCGGTGACGGATGACCGGCCGTCGCGTCCTGCCGGACGTCAACGCCCTGGCGATCCAGCTCGTCGAGGACCATCCCGGCCACGAGTACGTCGCTTCCGAGCTGGTTCCGGCACTCACTGGCGAAGACACGCTACTCGTGTTCGGGTACTTGCCCCTTCGCGTGCAGTGGGTTCTCGAAGACCTCGGGTTCGAGACGGTCGAGGCGAGAAACGCCGTCTCGTCGCTGCTCGCGTACCCCATGGAGTTCGTCGACGTCGACGACGAGACGCTTCGAACCGCGTACGAAATCAGCGCCGAGCACGACCACGACGTCTACGACTGCTTCTACCTCGCGTTGGCCCGGGAGACGGGGGCCGACCGCCTCGTCACGACGGACCGGGACTTCGAATCGCTCTGCCGGTCGGCGGACGTCGAGTACGTGAACCCGGTCCCGGACCGAGTTCTGGCCGAATTCCACGCGGCAGGAGAATAGCCGACGGTCGCTGAACCGTGCGACGCGCCCCTCGCGCTAGTCCTCGGCCAGCGCCAGGACGTCGTCGAAGAACGAGAGGGAGTCGTTCGGCCCGGGATTGGCCTCGGGGTGGTACTGGCGCGTGATGATGCCGAGGTCGTCGTTCTCCAGGCCCTCGGGGGTGTCGTCGTTGACGTTGATCTGGGTCACTTCGAGGTCGTCGCCCGGGTCGGCGACGGTGTAGCCGTGGTTCTGGGTCGTCATGACGACCTGGTCGGTCCGGAGGTCCATCACGGGCTGATTGACGCCGCGGTGGCCGAACTCCATCTTCTCCGTGCGGCCGCCCAGCGCGTTGGCGACGACCTGCTGGCCGAGACAGATCCCGGCCAGGGGCACCTCGCCGACGTAGGTGTCGACGATCTCGCCGGCCTGCTCGAAGTTCTCCGGGTCGCCGGGCCCGTTCGAGATAAAGAGCAGGTCCGGATCGACCGCCTCGACCTCCTCGCTCGTCGCGTCGTAGGGCAGCACGTGGACGACGGCGTCGCGCTCGACCAGCGAGTCGACGATCGAGCCCTTCGCCCCGCAGTCGACGAGCGCGACGGTCTCGCCGTCGCCGCCCTCGTTGTAGACGGTCGGTTCGCGGACCGAGACCTGCGCGCCGATGTCCGTGTGCTCGGACATGTGCTTGCACTGGGCGAGTTCGTCGAGGGCGTCCTGTTCGGTGACGTCCGGACCGGCGGCGATACCACACTTCATGGCGCCCTCGTCGCGGATCTCGGTGACGACCTCGCGGGTGTCGAGGTGGTCGACGGCCGGCACGTCCTCGGACTCGAGCCACTCGGCGACGTCGTCGGTCAGCTCACGGGCGACGACGCCCCGGGGCTGGACCGTGTCGGACTCGAACCGTTCCGCTCGGACGCCGTAGTTGCCGATGAGGGGGTACGAGAAGGTCAGGATCTGCTCGGCGTAGCTCGGATCCGTCAGGCTCTCCTCGTAGCCCGTGTAGGCCGTCGTGAAGACCAGTTCGCCGCGGGTCGTCCCCGGGGAGCGGGCGCGCGCCTCGATCACGCGCTCGCCTTCGATGGCGACGTAGGCGTCCGTCATTACGAGATGCGTACGAATCTGGGGCTGATAAGCGTTGCTTTCGAAGCCGAGTTACGAAATTCGTAGCGTTGAAGTGGTGGCCCCGCGAACCCACGCACCTCGATGGACGACCTCGACCGGGAGATACTGGCCGTGCTCCGCCGGGACGCGCGGACGCCCTACACGGAGATCGCCGACCGCGTCGGCACGTCGGAGGGGACCGTCCGGAACCGCGTCGAGCAGTTGGTCGAGGACGGTGTTATCGAGCGCTTCACCGTGGCGACGCGCCGCGGGAACGTCAGGGCGATGATCGAGATTAGCGTCGACGTCGACGTCGACACCGGGGGCGTGACCGATCGCATGGCCGAGTGGCCTGAGGTCGACCTCGTCTGGCAGGTCTCCGGGGAGGAGGACATCGTCCTCGTCGTCGACGCCACCGACACCTCTGACCTGAACGACCTCATCACGCGGACCCGCGAACTCGAGGAGGTCGTCTCGACGAAGACGCGGCTCATCCTCGACGAGTGGCTCGGCCGGGCCACGACCACTCCCGCCGGGTCGCCCTGACCCCTCGCGGGTGAGGCCGAGCGGCCCGCGACGAGTCGAAGGGTGTTTGAATCGGGTCCCCGTGGGGAGTGGTATGACTTCGGACGGCGCGGCCGGCGGCCGCGAGCAGGCGGGGGTCGAACACGAGAACGCGGGGCAGGACGTGATCGCGGTCGACGCCGAGGACAACCCCGAGGGCCTCGTCAACCGCCTCGACGCCCACACCGGCGAGGGCATCCGCCACCGCGCCTTCACGACGCTACTCTTCGACGGGGACGGGCAGATCCTCCTGGCCCAGCGCAGCCCCGACAAGCGCCTCTGGGACACCCACTGGGACGGCACCGTCGCGTCCCACCCCGTGGAGGGCCAGTCCCAGGAGGCGGCCGCCCGCGAGCGCCTGGACGAGGAACTCGGCATCTCCCCAGACCAGTACGACGACCTCCAGGTCACCGATCGCTTCGAGTACAAGCGCCACTACCACGAGATCGGCGTCGAACACGAGGTCTGTGCGGTCCTCCAGGCGACGCTGTCCGACACGAGTCTCGACCCGGACCCGGCCGAGGTCGGGGGCGTTCTCTGGGCGCCCTACGAGCGTCTCCACGACAATCCGCGCTGGTACCGCCAGCTTCGCCTCTGTCCCTGGTTCGAGATCGCGATGCGGCGCGACTTTCAGGACTGACCTAGTTCTGCCGGAGCCTGTCGCGGGTTCGCCCCGTGTCCGTCGCCCGACGAGCGGCGCCGCCGCGTCGGTCTCGTTCGTCGCGTTCCTCGCGTTCGCCCTCGCCCTCACCGCCACGCCCGAGATCCGTCTCGGCGTATGAGTCGGGGTCGGGATCGGGCGTGGCCCGAGGGAGCACGAGTCGGACCGTCGTCCCCCGGTCGCCCCCCTCGAAGGCGACGCTGCCGCCGACCTGCGTGACGATCCAGTTGACGAGCCACAGGCCGACGCCACTGCCGTGCTGGAGGGGCGTCTCCTCGCCCTCGACCACCGATCGGTACTCGTGGGGGTCGATGCCCGGCCCGTCGTCGGCGACCGTGAGGACCACCCAGTCCTCGTCGCCGGCGGCCTCGTCGACGCCGACCGCGACCGCTCCACCGCCGTGCTCCAGGGCGTTTTCGACGACCTCCTCGACGGCGGCCGTCAGCGAGTGACCGCCCCGGACGGGGTTGCCCGACGGGACGTCGACGGTGATCTCGCCGTCCGCGCGCTCCTGGCGTACCGACCGGACGGCGTCGTCCACCACGGACCCCAGGGCCGCCGGGGTGAATCCCTCCGTCTCGAGGATCCGGGTCAGCCGCCCGATCTTGTCGCTTCGCTCGGTGATCCCGTCGACAGTGGTGATGACCGTCTCGAGCCTGTCGCGGGCCCCCTCGTCCGTGACGGCGGCGCGCGCGAGTTCCGCGTTGCCCCGGACGACGTTGAGGTCGTTGCGGAGGTTGTGCCGGAGCAACCGGTGCAAGACGTCCAGGCGCTGCTCGCGCTGGCGGCGTTCGGTGACGTCCCGGAGGCTCACGAGCCGGCCGGTGACGGTGCCCCGTCCGCGATCCAGTTCGGAGACCCTGACGTCGAAGTAGCGGAGTCTACCGTCGTGTTCGAGGGCGACGTCGTCCGTGCTCCCCCTGTCGAGGGCCGTCGCCAGGTCCGGGAGGACGGTTTCGAGGGGCTCGCCGATGACCGCCGGCAGCGGCGCCCCGAGGAGCGACTCGGCCGCCGGGTTGGCGTCGACGATGCGGTCCTCGCCGTCGAGGACGAGGACGCGGTCGTCGAGTTCGGCGACGGCCTCGTCCCGGCCGAGTTCCCGCGTGAGCGGGGAGAGCGAGAAGAGTTCGGAGCGAAACAGCGCCCAGGCGAGGACGACGCCCGTCAGCACGTAGCCGGCGGCAGTGGGATCGAATCCCGGCGGGGCGAGGCCGAAGCTGTTGACGGCCTGGGCGATTGCCGGGAGCGCGAAGGCACCCAGGAGTGACGTGCTCTGGGTACGGTAGACGTCCGTGGTCCGGAGCCCGGTCCGGAGCAGGAGCACACCCCCGGCGACGACGAGCCCGTAGACCACGGCCTGGTGCCCCCAGAAGGCGAGGCCGTAGTCGACGACGAAGGCGCTCGTTCCGTCGAGCAGCACCCGGCGGCCGTTCGACCAGACGAGGCCGTGGGCCCCGTTGGTCCAGGCGAGCGCCGCGAAGACGACGGGTTCGAGGAGGAGTACGGCGAGCGGGCCCCGGGCGAGCCACCGTTCGCGGCCGGTATACTCGAGGACGGTGACGAACCAGGCGACGGGGATGAACGCGGAGACGACCAGACCGAGCTGTGCCCAGAACCGCGTCGCCCCGCCGGTCCCGCTCGCGAGTTCCAGGCCGTAGACGAGCGCCCAGCAACTCGCGGCGGTGGTGAATCCGGTCAGCGGTCGGGCGCCGGGCCGGTCGCGGTGGAGCCACGCCAGGAAGGCCACGACCATCCCCAGGACCCCGGCACTGAGAGTCGCCGCCAGGGACAGGGTGCCCAACATCTGGCGGAGGTTCCCGTCTCCGGCCCATAAGCCTACTCGCCCAATCTAGCGCTTTGAGAACGAGGCCGGACCCGGTTCAGCGCCGGCGGGCGTGGAGGCCGGCCCAGACGGCCGTCAGCGCGAGCAGGATGGCGGGGATCATCGGCAGGGTCAGGTAGGCGTCCTGGAAGGTCATGCCGAAACTGCCGACGATGGACGGCCGGTGAGCGATGGCGATCATCGCGATCGGGATCACGAGGAAGCTGAGGACGATGACGCCGACGAGGGTCCAGCCCCGCCAGCCGAAGTCGCCGGGTGACGGCTGGGCCCACTGCGGCCGCCGTGCCGTCTGCTCGCGGACGTTCTCCGTGCCGCCGTCGGCGCGCTCGTCACCCATCGTACTCGCTGTCGGGGACGACCACGACCTTGCCGAAGCCCTCGCGGTCCTCGAGCATCGCGTGGGCCTGGGCGATCTCGCTCATCGGCAGGGTCGCGCGGAGCCGCGGTTCGAGGTCGCCGTCCCAGACGAGGCCGAGGACGTCGTCGACCTCGCCGGGCGTGCCCATCGTCGAGCCGAGCACCTCGAGCTGGTTCCAGAAAATCTCGTTGACCAGGGTCTCGGGGTTCGGGCCGGTCGTCGCGCCACAGGTCACCAGCCGGCCGCCCTTCCGGAGGCTGCGCAGCGAGTCCTGCCAGGTCGCCTCGCCGATGTGGTCGACGACGACGTCCACGCCCCGGCCGTCCGTCGCGGCGTCGATGGCCGCCGCGAAGTCGTCGGCCTCGTAGTCGATGGCGTGGTCGGCACCGATCTCCATCGCGTACTCGAGTTTCGCCTCGGAACTCGCCGTCGCGTAGACCTCGGCGCCGAGGTAGTCCGCGACCTGGACGGCGGCGTGCCCGACCCCGCCGCTGGCGCCGTGGACGAGGACCGACTCCGCGGGCTGGAGGTCCGCCCGCGTCACGAGCATCCGCCAGGCCGTCTGGAAGACCAGCGGCGCCGCGGCGGCCGTCTCCCAGTCGACGCCCTCGGGGACGGGCACGAGGTTGTCGGCGGGCACCGCCGCCAGCTCGCTGTGGACGCCCCGCCGGTGCTCGCCGATGATCTCGTAGTCGACGCACAGCGTCGGGTCGCCGTCGCGACAGAACTCGCAGTGGCCGCAGCTGACGCCGGCCGAGACGGCGACGCGGTCGCCGGGCGCGAACCGCTCGACGTCGGGTCCGACTTCCTCGACGACGCCCGCCGCGTCGCTGCCCGGGATGTGGGGGAGCTCCAGGTCGAGTCGCCCCAGCGCCCCGAAGCCGATGCGCGTCCAGACGTCGAGGTGGTTGAGGGCAGCGGCCTTGACGTCCACCACGACCTCGTCGCGTGCCGGCTCGGGGTCCGGGAAGTCGCCGTACTCCAGCACGTCCCGATCGCCGTGTTCCGCGAACTGAGCGGCTTGCATGGGCAAAGGGAGGGCTGCCGGGAGAAAAACTCTGGTGGTCGGTGGCGGATTCCGTCCGCCCGGCTGCGTCCCCGATCCGTGGCCGTCCGGGTCCCGCACTTTCTTCCCCTGGTGTCCGCTACCTGTCCCATGGTCGACTTCCAGTCTCGCGACACGCAGCGCGACCGCGACGGGGACGACGCGTCCGCGGACGACGACCCGCCGACACCGGACCAGAGCGAGGCCGAGGCGGCGCCGGCTTCTGCGGAGCCCGCGGACGGCGACGCGGACGACCCCGAACGCGGCGTCGCGGTCGTCTCGATCGGTGGCGACCGCTCCATCGACGACGACCCGGCGGGTGACGCCGCCGTCGCGGAAGTCGAAGCGGCCGACGGCCGCGTCGTCACCCGGGAACTGATCGACGCGAGCTTCGACGGCGTCCAGAAAACCGTCGACGCGCTGGTCGATCGCCGGGACGTGTACGCGGTCGTCACGACCGGCGGGACCGGCGTGGAACCGGACGACGTGACCGTCGAGGCGGTCCGGCAGATGTTCGACAAGGAACTTCCGGGCTTCGGTGAACTGGTGCGGCGCTCGTGTTACGACGAGGTGGGCGCTGCGGTCATCCGCACGCGAGCGACGGCGGGTGTCATGGGCGGTGTGGCCTGTTTCTGTCTGCCCGGCGACCCCGACGTCGTGCGCCGGAGCGTTCGCGACGTCGTCGCGCCCGAGGCGGAGTACACGGCGGCACTCGCGGCCCCCGACGACGCGTCGGAGTCCTGACGCCGTCAGTCGCCGTTGCCGGCCAGTTCCTCGGCGACGGTCGCCGGGGAGAGCAGTTCGGGATCGACCATGAGGTCCGTGAGCCGGGTGGCGAAGGCCGGGAGCGAGCCCGAGTCGTAGATGACGACCCGGACGTCGGGGTTCAGGTCCGTCGCGACCGTGATCGAGGTCGCCTGGTCCACGTCCGTCAGCACGTAGACCGACGCCTCGTGGATGCCTGCCTCCTCGAGGCCGGGGCGGTTGCCGATCTCGGTGCGCGAGACGGCGAATCCCTCCGCCTCGAGCGCCTCGCCCAGCCCCGTTTCGTCCGGGCCGACGAGGACGACGGTCTCGCTCATTCGTACTCGATGGTCGCCGGTGGCTTGTGGGTCACGTCGTAGAGGACCCGTGCCACGTCGTCGTTCTCGCCCGTGATGCGCGACTGGATGCGCTGGAGCGTCTCCCAGTCGATCTCCTGTGCGCGGGCGGTCATGCCGTCCCGACTCTCCACGGAGCGCACCGCGACGACCCAGCCGTGGACGCGGTTGTCACCCTTGACGCCGGTCGCCTTGCCGATGACGGCGGCAAGCGCCTGCCAGGGGTCGTAGTCCTCGAGTTCCGCCTCGACGACGTGGTTGGCCTCGCGGGCGACCGCCAGTTTCTCCTCGGTCACCTCGCCGATGATGCGCACGGCGAGGCCGGGTCCCGGGAAGGGCATCCGCTCGGAGACGATCTCGTCGAGGTCGAGGTGCCGGGCCACCTCGCGGACCTCGTCCTTGTAGAGGTCGGCCATCGGCTCGACGATGCCCTCGAAGTCGATGCGCTCGGGCAGGCCGCCGACGTTGTGGTGGGACTTGATCGTCCCCTCGCTCTCGATCCGGTCGGGGTAGATGGTCCCCTGGACCAGGTAGTCGGCGTCGACCTCGCGGGCGACCGTCTCGAACTCCCGGATGAAGCCCTCGCCGATGGCGTGGCGTTTCTCCTCGGGATCCGTGATGCCTTCGAGGGCATCGAGGAACCGATCCTTCGCGTCGACGATCCGGAGCGAGTCCATGTAGGCGAAGGTCTCGCGGATCTGGTCGGTCTCGCCCTTGCGCATCAGGCCGGTGTCGACGTAAACCGGTGTCAGCTGGTCGCCGACGGCCTCGTAGGCCAGCGCGGCGGCCGTCGAGGAGTCGACGCCCCCCGACAGGGCGATGACGGCGTTGGCGTCGCCGATCTCGGCCGCGATCTCCCCAATGGCGTCGTCGACGAACGACGCGGCGTCGACCATCAGGCCTCCCCCTCCGCGCGGGCGAGTTCGTCCGCCTCGCGCTGGGACTGGATGGCCTCCAGCAGCCCGACGAAGGGCGGACTGGCCCGCGTCGGCCGGCTGCGGAACTCGGGGTGGAACTGCGTACCCAGGAAGTAGTCGTGGTCCGGCAGTTCGAGGATCTCCATGCGGTTGCCCGACGTGCCGGAGAAGATCATGCCCGCGTCCTCCAGGTCGGCGATGTATTCGGGATTGACCTCGTAGCGGTGGCGGTGGCGCTCGGTGCAGGCGTCCGCGTCGTAGAGCCGGTGGGCGACGGTGCCGGGTTCGATGTCGGTCTCGTGGGCGCCCAGGCGCATCGTCCCGCCGAGGTCCTCCAGGTCCTTCTGTTCGGGCAGGAGGTCGATGACGGGGTGTGGCGTGTCGGGGTCGAGTTCCGCGGAGTGAGCACCACCCAGCCCGAGTTCGTGGCGGGCGAACTCGACGACGGCCAGTTGGAACCCGAGGCAGAGCCCGAGGAAGGGCAGGTCGGTCTCGCGGGCGTACCGGATGGCCTCGATTTTCCCTTCTGTCCCGCGTGCCCCGAAGCCGCCGGGGACGACGAGGCCGTCGACGTCATCGAGTTGCCCGTCGTGGCCGTCGGCGAGCTCTTCGGAGTGGATCCACTGGCGCTCGACGTCCAGGCGCCGGTCGAAGCCGGCGTGTTTCAGCGACTCGTGGATCGAGATGTAGGCGTCCTCGAGGCCGTACTTGCCGACGATGGCGACCGTCGCCTCGTCGTCGGCGTCGCGGGTGACCTGCTCGCGCCAGGCGGTGTCGCGCTGGCTGACCGGGGTCGCCTCCCGCTCCAGGGCGAGTTCCTGGAGGACGTAGTCGTCGAGGCCCTCGTCCTCGACGACGAGCGGGACGCGGTAGATGTCGTCGACGTCGGGGTTCGAGAAGACGGCGCGCGTCGGCACGTCACAGAAGAGGGCGATCTTCTCGCGGGTGGCCTGGTCGAGGTGGTCCTCGGAGCGACCCACGAGGACGTCGGGCTGGAGACCGATCGAGCGCAGTTCCTTGACGCTGTGCTGGGTGGGCTTGGTCTTTTGCTCGCCGTTTTTCGAGTAGGGGACGAGCGTGACGTGACAGAAGAGGATGTCCCGCTCGTGTTCCTCGTGGGCGAACTGCCGGAGGGCCTCCAGGTACTGCATGCCCTCGATGTCGCCCACGGTGCCCCCCACTTCCACGATGCAGACGTCGGTGCCCTCCGCGGCTTCGCGGATGCGGCGCTTGATGTCGTCGGTGACGTGCGGGATGATCTGGACGGTCTTGCCCAGGTAATCGCCCGCGCGCTCGGCCTCGATGACGCGCTGGTAGACCTTGCCCGTGGTCACGTTGTGGTCGGAGGTCATGTCGATGTCGAGGAACCGCTCGTAGTTCCCCAGGTCGAGGTCGACCTCGCCTCCGTCCTTCAGGACGTAGACCTCCCCGTGCTGGAAGGGGTTCATGGTCCCGGCGTCGACGTTGAGGTAGGGGTCGATCTTGACCGCCGTCACGTCGAAGCCGGCGTTGGCCAGGAGCCGGCCGATGCTCGCGGCCGTGATGCCCTTGCCCAGCCCGGACATGACGCCACCGGTCACGAAGATAAATTTCCGTCCCAGGCTCGGGTCGTAGCCCGTTTCGGGTTCCGTCGGCATACTGACGGTGGACGCGCGCCCATCAAAACCGTTTCGGGTAGGGCCGTATTCGCCACCCGATAGCACGGGTGACGGGCCGGGTCGAATCTGCCGACGACGGGCGGTCTCCGGGCTCCCACTGACCGAGAACCACCCACCAGAGGCAAGTGGGCGAACCTGCAACCTCCAGGGAACAATGGGCGTCGGTGGCCGCCTCCTGGCCCGCACCCGGTCGGATCAGCTCGGACTGCTCGAAGTGGTGGCGATGGGCGTCGGCGGGATGGTCTCGGGCGGGATCTACGCCGTCCTCGGGGTCGCGATGCAGCAGTCGGGCAACGCGGTCCCGCTCGCGTACCTGCTCGCGGGGCTCATCACGCTCCTGACCGCCTACTCCTACCTGAAACTCACGCTGCACTTCGGGGAACACGGCGGCGTCTTTTCGTTCGTGGAGCACACCGTCGACCACCCGAGCGTGGCGGCGTACGTCGGGTGGGTGCTCGTCGTCGGCTACGTCGGCGTCATGGCGATGTACGCCTTCGCCTTCGGCGCCTACACGCTCACGGCCGCCCGGGCCATCGTCGGCGTCGAACTACCACAGCTCCTCCGCCCGGTCATCTCGGTGAGTATCGTCGCCGCCTTCGTCGGTCTCAACCTCCGGGGCGTCGAGGAGACGGGCCTCTTCGAGGACGTCGCCGTCTACGTCAAGATCGTCGTCTTGCTGTCGCTGGCGGCTCTCGGCATCCTCTTTTTCGAGGGGGACCCGACGGCGATCGACCTCTTCGACGAGGGCGTGGTCAGCCCGGTTACCGGCTTCGCGATCATCTTCGTCTCCTACGAGGGGTTCCAGTTGCTCGTCTACGACTACCACGACATCGCCGACGTCGACCGAACGCTGCCCGTCGGGATGTACCTCGCCATCGTCATCGCGATCCTGATCTACGTCGCCGTCTCGTTCATGGCCACGCTGTACCTGACACCCGAGCAACTGGTCGCCCACGGAGAGGTGGCCCTGGCGGAAGCCGTCTCGCAGATCCCGCTGCTGGGCGGCGCCGGGTTCGTCCTCGTGATCCTCTCGGCGATCAAGAGCACCTCCTCAGGCATCAACGCGACCCTCTTCGGGACGTCCAGGCTCGTCGACAAGATCGCGACCGAGGGTGCGCTGCCGCGGCTCTTCTCCTTCCGGGACCGGGAGGGGATTCCCGTCTACGCGCTCCTCGTCATGGGCGGACTGACGGCCGCGTTCGCCGCGCTCGGCTCGCTCAAACAGATCACCGAATTCGGGTCCGTGGCCTTCCTGCTCGCGGACGCGGTCACGAACTACACGAACCTCCGGCTGGCGGACGTGACCGGCTCGAACCGCCTCTTTCCGGCGCTTGGCCTGTTCGGGACGGCCGTTGCACTCCCGCTCGTCATGGTCCACCTCTACCGGACCGACGTCGAAATCCTCCTGTGGATCGTCGGGATCTTCCTGGCGCTGGGCGTGCTGGAGTTTTTCTACATCGAGCGCCATTCGCTCGCCCCCGTCGACTGACGGCGGTCGGGACGACTCCGTAGCCTCACCCGTCGAGAGCAGACGCCAGGAAGTCCCCCACGGCCCGCGACACGTGTACCTTCCGGCCAGTGAACAGGTGTTCGCCGTCGAAGCCCTCGCACGGCCACCCGGCCTCCCGCGCCGCCGCCACGACCGGCTCCCAGTCGACGGTCTCGTCGCGCTCGCCGTAGACGACCTGCGCGGCGTGGCCGTCGGCCGCCAGGCTCTCGACGGCCGCGATCACGTCGCGGTCCTCGACGATGGTCGCAAGCGGAGCCAGGACCGATGTGGCCGCGGGCGGCCGGTCCAGCGAGGCCGCAGCGAGCAGGGCCAGGCCGGCGCCGAAACTGAAGCCGAACAGTCCGACCGCGGCGTACCGCTCGCGGCCCCACGCGATCGCGTCTCGAACGTCGCCCTGCTCGCCGCGCCCCTCGTCCCAGGGACCGTAGTCGAACCGCAGGCAGGCGACGTCCGCGTCGGCGAGCACGTCACAGACGGCCCGGAGCCTGGCGTCGCTCCGGCTCCCGCCCATCCGGGGGTGTGGCGGGCAGGCGACGACGAGCGCGTCGGCGTCGGCTGGTCCGTCGAGCGTCGCCACCAGGTCGCGCGTCCCGGCGATACGGACTCGCTCGCTCACGAACGTTCCAGATGCGTGTTAGGAATTTAAGTGGTGCGGACGCCTAGTCGGGCTATGGGAATCCTCTCGCGCGCGTCCTACGTCATCCGGTCGAAGTTCAACGCGCTGCTCAACCGGGCGGAGGATCCGTCGCAGTCGCTCGACTACTCCTACGAACAGCTCCGCGACCAGCTCCAGAGCGTCAAGGGAGGCATCGCGGACCTGACGACACAGAAGAAACGCCTGGAGATCCAGAAGCGCCGGCTCGAGGACAACGTCGAGCGCCACAACGAGCAGGCCCGCGAGGCCATCCGGCAGGACCGCGAGGACCTGGCCCGCCGCGCCCTCGAGAAGAAGACCCAGAAGATGACTCAGATCGAGGAACTCGAGGGCCAGATCGCCGACCTCCAGGGCAAGCAGGACGAGCTCGTCGAGAAGAAAGACGAACTGAAGGCCCGCATCGAGGAGTTCCGCACGCGGAAAGAGACGATGAAGGCCCGGTACCAGGCCGCAGAGGCCAGCACGCGCGTCTCGGAGGCGATGACCGGCGCCGGCGACGAGATGGCGGAGGTCAACCGCACCATCGAGCGCGCCGAGGAGCGCACTCGCGACATGGAGGCCCGCTCGGCGGCGCTGGACGAACTCCAGGAGTCGGGGGCCCTCGAGGGTGCGATGAGCGAGGAGGACGAACTCGACCGCGAACTCGCGGAACTCTCGGCAGGTAGCGCCGTCGACGGCGAACTGGAGACGCTGAAGGCCGAGATGGACGAGGGGGACGACACCGGTGGGGAGGAAACGGAGACTGCCGCGGAGGCCGACGCGACCCCGGCGACCGAGGAGGCGCCGGCCACCGACGTCGAGGAGCCCCCGGTCGACGAGGCCGAGGTGGAGCGCGAACTCGAGGAACTGAAAGACGAAGAGGCCTGAGGCGACTCAGAGCCCGTAGATGACCGTGATCCCGACCGTCGTCACGACCGTGAGCAACGCGAGGAGCGGCGCGCCGACGCGGGCGTAGTCCGTGAACCGGTAGGCGCCAGGGCCGTAGACCATCAGGTTCGTCTGGTAGCCGATGGGCGTCAGGAAGGCCGCGCTGGCCCCGAACAGCGTCGCCAGCACGAAGGCGAACCCGGAGACCTCGAGGCCAGCGGCCAGGTCGATCGCGATCGGCGTCAGGAGGACGATAGTCGCGACCGGCGTGATGGCCGCCGCGAGCAGGCTGGCGAACAGGTAGACGAGCGCGATGGTCGCGATGGGGGGCAGGGCCGCGCCCACGCCCGAGAGCACGTCGCCGATGGCCGCGGCGCCGCCGGTCCGCTGGAGGGCGATCCCCAGCGGGAGGAGCCCGGCGAGGAGGAAGACGACGTTCCAGCTGACGGTGTCGTAGGCCTCCGAGGCGGACAGACAGCCGCCCGCGACGACGGCGACGACGCCACCGAGGGCGGCTACCGGGATTGCCAGCGGCGTGAAGCCGCCGAGCACCACGACCGCGAAGAGGGTGCCGACGGCGAAGGCGGCCCGCCAGTCGAGGACCGGGGTCTGCCGCTCGAAGCGCGGTAGTTCGATCGGGTCGATGGTCGTCTCCGTCAGGATGGCGTCGCCGTCCTCGCCGAGGTGTTCGATCGCGGAGGGGGTCGTCTGGAGGAGGACCGTGTCGCCGGCCCGGAACGACTCGGCGGCGAGCCCCTCCCGCGTGACGGTCTCGCCGCGACGGATGGCGAGGACCGTCGAGTCGAAGCGCTCGAGCAGTCGGGCGGCACGTGGCGTCTCCCCGACCAGGCCCGAGTCCGGCGGGAGGACGACCTCGGCGAGGATCCCCCGGTGGTCGCCGCCCTCCAGGGTCGCGTCGTCGACCTGGACGCGGGGGAGGTGCTGGAGGCCGTACTCGGCCGCGGCGCGGTTGATCGCGCGGAGGCTCCCGCGGACGGTCAGCAGGTCGCCGGCCTCGATCGGCCGGTCGTCGCCGGCGATGAACGTCTCGGTGACGGTCCGGGTGGCAGTCTCGCCGTCCGGTCCCTCCTCGCCCGTCCCCTGGTCGACCCGGACATCGCGCTCGCGCTGGACCTGGAGGACGGCGACGTCGGGCCCGAGCGTCCCCTCGGCGACGAGTTCGCCGGCCGTCCGCCCCGCGAGCGACGACTCCTCGCGAACGCGCGCCAGCGAGAGGTGGCGGTCCAGGTCGTACTCGGCCGTGAACCCCTCGGTGGGGGTGACACGAGCGGGCGTCAGCCGGTAGCCGACCGTAAGGAGGTAGGCGAGGCCGGCGCCGAGGACGAGCAGGCCCAGTGCGGAGATCTCGAACATCCCGATCGGGTGGTCGAGGAGTCGCGCGGAGACGTCGCTCGCGAGGAGGTTCAGGGAGGACCCGACGACGGTCAGCGTCCCGCCCAGCATCGCCGCGAACGAGAGCGGCATGAGGAACTTCGAGGGGGAGACGTTCGCGTCGCTCGCGAGCCCCGAGATCATCGGGATGAACACCGCCACGACCGGCGTGTTGTTGACGAAGCCGGCCGACAGGCCGGTCGAGCCGAGGGTCGCCGCGAGCAGCCCCCGCTCGGACCCGTGCGTGAGCGCAGCGAGCTGGGTCCCCAGCCAGTCGACGACGCCCGTCGCCTCGACGGCGCCGCTCAGGACGTACATGCCGATGATGGTGACGACGGCCGGGCTGGCGAACCCGACGATGGCCTCCGAGGCGGAGACGCCGGTCACGGGTTCGAGGACGGCCAGCGACACGAGGACGCCGATAGCGGTGATGTCCGGCGGGAGCCGCTCGGTGACGAAGAAGACGAGTGCCACGCCGACGAGGGCGAAGACGACGAGCGCACCCGTGGACAGCGCCATTGTCCCTGCTATTGCCGGGGGTCGTATAAGGCTGGGTGCCACCGGCGGCGAACGCGCCCCGGGACCGCCGGCTCAGCGCCGCGTCGTGTCGACCCCCAGGAGTCGATTGATGGGACACTGCCGCGTCAGTCCGGTCACCAGCAGGACCGCGCCGAGCAGCGCGAGCAGGACGCTCGTCAGGAACTGGGGGAGGGGACCGACGGCGACCCACGCGAGTCCCGCGTAGCCCGCGACGCCGAGGACGAGCAGGACCACGCCCAGCCCCAGTCGTACCGTTCGATCGACGCCGCCGACGTTGGGATCCATGGTGTGATCAGTGTGTCACTACGCCCCACGGGTACATACGGGTGGCGCCGGGCCGCAGGCGGTCGAGGCGGGCGGGCCAGCCCTTCCGGCACGCTTTTTACCGGGCGTCGGATTTGCCAGTGTATGCGACTGCTCTTCATTCATTCGGACCACCTCGAGTTCGAGGCCCGCGAGGCTGTCAGCGACGACCTCGCGGAGCGCGAGGGGGTCCCCCTTGAGGGGCGCATGGAGGAGTGCGTCACCGTCTTCGTCAGCGTCGAGTCCGACGACGAGGCGGACGCCGACGGCGTGGTCGAGAACGCCCTGGTCGAACTCCGAGACGTCACCGACCAGCTCAACACCCGGAACGTCGTTCTCTATCCCTACGCCCACCTCTCCGAGGACCTCGCCAGCCCCGACGTGGCCACGACCGTCATGCAGGACCTCGAGAGCGCCCTGGAGGCCGAGGACTACGAGGTCCTCCGGGCCCCCTTCGGCTGGTACAAGTCCTTCGAGGTCGCCTGCAAGGGCCACCCGCTCTCGGAACTCTCCCGCCACGTCGCGGCCCACCGGGACCAGGGGGGCGAGGACGGCGAGTCCGACGACGAGGAGAGCGCACCCAGCGAGTGGCAGATCATGCACCCCGACGGGACCGTCGAGGACCCCGTCGAGGCCAAGCCCGACCTCGGCGAGGACATGCAGGCCTTCGTCGCCGACGAGGTCGAGGGCGACGTCGCCAGTCCCGGCGAGGAGCCGCCCCACCTGGAACTGATGCAGGAGAAGGAACTGGTCGGCTACGACGAACTGTCGGACGTCGGAAACCTCCGCTTCTACCCACGTGGGAAACTCATCCGCGACGCCCTGATGGCCTACGTCAACGACCTCGTCGTCGAGTACGGCGGGATGCCCGTCGAGACGCCGATCATGTACGACCTCGGGGCGCGCGCGATCGACGAGCACGCGGGCAAGTTCGGCGAGCGCCAGTACCGCTTCGAGTCGGGTGACCGCCGGATGATGCTGCGCTTTGCGGCCTGCTTCGGGCAGTTCTCGATCATGCGGGACATGCACATCTCGGTCAACGACCTCCCGCTGCGGATCTACGAGATGTCCACCTACTCGTTCCGCCGCGAGCAGAAGGGCGAGGTGAGCGGCCTCAAGCGCCAGCGGGCCTTCACGATGCCGGACATGCACACGGCGACGAAGGACATGGACCAGGCCCGCGCGGAACTGCTCGCGCAGGCCAACGTCGCCCTCCAGACCTCGGAGGACCTCGACGTCAACTACGAGCCCGCCATCCGGATGACGCGGGAGTTCTACGAGGACAACGAGGACTGGGTCGAGGCGGTCGTCGCCGACCTCGAGAAGCCCGCCCTGCTCGAGATCCTCCCCGAGCGCCACCACTACTGGTCGGCCAAGATCGACTTCGCCGCCATCGACGGCCTCGGGCGCCCCATCGAGAACCCGACGGTCCAGATCGACGTCGAGAGCGCCGAGCGCTTCGACATCGAGTACACCGACGGCGACGGCGCCCACAACCCGCCGATCCTGCACTTCTCCCCGTCGGGCGGCATCGAGCGCGTCATGGCCGCCCTCCTCGAGAAGACGGCGACGATGGACATCCCACGGCTCCCGACCTGGCTCTCGCCGACGCAGGTCCGGTTCATCCCCGTCAACCCCGACGAGCACCTGGACTTCTGTGACGACCTCGTCGACGACCTCGAGGCCGCCGAGATCCGCGCCGACGTCGACGACCGCGACGAGACCGTCGGCAAGCGCATCGCGCGCGCCGAGCGCGACTGGGTGCCCTACTACGTCGTCGTCGGCGGCGACGAGATCGAGAGCGGCGAACTGGGTGTCAACGACCGCGCCGAGGGCACGGAGGTCGACGCCACCCCCGCGGAACTCCGCGCGATGGTCCACGAGGACGTCGGCGACCTGCCCACGGTTCGCCGGTACCTCCCGCGCCACGTCAGCCGCCACCCCCACTTCACGGGTCGCTGAGCCCTCACGTGCGGTCTTCCCCCGATGGGGGCGGGACTGCAAGAGTTTTGGTGCGGCGGTCCGACCGCCCGCCATGGATGTGGCGCGAACGGCCGTCGACGCGCGCGTTCGCCCCCCGGGCCCGAACCGGGGAGGTGGGGAATGATCGACGACCGGACAGTGGACCTGGTGCGGCGCTCCCTCGCACCCGAGACCGTCGAGCCCTTCGAGGCTCGCGTCGCGGACCAGGCCGACTGGCTCCGGGCTGCCATCGACGACGGCCGGATGGACAACGCCGACTTCGCCGTGGGCCTGGAGATGGAGGTGTACGCAATCGAGGAGGGGCGGGCCGGAGAGCCGCCCCGCCTCGCGCGACTGCCCGAGGGCGTCTTCGACGCCCCGGCCGCCAGCAAGGAACTGGGGCTGCACAACGTCGAGGTCAACACGGCGCCGACGGTGCTGGACGGCCCCGGGCTGGCGGCACAGGCCGACGCCATTCGCGAGCAGACGGCAGCCGCGCGGGCGGCGGCGCGCGAGCACGGCCGCGACCTCGTCCTGGACGCGATGTGGACGCTCCCGCCCGCCGAGGGGTCGGCGGCGTACCTCTCCGCAGTCGACGAGCGGGCCGGCGTCACCGTCGCCGAGAACATGCGCCCGGCCCCGCGGTACGTCGCCATCGACAACGACTGTCTCCGGCAGGCCGAGGGCTCGATCACGCTGGACGTGCCGGGCGCGACCCTGTCGTTCCCGACTATCCTCTTCGAGTCGCTGGCGACCTCGATCCAGCCCCACCTCCAGGTGCCGACGGCCGCCGAGTTCCCGGCCTACTACAACGCGGCCATCCGGACGCTGGGGCCGCTCCTCGCGCTGTCGGCCAACTCGCCGTTCCTCCCCGCCGACTGCTACGACGGCGTCGCCGACCCCGCGGCACTGGTCGACGCGACCCACCACGAACTCCGCATCGCGGCCTTCGAGCAGTCCGTCAACCACACGCCGTCGCCGAAGGTCCGGGTGCCACGCGACGTCGAGACGACGACCGACGTGGTCGACCGCGTCGTCGCTGACGACCTGTACGCGCCCTTCTTCCGGGAGTGGCTGGCCGACGACGAGCGCGAGACCCTGGCCGACCGCGTCTGGGAGTTCGACCACAAGCGCGGGACCTACTGGCGGTGGCTCCGCTGCGTCGTGGGCGGCGACCACGTCGACGCCGACAACGACGCCCACTCCCTCCGGATCGAGTACCGGCCGCTCCCCACCCAGCCCACCGTGACCGACGTGATCGGCCTCCAGGCGCTGACCGCCGGTCTGCTCCGCGGCCTCGTCGCCGCCGACCACCCGATCGCCGACCTGCCCTGGGAGGCCGCCGAGGCGAGCTTCTACGCGGCGGTCGAGGACGGCCTGGCGGCCGACCTCGCCTGGCTGACCGCCGACGGTGAGCGCACGGCCGACCCGGAGACCATCTTCGAGGAGGTCTTCTCGTACGCACGCGCGGGCCTCGAACGCGCGGGCGTCCCCGACGCCGACGTGGACCGGTACCTCGCGCCGATCGAGGCGCGCTGGGACGCCCGGACGACCCCCAGCGCGTGGAAGACGGCCCGTGTCCGCGAGGCGCTGGCCGACGGGGCCGACCTCGCGGACGCCATCCGCGAGATGCAGCGCGACTACGTCCGCCTGAGCGACGCACACGACGCCTTCGCCGACTGGCTCTGAGGGCGGCCGCGTCGCCGATGGATCACGTTCGCGAGACTCCGGTCCCGGATGCTGCGACGCTCCCGAGGTCGATCTCGCCGTCGGCGAGCCCGACGCCGGCGAAGGGGTCCTCGGCCAGGAGGAGCGAGCCGTCGAGGTCCGCGTATTCGACGCGCGGCGCGAGGTGACAGGCCGCCGCGATCGAGGCGTTCGTCTCGACCATGCACCCGAGCATCACGTCGAGACCGTGCGCGTGGGCGGTCGCGACCTGGTCCATCGCGGGCCGGAGCCCGCCGCACTTCTGTAGCTTGACGACCACCGCGTCGACGGCGTCCGCGACCGCGGGCACGTCGGCAGCGGTGATGCAGGACTCGTCGGCGGCGACCGGAACCGGCGAGGCCGCTCGCACTCGCTCCAGGCCGGCCACGTCGTCGCCGGCGACGGGCTGTTCGAGCAGTTCGACGTCGAGGTCGGCGAGCCAGTCCAGGGCGTCGATCGCCGCCGCGGGCGACCACGCGCCGTTGGCGTCGACGCGGATGGCCGCGTCGGGCGCCGCCTCGCGGACCGCGGTCAGGCGCGCGCGGTCGTCGTCCGTTCCGAGCTTGACCTTGAGGATCGGGTAGCCGGCCTCGACGATGTCGGCCGCGCGCTCGGCCATGACGTCCGGGTCGCCGATGCCGACCGTGTAGGACGTCCGGGGGGTGGCGTCGGGGTCGAGTCCCCAGCGGCGGTAGAGCGACTCCTCGCGCTGCCTGGCGGCGAGGTCGTGGACGGCGATGGAGGCCGCGGCGCGGGCGGCCGGCTCGTCGGGTGCCAGTTCGCGCCACTCGCGGGCGAGGCGCTGCTGCCCGTGGGGGTCGCCGACCGCTTTTGCTCGCTCCAGTAGCCGCGGGAGCGTGTCGGCCACGGATTCTGGCGTCTCGCCGTAGTAGGCGTTCGGTGCCGCGGCGCCGTAGCCCGTCTGCCCCAGGTCGTCGGTGACGCTGGCGACGAACTGGGGCGCGGTCTCCGTCGTGCCCCGCGAGATGGTGAAGGCCGCGTCGAGTGGCAGGTCGAACCGCTCGACGGCCGTGGCGACGATCATGCAGACGCTCCGGGCGGCGGTCACTTGAGCCTGCGGGGGCCGACGCGTGCTTCCGGCGGACGCTACTGTTAAACCGTTCCTGGCCGCAGACGCGCACGTGCAGTCCTCTCCCGTGGACCGCGTCGGTAGCCTCCTGGCACCGATCCCGCTGGCAGTCTTCGTCTCCGGCGTCGCCAGCATGGGCCTGGAGATCGTGGCGGGGCGGTTGCTGGCGCCGGGCTTCGGCAGCAGCGTCTACGTCTGGGGGAGCATCATCGCCGTCTTCCTCGCGGCCCTTGCGCTGGGCTACTGGATCGCCGGCAAGACGGCCGCGGCCCGGGCGTCCCGCGCCGGACTCGCCCTGGCGCTGGTCGGCGCGGCGGCCTACGTCGCCTTCGTGATGGTCTTCGGCGAGACCCTGGTCGCGATGACCGAGGACCTGCCGATCTGGCGGCGCTTTCGCCCCCTCGTGCCCGTGACGCTGCTGTTCGGCCCGCCGACGGTGCTGCTCGGCTTCGTCAGCCCGTACGGCGCGGAACTGATCGACGCCCGCTCGACCGGCGACGCCTCCGGACAGGTCTACGCTCTCGGCACCGGGGGGAGCATCGTCGGGGCCTTCGCGACGACGTTCGTCCTCGTGCCCGAGTTCGGGGTCCTCGGCATGGAGGCCCTCTACGGGGGTCTCCTGGTCCTCGCGGCGGTCGTCGTCGCGCCGCGGTCGACCCGCCGCCCACAGCTCGCCGCCGTCGTCGTGGGTGTCGCCATCGTCCTCGCCGTCCTCCTCGGCGGCGTGGTCCCCCTCCAGGGTAGCGGGACGACGGTCGCCCAGACGCAGACCGAGTACCAGGAACTCCGGGTGGCCGATGACGGCGACGTCCGGACGCTCTGGCTCGACGGCGTCCGCCACAGCGCGATGTTCCTCGACGACCCCGACCGGTACGTCTTCGAGTACACCCGGTATTTCCACCTGCCCTACCTCTTCCAGGACGACGTTGACCGGGTACTGTTCGTCGGCGGCGGGGGCTTTTCCGGACCCAAGCGGTTCCTCGCGGAGTACCCGAACGTGACCGTCGACGTCGTCGAACTCGACCCGACGGTGGTCGACACCGCCCGCCGGCACTTCGACGTGCCCGAGACCGACCGCCTCGACGTCCACGTCGGGGACGGGCGCGTCTTCCTCGCCGACACCACCCACACGTACGACGTGATCGTCCTCGACGCCTACCGCGCGGACCGCGTGCCGTACCACCTCACGACCGTCGAGTTCATGCGGCTGGTGCGGTCGAAACTCGACGCCGACGGCACCCTCGTCGCCAACGTCATCTCCGCCCCGTCGGGCCAGAGCGGGGCCTTCTACCGCGCCCAGTACCGGACGATGGAGGTGGCGTTCCCCCGGGTGTACAGCTTCCCCACCTCCGAGGCCTCGTCGGTCCAGAACATCATGCTCGTCGCGACGAACGCCGACGAGCGCGTCACCCGGGCGGAACTGCGCCGTCGCAACCGCCAGCGGGACGTGGGCGTCGCCCTCGCCGAGGCCGTCTCGCACTACCGCGCCAGCGTCGAGACGCCCGACGCCCCCGTCCTTCGGGACGGCCACGCGCCGGTCGACAGCCTCCTGGCCGAGCAACTCGGCCGCCGGTACATCATCGAGCGCACGGTCGGGAATCAGACGACGGCCGCGGCGGACTAGCGCGCTCGTCGCCGGTCGTCGATCGCAACCAACCTGTCGGTACCCCGACCGGAACTGTTTTACAGGCAGCACGAATCGGCCACCTACATGGTCGCGCCGTTCAGCGATTTCGTCGTTCCCTCGACGCTGTACCTGGCGGTGCTTCTGGCCTCGACGGCCATCCTCGTCGCCCTCCTCTGGACCATCCGGCCGCCGCTCGGCCAGCGGACGGTCCTCGCGATGGTCCCCTGGGTCGTGACGGGGGCGGCGCTGCACGTTTTCTACCAGATCGGGGTGGCCGTGGGCCAATCGATCTACCCGGCCTGGGCGGAACCGCTGTTCGCCGCGCCCGCGGTCTACCTCACGACGTTCATCGCGATGGGGACGGTCTGGCTGCTCGCGGGCGTGATCGGGACCGCCTCGTCGGCGGCGTCGAAATCGCGCGTGGCTACCTATCTCGGGGGCATCGGGTTCGGCGTGATGCTCCCGCTGCTCGTCCTGCTCGGCTGGCAGGGGCTGGACCCGGCGACCGGCAGGCTCCGGCTCACGCTGCCGTTCCTCGGCCTCGTCCTCTCGATGGTCGTGACATTCGTCGTGTATGTGCTGCTCGGCGCGTGGCGGACCTACATCATCGCGGAGGCGCGCCACGTCGGGTGGCTCGTCCTCTTCTCGCACGTCTTCGACGGCATCACGACGGCCATCGGCGTCGACCTGCTCGGGGCGACGGAGCGGTCGTTCCTCCCGCGGGCGATCATGGACGTCGCCGCGGACCTGCCGACGGCCGAGACCCTCGGTACGGGCTGGCTGTTCGTCGTGGTCAAGGTGCTCGTGGCGGTCCTGGTCGTCGTCCTGTTCGCCGACTACGTCAGCGACGAACCTGAGCGGGGGAATCTGCTGTTCGCCGCGATCGCCTTCGTCGGCCTGGGCCCGGCGCTGAACAACTTCCTCCTGTTCCTGATCGGGATCTGAGCGGTGACGCACGCCGCCGCTCGTTCGTCCCGGACCCGCGTACCACCCGCCGTTTTGTAGCCGGCCGTCGAAGCCCCGTCCATGCCCAAGCAGCCACACCTCCTCGTCGAGTCCGGCGACCTCGCGGACGTCGCGCTCCTGCCCGGCGACCCGGACCGCGTCGACCGCATCGCGAGCCACTGTACGGACACCGAGGTCGTCACGCACAACCGCGAGTACCGCGTCGTCAACGCGACCTACGAGGGCCGGGACCTGACCATCTGTTCGACGGGCATCGGCTGTCCGTCCGCGGCGGTCGCCGTCGAGGAACTCGCCGCCGTCGGCGTCGACACCCTGCTGCGCGTCGGGACGACCGGTGCGCTCCAGCGCGGCATCGAGATCGGCGACATGGTCGTCGCCACCGCGGCCGCGAAGGACGAGGGCACGACCCGGCGCTACGAGGCCGACACCGTCCCGGCCGCGGCCACCCACGAGGTCGTCGCCGAACTCCTGGCGGCCGCGGAGTCCCGCGACGAGGACGTCTCGGTGGGCCCCATGGCGACGGACGACGCGTTCTACGCCGAGACCGACGACTACGTCCGGGACTGGGAGGCCGCCGGACTCCTGGCCGTCGAGATGGAGGCCGCCGCCATCTTCTCGCTCGCGCGGCGCAAGGGCCTGCGCGCCGGGGCGATCTGTACGGTGGACGGCAACCTCGTCGAGGGGACCCAGAAGGGCGAGACCGAGGCCGACGAACTCCCGCCGAAGGCCCGGAACAACGTCGAGCGGGCCATCGGCATCGCACTCGACGCGGCGACCGCGCTGTAGGCGACCGGGGATTCTTCGCGACCGCGGGACGGCCACGTCCCGACAACGACGTGCTTAAATGGAGCGGCCGGGTCGGTTCTGACAGACACTTCTCAGGGTGAGAGCGATGGCAGACTCAGACGCGGACACGACCGACGCACCCTCGCTACGGACGCCGATCGTCGCGGTGCTGGGCCACGTCGACCACGGCAAGACCAGCCTGCTCGACAAGATTCGCGGCTCCGCCGTCAGCGAGGGCGAGGCCGGCGCGATCACCCAGCACATCGGCTCGACGGCGGTGCCCCTGGACGTCATCTCGAACATCGCTGGCGACCTCGTCGACCCCGACGACTTCGACCTGCCCGGCCTCCTGTTCATCGACACGCCCGGCCACCACTCGTTCTCGACGCTGCGCTCGCGGGGCGGCGCGCTCGCGGACATCGCCATCCTGGTCGTCGACGTCAACGACGGCTTCCAGCCCCAGACCGAGGAGGCCGTGGACATCCTCCTGCGGACCGAGACGCCCTTCGTCGTCGCCGCGAACAAGATCGACACCGTCCCGGGCTGGAACCCCGAGCCGGACCGGCCCTCGAAACTCGCCATCGAGTCCCAGACCGACCGCGTCCAGTCGGACGCCAACGAACGCCTCTACGAGATCATCGGGGAACTCTCCTCGGCAGACTTCTCGGCGGACATGTACTGGCGCGTGCAGGACTTCGCCAACAACGTCGGCGTCGTGCCCGTCTCCGCGGAGACCGGCGAGGGCGTCCCCGACCTCCTGACGGTCCTCATGGGCCTCTCCCAGCGGTACATGCGCGACGAGATGGCCATCGACGTCGACGGGCCCGGGGCCGGGACGGTCCTGGAGGTCACGGAGACCCAGGGCTTCGGGACGACCGTCGACGCCGTGGTCTACGACGGGACGATCCGGGCCGACGACACCATCGTCGTCGGTGGGGTGAACGAGCCGATCGTCACGGACGTCCGCGCGCTGCTGAAACCGAAACCGCTCGCGGAGATCCGCACGGAGCGGGAGTTCGAGCAGGTCGACGCGGTGGTCGCCGCCGACGGCGTCCGCATCGCGGCGCCCGACCTCGACGACGCGATGGCCGGCGCGCCGATCCGCGTCGTCCGCGATCGGCCCGTCGAGGATGTCGTCGCCGACGTCGAGGCCGAACTCGCGGAGGTCACCGTCCCGACCGAGGAGGAGGGCCTCACGGTCAAGGCCGACACGCTCGGGAGTCTGGAGGCGCTCGCGAGTTCGCTGTCGGAGGCGGACATCCCGGTGATGCACGCCGAGGTCGGCGACGTCGCGCCGCGGGACGTCCGGATGGCCGAGACCGCCAGCGAGCCGACCAACCGCGCCATCCTCGCGTTCAACGTCGACGTGCTCGACGACGCCCGCGACCTCGCAGACCAGCAGGACGTCCGGCTCTTCGAGCACGACGTGATCTACCGCCTGATCGAGGGCTACGAGGACCACGTCGCCGAGATCGAGGAGGCCCAGCAGGAACAGGTCCTAGAGAACATCACCCGACCCGCCCAGTTCCAGATCCTCGACGACCACACGTTCCGCCAGTCCGACCCCGCCGTCGTCGGCGTCGAGGTCACCGGTGGGCGACTCCGTCGCAACTCCCACGTCGTGAAATTCAACGGCGCGGAACCCGACCGCGTCGGCCTGCTGAAGACCATCCAGGACGAGGGCGAGGACGTCGACGAGGCAAACCGCGGCGACCGCGTGGCCGTCTCCATCGAGGGCCCGACCGTCGGCCGCGGGATCAAGGAGGGCGACGAACTCTGGACGGAAATCCCGGAGAAACACGCGAAGATTCTGGAGCAGGAACTCCTCGAGGACATCACCGGCGACGAGCGCGAGGTGCTGAACCGGTACCTGGAGAAACGCCGCAACCGCGATCCGTTCTGGGGCAAGTAGGACCACGTCGCACGGAACGCTGGCCACTTCGCGACGGCAACTCCGGCGCACGGCAGCCCGCCGTCACCATGCCCTGACCCGGGAGCGCCGAGTTCGCCACGCCGGTGTAATAACATTTAATTAGGGCAGGCGCGTCACGCCGACCGTGACCGACCGCCACGAGGGACTCACGCGCCACGACCTGCTCCTCGCGGTCATCGGCGCCCCGCTGGCGATCGCGGCGATGGCCGCCGCGGCGTCGCCGGTGTCGCTTGCGGCCGCGATGCTGGCGGGGAGCCTCCCGGCCGGCGGTGGCCTCGGCTACGCACTGTTCTGTCGCCCGCCAGCAGGCGCTGGCGAATGAAAGAGGGTCCGTCCGGAGTCGCTACCGGGCCGTTCGCGGTTCGTCGTCGGGGTAGGCCTGTTTGACCTGGAGGGCGGCACTGGCCGCGAGGCCGGTCGCGATGTCGTCGCGCTCCTGGTCGTCGATGGCCGATCCGGACTCGCCGGGCGCGTAGCCGGCGCTGACGATCGAGCCGATCGGTGGCTGGACGGCGACCATCGCGCGGGGCCCGTTCGAACTCTTGCTGATCTCGGAGCCGACGACGAACTCGGCGGGGAGGAGTTCGCGCGTGCGGGCGGCCACGCTCGCGAGGTCGCGCCGGAGGCGCTTGCGCTCGTCTGCCGACAGCTCTGGCGGATCACCGCTGCCGTCGACCGTCACGTTGCCATACATTGCGGGGTCTCTGCACTCGCTAGGGGTGGTAGTACTAAAAACCCGGCGCCTGCGTGTGCGACCCTCAAACGATCGGCTCGCTCTCGCCGTAGATCGCGAGGATGACGGCCGTGGTGTGGGCGTCCGCGGACGGCTCGACGTGGCGCACGAGGACGTCGCTGTCGGCCACCGCCCAGTCGCGGAGGGTGACGCCGTGTTCCAGTCCCGCTCGCACCTCCTCGCGGACGGCGTCGGTGTCGGTCCCCGTTGCCTCGTAGAAAATCCCCGGGCCGTCGGCGCTGCGGGCCCACCCCAGGCCGGCGACGCCGGGTTCGTCGTCGCCGGGAGCCCGGTCGGCACGGCTCTGGACGACCGTGAGCCGGTCGCCGGCGGGTCCCAGGTCCGGAGCGGTCCCGGCGACAGCCAGGTCGGCGCCGGCGGGGATGACCGACGAGACTGTCACGAGGTTGAAGTCGTGGACGTTGGCGTCGGCGAGGGCGGCGTCGTAGGCGGCCATCGCCGTCGGGCCGGTGGCCGTGCCCCACGCGACCCGGATGGTGGTCATGGTCGTTCGGAGTGGGGCCAGGCGATAAGGCGTTTCGTCTCGCCGGCTCGTCGCGATGCGCCGTCCGTGAAAACTCGGTTCGTGGTACCACATGACATAAGCCGGTGCCCCCCGAACGTGGGGCCATGCGCGCCGGGGATCGACCGGAGTTCGACACCGAGGCAGACAAGCAGATCTACAAGTACGTCGAGCGACACGGCACGGCGACCCGCCCGGCGGTCCAGCAGGCCGTGTCGCTGCCCCCGGAGGAGTTCCGCGAGCGCCTGGAGCACCTCACGTCGACGGGCTACCTGGCGGAGGAGGGCGGCTCGCTCCGCCTGGCGCTCGACCTCGGCTCAGTCGAGGAGTTCGAGGGCGCCTCGTTCGAGTACGTCGTCCGGCCGGGCCACTACGGCGACTTCGATGGCCTCGTGGACTGCATCCGCGACGTCACGAGCGAGGAGTCCTACGTCATCGCCGAGTCCGTCGCCGAGGAACTGCTCTACGACGACACCGTGACGCGGCACAACACCGTCGAGTCGCGGATGTTCTTCGTCGCGACCGTCGACCAGGAGATCGTCGGCTGGACCCACCTCGACCTGCCGCAGGTCGAGAAACTGCGGGAGACGGCCGAACAGACCGTCGGCGTCCGGCCCGCCTACCGCGGCGAGGGCGTCGGCAGCGCGCTGCTCCACCGCGGTCTCGACTGGGCCGAGGCCAACGGCTACCGGAAGGTCTACAACTCGATCCCGGCGACCAACGAGATGGCGCTGGACTTCCTCGCGAATCACGGGTGGTCGACCGAGGGCGTCCGCAAGCAACACTACACCCTCGGCGACGAGCGCGTCGACGAGGTGATGATGGCCTACGAGATCGACGGCGTCGGCCGGTAGGCGACCGCGCGCCGGAACCGACGCGGCCGACCCCTCAGGCCAGGAAGACGTGGCGCGGGCGGTCGGCCAGCACGTCCCGGCCCCAGGCGACGGTGTCGGCGAACTCGTCGGAGCGGAAGAAGGCCATCGCGTCCTCCCTGTCGTCCCACTGGCTGGCGATGAACATCTCCGTCTCGTCCTCGACGTTGGCGAGCAGGGACGTCTCCCGGTGGCCGTCCATGTCCGCGAGGAGGCCGCCGACCTCGTCGAAGGTCTCGACGAAGTCCTCGCGGTACTCGGGTTTGACCGTGTAGAACATCCCCATCGTGCCGAACCCCTCGCGCTCGTCGGCCCAGCCGACGATGTCCGGGAGCTCCGAGAGGTAGTCGCTCGCCGTGTCCGCGGCGTCCTCGGTCGCCCAGAGGCTGACGACCGCCGTCGGCCCCTCGCCGAGATCCGCGTAGACCGTCGTCCCCTCGTGGGTGTCGTAGCGGTCGAAGCCCTCGCTCAGGCTCTCGACCTCCTCGACCAGATCCTCGCCGTCGGCTTCCGAGTAGACGACCAGCGCGTAGACGTCCTCGCCGTGGGGCTGGCCGGCGTAGACGTCGAGGTCGGCCAGTTCCTCGCGGATCGATTCTGCGGCTGCTTCGTCGCCCTCGCTTTCGTCTTCGGCATCGCCGTCTGCGTCGGCACCGCCCTCGCCGGCGGGGCCGCGAACGCTCTCGACGACCTCCGGCAGGTCCGTCAGGAAGCCCGCTGCCGTCCCCGCTGCGCGGTCGGTCTCCCAGAGGCTGGCGACCGCCGAGCGCCCGCCCTCGGCACGGACGTGGGTCCCGACGTGGGTGTCGTAGTGGTCGAAGCTCTCCCGGAGGTCGTCGACCTCGCTCGCCAGTTCCTGGGCGTCGGCCTCGGAGTAACAGACCACGGCCACGGCTCCGGCCTCGTAGTCCTCGCCCTCGTGGAGGCCGAGCGTCGTCAGCCGACCCTGCATGGCCTCGGCGTCGATCGCCTCGGTCTCGGACGCACCGGCCTCTGCGGCCGCCGCCGGACCGCTCGGGCGTCCGCCGCCAGTGTCGTCGGAATCGTCGTCTCCGGTGGCGTTCGCCGGCCGGCCGGCCTCCTGGCCGCCGGCGTCCGTTCCCCCGGCGTCCTCGACGCCGAGTGGCTCGCCGGCCAGGAGCGCGGGCAGGTCCGACGGTTCGATCCGTCGCCCGACGTAGAAGGGGCCGAACTCCGCGAACTCGGCGGTCGAGGGATCGAACCGCATCTCGTAGAGGAGGTCCTTCACGTCCGTCAGGTCGTCGGCCCACAGCGTGACGCCCCACTCCCAGTCGTCGAGGCCGATGGAGCCGGTGATCATCTGCGTGACCTTCCCGCCGTAGTCCCGGCCGATCTCGCCGTGGGCGTCCATGTGCTCGGCGCGCTCGTCGAAGGGCAGGTCGTACCAGTTCTGGGACGGGTCGCGGCGCTTGTCCATCGGGTAGAAACAGACGTGCTCCCAGTCGGGGATCGTCGGGTAGAGCCGCGACCGCATGTACTTCGCCAGGCCGGAACTCTCGTCGAGTTCGCCCTCGAAGAACTCCCGGGCGCGCTCGGAGTAGCCGGAGGCCTCCGTCACGGAGACGTAGGAGGTGACCTGGTCGGTGTACCGGGCGAACTCGGTGCGCTCGAAGGCCCGCTCGACGGCGTCGAGGTGCGCCGTCGTCGGCCGGAGGTGGACCACGAGCAGGTCGGCCTTGTGGCCGAGCATCGAGTAGACCGCAGTGGCACCCTCCTCGGCGTCCGCGACGGCGACGCGGTCCTCGAGGTGGGAGACGGCCGCCTCCAGGGCGCGCTCGCGGTCGCGCTCGGGAGCGTCCTCCCAGGCGTCCCAGTCGACGGTGCGGAAGTCGTGCAGGGCGTACCAGCCCTCCTCGGTCGGTGGCGGGTCGCGTCGCTCGGGCATTGACGGCGGTTGGGACCGGGCGGTTAGGAAACTTGCCTTTCGGTCAGCCCGCCAGGCGCGGACCGAACAGGCCCAGGAGGATGCCACCGAGCATCAGCAGGCCGACCGAGACGGTGACCGTCTTGGTCAGGACCCGCTTGCGCGAGACGGGCAGGCGGGCGACGACGGACTCGGTCCCGGCCCGGAGGATGTGCCCGCCGTCGAGCGGGAAGGCCGGGATGAGGTTGAACTGCCCGACGATGACGTTGATCCAGGCGGTCCAGAACAGCACGTTCGCGACCACGAAGATCCCACCGGTGCCGAGGACGGCGAGCGGACCCGTCGCAGTGTAGAAGTTCGCGGCCACGCCGACGAAGCCCGCGAACCCGGTCGAGAACCCGAGGATCCCCAGGAACGGCATGAAGAGGAACAACAGCAGCCGGATGCCGAGACTGCCGGGGACGCCGGTCTCGTGGTCCGCGTCGCCACCGAGCAGTTCGAGGAAGTAGCCCGCGGGGTACGCGTCGACGCCGATTTCGCTGAAGGTGAGCCCCGTCGTCCCGGCCTGGCTGAGCCGGGCGCCGAGCCGCTCGCCCGGACTCCCCCCGTCCGCGCCGAGCGGGACCGCGAAGGTCCGCCGCTCCTGGCCGTCGTAGGCGACGACGTCGACCGTCTCGCCTGCGCCGACCTCGCTGATGGCCGAGGCCAGTTCGCCGCTCGTCACGACGCGCTGGCCGGCGACCGAGGTCACGACGAGCGACTCGCCGGCAGGGGCATTCTCACCTGCCAGCGCGCCACCTTCCGTGACCTGGACGAGCGCGCCAGTCGGGATGGTGACCGGGCCCGCCGACGTCGAGAGGCGGGCGATCGGGCGGTCACGGACCGCCTCCCGTAAGCTCTCGGCCGTGTGGACGGCGGTCCCGTTGACGGCGGTCACCGTGGTGTTGATGTCGATGGGCGACCCGGCGGGTGCGCCGCTCACGACGAGCCGCCGTTCGAGACTCACCTCGCGTCCGTCCTTGAGACCGACGGAGAGATTCCGGGCGTCGGTTTCCGAGAGCGCCGGGTCCCAGTCCTCGGGCCCGTCGATGGCGGTCCCGCCGACCGACGTGATGACGTCGCCCGTCTCGATGCCGGCCTGGTCGGCGGGTCCGCCCGCCATCGTCCCGCCGACGGGGTAGCCGTCCGCGACGGCGACCGAACCGGCGACGGGGCCGAACAGGAGCAGGATCGCCAGGGCGCCGATGGCGAAGTTGTTGGTGACGCCCGCGGTGAACATTCGGACCTGCGCCCCGCGGTCCGCCTCAGCGCGGCTCTCCTCGTCGGGTTCGACGAAGGCGCCGACGGGGATCACCGTCAGGAAGGCCAGCCCCATCGATTCGATGTCGATGTCCTCGACGCGACAGAGCAGGCCGTGACCCCCCTCGTGGACGATCAGCCCGACGGCCAGGCCGACGACCACGTAGGGCGTCACGGAGAGCGGGATGAACTCGTTGACGCCCGGAATCACGAGGACGTTGCGCGGCTGGTTCGCCGCGGTCGGTTCGGCTTCCAGGCTCGCCAGCCCAGAGAAGAGGATCAGCAGGAACGACATGGCCATGACGACGAGGCCGACGCCGACGCCGACGTTCGCGTAGGCCCGCCAGAATCGTTTGGGGCTGGCGAGGCGGTTCAGGAACTCTCGTCCCCGTTTCGTGTGCAGCGTCGTGATCGGTCCGGAGACGCGAATCGAGTCCGGCAGCAGGCCCCTGGCCTTGAGTCCCATCGCGACGACCGTGTAGACGAGGAGACCGACGAGCACCCACGTCAGGGGCTGGACCATTATCCCGACGGAGGCCGCTGACCCGGAAATGGGTTTGGATACGTCGCGGATGCTGCCGGTGGATCGTCGGTCACAGCGGGCTGGCTACCGCTCGCGACGGAGCCGCGCGACGACGAAGTCCCGGTCGAGCTTGCCGAGGAACGTCCCCAGCTGTGGCCCCTCGTCGTCGTCGAAGAAGAGGCGGTAGCCCGTGGCGAAGAAGTCGCCGACCGGCACGTCGTGGCGCTTTGCCACTTCGTAGATCTCGCCCTGGATGGCCTCACCGTCCGGCGGCTCGTCTGCGTCCTCGCCGGCGACGAAGGCGGCGAGCTCGTCCAGCGCGGCCGCGGTGTCGGCGTCGAGGTCGAGGGCTGGCTGCTCGGCGCGCTGGAGTTCGTAGTTGAACTCGTTGTCGGTCCGGCGGGCCCACCGACCGGCCCGCTCGACGCGGGCGAGTGCCTCCTCGACGGCCCACGGCGGGGCGTCCTCGGGGACGTGGCCCTCCTTCCGGGCGATCTCCTCGCGCAGGGCCGGGTCGTCGGTCATGCCGAGGACGGCCGCGAAGGTGTAGGGGATCCGGACGCGCTCTGGCCGAACCTCGTCGACAAGCATGGGGTAGACGCGCTCGGCGAACGCCCGCTCGTCGTCGCCGGCGGTGCCGTCGTCGGCGGTGCCGAGCGCGACGCGTTCCAGGCGATCGAACTCGTCGACGAGCCGGTCGATGGCCGCGACGCTGAAGTCCCGCTGCTTGAGCGGCTCCTTGGCGAAGAAGTACCGGAGCACTGCCGGCTCGACCAGTTTCAGCAGCTCCGCGACCGTGACGACGTTGCCCGAGGACGACGAGAGGGCCTCGCCCTCCAGGGTGAACCACTCGTAGACCATGGGCACGGGCGGCTCGATCTCGAAGACCTCGCGGGCGATCTCGACGCCGCTGGGCCAGGACCCCTCGGCGTGGTCCTTGCCGAATGGCTCGAAGTCGACGTCGAGGACCTGCCACTGGGCGGGCCATTCGAATCGCCAGGGGAGCTTCCCCTCCCGGAACGTGGCCGTCCCCTCGTGGCCACAGCCCTCGATGGTGTCGCCGTCGGCCTCGCTGTCGGTGCAGACGTAGTCGACGGTCTCCGCCGCGAGGTCGACGCCGGTGATCGTCTCCGTCAGGCGGCCACACTCCCCGCAGACGGCGAAGAAGGGAACGTAGTCGTCGTCGACCTTGTCCTGGTAGTGGGCGAGAACCTCGCGGGCGCGATCCGCCCTCGTCAGGACGGTGCGGACGGCGTCGTCGAAGTCGCCCGACTCGTACAGGTCGGTGTTCGAGACGACGTCGAGGTCGACCCCGAGGTCGGCCGCCGCGTCGGCCAGCAGCGTCGTGAAGTGGGCGCCGTAGGACTCACAGCAGCCGAAGGGGTCGGGGACGTCGGTGTAGGGCTTCCCGAGGTTGCGCCCGAGCGCGCCGGCGTCGACCTCGCCCAGGCCGACGATGTCCGCGTCGAGGTCGGCCAGCTGCCGGGGGACCGCGCGGAGCCGGTCGCGGTCGTCGGCGGTGAAGACCTGCCGGACTGCGTACCCGCGATCACGGATGGCCTCGGCGACGTAGTGACACCGGAGGATCTCGTTCGCGTGCCCGAGGTGGGGGACGCCGGACGGCGAGACGCCGCCCTTGACGACGACGGGTTCGTCGGGGTCGCGCGCGTCGACGACGGCCGCGGCGGCGTCGGCCCAGAAGGCGTGGTCTGGACTGCTCGCTACCTCGTAGGGATCGGGGAGGTCGTCGGCTACCATGACCTCAGTCACCGGCCGGGACGATCTCGGTCCCCTCGTGTTCGCCCTCGACTGCGCGTGCGACCCGTTCTGGCTCGGTCCCGTCGAGGACGATCGTGCGGAGCCCGGACCGCTGGATCAGTTTCGCCGCAAGCAGGTCGACGGGGGCGTTGCTCCCGGCGTTCATCTCCAGGTCGGCCACGACGTCGACGAGTTCGCCGGCCGTCAGCGAGTCGAACCGCGTCGCGCCGTCCTCGACGTTCGGGTCCGCGTCGTAGACGCCGTCGACGCTCGTCGCGTAGACCAGCAGGTCGGCGTCGACGTACTCCGCGAAGGCGGCGCTGACGGCGTCGGTCGTCTGGCCGGCGACGGTCCCACCGAGTACCGGCACGTCCCCGCGGCGCATCGCCTCGTGACCGGACTCGTAGCTCTTCGAGGGGACCGACTCCGACCGGTCGTCCAGCGCCGCGATCAGCAGTCGAGCGTTCAACCGCGTGACGGCGATGCCGAGCTGGTCGAGTTCGATCTCGTTGGCGCCGAGGTCGCGGGCGGTCGTGATGTAGTCGCGAGCGACGGTCCCGCCACCGACCACGACCCCCACGGTGTGACCAGCCCGCTCCAGTTGTCCGACCACGTCCGCGAACGCGTCGACCCGCGCCGGGTCGAGGTCCGGCGCGAGGACGCTTCCGCCGATAGAAACGACGACCTTCATTTGGTCGGTGTAACCCCAACGCCGACATAAGGGTTGTCACAGGCGAGCGTCCCCGGAGCCACCGCCGGCCCGGTTTCGCCCCCTGGACCGCCGTCAGACGCCCGTCCGCCCGTCGCGTGACGGTTGCGATTTCCCGGCAACACGGTCCGCATTTTTGGCGGAACTGGTCGCTATCGCCGGACGAATCTGGGCACGTTTTCGGTGTACCTGACACCGCACATTTGCGGCCTCAGCAGAGTCGATAAAACGTCTAAAGAAATCTCGAACCGTCGTAAAAGGTGCAAAATATCCCGATTCGCGCTGAAAGCGATCGAAGCAACGCAAAGGTTCACCCCTTTATATACTCCTCCGGGGGGAAGGAAGAAGCGAGGCAACACATGAGCGCCACCACACAGCCCTCCGGTGACGACCGCTCGAAGGAAGAACGCCTGCAGGCCTTCCTCACGCGGAAGGCCCAGGACGGCGAGATGTACTTCAAGAGCAAGTTCATCGCGGACGAGGTCGGCCTCTCGCCCAAGGAGATCGGGGCCCTCATGGTCAAACTGAAGGAGTCCGCCACGGACATCGAGGTCGAGAAGTGGTCGTACACGAGCGCGACCACCTGGCGCGTCGAATCCGCCTGACTGAGTCCCCTCACGCTCCCCTGCGGGTCCGTCCGTCCGGACGACCCGACCCCCTTTTTGGTTCCCACCGGCCCGGCCATCCTGGCTCGGCCGGTTCGTCTCCAGCCGACGAGCGACGCGGCTGTCGACCGGTCGCCGTCCCTGCATTTAAACGAGAGCGAGTCCTACCTGACCCCAATGGGCGGCAGCGACGAGCCTGTAGACCGGCCGGACCCGCGGGACCTCTCGGCCGTGTTCGACGTGAGCGAGGTCCGCACCGACGGCGACACCGTCCTCTACGTCGGCCGGCCACGCGCCGACCGGGAGACCCTGGAGCGACGCCTCTGGCCGCTGTTCAGCCAGCGGGGGTTCGAGTTCACGCTCGAGCGACGGACCAGTCTGGCCGACGGCCTTCCGCTCGGTCCCGACGAGTTCGTGCTGGTCGCGGAACCGCAGTCGACCGGCACGGCGGGCGTCCCCTGGCGGAACGTCGTCCTCTTCGTCGCGACCGTGCTGTCGACGCTGTTCGCGGGCGCGTTCTTCTGGTATCGCGTCCCGGTCTTCGAGGATCCGCTGGGGATGCTCGTCGCCTGGCCGTTCACGCTTGCGATCATGGGCGTCCTGGGGATTCACGAACTCGGCCACTGGGTGCTCTCGCGCTACCACGACGTGGACGCCTCGCTACCCTACTTCATCCCGATCCCGACCTACATCGGCACGATGGGGGCGGTCATCCGCATGCGGGGACGCATTCCGGACCGGAAGGCGCTGTTCGACATCGGCGCCGCCGGGCCCCTGGCCGGCCTCGTCGCGACGGTCGTCGTCACCGCCATCGGCCTCCAGCTCGACCCGCTTCCCCAGCAGGTCGCGGGGGCCGCGAGCGCCGGCGGGGAGGGTGCCCGCATCGTCTTCAACAACCCGCCGTTGCTGGAGCTCATCGCGCACCTGACGGGAACCGCGGCGCGGCTCGACTCCGGGACGGTCCACCCCGTGGTGTTCGCGGGCTGGGTCGGTATGTTCGTCACCGTCCTGAACCTCCTGCCGGTGGGTCAGCTCGACGGCGGGCACATCCTCCGGGCACTCCTCGGGAAGCGCCAGGCGACCGTCGCCGCGGCCGTCCCCGGCGCGCTGTTCGCGCTCGCCGCCTACCTGCTGTTCGCCCGCGACGGCTTCGACTCCGTGGGCATCTGGGCGATGTGGGGCGTTTTCGCCACGGTGCTGGCCGTCGCCGGCCCGGCGACGCCCGTCCGCGACGAGCCACTCGGTCGCGGCCGCCTCGCGCTGGGAATCCTCACGTTCGTCCTCGGGGCGCTGTGTTTCTGGCCGATCCCCGTCGAAGTCGTCACGGCCTGATCAGCCGTGGTCGTACCCGCGGTCGGGGAGCTCATCGCCGTCGAGCGTCACGCCCGTCTCGGTCGCGGTCCCGATCCGGGTGAGTCTCGTCGGGATCGCGTCACGGGCCGTCGCGACCGCGTCCGGGGGGAGGGTACAGACCAGCTCGAAGTCCTCGCCGACGGTGGTGCCGAGTGCCAGGGCTTCGTCCTCGGTCGCTGCGACCTCGTGGACGGCCTCGTCGATCGGTAGCGGTGTCTCGACGGCGAACCCACAGCCGCTGGCGGCCGCGAGCTGGTGGAGCGACCGCGCGAGGCCGTCGCTGGAGTCGATCATGGCCGTCGCGTGCGCCGCCAGCGCCCGCCCGGCCGCGACGCGCGGGGTGAACCGAAACAGGTCGTTTGCCCGCTCCGTTTCGCCGGCCTCGAACAGCCGGAGGGCCGCCGCGGTCCGCCCGAGTGTGCCCGTGACGCAGACCGCGTCGCCCGGCCGCGCGCCGGCCCGCGTGACCGGGTCGTCGGTGCGTCCGACGACTGCCGTCGCGACGGTGAACTCGTCGTGGTGATCCAGGTCCCCGCCCACGTACTCGGCGTCGACCGCCTGGCAGACCTTCCGGGCCCCCTCGACGAATGCCTCGATCTCGTCCGCGTCGAAGGTCGGCGCGCCGTAGGCCGCGACGGCGGCGACGGCCTCGCCGCCCATGGCCGCGACGTCCGAGAGCGAGGCGCCCACCGCTCGCCACCCGGCGGTCCGGCGCGTCGTGCCGTCGGGGAAGTCGGTCCGCTCGTGGAGCATGTCCGTCGTCAACACGAGGCCGTCGACGACGGCGGCGTCGTCCCCGGCGCCGGGCAGCGCGTCGCCGAGCCGGGCGAGAGCGGTCCGCTCGTCCATGGCACGGCTTCGGGCCCCGCCGTAAAAACGTCGGCCTTCCGGAGGCTTCAAGCACGGGACGGTATTCGCCACCACCATGAACGCCGACCGGCTCACGACGATCGTCGGCTTCGCCGCGGCGATTCTCGTGATGCTGGTCATCGTCTGGTTCATCGGCGTCGACGACGTGCTCGCCGCCCTGGGCCGGGCCAGGCCGGACATCCTGGTCTTCGTCGTCTTCGCGGCTGCCGTCTGGCTCTCGGCGTGGGGGCTCTCGCTGTGGACCGTCCTCAGGGCCGTCGGCGCGCCCGTCGCGCCCCACCGGGCCATCTTCACCTTCACCGCCGCCGTCTTCTCGAACAACGTCACGCCCTTCGGCCAGGCCGGGGGCGAACCCGTCAGCGCCCTCCTGATCGCCTCCACCTCGGACTCCGACTACGAGACGGGCCTGGCTGCCATCGCCAGCGTGGACACGCTCCACTTCGTCCCCTCGATCGGCCTCGCGACGGTCGGGTTCGGCGTGCTCGTCCTCACGGCCGTCGACCTGACGCGAAACGTCCTCGTCGCGGTCGCCGCGGTCGTGGGCCTGGCACTGATCGTCCCGCTGGCGGCGTATCTCGGCTGGCGGAACCGAACACGGATCGAGCGTGGCGTCCTCAGCGTGCTCGGCCCCCTCTCGAGAACGATCGGCCGCGTGGTGCCGCGCCTGGCCCCGCCGGATCCCGAGGCGATCGAACGCCGGATCGAGGGCTTTTTCGCCACGGTCGACCGGGTCGCACGCGATCGTCGGGCGCTCCTGACGGCCATGACCTTCTCGACCGTCGGGTGGCTCGCGCTGTCGGCGGCGCTGTGGCTCTCGCTGTACTCCCTGGGCATGTCGGTGCCCTTCGCGGCGGCGCTGTTCGTCGTCCCCGTCGGTTCCATCGCCGGCGTGACGCCACTCCCCGGCGGTCTCGGCGGCCTCGACGCTGCGTTCATCGCCCTGCTGGTCCCGACGGCCGAGGTGTCTGCGAGTGTCGCGACGGCGGCCGTCCTGATCCACCGCACCGGGACCTACTGGCTCCCGACGCTGTTCGGCGGCGGCGCCGCGGCCGTGATCGGGGCCGAGCATCGGCGGCGCTAAACGACGGCCTTAACTGACGGCACCGGGAACGGAGTGTCAATGACGACGCTCTACGACGTGCCCGCCGAGGACCTCATCGAGGCGGTCGCGGAGACGCTGTCCGAGGAATCGGCGGTCGAGCAACCCGACTGGGCGGTCGTGACCAAGACCGGCCACGACCGCGAACTGCCGCCCGAACAGGACGACTTCTGGCAGCGCCGCGCCGCCAGCCTCCTCCGGAAGGTCGCCGTCAACGGCCCCGTCGGCGTCGGCAGCCTCCGCACCGAGTACGGCGGCGCGACCCAGGGCTCGACGCGCTACCGCGTCCGCCCCCGCACCAGCGCCGACGGCTCCGGGAACATCATCCGGACGATCCTCCAGCAACTCGAGGCGGCCGGCTACGTCGACACCGCCGAGGGCGAGGGCCGCGTCATCACGAGCGAGGGCCACTCGCTGCTGGACGAGACGGCAGAGGCCGTCCTCGAGGACCTCGACGAGCCGGCGCTCGAACGGTACGCCTGAGTTCGTCTCTTTTCTCCCGGTCCCCGCCTACACCGCGAGTTCCACGTCCGCCAGCGCCGCATCGTCCTCGGCGTAGCTCCGCGCCAGGAACCCGACGATGTTCTCGCTCTCGGCCATCGTCACCCCGAACTCGTCGTCGACGAGCACCGGGACGCCCCGCTGGCCCGAGACGCGCTTGACCTCGTTCCGGTCCGAATGCATCGCCTCGACCCAGACGCTCTCGTAGTCGAGGTCCAGCGCGTCGAGGGCGTCTGCCGCGTAGACGCAAAACGGACACCCGTCCAGCCGATAGAGTGTCAGCGACACGCATACCTATCCGACACGCTGGCTAATGAGCGTTTCGTGGATCGGTGAGTCGCGGACTCCGCCGGCGGTGCGCGGCCGACGGCCCCGGGTTGTGATGGTACGGGTGAAATAGGGGATTTAACACTTTAAAATGGTAACGCATACCATGGACGGCGTATTGAACGAGGTCACCGGGACGATTCACCGGAGCGAGCCAGGGACCGCGGAGCCACGAGCCACCTGCGGGGTCACGTATCACCTCGACGTGGGCCGACTCAGCGAAATGTCCGTGGAACGGGCGACGGCGGACCACGACGCTCGCAAGTGCGGCCGGTGCTTCGAGGACGGGCACGGCTACTGACCGGGCGCAGTCCGTCACCTGGTCCGTAATGATTTTCCCGCCGACTGGCCAATAGCGGGGTATGAGTGGCGACCCCAACGAGGAGGAACTCCAGAAACTCCGCGAGGAGAAGATGGAGCAACTCAAAGAGGAGCAGGGCGGCGCGGACGAGGAGGCCATGGAGGCCCAGCGCCAGCAGGCCGAGGCCCAGAAGAAGGCCGTCCTCCGCCAGCACCTGACCGACGACGCCAGAAAGCGCCTGAACACGGTCAAGATGTCAAAGCCCGAGGTCGGCGAGAAGGTCGAGCAACAGCTCGTCGCCCTCGCCCAGAGCGGCCGCGTCCAGGGCAAGATCGACGACGAGAAGATGAAACAGCTCCTCTCTGAGCTGACCCCGGACTCGAAGAGCTTCGACATCCGGCGCCGGTAGATGGACGTCGGGGTCCTGTTCAGCGGCGGGGCCGACTCGGCGCTGGCCGCGCTCCTGCTGGAACCCCACGCCGACGTGCGGCTGGTTTCCTGTTCCTTCGGCGTCACCGACGACGCCGAACACGCACGCGAGGCAGCGACAGCCCTCGGACTGCCCATCGACCGCGTGCCCCTCGATGCCGGCGTCCTCGATTCGGCCGTCGAAACGGCCGTCGACGACGGGTTCCCCCGCAACGCCATCCAGTCGGTCCACGAGCACGCCCTCGACCGCGTGGCCGCCACGGGCGACTACCCCTTCGTCGCCGACGGCACTCGGCGGGACGACCGAACGCCGACGGTGCCCCGGTCGGTCGCCCAGCGCGTCGAGGACCGCCACGGCGTCGGCCACCTGGCACCCCTCGCCGGCATCGGCCACGCTGCAGTGGATGCGCTTCGAGAGGAACTACTGGAAGTCGAGACGGGACCGAGCGAGGACCTGCCGACCGGCGACTACGAGGGGGAACTCCGGGCGGCGATTGCAGATGAGTACGGCGAGGAGCGCGTCGGGGAGTTGTTCCCCGAACACGTCCAGTCGCGCGTGACCGGGCGGCGCGAATTTTGACGCAATCTCACAGAATTTGCGTTCGTTCGCTTCCGACGTGCTCAAAGTAGTTGTTCGAATGCGTGCCGCAATTGCCGAGTATCGCGTCTCCGTGATTCCGAGCCGCTAGCAACGAACGTTCGAAAGCCCCGCGACGCTCCGGTCGGTACGACCGCTCTGCGCTCCTCGCTCAGTCGTCTCTTTCGCTGCGGTGCTTGAGGGTCGTGCCGTCCCGGAGCGTCACGCCCCTTTCAGTCCCGCCCGACACCGCACCGCCCTGCCCTTCCCCAGGTCGCGAGCCCTCGCCCACGAGGGGCTCGGACTCGCTCCCGGCCGATCGCCTGGCGCACGCTCGCGGAGCGCGCCGAGCAGCGGCGAGGCGCGCGGAGCGGGCACCGTGCGAGGGATGAGCAGCGCAGGAAGGCCGACGGCCGACCGAGCAGCGCAGTCGGCTGGGGAGGTGTGTGGTGTGGCCGTGCAGTACCGGGTGGATTGAAAGGGGCGCCGGTCTCGCCGACGGCGCGGCGGTCAAGCACCGCAGCGAACGCAGTGAGCGAGGAGCGCAGCCGTCGCACCGAGGTGAGACCGGCGGGGCTTTCGGGCTCGTGACACCTCCGGTCACGGGTGTCACTTGATGCAATACCCAGTAATTGAGTCACGCACGACAGTGTCCGTTCGAATGGGACGATGGACCGCCGAACCCTTCCTCGTCGAGTCTCGCTGCTCGCGGGTCGCTTGCGCTCCCCGCTCGCATTTCCGAGACTCTCACTTCGTCCTCTCACGGGCCGCTTCGCGGCCCGTTCGAGTGGTATGAGGGACCTTCGATCCCTCACTAGTCGCGCCTCGCTGCTCGCGGGTCGCTTCGCTCACCGTTCGCATTTCCGAGGCGCTCCCTCCGGTCGCTTGCGCTCTCGCGGCTTCGCCGCTCGAGCCGATGGAGACGCTCGCTCCGCTCGCGTCTCCCGCTCCCCGCTCGCACTATCGAGACTCTCGCTTCGCTCGAGTCTCGCTTCCGAAGAACAGTTTAAAGCGCACCCTCGTCGAACGCCGGAGCATGTACGAGCGCGTGAAGGGCTTTCGCGACTTCTACCCCCCCGAGATGCGGGCGCGGCGGCAGGTCATGGACACCCTCGAAGCCGCCGCCATCCGCCACGGCTTCCGCGAGGTCGGCACCCCCGCCGTCGAGTCCGTCGACATGTACGTCGACAAGAGCGGCGAGGAAATCGTCGAGGAACTCTACGCCTTCGAGGACCGCGGCGGCCGCGACGTCGCGCTCACCCCCGAACTCACGCCGACCGTCGCCCGGATGGTCGTCGCCAAGCAGCAAGAACTGTCCAAGCCCATCAAGTGGGTCTCGACGCGCCCCTTCTGGCGCTACGAGGAACCACAGCAGGGCCGCTTCCGGGAGTTCTACCAGACCAACGTCGACTGCTTCGGGAGTTCGGACCCCGCCGCGGACGCCGAGGTCCTCGCCGTCGCCGCCGAGTCGCTGACGGACCTCGGACTCACCGGCGAGGACTTCGACTTCCGGGTCTCCCACCGCGACATCCTCGGCGGTCTCCTCGAATCCATGGACGCCGACGTCGACGTCCCCGCCGCCATCCGCGCCGTCGACAAGCGTGCCAAGGTCGAGCCCGACGAGTACGACCGACTCCTGCGCGACGCGGGCCTCTCCGGCGCCCAGATCTCCGACTTCGACGACCTGCTGGACACGCCCGAGGAGAGTCTCGACGAACTCGTCGACTACGCGGAGACGGACCGCGTCGCGGACGCCGTCGAGAACCTCCGGAACGTCCTCGACGCGGCGGCGGACGTGGGCGCGCGGGAGTACTGTACGCTCTCGCTCACCACGGCCCGCGGCCTGGACTACTACACCGGCGTCGTCTTCGAGTGCTTCGACTCGACGGGGGAGGTCTCGCGCTCGGTCTTTGGCGGTGGGCGCTACGACGACCTCATCGAGGGCTTCGGCGGGCAACCGACGCCCGCGGTCGGGTTCGCCCCCGGCCACGCGACGCTGGGCCTGCTCTGCAAGCGCGCGGGCGTCTGGCCCGAGGAGACCATCGAGACCGACTACTACGTCCTCCAGGTGGGCGACACCCGCTCCGTCGCCGCGCGCATCGCGAGCGACCTCCGTGAGCGGGGCCACGTCGTCGAGACCGACGTTTCGGGCCGGAGTTTCGGCGCGCAACTGGACTACGCGGACTCCGTCGGTGCGGAGACGGTCGTCATCGTCGGCGAACAGGACCTCGCGAACGACGAGGTGACGATCAAGGACATGGAGTCGGGCGACCAGGTCCAGGTGCCCGTGGACTCCTTCCCCGGCGACGCCGCGCGGCCGACGTATGACGACCTGGCGTGAGACTGGGGTAATACTTTTCAGGTATTACGCCATATGTAATACTATGAGCCGCGTCACGGAGAAGGGGCAGGTGACCATACCGAAGGAGATACGGGAAGAATTGGGGATTCAACCAGGCGACGAGGTGACCTTCGAGCCGACCGACACGGGCTACGTCGTTCGAAAGGAGGTCGACGAATCACGGTTCGAAAAGTGGCGCGGCGTCGCCGATACCGACAAGACCGTCGCAGACCGGATGAGCGAACTTCGCGGAAATCGAGAGCAGTGATGGCATGAAGACAGTCGTCGACACGAGTGTGGTACTCGCTCTGCTGTACCCTGACGACGTGCACAACGAGCGTGCTGGAGACCTGCTTCACGAGGCCAGCGAGGCGGGTAAAACTGCCCTCAATCCTATCGTGTATAGTGAGTTGGCGGCCGATTCGACCTTCGATTCCCGGGACGAACTCGATTATTTCCTTTCGGACACGGGACTCGTCACGGAACCGGTCACGGCGGCGATGTCGTATCGGGCGGGCGAATCTTTCCGCACCTATCTCGAGCGTCGGGGCGACCACCTGGAGTGCCCCTCCTGTGGCCGAGAGACGGCCTTCGACTGTCCCTCCTGTGGGACAACCATCTCCGCACGACAGCACATCGCGGCGGACTTTCTCATCGGTGCTCACGCGGAAACGGCAGACCGTCTGCTGACCTTCGATGCCGGCTTCTTCAGAGATCACTTCGACGTGTCCGTGCAGACTGTCATGGACTGAGTTCTCGGCTGCGCGGTCTCACGGCATCACCCGGTCCGGAACGACAAATCGAGCGACGGCGCCGAGTGCGTCAAACTCCCGAGCGATATCACGTCGACTCCGGTCGCCGCGTAGTCTGGCACGTCCGCAACGCCGATCCCTCCCGACGCCTCTGCGAGCACGTCGGGATGCTCGGCCCGGAGCGCCTCGACGGCGTCCGCGGTCGTCGCCGGGTCCATGTTGTCCAGCAGGACGACGTCGGCCCCGGCCGCGGCGGCCCGCGGCGCGTCCACCGGTTGCTCCACCTCGACCTCGATCTTCGTCGCGAACGACGCTCGCTCCTGGAAGTGCTCGATGGCGCTTTCCAGCCCCATCTCTGCGACGTGGTTGTCCTTGACCATCACCATGTGCGAGAGGTCGAGGCGGTGGGTGTCGCCACCGCCCGCCGCGACGGCGCGCTTCTCGACGCCCCGGAGGCCCGGCGTCGTCTTGCGCGTCCCGGCGATTCGCACGTCGGGGTCGACCTCGCGGGCGGCGTCGACGGCCCGGCGGGTCTTCGTCGCGATGCCCGAGGCGTGCCCCGCGATATTGACGGCGACGCGCTCGCCCCGGAGGACGGCCTGCGCACTCCCTTCGACTTCGAGCACCGTGTCGCCGACTTCGATACAGTCCCCGGCGTCCACCGTCGCGACAGCGTCCACGCCGAGGTACGAAAAGACCGCGAGTGCGGCCTCCAATCCAGCGACGACGCCGTCCTCCTTCGCGACGAGTCGGCCCGTCGTCGCGCCGGGCACGTCGTTGGTCACGTCGTGGTGGCCGAGATCCTCGGCCAGCCACCGCTCGACCTGGGTGTCGGGGAGCATCAGTCGGCGTCCGCGTCCGCGTCGGCCGTCGCACTCGGCTCCTCGACCAGGTAGTGACAGCCGATGGACTCCTCGTTCTCGCTGGCGGCACGGGCGATCAGCAGCGAGACGACCGACGCCGAGCGCAGTTCGTACAGCGAGCGCGAGGTCCGCGTCCGGGCGTAGGCGTCGACCTCGCCCTTCAGCCGCCGGAGGACGGCCTGGGCGCGCCCGAGGCCCTCGGGCGTGCGCTCGATGCCGACCTGCTCGCCCATCACGCGACGGAGGCGGTGAAACTTCTCGCGGGCGAAGGTGTCCGGCAGGGCCGGGTCCCGATCCAGGAGTTCCGGCGCCTCAATCTGCTCGACCTCGTGGCCCGACGCATCGTCGCCAGCGCGGAGCCCCCAGACCAGCCCCTCCAGGAGTGACGTGCTGGCGAGGCGATTGGCGCCGTGAACCCCCGTCCGGGCGCACTCGCCGACGGCGTAGCAGCGGTCGAGGCTGGTCTTGCCCACGTCGTCCACGGCGACGCCGCCACAGAGGAAGTGCTCTGCCGGCGCGACCGGAATGTGGGGCAGGTCGACGCCGCGCTCCTCGCACTTTGCAGCGAGTTCGGGGAAGTGGCCCGCGAAGTCGAGCGAGGAGACGTCGAGGACGACCTCGCCCGTCGCCTCGCGCTGGGATCGCACTGCCCGGGCCACGACGTCTCGCGGAGCGAGTTCCGCGTCGGGGTGGACGTCGGGCATGAAGCGCTCGCCGTCGGCGTTCCGGAGGACGGCGCCCTCGCCGCGGACGGCTTCGCTCACCAAGAACGGGCGCTCGCCATCGTAGGCGGTCGGGTGGAACTGTACGTACTCCATGTCGGCCACGTCCGCGCCCGCGAGCGCGGCCATGGCGATGCCGTCGCCGGTCGCGTCGTCCGGGTTCGTCGAGCGCGGGTAGAGCGCGCCGATGCCGCCGGTCGCAAGGACCGTCGCCCCTGCGAAGGTGGGCGACCACTCGCCGTCGCGTTCGAGCACGGCGCCGTAGACGCGCCCCTCGTGGCGGATCAGTTCGAGCGCGGCGGTGTCCTCGAGGATGGTCACCTCTGTCTCGTCGGCCACGTGGTTCAGGAAGGGGACGTGGACGTGCTTGCCCGTCGCGGCGTCGACGTGGAGGATCCGGGGCTCGTCGTGGGCGGCCTCGCGACCGTAGTCGAAATCCTCGCCCTCGGTGTCGAATTCGATGCCGACGGTCTCGACGAGGACGTCGCGGACGGCGTCGTCGGCGTGCTCGACGAGGGTCTCGACGGCGGCCTCGTCCGCGGTGCCGGCGGAGGCCTCGCGGATGTCGGCGGCGAACTGGTCGGGTTCGTTTCGGGTGACGGCGATGCCGCCCTGGGCCCACCAGGTCGAGGCGGACTCGGGGCGCTCGGCCTTCGTGACGAGGGTCACGTCGGCCCCGGCGCGGTCGGCCGCGAGGCCGGCGGCGAGGCCGGCGATGCCCGCGCCGACGACGAGGACGTCGGTCTCCTCGGGCCCGACCGTCATAGCTCGAGCATACGGTCGAGGGCGACCTGCGCGAGTTCCTTCTCCTCGGGGGCGACCTCGATGACGTTGCGCTCGCGGCCCGCCACGAGTTCCTCGAGCACCCACGCGAGGTAGTTCGGGTCGATCTGGCGCATGGCGTTGCAGTCCATGCAGGCGTCGCCACACAGCGGGACGACGTTCACGTCGGGGTGCCAGCGCGAGAGGTGGTTCGCGAGGTGGATCTCCGTGCCGATGGCCCAGGTCTCGCCGGGGTCGGCGTTCGCGACGGTCTCGCAGATGGTCGAGGTCGACCCGACGACGTCGGCCGCCTCGACGACCTCGCGGCGGCACTCGGGGTGGACGACGACGTTGGCGTCGTCGTACTCGGCGCGGACCTGCTCTACGTGCTCGGGGCGGAAGCGCTCGTGGACCTGGCAGTAGCCCTCCCACAGGATGATGTCGTTGTCGACCACCTCGCTGGCGTCCTTGCCCTCGGGATCCCACGGGTCCCACTCGGCGATCTCGTCTTCCATGCCGAGTCGGTAGGCGGTGTTCTCACCCAGGTGCTTGTCGGGGAGGAACAGCACCTTGTCGCCGCGCTCCAGGGCGTACTCGAAGGCGTCGTGGGCGTTCGATGAGGTGCAGACAAGGCCGCCCTGCTCGGCGCAGAAGGCCTTCAGGTCGGCGTAGGAGTTCATGTACGTGATCGGGACGATGTCCTCGTCGGGCGCGGCGGCGGTGATCTCCGCCCAGGCCGCGTCGACCTGCAGGGCCTCGGCCATGCCGGCCATGGGACAGGAGGCCTCCATCGAGGGGAGGATCACCGATTGGTCGTCGTCGGTGATGATGTCCGCCGACTCGGCCATGAACGTGACGCCGCCGAAGATCACGTACTCGGCGTCGGCCGCCGCGGCCTCCGTCGAGAGCTGGTAGGAGTCGCCGACGAAGTCCGCGTGTTCGACGATCTCGCGGCGCTGGTAGTTGTGGCCGAGGATGACCACGTCGTCGCCCAGTTCGGCGAGGGCCGCCTCGATGCGCTCGGTGCGTTCGTCCTCGTCCAGCTCCCGGTAGACCGGGGGGAGCTGTTCCAGGTTGTCGTACTTGAACAGGCTCAGGTCCGTCTCGAACTCCGCGGTTTCCATCTGGGGCACGGCTCGAATCTCCAGTAGCTATCTCGTCTACGATCTCGTCTATTGAAAAGATTTTTTATTCAACCGGGCCGGTTGGCCGACGATCGTCTCCCGGAGGGTGGGTTGCGGGACCGTCCCCGCCAGCGCGGGGCCGCAGAGTGCGGTGTCGGTCCGGTGCGCTTACGGGGAGTCGGAGCGCACGGAGTGCCATGACCGAGGCCGAGGACCTCGCCGAGCGCGTCCGCGACGGCGAGTTGCGGCTGTACGAACTCGAGGACCACGCGGACGCCGACACGGCCGCGGCGGCCCGCCGGCACCTCCTCGCCGACGAGGTGGGCGCGGACCTCGACGCCGTCGGTGACTTCACCTTCGCCGCCAGCGACGCCGAGGCGAACGTCGAGAACATGGTCGGTGCGACCCAGGTCCCGCTGGGCGTCGCCGGGCCGGTCCCCATCGACGGCGGCGCGGCCCGGGGGGAGTACCACCTGCCGATGGCGACGACGGAGGGTGCCCTCGTCGCCAGCGTCAACCGCGGAATGGCGGCCATCCGGGACGCCGGTGGCGCGACGGCCCGCGTTACGAAGTCGGGCATGACCCGCGCACCGGTCTTCCGGGTGCCCGACGTCGCCGCAGCCGAGTCCGTGGTCGAGTGGGTCCGGGACAACGAGGACGCGCTCCGGGAGGCCGCCGAGTCGACGACGAGCCACGGCGAACTCACCCAGGTGGTCCCGTACGTCGTCGGTGACAACGTCTTCCTGCGCTTTGCCTACGACACGAAGGACGCGATGGGGATGAATATGGCCACCATCGCGACGCGCGAGGCCGCCGACCTGGTCGAGCGCGAGACGGTCGCCGACCTGGTGGCGCTCTCGGGCAACCTCTGTGCGGACAAGAAGCCAGCCGCGATCAACGCCGTCGAGGGGCGCGGTCGCAGCGTCACGGCCGACGTCTTCCTGCCCGCCGACCTGGTCGCGGAGACGCTCAAAACGACGCCCGACGCGATGGCCGAGGGCAACACCCGGAAGAACTTGATCGGCAGCGCGAAGGCCGCGAGCCTCGGGTTCAACGCCCACGCCGCCAACACGGTAGCCGCGGCCTTCCTCGCGACCGGCCAGGACGTCGCTCAGGTCGTCGAGGGTGCCAACGCCATCACGACGATGGACGTGCGCGACTCGATCCCGGCCGACCGCCTGCCCGACGACGCCGACGTGGACCCGGCCGACGGCGGGCTCTACGCCTCCATCTCGCTGGCCTCGCTCGAGGTCGGCACTGTCGGCGGCGGCACGCGCCTCCCGACGCAGGCCGAGGCGCTCGACGTGCTCGGCCTCCATGGCGGCGGTGATCCGCCGGGTGAGAACGCCGACGCCCTCGCTGAGCTCATCGCGGTCGGCGCGCTCGCGGGCGAGCTCTCGCTGGTCGCGGCCTTCACCGCCCGGCACCTCTCTTCGGCTCACGAGGAACTCGGGCGGTAGGTGGCGGTCCCGCAGCCATCCCCTCGCCGGGTCTCGGCATTCCGGAACCCTGCCCCCCGACCCACTTTCGCGCTGGTCGGCCGGCCACGGACTATCCCCCGCGCGAGTCTATGACTGGTGGCGTCCGCGCGGTCAGCACCGGCGGGCGTCACCATCCATGACGACCGACGACCCTTCCGTCGCGGAGACCGTATCGCTCGCCTATCGCGTCCTCGTCCTCGCTCGCGTCGCCGTGGGGATCCTCGTCGGCCTGGCGACGATCGCGGCGCTGCTCGGCTGGCTCTGAGCGTGGACCGCACTCTCCCGACGCTCAGAGCAGCCGATAGGTGCCCCGCGATTCACTGACGTCGCCGGCGCGGACCAGTTTGTCGAGGATGGCCTTCGCGTCGGATACGTCGACCCCGCGGTCGCTCGCGTACTCTGCAACCTCGTCGTCGCCGGGCGCGTCCAGATTTCGGAGCGCTGCTCGGACGACGTCCTCGCGCGACTGGCTCCTGCGAGCCGGCTCGTTCGCTCGCTCGCCCGCCTCGGCGACGGCGTCGGCGTCGAGGCCCGATCCTTCGAGGTAGGTCTCGTCGTCGACGCCGGCCTCGTCGACGCGCTCGCCGAGTGCCGCAAAGGAGTCGACCGACGCGAACGCCTCGCCGTGGTCCTGGCGCTCCGCGAGCAGGCGCGCCCGCGCCTCGCGCGCCTCGTCGGCGTCGTCGCTCGTCGCGAACTTCTTTCGGCGCGCGTACTCCCGGCGCTTCCCACAGCGGGGGCACTCCGAGGTCTCGGGCCGCCCCTCGACGACCCAGAGCGCCGAACACTCGCTACAGCCGACGACGGCGTACACGGTCACCGATCCGACTCCCAGTGCCAAACGCGTGTCGCTCGCCGGTGGGGTGGCCTCGCGTAGATTTAAATCGGAAGCCGGGGCCAGGCCGGCCCATGCACCGACGAACCTACCTGGGCTCGCTCGCTTCGACGGTGGGACTGGCCGGTGGCTGTCTCGGCAGCGGGCCGATGGAGGGAGCCGAGACGACACAGACCACGATCGCCGAACCGACGACCGCGACGGCGACGGAGCCCCCAGCCCCGACGACTACTGACCCGTCGACCGACTCGCCGACCGAACCGGACACCGAGACCGAGACCCCCGACCTGGATCCCCTCGGCATCGAGCGTGCGAGCCTCATCTGGGGCATCGGTGGGGCCGATCCGATCCTGCGCAACGCCGTCGGGTCGGCCGGGGCCGGCGGGACTGTCATTCTCGGCGCCCGCCTCCTGGTGAACGTCGACGCTGCGGAGTTCCGTCCCGCTGTGGACGGGCGGATCATGAACGACGCGGGCACGCAAATCGACACCGTGTCCCACGAACTCCCGGAGGCGGTCGAGTCTCCGGACGGGGCCTTCCCCTACTGGTTCCAACTGGACACGGCGGGCTACGAGACGGGGACGTACACCTGTGAGCTGACGGCCACCGACCGGTTGACCGACGGCGTCAGTGCGACGGCGCAGTTCGACTTCGACCTCGTCGAACCCCTCGACACCGACGACGTCGAACTCCGCAGCGTCGAGCCCGAGACCGTCCCGAAGGGCGACCCATTCACCTGGGAGTTGACGTTTCGGAACCTGGCCGACCGGACCAGCGACCTCCAGGGTGACCTGCACATCGAAATCGCCGGCAGGCGACGCGAGCTGACCGACGTCTCCTGGACGCTCCCGGCCCTCTCGACCGTGACACACGAGCGTGGCGAGTTCGAGTTCGACGAGCCGGTGACACTTCAATTCGACGTTCCCGACCACGACATCGGCTGGCAGATCGAGGTGGTCGAGTGACAAGTGGACCGCCGATCCGGCGCAGCGAGCACGGGTCTTCGCATGGTCGGGGCCGGCGAGCAACAGCTAACCGATATTCCCACGTCGATCGGGACGGTCGAAGGCCGACGCCCTCGTCGTAGATAGATATCACCGTCTCACGGGCCCTCTGTTGGTCTCGCAGGCACCGTTGGCGGATCGCAGCACGTGAGCCGCCCGGTGTCACCGAATCGCGGGGCGATCTGCGTGGAGAGAAACCGACTACGCGAGTTCTTCGATGTTCTGGACGACCGCGTCGGCGTACTCGCTGGTGGCGAGCTTCTCGCCGCCCTCGATCTGGCGGTGCAGGTCGTAGGTCACCTTCTTCTCGGAGATGGTCTTCTCGACGGCGTCGCGGATCAGGGTCGCGGCGTCGTACCAGCCCATGTACTCGAACATGATGCGGCCCGAGAGGATGATGGCGGTGGGATTGACCTTGTCCTGCCCCTCGTACTTGGGGGCGGAGCCGTGGACGGGCTCAGCGAGACAGAGGCCGTCGCCGAAGTTCGCGCCGGGAGCGATGCCGAGCCCACCGATCTGGGCCCCACAGGCGTCAGAGAGGTAGTCGCCGTTGAGGTTCGGCATCGCGAGGACGTTGTACTGTTCGGTCCGGGTCAGGATCTGCTGGAGCATGTTGTCGGCGATGCGGTCGTTGACGACAACGGTGTCCTCGGGCTGTTCGCCGTCGCGCTCCTCCCAGAGCGTGTTCTCGGTGATGACTTCGTCGCCGTATTCCTCCTCGGCGACCTCGTAGCCCCAGTCGCGGAAGGCACCCTCGGTGAACTTCATGATGTTGCCCTTGTGGACGAGGGTGACCGTCTCGCGGTCGTGCTCGATGGCGTAGTCGATGGCCTTGCGGACCAGTCGCTTGGTCCCGAACTCGGAGATCGGCTTGACGCCGATGCCGATGGGGCCGTCGTGGAGCGCCTCACCAGCGTCCATTTCCTCGGTCAGGAACTCGCGGACCTGTTCGACCTCGTCGGTGCCGGCCTCCCACTCGATGCCGGAGTAGACGTCTTCGGTGTTCTCCCGGAACGTGATCATGTCCATCTGTTCGGGGTGGGTCACCGGGGACGGCACGCCGTCGAGGTGGTAGGTCGGCCGGACGTTCGAGTAGGTATCGAGCTTCTGGCGGAGCGCGACGTTCAGCGAGCGAAAGCCGGCGCCGACGGGCGTCGTCAGCGGCCCCTTGATCGCGACGCGGAAGTCCCGGATCGCCTGCACGGTGTCCTCCGGGAGGTTCTCGTCGTACTTCTCGCGGGCGGACTCGCCGGCGTAGACCCGCATCCAGCTGATGTCCCGGCCGGTCGCCTGCGCCGCCGCCTCGAGCACCTGCTGTGCCGCGGGGCCGACGTCGGATCCGATGCCGTCGCCGTAGAGGATCGGAATGATGGGCGTATCGGGGACGTCGAGTTCGTCGTTCTCGGCGTCTACTACCTCGATTTGGTCCCCCTCCGATGGAACCTCGATTTTATCGTAGCTCATGTGTCCTACCAACAAAACCCTGGTCTAAAGGTATGGCGTTTCCCCAGTGACTATGACGATCAATCGGGACAAACCGCGCGAGAACGACCCAGCACCGTAAAATGGCCACTCTTCGAATTCTTTGGCCGATTATCGCCCCTCGATTGGACGAATGAATACTACATCCTGGGTGGCTGGACGTTGTGCAGGTAAAACTCCGGCGCCGACCCCGTCGTGACGTACTTTCCGTGGGGTGCAGGTCTCACACACCTCCGCAAATTCTTTCCTTTGTGAGAAGGAAACTGATCCAGCCGACGGTCACCCGTGCGCTGGTATCGGGATCACAGACGCGCGGCAGGACGGCCGATCGACCTCCGTACCAGTGATAAAAAAAAAAACTGAACCGGACTGCCGCGTCAGCTTTCGGCTGTGGCAGTCGGGGTCGCTGTCGCTTCAGTTCCGTCGCTCGCTTCGTCCGTCGCGGTGCTGTCCTCGGTGGCGCCGTCGTCCGTCGCGGTCTCACCGTCGGCCGCGCCGGCCGTGGCGTTGTCGTCGGTTGCGCTGTCGCCAGTCGTCTCCGCACTGTCGGGGGTCGCGGTGTCGGTGGCGTTCCCACCGTCCTCACCTGAGACGGCGACGTTGCCCTCCTCCCAGGACTCCGGAATCTGGAGCTCGGTGTCGTTCTCCGTTTGCTCACCGACGGGTTCGCCCTGCACCATGTCGTCTTCCGTCGTGTCGTCCTCGGCGGTGTCGCCTCCGGCCGCCTCGGCGCCTGCCGCATCGACGTCCGAGGTGTCCCCGGACGTCGACGCAAGCCCGTCGAAGTGCAGTGCGTCGGTCTGGGCCGTGGTCACGGTGACCGTCCCGACCGTTAGCTGCTCGATGGTCTGGCCGGACTCCGGCGCCGCGCCGGCCTCACCACCGCCGTCGGTGGCTGTTTCCGTGTCGGTCGTCTCCTCACCGGCCGTCGTCTCCGTCTCGGTGTCGACGGCGACCGCGCCGGTTCCGTCGTCACCCTCCGTGTCAGTCTCTGTCTCCTGGGCCGCACCGGCCGCAGTTTCGGTGTCTGTCGCCTCATCTGCGCCGGTCTCGGTCTCCGTTTCGGTCTCTTCGGTGGCACCGGCCGCGCCGTCCTCGGCGTCCTGACCGCCGACCTGGAGCGATCCGGCCTGCATGGTCTCGATGCTCATGTCGGAGACCGTCATCGTCTGGATGGTCAGGTGTTCGCCACCGGTCGCCTCGGCCTCGGCACCGGCCTCGGCGCCGTCGTCGGTGGTCGTCTCGGTGTCGGTCGGCTCGTCACCGGCAGCCATCTCGGTCTCGGTTTCGGTGTCGTCGACAGCCGCGCCGGTCCCGTCATCACCGTCTGTCTCCGTCTCGGTGGCGTCGGCGGCACCGGCTTCGGTCTCGGTTTCGGTGTCGTCGACAGCCGCGCCGGTCCCGTCGTCACCGTCTGTCTCCGTCTCGGTGGCGTCGGCGGCACCGGCTTCGGTCTCGGTTTCGGTTTCCTCGGTGGCACCGGCTTCGGTGTCAGTGCCGGCGTCGGTCTCGGTCTCCTGACCCACGCTCAGTTCGCCGATAGTGAGCGAGTCCACTTCGAGCGACTCGATGGTCACGCTGGAGACGTTGGACTCCTCCGCGGCCTCGGCGCCGGCTTCGGCACCGTCGTCGGTGGCCATTTCGGTGTCGGTGGCCTCGTCATCGGCCGTCATCTCGGTCTCGGTGTCGGTGTCGACGGCGACCGCGGCGGTTCCGTCGTCACCGTCCGTCTCCGTCTCGGTTGCGTCGGCCACACCGGCCTGGGTTTCGGTGTCCGTTGCGTCCACCGCATCGGTCTCGGTGTCTTCAGCCGCGCCGGCCTCCTCGTCGGTGGCCGTCTCGGTCGCCGCCTGGTCCTGGCCGGGCAGTTCGTCGCCACCCTCCTGGATGTCGGCGAGCGTCACGTTCTCGAGCTGGAGTTGCTCGAACTGGACGTTCTGGACGACCACGTGCGAGTCCTGGCTCTCGGAGACCGACTCGCCGGTCGCTCCGATATGGAGCTGGGCGACGGTCATCCGGTCTATCGTCACGTTCTCGAGGGTCGTGTCCGCGAGCTGGAGTTCGTCGGCGTCGACCTGCTGGAAGGTCACGCCGGTGGTCTCGGCTGCTGTCGCCTCGGCCGGTCCTGCTGCGAACGCTGACGCGCCTCCGAACGCAACGAGAAGCGCCAGTAGCGCCGCTGTCAGTGGATGCGATGTGCTCATGGATACGGCACTGACACCTTCGCCGGTCGAGGGGATAAGGGGCCCAGACAGTTTATCGGCCGAGCGACCGCGAGGGGGTCGCTGGGGCGATCTGCGGTATCACGACCGGAATGGGTCGGATGCGTATTCGGTTCCTTCCCCGGCTGGTCGCGGACCACCGAACGCCCGCAGTCGGGCGGTTCCGGTACCGTGTCGGTTCCGACACAGCTGCCGCCCGAATCATAAGTATTCCGCCAGTTACTCTCACGGTGGGTCGACCACCTGACGACCGGATACCGTCGGACGGTTTTCGGGCGAAGCTTACCCCGGCTATCGGTGACGAATCGACGGGTGCTGGTCACTAGACTGGCGTGTCCTGCGTGCCTCTCGCTCGCTCGTCGGTAGGCCCGTACCGCCCCGCGGGCGCACGCTCGACGACAAACGCTTTCACTCGGTCGTCCGAACGCCAGGGCATGACCGAGGTCGACCTCACGGACGAGTCGTACGAGAAACACCGCGAGGCGGGGGAGATCCTGGCGCAGGTCCGGGACGAGGCCGCCGACCGCGTCGAGGTCGGCGGCAGTCACCTCGAACTCGCGGAGTGGGCCGAGGACCGGATCCGCGACCTGGGTGGAGAACCGGCCTTCCCCGTCAACATCTCCATCGACGAGGAGGCCGCCCACGCGACGCCCGGCATCGACGACGAGACGACCTTCGGCGAGGAGATGATCAACCTCGACATCGGCGTCCACGTCGACGGCTGGCTGGCCGACACGGCCGTGACGGTCGACCTCTCAGGCAACGCGGACCTGGCCGAGGCCCCCGCGGAGGCGCTCGACGCGGCCATCGACCTCGTCGAACCGGGCGTCGAGACCGGCGAGATCGGGGCGGTCGTCGAGGACGTCATCGAGGGCTACGGGTACAATCCGGTCGTGAACCTGACGGGTCACGGCCTCGGCCACTGGGAGCAACACACCGAGCCGAACATTCCGAACCGCGCCGTCTCCCAGGGGATCGAACTCGAGGTCGGGGACGTGGTCGCCCTCGAACCCTTCGCCACCGACGGGGGCGGCAAGGTCCAGGAGGGCAGCGACGAGGAGATCTGGGCCCTGGAGCGCGAGGCCTCGGTCCGGAACCGCCAGGCGCGCCAGGCCCTCGAACAGATCACCGAGGAGTTCCGGACGCTCCCGTTCGCGACCCGCTGGCTCGACGTCGACCGCGCGGAGATGACGCTCCGGCGCCTCAGCCAGCAGAACGTCGTCCACGGCTACCCCGTGCTCAAGGAGGAGGACGGGTGTCTCGTCAGCCAGAAGGAACACACCCTGATCGTGACCGAGTCGGGCTGTGAGGTTACGACCCGGTCACGGTAACTGCGGGCCCGCGGTGGCGTTTCGAACCGGACGATTCACCGGGGTATGGGCGTACCACGGCAGAACCGACACGTAGTAGAGCGTCCGCGACAGTCGAGAGCGAGAAACGGCCGCTACGCGTTGTTCATCCTGGTGGTCGTCGTCTGCCCGCAGAGGCGACACTCGCTGACCCGATACGGCTCCCGCGAGAACTCCGCGTTCTCGCGCTTGCCGCTCTCGGTGAGGATCTCGACCGAGACCGAGTGGGGGGTCGCCCGGCCACAGGTGGCACAGTCCTCCGTCATGTTCGCGAGATTGCCGCCTTTCGTCGCCATTCTATTTCACTAGTCGCCTGATAATAGCGTAAAAGGGGCCGACTGTTGAACCGCTATGAACCGTTTTATCGCCAGACAGCGACGCGATAGTCCGAACGAGGGGACGAGCGCGGCCCACATCGTTCATTGACGCAGGATATCGAATATTTCACCCTCCTCTTGGGTAAACGGCCGGTGGATTTATATACTGAATCTGTGGCCCAGCCAGGGTTATACGAGTCCCGTCCAGAGGCACGACCATGGAGCAGGTCTTCGCCCCATGGCGGATCGAGTGGGTCGAGCGCGACGACCGGAACGCGGACGTCGACGGGTGCGTCTTCTGTGCTCTCCCGGAGCGTGGGGCCGACCGCGAGTCCCGCATCGTCGCGCGGACCGACGGGGCCTACGTCATCCTCAACAACTACCCCTACAATCCGGGCCACGCGATGGTCGTCCCGGAGGCCCACACCGGGGACTACGGCGCCCTCGACGACGCGACGCTCCTGGCCAAGGAGCGCCTGGTCCAGCGGACCGTCGCCGCGATGGACGCGGCCCTCGACCCCGACGGCTACAACGTCGGGTACAACCTCGGTGGTGGGGCCGCCGGCGGCTCTATTTCCGATCACCTCCACGCGCACGTGGTCCCGCGGTGGGACGGCGACACGAACTTCATGCCCGTGATCGGCGACACGACGGTCATCGTCGAGGCCGTCGACGAGACCTACGACCGCCTCCACGACGCCTTCGCCGAGCAGGAGGGGACGACGCGACCGGAGCCCGACGCGGCCGTGGTCGTCGACTAGCTCCTCGCGAGCGAGCCAGAGCCGTCCGAAGTCACTTAGTCGGCCCGCCGTGAATGGCGGCCAATGTCGCGGAGCCGGGAGTTGCGGCGGGTCGGCCTGCTGGTCCTCGTGGCCAACGTCGGCCTGGCCGTGGCCAAGGGCCTGGTCTACGTCGAGACCGGCAGCCTCGCCGTGGGCTCCGAGGCGATCAACAGCCTCGCCGACTCCGCCTACAGTCTGGTCATCGTCGCCGGCCTCTACCTGACGACCCAGCCCCCCGACTTCGAACACCCGCACGGCCACGAGCGCATCGAACCGTTCGTCTCCCTGTTCGTGGCACTCGGCATCTTCCTCGCGGGCGGCGCCGTCCTCTGGCAGTCGGGGACGAGCATTCTCGGCAACGACCCTATCGCCGTCGCCCACGGACCCGTCGCCGTCGGCGTCCTCGCCCTGGCGGCCGTCGTGAAGTTCGCCCTCTATCGGTACTGCATCCGCGCCGGCCGCGAGCGCAACTCGCCCGCGCTCGTCGCGACGGCGGTCGACAACCGCAACGACATCCTGACGGCGGGTGCCGCGATGATCGGCGTCGTCGGCGCTTCGGTCGGCTACCCGGTCCTCGACCCGCTGGCGGCGGGCCTCGTCGCCATCGGCATCCTCTACACCGGCGTCGAGGTGGTTCGGGACAACGTCGACTACCTCGTCGGTGCGGCCCCGCCCGAGGACCTGCGCGCGGAACTCGTCCGGCGGGCGCGCGCCCACCCGGAGGTCCACGGCGTCCACGACGTCATCGCCCACTACGTCGGCCCGGAAATCGACGTGAGCCTCCACATCGAGGTCGAGGGCGACCGGACCCTGCTGGAGGCCCACGACATCGAGACCGACGTGATGAACGCGCTGCGGGACCTCCCGGAGGTCGACGACGTGTTCGTCCACGTCGATCCGAAGGAGGCCGGGGAGTGGAAGGACGACGAGCTGGTCGACCAGCTGGTCGGTGGGTCTGTCCGGGACGGGGAGGAGTGAGTTGGTCCGCGGGGGGACACTGCCTACGTCCCCGTCAGTGCGGCCACGAGGTTGTGTTCGATGCGGCGGAGGTGGTCCGCGACCGTGGCTGGCGCACAGCCCAGTTCGTCCGCGAGCGCGGACTGCGTCGTTTCGCGGGGCACCTCGTAGTAGCCCGCGGCGATCGCCACGTCGAGGACCTCCCGCTGGCGGTCGGTGAGCGTCGTCAGCGGGTCGGCGAGGCGGCCGTTGAACTCACCGATGCGTTCGAGCGTGAACTCGAACGTGTCCGGTAACGAGGCCCGTGCGGCCTGGATTGCGCCGTCGGTCCCCACGAACGTTGCCCGCGCGGTCAGCCGCTCGCGCCCGCGCAGGAATTCGATCGGCCACTTGACCACGACGGCGTGTTCGAACATGACGTCCCGGACCTGCTCGAACTGTGGCGTCCCCTCGAAGAAGACGTAGCAGAGCCCGGTGCTGGCCGAGGGGAGTTCGAACCGCCGCACCTCGTCTGACTCCCGGAGGATTCGCCGCGCCGCGTCCAGGTCGCCGTCGAACTCGAGGAGTTCCGCGTACCCCCCGCTGTTGACCGGGTTCGTGTAGTACAGTCGCTCCGGCCTGACGTCCGGGTGGTCGTGGATGGCCCCGGCCGTCGGATGCGGTCCGTCGCCATCCACCGAGACGGTCGCCGTCGCGTACCTCACGTCGACCACCGCCGCCCGCCTGCCGACCACCCGACGACGGACTGGCGCTGGACCGGTCTGGCTCGCGCTCGCATTGCCACCCCTTCGTCGAGGAGGAACTTAAACGGCACGTGGATACTAGGCATCAGGGCCACAGCCGTCCGGCTCCAACCCGAAGACGAATGAAACGCGTAGCCGCAGCGGACTTCGTCGTGGTACTGGTCGTGGTGTCGCTTCTCGCCGCATCGCCCGCATCGGCGGCCTCGCAACGGGTCATCGGCTCGCCCGATATCTCCGTTTCGTCGCCCGACGGGACCCTCGAGACCCAGACCGCCCAGCCCCTCACCGTCGTCCTGACAAACAACGGTGACATCCAGGCGGGCGGCAATGCGGCCTACGAGGACGAGGTCAGGGCCGCCCAGGACGTCACGGTTCGCGTCCTGGAGGACCGCATCGACGCACCAATCACCGTGCGGACGGGCACGCTGTCGCTCGGGTCCATCCCGAACGGTGGCTCGGCCCGCCCGCAGTTCGAAATCGAGGTCGGCGACGCCGAGCCGGGAACCTATCGCATCCCGGTTCAGGTGCGCTACGACCACGCACAGTCCATCGCCTACGGACCGGGCGAGGAGACCGAGCGCACCACCGACGAGGACGAGCACGTGGAGTACGTCACCGTCAGGGTCGAGGACCGGCCCCGCTTTGCTGTCGACGCCGCCGGTGACAACGCGGTCGTCGCCGGCGACACCGGCGACCTCGCCGTGACGCTTTCGAACACCGGGACGCGCGAGGCGACTGACGCCCGGGTCTCGCTCACCGCCAACAGCCCCGGCATCTTCTTCGGAACCGCGGACAACCCCTCGCAGTCCATCTCGGTCCGGGTCTCCTCGCTGGGGGTCGGCGAGACGACGAACGTGTCGGTGTCGACCGGGGCCCGCGGCGACGTCTCACCCGGCTCCTACCCCGTCGTCGCCCGCGTCGCGTACGAGAACGCGAACGGCGTCACCGAGCGCTCGAACGCCCTCCAGACCGGCATCGTCGTGCGGCCCGAACAGTCGTTCTCGCTCGAGGACGTCACGACGACGGCGTTCCGGGTCGACGAGAGCGAGGCCCGCATCCGCGCGCAGGTCGTCAACGACGGGCCCGCCCACGCCAGGCAGGTGGTCGTCGGCCTCGACGACGCCGCCCCCTTTACCGTGACGAGTGGCGAGGCGGCCGTGGGCGACCTCGCGCCCGGCGAGTCCGCGCCCGTCAGCTTCACGGTGCAGATTCCCGCCGACGTGGAACCGGGCTCGAACTCGCTCGGGTTCGGCGTGGAATACGAGAACGCCGACGGCGACGTCCGGCGACTCTCGACGCCCATCAGGCAGTCCGTCGCGGTCGGCGCAGAGCGCGACCGCTTCCGGGTCGTCGACGTCGCAACGTCGGTGACGCCGGGTGGGAGCGACGAACTGGCCGTCGACCTCCGCTACGTCGGCGACGAACCGGCGACCCACGCCAGCGCGAAACTGTTCGCTAGCGACCCGCTCTCGTCCTCCGACGACGGGGCGTACCTGGGGACCATCGAACCCAACGAGACCGTCACCGCGACCTTCCAGGTCAGCGCGTCGGGCGACGCGTTGAACAAGAGCTACGGCTCGTCGGTGGAGGTCGCGTACGACGAACCCGACGGCGACACGCGCTACTCGGGGTCGCTGTCCCTGGGCGTCGCCGTCGGCGAGTCGTCGGGCGGACTCCCGCTGCTCCCGCTCGCCGCCGTCGGCATCGCCCTCGTCGGCGGCGCGGCCGTCGTCTACACCCGGGACTGAGTCGCGCATGCAGGGACTCAGCGACGTCTTCACCCGGGTGGGTCGAACCATCCAGGCCCGGCCGGGCCTCACACTCCTGGTGGCGCTGGTGCTGGTCGGGGGCGCCCTCGTCGGCGCGATGCAGATTCAGAGCGTCACGGGGGCGGAGTCGTTCGTCGGCGACGACCCGACGCTCGACCAGTTCTCCGAGTCCTTCGACCGCGGCACCATCGCGACGCTGGTTCGCGGCGACGTGACCAACCCCGGAGCGGTTCGCGCCATCGACCGCTACGACCGCCGGCTCTCGTCGGTGGACCACGTCGAGCGCGTCGTCAGCCCGGCCGACCGGGTCCGGGAGGCCTACGGCTACGTCCCGGACTCGCGGGCGGCCATCGAGCGCGTCCTCGACGATAGGTCCACGGCCGTGGTGCAGGTCGTCCTGGAGCCCGGGCTCTCCCAGCCGGAGACGCGCCCGCTCTACGAGAAAGCGACCGACGCGCGGGACTGGGCGGCGTTTCCAGGCGGCGTGACCGTCACCGTCACCGGCAACGCGGCGTTCTCGGCGCAGTTGAGCGAACTCATCTCCCAGAGCACGTCGCAGTTGCTCTCGCTGGCGGTCGGGCTGATGATCGTCGCCCTGTTCTTCCTGTTTCGGGGCGTCCGCCTCCGGCTCCTCCCCATCGTCGCCGTCTTCACGGGCGTCGTGTGGACCTTCGGGGCCATCGGCTTCGCGGGCGTGCCGAACTCGACGCTCACGAGCGCCGTCTTCCCCATCCTCATCGGCCTGGGCATCGACTACTCCGTCCAGTTCCACGAGCGCTACGAGGAGGAACTCGAGGACGCCCCGCCGCGAACGGCCCTGCCGCGTGCGCTGGGCGGCATCGGCCCACCGGTGCTGGTCGCGATGCTGGCGGCGGCACTCGGCTTCGGTGCGACCTGGCTGTCCAGCGTCGGGACCCCCGCGTTCGTCTGGTTCGCCCAGACCTCGATCTTCGGGGTCTTGCTGACCTTCCTCGCGGGCATCCTCGTCTTGCTCCCGCTCCTGACGCTGTACGTCCGCTGGAAGGGCGCCGACGATCCCTCCGGTGCCGGGGACGCGTCCGACCCCGAGGGAGCGGCCGCCGCAGTCGACGACGGACCTGGTGGCACGACGGCTGGCCCGTCACCCGAGCCACCGGCGATGGGGCCCCACCCGGCATCGGCGGGAGACTCGCCGGCGCTGGACCCCGAGAGTGACGAGATCGGCCGACTCGGACGCCTGCTCGGCCGGACCACCCGACTCGTCGCGTCGCGGCCCCTGGTCGTCCTCGCACTCGCCACCCTCCTCATGCTCGGCGGCTTCCACGTCGCCTCGGACCTCGGGACGATGGCCGACACCGAGGAGTTCTTCCCCCAGGACCTCCCGGCCTACGTCGACCTGCAGCAGTTCCGCTCGGCGACCGGCGGCGGTGCGAGCACGCAGTTCGACGTCCTCGTCAGTGGCGACGCACTGAGACAGCCCGAGACGTTGCGGTGGCTCGCCCGGTTCCAGGGGATCGCCGAAGGCCGTGATCTCGTCTCCTCGGTCCAGTCCCCGGCGACCCTGGTCCAGCAGTACAACGACGGCACCATTCCCCAGACGACGGCCGGCGTCGAGCGCGTCTTAGAGCGCGTTCCCGCCGCCCAGCGACAGCGGGTCTACGCCGACGGGTACGCCCACGTCGTGGTCGGCGGGGAACGGCGCATGAACAACCAGGAACTGCTGGACTTCCTCGACAGTGTCGAGACGTCCCTCGCGATGAGTCGGCCACCGCCGCGGGTCGACGCCGAACTGACCGGGACGGCAGCCATCGCGACCCCCAGCATCGTCCAGCAGATCGAGGGGCGCAACCTCACGACGGCGCTGGGCATCGCCTTCGTCTTCGGGGCGTTGCTGCTGTACTACCGGCGACCGCTGCGAGCGGTCGCACCCCTGATCCCCATGGTCTTCGTCGTGGGCTGGCAGAACCTCTACATGGCGGCCCTCTCGATCCCCATCTCGCCGCTGGGCGCGGGACTGGGGGCGATGAGCGTCGGCATCGGCGCGGAGTACACCATCATCGTCATGGAACGGTACTTCGAGGAGCGCGAGCGGGACGTCTCGCGACTCGACGCGATGGAGACGGCCGGGGCGCGGGTCGGCAAGGCCATCTCCGTCTCCGGGATGACGACCGTCTTCGGCTTCTCGGCGCTGACGCTGTCGCCGTTCCCGGTGCTGGCGGACTTCGGGTACCTGACCGTCGGGGTCATCTTGCTGACCCTCGTCGCGGCGCTCGTGACGCTCCCGCCGACGCTCGTCGTGCTGGGTCGCCTCGGCGACGCCGTCGACCGGTGGGATCCGTCGACCCTGCCGCTCCCGACGTAGCGTCGCCCCTCGGCGGCGGCCCCACCTAAAGGCCTGTCGCCCAGTTGCCGGGGGTGCAACCGGATGACGTCATTTATGGACCGGCCGCGAGAGCTACCGGACGATGTGGGTACGTGGACCGGACGGGTGCCGCGGAACCGTTCCGTTCCGCCGGCAGTCCGGGGGTCGGTGAGCAGATGGCGGTCATCAGCACCACCGACGCCGTCAAGGAGTACACGCGCGGGGGCTCGGTCCTCCGGGCGCTCGATGGCGTGTCGATCGCCGTCGACCCCGGCGAGTTCGTGGCCATCGTCGGGCCGAGCGGCAGCGGCAAGTCGACGCTGTTGAACCTCCTCGGCCTGCTCGACGAGCCGACGAGCGGGACCGTCACCGTCCGCGGGACCGACGCGAGCACGTTCACCGACGACGAGAAGACCAAGGTCCGCCGCGAGACGATCGGCTTCGTCTTCCAGGACTTCTACCTCCTGCCGACGCTGACCGCCCGGGAGAACGTCGCCATCCCGGGCTTCCTCCACGGCAACCGCCGCGAGACGCTCGCCCGCGCGGCCGACCTCCTCGGACGCGTCGGCCTCGGTGACCGCCTCGGGCACACGCCCGACGAACTCTCCGGTGGGCAGAAACAGCGCGTGGCCATCGCGCGGTCGATGGTCAACAACCCGGCGATCATCCTGGCCGACGAGCCGACGGGCAACCTCGACCAGACGACGGGCGGGCAGGTCCTCGACCTCTTCGGCGAGTTCACCGACGAGGACGTCGCCGTCGTCAGCGTGACTCACGACAAACAGGTCACCGACTACGCCGACCGCGTCGTCGGCATCGTGGACGGCCGCCTCGACCAGGAGGGGGTCCCCTGATGGACGGGCCACTCGGCCGGCGGTTTCCCGTCGCGGCGCTGGCCTGGCAAAACCTCACCCGCCAGCGCGCCCGGTCGATTCTCGCGATGGCCGGCATCACGATCGGCGTCGTCGCCATCGCGTCGCTGGGCATGTTCGGGGCGACGCTCGAGGTGTCCATCCAGGGGACCTTCCAGGACACGGCGAGTTCGGTCATCGTCACCCCCGGCGAGGACTTCGAGGGCGACGAGTTCGACGCCGACGACGTCCGGACCGTCGAGCGGTTTTCGACCGCGCCGGTCTATCCACTCCGCTCGGACAGCGCGAACGTCACCAGCCTCGAGGACCCACGGGAGATACAGGTCCAGTCGGTCACGGAGCCGACGGTATTCGCCACCGCCGAGGAGGGTCGCATACCGGATCCCTGGCGGTCTGGGGCCCTCGTCGGCAGCTCGCTCGCCGACCGGTTCGACGTCTCGGTCGGCGAGAGCCTCGAACTGGACAATCAGACGGTCCGCGTCGCCGCGGTGCTCGAACCGAGCGGCCAGGCGTCCATCGTCTCGACCGACAACTCCGTGTTGCTCCCGGAGCGACGGATGGAGGACGCCGACATCGGGCTGATGGTCGTCAAGGCCGAGAGTCCGCCGGCGGCCTTCCAGCTCGGGGAGTCCCTCCGCGAGGAGCTCAACGACCGTCGCGAACGGTTCGCCGTGACGGACTTCGAACAGGCGATCCAGCAGTTCAACGAGCAGATCGGCATCATCAGTACGTTCCTGCTCGCCGTCGGGGCGGTCTCCCTGCTCGTCGCCGCGATCAGCATCCTGAACGTCATGCTGATGAGCACCATCGAGCGCAAGGGCGAGATCGGAGTCCTCCGGGCCGTCGGCTACTACAAGCGCGACATCCTCCGGCTGATGCTCACCGAGGCGCTCCTGCTGGGCGTCGTCGGGGCCGTCGTCGGCCTGGTGCTCAGCGTCTTCATGGGCATGGGTATCAACACCTTGCTCCTCGGGGACCCCTTCGCCTTCCAGCCCTCCGCCGTCGGGTCGGTGGCCCAGGGCTTCCTCTTCGGGACCGTCGCCAGCCTGCTCAGCGGCGCCTACCCGGCCTGGAAGGCCGCCAACGAGCGCCCGGTCGACGCGCTCCGGGACTGACCCCGCCAGCGCTTTGTCGCTCCCGGCCCTGGGACGGACGTGACAGCCTCCGCCGGTCTCGAACTCGGGTTCCGCGGCTGCTCCGAGGAGGTTGCCGACCGTCGGCTCCCACTTCGCGGAGCACTCCCGGACTGGCTCGACGGCGCGCTCGTCCGGAACGGCCCCGCGCGATTCGAAGTCGGCGACGACCGCGTCGAACACTGGTTCGACGGCCTCGGCATGCTCCAGCGGTTCGCCTTCGACGGGACCGCCGTCCGGTACTCGAACCGGTTCCTGCGCTCCGAGACCTACGAGCGGGCGATGGAGACGGGCACGCTCCGCGGACAGTTCGCCACCGGTGGCAGCTACCTCCGGCGACTCTGGGGACTCCTCACTGGCCGACGCACGGACAACTGCAACGTCCACGTCGCCGCCCTCGACGAGGAACTCGTGGCGCTGACGGAGATCCCCCGGTTCCTGTCGGTGAATCCGGAGACGCTGGAGACGCGTGGCGAGTTCACGTTCGCGGACGACCTCGACGGGGACCTCTCGCTGGCTCACCTCGTGCCGGATCCCCACCGCCGCGAGACGATCGGCCTGCTGACCGACATCGGCCGGGAGAGCACCTACCGACTCTTCCGGGTTCCGGAGGGGACGCGGCGGCGCGAAGAACTCGCGACGGTGACGTCAGCGAAACCGGCCTACGTCCACAGCGTCGCCGTCGCCACCGATCACGTCGTCCTGACCGAGCACCCCTACCGGCTCGACCCACGCAGCGTCCTGCTGCCCGGGGGTTCGGGGTTCGTTGACCACCTCGACTGGGAGCCCGAGCGTGGCACCCGGTTCCACGTCGTCGCGCGCGACGGCTCCGGGGTCCTCGCGACACACGAGGCGCCACCGAACTTCGTCTTCCACCACGTCAACGCGTTCGAGAGCGACGCGCCGTCAGACGCCGGCCACGACCGCGAGGTGGTGGTCGACCTGGTCGACTACCCCGACGCGGACGTCGTCGAGGGACTGCGGCTCGACGCGATGGGAGACTGGCTGCGCGACGGCGTGGACGGTCGTCTCCGTCGGTTCCGACTGCCGCTCGACGAGTCCGGCGCCGATCCGGCGGGCCCGCTGGTCGAGGGACGGACCGTCGCGACGGGCCTCGAGCTGCCCCGCATCGTCCCGGACGCCCGGACGCGCGAGCACCGGTACGTCTACGCCCAGGGGAGCGCCACGGCCGACGGCAACCACGTCGTCAAAGTCGACGTCGAGACCGGGGAAACGACCACCTGGTCCGAGGCGGGACTGTTCGTCGAGGAACCGATTCCCGTGCTGGCGCCCGACGCGCCGTCCGAGAGCGACCGCGGCGTCGTCCTCGTGACGGCTCTGAACGTCCCAGAAGAGCGCTCGGACCTGCTCGTGCTGGACGCCGAGACGCTCGGCGTGCGTGCCCGGGCACCGCTCCCCCACCACCTGCCCTTCGGGTTCCACGGGCGGTACTTCCAGGAGTAGGCGGGGCGGCGTCTGTTACCAGTCTTCGAACCGAGCGTCGTCCGCTTCCATGAACGACTCCGGAGACGGGATGTCCTCGGCGTCTTCGTTCAACGCGTCGAGGACATCGTCTGCCTGAAACTCCTGATAGCGTTCCTTTCCCGTCCGCTCCCTGAGTACCCCGTCCGCCTCGAGGGTTCTAATTGCGCTGTGTGCTGTTGGGTAGGTCATGTCGATGAGCTCGGCAGCCCTGTTTATCGTGAACACCGGCTCCGTGAAAATCACTTCAGTGAGCCGTTGCACAGATTGCGGTCCGTCTGCGTACGTGGTCTCGTACCGATTTCGCAACTGTAGCAGGAGTTTCGCCCGGGTGAACGCTTCGTCTGCCTGTGTTTTCAGACCGGTAAGGAAAAACTCTAGCCACTCGTTCCACGCCCCCTCTTCGTTGACTGCCAGGAGCAACTCTGTGTACTCGTCGCGGTTCCGACGGATGTACGAACTGAGGTAAAACAGTGGATGCAAGAGGACGTCTTCTGCCATCAACAACAGGACGGTAAGAAGCCGTCCGACGCGACCGTTTCCGTCGACGAACGGGTGGATGGTTTCTATCTGATAGTGTAGAATTCCGATATCGATAAGGTCTGGATACTCCCTACCGGCCTGGAGATACTCTTCGAAGTTCCCCATCCGCGAGCGCGCAATGTCTGCTTTTGGCGGGACGAACCGAATCCCCGTTCCATATCCACTCGTCGCTTCCTCGATCCATGCGTAGTCTGGTCGAAATTCCCCCGGGAGCGGGTCTTCGTCTCCACTTCGTCCCCTTTCCATCACCTCCGCGTGGAGACTCCGGATCAGGTCTAGCGACAGGTTTTCGCGCGAACGGCCAGTTTCCGATAGCTGTTTGGCCGTGTCTTTCAGGGCTGACGCGTAGTTTCGTGCTTCTCGGACGTCTTTCGAGTCCTCGCCCTCAACGTACATGTCCGAGACGGTAACTCTCGTCCCCTCCACCTGGGAGGATTGCTCTGCCTCTTTGTACACGAACAGTCCGAAGACAGTCTTGGGGTCCTCGATTTCGCTCCAAAACCCGTCGAGTCGGCCGAGAGCGTGCATGGCACGGCCGTACGCCTGGGTAACGTCTTTCGACAGTTCGATTTCTGGCGGGAGCGGGTCCGGTTTGTAGAATTTAGCGAATGGGACACCAGCTCCCGAGTCAACAGGCCGGTAGACCCCCGGGGCTTGTGTGTCGATGAGATATCCGTCTTTCATTACCGTCCCATTTCCCCCTCTAATGAAAAGGTTTTCCACAATTCGTTAATTTAGGCACGATAGCTGCTCCCGGAGTAAACGCTTGCGAGAACTATTTCACTTAGATCGAGGACCCCCTCGCTAAGTAAACGCAGATGCGGTGGCGCGTTACGAAACCGTGGTCGGTGCAGGGGCGTACCCACAATCCCCCACTTGCAGAGGCGGCGACCCGGTGCGAACGCAGTACGACACGAAAGCGACGCCCAGTGCCAGTCTATCATTTATATTCGCGGAGAATGCATCAGGCATCCTTATTCTGTCGACACTGCCGGACGATACTCACAGCGGTTCGCCGAGCGCGTAGACGGTATTCTGCCCGGTGACCTCGACGTCGACGACGTCACCGAGTCCGAGGCCCCTGGTCTGGGCGCCCGGTACGGCCACCTGGCGGTATGCCCGGTCGTAGCCCACGAGCGAGTCCTCGGTGCCGTCCTCGACGAACAGGACGCTCCGGGTCTCGCCGACCATCTCCTCGTAGGCCGCTCCAACGACGTCCATCTTGACGTCCGTCATCTCCGAGGAGCGCTCCTTCTTCAGGGTCCCGCCGAGGCCCGTCATGTCGGCGGCGTCGGTGCCGGGGCGCTTCGAGAACCGGGTCACGTTGACCTTCTCGGGACGGGTCTCTCGCAGGAGCGCGAGGCTCTGGGCGTGGTCGTGGTCGGTCTCCGTGGGGAAGCCGACGACGAAGTCCGTCGAGAGGGTCCACTCCTCGAGATAGTCGTCGAAGGTCTCGACGACCTCGACGTACTCGTCGACGGTGTGCTGGCGGCGCATGTCCCCCAGCACGTCGTCGCTGCCCGACTGGACGGGGACGTGCAGGAAGTTGTAGAGCTTCTCCTGCTCGGCGAAGACAGCGGCCAGGTCCTCCCGGATGCCGTGGACGCCCTTCGGATTCGCCATGCCCACGCGGACCCGGAACTCGCCGTCGATTTCCTCGCAGATCCGCTCCAGGAGGACGTGCAACTCGCGCTCCCCCCGGTCCCAGCCGTAGACGCCGGTGTCCTGGCCGGTGATGCGGAGTTCTTTCGCGCCCGCGTGGACCAGCGCACGGGCCTTCTCGACGTTGTCCTCGACGGACGGCGAGTCGATCTTGCCCGTCGCCTGCTTCGTGATGCAGTAGGAACAGTCGCTCATGCAGCCCCGGGCGATGGGGAGGATCCCGACGACGCCGTCGAGCACGGGTTCGACGTCCGGCGTGACCGTGGGACACTCGCCGTTCAGGACGTACTCGGGCACCTCGTCCCAGTGGAGGATCTCGGCGTCGACGCCGGCCTCGCGGAAGGCGTCGCCCTGCGCGAGGGCCATACAGCCGGTGACGACGAGGTCGGCGGGCGTCTCCTCGTCGAGTTCCTGGGCCCGCCGGAGCATGTTGCGCTCGGTCTTCTCGACGACGGTGCAGGTGTTGAGGATGGCCACGTCCGCGGCATCCGGCCCGTCGACGGGGTGGTGGCCGCCCACACGGAGCGCCCGCTCGATGGCCGCGCTCTCGCCGCGATTTGACGTACAGCCGTACGTCTCGATGTGGTACCGGGCCATCGCCGTTGTCAACTCCTGTACTCGCGCGGACTAAAGGACGACGAATCCTGACCCGGGGACGGACTCGTCGGGCACCACGCTTTTGATGCTGTAATGCATATAATACAACATGGCCACGGTTACGTTCCGCGTTCCCGACGACCTGAAGGCGGAGATGGAGTCTCACGAGGAGATAAACTGGAGTGCGATTCTCCGGGACCGCGTCAAGGAACAGCTGGGGGAGCTGTCGGACCAGCGCGTCGCCCACGCGGTCGCGACGAGCGAGCGACTGAGCGCCGACATCGACCCCGACGAGGTCGGTGAGCCGGACACCACGGACGTCATTCGGGAGTTTCGCGACTCGCGACGTGCTGGGAGTTCGGACTGATGGGGTCGGTCGTCGTCGACGCCAGCGTGGTCGCGAAGTGGTTCGTCCCCGAGGAGCACCATCGACAGGCCCGGGAGGTGCGAGACGAGTACGTGGCGGGGACGCACGACCTGACGGCCCCGGCGCTGATGCCCTTCGAAGTCGCCAACGCCCTGAAGTACAGCGGTCAGTACGATGGTGACCGATTGACCGACGCCGTCGACGCGCTGTCGAAATACGGTGTGGACCTGCTGCCGTTCGGTGACGTCGGGCCGCTCGCGGACGTCGCGGCGGCCACCGACGTCACAGTATACGACGCCGCGTACGTCGCCGCCGCGACCAGGACGGACGGAGCGCTGTACACTGCCGATTCACGACTGCTCGACTCGCTCGCGGGGACGGACTACGCTGACGTGGCCCACCACGTCCGGACGTACGGCGACTGACGCTCTCGCCCGACTCGATTTCGCATTCCAAACTCACCAGCACAATATCTTTGGATACAGAACTCGTAGCGCCACCGTGCCAACCCTCGACGACACTGACCTCGAGATACTCGAACTGCTGATGGCCGACGCCCGGCGGCCCTGGAGCGAGATCGCCGAGGCGGTGGACCTCTCGCCGCCGGCGGTGGCCGACCGCGTCGAGCGGCTCCAGGACGCGGGCGTCGTCCGGCGGTTCACCCTCGACCTCGACCGGTCACAGCTCCGCGGCGGCGTCCCGGTGCTCGTGACGCTGACGGTCGCTCCGGGCGACCTCGACGCCGTGCGGGCGGTCCTCCGGGGCGACGACGCCGTCGAACACGTCTTCACGACCGCGGAGCGCGACCTGGTCTGCGTCGCGCGGGTCCCCGATGGCGACGTGCCCGACTGGCTCGCGGGGAGCGTCGAGGCGGCCACGGACGGGGACCCTATCGCGGACTACGACGTGACGCTCTTGACCGACGCGGCGTGGACGCCCAGTCTCGGGGGCACGGAGTTCGCCATCTCGTGTGCCGAGTGCGGGAACACCGTCACGAGCGAGGGCGAGACGGCGCGGGTCGACGGCGACATCTACCACTTCTGCTGTGGCTCCTGCGAGGGGCGCTTCACCGAGCGCTACGACCGGATGGCAGACGCCGCCGACTGACGGTTTCCGTTCGAAAGTACGGCCGAGCCCCAGCTTTCGATTCCGAGTGACAACCCGGTTGAATGGGGAGCCCCTACTAGTAGCCAATGACCACCCGCACCGCACACCTCGACGTCCGGGGGATGAGCTGTGCGAACTGCTCGCAGTCCATCGAGGGGAACCTCGACGACCTGTCGGGCGTTCGCCGCGCGGACGTGAACTTCGCGACGGACGAGGGGAGCGTCGAATACGACCCCGCCGAGACCTCGATGGCCGAGATCTTCGCGGCCATCGAGGACGCGGGCTACGAGCCAATCGCCGACGAGGTGACGATCGCCGTCACCGACATGTCCTGTGCGAACTGCGCGGAGACGATCACGGCGGCACTCCTGGACGTGCCCGGCGTCGTCGACGCCGACGTCAACTACGCCACCGACGAGGCGACGGTGCGGTTCAACCCTGGCGACGTGAGCCGGGCGGACCTCTACGAGGCCATCGAGGGTGTAGGCTACTCGCCCGTGCGCGAGGACAGCGGCGGGAGCAGGGACGGCACGGAGGGAGGCGGCGACGAGAGCGCCGCGGACGTGGCTCGACAGGCCGAGATCCGCCGGCAGCGCCGCCTCACCCTCTTCGGCGCGGCCCTCGCGGTGCCCTTCGTCGTCCTGATGGTAGACCGGCTCCTGCTCGGCGGCGACGTCGTCGGCGAATCGGTGCTCGGCCTCGAGCTCGCCTGGATCGAACTCGCGCTGGCGACGGTCGTCCAGGCGGTCCTGGGCAAGCCCTTCTACGAGAACTCCTACACGGCGCTGGTCAAGAATCGGACCGCCAACATGGACGTGCTGATCGCCCTCGGCTCGTCGACGGCCTACGTCTACTCGGTCGCGGTCATCTTCAGTCTGATCGCCGGCGGCCGGTACTTCGACACGGCCGTGTTCATCCTGGTGTTCATCACGCTCGGGAACTACCTCGAGGCCCGCTCGAAGGGCCAGGCCGGCGACGCCATCCGGAAACTCCTGGAGATGGAGGCCGACACCGCGACCCTGATCGAGGACGGCGAGGAACGCGAGGTGCCGGTCGAGGAGGTCGCGGTCGGCGACCGCCTGAAGGTCCGGCCCGGCGAGCAGATCCCGGTCGACGGCGTGGTCCGGGCGGGCCAGAGCGCCGTCGACGAGTCGATGGTGACCGGCGAGTCGGTACCCGTCGAGAAGGGCGAGGGCGACGAGGTCATCGGCGCGACGGTCAACGAGAACGGCGTCCTCGAGGTCGAGGCGACGGGCGTCGGCGAGGACACTGCCCTCCAGCAGATCGTCCGGACCGTCAAGGAGGCCCAGTCCCGCCAGCCCGAGATCCAGAACCTCGCCGACCGGATCTCCGCGTACTTCGTCCCAGCCGTCATCGCCAACGCCCTGTTCTGGGGCGTGGTCTGGTTCCTGTTCCCCGACCTCCTCGCGGGGATCGTGGACGCGCTCCCGACCTGGGGACTGGTCGCCGGCGGCCCCGCGGTCGTCGGCGGGACCGTCTCGGTCTTCGAGTTCGCGGTCGTCGTCTTCGCCAGCGCGGTGCTGATCGCCTGTCCCTGCGCGCTGGGGCTGGCGACGCCCGCCGCGACCATGGTCGGGACGACGATCGGCGCCCAGAACGGCGTGCTGTTCACCGGCGGCGACGTTCTGGAGCGGACCCGCGACGTGGACACCGTCGTCTTCGACAAGACGGGGACGCTGACGACGGGCGAGATGGAACTGACGGACGTGGTCGCGCTCGACGGTGGCGGCGAGAGCGCGGTGACTGACGGCGGCGACCCGGCCACCGAGGGCGGCGAACCGGCGGCCGACGGTGGCGGGGCGGCCGCACTCGCGGACGAGGCGCTCGACGAGGACGCGGTCCTCCGCTTCGCGGCGTCCGCGGAGTCCGGCAGCGAGCACCCCCTCGGCCAGGCCGTCGTCGACGGCGCCGAGGAGCGCGGCCTCGACGTGGGCAGCCCCGACTCCTTCGAGAACGTCCCCGGTCAGGGCGTTCGTGCCACCGTGGACGGCCGCGAGGTGCTGGTCGGGAACCGCCGCCTGCTGGAGCGCACCGACGTCGACCCCGCGCCGGCCGAGGAGACGATGGACCGACTGGAGCGCGAAGGGAAGACTGCGATGCTCGTGGCCGTCGACGGCCGCGTCGCGGGCGTGGTCGCCGACGCCGACACCGTCAAGGACTCCGCGGCGGACGCGGTCGCGGCTCTCCGCGAGCGGGACCTCTCCGTCGAGATGATCACCGGCGACAACGAGCGGACCGCCCGCGCCGTCGCCGAGCAGGTCGGCATCGACCCCGAGAACGTCCGCGCGGAGGTCCTCCCCGAGGACAAGGCCGACGCCGTCGAGGCCATTCAGGCCGACGGCAGCCGGGCGATGATGGTCGGCGACGGCGTCAACGACGCGCCCGCCCTGGCGGTCGCGTCAGTCGGCGTCGCCATCGGGAGCGGGACCGACGTGGCCATCGAGGCCGCCGACGTGACGCTGATGCGCGACGACCCGATGGACGTCGTTCGGGCGATCCGCGTCTCCGAGGGGACGCTGGCGAAGATCCGCCAGAACCTCTTCTGGGCACTGGGGTACAACACCGCGATGATCCCGCTGGCGTCGCTGGGCCTGCTCCAGCCGGTGCTGGCCGCCGTGGCGATGGCCATCTCGAGCGTCTCCGTGCTGACCAACAGCCTCCTGTTCCGGCGGTACTCACCGGACGAGGATTACCGGCTGCTCGGCTTCCTTCGGTGACCGGTTGCCGACGCCGTCGCGAGTCTCGATGACGCTGGCGGTCCCACAGCGCCCCGATCGGGCGACGCGGGCACATCCCAACACTGTACTCCCTCTGGGACGACGGCCCAGGTGAGACCACCGACGGACCGGTACCGGTGCAGGGCAGGTCGGGGGCTGCCGGTGTGCCGCTCCGACGGCCGTCGATCGTAACACATGGGAGACACACCCGATTCGTCGACCGCCTGGCACGCCAGCCCGGCCAGCGACGTCCTCGCGGAGCTGGAGAGCGACGCTGGCGGCCTCTCGCAGCGAGCGGCACGCCGCCGGCTCGAGGCCCACGGCGCGAACGAACTCGACGAGCGTGGCCGGTCGTCGTGGCTGGGCCTCCTCGCCACCCAGTTTCGCGACCCCCTCGTCTACCTGCTCGTCGTCGCGGCGGCCCTCTCGCTGGGCGTCGGCCTCCTGCCCGGTGGCGAGCCCAACTACGTGGAAGCGGCGTTCATCTCGCTGATCGTCGTCGCGAACGGGCTCTTCGGCTTCGCACAGGACTACCAGGCCACGCGGGCCATCGAGGCCCTCAGGGACCTCGCGCGCCCAGACGCCACCGTCGTCCGGGAGGGCGATCGCCGGACCGTGGACGCGACCACGGTCGTTCCGGGGGACGTCCTCGCGCTCGAACAGGGCGACGCGGTCCCGGCGGACGCGCGCCTCGTTTCGGTGACGGACCTCCGGACCGACGAAGCGCCGCTGACCGGAGAGAGCACGCCGGTGGCGAAGGCGACAGACCCCGTCGAGGAGGGGACGCCCCTGGCCGAACGCGCGTCGATGGTCTACAAGGGGACGACGGTCGTGTCGGGACGCGGCCGCGCGGTCGTCACCGCGACCGGGATGGACACCGAGGTCGGCGACATCGCGACCCAACTCGAGGAGAGCGACCGGCGAGAGTCGCCGTTCCAGTCGGAGGTACGACGCCTCGGTCGGCACCTCGGCGTACTCGTGGTCGCCCTCATCGTCCTGGTGATACTGGTCCAGCTCCTGTTCACCGCGACCGCGCCGGTGGCCGTGTTGCTGGTGGGCATCACGCTGGCGGTGGCCGGCGTTCCGGAGGGGCTCCCGGCCGTGGTCACGTTCACGCTCGCGCTCGGTGCCAGAGCGATGGTCGACCGGAACGCCGTCGTCAGGCGGCTGCCCGTCGTCGAGAGCCTCGGCTCCGTCGACGTCATCCTCACCGACAAGACCGGAACGCTCACCGAGGGACGGATGACCGTCGCCCGCGTGTGGACCGGCGGCACCGCGTACGACCTCCGGGAGGCGTCGGCGGACGCTGCCGCGGACGGCGGCGTGGACCGCCGAGCCGGGGCGACCGGTGGCGAGGCCGCGGCGGACGACGAGCCGGTCCCCCCGGCGGACGTTGCCGGCGAGAATCCCGACGTCGAAGCGCTACTCAGGTGTGGCGGGGCCTGCACGAGCGTCGAGCGCACGGCCGACGGCGCGTACACCGGCGATCCCACCGAGATCGCGATCCACCAGTGTGCCGAGGCGGCCGGGATCGAGGCCGCGGGCGACCGCCGGCGGGAAATCTCGTTCTCCTCGGAGCGCAAACGGATGACGGTCGTCTACGGCGACGACCCCCCGATCGCCTACGTGAAGGGCGCCCCCGACGTGATTCTGGAGCGGTGCGACCGCGAGTTCGTCGACGGCGAGGAACGCGCCCTCACCGCGGACCGCCGGGAGACACTCGGCGAACGCGCTCGCGACCTCGCCGCCGACGGCCTGCGGGTGCTCGCGTTCGCCTCGCGGTCGGTCGCGGACCCCGACGCCGACCCGGACGCGATCGAGACCGACCTGGTCTTCCTCGGGTTCCAGGGACTCCGGGACCCGCCGCGGCCGGAGGTTGCGGGCGCGATCGCCGACTGTCGGGACGCGGGCGTCCGGTCGATCATGGCCACCGGCGACACGCCGGAGACGGCCGCAGCGATCGGGGAGCAGGTCGGGCTCGACGCCGCGGACGCGCAAACGGGGGCGGACGTCGCCGCGATGGACGACGACGCGCTCGCGGAGACGGTCGCGTCCGTCGACGTGTTCGCCCGTGTCGAGCCGGCCCAGAAGGCCCGCATCCTGTCGGCGCTCCAGGCCCGGGGCCACACTGTCGCCGTCACGGGGGACGGCGTCAACGACGCGCCGGCCCTCACGCAGGCCGACGTGGGCGTCGCGATGGGCCAGCGGGGGACGGACGTCGCGCGCCAGGCGGCCGACATGGTCCTCCGCGACGACAACTTCGCGACCATCCGGGACGCCATCGAGGAGGGGCGGGGCATCTTCCAGAACGTCCGGAAGTTCGTCAACTACCTCGTCTCGACGAACATCGGGGAGGTGCTGGTCGTGTTTCTCGGGGTCCTCCTCGGGCAGTTCCTGTTCCCGGAGCTGTTCGCCGGGAGCGCCGAGGCGGTGATCCTCACGCCGGTGCTGATCCTCTGGATCAACGTGATCGCCGACACCCTCCCGGCGCTCGCGCTCGGGGCTGACCCACACGGGCCGGGTCTGATGTCGCGGCCGCCCAGGCCGCGGGACGAGGGGGTCATCGACGGGCGCGTCCTCGCGTCGATCGTCACCATCGCCTCGCTGCTGGCCGTAATCGGTCTCGGCCTGTTCGCGTACGGCTACGGGGCAACCGGGTCGCTCGCCCACGCCCAGACGCTGCTGTTCACCTTCGTCGTCGTGGGCGAACTCGTCCGCATCCAGGTCGTCCGGTCGCGGTACGACCTCTCGCCGTGGTCGAACCGCTGGTTGGTCGGGGCCGTCGGACTGTCACTCGCCCTCCACCTGGCCGTCCTCTACACGCCGCTCGGCGGCGTCTTCGGCGTCGTCCCGTTGACGCTCCGGGAGTGGGGATGGGTCGGCGTGGCCTTCGGGGCCTTCCTCGTGGTGAACGTGGCCTCGGCCGCGCTCCTCGACCGACTCGTCGCCCAGTCCGGCCAGCAGTCCACGTGAGGACGGGCCGGGACCCGGGGCACCGTCACGGCACGTACCGCTCTTCGTAGGCCGTGATGGCGTCGTCGGTCCCGGCCACGACGACCTCGTCGTCGGGTTCGAAGACGAACGACTCGGGGTCGAGGTCGGTCAGGGTCTCGCCGTCGCGGACCACCCCGACGAGGGTACAGTCCGTCTCCTGGGGGACGCGCTCGGCAGCGAGGGTACTCCCTGCGAGGGCTCCGACGGGGAACCGGGCGACCCGAATCTGCTGTTCGTAGCTCAGGACCTCCTCGTCCTCGAAGACCGTCGAGGCGAGCATTCGTCCGCTGACGACGGACAGCGACTGGACGAAGTCAGCGCCGGCGCGGTAGAGCTTCTGGACGTCGGCCTCCTCGTTGGCCCGGACGACCACGTGGAGGTCGGGGTTCAGCTCCCGAGCGACCACGGTGGCCATGATCGCCGCGGCGTCGTCGGCGAGCGTTATCACGAGGGCTCGCGCGTCAGCGACGCCCGCCGCTTCGAGAACGTCCGGATCGCGGGCGTCCCCGACGACCTCGACCCCTTCGCCGTCCTCGATATCGAGAATCCGGAGGTCGACCCCCGTCCCCCGTAGCGTCTCGGCGGCGGCCTGCCCGGAGTCGCCGTAGCCCGCGATGAGGACCGGCGAGGGGTCGATTCGCCGGACGGGGTCGTTCGTCGCGTCTTCGAGGGACTCGACCGCCTCGGGGCTGCCCACGACCAGGATGTGACAGTCGGCGGCGAGTTCGTCCGTCGCGGTAATCGGCGTCTCGAAGGTGCCGTCGCGCCACGTCCCGATGACCTCGACGCCGAACCGCTCGCGCAGCCCAGCTTCGCCGACGGTCTGGCCGACGAGGTCGCTCCCCTCGTCGATGGCGAGTTCGACGAGCGTCACGTCCTCCCCGAGTTCGACCCCCTCGTCGACGTCGGTGCCGAACGGGGTCGGGACCCGGTGGGCGAGACTCCGACCGAGGAGCTGGCGGGGCGAGAGGACGACGTCGGCGCCCGCGGCGCGGTGGTACTGGGCGACGGCCGCGTCCTCGATGATCGTGATCGCCCGCACGTCGGGGTTGACGTCGTGAGCCGCGAGCACGATGCTCGCGTTGCGGTCGTCGCCCGCGTCGGCGACCACGGCCGTCGCGGTTTCGACCCCGGCGGCACGCAGGTCCTCGGTCACCTCCGGGTCGCCGTGGACGACGCGGGTGCCCGCCTCGTGCAGGTCGGCAGCCACGTCGGCGTCGGACTCGACGAGGACGTAGTCGCGGTCCCGCGCCTCGAGTTCGTCGAGGAAGACCTCGGTCCGGGGGGTGTGCTCGCAGACGACGACGTGGTCGGCGAGGTCGTCGACGCGCTGTGGCGCGGTCGGCGAGACGGCGTCCCGGAGCCACGGCACGGCGAAGACGTCGACGGCGGTGAGGATCAGCCCGATGCCGGCCAACTGCATGACGACGACGATGAGGTTCATCTGGAGGCTCTGCCAGCCAGCGTCCTCGCCGTAGCCGGTCGTGGTGAAACTCTGGACGACCACCTCGAGGGAGCGATAGAGCGGCTGTGGCCGCCCCTCCCAGACGGCCATCCCGACGTTGTACAGCAGCGTGAACAGGGCCGTCGTCAGGCCGACGAGCGCGAGGTAGGCGACCGTCCGACGGGAACGCAGCGCCATGCCCCTCCTTTCGCCCATCGGTATTTCAAATCAGCGGCAACGGGGGCGAGGCCCCTCAGGCTGAGCTGTCGACGGCGTCCAGGATGGCGTCGAGGACCGGACCGGGATCGTCGCGGACCGGGTCGACCGCCGGCGTGCCGAGGTCGTCGGCGTATCCCTCGACGGCAGCCCTCGCCGCGTCCGGGTCGAGGTGGCTGGTGTTCAGGGCGCCGGCCACGACGCTCGTCTCGCGGACGGGCGCGGCGACACTCTCGTAGAGCCGCGCGTACTCGTCGACGGGCGGGAGTGCGAAGTCCTCGAAGCCGTGGACGGCCTCGCGGCCGGCGACGTGGGTCATGAGAAGGGAGTCGGGCTGGGACCCGTGGAGGATGGCCAGCGTCACGCCCGAGTAGGCGGGGTGGGCCAGCGCGCCCTGCCCTTCGACGAGCAGGAGGTCGTGGTCGGCGCGCTCGTGAATCATGCGCTCGACGGCACCGGCGGCGAAGTCGCTGACCGTCCGGTCGATGGCGATGCCGGCACCGTCGATCATGATCCCCGTCTGGCCGGTCGGGACGACGGCGGCGTCGACGCCGCGCTCGCGGGCGGCGTCCCGCAGCGCGTAGGCGGTGGTCATCTTCCCCGTCGAGCAGTCGGTCCCGACGGTGGTGACGACGGCGGCGTCGACCTGGCTCGCCGTGCCCTCGGCGACGGTCAGGTCGTCCGGCGGCCTGCGCACGTCCGTCAGTGTACAGTCGTGGCGCTCGGCGAGGGTTGCGAACTCGTCGTCCTCGGCGAGGAAGTAGTGCAGGCCGGCCGTCACGTCACAGCCGCGCTCCATGGCGGTCCGGACGTCGGGCCGCCAGGACTCCTCGAAGCCGCCGCCGATGGGGGCGATGCCGATCACGAGTTCGTCGCAGTCTGGCGCTTCGGCCATCGAGGCGACGATCGGGGCGTCCTGGACGTCGGGGACGTGGTCGCGCACCCGGTCGCCGGCGTTGTCGCGGTCGAGGACGGCGACGACCTCGCGGTCGCCGTAGCGCAACAGGCCCAGGGCCGTCTTGGCACGGTCGGGGAACTGCTCGTGGGCGAGGACGACGACGCTCATGCCGGGACCACGGGTCGGCGTGCCGATAAGCCTACGCTTCGCGGTGCGAGGCCGGCCGTCGGTCAGACTGCCCGCAGTTGCACCGTCCAGAACGACCGCCAGGCGTCGGTCAGGGCGGCCTCGGGTTCGCCGGTCGCGTCGACGGGATCGGTCACGTCGGCGACGTCCGTGAACTGGTCCAGCACCGTGCGTTCCCCGACGACGTACAGCGGATCAGCGTCGCGCTCGTCGAGCGCAGCGAGACACCGCTCGACGTGGTCGTCGATCTCGGCGTCGCGCAGTCGCTCGAAGCGGGCCTGCGAGAAGCCCCCCTTCGAGTGCTGGCTCTTCAGATCGGCCGTGAAACCGTGGAAGGCGGTGCGGTCGGTTCCGTCGTAGGTGCCCATCGCGAAGAGGTCCGAGCGCACCAGTGCGAGGGTGTAGGTCCCCGTCGGCTCGAACCAGGACCGCTCGATGGCGACGGCGTCGTCCCACTCGGCGAAGGGCTCCGGGGCGACGGGGGTCGACAGGCAGGCCCCAAGCAGTCCGGCGTCGTCGGTGACCGCGAGGCAAGGCGCCGCGCTGGCCACGATGGGTGCCCGGTCCCCGAGGGCCTCCCGGAGGTCGTCCGGGACGTCGTGGCCGTCGCGGACGTAGGCTGTCAGGACGCCCTCCGGTTCGGTCTCGACCGACTGGAGGCGGTCGAGGACCTCCCGCAGGCGACCGCCCCGGAGGTCCTCGACGTGTCGGGCCGCGACACTCGTGCCGTCGTCGTCCAGCCGGTCGAGGTCCGCCTCCAGTTGCTCCACCCGGTCTTCGAGCCTGTTGACCCGCCGTTCGGCCTCCTGGCGGGCGGTCTGGGCGTCCGCGCGCCGGTCGCGCTCGCCCTCGAGTTCGCGCTCGAGGTGGCGCTTGTCCTCCTCGAGGGCCTCGATGCGCTCCTTGAGTGTCGACCGACCGAGGAGGTCGTCGAGCATCGACCGGAGGCGGGAGCCCGACCGACTTAAATCCCGGCAGGGCCGTCCGGCCCGTCCCCCTCGAACCCGGAATCGAGCGCGCCGTCGTTCGCGTCCGGCGGCGTCGCGTCCGCGGCGACCGATCCGTCCGTCAGCCGCAGGAGCTGGGACGCGCGGTCAGCCGTGGCGAGGAAGACCTCCCGGAGTGACGGGGGATTGCGCACGTCGACGTCCGTGAGCACGCCCGGCGGGACGGCGAGGGTGTCGGCTGGGACGTCCGCCTCGCCGTGGACGGGGAAGTGCCGGTGCCCGAGTTTCATGACCAGTGGGCGATCCGCCGCGGGGCTCTCTTCGTCGGCGTACAGCTGTCTGTTGACGCGCTCGTGTTGCTCGCGACACATGGTCGCCGGCTCGCCCTCGCGCGGGTGGACGTACAGGCGACCCAGGTAGTAGCCTCGGGAGAACGGCTCGAACATGTGGTACGTTACCTGTTACCAATCCCAGCGGGATAAACGCTACCCGTCACTCATATATTGCCGCGCATTGCGACCGCCGAGCCCGACCACCCTCGGCCGACCGGGCCCCGCTCGGGGTGGCCGGCAGTGCGACCGTCGTTCTGCCAGGGCCTGTCGCGCTCGGCGAGACTCGAGTGACACCACGGCACAGTCCCGCTTCTGTCGACCGCCCCGCGACGAGAGACGAGGGCGGGCGAGAAGCGATTATGAACGCTCTTTGGGGATCTCGATGCGCGACAGGCCTTCGATAAACAGTCCAAACGAAAGTTCGACTTTATACCCGGAGCCGCAACTAGTGCAACTCGAGCATGGAGTCGACACAGCGTGTGACGGTGGGTGGTGCCCTCCTCCTCGGGGTGATCGTGGGGATCCTGCTGCTGGGACTCGCCCCAGGCGTGGCTGCCCAGGCCGACAACGAGACGGCACCGGCGAACGCGAGCTTCGGGGCCCAGGTCTCGGCGTACATGCAGTCGACGGCGGCCGACGCGAACGGCTCCGTCGACAGGGGCATGTGGGGGAGTGCAGCGGCGAACGCGTCGAATCCTGGCGCGGTCGTGAGCGAGCGTGCGCGTGCCCTCGAACGCCGCGTCGCCAGACTCGAAAACGAGAGCGAGACGCTGGCGGCAGCCGCCAGCACCGAGGGTGCCGCGGGCGTCGTCTACACGGCGCGGGCGAGCGCGGTGCGTGCCGAACTCGCGAACCTCCGGCAGTCGCTCGACCAGACGGCCGCGACCGCCGCCAGCACCGGGGTCGACGACGGGCGACTGACGGCGGCGCGCCAGCGCGCCGGCAACGTCACCGGTCCCACTCTCCCGGCGAACGCGCGGGACGTGACGAGCGACGACAGGGGCCCGCCAGAGTGGGTCCCCGGCGGTCCCGAGGGCAACGCCGGCCCCCCGACGGGGACGCCCGGAGCTGACACGGGAAATCGCTCGAGCGGGGGCCCCGGTAACGGCGGGCCCCCCGACGACCGCGGGAACGGCGGGCAGGCCGGCGATGCAGGGAGCGGGGGCTCGTCGGACGCCGGACAGGAGGCAGGGCCATCCGAGCAGGGAAACGGGAACCCCGCTGACGGCACTGGCATCGACGGCGCGAGCGGCAATTCGGGCACCGGCGACGACGCTGATCGCGGACAGAGCGGGAACCCCGGCTCCGGCGGCGACAACGGGGGATCCGGCGGGAACCCGGGCAACAGCGGCACCGGCGGCAGTGACGACGCAGGCACCGGCGGTCAGGGCGACCGACCCTGACGTGCGGTCCCGACGCGGGAGGTACCCTTATATGCGAGAAGCGGTAACGTCACGTGAATGGACTCCGCCGAGCTTCTCGACCTCCTGGGCAACGAGAACCGGCGCCGCATCCTCAGCCTGCTCGCCCAGAAGCCCTGCTACGTCACGGAGATCAGCGAGTACCTCGGCGTGAGCCCGAAGGCCGTCATCGACCACCTCCGGAAGCTAGAGGAGGCCGGACTGGTGGAGAGTCGCGTCGACGATCAGCGCCGGAAGTACTTCTCCATCTCGCGGAACCTCCGCCTGGAGGTGAACGTCTCGCCCTACGAGTTCGGCACGAAGAGCGCCTACGCGGCCAACCGCGGCGTCGACATGACCACGTGTCGCCACCTCTCGATCACCGTCGAGGTCGACGACGGCGCCGACCTGCCCGACCTCGCCGAGACGCTCGACGAACTCGAGGACCTCGAGAACGAACTGTCGCTGGCCCAGCGGTGGGTCCAGGGACGGATCCTCGACGTCCACGAGGAGATCGCCGAGGCGATCGAGGGTGTCGATCCCCGCCTGGCCGCGCCGGTGCTCTCGACGCTCGCCGACGGCGGCGGCGACACGGAGACGATCGCCTCGCGCGTCGAGGCACCGCCAGAGGTCGTCCAGGAGGTCCTCCAGGGGCTCGCCGCGAACGGCGCGGTGGTTCGAGACGGCGACACCTGGCGCCTGGCGGAGTGACTCAGAGGTCCCGGGTCAGCCCGTCGCGGAGGTCCCGCCCGAAGTAGTGACCGAGTCCGCCGGCGATGGCGCCGCCGACCGCGCCGAGCGTGACGACCGGGAGCCCGAGGCCAAAGAGCGTCAGGACGAGGTGGTCGACGAGCGTCGCGCCCAGTGCGACCGCCCCGCCCGCGAGGACCGCCTCGAGGTACCGTCGGTCGCCCGACAGCGCGCCGTGGACGAAGGCCCCGCTCGCGAGGCCGAGCAGGTCGCCGAGCGAGCCGAACGGCAGTGCGCTGCCGACGACGAACAGGCCGACGAGCGCCGCGCCGACGGCGACGAGGAACTGCCGGACCGAGAACAGCGCGGCGACGCGAGCGCGGAGGCGGGCGCGGCGGCTGTCCGCGCCACGCTGCTCGGTTCGGGTCTGCTCGCGTGGCGCGGCAGGCACGTCCACGCCGGATTCGCCGGCCGGGGGCTCCCGCTCGACGGTTCTCGCGTCGCCGTCGCGCATACCCGTGCTTGGTCGCCGAGCCACATTCGTCTTTGGTCGGCCCGGCCGCCAGAAGCGTGGATTCAAGTCCGGGCGGCGGGAACCGGGCAGCATGAACGCAGGCGACCGGGTCCGGGTCGACCAGGCAGACCGGGCTCTGGAGGGCGTGGTCATGCCCTCCACGACCCCGGACCACCTCGTCGTGAAGCTCGAGAGCGGCTACAACGTGGGGCTCGACCGGGAGACGACGGACGTCGAGGTCATGGAGCGGGACGTCTACGACGTCGAAGCCGCCAGCAGCGCCGCCGAGTCCTCGGCGGTCACCTTCGAGGACGACCTGCCGACGGTCGCGCTCATCTCGACCGGCGGGACCATCGCCTCGACCGTCGACTACCGGACGGGCGCGGTCACGGCGCGGTTCGACGCCGAGGACGTCCTCCGGGCGGTCCCCGACCTCGCCGGACGGGCGAACTACCGCGGGCGCGTCGTCGCCAACATCCTCTCGGAGAACATGACCCCCGCGGTCTGGCAGGACCTCGCGCGCGCCGTCCACGAGGAGATCGACGCGGGTGCGGACGGCGTCGTCGTCATGCACGGCACCGACACGATGCAGTTCTCGGCGTCTGCGCTTTCGTTTATGCTCGACACGCCGGTCCCCATCGTCTTCACCGGGAGCCAGCGCTCGGCCGACCGGCCGTCCTCGGACAACGTGATGAACGCCGTCTGTGCGGTCGAGGCGGCCAAGAGCGACTGCGCGGAGGTGCTGGTCTGCATGCACGCAGACCAGTCCGACGATCGCTGTGCCCTCCACCGCGGCACGCGCGTGCGCAAGAACCACACGTCGCGCCGGGACGCCTTCGAGACGGTCGGTGCGAGACCCCTCGGCGAGGTGGACTATTCGACCGACCAGCTCAGCTTCCGTCGTGAGTACGAGGAGCGCCCGGAGGAGGACGAGCGCGACGCGGTCCTCGACATCGCGCCGGACCTGGAGACGGACGTCTCGCTGTTGAAGTTCACCCCGGGCGCCGATCCCGAGCGACTCCGTGCCCTCGGTGAGCAGGCCGGCGTCGTGATAGAGGGGACGGGCCTCGGCCACGTGAACACGGACTGGATCGACGTCGTCGACGACCTGACGAGCGACGGGACCCACGTCGTGATGACGAGCCAGTGTCTCGAGGGACGGGTCTGCGACCGCGTCTACGACACCGGCCGGGACCTGCTGGACGCCGGGGTCGTCGAGGGCGAGGACATGCTGCCCGGGACGGCGAAGGTCAAACTGATGTGGGTCCTGGCCAACGCCGAATCCGTCGCCGACGCGATGGGCGACCCCCTCGCTGGCGAGATCCAGGAGCGATCGGCCCCCTGGACGTAGTCGGGCCGAGAGCCAACCGTCGCCGCTCACGCGCCTGACACTGGGGCCGGTGCGTCCACCGGTCTCGCTGTCCGTTTCCGCTCTCCTCGCTGCGCACACCACGACGGACGGGCGCGGACGCTCCGTGGCTACCCCTCACCGGGCTCGCGACCGTCCGCGTCGTCCCGTTCCGACCCTTCGTCGTCGGCGTCGTCCGCGGTCGCACCTTCTGTGTCGCCGTCGTCCCGGACCGTCGCTTCGGCATCGCCGTCGTCCGGTCCGGCTGGCTGCTCCGAGGACTCGCGTCCGCCACCGGCCACGCCGTCGGCGGGGCCGCCGTCGTCCGACGCGCCACTCTCGCCGGTGCCGGGTGGCTCTTCGACCACCTCGCTCGCGGTCGCCTCCAGCCGCCGGAGGACCTCGGGGCGAGCGACGGCGTGGATCACGTCCCCCGCAGCCAGGACGTGGTCACTGGCGGGGAGAACGACCGGCTCCTCGCCGTCGGCGGGCACGATCGAGAGCACTGTCGCGTCGACCGAGGCGATCGCGCTCCCGGCGAGCGGGCTGTCCGGCCCGACCGTCACGGACGCGAAGGTCTCGTCGGCGGCGCGCAGCAGCGAGGCGAACTCCCGGTCCGGGCGGTCTTCGACGGGGAGCGTGACGAGGCGGTACTCCGTGGACGGATCGAGTTTCGACGTGTCGGCGGCGTCGATGGCGACGGTGACAACGTCGCCGGCCACGCCCCGCAACTCCGCGGTGAGGACGCGCCGCGGCGGGTCGGTCTCCCAGACCTGGACGAGGTCGCCCGAACTCGCGGCGAAGGCCGGGTCCGCCCGGATGGCCATCGCGTTCGTCGCCGGCGGGAGCGTGGGGCCGATGCCCGCGGCGCGGCTGCCCAGGGCCAGGTACGTGACCGTGCCGTCCGCCTCCAGTTCGACGTCGACGTGGCCGACGGCGTAGTCCGTCTTGAGGCGCGCGACGAGCCGATCCTGGAGGTCGCCGACCGTCAGGCGACGCGGGAAGACGAAAGTCCGGCCGGCGAGTTCGGCCTTCGTCGACGCCGGGACGGGGTCGTAGCCGACGATGTCGTCGATCTCTTCGGGGAGTTCGACCGTCACCACGCGGCCGAGGGCGGTGACGAGGCGGCCGACGCCGTCCTCGACGTCGCCGACGGCCGACGCGTCGAAGACGTCGGTTCCGAAGCCGTCGCCGACCCGACGGCCGACGGTGGCGCCCGCGACGCCGATCCCGAAGGCGGCGATGTTGAACAGCGCCTCGCCGGCCCCGGCTGCGTCGCTCGTCCCGCCGATCACCTCGCCGAGGACCGTCGTGGTGTTCAGGAGGGCCGCGATGGCCGAGAGGCCGAGCAGGACGGCCAGCCCCGGGGGGATGGGCTCCCGGACGTACCACCGGTAGGCGAAGGCCGCCACGACCGCGACCGTGCCCGCGAGGATCGCGAGCCCGGTCAGGTTCGCGACCAGTTCGACGAGTTGCTCCGACCGCGAAATCGCGGCGAGGACGGCCATCACGCACCGATCACCGCCGCGAACGCGTCGAGGGGGTCGCGCCGACCGACGGCGATCACCTGCGTCCCGGCGGCGAGCGCGGTGTCGCCGCCCGGTGCGACCTGCCAGCCGTCGGCGGTGCGGACGGCCAGGATGGCGACGTCGTGGGTCGAGCGGACGCGGGCGTCGCCGAGCGTCGTCCCGTCGAGGGGGCTCCCTGGCTCGACCGTCAGCCGACGGAACCGGCGGTCGGCCCGGCGGAGCATCGAGACGACCTCGAACTCCCGGCGGGTGCCCCGCGACTCGACGACGACGGTCGCCCGGTCGGCGCGGAGGAGCGGCTGGACGTCGGTTCGCGTCACGGCCACGGTGAGGCGTCCCTCGCCGCCCGACGTGGTCGGGGCGCGGATCGGCGCGGCGACGGACTCGTCCGTCTCCTCGTCGGCGAGTTCTTCCTCCTCGGCCCGGGCGTCGGCGGGGGGCTGCTCGTCACTGTCGCCGCTTCGCGCGCTGACGACCGTCCCCCGGACCTGGGCGTCGGCCGTGATGCACGTGACCTCGTCGCCGCGGGCCAGCCCGGTCGGGAGGAGGCCGTCGACGGAGACGGCGTGGCGCCCGTCGCCGACGCGCTTCGAGAGGCCGGAGAACGGCGGGGCGGCGACGACGGTCGCCCGACCCCGCTCGTCGATGGTGACGCTGGCATCGCCGAGGTCGAAGCTCGTCTCCAGCCGCTCGGCCAGTCTGGCCTCGAGTTCGGCGATGCGCAGGTCCGCGGGAAAGGTGAACTCCGCGCCCCGGATCTCGCCGCGCAGTTCCTCCGGGAGGGGCGGGTAGCCCTCCATGTCGGCGACCTCGCCGACGACCCGGATCCGCACCTCGTTGCGGTCGGGGACGACGTCGGCGAGGTCGAGCGAGAGGGTCCGCTCGCGCAGGCCGCGCAGGGAGAGCCGGCGCGGCATCGAGGTGCCCATCGCGTCCCCCTTCGAGTGAGCGTACAGCGAGATCATCCCGACGACGACGATGGCGGTGACGAGCCGCGGCGCGTTCGGGGACGCGATGATCGACTGGTCGGCCAGGGCAAGCAGGCCGCCGTTGACGCCGGCCAGGGCGATGGCGAGGATCGTGACACCGAACCCGGGCAGGGTGACGCCGGTGAAGTACTTGAACGCGAAGCCCATCGACCAGGAGATCAGCGCGGGGATGACGCCCACCAGCAGTCCGAGGTAGATGCCGAGGAGGACTTCGACGGGGAGCGCCGCCATTGCCTACCCATGCGAGGCCGGTGCCAAATGGCTGTCGGCGCCCGCGACCGTCGACCGTGGCCGCGGGGAGGTCGACCCCGCGCTCGCGCACCCGTGGGTTTTACCTCGCCGGTGCCGATGGACGGCCCATGGACGGCCTCGGGCGTCGACGGTTCCTGGGCACGCACGCCGCGGTTTCGCTGACGACGCTCGTCGCGCTGCTGTCCCTGGTCACGGGGATCGCCAACATTTCCGTCCGCGTGGCGACGGGGCCCCTGGCCCCCTGGATTCCGGAAGCGGTCCAGCAGGCCGCCGGCTTCACCGGGACGCTGACGGGCTTTCTCCTGCTGATGGGCGCCTGGGGTCTGCGCCGCGGGTACCGCGTGGCCTGGTACGCGGCGGTGGCGCTCCTGCCGGTCACCGCCCTGCAGGGGCTGATCCAGGCGAGTTCGCTCTCGCTTCCGCTCGTCGCCCTCTCCGTGCTCTCGCTCCCGACGGTCCTGCTCAACTACCGGCGCTTCGATCACGAGGTGCCCGTCTCGGTCGCCCAGCTTGGCGCCGTCGCGGCTCTCGCCGGCACGCTCGTCTACGGGACGGCGGGCTCCTACGCCCTCCGCGAGACCATCGGCGGGGTAGACACCCTCGTCGACGCGCTCTACTTCACCATCGTTACGGCCAGCACCGTGGGGTACGGCGACATCACCCCGGACTCCCAGACGGCCCGCCTCTTTGCCATGTCGCTCGTGGTCATCGGGACAGCGAGCTTCGCACTGGCACTCGGCTCGGTGCTCGGGCCCGCCATCGAGAAACGGTTCTCCCGCGCACTCGGAACCATGACCGACACACAGTACGACCTGCTCGAGGGCCACGTCGTGGTCCTCGGCTACGGCGACCTGACCGAACCGCTCGTCGAGGAACTCGCGGCCGTCACGGAGTTCGTCGTCGTGACCCCCGACGCCGACCGTGCGGCCCAGCTCAGACAGCACGACGTCGACGTCGTCACCGGCGACCCCAGCGACGAGGACCCTCTCCACGAAGTCGGCATCGGCCACGCCCGCGCGGCCATCGCGGCGACGAACGACGACGCAGAGGACGCCTTCGCGATCCTCACGGCCCGCGAGCTCAATCCGGACCTCCGCATCGTGGCGGCAGCGACCATGCGGGAGAACGTCGAGAAACTCCGGCGGGCCGGCGCGGACGTCGTCATCAGCCCCGCCGCCATCGGCGGTCGCCTGCTCTCGCGCTCGGCCCTGGGTGCCGAGGACGCCGAGGCGGTCGCGGACTCGCTGCTCGAGGAGGAGACCGGACGCTGAGCGCCGTCGGGCCCTAGGATCGGTCCACGATGGCGACGTCGGCCTCCAGTTCGCGAATCCGCTCGAAGGTCGGCGGCGAGACGAGCCGCGAGGCGGTGCTCCGGTCGCGGCTGGCGCCGATGCAGACCAGGTCGTACTCCGGGGCGTTGTGCGTGAGGAACCGCTCGATCGAGGCGGTCGCGACGCGGGTCTCGACGTTTCCTTCGAAGGTTTCGACGAGGTCGGCGAGCATGGCGTCGGCGCGGCGGCGCGAGTCGCCAGACCGGATGCAGTGGGCGACGCTGACGCGGCCGGACCGCCCCGCGAGGCGCAGCGCGAAGTCGATCATGCTGTGGGCGACGTCGCTCGGGCCGCGCACGGGCACCATCACGTCGCGCCAGCGGGTCCGTCCGTCGCGCGACCGGTGGACCAGCACGTCGGTGTCGCCCCGGAACAGGTTCCTGACGTACGGCGAGAGCGACCCGTAGGCCGTCTCGTAGGGGACGGCGATCAGGTCGCAGTTGGCGTCGGCGGCAGCTTCGAGCACCGTCCGGGCGCGCGACTGGCCGGCCACGGCGACGACCACCTCGCACGGGACGCCCGCGCGGGTCCGGATCTGTGCGGCCTGGGCCTCCAGACGGTCGGCGGTACGGTCGACTGGGGCCTCCGCCTCTGCGACCTCGCCGGTGGCGGCGTCGCCGTCCGTCCGTCGAGTCCCGCCCTCGCCGTCCAGGCGAGCGCGCTCGGCCTCGGCCATCCAGTCCTCGTCGACGACGTCGAGCAGGACGACCTTGCCGGCCTCGTGGGCGGCCGCGAGGCGGGCCGCGAGCATCGCGGTCGCCGCCGGGCGTTCGCCGTCCATCGGGACGAGGACGTGGTCGTCGCCCCTGGTCGACTCGTAGAGGTACGTGGCGCGGCGCTCGTAGAACAGTTCCCGCCAGGCGTAGAAGACGCCGGCGACGATACTCGACCCCACGAGGACGCTCAGGACGAAGGCGGCCTGCTGGCCGGGATCGACCAGGAGCCCGAGCAGCGCCACCGCGTAGGCCGCCGGCTCCTCGACGTCGAGGAGCCAGGTGAGCGCGCCGGTGAGCAACACGGCGAAGGCCGCACCCGGCGCGTCCACGGTCAGGGCGGTCGGCGGGAGGTCGGGATAGACGAACCGGAGCGCGACCTGGATGGCGAGCCACGAACAGACGGCCCCCGCGGTCAGCCCGCCGACGAACCGGAGCGGCGAGGCCTGCTCGCCCTCCGGGTTGGCGAACAGCATGTACGTCCCGGCGGCGAGCGGGGGGAAGAGGAAGAAGGAGAGCCACTCCACCCGGTTCGACAGCGCGACGAGGAGGCCGACGAGCAGCGGGACGACGAGGAGGATCGACAGGTGGACGACGGTGCGCGTGACCTCCAGGTGTCGGCGGAGGTGTCGGAGCTCCCGGCGTTGCAGTCGCCGGAGCCGCCGGACGAGGGCGCGGACGCGCGAGCGCAGCCCGCCGGACATGGACGGTCCTGTGGCAGAACGACCGTAAACGTTGCGAGTACCCGGGTCCGGAGCGGCCGGTCGTCGGCGCTCGATGTCGGCGGCGAGTGACGCGCGTCAGACGCCCCGTGGCGTTTAAGGTGTCCGCGTCGGTACTCTCCGGGCATGGCAGAGATACTCGCCGAGAACCTCTCCGGCAAGGACGTCACCGGCTCGGACGGCGCCGAGCTGGGCCGGCTGTACAACATCACGATGGACCTCGAGACGGGTCGCCTCCACGACCTCCTCATCGAGCCGAACGAGGATCGCACCGAGACGGAGTTCGACCACGACGAAGCGGGGCGGATCCGCGTCCCGGTCGGCCGGGTGCAGGCGGTCAAGGACCAGATGATCGTCGAACGCTGAATGTACGTCCTCGATTCCTCGGCCTTCATCAACGAGTACCACACCGACGAGCCGGTGGCGTCGATCCCGCTCGTCCGCGAGGAACTCGAAGACGAGAGCGCCTACCGCTTCGACGCCCTCGAGGGGTCGGGCATGCACCTCCACATCCCCGACGAGGAGACCGTCGAGCGCATCGAGCGCGCCGCCCGAGAGACGGGCGACGTCGGCGAACTCTCCGAGACCGACGTCCGCCTGGTCTCGGCCGCCTTCGAACTCGACGGCCGCCTCGTGACCGACGACTACGCCATGCAGAACGTCGCCGAGAAGCTGGGCGTCAGCGTCGAGGTCATCGCCCGCGACGGCATCGAGGAACAGCGGGACTGGCGCTTTCAGTGTAGCGGCTGTGGGCGCGAGTTCGACGAGGAGCACGACCGCTGCCCCATCTGTGGCAGCGACCTCTCCCGGAAGAATCCCGCCTGACGCTCGCCCCGTCCGCGTCGGGCCGCCTCTCAGGCCCGGGCCGCCTCGCCCAGTTCGTCCATTCCCAGGTCGACGAGCTGGCGCAGGACCTCCTCTTCGGTGAGGTCGTACTCCCGGGCGAGCGCCCGGACCTGCCGCGCCAGGTCGTCGTCACAGACGAGGGTGAACCGTTCGGGCATCCACTCCGACTGTGCCTCGGAAGTGTATAAAGACCAGTCAGACAGCCGTCATCCCCGTCCGGTTAGAGACCGACGTCCAGGTACCCCATCTCGGCCCCGTAGACCAGCAGGAACTGACCGGCGTTCCAGCAGCCGTGGACGAGGATCGGGACCACCAGGTTCTCGGACCACTCGTAGACGACGCCGAGGACGAGGCCCAGGGTTGCGGCGATGGCGAGGTAGGCGACCCTGCTCCCCGTACCCATGAGCGCGATCCAGTGGACCAGCCCGAAGACCAGCGCCGTCAGCACGACGGCGGGGACGACGCCGTACGCCCGGCGAACCAGCCCCTGTACCAGTCCGCGGAAGATGAGTTCCTCGCCCGGTGCCACGAACAACAGCGACACGGCGACGAAGTACAACAGGAGTCGGGGCTGCTCGCGGCCCTGCGAGACGGCGGCGTTCGACGCGACCTCGACCCCCAGTCGGGCCAGCACCTCGTTGACCGCCACGAACAGCGCCACCAGGCCGACCAGCCCGACGACGACCCACCCGAGGTCCCTGATCGACGGACGGCCGTACGACAGCAGGTCGCGGTCACCGGTCCGCCGGAGGTACCACGCGCCGACCGCGAGGAAGCCCACGAACTGCAGCGCGGTCGCGACGGCGTTGACTTCCGGCGGGAGCGGGTCGATCGAAATGCCCACCACCTGGAAGAGGGCGACGGCGAGGACGGTGAGGAGGACGCCGACGAGAAACGCCCCGGCGACGATGCCGGTCCCGTGGGTCAGCGTGCGGAGTCGGGTGCTGGCGTCGGCGACGCGGAACAGCTGGTCACCCATCGCAGTGTCGGCGACTGCGCGGGCCACGACCATGTGTGCAGCGATACGCGACGCGGGACCGTCGGGGGGCGACCGTCACTCCACGACGAACTCGGTCTTGTCGGCGACGGCCGCGGCCTCCGGGAAGTCCCCGTCGCCGAGCAGGCCGCGGGCCGCGCGCTTGCCCCACTCGACGGCCGGCTGGGTGAACGTCTCGACGTCCGCGAGCTCCCCTGCGAGGATGCAGGCGACCTCCAGGTCGTAGAGCAGGCGGCCGATCCCGCGGGCGTCGAGCCGGTCGATCTCGATCCGGACCGAGGGCCGATCCGCCGCGGCCAGGCTGGCCTCGGTCGCCTTGAACTCGGCGTCCAGCAACTCCCCCAGGCCGGTCCCGCCGAGGTAGGCCAGATCCGCCGCGTCGCTTCGGGGAATCTCGAGGTCGGGGCGCTCCCGGGGGCGGACGAGGGTGACGAGCTTGTCCCGCGGCCCGGCCCGGTAGAGCTGGAGCTGGGAGTGCTGGTCCGTGGCGCCGAGGGCGCGCGCGGGGGTCTGGCCGGTCCCCTCCTTCCCGAGGCTCTCGGCCCAGAGCTGGGCGAACCACTCCGCGAAGGACTCCAGGCCCTCGGCGTAGGGCATCATCGCGGTGACGCTGGCCCCGCGCTCGGCGAGGGCCTGCGCGACCGCGCCGTAGGCGTACGCGGGACAGTCACGCAGTGAGGGCGCGAGGGCGTCCCGACCGGCCTGCCCGCCGGCGAGGATTCCCTCGACGTCGTGGCCACAGATCGCCGCCGGGACCAGCCCGACTGCCGACAGTGCCGAGAACCGTCCGGGGACGCCATCGGGCACCCGCGTCACCGGGAGGGCGTGTTCCTCGACGAGGTCCCGGAGGGGCCCCTCGTCGCCCGTCGTGACGACCGTCCGCTCCGTCCAGTCGACGCCGGCGTCGGCCATGGCCTCGCGGACGACCAGGAAGTTCGCCAGCGTCTCGGCGGTCGTCCCGGAGCGCGAGACGACGTGGACGGCCATCTCCGCCAGGGGGAGGTCGTCGAGGACGGCCCGGACGTGGTCCGGGTCGACGTTGTCGAGCACCCGGTGGTCGACGGGAGTCGGCCCCAGTGCGTCGGTGATCGTCTTCGCGCCGAGGGCGCTCCCCCCGATGCCGACGGTCAGAACCGCTTCGGCGTCGGCGACGGGCGCCACTGCCGCCTCGATCGCGCTCGGGTCCGTCCGCGCCGGGAGCGCCAGCGAGGCGTAGCCGAACTCCCCGGCGTCGATGCCGGCGTCGATGGTCTCGTGCGCGTCGGCGACCCGTTCGTCGAGCGTCCCCAGGTCCCCCTCCGGAATCCCCGGTACGGCCACCGACGCCAGGGCGTTGCCGATGTCGACTCGCATGTCCGAGCGCTCGCGTTCCCCCGGCAAAAGGGTCCCGACACGCCCGGGTGCGGGATCGGGTGGCTTAACCCCGGGGCGACCCGAGTCCGCGTATGGCCGGAGACGACGGCGAGCGGAGCTACGGGGGCCTCCTCGGCGCCTTCCCCTACGCGTTCCGGACGAGCGAGTCCCGCCTGTTCAGGGCCTACGTCGTCGTCGGGGGGCTGCTCGCGGCCCTCCTCCTCGTCGTCTTCTCCATCTCGATCGTCATCTCCTTCGCAGACACCCTCGGGGCCGTCGGGGGGACGTTTACCTTCTCGCGGGCCTTCGTCGCCGTCGTCGGCCTCCTCGTGGCCGCGCCCGTCCTCGCCCCGGTGCTCCTGGTCGCCCGTCGTCACCGCCGGACGCGGTCGACCGTCGCCTACGATCGCGCGCTCGGGGCCGCCGGCTTCGGCTACGCCCTCGCGATCTACCTCGCGCTCGTCGTGAGCGCGCCGCCGGACATGCGCTCGACGCCCTCGGGCGCGCTCGCGCCCGCGGTGGAGTTCCTCTACTCGCTCCCCGCCCTCGCCGGCCTCGTCCCGCCGCTGCTCGCCGTCGTCCTCATGTATCTGCTCCACCGGCGCTTCCGGGCGGCGCCTCCGGCCTCGGACCACCCCGAGTCGTAACCCGGAAGGACGCCGGTCCCGAACCTCGGCGCATGACCGACGAGGCAGCCGGGGGCCGCCGCAAGGAGAGCACGTTCCTCGTCACGCACGCCGACGACGCGTCGGCAGTCCTCCGGGACGTCCACGACGCGGAGGTCCACACGCTCGCGGAGAACCCGGACCTCGGCACTAACGACGTCCTCGAGGCCACGATCAGTGCCGATCCGCCGATGGCCGTCACCTGGACCGTCGAGACGGTCGCCGACCGCCGGACGGTCGACCTGGCCGAGAGCCCCGAGTCCCCGACCACGCAGGCTCGCGACCTCGCCACCGACCAGGCCGTCGGCGAGGTCACCCGGCGGGAGCGTGCCGGCGAGGGCGAACTCCACGTCCTGACGGTGCCCGAGGACGGCACCACCGACGCCGTGGCGGACGTCCTCGACGACGAGGAGACGCTCGCCCGGGCGGCCCGCCTCGGCGTCCGCCGCGTCGAGGTTCGCGGCGAGGCGGGCGTCGTCAGCGTGCGCTACCTGCCCTGATTCGGCGTTCTCGCCAGCCCGTCACGCAGACGGGCCGTCCGCACTCTGGACGCGCCAGCCCCCTTGGATCTCGCAGCTCTCGCGCTCCACGAACGCGAACGTCGTCTCGGGCCCCAGCCGGTGCCCGCCCTCGACGGACTCGACGACCAGCGGGACGTCGAGCGAGTCGCCACAGCAGCCCACGCCGACGAACTCCTCCCAGCGGTCGCCCTCGGCGGCCGTCTCGTGGACCTTCCGCAGGTAGGCCCGGAACGGCACGCCCTCGACCGTGGATCGACCCCAGTCCGAGAGGTCGGCGGGGTAAGAGAGGACCACGCGTGTGGCCGATTCGCCGTCTGTCCCTGCCATGGCAGTCCTAGGGCACGAGTTCGAATAGGTGTTCCGCAGACACTCGGTGGGTGCAGTCGAGTTACTGTCCGCGCGAGCGGGCGAGCGGGGTTCGCTGGAAGACGGTCCTGCTCGGCGCTCACTCCGTTCGCGCCTCGGGATGGCAGAACGGCGGAGCCGTGAGGCCGGCGGCCGATCGTCCGGCTTTTTGCTCCAGATTTGTGGACGGCGGTCGAGCGCTCGCCGGGAAGCGAGCGCGACGCCCCGTCGAAAAAGGCGGAAGGCAAGGCTTATTCGGGCGGTGGCCACACCCACGCGCATGGTCGATTTCGAGGTACCGGAGTTCGACTACACGGACTACTCCAACCGTGAACTCGCTGCGGTACCACTCGCCGTTCTCGGTCTCGCCCTCCTCGTTTTGCTCGCCTGGTACGTGCTGACCGGCGTCCCGGTGACGCCGGGCATCGAATTCACCGGCGGGACGGAGGTCCGCTTCGCCACCGCGGACTCGCAGGCCGAAATCGAGTCCACCTTCTCCGACATCGGGATCGAGTCACTCAGCCCCGTCTCGGGGGAGAACACCTACATCCTGACGACCCAGTCCGACGAGACCGGACAGATCGAGTCGACGGCCCAGGACGCGGGCTACGAGATTTCGTCGATCCAGTCCCGGTCGCCCAGCTTCGGCGCCAGCTCCCAGCAGCAGGCGCTCTACGGGCTACTCATCGCCTTCGCCGGGATGAGCGTCCTCGTCTTCCTCCTGTTTCGCACGTTCGTCCCCTCGATCGCCGTCGTCCTCTCTGCGTTCTCGGACATCATGATCCCGCTCGCGCTCATGAACGTCCTCGGGATCAAGCTCACGCTGGGGACCGTCGCCGCGCTGTTGATGTTGATCGGGTACAGCGTCGACTCCGACCTCCTCTTGAACAACCACATCCTCCGGCGCCGCGGCGACTTCTACGAGAGCGCCTTCCGCGCGATCCGGACGGGGATCACGATGACCCTCACCTCCATCGCGGCGATGATCACGATGACGATCGTCTCCTCGCTGCTGGCCATCCCGCTCCTGCCCGAGATCGGCCTGGTGCTGACGATCGGCCTGACCGCCGACCTGATGAACACCTACCTGCTCAACATGAGTCTGCTTCGCTGGTACAAGTTCGAGGGGGTCACCCGATGAACTGGCGGCGCAACTGGCGGATCGTCCTGCTCGTCGTCCTGGTGGTCCTCAGCGGCGTGGCGCTGTTCGCGCCGGGCGGCAGTGCGGACACACAGCCCGCCGGCAACGCGACGGGGAACGCGACCGCAGGGACCGCGACGGGTAGCGACGTGACCAACCTCCAGTACGGCCTGGAGCTCTCGGGCGGGACGCGCCTCCGCGCGGGCCTCGTCGGGACGACCGCGGAGGACGTCGACGTGGCCGGGAACATCGGTGCGATCGAGAGCGCCGTCGCGAGCGACCTCGGCGTCGAACTCGTCGACGTGATGGCCCGGCCGGGCGGCCAGGGAAGCCAGGGGACCGTGGAAGTCTACAGCGAGAACGTGTCCGCGGACGCCTTCCGGTCGGCCCTCAACGCGGCAGACCTCGACGGGTCCGACGCGACCATCCGGGAGGGCCTGACCCAGGCGACCTGGGAGAACGCCCGCGACACGCTCCGCGACAAGATCAATCGGGGTGGACTGACGGGTGGGACCGCGGACCTGATCACGACGCCCGGCGGGGACCGCTTCGTCGTCGTCGAGGTGCCGAACGCGAACCGCACGCAGGTCCTCGACCTGGTCGGCGACCAGGGACGCGTCCAGGTCGTGGCCTCGTTCCCACAGGAGACGGACAACGGCACGGTCCAGCGTGAGGTTCCCCTGCTGACCCAGGGCGACTTCCAGCGGATCGGCCAGCCAACGGAAGGCCAGGGGGCGAATCCCGACTTCATCCGGCTCACGCTCCAGCAGGGCGACGTCGCGCAGAACTTCTCGAACGCGATGAACGAGTTCGGCTTCACCGGCGAGGGCGTCGACAACTGCCGGTGGCGGGAGAACCCCGAGGACCCCGGTTGGTGTCTCCAGACCGTCGTCGACGGGGACGTGACCTACGCGGCGTCGATGAGCCCCGACCTCGCGCGCCCGCTCCGGCAGGGGACCTGGGCGGAGAACCCCACGTTCCGCATGCTGACCTCGAACTTCAGCGAGGCCCAGAACCTGAAGATCAACCTCGAGGCCGGCGCGCTCCCGACCGAACTGGACATCCAGTCGCAGGTCTACCGCCACCCGAGCCTCGCCCAGAAGTTCAAGCCGCTGGCCCTGCTGACCGGGCTGGTCGCCTGGCTCACGGTCTCCGGCGTGATCTTCTACCGGTACCGAGAGGTCCGCGTCGCGGGACCGATGCTGTTGACGGCCTTCGCGGAGGTGTGGCTCCTCCTCGGGTTCGCCGCGGCGATCGGCCTGGCGCTCGACCTCTCGCACATCGCCGGGCTCATCGCGGTCATCGGCACGGGGGTGGACGACCTGGTCATCATCGCCGACGAGATCATGCAACGCGGGGAGATCGCCACCGATCGGGTCTTCAAGAACCGGTTCCGCAAGGCCTTCTGGGTCATCGGCGCGGCGGCGATCACGACGATCATCGCCATGAGCCCCCTGGCGGTCCTCTCGCTGGGTGACCTCCAGGGCTTCGCGATCATCACGATCGTCGGCGTCCTGATCGGCGTCCTCATCACCCGGCCGGCCTACGGGGACATCATCAGGAACCTCCTGCTGGACGACCAGGACTGAGTCCTCGGGCCGTCCGGGGCGCGGTCAGTCCAGTCCTCGCGCGACCAGGTCGGCGACGCTCTCGGGAACCGTTCGCTCGGGCGCCCAGCCGAGATCGTCGCGTGCAGCCGTCGTCTCGACCGCGAAGTCCGCGACGAGCGTCTCGCCCTCGCGGGGGTTCTCGACGAGTTCGACCGGTGGCCGCTCGCCAGTCTCGCGCTCGACGGCGTCGGCGACGAGGTCGGCCACCCCGCGGACGCTCGGATCCTCGTCGCTCGCGATTTCGTACTTCCAGGTGCCGGTCTCGCCGGCCGCCGCGCGCTCGAGCGCGCGCTCGACGCCCAGGCGGAACGCCCGCGCCACGTCCGTCACGTGGACGAAGTTGCGCGACTGGGTGCCGGGTTCGTAGACGGTGAGGGTCTCACCGGACAGCGCCCGATCGACGAAGAAGTTGATGACCGTCCCCTTCGAGACGCGCCGGTCGCCGATCCGGTGGTCGCCGTAGAGGTTCGCGATCATGAACTGGATCGCCGGGAACGCGCCGTCGGCGAACCCCTCGATGGCGCGTTCGCTGACGTACTTGGTCCGCCCGTACCAGTTCAGCGGGTCCCGCGGGTGGTCGGTCGTGATCGGGAAGTCGTGGGGGTCACCGAGGACGGCCATGCTGAACGGGAACAGCATCGCGGCGCCGGTCTTGCGACAGAACCAGGCGACGTTGTCGGTCCCCTGGACGTTGACCTCGTAGGCGCGGTCGGCGTGCTCCTCGCAGTCGTCGACGCCGGAGATCGCCGCGAGGTGACAGACGGCGTCCGCACCTGCGAGCGTCTCCTCCAGCGCGTCGCGGTCCCGGATGTCGACGTCCCGAACGGTGACGTCACCGATGCGCTCCACGTCGCCGAGGTAGAAGTTGTCCAGCGCGGTGACCGTCCAGTCTGGGTGGCGCTCCGTGAGGTCGGCGACGAGGCGACTGCCGATGTAGCCCGCGGCGCCGGTCACGGCGACGTGGGGCGGATCGGCGGCTTCAGACATGACCGGCCTCCACGAACCGGTCGGCGAGGTCGCGGACGCCCTCGCGGAGCGTCCACTCCGTTTCGAAGTCCGTCTCGTCCAGGCGATCGAAGTTCACGTGGTAGGACGGGCCGGGGTGTTCGTCCTCCAGGTAGGTCACGTCGACGGGGCCGACTTCCTCGCGGACGACGTCGGCGACGTCGGCGATGCGGTAGTTGCCCGCGTCGCTGCCGACGTTGTAGACGGGGGCAGGCCAGTCGTCGGGCTCGAGCGCCGCGTGCGCGTAGGCCCGCGCGGCGTCCGCGACGTGGACGAACGGCCGCCAGTTCGACCCGTCGCCGTAGACGGTCAGCGGCCGCCCGGTCAGCGCCCGGAAGACGAAGTGGTTGACGACGAGGTTGAACCGCACGCCGGGCGCGTAGCCGTAGTTCGTACTCATGCGGAGCGCGGTGCCGTCCATCCCGAACTCCTCGCAGGCGTCCGCGAGCAGTTCCTCTGCCTCGGCTTTCGCCTCGGCGTAGGGGTTGATCGGGTCCGGCTCGGTGGTCTCGTCGATGTCGGTGCTCGTCGCCCGGCCGTAGATGTTACACGAGGAGGCGAACACGACAGACTCGACGCCGAGCTTGCCCGCGGCCGTCAGGACGTTCTCCGTGCCGTCGCGGTTCACGGCGACGGTCTCCGCGCGGCGGTCGTGCGTGCTCGACGCGCCGGTGATGGCGGCGAGGTGGACCACCCGGTCGACGCCGCGGGTCGCGCTCTCGACGTCGCCGTACTCCCGGACGTCGCCCCGCCGGAAATCTACGCCGTCGTCCTGGCCGCCGTCGCTGCCGAGGGTGCCCAGCAGCGCCCGTGGCGACCCCGTCGAGAGGCTGTCGAGGACGACCACGCGGTCGACGGCGTCCTCGGCCCGGAGCAGCGGAACGAGCCGACTCCCGATGTACCCACAGCCGCCCGTGACCAGGACGTCCATCATTCCTCCGCGTCGGTCAGGACGCCCGGCAGGAACCGGTCCTCGTGGGCCTCGATGGTGTCGGCGTAGCGGGTCAGCGTCCCGAGGACGTCGCGGACGCCCTCCTCGAAGGTCTGGGACTGGCCGTCGATGACGTCGGCGTATCGGTCGTTGTCGATCTCCATCTGGTGGGTCTCGTCCTCGTCGCGGGGGTTCTCGAAGTGCTCGACGGCGACGTCGAGGTCGAACTCGCTCCCCACGTCGGCGATGGTCTCGGCCACCTCGACGATGCTGATGGCCCGCGTGACCTGATTGTAGACCGTGAGCCCGTCTGCTCGGTCGCCGGGGTCGGCGAGTGCCAGCTGCGCCAGTCCCTCGACGGCGTCCTCGAGCGAGACGAAGGGCTTGCGCTGCTCGCCCTTGCCGTAGACGGTGACCGGGTAGCCCGCCACCGCCTGCGCGCAAAAGCGGTGCGCGACGGTCCCGAAGTAGTAGTCGAAGTCGAAGCGCGTCTGTAGCCGGGCGTCCTCGCGGGTCTCCTCGACCTCGGTGCCGTAGGTGATCGCGGTCCGGACGTCCGAGACCGGGATGTCGAACTGGGAGTGAGCCAGCCGGAGGTTGGCGGCGTCGTGACTCTTGGTCAGGTGGTACCAGGAGCCCGCCATCGCGGGGAAGGGCACCTCGTCGCGCTCGCCCGCGTGCTCCATCGTGGCGCCACCCTCCGGGATCGGGAACTCTGGCGCGCCGTAGACGCCGGTGGTCGTCGTCTCGACGAAGTGGGTGTCCGTCAGCCCGGCCTCCTCCAGCCCCCAGAGGAGGTTCCGGGTGCTTTGCATGTTGTTGTGCTGGGTGTAGTTCGCCCGCTCGCCGTTGATCTGGGAGTACGGCGCGGAGGGCTGGGCGGCCGCGTGGACGATCGCCGACGGCTCGTGGACCGCCAGCAGTTCGTCGACGACCGACCGGTCGACGAGGTCGCCCTCGACGAACGAGAGGTTCCGGATCCCCAGTGCCTCGCGGGCCGCGGCCATGCGCTCCTCGATCCCGGCCACGGGCGTCGCGCTGACCGAGCCGACCTCCTCGACCCACCCGCGCCGGGCGAAGTTGTCCACGACGACGACCCGCTCGTCCGTCCGGTTCGCGATGCGCAGGGCGGTCGGCCAGCCGATGTAGCCGTCGCCGCCGGTGACGATGATCGACATTAGTTACTCTAGTTCCGAGTAACTTCCGCCGTTTAAGTATCTTTGTACGTCGCCCCGGTCCCGGCGGGAAGCTACCGACCAGTTGGAGCCTACGCGTCCTCGGAGTCGGACTCGCTTGCCTCGTCCAACGACTGGACGAGCAACCGCTCGATGCGGGCCCCGTCGACCCGTTCGACGACGAACGCGTAGTCATCGGCCTCGACCCGGTCTCCCACCTCCGGGGCTCTGGCGAGACGGTCGAGGACGAAGCCGCCGACGGTCCCGAAGTCCTCGGCCTCGTAGGACGTGCCCAGTTCCTCGTTGAGGGCGGCCAGTCCGGCACCGCCGCTGACGGCGTACGTCCCGTCCGTTCGCTGGCGCATCTCGCGGTCCTCGCGGTCCGGGTCGAAGGCGTCCCGCAGGTCGCCGACGACGACCTCGACGACGTCCTCGACGGTGGCGATGCCCTCGAAGGATCCCCACTCGTCGATCACGGCCGCGACCTGGACGCCCTCGCGCTGGAAAGCGGCGAGCAGTTCGTCCAGCCGGGCGGTCTCCGGCAGGATCGGCACCTCCCGCGCGACCTCGCCCGCGGTCGTCGATGTCCCGTCCCCCATCGCCAACAGGACGTCCTTGGCGTCGACGAAGCCAATCACCTCGTCGTCCGTCTCCGGATCGGTGACGGGATAGCGCGTGTGTCCGGTCTCCTCGACGAGGTCGCGCAGGTCGGCGAGCGGGGCGTCACCGGACACGCTCACCACGTCGGGACGCGGGACCATCACCTCGCGGGCCGAGATGTCGTCCAGTTCGAAGACGCGCTCGATCATCTCGACCTCCTCGGCGTCGACGTCGCCCGCTCGGCCAGCCCGGCTCAACACCAGCAGGATCTCCTCCTCGGTCAGCGTCTCCTCCGTCTCGGAGGCCGGCGGCACGCCGATGGCACTGGTGAAGGCGTTGGCCGTGCCGTTGAACACCACGATTCCCGGGAAAAAGACGAGGTAGAACAGTTTCATCGGCGGCGCGATGAGGAGCGCGAGGCGCTCGGCGCGCGCGATGGCGATGGTCTTCGGTGCCAGTTCGCCGAAGACGACGTGGAGGAACGTGATGACACTAAAGCCGATGGCAAAGGACACCAGGTGGAGGAGCCCGGCCGGCAGCAGGGGGCCGAGGGCCGGTTCGATCAGGTCCGCGACGGCGGGTTCGCCGACCCACCCCAGACCGAGTGACGCGATCGTGATGCCGAGCTGGGTCGTCGCGAGGTAGTCGTCGAGGTTCGAGACGGCCTCCTGGAGGGTCGCCGAACCGGTTCGCCCCTCGGCGACGAGCCCCTCGACGGCGGTCTCGCGGATGCGAACCAGGGCGAACTCCGAGGCCACGAAAAAGCCGTTGAGGACGACCAGCACGAGGGCGAGCAGGAGTTGCCCCAGCGAGAGGGCGACGTCTACCATCGCCACTCCCCGAGCGCACCTGCGTCCCGGCGGGCGGCTACCCGACGCGGTCGTCGTTGCGAGTCGACTGCGGGGCGGCGTCTGCGGCGGTCCATGGGGAGACCAACCAGCCCCCGCTACAAAACCGTCACGTCGGCAGCCTGCCGTGCCGGGCCCCGTTGCGAGCCCAGTCAGAAGTCCGCGAGCGACGACTGGTCGGCCGCCGCGAGGAGGTCCGCGCAGGTCTGCCAGGACCGGCGGGCGCAGTCCGGGAGGTCGCCGCGGTCCTCGACGTAGGCCCGGAGGAACTCGCGGGTCGCCGGGTCACTCGGGTAGCCGCTCCCCAGGTCACCGAACTCCTCGCCGTACGCCGCGGCGAGTTCCTCGACGTGGGCGTCGCGCGCCACCTTGGCCACGATGCTGGCCGCGCCGACGACGGGGTCCGTCTCGTCTGCTCCGTGACGCGCTGCGACGTCGAGGTCACAGTCAAGCCCGTTCGCGACCCGTCGGCCGAACCGCTCGGCGTTCGCGTCGCCGGCGTCGACGACGCAGGTGTCGTCGTCGCGCGCTCCTTCGACGACGGCCGCGAGCGCCTCGACGTGAGCCGCGACGGTCAGGGAGTTCATGTCCGTCTCTGGGTCGTCGATTCGCGCCACGGGGATCTCCGCGACGCCGATGCCGTCCGCCTGCGACCGGATTTCCGTCGCCAGCGTCTCGCGGCGCTCGGGCGCGATGGTCTTCGAGTCGCCGACGCCGTCGGGGAGTGCCGTCGGCTCTGCCCGCACCGCTGCGGCGAACATCGACCCGAGGACCGGCCCCTTGCCGGCTTCGTCCACGCCCAGGCGCATCGAGGTGTGTCTGCAATGCCGAGGAGAAAAACGTTGCCGAGTCCGACCGATCGAGTGCCCACCGTGTCCGGGGGCGCCGACCCCTACGTCCTGTCGGCGTCCGACCCGGGCCGTGGGTTGGCGACCTTTGGGATGCCCAGTGGCTCACGGTCGGTGCGGTCTGACTCCGGGACCTCCTCGCCCGCAGCCTCGAGGAGTTGCGCGTACAGCCGAGAGAACGGTCGGTCTGTGTCGTCGGTCATCGGGAAGTCAACCATCCGTATGCGCTCCGCCCGTATGAACGTCTCCCCCGGAGCGAAAGTGGATCGGCCCACGATCCGTACCCGGGAGACCGACATTTTCGCTACCGATCCTCGACGAGCCATCTTCACGCTGTAGAAACGGTCTCGTATATTATTGATGTCCGACATTATATAAAAACACTCGGAAATATGGTGTTTACAGGAAGGGTCCCCCATATATTTTAAATATATCTTGGATTAACCGTCTGTGATCGAAACCTCACAATATTTTTGAATTTATCTGGGGTGTTAGGAGAGAGGACCGCATAATTATGTAAATTATTACTGGCAATGGCGGTTGCTGCCGCGATCACAAATACGCATGCGACTTTCGCCGAAAAATATTGTGACACAGCGTCCTACGGTAAAAATACCTGTCCTTCATTCGATCGATATCGCAAGAGTGGCTGTGTACCGTGAACTTGGATCGAATAATCTCGAAAACATTTGTATTATTTTTTTCTGACTATAAATTGGGGTCCTGATCTCCTCGGGGTCCGTGTCCGCAATGGAAACCAAACCATTACAATTATAGGATCGTAATGAATTTCTTCGTGTTTTTGGCCAGTGGACTCACCGACCTGCCACCAGATCTCGGGTGACGCGACCGTATTACAGCGATACGAGTGTAAGGGGGCACTGCGAGCGTCCAATTCGTCGGGGATAGGGGATGGGTGGGAAGCGGTGGCTCTCGGCCGGTGCTCGTTGGAACGCCGTGTTCGGGAAGCTCGAGTCGGAGGCCTGCCGATTGGCGGTGTGTCAACAGGGAACAGCCCCCAGCACACGAGAGGACCATTGCCGTTCCTTCCGGCGGTTTTGGACAGTGGAGCCTATCCTGTAACCGACCTACACGCGCACTCGAACCTGAGACCAGGCATTCAGGCCCTCAAGCGCCCGAATCGTGGTCCGGCATCGTCGTCCGGTCGGGCCTGTCTGCAACCTCACTATTGTTCGAGAGGAACACTGAAATGTGCGCCACACCGAGGGCTGGCGACGTCGAGGGCACCGATCTGTGCACCTCGAGCCGCCTACCCGCGATATCAGGGGGATTTAGGTCATTCCTCGAGTGGAATAACGGGCGGAATAGGGAATTTGGGTGCTACAAGACCTCTCGACGCGGATTCCAGTGGCGCATTTAGTCTAGCTCCGTGTATAGCCCGTCTCGTGTCGACGTGAATTCGAAACGACGATTCCACGAGAGGAAAAACATATTGTGTCGTGGTGTCTCGTAGCCAGTATGGAACGCTCCGATCGCGGCTCCGAGTCGGGCGCCGACGGCCTGCAGACCCTCGCGATAGCCCTGGAACTGATCGAGGAGCTGCAGACGGCCAATGGCGCGACGGTTGCCGAACTTCAGGACCGACTGGACCTCTCGAAGAGCGCGATCTACAACCACCTCAACACCCTCCGCGAGTACGGGTACGTCGTGAAGGAGGGCGACCGGTTCCAGCTCAGCCTCACGTTCACGCTCATCGGCGAGTTCGTCAGGGAACAGTTCGAGCTGTTCTCGATCGCCAAGTCGGAGATCGACGAGTTCTCCTCGGAGATCGGCTTTCCCGCGCACCTCATCACCGAGCAACACCACAACCGGCTCGAGGTGTACGTGACGCGGGAGAGCGACGCGATCGGCACCAAGTCCTACTCCGTGTACGATCCCCTCCACTTCCACACGACCGCCAACGGCAAGTCGATGTTGGCCTTCATGGACGAGGACAAGCGCGAGGCGATCCTGGACAAGCACGGCCTGCCGCGCCAGTCGACCAACACCATCACCGACCGGGACGAACTCGCGGAGGAACTGGACCTGATTCGCGAGCGGGGCTACTCGGTCAGCAAGGGAGAGGAGATGGAGGGGCTGTGGGGCGTCGGCGCACCGGTCAAGGGTCAGGACGGGTCGGTGGCGGGAGCTCTTAGCATCTCGGGGCCGGTCGGCCAGTTGCCGGAGGACCGGATTCACGACGAACTCGGGGAGGCGGTAGTCAATACCGCGGACGCCATCCAGCTCGACCTGATCATGGCGAGTCGGACCGAGCAGTAGGCCCCGCGGTGCGTCCACCCGTGAGGAAGGGTTAAAGTGGGTGGTGGCGAAATTCCTGCGTGTATGACAGTCGATGGCGACACCCTGCGCGACGTGATGGGCAACTTTCTGACCGGCGTGACGGTCGTCACGCTCCCGACCGAGCCGGCTCACGGGATGACCGCGAACGCGTTCTCGAGCGTCTCGCTCGACCCGCCGCTGTGTCTCGTCTGCGTCGACCACGAGACGGAGACCTACGAGCACCTGACCGGCGACGTCGACGAGTTCTGCGTCAACGTCCTGACGGCCGACCAGCAGCACCTCGGCGAGCACTTCGCCGGCATGAACGAACTCGACGAGCGCCCCTTCGAGAGCGAATCGACCCGGACCGAGGTCACCGGCGCTCCAGTCTTCGACGAGGCCCTCGCCTACCTGGACTGCACCGTCGACGCCGCCCACGAGGCCGGCGACCACACCATCTACGTCGGCCACGTCGAGGCGACCGACGTCCAGGAGCCCGACGCCGATCCGCTCGGCTTCTTCCAGGGTCAGTGGACCTCCTCGGTCGAGTGAGCGGGTCGGACAGCCCTCGCTGACCAGTCTCGGCTCGTGCCATGCTGATTGTCCGCAGTCTGTTTCGGGTCCGTTTGGACCGTCTCCGGTGTGTGGGAACAGGATTTCCGACCCCACAGACGCAGTGGCGTTTTGTGTTGTACGGTGACACAACACATATGTCGGTGCTTCCTGTTGGGGGTAGACGCAACCGAGGATCCATCGATGAGTGACACACAGTTCATGGCCGTCCCGTTCGCGCGTCCAGACCACAGCTACCTCGGCGAACTCGCCGAAGATCTCGGATACACGCACTTCGGCGTCGGCGAAGGGCCGCTGGTGTTCGGCGATCCCTACGTGACGCTCTCGCAGGTCGCCGAGCGGACGAACTCCATTCAGCTCGGCCCGATGGTGACGAACCCGGTCACCCGAACGCCGGTCCAGACGGCCAACGCCCTCGCGACGCTGAACAAGATTTCCCCGGGGCGCGTCTTCTGTGGGCTGGGGACGGGGAACAACGCCCTCCGCTCGCAGGGGCTGCGGCCCGCGTACATGCGCGAGTACGAGCAGGCGATCGACGTCATCCAGGGCCTGACGGCGGGCGAACGGGTGACCTACGAGTTCGAGGGAACCGAGTACGAGGAGGAGTTCCTCAACGAACACGGCCTGTTTTACAACCCAGACGAACGGGTCCCCGTCTACGCCGCGACCGGTGGCCCGAAGAGCATCGAGATCGCCGCGAAACACGCCGACGTCGTCATGCACGCCTTCGGTGGGAACTCGCCCGAACTGCTCAAACTGATCCGCGAGATGATCGACGAATCCGCCCGCGAGGCCGGGCGGAACCCGGACGACATCGAACTCTGGTCGTGGATCTGGTTCTACCAAACGCGACCGGGAGAGGGTACCGAGGCGGCGATCAAGAACGGGTTCGGCACGGGCCCGATCAACTCCGCGATCACGGAGGCGCCACTTATGCAGATGCACTCCGACCGGTTCGACGACGCCCTGATCGAGGACGTCGTCGCCGCACGGGACGCACTCGTCGACGACGGCAGGAACGACGAACCGGAGCCGAAGTCCGCACACCTCGACGCCTGGCGCGGGTACGGCAAGGGCTACCAGGCGGAGGCCGAGGAGTTGGTCCCGCTGATGACCGACCGACTGCTGGACGCCCTTTCGATCTACGGGTCGCCCGAGGAGTGTCTCGTGAAGACCAGGCGCATGGTCGAGAACGGCGACCTCGACGGCGTCTGCCTCGGTGCCGGAAACACCCTCACGTCCGCGCGGGACATCAACGACTTCGCGCAGGCCGTCATCGACGAGTGGTGAGCTGGTCGCGGTCGGAACCGCAGTGACCGGTACGTTTTTCAGCGGAACCGTCGAACTCACGGGTGATGTCTGACACCGCGTGGGTCCACATGCTAGGTGGCTCCATGGAATTCGTATCGAGCGAGAACTACGAGACGCGAGCCCTGAAGGCCGGCAGCGGCGAGAAACCGCCGCTGATCCTGCTGCACGGCATCGGCGGGCACGCCGAGACCTACGTGCGGAACATGATCCCGCTGGCCGAGCGCCTCGAAGACCGGGCGGTCTACGCCATCGACTTCATCGGCCACGGCTACTCCAGCCGGCCGACCGACATCGACTACCACATCACGGACTACATGGACCACGTCGAGGAGTTCATCCACGCCATCGGGCACGACACGGCCCACGTCCACGGCGAGTCCCTCGGGAGCTGGGTCGCCGGCCGCCTCGGGCTCGACCGCCCCGACCTGGTCGAGACGGTCGGCCTGATCACCACCAGCGGCGTCTACCACATCGACACCTCCGGCTCCGTCGAGGAGGACGTCAAGGACGAGAGCATCGAGGGCATCGAGAACCTCTACGAGACCAGCATGGAGATGCTCGACGAGGGCATCACCCGCGAGCGGGTCGCCGACCGACTCCAGTGGCTGTTCGTCGAGGACGTCGACGACGAACTGGTCGACATCCGCGAGACGATCTACAGCCAGGAGGCAAACCAGGCGGCGATGCGAATCATCTACGAGACCTTCTACGAGGACGTCCAGGACCCGGAGATGTACTTCACCACCGAGGAACTCCGGGAGCTCGAGGTGCCGACGTTCATGATCCACACCGAGCACAACCCCAGTGCGCAGAAGGAACTGGCCGAGTACGTCCACGAGCAGATTCCGAACTCGGAGTACCACCTCTACGCCGAGAGCGCCCACTGGCCCCAGTGGGAAGAGGCCGACCGGTACCACGACGACACGATCGATTTCCTCAGCCGTCACGCCCAGTAGGGCCACCTGCCGTCGATCCACCGTCTCGCGGCCGTTCTGCTGGCAACATTCTCCGAGGAACGGACCTACTTTTCGCGTCCCGTCGACCGATCGCCCATGGCCGTCGAGTCTGCCGACCTGCGGGCGATCGACTGGCGACGACCGACGATCTACCTGCTCGTCGCGACGACGGTCGTCGCCCCGCTCGATAGTCCCTTCATCAGTCCGGTGCTGCCGAGCGTCCAGGCGGCACTGACGCTGACGGACGCCCAGACCGGCCTGCTCATCACCAGCCTCGCGATTCCGGGAATCGTCCTCGCCCCCGTCATCGGCATCCTCGCCGACCGGTTCGGCCGCACACGGGTCCTCACGGTCTGTCTCGCTGGCTACGGCCTGGCCGGCGGGGCGATCGCGCTCGGCCCGCCCTTCGAGGCGATCCTCGCCCTGCGACTCCTCCAGGGCGCGTTCGGCAGTTCCATCCTGACGGGGCTCGCGATGACGCTGGTCGGCGACTTCTACGACGGACCCCACCAGAACACCGCGATGGGGGTCATCGGCGGTGCGACCAACCTGGCCGTGGCCGTCTTCCCCGTCCTCGGCGGAACGCTCGCCGACGTCGACTGGCGACTCCCCTTCGCGGTCTACCTCGTGAGCGTCCTCGTCGCCGCGGCGGTCTACGTCGGGCTCGAGGAACCGCCGGTCGACCGCGTGTCGATGGACGCCAGCTACCTGGCCGACGCCGTGCGAGCGGTCCCGATCGGGCGCGCGCTCGTCCTCTACGGGGCGGCCTTCTGGAGTTTCTTCCTCCTGTTCGGCGCACTCACCGCCGTCCCGCTCGTCCTCGCCGCCGAGCACGGGCTGGGAGCGGGCCGGATCGGCCTCATCACCACCGTGGGACTGCTGGTCGCCGCGTTCGTCTCCGTGCTGAACGGTCGACTGGCCGCGTACGTCTCGAACCGGACGCTCATCGCGGCCGGGTTCGTCAGCTACGGCCTCGGCCTCTCGCTCGCCGGCGTCTCACAGTCGCAGGTGGCCATCACAGCCGCCCTCGTCGTCTTCAGTTTCGGCCACGGCCTCTCGTTTCCGGCCGTCGCGTCGGGCATCGCCAGCCTGACCGGCCCGCGGTTCCGGGCGGGCGTGATGAGCCTGCGCACGAGCATGCTCATGGTCGGCCAGGCGATCGGCCCCTGGCTGTTCCCGCTCGTCGGCACGCGCGTCGGTTACGCCCGGGTGTTTTCGGGCGCCGGCGCCCTTTCGATCGCACTCGGTGTGCTCTGGCTCCTCTCCCTCGGCGCCGGCGGAGCCGTCCTGGCTGGCGAGGCGTGAGCCTGCGTCTGCACGTCGGCTGCGCGCACGTGCACCACCAGACGTCGTCACTGCACAGCGGGCCAACGTCACGCACGGGCCGGTCCCAGGACTGTTCGGTTGCGCCGACAGCAGCAAACTGAATCGCGCCGCGCCGTCACTCGAACTCGTCGCTGTGCTCGTGTGACTCGCTGAACTTCCGGCCCTTGCCCCACCAGTACAGCGCTTCGGGCATGTCCTCCTCGGTCCAGGTGACCGTCTCCCAGTCCGGCTCGAAGATGAGGTAGCCGCCGGCGAAGATCTCCACCTCGTGGCCGGCCGGGTCGTCGGCGTAGATGTAGTTGGCCTGGCTGATGCCGTGGTGGCCGGGACCGCCCTTCAGGTCAACACCCGACTCCTTGAGGACGTCCGCCGCGCGGAAGAGGTCGCCGCGGGACTTCAGGTAGTACGCGACGTGGTTCAGCCGGGATTCGGGCTCCTCGACGAAGGCGATTTCGTGGACTAGCGGCGAGACGGAGAGCCACTTGCCGACCGGCTCGTCCTCGATGATGAGCTCTTCGCGGAGCTCGAAGTCGAGCACGTCCATGAACCAGTCCGTACACGCCTGGACGTCCGGGGTGTAGCAGTTGACGTGGTCGATTCGGCGGGCGCCGACGCCGCGGTCGACGATCTTCTGGGGCTGGTTCTTCAGCCGGGACTTCGCCGCCTTCGGAACGTCGGGCGTCTCGATGTCGTAGAACAGTTCGATCTCCTGGTCGGCCGGACAGTCGAAGCGGATCGACTCGCCCTGGCCGGGTTCGACGCCCGCCTCCTGCCAGGTGACCTCGTAGCCCGACTCCTCGACCCGCTCGGCGTACGCCTCGAGGTCGGACGGCTCCTCGACGCGGAAGGCGATGTGGCCGACGTCGGCCTCGTCGGCCTCCGTCAGGACGAGGGTGTATTTGTTGTAGTCACCCCAGCCGCGCATGTAGATGCTGCCGTCTTCGCGGGTCTCCTCCTCGAGGCCGATGACGTCGTGGTAGTGGTCGTACGTCTCGTCGATGTTGGGGACACGCAACTCCACGTGCCCGAGGGTGCACAGCGCCATGGGGGAGTGTGCTTCACCGCTCCACAAATAGTTTGCCCACCCTCCCACGCGCTGGGAGCACGCCCGCCGTGGCCACCGCATGCTGAACCTATTTATCCGTGGCCTCGCACCGTTCGGGCATGTCACTGGACGAGGCGACCACGGAGACGCTCGCGGACGACCTCTTCGCGGCACTACGATCCGGCGAGCCGATCGACCCGCTGACCGACGGACGTGACCTGACAATCGAAGACGCCTACGGGATCCAGTCGGCCTTCCTCGACCGCCGGTTGGCCGACGGTGCCTCGGTGGTCGGCCACAAGATCGGGCTGACGAGCGACGGCATCCAGGACCAGCTGGGCGTCGAGGAACCGGACTTCGGCCGCCTCCTCGATACGATGCGGGTGGCGGACGGCGTGGTCCCGAGCGACGACCTCGTCGCCCCGCGCGTGGAGCCGGAGATCGGGTTCGTCCTCGAGGAGGACCTCCGGGCGCCGGTGACTGACCTCGACGTCCTCGAGTCGACGCGGGGCGTGGTGCCGGTCGCGGAGATCATCGACTCCCGCGTGCGCGACTGGGACATCCGGATCCAGGACACGGTGGCCGACAACGCCTCGGCCGGCCTGTTCGCGACCGGGTCGCAACTCACCGACGTCTCGGGGCTCGACCTCTCGCTGGAGGGCGTGAAGCTGTACCGCAACGGCGACCTGACGGAGGCCGGCGTCGGGGCGAACGTGCTTGACCACCCCGCACGCGCGGTGGCCTGGCTGGCAAACACCCTGGCCGAGATGGACGCCACGCTCGACGCCGGCGACCTGGTTCTGAGCGGCTCGTTCGTCCCGGCGGTCGACCTCGCGACCGGCGACACCCTCACCATCGAGTTCAGCTCACTCGGGACGCTCACCCTCCGAGTCGACTGAGTGGCCGCCGCGACGCCCGCATAGCCCGCGTAGCTACCGTCTTCGCCGCGGATCGGGGGGTCGGCGTCGAGGCGGCGTCCCTGCGGTAAGTATAAGTCCGAGAAACCTGAACTGCTGTAGCAGGATGCCTGTCCGCACTGCCGAGGAGTACATCCAAGGGCTCCGTGACTCGCGCGAGGTGTACTACAAGGGCGATCGCATCGACGACGTGACTACCCATCCGGCCACCGAGGGGATGATCCAGACCCAGGGCGAACTGTTCGCGCTTCAGAGCGACGAGGAGTACGCCGACATGATGACCTGGGAGTCGCCGACGTCCGGCGACCCGGTCAGCGTCTTCTACCAGCTGCCGACCTCCACGGAGGACCTGGAGCGCCGGCGGAAGGCCTCGAAACTCTGGATGGACTACACCTGTGGCGTCTCCGGGCGGGCCAACGACTTCCTGGCCAACGGCGTCACCGGGATGGCCATCGGCAAGGAACACTTCCGGAGCGAGGACCACGACCGCGACTTCGGCGCACACGTCCAGGAGTACTACGAGTTCTGCCGCGAGAACGACAAGGCGCTGACCCACGCGCTGATCGACCCGCAGATCGATCGCTCGTCCGAGACGGGGTCCGCCTCGTTCCGTCTGGCCGACGAGGACAACGCCGACCGCCCCGGTGCGGTGCGGAAGGTCGACGAGGACGAGGACGGCATCGTCGTCAGCGGTGCGCGGATGCTGGCGACGCTCGGCCCGCAGGCCGACGAGATCCTGATCTACCCCTTCGGCCACTACAGCGAGGGCGAGGAGGACCAGGCGCTGGCCTTCGCCGTCCCCGTCGACGCCGACGGCGTCCGACAGATCTGCCGGCCGAAACTGTCGCGCAACGACAAGCGCAACCACCCCCTCTCGTCGCGCTTCGACGAGATGGACACGTTCGTCGTCCTCGACGAGGTCCACGTCCCGTGGTGGCGGGTGTTCGTCGACGGCGACATCGAGGTCTGTAACGCCTGGCGGGACAAGGAGGGCACCGCGTACGCCGGCCTCACCTACCACCAGACCTGCATCAAGGACCTCGCGAAGGCCGAGTTCGCCTTCGGCGTCGCGCTCATGCTCGCCGAGTCCACGGGCATCGACGAGTACTTCCACGTCCAGTCGAAGCTCGGCGAGATCGCCACGATGATCACCCAGATCCGCGGGTCGATCCTCGCCGCGGAGGCCGAGGCCTACGAGTTCCCCGGCACCGACTACCTGATTCCGGAGCCTCGCCACCTGTTCGCCGTCACGGGCTCGTTCCCGGACATGTACCCGCGCATCCTCCAGATCATCCGCGACCTGGGCGGCAGCGGCCTGATCGGCGTTCCCGCCTGGGAGGACCTCGAGGCGGACAACCCCCTCGGCGGCGACGTCGAGACCTACTTCCGGGGCAAGGACATCGAGGCCAACGAGCGCCTCGGGATCCAGAAGCTGGCCTACGACCTGGCCATCGACGGCATGGGCGGCCGGGAGGAGCTCTACGAACGCTTCTACACCGGCGGCCCGATGCGCGTGAAGTCGAACATGTACAAGAACCACCCCGACAAGGACGAGATCAAAGACCGGGCCTTCGAGTACGGCCTGGCCGGGGCGGACTCCCCGCCGTCGCCGAGCGAGACGAGCGAAGCCGCAGCCGACGACTGAACCGAGCCGCGACGACCGCGTAGCGCCGCGGCCCGTTTTACCGCCGTTCAGCCCATGAAAACCATTAAGTCCGTCAGCCGAGTCACAACTGACTGTTCACGATGACCACATTGAGCGCCGGCATCGTCGGTCCGGGTAACATCGGGACCGACCTCATGTACAAGATCCTCGACCGCGGGGAGTCGATCGAGCTCGAGCGGATGATCGGCATCTTCCCGGTCGAGGAGTCCGAGGGCCTCCAGGCCGCCCAGGACGCGGGCGTCCCCGTCGGGACGGAGGGCATCGACAGCGTCCGCGAGCACGCGGACGACCTGGACGTCGTCTTCGAGGCGACCACCTCGTACGTCCACGAGGAGAACGCCCCCGTCTACGAGGACCTGGACATCTTCGCCATCGACCTGACGCCAGCGGCGGTCGGACCCTACACCGTCCCCGTCGTCAACCTCGACGACGTCGTCGGGGAGACGACGAACATCAACATGGTGACCTGCGGCGGCCAGGCGACGATTCCGATCGTCCACGCCGTCGACCGGGTGGCCGACGTCGACTACGCCGAGATGATCTCCCACATCGCCTCGAAGAGCGCGGGCCCCGGGACCAGGCAGAACATCGACTCGTTCACCCAGACAACCTCAGCCGGCCTCGAGGAGGTCGGCGGCGCCGACCGCGGCAAGGCGATCATCACGCTCAACCCCGCGGAACCACCGATCATGATGCGCAACACCGTCCACACGCAGGTCCACGAGGACACCGACGTCGACGCGGTCCGTGACTCGATCGACCGCATCGCGAGCGAGATCCAGTCCTACGTCCCCGGCTACCAGATCACGATGGAACCCGAAGTCAAGCGCGCCGACGACGTCGCCTTCGACCTCGGCGACTCGATCATCCTCACCACGATGCTCGAGGTGGAAGGCGAGGGCCAGCACCTCCCACCGTACGCGGGCAACCTCGACATCATGACGAGCGCGGCGCTTGGCGCCGGGGAGCGCGTCGCCGCGAACTACGCCGAGGCGGGCGAACTCGGGGGTGTCGCCGGTGACTGAGTCGGACGTCCGCCTGGTCGACATGACGCTTCGCGACGGCATGCACGCCGTCGACCACTCGTTCACGCCCGCCGAGATGGCCGACGTGGCCGCCGCACTGGACGCCGCGGACATGGACGTCGTCGAGGTCTCCCACGGCGACGGCATGGGCGGCTCGTCGATCAACTACGGCTTCTCGGCCGCGGACACTGAGGCGTACCTGGACGCCGTCGTCCCGGAACTGACCGACACCGACCTGTCGGTCCTCCTGCTCCCGGGCATCGGGACGGTCGAGGAACTCGACCTGGCCATCGATCGCGGAGCCGACATCTGCCGGCTCGCCACCCACGTCACCGAGGCCGACGTCTCCCAGGAGCACTTCGAGTACGTCACCGACCGCGGGCTGGAGGCAAACGGCCTCCTGATGCTCTCGCACATGGCGCCCCCCGAGACGGTCCTCGAGCAGGCACAGTTGATGGAAGAGTACGGCGCAGACGCCGTCTACGTCATGGACTCCGCGGGCGCGATGCTCCCCTCGGACGTCCGCGAGCGCGTGTCCCTCCTCGTCGACGAACTCTCCATCGACGTCGGGTTCCACGCACACAACAACCTCGGCCTCGGCATCGGCAACTCCCTGGCCGCCCTGGAGGAGGGCGCGGTGACCATCGACGGGTGTCTCCGCGGCCTCGGTGCGGGGTCGGGCAACGCCCAGATCGAAGTGCTCGTCGGCGTCATGGAGAAGGCGGGCTACGACGTTGCGCCGGACTTCTTCGGCGTGATGGACGCCGCCGAGGACGTCCTGGTTCCGATGATCAGCGAGGACGAGATGCCCGAACTCGACAACGACTCGCTCCTGCTGGGCTACGCCGGGGTCTACTCGTCGTTCCTCCGGCACACCCGCCGCGCGGGCGAGAAGTACGACGTCGACCCCCGCGAGATCCTGATCGAACTCGGCGAGATGCAGGTCGTCGGCGGCCAGGAGGACCTCATCACCGACGTCGCGTCGCGGCTGGCCGGCGAGGCGGACGACGAGTCCGTGGAAGCCGAGTGACCGGCCGATTTCCGCGCCACGTCGGTCGCGGGGCCAACATTGGGGTACTTTTTTATAGTGGCCGCAAATATTGAGGGTTGACATGCTGTCACGCAGGAGGTTCATCTCCGCGACTGGTGCAACGGGTATCGCAGCGCTCGCCGGCTGTCAGACGGGAACGACGGGCGACGGGACCCCGACGCCGGACGACCAGCCCGAGGGGACCACGACCGACCAGGGGACGCCGGGCGATTCGGACACGATCGGCATCGGCTTCCTCCACTCCCTGTCGGGGTCGTACTCGGTGCTCGGCGAACCCCAGAAGCAGGCCGCCGAACTGGCGGTCAAGCAACTCAACGAGAACGGCGGCATCGCCGGGCGGGAAGTCGAGGCCTACCACCAGGACACGGGTGGCGAGTCCCAGACCGCCCGCGAGAAGGCCCAGCTGCTCGTCGAGAACGAGGGCGTCGACGTCCTGTCGGGCATGGCCAACAGCGCCGCCGGGCTGGCCGTCCAGGACTACGCCAACGAACAGGACGTGCTGATGGCGTCGGGCGTCGGCGCCGACCCGGTGACGAAAGACCGGTGTAACCGCGTCACCTTCCGGTACGAACTCCGGACCGGCCAGATCGCCCGGGCCGTGGCCCCCTGGGCCATCGAGAACCTCGGGTCGAAGGTCTGGTTCCACGTCGCCGACTACGCCTTCGGCAACGCCTTCCTCGCGGGCTGGAAGAACGTCATCGAGCAGCGGGACCTCGACGTCGAGATCGTCAACGAGACGAAATCGAGCCTGTCGGAGAACGACTACTCCTCGTACATCACGTCGATCCAGGGCTCCGACGCCGACTTCGTCGCCGTCGGGCTGGCCGGCGGCCCGCTCGTCCAGTTCAACAAGCAGGCGTCCTCCTACAGCCTGCGTAACTCCACAGAAATGGTCGCGGCGACCAACGACTTCCTGTCGGTCCGCCAGGGCGGCGGCTCCAACGTCGTCGGCTCCTACTCCGGCGTCCGGTACTTCGAGGGCATGGACACCGACCTCAACCGGGACTTCGTCTCCGCGTTCATCGACGAGTTCGACGCCATCCCGAACAACCACGCCGAGTCCCAGTGGACGATCATCCGGCAGATCCTCGCGCCCGCCGTCGAGGAAGCCGGGTCCGTCGCCACCGACGACGTCATCCCCGTCATCGAGGGGATGGAGTTCGACTCGCCGATGGGCGGCGGCACGATTCGGGCCTGCGACCACCAGGCCGAACGGCCCGTCAACGTCTGTCAGATCACCGAGCCACAGGACCTCGAGATGCTCCAGGGCAAGGGCTCGTCCGTCCCCAGCCTGGACATCAAGCAGGAGGTTGCGGCCGGCGACGCCATCGCCCCCTGTGACCAGACCGGCTGCAGCCTCTGATAGGTAGATGCTCGCCGCCACAGCACCCCTGGCGATCTCGGTGCAGGAACTGGCCGTGCAGGTCCTCAACGGACTAACGCGCGGTGGCGTCTACGTCCTCGTAGCCATCGGCCTGTCGCTGATCTTCGGCGTGATGAACGTCGTCAACTTCGCCCACGGTTCGCTGTGGATGCTCGGCGTCTACCTGACGCTGACCGTCGTGGGGGCCAGCTTCGGGTCGTTCTGGCTCGCGCTCCTGCTGGTGCCACTCGGGATGGCCGTGGTCGGCGCCGCGATGGAGACGACGACCTTTCGGCCGCTGTACGGCCGCGACCCGCTGTATCACATCCTCCTCACGTTCGGGTTCACGCTCGTGTTCACCGACGTCGTCAGGTTCTTCTGGGGCACGGGGTACCAGCAGTCCCCCGCGCTCCCGGGCGTCCTCCAGGGCGCGATGGAACTGGCGCCGGGCGTGTTCTTCCCCCGGTACCGCCTGTTCGTCCTCCTGATGGCGATCGTGCTCTCGGTCGCCGTGTGGGCGATCCTCCGGTACACCGCCTTCGGTCTGATCGTCCGCGCCGGGACGCAAAACCGGAAGATGACCCGGTCGCTGGGAGTCAACGTCTCGCGGTACTACACGCTCGTGTTCGCGTTCGGCGCCGCGCTGGCCGGCATCGCCGGCGTGCTGTCGGCGAACATCTTCACGATCACGCCCTCGATGTGGGCCCAGGTGATCATCCTGTCGTTCATCGTCGTGATCGTCGGCGGCCTCGGCTCGTTCAAGGGGGCCGTCGTGGCCGGCTTCCTCATCGGCATGGTCGAGGCCCTCGACCAGCCGCTCCTCGAACTCGGTACGGCCACGCTGGGCCTCCCGGGGGCGATCCAGGTGCTCGACGGCTACCTCGTGTACATCCTGCTGTTCGTCGTCCTGCTGATCCGCCCGGCCGGCCTCTTCGGGGACGAGAGCCACCTCGAGGACGTCGAGGCCAACATCGACATCGACACCAGCCTGCCGACCATCAACTACGACAGCCCCTACTTCCTGGGGGTGCTCGCCGTCCTGGTGGCGATTCCCTTCGTCCTCGGCAACTACTTCGAGGGCATCGTCGTCCAGATCATGATCGTCGGCCTGTTCGCGCTGAGCCTGGACATCGTCACCGGCTACACGGGACTCATCTCCCTCGGCCACGCGCTGTTCCTCGGGCTGGCCGCCTACGGCGTCGGCCTCATCTTCGCGAACGTCACCGGGCTACTGTTCGTCGCCGTGCCGGCGGTGATCGTCGCCGCGGCCGTAGTCGCCTGGGCGATCGGCTACCTGAGCTTCCGGGTCAGCGGCGTCTACTTCGCCATGCTGACGCTGGCGGTCGCCGAGATGTTCCGCCAGATCGTCGTCGACTTCGACGGACTGACCAACGGCACCGACGGCCTCAACGTCGTCTGGCCGGCGGTCCCGTTCGTCGACCTGGGCGACACGACGACGATCTACTTCCTGACGCTCGTCACCCTCGCGGCCCTGTACGTGCTGTCGGTGCGCATCCTGGACTCGCCCTTCGGTACGTCCCTGAAGGCGATCCGCGACAGCAGCGAGCGGATGGAGGCCCTGGGCTACGACGTGAACAGGTACAAGCGCCGGGCGTTCCTGCTCTCGGGGGCCATCGGCGGCGTGGCCGGGGTGATGCACGCCCTGTACTTCCGGTTTGCCTCGCCGTCGTCCGTGCTCGACTGGGCCGTCTCCGGGGACGTCCTCGTGACGATGGTCCTCGGTGGCATGGGCACGCTCTACGGCCCGCTGGTCGGCGCCACCGTCTTCGTGGGTCTCGAGACGCAGGTCTCGCGCTTCGTCACCCACTGGGAGTTCGTGCTCGGGTCGCTGTTCATCCTGTTCGTCATCTTCGCGCCTCGCGGGCTGGTGAGCCTGCCCGGGCGCGTCAAGCGCTACCTCTCGGCGTCCTCTGAGGACCCGGGCGTGCCGGCCGACGGCGGCCCGGAGGAGGTGACCGATGACTGACGACGCCGTCCTCGAGACCCGGGGACTCACCAAGCAGTTCGGCGGCCTCACCGCCGTCGACGACGTCGACCTGACGATCCCGCGCGAGGAGATCCGCGCCATCATCGGGCCGAACGGCGCCGGCAAGTCGACGCTGTTCAACATGATCACCGGCTTCCTCGAGCCGACGTCCGGCTCGGTCGTCTACGAGGGTGAGGACGTTACCGCCCTCCCGCCTCACGAGCGGTGTCAGCTGGGGATGGCCCGGTCGTTCCAGATCAACGAGATCTTCGAGTCGCTCACCGTCCGGGAGAACCTCCGGATCGCGGCACAGGGCCAGCACGAGGACCGGCTGCACCCGCTCCGGGACGCCCAGTCCCTGACGTCCGTCAACGACCGCGTCGACGAGGTCCTCGACCGGATCGGCCTGGCCGACCAGGCAGACACACTCGCCCACGACCTCGCGTACGGCGACCAGCGCACGGTCGAAATCGGCCTCGTGCTCGCTGCCGACCCGTCGCTGTTGCTGTTCGACGAACCCGCGGCGGGCGTCGGTGCCGAGGAGTCCGAGCGCCTGGAGTCGCTCATCGGCGACATCGCCGAGGGGCGGACCGTCCTGCTGATCGAACACGACATCGACATGGTCATGACCGTCGCAGACCGCATCTCGGTGCTCTACGAGGGCACCGTCATCGCGGAGGGCAGCCCGGAGGAGATCGCAAACAACCAGCGCGTCCAGGAGGCCTACCTGGGAGGTGTCGCCTGATGAGCGACCCCCTGCTGGCCGTCGAGGACGTCCACGCCGGCTACGGCAAGACCACCGTCCTGGAGGGCGTCTCCCTGTCGGTGCCCGAGGAGTCGGCGGTCTCGCTGGTCGGCCGGAACGGCGCCGGCAAGACAACCACGCTCCGCGCCATCACCGGCCACGTCAACGTCACCGGTGGCTCGGTCCGCCTGGCCGGCGAAGACCTCACCGGGCGCACGCCCGAGGCCATCTACCGCGCCGGCATCGGCCTCGTGCCGGAAAACCGGGAGGTGTTCCCGGGCCTGACCGTCGAGGAGAACCTCAAGATGGGCGCGACGACGGCCGACGACGGCTGGCTCACCTTCGAGGAGGCCTACGACCTCTTCCCGCGCCTGGGCGAGCGGAAGACCCAGATGGGTCGGACGCTCTCGGGCGGCGAACAGCAGATGCTCGCCATCGCCCGGAGCCTGATGGGCGACACGGAGGTCCTGTTGCTCGACGAGCCCACGGAGGGGCTGGCTCCCCAGATCGTCGAGGACATCGTCGACATCATCCAGACGCTGGCCGACCGCGGGCTGACGGTGCTCGTCGTCGAACAGAACATCGAGGCCGTCACCGAGGTCGCCGACTACCACCACGTCCTCGCCGACGGCCAGGTCGTCTTCGAGGGCTCGACCGCGGACCTGTCCGACGCACGGGACGTCCAGGAACGGTACCTGGGCGTCAGCCAGACGCAGTAGCGGCTCCCGTCGCTTTCCGTTCACTCGCGGACTGCAGAGCGGCCGCTGTGGTGGCGCCTGAAACGTGGGTACTGAAACGAGGGTGGGGGGGAGAGAGTAGGCTCGTCCGTCCAGCCGTGGGTACCGGACTGGGCCGTCGCCAACCAGATCGGTCGGTATCTCGGCCCACTCCTACCCACCATCTCGACCACCAAAACGGTTGTCCTTCGGGACGAAAACCGCCCCGCCCGGACCGGTTCAGGGGTGGGGGTAGCGCAGGCCCGGTGGCCGCACTCTCGCCTCGTACTGTCCGGCGCGCTCGTCGAGGACCCGCTCGACGATGGTGCTCGAGGAGCAGACCACGTTCGCGCCGGCGTCGCAGCGATCGGCTCGCTCGACCCGGCAGTCGTGCCCGTGGGCCGACAGCGCCGACTCGAGAGCCGCCTCGTCGTGGTGCTGGTCGTGCCCGAGGACGATCACGTCGGGTTCGATGCGGTCCAGCGGCACGAAGACGTCCTCGGGGTGGCCGAGGACGGCCTCGTCGACGGCTGCCAGGCCGGCGACCGTCTGGCGGCGCTGTTCGGCCGACAGGATCGGATCCGGCTTGTGCGTGACGTTCGGGTCGCGAGCGATGATGACGTGGAGTTCGTCCCCCATCGCGGCGGCCGCCTCGAGGTAGTGGACGTGACCAGGGTGGACCAGGTCGAAGGTCCCCTGTGCGACGACGGTTGTCATCCCTTGAGAGAACGTCGCGGTGGCGCCGTAAAGTTGTTGTGCCTCGCTGTCAGGGCGCGCTGCGCGGGTCCGCCGCGTCGGTCGGCGTGCCGGCTCAGGACAGCTCCTCGATCGTCGCTTCGACGCGCCCGAGGCTGGCTTCGATCTCGGTGACGCGGTCCGCCTGGGCCTCGTTGCGCTCGCTCAGTTCGTCGACTGCCGTGGCGATGTGGTCGGCCCGCTCGGCGATCCGGTCCAGCCGACTCGACATCTCCTCGACGGCCTCGGCCTGTTCGTCGGTGCCGCGAACGATCTCGTCCATCCGGCTGGCGGTGTCGCCGACCGCCTCGGCGATGTGCCGTTGGTTCTCGACGAGTTCTGACACCTGGTCCGTGGCGTCGGTCACCTGCCGTTCGACGCGGTCGACGGTCTCCGTCGTGAGGGCGACCTTCTCTTCGATGGAGGCGACGATCCGGGCGATCTCGTCGGACTCGCGACCGACCTCCTCGGAGAGGCCCTTGATCTCGTCTGCCACTACCGCGAAGCCGTCGGCCTCGTCCCCGAGCCGCGCGGCCTCGATGTTGGCGTTGAGTGCGAGCATGTTGGTCTGGTCGCTGATGTCGTCGATCACGGCCAGGATCTCGCTGATCTCGGTCACCTCCTCGTTCAGGTCCGCGACCGCCGACTCCACGACGTCGGTCGCCTCCTCGACGGACTCGATGGTCGCGGCGACTGCCTCGGCCTCTCGGCGTGACTCCGCCGCCAGGTCCTCGACGGTGGCGGTCTGGTCGCCGACTTCGTGGGCGGTCGCGGCGATCTCCTCGCCGGTCGCGCTCGTCGTCTCGACCTCGTCGGCGACGCCGTCGAGGTCGCTGGCCTGCTCGTCGGCGATCTCTGCGATCTCGCGGCTGCGCGCCGAGATGTCGGCCGCCGCGTCCCGCACCTCTTCGACCGACCGGTCGACGGTCTCGGCCATCTCTGCCTGGACCGCCTCGAGGCGCTTCCGGTCCTCGACGATGTCGGTCACCTCCGTGACCAGTTCGAGGGCCCCGGTCGCCACCCCGCTGTCGTCGCGAAGCGGCACGGCGAGTGCCTGGCCGTAGAACGTCTCGCCGTCGGCGTCCGTCGCTCGCCGGGTCCGCTCTTCCTTGACCGGTTCGTTCTCGGCGACCACCCGCTCGGCGAGCGTTCGGTCGGCGTTCTCGGGCTGAAAGACCTCCGTCGCCGTTCGCCCGAGCACCGCGTCGGCGTCCATGCCGAGCAACCCGGCCGCGGCGTCGTTCCAGTGCGTGATGCGGCCGTCGGCGTCGACGGCGAACAGCGGGTCGGGGAACAGTGACACGGCGGTCTCGAAGGCTCGTTGCCAGGACCCGGTCGGGGAGACCATCCCGGACGGGGTCCCGTGCGTCCCGTCGCTCATACCGTCGCCTCGCTTCCCAGTTCCAAATAGGTTGAGGTCCGCTGCACTGGCTGCACCGGTGCCAGCACGCCGTCACCGTGAGCCGGCTGTCTTCGCTCGCCTTCCCGGCGGAGGACAACGCTTTTGCCGTTTCCGCGGGATCTTCGACCCACATGAGTGCACGTGAAACAGTGCTCGACGGCGTGACCGTCGTCGACCTGACGACGTTCGTGACCGGCGGCTTTTGCTCCCTGATGCTCGCCAACCAGGGCGCGGAGGTCATCAAGGTCGAACGCCCGGGCTACGGCGACGACAACCGCCACTCCGGCCCACCCTTCGTCGACGGCGAATCCCCGTACTTCTGGACGGTGAACTACGACAAGCGGTCGGTCGAACTGAACCTCAAATCCGAGGCGGGGCGCGAGGCACTGTACGACCTCGTCGCCGAGGCGGACGTCTTCATCCAGAACTACCGGCCTGGCACCGAGGAGCGCCTCGGCGTGGACGACGAGACGCTGCGGGAGTACAACGAGGACCTGATCTACTGCTCCATCTCGGCCTTCGGCGAGACCGGGCCGTGGCGAGAACGCCCGGGCTACGACCTGCTGGTCCAGGGCATGAGCGGGATCATGAGCGTCACGGGCGAGGAAGACGGTCAGCCCGTGAAGGTCGGCTTGCCCCAGACGGACCTGATCACGGCGATGTGGTCCGCCTTCGGTATCATGGGAGCGCTCTACCGGCGCGAACGAACGGGCGAAGGCGACTACCTCGAACTCGGCATGCTCGACGCGACGCTCCCCTGGCTGACCAAGCAGGCCGGCAAGGTCTTCGCAGGTGAGGAGCCGCGGCGGATGGGGACGAAGGACCCGGTGCTTGCGCCCTACCAGCAGTTTCCGACCGCCGACGGGCACGTCATCGTCGCGGCGCTGAACCAGAAGCTCTGGCGGGACCTCTGTACCGCCATCGACCGCGAGGACCTCCTCGCGGACGACCGGTTCGCAGAGAACGCCGACCGCGTCGAGCACATGGACGCCCTGGAGGCGGAACTGATCGCCACCTTCGAGCAGCGCTCGACCGACGAGTGGATGGACGTCCTCGTCGAGGCCGGCGTCCCGGCGGCCCCCATCAACGACGTCGACGACGCCCTGGACAACGAGCAGGTCCGGGCGCGGAACGTCGTCCAGGAGTTCGATGACGGCGACCGGACCGTGCCGGTGATCGAGCACCCGATCAACTACGAGCGCGCCGACAGCGGCTTCGAGTCCCCGCCGCCGCGACTCGGGGCCGACACGCGGGCGGTGTTCCGGGAACTGGGCTACGACGAGGAGCGCCTGGACGAACTGGCCGCGGCGGGCGTGTTCGGCGAACAGGAAGACTAACGGGGGAGGGGGGCATTGCCACGCGTACGCATGAGCCCCGTGGCATGCATCGGCGCGTCGATGACGCAGTTCGGGCAACGGGACGAGTGGGTCGTCGACCTGCTCGCCGAGGCCGGACAGGCCTGCCTGGACGACGCATCCGTCGACGCAGCCGACCTCGATCACCTGTACGTCTCGAACATGGCTAGCGGCGAGTTCGAGGGCCAGACCGGCGTGATGAACGCCCTGGCCCACGACCTCGGTGCACTCGGCGCTTACACCCAGCGGGTCGACCAGACCTCCGCCTCTGGCGGGGCCGGCATCTACGCGGCCTGGCAGTCGGTCGCCTCCGGGGCGAGTGACCTCACGATGCTCGTCGGTGGCGAGAAGATGACCCACCGGACGACCGGCGAGTCGACGGACGTCATCGCCTCGCTCACCCACCCCGCCGAGTACAAGCACGGCGTCACGCTCCCCTCTTTCGCCGGGCTGACCGCCCGTCACTACCTCGACCGGTTCGACGCCCCCCGGGAGAGCCTGGCGAAGGTCGCGGTGAAGAACCACCGTAACGGCGTCGACAACCCACACGCCCAGTTCCGGAAGGAAATCGACGTCGAGACGGCCCTGGAGAGCCCGATCATCGCCGACCCCCTCCGGCTGTACGACTTCTGCCCGGTGACCGACGGGAGCGCGGCTTTGCTGTTCACGACCGAGGAGCGGGCGAGCGACCTCACCGACGACTACGTCGTCATCTCGGGCATCGCCGGCGCGACCGACACCCAGGTCGTCCACGAGCGCGACGATCCGACGGTGATGGGTGGCGTCGTCGAGAGCGGCGACCGGGCCTTCGAGATGGCCGGCCGCGCCCGCGAGGACGTCGACGTCGCCGAACTCCACGACATGTTCACGATCCTCGAGTTCCTCCAGTACGAGGGCCTCGGCTTCGCCGACCAGGGCGAGGGCTGGCGGGCGATCGAGGAGGGCGTCACGGCCCGCGACGGCTCCCTTCCCATCAACACCTCTGGCGGGCTGAAGTCCAAGGGCCACCCGCTGGGCGCCTCGGGCGTGGCCCAGGCCTACGAACTCTACCAGCAACTCCTCGGCGAGGCCGGGCCGCGACAGGTCGAGGCCGACGTCGGCCTGGCCTGCAACGTGGGTGGCTTCGGGAACTGCGTCACCACGACGATCATGGAGGTGGGCGAATGAGCCGCGAACTGCTGGCCGGCGAGTGCCCGAACGGCCACCGCTCGTACCCGACCCACCCCCGGTGTCCCGACTGCGGGGACCCCCAGTCGGAGACGGTCGACCTGGCCGACCGCGAGGCCGAAGTGGTGACCTGGACCACGAGCACGGCGACGCCGCCGGGGGTCCGGGAGCCGAACACGCTCGCCATCGTCGAGTTCGACCTGGACGGCGAGTCGGTCCGGGTGCTCGGACAGGCCACCACCGACGACGTGGACGTCGGCGACACCGTGCGGCCGGTCTACGTCGACGAGCTCCGCGACCCCAACGCGGGCATCCGCGAGCCGGAGAGCCAGGACTGGGACGGTTTCCGCTTCGAGCCGGTCTGACGACCGAGTCGTCGCGGGCACCTCCTCCGCAGCCCTTTCCGTTCGAACGCTACTGGGCCCTAGCTATTTGCTTCCGGGGTGTCTCTGGGCCACTATGCCGTCAGACGCCACCGCGACGGGGCTGTACCGGCTCAACACCGCCGACTGGACGATGGACCGCAGCCTGATGATCCAGATGCAGGGCTTCGGGGAGCCCTACGACACCCCCTGTCCGTTCTACCTCGTCGAACACCCCGAGGGAACCGTGGCCTTCGACACCGGCGTCAGCCGGGAACTGTTCCAGGATCCGGCGAGCTACGGCCCGGAGGGCGCCGCCCATATGGCCGACTTCGAGCCCGCCGTGGACATCGGCCCGGAGCGCGAGCCCGCGGCCCTGCTGGACGAGATCGGCTACGAACCGGCCGACGTCGACGTGGTCGTCATGTCCCACCTCCACACCGACCACGCCGGGAACATCGACGCCTTCCCGGAGGCCGAGATCGTCGTCCAGCAGGCCGAACTCGACTACGCCCGGGACCCGGTCGCCCCGGCCCAGGGAATCTTCTACCTCGGCGGCGACCTCGCGGCTCTCGAGGAGGCCGACGTCACGACCGTCGAGGGCAGCTACGACGTCTTCGGCGACGGGAGCGTCACGACCATGTCGACGCCGGGGCACTCGCCCGGTCACCAGTCGCTCCGGGTCGAACTGCCCGACGCCGGGACAGTCATTATCGCTGGGGACATCGCGAACCTCCGGGCGGGCTACGAGTCGGAGTTCATGCCGGCGTTCACGTGGTCGCTCGACGACGCCGTCCGCTCGGTTCGCGCGGTCCGCGAGGAAGCCGAGGAATCCGACGCCGACGTCTTCATTCACCACGACCGGGACGACCAGGCCCGGCTGCCCGATCCGCCGGCGAAACTCGAGTGAGGCGGGCCGGACACCTCTCTCAGACCTCGTAGCCGTGTCCCTTCTGGCCGGTCACGTCCCCCACCGCCAGGCGATACCGGACTTGCGCCGTCATCGGTTCGCCGTAGGGGAACAGGCTGGCGAACTCGGCGTTGTCGAACATGACGTCCTCGAGGCGATCGGCGTCCCCCTCGGAAACCTCCGTGAGCGGCCCCGAGACCACGACGCTGCGCCACCTGTTGGCGTCCTCGACGTCGTAGGTCGTGAAACTCGCCTCGTCGGTCGTCTCGACGAAGTCGAGTTTCCGGCTATCGTCGCCGAATCGCAGCAGGAAAAAGTACAGGCTGTCGTCGGCGTACCCGAACGACACCGGCACCGCGTAGGCCGTGCCGTCCCGGGCGAGCGACAGGACGCCGGTGCCCTGCGCCCGGAGGAAGTCGTCGATCTCGTCGCGGTCCATGGCGTACCCGTGAAGCGTCTCGGAGTCCCGTGGCTGGTCGGCCATATCGACAGGTCACCTGACACCACTATAAGCACTCCCCCGAATGGATTCCGAACGGCCCGTGGCGTGCGCCTCAGTCCCAGCGACGTGTTGGGAGGACCGGCACCAAATCGCGTGGCACGCGAGCGACGACGCCTCTGGCTCCTGGGACTTCGTACAGGGGGCTCTCCAAATATACCATAAATACAAGATATATTAAAATACAACATATATTTGTATTGGTGGGACTGGTCCACGTTGCCGTTCCCGGCAGTCGAAGAACGAACGAACCTCCCAGTTTCGGCGTAACTGGGCAAATACCGGTCCATCTGTCGGAAACCCTCGATGGTGGTGACCGCCGCCGCATGGTCGAGCACGACAGGCCGGAATATCGGCAGACACTGACACAAGATTTCCTGTGTCTCTGGAGTAGACCTCAAATTGGGCCGAAATTTTCCGTTTCGGCTACGTCACCTCTCGCCGGGAACCCTCGTCGACCGCTACTCTGGCCGATAAGATACTCAATTAGGTATTTTTACAGTTATATACGTTATATTTTATATCTTCGCCCGCCCGTTTGGCAGACAGCCCTCGCACAGCGCGCTCCCGTACCCGACGGTACGAGTGAAGAGTGCCGACACCACCGGACCCTGCTCGTCAGTCCGACGTCGAGTCGACGAAGAAGTCCTCGTCCTCGAACGGGTCGGCCTCGCCGGTCACGTCGAGGACGTCGAGTGCGGTCACCGTCGCCTCCACGCCGAGTTCGTCCGCGAGACTCGGGACCGTTCGCCGCTCGTCGCCGCTGACGAGTTCCTTCACGTACAGGCCGCCTTCGCCGTGGACGTCGACGGTCGCGCGGTCGCTCGTCCCCTCGGTCCCCGATCCGTCGCCCCCGCCCAGGTCGCCGTCGACGTCGTAGACCTGCCTGGTCCGCGTGAGATCGGCCCGCCGGTGGTCGACGCGCTGGGGGGTCTCCTGCTGGATCGTCGCACCGTCGAGGGTAGCGAGTGCGTCGGCGAACGTCCCCTCGTCGACTGGCTCGCCGAGGGCCACGTCCATCCGGTAGGTCTTGCTCGCGTCGAGTTCCTTGACGCGCTCGACCATGTCGTAGGTCGCGCGGCGCAGGCCCCGGACCTCGACGGCTCCGTCCGCGAACTGATTGATCTCGGCTTCGAGGGCGTCCACGTCCACGTCGCGGACGCGGGGCTCGTCGACCTCGATCACGAAGGGGCGGCCGTCCCCGAGCATCAGGGCGTCGACGTCCTCGCGGCCGGCGCCGTGGAACGTCGCCGACTCGCCGTCCATCGCCTCCAGGACGACCGGCGCGGTCAACTCCTCGACGCTCCGGTCGTAGCGGTAGCCCGTGCCGTCACAACCCGGGCACTCCTCGCCGCGTTTGATCCCGGTCTCGTTGCACTCCCGGCAGGGCCACTCGGTCTGGGGAATGTCGCGTTCGAGTTTGCGGTACCGGCCGTAGACGAACGCGGAGTTGACCTGGACGTCCACCTCGTCGGTGGCGAGGTCACAGCGGACCTGGACGTCGGGGCGCTCGAAGTCGACCTCGGTGCCGGTCACCTGCCCCAGGCGCTTGCCGACCTCGCGGTTGAACTCGGACTTGAGGAGTTCGCCCGCCTCGGGGTCGAGGCCGGCGTCCTCCCGGAGGAGGCGGTCGTTCTCCTCGAGCAGGGGCGGGACGCTCGTCCCGACCTGGTAGGTGGCGAAGTCGTAGCCCTGCAGGGCCGTGGCGGCGCGTTCGGCCCACACGTCGAAGCGGTCGCACTCGCCCTCGCAGACCCAGCAGGGCTCCTCGGGCGGGTCGAAGGGCTCGTCGTCTTCGAGCGCGACGGCGACGCGGAGGCTCCGGCCGCGCTCGCGGTTGGTCAGGCCGAAGCTCCGGTCGGCGACGAGCCGGCCCAGGCAGGGGTCACAGACGGGGCCGGACGCGAGTGCCGCGCGGGCGGCCGCGAGGACGGTCATTGGCGATACCTGGCGGTGGCGGCCTAATTCGCTTTCGAACTGCGCGGGCCGCCCCCGGCTGGAAACCGGGTGGCTTTTGCCCGCTGCCCGGAAGGGTCGGCCAATGCAGGAGTGGCTGGTCGCACTCGTCCTGGGTCTCGTCCAGGGGCTCCTCGAGTGGCTCCCCGTCTCCAGCGAGGGGACCGTCGCCATCGTGCTCTCGGCGCTGGGGTCGCCGGCGGACGTGGCGACCCGGTACGCGCTCTTCCTCCACGCCGGGACCGCCGTCGCGGCAGCGGCATTTTACCGCGAGGAACTCCGGACCCTCCTGGCGGACGTCCCGGCGTGGCGGCCCCGCCGGGCCTTCGGGGCCGACCTGGCCGACCTCAGTTTCTTCGGCGTCGCCACGCTCGTCTCCGGGGTCGTCGGGGTCAGTGGCTACGTGGCCATCAGGGAGGTGGCGTCGGCGACCGCGGGCGGTGGGTTCGTCGCCGCCATCGGCGCCCTCCTCGTGGCGACGGGCCTGTTCATGCGGGTCGCGGAGCGCCGGGCGACCGAGCACCGCGAGGCACCGACGCTGCTCGACGCGCTCCTCGTGGGCGCGCTGCAGGGGTTCGCCGTGCTGCCGGGCGTCTCGCGGTCCGGGACGACGGTCTCTGCCCTCCTGCTCCGCGGGTACGAGGGGCCCACGGCCCTCCGGCTGTCGTTCGTGCTCTCGATCCCCGCCGCCCTGGGGGCGGGCCTGCTCGTGGTCCTCGACGAGGGCGTCGGCACCCTCTCGCCGTCGGGTGCCGTTCTCGCGCTCGCGACGAGCGCGGTCGTGGGGTACCTCGCCGTCGGCGCCCTCGTCGGACTGGTCCGCCGGATCGCCTTCTGGCGGGTCTGCGTCGGGTTCGGCGCGCTAGCCGTCGTCGGGGGCGGCCTGTTGCTCCTCTAACCCGGGAGCCGTCGCGGTCGGGACTTATATGCCCGCAAGGCGCTAGCTTCCGGTAGATCGGCCGCTCATGAGCGAAGGGGAACGGAAGCTCGTCGACACGTCGGGCGATTACCTGTACGCCGTGCGGGAGGGCGAGCCCGTAGAAGCGCCGCAGTGGCGCTCCTGCCGGATCGTCCTGACGAGCGATCGCCTCGTGCTCGCGACCAACGGGGGCAAGCAGGCCGTCCCCCACGCGAAGATCCGGTTGCCGGACGATCCGGAGGCCATCGTGCCGGAGGGGGTGTCGCTCGGCACCGCCACGCCGCTCCGGATCGGCGACGCCGTCATCCTCGTGGACGTCGGGGGCTCGGAGGACTTCGAGGCCGAGTACTGCCGGGCGGTCCTCCACGACGAGATCATCCTCGTGAAGCACCCGGCCGTGGTCGGCGGCGTCGTGCAGGACGACGCCGAGTGGTCGAAGGCCCGTTTCCGCTTCGAGGACGACCGCATCGTCCTCGGCCTCCCCGGCAACCGGACGACCGCGTTCGCGATCGACGACGTCGGCACGATCGAGACCAGTCGCGGGACCGTCGCCGGCGAGGACCGCCGGATCGTCGCCGTCGAACACGCAGACGAGGACGACCGGGCCGTCGAGACGCACTTCTCCGGCACGGACCGACACGCCAGCGCCCTCGAGACGCTCCTCCAGGGCGTCATCGAGGCCCGCGAGGACGACGTCGAACTGACCGAGACGGAAAACCAGGTCCTCATGGCGCTGTACTCGGGCGTCTCGCCCTTCGAGATGGCCGAGTTCGTCGGGATCGACGTCGACGAGGTCGAGGAGATCTACCAGAAACTCCTCGACGCGGGGGCCGTCGACGAGGTGCGCGTGCGGACCGAGGTGACGCTCAACGCTCACGGCCGCAACCTCGCCAGCGAGGCCATGAACGAACAGTGACAGGGCCGTGGCGGTCGCGAGTCCGGCCGGTCGCCGTCCGTCGCCATCGTCGGCCACAATACATAACTCCGCCAGGGGAGAACACGGAATGATGGCCGACGAGACGAAGATCGAGGACTCGCAGGGCAAGTACATGCGGGTCCTCAAGAACGGTCAGCAACTCAACGACGCGACGTGGCAGCAGTGTCGCGTCGTGCTGACCGACAAGCGACTCGTCCTCGCGGCCGACGACCAGCTCGCCATCCCGCTGGCCGACATCGACCGGATCGGCGAGCGGTACGACGTCAACCAGGCGGCGCGGTCCGAGACCAGTTACACGACGCTGTACGTCGACGACGACGCCTTCCTGGTGACCACACAGCACCACGACCAGTTCCAGACGAACTTCTACCGGGCCTCGCTCGACGGCGCCATCATCTACGCGCGCCACCCGGCGGTCCGCGGCGGGGTCGTCCAGGACGCCGCCTGGCAGCGCGGGCGGACCAAGGTCACCGACGAGGCCGTCCTCCTCGTCACGGAGGACGGCCAGAAGGTGGCCATCGACCGTGACGACATCGGGGAGATGGAGACCGACGAGATGGTCGTCGACGGCGAGGAACGCGCCGTCGTCGAGGTCGAACACACCGACGAGGACAAGACCAGCGTGGAGACCCACCTCTCCGGGCGCGAACACCACATCTCCGTCCTCCAGCGCCTGCTCGGCGAGGGAGCCGAACGAAACCGCGCGGACCTCGACCTCGACCCGGTCGAACGACGCGTCATCATGGCGCTGTACTCGGGCGTCTCGCCCTTCGGCATCTCGGAGTTCGTCGGGATCGACGTCGAGCGCGTCGAGGAAATCTACGACCGGCTGATCGAACTCGACGTCATCGAGGTCGAACGCGAGCGAAGCGAGGTCGCCCTGACCGCCCAGGGTCGGACGGTCGCCGGCGAGGCCATGGGCGAGCGGTGAGGCGGACCGCCGGGCCGAGGCAGACTGCTACGGCCAGAGTCCCCGGTACTGGTGGGCCGCCGCGATCCGTTCCAGCGCGACCACGTAGGCCGCCTCCCGCCAGGTGCAGTCCCGCGCTTCCACCTCGGCCTTGACCCGTCCCCAGGCGCGTTCCATCTCGGTGTCGAGCTCCTGGTTCACCGTCTCGAGGGACCACGCCCGGCGGTTGATGTCCTGGAGCCACTCGAAGTAACTCACCGTCACGCCGCCGGCGTTGGCGAGGATGTCTGGCACGACCGTGACACCGCGCTGCGCGAGGATGTCGTCAGCCGCACTCGCCGTCGGGCCGTTCGCCCCCTCGACGACGACGTCGGCCGCGACGTCGTCGGCGTTGTCCGTCGTGAGGACGTTCCCGACGGCTGCCGGAATCAAAACGTCGACGTCGAGTTCGAGCAGCTCCGGGTTCGTGAGTCGAGTCGCGGACTCCCTGCCGTAGGTGGTCACCGCCTCGGGTTCCTCGTCGTGGAGGGGAATGTCCTGGACGGGGAGGCCATCCGGGTCGTAGATCGCGCCGTTGACGTCGCTCGTAGCCACCACGTCGGCGCCCCAGGCGTCGAGCATCCGCGCGGCGTGCCCGCCGACGCTCCCGAAGCCCTGGACGGCGACCGTCGTGTCCGCGACCGACCGATCGAGGTACTCGAGCGTCTGGCGGGTGATGATGGCGACGCTGCGGCCCGGTGCCGCCTCGCGGCCGGGGCTGCCACCGATGACTTCTGGCTTGCCCGTGACGACGCCCGGCTCGGTCTCGCCGGTCTCGACGCTGTAGGCGTCCATGATCCAGGCCATCACCTGCGCGTCGGTCCCCATGTCGGGCGCGGGGATGTCACGCATCGGGCCGATGACGTCCCGCAGTCCGTGCGTCAGCCGGCGGGTGAGCCGCTCGGTTTCGCCGGCGCTGAGCGCCTTCGAGTCGACCCGGACGCCCCCCTTGGCGCCGCCGAAGGGCAGGTCCATCAGGGCGCACTTCCAGGTCATCCACATCGAGAGGCCGATGCACTCCTCCCGCGTCACGTCGGGAGCGAAGCGCAGGCCGCCCTTGTAGGGCCCGCGGACGCTGTCGTGCTGGGCGCGGTAGGCCGTATACACCTCGACGGACCCGTCGTCGAGTCGAACCGGGAGCGACACCTCCTGGACGCGCGTCGGGTGGTGCAGGCGCGCCTGGAGTGCCGGGTCGAGGTCGACGACCGACGCCACGGCGTCGAGTTGCTCGCGCGCCGTCGCGAGTGCCGACTCGTCGCCGTCGCTCGGACCGCCGTCAGTGGCGGCGCGCGCGGAATCCATGCGGCGGACTCACTCGAGTGACATGCCGCGTTCCTGGAAGGTTCCACCGCACTCGTCGCACTCGCCCGGGTGGGTGTGGCGCTCGACGATGGCGCCACAGCGGAGACACTCGTAGGTGGTCTTCGTACCGGTGACGTGAGGGACGTCGTGAACCATTCATCACGAACGTCTGCTAGCGATATATATGAATGTTATGTGTATTAGGGATATTACCACATATTAATTTTTTCTCCGGCCCCCGCTGGGGGAAGGCGGTCAACCGGTCCCGAAGGTTGAAATCGCCAGCCGGCCACCCTGGCGTATGAGCGTTCGGACTGCGGTCGTCCTGGCGGCCGGCGAGGGAACGCGCCTGCGTCCCCTCACCCGCAACCGCCCGAAGCCGATGTTACCCGCCGGGAACCGCCCCATCCTGGAGCACGTCCTCGACGCCCTCGTCGACGCGGGGATCACGAAACTCGTCCTCGTGGTCGGCTACCGGCGCGACCGCGTCCAGGAGTACGTCGGTCCGTCCTATCGCGACGTCCCCGTCGAGTACGTCCTCCAGGAGAAACAGCTGGGCAGCGGGCACGCTCTCCTGCAGGCCCGCGACGCGGTCGACGGCTCGTTCGTGGTCGTCAACGGCGACCGGCTGATCGAGGCCGGCTCGGTCCACGACGTCGCGGAGGCCTACGAGACCGACGACGTGCCCGCGGCGGTGGCGGTCATCGAGCGTCCCTCGGTGCGCCACTACGGGGCCGTCGTCCTCCGGGACCGCGACATCCAACAGATCGTCGAGAAGCCCGACACCGACGAGTACCGCCTGATCAACGCCGGCATCTACGCGTTCGACACGGCCATCTTCGACGCCATCGACGGGACCGCCCGGGCCGACGGCGAACTGGGCCTGACCGACACCATCGCCGACCTGCTCGCGCGCGAGCGCGTCCGCGGCGTCCGCACGGAGGGGCTCTGGGTCGACGCGACCTACCCGTGGGACCTGCTCGAAGTCGCCGCCGAGGTCCTCGCGCGTGGCCGCGTCCCCCAGCCGGAGACCGGCGACGCAGTCTGGGTCGACCCCGCAGCAGCCGTCCACGACGACGCGGTCCTGCAGGGCCCCGTGGTCGTGGGGCCCGACAGCGAGATCGGGCCCGGGGCGGTCGTCGGGCCGGTCGCCGCGGTCGGTCGCAACGCCACGGTCGGGGCGAACGCGACGCTCCAGCGGACCGTCCTCGACGCCGACACCCGCGTCGCCGCGGGGTCGACCCTCGTCGACGCCGTCCTCGGCCAGAACGTCCATCTCGGCCCCGCCACGGCCATCCCCGGCGGCCCCGCCGACGTGCGCGTCGAGACGACGGTCTTCGAGGACCAGCCCCTCGGTGCCGTGGTCGCCGACCGCACGACTGCGGCGGGCGACGTGAGTTTCGAGCCCGGGGCGCTCGTCGGCCCGAACGTCGAGATCCACGCCGGCGCGCACGTCCCGGGCCGCGTCGCCGAGGGCGCGGAGGTGGTCCGCTGATGTGTGGCATCATCGGCTGCGTTGGCCGCGGCGAGGACACCCTCTCGACGCTCGTCGCCGGTCTGTCCCAACTGGAGTACCGCGGCTACGACTCGGCCGGCGTCGCTCTCGGTGGCGAGACGGTCTCGGTCGCCAAGCGCGCGGGCGAACTCTCCGCGCTCCGCGAGGCCCTCGCGGCGGAGCCGATCGCGGGCGACCTGGGCGTCGGCCACACCCGGTGGAGCACCCACGGTCCGCCGACGGACGCCAACGCACACCCCCACGAGGACTGTTCCGGCCGCGTCGCCGTCGTCCACAACGGCATCATCGAGAACTACCAGGCCGTCCGGGACGACCTCGCCACCGACGGCCACACATTCGAGAGCGACACCGACACGGAGGTCATCCCCCACCTGATCGAGGCCGAACTCGACGCCGGTGCCGACCCCGAGGCCGCGTTCCGCGCGGCGATCGACCGCGTGGAGGGGAGCTACGCCGTCGCGGCCGTCGTCGCCGGGGCCGACGCCGTCTTCGCCGCGCGCAACGACTCGCCGCTCGTTCTAGGGATCGCCGACGGGGCGACCTTCCTCGCCAGCGACGTGCCCGCCTTCCGCGAGTACACGGATCGGGTCGTCTACCTCGACGACGGCGAGTTCGCGCGCCTCGACGACGAGGGCTGGACCGTCACCGACGCCGACGGCGCGCGCGTCGAGAAGGCCATCGAGACCGTCGACTGGGACCCCGAGGAGACGGGCAAGAGCGGCTACGACCACTACATGCTGAAGGAGATCCACGAGCAACCGCGCGCCCTGCGCCAGTGTCTCCGGGGCCGGGTCGACGAACTCCGCGGCCAGGTCGACCTGGGGGACCTGGGCGACCTCTCGCCGACGGGCGTCCAGTTCGTCGCCGCCGGGACCAGCTACCACGCCGCGATGTACGGCGCGCTTCTCTACCGGGCCGCTGGCGTGCCCGCCCAGGCCTTCCTCGCCAGCGAGTACGCCACCTCGCCGCCGCCGATCGGGGACGCCCTGGTCGTCGGCGTCAGCCAGAGCGGCGAGACCGCGGACACCCTCGCCGCGCTCCGCGAGGCAAGCCACCGGAACGCCCGCACCCTCGCCGTCACGAACACCGTCGGCTCGACGGCCGAGCGCGAGGCCGACCACGTCCTCCACATCCGCGCCGGCCCGGAGATCGGCGTCGCCGCGACGAAGACCTTCGCCAGCCAGCTCGCCGCACTGAACCTCCTCCGGCTCGCCACCGCCCCCGGGAGCGACGCCCGCGACGTCGTCACCGCCCTCCGGGACCTCCCCGGCGACGTCCAGGCGCTGCTCGACGACTCGACGGCACGGGCCGTCGCGGAGGAGTTCAGCGACGCCGGCGCCTACTTCTTCATCGGTCGGGGCTACCACTACCCGGTCGCCCTGGAGGGCGCCCTGAAGATGAAGGAGATCAGCTACACGCACGCCGAGGGCTTCGCCGCCGGCGAACTCAAGCACGGGCCGCTGGCCCTCGTCACCGAGGACACGCCCGTCTTCGCCGTCGTCACGGGCGACGACGACCTCTCGACGAAGACCGTCGGCAACGTCAAGGAGGTCGAGGCTCGCGACGCGCCGGTCGTCGCGGTGACCGACGGCCAGAGCGAGGTCGGCCGCTACGCCGACCACGTCCTCGAACTACCGGAGACCCACCCGACTGCGGCCTCCGTCCTCGCGAACGTCCAGCTCCAGCTCGTCTCCTACCACGTGGCACGGGCGCTGGGCCGGTCGATCGACAAGCCGCGGAACCTCGCCAAGAGCGTGACCGTGGAGTGAACTTCACTGGCGATTCGGGTCCTAATACGTCTCGACTTCCAGTCCCGGAATTCGCTCGAAGTGGTCGACGTTCCGCGTCAGGACCGGTTCGTCGTGGACGACGCCGGTCGCACCGATCAACTCGTCCCCCGGATCGCCGAGCGACTCGCCCTCGCGTGCCAGCTGTCCGGCGATTCGGCCCGCCTTCCGTGCGACCTCCGTCGTAATCGGGTAGGCCTCCTTCGTCTCGAGGACGGCGTCGACAGCATCCCGTTCGGCGGCCGGGGTGTCGACGTACCCGACGCCCCAGTACAGTTCGTAGACCGTCATCGTCGAGAGCCGCTCGGGGACTCCCTCCGCCTGCAATGCGGCAGCCCGGTCGGTAGCGTCCGGCTCGCCGCGAGCGACGTCCTCGACGAAGCAGGTATCGAGGATCACTCGTCTCGCTCCCGCGTGCGTCGGTCCGCGTATGCCGCGTAGCGTTTCGAGCGCTCCTCTCGAATCGTCTCCACGTCCTCGTCCGAGAAGAGTCCGGCCAGGTCGCCGATCGGTCGTTCGCTCGCCAGCCGTTCGACGGCCTCGGAGAACGTTTCGTCCTCCCGCTTGCGCCGTTCGAGCGTCTCGTAGGCGTCCTCGGTGAGTCGCACGCTCTTGTAGCCCGCTCCCATGTGTATACAGTTGTATACGGACACTCTTGAATCTACCCCCGGCGAGTGTGACGGACGACGAGAGGTGGTCGTGTCTCTCAGCCGTCCACCCAGATTTCCGTATCCACGTCGACGGCGATGGGGCCGTAGATCACGGCACGCAGTCGCTCGGCCGCGTCGGCGTCGGCCGGGATGGGAACGACCCCCTCCTCGACGACGTCGGGGTCGACCGGATCGCCGCCGTCGTCCCCGCCGTCCCAGAACAGGACTCCGCTCGGGACGTCGTTGACGTCGTGCTGGATCCGATCCTCGCAGAGGCGGACCCAGAACCCCTGTCGCCACGGGAGCGTCCGTGACTGCTCGCTCGCGTTCTCGGCGCGAACGTCGACCAGGAGCCAGGTCTGGCCCTCGGGCGCCGGGTGCGGTTTCCCGCCCATCTCGACGGCGTTCGCCTGCTCGACGCCGCCGCAGGTCCCTGCACGCCGTTCGCGAGCAGGTACGACTCCCCGTCGGCCAGCGTCGGTGGGCCGCCAGACCGTCGAGCGCCGTTGCCGCCGCTCGGTCTGCTCGCCCCGTCCGGGGACGCACAGCCGGCCAGCGCCGACACGCCGAGAAGGGAGAGGTTTCGTCGTCGGTACACGCCGGCCGGTATCGACCGAGGTGGGAAATCCCTCGTCGTTACTCAGCCCCGATACCGACGCCAGTAGACGATCGCGCCGATGACGACGAGGAGGCCGATGGCCGGGAGCACGAGCCCGCCACCGCCGCCGGACTGGCGGCTCGCCGGATCGGGCTGGGGCTGGACGCGGTGGCCCACCTCGACGGTCCGGCTGATCCGGACGCCGTCGACGACGTAGCTGACCTCCAGGGGGATGGTGATGGTCCCGTTGGTCCGCGGCGAGACGGCGACGTCGAAGGAACTGAAGTCGCTCGCGGGCACGTCGCCGACGAAGAACGTCGCGGCCCCGGCGCCCGGGCCGGCCGTCTCGCTCTCCTCGACGCTTACGGTCACGCCGGAGACGTCGGTCGTCCCCACGTTGCTCGCACTTCCGCTGACGGCGAGTGACCCGGCCTGTCTGACGACTGCGAGCTCGGTGAGTTCGATGCGGCCGGGCTGGCTGACCGCGGTGACGGCCGTCGTGAGGTTCCGTCTGACGACGTGCCGGTCGCCGCCGGGCGTGGTGTATCGGACCGTCACGTCGATGGTGTGCTGGCCCGTCGTCACGTCCCGTGCCGGGAGGGTGAAGGCGGTCTCGTTGCCCGCGGGCATCCGGGAGGCGATCCGCTGGGGCTCGGGCAGCGAGAGCGTGTCGCTCGCGGCCTGGAGTTCGACGCTCGTGATCGGCTCGTCGAAGCCGTTGGCGAGGGTCACGGTGACGTCCGTCCGGTTCGAGGGGCCGAGGTCCTCGGCGGTCGCCGCCATCGAGAGGCGCTCGTCGCGGTCGCCCTGCACCTGGACGGGGATCGGGTGGTCGAGGGTCACGACCGTGTCGGCGCGGTTCCAGCCGCGGACGTCGAGCGTGAGCGTGTGCCAGCCAGGTTCGTCGACCGTCACCGGGAGCCTGACGGTCGTGGCCGTCCCGGGCGCGAGCGTCCCGAGGTCGTTGGCGACCTGGCCGCGACCGCCCGGCCCCTCGACGTAGACCTGCCGGAGGTCGAAACTGCCCTCGGCGCTCTCGGCGTTCGCGATGCGCGCTTCGACGACGAAGGTCTCGCCGACCGTGGGCGTCTCCGTCTCGAGGGTGACGTTCGTGACGGTCACCGACGACGACTGTGCCGCGGCCGGGTGGACCACGAGACCAGCGGCGAGGGCGGCGAGAAGGACCACGGTGACGGCGCCGAGCGTACCTGCCCGTCGCGCCAGCTGCCGTCGCGAGGGTCTCATCCGCGCCACCACCGGACCCCAGCACGCGTCGGCGCGTGCCCGCTGCTCGTCGACAGACTCACCGGCCGGCCGCTGGCGACCCCACGCCGCGTCATTGGTCTGTAACTCTGGCCCGCCGGAGATAGGTGTGCGGGGCACTTTGCTGGGGATGCAACCCGCCGTCAGGTATAAGTGGGGGGTCCGAACCGGTACCCCGGCCCCGCGACACGGCGCTCACCCGGCGACCTCCGTGCCGTTCCAGACCGCCCGCTCGGGAACGGAGACGGTCCGGACCGACTCGCCGTCGCTGAGTCGGTAGTCGCCGGGATAGGCGACGCGGAGTGCGTACGACCCCGACCGATTGGCCGTCGTCTCTCGGTCGTACGCGAAGGTCGCGCCGGGGACGGAGACGTTCGTCGTCACCGAGACGGTCGCGTTCGGGGCGGCGGTCCCGGTGACGGTGGCCCCCGAGACGAGGGCGAAGGCCGCCCGGTCGCCACCCTCGTGGACGTAGATGGCGCGGTAGTGACCGAGGCCCGCCACCCCACCCTGGCGACTACCGTAGGCGTCGAACAGGCGCGCGTGCATCGATTCGGGGGGACTGTCGTGGTCTTCGAGGACGAGGTAGCCGACGCGGTCGGCCAGCCGGTCGTACCAGTCGCCCGGCGACTCCGCGGTGATGAACTCGGCGTGTGTTCGCTGGGCGAACCCGTAACTCGCGGCCTCGCCGTTGACGAAGTAGTTGTAGACGCGGTTGTACCCCCACCGCGAGAGGACGTAGTTCTCGGGGTAGGTCCGGTCCAGGTCGGCGTCGAAGGCCCGGAGCTCCGCGGCCGCGTCGTAGGTCGCCTCCTCGGTCGATATCTGGTCGATCTTGATGCCCGTCTGGACCGCGCCGAAGGCACCGACGAGGACGAACAGGGCCAGGAGCGCGCCCACGGTCCGCCGGTTCGGGACTGCGAGTCGACGGAGCGACCCGGCTTTGCTCCCGCTCTCCCCGCCGATGACCGGCACGCCTTCGTCGAGGACGTCCACCCAGGCGGCGAGCTTCAAGAAGCCGATTCCGGCGAAGAGGGCGGCGAAGGCCCCGAGTTCCCCGACGAACCGGACCTGGATCGTGGCGAGGGCGAAGAAGTACCAGGCGTAGACCGTCGCGATCAGCCACCGCGCGTCGTCGACCGCGGCGCGCACGGCCAGGACCATCACTGGGAGCGCGAGGACGAGGCCGAGGCCGAACAGGAGGAGGAAGTCGAAGGACGCGGGGTCGAACAGGCTGTTGGTCTCGACGGCCGCGTGACTCGAGAAGAGAAAGTCGAGCCGGTCGGTGAGCGTCGCCCAGGCGTCGGGCAGCGCGAGAACGACGACGCCGACGGCGAGAACGACGGCGAGTCCGTCGGCGACCGCCAGGTGGCGCACGTCGTCGGTGGTCCGGTGGACGACAGCTGCCACCGCGAGGGCGCCCGCGGCGCCGACGAGCAGGAGCGTCGGCGCCGAGGCCACGACGGTCGTGTGCCAGCCAAACGTGGCGTGGGCCAGCCACGTGAGGCCGGCCGCGACGGCGAGGCCAGCGACGACCGGGACTCCAGCCGGGAGCGGCGACCGCGCGGCGTGTACGTCCGCGAGGGCGCGGGCGGCCACCACGAGGCCGATCGGGGCGATCAGGAGCGGCCCCGCCTCCCAGGCGAGGACCTGTGCCGCGACCGCCACGCCAAACCCGAGCGTGACGAGGACGCCGGCCGGGCCACGGAGTCGCTCGCGGTCCATCGTGGCGAGGACGACGAGACAGAGTGCCGTCGCCGCGAGCCACGGGTAGTCGAAGGCGTGGTGGTCCGCGAACCCGAGGCTCGTCCGGAGCGCGTGGCCCGGGAGGATCGCGAGGACGAGGATCGACGCGAGGCCGACCCGGCGGTCGCCTGTCACCCGCACCCCGAGCAGGTAGACGAGGCCCGCCGTGACCACTGCCGAGGCGACCGGGTACCAGGCCAGGACGTGGCCGACCGTCGCTACTCCCCCGCCGAGCAGTTCCGACACCCACCACAGCGTCGCGACGGTCAGTGGCTCCCCGGCGCGGACGGCCTGTGGCAGCGCCTCCAGGGCGCCGAGGTCCAGGGCCGACCCGCCACGTGCGACGGCCTGCTCGACCCAGTACCGGTAGTAGTAGGGGTCGTTGCCCGACAGGACGACGTCGCTCCCCCGGTAGACCGCGCCGATCGAGTAGACTCTGACGAGTGCGACGACCGCGAGTGCCGCCCCGACGAGCGCGGCCGTGGTCCGGTCGACGTCGGGCAGGGAGAACGCAGGGAGTCCGTCCCGCGAGGTGTCCGATGCCGATGCATCGCGGGCCGCGGGACTGCCGTCTTCGAGTGTGGTGCGAACCGCCACCGGGTCGGCCAGACGGTACTCGTCGCCCGTCGACTCGACGACGCCCCGCGAGACGAGTTCGCCGAACGGGCCGGACTCGATCGGGAGGTCGTCGAAGGTCCAGGTGTCCTGTGCGTCGTCGACGGCGAGCGTTGCCTCGAGGGCGGGTTCGAGGTCGGGGCGCTCTTCGAGCAGCGCGTCGACCCGCTCCCCGTCGGTCATGTGGTCGTGGTTGCCGGTGAGGGGAATAAAGTCACCGGGACGCCGCGCTCGCGGGTCGGCGGGACCGCCGGCCGAGCGACGGCCGACGCCCTCAGTGGCGCTCGTCGTCGTCCCCCTCCTCGAGTTCGGGTGGCTCGAACACCGCCCGGACCCAGGCGCCGATGCCACTCTCGGCGAGGTCCGCCCACGACGCGTCGACGCGGAGGCCCAGGGCGGCGATGGCCGCCACGCCGAGCCAGACGACACGCTCGACGGCTGTCGCGCCGGCCCAGGAGAGACGTAGCCCGGCGAGAGCGCCGGAGAGGACAGCGACGCTTGCGAGGCGGACGGGTGCGCGACGAACCGTCTGCCCGACGTGCCGCCCGACTGAGCCGGCCCCGCCGAACATCCACTTGACCGGTCGCGTCGTGCCGATCCACTCCAGCGTCGCGATGATCGGCCCCACCGTCCAGGTTTCCCGGAGGTCGATGACGATCACCGCCGGGTCGGGCTCTTTCGTGAGCCACCGGTAGACGAACGAGTGACGAGTGGCCCGCACGGCGCTTCCCGCGAGGCGCCCGGGCGTCGAACGCGGATACGCGGCCTCGATGGGTGCCGAGAGCCGCTGCCACCCGGCGCTGGCTCGACGCTCGATTCGGTCGACGAGTGCAGCGGTTCGCGATGACGTAACTGCCCGCCGAAGCCACTGCGCAAGCCCGTTCGTGGTCGATCCGTCTCGGATGGACACGCTAGCCCTCCACGGCCGCCGCGGCGTCTGCCGTCCCGACGCGGTAGATCCGACCGGTCACGACGGCGTCGTCGGTGACGACGGTGAGGCGGTTGTTGACGCGGATCGCCCGCCCGCCGAACCAGGCCGTGTCTCCCTGGCTGTAGGCGGTGACGTCGATGCCGATCAGTTCGGCCCGCGACTCGGGACCGTCGGGAGTCGCTGCCACGGAGACGATCTCGCCGACGGTCTGGTTGCCGATCGTGAGTTGCGTGCCCGGCGACACCGCGTGGGCGACCTGCTTGGATTCGTTCACTGCCAGTACGACGCTGCGCTGCGTGGTCGCGAGCGCGTCGCTGGATCGGTTGACGCTAAGGAAGGTGACGGCTGGGGTGTACCGACCGGCACGCATGTCGTGGGTGGCTCCGGGTTCGGCCGTCGCACTCCCGACGTCCGGTGTCCCCGCGTAAGAGACGCTAGCGACGACGTGGACCGACCTGTTCGCCGTCGTGCTGTGCGTTGCCTCTCTGACGGCGAAGCTGTCGCCGCCGTCGACGGGGGTGAGAGTCGCGTTGACGCCACTGTACTCGACCATCGAGTTCGCCGGGACGGTGTACTCGACGATAGCGAAGTTCGTTTCCTCGGACTCGGTGGACCCGTCCCCACCAAAAATGAGGGCAGCGCCGGCGACGGCGACCGCGACGACGAACAGCACGACGAGCGCGTCGACGACGTTGACCACGCCGAAGAGCCGACCGGAGTCGTCGAGGACCTCCATTGCGGGTGTCGATGGCAGGCTCCGTCAAAGGTATTGTGACTGTCGCCGGCCGGTCGTATCGCTGAATTATGTCCGCCACGGCCGAACGGCCCGCTGACCGATCGGTCGCCGGACGGCCGTTGCTGGCCGCACCGTTCCCTGGCCACGCGTTGCTCGCCGTGCAACGCCGGTGCCCGGTTTTTGGGGGTGGGGCGACCAGCACGCACCGACAATGACTGGGTTACAGACGGCGAGGGACTGCGGCGTGGGGATCCGTGGCGTGGCGATGGCGATCGACTCGGTCGTGTGGTTCGGGCTCTTCCTCGTGGCGACGACGGCGATCGGCGCGGCGACCGGGGAGTTGCAGACGACAGCCGAGGGGATCCAGTCGAACCTCGAGGGGACGCCCGCGCAGATGGCCCTCGGGCTGTGGCTCGGGCTGGCGATCGGGTACCACACGCTTCTCGAGTGGCTCTTCGGCCGGACCATCGGCAAGTACCTGGTGAGCATTCAGGTCGTCAACACCGATGGCTCGTCGCTCTCGCTCTGGCGGTCGCTGGTCCGGAACCTCCTCCGGATCGTCGACTGGCTGCCTCTGTTCTACGCGCTGGGAATCCTGTCGATGCTGGTCTCCTCGGAGTACCGACGACTCGGCGACCGGCTGGGGCGGACGCGCGTCGTACGGCGCTGACTGACTGGCGCCATTCAGGCGAAACGGTCCAGGTCCTGCTTCGTTCCGCTGTCCGTGGTGCTCCTCTTTCGCGACTACCGATCAGGCCGGACTCCGGATCACCCAGTGGTCGTCGTCCATGCGTTCGAGGGTCGATTCCTCGCGAAGCTTGGCGATGTAGCCGGTCGGTTGCTGGACCGTCTCGTGGGCGGCGTCGACGCGGACGAGGTTGCCCATGAGCTGTGCGACGGGAGGCTCCTGGGCCGCGCCACACCGGTAGATCGTCAGCAGTTCGTTCCCATCGGACGTCTCAGAGACGATGACGTGGGCGTGGTTGGGCAGGTGCCAGCTGTCCTCGCCCGTCCCCGCCAGTTTGTTCATGGAATAGCTACGCCGTCGAGCGACATATAGGGCGGGCACTCCCGGCGGCCCTGCGTTCGATCGTTTCACTGCGTGCTCGGGACCGTTCGAGGCGGGGGAACGTGGTTCGTGTCGCAGCCAGCGGACAGTGGATCGATCTGGACGGCTCTACCGTCGCATAGCGAACACCGGAGTGCTCGACAGGTCCGCAAAAAACCGTGAACGACTCAGATCCGACTGGTCACCGAACGGCGATCGTCCCGTCTCGCTCGATGCGTACGTCGTGGGGACCGTACCGGAAGTGCACTTCCGTTGCCCCGCGGTGGCTCGTCGGAGCCAGCACGTCGATCGCAGCCTCGAGGTCGACGTGGTCGTAGAGGACGCCGTCGACGGACTCGCCACCGAACTCGTCGAGAGCCTCGAGCAGCGTCGTTTCGATCGAGTCCGGCCCGTCCCAGTCGTGGTGGCCGATGGTCGACCAGGTCCGAGTCCCACCCAGTGACACGTCAGTGTTCGTCGCCATGCGTACACCGTCTGGCCGATCACGTATAAAACCCGCCGTTCTATTATCATTCGTGATTTTGACCTCGGGTAACGAACGCCCCGATAGCCGGTTGCCGGCGTGTTGGTCGAATTATCGAACGGTGACTCCAGCCACGGCGCCGATTTCGAGACGTGAGAACCGGTCGCAGACTCCCGCACCCCCTGTGCCACGGGGACCGTAGAGATGGATGTGGTTCGACGGCAATTCGCCGAGGCCATCGAACCCCGAAGGTGACTTCGGGTTTGGGGTCGCGAAGCGGATCGCGACCGGGCGTGACTACCACTCGTCCGTCGGCTCGAACTCGAACCCCGTGGTTCCCTGTTGGTGAAGCGTAACCCGGATGCCGACACAAGGCTCGCTACTCTCGGCCTCTGCTAACTCCGAGGGGTGGAGATGTACTACCTGGTCGCCGATGTCGACGGAGAGCGAGTACCGACCGCGTTCGTCCGGGAGCGCTGTCTCGCGGACTGTCGATCGGCCGGACGTGGTTCCGAGGCGGTACTGCTCCCGGAAGACCTCCGAATCGTTCCGCTCGAGGATCAGCTCGACGTCTCGTGGATCAGCACGGTTGTTCTCGAGGAGAATCCAGGGAATCGTCTTTCGAGGTGGCCCTGGTAGTCCGAGGCACCCAGTGCAAAGACCACTTCCACAGAGGGCGAGCACCGCGCGCCGTTTCATGTGACCGTCGCAGTCTCCGCGGACCAAAAATGACGGGGAGGAAACCGCGGTGACGTGCGCCCCTGATCTGCTCGCGCGCGACGGGACGGCGAGAATCCATGAATTGCGGCTTCACGAGCGTCTAGTCAGGGCCAGGTGGTGGGACTGCGGCACCGCGCATCCCATCCTGGGGGCGCAGTAGTTGAACCCTCGTCGTATTCTCCACCGGTCTGTTCGGTGTCCAGACACCGAACCCGGCAACCGAACCCTCAAGGCCGACCCCCCGGTTGGGACCGACATGAAGATCAGCATCGTCGGGAGCGGGTACGTGGGGACGACGGTCGCCGCGTGCCTGGCCGACCTCGGCCACGACGTCACCACTATCGACGTCGACGGGTCGGTCGTCGACGCGATCAACGACGGCGAGGCCCCGATCCACGAACCTGGGCTCGATCCGCTGGTCTCGGCCTGGGCTGGGAAGCGACTCCGCGCGACGACGGACTACGACGCCGTCCGCGACACCGACCTCACGATGCTGGCCCTGCCGACCCCCAGCAACGACGACGGGAGTATCGACCTCGACGCGATGGAGGCTGGCGCCAGGTCCGTCGGCGAGGCGCTGGCCCGCGGCGGCGACAGTGACGCCGGTGCGAGCGACGACTACCACCTCGTCGTGGTCAAGAGCACGGTCGTCCCCGGGACCACCGAGGACGTCCTCGAACCGATCATCGCCGACGCGTCAGATCGGACGCCCGGCGAGGACCTCGGCGTCGCCGTCAACCCCGAGTTCCAGCGCGAGGGGTCCGCGGTCGACGATTTCATGGAGCCCGACAAGATCGTCCTCGGTACCGACGGCGATTCCCGCGCGCTCGACCTGCTCGCGGAATGTTACGAGCCGATCGTCGTGGACTGGGACGTGCCCGTCGTCGAGACGGGCCGGCGCGAGGCCGAGATGATCAAGTACGCGAACAACGCCTTCCTCGCGGCGAAGGTCAGCCTGATCAACGACATCGGGAACGTCTGCAAGGAGTACGGCGTGGACGCCTACGAGGTCGCCGAGGCCGTCGGCCTCGACCACCGCATCGGCGAGGCCTTCCTCCGGAGCGGAGTGGGCTGGGGCGGGTCATGCTTCCCGAAGGATCTCGACGCACTCATCGCCGCGGCGGAGGCGGCAGACTACGAGCCACCGGTCCTCCGGGCGGTCCGAGACCTCAACGACCTGCAACCGGAGCGCCTCCTCTCGCTCCTCGACGACCACGTCGACGTGGCCGGCGAGCGCGTCGCCGTCCTCGGCCTCGCGTTCAAGCCCGGGACCGACGACGTCCGCAACTCGCGGGCCATCCCCGTGATCGAGGGCCTCCAGGAGCGGGGCGCGGCGGTCGTGGCCTACGATCCCGTCGCCAGCGAACCCATGCGCGAGCGCTTCCCGGACGTGACCTATGCCGATTCGGCGGACGCGGCCCTCGACGGCGCCGTCGGGGCGCTCGTGGTCACCGACTGGGACGAGTTCGCGACGCTCGACGACGAGTTCGACGCGATGGCCCGGCCGGTCGTCGTGGATGGGCGACGAATCGTCTCGCGGCGGGACGGCCTCACCTACGAGGGCCTGACCTGGGAGTAGCGCTCGCCGTTGTCGATCACGCCTTCCCACGTTGCTGGAAGTCGGTCGGGGGAGTTCGCCACGATTTCCGGTGGCTTTGACGACCCGTCAGCAGTCACGTGTCGGGATGGCCGACGTCTGCGGGAACCATGGTGAAGCCAAGCGTTCGAAAGTCACCGTCGAAGGCAAAGACGTGTTCGACGTCTCTCTCGTCCGCGAGAATACAGCTCGTGTGATCCACGAAGGAAATCGCCTGATCGTCGTACTGCTCGAACCGGTCGGCCGCGGTCTCGAACGTCGCGCGCCCAACGGGAAGGACGTTGATGCTCTCGGAGTTCCGGATGGCGTTCAGGGATCGGACGGCGACTCGATGGCCGAGTTTGTAGAGTGCGAGTGTCGCGAATTCCGAGAGGACGGCCTGTGAGGTGAACAGCGGCCGGTAGGCGACGTCGCCGGTGCGGATGGCATCGAATAGCCACGTGGCTGCCTCGTGGTTCGCGTCATCCTCGTCCACTCTTGCGTAGAACGCGCCCGTATCGACGAAGATCGATGTCGCTCCCGGCCCGTTCATGCGGGTTCGTCGCCGTAGAGCACCTCGTCGACCCGCTCAGAGACGCCGGATTCGCCAGATGCGCCGGGTTCGACGTCCCAGAATGGATCGGACGGATCGATCCCGTGTGGGCTCTCGTTCTCGTCCAGGAGCCACCATACGACTCTCCCTGCCGTCTTTCGCCCGGACACGTGGCCCCGCCCCTCCAAGGACCGAAGCTTTCGCCGCGCCGTTTCCCGCGAGCAATCGAGCGTCTCGGCAACGTCCCCGGACGTGACGACCGGCCCCGGAACAGTCTCGAAGACACCGAGTACGTCCTCGAGGGTAACTGCCTCGGTGTATCGCCCGCTCTCACTTCGCTCACGCGACATACCTGTCTGTACGGCTTTTCCCGGTAAAAATCCTATTGGTGTATGCCTCGTGGCGGACACCAACTCCGCCGTCCTTTTTGCAACCCCTCTGTCTGAGACCGGTTTTCGGGACGGTGGCCGCGACAAGGAACTGGCGGGTATTGCGCCAGTCCGGCGAGAGCGGTGGCGTCGGGATTACCGATACCGGAGACCGAATTTGGTAGCTCTCCCAATCCGCGGCCGAACATTCGTGGGGCGGTCACTCGGCTTCGCGCCGCTGTCCTGCCCAGCAACTGGCACTCGTCGTCCGCATGCTACCCGGCGTCGAAATATTGATCGGCTTATGACCGTCGCCGGTACCAGTAGACCCCGATCGCGACGAGGACGAGCACGACGCCGATCGGGAGGAGTGGGAGGCCGCCGCCACCCTCGTCGACCGTCACCGAGACGGGGACGGTGTACGTGTCCGACGTCTCCGTGTCGCCGTCGGGTTGCTCGTACTGGAAGTCCAGCTCGAAGGAGTAACTCTTCTCGAGGGCCGTCGACGCGGCGCCGAGTTCGATGGTCACGGTCTCGGTCTCGCCCGGCGCGAGGCTGTCGATGATCCCCTCGTCGTCGCCGCTACTCAGCGGACTCTCGACGTAGGCCTTCGCGTCCACGTTCCGCAGGTGCTCGTCGCCGCGGTTCGTCACCTCGAGATCGAACGTCCGCGTCGACCCGGCCACGAGCGTGTCGTTGGCCGGGCTGACGGCGAAGCGGTCTTGCGAGGGGCGTATCTGGACGCTCGGCCGGAGCGGCGAACTGGTGCGGCGGTCGCCGAGTGCGGTGTCGTAGTCGACCGCGAGTTCGAACTGCTGGCGGGCGGCGCTCGCGTCGCTGCTCACGTCGACGGTGAAGTTGACGGACGCGCTCTCGCCGGGCGCCAGGTCCGAGACGGCCTCCTCGCTGGAGGTGATGGTCAGCGAGTCGTCGTTGGCCTGCAGGACGGCGACGGGGTTGCGGACCGCGTTCGGCCCCTCGTTGACGAGGGTGCCGCTGAGTTCACCCTCGTAGCCCGCCCGGAGGGACGACGCCACGTCCCGGAAGGCGAACTCCTGTTCGTCCCCGACGGGGACGCCCATCGTGAGCGTCGGCGAACTCTCCTCGATGCCCTGCTCGTCCCGGTAGCGAACCGAGAGGACGGTTGCGTAGGTCCCCGGGTCCGCGTCCTCGGCGACGGTCGCCTCGTAGGTGACCGTCTTCGTCTCGCCCTCCGCCCAGACCCCAGCGTAACTGGTCGAACTCACGGCGCCGGAGCCGAAGGTCATTGAACTGCTGCCGGAGGTGATATTGACGCGTGCGTCGCGAGCGGGCTGGGTCCCGGTATTGCGCAGGGTGACGGCGAGCTGGCCGGTCTCGCCTACCAGCGCGTTGGACGTGCGGTTGACGACTGCGAAGGTGGGGCGGTCGTCGACGGTCACCTCGAGAGTGCCCGTCTCGGTGGCCGTGCGGTCGCGATACTCGGGGCTGCCGTCGCCGTACCTGACGAGGCTCGTGTACTCGTACTCGTACTCGACGGGCAGTTCGTAGGTCCCGGGCTCGGTGCCCTCGGGGACCGTCAGCGAGAGGGCGCCGGCGTCGACCGTCCCGGTCGGCACGTTCCCGACGGCGATGGCGCCGGTGTTGACCTCGATCGGGGTGTCGCCCGAGTCGACGCGCAGGATGGTCCCCCGCGCGGTCGTCACCTGACTCTCGTGTTCTTCCGGGCCGCCTCGCCGAATCTGTCCGCGGTTCGTGATCGACAGCGAGACGTCCGTGGTCGTGCCGGGCGTCAGGGCGCCCGACGACGTGGACGCAGTCAGCTGGGGTTCACCGATCACCGAGCCGCTCTGCTGGGCGGCGACCTGTCCGGCGGCAATCGGTGCGAAGACCAGCGCGAGGACCAGGACGGCGACGGCTGCGGCAGTACGGCGGGACATCGACTCTCTTGGGTTCCTGTTTCCGCGTCGACCAAATAAGACGTGTGATTCGTCCGCCTACCGAATCTACTCAGCAGCCCCGTCGACCCAGGCCGGCCGTTCGACCGTGACGCCGCCCACCTGCTCGATCCGGAACTCCTGGATGAACAGCTCCGCCGTGCCGTTGGTCTGCCCGACGGCGACCATCTCAGCGCGCCAGATGCGTCCCTCCTGATCGACGGCCACGCTGGCGTTCAACTGCGTGACGTTGCCGGGCACCTGTCCGGTGGCGTTCGCGCTCGCCTCGCGCGACTCGTACCAGAGCACGTCCTGGCCCGCGATGGTGTCCGTCCGATTCACGGTGTAGTTTGGCGCACTCACCACGGTCTCGAGCAACTGCCCGGGGCGTGCTTCCTGGTGGTGCGTCTCGGCCATCGACTGCCCGAGGGGCTGACTGTCGACTGTGGTCTGGTTGCGGAAGGTGTTGCGCGTGAACCGCGTGTCGGGCGTCGCGAACCGGTCGAGGGTGCGTCCGGGGAGGTCGGCGTCGAGCAGTTGCCGGCCCTGGCTGGCGTTGCTCGCCACTATGGTCGTCGAATTTACTACCTGTCCCGGTCGCGCGTACGTAAGATTGTAGAAGACCCGGTAGCTGTCGGCGGCGAGTCGGTCCTGGTGGGTCGCGAGGACCTCGGAGGCGTTCCCGAACCCGTCGGGACCGGCGCCGTCGGAGTAGCTGACGCCCTCGAACTCGCGCTCGCCGCCGCCGTCGAGGGCGGCACAGCCGGCGAGGAGAGTGAGGAGGGCGAGACCGACGAGGGCGGCCGTCCGTGTGCGCATGGTGGTTGCCCGAACCCGACGCCGATACAAGAAGGTTTTCAGAGCGGATGGAGGGAGGAGGATCACCCGGAATTACAGGCGACGATGCGACGGGCTGCGTGTGGCTGGCACCTCATAAATACTCTGCCCAGTCGACGACCGCAACCTCGTCGACCCTCGCGAAGTCGGCGATGTTCGGGGTAAACCACTCCACTTCCGTCGGGAGCAATACGACAGCCGCTCTGGGGACCAGGACCGATCCGTCCGTCGGACAGTCGTCAAACGGGGATACCGCGCCTCAGACCCGGGTTTCGTGGTGGTTATCGGCGACCAGTTTACACAAAGTATTTACCAACGCCGAGGGTGTGTTGTGACTGTACCCCTGCCCATGGCGACACGAGCGAGTATATCGGCCGACCGCGGTGGTCGCTCGATTCGAAAGCGCGTGGCGCTACTGCAGATCACACAACCATGACAGAAACACAATCCAAGATACGAGCGCTGTTCCTCGCAGGGCTCATGGTTCTCTCCGTATTCGCGGGAACCGTGGCCCTAAGTGGCGCAGCTGCTGCAGCGGACACGAACCGTCCTGCTGGCGCCAGTTATTCTGGTGACTGGGACACCTCGGCCGGTGCAGGTAACGTCGATATTGATGCAGAGTTGTTCCAGGGCGAATCCGCTAGTGACATCACATATGTTTCTAGCGGCGCTGCGACTGCACCCAGTTCAGGCCAACAGTTGACGAATAGTGACGGAGACAATCTGGCCTCTATTAGTGAGGATCAGCCAACGACCGTTTACGAGTACGACGACGGTAGTAACATCTACTCCGTCATCGTCTCCGAACCCGAGGTCACCGACCACGAGTTCCGCATCAACCAGGGGAACACCGACACTGACATCGCGGGAGGAACCGTTCCGTCTTCGGAAGACTCCCTGTTCGTCTGGGCGGAGTACAACTACCACCTGGCTGAGGACCTCGAAATCACTGTCGAGGACGAAGACGGCCTTGACGTGACTGACGAAATCCTCGCCGGAACCTCTGTCGAGAAGAACCCGGCAGACACCACTATGTACTCCAGCGACGCGGATGTCGTTGGTTGGGAACTCGACATTGCAGACGCGGATGCTGGCCAATACACGGTTAGCCTGGAGGGCGTTGACGACCTCGACCACGGTGACGCTTCAATCAGCGACACGTTCACCATCAGCTCTGCTGAGGACGTCACGCTGAGCCTCGGCGAGAGCGAGGTTGTCAAGGGCGACAACGTCCAGTACACCGTCGAGGGCGCCATCGAAGGCAACTACCACCTCGTCACCATCGACTCTCCGGACGACATCACTGGCACCGCCAGTGAGGTCTTCCGTGACGTCGGTGACGTTCACTCCGTCTCCGACAATCGTGCCGTCGTCGAGATCGACGGCGGTCAGGGCGTCGGTAGCATCGACACGACCGAACTGGACACGACCGACGTGACGGTCAACGTCTCGAACCCGATCTCCGACTTCGACTCGGGTTGGCTCCCGGACTCTGAGAACGCTGGTGACGTTGAAAATGTCGGCAGTTCGGACTACGACACCGTTGACGACGCAGTCCTGACGGTCACCGAGGGCGACATCACGCTCGAGAACCCCCGGGACTTCTACGTGCCAGGCTCTGACGTCCTGGTTAACGGTACCGTCTCTGACGCGTACAACAACGTCTACGTGTACGCGCGTGACGAAGATGACTACCAGCCCGTCAACATTGGTAGCAGTAACAACCACGGTATCACCGTTGACGCTGGAGAGTTCGAGGCTGAGGACGTAACCCTCTCCGACTCTTCTGGTAATACTGATGGGGACGGTAACACCCTCCTCAACTACCCCGGCACCTACCGCTTCGCAGTTGTTGCTGGCGAGGCTGGTGACACGAACAACGAACTCTCCGCTTCGGAGGTTGCTTCGAACGTCAGTGACACCATCACGCTCCGCGTGACTGATGCTGACCTCGAAGCCAACGCTTCCATCGTCAACGGCATGCTGGCCGAAGGTGATGGGCTCGACGTGAGCGGTGTCGCTCAGGGAGCTGGCGACGTGGACATCACGTACGTCGGCCCCCGGGGTAACACCGACCACAGCACTGCCTCCGTTGGTTCCGACGGCACGTTCGACCGCGAGGACTTCGACCCGAGCGGTATCTCGAAGGGCAGTGTCGTGATGCTCGTCACGACCAACGGCCGTGACGACACGTACGGTGACGGCGATCCCGGCGCTTGGAACCAGGCCGGTGCTGATAACGACGTGCTCGACCAGATTGGCGCTTCGTCAACCCAGCAGCAGGCGCTCGACGTCATCAACTCCAACAGCATGGAGGCTGCCGGCAGTGACGACAAGGCAGTAAGCTTCAACTTCCGTCTTGCCGACCCGCAGACGACCATCGATAGCGTTACCGGATCGGCTGGCGTGAACGGCATGGTCCAGATCGGTAACGAGATGGACGTCATGGGGACGACCAACCGTCAGCCCGGTTCGGTCATCACAGTCGAGGTTATCGAGGGACCGTCGGACTCCGAGTTCGATGTCGCGACCACTGAAGACTGGGGAACCAGTGGCGAGTGGTCCGTCGCTCTCAACACCTCCGACATGGAGCCGGGCAATTACACCGTCGAAGCCTCTGACGGCGACAGCTCCGACATCATGTCCTTCACGCTGACGGAGGACGAGGTCGGCACGCCTGCAGACACGCCCGCGGACACGCCTGCGGACACGCCCGCAGACACGCCCGCTGACACGCCTGCAGACACCCCGGCTGACACGCCCGCAGACACGCCCGCTGACACCACCGAGGGTCAGGACGGACCTGGCTTCGGTGTCGCGATCGCGCTGATCGCACTCGTCGCGGCTGCGCTGCTGGCAGTCCGCCGCAACAACTAACCGGAACTAACTCCGGTCCCTAACCGACGACTTTTCTTCGGACGCAAATCGAAGAGCGACAGCTACGTGAATGGTAAACTGAGATTATTTATGCGAGTCGCTATACCACAATTGCCGCCGATACCTGATGGTCGACGTACCAGAAGTGACCAAAAACAGCGTACTGACGACCGGGTTCAGGACACCGGATCCGACGTCGCTCGCATCTGGACGTCGACGGCTTCTCGATTCAGATCCACCTGTGGCGACGCCTCGCCGCTATCCGTATTGTCGAGGACGACGTGGTACGTCCCGGAGGAAACCTCTACCGAGTTCGACGCCCCCTCCGAGGCCATCGACTCGGCTACGGTGTCGAAACGCTGACCCGCCTCGTACTTCGAGAGTTCTCCGTGAGCGACGACGAAGACGTCGACTGCGGGTCCCGAAACGACCTCGAACTCGTAGCTGATGGTAAACTCTGAGTCGTGGTACGCCCGATAGGTTTCGTACTTTCCTGGTTCGAGGTGCACCTCCTCGTCGACGAGAACCTGTTGGCTCGGGGTTTCTGTCGCCGTCGGCGTGGGTGTGTCCGTTTCGGCTTGCGTCGGCTCTGGTGTGGACATCGGAGACTCCGCGGCACCGTCGCCCCCGCACCCGGCGAGGCCAGCGACGACTACCGTCCCACCACTTACTACGAACTGCCGTCTCGACAAATCCATGATCGGTCGGTTCGTAACTGTGAATCAAAATAGTATCGGCTGGCAGGTATCGATCCGGCCGATTCGTACGGTTGACTGCGACCCCCGCTGATATTTCTATCACGACGACACGGGCCGAATTACCACGATATACTTGATATCCCAAGTACGTTCCTTCAGGAGTGCCAGACGTCACCGGCGACGACCCACCGATCCACCGCGAGGACTATCGCACATCCGACTCCAGCGACGACCAGGACGCGCGGATCCGAGGACACGAACAGATTCGGCGAGGACGGCCGCACGCCCGGAAGGAACGGAAACAGCCAGTCGGCCGAATGCCCGTCGACGAAGACCCGTAGCGCGTCCAAGCCCAGGTGGACGAGTCCCCCGGCGACGAGCAGACCGTAGACGCGTCCCCAGACGGCCCGGTCGAACCAAACCGTGATCAGTGCGGCGACCACGAGGAGACCGCCGAGGGTCTCGAGAGCGACGAGGTCGAAGGGCACGCCGACGGCCCCCTCGACGGCCAGCGGATCGACCACCAGCGAGAGACGACCGAGGTCTGGAATCATCGCCCCTCCAATAGCGATGGCGACCCACGGCGGCCCGATCCAGTCGACGGCCCAGCCGGCGACCGTGACCAGGGCCACGGTCACGAGAACCGTCGACAGCAGGTCAGCCACGGTCGCGCACCTCCACCCGCAGCGCTCGCAGGTCGACGCGCCAGTACCTGAAGAATAGAAGGAGGAATCCTGCCACTGCCAACCCGGAGACCGCCCACTTGTACGTCTCAGCGCCGGCAGACGGACTGACGATCACGACTTGCTCGGCAGCGACGGCGTGGCCAGGCTCCAGGCGGCCGAGCACGTGGACGATACTGCCGCGCCGGAGCTCCTGGTCGACACCCCGTACATGGATGATCACTGCGGCCGGCCCGTGGGTCGTGCGTAGGGAGGGCGTCGGCCCAGTTGCCGTTACAATTCCGCCGACGATTGCTCGCTCGCCGACCACGGACTCGTAGTCGGTAACGATCTGCTCGCCGGTGGGATACGGCGACCGATCGGCCGCCGTGGCCGCCTCGGCGACGCACAGGCCGAACAGCGCCGCGAGCAGCACCGCGGCGAGGGCGACGCGCCGAAACCGGTTCACACTCGTCGACTCCCAGGGTTGGGCCGTAGCCCTTTCGATCTTCCCGGCCACTGCCCACCGACGGAGCTAAACGGTCGCTGCCCCACTTGCCGCCGATGCGCCAGTTCGTCGTCGTGGGCCACGACGCACCGACCGATGCGGACTTTCCCCTCTCGGACCTCCCGGGGTCGGCCGGTCGGCTCGACCTCCTCGCCCGGAGTCTGCTCGCAGCCCTCTTGCGTTCGCACGGCATCCGTGAGGACACTCGGGTGCATCTCGTCCTCGCTGATCAGTTTACCCTCACCGTCGACGGCAGTACCGTCCGGTCGCTCCACCCCGACGAGCGGAGCGCGGCGGCCCTCCTCCGCTCGACGCTCGAGAACCGCGACGAGGCCGTCGGCCAGATCCCCGTCGAGACGTCGCCGGGGATCACGCTCACGCGAGTCGGTCTCGCCGACACGCTGGACGGGCTGGAAGGGACGATCCTTCGACTCGGCGCCGACGGCCGGTCGGTCGAGGAGGTCGACCCGCCCTCGGATCCCGTCTTCGCCCTCTCGGACCACCGAGAGTTCACCGAGGCGGAGCGCGCGCTGCTGGACGACGTTGCAGATGGAACGATTTCGCTCGGACCGGAGACGATCCACACCGATCAGGCCATCGCAGTGGCGCACAACTGGCTCGACCGGACCGGCGACCGGTGACGGTTCGGAAGCGTTAAAGCCGGCGCGGGCCTTCCCTCGCGTGCTCCGCCACGGGCCGGTGGGGTAGCTTGGTATCCTTCGGCCTTCGGGTGGCCGTAACCGCAGTTCGAATCTGCGCCGGCCCACTGCACCCATATTATTTTTCCAGGGTCTCCTGACAGGTAGTGGCGGCTCTCTGGGCGAACAAGCGACTTCGGAAGAGATACCTGGACCTCGACGAACTCCGCCATTAGATCAATCCGAGAAGTTCGCCGAGGACGTCGATGGCCTTGTCCAGCCACCCAACCTCCTCGTCGTCCTCGTCATCGTCGGCCGACATTGTCAGGTAGATATGTCGATTCCACTGTAAAGCATCCGGTGTCCGCGGAGGTGGTCCAGTGAGCGATAGCCACGCGGACGGATCACCCGCGATCGTTCATCAGCCGGGACGAGACGCCTCAGTGCGAAGGTTCCCGAGGAGCTGAAACGGGACTTTCGGGACGCCTGCGACCACGTCGACGAGACCATGACCGACGTCGTCGGGGACCTGATGAGTGAATTCGTATCGACCACGGCCTGGCCACGTTGGCCAAAGCAGTGGCTTCTCTCGCGTTTCACTTGCAGCTCACCGTCTTCTGGATACAGGGTACCTCTCCACGGGGATGGAGGTTCCCAGGACGGCCCTCGTGGCGCGCCCCCACGAATCGAAAGAGAATCTAGACTGAAGCTGAATTAACACGGAGCAGAGTTTGCACTCTTGTTGAAAAATCTACTTTTCATCTCCGCTTGCCGACCCTGATGGTATGGTTCATACCTCACGCCGACGGTTCCTGACGGTGGCAAGCACTACTTCGATTGTCGCCCTCGCTGGGTGTTCTGGCCTGGGGGATGACGACGGTGGAGACTCGATGGACACCGAGACGATGGGCGACGGGTCGATGGAAACTGACTCGATGGACACGGAGACAATGGACAACGGTTCGATGGAAACCGATGTGATGAGCGACGGTTCGATGGAAACTGACTCGATGAACAACGAAACGATGGACGATGGGTCCATGGAAAACGGATCGATGAATCTCTATGGTTAGCGACCTCCCTGACAGACGCCAGATCGGTCAATACCGCGACGCCCGGGGATTGGAGGCGGGCCTGCCATTCGCGGCTGCCGATGTGAGCATGCGAGGAGGGGCCATCGGAATCACGAACTGGGGCTGAATCTAGACGGAATTCGCAAAATGGGCTTCAACTAGCGGGCCGAGGAATGCGTATGAACACGGACGGAATGGGATTGGAGTTCCTCTCGCTCTCCGACCTCCTGTTTGCCGCACTCGCTGGCGTCACTGGGATCGCGGGATCGTACGCAGTCACGGGATCCACCAGACGGTTCATCGTGGCACCGATCGACGCCACGGTCGTCCGAGCGACGCCAGGAGAGATCGTCGCGTTCGTGATTCAGACGATCGGGGAAGCCGGTCATCTCCTGCACGTCGGGCTCTCGTTCGCTATCGCGATCGGGTTACTCGCAGGTACCGCGATTGTCGGCCTTCACGTCGGTCGGCGATTCGATCGGCCCGTGATCGGTGTCGGTCTAGCGGGTCTCCTCGCGTGGGGCCTTACCACCCTGATTACGGCACAGCCAGTACTCGCGGTGGGTACCGCTGGTCCTGTTACGGTGTGGACTGCCGTTGGCTCCAGGCCGCTCGTCTCCACCGATCACGACCCGTCCCGACGGCGTGTACTCGCGTCGAGCGCGAGCGCCCTGGCCTTCAGCGGCGTCTCTCTCGGGCTCGGTCGGTTGGCTCGTGACACCGACGCCACCAAGAGCGATACACCGCCGATTGACGACGAGGTATCCACACTCATGGAAGAGGCCGAGGCGAAGTCCCTCGACATCTCCGGTCCTGTCCCGGGACTCGTCAGCTCGATCGAGGAGTTCTACAACGTCGACATCGCGCAATTCGATCCGGACCTCTCGCCCGACGACTGGTCGATAACGATCACCGGGGCGGTCGGCGACGACGTGACTGTCACGTTCGACGAACTGACCGACATGCCGACCGAGCGGCGATTCCTGACGCTCCGATGTGTCGGCGAATCCCTGAACGGCCGGAAGCTCGACACCGCGGTGTGGACCGGGACGCCGTTCGCCCCGCTCCTCGCGGAAGCCGATCCCGACGGCGACTGTGGCTGTGTGATGCTCCGCGCGGCGGACGATTACTCCGTCCAGTTTCCGGTCGACGCCCTCGAGGACGGCTTCCTCGCCTGGGGAATGAACGGTCGGTCGCTCCCCCGGGAACACGGTCATCCGGTGCGCGTGCTGGTCCCGGGCCACTGGGGCGAGACCAACGTCAAGTGGCTCTCCGAGATCGAACTCCTCGACGAGGAGGTGGACGGGTACTGGGAACAGCGCGGGTGGCACGGGACCGGGCCGGTACACACGGTGGCCAAACTCTGGAGCGACACGACGCTCGACGACGGTACCGTCGAGCTCGCCGGCCACGCCTACGCCGGGACACGCGGCATCCAGCGCGTCGAAGTCTCCACCGACGGAGGCAACACATGGCAGGACGCGGCTCTTTCGGAGCCGCTGCCCGGCGACGACGTGTGGCGGCAGTGGCGTCACGAGTTCGAACCCGACGGGACCCACGAGGTCGTCGTCCGGGCGACCGACGGCGACGGGACCCTCCAGCCCGACGAGCGGTCGGACTCGTTCCCCAGTGGCGCGACCGGCTGGGTGAGACAGACGGTCAGCCGATGATCACCGAACTGATAACCCCTCGACACGAGGTCAGGGACGGATGGAGAAGGCACTCTGGTATCTCCTCGTCGGAACCCGTGGCGGTGAGAACCGTGCGCGCATCATCGTCGCCCTCGACGAGCGTCCCCGAAACGCCAATCAACTTGCAGAGTGCCTCGACGTCGACTACAACACCGTGAGACACCACCTCGACATGCTACGAGACCACGACGTTATCGAACCTGGCGGCGACGAGTATGGCAAGCTCTACTTTTTGACCGACCGGTTCGAACAGCATCGCGAGGAGTTCGAGACCGTGCTGGAGGCGATGTGAATGGCTGCCTCGATGGGCGCCTGGATGTGGGTTGCGACCGCCCTCTCGATGGTGAACGTGGTTCTTCTGCTGTCGTTAACGGTAATCTGGGTTCGCAACTACCGAACGTTCGGGTCCGAGATGGCTGCCGGGCTGGCGGTGTTCGGCAGTGCGATGATCCTGGAGAATCTCCTGGCCGTCTACTTCTTTTTCAGCAGCGGGATGCTCTACGTGGATTCCGCGGGCGTTCAACAGGCGGTCGCGACCCTCCGTGCCCTGCAGACCATCGCGCTGGCCTTCCTGACCTACGTCACCGTGAAGTGAGTCGGGTCGGGCCCGTTTCGAGAGGTGACGGCCGCGGTTTGGCGCGGGGCAGCGATCCGTCCTGGTCGGGATCAGCGGTGCTCGATGAGTTCGACGATGTTGCCGGCCGGATCCCGGACGAAGGCGATCCGCAGGTCGCTGAAGTCGGTCGGCTCCATGACGAACGCGACGCCGTCGGCGGCGAGTTCCTCGGACGCGGCGGCCACGTCCTCGACGACGAACCCGAAGTGCAGGAAGCCGACGGGGACGTCCTCGACGTGCCCCGCGGCCTCGTAGGGCGCGCGGTCGAAGCAGTACAGGCGCTTGTCCGCCACCTGCATGGCGACGTGGGTGACGGCGGTGGCTCCCTCTCCGTCGGCGGCGTCGCCGCGTTCGATCACCGCGGCGTCGAAGTGCTCGCGGTAGAACGCCTCGGCGGCGTCGAGGTCGGGCACCTTTAGCGCCACGTGGAAGAACGATTCGGGGTGCATGCGGCTCGGGACGCGGGGGAGCGTCAAAAGTCTGGCCACGCCGTCGGTCCGCCCGCGTGTCGGTCCGTGCCGTCGGTTCGCCCGCCGCGTCCACCCGCGCTGTCGGGCCGGCACGTCGCCTTTTTGCCCGCGCCGTGCGACGAGCGGTCATGACCGACCTCGCGTGGGAAACCATCGACAGCGCCGTCGCCTATTCCTGTGACGGCTTCGACGTCATCACCCAGGACGTACGGCTGCCCGACGGGACGACCACGGACTTCGACTACCTCCACGAACCCGGGAGCGTGGTCGTCCTCCCCTTTACGCCCGACGGCGACGTCGTGGTGATCGACGAGTGGCGACAGGCCGTCGAGCGGCGCAACCGCGGACTCCCGGCCGGGAACGTCGAGGACGGCGAGGCGCCGGCGGCGGCCGCCCACCGCGAACTCGCCGAGGAGACCGGCTACGAGGCAGCCTCGGTGGACCACCTGACGACCGTCGAGCCCGCGAACGGTTTCGCGGACGCGGTCTTTCACTACTTCCTCGCCCGCGACTGCGAGCCGGCGGCGGATCAGTCACTGGACGTCGACGAGTCCATCGCCGTCGACACGACGACGTTCGAAGACCTGCTCGCGGCCGTCCGGGACGACGACCTCCGGGACGGCCGGGCAGCCTTCGGCGTGTGTTACTACGCGCTGTTCGGGGACGACGCGGACGAGCCACGGGCTTGACGGGGCCGCCGCGGTCGAACGCGACGCGCTTTTGCCCCACTCTCCCCTAAAGGCGCCAATGACAGACGACCTGCCAGCCGACGCCGAGCGGGCCCTGGCGGCCCACGAAGCCGTGGCGCCGACCGACGGTGACTACGCCGTCACGACGACGGGCTTCGACGCGAGGGTGACCGCGAGCGGTGACGAGGAGAGCGAGACGCGGTGGACCGTGACTGTCACCGTCCCCTCGCTGGTGGCGGCGACGAGCGACCCGGTGGGCGACGCGGTCGCCGACGGGTGGTTCGAGACGCTGGAACGCCGCCTGGCGGACGCACCCGCGGCCACCCGTGCGGACCTCGACCTGGCCGACCTGTCCGTCGAGCGGCGCGGTCTCGATGTCGTCGTGCGGTTCGCCTACGACTGGCCGGACGCCGACCGGGCCGTCGCCATCGCGAAGACCCTGGTCGAATACGTGGAGGGGACCTACGTCGAGGGGATCGTTCCGGGCTACAGCTACGAGGAACCGGTCGCGGACCTCCTCAGCCAGGCCGAGACGGGCGGTGACGCCCAGCGGGGCGGGACGCCCCTCTAGGCCTGCGGTTTGGATACCGACCGCCGTCAGTCCATGGCGATGTAGGTCTGAGTGTCCTCCACCCCGTCGACCTCCTGGATCTGCGTGGCGGCCACGTCCTTGACCGCGGCGGGCGAGTCGACGTCGACGACGGCGATGAGGTCGACGTCGCCGGCCACGATGTGGGCGCGATCGACCCCCTCGATGGCCTCGATCTGGTCTCTGAGTCGATCCGCCTCGCCGGTGTGTGCCTTGACCATCACGTACGCTCTGACCATGCTAGGTTCCTCCGACTGCCGCGCGGCCGGTCTCGCCGACGATCAGGCTCCGGACGTCCGAGAGCCGGTCGAACTCCGCGAGGACCACCAGGCGATCGCCGAGGTCGAGTGATTCGTCGGGACTCGGCAACTCGAGGGGCCCGTCGGCCTTCCCGAAGGCGAGCAGCCGGGACTGGGCCGGGAGCTCGAGTTCGCTCAGGCTGTAGCCCCGCATCGGCGACCGGTCGGTGATCGTGAACTCGACGAGCTGGAGCTCCTGGGCGACGTCGGCGATGGCCCGGATGTTGCCCCCGAGGAGGGCGTTCTTCGCGAGGATCGCGCCCAGGCGCTCGGGATAGATCACCTCGTCGACCTCGTCTGCGTACTCGCGGTAGATGTCCTCCCGGTAGTCCTCGTCGATGCGCATGACCGTCCGGCAGCCCCGGTGTTTGGCGATCATGCAGGTCGCGAAGTTGGTGTTGAGGTCCCCGGTCAGGGCCCCGACGGCGTCGGCTTCGTCGACACCCGCCGAGGTGAGGGTCCCCTCGATAGCACCGTCACCCTCGATCACTGAGAACCCCGCCTCGCGAGCGCGGTCGGCGACGGACGCGTCGGCCTCGACGAGGACGACCTCGTGGCCGCTCTCCTCCAGCGAGCGGGCCGTCCGCAGGCCGACCCGGCCGGCACCCACGATGACGAGTCTCATGTGTTACCGTATGACGTGGGGGGTGAATAAAGTTGCCCACGGGGCCGGCCGTGGAGACGCGCTCGTCGCGTCGGTGCCGGAGGGCGCGGGGGAAGGCTTTTGGTATGACAACCCGTACCACACCACACGATGGTCCGGGCGTTCATCATGGTCAAGACGGCCGCCGGCAAGTCCTCGGCGCTCCGGGAGTCGATCGAGGGGGTCGACGGGGTCCGCGAGGCCCACGTCGTCGCCGGGCAGTACGACCTCGTCGTGGAGGCGTCAGGCGAGGAGGTCTACACCGTCATCCACGCGGTCGCGACGGAGATCCGCGACCTGGCGGGCGTCGTCGACACCCGGACCTACATCTGTCTCGAGTAGCAGCACCGCGGCGACGTCGGTCCGTCACGCCAAAGAGCGTGGGGCCCCAAGTGACCCCATGGCGACGCCCCTCGAGCTCGTCGGCCTCCTGGTCGCGGTCTCGGTCAACACCGCCGTGGCCGCGCTGGCGACGCGGTTCCTCCGCGTCCGGATGCACACCCGCCTCGGGAGTGCCGTCTACACGGCGACGCTCGTCCCCTTCCTCCTGTTCGTCCTGACGCTCGTCTTCGGCGGCGTCCTCCGCCTGGGTCCCGACCTCGGGAGTCCCACGGCCGTCGTCGGCCTCCTGGTCGCCCTGCCGCTGGCCGTCGGCGTCACGATCGACTTCGTCTGGATGCCCGCGCCGGGCGAGGTCGACCTGCCGGAGGCGAGCGACCGCGGCACCACCCGACGACGGCGTTCGCGGCGTTAGCGGACCGACGCAACGGCGGCCGCGACGTCCGCGCGGACCGCATCGGGCTCCCGCGTCGCGTCCACTCTGACGAAGCGCTCGGGCTCGGCCGCGAGCAACGCCTCGTAGTTCTCCCGGACGCGCGCCAGGTAGTCCGCCCGCTCGAACTTGTTGGTGGCGCCGCTCCGGCTTGCTGCCGTCTCGGGGTCGACGTCGAGGTAGACGGTCAGGTCCGGCGGGCGCGTCCAGGGCCGGTGGATCTCCCGGACGAACGCCACCGGGTCGTCGAAGCGGTCGGCGAGCGTCGCCCCCTGGTAGGCGTACCGGGAGTCCGAGTAGCGATCAGAGACGACCAGGTCGCCCCGCTCGAGGGCCGGCCGCACCGTCTCGGCGAGGTGGGCGGCGTGGTCGGCGGTGTAGAGGAACAGCTCCGCGAGGGGGTCGGCGTCGGGGTCGCCGATCGACCGCTCGACGGCCTCGCCGTACCAGCTGTCGGTCGGCTCGCGGGTGAAGGTCGTCTCGCCGGCGGGCAGCGATTCCCGCAGGGCTTCCCAGGCGGTGGACTTCCCACTCCCGTCGAGCCCCTCCAGCGTGACGAGCATGGGCGCACTGCGACCGGGCCGCACGTAAACGCGCCGGTCCCCCGCCCGCCTCCCGGCGAACCCAATCCTGTGCGTACTAGCTTTATCCCCGTGTCGGCACTACGTGAATCTATGAACGTGCTCGTCGTCGGCGGCGACGGTTTCGTCGGCCGGAACCTGTGTGCGGAACTGGCCGACCGCGACCACGACGTGACCGCCCTGTCCCGGACCCCCGACGGCGCAGCTCTGCCCGACGCCGTCGAGAGCGTCACCGGCGACGTGACCGCCTACGACTCGATCGAACCGGCCTTCGAGGGCCAGGACGCAGTCGTCCAGCTCGTCGCCCTCTCGCCGCTGTTCAAGGCAAAGGGGTCGGGCGACCCCCACGACCGGGTCCATCGCGGCGGGACCGAGCACTGTGTCCGCGCCGCCGAGGCACACGGCGTCGACCGCTTCCTCCAGCTCTCTGGCATCCACGCGGACCCGGACGCCGACACCGCCTACCTCCGCGCGAAGGGCCGGGCCGAGGCGGTCGTCCGCGACTCTGACCTCGACTGGACGATCGTCCGACCCACGATCATCTTCGGCGACGACGACGAGTTCGCGGACTTCGTGACGCTGCTCACCACGCCGGTCGTGACCGGGCTCCCCGGCGGTGGCAAGGTCCGCTACCAGCCGATCTACGTCGCCGATGCAGCGCCAATTCTCGCCGACGCGGCCACGATGGACGAACACGTCGGCGAGACCTACGAGGTCGGCGGTCCCGAGGAGCTGACGCTCGCCGAGGTCACGCGGCTGATCTACCGCTCGCGCGGCTCGAAGACGCGCGTCCTCCCGATCCCGACGGCCCTCGCGAAGGTCGGCCTCCGGGCGTTAGACCCCGTCCCCTTCTTCCCGCTCGGGGCCGACCAGGCGACGTCGATGGACGTCGACCTCGTGGTCGGGCACAACGACGTGGACGCCTTCGGCATGGACGAGGCCGACATGACCACCTACGCCGGGTACCTCGGCCTCGACTCGCCGTAGGCTGACCAACCCGCAGTGGCCGCGGTGGCCCAGCGTGCCGCGCGGACGCACAGTTGGCCGGTCAGCGACCGACCCCCCTTTTTCAGTGCGCCGGCGCTGTCGCACAGAGGGCCGCGTGCACCCACGCCCTCTTGCGGTAATCAGCCCGTACTGACGGGAACCGGTACGATACTCCCTCACACGCCGCAAACGGGTCCGAGAGCCCCGATATGTGGCGGAACGGTCTCGTTACCACCCGTGATACCCCGACAAAACACTTATGCCCCCGATACTATAGTAACCCCTTACAGCACTATCCATGAAGCTCGCGATGATCGGCTTCGGGCAAGCCGGCGGGAAAATCGTCGACAAGTTCCTCGAGTACGACGAATCCACCGGCTCCAACATCGTCCGTTCTGCCGTCGCCGTCAACACGGCCAAGGCGGACCTGATCGGGCTCGAACACATTCCACAGGAGAATCGCGTCCTCATCGGACAGGCTCGCGTGAAGGGCCACGGGGTCGGCGCCGACAACGAGCTCGGGGCCGAGATCGCCGAGGAGGACATCGACGAGGTCCAGGGAGCCATCGACAACATTCCCGTCCACGAGATCGACGCCTTCCTGATCGTCGCGGGCCTCGGCGGGGGGACCGGCTCCGGCGGCTCGCCCGTCCTCGCCAAACACCTCAAGCGCATCTACACGGAACCCGTCTACGGCCTCGGTATCTTGCCCGGCAGCGACGAAGGTGGCATCTACACGCTCAACGCCGCCCGCTCGTTCCAGACGTTCGTCCGCGAGGTGGACAACCTCATGGTCTTCGACAACGACGCCTGGCGGAAGACCGGCGAGTCCGTCGAGGGCGGCTACGACGAGATCAACGACGAGATCGTCCGGCGCTACGGCGTCCTCTTCGGGGCCGGCGAGGTCAGCGCGGGCGACAACGTCGCCGAGAGCGTCGTCGACTCCTCGGAGATCATCAATACCCTCTCCGGCGGCGGCGTCTCGACGGTCGGCTACGCGGCCGAGTCCGTCGAGGGCGAGGGATCCGGCGGTGGCGGCCTGCTTTCGCGGTTCAAGGGCGACGGCTCCACCGACGACATGGAGAGCGCCAACACGACCAACCGGATCACCTCCCTCGTGCGGAAGGCGGCACTCGGCCGACTGACGCTGCCCTGCGAGATCGAGGGGGCCGAGCGCGCACTGCTCGTCCTGTCCGGGCCGCCCGAGCACCTGAACCGGAAGGGAATCGAGCGCGGCCGGAAGTGGCTCGAGGAGCAGACCGGGAGCATGGAGGTTCGTGGCGGGGACTACCCCCTGAACGAGCCCAACGTCGCCGCGTCGATCCTCCTCTCGGGGGTCCACAACGTCCCGCGGATCAAGGAGCTCCAGCAGGTGGCCATCGAGGCCCAGGACAACATCGACGAGATCCGCCAGGAGAGCGAAGAGAATTTAGAGGCCTTGGTCGAAGACGAGGAAGATGAGTTGGATCCACTCTTCTAAGGGCGTCGTCCTCGGGGTACTGCTCGCAGTTTCGCTCGTGGCGGTCGGGACAGCCGCCGCGGCGACGGTGAGCGGCTCGGCCCCGGCGGCGACGGCCGAAGGGGAGACCGTCAGCACCACGGCCACGGTCGAGGAACCGTTCCGTGACATGCCCGACCAGTGGACGCTCCAGGGGACGACCGACCTGGAGAACGCGAGCTGGACCGTGACCGTCTCCGCCCAGGGCGACGAGGTCGACACGCAGTCGTTCAGCGGCGGGTCGTTCACGTACGACCTGGACCGACAGACCGGCGCGACGATCGTCGAGATCGACGTCACCGGCGAGGTCCCGGCACTGAACACGTTCGACTACGGTAATCCCGCCGCCGAGAACTACACCGCCGCGGCCGTCGGCCAGTCCAGCGGCGACACCATGACCGCCATGGCCACGTTCGAGGGGCACCGATACACGTCGGCGCCCGGTGACGCCGTCGGCTCCCAGGAGGCCCGCGCGGCCATCGACGAGGCCGTCGAGTCCGCCGGCGAGGACAACGGAAACGTCCAGCAGGCCATCAGCGCCTACAACAACGGCAACTTCGAGAACGCCGTCTCGCTGGCCGACGACGCCGAGAGCGGCGCCCAGACGTCCCAGCTTCTGATGATCGGCGCCGGCGTCGTGGTCGTCCTCATCGTCGTCGGCGGCGGCGTCTACTACTGGCGCCAGAACCGCGACAAGGGTCACAAGCTCCAGTAACCGGATGCGGTTTTTCGTTCCGTTCGACGCGCGGAACCCGAAGACGCGACTCGCGGAACTGTTCGACGACGGAGAGCGCCGCGAGTTCGCCCGTGCACTGCTCGCGGACGTCCTCGCGGCGGTCCGCGGTGCCGGCCACGACCCGACCGTCCTCGCGACGGCCCCGGTCGACGTGGACGCGCCGGTGACCGTCGACGACCGGCCCCTGACCCCGGCCGTCGAGGACGCCCTCGCGGGAACCGACCTGCCCGCCGGCCTCGTCGCCGCCGACTGTCCGCTGGCGACGCCCGCGGCCATCCAGCGACTCGTGGCCGTGGACGCCGGCGTCACCCTCGCACCGGGCCTGGGCGGGGGCACGAACGCCCTCGTCGTTCGCACGGCCGACTTTCACGTCGACTTCCACGGCGTGTCCATCCGGGACCACCGGGAGCGGGCCCGCGAGGCGGGGGTCGAACCGGCGACACTCGACTCCTTCCGGCTCGCGCTCGACGTCGACGAACCGGCCGACCTCGTGGAGGTCCTCCTCCACGGGAGCGGCGAGGCCGCGGCCTGGCTCCGGGAGGCCGGCGTCGACGTGGCCGCGACCGACGGCCGCGTCGAGCCGACACGACGCGGCGATTCCGGGGCCGAACCGGGCTGAGCCTGCCGTCTACCGCCACACCGAACGTGACAGCGCTCTGAACAAGGATTTTTGGTGTGAGAGTACGTACCTCCCCCTGCACGGGCCGACCCGTGCATCGGGTACGTGTCTCGCGCCGCGCACCCGGACCGTGCCAGACACCGCTCCTGGCGCCCGATCCCGGCCCTGCCCATGGCTGGGATCATTCTCGTTTCGCGAACCCTTTTGCCCCTGGCGGGCGGACGCTCTCCCGTGTTTCCCGGTGCCGACGAGTACGACGTGGCCGTGACCGTCGACGAGGCCGACGTGGAGCGACTGCTGTCCGTGCGGCCGGCGGACGTGGCCGCCGCCGACGAACTGTCCTTCTGCCGGAACGTCTTCGTCCCGCTGACGACCGCCTGCCGGTACACCTGCACCTACTGCACCTACTTCGACCCGCCCGGCGAGGCGACGCTCATGGCGCCAGCGGAGATCCGGGAGGTCGTCGAGCGCGGCGCCGACGCGGGCTGTACGGAGGCGCTGTTCACCTTCGGCGACGACCCCGACGAACGCTACACCGCGATCCACGACCAGCTCGCCGAGTGGGGCTTCGACACCATCCACCAGTACCTGCGCCGGGCCTGCGAGATCGCCCTGGACGCGGGCCTGCTGCCCCACGCCAACCCCGGCGACCAGACGCGCGAGCAGATGGCGACGGTCGCGGACGTCAACGCCAGCATGGGCGTCATGCTGGAGACGACCGCCGAGGTCGACGCTCACGCGGGCCCGCGACGGAAGTCGCCGGGCCAGCGCCTCGCCACCATCCGGACAGCCGGCGAACTCGGCGTGCCCTTCACGACGGGGATCCTGGTCGGCATCGGCGAGGACTGGCGCGACCGGGCCGAGAGCCTGCTGGCCATCCGCGCGCTCCACGAGCGCTACGGCCACGTCCAGGAGGTCATCGTCCAGCCCGTCGTCGACAACGAGCGCTGGTCGGCCGGCAGCCCCGACCTGGCGACGCTCCGCCGGGCGGTCGCGATGGCCCGCGCGGGACTTCCCGCGGACGTCTCTGTCCAGGTCCCGCCCAATCTCGCGTCCGCCGGCGAGGTCACGGACTGTGGCATCGACGACCTCGGCGGCGTCTCGCCGGTCACCGACGACCACGTCAACCCCGACTACGCCTGGCCGGCCCTCGATCACCTCCGGGACATCGCTGCCGACGCGGGCGTCCCCCTGACCGAGCGCCTGCCCGTCTACGAGCGCTACGTCGACGACGAGTGGCTCTCGGACCGGATTCGCGACGCGATCGACGCCGACGACGCGGCCGGTCGGCGGTACCGGCGGGTCCTGGCGGGCGAGTCGCTGGACGCGGACCCGAGTGCCGCGGACTGAGCTACCGGACGAGCTGTGAGAAGACGCGTCGCTCGATCTTGCGGAGGTGTTCGCCGACGGTACTCGCCGCGATCCCGACCGTGTCGGCCACGTCCGCGTGGGTGGCCTGGCGTGGATCCTCGTAGTAGCCCAGGTCGACCGCCGCCTCGAGGACTTCCCGCTGCCGGTCCGTCAGCGAGAGGAACAGGTCGTCGAAGTCGGGCGTGTGCGTGCCCGTCTCGGCGACCTCGACGGCGAACTCGGCGTCCTCGGTCGGGAGCGCGTCGGCGAAGGCCCCTTCAGGCCCGACGAGGGTCACGACCATCGACCCGTCCGCCGAGAGTTCGATCGGCATCTCCATGGCCAGGCCGGTGTCGTACCTGATCTCCAGCATCCGCTCGGTCACCGGCGTCGGTTCGAAGCGCGTGTAGGAGTACCACCAGCCGTCGCCCTCGACGACGCTAAAGTCGACGACGTGTGGGGACTCCTGGAGGATGTCCCGGTACCGCTCGACGTCGCCGCGCGCCTCCGCGAGCAGCAGGCCGGTCCCGTCCTCCAGGAGGTCCACCCGGTGGATGTTCCCGCGCTCGACGGACGGCTCCTCGGCGAGGGCGGCGCCAAGCGGGTGGAACGCCGCCCCCTCGGTCGGCCGGACCCGCAGCCGTGCATACCGCATGGCTGCTCGGTTCGGACCGCACGTATAAATTCGCCGCGCATACGGCGCATCACGTTCTGGGCCCCGGGGCGCCTGTGGGCACCTGCCGGGAGTTAGCGACTCGACCGCGCTCCGGTTCGTCCTCCTCGCCCCACGCGCCGCCCACCGTCTCCCCGCTGACGCGCTCACCGCCGTCGTGCTGTCCCTGCGGCGTTCGCGCGGGTCCCGTTCCTCACTCGACCAGCGGCGTCCCGTCGGCCTTCGGCCCGAGTTGCGGGCCGAACGGCGGGTCGTCGGGGTCGATCCGGCGGCGCTGTTCGTAGTCCGTCGAGCGCTCGACCGGGACCCGGCCGATCGCCGAGATCATCTCGACGTACTCCGCGACCGAGCGGGCCTCGCCGAAGCCCCCGCCCGCGCGCTTGGTGATCTCCTCGGAGAGGATCGTCCCCATGAAGTCGTCGGCGCCACAGGAGAGCATCTTCAGCCCCTGCTCGTCGCCGTACTTCACCCAGGAGGACTGGACGTGGTCGACGTTGTCTAGGAACAGCCGCGAGACGGCGATCATGAGCTCGTCCTCGTGGCGCGAGGCGCCCCGGTCGACCATGCCGCGGTCGTGCAGCGGGGTGTCCGGGTGGACGAAGGATAGCGGCACGAACTCGGTGACGTTGTTCGTCCGGTCCTGGAGCTCCCGGATCCGTTCCAGGTGCATGACCCGGTGCATCTCGTTGTCGACGTGGCCGTACATGATGGTCGCCGTCGTCGGGAGGCCGACGCTCGCGGCGGCCTCCATCGCCTCGAGCCACTCGTCGGTCCCGATCTTGCCCGGGCAGATGACCGACCGAACCTCGTCGACGAGGATCTCCGCCGCGGTGCCAGGGGCCGAGTCCAGTCCCGCGTCGGCGAGGCGGCCGTAGACCTCCTCGTAGGACCAGTCCGTGCCGCGGCGGCCGTGGTAGGCCTCCTCCGGCGTCATCGAGTGGACGTGGAGCCCGTCGACGCTCATCGCCTCGATCTGCTCGCAGTAGGTGCCGGGATCGACGTCGTACAGCGAGGCGGGTTTGTAGTTCAGATCGCCACGGTCGCTCGATTCGAGGATCTCGCGGTGCTCGTCGTCGAGGACGAGCGCCGGGTGGAGGCCGCTGACCGAGGTGACCTCGTAGATGCCCCGCTCGACGGCGTCGGCGACGATCCGGTGGGACTCCGCGGGCGTCTTGGTGAAGCCGCCGTGGTCGACGTCGGCGTCGACCAGGAATTCGTCGGAGCGGTCCTTGAAGTTACAGAACAGACAGCCGGTGTTGCAGGCCGTCGTGACGTTGTTGTTGAGGTTGGCGACGAAGGTCACCTCGTCGCCGACCACCTCGGCGCGCCGGCGGTCGGCCGCCTCGAGGACCAGTTCCTTGCGGTGCAGGTCGATCCCGGGTCGGTCGGTGCCCGTCGTCAGCAACTCGACGCCGTCGGCGACCGTGAGGCGGGTCCCGTCGCGGGCCTTCGCCAGGGCGTTCTCGAAGTGCTGGTCGGTCTCGGGGACGTGCTCGAAGTCGTATCGGTCCCGCGGGACGTGCGCGCGTGGCCGCTCGGCGTCCGCCATTGTTCTCCGGCAGACCGCCCAGCCGCATAAGGGGACGGGAACTGGCCAGATCACCCGCCAGCCGGGAGGTACCCCAGCAGCGACGTGAGCGACTCGAGGGCGATCCAGACGAGGAAGACGACGTAGGCGACGAGCAGGGCGATCGACTCGCGATCGGTCAGGATCAGGTCGGTGCGGAGGGCGGCAAAGAGCAGGATCGTCGCCAGCGTGAGCACGGCGAACAGCGGGACGGCCATCGCGAAGTCGACCGCCCAGGCCCCGACCAGCATCACGCCGACGGGGATGGCGACGAGGAGGTCGAAGGTGTTCGAGCCGAGCACGTTCGCGATGGCGGCGACGCTTCGCTCGTTCCGGGCCGCGCGCACGCTCACGAGTGCGTCCGGCATGCTCGTCGCCGCAGCGAGGACCGTCACCCCCATCAGGAACTCGTCGACGCCCGCGGCAGCGCCCAGCGCCTCCACGGCCTCGACGAGCTGGTGGACCGCGAGCAGGATGACCACCAGCCCGGCGACCAGGAGCGCCCACTGGCGGCGCGCGTCGACGTCCCGTCCGACGGCCGGGTCCGCGACGTGGTCTGCGGTGTCCTGGGCCTGGATGAACAGGTACAGGCCGTAGAGCCCGAGGGGGATCATCGCCAGGGGGCGCGTGATCGTCCCGGCCAGGGTCGTCCCTCCCGTGGGATAGTAGATGACCGCCATCGCGAAGGTGATCACCAGCACCGAGACCGCGAGCATGTAGAACTGCGCCTCCTTGTAGACGAGCGTGCGGTTGGCCTCGATCTGCTCGTCCGTGCTGACGCCGGCCAGCGCGGGAATCACGAGGACGTTGAAGATGGCCGAGCCGACGATGGCGCCGACCCCGATGGACAGCGATCCCGTGACGACCCCCGCGACGACCACGGTCGCGAGTTCCGGGAACGACGAGCCGACGGCCGCGACCACCGAACCCTGGACGACCTGCGGCAGCCCGTAGTACGCCGAGAGCCGCTCGCTCGCCCCCTCGAGCCAGCTACTGCCGATCCAGATCGCACCGCTCGCGAGGATCACGACGAGGACGTCGAGCACCAGGGAGACCTGGCTCATTGCCCGGGACTGCCGCCGGGTGGCAGTTAGTCGTTCCGCCGGGGGCGGGCCGTTCCGACCCCGACCGGCCGGAAGTGCAAACACTTTGGACCCGGGCGCGAAACGGACTGGCAATGACTTCGGTGAAGGAGTTCCGCGTGGCCGAGCCGGCCACGCCCGACGCCCTCGGCCGCGGCGCCTTCGACTTCACGGACGACTACTCGGTCTTCGACTGGGGGAAGATGCCCGACCAGATCCCCGACAAGGGCGCCTCCCTCTGCACGATGGGCGCGTTCAACTTCGAACTGCTCGAGGACGCGGGCGTCCCGACGCACTACCGCGGCGTCGTCCACGAGGGCGAGACCGTCCCGCTCGCGGAGGCCCTCGACTCGGGCGCGGCCCCCCGCGAGATGGCCATCGACCTCACGCAGGTCCCCGACCTCCCCTTCGAGGGCGACGAGACCGACGATCCCAGCGGCTACGACTACGGCGCCTACCACGCCGACGCCGGCGAGAACTACCTGATCCCCCTGGAGGTCGTCTTCCGCAACCGCGTGCCCGTCGGCTCCTCGCTCCGCACACGGACGACCCCCGCCGACCACGGCCTCGACCTCGAGGACTGGCCAGACGCGGCCGTCGACCTCGCGGAGCCCGTGATCGAGTTCTCGACGAAGTACGAGGAGCAGGACCGGTATCTCGATCGCACCGAGGCCGACCGCATCGCCGGTGCCGTCGACGTCGACGACCTCGCCGACGTCGCCCGGGAGGTCAACCGCCTCGTCACCGACCGGGCCGAGGCGGCGGGCATGGACCACCAGGACGGCAAGATCGAGTGTCTCTACTACGAAGGCGAGATCCGGGTCGCCGACGTGGTGGGAACCTTCGACGAGAACCGCTTTTCCTACGACGGCCAGCAGGTCTCCAAGGAGGTCATCAGGCAGTACCACAAGCGCACGCAGCCAGCGTGGGTCGCGGCCGTGAGCGAGGCCAAGGAGCGCGCGACGGCGGAAGGCATCGCCGACTGGAAGTCGCTGTGTGACCCCGAGCCGGAGCCACTGGACGCGTCCGTCGTCCAGGTCGCACGCGACCTCTACTGTGCGGGGACGAACGCCTACACCGGAGAAACCGTTTTTGAGGCCCCCAGCATCGACGACGCGGTGTCGGCCGTACGGGATCTCTGAGAACACTGAGGGGCCGCGTACCGCCAGACCCGATTTTGGTCGCGACGAGAGAACCGTCAGTCGCCGCCCTCGGCCGACTCCGCGACGATCTCTCCCAGGCCGTCGATAGGCCGGTCGGGGTTCAGGTCGTCGAGCTGCGACGGCGCGCCGAGCTGCGCGTCTGCATCTTCGGGATCCCGGAGCGTCGTCCGGCCGCGGTGGACGGCCACGGCATCGTCGAGGTGCAGGCGAATGGCCTCGAGTAGCGCGTCGGCCTCCAGTGGCTGGCCGATCTCCCGGAGCTCCTCGGCGTCGGCGTCCGGCGGGACGTTGAAGGCGCGCTGCGTGATGATCGGTCCCTGATCGAGGTCGGTCGTGACGTAGTGGGCGGTCACGCCGGCGATGCGGACGCCCTCCTCGATGGCCTGGAGGTACGCCTCCGCTCCGGGGAAGGAGGGGAGCAGCGACGGGTGGACGTTGATGATGCGGCTCTCGTAGCGAAAGACGACGTCCGGCGAGAGAATGCGCATGTACCGCGCGAGGACGACCAGGTCGGCGTCGTACTCGCCCAGGAGCTCTAGGAGCTGTTCCTCGTCGGGATTGCCCGACTCGTCGCCGATGTCGTGGAAGGGGACGTCGTAGCGCTCGGCGAGGGGCTGCAGGTCGGGGTGGTTCCCGATGACGACGCTGACGTCCGCGCCGAGGTCGCCGCTGGCCCACGCCTCGAAGATGGCCTCGAGACAGTGGGACTCCTTGGTGACGAGGACCGCGATCTGCTGGGTCTCGCGGTCGGCGGGGAAGCGTACCTGGACGTCGACGCCGAGGTCCTCGCCGAGTTCGTGGAGGTCCTCCCGCAACGTCGCCTCGGTGCAGACCATCTCCGAGGTGTCGACGTGCATCGTCATCCGGAAGACGCCCTCGCGGACCGCCTGGTCGAGGTCCTCGATGTTGATCCCGCGCTCGAAGAGCAGTGACGTGACGTTCGCGATCAGTCCCGTGTCGTCGTCGCCGACGACGGTTATTTCCGCGAATTCGCGGCTCACGGCGGTCTCCCTCCTGGCCACGCGGTCGGTCTCATTGCTCCGTTCGAGTCCGGCGAACGGGCAAAAGGTTTCGTTTCGCCCCGGCGTCCCCGCGCCCGCTGCCGCCTACCGACCCGTCGGCAGCGCTCGTCGCCCCAGCCAGCCACGGATCGGATCGAGCCCCGGACACCCCTGGCCGATCCAGACCGCTGCACCCAGGACGGCCAGTCCGAACTGGAGGGTGAAAAACGGCGTCAGCTCTATCGACTGGACGAGGCCGAGGGCGGTCGGGGGATCGCCGCGGGACGGCAAGGGGACGAGCGGCCAGGCGAGGAAGGCGAGCTCTTCGGGCTGGCCGCTGATGAGCGGATCGAGGGCGTCGCCGGCCAGGTGGGTCAGGTAGCCCACGGCGAACGCCAGCGCGGCGACCGCACGGCTACGATGCCGCGCGAGCACTACGAGGAGTACGAGGCCAAGGATGGCGACGACCACCGAGTGGCCCAGCGAGCGCCCCCCGGGCAGTACTCCGAGGTACCAGCCCAGCGGCTTGTCGATCAGGTCCGGCGCCTGCGTTCCGAGCGCGACGGCGAGCGCGGGGACGTCGCCCGGGACGCGTCCGACGCGCAGCCGAACGAGCGCGCCGAACGCCAGGTAACCGACGCCGAGGTGAGCCCACGGCCACATCGGTCGGACGGTCGGCACACGGCCGCAAGTCCCTGTCGGTGCGAGGCTGACAGAACCGGACGCCAGGCGACTTCGGGGTCCTGCCGGCGAGTCACAAGAGTTTTCGACGCCGCCCACCGCGTTTCCACCGATGACCGCCTACACCGCGACCGTGACCGTCCGGCTCAAGCGGGGGGTGCTCGACCCGGAGGCCGAGACCACCCAGCGGGCACTGGAACGCCTCGGCTTCGAGCTCGGCGACCTCCGTTCGGCAGACGTCTTCGAGGTCGACCTGGAGGCCGACGACGCAGACGGTGCCCGCGAGCGCGCCGACGAGATGGCCGAGCGCCTCCTCGCCAACCCGACCATCCACGACTACGACGTCGCGGTCGAGGAGGCATGACGGTCGCCGTCGTGCAGTTCGGCGGGAGCAACTGCGACCGGGACACCGTCCAGGCCCTCCGGCACCTCGGGTTCGACGCACACCTGGTCTGGCACGAGGACGGTCTCCCGGACACAACGGCCGGCATCGTCCTCCCCGGCGGCTTCTCCTACGGCGACTACCTGCGCGCGGGCGCGATGGCCGCCCAGTCCCCGATCATGGACGAGGTCCGCACCGCGGCCGCGGCGGGCACGCCCGTCCTGGGCATCTGTAACGGGGCCCAGATCGGCTGCGAGTCCTCCCTCACCCCGGGCGCGTTCACGACCAACGAGAGCGCCCGCTTCCAGTGCGAGCGCGTCCACGTTCGCGTCGAGAACGCCGACACGCCCTGGACTCGGGCCTACGACGAGGGCGAGGTGCTCGAACTCCCCATCGCCCACGGCGAGGGGCGCTACGAGATCGCCGACGACCGCCTCGCCGCGTTAGAGGACGCGGACCGCGTCCTGTTCCGGTACTGCGACGCCGAGGGGACCGTCAGCGACGACGCGAACCCCAACGGCTCCAAACACAACGTCGCCGGCGTCACGGGCGAGGAGCCGAACGTGGCCGTCCTGATGCCCCACCCCGAGCGCGTGACGCTCCCCGACGTGGGCATCACCGACGGCCAGGGCGTGCTGCAGGGCTTCGTTGCCTGACGATATGGGGACAGGATAGCACTGGGTGGGCGCCGACTCGAAGTGGCTACCGTGTACGAAAGAGAGCTAGCGGTCTGTCTCGGGAGACAGTATTTCGTCCAGGTCGTCGAGGTCGAACAGGTACCAGTCTTCGAGGTCGGCTTCGAGTCCGTCGACGAATCCGGCTCTCGAGAAGACGGCGAATCGCTCGTCCCTCGTCTCGGGTCCCCAGCGAACGTTTGCCGCCGTCGACCGAAGCTGTTCGACGACGTCGTGCCCAACGGGGGTAGACGTCCACTTGCATTCGGCAAAGAGGACGCGCTCGTCGGCCGGGGCGAGGCCGACGAGGTCGATTTCGTCTTCGCCGAACCACCAGCGCCCGACCTCGGAATACGGCTGGAGACTACCCTGACGTATGGCTTCCCACACCGCCTCTCTGCAGATATCCTCGAACGTCCGTGCGACGTGGTCGGGAAGTGCCGGCTCGATGGTCTCCTCGAAGACCAGCTCGGGGGCTTCCTCGATTCCGGACCGGTTGGGTTCGACGAATCGGAACCAGAACCGCAGGAATTCGTCTCCGACTCGATAGTGGGACCGCTTTGATTTTTTGCTCGACGCCGTGACCGGCACTTCGCGGTCGAGGAGCCGGAGCCGGCGCAACGTCTGGAGGTATTTCGACAGCGGCCCGGAATCGATACCGACCGCACCTGCGATTTCGTTCGGGGTCGTGTGGCCCAGTGCGACTGCCTCGAGGATACTCAAGTAGCGGGCCGGGTCTCTGAGCTCGGCGCGGAGTAAAAACTCGGGTTCGGCATAGAGGACGGCGTTTGGCGAGAGAATATTGGCGGTGATATTTCTCCGGAGCGAGAGGTCGTAGTCGAACACAGAGATGTACATCGGTGTTCCACCGGTGACCGCGTACGACCGGACCGAGTCCGCGATGTCGTAGGAGATAACATCTCGCGCCTGGTTGAAGGAGAAGGGCTGGAGGTCGACCTGTCCCGTCCGTCGACCATACAGCGGACTCTCGTGGCCGAGGACTGCTGACTCCATCGTACTCACGCTCGAGCCACAGAGGACCAGCAGCGACTGTGTGTGCTGCAGTCGTTCGTCCACGAACGACTGCAGGTACGACGGCACCGACTCGTTGGCTTCGACGAGATAGGGAAACTCGTCGATGACGACCACGAGCTGTTCGTCTTCGAGCTTCTCGGCCAGATACTCGAACGCCTCGTCCCAGCCGTCGATTCGTGGGATACGGTCCTCGAAACGGTCCGCGATTTGCTCGACGAATTTCTCACGCTGCCGTTGTTCTGCCTCTTGGGCTGCGAGGAAGTAGAGGTGGGGCCGCTCGCGACAGAACTCCTTGAGCAGTTCAGTCTTTCCGACCCGCCGTCGGCCGTATACGACGTAGAAGCCGTGTCCGGGTGACTCGAACGCCCCTTCGAGCGCCTCGAGTTCGTCGTCCCGGTCGTAGAAGGTCATACTCTGAATAATGATTACTGCGATAATGACTTATGTGTTTGGTCGGCTAGGGTTGCATTACCAGCTACTGCTGACGGATAGTCCAAAGGGAAAGGATGGATGGGGAACGCGGGCATGGAGCGCGTGACACGACCGGTTGGGCTCCAGGCCCTATCGAGAATCTGCCGCGGGAGGTACATATACCCGACCCGCCCGGAGTGAAAGTGAAACTGCCGGACGTGAGGGCCATAATCGTGGACTGCGTCAGACACACCCTGCGAACCACTCCGCCCGGAGTAATCCGTCCATACCCGCTCGCTCAGCGAACTAGGGGCATGGTGTACGACCGCTCGCGGTCGACGACTAGCTCCCAGGTTCGCTCGCACTCACACGACACCTGGTCGAAGACAGCGGGATCCTGGCGGAGGTCGAAATCCTTGATCGCGCGCTGGACGCGGTCGTCGCACTCCCCGCAGTTGTGAGGACCGCGGTCGGAGCCGTGGCCGACGGGGTCGGAGACGGCGATGACGTCCACGTCGGCCGTTCGCTCCAGGACCGCCGCGACGCTCCAGAGCCACGGCGGGCGGTAGCCGTCGTCGTGGTAGAGGTCCGCGACCATCGTGTGGCGCTGGACGTTACAGGGGTTCATCGAGACGGTGTGGCAGCCCTCGACGGCCGCACAGCGCTCGATCGAGGACACCATGTCCCCGATGGCCTCCCCCTCGGAGAGGAAGGGCGGCTTCATGAGGAGGTAGGCCTTGATCCCGGCCGCGACGTCCTCGGGGGCCGCCGCGTCGGCCGCCATGGCCTCGGCGCAGGCGTCCTCGAAGTCGGCGAAGGTCACGTACTTGTTGACGCAGTCGTGGCGAATCCGGTCGGTGGCGGTCTCCAGTCCGATGGCCACGTCGGTCGTGATGCCGCGGTCGGTGAAGTCGGCGATCTTCTCGCGCTCGACGAAGTCCGGCAGGGACTCGACGACGATCCGGTCGCGGTCGGCGAAGGTCTCGGCGATGGCCGCACGCGTCTCCGCGGGGACCTCGCGCTCGTCGAGGAACGACCCGGAGGTGTAGATTTTGACCTGCCCGGCGACGTCCCCGGAGAGGGAGTCCGCGTTCGCGTCCTCGTGGTCGAGGCAGGCCTCGACCTGGGCCATCAGGTCCTCGTGGGCGACCGACCCGCCCTCGACCGACTCCGCGACGTAACCACACATCGTACAGCCACCGGCGCGGGCCCAGCGACAGCCGCCGGTGTTGAGGATGATCGTCAGCGAGTCGTAGACGCCGTCCGGCGTGTTGTCCTCGTCGATCCAGACGCGCGTCGGCTCGCGTGGGTCGTACGTCTCGTCCGTGCGGGCCCGGATCTCCCGCATGACCTGGTTGTGGGCGTCCATCCCCCGCCCCTGCTCGTAGACCTCCGGGCTGGGCTTGCTCATTGCGAGAGTGGAGTCGACGCACGCGTATAGCCGCTACGCTCCGCGAACCGGGGCCCACTCTGGAACGGTTTCGACGAACTGAGCCAGGCCGAATGTACTTACCAGGTACTACCCAGAACTCGCACATGGACTCTCGCATCACGCGACGGCGGTACCTCCTGGCAGGTGCGAGCGCCGTCGGCGTTTCAACGGCTGGCTGCAGCGGCGGCGGGAAGGATCCCGGATCGACGGATGCGCCCTCGACGACTCCGACCGGCAGTGGCGGCGAACGGGAGACGCCCCAGACCACGGCGACGCCGTCCGCAATCGAGACCGACCCCGACCGCGTCGCCTGGCGACGCGACGGCGGCGTCGAGGACTATGTCACCGTCCACGACGGGCGGCTCTATGGACGCCGGGCCGACGGCGGCGCACTCCTCGCCGTCGACCTGGCCGATCGTGAGATGGCGTGGTCGGTTGACGCCGTCGACCCGTCGCCGGCTCCACCGGCTGTCGACGGCCGGGGGCTCTACGTCCTGACGATGGACGACGTGGTCGTGTCCCTCGACCAAGAGGGCGAGCAGCGCTGGTCCGGCGACGGACCGCCGGGCAGTCCACGGTTTTCGCCCATCGGGCGGCCCACGGTGGCGGGCGACCACGTGGCGGTCGGCGGGAGTGGTGGCGCCGCGCTTCTCGACGCCGCCTCCGGTGATCGACTGCAGACGTATCCCGGCGAGGGGGTCGCGTGGGCCCCGGTCATACGTGAGGAGACGGTCTACTACACGGCCGGCGACGGCCGCAAACCCGACTCGCACCGCGTCTACGCGATGGGAATCGACGGATCAGAGCGCTGGCAGTTCCCGGTCGGCGACTCGCTGTACTGTGGTCCCGCGCTCGGTGACGGCGCCGTCTTCGTCGCCTCGATGGACGAGTACGTCTACGCCATCGAAGCCGGGAGCGGGGAGCAGCGCTGGCGCTTCGAGACGCCGGCGGACAACACCGGCTCGTCGAGTCAGCCCGTCTACGCGGACGGCACCGTCTTCGTCCACGAGGGTGGCGACCGGGTCATGTTCGCGCTGGACGCCCAGACTGGCGACGTGGTGTGGCGCTTCCCGGCGCCCGACGTGCTCACTGCCGTCCCGGCCATCGCCGGCGACGTCGTCGTGACGGCCACGCCCGGCCACCTCCTGGCCATCGACCGGGACAGCGGCGACCTGAGTTGGGCCGTCGGTCTGGAGGAGTCCATCTACGGGCCGATGGTCACCGACGACCACGTGCTCTACGTGGTGGAGGGGACGGTCGTGGCGGTGGAGCGCTGAATACGGTGCGTAGAATCTCGTGGTACGAGTCCACTCACGTCTCTTCGACGTGACGGACCGAACTCGCGATCCCTCGCGTGCTTTCGACCATCTCCGGGCCGCTCATCTCGGCCCGTCCGACGGCGAAGGCCTGGGGCCCTTCGATCACAACCTCGTCGCCGACGCGGATGTCGTCGCTCGCGTCGACCACGCCCGGTGCCAGGACGCTCCCGTGGGGGACGAAGTCGTCGATCTCGACAGTCTTCGTCGGTGCTTCGCTCTCCCGCCAGCGTTTCGCCCCCGCGAGCGTGAACGAGAGGACGCCGTAGTTCGGGACGAGGGCGGCCAGCTGGTCCCCGCCGTCGGCGTCGTGGGCCTTGAGTTTCGGATAGCGGGCTTTGACCCGGATGTCGTCGAAGAGTGCGTCACCCGCGCCGGCCCCGAACTGGTAATCCGCCACCGCTTTGAGGGTATTGTGCTGGCGCTCGCGCTTGGAGTACTTCAGTTCGTCCGCGAGCGTCGAGGCGAGGTTCGACAGCGACTCGGTCGTCGTCGGGTGATCTTCGACGGTGAACTCCACGGCGAGATCGCGGTCGACACTTTCGACGGCCCGATCGACGATCTCCCGATAGCCGTCTTCTGGGACGTGCGCGACGATTCGCGGGTATTCGTTGCGCCGGAGGTACGCCGCGAGCACGTCCGAGACGAACTCGACCTCCGTCGCGCTCCAGTCGCCCGTGACGACGGTGTCGTAGTGCTGGGCGGGGTAGGTCAGCTCGAGTTCCTGCGGGACGACGCCGATGGGCGAGGTCATCGAGACGGTGTGGGCCCGGAACTGGATGGCGTCGTGGAACTGGCCGTGACTTTGGGACTCGCTGTAGGGCTTCCGGGCCGAGCAGGGGACGAGTACCAGGGGCGCGTCGAAGCGGTTCCGGTACCGCGTCGTGACGCGCTCGGCGAAGCGCTGGATCTCGACGCGACGAAGCGTGTCGTCCGAGGATGCGGTGATCTCCGCGCGGCGCAGGACGGGGGTGCGCTGTTCGAGGTACGCGTACTGGCGGTCCAGCCGGCGGAAGGTCGCGGTGTGCCACTGCTCCTGGCGGGCCTGCCCCTCCAGGTAGTCCCGGAGGGTCCCCCGACGGATCCGCTCGCGGACGGTCGCCAGGGCCGCCCGAAGGGCGTTGACGTTGTGGGCGACGCAGTCCTGTCGGTCGAAGTCTTCGATTGGGCCCCGGCAGGCCGGACAGGCACACGGGAGTTCGCTCAGGTGTTCGAGCGCCCGATTTCCGTCCGAGGTCAGGTACCGCCCGCGCGTGCCAGCGAGGACGGCCCGGTCCGCGTCGACGAGGTCCACGCCAGCGTGGATCAGCGTCGCGACGTTGCCAGGCGTGGCGACCCCGGGGAGGTACAGCGCGGTGTCGGCGGGGATCGCTTCGCGCGTCCGGACGACGCCGGCGACGAAGGCCTGCGCGTGGCCGTCCAGGTGCTGGGCGTTCGAGAGGACGTAGACGTCGGCCCCGAGGTCGTCGGCCGTGTCGGGCGAGATCACTGCCCCGCTCGGGTAGTCGACGTCCGGGTAGTCGACGGCGAAGGCGTCCTGGACCTCCTCGGGCGTTCCGCCGGGGAAGCCCCGGTGGGGCAGGACCGTCACTGTCGCGTCGTCGCCCTCGGGGAGGTCCCGGTCGGCGACCCACTCGCTGCCGGCGTCGACGAGGATCGGGTGGGGACCGCCGGGACCCTCCTCGCCGGCGACCCGCTCGTCGTCGGCGTGGCCCAGGAGGGTCGGGAAGGTGAGGGGGTCCGCGAGGCGGAGTTCGCCGAGGCGCGCGGCCCCGTCGCGCTCGTGGACCTCGACGTAGTCTGTCATTGGACGTCCTCCGCCTGGCCGCCGTAACTGTCCGTCGATCGGCCCGAGAGGGCGACTCGCTCGACCGTCTCCGGCAGGCGCTCGAGTGCGGTCGCCGGCCAGTCGCGGTGGGCGACGGTGACGGTCGCCTCGGGTGCGGCGTCGACCAGGGCGGCCACGCCGTCGGCGGCCGCCTCCTGGCTCGCGCGGTCGGTCCGTTCGGGCATTTCACCCGTCAGCGGATACACGTCCGACAGTTCCGGCGGGACGGGACCGAACGGCGGGACGAGCCGCCAGCACTCGTCGTAGTCCCCGTGACGGTCGCCCTCCGTCAGGAGGAGGGTGCCCGAGACGTCGAGGCGCCCCAGGCGGTCGTGGTGGCGGCGGACCTCCGGCCGACGGGCGCTCTCCGCCGAGAGGGCGAAGAAGGCATCGCCCGTGACGGGGTCGGTCGCCTCGAGCTGGTCGGCGTGGTCCAGCAGGGCGCGAAAGCCGTCGACCATCGCCGGGTGACCTCGGGCTCTCGTCTCGACGAGTTCGAGGAGCCGCCCGCGCTGGAGGGCCTGCTTGACGCGGCGCATCTCGCCGAAGGAGACGTGGAGGTTGTGCTCGGCGAGGTGGCGGTGGCGCTCGTCTTCGCTGGCGTCCTGGAGGTCGGCGGGCGTCGTACTCGCACAGACCGGACACTCGCAGGGGAAGTAGGTCAGGTCTTCCAGGTGCTCGGTACCGCGGACGGTCATGTATCGCCCGTCGCGGGCGTAGATGGCGTAGGCGGCGGAGTCGAAGAGGTCACAGCCGAGCGCGACGGCCAGCGCGAACATCATCGGGTGCCCGGCGCCGAAGAGGTGGACCGGGGCGCTCTCGGGGAGTCCGCGTTTGGCCGCGGCGACGACGTCCACGAGGTCGGCGAAGCGGTAGTCCGACATGAGCGGGACGACGGCACCGATCGGGAAGAGGTCGAGGCCCGTCGATGCGGCCTCGCGTGCTGCGGTCTCCCGGAGGTCGGGATCGGTCGACCCCTGGACCGGCGCGGTGACGAGCATGTCCCCGAGGTCCATCTCTGCGGCGACCTCGAGGCGCTCCTGGGTGGTCGCCCGTTCCGATTCGGCCCGCTCGCGCGAGACGTCCGGGGGCGTCGGGATGTCGACGGGCGTGCCGACGTCGGCCCCGACGTCGTGCTGGAACTGCAGGATCTCCGGCGTGTCGACGTCGATGTCGCCGTACTCGGCGAGCTGGAAGGAGCCGGAGTCGGTCATGATCGCGCCGGAGAAGTCGAGCAGGTCGTGGAGGCCCCGCTCCAGTGCGGGCTCGCGGAGTTCGTCGCTCCCGTGGAGGACGTAGCTGTTCGTGATGAGCATCTCCGCGCCGAACTCGGCCTCGAGCTGGGCCGGCTGGATCGTCTGGACGTGGGGGTTGACGACCGGCAGCAGGGCGGGCGTCTCGACGGTCACGCCGGCCCGCGGGACGCGAAGCTCGCCGAGCCGTCCCGCGGCGGAATACCGGCGCACCTCGAAGACCGGCGGCATTGCTCCGGGGTGGGGGAGGCCCGGCGGTAAGCGTTGCGTCTCGGGGCGCGACGCGCTGGAGGTCTCGGTCCGCGTCAGGCGACGTGGACGGGTCCGCGACGCTCGTACTCCATCTGTTCGGCCGCTGCGGCCGCAACGCCCTCGCCGAACGCTCGTTCCAGGAGGTACAGTCCGAGGTCGAGTCCCGACGTGATACCGCCGGCCGTCAGCACGTCGCCGTCGTCGACGACGCGGGCGTCGACGACCTCGGCGTCCGTCTCCCGGAGGTCGTCGATGGCACCGTGGTGCGTGACAGCGGGCCGCCCGGCCAGGAGTCCCGCTCGCGAGAGGAGCATCCCGCCGGTACAGACCGCGGCCAGCGTCACGCCGTCGGCGTGGAGGGCGGCGAGACGCTCGGGGAGGTCGCCGCGCTCGGCCTCCGCCCAGGCGCCCGCGTCGCGCCGCGCGTTCCAGCCCCCGCCGGGCACCACGACGAGGTCCGGGTCTGTCCCGCCGAGTGTCCCGACGGCTTCGACGCCGATTCCGTGGCTCGTCGGGACCGTCCGTTCGCCATCCAGGGTCGTCAGCGTGACGTCGACGTCTGCGCCCGCGTCGCGACCGTAGGCCAGGACCTCCGCCGGGCCCAGCGCGTCCAGGGCCTCGACACCGTCGAACAGAACGACTTCGACGTTCATGCGTGTGAGAGGCCCGGATGGTACTTGGGCCTGTGTGTCGTGGTCGAATCAGGTCGCTCGGGCCCCTCTGGCTCGCGGTTCCCTGCGGTCGCGTCTCGCTCCGCTCGAATCTCGCTGCTCGCGGCAACGGGCTCACGGCTCGTTTCACTCGCCGTTCGCGTAAACGAGACTCTCCCTTCGGTCGAGTCTCGCTATGCGAGGGAGGGGATTCGAACCAGAGCCAGACGGTTGTGCTCGCTCACTTCGTTCGCTGCGCGCACTGCGACTGGCAGGGTTCGAATCCCTCCGGACTATTCTCACGGCTCTCACGTCCGTTCGAGCCGGAGAATGCGAGGGAGGGGATTCGAACCCCTGGACCCCTACGGGAGCGGGTCTTAAGCCCGCCGCCTTTGGCCAGGCTCAGCCACCCTCGCGCGTCTCCCCCTGTGTCCCACCGCCGCATGTCGCTTACGGTCCCAGGTGCCCCCGATAACCGGTAATTCGCCTCCCGTCTGCGACCTGCGTTTCTCCCGGGCGGTTCCGGACACACAACGTTTTTTAAGTGACGCGTGGAGGGGTGAAGATAGCAGAGGCAAACCTGTCGATGGGAGATGGAACGTCGGATGGATGGCCGGTCTCGCGCCGCCGGGTGCTCGTGGGTGCTGGCGGCATCTCGACCCTGGCCCTCGCCGGCTGTTCGGGGCCGGGCGAGGGCGGGGAGGCATCCGAGAATACGCTCTCTTACGCCCAGTCTCAGTCCTTCATCTCCCTCGATCCGGTCGTCCTGAACGACGTCCCCTCCGGCCGCATCGCCGGGCAGATCTTCGAGGGGCCGTACGAGTACGACACGACCCTCGACCTCGTTCCGGTACTCGCCGCCGACACGCCGACCGTCGAGCGGGGCGGGCAGCGGTGGATCGTCCCGCTCGATCCCGACGCGACCTTCCAGAACGGCGACCCCGTCACCGCGGCTGACGTCGCGTACTCCTACACGGCGCCGCTCGACGAAGGCACCCGGAACGCCGGCGAGGTCGCCATGATCGACGAGGTCTCGCCGGTCGACGAGCGGACGGTCCAGTTCGACCTGGCCTTCCGGTTCGGGGCCTTCGATCACTACCTCGCGCGGTCCGTGGTGCCGAAGGCCGTCCGCGAGGCCGACCGGGAGGGGTTCGCGTCCGACCCCGTCGGTTCCGGGCCGTTCGTCCTCGAGCGCGCCACCCAGGGCGAGGAGGCCGTCCTCTCGCGGTGGGACGACTACTGGGGCGACCCGCTGCCGGCGCTCGACGGCATCACCTTCGTGCCGGTCCCCGAGGGCTCGACGCGGGTCACCACCCTCGGCACCGGCGAGAACGACGTCGTCGAGGGAATCCCACCGAACGCCTGGGAGACGGTCGAGGAGATGGACGACGCGCGCGTCGAGTCCGTCCTCGGGGTCAACTACGTCTACCTGGGGTTCAACTGCAACGAGGGGCCGACCGCCGACCCGCAGGTCCGGGAGGCCATCGACTACGCCGTCTCGATGGACCGGGCCGTCTCCCGGTTCGTCGAACCCACGGGCGAGCGCGTGGCCTCGCCAATCCCACCCGGACTGGCCGAGGCCTGGGACTTCCCGGTCGAGGAGTGGGCGGATATCGGCCACGAGCGGGACGTCGACCGGGCAAAAGCGCTGCTCGACGACGCGGACAGCGTGCCCGACGACTGGTCGGCCACGATCATCGTCCCGCCCGACCAGAAGCGCGAGGACGTCGCCGTCTCGGTCGCCAACGGCATCCGCGAGGCCGGCTACGACGCGAGCGTCCAGCGCCTCGAACTCGGCGCCTTCGCCCAGCGGTACAACACCGGGAGTGCCGACGACTACGCCATCTACGCGCTGGGCTGGTCCGGCGTCCCCGACCCGGACACCTTCCTGTACTTCCTGTTTTCCCACGACGCCATCGGCTCGACGAACGGGACCTACTACCGGAACGAGGACCTGAACGACGCCATCCTCGCGGCTCGCCGGTCGACCGACCAGGACCGTCGCCGCGAGATATACGAGCAGGCTGTGCGGACAGTCCTCGAAGCGCGCGTCCACCTTCCGGCCTATACGGAGACGAACAGCTTCGGCGTGCGATCCCGGGTCCGGGACTGGCTGGCCCACCCCGTCTCGGGATTCGACCTCGTCTCGAGCGAGCACACCGTCACCCGCCAGTAACTACTCGGTGCCACCGGGAGAGGAGACTGACACATGGGCCTCACGCGGTACGCGATCCGGCGCCTGCTCCAGGCCGTCCCCGTCGTGCTTGGCCTCCTGACCGTCACCTTCGTCCTCGCGAACGCCATCCCCGGCAACCCCGTCGAGGTCATGCTCGGCCCCTCCCCCTCCCTGGAGGAGGTTGCCAGAATCGAGGCCCGGTACGGCCTCGACCGGCCACTCGCCGAGCGCTACGTCAACTACCTCGCGGGCGTCCTCCGGGGCGACCTCGGGACCAGTCTCTACTTCGAGGTGCCCGTCGCCCGGAAGATCGCCGAGCGCCTGCCCAAGACACTCCTGCTCGTCGTCGCCAGCTACGCCTTCGCCCTCCTGACGGCGATCCCGCTGGGGATCGTCTCGGCGACGCGGCGCAACACCGCCACCGACCACGTCGCCCGCGTCGTCTCCCTGCTCGGCGTCAGCACGCCGTCCTTCTGGATCGCGCTCCTGCTCGTCCTAATCTTTGCCCACGGGCTCGGGTGGTTCCCGGCCACCGACCTCGTCCTGCCGTGGGCCGATCCGGCGACGGTCGACGGGGCGGCGACGTCCCTCGGCGTCCTCGGCCAGTCCGCGCGGCACCTCGTCCTGCCGACGGTCGCACTCGGCACCCTCCAGATGGCGTCGATCGCCCGGATCGAGCGCGCGGAGCTGCTCTCCGCCCTCTCGGCGGACTACGTGACCCACGCGCGGGCCTACGGCGTCAGCGAGCGCCGGGTTCTCACCAGGCACGCTTTCCGCAACGCTCAGCTACCCGTGATCACGGTGATCGGCCTCCAGCTGTCGAGTGCCGTCGCGGGCGCCGTCCTGATCGAGGTGGTCTTCGCGATCAACGGCATGGGGACCCTCGTGCTGACGGGGATCTACAACCTGGATTACCCCCTGATTCTGGGCACGACCGTCGTCTTCGGCACCGTCTTCGTCCTCGGGACGATCCTCACGGACGTCGCCTACGCCTGGCTCGATCCGCGGATCACCTACGGGGAGGCCGGCTGAGATGGCCGGGAACCCCCGGGCCGAACGCGCTGAGGCCGCGCCGGGCAGCGATAGCCCGCGAGTCGGCTGGCGGGCCACGCTCGCCACCCTCGGGCGGGATCGCTCCGCGTTGGCGGGGCTGGTCGTCGTCGCCACCGTGCTGGCCGTGGCGACGGTCGCGTTCGTCGACGCCGTCGTCTTCGGGTTCCTCGGGGAGTTCGGGTTCTTCGCCTCGCTGGGCGTCGAGCAGTACTGGCTCGCGAAGACGGTCTGGATCAGCCCGACGGCGGAGGTCGCACCCGAACTCCTCCCGCCGGTTGGCCTGGAGAACGCCTTCGGCCAGGGCCGCCTCGCCCACCCGCTCGGGACCGACGACCGCGGCCGGGACGTCCTCCTGCGACTGCTCTACGGCTCGCGCGTCGCCGTCCAGGTCGCCCTCGTGGCGACGCTCGTCGGCGCGGTCGGCGGCAGCGCGGTCGGCGCCGTCGCCGGCTACTACGGCGGCTGGGTCGACGACGCACTGATGCGTGGCGTCGAAGTCCTCTACGCGATTCCCTTCCTGATTCTCGTCCTCGCGCTGCTGGCCGTCCTCCAGGCCCGTGACAGCCTCCTCGTCGTGACGGCGACCGTGGGGGTGGTGAACGTCCCGGAGTTCGCCCGACTGATCCGCTCGCGCGTATTGGCCGTCCGCGAGGCGACCTACGTCGAGGCGGCGCGGGCCGCGGGCCGCTCGCACCTCGGCGTCGTGTGGCACCACGTCGTCCCGAACAGTCTCGGGCCGGTCGTCGTCCAGGGGACGGTCCGGGTCGGCACGGCCATCCTCGTCATCGCCGCCCTCTCGTTCCTCGGGTTCGGCGTCTCCGAGCCGACGCCGTCCTGGGGCGCGATGCTCGCGACGGCACGGGACGTGATGCTCCAGAACCTCTGGTTCTCGCTCTGGCCCGGCCTGGCCATCCTCGTGACCGTCGTCGGCTTCACCCTCCTGGGCGACGGCCTGCGCGACACGCTCGACCCACGACGCTCTCAGTGACCATGTCCGAACACCTCCTCTCCGTCGACGACCTCCGGACGTACTTCCCCACGGATCGGGGCGTCGTCCGGGCCGTCGACGGCGTCAGTTTCGACGTTCGCCCGGGCGAGGTCGTCGGCCTCGTCGGCGAGTCCGGTGCCGGCAAGAGCGTCGTCGCCCGGAGTCTCCTGCGACTCGTCGACGACCCCGGGCGGATCGTCGGCGGCGAGGTCCGCTTTCGCGACCGGACCCTGGTCGGCTTCGACGACCCCCCACCGGACGGGCCCGACGTGTCCGACTCGCTCCCGGATCGCGAGTTCTCCGACGCGACGCTCTCGGCGGCGCGGATGCGCGCGGACGTCCGGGGAAACGAAATCGCGCTCGTCTTCCAGGACCCGACGGAGAGCCTGAATCCGGTCGTCTCCGTGGGAGCGCAACTCCGCGAGGTGCTCGAGACCAACCGTGACCTCGACCGGGCGGCCGCCCGCGAGGAAGCCGTGGCGATGCTCCGGGCGGTCGACATTCCCGAGCCGGCGGCGCGCTACGACGACTACCCCCACCAGCTCTCGCGGGGCCTGTGTCAGCGCGTCCTGCTCGCGATGGCCGTTGGCTGCGAGCCCAGTCTGATCGTCGCCGACGAACCCACGACCGCGCTCGACGTCACCATCGAGGCAGGGATTCTGGAGACCGTCCGCGACCTCCAGGCCCGGTACGACACGGCCTTCCTCTGGATCACGCACGACCTGGGCGTCGTCGCCGACCTCTGTGACCGCGTCGCCGTCATGTACTGCGGCGAGGTCGTCGAGCAGGCATCCGTCGAGGACCTGTTTTACGACACGAAACACCCCTACACGCGGGCGTTACTCGACGCGATTCCCCGACCCGATCGGACCGTCGACCGCTTCGACGTCATCCCGGGAACGATGCCCGAAGCCGTCGATCCACCCAGTGGCTGTCGGTTTCACCCGCGGTGTCCGGACGCCCGCGCGGTCTGCACCGAGGTCACCCCCGACTGCCGGGTCGTCGCCGACGGCGAGCAGCCACACCGGTCTGCCTGCGTGAAACACGACGCCTTCGACGCAGACTACGAGCACAGCCCGCCCATCGACGTGGCCGACGCGACCGACGCCGACGAAGCTGGCGAGACCGAGCAGGGAGGGCCCGATGATCGGTAACCTCCGGCGGCTCCTCCCCGGTGGCGGGGCCGACCAGCCGCCGGTCCCTGCCGACCTCCCGTCGGAGCCGTCTGTCGGAGAGCCGCTGGTCCGCCTCGACGGCGTCTCGAAGCACTTCACCGCAGGATCGTGGTTTCAGCGCCCGCGCGTCGACGTCAGCGGCGACGGCCCGCTGGTCTCCGTCGACCGGGACCGCGTCCGTGCCGTCGACGACGTCTCCCTCGACGTGCACAGGGGCGAGACGCTCGGCCTCGTCGGGGAGTCGGGCTGTGGGAAGACCACCCTCGCGCGGACGATGCTCCGCCTGACCGAGCCGACCGCAGGCCGGGTCTACGTCGCGGGCGAGGACCTCACGGCAATGGACTCGCGCGCCCTCCGGGACCGTCGCGACGGGATGCAGATGACCTTCCAGGACGCCCAGTCCGCCCTCGACCCGCGGATGCGCGTCGGGCCGGCCGTCGAGGAACCCATGGCGGCCAACGGCATGTTCGACGACGCCGGTCGCGAGGCACGGGCTCGGGACCTCCTGGCGACGGTCGGGCTCGACCCCCACCACTACGACCGCTACCCACACGCCCTCTCCGGTGGCCAGCGCCAGCGGGTCGCCCTGGCGCGGGCCCTCAGCGTCGACCCGGACCTGCTGGTCTGTGACGAACCCGTCACGTCGCTGGACGTCACCCTCCAGGCCCAGATCCTGAACACCATCCAGGACGTCCAGGCGGCGTTCGACCTCACCGTCGTGTTCGTCGCCCACGACCTCTCGGTGATCCGCAACGTCTGCGATCGCGTCGCGGTGATGTACTGCGGCGAGATCGTCGAACTGGCCGACCGCGAGGAACTGTTCGAGAACCCGCAGCATCCCTACACCGAGGCCCTCCTCGACGCGATCCCGGTCCCCGATCCCCGCACGGAGCGCGAGCGCACCGCGCTCCCCGGCGAGGTCCCGAGTTCGATCGACCCGCCGACGGGCTGTCGGTTCCACACGCGCTGTCCGCAGTTGATCGCGCCCCCGGAGTACGACCTCGGGGACGAGGCCTGGGACGCGGTCCGGGACTTCGTGTGGGCCGTGGACCGCCAGGGCGTCGAGGCTGCCGACGCGAGCGCGGTCCGCACCCGCTTCTTCGCGGACGTGACGCTCCCGGCTGCCGCTCGCGAGGAAATCGCGGCGGCACTCGAGGCGGTCGACGACGGGCGGTGGGCCGACGCGGAGTCCAGGCTGCACGAGGCGTTCGTCGACCCCAGCGTCTGCGCCCGGGAGGTGCCCGACTACGAGGTCGACCCGGAGCGCGGTGACGGTCGACACGTGGCACACTGTCACCTGAACGGTGAGGCATCCGGACCCGACTGACCGCCGACGAACGCTTACCAGTCCACCGAGAGGGATCCGTCGCCCTCGGGGTCGGGCGCGATTTCCTCGCCGGTCCGGCGGTCGACGACGTGGATGACGCCCCGGTCCTTCTTGGCCGGGCAGACCTCGGCGGCGCGGACGTTGTGCGCGAGGTCGTCCTCGCCGAAGAAGTAGGCCTCCGGCGCGGCGATGCCGGTCGACAGCGAGAGCGACCAGTTGGTCGAGACTTCGGCGCATTTGCCCGCGCCGATGCACCTGTTCGCCTCGAAGATCACCTTGTAGGGGGCCTCCTCGATCGGCGGCGCGTCGGCCTCGCCCACCTCGGCGGGATCGATCGGCTCGTCGTCCACGTCCTCGCCCATGGGGCTCCCTGGCACCGCCCGGTGGTTAAGGTGTCCGATGCCGCAACGCGTGGTGGAGCCGGGCGGTGGCGACGCGGCCCTCGGCCCGTCAGTCGCGCCCCGAGACGGCGGCGAGGAGGTCGATGGCGACCGACTTGTCCAGCGGATCGTTCGCGTTGCCGCAGTGGGGTGACTGCACGCAGGCCGGACAGCCCCCCTCGCAGTCGCAGGTCGTCACCATCTCGTGGGTCGTCGCGGCGAGGTCGTCGATCTCCGCGTACCCGTTGCGCGTCAGGCCGACGCCGCCGGGGTGGCCGTCGTAGATGAAGATCGTACTCCGGTTCGTGTGGGGGTGGAGTGGTGTCGACAGCCCGCCGACGTCGCGGCGGTCACAGAGAAAGGAGAAGGGAAACATCGAGATCATGGCGTGCTCGGCGGCGTGGATGCCGCCGTCGAAGTCGCCGGCTTCCCGGAGGCGAGCCTCCAGATCGTCCGGGAGGACGTAGTACAGCGCCTTCGTCTCCAGACTCGTCTCGGGCAGGTCCAGGCCGCGTTCGCCCAGTAGCTCTCCGCTCGAGGAGTCCCGGCGCTCGTAGCCCGTGATCTGCTTTCGCATCTCGACCGCCGCGAAGCGGACGGTCACGTCCGGGGCGGCGTCGAAACTCGTCTCGGCCAGGTCCGCCTCGACGGTGATCGCCTTGTCGTGGAGCGTGCTCGTGAAGTAGTCCGCCCAGGTCCGGTCGAGCGTCGCCACGTCCGCGTCCAGGTCCAGGTCGACCACCTCGTAGGTCGTGCCCTGGTGGTGGTAGATGGCGCCGGGATGGGCGTCCCGGAGGGCGTCGCCGAACGAGAGCGAGCCGATCTGGTCGCCGTCGCGCGTCCGGAGCTGGACGTCGCGGTCGCCGACCGTTCGCAGGCTCATCTCGTGCTGCGGGCTGTCGTCGTTCCCGTAGATCCAGCGCATCCCGTCGTCGGTGGTGCGCCGTTCCAGATCGCCCGCGGCCTCGAGGTCGCTCACGAGGGCGGGGAACGTCTCGCCGAAGTGCCGGTCGTCGTCGGGTTTGAGCCAGGACTCGCGGGCGGCCGCACAGACGTGGTCAGGCAGGATCGTCTCGTTCGCGGGGTTCGTGACCGCGCGCTCGGGGTCCTCCTCGAAGAGGACGTGGGGATTCCGGACGACGTACTGGTCGAGCTGGTCCTCCCCGGCGATCAGTCCCACGAGGCTCGGGTCGGTCCCGCGCCCGGCCCGGCCGCCGCGCTGGAAGGTCGCCATGCGCGTCCCGGGGTAGCCGTCGAGCAACACGGCGTCGAGACCGCCGACGTCGACGCCCAGTTCGAGGGCGCTCGTGCTCCAGACGCCGCGGACGTCGCCGTCGTGGAGGCCCTGTTCGATCTCGGCCCGGCGGTCGTCGGTCAGGGCCGCCTGGTAGGCGACGACGGCGTCCGCGAGGTCGTCTTCGCCGCGCTGCCGGAGCTCCTTCGCGCTGTCGGTGGCGTAGCGCTCGGCGGTCTGGCGCGCGCCCGTGAAGACCACCGTCTGGAGGCCGCGCTCGACGAGGTCGACGAACAGCCGTTTGGTCTCGACGTGGGCCGACCGGCGTCGCCCACTGCCCCACCCGCCCTCGCCCTCGTACTCCGGCGGATTCCAGCACAGCCAGTGGGTCGGCCCGCTGGCGCTGGTGTCGGCGTCGACGAGGTGGTAGTCGTCCGGGTCCCGCCCGGTCACGGTCGCCGCGTGCTCGACGGGGTTGCCGATGGTCGCCGAGCAGCAGACGTACTGCGGGTCCGCGTCGAAGCGCTCGCAGAGGCGGTTCAGCCGCCGGAGGACGAGTGCGACGTGGCTGCCGAAGATGCCGCGGTACTCGTGGACCTCGTCGACGACGACGGTCTCCAGGCGCTCGAAAAACCAGTCCCACAGGCGGTGGGCGTGGGGCAGGATGCCGTAGTGCAGCATGTCCGGCGTCGCCAGGAGGACGGTCGGCTGGCGGTCGCGGACGGCACGCTTCTCCGACCTGGAGAGCTGGCCCGTGTACCGATCGACGGTCACGCCGGAGGCGAACCCGAGGTCCTCGGCGATGGCCGCGAGCGTCTCTGCCTGGTCGTTGATGAGCGCGACCTGGGGGGCGACGTACAGTGTCGTCCCGCGGTGGTCCATCGCGCGCTCCATCGCGGGGACGGTGTAGGCCAGGCTCTTCCCGCTCGCCGTCGGGGTCGCGAGGACGACGTCCCTTCCGGTGCGGACGGCGTCGACGGCCTCGGCCTGGTGGGCGTAGAGGCGGTCGACGCCGCGGGATTCGAGCGCGCCGGCCAGTCGGTCGTCGAGGGCGACGTCGCCGTGGGCCGCCTCGCGGCCGGGGAGCGTCCGCTCGTCTTCGATCTGGCCTGCGTAGTAGGGGCGCTCGCGGAGCCACGCGATCGTCTCGTCCACGACGGGGGTAGCGAGGCGAGGTGGTTAGCGGTTGCGCTCGCGGACCGCCGCGGCGGCCTCGCGGAACAGTCCGTCCAGAATCTCCGGCGTCGTCGGGTGGTAGGAGCGGTCGGGCACCTCGCGGACGTCCAGCCCCAGCTCGACGAGCACCTGCATCGTCTTGGCCATGACGTCGGCGTGGTAGTGCAGGCCCTGGTAGCCCAGGACGGTTCCATCGTTCGCGTCGACGACGAGCGACGCGAGGCCCTCGGGGACGTCCTTCGTGGCGAAGACGCCGTCGTCGCTGGCCTGGCGCCGGACGGACACGACGTCTATGCCGGCTGCTTCGGCGCTCGCCTCGCTGTGGCCGACTCGGACGTAGGGGTAGACGCCCAGGCCAGAGAAGACCACGTGGTGGTGGACGTTGTCGTAGGGGACGAGCGGGTCCCCGGCAGCGTGGGCCAGGAGATTCTCGGCGGCCCGGGCGCCCTGCTCCTTGGCGACGTGCAGGATTGGTTCCTTGCCGTTGGCGTCGCCGACGACGAAGACCCGCTCGTCGTCCGTGGCCTGCATCGTGTCGGCGACCCACCCCTCGTCCGGTTCGAGGCCGGCTGCGTCCAGGCCGAGGCCGTCCAGGGCCGGCTTCCGTCCGGTGAAGGCGTACAGCTGGTCGGCCTCGATGGCCTCCTCGGTGCCGTCGGCGTACTGGACGACGAGGCGGACGCCCCCGTCGGCCAGCGGCTCGACGACCGCTTCGTACGCCTCGGTGACGACCCGCACGTCGAAAGCCTCCCGGTAGATCTCGAGCAGGGCGTCCCCGAAGGCCGGGTCCGCCTCGTCGAGGGGCCGTGCGTCGTGCTCGATCACGGTCAGGTCCATCTCGCCGGCCGCCGCGAGGTAGGGCACGAGTTCGAGACCCACGTAGCCAAAGCCCATGACGACGCCGCTGTCGGGCAGGTCGGTCGCGTCGAGCACGTCCGCGCTCGTCGCCACGTCGACGTCGCCGATCCCGGGCAGATCGGGGACGAAGGGGCTCGATCCGGTCGCGATCACGACGTAGTCGGGGTCGAGCCGCCGGTCCCCGACCGCGAGCGTCCCGGGCGCGACGAAGCGGGCGGTCTCGCGCAGGAGGTCGACGTCGTCGCGCTCGGCCCACTCGTGGACGGCCGCCCGTCGGTGTTCCGCGAAGTTCGTCACGTGGCGCTCCTTGGTCTCGACGACGGCCTCGAGGTCGACCGTCGGGGTGCCCTCGAGGCGATGGTCGTCACTGGCCTGGAACCGATGGGCGCCCGCGGAGAGCACCTCCTTCGAAGGCATACACCCCCGGAGGATGCAGAGGCCGCCGCCGGGGTCGCCGTCGTCGATCAGCGTCAGTCGGACGTCCGGGTGGTCGACGAGTTCGTCGGCGACGGCGGTGCCGGCGCTCCCGTACGCGCCGACGATGGCCACGTGGATGGTCATGTGGAGGCCACGCCGGAGTGGCTGTTAAATATTGGCGGCCTGTGCGAGCGAGCGGCCTGACCGCGCAGCGCCGGCCGCCCGGTCGCTCACTCGTCGTCGAGCAGGTCCCGCCTGGCCCCGCCGGGTGCACCAGGTCCGAGTGGCTCCTCGTCGGGCGTCCCGACCCCGGTGAATCCTTCGCCGCGCTGGAGGTGGGGACTGAGCAACGCGCGCAGTTGCACCTCCTGGTTGAACAGTCCGTCCCAGATCACCAGCACGGACGGGAGGATCACCACCGAGGCGAGGAACGAGTAGGCGATCGAGAGGGCGGTGAGGACGCCGAACTGGCCGATCGCGGGGAAGACGGCGAGTGCGAGGACGCCGATGCCGCCGACGGTCGTCACCATGCTACCGAACAGGGCACCGCCGGTACTCCGGATCGTCCGGTCGAGGGCGGCCTCCAGGCCCAGGTCGTGGCGCTCGTCGGCGAACCGGTGGACGACGTGGACGGAGTAGTCGATGCCCAGCCCGATGGTGATGGCGAGCATCGTCGCCGTCAGGGCGTTGAACGCGATGCCGAGGTACCGCATCGTCCCCGCGACGAGGGCGACGGTCACGACGATCGGGACCACGTTGACGATGCCGAGGCTGGGCACGCCCTCGATGACCGTGTAGATCACCACGAGGAAGATCGCCGCGCCGACCAGCGCGAGCGCGAGGCTGACCATGGCCGACTCGAAGATCATGTCGGCGACCGCCTGGAAGACGACCACGCTCCCGGTCGCGGTCGCGTCGCCGCGGAACCGATCCGCCATCACCCTGGCGTCGGCGTCGATCTCGGACTGCGTGGCGTCGGCGGTCACCGAGTAGACGACCCGCGTGCTCCGGTAGTCCTCGCCGAGGTACGACAGCGCGTCGTCCCTGGCCGGCGAGTCCAGCAGCGCGTCGTAGACCGCACGCAGGTTCCGGTCGGGGACGCCGTCCCCGTCGGTGTCGTGTCTCGCGACGAGTCGGCGGAATTCGGGGTCGGCCGCGGCGCGCGACTCGATCACCGAGACGATCGACTCGGCACTCGCCTCGCGGCGCTCGCTGACGATGGCCTCGGGCGGGTTCCGGTTGGCCGTCTGGATCTCCTCGAGGACGGAGTCACGTAACATCGGCGTCTCCCAGTAGACCGTCGCCGAGTCCTGCTGTGAGGCGTCGAAGTTGTCCTCGAGGAAGTTCAACACCCCCGTCACCGTGTACTCCGAGGGCCGGAACGGCTCGGGCAACTCCATGAGGAAGTCGGGGTTCTCCTCGGGTGGCAGGAAGTCCTCCTGGGTGAAGCTGGTGTCGACGCCGGTGGCGTACATCCCCGTCCAGGCCGTGCCCAGCAGGACGACGACGAGGAAGATCCCCGGCGCGTGGCGCGCGACGACGACGCCGACCGAGAGCACACGCCCCAGGGCAGAGCCCTCGGTTCCCAGCGGCCGCTGGCTGAACGTCGGGATGGGATAGCGCCGCTTCGCGCGGTCGAGCCAGACTTTCGACGCCGGCAGGAAGACCCCGAAGATGAGGAAGGTGAAGACGATCCCGATGCTGGCGACCAGCCCGAAGTCCCGGATGGGCGCGAGGGCACTGGAGAAGTTCGCGGCGAAGCCGATCACGGTCGTCCCGGTGACGATGAAGAAGGCGACGGTGAGCTGGTCGGTCGTGATCCGCATCGCCGAGGCGATGTCCTCGCCGGCGGTGCGCTCCTCGCGGTACCGGTTGATCGAGTGGATGCCGAAGTCGATGCCGACCGCGAGCAGGAGCGGCGGCACCGCGATCAGCATCTGGCTGAAGGGGATCCCGGCCAGTCCCATGAACCCGAAGGTCCAGACGATCGCGATCAGCAGACTCAACAGGCCGAGGCCGAGGTCCGCGACGTCGCGGTAGGCAAACAGGAGGAAGGTGAGGATGAGCACCAGCGCCGCCGGCACGACGATCAACAGCGAGTCGACGACGACCGAGGAGAACTCCAGGGCGAGGATCCCGCTCCCGAAGACGGTCATGCCCGGGACGTCGGCCGCGAGGCGCTCGATCTGCAACTGGATCGGCGTCAGCGGACTCTCGCCGCTCTGGCCCGCCCCCTCGGCGATGCCGGCGGGCACCTCGTGGCTGATCGTCCCGATGGTGGCCGAGGCCGACGCCGCCTCCCGGTTGAAGTCCGTGCTCACGAGGTTCTCGAAGCGCGGATTCTCGTCGGCCAGTGCGCGCACTGCCCGCTGGATTTCTGTGTTGCTGGCGCCCTCGATCGCCCGGCGCTGCTCGTGGGGTGTGGTCGCGGACGGGTCGATCCTGGTCGCGACCATGCTGGCTACGCCCGCCGTCCCGGTGACCCGGAGACCCGGGCGGTCCGCGGCCCGCTCCTGGACCGTCAGCATGCGCTCCAGGCCGGTCTTCGAGAGGACGTTGTTGCCCTCCTGGATCAGCGTCGTCGACCCGGTGTCCGGCGAGAACGTCGGCGAGAACTCCTCGTTGACGGCGGTGAGCGCCTCCTCGGATGGGAGACCGGTCGTGAACTGCTGGGTCCCGGACTCCATGGAGACGTTGCCGAGCCCGAGCGCGAAGAGGCCGGTCAGGACGAGAAAGAGGAGCACGACTCGTCCGGGACTGTTGACGATGCGATCGTCGACCCAGTCGATCGGGCGCTGGTGGTCGATCGCCGCGATCCGGTCGCGCCACCCGCCGCCGGCCGACACGGTCAGACCCCCCGCCCGACCCGCTCTCCGCGGGACGCTGTGCGTGACCCCTCCCGTGCCGGTGACCTGCCCACCGTCGCGACGCGGCGCTGGGTACGAGACATGGTTCGATTCCCGCCCCCGGCGGTCGCAGCCGTCGCGGCACCAAACCGCGGCGGGAGTGGCGGACCAGCGGGCGGCGCGCCGTGGGGCGGACCTGTTAGCCGAGCAAACTTCCCGTACGGGCAAGTACCTGACGTTTGGCGACCGCGAGGGCCGGTGGGACGGTCGCCGGCCGGCGAGGGTGGACACGCTTAAACCACGCCGCGGCGATGAACGCTACCATGAACGGGCGGGATCGCCGGGTGCATCGGGTCTGGACGCTGCCACTCGCGGTCGCCTCGCTGGTCACAGTCCTCGCGCTGGCCCCGACGTGGCCCGACGCTGCCCCGCTGGGAGCCACCCTCCTGTTCGTCGGTGGCGACCGGTATCGATCGACGACCGGCCTCCTCGGGGCCATCGCGGCCGGAGCGCTGGGTCTCGGCGCCGTCGCGTGGCTGGTGGCGACACAGACCGCGATCGTGGCGGCGGGGCCGACACTCGTGACGGGGCTCGGCCTCGCCGTCGGCGGCGGCCTCGGGTCCCTGGTCTGGCTGCTCGGGCTCGGCGAACGCGGAGCCCAGGAGGCCGACACGGTCACCGTCGAGATGGATGGCGACGACGCATCCGAGCCGGACCCCGAGCCCGTGGACCTCTTCGAGGCGAACCCGGATCCGATCTGTTTCTACGCCGAGGCTCCCGACGGGCCGGTCGTCCGCGCCGTCAACCCCGCCTTCGAGCGGGTCTTCGGCGTGTCGAGTGCCGCCCTCGACGGCGAACCGCTCGCCGACGGTGCGCTCGTGGTCGACGACGGTGCGGCCCTCGTCGAGGCGGCACGAGCTGGCCGGTCCTTCGACGAGGTCTGCACCTGTGAGACCGCGGACGGCGAGCGAGCGATGCGCGTTCGGATCGCGGCCACCGGCCGTGGCCGGTCGGACGGATACGTCCTCTACTCGCCCGTCCCGGACGCAGACTGAGGGTCGGGGTCGTCGGGCAGGACCGACCGGTGCGGACGCACGGCCTTGACGGGCCGTTCCCGGGGTGCTGGGGGAGCGCTGGAACGGAAGTTTGAAGGTCCATACAGAGCCAGTTTCGAGTAACGATGTCCGCGCTACCCCTGCAGTTGCTCGACAGCTTTCTCCTCGGCTACAACCTGGGTGACGCGCTGTTGTTCCTGTTCGGGCTGGGAATCCTCGCAGTGATCCCGATGAAGTCCTGGAAGGTGCTGACGCTGCACCTCCTCCTGTTCGGACTCATCTTCTTTCTCACCCCGTCGAGTATGTTCTCCGTCAATCCCAACGGCGCCCACCTCCTCGGCAGCGCGCTCGAGTACAAGCTTCTCGGCCTCGGTCTGCTCCTGGTCAGCCCCGTCCTGTACGCCACCGCCGACTAGGGCCGTCAGTCGAGTTTTCCCAGCGCGCTGAAGAACTCGAGCGACGGCTCCGCGACGCGGAGTGGCTCGTCGGCCCGCGCGACCGTCACGGTCGTCGGTGGCTCGATCGACTCGCGGACGCGCCCGTCGCCGACGACCACGCCACGCGGCGCGTCCCGCACCTCGACGGTCACCTCGGCGTCGACGTCGACCACGAGCGGCGGCCGGAGCCCGTCGCCGGCCATGCCGGCGACCACCAGCCCGTCGACGCCGTGGTGGACGAGCGGGCCACCCTCGCTGAGATTGTAGGCCGTGCTCCCGATGGGCGTCGCCACGAGGACGCCGTCGGCCCGCCCGGCGGTGTAGCGCGACCCGTCCACGCGGACACTCACGTCGAGTCCGCCGCCGTGGCCGCGGCGCTCGCCGAGGATGACGACGTCGTTGACGGCCGCGGGGAGCGTCCAGTCCGCGCCCGACGCGACGATCCGGGGGAAGGCACTGACTGCGGGCGAGGCGGCGTCACAGACCTGTCTGGCCGTCTCGACGGCGACCGCGGGGGCGTCGGCCGGGGGCACGGCGTTCAGGAAGCCGACCTCGCCGACGTTGACACCCAGCAGTGGCGTCTGCCCGGCCCCCCGGGCCGCGTACAGGAAGGTGCCGTCGCCACCGACGCTGACCACGAGGTCACACGCGGAGAGGTCCGCCACGGGCACGCCCTCGGGGAGACCAGCCTCGTCGCCCCGCTGGCCCGCGAGCGCCTCCCGGGTGCCGGCCTCGATGGCGACGTCGCCGCCCGCCGCGACGATCCGGTCGCCGATCTCCCCGGCCACCGTGACCGCTCGCTCGCTCTCGGGCTTGGCGACGACGCCGACGCGCATGCGACCGTTCATGTCGTCCGGACTCACATAAACCCGGACGCTCCGGCCGAAACCCGGGCAAGGTTAATTTGACCCCACGACAAGGGTGGCCCATGCGCGCCGGCAGCGCGCCCAGTGACAGATGAGCGAGGACGACGGTGACGAGGACTGGTTCGAACGGGCCGTCGGCGAGGACGACGCCCCCGCGTCCGACGACGGAGCGCCAGCGACGGCGCCGGACGAGACTGAGGACGGTGCGACGGACTTCGGGCCCGCTGGCGGCACGTCGTCCGACGCGGACGACGGCGTCTTCGACGAGGACTTCGCGAGTGCCTTCGAGGGCGCGGGCGAGGGCGAGGACGACTTCGACGAGGCGGACTTCGAGACGGACATTCCCCGAATCGACCTGGGGATCACCGGGCTCGACCAGATGATCCAGGGCGGCATCCCCCAGCGCCACCTGCTGACGACCATCGGTGGGGCGGGGACCGGCAAGACCACCTTCGGCCTCCAGTTCCTCCACCACGGACTCCAGGAGAACCAGAACGGCGTCTTCATCACGCTAGAGCAGAGCCACGAGTCGATCATCGACACCGCCAACGAGTGGGGCTGGGACTTCGCCGACTACGAGGCCCGGGACGAACTCGCCATCGTCGACCTCGACCCCGTCGAGATGGCGAACAGCCTGGACAACATCCGCGGCGAACTCCCGACGCTGATCGAGGACTTCGGTGCCGACCGCCTGGTGCTCGACTCGGTCTCGCTCCTGGAGATGATGTACGACAACCCGGCCGAGAGACGCACGGAGATCTACGACTTCACCCGGAGTCTCAAGCGGGCCGGGGTCACGACCTTCCTCACAAGCGAGGCCAGCGAGTCCAACCCCTACGCCTCCCGGCACGGCATCATCGAGTACCTGACCGACGCCGTCTTCGTCCTCAAGTACGTCCGCTCCGAGTCCCAGGAGACGCGCCTGGCCGTCGAAATCGTGAAGATCCGCAACGCCAACCACTCCCGCGCCACCAGGCCCTACGAGATCACCACCGACGGCCTCAGCGTCTACCAGCAGGCGAACATCTTCTGATCGGTTCCCGGGCCGCCGGTGGCGTGCTCCGACAGGCATAAACCTCACGGGGGCGCCCGAAAAACCAGCTTCCATGTCCGCCGGTCCCCGGGCGCTCCTCGGCCGCGCCAAGCGACAGGTCAGCGCGGACCTCCGGCGCGACCCCTACCTCCCGTACGTCCTCCTGCTCGCGGCCCTCCTGTCGCTGTTCTGGTTCTGGCACCGGATTCCGAACTTCGCCACGCGCGACGAGAAGAGCCGACTGCTCGACGCGATGGTCGCCTACGGTCGGGTCATCGAGGACCCCAGCCTCGACTCGCTCTCCGCGGGCGTCCGGTGGGGTCGGGTCCCCTTCGGGGCGACTCTCTACCTGTTCGGGCTGGCCATCCTGCCGGTCGTGCTCGCGGCGGCCGTCCTGGGACAGGTCGACCAGTTCGCGTCGCTTGGCTTCCCCAGCTACGCCTTCGGCTTCTACGGGGCCTGGCAGTCGATGCCCCGCTGGGTGTGGACCGCCTCGATCGCACTGGTGCGGCTGTGCAACGTCGCCTTCGCCGTGGGCTCTGTCTACCTCACGTATCGCCTCGGAACGGCGATTTCCGGTCGGCGCCTCGTCGGCGACCTCGCGGCCCTCTTCCTCTCGCTGTCCTTCGGCTTCCTCACGATCGCCCACGAGGGCGGCGAGGACATGCCTGCACTGTTTTTCGTCCTCCTCGCGCTGTACCTCGTCTACCGTTACGTCGCGACCGACGAGGGCGCCCTGTTCCTCGCGGGCGCGGCGGCGGGCGGGATCGCCATCGCGTTCAAGCTGACCGCCGCACCGATCGTGGTGGTGATCGGCGCCGCCTTCCTCCTGCGCGCACACCGTGCCGGCGAGGACTGGCGCGCGACGCTCTGGCGTCCCCGCCTCTTTCTCGCCGGCGCGCTGACCGGCCTGGCCTGTATCCTGCTCGGGATCCCGACCGCCCTCGTCGGGGGCTTCGACGCCGTCGTCGAGCGGATCGTCGCCGGGTCGGCCGAGCGCGCCAGCCACACGACCGGCCCCGACGCGCCGATCTGGTGGTGGTTCCTCCGGGGCTACCTGAGCGGGCTCTCCCTGCCGCTGTTCGTCGCCGGCGTCCTCGGCGTCCTCGCGAGCGTGGTGACAATCGGCCGGCGCCGCGTCGGAACCCACGGGACCGCACTCGTGCTCGTCGCGCTCGGGAGCTACGTGCTTCTGTTCTCCCGGTGGCACGACTTCCGGGTCCACCACCTCCTGCCGACCTTCCCGCTGCTCGCCCTGCTGCTGGCCGACCGCCTCGCGTGGCTCGACGACCACCGCCCGACGGTCGCGCGGACGGCCGTCGCACTCCTGGTCCTCACGAGCGGGGCCTACGCCGCCGTCGGGGTCGCCGGGTACGCGTCGATGCCACGCGACGAGGCCGAGGACTGGCTCGTCGAGAACGCCGCCGAGAACGCCACCGTCGAGGTCTACCGCGTCGACCTCCAGGACACGGCCGTTCCCTACGAGATGCAGGTCAACAGCGCAGGCGACCAGCTGCCGGATCGGGAACTCGACCCGTGTCCGGAGTACGTCCAGCTCGGGTACCGTGACCTCCTCTTCCGCGTCGACGGCACCTACTACCGGTCGGGCGACTTCCAGGGGCGGTACGTCACGAACCTCCTCGAGGGCGCGTACAACTACGAGGTGGTCGCCGAGTTCGGTCCCCGGCCACCGGGGTACGTCCCCGAGCGCGCCGAACCGGGCTCGGTGACGGACCTGCTCCGGTACGGCGTCGTCCCCCAGACCGACCAGTACGCCGACGAGCAGGAACTGGCCCCCAACCAGTTCACGGTGATCCTGGAGCGGCAGGGGGAGTGCACGGGCGACCGCGAGATTCCGCCGTTCTGGTGATCGGCGGCGCGACTCACTCCCCGCTCGTCAGGTCCGCGCGGTCGATGCCGAGCGACGGGTACCAGCCGCCAAGCGCCGGCAGGTAGACGCCGAGGAACCGATCGATCAGGATCACCGGCACGACCACTTCGCTCGGGACGCCCAGCGCGACGAAGACGACGGTCGCCGTCGCCTCCGTCACCCCGATGCCGCCCGGCGTCAGCGGGAGGAGGGTGACGCTGTAGGCCGCGACGAGGTACAGCGGCAGCAGGACCGCCGGCTCGAAGGCGACGCCGAAGGCCCCGAACAGCAGCAGGACGCGCACGCCGGGGGCCACCACGAGCGCGAGGGTCCACCCGACCGCGTACCGCGCCCAGAGGCCCGGCGTCGCACCGAGCCGTCGGAAGGCCGCCGCGACGCTGGCCGTGAACTCGAACAGCGACTCGACGCGGTCGGCCAGGGCCGCACCGACGCGCGGGAGCCGCCGACACAGGCCCGCGACCCAGCCGAGCACCCGGTCGAGGACGGTCAGGTTCGCACCGGCGAGGAGGACCGCCGCGCCGCTCGCGACGTAGAGACCGGTCGAGAGCGCGAGCAGCAGCGCGACGCCGGCGGACAGCCGGGTGACGGCAAGCCCCAGGCCGACCGCGGCGGTGAGGCCGTACAGGACCGCGTAGACGCCGGTGTGGACGCCCGAGACAGCGACCGCGTCGGTGTAGGCCATGCCCGTCTTGCTCCGGAGGACGAACGGCGCCGCGACCCGCCCCGAGAGGCGCGACGGCAGCAGTTGGTTGACGAAGTTCACGACGAGGTCCGTCTCCGCCGCCGTCCGGAGGGAGACCGACCGGACCTCGCCGATCACGACCCGCCACGTGTCGAAGCGACCCAGCAGCCCGACGACCGTCACCGCCAGCAGGCCGGCGACAGTCGCGGCGTCCAGGCGGCCGAGCAGGTCGAGGACCGCCGGGAGGCGGACCTGCGTGGCGACCCAGGCGAGCGCCGCCAGCGCCAGGCCGTACCGGGCGGCAGCGAGCGCCAGGGACCGCGGCGACCGCCCCCTCATTCCGTGGTCCCGCGTGCCGGCTGCCCTCGCCCGGTCGCGTCGCCGTCCGCTCTCGCCTCGGCAACGATCGACTCGACGGTCGTGAACGCGAAGTCGGTCGACAGGATCCGCTCGACGGCGCGGCGCATCCACTCCCCCGTCCGGACGGTCACGCGACGGGGGACGCCCGGGACGTCGGGCAGGTCGACGAACTCCCAGGGGTGGACGTAGAGCACCGGCGCGATCCCCCGGCGCGCCAGGAGCCGCATGCCGAGGACCGTATACCGGGGGCCGAAAAAGCGCAGCCAGGTCCCGGTGAGCGGGAGTTGCAGCCCCGGCATCACGGCGGTCGGCACGGTGTAGAGGTCGGCCGGAGCCCCCGGATCGACGGCCGTCGCGGGTGCGGGTCGATAGATCTCGTGGTCGCCGCCGTACCAGCCGGGAATTGCCCGGCACGGGACGACGCTGGCGTCGTACCGGTAGCCGGCCGCGTCGAGACGTTCGAAGTGGTCCTCGGCAAGGTCGAAGGCCGGCGCGCGGAACCCACCGACCGACTGTCCCGTGACCGCCTGGAGCGTCTCCCGGGATTCCCCGATCTCCGCGCGCTGCTCCGCCGGGGACACGTCAGAGAGCAGCCGGTGGGTCGCGGTGTGCGAGCCGATCTCGTGGCCGGCGTCCACGATCTCCTCGAGGACGTCGGGCCGCGACTCGGCGATGGCAGCGACCGTGAACCACGTCGCCGTCGCGTCGTGGCGGTCGAGCGCGTCGAGCAGGGCGGACACTCCCTCGATCCCGATAGCCTCGCGGTCGGCCGTTCCGGCAGCCCCCCGGTAGGCCGGCGTGTGCTCGAACCACTCGAGGTCGATCGTCAGGGCCGCCGTCTCAGTCATCGCCCCGCTCCTCGCGGTCGGCCCGGAGCAGGCTGACCTGTTCGTTCAGGCGCGAGACGCGGTCGTACAGGCGGCCGATCCGGTTGAGCAGGTACGTGACGAGGACGAACAGCGTCAGGTTCGAGATGACGAGGATGGCCCGGGCCTTGAGTTCGAGCCCCAGCAGCGAGGCGACGACCTGGAAGACGTTGGGGAAGAGCGCGACGAAGATCAGGCCGCCGCCGACGACGAGCGAGGTGACGAACAGCGCCATCGCCTCGCGGCCGCGCCGCAGGAGGTAGTAGCCGTTGGCGAGGAAGACGCCGCCGACCAGGAACGCCACCAGGTTGACGACCGTGTACTCGACCATGGTCACCGAAAGAGGAGAATGCGGATAATGACGTCGGTCATCCGGAGGGGGTACAGCACGAAGGTGTCCAGCGTGAACTGCGACTGACCCGTCTCCCGGGTCGGGATCTCGACGGAGACCTCGGTGATGCGCTGGCCGCGCTTGGCCGCCTCCAGGGTCTGTTCGACCGCCCAGTGCTTGTCCGACCGGTGGAGGATCTCCGCGAGGGCCTCGACCCGGTAGACCCGAAAGCCGCTCGTGACGTCCGTGATGTCGACGCCGCCGAGCGTCCGGACGACGCGCGTGAAGAACCTGATGCCCGCCTTGCGGACAATGGAGTAGTCCTGGATGCTCTCGTTGAGATACCGGCTCCCGATCACCATGTCGTGGCCCTCGGCGCGGTCGAGGAGCCGCGGAATCTGATCAGGGTCGTGTTGCCCGTCGGCGTCGATCTGGAGGACGAAGTCGTAGTCGTGGCGGATGGCGTACTGGTAGCCCGTCCGCACGGCGCCGCCGACCCCGGTGTTGAAGACGTGTTCGACCACCGTCGCGTCGTGCGATCGGGCGATCTCTGCGGTCGCGTCGCTCGATCCGTCGTCGACCACGACGACCTCGTCGACGTGCTCGCGGGTTCGCTCGACGACGCGGCCGACCGTGTCGGCCTCGTTGTACGCGGGGAGGACGGCGACGGTTCGCACTGGTGGGTGGATGGCCGCACGGGGCCTTATTCGTTCCTACCTCCCGACCGGACGACGAAAGCGACTAGTGAGTCCGGGGCCTCGGTCCGGTCGATGACCAGGACGTTCGCGGTGGGCCTCGACGGCGCGAGCTGGCGCCTGCTCGACCCGTGGATCGAGGACGGGACGCTACCCACCCTGGCTTCCCTCCGCGCCGAGAGTTCGTGGGCCGAGACCGAGAGCTGCCTCCCGCCCGTCACCTTCCCGAACTGGAAGTGCTACTCGTCGGGGAAGAACCCCGGCGGGTTCGGCGTCTACTGGTTCGAGCGGGTCGACCTGGCGCGCGGCGAGATATCGGTCGCCGACGGGAGCGACTTCCGGACGGCAGAGCTGTGGGACTACCTGAACGACGCCGGCCAGCGCGCGGGGGTCGTCAACATGCCGACGATGTACCCGCCGCGCGAGATCGACGGCCCGATCGTCTGTGGCGGCCCCGACGCCGCCGAAGGCGAGTACCGCTCGATCGAGGGCGGGTACGCGACCCCTGCGGGTCTCGAGGGGCGCCTCGAGGCCGAGTTCGACTACCGCGTCCACCCGGACCCGCTCCTGTCCTCGAACGAGGAGACCGGCGCGGAGGTCGACGCTATCATGGACCTGCTGGACACGCGCTTCGAGGTCGCACTCTCGCTCATGGAGGACGAGGACCTCCAGTTCGTCCACGTGACGCTCTTTTACCTGAACGTGCTCCAGCACTTCTTCTGGGACGACGAGCCGACCCGGCGCGCCTGGGAACTCGTCGACGACTGGCTGGCCCGGCTGGACGACCTGGATGACACGAACCTCGTGCTCTTCTCGGACCACGGGTCCGGCCCGACCACGACGGAGTTCTACGTCAACGAGTGGCTGGTCGAGCAGGGCTACCAGGTCCGCGAGCGGAGCGTCGACGACGCGCTCATGCGGGTCGGCCTCGACCGGGAGAACGTCCTCCGCGTCGCCAAGCGCCTCGGCGCCGTCGACCTCCTGGCGCGGATCGTCCCCGACCGCGTCCAGCAACTCGTTCCCCAGCGGGCCGGCCTCAAGCGGGGCCGGAAGCTCGAGGCCATCGACCTCTCCCGGACGAAGGCCGTCGCCAGCGCCCAGGGACCGATCTACCTGAACCCGGTCTTCGACGTCGACGCAGTGCGGGAGGAGTTGATCGCCGACCTCGCGGCCGTCGAAGACGAGCACGGTCCCGTCTTCGACGGCGTCCACCGCGGCGAGGACGTCTACAGCGGCCCCTACGTCGACGAGGGGCCGGAGGTCGTCGTCGACCAGCGGCCGGGCGTCCACGTCAACGACGGCGTCGGCGGCGGCGCAGTCATGACCGACCCCGACCGCTGGCGCGCCGAGAACACGCGCCACGGCATCTTCCTCGCGCGCGGACCCGACTTCACCGACGAGGGGCAACTCGACCGGATCAGCATCCTCGACATCGCCCCGACGCTGCTGGTCGCCCACGGCTGTGCCCTCCCGTCGGACGTGGACGGCGACGTCCTCCCGATCCTCGCCGGGGAGCCAGACTGGGGCACGCGGGACCCGATCACGCTGTCCGACCGCAGCCGCGACGGACCCTCGGACGACGTCGAGGACCGTCTCACGCAACTCGGCTACATGTCCTGACGGCGGTAGTGGGTTTCCTCGGACTGTGGCCCGCTCGCTCAGCGCGTCACGGTGACCGGCACCGGCGACCGTCGGATCACGGTCTCGGCGACGCTGCCCAGCAGGACGCGCGTGACGCCCTCGCGACCGTGGCTGCCCATGACGACGTGGTCGGCACCCGTCTCCTCGATCGCGTCGACGATGGTCCGCGTCGGCTTGCCCACCTCGACGCGGTGGTCTGCGATCTCGACGCCGTGTTCGGCCGCGGTCGCCGCGAGCTCCTCGAAGAGGTCGTCGGCCCGCTCGCGCTGCCCCTCGTACCACTCCTCGGAGGCACTCGGGAAGGCCGGGGCGCCGGAGTAGCCCGCCTCGGCCGGGTTGATGACGTGCAACAGGACGACTGACGCCTCGGGGAACTCCTCGAACGCGAGTTCGCACGCGTGACGGGACTGGTCGGACCCATCGACCGGGACGAGAATGCGGTCGGCCATGGCGGGTGATAGCGCGCCGGTCGCTTGAACGTTCTGGGCCGGGCGTCAGGACCCCGACTCGTCGCTCGATTCCACGTCGTAGGCGTCCTCGCCGACGTCGATCGTCTCGCCGCCGGCCGACGGTCCGGAGCCGCCACCAGCGCCGAACGGGCCGGTGCCCGTGCCGGGTCCGGCGCCGTCATCGTCGTCGTTCGGGAAGCCGCCGACGTAGATCCCGCCGGTCGCGAAGCCCCCGGTCTTCTGGTCGACGTAGGGCGTCACGACCCACTTCTTGAGCGCGAGGCGGATCGGGTACCGGGTGAACGGGACGACCAGCAGGAACCCGACGAGGTCGGTGACGAGTCCGGGCGTCAGCAGGGTCGCACCGGCGACGAGCAGGAGGGCGCCGTCCAGGAGCTCGTCGGTCGGCACCTCGCCGCGGGCGGACTTCTCCTGGATCTTCCGGAGGGTGTGTCGCCCCTCGGCGCGGACGAGGAGCATCCCGACGAGGGCCGTCAGGACCACCGCGAGGACCACGAGCTCCCACCCCACGATCCCCGTGAGGACGACCAGGAGGAGGGCGTCCAGCAGGGGGATGATCAGCAGCAGCGCGATCAGCCGGAGCATACCACACGTTGCGGGTCCCGCCCCAAACCCCTTTCGAGACGCCCCGTCGGCGAGACGACAGGGCTTATGAGCGAGCACCCGTAGCCGGCGCATGGACGACGGCGCGGCGGCGACCCGGGTCGAGTGGCGCGAGTTCGAGCCCGCGGCCTTCGAGGCCGCGGCGCGGACGGGCAAACCGGTCCTGCTGGCACTTGTCGCACCCTGGAGCGCGGAGTGTCGCGAGATGGACGAGACGACCTACGCCGAGCCGCGCATCGCGGCCAACGTCAACGACGGCTTCGTGCCGGTCCGGGCCGACGCCGATCGACGCCCCCGGATTCGCGAGCGCTACAACATGGGCGGGTTCCCCTCGACGGTCTTTCTCACTCCCGAGGGCGAGATTCTCACCGGGGCGACGTTCCTCGGGATCGACGGCTTCCGGCAGATCCTCGACGGCGTCCGGGAGACCTGGGACGCGAAGGGCGAGGCCGCCGGCTCGGTCCCGCGGGGGCTCCAGGACGAGACGCCCCCGGCGGGCACCCTCGACGCGCGCGTGGAGGAGCACATGGTCGAACAGTTGCTGGCCGCCTACGACGAGGAGTTCGGCGGCTGGGGGACCGACGTCAAGTTCCCCATGCCACGCACCGTCGAGTTCGCGCTCGTCCGCGCGCGCGACCAGGCGCTCCGGACGCTCGAAGCCGTCAGGACGCACCTGCTGGACACACACGACGGCGGTTTCTACCGCTACGCCCGCAACCGCAACTGGGGCGGGGCCCGCCGCGAGAAGCTGACCGACGAGAACGCGGCGCTCGTCCGCGCCTTCGCCCATGCCTACCGCTACACCGGCGACGAGGCCTTCCGCGAGCCCGCCGAGCGGACCGTCGAGTACCTGACGACGACCTGCTGGACGGGCGACGCGTTCGCGGGGAGCCAGGGCGGCGACGAGGACTACTTCCGGCTCGAGTCGACCGAGCGAACGGACGCCGCCCCGCCGCCGGTCGACGAGACCGTCTTCGCCGACCGGAATGGCCTGGCCGTCGAGGCGCTGTGTACCCTGGCGGCCTACACGGACGACGAACGGACGATCCGGTACGCCGAGCGCGCCCGCGACCACGTCGTGGACGAACTGGTCGCGGACGGGGCCGTCACGCACTTCCGGGACGGCGACGCGGTCGGCGAGACGGGCCTCCTGCTCGACCAGGCCCGCGTGCTCGGCGCGCTCACGTCGTCCTGGTCGGTCCTGGGCGAGCCCGGACCCGCTCGCGCCGTCGCGGACTGGACCATCGAGTCCCTCCAGGCCGATCACGGCGCCTTCCGCGACGGGCCGGTCGACGGCCCGGGGTTGCTCGACCGTCCGCACTACCCCCTGGATCCCACCGTCGAACTCGCCGACGCCCTCCTCGACCTGGCCCTGCTCACCGGCGAGGACCGCTATCTGGGGGTCGCCCGGGACGCACTGGCCGCCTTCGCCGGTGCGGCGGACCGGATAGGCGTCGAGGTCGCGGCCTACGCGGCGACGGTGGCCCGCCTCCGGGAGCCGACGGCCATCGAGGTCGGCACACCGGCCGGCTCCGACATCCACCGGGCTGCACTCCGCCTCGCGGACCACGAGTCCGTGGTGGTCCCGGACGCCGCGGGCGCCCCCGACGACGGTGCGCGGCTCGTGGTCGACGGCGAGGGCCGGGGCACCGCGGCGGACCCGCCCGGTCTCGAGGCGCTGCTCACGGACACCGGGGCGTAAACGCCCGGGGGTTTTTCCCGGCGGCGCTGGATCGTCGACCGATGGCAAGTCTGCGCGATCTGGGCCTCTCCGAGTACGAGGCGCGGGCGTTCCGCTCGTTGCTAGAGACCGGCCCGACAACGGCAAAGGAGTTGTCCAGGGCCAGTGACGTCCCCATGGGCCGGATCTACGACGTGTTGAACGCCCTCGAGACGTACAACCTGGTGCGCAGCCAGACCGCGAGTCGCCCCAAGAAGTACGCCGCGGTCGAACCCGAGACCGCCCTCGACCGTCTCCTCGCGGATCGCAAGCGCGAACTCGAACGGCAGGCGGAGCAGTACGAACAGACCGTCGACGAACTCGGCGCGGAACTGGAGACCGCCGACCCGGTCGACGAGCCCTTCTGGACGGCCGCGGTCGGCGCGACGGAGACGGCGGAACTCCTCGTCGAGCGCCTCGCGGCCGCCGAGGAGCGCATCGTCGTGGTCGCCTCGGCGCGGAGCCAGTCGTTCGACCTCGACGCGGTGGGGACGGAGATCGCGGCCGAACTGGCGGCGGCCCTCGACCGTGGCGTGTCCGTCTCCGTCCTCCTGCGCCCCGCGCTCGTCGAGGCCCTCCCGCCGGCGGTGGGCGAGCGGTACCGCGACGTCCTCCAGGACCACGAGGCCTCCGCGGTCCGGACGAGCGAGGAGGTCTCGGGCACCTTCGAGCTGATCGACCAGTCGGAGGTGTGCATCGAGGTCCCACACCCGCTCGAGACCGACGAGACCTTCGCCGTCATCGACCTCACGGACCCCGACTTCGCGCGGTCCGTCGAGGAGGCCTTCGCACCGCGATGGGCCGAGGCCGAGCCCCTGGTGCTGTGACCGGACAGTTTTCGTCGGCCCACACGTGGCGCGTAGCTACGTACGCGGCATCACAGTGCGGGGAGAGTCGCTCGCCATCGTCTCGTCGATCTACCGGAGACGGGCGAGCGCACAATCAGGCCGTCGGTTCGTCTCGCTCGCCGCGCCAGCGGGCGTGACAGGGCCTCTCCGAGTGTGTCGACGGTGGCGACGGCCCGGGCGGTGGGGGGGGGGACGACGCCCTCGGCGATTGACCGAGCGCAGCGGTCCCGGCGACTGGCGTGGCCGATTCGATCTGACTGGGCCCTGACCTCCTGTTATTCTGTAACTACCGCCGACCATCGGCTCGGACCCGCCCCGCCTCCGCACACGAGAATTCACCGATTACCCACGTTATTCGACAACCCGTACCAGGATGTGTGCGGGTCATACGTCATTTGTTCACATTATGTACGTTAGGTGGGGGCTGTTTGGCACAAGTATAAGTGTCTGCCCTCGTTTCGTCTACTGTATGTCCCCCAACCGAACCCGGAGAGAAGTACTCGCACTGACCGGCGCAGCTGGCATCGCGGCCCTCGCGGGCTGTGGCGGCGATGGCGGCGATGGCGGTGACGGCGGCGACGGCGGTGACACCCCGGCCGAGACAGAAGGCGACGGTGGCGACGGCGGCGACACGCCGGCCGAAACCGAGGGTGACGGCGGCGACGGTGGCACGCAACTGTCGTGGCACGCCGGCGGTACCGGCGGGACCTACTTCCCGCTCTCGAACGAGTTCAAGACGGTCGTCGAGGACAACACGGACTACTCGCTGAACGTCCAGTCGACCGGTGCGAGCGTCGAGAACGTCGGCAGCCTGGCGAGCGGCGATGCGGACTTCGCGCTGATCCAGAACGACATCGCCTACTTCGCGAAGAACGGCACCGGCATCGACACCTTCCAGGACAACGCCATTGACAACCTCATGGGCGTCGCGACGCTGTACCCCGAGACCATCACCGTCGTGACCCTCGCGGACACCGATATCACGGAGCTCTCGGACCTCTCGGGTGCGACGATCAACACCGGGGACCTCGGTTCCGGGACGCAGGTCAACGCCCTCCAGATCCTGGAGGCCGTCGGCATCTCGGACTTCGAGGAGCAGAACACCGGCTTCTCGCAGGCGGCCGACCAGCTCCGGAACGGCGACATCGACGCCGCGTTCGTCGTCGGCGGCTGGCCCGTCGGCGCCATCGAGGACCTCGCGAGCACGAACGACGTAGAGATCGTCCCGATCGAGGGCGACAACCGCGAGGCCGTCAAGGACGCCGCCTCCTGGTTCGCGAACGACACCATCCCCGGCGGCACGTACTCCGGCGTCGATAGCGACGTCGAGACCGTCGCCGTGCAGGCCATGATCGCGACCCACTCCGGAGTCTCCGAGGACGTCGTCGAGACGGTCACGTCGGCCATCTTCGACAACACCGACGACCTGACGATTAAGACCGACTTCATCACTGCCGACTCCGCGCAGGACGGGATGTCCATCGAACTCCACCCCGGCGCGGCGGCCTACTTCGACGCGTAGACGAGCCGACTGACGGTCGGTTCACTCGCTCCCTTCCCGGTCGCTGGCCCCAATGGAACGCTCGACGGTAGCCCGATACGCAGTCGGGATCGCGGCAGCCGCTGCCCTGGTACTCGCAGCCGTCGCTGGGGCCTTCGCGCTCGCGTCGCCGGACCTCGTTCTCGTGGTGACGACGACGGAGAGCGGCGACACCGTCATCGAACAGCCCGTCGCGAACGGCACGACCGTCGGGCTCGAGTACATGCACAGCGTCGAGAAGTCGCGCGTGTACGATGGTTATACGGTCCGGGGGCAAGAACTGGTGATGACACGCATGGAGTTCGAGTCCTACGGGTGGGGGCTTCCGGCCCGCGCCAACGTGACGAACGAGAACGGCACGCTCGTCTACGACCCGCCCGGCTCGCTGTCGGAGCTGCTCGTCTCTCCGGGCGATATCGCCGGACACGAACTGCACGTGGGCGGTCGCACGTACGACCTCGTTGACCGAGCCGACGGCTCGTCCGTCCGCATCACTCTCCAGCGCCGTTCGATGATCGACAAGCTGACATGAGCACGAGCCAGGACGACGATCCCACGGCGGAGCAACTGTCGAGCGAGGAAGCGGACGAACTCGTTCGGGAGATCGAACAGCGTCGGTCGCTCCGCGGTATCGCTGCTGGCGTCGTCGCGCTCGTCGGGATCGCGTTTTCGGTCTTCCAGCTGTTCCTGGCGTCCCAGGGCTTTTCCTTCGGGTTCTCGCTGCCCGTCGTCGGCGAACTGTCGCTGTCTCTCCAGTTGCTGCAAGCCAACGCCATTCACGTTGCCTTCGCGTTGATCCTGACGTTCCTCCTGTTCCCGGCGAGCACGGGCGAGGGCTTCCTCTCTCGGCGCCTCGCTCGGATCGTCCCCTGGCTCGAATCGCACCTGGAGTCCGCCAATCCGGCGGTGCGCGTCGCGGCAGCCGGCCGTCGTGGCGTCCGGTGGACGTTCGCCGATCCCGACCAGGACCGCATCGCACCGATCGACGTCCTCCTCACCGTCATCCCGATCCTGTTTTCGGTCTACTTCCTCACCGCGTTCACCGAGATCCGCGACATGCGCGTGTTCGGCCTCGAGTCGGGCCGCACGCTCCCGGAGATGGCGCCCCTGGTGGACCCGCTCCTCGGTGGCATGCCGATCGTCGGCGAGTACTCGTGGGCGATGATCCTCGGCGTCCTCGGCATCCTCCTGGTCCTCGAGGCGACCCGGCGGACGCTCGGCTTGCCGCTCATGATCCTCGTCGGCGTCTTCATCCTCTATGCCCGGTGGGGACACATGATTGACCAGGGGACGCCGCTGGTCGGCGTCCTGGCCATCAACGAACTCGCCTGGACCGACATCGTCCAGAACCTCTGGTACAACACCGAGAACGGCGTGTTCGGCGTTCCGGTGACCGTCTCGGTGCAGTTCATCTACATCTTCATCCTCTTTGGTTCGTTCCTCGAGATGAGCGGGGCCGGGCAGTGGTTCATCGACCTCGCGTACGCGGCCACCGGGCGCCGGAAGGGCGGCCCGGCGAAGGCCTCGATCCTCGCGAGCGGCTTCATGGGAACGATCTCGGGGTCCTCGATCGCCAACACGGTGACGACGGGCGCCTTCACGATTCCGCTGATGAAGCGCTCGGGCTACTCGCCGGAGTTCGCCGGGGCCGTCGAGTCCTCGGCGTCCTCGGGCGGCCAGATCCTCCCGCCGGTCATGGGGGCGGCGGCCTTCCTCATGATCCAGTACACGGCGACGCCCTTTGCGGACATCATCATCATGGCGACGATCCCCGCGGTCGTCTTCTTCTTCGGCGTCTGGGTCATGGTCCACCTCAAGGCGACCCAGGAGGGAATCGGCGGCGTCCAGGGCGCGGACCTTGTGCCGCTGGGCCCGCACATGAAGCGGGGCTGGTTCTACCTCATCCCCATCGGTCTCCTGCTGTACTACCTCATCATCGCGCGCCTGTCGGTCTCGCGGTCGGCCTGGTTCACGCTGGTGGCCCTGGCGGCGCTGGTCACCGCCATCGCGGCCTACAGCGAGCGGACGCGCGGTCGCCTCCTCGTCTCGCTGGTGGGCATCGTCGGCGCCGAATTCGCCGCGTACGTAATCGGCGGCGTCGGCGTCCTGGGACTCGTGACCGGCGGCGGTGCGGCCGGGATGGCAGCGGGCGACGCTCTGGGCGTCGTCGTCGGCAAGATCGGCTGGTACCTGATCGCGGCCGGCCTGGTGACGCTGGCCACCCGCCCGCTGACGGACTCGCCGTACCTCGAACTCGACCCGGCCGTCGAGAACGCGACCGACCGGTTCGCGTCGCGGCTGAACCGGCAACGGCTCGCGGACAACCAGTTTGCGCGCCTCGGGACGTTCCTCGTCAAGTCGATGGACGAGGGGGCCAAGACCGCCGTTCCCGTGGTCATCGCCGTCGCCGCGGCCGGGATCATCCCCGGCGTCATCAGCGTTACCGGACTCGGGCCGAACCTGACGGCCCTGATCCGGGCGGTCTCGGGCGGTTCGCTCGTCGTGCTCCTCGTGATCACGGCCATCGCGTCGATCATCCTCGGCATGGGCATGCCGACGACGGTCACGTACATCATCCTCGTCTCCATGCTCGCCACGCCGCTGGTCGAGTTCGGGATCCCACTGCTTGCGGCCCACCTGTTCATCCTCTACTTCGGCGTCATCGCCGACATCACGCCGCCGGTCGCGGTGGCCGCCTACGCCGCGTCGGGGGTGGCAAAGTCGGATCCGTACCAGACGGGCATCAAGGCCTTCTCGCTGTCGCTCAACAAGGCCATCGTGCCCTTCGCGTTCGTCCTCGTGCCCGGGATCGTCCTCCTGCGAGAGAAGGCCAACGCGGCGGACCTGCCCCTGCGCGATCGGTTCCGCGTGGTCAACCCGAGCGACCTCGCCGACTTCACGTACTCCGTCCCGGAGATCTTGATCCCCGTCGCGGGCGTCTTCCTGGGTGTCGTCGCCCTCGGGGCGACCGTCATCGGGACGCTCTACACCGGCCTCTCGCGGCTCGAACGGACCGGCTTCGGCGTCAGCTCCCTGCTCCTCATGGCGCCGGGGCTACTCTCGACGTCCGTCTTCGACCTCCTCGGCCTCGTCGGGGTCACCGTGACGGTCAACGACCTGGTGCTGGACCTCGCGCTCCGCGGGGTCGGACTCGCACTCTTCGTCGCGCTCGCTGTCAGGAACCGGCGCGAGGCCGAGACGGAACCGGCCCACGGCGAACCCGAGGGGAGCCCCGAGCCGGCCTGAGGGCCTCTCACCGTTCGCGTTCGGCACCCAGCGATCACGTCGTTCCCGTGGCCGTCAATCGCCGCCGACCTCGCTCTCGAGGTCACCGACGGTCGCGACGCGCTCCGCATGGGCGTTGTGCTGGTGGATCGACTCGTCGTTTGACTGTTTCATCGTCACGACGGCGTCCTCGGGGAGGTCGGGGAAGTGCTCGACGACGCCCTCGGCGAGTGCACGGACGCAGTCCTCCACGAAGCGGGCGTTGCGGTGGGCCTCGACGGTCATGTGGTCCTCGTCGGGGCGCTTGGCGAGGTTGTAGATCCGCGCGCTCATCGCGTCCCTGGCGACCTCGATGATCTCGTTGAGGTCGACGTCGGGGGCGCCGTCGCTCTCGATGGTGAGCGTCGCGTGCCCCCGCTGGGAGTGCCCGGGCTGGGGGACGGTCTCTAAGAACTCGTCGATGACGTCCTCCTCGACGTCGAGGTCCCGGAGCGTCTCGCGGGCCCGCGTCGTCGACATGCCCTGCGAGCACGGACAGACCGTGATGCCGGTGACGCGGGCGCCGATCTCCTCGCGCGTCCCGTCCTCGGTCGCGGTCGCGCTCGCGATGATGTCCGCGGTGCTCTGGGTCGGGCGGCCGGACGCCGGCGTCTCGTCGCGCGTGACGTACTCGGCCTCCATGCGTACCTCCGCCTTCGTCGTGTAGTCGTGCTTCGCCAGCAGGCGCTCGGCGGCGTCGCCACAGACGTCCTCGACGCGGTAGGCCGACTCGCTGACTGCGGCCTCGAGGGTCTCGTCGATGACTTCCATGTTCCGGCTCATGTCCGCTCCCTTGCGCCAGCCGGGGAGGTCGACGAAGACCTCGAAGTCGGCCATGAGGACGATCGGGCGGCGGTCGGCCCGGTCGATCGTCACGAGTTTCTCGACGCCGGTGACGCCGACGTGGTTGAGGCCGACGGCGACGTCCGGACGCGACGCCTGCACGTCCGGGAGTTGACGACTCATCGGCGCGGCCTAGCGACCGTCCGAGGGTAATGCTTTCGATCCCTCAGGGGCGGCGAAAACGGCGCGTCCTCACTTCTCGACGGCGCTCGCGGCCTGGCTACCGATGTCGCGGAACGCCGCGGCGAAGTCCTCGTCGTCGAACCGCTCGACGGTCTGGTCGAGTTCCGCCTTGGTCGTCTCGAGTCGCCGCTCCAGTTCGGCGAACTCCTCGCTCTCCGCGAGTTCGCTGTCCGACTTGTTGGCCTTCAGCGTCGCGTGCTTGGCGGTCAGCGAGTAGAACTCCTGGAGGCGCTCCTCGTAGGCCGAGCAGGTGAGCAGGCGCTCGATGGTCGAGAAGAGGTCGTCCCGCGAGACGGGCTTGATCACGTAGTCGTCGAAGGGCATGTCGATGATGTCGAAGTCCGGGTCGACGGCCGTGACCATGGCGACGCGGCAGTTGATCCCGCGCTCCCTGATGTGCTCGAGCACCTCGTCGCCGGAGACGCCCGGCATCCGCCGGTCGAGCAGGACGACGTCCACGGACGCGTCCAGACTGTCCAGGGCCTCGCGACCGCTGTAGGCGGTAGTGACGTCGTACTCGCCCTCCAGCTGCGCGGCGTAGGCGTCGGCCACGTCACGCTCGTCGTCGACGACGAGGACGGTCGCGGGCGCGCTGTCACTCATTAAGTAATCCCTAGCCGCGACGAGTGGCAAAAACGTTCCGGCTACATTATCACGTCTGGTCCTGGGGGGAGCTGTCCGGCGACGATCGCGGCCGGAAACCTGCGACGATCCGGGAGCTTTTGCCACCCCTCCTCCAAGCCTCCGCCATGACACAGCGTCCCGACGAAGCGGAGGAGTGGTCCCTCCGTCGCCTGCTGACGGACGTCGTCGGCTCCGGCCCGAAGTCCGCCGAGGACATGACGCGGCGCCAGGCCCGGGCGGCCCTCCGCCGGATTCTGGACGGCGACCCGGACCCGACGACCCTCGGCGCCTTCTGGCTGGCCAACCGCTGGAAGCGCAACACGCCCGAGGAACTCGCGGCCTTCGTCGACGTGATGCGCGAGGAGAGCGTCGTCGTCGCCGAACCGGACTGTGACCCCATCGACTGCGGGGCGAACTACGACGGCAAGCACACGTCGGCCCTGCTGGGCGTCGCCGCCGGCCTCGTCGCCGCGGCCGCGGGCACGCCGGTCGTCGTCCACAGCGGCGACCGCGTCCCGACCCAGGAGGCGACCGCTTACAAGCACGTCCTCGACGCGCTGGACGTCCGGACCGACCTCGGCCCGGCCGAAAGCGCCGACATGGTCGACGCCGTCGGCTTCGGCTTCTACTACCAGCCCCGGTTCAACCCCGCCGTCCACGCCCTCGTCGACCGCCGACGGGAGATGGGCGTCCGGACCTTCGTCAACACGATCGAGACGCTGGCGAACCCCGCGAACGCCTCGGTCCACCTCGGGAGCTTCTACCACCTCGCCTTCGCCGAGCGGATCGTCGACACCTTGCGCGACCTCGACGCCTACGCCCTCGACCGCGTGCTCATGTTCCAGGGTCTGGAGGGCTACGACGACGTCAGACCCGGCAGCACCGTCCTCGCGGAGTGGGACGGCGGGGACCTGGACGACGACGAGATCGAGACGGCCGCATTCGGCATGGACTTCGACCGCGATGCGCTCGCCGTCGACGACGTCGCGGCCGACTCCGCGGCGATCACCGAGGCGGTGCTCGCGGGGGAGCGCGACGACCACTTCGCCGACGCGGTGGCACTCAACGCCGCGCTCCGCCTCTACGCCGCCGAGGACGTCCACCATCTGGACGACGGTATCGAGGTCGCCCGCGAGGCCATCGCCGACGGCAGCGCCGCCGACCGACTGGCCGCGCTGCGGGACTTCTGAGCGCGGCCATGGGTCGCGACGCCGACCGCGATCAGGTCGACCCCGACGACCCGGACGACCCGTGGGACCACGACCTCGCCGTCGTGAACGGCGTCCGTCTGCACTACGTGGTCGCCGGACCGCCGGACGGCGACCTGGTGGTCTGCCTCCACGGCTTCCCCGCGTACTGGTACACCTGGCACGAGGCGATTCCCGCCCTCGCCGACGCCGGCTATCGCGTCGTTGCGCCAGACATGCGCGGATACAACCGGTCAGCGAAGCCACGGCGCGTCGCCGCCTACCGGATGGCCGCACTCGTCGGCGACGTGGTCGGCCTGATCGAGCACGCGGGTCGCGAGACTGCTCACGTCGTCGGCCACGACTGGGGAGCGCTCGTGGCGTGGCACCTCGCGGCCGACCGGCCTTCGGTCGTGGATCGCCTGGCGGTCCTGAACGCGCCCCACCCGTCGGCCTACGAGCGGGAACTCCGCTCGAATCCGGGTCAGCTCCTCCGCTCGTGGTACGTCCTGTTCGCCCAGGTTCCCTTGCTTCCCGAGTTCCTCCTCTCGCGGAACGACGCGGCACTGGTCGGACGACTCTTCGAGCGGGCGGGCGCCGACGGCGACGCGTTCTCGCCCGCGGCGGTGACGCGGTACCGCGAGGCGTTCGCGAGACCCGGGGTCGCGCGGGCGTCCCTCACCTACTACCGGGCGGCGTTCCGGGAGACGGTCCGTCGCCTCCCCCGTGGTGGTCTCGGGGACCGACTCATCGAGGTCCCGACGCTCGTCGTCTGGGGCGAGCGGGACCCGGCGCTGTCCGTCTCGCTGCTCGAGGACCTCGACCGGTGGGTGGCCGACCTGACTGTCGAGCGACTGCCCGACGCGGGCCACTGGGTCCAGGCCGAGGAGCCCGAGCCAGTAATTAACTCGCTCCTGGCGTTCCTCGGTCGGTAGCGCGGTGGACGGGACGCCTCAGTCGACGAGGTGACGGAGTCGCGAGGCGTCGACGTCCTCGGACAGGCCGCCGAGGTCGCCGTCGGCGACGACAGCCCAGAGGTCGCCCGCGAGTGCCACCGCTCCGTAGGTCAGGAGGCCCGCGCCGACGACGAACCCGAGGAGGAGTAGCCACGCCACCGTCGTCCACTCCATGACGCCGGCCAGCGTGCCGACGAGGACGACCACCGCGCCGAGGCCGCCCAGGATCGCGAGCAGTGCGCCCGTGACGACCGCTGCGACCGATCTGGCGTCGACCATGTGTTCGTCGGCCGTTGTGCTGCCAGCCAAAAATGCGTTGCGGGCCGTCCGACGGATTCGTCTGGCCCTGAACGTCTCGCGTCCGGGCGTCGCGGCCCCGATCACCAGGGTTTTACACGGTCCGGCCCTCCCTCTGGCCATGAGCGACCTCAGCGCGACGCTGCACACCTCCGAGGGCGACGTGGCGATCGATCTCTTCGACGAGCGCGCCCCGACCACCGTCGAGAACTTCGTCGGCCTCGCCGAGGGGGCGGACGACTACGAGGGGACGGAGATCGGGCCGGGGACCGGCGCGTGGGAGGACCCGGAGAGCGGCGAGAAGCGCGTCGACCCGCTCTACGACGACGTGCTCTTCCACCGGGTTATCGACGACTTCATGATCCAGCTCGGCGACCCGACCGGGACCGGCCGTGGCGGTCCCGGCTACACCTTCGACGACGAGTTCCACGACGAACTCACCCACGATTCGGCCGGCGTCGTCTCGATGGCAAACCGCGGGCCGGACACGAACGGCTCGCAGTTCTTCATTACCCTGGACGCCACGCCGCACCTGGACGGCAAGCACGCGGTCTTCGGCGAGGTCACCGAGGGCATGGACGTCGTCGAGGCCATCGGGAACGTGGACACCGACGCCAACGACAAACCGACGACCGACGTCGTCCTCGAGTCCGTCGAGATCGACGAGTAACGATTTCCTGCGTCGGGGCCGCCTGTGCCCGTTCGGCTACGTCGAGAGGAACGCCGGCACGTCGTTGACCGAGTCGAGCACCGCGGCGGCCCCCTCGCGCTCGTACTTCTTCCGGCCCGTCTCGCCGGTCAGCCCGCCGGTCAGGACGCCGATGCCGTGGAACTCGCGGCCAGCCGCGTCGCCCTCGGTTGCGTTTGCCGCCGTCCGCACGTCGTCGAGGGTGTCGCCGACGAAGGCCAGCGACTCGGCGTGCAGTCGGTCGGCCAGTTCGAGCAGTGCCGTGGGGTCGGGCTTGCCCTCGTCCCAGTCGTCCATCGTGAAGCGGTGGTGCTCGTCGAGGTCGCCGAGGCCGGCCCGCTCGAGGGCCACCTCGGCTTCGTTCTCGGGCCGGCCCGTGAGGATGCCGACCCCCCAGCCGTCGCGCAGTGCGCTCACCGTGGCCGGCTCGATCAGCACCGGTTCGTCCTCGATGAATCCGGCATCCTCGACCTCGGGCGTGCCCCCCTCGAACGCGCGGTAGCGCTCCGGGCCGAGGTACAGTTGCTGGAAGACGTCCCGGAGTCGGTCGCGGTCCCACTCGGCGAAGACGCGCTCGCGGGCCGCCGGGGTCAGTTCCTCGGCGACCACGGTCTCTGCCGCGCCCAGACCGCCGCCCATTCCGGCGATGGCGTCGGTGAACGTCGAGAGCGACAGCGCGAACCCCTCGCGGCGGGCCAGCAGGTACAGCGCGACCGCGTCGGTCAGCTCCCAGTCGTTGTTGAACCCGCCCGCGTCCTTGAAGAGCTGAATCTGGTCCTTCTCGATGGTGTCGCCGTAGACTCGCTCGACGCTCTCGACGATCGCCCGGCGATACGAGTCGGCCACGTCGACGAGCACGCCGTCGACGTCGAACACGACCGCGTCGACGTTCATCGTGCATCGGCCGAGGCACCGGAGGAAAATGGGGGTTCCGGCTTCGACTTCACTCCGGTGACCTCAGGACTCGTCCGGAGCTGCCGCCCGATAGAGGGTCTCGGCCGGGAGGGCCTCGCGCTCGACCGGAATCACCGGCTCTTCGGCGCCGAGGGTCGTGACGTAGAGCGGGGCGTCGACGGTCCGCGCCAGGGACAGGGACGGTCGCTGGAGTTCTTCGGGGAGGTTCCGGGCGTAGAGGATGACCGCCCCGGCGTAGACAGACCGGTCGGGCTCGAGCAGGTCGTCGCGGACGAACGACACGCCGTCCGGGACCGCCCGATCGCGGACGTCCGTCGCCACGACCGCGTGGCCGCGCTCGGCCAGGGCTGCCGCGACATCGGGACGGTTGCCGACAGCCAGTTCCACGACCACGCCGTCGTCGGACGCCTCGCTGACGACCGTATCCAGGCGGTCGGCGAGGGCCAGCGCGGCGTCTGTCACTGTGAAATCACTCGACGTCGGGGTTTTTATGACGGTCCCTCGCATAACGGTTCGCATGCACGTCGACATCGTGCCGGTCGGCGAGGTCGATGCGGTGGTCAAGCGCGAGGCCTCGTCCGGACTGCGCACGGTCTACGACTGTGACGTCACCGTCCACGACGCCCAGTCGGTCCCGTCCGGCTCCTACGACTCCGGCCGCGACCAGTACCGCGCCGAGGAGTTCATCGACCTGGCCAAACGCATCGGCAGCGGCGAGAAGAACATCGCCCTCACGCCGAAGGACCTCTTTTACCACCGTCGCAACTACGTCTTCGGGCTCGCGTACCTCGGCGGGAACGGGAGCGTCATCTCGACGTACCGCCTCCGGACGTCCTCGGACGGCGGCTTCTCGAACCGCTCCGCGGGCGACATCTTCGCCGACCGCGTCCGCAAGGAGGTCGTCCACGAGATCGGTCACACCCTCGGCCTCGAACACTGCAACAACAAGCGCTGCGTGATGAACTTCTCCCCGACGGTCCGGCAGGTCGACGTCAAGGAGGAGAACCTCTGTGGTTCCTGCCAGCGCAACGTGATCTGACCGTCCGACACCCTCACCGTCCTCCGGTCCCGTTGGTCAAGCCGCAGTTTGACCCTCGGAAACATCTTTGCCGCTGTGTTCTGAACGGACCGCCAGATGGACGCCGACGGCCGCCGCTCGCGACTGGACGCCCTCCGCTCCCGGGTCGGGCGGGGGCTCCGCGAGCGGTTCCGGATCGACCGCCGGGCGCTGGCCGCTTTCCGGATCGCCCTGGGCTGTCTCCTCGTCGCGGATCTCCTCCTCCGGTCCCGGTCCCTCCGTGCGTTCTACACCGACGAGGGCGTCTACCCGGTCGCCGACTTCCACGCCTCCAGCGACCCGCTGTACCTCTCGCTCCACGCCATCTCCGGCGAGGCGTGGGTCCAGGTGCTGCTCTTCTGTGTCGCGGGGCTCCTCGGGATTGCACTCGCCGTCGGCTACCGCACGCGGATCGCGACCGTCGGATCGTGGCTCATGCTCGTCTCGCTGCACAACCGGATGCCGGACGTGCTCAACGGCGGGGACGTCCTCCTTCGACTCCTGCTGTTCTGGGCCATCTTCCTCCCGCTCGGCGCGCGCTGGGCGGTCGACAGCTACCAGCGGACCGACGACCCGGACCGGAGGCACGTCGCGAGCCTCGCCTCGGCCGCGCTGCTCTGCCAGGTCGTCCTCGTGTACCTGGTGAACGCGGCCATGAAGCTCTCGGGGGAGATCTGGCTGCGGGGCGAGGGCCTCGCGTACGTCTTCAGCCTCGGGCAGTTCACGGTTTTCCTGGGCGACCACCTCGAGGCGGTCCCGCTGCTGCTCGTGGCCGGGGACTACCTCTGGCTGGCCATGGTCGCCACGGCCTTCCTGCTGGTCGTCCTCCGCGGTCGCCGCCGGACGGCCTACGTCGGACTGTTCGTGGCGATGCACGTGGGCATGGGGCTGACGATGCAACTCGGCCTGTTCCCGCTGATCTCGATCGCGGCCCTGCTCCCGTTCCTGCCAGCCTGGTTCTGGGACCGTGCCGTCCCGCCGCTGGCGGACCGCCGGCCCGTGGCTGGCGCCCGCCGCGCACTCCGTGGACTCGCCGCGTGGCTGCCGACAGTTCGGATTACCGATGTCCCGCCCACGCTCTCGCGGTGGACGGTCCGGGCACGGACCGCCGTCGTCGTCTGCGTCCTCGTGCTCGTCGTCCTCTGGAACGTCCAGTTCCTGGGCTACGGAGAGGTGGCCGGGCAGGACGTGACTCCGGAGGTCGCCGACGCGGCCATCGACCTCACGCGGACCGACCAGTACTGGACGATGTTCGCGCCGGACCCCCTCTCGGTCGACGGCTGGCTCGTCGCACCCGCTACCTTCCCGAACGGGACGCGCATCGACGCCTTCCACGGGGGGCGGGTCACCTGGGACCGGCCGAACGACGTCTCCAGCACGTACCCGACCCACCGGTGGCGCAAGTACCTCACCGGCCTCTGGCGGTCGGGGTCGGCCGACCGGCAACGCTTCGCGGACTACCTCTGCGGGCGGCACGACGACGATTGGCCGCACCTGCGGAACGTCTCGGTCTACTACGTCGAGCAGCCGACGCGCCTCGACGGGCCGGAGCCGACCGAGCGGGTCCGACTCGCGACCCAGGACTGTTGACCTGCCTCAGGGCGCGTAGTAGTACTCGCCGGCCGAGCGCTGCTCGCGGTCGAGCTGGCTGCCGGGCTTGTTGATCCGGGGGCGACCCGTGCGCTCGTCGCGACGGAACGTGATCTCGAGGTTCGAGAGGAACTCGTTCATGCCCTCGCGCATCCCGGTCGGCGGGGCGGCGTGCCCGCGCTCGGCCGGTTCGCCGTCGAAGACCAGCAGGCGGTCCGAGAGCAGGTCGATCATGTAGATGTCGTGGTCGATGACCAGCGCCGTCGCGTCGTTGTTCTCGGCGTACCGCCGGATGGCCGAGGTGGCCATCACGCGCTGTTCGACGTCGAGGTGGGCGGAGGGCTCGTCGAGGAGGTACAGGTCGGCGTCCTCCGAGAGGCAGGCGCCGATGGCGACGCGCTGGCGCTCGCCCCCGGAGAGGTCCGAGAGTTGCTGCTCGTAGACTGCTTCGAGCTGGAGGGGCTGGGCGACCTCGGTGTTCCAGTAGGAGGTCCCGAAGTCGTCGGTGATCGACGAGAGGAACGCGTCGACGCGCATCGGCTCGTCGATCTCTACGTACTGGGGTTTGTACGAGATGTCCAGCCGCTGATCGAAGAGGTCGCCACCGTCCGCGGCCTCCTCGCCGTCGACCGTGTCCGGGTCGAGCCGGCCGGTCAGGAGCTTCGCGAAGGTCGACTTCCCGATGCCGTTGGGGCCGACGACGCCCAGCACTTCGTTCTCGCGGATCGTGCCCGCGTCGACGTCCAGACTGAACTCGCCGTCGCCGTAGGACTTGCCCATCGACGGGTACTCGATGACGACGTCGCCCGTCGCGATGGAGCGCGGGGCGTGCTCCTCGAACTCGATGGCCGACTCCCGGAAGCGCATGTTCTCGTTCTCCAGGTAGCCGGCGAGGTACTCGTTGATCCCGTTCCGGACGGATTTGGGGTCGGTGACGACGCCGAAGGCCCCAGGCTGGCCGTAGGCGACGTGGATGGTGTCGGCGAGCAAATCGAGGATCGCGAGGTCGTGTTCCACGACGAGCATCGAGCGGTCCTCCTCGTCGGCGAGTTCGCGGACGAGTCGCGCCGCGGTCATCCGCTGGCCGATGTCGAGGTACGGCGTGATCTCGTCGAGGAAGTAGAAGTCCGCGTCGCGGGCGAGCGTGGCCGCGAGCGCGACCCGCTGGAGTTCGCCGCCAGAGAGCGTGTCGATGGGCTGGTCGACGACCGGCTCTATCCCGAGTCTGGCGACCAGGTCGTCGACGACGCCGCGCTCGTCGGTGCCCGCCAGCAGGTCCATCGTCGTCCCGTCGAAGCGGTCGGGGATCTTGTCGACGTACTGGGGCTTGCGGGCGACGCTCACCGAGCCGTCACGCATGGCCTCCAGGTACTCCTGCAGGGCAGTGCCGCGGTAGGCCTCGAGGATCTCGTCCCAGCCGGGCGTCTCGCCCTCGGCCCACGTCCCGAGGTTGGGCGCGAGTTCGTCCGCGAGGATCCTGACCGCCGTCGTCTTCCCGATGCCGTTCGGCCCGAGGATGCCCGTGACACGACCCTCCTGGGGTGCGGGGAGGCCGTAGAGGGCGAAGGCGTTGTCGCCGTAGCGGTGGACCGGGTCCTCGTCGAGTTCCTGCGGGAGGTTGATGATCTGGATGGCGTCGAAGGGGCACTTCTCGACGCAGATGCCACAGGACTCGCCGAGGCAGATCTCCTCGCTGATGGAGATCTGCTGTGGGCCGCCCGCGTAGGGTTCGTCCTCCTCGAAGCGCTCCTCGCGGCGGACGATGCACTCCTTGCCCGTCCGGTTGGGCGGGCAGAAGTTCGCACACTCGTAGTTACAGCGGTCGGGTTGACACCGGTCGAGGTCAACGACCGCGATGGAGTCGTCGGCCATTGGGTTACAGGGAGCCGGCGGTCAGGAGGATGCCCCAGGAGACGAACCACAGCGCGAACGTCATGAACCCGACGTAGAGCTTGTCCTTCGTCGAGAACTCGCTCAGGTCCATCCCGATCGCGTAGTAGAGGGGAAACTGGACGAGGATGGCCGCGAGCAGGATCGTCAGCCCGATGGTGTCGCCGGCGCCCTGCGCGGCCATCGCGGACGCCACGCCTGCGAGGAGCCCCGAGACGGTCGCGACGGTCGTCACCGTCACGCCACGCAGGTGCGAGCTGAATCGCTCGCTCGTGTCCGTTGCCATACCTCCCGGTCGGCCAGCCGACGTAAAAAGCCGTTCGTTCGCTCCCCGGCCCATTTATCCCCGCCCCGACCGAGCGGACCACACGATCCGATGCCCGACGACGACCCCGCATCCCCTGCCGAGACCCCCGCCACCAGCGACGCGGACCCGGCGGCCGACGCTGGCGGGACGCGCGGGGTTCTGGTCTTCTTCGCGGGACTGCTCGCCTTCTTCGGGTCCGGAGCGGCCTACCTGGTCGTCCTGGTCACGGGTGGGGACGTCCGCCTGCCCCTCGCGGTCAACGGGTTCGCAGCGCTGGTCCTCGTCGCCCGGACGGCACACGACACGTACGCGGACCCAAACTCGGACGTCAGCACCCTCCCTGGTGCGGTCGGCACCGCCCTGCTGATGCTCGGCGCCTACGGTCTCGTGGCCTCACTCGTCGTGGCGGCCACCTCGCCGTGGCACGGGCGGTTCGACCTGGCGCTCTGGCTGGGCGGCGCCGCCGCGGTCCTCGCCGTCTTCGGTTTCTTCACCTTCCCCGCGGAGGTGGTGGCTCCCAGCGGGGACGACGACACCTCCGATCAGGTGACCGACGAGTGACAGGGCACCGACGTTCCCCGCGGTTACCGTGCTGAACCGCCGCGTCCTCGGTTCCTCAATCTTTATACAGCCGGCGTCCATCAGATCGAGTGATGACAGATTCCGACGGGGAGTCGCTCTCGGATCTGCCCCCGAGCGCCAAGCTCGTCTACAAGGTCCTCGAGTACAACGGCCCGCTCACCCAGAAAGGCATCGTCGAGGAGTCGATGCTGTCGGCACGGACCGTGCGGTACGCGCTTGAGCGACTCGACGAGGTCGGCGTCGTCGACGAGGACGTCTACTTCGCGGACGCGCGCCAGAACCTCTACGAGATTCCCGAGGACGTCGGGGAGGCCGTCGAGGAAGCGACCGTCTCCGACTGAGTTCGCAGTGTTCCTCTCTCCTTTCGGCTCGGCTCACACTCGCCAGTTCCCGGGCGGATCTTTCAGGACTGTCCGTCTTTGTCCGGTTCGCCTGGGAACATTTCCGCCAGAAGATAGTCGTCGGTTCTGGATGCTTCGACGACCTCGACTTCGACGGCGGGCGGCTCTGCAGTGAATATCGGATCGTCCGGGTCTGGAATAACGGGTTCGTTCGAGGTCATACACTACACCGTTGTCGTCTCCGTTCGGAAGCGGCTACATAAAAGCAGGTGCGTGATTGGCCCACAATCGTTTCACGTCAGCGGACTACGGAAACCCCACCGCCTCAGGACGGAACCACGGTAATCTGCCGGTTGTGGTCGATGGCCCGCTCCAGTTCCTCGGCGATGGCGCTCCCGCGCGAGACCTGGATCTCGCCGCCCCGGCTCACCGTCGCCGTGAAGAGGTACTCGCCGTCGGCCTGGACCTCGACGGTCTCGCCGGCGTGGCCCTCCATCGGGACGACGACGTGCCGACCCGTGACCTCGGGCTCGACGATTTCGCCGGCGGCCGACGGGCCGCTCGCCCCACCGCCACCGCCGGCCCCGCCGCTGGCGCCAGCGCCACCCGACTTCCCACCCGGCCGTTCGGCGAAGGTTCGCACGTCGATGTCGACGCCGAGGCGGTTCTCCACGTCGGTGATGCGCCCGCCGCCCTTGCCGATGACCTGGGAGATGTCGTCCTCCTCGACCCAGACGACGGCGCGGTCGCGGCCGCGGACCTCGACTTCGACGTCGCCGCGGGCGATGGCCCGGATCTCCTTTTCGACCTCCTTGCGGGCCAGACCCTCGACACCGGACTCCGCCTTCTGGCCGCCGTCGGGGGCGTTCTCGCCGAGCGGCACCGTCACGACCTGGCGGTTGAAGGTGTAGATCTCGTAGGCGGGCTGGCCCGTCTCGAAGTCCTTGACCATGATGACCGGCCGGGCGAGGTCCTCCTCCATGAGCCCCTCGGGGACCTTGACCTCCGTCGTCACGTCGTAGACCGTCTCGACCTCGCCGGCCTCGATGTAGACGACGGTGTCGACGATCTGGGGGATCAGCCCGAGTTCGACGCGGCCGATGAGCCGCTGGAGGGCGTCGATCCCCCGCGTCGCGTGGACGACGCCGACCATGCCGACGCCCGCCAGGCGCATGTCCGCGAAGACCTCGAAGTCGTCGGTCTTCCGGACCTCGTCGTAGATGGTGTAGTCGGGCCGGACCATCAGCAGGGAGTCGGCGGTCTTTGACATCTCGCCGCCGAGTTCGGTGTACTGGGTGATCTCCGGGCCGACCTGGAGGTCGCGGGGCTTCTCCATGGTCTTGACGGCGAAGTCCGACTGCTGGAGGAACTCCGCGACGGCCTGGGCGAAGGTCGACTTCCCGGCGCCCGGGGAGCCCGCGATGAGGACGCCGCGCTGGCGTTCGAGCAGGCGCTCGCGGAGGTCGTCGGCGTGGTCGTAGTCGTCGAGGTCGGTCTTGACGATCGGCCGGACCGCCGTGATCTCCAGGGCGTCGGAGAACGGCGGGCGCGCGATGGCGATCCGGAAGGTCCGGAACTGGACGATGGTCATGCCCGGTTCGTCGAGTTCGACGAAGCCGTCGGGGCTGGACCGCGCGCTCTCTTCGACGTCCGCCGCGATGTCCAGCAGGTCGGCTTCTGTCAGGGACTCCTCCCGGATCGTCTCGTAGTGCATGTCGCCGATGGAGCCCCGCTTGGCCATCGGGGCGACCCCGACCTTGAGGTGGACGCTCATCGTCGTCTCGTCGAAGTACTCCTCGAGGGCGAGGCGCTCGACCGTCCGACCCCGGGGCTCGATGAACTCGACCGCGAGCCCCTTGGCCCGGGCGACCTCGGCCTGGACGTCGTCGCTCGTGAGGAGAGTCGCGCCGCGGTCGCCGGCGATGTCGCGGATCAGCGCGTCGATTTCCCCCTCGCCGGCGTCGCGCTTCTCGATGGCCTCCGGGCGGCGACCGACGTACTCGACGTCGATCGTCCCGTCGGCGTCCAGGTCGACCAGGCGCTGGAGTTCGGCCAGGCCCTCCCACCCCGTCGCCCGCCCGTCGTTCGCCTGTGACTCCAGTTCGCCGACGACCGCCTCGGGGACCACGATGGTGGCGTCGGCGAACTCGCCGTCCTCGACGCGCTCGGAGACGCGCCCGTCGACGACGACGCTCGTGTCCGGAACCAGTTCCATGGCCGGTTCTAGCCGTCGTTCACTGATAAGGCCCCCGAAGCGCCCGAACGGGAACGCTTTTCCGGCCGCTGGTCCAGCCTCGACCGTGAGTCCCTCCACCACTCCAGACGCACTACCCGTCCGAACCTACCTCGAAGAGGGAGCCCGCATCGCGGCGATCCTCCTGATCTGGGGCGTGCTCGCTGCCTTCGCGACGTTCGTCATCGGCAATTTCGGCTACCGGAGTTCCATCATCGCAGTCGTCGGTGGCTGGCTGGGGACCGTCCTCGGCCTCGTCGGCGTTCTGAACGCGGTCCTGTACGTGGTCTTTCGGGCCATCGACTACTGGCAGGCCTGAGACGCGCGGACCGAAGATCGCGACCGCGCTCAGACCGCCAGGTACTCCGCCAGCGCCGCTTCGTCGTCGAGCGTCGCCCGGTCGAGTTCCTCGACCAGTTCCCCGCGGTCCATCGCGTAACAGCGGTCGGCCATGCGGCGGATGACGCCGAGGTTCTGCTCGACGAACAGCACCGTGGTGCCGAGGTCGTCGTTGATCGCCTGGATGTCCTCGCTGATCTGCTGGACGATGGAGGGCTGGATGCCCTCCGAGGGCTCGTCGAGCAGGAGCAAGTCCGGGTCCGCGACCAGCGCGCGCCCGATGGCGAGCATCTGCTGCTGGCCGCCGGAGAGGGTCCCCGCGTCCTGGTTCGCGCGCTCCTCCAGGATGGGGAAGTACTCGTACACGGCGTCGAACAGCGTCTCGTCGCCGTCGGCGTTGACGTACGTCCCCATCCGGAGGTTCTGCTCGACGGTCAACTCCGGAAAGACCTCGCGGCCCTGGGGGATGTAGCCGATGCCGGCCCGCGCGCGCTCGTTCGCGGGGGCGTCGGTCAGGTCCTCGCCGTCGTAGGTGATCGTCCCCGACATGGGCTCGACCAGCCCAATGACGGTCCGCATCAGCGTCGTCTTGCCGACGCCGTTCTTGCCGACGACGCCGACGATCTCGCCGCGCTCGACGCCGAAATTCACGTCCCGCAGGACGGGCGTCGTGTCGTACCCGGCGGTGACGCCATCGAGTTCAAGCATCGCCATCGGACTCACCTCCGAGGTAGATGCGCTTGACCGCCGGATCGGCCTCGATCTCCTCGATCGGACCCTCCCGGAAGATTTCGCCCTGGTGGAGCACGGTCACCTCGTCGGCGATGGCCCCGACGAAGTCGGTGTCGTGCTCGATGACGACGAAGGCGATACCCTGCTCCTCGTTGAGGGTGCGGATCCGGTCGGCGATCCGGTCGCGCTCCTCGACGGAGAGGCCGGCCACGGGTTCGTCGAGCAGGAGGAGGTCGGGCTCCAGCGCGGCGGCCATGGCAATCTCCAGGCGCTGTTGCTGGCCGTGCGCGAGGTCGCTGACCGTGGTGTCTGCGCGGTCCGCCAGGCCGATTTCCTCCAGGGACCGGGCGATTCGCTCGTCGCGCTCGGCCCCGCTCAGGTACTGCTGGAGCGGGAGGCGCATGTTTTCCCGGACCGTGAGCCCGCCGTAGACGCTGGGCACCTGGAACTTCATGCTGATGCCCCGGCGGATGCGCTCGTGGGGATCGAGGTCCGTGATGTCGGCGCCGTCGTAGTAGACGTGGCCCTCGGTCGCGCGGTGGGCCCCGGTGATGAGCTTCAGCAGCGTCGACTTCCCGGCGCCGTTGGGGCCGATGAGACACCGGAGTTCGCCCTCGGCGACGCTCAGGTCGACCTCGTCGACGGCCCGGAAGCCGCCGAAACTCTTGACGAGGCCGTCGGTCTGGAGCAGCGTGTCGGTGCCGCCGCCGGTCTGGATCTGGGCGCGGCTCTGCTTGACGTTCGGGTAGCGACTGCCCTCCTTGACGTGGGCGTCGGCGTCGTCGCCGCCCGCTTCGTCGGCGCTCATGATTTGGCCTCCCCAGCGGGTTCGGCCGTCGAGGACGCGGACCCGGAGCGCGGCCAGTGCTCGTCGACGACGGCCTCGATGCGCGGGATAGCGCCGTCGGGCAGGAACATGATGACGCCGAGCAGGAGCGCGCCGATGATGATGAGCGCGAAGTCCGCGGCGTTGACGCTGAGCCACTCGTTGAGGTACGAGACCGCGACGGTCCCGACGATCGCGCCGAGCAGACTCTCGCGTCCGCCGACGCTCACCCAGACGACGGGCAGCGCTGCGAAGGCAAGCGAGAAGACGCTCGGGTCGATGTAGCTCCCCCAGACGGTGAACATCACGCCGCCGAGGCCGGCCAGGCCACCGCCGATCGTGAACATGATCAGCTTCACGCGCTTGACGTCGTAGCCGAACATCCGCGTGCGGTCCTCGTCCTCCCGGATAGCGACCGCGACGCGGCCGAAGTCGGAATTGACGAAGACCCGCAGGCCGAGGTAGGTGACCAGCACCAGTGCGAACAGGAGCCAGTAGAACCACGACCCGGTGAACGCGATGGCGGTCTCGCCCACGCCGAACTCGAGGCTCGGGATGCCGGGCATGCCGTTGAAGCCGCCCAGAGCAGCCGAGCCGATGGACCACTCACTCCCGGCGGTCTGGCCCATGAACGTGTGCAGGACCATCGCGGTCACGAGCGTGATGATGGTGACGTACACGTCGGTGACGCCGCCGTAGAACATGAAGTAGCCCAGCAGGAAAGCCCCGAGTGCGCCAGCGAGGACGCCCCCCAGGAGCCCGGCCGTGATGCCGAGCGGGCTGGTCACGTTTAGCGTCACGATCCCGAAGACGTAGCCGGCGACGCCGAAGAACGCGACCTGGCCGAAGCTCAGGATGCCACCGTACCCCCAGACGAGCGAGAGGCTCAGGCCGAGGAAGACGTAGGCGTAGTACAGCGCGAACTGTACCGAGCCGAAGGCCCCGAACAGGAACGGGTAGGCGGCGAAGACGCCCGCAACGAGCAGGAAGCCGACCCAGAACGTGCGGGACGCGCCGACCGTGTTGGGCCCTTCGAGCGCGTTCCGAATCCGAGCGAGGGGCCCGCCCGTCGATGCCTCGACGGAGCCGGCGGTCTCGGTCGCCACTCAGCTCACCCCCCGACGGTCGCGGATCGTCTCGACGAGGCCGGTGACGCCCCGCGGGAGGAATCGCAGGACGACGATGGCGAAGACCAGCATGGCGATCCGGCCCGCGAAGGTGCCATACAGGTTCGAGAACGCGGCGTTGATGAACCCGAGCACGCCGCCGCCGAGCAGCGTCCCCACTATGACGTTCGTCCCGCCGACGACGACGGCGACGAACGACTCGAGCAGGAACGAGGTGCCCAGCCCCGGCCCGATGCTGAGCGTCGGCGCGTACAGCGCGCCCGTCAGCCCGGCCAGCCCGGAGCCGACGGCGAACGTGGTCATGTACGTCCGCTCGGTGTCGACGCCGAGGGCGTTGGCCATGTCCTCGTTCTGGATGGTCGCGCGGGCACGCATCCCGTAGCTCGTCCGCGTGAACAGCAGGTAGACGACCCCGATGGTCGCGATGCTGGCGACCGCGAGGACGACGCTGTACATCGAGGTGGAGTAGCCGGCGCCGTAGTTGATGGCGCCCAGCGGCGTCCCGATGGCCGGCAGCGAGTTGCCGAAGACCACGCGCGCCCCCTCGATCATGATGAGGCTCAGGCCCCAGGTGGCGACCATCGAGTCGAGCAGGCGGTCGTACATCGGCTTGACGACGGGGCGGCCGATAGTCCGCTGGGCCACCCAGTTCGGCACGGCGCCGGAGATGATCGACCGCTCGACGATCACGCCGACGACCGCGGCCGCGACGACGCCGACCACCATCGCGAGCGGCAGGGGCAGTCCCGCGTTCGCGCTCAGGGTCGTCCCGTACGCGCCGACCATGATGAACTCCCCGTGGGCGAGGTTGATCACGCCCATGATGCCGAAGATGATGGCCAGCCCCGCCGCTGCCAGCACGATTCGCGGGAAGCTGTTGACGAACTGGAACAGCAGGTTCAGGCCATTGACCATGTCACCCCGCCTCCTCGTAGTAGTCCTGTGGCGTGTACTGGGTCTCCTCGTCTTCGGCGGTCAGGTCACAGCCGACCGTGTCCTTGAGGAAGGTCTCGGGGATGACGCGGTCGTCGACGGCCGTGACGTTGTGCTCCTCGTCGGACTTCATCACCCACATGTGATGGTCGACGTGGTGGGTCTCGGGGACGAGGCTGATCTCCTCGCCCTCCGGGGCCTCCGGAGCGGGGTAGGAGATTCCCGACTCTAGCGCGGCCTTGACCTCCTCCTGCTCGAAGGTGCCGGCCTGCTCGACCGCCTGCTTGTACATATACGTGCTGAAGTAGTTCGTCTCGGCCTCCTCGTTGAGGTAGGGCGCGTCCGGGTACATCTCGTAGTACCGGTCGACGAAGCCGCCCTCGTCGGTGTTCCGGGCCGTCGGGACCTCCTCCATGTAGTTGACCCCGGCGTAGATGTTGGCCATCGCCGGCGGGTCGAGCCGGCGGTGCTCGTAGCCCTGGGCCATCGCCGTCGAGGTCCCGATGGGGACGTCCAGGCCGGCCGAGGCCTTCTGCTCGTAGAAGGCGGTGTGGTTGTTGCCGACGAGCATCGACATCACGAAGTCGGGGTCGGCCTCCTGGATGCGGTTGATCGTCGAGGAGAAGCCCGACTCCGACAGCGGGATGAACTCCTCGCCGATGACCTCCGCGTCGTTTTCGTTTGCCAGGACCTTCACCCAGTCCGCCGAGAGCTGGCCGAAGTTGTAGTCGGCAGCGATGGTGTAGATCTTCGGCCCGTACTCCTCGCGGAGGTAGGGCAGCACGCTCCCGAGTTGCTGGCGGGCGGTCGGCCCGACGGCGAAGACGTTGTGGTCACAGACGCCTCCCTCGTACTGGGTCGTGTAGAAGTACAGCTGGTCGTGTTCGTCGATGATCGGCCGGATGGACTCCCGTGTCGCCGAGGAGTAGCCTGCCCAGAGGACGTCGACGTCCTCCTGCTGGATCGCTCGCCGCGTGAGTTGCTGGTAGCGCTGGTTGTCCGACTGCGGGTCGGGCGCGAAGGTCTCGATCTGGTGGCCCATGATGCCGCCGTCGGCGTTGATCTCCTCGATGGCGAGCATGCTGGCCTTGTGCTTTGGCGTCCCCACCAGCGAGAAGTTCCCCGAGCGGTCCTCGAGGACGCCGATGGTCATCGTGTCTGTGCCGTTGCCGGTCGTGCCGCCACTGTCCCCATCGCCGCCGCCATCGCCCCCGTCACCGCCACTCCCACCGCCGCCGTCGCCCGCGAGACAGCCCGCCAGGCCGAGCGCGGCGGCCGTTCCCCCGGCTGCGGACAACACGTCTCGCCGGGAGAGATTTCTGTCGCCGTTCATCGTACTTCCCCCGAATTCTCACCGCGATCAGTGGCCTCGAACGCCGAGTAGCTCTGCACGTTACAACTTCCACCCGCTATATCTGGACGATCTCTCATGTGTACCGAACAGTTCCTGGCTCGAGAGGGCCCTACAAAACCCTTCCCTAAGGGAGATGGTGAACGTCCACCTATTCACAATATAGTTTAAGGTATACTGTAGATACCTCCTATATACTACAAATACAGCAAAAATACGGGGGATAAGACGATTACTAACGTAACGAAGGGGCCCGGCGTCACGAGAGACCCGTCGACTGTGGACGCTCGTAGCGCGGACCGGGCAGATCCTGCCCCTTCGTGGAAACAATCCGGATTTCTCCGACTCGTACCCGAAGATCCAAACCACGGCGTGGCGGTCCGGCGCTGAAATGTGGACGGCCCCCATTCGGGAGATGAAGGGAGGGGGGGGGCGCGCCGGCTGTCAGACGACGGGAGCCAGTACGGACGCGCCGAGCGACGCCGCCAGGGCGACGACGGCGACGCCGGTGACGAGTCGGAGCACGCCGAAGGCACGGTCGTGGCGCCGGGAGAGGCCAAACAGGCCGCCGACGCCGGCACCGACGAGGGCCATCGTCGCGGTGATGCCGACGGCGTAGGCGGCCACCGACAGTCCCGCGGCGGGGACCCCCTGTGCGGGAATGACCGTCCCGAGGAAAGCGATCATCGAGAGCGGCGGCGACAGCGTGAACAGCGCGCCCACGAGGCCGGTCTTGAGGTACGCGCGCGTCCCGTGCGTGTGATCGTGTCCACCGACCAGCGGGAGGTGGACGTGCGGGTCGCGGTGCTCGTGGTCGTGTGCCCGGTCGTGTGCGTGAGCGCTGGCAGCGGCGCGATAGCCCCGGATCGCGAGTAGTGCGCCGAAGACGCCAAGCGCAACCGAGACGACGACCGTGCCCAGGGTGTCGAGGATCGCCGGGAAGGCGGCGTTCCCGAGGACGAGGGCGGCGAGCCCGAGCCAGACGACGACCAGGGCCACGTGGCCGGCCGAGAAGCAGACGCCCACGAGCGCCGACAGGCGGGCGTCGCCGTACCGGCTCGTCAGCGAGGAGATGCCGGCGACGTGGTCCGGTTCGAGGGCGTGGGTCACGCCGAGCGCGCCGGCCGTCGCCAGCGCACCGAGGTACGTTACGCTCATCGCTCGCCGCCCCCGGGGATCCGCGACGGGACTGCTCGGTGACGGCAGTGTGTTCGTCTCATCCCTTCGACCGTCCGCCCACGGGGGACAAGGGCATTGCCGATTTGGCAAGTATTGTCTCTCCCGCGGTATCTTATTACATCGTGGCCGATACACGCCAGCAGAGTGAACGATATGATGGGTACAGACGCTGACTGCGCCCTTTTGTCACAAACTCACGGTCGCGCCGGAGGTGGCCCGTGACCGACACGCTCGTCCCGGGCGAGGTCCTGCCAGCCGACGGTTCGGTGACGATCAACGAGGGTCGCGAGACGGCGACCGTCACCGTGGCGAACACCGGGGACCGCCCGGCGCAGGTCGGGTCGCACTTTCACTTCGCAGAGGCAAACGCGGCGCTCACCTTCGACCGCGAGGCCGCGGTCGGGAAGCGCCTCGACATCCCGGCCGGCACGGCGGTCCGCTTCGAACCGGGAGAGGAGACGACCGTCGACCTCGTCGCCTTCGGCGGGACGCACAGGGTCCAGGGCCTCAACGGGATGACCGACGGGCCCGTCGACGAGCCGACGGCCGTGCTGGCGCGGCTCCGGGAGGCGGGCTTCCTGACGACGGAGGGCGAGGAGTCGTGAGCCGGGACGTCCCCCGCGAGGACTACGCGAACCTCTACGGCCCGACGGTCGGCGACCGCGTTCGACTGGGCGACACCGAACTGTTCGCCGCAGTCGAGCAGGACTACCGCACCCCCGGCGACGAGGCCGTCTTCGGGGGCGGCAAGACGCTCCGCGACGGCCTCGGCTTGAACCCCGGGGCGACCAACGAGGAGGGCGCGCTCGACTACGTCGTGACGAACGCGACCGTGATCGACCCGATCCTCGGCGTCGTCGCCGGCGACCTTGGCATCCGCGACGGCCGAATCGCCGGCGTCGGCAAGGCCGGGAACCCGGACACGATGGACGGCGTCGATCCCGAACTCGTGGTCGGGCCTGGCACGGACGTCTACCCGGCAGAGGGCAAGATAGTCACGCCCGGCGCGCTGGACGTCCACGTCCACTTCAACTCCGCCCAGCTCGTCGACCACGCGCTGGCATCGGGCGTCACGACGATGCTCGGCGGCGGCTTCGGTGGCGGCGCGACGACGTGTACGCCCGGCCCTCGGAACATCGAGCTGTTCCTCCGCGCGGCCGAGGACTGGCCCGTCAACGTGGGCTACTACGGCAAGGGCAACGCCAGTGAACCCGAACCGCTCCGCGAGCAGGCTCGCGCAGGCGCATGCGGACTCAAACTCCACGAGGACTGGGGTTCGACGCCCGAGGCTATCGACACGTGCCTCTCGGTCGCCGATGAGATGGACCTCCAGGTCGCGATGCACACGGATACCCTCAACGAGGCGGGGTTCCTCGAGAACACGGCGGCGGCCATCGACGGCCGGACCATCCACCTGTTCCACATCGAGGGCGCGGGCGGGGGCCACGCGCCGGACATCATGGAACTGGTCGGCGACCCGAACGTCCTCCCCTCGTCGACGAACCCCTCGATGCCCTACACGGTCAACACCTTCGACGAGCACCTCGACATGGTGATGGTCTGTCACCACCTCGACCCGGACATCCCGGAGGACGTGGCCTTCGCCGAATCACGCGTCCGCGCGGAGACCATCGCGGCCGAGGACGTCCTCCACGACCTCGGGGCCATCTCGATGATGACCTCGGACTCCCAGGCGATGGGTCGGATGGCCGAGGTCGTCTGCCGAACCTGGCAGACGGCGGACAAGATGAAGCGCCAGCGCGGCCCGCTCCCCGCCGACGAGGACGAACCCGGCGACAACGCCCGCGTCAAGCGCTACGTCGCGAAGTACACCATCAACCCGGCCATCACGGCCGGCATCGACGAGCACGTCGGGTCCCTGGAGCCGGGCAAACTGGCTGACCTCGTCCTCTGGGACCCCGCCTTCTTCGGGATCAAGCCGTCGGTCACGTTCAAGGGCGGCTTCCCGGTCTACAGCGAGATGGGCGAGGCCAACGGGTCGCTGATGACCTGCGAGCCGGTCAAACAGCGGCCCCGCGCCGGCGCGATGGGGTCGGCGAAGCAGGCCCTCTCGCTGACGTTCACGAGCCAGGCCGCCGCCGACCGGGACATCGCCGAAGCCTACGACCTCGACACGCCGGTCGTCCCCGTCGAGGGGCCGCGGACGCCCGGCAAGGACGCGATGGTCCACAACGACTACTGCCCCGACGACATCGAGATCGACCCCGAGACCTTCGCCGTCCGCGTCGACGGCGAGCACGTCACCTGCGAACCGAGCGAGGAGATCGCACTGGCCCAGCGGTACATGCTATGAACCTGACACCGAAAGAGGAGGAACGGCTGCTGACTTTCACGGCCGCAGAGCTCGCGCGGCGCCGCATGGACCGCGGCGTCGTGCTGAACCACCCGGAGGCGGTGGCTTACATCAGCGACTGGTGCGTCGAGCGGGCGCGCGAGGGCCAGTCGGTCGCGGAAATCCGCGCCGGCGCCTCCCAGTTGCTCGGCCGCGAGGACGTCATGGATGGCGTTCCCGAGATGATCGACATGATCCAGGTCGAGCCTGTCTTCCCCGACGGCACGAAGCTCGTGACGGTCCACGACCCGATCCGGTCGGACAGCGTCGGCACCAGCGACGCAGACGACCCGGCCGAGGCATCCGAGAAACCGAGCGAGGCCGAATCGTGAGCCTCACGCACCGCGACGTCGCGACGGTCGGCGTCGGCGGTCCGGTCGGGTCCGGCAAGACGTCGCTCCTGGCGGAACTCGTCCCGCGTCTCCGCGAAGATGGGCTCGAGGTCGGCGTCATCGCCAACGACATCCTGACCCAGGAGGACGCCAACGCCCTCCGGGAGCGTTTCGACGGCGTCGTCCCGCCGGACCTCGTGGCCGGCGTGGAGACAGGCGCCTGCCCGCACACGGGCATCCGCGAGGACCCCTCGATGAACCTCGCGCAGATCGACGCCTTCCTCGAGGACCACCCGGACCTCGACCTCGTGCTCGTCGAGAGCGGCGGCGACAACCTCGCGGCGACCTTCAACCCCGAACTCGCCGACTACTCGCTGTACGTAATCAGCGTCGCCGAGGGCGACGACATCCCGCGCAAGCGCGGGCCCGGCGTCGTCGACTGCGACCTCCTCGTCGTCAACAAGACCGACCTCGCCGAACACGTCGGCGCGGACCTCGGGACCATCGAACGCGACGCGCGCACCGTCAGGGACGGCCCGTTCGTGATGACGAACTGCAAGACCGGCGAGGGCGTCGACTCGGTCCTGGACCACGTCCGCAAGGGGGTACTGTTCGCGTAGATGGCCGCCGACGTACCCCGGGGGTTCGAGGCCTACGCCAGCGAATCCGTCCCCCAGGCCGCACCGGGATCCCCGGGGAAGGACGGCCGCCTCGAACTTCGCTTCGCCGCAGGAAGCGCGGGGACACAGCTCGTCCGAGACTTCGCGCAGGCCCCCTTCCACGTCGCCGGGACGCTCGACTCGGACCCCATCGACGACGCCGCGACCGTCGTCGTCCAGTCCCCGACGGGCGGAATCGCGCAGGGCGACCGCCGCGACGTGACCGTAGAGGTCGCAGCAAACGCAGCTGCCCACGTGGGTACAAGCGCGTCGACCAAGGTCTACTCCATGGACTGCAACTACGCCAGCGAGCACGTGACGCTGTCGGTGGACGCTGGCGGCCACCTGGAGTACCTCCCGGAGCCGACGCTGCTGCACCCCGACTCCCGGTTCTGTCGGTCGACGACGCTCTCGGTCGCGGCCGACGCCACCGCCGTCGTCGGCGACGTCGTCGTGCCCGGTCGCCTCGCCCGCGGGGAGTGCTTCGACTTCGAGCGGTTCGTCTCGCGGACCGACGTGCGCGACGCCGAGGGCGACCTCCTCGCGACCGACGCGACACACCTCGAACCCGCCGAACGGTCGCCCCAGGTTCCCGGGGTTCTCGGCGACCACACCGTCGTCGGGACGCTGTTCGTCGTCGCCCCCGGCGCCGACGCGGCCGGGCTGAGCGACGCCGTCCACGACGCCGTGACCGGGGACGGACCCGAGCGTTCCGTCGGCACGGTCGACGGGGGCGCGACGACGCTTCCCGACGGCGCTGGCGTCCTCGTCCGGGCCCTGGGAGAGACGAGCGAGCCGGTCCGAGCGGCGCTCCGCGAGGCGTGGGGCGTCGCCCGCCGGGAACTGCTGGACGCCCCGCTCCCACCGAGGCGACTGTGACCATGGAGGTCTTCGACACCTACGAAGGAAACGTGGACGACGAGGCCGTCGCCGCCCGTGCTGCCGTGGCCGACCCAGCCTCCGTGACGGTCGACGACGACCAGCGGCGTCGCTCGCGGTTTCGCGCGACGACCGACGCCGGAACGGAGGTCGGCGTCGTGCTGGCGCGAACATTGCGGGCCGGCGACCTGCTTTCGACCGGCGACGCGGACGGGCCGCTCCTGCGAGTCGCCCTGGAACCGATCGAGGCGCTGGTCGTCGACCTCGCGGACGCGGATGGGGACCTCACGACGGCCGTCGCCCTTGGCCACGCCGCGGGGAACCGCCACTGGGACATGGCCGTCCGGGACGAGCAGGTCCTCTTTCCCGCCACGGAATCCGACGAGCGAATGGCCGCGACCGTCGAGCCCCACCTGCCAGCGGGGGCCACGCTCGACCGCGAGTCGGTCTCGCCGGGCCTGTTCGACGACGGGCCGGGTCACGGGCCCGACGGCCAGGTTCACGACCACGGTCACGACGGACACGCCCACGACCACGGACACTCTCACGACCACGCTCAGGACGGTGCCCACGAGCACGCGCAGGACGGTGCCCACGACCACGGACACGCTCACGACCGGGAGGCGAGCGGCCGCTCACACGAGCACAACGACGCCGAGGACGTGGCGGGTGAGGACCGGTGACCGACGCGCACCCCGACCTGACGGCGTTCCAGCTCGCGGACTCCTTCCTCCCGGTCGGTGGCTACTCGTCGTCCTACGCCCTCGAACAGTTCGTCGCGGACGGCACGGTGAGCGACGCCGAGGACCTCGAACCCGTCCTCGCGGCGTACCTCCGGCGGCAGGTCGGCCCCTGCGACCTGGTTGCACTCCGGGCGGCCCTCGCCGCGGCGCTCGACGGCGACGTGGCCGACCTCGTCCGGATCGACGACCGCCTCCACGCGACGACGCTCCAGCGCGAGTTCCGCGAGAGCGCGACGCGGTCGGGTGCCCGCCTCTGTGACCTCTGGCTGGAGACCCGCGAGGCGCCGGTGCTGTCCGACTACGTCGCCCGCGATCCGCCGGGCCACTACCCGGTCGTCCTCGGCGTCGTGGCGGCGACTGCGGGCATCGACGCCGAGCGGGCCTGTCGACTCCACTGTCACGCCTTCTGCTCGGACATGCTCGGCGCAGCCCAGCGACTCTGCTCGTTCGGCCACACCGCCGCCCAGCGCGTCCTCGTCGACCTCCAGCCCGTCATGGCCGAGGCTGTCGAGACGAGCGCCGACCGCACCGTCGCGGAGATGCGCTCGTTCGCGCCGCTGATCGACGTCGCCGCGGCGCGCCACGAGCGGGCGGACCGGCGCCTGTTCGTGAGCTAGAAAGGCCCGGGCCCCGATGGGGGCGCATGGACGTCGAGGCGCTGACCCGCGAACTCGTGGCGATCCCCAGTCACGAGGACGAGACCGCCGCCGGGGACGCCATCGAGAACTGGCTCCGGGCCGAGACGGACGCCACCGTCAGCCGGGACGACCACGGCAACGTGTTCGCGCGCCGGGGTGCGACCGACGGGACGGCCCCCTCCCTCGCGCTCGTCGGCCACCACGACGTCGTCCCGCCGGACGACCCGCAGGTGACCGACGGCGGCGAGTACGTCATCGAGCAGCGCGACGGCCGCCTCTACGGCCGCGGCACGGCGGACATGAAGGGTGCGGTCGCCGCCGCCATGTTCGCCTTCCGCGACGCCGACCTGGTCAGCGGGGCCGACGGCGGTCCGTCCGTCGAACTGGTCTTCGCTTCCTTCGTCGGCGAGGAACTGGGGGGCGAGGGCGCCCGGGCCGCCATCGACGACGGCTTCGCCCCCGACTACGCCGTCGTCGGCGAGGGGTCGACGGGCTACTCCGCACCCGGCGCGACCGACGTCGCGATCGCACACAAGGGCCGGCGCGGGTCGACGATCGTCGCCGAGGGGACGACGACGCACGCCAGCCTGGTCGAGCAGGGCGAGAACGCCATCTACCGGGCGACCGACGCCGTCGACCTGGTCCGCGAGTTCGACGACCCGGCCACCGAGGTCCTCGGCCACGAGGTAGTGGGGAGCGTCGCCGTCACGGAGATCGACGGCGGGAGCGCCTGGAACGTGATCCCCGACCACTGCGAGGCGACGGTCGACGAGCGGACGGTGCCGGGCGAGCGCGTGGACTTCTCGCGGGTCGAGGCCATCGAGGGCGTCTCCGTGCGGATCGACCAGGACCTGCCGCCGATGGCCTGCGAGGACGCGGCGTTCGCGGACCTGGCGCTCGACGCCGCCGCGGCGGTCCAGGACGGCGACCCGGCCCACGTGGTCAAACCGCACGCGTCGGACGCCGGGTGGCTCGCCGGTGCCGGCACGACCTGCGTGGTCTGTGGTCCGGCCGAGGAGGGCGAGGCCCACACCGCCGACGAGAGCGTCTCAGTGGCCGTCCTCGAGCGGTGCGAGCGCCTGTACCGCGAGACGGCCGAACGCTTCGCGCGGCGGTAGGTCGGGCGGGACGGCGACCGGGTCGGCAACGGTTTTCACCGGGAGGCGCGAAGGGCGGCCATGGCTGCAAACTACGACGCGTTTCTCGATCACGTCCGCCGGCTCACCTACGTGGGCGACGCCGGGTCGGTCCTGATGTGGGACCAGGAGGTCATGATGCCCGAGGGCGGGACGCCCGCCCGCTCGAAGCAGCGCTCGGCGCTCTCCGGCCTGCACCACGAGTTGTTGACCGACGACGACGTGGCCGACTGGCTCGACGACCTGGCCGACGCGGACCTCGACGAGGGCCAGCAGGCGGTCGTCAGGGAGGTCCGCCGCAAGCACGAGCGCGCACGCCGGGTCCCCGAGGACCTCGTCGAGGAACTCTCGGAGGCCACCTCGAACGCCCACCCGGTCTGGGCCGAGGCCAAGGCGGCCGGCGACTTCTCGCAGTTCGCGGACACGCTGGAACACCTGGTCGACCTCCGCCGGGAGTACGCCGCCGCCATCGACCCCGACCGCGATCCCTACGCGGTCCTCTTCGAGGAGTACGAACCCTACCTCGGGCTCGACACGGCCGAGGCCGTCCTGACCGACCTCCGCGAGGGCCTGGTCCCGCTCATCGAGGACGTGGCCGACAGCGACGTCGACCTCGCCGCGCCCTTCGATGGTGAGTACGACGAGTCCGACCAGCGGGCACTGAGCGAGGCAGCCCTCGACGCGCTGGGCTACGACTGGGACCGCGGCCGGCTCGACGAGGCGCCCCATCCCTTCTCCTCGGGCACCCAGTTCGACGCCCGCGTGACGACGCGCTTCCAGCCGACCGATCCGGTCGACGCCCTCTCCTCGACCATCCACGAGTTCGGCCACGCGACCTACACGCAGGGCCTGCCCGACGAGCACTACGGGACGCCGCTGGGCCAGTCGCGAGACCTCGTCGTCCACGAGTCCCAGTCGCGCTTCTGGGAGAACCACGTCGCCCGGTCCCGGCCGTTCTGGGAGTACTTCGGCGGGACCGTCGTCGACCACCTCGGAACGCCTGCCGATCCCGGCGATCTCTACGAGGCCGCGAACACCGTCCACCCGGATACCATGATCCGGGTCGAGGCAGACGAACTCACCTACCACCTCCACGTCACGCTTCGCTTCGAGATCGAGCGCGACCTGATCCGGGGCGACCTCGCGGTCGACGAGGTACCCGCGGTCTGGAACGACAAGATGGACGACTACCTCGGGGTGCGACCGGCTGACGACGGCGAGGGCTGTCTCCAGGACATCCACTGGTCCCACGGGAGCTTCGGGTACTTCCCGACGTACTCGCTGGGGAGTGCCCTGGCGGCCCAGCTCGACGACGCCGTCCGCGCGGACCGCGACGTCGCGGCGCTCGTCAGGGAGGGCAACGTCGGGCCGATCCGCGAGTGGCTCCACGAGAACGTCCACCGCCACGGCTGCCGGTACACGACGCCGGACCTGATCCGGGAGGCGACAGGGACGACCCTCGACGCTGCTCCCTTCCTCTCGTACGCCCGCGAGAAGTACGGCGACCTCTACGACCTCTAGAGCGGGCCCGAGACGACGCAGTCCACACCCTCCAATTCTCACTTCCAAAAATTAGCGGTCGGTGGTTTATGAGGACGGGCCCGAAAGGCCCCCGCATGGCTATAGACGAGGATCCGGGGACCGGCGACGCCGAGGCGGACGTCGACCGGGACGCGGGCTACGACCACGAGGCCGCGAGCGAGATCCAGACGTCGATCGCGGACCTCGAGGACTCCTCGGTCGAGATCGCAGCGCGCGTCGAGACGGTTCGCGAGGCGGCGACCGAACAACACGAATCGGTCCGGCAGGTCGGCGACGAGATCTCTAATTTGAGTGCCTCCGTCGAGGAGATCGCCTCCTCCTCGGAACAGGTCTCCGCGGCCGGCCAGCAGGCCAAGGAACTCGCGGAGGAGGGCCAGTCTTCGGCCGGCGAGGTCGGCCAGGCCATGGAGGAGATCCAGACGGCCGCCGACGAGGTCGCAGACGACGTGCGGACCATCCAGGAGAGCGTCCAGGAGATCGACGAGATCGTCGAGGTGATCAACGACATCGCCGACCAGACCAACATGCTCGCGCTGAACGCCTCGATCGAGGCGGCACGCGCCGGCGAGGCCGGCGAGGGCTTCGCCGTCGTCGCCGACGAGGTCAAGAGCCTCGCCGAGGAGTCCCAGAGCCACGCGACGGAGATCGAGGGAATGGTCGACCAGATCCAGGACGACACGGCAAATGCCGTCGAGAGCCTGGAGCGCAACAACGAGCGCATCGATCACGGCATCTCGTCGGTCGACGAGGCGATGGACATCTTGGAGGAGATCCACGAGGCCGTGCGGGAGGTATCCGACGGCATCGCCGAGGTGGCGACCGCCACCGACGAGCAGGCGGCCTCGACCGAGGAGGTCGCGAGCATGGTCGACCAGACCGTGACGAGCGCCGAGACGATCGCCGAGGAGACCGCGGAGATCGCCGACGAGGTCGACGACCAGACCGACCAGATCGCCACGGTCGAGGCGGCCGTCGACGACCTCGTCGAGGACGTCTGACCCGCGGCCCCTGCCACCGCGTCCCTTTTCTCCCCCGCCGCCCTACCGCCGATCATGACTCCACCCGGGCTGGACGCGACGCAGCTCGACCGCTACGCCCGGCACGTCATCATGGACGACGTCGGCCCGGACGGCCAGGCGCGCCTTCTGGACGGGAGCGCGCTCGTCGTGGGCGCCGGCGGCCTCGGCTCGCCGGTGTGCCAGTACCTCGCTGCGGCCGGCGTCGGCCGACTCGGGATCGCCGACGGCGACGATGTCGAACTGAGTAACCTCCAGCGACAGGTCCTCCACGGCACCGACGACGTCGGTCGGCCGAAGGTCGACAGCGCGGCCGAGACCGTGACCACCATCAATCCGGACGTCACGGTCGACCGGTACCCCGAGCGCGTCACCAGCGAGACCGCGCCGGCCCTCGTCGCCGACTACGACGTCGTCGTGGACGCCTCGGACAACTTCCCGACGCGGTTCCTCCTGAACGACGCCTGCGTCCTCGCCGACACCCCGCTCGTCCACGGGGCGATCTACCGGTTCGAGGGTCAGGCGACGACGATCGCCGACGGCGGGCCGTGCTACCGGTGTCTCTTCCCCGAGGCCCCACCCGCGGGCGAGATCCCTGACTGCGCCGAGGCCGGCGTTCTCGGCGTGCTCCCGGGGACGATCGGGGCGATCCAGGCGACCGAGGCGGTCAAACTCCTGCTCGACGTGGGCGATTCGCTGGCCGGGCGCCTCCTCGTCTACGACGCGGCCGGCCTCTCCATGGAGACGGTGCCGATCCGACGGACTCCGGACTGCCCGGTCTGTGGCGAGACCCCGCGGATCGACGGCGTGAGCGAGGTCGGCTACGACGGCCGGTGTCGGATCGAGCAGTGAGAAACGCACGGTCGCAGCGCCGTCGTGGGTGCGCGATCGGTTAGCGCGCGAGGTCCTGCACGGGGACCTGCCGGACCGCGTCGGGCATCGGCGTCTCGACGCGGTCCGGATGGAGCAGGCCGGCGAGGCACTCCGTCGTCTCGACCAGGCGCGGGCCCGGCCGGTTGACGAGGTGGTGGCCGTCCATCGCGTAGACGGCCCCCTCCGCGACGGCCGCGAGGTCGCGAAAGCCCGGCAGGTCGGTGACGGCGTCCAGGTCCGCCATCGTCTGCTCGACTCCGAAGCCACAGGGGGCGAGCACCAGGATCTCGGGGTCGTACCGCCGGATTTCGGCCCACTCGCGGGGTCGCGACCGCGCGCCGGGGTCGGCGAGGCCGTACTCGCCGCCGGCGACGTCCACGACGTCGGGTATCCAGTGGCCAGCGACCATCACGGGATCCAGCCAGTCGAGGATCGCCACGCGCGGGCGATCCACGTCGGCCGTTCGCTCGGCGACGGCGTCGAGTCGCGACCGGAGGTCGGCCCGCAGTTCGGCGGCCCGCTTGCCCCGGTCGAGCGCCGCGCCGATCCGTTCCACGTCCGCGAGGACGTCTGCGAGTCTGTGGGGGTCGGTCGTCAGCACCTCGGCGTCGAGACCGAGATCATCGACGGCCTCGCGGACGAGCACCGCGTCGACGGCACAGACGTCACAGATCCCCTGGGAGACGACCAGGTCGGGGTCGAGCGCGGCGAGGCGGTCGCGGTCGACCGTGTAGACGCCCTCGCCGTCGGCCACCGCGGCCTGGACCTGTGCGTCGATGTCGGCGCTGCTCGCGTCGGGGTCGACCCGGGAGCGGTTGACCGCCGGCAGGTCGCGGGCCGCCGGCGGGTGGTCACACTCGTGGGAGACGCCCACGGGGTCGACGCCGAGCGCGAAGAGGATCTCGGTGGCAGACGGCAACAGCGAGACGGCGCGCATGCTCTGCCCTCGGCTGCCAGGCACAAGAACGTACGCTCCGACGGCCGCGGTCAGAACGGCAGGTGGCGGCGAACGACCGCGAGGAGCCCCTCGTCGTCGTCAGGTTCGGGGTGCCCTACGACCGCCTCGTCGGGTACGATGACCGTGCGCTGGCCGTCCTCGCTGACGTCGATGAGGTCGTCCGTTTTGAGCGACGACAGGGCGTTCTCCAGGGTGTCGATGTCCACGTCGACGCGGGTCCGGAGTTCGAAGACCGTCATCCCCTCCTCCGCCCGATCGGCGAGGGCGTCGAGGATGGCCACCTCCGTCCCGTCCCGATCCCGGTACTCCGGTTTCGCCCGCATGGGGTGGGGTACCACCCGGTGGGTCTTACCGTTATTGGGAGCCGAACGCTTATGTGCAGGTGGCGGCCACTCCGACACAATGAGTCTCAAGTGTTCGATCTTCGGTCACCGCTACGGGGAGCCCACCGTCGAGCGGGACCGCGACGAGTCGGGGAGCGAGGTGGTGATCACCATCCGGGAGACGCAGGCCTGCGATCGGTGTGGCACCGAGCGGGTGGTCTCGGAGAACAAGGAAGTGACGACCCTGGAGACGCCGGACGAGGAACCGGCGGCGACCGGGGAGGACGCGACCGACGCGAGCCCAGACGTCCCCGACGAGGTCGACGACCTCGCCGCGGTGAACGCCGCCGGGGACGACACCCCGAGTCCGAGCACCGCCGAGTCCACCGACCCGGAGACCGACGACGGGACCATCATCGAGGACTCGCCCGAACAGTCCATCGTCGAAGAGGCCGAACCCGACGACGGGACCGCAGCCACGGCGCCCTCCGGGCCGGACCAGACGGGCTCGCCAGGAGACGCCGGGGCGGCCGAGGACGACGACGCCGTGATACTCGAGGACGAACCGGCGGACGACGAGGCCACGGTGGACGAGCCTGCGGCCGACGACGATTCGGCGGGCGACCGCGATCCGGGCGCGTGGCCCGACGAGCCGACCGACGATTCGCCCGACTGGGAGCCCCCGACGGACGCCGACCCCGAGTCGCCGACCACCGACGAGCCGAGTCCGGACGTCGAACCCGTGGGTGAGGCCGTCACCGTCCCCCAGGGGACCTTCCGCTGCCCCGAGTGTGGGTTCACGACGGCCGTCGAGTCCTCCTCGCTCCGCGAGGGCGACTTCTGCCCCGACTGTCACACCGGGACACTCGAACACGATCCCACGGCGGACTAGCCGGCGCCGGTCGGGTCGACTGCCGGCGCGACCGTCGCTCGAAAAACGTAAGACGCCGCCTGGCAAATCCACCAGCCATGCGCGAGTACAAGATGCGCCGCGGGGAGCACCTCCACGAGCGCGTCGAGGACATGGAGGCGTTCGTCGAGGACTACTTCGGCCCCATCACCGACACCGAGACCTACAACGGGAGCGACCTGCTGGTCGTCGAGGACCCCGACAACCCCGTCTTCCAGCGCGTCATCGCCGGGACGGTCGAGTACAGCGGTAAGAAGGACAAACTCGCGCTCGAAATCGCGGAACGGCCCGCCGAGGAGGTCATCGCCGAGGGCCACGTCGACGCCGCCGAGGACGCCGTGGCCGCCAAGAACGACTTCCTCGAGGAGGCCACCGGTCGGGACGCCAAGTCCCGCCGCGAGTCCATGAAGCGCGACGTCGAGGACGACGCCGAGACGCCCGACAGCGTCTAAACTGCCGCCCGATTCTCACGTGCGAGACGCGCCGCGAAAGCGGTAAGTACCTCCGTGCCAGAGAGTAACGTACGCCGCGCGCGCCGCGGCGTGACACGTATCCTCGTCGGGCCGGCCGGCGAGTCCGCGGCGGGCGTGCTTGGGCAGGGCCCGGCCGCCGCACCGTTCTACCTCCCGAGCGGCCGCGCCGTCTCGCGTCAGTCGACGAGGCCGTACCCGCGCCGGAACAGTGCGATGTCGATCAGGATGACCACGACCGTCAGCGCCGACAGCACGAGCAGGGCGGCGTTGGGCGGCACGTCAGAGTACGAGAGGAAGCCGTAGCGGACGCCGTTGACCATGTAGACCATCGGGTTGAGCAGCGACACCGACCGGAACAGGGGCGTCAGGACGTCCAGCGAGTAGAAGACGCCGCCGAAGAAAACCAGGGGGCGGACGATGAACTGGGTCAGCACCGTCAGGTAGTCGAAGTCCTCCGCCCAGAGCCCGCCGATCACGCCGAAGCTCGCGAACAGCAGCGAGACGACGACCATGAAGGCCACGACGTACAGCGGTCGGGCGACCCCGATGGCCGACCCCGTCGCCCAGAGGAAGGCGACGCCGATGGCGGCGATGATCGTCCCGACGAGCAGGCCCCGGAGCGCCGAGGAGAGGACGTAGGCCAGCACCATCGCGCGGTTGGACAGCGGCGAGGTGAGCACCTCCTCGATGTAGCGGTTCCACCGCCCGTGGAAGATCGAGAAGGAGGCGTTCTCGAAGGCGTTCGAGATGGTCCCCAGGACGATCAGCCCCGGCAGGATGAACTCGATGTAGGTGAAGCCCGCGATGGAGTCGATGCGCCCGCCGAGGACCACCCCGAAGACCGCGAAGTAGAGGACGTTGGTGATCATCGGCGGCAGGAAGGTGTTGCGTGGTCGCCGGAGGAACCGCAGGATTTCCCGACGGAGCAGGGTCACGAACCCGGTCAGCCCGCTCGCGCCGCTGGCGCCCGCCGGCTGGTCGCTGTCGCCGACGACGGTGCCGCCGTCGGGGCGTCCCTCGGCGGTCTCCGCGCTGCCGTCCGATCGCCCGTCGCTCATCGCTGGACCGCCCCTTCGGTGCGGGTCATGTCGACGAAGACCTCCTCCAGGGATGCACGGCGGACGTCGACGGTCGTGACCTCGTGGCCCGCGGCGTCGAGCTGTCTGAGGACCGCGGGCAGGACGGCGCCGCCCCCGCGGGCGATCACCTCGAGGTGGTCGTCCTGCATCGTGGCCTCGACGACGTCCGCGTGGTCCAGTCGCGGGGCGGTCGCGGGCGGGTCTGCCAGCCCGATCTCGAGCGTGTCCGTCCCCCGGCTCGTCAGTTCGTCGGGGCTCGCCACCTCGACCTTCCGTCCCTCGTCGACGATGGCGACGCGGTCACAGAGCCGCTCTGCCTCCTCGATGTAGTGGGTCGTCAGCAGGATCGTCGTGCCGCCCTCGTTGAGACGGTCGATCACCGACCAGAGGTCGCGGCGCAGTTGCACGTCGACGCCGGCGGTCGGCTCGTCGAGGATGAGGAGGTCCGGATCGGAGACGAGCGCCCGGGCGAGCATGAAGCGGCGCTTCATCCCGCCGGAGAGCCAGTCGAAGCGGGTGTCGCGCTTCTCGTAGATGCCGACCGTCCGCAGGGCCTCCTCGGCCCGTTCCCGGGCGGCGTCGGGGTCGAAGCCGTGGTAGCCCGCCTTGTGTTCGAGCACCTCGACGATCGGGAAGAAGCGATCCACGTTGAACTCCTGGGGCGCGAGGCCGATCCGGTCTCGTGCCTCGCGGTAGTCGTCCTCGACGTCGTACCCGAAGACGCGCGCCGACCCGCCGTCGGCCCTGACGAGCCCGACGAGGGTGTTGATGAAGGTCGTCTTGCCGGCGCCGTTCGGGCCGAGGAGGCCGAAGAACTCGCCCGCGTCGACGGTGAACGAGAGGCCGTCGAGCGCGCGGACGTCGCCGTAGGACTTGGTGAGGTCGTCGACGTCGATCGCGGGAGCACCGTCGGTGGCCGTTCCCATCGGGGAATCGTCGGGCCCGGCGGCGGTTAAGCCCGTTGAACCGGTTCAGCGGCCGAGTCGCTCGCGGCTGATGCTGACGCCGGCGGGGGTGATGATGAGCTGGTCGTCGTCCTTCTGGACGATGTCGCCGCCGACCTCGCGGGCGACCTGCTTGAGTTCGTCGCTGATGTGTTCCATCGTCCGGTCCTGGGTCGTGTGGCGGGTGATGTCGGCGACGACGATGTCCCCGTCGTAGACGCAGTCCTTGATGTCGATGACGTCCTGCTTGTCACCGATGTTCGCGATGCGAACCTGCTGGGTGGCCTCGACGCCGTCCGTCTCGAGGTCGCCGGCCGTGAGTTCGACGTAGTCGTCGGTGCGGCGCGAACCGGCGGCGTCTCCGAAAATCGCACTCATTAGTCCCATACCCTCCCTGGCGGCCGCTGACGGTTTAGGTTTTACGTCAGACGCACTCTCTCGCGGCGGGACGGGCGATTCGACGTCGTCCGTGGCGGCTCCCGGTTCGCGACGGCACCCGGCGCTCAGACCGCGAGGTCGTAGAGGTCGTCACCGACGTGGTGGACGGAGTCGACGACCTTGCCCTCGTCGCCGACCATCTCGTCGCCGTCGACGCGAGCGCGCCCGACGGCCAGCACCTTGCCGTGGCTCTCCTCGGCGATTACGACCAGGTCACCGGCCGCGATGGCTTCGTCGGCGTCGACGATCCCCGGGCGCATTACGTCGGCGCCGTCCGAGACGAACTGGACCGCACCGGCGTCGACGGTCACCAGTCGCTTCGCCGGGGGGTACTCGTTCGCCCCCCGGACCGTCAGGAACGGGTCGCCCTCGTCGTAGAACACGAGCGGGTCGCCGTCGACGAGGACGACCTCCCAGTCCCCACCCTCGAGTTCCACCTTCTCGAAGGAGTCCGCGTCCAGCGTAACGCCCAGCCCCTCGGCCAGCGCGTCTTCGATCTCGCCGATGGCGTCCGACCGGAGGTGGTGGCGCGACTTGACGTCCATGCGCGCCCGTACCCGACCGACTCAGTTAAGAAGCTAGTTTCCGCCGTGGGCGGCCCCCGGTCCCTACTCCTCGGCCGAGAGGTCCCGGAGGATGCCGATCCAGGCCGGTTCGCCGTCGTATTCGATGGTGCCGCCGTGCACTTCGACGTCGATGGTCTCCCCGTGTCGCCTCGTGGCCGCGAAGCGATACTGGAAGGTCTCCTCGTCGTCGGTGGTTCGCTCCAGGAGCCGCTCGGTCACGACGTCCGCGTCCTCGCTGGCGGTGACAGCAAGCGGCGTCTCGCCGACGAGGTCTCGCTGTGGGTACCCGAAGATCTCCGCGAACCGCTCGTTGACGTAGACGAACTCGCCGTCCTGGACGATGAACACGCCCGCGAGTTCCTGCTCGACGAGGCGCTGGTACCACGAGAGGGCGTTCCAGAACTGCTGTTGGGTGCGGTACTGCTCGACGGCGTTCTCGACCCGGTTGGCGAGCACCTCGTACTGGTCGGTCCGGACGCCCTTCTGCATGTAGTCGGTGACGTCCTTGGCGATGGCCTCGCTGGCGATCTGCTCGCTCCCCTTGCCCGTAAACAGGATGAACGGGAGGTCGGGGTAGCGCTCCCGGACGATCTCCAGGAACTCCAGCCCGTCGGTGTTCGGCATCTCGTAGTCGCTGATGACGCAGTCGATCGTCTCCTCGCGCAGGCGCTCGAGCGCCCCGACGACCGACGTCTCCGACAGCACCTGGAAGTCCTCGTTGATCCGCTCCAGGAACGTGGCGGTGACGTCGGCGATCTCGGGGTCGTCGTCGACGTGGAGGACCTGGACGGGCTCGGCGTCGTCCCCGAGCGCGACGGGAATGGGGACCTCGATCGTCGCCTCCTCGGGGGAGTCGCGGATCTCTCCGCGGACAAGCGGGGTCTGCTCCTTGGTGATCCGGCGGCTACCGTGCAGCGCCGACCGGGGAATGCTGATCGACCCCGACGGTCCGCTGGACTGACTGCCCGTCATCGCCCTCCACCGTCACGACTCGTCGACTCACGCACACCGGACGATTGCGACACCTGCATTCGTGGCGCCGACGCGCTCGCGTCGACGCCCCAACGTTCGCAGTGACCTGCCGTCGGTGGGATCTCTCGCTTGACCATTCAGGCTACACTCGATCCGCCGATTGCACGCCGATACTCTTAAAACGTCGCCCGGACTCACGCGCTTGATATCACTGTGGACGAAGGTTTATTTTGGATTCCGGTCCGCTCCAGTCATGGTGGGACACGGGGGCAAGCAGTCGAGGGCGCCTCAGTTTGGCCCCGATACCCCCGAATGTCGCAGACGGCGCCCTAACTCGAAATATATCCACAGTTAAGATTAGTTAGAATATATCGGAAAACATCAGAAATATTCAATTCCAGTCGCGCTGTTGGTCACCATGCACCATGCAAGATTCCAACATCGCGACGTACCTCAAGGAGAATCCGCGGCTGATGGGCGTGCTGTTCACGCTGACCCTGCTGGTCAGTCAGGCAGGGACGGCGGCGGCTGGCGGCGGCGGGATGACGATCTTCTAATCACAATTCAAACGTCTGTCGTTTTAATTTGGTTTTGTAGTAAGTCGGCACTCAGAGAGGTACTCCAGTAGAGTTCACCGTCAATCCTCACTGGGAACCGCTCAAGTTGCAGAAACTGAAAGAGTTCAGATTCCTCCATCTGAAAAGTAGAAAGTGAACCCGAACTCAGATAATACTGCTCAGCATCTTCGATCCGCGGAAGGAATACCGATCCCAACCCAGAAACGTCAGTAGTGAATGTAGTCATCTCAGCTTGATAATGACTCCCATTTCGGGAGAGGTCCATTACGTACGGTGTCCCACTCGCAGGCTGCGCAACCGTCATCCCACCGTCTCCGACCACGATGTACTGTCCACCCAGTACGCTCTCCTCCCTGGCGATGGTAAGCGCCGCACGGAGCGGGAACCCCGAATTCAACAGTCTCGCCACGGTCTCTCCGATCTTCACGGCTCCCTCGTTGATCACGTCGTTGAGCGTGACGATCCCGCCGACGGCGCCGGCGTCGATCAGGCCCAGCCCCTGTTCGTAGGAGTTGCAGGCGTTCAGCAGGAACGCCTGGACGCCGGTCTCCGCGAGGTCCTCGCGGACGTCGAGTTTGCCGTCGGCGCACTCGAAGCCGTCCGACTCAGTGTGGCCGATGTAGTGCAGGAACGCGGTGTCTTCGGCGAGGATGTCCCGCAGTTCGTCGCAGGTCAGGTCGCGGTGGACGTCGACCTCGAAGGGGAGGCTGTCGCGGTTGCCGTACGCGCGGTCGACGAGGTCGCGCTCGGCGTCCATCCGGGCGTCGTTCAGGACGATGGTGATCGAGATGTCGCCGTCGACGGGCGCGCGGTCGAGGCGGTTGTCGAAGGCCTCGCGGGTCAGCTTGCTCGCGCCGATGGGGATGTCGTCGCCGATCCAGGCCTGTTCGAGGGAGTCCGAGGCGCGCGGCTCGACGTACTGGGCCTCCTCGGTCCCCGACTGGCTCCCGGCGGACCGCGTCAGGACCTCGTCCGTCGCGGCGTCGGGGACGGCGGGTCCGGAGGCGGTGGCAGCGCTCTGGTCCGCAGTCTCGGTGCGGACGACCGCGAGGTCGTCGACCACGAAGGGCAACTGCTCGATGGTCTCGGGCGTGGGCTCGACGTGCGTGGTGAGTCGCCAGTCCGGGACGTGGTCCTCGACGACTGCGAACGGGAGCTCCAGGTACTCGGCCACCTGCGTGGCGAGGGGCTGGTCGTAGAGCCACGCGACGTCCAGGTCGACGAGGCCCTCGAGTTCGCGTCGCTCGTGGAGGTCGATCTTGTAGAGCCCTTCCGTCCTGGTGACGCAGTCGAGGAAGAACAACTGCTTGAGCGTGCGCTCGACGGCGACCTCGAAGCCGTGGGGTCCCGCGAGCGAGTGCTCGAAGCCGTCGTCGGTGACCAGGCGCGGTGTCGGGCCCGGTTCGACGCGGGCCCCGAGGTAGTACGCCAGCGGCGCCGCGACGTAGACCGCGTCCCGCCGGGCCGGGAGTTCGAGGCGGACGCCGGTGTCCGGCGGTTCGAGTCCCGACGGAATACGACGCGTGTCTCCGAGTTCGACCGACGGCGGGTGGCCGCGGAGCGAGGGGAAGGCCCGGTCTGCCGCCGTGGTCTTGAGGGCAGACCCGAAGGTCTCGACGGCGGCCATCATGTCGACCGGGTCGGCCGTCGTCTGGACGGTCGCCGCCGGACGCTCGTGGTTCGAGAGAGCCCCGAGGGCGATCTCGGTCGGCTCGGCGAAGGTGATACGAAACTCCGTGGCGTCGGCGACGACGTCGACGCTCGAGGTGACCTCGACGTAGGTCTTGAACTGGGTGAGCAACTCGATGCTGTACCGGCCCGTTGCCAGGTGTTCCTCCTCGAGTTGCTGGACCTGCGCGACGATCTCGCCCGACTCGTCGCGAACGAGGACGCCCGCGACGTTCGGGAGTGCGATCTCGCCGACCGTCACCCGGACGGCACGATCGACGGGGAAGCGAAACGCGTCAGTCGACCCCGGCGCGGGCGCAACGGGCCGGTCCGTCCGACAGAGGCACCGTTCCTGTTCGACGCGGTCGACGATCGCCAGCCCCGGCTGGTCTTCGAGCGTTTCGAAGCCGAGCGTCGGTTCTGAATCACTCATTGCAACCCGGATGCCGCAGTATGGGCGTTCTTCCGCGTACACGGGAAAAAAGGTACCGACGGCCTCGCGCCGGGCCGAGCTGGTACCGAAATCCCTCCTCCTGGCGGTGTACGGACGGCGATGCACATTCACAGCACCGGTGGCCGTACCCCGACGGCACGTGCGGCGGCCGTCGACACCACTAACTGACCCGTCGGCGTAGCGGGGGTATGACAGACGAAGACGCCCAGGCTGCCGCGGGGACGGCCGAGGGCCAGGGACCCGTGGAGATCGACGCGGAGCTGTCGCGCCACCTCGCGAACAAGCGCGAGGAACTCTTCGAGAAGTTCGAGATCCCCGACGAGTTCCCCGAGGCCGTCCTCGAGGAGGCCCGGGCGCTCACCGAGGACGTCGGCAGCCAGATCGAGGCGGAAGTCGACGACCGGCGCGACCTCCGGGACATGACGACGTGGACGATCGACCCCATCGACGCGCAGGACTTCGACGACGCCATCTCCGTCGAGGAGCGCGACGACGAGTACGTCCTCTGGGTCCACATCGCCGACGTCACCCACTACGTGACGCCGGACACCGCGATGTGGGAGGAGGCACGCACGCGGGGGAACACGGTCTACCTCCCGGGCTACACCGTCCACATGCTCCCGCCCATCCTCGCGGAGACGGTCTGCTCGCTGGTGCCCCACGAGGACCGGCTCGCCCACACCGTCGAGATGCACCTCGATCCGGAGACGCTCTCCTACGAGACCATCGACATCTACAAGTCCGTCGTCCGCAGCGACGCCCGGCTCACCTACGGCGAAGCCGAGACGCTGCTCGACGAGCCCGAGTCCGCGGGGGAGTTCCTCGAGGACCCCGAGGTCGACCTCGCGGAGAAGTGCGAGCTCGTCTGGACTCTCGCCGACCGGATGCACGAACAGCGCAAGGAAGACGGCTCGCTCGTCCTCAATCCCCGCCGCGACCGCGCCCACACGATCATCGAGGAGTGCATGCTCAAGGCAAACAAGGCCGTCACTCACGAACTCCAGTGGAACCGGGGCGTCGAGGCGATGTACCGGGTCCACCCCCAGCCCACGCCCGACCAGTGGAACGAGGCCCTCCGCGAGATCCAGGAACTCGACGGCGTCTCCGTCCCGGGCGAGTCCTGGGACGACCCGCGCAAGGCCGTCAACGCCACGCTGGAACAGGCCCCGGAGCGCCAGTTGGACTCGATCCAGTGGGCGGTGATGAAGGTCATGCCCCGCGCCCAGTACATGAACGACCCCTTCGGGGGTCACCACGCGCTGAACTTCGAGATCTACGGCCACTTCACGTCGCCCATTCGCCGCCTCTCGGACCTGGTCAACCACTGGATCGTCCACTCGAACGACGTCCCGGCGGACCTGGCCGTCCTCTGTGACCACGCCTCCGAGCGCCAGCAGGACGCGGAGGCCTGCGAACGCGAGTACAAGACCTTCCTCCGCGAGGTCGGCCTCGACCCGGCGGCCGTGAACAACCGTGGTATCGAGGTCGTCGACGAAGACTGACCTCGATCAGCGGCCCGTTCGCTCCAGGACGTCCGTGATTGCGGCGAGGCAGTCGGCACTGTCGACCGTCGAGCGGTGCGTCGCTGTCGGGACGACTCGGGCCTCGGCGTCGCTGAACGCCGTCCCCACGGCGCGCCACCTGGCCGGCGGATATAACTGCCTGGGGGGTCGTACGTCAGGCCAGCACCCCTCGCGTCATGAACCAACTCGACACGCTGGCCCGCGTCACCCTCGATACGCTCCCCTTGAACGTCGCCGTCCTGGACGAGGATGGGACGATCCTCTTTACCAACCGGGCCTGGCGGGAGTTCGCCGGCGCGGGGCCGGCCGCCGACCGCGACATGGTCGGCGTGAACTACTTCGGTGCCACCGACACCGAGGGTGACGAGCACGCCAGTGCGGCCCTGGAGGGCCTCCGGACCGTCATCGACGGCGACGAGGACCTGTTCACGCTGGAGTATCCCTGTCACTCGCCCGACGAAAAACGCTGGTTCCTGATGCGGGCCACCCGACTGCACGACACCGACCAGGGCCAGGTCGTCGTGGCCCACATCGACATCACCGAGCGCAAACTGGCCGAACTTCGGGTCGAGCGCCAGCGCCGTGACCTCGAACGCCTGACCGACCGACTGCACGGTCTCGTCGGGGACGTCATGGAGTCGGTTCTGCACGCCCGGACGCGCGAGGAGATAGAATCGACCGTCTGTGGCCGTCTCGTCGACGTTCCCCAGTACGTGAGTGCCTGGGTCGGCCGCTCCGACCTCCGGACCGACGAGGTAGTCCCGGTTGCCTGTGGCACTCGCGAACCACCCGCGGACGCGTCGATTCCCCTCGACGATGAGGACGACCCCACCGTCCGGGCCCTTTCGACCGGAGCTGTCGTCGACGACGTCACGGACCTCGACGCGCTGGCACCGCTCCACCGGACCATCGCTGGCGACGACGCCGGCGCCCTCGTTGCCCTGCCGTTGATCTACGGGGACGCCAACTACGGCGTTCTCACCGTCTACGCGGCAGACGAGGACGCGATCGACGACCGCGAACTCGCCGTCCTCGAGGCCCTCGCCAGGGTGACTTCGACTGCTATTAATGCCGTCGAAGGAAGACGAATTCTCACTGCCGACGAAGTAGTTGAACTCGAACTCGAACTTTCAGAGGAAGGCCCCTTTTACCGCGACCTCGCAGCTGCGCTCGACTGCAGGCTATCCTACGAAGGAACAATCTACGACGACGAGGGCGTTCGCATGCTCTTCGTCGCCGACGGGGTCGACCCCGAGACGCTCGAAGCGGCTGCACGGGAACACGAGGCCGTCGACGCGGTGTCCGTTCTGGGTGGCGGCGGCGAGGCGTCGACTGTGGTGGAGTTTGGCGTCGACGAGCCACCTGTGGTCGCGATGCTGGCCGACCAGGGAGCGGAGACGACGGCCATCGAGGTGGACGGCCGCGCGGCGACGCTCACCGTCGAACTCCCTGTTGGCACGGACGCCCGGGCGGTCATCGACCAGCTCGGCGAGCAGTATCCGTCCGTCGAACTGCGCGCCCGCCGCGAGCGTGACCGATCGGAACGCACGCGGCGAGAATTGGTCGCCGACATCGAGGAGCGGCTGACGGACCGCCAGCGTCTCGCCCTCCAGAAGGCCTACCTCGGTGGCTTTTTCGACTGGCCGCGGGAGACGTCCGGGGAGGACGTGGCGGCGTCGATGGACATCTCGCCGTCGACGTTCCACCAGCACCTCCGGACGGCCGAACGGAAGGTGCTCGCGTCGCTGTTCGAGGAGTGAGTTCGAAAACGGACGGGACGGTTACTTCCCGCGGCCCTTGCCGCCGTGGACGCTCGGCCGGGTGTGCTCGGTGCCCTTGCCCTTCGTCGTGAGACCGCGGTTGCGCGTGCCGGCGCTGGTCAGCCCACGCAGCGACCGGTTCTCGTGGACGTCGTCGCAGATCCAGTTGAGGTCGTCGTCGTTCTCGATGGCCGGGTGGTTCGGGTCGACCATGATGATCTCGTGCCACTTCTGGCGCCCGTCTTCGCCGACCCAGTAACTGTTGAGCACGCGAAGGTTGGGGTAGACGCGCGCACATCGCTCTTCGGCGACGCGCTGGATGTTCTTCCGCCGGGTGACGCGGGTGACGCCCTGCCGCTTGGACCGGCGGCCGGCCGTGAAGCGCTGCTTGCGCGCGCCGCCCTTGCGGACGCTGACCCGGGCGACCACGATGCCCTGCTTGGCCTTGTAGCCCAGCGACCGCGCCCGGTCGAGCCGGGTCGGTCGGTCGATGCGCTCGATTGCGCCCTGTTCGCGCCAGTCCTGTTGTCGTTGCCACTGCAGTTCCGCGAGCTTGCCGTCGTCCGGGTCCTTCCAGGCCTCCCGGATGTGCGAGTAGAAGCTTCGTGCCATGGTTGGTGGCGGGCGTTGCGTGGTTCAAGTCCCGGCGACCGATCGCCGGCGACTCACATCCCGTCCTGCACAGGCAGGTGCCCGCTGGTGCCCGTCTGCCAGCGAGTTGGTCCGAATTTCGGCCAAACGCTCAAAAGGGTATCGAACTCGGGCCTGGGTTACCTGTCCGCAACCGCGCCGTGTTCGTCGATTTCGCCCTCGACCATCCGGGTCGAGGAGATCCGTTCGCCGTCCGCGGCGCGGACGTAGGGGACAACGATCCCCTCGATCGGGTCGCGTCCGTTCTCGATTCGCCGTCGATTGATTTCCGCGATCTCGCCGCAGGTCTCCGGCGAGACGACGAGTGCGTCGAGTTCGGGGTCGCTGGCGGCGATTGCGTAGCGGCCGGTTAGCCGGCGAACCGTTACGTCCCGGTCCCACCGGTCTAGATCCCTCAATTCTTCGCGCACGCGAGCGCGGCGCTCGCTGAACGGTGGCACTGGCCGCGGCTTGCGTCTCGTCTCCTGGGCCAGGTCGTCGCTCGTCACGCCCACGACCACGCTCTCGTCGCCCCGCTCGAGTGCCGTCTCGAAGAGTCGCCGGTGGCCGTCGTGGATCGGCCCGAAGGTTCCCGCCACTGCCACGCGCATGGACACACTTCGACGGTCCGCCACTTAATGTCCGGGTGCCGGCCCGACGAGGGGGATCGGCGACCCAGGGATCGGGCAGTTCACGAGCTCTCTCGACCGTCCTCGCTCAGTTCGCCGAGTCACGGTCCCTGGCACGAGCCACGGAATTTGATATAGCGTCATAGAGTTTATATATTGCACGTCGATCGCCCCAAATCGGTCGACGAGTCGCTCCCATGGACGAATTTTTGGGAAATTGGAGAAATCGGCGACGGCTACCACGCGCCGAGCGCCACCGCTGGCGAGCGTCGCTGCACAACTGCGGCGGCCGAGACCGGCCGTCAGTCGTCGATGAAGGGTGCGAGGTCTTCGAAGCCGCCGTCGGCGATGGCCGCTGCAAGGCCCCGGGTGTCGACGTCGCCGACTCGCTGTGGGTACTTTCGCTGGAAGTAGCCAGCGACGTTGGTCACGTCCCGCTCCAGCAGTTCGTCGGCGTTCTCGTGGTCGGTCGGCACGGCCTGGGGCCAGTCGAAGACGACGACGCCCTGCTCGGTGACGAAGACGTTGTACTCGCTCATGTCCGCGTGGACGTACCCCTCGTCGTAGGCCGTCGCCACTTCCTCGAGGATCAGCCCCATGATCGGCCGGACTTGCTCGGACTCCAGACCGGTCCGCGCGAGTTCGACGCCGTCGACCTTCTCCATCACGACCGCGTGGCGGTTGTGGTCGATCGGCTGCGGCACGGACACCTGGGGGTAGACCGTCTCCAGCGCGTCGTACTCGCGCTCGGCAGCCTTGCGGGCGGTGTACATCCACGACACGTGCGCGTGGTCGGCAGTGTACTCGCGTTCCCGGTTGACCTCCCGGAAGTCGGTGTAGCCCTCGCGGTGGAACTTCAGGGCCATCGGCTTGTAGGACATCACCTCGTAGACGTCACTTTCCTTGCCCACTCCCAGGGGTGCACCCATCCCCTCGACGGTGTCGCGCTCGACGAAGGTGTGGAGTGCCAGTACGTCGTACCCCTCGAAGGTCAGCCGGAAGCCGTCGTACTGGATGGTCTTGCGCTCGATCAGGTCTCGCCGCTCGCAGCGGTCCAGGCGGTAGTCCACGTCCTCGGCGGTGAGCCCGGAAAACTCCGGGAGTTTCTCCCGGGCGACCCACTTCGAGAAGCGCATGCCCTGCTCGAGGCCCGAGAGGAGGTAGAAGTCCTCGCGTTCCAGGTCCGCCATGTGCGTGGCGACGTTCTGGACCATCTGTCGCCAGTTGGCGGCGGACGGGCAAAAGGGCGGCGAGGCCGCCCTTGGTATAAATACTATATCTCATATCGCTATATCGAATCCCGGTGATCGGGTTGGTCGTGGGACCCGTCGCTCGGTGTGACGTCTGCGAAAGAAAGCTGGTGAGGGGACCCTGCGACTACGCGTCGGGCGCGAGCGCCTCGATCGTTTGCGATCGAATGCCCTCGTCAGTGCCAGCGGGAATCACGACGAGCGGCTCGTCGACGACGGACATTGATCGAACCTCGTCGAGGCCGTCCCGAGCGCTCGCTGCGTCGCCGGCGACGCCGAGGTCCGCGAGCATCTCGTCGGTGACGGCCTTCCGTGCGGCGTCGCGGTCGCCGTCCCGCCACGCCTCGGCGACTGCCTCCGCCCCGTCGGGATAGGACTGGGCGACGGCGCGGCGGTAGCCCTCCCCGCTCCCGACGTAATACGCGATGTGGCCCCGGACGAGCGACCGGGCCTCTTCGGGATCGTCGCTGACGGCCGCCGGAACCCACGGGGCGACGTGGACGGCGTCCGGGTCTCGGTCGGCGTCCCGGGCGGCCGACGCGATGGTCTCGAAGGCCGATTCGAGTCGGCCGAAGGGGACGTTGTGTGGAAGCCAGCCGGTCGCAGTGCGGCCCGTCGCTCGGCGTGTCGCCTCACCGAGGGAGGCCGCGTAAACGGGCACGTCGGCGTCCAGCGACGGGAAGTCGGCGACGGAGAACAGTTCGCCGTCGTACTCGACGCGACCGTCAGCCGTGAGGAACTGTTCGACGAGTTCGGCGGTCTCGTGGAGCCGTCGCGCCGGGCGGTCGAAGTCGCTACCGTGGAGGTCCTCGACGACCTTCGGGGTGCTCGGGCCGAGGCCGAGGCGGGCGCGCCCGTCGCTGACCCGGTCGAGCGTCGCCGCGGCCTGGGCGAGCGTCGCCGGCGAGCGGCCGTAGACGTTGGCGATGGCCGTCCCGAGGTCGATCTCCTCGGTGGCCTCGGCGGCGGTCGTCAGCGCGACGAAGACGTCCCGTCCCCAGAGCTCCGGACTCCAGACGCTGTCGTATCCCAGCGACTCGGCCTGGGCTGCGATGTCTGCTACGCCACTGGCGTCTTCGGGCACGAGAAGGCCGGTTGCCATGGTGTGGTCGTCGGCCCCCAGGGGCTTAAAACGGCCAGGGATTCATCGAGTGTCGCTCGCCCCGATGGCTGCCCGCCAGTCGTCGGGGACGGGCGTTGGCTCCCCCACGTCGGCGTCGTAGGACACGAACGTGCTCTCGGCGACGGCGGCGGTTTGGTCACCCGCGCGAATCTCGTACTCGACGGTGACGCTCGTGGTGCCGATTTCGGCCGGCCGGACGCCCACCGTCACCGCGTCCTGGTCCCGGCGGATGGATGCCCGGAAGTCGATGTCGACGTTCGCGACCACGATGCTCCCCGCCTGGAGTCCGCCGTCGAGGACGGCCTGCAGGTACCGGACGCGCGCCGTCTCGAGATAGGTGAGGTAGACGGCGTTGTTGACGTGGCCCATCGGGTCGAGGTCCCGGTAGCGGACCTCGACGTCGGTGACGAACTCGTACTCGTCCATGCGTCGTCACCGACCGGCGGCCAAATCCCTCTGTCGGTCGCTCCGGGCGACCCGGTGCGTCGCAACTGCTTTGCCGCCCGCCGGGCAAGGCCTCGACATGACGGCGCTGGCCGACCGGGAGTGGCGGCTGATCCCCGAAGACGTCCGCCCTGGGCCGCTCAACATGGCCCTGGACGTCGTCGCGGCGGAAACGGCCGCCGCCGGTGGCCCCCGCACCTGTCGCGTCTACTCGTGGGAGCCGAGCACCCTCTCGCTCGGCTACGCGCAGGATCCCGCGACTGTCGACTGGGACCTCTGCGAGCGCGCGGGCATCGACGTGACTCGCCGGCCGACGGGCGGCGGCGGCATCTACCACGACCGCCACGGCGACGTCTCCTACTCCGTCGTTGCCCCCGCCGACGAACTTCCTGGCGACCTCATGGACTGCTACGAACAGCTGTGCGAGCCCCTCTTTTTGGCTCTCGACGCCCTGGGGATCGAAGCGGACTTCGCCGCGAGCGAGCAGCCCGCCATCCACCAGCCCGCCTGCTACCTCCGGGGCATCGATCCTGCCCACGACGTGGTCGCCACCGACGGCCGCAAACTGAGCGGGAACGCCCAGTACCGCCGGCGCGACAGCGTCGTCCAGCACGGCTCGCTCACCCACGAGCGCCCCGTCGATCGCCACCTCGCCACCTTCGCCGCCGATCTCGATCCCGACGCCTTCCGGGAGCGCGTCACCAGCGTCCGCGAGCAGGTCGGCGTCGACCGCGAGGAGACCGTTGCGGCACTGGAGGACGCGTTTACAGACTGGGCCGACGCCGACGTGGGGGCCTGGACCGACGACGAACTGGCGCGCGCCCGCGACCTCGCCGAGACGAAGTTCGCGACTCCGGCCTGGACCCGCGACCGCGACGATCCGACGGCTTGAGGGCCCGGGGACCGCTCAATCCGCCAGGGACAGACCAGTGCGCCAGTTCACCGCCGAGTACCTCGACGCCACCCGCGAGGGGATGTGGGCCGACAGCCGGGAGGCGCTGGCTCCCCTCGCCCTCCCCCACCGCGAGCGCGTCCTCGACGTCGGTGCCGGGACGGGGGAACTGACGCGCGTCCTCCGCGAGGAGAGCGGTGGCGAGGTCGTGGCCCTGGACGCCGACCCGGGTCTGGTCGGCGAGGTCCCGCCGCCGGCCGCCGTCGGGGACGCGACGCGCTTGCCGTTTTGCGACGACGCGTTCGACCTCGTGGTCTGCCAGGCCCTGCTGGTGAACCTGCCCGACCCCGCCGCCGCGATCCGGGAGTTCGCCCGCGTGTCTCGCGACGCCGTCGCCGCGATCGAGCCGGACAACAGCGCCGTGTCCATCCAGTCGACGGTCGACGCGGAGTCGCCGCTGGCCGCCCGGGCGCGCCGGCTGTACCTCGACGGCGTGGCGACCGACGCGACGCTCGGCGGAGTCGGGGAACTGTTCGAGGACGCCGGGCTGACGGACGTGACGGTCACGCGCTACGACCACGTCCGGAGTGTGGAGCCCCCGTACTCGAAGCGGGCCGTCGAAGCCGCGCGCCGAAAGGCCAGCGGCGCGGGACTGGCTGCAGACCGAGAACAGATTCTGGCCGGTGAGGCGACGCGCGAGGAGTACGACGACCTGCGCCAGGACTGGCGCGCGATGGGCCGCGAAGTCGTCGACCAGATGCAGGACCGCGAGTATCGGCACCGCGAGACGGTGCCCTTCTTCGTGACCGTCGGTCGAGTTTGAGATTTGCAGTCTCATCTGCTGCTACTGGCGTAAACGTCCAGAAAGCCCCGGCCGTCTCGGTTCGGGTGCCACCTCTGCGCTCCTCGCCTCACTTCGTTCGGCAACGGTGCTTGAGATGGCCGCTGTTGCCGAGACGGCCGCCCCTTTCATTCCCACCCTACGACTGCACCGCAACCGCCCACATGCCTCCCCAGCCCACTCCCTCGCTGGCGCTCGGTCGTCCCTCGCGTGACTCAGCTTCGCGGTCCTCGCTTTCGCTCGGACACGCTCAACAGCACGCGCCAAACTGCTGTTGGCGTGGTCGGGAGAGACGCCGAGCGACAGCGAGGCGTCGAGGCCTCATCGCGAGGGATGAACGAGGGAACGAAGTGACCGAGTGAATCGGCTGGGGAGGTTCGTGGTGCTGACGCAGTGCGGTCCTGGCGGACTGAAAGGGCGAGGCCCGGTGGCGCTGAGCGAAGCGAAGGCAGTCGCTGAGTGACCACTATCCGAACGGAGTGAGGATATGTTACTCAGCGTCCGCCAGCGGGCCGAGGGCTTTCTCGAATCTACGTCTGCGAAGAAGACACAGATGTCACGTCGTAAGCGGGCCGAGTGCCTTGTGATGTCAGCGTTAGCTGGCGGCTTGGAGACGAACGATAGCGACCGAAACGAATATTTCTGGCGTTTACACCACCGAAACCCCCAAAATCCAGATATCACACGACGTCGCCGCGAACGGTCGCCCCGTCCTGCGACGCACGATACTCCCGAACAACGTCCGCCGCCGCCGCGGCCTTCTCCTCGTCCATCCCCAGCATCTCCAGGGCCCCGGCGAGCGTCGGAAACACGTACTCGCCCTCGCGCAACTTCTCGAAGGCCTCGGCCGAGCGCTGCCCGTCCAACCACACGCACGCCCCACGGGGATCCAGGATCTGGGTGTAGTCTTCCCGGGCCCTGGCACCCTTCAGGCGCTGGGTGACGTTGTCCTCGAAGCCCGTATTACACACCTCCAGGTGAATGGGCTCGCCGTCGTCGACGAGGTGGGCGGCGAGGCACTTTTCGGGTGCTGCGTGGCCGTTGGCGTTCGCGCGGAGGTACTCGGGGAACTGCTCGGCCCAGTCCGCGTCGACGGTCGTGCCGACGCCCTCGACGCCGTGGGACGTCCGATACTCCTCGTCGCGGTCGGCGTCGCGACCAAAGAGGAGATCCTTCGTGAGGTAGACGTCCAGGCGCTCGACGGGGTCGAGGCCCAGCGCCGCGTCGCCGAACACCCAGATCTCGCGGATCGGGACCGGCATCGGGTGGGTGGCGACCGTCTCGACGAGTCGGTCGAGGCGGTCGATGGCAGCCGAACGGTCCAGCTCCGTCATCGGCGGGGGGTTGGCCAGCGAGGGGGAAACCGGTTCCGGTCGGGCCAGTCGCCACCGCGGCTCCGCGCTGGCCGGCGGAGCGAAACCGTCAACCCCCGGCGGCAGCAACCCATTCCCGAATGGAGTGTGACAAGTGCGGGCGGGACGCGGCGATGCACGCGGCCTACTCCGGCCAGCACCTCTGTGAGGACCACCTGGTCCGGTCCGTCGAGTCGCGGGTGCGCAACCGCGTCCGCGAGGACAACCTCCTCCCCGACGACGCGACGCCCGAGGACCCCGAAACCTGGGTCGTCGGCCTCTCGGGCGGCAAGGACAGCGTCGTCCTCACGAAGATCCTCCAGGAGACCTTCGCCGACGATCCGCGCGTCGAGATCGTCGGCCTGTCGATCCACGAGGGGATCGAGGGCTACCGCGACGAGAGCCTGGACGCCAGCCGCGACCTGGCCGACGACCTCGGCGTCCGCCACGAGGTCGTCACCTACGACGCGGAGTACGACGTGCGGATGGACGAGGTGGTCGAGGACGACCCGCTCGACATGGCCGCGTGCGCGTACTGCGGCGTCTTCCGCCGCGACGCCCTCTCGCGGTACGCCAGCGACCTCGAGGCCGACAAACTCCTGACGGGGCACAACCTCGACGACGTCGCCGAGACGGCGCTGATGAACCTCCTGGAGGGCGACGTTGCCCAGGTCGCACGGAACTTCGACGCCAGTCTGGGCCCGTTCCCCGGCGCCGACACCGAGCGCGTCCGCGACGAGGGCGAGGCGTTCGTCCCGCGCGCCAAGCCCCTCCGGGACGTCCCCGAAAAGGAGGTCGCGCTGTACGCGCAGTTCCGGGACCTGCCCGCGCACGTCACCGAGTGTCCCCACGCCGAGGAAGCCTACCGCGGCGAGATTCAGGACCTGTTGCTCGGGCTGGAGGAGAACCATCCCGGGACCCGTCACTCGATCGTGGCCGGCTACGAGGAACTCGCGGGGCTCGCGGCAAGCGAGTACCGCCGGGACGTCGACGACGACCTGGGCGAGTGCGACGAGTGTGGCGGGGCGACCGCCCGCGACGTCTGCCGGACCTGCAGTCTGCTCGAAGCCCTGTGATCAGACGAGTACGAGCGTGATTCCGGCGAGTACGCCGGCGAGGCCGAGGAGCGTTCCCAGGTCACGGAGGCGGCCGCCGATTTCACCGCGCCGCTCCAGGACGACGCTCGTCCCGACGACGAGGACACCGCCTCCGAGTACGGCCGCGGGCAGCAGGACCCCTCCGCCACCGGTGGTCCCCTCGTGGGCGACGTGCCCGCTGTGAGCCAGGACCGACCCCACGGTCGTGAGTAGGGCCGCGAGCGCGGCGACTGCGCGTGTCGCCGCACGCACCCCGAGTCGGGGTGTGTCGCTCGACATGACTGACCGTTAGGTGGCTGGCGGAATCAATCCCTCGGTCCCCGCGCCCTCGGAAGAGCCCGTCGCTCGGCGGGAGGCGTCGCGAAAAAGGCGAGGTACGGTGGAAGCGACCGGTCCTCAGTCGGTGCGGATGACGTCGAGGCCGTTGTTCTTCTCGACGCCGTCGCGGCCGCCGTCGGTGTGGCCGAATTCACGCGAGGAGTCGTTCTCGAAGTTGTTCGCCGCGTCGAAGGTCTCGTCGCTGACGCCGCCCTCCGGGCTCTCGATGGCCTGGCGGGACTTGTTGGCCTGCTTCTGGGTCGTCGGACCCAGGACCTGGGCGCTCTGGACGCCGGTCATGATGGCCATGACGCGGACCTTGCCCTTGTACTCCTCCTGGATCCGGGCGCCCCAGATCACGTTGGCGTTGGCCTCGAGGCGGTCGGTGATGTTGCTCGCGATGCCCTCTGCCTCGTCGAGGGTGAGGTCAGGCCCACCCGTAATGTGGACCAGGCCACCGCTGGCACCGCGGTAGTCCACGTCCAGCAGCGGGTGGTTCATCGCGTCTTTCACCACTTCCTCGGTCTTGTTCTTGTCCTGGGTCTCGCCGACGAGCATCACCGCGACGCCGCCCTGGTTCATGATCGAGGTCATGTCCGCGTAGTCCAGGTTGATCAGCGACGGCTGCGTGATGGTCTCGCTTATCCCCTTGACCGTCTCCGCGATGATCTGGTCCATCACCGAGAAGGCCTTGCCGATGGGCAGGTTCGGGACGTAGTCGAGCAGGCGGTTGTTGTCCAGGACGATGATCGAGTCGGCCTCGTCGCGGAGGCGCTCGAGCCCCTCCTCGGCCTTGACCGTGCGGGCGCGCTCGACGTTGAACGGCGTCGAGACCATGCCGACCACGATGGCGCCCTGGTCCTTGGCGATCTTCGAGACGACGGGCGCGGCGCCGGTGCCGGTCCCGCCGCCCATGCCGGCCGTCACGAAGACGAGGTCCGCGTCGCCGAGGACCTCCTTGATCGTGCCCTGGGCCATCTCGGTCGCGCGCTCGCCCATCGAGGGGTCGCCGCCCGCGCCGAGGCCGTTGGTCAGGGACTTGCCGACCAGGATCTTCGTGTCGGCCTCGATCATCTTGAGGTGTTGCTTGTCGGTGTTGATGGCGATCGTCTCGGCGCCGTCGACGCCGATGTTGTACAGGCGGTTGACCGTGTTGTTGCCCGCACCGCCCGCGCCGACGATGACGATCCGCGGGTCGCCGAAGCCTTCGGCGCCCTTCTCGTCCATCTGCTTTTGTTCCTCCTCGTCGCGTTCGAGGGCCTCGTTGACGATGTCCTGCATCGTTAGACCCTCGCCCAGCTACGGTTTTTGCGCTGCTCGCGTTTTTCGGACGGGCGCTCCCGACCGGTCTCTTGCTCGGCCAGCATCTCGCGGACGGCCGACCGGATCGCCTCGCTCCGGTTCGGGAATTCGCCCGTCTCGACGATTTGCTCGACCTCTTCGATCTGCTGCTTCGGAATCCGTAGTGTCACACGCTCCATTGTTATGTTCCCCTTTGGGTAAGACGTGCGGCAGGGGGTCGCCCCGCCTTGCAGTCTTACACGCGAAACCGCAGGACGGCAGTGTCATCCCGCCCGGCGGGTGCCGTGTAAGACGATCGTCTTACGCACACCTTACCACAGAGTGGGGGATAATAAAAGTTTCCCCGAGTGTAAGACACGACCGGGAGATGGCCGGTAGGATGGCCTTACCTCGCGTTTACGCGGTGTTCGAGGGATCGCGGATCCGGGAGGCCCGGCCCCCCGGACCTCGTCGCTATTTCTCACTCCACGCGGGCGGGCATGAGCGTTTCGACAAGGGTGGCGGTCCGGAAGTCGCGGGTGGTTTCGGGTGACTGCGACTCGGTGAATGACAATCGTTAAGTCTCACAGGTCACCAACCATCAGGTGCCCGCCCTTAGCTCAGACTGGTAGAGCAGTCGACTGTAGATCGACTTGTCCCCCGTTCAAATCGGGGAGGGCGGATTTGTCTTGCAAATCCGACCGAGCCGATTTCGTGCTCGGAAGTCGCAGTCCGCGAGCGTAGCGAGCGGAACCGTCTTCCGGTGTTCAAATCGGGGAGGGCGGACTGTTCCTGCGAACGACAGTGAGCAGTGACAAGTTCACCGTGACCCGATACGAGCCTGGAAGTCGCATGCTCGCGAACGACGTGAGCGAGACCGTCTTCCTCCGTTCAAATCGGGGAGGGCGGACTTCCTCACCGAACGATTCAAAGCCGATATGCGATCGGACTTTGCAAGCTGGTGAGCGGACCGAGCGAGACTATCTCCCGGCGGTCACGACGGGGAATCTGAGTTCGTTTTCGCGAACTGTCGAACGGAGTGTGAATGTCAACGCGACGGGGTCCAGCCGACACGAGTAGGTCAGAGTTCCACGCTCGCGCAGGTGAAATGCGAGTATCACGAGACCTCTCGGTTCGCTCACATCGAGAAGGGGGGACTCCCGGACTCGAGCGACGCTGGAGTCGCGGTATGGCAGCGAAAAGCGCCCACAGTCTTTGTGAGAACCCGTGTGCAATCGAGCAGCCTCACGGGACGATTCGAGCACGTCGGTCACAGTTCCGGACGAGGGCGTGTTGCATCCACGGCCTCCAGGTTGGGACCGTTTCCAATCGCTCATCGATTATCGATGGCGAGTCCGTTGGTCGTGACGGATGTGGCGTGGTCCCGGGACGTCGTCTGATGGACGACCACGAATCGTCGTCCCGGCGACCGCGCAGGTCGGACAACTGGCGATGTACGCCCGTCCTGTGCGGACCCGATCTGCTCCGTGGTGAGAGTCTGGAAGCAGGACCCCAAGACGGCGCCGCTCCCGGTGACAGTCGAGCTGGAGTCCCAAGTGGACTCGACGGTGGGTACGCGACAGGACGCGCCTTTACAATCGACGACCTCGATGCGGAGTGAGAGGAGGTGGCGCTGGCCGATCGTGCACGGCCGGCCGATACTTTCTGATACGGACCGGTCGACGCTTGCCTCCAACCCGGCTTCCATCGTTGCGCCCGTCTACTGCTCCACGGCCGATCCGATCGCACACTGCAATCGACGCTCTCCAGCCGTGTGCGCGACGAAGAGGCACGTCCCGATCTCCAATTGGTAATATAGTTCGAATTCTGAGGGGTTTCGTTGCCGGAAGTCCAAACAAGTGCGATGCAAAGCCGTCACCTATCGGGTCCAGAAGTGCGCGGACCGATCCGATATCCAACTGATTATTACTCACGAACGAAATTATACCTGCTCCCCACTAGATCCATCATCAGGCTCTCTATCTTGCATGTAGATCGTGATTAGTAGGCTACAATTTGGTATCTACGAGGGAAATATATGGGTACCTTTGTAGGATATAATACTGTTTCCGGAGCGTCTACGGGCCCGCAACGACTTGCGACCTGGATTCTTTCTTTTTCCGATAGGACTACGGGGTGAGAACTGCCGGCGCGGAACTGTGACGGTGTGGTAGCGACGGGACCACTGAGGCAGACCCAAATGATTGTTCTCGGCGACGCTAAACATGTTCGTATACAATGTATCTAGATAGCCTTACCAATATGACGTGTCACTCTCATGGTGCTGGGTAGTTCGCAAGGGATCGGCGACGGGCCGGAGCTGCAATGGACGCGGCGGTGTGAACGGTACCCGATCGACTCCGCCGTGGGTACCCGCGGACCCGCCGGTCTGGCCACCTGTAACGCGCCGAACACCAACGGCAAAATCGACAGACGGCGACGCCAAAAAATGACCTAAAAGATCATCTCCCTTTTTAGCATCGTAGCACTAGGGTGGGCTTGTGGTTGCAATGGGTGTCCTGGACAGGGCGAAGCAGGTGTCCGGATTGACGGAGCGCGAGGATGGGCACCGTCCGTACGTGTGCCTGGCCTGCGAGTCCCCGCTTCCCGTTCAGCACCACTCGTGTCCGGTATGTGGCAGTTTCGACGTCCGCCGGACGCGGTGGGTTCGCTGAACGCGGCGGGCACGCCCACGCAATCCACCGTACCCGCACGGGTCGGCACGCGGTCGCGGGTGCGCGCCACCTTCCCTTGGATTCGTCTCGCACACCGCGCCGTTCAAGTGTAACTGGCGTGTTTGCCGGTCCGTGGCCGTCTCGTTCGACTGCTTCGGCACGCTGGTCGACGCGCAGCGACCCGCCGAGCCGTGGGTCGCGGTCGCGGACGCCCTCCGAGCGCGGTCTATATCGGTCCCGGACGACTGGGAGACTGCGTATCGATCGAGCCACGTCGAGGTCGAACCCCTCGCGGAACTCTCGCTGGTCGAGCACACGCAGGCGGCGCTGGCCAGTCGGGACGTCGAGGCTGACGCCGACATCATCCACGACGCACTCCTGGCCGCCTTCGACGGGCCGGTGGCGGTGGTCGACGGTGCGCGCCCGGCGCTGCGCGCGGCTGCTCGGGGGAGTCCCGTCGGCGTGCTCTCGAACTGTAGCGTGCCGGGACTCGTCGAACGGACCCTGTCGCGGGCCGAACTGGTCGGCGCCGTCGACCACGTCGTGACGAGCGTCGACTGTGGCTGGCGCAAGCCACACGACCGCGCGTTTACGCACGCAGCAGCTGCCCTCGGAACCGATCTCGACTCGCTGATTCACGTCGGGGACGATCCACGAACCGACGGGGGTGGCCGGACGGCGGGCGTGACCGTCATTCTCACCACCGAGACGCCGCTGACCGCGGTACCGGCGAAACTGGAGGCTGGACCGTGACACTCGCGTCCGGGGCAGTTGCGGGTGCATTCCTCCTGGACGTCGCCGTGGGCGAACCGCCCGACCGAGTGCATCCGGTGGCCTGGTTCGGTCGGGTCGTCGGCACTCTCGACCGCGACTGGGGGCGACCACGCGCGGTAGGAGTCGTCCTCGCACTCTCCCTCCCCGTCATTGCGGCCGGGCTAGTGGGTATCGGTGTCGGAGTTCTCGGGAATGCTGACTGGCGAGTCGGTCTCGCGACGGGGGCCGTCGTGCTGTTCCTGACCACCAGTTTGCGTGCACTGCTCACTGCAGTGTACCGTGTCGACCGCCTCGCGACGTCGGACCTGCCGGACGCGCGGTCGGAACTCCGCGCACTCGCCGGCCGGGAGGCGACCGACCTCGACGCGGCCGGGATCCGGAGCGCCGCACTCGAGAGCCTGGCCGAGAACCTGGCAGACGGCCTGGTCGCACCGGTAACGGCGTTTGCGACTGGGGCGGTGCTTGCTGGAGCGGTGGGCGTCCGTTCGCCCTGGGTGCTCGCCCTCGCGTGTGCGTGTGCGGTCTGGCTCAAGGCGGTCAACACGATGGATTCGATGGTCGGTTATCCGCACAGACCCCTGGGATTCGGCGCGGCGAAGGCCGACGACGTCGCCATGTGGGTGCCCGCGCGGCTGACAGCACTCCTGCTCGCAGCGTGGCTCCTCGCACCGGGGGCGCTGGTGCGGGCGCGCGAGTGGGCCAGTGACGTCCCCTCCCCGAACTCGGGGTGGCCCATGGGCGCGATGGCCGCCGGCCTCGACGTTCGCCTGGAGAAGCCCGGCGAGTACGTCTTACACGCTGACGGCGCGCCCCCCGCGGCCGGACACGTGCGGCGGGCGCTCGGTCGCGTCGCCCTCGCCGGCCTGTCGGCCTACGCCCTCGCGGGGGTGGTCGCGTGGTACTGACGGCCGTCTGCGGAGCACTCGGGTTCCTGACACGTTTGCCGATCGGTCGGACCGAGGAGGCGTGGCTGGCGCTCGGCGCGGCACCGGCCGCGATGGTTCTCGCCGGGTACGTCGTCGGCGGGCTCGTGGCACTCCCCTTCGCACTGCCCCTGCCAACGGTCACGCTCGGTCTCGCATACGTCGTCGCGCTCGTGGCCGTCACGGGCATCACGCACCTCGACGGCCTGGCCGACCTCGGGGACGCGGCAGCCGTCCACGGTGAACCCGCCCGACGCAGGGAAGTCATGGGCGACGCGAGCCTCGGGGTCGGCGGCACGGTCGCGGTCGCGGTCGACGTTCTCGGGCTGACGCTCGCAGGCGTGGCACTCGCCGGACTCCCGATCCGGGTAGCGCTGGGACTGGTCGTCGCGAGCGAGGTGGGCGCGAAGCTGTCCATGGTGGTCCTGTCCGTCCTGGGGCGGGCGGCCCACGAGGGTCTCGGCGCGTCACTGACCGGGGCCCGCCCGCGTCACCTGATTGTTGCCGGCGTCCTCGCCGCCCCCGCGGCCGTCCTGGCCTGGCCGACCGTGGCCGGCGCGGTGAGCCTGGCGACCGCGCTGGCCGTCGCGCTCGGGATTCTCTGGTGGGCGCGCGCACGCATCGGTGGCGTCACGGGCGACGTCTTCGGGGCGACGAACGAACTCGCCAGGCTCGCGGCACTGCACGCGGGGGTGATCGCGTGGACGCTCTCCTGATGTGTGGCGGCCGCGGCTCGCGGCTGGGCGACGGCGAGAAACCCCTCCGGCCCGTCGGCGGCATCCCGATGGTCAGGCGCGTCGTGGACGCACTCGCGGACAGTTTCCTCGAACGAATATACGCCGTCACGTCGCCACAGGCGCCGGAAACAGCATCTCACCTCGAGTACCCGACCATCGAGACCGCCGGCGAGGGGTACGTTGCCGATCTCCAGACTGCCCTCGCGGACGACCGGATTTCACGGCCCGTCCTGACCGTGGCAGCCGACCTCCCGCTCCTCGACGGTCCGGTCGTGGACGCGCTGCTCGCCGACCACCACGGCGGCTCGCTCACCCTCGCCGTCCCCGTCGGTCGTGTCAGGGCACTCGGGTTCTCGGTCGACGCGACGGTCCGGCACGGGAGCATCCTGGTGCGTCCCGCCGGTCTCAACGTCGTCGGCGAGGGCAGCGACGCGCTCCGGCTCACGCGGGATCGTCGCGCTGCCGCGAACGTCAACCGGCCCGCGGACCTGCACCGCGCCGAGTGGCTCGTGGCCGCGAACCGCTCCACGCCGTGACAAAAGTGTTATCGGCGTCCCGGTCGCGGTTCTCCGGACAATGGATCCGGACGCGGTCGACGACCTCTGCGAGGGAGACGGGGCTGGCCCCGGCACCGACTCCGGGGACCTCGTGGACGGCCGCGTCCCCCACGGCGGCGCAGCAGTGCCGTGGCTCCTCGATTTCAGCGCCAACGCGAACCCGAACTGTCCAGACGGGACCGCCCGGGTCTACGAGTCGTCGCTCGCGGCCGCGCGGTCGTACCCGGCCGACGACTACTGTGAGTACCGGGCCCGGGCCGCCGAGTACGTGGGCTGCGAAGGGACGGCTGTCGTTCCGACTGCCGGCGGCATGGGTGCCATCAGACTGGCCGTCGCCACCACCGTCTCCTCGGACGACGCCGTGCTCCTCCCGGCCCCGAGTTTCGGAGAGTACGCCCGCGAGGTCGGCCTCCAGGGCGGTCGGCCGGAGTTCGTCCCCGCGACGGACGTCCTGGAGACGGACCCGGACCCGTACGCGCTGGCCGTCGTCTGCCAGCCGAACAACCCGACCGGACGGGCCTACGACCCCGCCGCGCTGCGCGCCTACGCCGCCCGCTGTCGCGAGGCGGACACCGTCCTGCTCGTCGACGAGGCCTTCCTCGATTTCACGGACCTCGACTCGCTCGCCGGCGAACCCGGCGTGATCGTGGCCCGGTCGCTGACGAAGATTTTCGGACTGCCGGGACTACGGATGGGCTTTGCCGTCGCGACCGACACCCTCTGTGCGCGCCTCCAGGCCGCGAGGCCGACCTGGGGACTGAGCGCCCCCGCCGCGGCCGTCGGCGCCCACTGTCTCGAAGACGAGGCCTTCGTCGAGGCCACGCGCGAGCGGGTGGCGAGCGAACGCCGGCGGATGCGCGACCGCCTCGCGGCTCGTTTCGACGTGACACCGTCGGTGGCTCCGTACCTGTTGCTCGATGCGGGTAGCAGTGAGGCCGTCGACGAGGCAATCGACGAGGCCAGGGCCGCGTCGATCGCCGTCCGCGACGCCCGGACGTTCCGACGACTCGACAGCCACCTCCGCGTCGCCGTTCGCCGGGAGTACGAGAACGACCTGTTGCTCGACGCCCTCGATGTTTGAGGCGGCCGTTCGCGAGGGGGTCTGTCGCCTGTCCAACCCCGGTGCACGGTGGCTCGCGACGGGGTGGGACGGCGGGTACACGACCGCTGCTGCGGCCATCAACGTCTCCGTGCCCGAGGGCTTCGAGCGGACGGACCTGGCCGCATACGTCGAGGAGCGGCGAGGACGGGCAGGCTTCGAGGGGTCCGGCCCGGCGCTCCTGACCGGGCTCGACGTCACCCACGCACGCGGCGCTCGGGCCGACGGCGTCACCGTCGTCGCGACGGCGGGCCTGTCGAATCCGGCGACGCTCCCCCCCGACCGTGCCTCGATGGACGACGCGGCCACCGGCACGTCTCGGCCGGACGACGACCAGGCCCCGCCGCCGGGAACGGTCAACCTCATGGTCGGGACCGACCGCGCCCTGGCCGACGGAACGCTGGCGACGCTGCTCGCGACCGCGGTCGAGGCGAAGACGGCCACGCTCTCGGCCGCGACGGGGTTTACGGGGACGACCTCGGACGCGGTCGCCGTCGGCACCGACCCCACCGGCGAGTCCGTTCCCTTCGCGGGGAGCGGGACGCGGGTGGGCACGGCGACGCGGGCCTGCGTCCGCGACGCCGTCCTGGCGAGTCTCCGGTCGCGGTATCCCGACGGCAACCTCCCGGACGCGGTGGCCGACGCCGAGTACGGTACGGTGACCCGCCGGGAGACGTCCCAGTTCCGGCCGTGACGCGTCCGCCGACCGGATCCAGAAGTACAACAACTATTTACCTATTCCAAGCAGGATTGCACAGCATGCGACAGGCCACGTGGACTGCGGACGAACCGGAGGAGGGAGTCGCCCGTGGCGGACACTGAGCAGGATCCGGCGGCCGCGGCGATGGCCGCGCCAGAGGCGCGGACGGAGAGCGAGGTCGTGCACGCAGTCGGCGTCGGTCCCGGGAACCCGGCCTTCCTGACCGGCCGCGCCGCGGACCGCCTCGCGGCGGCCGACGTCGTGGTCGGGTTCGAGACGGTCGTCGACGTCGTTCGGGACGCGACCGACGCGACCCTTCTCACCTGCGGGTACGAGGACGAAGCGGCCACGCTCTCGGCCTTCGGTGACCGCGTCGCCGACGGCGACGCCGGGGTCGCCGTCCTGATGGGCGACCCGAACGTCTCTGGCTACCAGTTCCTCGGCCGGGTCGAGGCCGCCCTCGACCGGCCGGTGCGGGTAATTCCCGGCATCTCGTCGGTACAGGTGGCCGCCAGCAGGGCCCGGACGCCGATCGAGCGGTCGACCGTCGTCTCGCTGCACCGCCGGGGCGCCATCGATTACGCTCTCGACCGCCTGGTGGACGCCGCCGGAAAGCGCCACCTGATCGCTATTCCACGGCCCTTCGACTGGATGCCGGCGGACGTCGCCGCCCACCTCGTCGACCGGGGCGCCGATCGGGACCTGGCCGCACTCGTCCTCGAACGGCTGACCCACGACGACGAGTCGGTCACCGAAACGACGCTCGGCGCCCTGGCCGCGGACGCGGGCGGTGACGGCCCGGAAGACACCGACTTCTCGGACCTCTCCATCCTCGTCGTCCGGGCCGCGGAGGGCCAACTGTGACGGACGATTCCCCTCCTGGCGAGGCCCCGTCCACGGCTGAGGAGACGGACCGCGGTGCGCTGGCCGCTCGGCGTATCGAGCAATCGGCGCCCGACGAGTTCGGCCTCGTGCAGGTCTGGTGGGGCGACGGCAAAGGCAAGACCACGGCGGCGCTCGGCATGGGTCTCCGCGCGGCCGGCCACGGCTACCGCGTCCACCTCCTCCAGCTCATGAAGGGCGGCACCGGGACCGTCGAGGACGTGCGGGGCGAGTACAACGCCATCGCGGCGCTCCCGGGGTTCACCTACGAGAACAGCGGTCACTACGGCTGGCACGGCTTCCACGACGGGTCGGACGACGACGAGCACGCCGCGCGGGCACGAGGCGGTCTCTCCCGCGCCCGTGAACTCGTCGAGGCCGCCGCGGACGCACCGCTCGACGAGCCCCTGGCGCTCGACGGCACACCGGACGACGGGGTCCACCTGCTGATCGTCGACGAGATCCTCTACGCTGCGAACCGCGGGCTGGTCCACCCCGACGACGTGGTCGCGCTGGTCGAGGCCAAACCCGACGACCTCGAACTCGTTCTGACGGGCGGCCACGAGTCGCCCGACTATCTCGAGGGACACGCCGACCTGCTCTCGGAGGTCCGCAAGCATCGCCACCCGATGGAGCACGGCCAGGGCGCCCGGAAGGGGACCGAGTACTGAGCGCGTGACCACCACCGTCCTCGTCGCCGGGACCGCGAGCCACGTCGGCAAGAGCACCGTCGCGGCCGGCCTGTGTCGCCTGCTCGCCGATCGCGGCGTGCGCGTCGCGCCGTTCAAGGCCCAGAACATGAGCAACAACGCGCGCGCGGTCCCCCGCGCCGGCCCCGAGGACGGCCCGGCTTTCGGGGAGATCGGCGTCTCGCAGTACGTCCAGGCCCGCGCGGCCCGCGTCAGGCCGCGCGTCGATCACAATCCCGTGCTGCTCAAGCCCCGCGGCGAGGGCGAGTCCCAGGTCGTCGTCCACGGCGAGGCCGTCGGCCACTTTTCGGCGGGGACCTACTACGACGACCACTGGGATGCTGCACTCGCCGCGGCGCGCGCCTCCCACGAGCGACTTGCCAGGGAAGCGGACGTGATCGTCGCCGAGGGTGCGGGATCCATCGCCGAGCCGAATCTCCGGGAGCGAGACCTGGCGAACGTCGAGACGGTACGCCTCGCCGACGCGCGGATCTGCCTCGTCGCGGACATCGAACGCGGGGGCGCCTTCGCCAGCGTGGTGGGGACGCTCGAACTGCTGCCCGAGGACCTCCGCGAGCGCGTCGCGGGCGTCGTCATCACGAAGTTCCGCGGCGACGAGTCGATACTCCAGCCCGCGCTCGACGACCTCGAGTCGCGAACCGGCGTGCCGGTCCTCGGCGTCCTCCCGCACGACGATCCAGGCCTGCCTGCGGAGGACAGCGTCGACCTGCCGGACGCCGGCGAGACGGCGATTCGCGGGACCGACGACGGGGTCCCCGACGGCCGAAGCGTCACGGTCGGTGTCCCCAGGTTCCCCCGGATCTCGAACGTCACCGACCTCGAACCGCTGGCGCGCGAACCGGGCGTCAGGATCGCCTACCTTCCACTGTCCACCGACCTGGAGGCGGCGGGGAACGTCCGCGACGGCGGTGGGCCGGACGCCCTCGTCCTCCCGGGGACCAAGAACACCGTCGACGACCTCCTCGCGTTGCGGGAGACCGGCATGGCCGACCAGATCCGGGCGTTCGACGGCCCGATCGTGGGGCTCTGCGGTGGCTACCAGATCCTCGGTGAGCGCATCACGGACGCCGACGTGGAGTCGACGACGGACGTCGAGACGGTCGAAGGGACCGGGCGATTGCCGGTCGAGACCGCGTTCGCCGAGAGGAAGACCGTCGAACCCGTCGAGCGACGGCTCCGTGACGTCGGCCCGCTCGCTGGCGCGTCCGGACCTGTTTCCGGCTACGAGATCCACATGGGCCAGACGCGCGTCGTGGGCGAGGTCCTGCGACCGTTCGCGGGGAGTGGCGCGGCCACCGACCGTGTGCTCGGTACCTACCTCCACGGCCTCTTCGAGAACGAGGCGCCCAGGCGGGCGTTCTGTGAGACCGTCTTCGAGGCCGCGGGCCTGGACGCCCCGAGCAGGGACACGTCCCGGCGCGATCCCGCCGACGCGGCTGCCGACCTGCTCCGGGAACACGTCGACGTCGGTCCACTCGGTCTGGGCGACGGCTGAGGCGTTCGTGTCGGCCGATCGCCATGCGAGCCTTTTTACGTGACGCCGAAGCACCACCGCTCGATGGTCGAGGTGTTCGCCGTCGCGAGCGGCAAAGGGGGCACGGGGAAGACGACGAGCACGCTCGCGCTCGGGATGGCACTCGCGGACGACTACGACGTGACCGTCGTCGACGCGGACACGGGGATGGCGAACCTGCTCTTTCACGCTGACCTCGCCGACGTCGAGACGACGCTCCACGACGTCCTCGCCGGTGGAACACCGGTCGGGGACGCAGTCTACGAGCGCTTCGGGATGCGGGTCGTGCCCTGCGGGACGTCGCTCGCGGGCTTTCGCGACGCCGACCCTGCCAGGCTCAGGGAGGTCGTCGCGCGCCTCGCCGCGGACACGGACGTCATCCTGCTCGACTCCGCGGCCGCGCTGGGGTCGCGCGCGGCCGTCCTGCCGATCGTCCTCGCCGACCGCGTCGTGGTCGTCCTCCAGCCGACGATCCCCTCGCTGTCGGACGGCCTCAAGGTCCAGGAGTACGCGACGACCTACGACACCGGCGTCGCCGGGACCCTCTTCAACCGGGTGCGCGACGACGAGGCGATCGACGCGATCGCCGAGAAGGCCGCCCGGTACTTCGAGGGCCCGACGCTGGCGACGGTCCCGGAGAGCGACGCCGCGCGGGCCGCCCGGCGCGCGGGCGAACCGCTGCTCGCGTACGCGCCGGAGTCGCCCGCGGCCGACGCGTTCCGCGAGGCAGCGGCCGGTATCGACGTCGCGGCGGGCGACAGCGGCGCCGTGGCCGATCGCTTCCGGAGCGCGGTCGTCCCCGAGGAGCCATGAAGCTTCCCCGCGGTCGCCTGCAGCGCCAGCGCGTCGTCGAAGACCTCGCGACGCCGCTGTCGAACGCCCTCGACGCCGACCTCACCGGCTACGCGCGCCTGGAGTCCCAGGACGCGCTGCTCCTCTCGGCGGACGGCGTCGGCGTTCTGACGTTCGACGGGGGCGTCCCGATCGTGGCGTATCACACCGGCACCGACGTCGGCGGGCCCGCCGCGCTGGCCGACCTCGCCGTCGCGGGGCCCTACCGGATCGAACTGTTCGAACTCGAGGCCGACGCCCTGGCCACGGTCCACGAGGCCGCGGACCTCCGCGTGCCGCCGGGCATGCCCGCCGAGCGGCTGGCTGGCGATCCCGAGCTGGCCGACCGAACGCGTGCAGCCGCGCCCGAACGGGCGGACCGGGCAACCAAGGCGGCACAGGACCGTGACGAACCGGGAGCGGTGGAGGCCTTCCTCGACGACGAGGCGAAGATCGCGGCCATCAGGGAGCGCGCCCGCGAAGAAGCGGAACGGCGCGCTGCAGAGTGGGGGCTCGACGAGATTGCGTCGGACGAAACGGACTGATAGCCCGCGCCGCAGTGCTCAGATGTTGATCGGGATCCACCAGACGCGACTCCGACCACCGACCTTCTTGCTGGTGACGTCGGTGTCATCCTGGAGGTCGTGGAGCTTGTTGAGCGCGGTGCGGCGCGAACAGCCCAGTTCGTCGGCGATCTCGCTGGCGGTGAGGGGCTCCGCGTAGTCGTCACGCGACTCGAACACGTCGGTGACGTCCGAGAGCGTAAACTCCGTGTCCCGTCCCTGGGGTGGCATACCCGGCAATTCGGGCCGCTCGCCCTTATTCTTTCCCACGAATGAATGGCCACGTACCGACGTGGGCTCGACGGCCGACCGCCTCAGGGCCCGCCGACGAGGACGACCCGCAGGTCGTTGACGTTGGTGCCCGTCGCACCGGTCCTGAGCAGCCGGTCCACGCCGTCGAGATACCCGTACGCGTCGTTGTCATCGAGGGCCCGGCGAGCGTCGCTGTGGCGGCCGTCGGGGACGGCGTCGGCGTCGACGATCGCCCCTGCGGCGTCCGTGTTCCCGTCGATCCCGTCGGTGTCGACCGCGGCGACGATCATGTCGGCACCGTCGAGAGCGAGTGCCCCGGACAGCGCGAACTCCTGGTTCGGCCCGCCGTGTCCCTCGCCCTGGACGGTGACAGTCGTCTCGCCACCCGAGAGGAGCGCGACCGGTGGCTCGAAGGGCGTCCCGGACGCCAGGCACTCTGCGGCGATGCCGACGTGGACGGTCCCGACCTCGCGTGCCTCGCCCTCGATCCGCGAGGAGAGGATCCTCGCGTCGTAGCCCGCGTCGCCGAGCGTGGCCGCGGCGGCGTCGAGGGCGGTCCGACTCTCGGCGAGGACGTGCGTGCTCACGTGGTCGAAGGCCTCGGGATCGCCGGGGGTCTCGGGCCGATCGCCGGCCCGGCCACGACGCAGCACGCGCTCGACTGACTCCGGGAGTGCGAAGTCGTACCGGTCGCACACCGCCGCGGCGTCGGCGTACGTCGAGGAGTCGGGGACCGTCGGCCCGCTCGCGACCGTGTCGAGGCGGTTGCCGACGACGTCGCTGATGACGAGCGACGCTGCCCGCGAGGGCGCGAGGGCACGAGCGAGTTGCCCACCCTTGATTTGAGAGACGTGTTTGCGGACGGCGTTGATCTCGTCGATCGTCGCACCGCTGCGCAGGAGGCCGTCGGTCAGTTGTTCGTACTCCTCGAGGGCGATGCCCTCGGCTGGCGCACACAGGAGCGCACTCCCGCCGCCGGTGACGACGACGAGGACGAGGTCGTCCGGACCGGTCGCCGCCGCGCGATCCAGGAGTTGGCTCGTGCCCGCGACGTTCGCTGCCGACGGGAGGGGGTGGGTTCCATCCTGGACCTCGATTCGTGCCGTCTCGACCGGGTCGTCGGTGACGACGAGGCCGCCGTCGATGGCGTCGCCGAGTTCGGCTTCGAGCGCAGTCGCGACGTGGCCGGCCGCGTTGCCGCCACCGAGGACGATCAGGTCCTCGACGGCCGCGAGGGCGTAGGTCTCGTTACCGATTTGCAGTGCGTCCCCGTCGATGGAGACGGCGCGCTCGACGACGCGCGCCGGGTGGGCCGCCGCGATGCCGTCCGCGACGGCGTGGAGGGCGTGCTCGTGACGCGTCGAGCGCGCCAGTTCCTCGCGATTGTCGATCACTGGAAAGACGTGGGGCGCCTGGCCCCTTAACTGTCGACGCTGTCAGCGACGGACGGGGCCATGTTCTTCACGGTCAGGAGGTCACTGCCGGCCTGGCCTCGATTGCCGTGATGATACCCAGGAGGGCACTTCGGGACTCGACGACCGGGAGTCCAGCCGCGTCGACCAGTTCCAGGGGCTCCTGGGTCAACCGACAGCCCAGCTGCTCGTAGTGGGCGTCGGCGCGCCAGTCGAGGACGCGCGCGATCGGACCGATGTCGCTCTGCCCGTGTTCCAGCAGCAGGATCCGACCCTCGGGCCGACAGACCCGGGCCATCTCCCGGAGGGCAGCGACGGGATCTGGGAAGGTGCACGTCGACAGCGCCGAGATTACTGTGTCGAAGCTGTCGTCGGGGAAGGCGAGTGACGCCGCGTCCATCCGGCACAGCGATCCCTCGCGGCCGAGACGATCCAGTTCCTCGCGGGCGTTCGCCAGCATCGCCGGCGAGAGGTCGACGCCCACGAAGTCGACGGACTCGGGGAGGTACGGAACGTTGGTACCTGTGCCGCAGGCCACGTCGAGGACGCGACCGCGGGCGTCGCCGAACTGCCGGTGGCGAAACCGGCCGGTGAACAGCCGGTCAAGCCAGGCCCACCGGGCGAAGCGGTCGGCGACGTCGGCGTAGGTTGCCTGGACGTCGTGGGCGGACTTGTGGCGGTCGGCCGCGGGAGTCCCGTCACCGGACGGGGCTGCCCCCGCATTCTCGTCCGGGGGCTGGGGTGCGATCATTGGCGTGATCAGGTTCCGGTTCGGCATCGGCCGCCAAAAAACGACGGCGTGGGTCTCGGGTCGTGCGGGACGGGCCTACGTGGCGTCGTCCGTTTCCTCGGGTGCCGCCCCGCGCACTCGGGCGCGCTGCTCGGCGACGAGGTCGAACTCGGACTCGACGTCGCCGAGCACGAACAGGGCGTAGTAGCGCAGGTAGCTCTTGACGGGCACCTGGGCGAGCGCCGCGACGGCGATCACGGCGAGCGCGTAGGCGATCCCCACGACGACGAGGATCGCGATCCCGGCCAGTTCCGAGGCGAAGACGAGGGTCACGCCGCCGACGACGAACAGAATTCCGAAGGGGATGAGTAGGACGAGCGCGCCGAGGGCCGTGGCGATCCCGACGGCCACGCCGCCGACGATGGAGAGGAAAAAGCCCGCGACGGCGTAGGCGAGGTACTGTTTCCACTGGCTCGTGAGCGTCGGCCAGAGGCGGCGCCAGCCGGCGAGCACGCCACAGTCTTCCAGAATCATGACGGGGACGACGAAGACGGTCGTGAAGCCGTTGACGAGGCCGACGACGACGGCGAGCACCAGGAAGAGCGGGAGGAGGACGAGGAATGCGCCAACCATCGCCCCACCACCGATCGGGACGCCGAGGAGCGGGAGGAGGAACGGGGCTGCGAGCAGTGCGACGCTCGCCAGCACGAGCAGCCCGACGACGAGGCGAAAGCCGAACAGCCGGAGGCCCTGGCGCCACCGACGGCTCCAGTAGCGCCGGATGGTAACCGTCTCCGTCCGCAGGGACTCGACGAAGACGAACTCCATGATCGACGCGACGAGTACGAAGCCCAGCCCCAGCAGGGCCAGCACGCCGACGATCCCACCGATCAGCAGCCAGGCCTCCGGGCCGAGGTCCACCGTCGGTGCGCCGGTCCCTGGCGTCGGGCCGCCGTCGCCACCCCCACCGCCGAAGGACCACGAAAACACGTTCGTTCCGGTACCACCAACGAAGAGGGCCACCACCGCGAGCTTCGCCCACGTCGTCCGGTCGACGGGGGTGAGAAACGAGCGCGTGGCGTCGAGGGCGTCGTCGAGGTCGTCCAGGGCGTACAGGGCCATGTCTCCCCGTACGACGGCATCACTTATGAATACTGTCTGACAGCCATGCCCGACCGGTCACGACGCGCGACGGCATCGCGTGCGAGGCCCACTCCGGGACGCTGCTCAGCCGTCCGTCGACAGCCGTCTCGCCCGCCACTCCCAGGCGAGTTCGAACCCCAGCCAGCACGCCAGCCACGTGCCGACGAGCAGCGCGACGAGCGCCGTGGAGGACAGCAGGTGCAGGTGGCTGGTCAGGGCCACGAGCGTCGGGTACAGCAGCGCACCGGCTCCGACTGCCGTGACGAGGCCCGCGAGGCCACAGGAACAGTGCTCGACCGTTCCGAGGCGGTCGCTGGCCGCCGGTCCGGTTTCCTCCCGGCCCGGGCGGACGCGGCGGCCTCCACGTGGTGTGTACACACGTACCACCCTCGACAAAACCTTGTCTCCGGTCGACAATAAGCGTTCCGCGGCTGCGGCCGAAGGGGATGTGGACCTGCTCGTCGGCCCGGCGGAGCGAGGCCGGTGGAACTGCGAACCTCGGTGGTCACCCGGTCGCCTGCAGCACGAGCTGTAGCGCCTGGGGAAAGAGCACGCTCACGGCGATCTGTGACCACATGGTAAAGCTCGCTGGATACACGCGTGTCGATCGGACCTGGTCCAGCCGCCGCTCGATGTCGTTCAGCCGCTCTTCGTCTGCCCGCTCCGCGGTCGTGATCTCGTAGGGTTCCTCGATTGCGTCCCGGAGTTCCGCCTCGAGGGCCGCGATGTGTTCTTGCTTCTCCTCGTCCATCAACCGGTGGATCGCCAGCATGGAGTGGGCGATCGAGAGCACGCCGATCACCCAGGCGACCGTGAAAAACGCCGTCGTCGAAGCCGGGATCCCACCACTACCCGCCGCCGCGGTGCCCGCCGTCGCACCGATGGAGTTCAGATACACGGGCCCGAACGTGATGACGAGAAAGAGGAGCAGCCCGGCCGTGTAGAGGTAGTAGGAGCGCTTGAGGAGTTGCCCGAGCGGCCCGAACCCGCCCATGTTCTCCGGATCGTAGTAGAACAGGCCGACGTCGGCCGCTCGCAGGCGCCGCGGGAGGGACACGTGGACGCTGATATACAGGAGGGCGAACTCCACGACGAACAGGAGGTAGACGTTCCAGATCACGATTCTGTGGATCAGCCCCGGGACGCCGACGACCGAGACGAGCATCGGCGCCATGTAGAACAGGACGTGGGCCGTGAGGAGCACCGCTCCGACGGCGTAGACCGCGACCTTCGCTCGCGGGGAGACGGCCCGTTCGAAGGCACTCAGGTCGTCCCCTGGGGTGCGGTCGGACAGGTCGAGTCGTTCTAACGCGTTCGCGTACCCGTCGCTCATGTAGCGGATCCCCAGCACGGCGAGGGCGAGCCCGGGTATCGAGGCGACCGCGGTGGGCGTCGAGACGAAGATGTGGGGGCCGATGGTGAGGTGGAAGATCGTGTTCACGACGCCGAAGTCGTACACGAGGAGTGCCGCCAGCAACAGGTAGGGCGGATAGACGGCCGGGCCGGGCAGGGCCCGCGAGAGCCGGTCGAATCCGAGGCCGCTGGCGATCTGCTCGACGAACGGCCGGTCACGAAACTGCGACTCGTCGGCTGCCATGTCGCTCGACTGCTGTGGCCCCGTTCGTAAAACCTGTCGTGGTTTCGGCGCGTCGATCGGGGTGATCTCTCGGAGCCGCCTTCGTGCATATCGCACTCCGCGGCGACGACGCGTGTTCCCCAGCGGGCACGTGGACGAAGCCCTCGATTACCCTCGTAGCGTTCGACCCCCTTAGCGGGATACCCGGGTCATGGGGGCGTTGGACCATCTGTCGCTCGCAGGCCCTGGAATACTACCTGGCGCGACGGGCTCCGACAGTGGACCGGACGGCACCCCTCACACCGAGAGCCGGTTCAGGACCTCCGAAAACGGATCTCCAATGAGTGACATAGATCACTAACAACTTAGATTCTTATATTATCGTATTTCTAGCGAATACGGTATATTTATAGAATTCTGCTAATTACTCACTTGCCGCAGCGACCACTGGAGGTCAACGCCGTACCGAGGCGTTTTTGTTGGGAATTTCAGGAGAAATCCGTCTACCGGCCCCCACAAAATGTATCGATAAAAAATAACAAAATATGCCGACAAAGTTGGAGGTGTATATTGGTATCTAGGGCGTCTTAAGGTCTGAAATACGCTTTCTATCTAGACATCTCGCTTCGAAGCTGGCCGAGAGCCAAAAATAGAATAATCGAAAGAAGATATACTACAATATCTGATTGGTATATATAATAGACAATATACAAATACATCCTGGACAGTGTGGTCCGCGCGGTGGGTACTCATTCGGCGCCGCGCTGCTGGGGGGGGGGGGACGAACTGCCCCGCCACAGCGAAAAACAGGATGGCTACCGACCCTCCCTGATATTACAGACCTACCCTTGTAATGTACTACTGTCCAGCATTCGAATCTGGCGCCCTCCTGCCTCTCGGACTGCAAATCGCCCGAGTGATCTCGACAATGTGGATTTGACCCCGTCAAATTGGTGTGCGTGTACCCATCACGCGTGGCGGTCACGGAGCGGGAATCGGGGGTCTGACGGGGTCCTCCGGGGACCACTATCGGAGCGAGCCGAAGCGAAATTTGAATTGGTCAAATCAGGCGTCGGCCGGTCAGCACGACGTCCACCGAGGTGCGGAAGCAACGCTTTTGATCCCTCCCGAACTTCGTACGGTGTATGCCACCCATGACCGACGAGGAAATCGACGAGTTCCTCAAAGACACCGAGCAAGAGCCCTGGGGGCGTTGCATCGCCGAGCTGGCGACGCTGACGCCCGACGGCAAACCCTACGTCAACCCCGTGTGGTACGAGTGGGAAGACGAGAAGATCTACCACCTCGGGAAGCCGAAAGCGCAGTACGTAAAGAACATCAAGGAGAACTCGGACGTCTACGTCTCCATCGACAAGCAGTCTCCCCCCTACGCTCGCGTGAACGTCGTCGGAACCGCAGAGATTGTCTCCGAGGAGTGGACCGACCGCTGGGAGGAGATGACCAAGAACGCGACGAAGTACTACATGGGAGAAGACGCACTCGAGTACCACGAAGAGCGCCTCGAATACCCGATTTCCGTCGTAGAGGTGACCCCCGAGAAGATGAACAGCTGGAAGGTCACCGACTTCCCGCCGGACCGGACGTTCCGCGCGGAAGCCAAGTGGCACGACGAGGACGACTGAGCGGACGATGGCGACGAAACCGATCATCGACGCGCACGCCCACGTCGACGAGGTCGACGCCTTCGGCTGGCACGACCCGCCCGAGAAGCTGATCGGGCTGATGGACGAGGCCGGCATCGACGTGTCCGTGGTGACGACCTACGCCGACGAGCCCGGCCCGGAGGACGGCGTCAGCCGCCTCCTGGAGTACGTCGAGGCCTATCCCGACCGATTCGTCGGGTTCCCGCGAATGGACCCGCGATGGGGCCAGGAGGCCATCGACACGTTCGAGCGGATGATCACGGAACACGACATGCGGGGACTGAAGCTCCACCCGGTGAGCAACCTCTCGAACCCCTTCGCGGACTTCACCGTCGAGATGCTGGACGTCGCGGCGGACCTCGACGTGCCGGTCCTGCTCCACTCGGGCGACCGCATCATGTGTCTGCCCCACCAGATCGGCGAGGCCGCGGATCGGACCGACGCGACACTGATCATGGGCCACGTCGGGGGCTTCTTCAACGCCCGCGAGGCGGTCGACGTGGCCGCCGAGCACGACAACGTCGTCCTCGAGACCTCGGCGTTTCCCTACCCCCGCGTGATCCAGGAGGCCGTCGACCGGCTCGGCGCCGACCGCGTCATCTACGGGAGCGACCAGCCAGCGGCGAACCCCCAGGTCGAACTCGAAAAGATTCGCGTGCTGGACCTCACGGACGACCAGCGTCGCAAGATCCTCTACGAGAACGCGGCGGCGTTGCTCGACGTGGACGTCGCCACGGGAGGTGTCGCACAGTGACGTTCGACGCGAACGCGAACGTCGGACCCTCGGTCTACGACGACTTCGAGTTCGAGCCGACCTTCGACGCGCTCGAGGCCGCTCACGACGAAGCGGGGATCGACGGGGGCGTCGTCGCCCCGCTGAAACCGCCGGAACTAGACTTCGCCGCGGCCAACGAGCGCCTCGCGGACGACGTCGCCGACCGGCCCGACTACGTGGGCATCGCTCGCGTCGATCCCCGCGTGGACGACGCCGTGGCGCAGGCCGAACGCGCCATCGACGACCTCGGCCTCGCCGGGCTGAAGCTCCACCCCTGGGAGGAGTCCCTCTCGATCACCAGCCCGATGGTCGAACCCGTGCTCGACATCGCGGCCGACCGCGACGTCCCGGTCTGGATCCACGCCGGCTATCCCGGCGTCTCGCACGCACTCTCCGTCCGGAGCGTGGCCCAGGACTACCCGTCCGTGTCCTTCGTCCTCACGCACGGCGCACAACTCGACATCAGCGGGCTGAGCCTCACCGACGCGCTCCTGCTCGCGGCGGACACCGAGAACACCTTCTTCGAACTCTCCGGCGTCTACCGCCGCGACCTGATCGAGGACCTTGTCGAGCGCATCGGGGCCGACCGGGTCGCCTTCGGCACCAACGCGCCGTACTTCCACCCCGTCGTCGAGACGTCACGTGTCACCACCGCAGCCCTCGATTCCGCGGCCACGTCGGCGGTCCTCGGTGAGACGATCCAGTCGCTCGTCGACTGACGCAAACCCCCGTTTTCAGTAGTCTTCGATCGCGCGAGTCAGCACGTCGACCGCGATCGAGAGGCTCGCTTCGTCGATGTCGAAGCCGGCCGTGTGGTGGCCGGAGGGGTGGTCCGTGCCGACGATGAGGTAACTGCTCTCGCCGCCCCCCTCGGAGACGGCGTCCATGAGGTACGTCGCGTCCTCGCTGGCGCCGAAGTCCGCGACCGGGATGGTCGTGTCGACGCCGGCGACGTCGGCGGCGATCCCGGCCACGTGCTCGCGCAGGGCTGGATCGCTGTCGGCACGCGGTGCCTCCGAGAGCAGTTCGACCTCGCCCCGGCAGTCGTGCATCTCCGCGCTGGCACGGAGTCTGCGGTCCACCTCGTCGTACATGTACTCCGCGAGGGCGTCCGTCTCCGCCCGGACCTCGACGTCCATCTGGGCGTCGGCCGCAACGACGTTGATCGCGTCACCGGCGTCGATCGTCCCGACGTTGACCCGGGTCAGTCCCTCCTCGTGACGCGGGATGGCGTACAGCGACTGGACCGCCGCTGCCATCCCCTGGATGGCGTTCGCGCCCTCGTTCGGTGCCCGCCCGGCGTGGGCCGAGTCACCGGTGACCGTCGCCGAGAGCTCCTTCACGCTCAGCGGTTTTTCGACGCCGGCGACGACGTCTCCCGTTCCGTGGCCGAGCCCCAGGTGGACGGCGAAGAGGGCGTCGATTCCCTCGACGTGCGGGCTCTGTGCCATGGGCTTTCCGCCGCCCAGCACTTCTTCCGCAGGCTGGAAGAACACCGTGAGTCGGCCCGCAAAGTCCGATGCAGCGATGGCTTCCAGGACGCCGAGACCGATCGCAGCGTGACCGTCGTGCCCGCAGGCGTGCATGTAACCCTCGTTGTCCGAGCGGAATCCGTTGGCTGCCGGCGCGTGCTCGTCGTCGGCCGCCTCGGTGATGGGCAAGGCGTCGATGTCGACGCGCAGGCCGACGTGTGGGCCGTCGCCACGATCGAGGACTGCCACGCAGCCGGTCGCGTCGTCCATCCGGTCGAGCGTCGCTGGATCCGCCCCGCGTTCACGGGCCCGCTCGCGCCACTGCTCGCGCTCGGACGCCGGTGGCAGGTGCATCCGGGCGGCTGGGTCCATGCCTTCGGCCCCGACGTGGATTTCGTCGACGCCGATGTGCTCCAGGTGGTCGACTATCCGGGCGGTCGTCCAGTACTCACACCACGAGGGCTCCGGATACCGGTGGAACTCTCGCCGGCGGTCTACCAACTGCGTGGCCTGCGACGTCATCTGCTGATCCATTCGGCTGTCCACCCCATCAGGCTTGTGGAGCAACCCGGCCCCTCTGGTTTTGACTCTCCCAAAAGCTGATGTGCACCGAGCAACTACGAGGGGTAATGACACCCGGCGACGAACCCAGGCGGATCGAATCGGTCGACAGAGCCTGCGAGATCATCGGCGTGCTCCGCTCGACCGGTGGCGCGACCGTCTCCGAAGTCGAATCGCAGGTCGACCTGTCGCTCGGGACGGTCCACACCCACCTGGCGACGCTCAAGGCGAACGACTTCGTCATGCAGGTCGGGACGGAGTACCGCCTGAGCCCCCGCCTGGTCACGCTGGGCGAGCACGTTCGCAACCACTCTGACCTGTACAACGCGGGGCGTGCGAAGGCGGACGAACTCGCCGAGGAGACGGGCGAGGCGATCAACCTCATGACCGAGTACAACGGCCTGCGGGTCATCCTCTACCAGGCCTTCGGGCAGAACGCCGCCGGGACGGAATACCACGTCCGCAACCGGGAGGAGCCCGACCGCTACCTCCACTACTCCGCCACGGGCAAGTCGATGCTCGCCGGCTTCTCCGAGGAGAAAATCGACCGCATCGTCGAGGAGCACGGTCTCGACGCCCGGACGGAGAAGACGATCACCGACGTCGACGAACTGCACGCGGAACTCGAGGAGATCCGCGAGCGTGGCTTCGCGCTCAACGACGAGGAACAGGTGAAGGGCCTCCGGGCCGTCGGTGCCGCGATCACCGATCAGTCGGGTGAAGTCGTCGGCTCGATCAGCCTGAGTGCGCCGAAACACCGCCTCCCCGAGGACAGGTTCACCGGCGAAATCGCGGACCTCGTGACCAACGCAGCGGACCTCATCGAACTGAACCTCCGGACGCGGTCGCGCGACCTATAGCCGGTGTGAGCCCGACGAGATCGTCTTCAGGTTCGTGTAGTGTTCGAGGGCCTGGACGCCCTTCTCCCGCCCGATGCCGCTCTCGTTGATGCCGCCGAAGGGCGTGTCGACGCCACCGGCGTACCAGTCGTTGACGTAGACGTGGCCTGCCTCGACCGCTCGCGTGACGCGTTCGACGCGCCCGTGGTCGCTCGTGAACACGCCTGCGACGAGGCCGTACTTCGTGTCGTTGGCCAGGCGGATCGCCTCGGCTTCGTCCGCGAAGGTCATGACCGAGAGGACCGGCCCGAAGATCTCCTCCTGGGCGATCCGCATGTCCGGGGTGACGTCGTCGAAGACGGTCGGCTCGACGTAGAACCCGGGCCGGTCGAGGGCCCGGCCGCCTGCGACGAGCGAGGCACCCTCCGCCTCGCCGATCTCGACGTAGGAGACCGTCTTCTCGAACTGTCCCTCGGAGGTCACCGGGCCGAGGTCGTGATCGTCCATCCCCGGCCCGACGGTGAGGTCGGCGACGCCTTCCAGGAGCCGGTCGAGGACCTCGTCGTGGAGCTCCTCCTGGACGAGCAACCGCGAACTCGCGCTACAGCTCTGGCCCGCGTTGGTGTAGATGCCGGTGCGGATCGACTCGACCGCGTTGTCGAGGTCGGCGTCCGGGAACACGATAGCAGCCCCCTTCCCGCCGAGTTCGAGCGTCGTCGGGGTGATCTGCCCGGCGGCCTGTTCCATGACGTGCTGGCCCGTCTCCCGGCTCCCGGTGAACGTCACGATGTCGACGTCAGTGTGGGTGACGAGGGCCTCGCCCGCGACCGGGCCGAACCCGGGAACGACGTTCAGGACGCCGGCCGGGATCCCCGCCTCGACGGCGAGTTCGGCGACGAGCAGCGCCGTGAGTGGCGTCTGCTCGGCGGGCTTGACGACCACGGCGTTACCCGCCGCGAGCGCGGGTGCCGTCCCGCGAGCCAGCTGGGTGATGGGGTAGTTCCAGGGCGTGATCTGGGCGCTGATCCCGCGTGGCTGGCGAATCGTCTTCGAGTTCCAGGCGCCGTCGCGGGGGTAGGTCTTTCCGTGGAGTTTGTCGGCCGCACCGGCGTAGAACTCGAAGTACCGTGCCGCGGTGTCGATGCTGTCCCGGGCGTCGGAGAGCGGTTTGCCCTGGTCGTGGGTCTCGACGCGCGCCAGTTCCTCGCGGTGCTCCGTGAGGAGGTCCGCGAGCGAGGAGAGCCGCCGCCCGCGCTCGACCGGCGACAGACCGGCCCAGTCCTCGAAGGCGGCGTCCGCCGATGCGACGGCCGCGTCCACGTCGGCGTCCGTGCCCTCTGCGACCGCGGTCAGCGTCTCGCCCGTACTGGGATCGACCGTCTCGAACGTCCCGCCGTCGGCCGCTGGGGTCCACTCGCCGTCGACGAACAGGTCGTACGCGTCCCTGACTGCGTCGGCACTCATGGGGATCGCCTCACCACGCAGCCTCCAGGATCGTCACCACGTCTGCCTCGGTGACGTCCCGCGGGTTGTTCGCGATCGGGAGGTCCTGGACCGCCTCGGCGGCGATGGTCTCGAAGTCTGCGCGGTGGACCGCGGTCTCACGGAGCGAACTCGGCGCGTCGAGTTCGTCGCGCAGGTCCTCGATCGCTTCGATGGCGAGTTCGGCCGCCTCGCGGTCGCTGTCGGCCTCGTGGGCGACGCCGAGGGCGTCGGCGATGAGGGCCTGGCGCTCGACGGTCTCGGGGAGGTTGAACCGCATGCCGTGGGGGAGGACGATGGAGTTGGCGTCGCCGTGAGGGACGCCGAACTTGCCGCCGAGGACGTGACAGATGGCGTGGTTGAGACAGACGCCCTTCTCCATGCCGAACCCGGAGAGGGCACTGGCGACCAGCGCGTCCCCGCGGGCCTCGACGTCGTCGGGGTTCTCGATCGTTCTCGGGAGGTGCTCGCTGAGCATCCGGAGCCCGTGGAGTGCCGTGGCGTCGGTGAAGGGGGTGTGGTGGCGCGAGTAGAGCATCTCGACGGTGTGGTCGATGGCGTTCATCCCCGTCGCCGCGATGATCGACGTCGGCGTGTGGACGGCGATCTCGCCGTCGTAGACGGCCGCGGTCGGAATCGCCTGCTCGTCGGTCACGATCATCTTCTCGCCCGTGTCGGGGTCGGTCACGGCCGCCGCCCCGTTGAGTTCGGCCGCCGACAGGGTCGTCGGGACGGCGGCGATGGGGATCTTCGGCGCCGTGAGATCCGGCGCGACCAGGTCACCGTCCTCGCGGACGACCTTGTAGTCGTGCGGGCTCCCGCCCTCGGCGCCGAGGATGCTGATGGCCTTGGCGGTGTCGTGGGCGCTCCCGCCGCCGACGCTGACGAGTAGGTCGGCGTCGCGGTCCTCGGCGAAATCGATCGCCGACTCGACGTTGGTCGTCGGGACGTGGGACTCGACGCCGTCGTAGACGCCGGCGAGCCGGTCGCCCAGGGCGGCCAGAATGGGTTCGACGACCGCGTCCGTACTCGCGGTCGTCGAACCGGCGACGATCACGGCGTTTTGCACGTCGTGGTCGTCGGCGACCGCCCCGAGTTGCTCGACTGTGCCTGGTCCGCAGTACAAGTCCGTCTGGGGAAAACGGTGGTGCTTCCCGGCCATACTCTCGTTAGCGGCCGTCTCGGTGAAAAACCTTCTTGCTGCGCGGTGGCAGGGGTGCGCGGAGAGAAGCGCTTAATAGGGCGCACGGGGAGGCCTACCGTATGGTCAATCGCGACGAGCTAGTGGCGCTTCGACGCGAGTTTCACCGCCACCCCGAGGAGGGGTGGCAGGAGTTCTGGTCGACGTCGCGCGTCGCTGGCGAACTCGACGATCTCGGCTTCGCCTTGCACTTCGGCGCGGAGATTCTCGAGCCGGCACACCGGCTCGGCGTCCCGGACGAGGCGTCGCTGTCGGCCGCCAAGGAGCGCGCTCGGGCCTGGTCCGGCCCGGACTACTACGACCGGATCGGCGACGTGACGGGCCTCCTCGCGGAGCGGTCGTTCGGCGACGGCCCGACGGTGACGATCCGGTGTGACCTCGACGCGCTCCCGATCACGGAGGCCGCAGACGACGACCACCGACCGGCCAGCGAGGCCTTCGCGAGCGAGAACCCGGGGACGATGCACGCCTGCGGGCACGACGTCCACCTGGCCATCGCCCTCGGCATCGCCCACGCGCTGGACGAAGACGCAGGCGCGTTCGACGGGACGCTCAGACTGCTCTTTCAGCCCGCCGAAGAGGGACTGCGGGGTGGCTATCCCCTGTCACAGTCACCCTTCCTCCGGGACACCGACTACTTCTTCGGGTATCACGTCGGCCTCGGGCTCCCGTCCGGCGCGATCGCCGCCGGGGCCCGAGACTTCCTCGCGAGCACGAAACTCGACGCGACCTTCGAGGGCGAGTCCGCCCACGCGGGCCAGTCGCCGCAGGCCGGCCGCAACGCCCTCCAGGCCGCGACGACGGCCGCAGACAACCTGCTCGGCATCCCCCGGCACGGCGACGGCGCGACGCGGATCAACGTCGGGACGATCGAGGGTGGCACCACGCGCAACGCGATTCCGGCGGATGCCACGCTCGAACTCGAGGTCCGCGGCGAGACCACGTCGCTCAACGCCTACATGGAGGCCCACGCGACCCGGATGCTCCGGTCCGCGGGCGACGTCCACGACGTGTCGGTCGACGTCTCACCCTGCGGGCGAGCGATCGCGACCACGTCCAGTTCGGCCCTGGTCGAACTGACCGAACGTGGCCTCAGGGACTCCGGCGCCGTCCCCACCGTCCACCGACACCATTCCGTCGGCGTGAGCGAGGACGCGACGTACCTCATGGACGCCGTCGCGGCCAACGGGGGCGAAGCGACGTACCTCGTCGTCGGCTCCGACCTCCCGAGCGACCACCACACGGCCCGGTTCGACGTCGACGAGTCGGTCCTCCGCCCCGCCGTCGAGGCGTTCGCATACCTTCTCCGCGTCACGCTGCCGGACGACGTCTGACGGACGGTTGGCCGTTTCGGCCGGACCCGGCTCGCCGCGATCGGCCGACGCGCCCATATCTTTAAGCCTACCCCCACGGTGACAGTGCACATGGCGCTAGACGGGTACACGCCAGCACGTGTCATCGCCTCGCAGATACGGTCTGGCCGGCTCTCCCCGGTCGACGTCGTCGAGGACTGCCTGGACCGCCTCCACGAGCGAAACGACCGCACGAACGCGTTCGTCGAGATCCTCGACGAGGCGGCCCGCGAACGGGCTCGCGAGGCCGAACGAGCCATCGAGAACGGGGACCCGGTCGGGCCGCTCCACGGCGTCCCCGTGGCGATCAAGGACCTCTTCGACTTCAAGGAGGGCGTGCGAAACACCTTCGGCTCCGCCCCGTTCGCGGACTTCGTCCCCGACCGGAGTTCCACGTACGTCGCCCGCCTCGAGGACGCGGGCGCCATCGTCGTCGGGAAGACCAACACGCCGGAGTTCGGGCACAAGGGCACGACGGACAACCGCCTGTTCGGGCCCACGAGCACGCCCTTCGACCTCGATCGCAACGCCGGCGGCTCCTCGGGTGGCAGCGCAGCCGCCGTCGCCGACGGCATCGTCCCGATCGCCCAGGGCTCCGACGGCGGTGGCTCGATCCGGATTCCCGCCGCCTTCTGTGGCGTCTACGGGTTCAAAGCGACCTACGGCCGCGTCGCCCAGGAGATCCGCCCCGACGGCTTCCTCTCGCACACGCCCCTGATCCACTCCGGGCCGATCACGCGGACCGTCGAGGACGCGGCCGTGATGCTCGACGTGATGACGGGCCCCGATGCGCGGGATCCGCTCAGCGCGCCGGACGACGATCCCGACTTCCGGGGCGCCCTCGGCCGCGGCGTCGAGGACGTTCGGGTCGCCTACAGCCCCGACTCGGGTGGCTTCCCGATCGATCCGCGCGTCGAGGCAGTCGTCGACGACGCCGTGGGTGCCCTCGAGACGGCCGGTGCCTCGGTCGAGCCGATCGACCTGGACCTGGGTCACGACCAGCAGGACCTCGCCGACCTGTGGCTCAGACAGATCGCGATGCTGTACCACTCGATGCTGGAGGGGTTCAAGGCGGAGGGCGTCGACCTGCTCGCGGACCACCGGGACGACCTCACCCCGCAGTTCGCCGACCTCGTCGAGGAGACCGCGGACATGAGCGTCGTCGACTACAAGCGCGACGAACTCGTCCGCACCGAGGTCTACGACGCCATCCAGGACGTCTTCGACGACTACGACCTCCTGGTCACGCCCACGCTGTGCGTCCCGCCGGTCGAGAACGATCCGGACGGACCGACCGTGGGGCCGACCGAGGTCGCGGGCGAGGCCATCGACCCCCTCATCGGCTGGTGTCCGACCTACCTGACGAACTTCACGGGCCACCCCTCGGCGTCCCTCCCCGCCGGGCTGACCGACGGGGGCCTGCCCGTCGGGATGCAACTGATCGGCGACCGGTGGGCCGACGAGGACGTCTTCGCGGCCAGCGCCGCCATCGAGCGCGTCCGGCCGTGGCACGACGCCTACGCCGACGCCATCGAGCGACCGTAAGACACACCCTCGCGGTCTCTCTACACAGATCATGCCGACTCTCACCGTCACCGTCCTCGGCGCCGGCGTCATGGGCGACCTCCACGCGAACGTCGTCGCGGGTCATCGGGGAGCCTCGCTCGCGTCCGTCGTCGACGTCGACGAATCGGCGGCGACCGACGTCGCGGAGCCCCACGACGCGACGGCGCTGACCGACGCAGACAGCGCACTCGAATCGGCTGACGCGTGCATCATCGCGACCCCAGAACCGACGCACGCGGACCTGCTCGAACGGGCCGTCGCCGCGGACTGCGCCGTGCTCCTGGAGAAGCCGATCGCTGGCGAGTCGGCCGACGTCGAACGGATGGCAGCGACCGCCGCGGAGACGACCGTCCCGATCCTCCCGGGACACCTCCTGCGGTACGAGCCGCGGTACGCCGAGGCGCGGCGGGCCGCCCGCGACGGGGACCTCGGCGACCTGCTCTCGCTGTCTGCTCGCCGGGCCATCCCCCGGGCCTGGTCCGAACGGATGGGCGATCGGATCCACCCGGTCAAACAGATCGGGACCCACGACGTCGACCTCCTGCGCTGGATCGCCGACGCCGACGTGACGCGGGTCCGGGCGACGGCGACCGAGCGGGAACTAACGGACCTCGGGATCCCCGACGCGATCCACGCGACGCTTTCGTTCGACTCCGGCGCGACCGCCTCGGCCCGGTTCGTCGGACTCTGGCCCGAAGCCTTCCCCGCCGAGATCGACGCCAGGATGGAGGTCGTCGGCTCGAGTGGTGGCTCGATCGTCCAGGTTCCGGCCGGCGGCCTCGCCGTCGCCGACGAGACGACGACCTATCCTGACACGGCTTACTGGCCGGCCGTCCACGGCCGCAGGACCGGTGCGCTCCGCTCCCAGTTCGATCACTTCCTCGCGGTCGCCGACGGCGCGAACCCGCAGATCACGATGGCCGACGCGATCCGCACGTTCGAGATCACGGACGCCATCGTCGAGGCCCTCGACGTCGACGGCTCGGTTGCGACCCCGGCCTGAATCCGGCGGGCAACCCGACCCGAAATTTCATCACGGCCCTCGCACTCTGGCTATCCATGTTCGATCTCGACGGCGAGACGGCAGTGGTGACCGGTGCGAGCCGCGGCCTCGGTGCGGAGGCCGCGCGACAGCTGGCGGCGAGCGGGGCGGACGTCGCGGTGAACTACCCCGCTGGGGAGGAGCAGGAGGCCGCGGAGTCGGTCCGAACGGACGTCGCCGACGCCGGTGGGACCGCGATCACGGTCGAAGCGGACGTCTCGGACCCGGCTGCCGTCGACCGGCTGTTCGCGACCGTCGCCGACGAACTCGGGCAACCGACCGTCCTGGTGAACAACGCGGGCATCGGTGTGGCCGGTCCGATCGAGGAGATTTCCCCGGAGGACCTGGACCGCGTCCTCGACGTCGACCTCAAGGGCGTCTTCTACTGCTCGCAGGCGGCCGTCTCGCAGATGGACGACGACCCCGACGACCCGCCACGCATCGTGAACGTCACCTCCCAGCTCGCGTTCAAGGGCGCCCCGGAGCTGACCCACTACTGCGCCGCGAAGGGGGGCGTCGTCTCGTTCACGCGGGCGCTCGCGAGGGAGGTCGCGCCGGGCATCCTGGTCAACGCGGTCGCCCCCGGACCGATGAACACCGAGATGCTCCACGCTGGCACCTCCGACGAGTGGCGCGCGGCCAAGCGCGAGGACGTGCCACTCGACCGGTTCGGCGAGCCCGAAGAGGTCGCGCCGTCGATCTGCTTTCTGGCGTCCCGGACGAGCGACTACTACACCGGCCAGGTCCTCAGTCCGGACGGCGGCGACGCGATGCACTGACCCGAGTCGGCGACGCGGACCGCAGTTCTTCTCACGAACCTAAGGATATAAGTTCTCGACTACGAATGAGTGCGTATGCCTTCCAAGGGCAGCCAGTCACGTCGGCAGTTTATCAAGTACGGCGCAGCTAGTGTAACCGCAATGACGCTTGCGGGCTGTAGCGGCGACGGTGGCGACGGTGGCGACGGCGGCAGCGGTGGCGACGGGAGCGGGGACGGCGGCAGCGGTGGGGACGGGACCGCAACGAGTCCCAGCGACGACACGATTCGCGTCGCGGCGACCATGCCGTCGGCGCTCGACGACCTCGGCTGGTCGCAGGCTGAGTCCCAGAGCATCCGGAACGCCGTCGACAACCTCGACGGCGTCGAACTGACGAACATCGTCGGTGCGGTCACGTACGACAACACCGAGTCGGTCATCAGCGACCTGGCGTCCGACAACGACGTCGTCATCGCCGACTCCAACGGTCGGCTGGGAACCGGGACGCTTGCCGTCTCCCAAGAGATGCCGGACACGCACTTCATGACCCGGAACACGGCGCTCCCGCCGGACGACCTCCCGGAGAACCACATCGTCTACAACCAGCACCTCGGGATGGTCGGTGGCCCACAGGCCTACGCCGCCTCCCTCCTGCCCGGCACGGAGACGCTGGGCATCGTCGACTCGCTGCCCGTGCTCGTCCGCGAACACGCGCTCCGGGGCGCGAAGTGTGGCATCGAGGCGGCCGAGGGCGAGGAACTCCTGATCAACTGGATCAACGCCTGGTACGACCCGGAGGCCACCCGCCGGAACACGCAGTCGCTGATCGACCAGGGCGCCGACGCCATCCTCAACGGGACCAACGGCGCCGTCCAGGGCCAGGTCGCCGCCGAGAACGACATCATGGCCGTCGGCTACGGGATCGACATGTCCCAGGCGGCCCCCGAGGGCTACGCCACCAGCATCCTGATGCACCCCGAACCGATCTTCGAGGAAGGGCTGGTCGCCGCCCGCGACGGCGAGTGGGCGGACTACTGGAACCGCTACGACAACCACCACCCGTGGGCGCCGAAGGACTACGCCGGCGAGGGGACGATCGGCCTCGCCGACTGGCACGACGACGTGCCCGAGGACGTCCGCAGCCAGGTCGAAGACTACGTCGAACAGGCCGACAACTACGAGATCGAGTACCCCGAGGTCTGGCAGGAGAACGTCTGTCCCGACGGGACCGAGTTCGAGCTGACCATCCCGAGCCAGTAGAGGACTTCCGATGGCACTCGACTCGCTCGGACAACTCACCGAGATCGTGACCATCTCCCTCGTGTCCACCAGCGTCGCGCTCATGCCGCCCTACCTGCTGGCGACGATCGGCGAGATCTACGCCGAGCAGTCGGGCGTCATCAACATCGGCGTCGAGGGGATCATGGTCCTGGGGGCGTTCCTCGGCTTCTTCGGCCAGTACGTCTCGAGTTCGGCGACGGTCGGCTTCCTCACCGCGGCGATCGGCGGCGCGGTGCTCGCCCTGCTGATGAGCTACCTCACAGTCACGCGACTCCGCAACCAGATCGTGATCGGACTCGGGATCTACTTCGTCGGCTTCGGGCTGGCGAGTTATCTCAACACGATCCTTTTCCCGGGCGGGACGCCCCCGCGGATCGACACGCTGTCGGCTGTGGCCATCCCGGTGTTGTCCGACGTCCCGATCCTCGGCCGGGTGCTGTTCACGCAGAACGTCGTCGTCTACCTCTCCCTGCTGCTCGCACCCGTCGCGGCCTACGTCCTGTTTCGGACGGCCATCGGCCGGGAGATCCGCAGCGTCGGGGAAGACCCCGGCGTCGCCGACAGCCTCGGTGTCGACGTCTTCACGCTCCGATACGCCTGCCTGATCGTCGGCGGGATCCTGGCGGCCCTGGCGGGTGCGTACCTCGCCCAGGGCGTCTCCGGCCGCTTCAGTCGGTTCATCGTCGACGGGCGGGGATTCATCGTCCTGGGACTGGTCATCGTGAGCCTCTGGGATCCCCGGAAGGCCGTGCTGGTCGTCTTCGCCATCTCGCTGCTGGACTCCGTCCAGATACGCTTCCAGAGCGCGTTCCCGGACGCCCCGATCCAGCTGCTGGCCATGTTGCCCTTCGTGGCGACCATCGTGATCCTCGTCGTGATCCGGCTGGTGGGCTCGATCGGCCAGGACATGCCGGACGCACTGGCGACGAACTACGAACGAGGTGACACACAGTGAGCCACCCCCTACTCGAGGCACGGTCCGTCAGGAAGGAGTTCGGTGACGTCGTCGCCAATCGCGACGTCGACTTCGAACTGGAACGCGGCGAGGTGCACAGCATTCTCGGCGCGAACGGCGCCGGCAAGTCGACGTTCATGAAGATCCTCTACGGCATCCACCGCCGGACAGACGGCAAGATCTTCGTCGACGGCGCCCCGTACAATCCCGACTCCCCGGCAGACGCCCTCACCCAGGGCATCGGCCTCGTCTTCCAGGAGTTCAAACTGATCGAGCCCTTCTCCGTCCTCGACAACATCACCCTGGGTCTCGACGGGGCCACCTTCGACGACAACTCGGCCCGGCACCGCGAGGAGATCGCGGACCTCTCCGAGACGCTCGGCCTCGGCCTCGCCGACCGCCTCGACTGGCGCGTCTCCGAACTGGCCGAGGGCGAGAAACAGCGCGTCGAGATCCTCAAGATCCTGTATCGGGACGTCGACATTCTATTACTCGACGAACCGACGTCAATCCTCACACCTCAGGAAGTCGATGAATTCTTCGGCGTCCTCGATCGGCTCGTCGAGGAGGAGGACCTCGGGATCGTCCTGATCACGCACAAACTCGACGAGGCGCTCGCGATCAGCGACCGGATCACCGTCCTACGCGACGGCGACGTCGTGGGCGAGACCACGCCCGCGGACGTCGACAGCGAGACGCTCGCGGAGATGATGGTCGGGCACGACGACGTGGCGAGCGTCGCGGATCACCGCGTCGACCACGGCGAGCAGGACGCAGCGATGACGGTCGACGGCCTGACGGTTCGCAATGCCCGCGGACAGGTTGCCGTGGACGACGTCTCGCTGACCGTCCAGGACGGGGAGATAGTCGGCATCGTCGGCGTCGAGGGCAACGGCCAGACGGAACTAGCCAGGGCCGTTTCGGGACTTTTGACGCCCGATTCTGGGCGCGTGGACTTCCACGGAACCGACGTCGTCGGCGCCTCCCGCAAGGGGCTCCAGGACGAGGGACTGTTGCTGATCCCGGACTCCCACGGGGTCGTCGAGGAGTTCGAAATACCAGAAAACTGTATACTCGACGATTACGAGGAGTATCATGACAACTTCGTCATTCAAGGGGACCGAATGCGGTCGACGGCCCAGCGAGTCGTCGAGGAGTACAGCGTCAAGATTCCGGGCCTGGACGCGACCGCCAGTCAGCTATCGGGCGGGAACAAGCAGAAGCTCACGATCGGCCGAAAGCTCGGCGACGAGAACCGTCGCATGGTCGTCGCCGTGAATCCGACGAAGGGCATCGACGTCGACACGAAGCGCTTCATCCACGACAAGCTCGTCCAGGAGCGAAACGAGGGCCGGTCGGTCTTGCTCGTGACGACCGACCTCGACGAGGCCCTGTCCATCTGTGATCGACTGGCCGTCATCAACGACGGGCGGATCGTCTCCGTCTTCGACGATCCCGCATCGGTCACGAAACAGGAGGTCGGTCTCGCGATGACGGAGAGTGAGAGCCGATGAGCGTCTCCGACCGAGTCGCGTCGGCGACACCCCGGGACACGGCCTTCGTGATCGCGAAGATACTCGTCGCGATCGCCATCCCGGTGGTCTTCCTCTCGATTCCCGTCGTCCTCCAGGGCGAGTCGCTGGTCGCCTTCTTCGTGAAAATCTGGCAGACGACCTTCGGGACGCCCGGCGGCTGGATCAGCACCTTCGTCAAGGCGAGTCCGGTGTTCATCGCCGGGCTCGGCGTCCTCTTGGCGTTCCGGACCGGCTTCTGGAACATCGGCGCGGAGGGTCAGATGGCCGTCGGCGCGTTCACCGGCTACGCCGTCGTCGTCAACGCGCCACCGCTCCCGTCCGTCGTTCAGTTACTGCTCGTCTTCCTCGTCGGTGCCCTGGCCGGCGGCGTCTACGCGCTCATCGCCGGCTGGCTGAAGGTCCGGTTCGACGTCAACGAGATCCTGACCACCCTGATGTTGAACTTCGTGGCGCTCCTGTTGATCGACTACGGGTCCCAGAGCCGGTGGTCCTCGCCGCTCGGCTACCCCTTCTCGGAGGCGATCCCGTCGTCGTACGAGCTCCCGACGATCTTCTCCGGGGACTTCCACGTGGGCATCCTCGTGGCGTTCGCGCTCTTCCCGCTCGTGGGCTTTCTCCTGTATCGGACGCCGCTCGGCTTCCGGTTCCGCGCCATCGGATCCGATCCCGACGCCGCAGAGAACAGCGGGATCCCCGTCGGGCGGTCGACGCTCGTCATGGTCCTGCTCAGTGGGGCGCTTGCGGGTCTCGCCGGGGCCATCGAACTCCTGGGCGTCACGGGCCGCCTCCAGAGCGGCATCACCGGCCCGAACTACGGCTACGTCGCGATCATCGCGACCCTCCTGGCCGGTCACAAGCTTCGTCGACTGCCGATCACGGCACTGTTCCTCGGCGGCCTCCTCGCCGCCAGCGTCGCACTCCAGGTCTCGATTTCCGGTGGCGCCGAGCTGTTCATCATCGGGCTCGTCCTCCTGGTCGTGGTCGCCTTCTACGAGGACTGACCCGTGCTCGGTTCTTCCATTCGCCGGCCCGAGCGGGCGATGCGGCGAGACTCGCAGGGACTGCCGCCGTCCGGGGACTCGCCCCGACCAGTCCCGTCCCCGAACTCCAGCCGAGGTGCGTTCCGGTGCACGTGACAGTCCTCAGTACGGGCGGGACCATCGCGAGCACCGCCGGGGCGACCGGCGCGTCGCCCACGATGGACGGCGAGGACCTCCTCGCCGACGTCACCGACGTGCCACCGGGGCTGGATATTTCGGTGGAAGCGGTGGCCCAGGTCCCGAGCTTCGAGGTCGATCGGGAGACGTTGACTGCGATCGGCGATCGCGTCTCGACGCTCGCTGCCGACGACGCGACCGACGCCGTCGTCCTCACGCACGGGACCGACACCATGGAGGAGACGGCCTACTACCTCGACGTCGTCCACCGGCCGTCGATCCCCGTGGTCCTCACCGGCGCACAGCGCCGGCCCGACGAGACGAGTCCGGACGGCCCGGCGAACCTCCGTTCGGCGCTGCTCACCGCGTTCGCCTTCCGTGAGTTCGAGGGGGTCTTCGTGGCCTTCGACGACGAGGTGCACGCGGCACAGACCGTCACGAAGACCCACACCACGGCGCTCGGGACCTTCCGGTCCCCCGACGCGGGGCCGGTCGCGACCCTCGATCACGACGGCGTCCACCTCCACCGGAAACCCCAGAGCGAGTCGCTCCACCTGCCGGACGCGTCGCTCGAGCCGACCGTCTACACCGTGAAGTGCGGCGGGCGGGCCACGGGCGAGCTCGTCGACGCGGCCGTCGAACGCGGTGCCGACGGACTCGTCGTCGAGGGGACCGGCCTCGGCAACGTGCCACCAGCCGCTGGCCGGGCCGTCGTCGCGGCGCTCGACGACGGGATTCCCACCGTTCTCACCTCGCGATGTCAAGGCGGACGGACGATCCCGATCTACGACGGCGTCGGCGGCGGTGCGCGACTCGACGACCACGGTGCGATCGTCGCCGGCTCGCTTCCGTCACAGAAGGCCCGGATTGCACTGACGCTCGCCATCGACGCGTGTGACGGTCTCCCCGAGATCCGCTCGCTGTTCGACGAGGCCTAACACACGGCCGGTTCCTCGGTTGGCCAGCAATCGGACGGGTCGACCGTCACCGGCGCTCCACGACCGTTCGAGCCCGCGTCTCGCCGGCGCGCGTCACCACTCGAACCTCGAAACCCGCCGCGACGACGTGCGTCCGCCCGACGCGCTCCTGGACGACGACGCCCCGGTCGGCTTCGCAGGCCCCGAACTCCCTGCCGCGGCCACCGGGACACGAGGCGTTGGCCCACCGGGTCGCGAGCGTGTCGTTGAACGACACCTGGAGTGCCATGCCGCGGCCCAGCGCGGAGCGATTCAGAGACCGCAGCGTCGCGTTCATCCGCTCGTGGACGGCCGTGACGCCAGCGGACCGATCGCTCCAGGCGTGGGACGACGGGACTCCCTCACTTGCATTCACGAGGGACCGTTCGAGCGTTCGCTCGGTCGAGCGAGTGTGGTCCGGCCCCGGCCCTGCAACGTCCGGGTGGTAGCCGAGCTGGAGGTACGCCAGGAGCATGGGAACGAGGGCGACCCCGATGGCGACGGCTGCGAGGAGGACCATCTGGCCGCGCCGACGACCGGCGGCGTGCGTCACACGTACCACACCCTGAGGGTGACGTCGCCGGCGCCGGTCGCGACCGTCGCCGTCCCTGTCGGAACGTCGGGTGGGAGGTCGTAGCCGATCGTCCCCTGGCGCGTCTCGATGCGGAACATGACGTTGTCCGGCAGGATCCGATCCGCTCGACGACGAAGGGATGCCCGCTCGCGCTCGAAGGCGCCGGGTGAGCCAGATACCTCGGCGAGCCGCGTCTGGTTCGCGTGCTCGGGCTCCTCGTTCGCCAGGATCGTCGCCGCGTCAGTAGCGTAGAGGTCCAGTTGTCCTGTCGCCGTCCCCGCCGGCGCGACTCCCAGCGTGAACGTGGCCGCGATGGCGAGCAACAACACCAGTCCGATCGAGGCCTCGATGACGGACAGCGGAAGCTGTCCCCTATCCATCGTCGGCACCCCACCGCTGGACCGTGACTCGCAGGCTCGCTTTGCGGGTCCTGGTCGGTCGATAGGTGACTGTCACGTCCCCCTGGCGCAGGGCGCCCGTCCCGAGGAAGGCGAGCGTGGCCGTCTCGTAGCGCGAGAGAGCCACGTCGTAGGACCCGGAGAGCCCGTCCGGGTCCCGGAGGACGACGGCGCCGTTCGCGAGGACCGTCTCGACGGTGGAATTCCCCGTCGGATCGATCGCGACCGTCACCGTGGCACTCCGCCGGGGCAGCGTGACGCGTCTGCTTCGATCGACCCGTGGCTCGATCGTCCGACGCGTGTGGTTCTGGACCAGGACGATCCGTTCGACGGAGGTTCCACCGTCGGGAGCGCCCGCAGTCAGAACGGTCTCGTCGTCGAGGGACACCCGGACGGCGTCGTCGCGGTCGAGGCCGTACGTCTCCCCGAGGTCGCTGACGGAGAGACCATCGAGGGCGCCGGCACGGAGAACGTTCTCGCGGGCGGTCACCGGCGCCGTACTGCCCACCAGTCGCTCCGAGAGCGCGACCGCGGTCTCCCGTTCGATCGCGTCGCGGTCGGCACCCCTCAACTGTTCTTCCGCCACGGAGACAGTAAACAGGGTAGCGGAGACGAGGACGACCAGTGCGACGCCGAGTGCCGGGAGCGAGGTCTGCCCTCTCACGACGTTCCCTCCCGGATGGCGAGCGTCCGGTTGCCGGCCGGGCCACGCACCTCGACGACCAGCGGTGGGCTATCCCAGGTTCCGTTCCGGACGGTGACGCCGTTCGGGATCGCCAGTCTGGTCGATGCACCGATAACTGGGTCGGGATGGCGGAGCCGAAGCGTCCTGTTTCGGAGGACGAGGTCGTAAGCATCTCCCTCGATCGACGGGGGCAAGATCCGTTCGTGGCGCGCGGCCACAGGTGCGTCCGTCGCGGGCAACGCGTCCTCGATGGCGTTCGCGGCGCTCGCGAGGACGCGCTCGCCGACCTCCTGGCCCGCGGCACTCCGGTACTCGGGGACGGCCCCACCGAGCAGGGTGCCCGTAAAGCCAGCGACGAACAGGACGACGAGACCGATGGCGATGGTCTTCTCGACGACAGGCGTGACGGCTCGCTCGTCCATCACCCTACCTCCAGTCCGAGGTCGTGGACGACCAGGTAGCCACGTCTGGTTCCGGGATAGGCGGCAACGACACTGTCGACGCCGTCACCGTCGAAGTCCCGCCGCGTCGTCGGGACGCCCTCGCGCTCGAAGTACCGTTCGAATGCAGCCGGCGTCTCAGTCTCGATGGCCACGCCGAACGTCCCCGTCCCGAGAGCCGTCCGATCGTGCGAGACGTCGGTTCGGAGCGTGGCCTGACCGGCCCCGGCGACCGCCTGCCCGGAGCCGTTCAGCGTCGGAGCGCTGACGACGAGCACGCCCGCGCCGTCTGACGCGGCCAGTGGTGGGTCCCGGACGAGCCAGGAACCCGATCCCTGGCCGCGGACGATCGCCCCCGCGACGGACGCGACGCGACGATCGCCAGCCGTGAAGACGAGCGCCCCGGCATCTATTTCCCTGATGACGCTTCCATTCTGCATGACGCGCACCTCCCTGTCGACCGTCGATATCTGCCCGTCACTGAAGGCGACGCGGCCGGTTCCGGGCCCGGTCTGCTCGACCGGCTGGAGTGCGGCGTCGAGATCGTCGGCGACGCGGCCGGCGTCGGCGCTGGCCGCCTGGGCGTCGAAGAGGGTTCCGACGCCCGCAGTGATCGCGCCGAGTGCCAGGATCGTCAGCGACAGCATCAACGCGACGCCGACGACGTGTGACTGTCCGCGAGTCACGCCACACCCAGCCCCGTGAAGACGACGTAAGTGACGACCACCAGTGCCCCCGAGTGCAGTAGCGCCTCGTGGATGCCTCGGCTCGCCACGCCGGCGAACCAGCCACAGGCCAGGACCGTGGCCTGCGTGACCAGGTAGAACCGCGCCTGGTCGCGGGCGGGGTCGACCGCGGTCGTGTCGATCGCCATCTCGGCGTTCGGCGTGGAGACGGCCGCGAGCTGTGAGAAGCCCTCGAGGACCGTCGCGTTGATCGCGACCACGATTCCGACGACGATCAGCGCCGTCGTCCAGCCGACCGCAGCGTACACCAGGAGTCGCGACCGGAGCGCCTTCCGCTCGTGATACAGCCGGCCGATTTCGGTCTCGAGCGTCTCAAAGACGTCCTCGGTGTCGCTACCCGCCTCGAGAGCGCCCACGATCAGGCCGATGGTTTGCGACGCGAGCGGCGTCCCGACGCGATCGACGAACCGATCCAGGGCCGCGGCCCGGACGTCGTCGGCCTCGTCGGCGGCGGTCGTCAGCCGGAGATTGTACGCCAGTGCCTCGACGTCCGGCTGGAGTGCGCCCAGGTCGACCTCCCGGGCGACGCGGTCGACGGCGTCCGGGAACGGGCGACCCAGACTGACGTGGCCGGAGACGGCGTGCACGAAGTCGCGGATTTCCCTGTCCTTGGCGTCGTCGATGCGTGCCCGGCGGATCGCGACCAGCCCGACGGGGACCCCGACTGACGCGTACGCCAGCAGGAGAGCGTTGAGCAGCCCGTATCCAACACCCCAGAGGCCCGCCGCGACAAGGACGCCGATCGGTGTCGCGACGACGGTGGCGCTGGCGGGATTCAGCGGTGCGCTCGTGATCGTCGCCCGGAAGCCGGGCGGTCGGGTGTAACTCGGCGACGCTCGATCGGTGGGGCGAAGCGAGATCACGGTCGCGGACGCGGCCGCGCCGACGAGCAGGACGAACGCGGCCGCCGCGTAGACGACAACGGCTCGGAGTGTCGTCGTCCCCAGCGGCGTCTGGAGGGGCGCCGACAGTTCCGGTGAGAGGACGCTCGCCAGCGTGACAATGAGCACGCCGAGGGCCGGGACGACGAGGAGGACGACGAACAGTTCGGCGACCAGTTCGAGGTACCCGCTGGCGCGCTCGTGTCGCCGCTCCTGGCGGTGTGAGAGCAGCCGACTCTCCATCTTCAGGTAGCTCTCGAGGGAGTCACTTCCCTGGGCGGCGTGTTCGCTGAACTTGAGGAGGAACGGCGACAGCAACTCACGGGAGGGCGTCTCCCGGGCGACCATCGAGAGTCCCTCGTCCAGGCTGCCAGTGAGTGTCGCCCGGTTCAGCGCCCGTCGAAAGGACCGGGCCGTCTCGCCGTAGGCGTCCTGTGCCGCGACCCGTGAGAGCATGTCCCGCTGGTCGTTGCTTCCCGACGCCAGCACCCGAAGGTACCGTACTGCGCCGGGCAAGGTTCGAGCGATCCCCTCCCTCCGTGAACTGGCCCGCATTCGGAGGTACAACCCACCAACCCACACGACGACCCGTTTGCCGACGACGCCGACGACGAGTGCGGCGACGAGTCCGACGTGCACCCGCCCCAGGGGGACGGCCGGGAACCGATTCACGACCGGCAGCCCTGCGGCCAGGAACGCAACGATCTCGGTGACGAGCCCCGCTGGCGCCAGGACGATCCCAGCGATAGTCGCCACACCGAGCCCCACTGCGACCAGCCAGGCGATCCCGTACACCCTGGCGATGTAGACGTCGAAGGGCATCCCGAGGGCTGCCGCGCGGTATCGATGCCGGTCGCGTTCGTGCCGCGGTCGATCGGCGTTCCGCGAGAACAGCGCGTACAGTCCCCTGTCGAGCGGCCGGAGGCCGAGGATCCACCGCCTGTCCGGCAGGTCAGTCATCTGCCGACCCTGGCCCCCGCTCCGCCCCGTTCCCCGCACCATCCCCTCCTTGCCCGTTTCCGTCCTGCACCTGCGACTGTCGGTGAAGTCGCTCGACGGTCGCAGCCTCGTTGGTCTCCAGGTCGGCCAGCAGATCGAACAGTGCCTCGAAGTCGTCGATCCCCTCCCTGTGGAGGTACTGGACGTATCGGAACTTGCGGTGGAACTCGTCTCTGACAGCTTCGACCGGACGATCGGTCGCGTCCGCGATTCTCGCGAACGTCCGGAGGCTGGACCGGCTACACTCGTCGCCGAGCGCAGGGTCGCGATAGGCGAACTCGAAGCCGCCCTCGTGCGTCCGCCGCGCGACGGTGTTCCAGTAGACGGCCGTCCCCTCCTTCCTGACGACGCCACAGCCCTCCTCGCGATCGAGCTGTCTGAACTCGCTTTCTTCGAGGAGTTCGACCACTTCGCCGACGTACCGCTCCCCGTCGACGTGGCGCGGGAAGACGACGAGGTCGATCTCTCGCAGGAGGTACGGTGCCATCCCGCGTTCCACGACGCGATTGACCAGCGTTTCGACGTCACCCGCGTGGGTCGTCCCGATCAGCCCGTGTCCCGTGTTCAGACTCTCGGCGAAGGTCTGGAAACTCTCGGCCGTGTTGACCTCGGCAATCACCTCGACATCCGGGTTCAGGTAGTTGCATTCGGTCATGAGGTCGGCCATCGTCACTCGCTTGAACTCGCTCTCGTGCTCCCGCGTCGTCAGCGACACGCCGGTCTCGTGGGGGAGACGGACCTCTCGCGACCCCTCGTCGATGGAGATTGGCCGGTCGGTAAACGGGACGAACGGCATGTGAGCGTTCATCAATGTGGTTTTACCCACCCCGGTCGGCCCCGAGAACAGCACCACGGCGTGGTGCTCGTAACAGAGCCAGAGGAGCGCGACGAGTTCCGGGGAGATGCTGTCGGTCTCGATCAGATCGACCGGCGTCAGGACGTCCGGCGACTGCTTCCGGATCGAGATGTGCGGGCCGTCCTCGCTGACGGTCGGCAGGGCGACCGCACAGCGGATGGTCTCGTCGACCCCCTGGGGCGAGAGATTGACCTTGGCGCTCGGCTTCGTCGCGTTCAGTTCGGTGCCGTCGGCGGTGGCGAGTTGCGTGACGACGTTGACGAAGGCCTGTTCGTCCTCGAACTGTAGATTCGTGGGGACTCGCTCCTCGGACCCGGAGAGCCCCCGCGGGATCACCTTGATGCGCTCGCCGACGCGGTTGGCCTCGATGTCTTCGAGTGTCGGATCCCGGATGGGAACGGTCAGGGTGCCATAGCCCACGTAGTCACGGAGCACGTAGTACACGAGGTCTTTGAGGCGGTCGTCGGCGTACCGCCGGTCGACCGGCGGGACGGCCAGGCCGTACTCCGCGAGTGCCGTCCGGACCCGATGGGAGAGCGCGGCGGCCCACGCACGCGTGTCCCGGCTCGTCAACTGCCGCTTCAGGAACCGCTCCGCCCGCTCCCTGACGAACGTCGCTTCGTCGTCGACGACCCCGTCGACGGTCGTCTCCCAGAGCCGCTCCTTGCACTCGCGGATGAGGTCCTCGTCGCCAGGAAGCAGGTCCGGTTCGCGGACCGCGTACTTCGTCGTGAAGGGGTCACTCCCCAGCAGGTTCTCCCGGTAGAGGACCACCGGAATCTCGAAGTCGTGGAACGTGACGGTGTGGCGCTCTACCCGCTCGCTGGCGAAGCGGTCGATGTATGCCGGCTCTGCCGGCAGATCGGTCATCGCCGGGGCGTAATCCTCCGTGTGTACCACGACGCCCTCCCCGTCAGCGTCTGCCACCTCGATGTGTTCGTCGAGCGCGTACGGGGTCAGGTCCCCCAGGCAGGCCAGCCGCGCGAGTGCGTGGTAGTCGAGCCGTCGTCGGGCGGCCGGCGAGCACTCGACGAGCCGATCGATGGCCAGTTCGTGTTTCGCTGAGAACCCCGCGGCCATCGTCTCGACGGCGCCCTCGTGGGTACGCGGCCGTTCGATGTTGGCGTCCGCAAAGTGGTCCTCGACCCGTGTCAGCGCAGCCTCGTCGCTGGCAGTGAGCGGTGGCTCGCGGACCCGGTACGTGAACTCCGTGTCGCGGCGACTGATCGTGACGACGACGCCCGGATGGACCTCGTACTGTTCCTGGACGGACGGCGCGTACCAGGCCTCGGGATCCGCCGGCGGTAGCGGCGGTGGCACCATTCCCCCGTTCCCCCGTTCACCAGTGGGCTCGTCCGCGAGTTCGAGCCTCGTGTCAGACATTGTGGTGGTTGGCTGCGCCACCACTCTTAAACTTTGAGAAATCGTCGGGCGCAACTCCGGTCGGGACGTGGTGCCTACGAGAGCGAAGCGCTCTCGTGATGACGGGACTCTTCGATTCTCGAACCACGTGACTCCGAGGCGGTTCAGACGCCATTCGAGGAAAGTCTTAGTGTCTCGCGTCTCGAAAACTGGCCAACTCGACTCGATGTCAACTCTGAATATGAGCGACTCAAACGTGCGCGAACGCCTCGACGAAAAACACGAGGGGGACAGAGAGCGTCGAGTCGAGGGCATCAAGCGGTGGGTCGAGTACATCAGAAACGAACCGCCGTCGACGTGGGGACCCCAGCAGAATGCGATCGTCGAATCTCAGTTGACCGCTGCCAGACGTGTCCAGACAACTGCGTCCCACCAGCGGCACGTGGCCGACGTCGCCGAAGCGATTCGTCAGGAACGCGAGGACGACGACGATCGATCGTAGCCCGACAGGGCACACCCGGCGTTCGTCCGGAGAACAAGAGTTTTCCCACAGCGCGAGCCAGTCACAGCCAATGAAAGCCGTCGTGCTGGCCGCTGGCGAAGGGACGCGCCTCCGGCCGCTCACCGAGGACAAGCCCAAAGGGATGGTCGAGGTCGCGGGGAAACCCATCCTCACCCACTGTTTCGAGCAACTGGCCGATCTCGGCGCCGACGAACTGCTGGTCGTCGTCGGGTACAAGAAAGAGGCCATCATCACCCACTTCGGCGACGAGTTCGACGGCATCCCGATCACTTACGCCCACCAACGCGAACAGAAGGGACTGGCACACGCCCTGCTGACAGTCGCGGACCACATCGACGACGACTTCATGCTGATGCTCGGTGACAACGTCTTCCAGGCCAACCTGGAGGACGTCTTGAATCGCCAGCGCGAGGACCGGGCCGATGCGGCCTTCCTCGTCGAGGAGGTCCCCTGGGAGGAGGCCTCCCGCTACGGCGTCTGTGACACCAACAAGTACGGCGAGATCACCGACGTCATCGAGAAACCAGAGGACCCACCCTCGAATCTGGTGATGACCGGCTTCTACACCTTTACGCCGGCGATCCTCCACGCCTGTCACCTCGTCCAGCCCTCCAACCGCGGCGAGTACGAGATCAGCGACGCCGTCGACCTCCTGCTCCAGTCCGGCCGGACCATCGACGCCATCCGGATGGACGGCTGGCGCATCGACGTCGGCTACCCCGAAGACCGCGAGGAGGCCGAGCGGCGGTTGGAGGGTGAGGGGTCGGACGGGGCCGCCCAGTCTACCACTGACGCAGCCGCGGAGTAACGTAGGCTGGCGCTGCGCGTTGTCCGCTCAAAGAAACGAGAACACCCACTGGCAGGTATCAGAGGTGACGACAGGCCAAAGATCCCAAGTCGATACGTGCGACCTTTTAAATCCCCTGATGGACAAACTATCTCTATGGACGGTATCGTCTCGACGGACGACGTCATGGGCGGTGAGCCCCGACTCGATGGTCGACGAATCTCCGTCCGGCAAATTGCCGAGATGGTCATCGACGGTGACCGCGCACCGACTACCGTCGCCGATCAGCTTTCGATTTCCCCTGCTGCAGTCCATCGTGCCCTCGCATACTACTACGAGAATCCCGACGAGATGGAGAGGGTCCGCCAGCGACATCGAGAAGCCATCCAGAAAGCACGAGAAGAGGGCATCCACAAACGGCCCGACGAGAGTTTCTCGGCCCTCATCGAGCGGGTAACGGACCGAACCGGGGGATTCGAGACGGGGTTCGGTGCGCTCTCGGACGTCGACTTCGAGCGGGCGCTCGACGAACTAGACGGCCTCTCGGTCGAACATCACCGCACGTAGTACGACTCCGGTCCCGCGACGAATCGCCCCAGGTCCGCCATCCGGTGGTAGTCGGTCCGCTGGAGTTCGGTCAGTCCCTCGACGAGGTGTCGGCCGTCCTCAGGCCCCCACTCGGCGGGCTCCCTGATCGGCACGATCAGCCACCCGGAGCCATGGAGTTCGTTGGCGTGCAGATCGTCGAGGTCGTCGGCGAGCGCCGGATCCCTCGCCGTATAGTCCGCGAGCACGTGACGGGCCGCCCGCTCGCCGACCGGGAGCAGGACGTCGGCGGTGATTGCGCGGAGTTCGGCGTCGAAGTACGGCTCCAGCCTGGCGTAGTCGGCGGCGTCCGGGTCCGCTCGCTCCGGGACGCACGCGTGAAGGTACGAGAAGAATGTCCGGTTGGTCTCGATGGACCCGGACGCGAGATCGACGTCACCGACCAGAGTTGCCGCCGAGAGAGCCTCGAAGAAGGCCGCCGACCAGTCGCGGTCGGTGAAGGGGAGACCGGACTCCCTGCCGCCGTGGACGCCCGGGTGGTCGCCGACGACGTGGAAGTCGGCGTTGGCGTCGCCGTAGCCCGGAACGGAGTCCTCGCACGGGAACTCCATGCCGAAGGGGTTCCGGACGCGATCCGTGACGTTCTGCACAGTCCGACGGTCGAGTCGGGGCTACAAAAGCCCGGCCGATACCTGTGGTCCGACACCGTTGGCGGAGTCAAGGAGGGGTTGTTCCAACTGCGGAGACCGGCAGCGGGCCACCGAGAATACAGCCGTGCAGGGGATTCGTGAATCTCTGTGCGCTGGACCCGCTTGTCCGTTGCGTCGAGTCGCTCACCATCGTTGCTAGTCCCGGCCGTGAGTCCGCCATCTCGCTTCTCGGTCGTCGCACAAACGGTCCAGCCAGGCTGTCGGGCGCCGCCCGCGTCTCAGTCCGAAAGTGAATCGAGTTTTGCGACGATCTTCGCGTAGACCGCTGGCGAGCAATACCACCCCTTCTCGATCATCGAATCAATCACTGAACGTCCGTCCTCGGCGCCGAGTGCTCCGTCTTTCACGCATCGCAAGACGATGTACGCCGTTCCACGGGTGGTAATTCCTTCGGCCGCCGCGACGTCACGACCATACGTCTCGTCTATCACCGCCACGCCGTCGGTACCCTCAGCGCAAACAAGGACGGCAACGTCTGCGTCGCTGAGGCTGTCATTGCGCTGAAGCCGGGTGAAAAGCGGGCTGGATTCGACCGTCACGACGTCGAAGCGGTCGGCCTCGACGCTGCGTTCGATGCGACGTGCGTCGGGATACCCCTCCTCGATACCGACGTCGACGACTTCCTCGAAGACTCGTTCGGGGATCACGCAGCGCCCGGGAAGATCCCGAACGAGCGACAATCGATCGACTTTTGCAAGATAGATGAGCGGCGTCGCGTCGAAGGACCACATTCACAGTGCCTCGAGGTCCGCGTCGAGGTAGTCGTCTGCAACCCAGGTGACGTCGCGATCCTTCGCGAGTTGGGCGAAGTCCCACACCGACAGGTCCGTTCGTTCGGCAGCCTCGCTGAACGAGATGGACCCGGCTGCGAAGTGCTCGAGGGCGCGCTCGCGCCGCCACTCTTCGAGTCCCTCGGCGAGGAGTTTTCGAACGGCCGTACTCCGGTCCAGGTGTTCGTCCTCGAGATATGCCTCGAGTTCGGCCTCTAGCTCTTCCGGGACTCGTGCCGAGATGGATCCCATGGTGTTTACAATGTATTTAATGTATACAAGCGCTTCGGTGCGCCGAGTCGAGAAATCGAACGCGTTCTAGGTGAATCTGTGCTGTCGTCCGAGCGACATTTGCCGAATAATCAACTGGCGTAATCGACGACCCCGTCAGACATAGACCACGTCGTTGATAACGCTCGATTCGATTCGTGGTTTTAACGAGCCACTGGTGACAAGGTCAACGTCGATTTCCAGTCGACTCGCGATGTCGTTCTCCAGGCGAACGAGATCGAATAGCGTCACCGGGCCATCGAAGGTCACGAGAACGTCGAGATCGCTATCCGGACGGTGTTCGTCCCTCGCATACGAACCAAATACACCGAGTTCACTGATAGGATACTTCTTCTCAAGCTGCGGCTTGAGATCGGCGAGTTGATTCTGGACCTCCGCGGAGGAAGGCATACGAGACCATTAATTGTCGATGATCAACTATATTTTGATCCCATCTCCGAGAGGTCACTCGTGCGGTCCGTCGTCTTTTTACTTCCCTTCAGACATCACTGTGGTATGCAGGTCCTCGTCACCGGCGGCGCCGGCTTCATCGGCGGCCACCTCGCCGAGCGGTTCGTCCGCGACGGTCACGACGTCGCCGTCCTCGACAACCTCGATCCCTTCTACGACGTGCGGATCAAGGAACACACGATCGAGCGCTGCGAGGACCTGGCCGCGGGCGGTGACGGGTCCTATCACTTCGTGGAGGGCGACGTCAGGGACGGCGACCTCGTCGCTGACCTCGTGGCCGACGCCGACGTGGTCTACCACCAGGCGGCCCAGGCCGGCGTCCGGGGAAGCGTCGAGAACCCACGGAAGTACGACGACGTCAACGTCGACGGGACGCTGAACGTTCTCGACGCCGCGCGCATGTCGGGCGTCGACCGCGTCGTCCTCGCCTCGTCGTCGTCGGTCTACGGGAAGCCCCGGTATCTGCCCTACGACGAAGACCATCTCACGACGCCGGTGAGTCCGTACGGCGCCTCGAAGCTCGCCGCGGAGCGCTACGCGATGGCCTACGACGACGTCTACGACCTCGACTGCGTCGCGCTGCGGTACTTCACCGTCTACGGCCCGCGGATGCGTCCGAACATGGCCATCACGAACTTCGTCTCGCGGTGTCTGCACGGCGAGCCCCCCGTGGTCTACGGCGACGGGTCACAGACGCGGGACTTCACCTACATCGACGACGTGGTCCGGGCGAACGCGGCGCTGCTGGAATCGGACGTGGCCGACGGCGAGGTGTTGAACATCGGGAGCACCGACACCATCGACATTCTCAGCCTGGCCGAGGAAGTGCGGGACCTTGTCGCACCGGACCTCGACATCGCCTTCGACGAGCGCCACGACGCCGACGCCGAGCACACCCACGCCGACGTCTCGAAAGCCGGCGAGTTGCTTGGCTACGAGCCGACGTACTCGATCCGAGAGGGCGTGTCGGCGTTCGTCGAGTGGTACCGCGCGAACGAGGAGTGGTACGACGAGCTGGTGCGGGCGTCTTGATCGAGGGGGTTCTCGCCAACCCGTTCCTCTGTACGCAAACCACGGTAGTCCTATCAGGTTCGGGTGTCGGAGTCGCCGTCAGTAAGCGCCTGCACGACGTCAGTGCTAGTGAACAACCGGAGGTCGTCTCGGTGGTCGGCTGCTGATTCGACAGACTCGGTGAAGCCGTTGCGGGAAAAGAGCGCGTACTCGAGGACCCGGTCACTTCCGTCGCGTGGCGACCAGCGAAGTTCATTCGCGTGGTTCTGAAGCGTCGAGAGTGCGTCGTGTCCGAGTGGTGACTGTTGGAATTTGCACTCGCCGACGAGTAGAGTCTCGCTCGCCGTGAGACCGACGACATCGATTTCGTGCTCGCCGTACCACCACTGTCCTGTGTTCGTGAGCGTCAGGTCCCGGTAGAGCGTCCGAAGTGCGGAACAGCAGAGTAATTCGAACGATTTACTGACGAAGTCAGCGAGTTCCGGCTCGATCAGTGCCTCGTACGCATCCGCTCCGAACTCGTCGTACCGTCCGCTCGTCCCATGCACGAAGTGGAACCAGAAACGGAAGAACGGGTCACGAATGCGGTATCGACTACGCTTGCTCCGCTCTTTCCGTTCCGTGACAGGGACGTGCTGATCCACGAGGCGCAATCGAGAGAGTCGGTTGAGATACTTCGAGAGTTGATTGTAGTCTATGCCCGTTGCCCCGGCAATCTCGTTTCGACCGGTATTTCCGCCGGCGATGGCCTCCAAAATCGAAAAGTACCGCGTCGGTTCTCGGAGTTCCATGCGAAGCACGTAATCAGGTTCGTCGTGGAGTGTTCCGTGCCGGGAGAGGATCGTCCGCTGCACGTTCGTTGCGAGTGTCGCATCCGAAGCAACTTCCTCGAGGTAGTACGGAATCCCACCGAAGATGCCCCAGGTGAGAACCTGTTCGTCCGGGGTATACGCATCGTCGAAGAACTCCATCGCGGCATCAAACTGTAGTTGCCTGACGTCGAGTTTTACCGATGATCGACCGTAGAGCGGACTATTGCCGAGCAATGCAGCGTCTTCCATCATGCCGATTGAGGAGCCAACGAGAACGAACGTTGCAGCTGAATTGTCGAGTTCGTGATCGAACAACTCTTGGATCACGGACGGAAGACTCTCGTCTTGCTCGACGAGATATGGGAACTCGTCGAGTACGACGATCGCATCCTGTTCGGCGAGATACCCGAGAATTTCGCCCCAGTCTTCTCGAATCCGGCTCACGCCTGGATACGATTCCGCTGCCGTCTCGACGAACTGCTCGAGTTGGAGGGCGTTCGTTTTCTGTCGTGCCTGGTAGACGACGGCGTCGCCCGCCCCCGATAGCGATTCGGTGACGAGCGACGTTTTCCCGAGTCGGCGACGGCCGTAGATCACCGCGAGCTCGGCGTCCCCCGAATCATACAGCGCTCGGAGGCGAGCGAGTTCCTCCACTCGGTTCACGAAATCGGGCATACACCCAGTCCAACCGGGCCAGTTATAGTACTTCCGATAATTGTACTTCAAAGTACGATACTCTAAAGTATCATCTTTGCCCGACTGAGTGTGTTTCTACGGTTGCTACCGTCTGGCAACAAGCGGTGCGGAGTCCGGAGTTTCCGGCACAGTGCTCGCGTCAGCCGCGGGTGAGAGGACGAGCTAGCCTCCCTCAAGGAAGTCGAACCCGAGGAGACCGTCGAATCGACGGCTGGCAATCGAGTGACGTCCGTGTAACAATATTTTCTTGCTTACAGATGAAACTGTAGTCTATGGCAACTGCAGTCAGGGTCGACGAAGAGGCAAAATCTCGCCTCGAGGTGTTGCAGGCCGAAATACGGCTTCGGACCGGGGAGCTGGTCACCCAGCAGGAACTACTCACCCGGCTCATCGACGAGGCATACGAGTCCCACGATGAGGTCATCGACGCGTTCCGGCAGTCGACGGTCCCGCTGTCGGGCGAGGAAAAGGCCGCGATGCGACAGGGACGGTTCAGTTCCGGCGTCGAGACGGACGAATCGGACAGCGACGACGTGCTGTACGGGTAAGTGGCCGGACCGTGCACGTGAGTGGGAGACCAACGGGGGATGTTCGGCACGCAGCAGCCGACGCTTGGACTGCCTCGTACCGGACGCAACGTTTCGGCACGCTCGCGTGCATCCGGGTACCCCACGTCGACGTGTCCCGGTCGATACGTTACACGTCCAGTCAGCGTGTCTCCGGACAATTTTGTCTGACTGCGGGTGACAGGAACCCATCGTCGAACGGTTGGTCAGGCCAGGCATTTTCGACCGCTCGCCGCCCTATCCACGACCGTGGCCACCGCGGGCCCCACGCCACGAACCGATACACTCTATCCGCGAGAACATCCCGGCGTTCGTGGAGTGGGACCGCGCAGACGAGGGCAGGTACGACGCGCTGGTGCAGGCGTCGTATGCGACGTGTGCCGATATCGACCCGACGTCGGGCGCTACCGCGCGCGACCTGCCGCCAGCGCACAGACACAGCCGATCGCGAGGAGCATGGCCACCACGCCGAACCCGAAACCGCTGGAACCGGCCGTCGGCGTGTCCGTGACGGTCTGTCTCTCGGTAGGATCCGTCGTCTCCTGCGTCGTGGTCGTCGAGGGACCGGTCCGGGTAGACGCGGTCTCGCGGGTGACGACTCACCAGATCGGTCAGTCCAGGTACACGGTGGGGTCCAGAACGGACACCCGTACTGTCGCTTCGAGCTGACGGGTGGGTATCGTCACCGGTCCAGACAGGTCACGCCCCGGATCTCGAACCGGGCGCCGCCGAGGTCGCCTTCGGTCACGGCGACCTCCCAGCCGTGGGCCTCGGCGATCCACTCGACGATTGCCAGGCCGAATCCGGTGTTGCCGTCGGCGGAGGTGTGGCCGAACTCGAAGACCGTCTCGCGGTCCTCGGGCGGGATGCCCGGGCCGTCGTCCTCGACGAAAAAGCCAGTCCCGTCGAGCATGCCCACGCGGACGGTCACGTCGGGGCCGGCGTGGTCGACGCTGTTCCGAAAGAGGTTCTCGAGAACCTGGTCGAGGCCGGTCCGCTCGGCCCGGATCGTGCCGAGGTCGCCCACCTCCAGGGTCGCCCCGGCCACGTCGAGGACCGACCAGCTCTCAGTGACGGCCCGCTCGAGGTCGATCTCCGTCTCGTCGGTCGCGCGGTCGCCGTACCTCAGGAGGGTTCGGGTGTCCTCGAGGAGCGCGTCGAGTCGCGCGGCGGCCCGATCGATCGTCTCGAAGGAGCCCGCCTCTGGATCCTCCCGGACGATCTCGAGTTGCCCCTGGATGATGGTCAGGTAGTTCTTGGCGTCGTGCGAGAGGATGGCACCGACCTCCTCGAAGACGGCCGGCTCGTCGGCCGACGCGAGGGCGTCCTGGCGTGCCGTGGCGAAGGCGGCGATGGACTGCAGTCGTTCGACGTCCGACTCCGAGAAGGCCTCTGGCTGGCGCGCGGCGACGGCCAGCACGGCGTGCTGGCCGTAGGGCACTACGGCCACCGAGCGGTACTCGACCGTCGGGGCCGACCGGAGGCCGTCCACGTCGGCGGCGCGGCGGACGGCGCCCCTGTCGTCGACGAGTCCGACCGTCCGCTGTGTGAGGGCACTCCCGATCAGCGAGACGGGCGAGACGAGGCCGTCGGTGTCGGTCCAGTCCGCGGGATCGCGCGCGGCCAGCCGGAACCCGCCGTCCTGGCGAGCGACGAGCAGACAGACGTCGGCGTCGAGGAGCGCGGTCGCGGCGCTGACCGACGCCTCACGCAACTCTCCGTCCGCCCGCGCCGTCGCGAACCGGTTCGCGAGCGTTTGGACCAATTCCAGCATGTCGCCTGACGACGCTCCCTGGGCCTCCCACGGCCTTAGCCAATCGCACGTGGAGCAAGGGCTAACGGGCTATTAAGTCCACAGGGGTGGTTTCAGACTGCGTGAGAACCCGCGTCTGGGCGGGGCTCGCGTGGAAATTCGAGAGACGGCGCCGATTCAGGTGGGCGAGCCGGACTCGCCACTGTCGTGGGGCTGCGGCCCGGCGCGACCTGGCCGTATCGAGCACCGAGTCCACCCGAAGACATAGGCCGCGGCCCCCGAACCGTCGGCCGTGGACACCGCAGACGAGTCGGCGCGTCACCCACCTGATCGAATCGGCGCCGTCTACGAGGCACTCCCCGTCCTCGTGACGACACACGCCCTGGACGGTCACGGGACCTACACCGGGGTCTACACGGGGCTCCAGGTCAAGGCCACCGAGTCCCCGAAGGACCTCGTCGGGCGGCGGCTTTCCGACGTCCTCACCGACGAGGCGACCGATCGCCTGCTGGCGACCTTCGCCGAGGCCGCCGAGACCGGTGCCCGCCAGTACGTCGAACACCCTGTGGAGTTCGGCGGCGAGTCCTTCTGGCGCGGCGCCTACGTCGCGCCACTCGCATACGGCGAGGGCGGGGACGTCGAGGAAGTGGTCGCGGCCGGCTTCGATCTGACGCGCCAGCGGGAGCGCTCGCGGGTCCTCTACGACGTGCTCGACGCCCTGGAGACCAACGCGTCGCGGGCCGACCTCGAGGCCGCGTTCTGCGACTTGCTCGTCGAGCGCGGCCGCTACGAGCTGGCCTGGATCGGCACCCGCGACGACGGCGAGGTCTGCGTCCGCGCGTCGGCCGGGGCGGCGTCGTACCTCGAGGCCATCGCGGCCGAGAGGGACGGCCTCGCCGCGAGCGGGGACGTCGCAGTGCAGGCACTCCGGACCGGCGACCGGGTCGCCGTCAACCCGATCACGGCGGCAGCGACCGGGGACTGGGGGACGGTCGCGACCGAGCAGGGACTCCAGGCGGCAGTCGCCGTCCCGCTCCGTCACGACGGCGTCGACCACGGCGTCCTCGCGGTCTACCTGAGCGACGCCGAGTACCTCGTCCCGTGGCGCGAGGCGGTCCTCGAGCACTTCGCCGACGCCGCCGGGTACGCGCTGAGCGCCGCCATGTGGCAGTGGGCACTCGCCGCCGAGACCGCTGCCGTCGTCGAAGTCGATATCGACGCGCGAACGCCGCTTGCAGCGCTGTGTTCGGTCGCCAGCCCCGAGGGGCTGACCGTCGAGGCGATCGTGCCCCGCGAGGGCGAGACGGGATACTACCTCGCTCCCGCCCGCGAGTGGCGCGTCGATCCGGGCGAGGCCGCCGCGGAGACTGCAGGTGTCGAGCCCTACGGCGACGGCGCGGACGGGCCCGCGGGGGTCGTCGTCGATCGCGAGACCCCCGAGCGGGAGCTACTCGCCCACGGCGTCCGGGTCTCGCGCTTTGCCGTGACGCCGGACGGACTGGCGATCACAGCCCGGGCGCCGAGCGGGGACGCGGTCAGGGCCGCACTCGCCAGCCTGCGCGAGGGATACGACGGCGTCTCCCTGTCGGTCCAGTGGGGCGATACCGCCGACGCCCCCGTCCCGTCCTGCGAGGTGAACGTGGCCGCGCTGTGCACCGACCGCCAGTACGAGGTTCTCCAGGCGGCCTACCGCCACGGCTACTTCGACCCCGACCGGTCGTGCAACCTGACCGACCTCGCCGACGTCGTGGGCCTGTCCCGGTGGACCGTCAGCGAACACCTCGATCGGGCCCAGCAGGCGCTGTTCGCCTCGCTGTTGGACTGAGTGAGTTATCGCGAGCCGGGGCAACCCCACGTATGTGGGGGACTCGACTAAGGGACGTCCCCGCTACGGTGAGGCTGGGGAGTGCTCGAGACCGTCCCTGGTGGACGGCGGCCGTCCGCCAGTCGTGCGCCACAGCCGCTGGGGGGTGACACGAAGGGATGGGACCCAAGACGCGGACGGGATCGACCTCTCACAACACGTCGCCGTCCGATGCCCTAGTCAGGGTTGTTCCGAGGGTATCCAGTCAGAACGCGCGCGAGACTGCGTCGTGGCGGACCCACGGCGGAGACCCGGGGGACGAAGGCTGAACCTGCCACTCGCCGACGAGGCCACCGACGACCGGCTCCCGATCGAAGCGCACTCTTATCGAGTGAGCAGTTGCTCAGGCGGGCCGCGTTAGGTTACAGGGGGGACTCACTACCAGGTGCGGGCGAACGCCGAGGGCTACGACTATGGGGCAGTCTCTTTCGAAACGGGGCGCCCACATGTCTCTGCTGTGCCGTCCTCGATCAGCTAACGAACCGGTTGGAGTGACGGGTATAGAATCGGATTGGTTGGGGAGTGGCTCTGGAAACCGCTGTTTACCCGACGGGAAACTCGAAAGCCCCGCGCGTCTTGACTCGGTGCGACCATTCTGCGCTCCTCGCTCGGCTCACGGGTCGCTAGCGCTCCCCGTTCACCAATGAGGCCTCCGCTAGCGCTCCGGCCTCGCTTCCGCTACGGTGCTTGAGGGTCGCGCCGTCGTCGAGACGCGCGCCCTTTTCATTCCCACCCCATGGTATGTGAAGGTATCCTCCATATCCCCTCGGTCGGCTTCGAAAAAGCGTGGCTGGCCAATCCCAACCGATTCGGCGTTCTATACAACCTCCTCGAGTCGGATGGTACTACTTGGCCGCGAGCGGACGGTCCCCTCTGCGTTCGTCCGGTACTACTCAACACATTGCGCGACGTTCCAGAGATCGGTGCCCTCGATTCGTAGCCGAAGAATTTGTGAGCCTTCAAGATATCCAGGTTTGTGGCGAGCGTCCCTTTCGAGGTCTCCATGGCCGTCGATGTGGGGGAGGGGTGACTGCGTACAGGAGGGGGCAGGATCCGTGTTGGGCCGACTTCTCGGTTCCGGTGAGACCTCTCCGAAAAGCGAACCTTGGTAAGGATGGATTTCAATCATCGGACAACGATGGACGTCAAAAAGGCAGTCATCCCCGCGGCTGGCTTTGGTACGCGATTTCTTCCGGTCACTAAAGCCCAGCCCAAGGAGATGATGCCCGTCCTCGACAAGCCGACGATCCAGTACGTCGTTGAGGAGGCAGTGAACGCCGGCATCGACGACATTCTCCTCATCACCGGTCGCGGCAAGCAGTCGATCGAACGCCACTTCGACAAGTCCTACGAACTGGAAGAGGAACTCCGAGCCGACGGAAAGGAAGACCGGCTCGCTCGCGTCCGGGACATCGCGGACCTCGCCGACATCCACTACGTCAGACAGAAGGAACGCGATGGACTGGGCGATGCAGTCCTCTACGCTCGCAAGCACGTCGGCGACGAACCGTTCGCGCTGCTGCTCGGTGACACCATCGTCCAGAATTCGGTTCCATGCATCCAGACGCTGATCGACTACGCCGAGGAGTACGAGGAGTCGGTCATTTCCCTCGAACGGGTGCCCTGGGAGGAAGTTTCGAAGTACGGGGTTGCAGACATGGCAAGCATCGAGGACGATTCGTGCTCGTTTCCGGTGACTGACTTCGTGGAGAAACCGAATCGAGCTGACGCGCCGTCGAACCTCGCGATCACGGGTCGATACGTGTTCACCCCGGAGATATTCGATCGGCTCGAGACGACAGAGCCCGGCGTCGGCGGGGAACTGCAGTTGACGGACGCGATTCGTCAGCTGTCGGCCGCCCGCGGCGTCGAACTCGAGGGCGATCGCTACGACATCGGGAATATTCCGAGCTGGCTGCAGGCGAACATCCGGATGGCGTTGAGAGAGGACGAGGGCGAGATGAACGAGGCTGTCGAACGGATCCTCCGGAGCGAACTCGATGAGTAGAGTCCTCGTCACCGGCGCCGCTGGATTCCTGGGCTCGCACTTCTGTGAACGCCTGCTGGAGGAGGGCCACGAGGTCGTCGCCATGGACAACCTGGTGACGGGCGAACCCGACAACCTCGACGAGTTCTTCTACGAGGACGGCTTTTCCTTCCACGAGCACGACGTCACCGAGTTCATCCACGTCCCCGGCGATCTGGACTGGGTGGTCCACCTCGCGAGCCTCGCGTCGCCGGAGTTCTACGACGCCCATCCGATCAAGACGCTCAAGGTCGGCGCCCTCGGGACCCACAAGACGCTGGGGCTGGCAAAGGCGAAAGACGCGAGCTACTTCTTCGCGTCGACGAGCGAGGTCTACGGCGATCCGGAGGTCAATCCGCAGCCGGAAGACTACCGCGGGAGCGTCGATCCCTTCGGGCCGCGTTCGTGTTACGACGAGTCGAAGCGGTATGGGGAGTCCCTCGTCAGGGCATATCGCAACGAGCACGACGTCGACGTGCGGATCGCGCGAATCTTCAACACGTACGGCCCGCGGATGCGGCTCGACGACGGGCGCGTGGTTCCCACGTTCATCCGGCAGGCGCTCGCGGGTGAGGATCTGACAGTGTACGGCGACGGGTCACAGACGCGGAGTTTCTGTTACGTCTCGGATCTCATCGAGGGGTTCCGGAAACTGATGGCGAGCGACGTAGAAACGCCGGTGAACCTGGGGAATCCCGACGAACGGACTATCGTAGAACTTGCGGAAACGATCATCGAGTTGACCGACTCTGAAAGCGGGATCGTCAACGAGCCGCTGCCGCCACAGGATCCGAAAGTCCGCTGTCCGGACATCAGGAAGGCACGCGAGGAACTCGGCTGGAAACCCGAGGTGTCCCTCGGGACGGGACTCGAACGAACGATCGAGGCCGTCGCCGTTGACCGCTAAGCGGGTCGAGGAATCGCGGTCTTTTTGCGCCGCGCGGGAACAACGGTCTCCAATGGACAGCGTACTCGTCACCGGTGGCGCTGGGTTCGTCGGGAGCCACGCCGCCGCGTACTACGACGACCGTGGCGTCGACGTCACCGCTCTAGACAACCTGAGTCGCGTGGAGACCCTCGCCGACGCCGACGCGGATCGCGACACGGCGGCGTACAACTGGCAGTACCTCGGACGAGAGCACCCCGACGTCGAACGCGTCGAGGCCGACGTCCGCGACTTCGCTCGCCTCGAATCGATCGTCGAGGGCCACGACGGCGTCGTCCACACCGCCGGCCAGGTCGCAGTGACGACGTCGCTCGAGGATCCCTTCCTCGACTTCGAGGTCAACGCCCGCGGGACGCTCAACGTCCTCGAAGCCGCGAGTCGTGCGGACAGCGATCCGGCGGTCGTGGTCGCGTCGACGAACAAGGTCTACGGCGACAACGTCAACGACATCCCCGTGCGTGAGGAGGCGACGCGATATCGCTACGACGATCCCGAGTTCGCGGAGGGCATCCCGGAGACGCTCTCGATCGACGACTGCGAACACACGCCCTACGGGGTCTCGAAGCTCGCGGCGGACCTCTACGTGCAAGATTACGCCGAGCGTGGGGACGTCGACGCCGCGGCCTTCCGGATGAGCTGTATCTACGGCCCGCGCCAGTTCGGCAACGAGGACCAGGGGTGGGTCGCCCACTTCGCGTTGAGTGCGCTACGGGACGAGCCGCTGACGATCTACGGCGACGGGAAGCAGGTCAGGGACGTGCTCTACGTGGAGGATCTGATTCGTGCGTACGACGCGTTTTTGCAGGCGCCCGCGGGGAAGCCGAGCGTGTTCAACGTGGGCGGGGGGCCGGAGCGGACGACGTCTTTGTTGGAGTTTCTGGATCTGCTGGAGGGTAAGTTGGGTGAACGGCCGGATGTGTCCTTCCAGGACTGGCGGGAGGGGGATCAGAAGGTGTACGTGTCGGACGTGTCGCGAGCTAACGCGGTTCTGAACTGGAATCCTATCGTTGGGGTCGAGGAAGGCATCGGTCGATACTTCGACTGGGCGAAACACTCCGGTCTCTAATGGAGTTTCTTTACGAGTCGATACATCATTGAACCCTGCAAGAACGACTGAATTCTACTGGTATCCCATGCGTTGTGTAACTTTGCTTGAGGCTCAAACCAAACGTTCGAGAGTGGTTGAACGAATGTTCGCAAAACCAGAGGTGTTGGACTTGATTTCGCAGTACTTGCAATCTTTCTAGGGATGTTCTTGATCCACTGACAGCCAATCATAGACCATGCAACCACGATTGATGAATTGGGTGAGACAGTATTTACTATCGAACGACTGACCTGAAACAATCGAGACCGTTCAAATGCGGAGTCTTCCGTAAGCCTGAATCCCCTCTTATCACGTGGTTCAGTCACGAACCAAAGGAAGATTGCAGCGAAACCGACCCCCTTGATCAGGTTCGACACGAGTTGTCCAAATCCGGACTCAAAACGCATGATTTGAAGCAAGACGAGTGAATAGATTACTATCAGAGCACAGTTTTTCGGTCCGCCAGTTCCGTTCATGAACCAACGGTACACCAGACCCAATAGCAAGCCGATGGCGAATAAACCGACGATTATCCCCGCCGTCCCGAAATTCCAGTAAAGTTCTCCGGGGACCGTCATCGCCGCGCAAGTATTCGCATCCGCACCGCGTCCAGAGAAATATTGATTATTCACACCACACATGATAATCGACGGTTTGCCACTCCATATAGCCCGTGGGATGAGGCCGTAAATCGCGAACAATAGGGTCTCCCCACCTTGAAATTGGACCACTTCAGGGGTTCTGGCGACGATCATTGTCAGTGCATCCGTCCCTATCATTCGGTTAAAAAAGCGCTCGAGACCCCAGTAACTGCCAAGGGTACCCTGCGCTATTGCTTCGAGCAATGAATCCCCCGCTTGAACACGTTCTGCGATTGTTGAGATTGGAAATAGGACGATGATTCCGCCACTAAGCATCGAGATCTTTTTGACAGTGACTCCTGGTCCAAGGTAGTGATAGGCCAAGGTCGAAAACGTCAGAAGCATCAACAGAGAATTGAGGCTGAACTCGATCACAGTTACGAGGGCCACCTCCACAAATAGGATAGCCCCAACCACAATCCAGGAAATATGATCGCGACCAGAACTGAAATTATAGGCTAGAAGTACCAATACAGCTAGATAGTGCCAGCTCGTTACGTGGTAAAGAATTGCGTTTCCAGAGGTAATCACTTCGACCGTGAGAAGGAAATGAACCGCGATACTCAATGCCCAGATGGCCAATAAGTTGGGCAGGAGAACGGTTCGTCTGCTCACCGACGGCCAAATAGGTGTTCTTGGCCCCCTGAAGGACAGGCGATGACCCGCATAATACGCAATCGAACCAATCGATATGATTATTAGACCGGCTGTGAAGGGGGCGAGTAGCTTGTCCGTGGCCGCAATGAATGAAGGGAATGGCGAAGGGAGGCCCATGACGCCTATCGAGAAACCACGGAGGGGAAAGTAGGCGAACAGCAATCCCCCAACTACGACGGCCGGATCAAGCAGATCCTTGTCGTAGAGTACGTTTCTCACAAACGGATACAACATGACGAGCGAGCCGAAAATCATCGAGAAAAGCGTCACTCCGGTCGGATTGTACACTGAGCCAGACGGAATACCGTGTAGTAATAGGAGTGCTATAAGTGCCATGCCGACGCCGCCTATGGTGCCGATATAAGCGAGATGGGTCCGGCGGCGTAATTCCCACGATCCGTCGATCAGGTTATTCATTCGCAGGTTTCTCGAGAACTACCTCGTGACTCGACGCGAGCCGGCGGAAGCCAGGTACTCTGAGCAGATGGGGGAGATATTTCGTGAGCCCGAATCTCCCGGCTCCCGGCACGCCGCCCATCGGCGAGACAGAGACAACCGCCAATCCCTGATCTTCGACCATCATTCGGATAGCACCCTCCGTGAATCCCCGGACGTGAGTGTAATCTCCCCAGACCACCTTTGGTTTTGCCATTGGAACGGAAATTACTCCCCGGCCGTTTGGCGACAGAACCCTCTCAATTTCGGACAGCACTGCTGCTGGTTCGGTTAGGTGCTCCAGAATGTCCTTGGCAATTAGTCCGTCGAACGAACCGTTCGCGAACGGCAATTCACCTGACTCGAGGTCACACACGAGGACATCTTCACGCTGGCTCGCGGTTTCGAGTGCACCAATATCGACATCCACGCCGACGACCTCAACATCCCGGTCCTTGCGGAGTGTTCCGAATGAGCCCCTTCCACAACCGACATCTAAGACCAAATCCGGATCGCCCAACCGATCCGCGTATAGATCAACCAGGGCCGGTTCGACGTCTCTACCCTCGAAATAGGATTGTTTGCACTCGATACTAGCCATTGTTGAGGAGAAGCCTTGCCACCCTGATTAATCTGATTAAATGACCGCCGGGAAGGAATTCGTAATCCGAGTGGAACAAACCAACCAGTCCATAACTAAAGTACAGCAAGTCGTCTGTGCCGGTTATACCACGTGATATGCCGCCTCAACGATACCCTCTGCAGTTTCCTCGATCCCCCATTCATCAATAATCGCACGAGATTGCTCGCCCATGCTATGGAGATCGCTTTTGAAAAGTATGGTCTCGAGACGCTCACTCAACGTCTGTACATCATCCACGGGCACGACACGGCCGTTTGCTTCGGTGACAAGGTCGGCAGCTGCACCGACGGCCTCGGTCGTGATGATCGGTAATTCGAAATTCATCGCCTCGTTTATCACGAGTCCCCAGTTCTCTTGTGCGCTCGGGAGAACGAGGAGATTACCCATTTCATAAAATCTCGGAAGGTCGGACTGATTTTGGAACCCGACGAAAACTACATCATCAGTGCGGCCATAGTCATTACTCGCACGTTCAAGCGTAGCACGCTGGTTACCATCGCCGACATACAGGAGGGTGGCCTCACCAGGGTCAGTCGCTTCCGAGAACGCCTCAAGCAGCGTCAATGGCCGCTTCCGTTCCACGAGTTTCCCTACAAACAGTACGACTGGATGATCTTCTAGCCCGATGTCCGCTCGCAGTTCTCGGGTTGGCGATAGCTCCTGCCTGACGGATTGGAAGTATTCGTTGTGGACAGTGTAGGGTGCATGGAACAGTTGTTCGTCCGGTACTCCATGAGAGCGGTAAAACTCTCGGTTGCGTGTGCCGATGGCGCCATATGCATCAACGAGGTGAAATAGCGTCTTTATCGCGAGACGTTTGAACGGCCGCAGATACGCCGGCGGAGGGTTGAGTAGCGTGGACTCGCCACGAAAGATGACCGGCAGGTCGATAAACTGGGCTGTTAGAAACGCTAGCCAATTCGTGACGGCCGTGTATCCGTGGACCCAGAGTGCGTCGTGGTTTCCAGCTCGGAGCTTGGAGACGATCCTTGGGTTGACATCCCCAAGTAAGCCTTCGTTTGATCCCGAGCGCAGGTTGGGGAGGAACTCGTAGCCGTATCCGTCGAGGAGGGGTCGATCCCACACGACTTCCTCGCCGAAACCTGGGTCCACCGTTGGCTCAACCCCCCTTTCGTCACAGAAATAAACTGTTAGATCGATGCCCTGGATGCCGTCTATCGTCCGAAACAGCGGTGCCTGATACTGTATCGGGTGGGAGACCAGAGCCGCAAGGGAGAGTGAATCTGCGCTCATGGGGCTATGGTATCTGCGCTGGAACTAAACGTCCCGTCATTCACGCCGATGTCCCGTCAATCGGCCAGGGGATATGACAATTGTCAGCCATATTCTTTGTCCGTACGTAGTGATAAATCCGTAGAGAAAGAACCCATCAGTGGTTGAATGGGCTCTTCTGACTAATCAAAGATTGGTTCGAGTCCACCGCTTATCGTTGTCAACAAGGCCAAGCATAATCCAGTACAAATCCGTCCAGGACAGACACCGAACCACATCAAGGAGACGTTATGGTTTTATGCACCATCAGTCGACTGTCAATATATGAGTTTGGCTCGGAGTGCAATTCGGAGTGTTGCCGGATATGGGATCATCAACGTCTTCGTATACACTCTGAGCTTCATCGTACAGATCGTTTTAGCAAACCTGTTGACGCCCGATATCTTTGGTGCCGTTGCGCTCGCCGTCGCAATCACCACCTTCGCTACTCTGGTTCTCCGCTGGGGGATTCCACAGGCCATAATGCAGGAGGACGAGGAACTTGAAGACCGGTTTTCGACTGTCTTCTGGATAAATGTCGGCGGAACCTCTGCACTCACACTGTTGGTTCTGGTTGCCCTGCCGTTGCTATTCACATTCTTCCAGCAGCGAGTAGTTCAAGTGTTGTTGCTCGTCTTCTCGGCGACTGCACTTCGAAATTTAGCACTCCCGTTCCGAGCGGCAATCCAACGGGAATTCGACCTTCCCCGTCTCGCGATTATCCAATTAATATCGCTCATCATTAGTGCCGTAATTGGTATTGGCCTTGCACTAAACGGAGTTGGCGTCTGGAGTCTTGCAATATATTACGCGCTACGAGACGTTCTCTCAGGAATCGGTCACCTCGTTTACTCACCCCGGTATCCTGATTTCACCTTTGACTGGGGCACGGCTATATGGTTTTACAGCTTCGCTACCGGAATGATAGGGTCACGTGTCCTGATTTCTGTGGAGTCCGAGGGAGATGACTTCATCGTGGGTTCGGTACTTGGCACCGCATCGCTTGGCCTATACAGTTTCGGGTGGCGATTGGCTACAGCGTTCCACTCGGTTGTCCATCCTGCGATTAATAAAGGAATTATCCCAACGTTCGCAAAATTAAAGGAATCGCCAAATGAGAGCCGGCAAGCTATCGAGTTTCTCGTCCGAATGGAGTTAGGCGTCGCAATCCCCGGCTACGTTTTTGCTGCATTGACGGCTCCCACGGTCATATTAGCGATTTTTGGTCCACAATGGAGTGGGATGATCCCAGTCTTTCAGACGCTCTGTCTGTCAGGAATTCTATTTCCGACCCTCGCAGTCGCACGACAAATTTACTACACCTGGGGCAAGCCTCGACGAGTGCTCCGCATACAAATCGTTTACATCACGGCATTACTGATAGCATTCGCCGTTCTTCTTCCGATCTATGACGTGATTGGAGCAGCGATTGCAGTCAACATTTCGTTGAGCATCGGATGCCTTCTATTATTTAACGAGCTGCGAAAAGACGTCGGTATTTCCCTCGCAAAGATATTCGGTCTACGGTTAGGCGCTGGTGCTATTTGCCTGTCTATCGGCTACTTAACACGAGATCCCGTTCGAGAGGTAATTAATCTAGATTCTCTGATGGTAGTATCGATGGGTGTCATCGTCGCGCTTTCGTTTTACATACCGCTTGTAATCTTCGACAGAAAGGGGATGAAAGAGGACTTTTCGAAAATTTCTCGGGCCTTTCTGGAATCCTAGTCACGTATTAGTAATTTCCAGAATGGATATTATTTCATTAGTAGATACCTTAAGCTATGCCACCTGCAGATCGACGTTCCATGCTGCCCGTTCCTTCTTGAATGCGTGTATTTGAGTTTCTTCCCTCAAGCCAAACGTTGAAGCTTACGTGACAGATAAGGTGCCCATGGTAAGTCCGTCATGAAGCGAAGAGCGTATTTGGGCGCACTGAGTTCGGGAGTGCTAGCCCTTGCAGGTTGCCAGGCCCAGGGTTCCCAGTCAAGGTCCACCCCTCCCGAAACGGCAAACAGGTCGCATAGCGCTGCTGCATGTGATCTAATTCAGCGTGTGAAGATGGGGGATTTTGCGTTAGAAGAGCTATCAGTTGACCCAAACCATCAATTCAATCGAATCGAACTATCGCCAAATGATTCTGTCACAGAAAGTATTCGAGGGGGTTCACCGGAAACACGATATATCTTGGGCCCCGGGACATACGAGTTAGACTCAATCAATATCCCTAGAGACACAATAATCGAAGGACATGGTGCTTGCCAAACGATATTGAGACAGCGACCTGAGAGCAGCAACGTCCACTTTCTACGGGCATCTGGCCAATCGCGTGTACAAATTCAAAACCTGACTGTTGACGTCAACGCCCAAATGCAGCCTCAGCGTCACACCGAAGGGGAACGAGGAATCCAGTTTAATGGGGGACACAGTGGGATCGTTCGTAATGTCGAACTCGTCAACGCCGGGGGGCACTCTATAAAGTGGTTCGACTGGGACGGGGGTGTGGCCCATCGCGTATTCTCTCACTCTCCCGCAAAAACCGCTCCGAAGCCAGGTGGAAGGGGAACAATCCAAGCAGGAGCCAGTAATCAGGTCACTCGTAATATTCTTGTCCACGCTTGTACCTTGATCCTCCCCTCGAAGTGTATTTCTCACCGAGGGACTGAAACAGAGTCGGTACTCGTTACCGGTTCTCGACTAGTTGATCCCGGGGAAGAACCGGACTGGATCGGTGTTAATCTGCACCAGACGGCAAACGGGTTGGTATCTGCAAATGAGTTCGTCCAAATTGGCCCTGAAGCGAGGGACGTGCGGCTCACGGTAAAAACAAACGAGATATTAATAACAGGCAACAGCTTCAAGAACCCTAATACCCGGGTGGTTGAAGATTCTGTATACGCTGCACCCTCAACAGATGATATTACACTACAGCAAAATGTTACAGGTTTGAATTCCCAACCCCCGTTTCATATCAAAGAGGTCAAAGTTGGGCTCGACGACCTGACCTGCGACGATTTGTTAAACTTTGAATTCGAAAATCCCGGAGAAAGAGAACGGACCGCGTTGGTAACGTGCTAGGTCGGTATGTCATAGGATTCAGTTTGCCCTTCTTACCCACCATTCACCGAAATCAGGAACTGGGGGCGAACAGGGTATTATTCGTTACCTGGTAGTATGTCATGGTAAAGATTGAAAATTCGCTCGCCATAATCGTCCCAAGAAAAATTTTCAGAGACAAGATCCCTAGCCCTCTGGCCCATCTCAATTCGTTCTGAAATATTATCGGACATGTTATGAATGGCAATTTCCAGTGCCTTCGTATTCCGTATCGGAACCTCGAGACCATGCTCACCGTCAGTCCCAACCCAACCGGAATGTGATGTAGTAATAATTGGGAGCCCGGACGCCATCGCCTCATATGTAACGTACGCACTGCCCTCCTCCAAAGTGGGAAAAATGAAAACGTCGGCTTTACGATATAGCGACTCCATATCATCTGTCCAACCAAGTAGCGTCACATCGTCCCGTCCCCTATATTCCGCGACGATACTCTCGACGCTCTGTTGAATGGGTCCGGCTACTATCAATTCAGCATTTTCGAGATCGACATCATCCCAAGCCTCGAGGAGGTACGGAATCCCCTTTCGTAGGTCGACGCGGCCAGCGAATAGAAACCGGAGGGTGCCGTCACCTGTATCTTCACCGGGGGAGTACTTCGAAGGATCAACAGCGTAGGGGACGAGCCGAACTTTCTCCTCCGGAACCCCATGATCGAGAAACGACCCGTAGACGAACTCTGATGGAGTGACCACGAAATCGGCAGTGTGGTATTCTTGCTCCTCGTGTTCAATATACGCCTCCTCGACGGGACCAGATTCGTATCCGAACCTCCGATACTCCTCCTCGAGGATGCTCGCTTGAGTCCTGATATGCGAGGAACACCGTTCTACAATCGTAGTAACGCCGGATCCGTTCGCTCGTTCGAGCGAACGCAGGGCTGAACCAGAATACCCCACGAATATATCTGCAGGGTCGCTCTTGAGGTTTCGCGCCACACTCGCATCAAATAAGGTCCGTTGCCATCGATCAACCGGCAACCGCCTACCGAGTCCAGGAATTCGTGATACCGATCGATTGATTATTTCAGGATGGCGAATTGGTTGGACTGCCGATTTCGGAAGTGGCGTATCGATTTTGAAGCGGGGATAGGTTGTGTAGATTTTTGAAAGTGCATCCCGCTTCTCAAGTTGTTCACCGGTGTGAAAGGCGTGAAAGGTTCCAGGGACTGAGATACTAACGTTCATTATACCGGTTATAGAGCTGTGTTATTCGCCCTCATGAATCCAGTAATAGATAATTCCCCAGTAGTTACACACACGAAGAAGGTAGGTGAGAATCACGAATCCGATGCGTGATTCGTCCTCGGCAAACCGATGAATCTGCAACCCCTCGTAAACGGCGTGTGGGACCATCAGCGGATACACAATGGCGAGTAATAGAAATCGGGAAAAGCGTGGTTGTTCCTCGTGCTTACGGGATAGTTGCTTGGCTCCCTTCCCCCGCTGGAAGTTCTTACGGCAATACTCAGTCACCGACCTTGGGAATTTATGCTTTACAGTTATGCTCGTGTCGATGATATAATTGTAGTCGCCTTTCTGCAGCCTCCGGCCGAGTTCGGCATCGTCCCCGATATGGGTGAACTCTTCATCGAATCCACCCAACTCCTTCAAAAACGATCGCCGAAAGGTCATGTTCATCCCACCGGGGCCGTCAATGTTCTCGGCATTTGGCCCGTATCGATATAATCCCCTCGCAACCTCATAGTTTCCAACGAGCTCATCATAGTATGAATCGGGATAACCCCCCACTCCATCTACACATTCCTCATATCGTTCCTCGTATGCAGATAGCCAATCGGTGGGGGCTACGGCATCGTCGTCAATGTACGCGACAATCTCCCCATTCGCCGCTTGCCAGCCGGTATTTCTTGCTGCCGAAAGCCCTCTGTTTGTATCGTGGGAAATCACTCGTAAGCCATCTGATTTATACTTTTCAAGGAGGGAGGCGGTCTTGTCGGTCGAACCGTCATTGACAACGATTATCTCATACACTGACTCGGTCTCTTGGTCGAGCAATGACTCAATGCACTCACTGATAGTGCTTGCCCCATTATACGTACAAATTACCACCGAAAATTCCATGATAACCCCCCCAAAATGATACAAAGGATGTCGAAGGTCACGGTACTCATTAGCTCTGAAGCGTGTTGGTTTAAGCATTCTGAATGGTGGAAATCTTCATTCCATGTACCCAAGCGCCTCTAGATGTTCCTCGTCAACAGACCCCTGTAGTGAGGACAGAGATTGTGAAGCCGAACCAGAAACAATGTGCTTCCGTTCTTCCCAATCTGCGACGAACCACGGCACACGAACCAGCGGTTCGATATACGTACTCCCCGGATGGCCGTAAACGTCCCATTCTCCGAATGCATTCCCATGATCCGAGGTGACGACGGATTTGCCGCTTAGTTCTTCAACGATTGTCTCGACGTGTGGAAGGGTAACCTCAAGGTTTTCCTGATAAACAGCCCATATCTCGTGTTTGCTGACGTCACCGCGGCGAAGGCGAGTCCACACGTTTTCCGACTGGGTTTGTGGCCAATAGCTATGTTCCTCCATATACCGTCGTCCTTCCGGACCAATCCACGGATAATGAGGCTGAAGAAAGTGGATAATGAGTCGTTTATCTGGGTAGTTCTCAGCTGCCTTCATTGTTGCTTTGACCACCGCTTCAGGGCTGACGGTTTGCAATTCTTCATCCCACGCACTCTCCCAGAGAGGGACAATGTCGTGGAACGAAGCACCCACTTGTGCTGGATTCGGATTTGCTGATACATAAACGGTATCAGGAAATGAGAGACCACCGAAATTCCTCTCCATGAACTGACCCGTGTGGGTCCCGCGGGATCGGGCAGCAGACAGTTCGCCATCCATCGAATTTTGAGCCTCGAAAAGGTCGAATCGACACGCGTCAAGGATGATGAGATTGTCCCAATCAGCCTGTGGAATGTTGATTCCTCGCGAACCCCAAAAGATGACGTCATGAAACAAACCATGTATCTCAATGGGGACTCGCCGGGGATACCGAACTGCCTTCTTTAATTTCTCTGAGAGGTTCATATCGATGGTATTACAGCGGGTTCGTATCTCGGTAGGATGCATCTATCAAACCACTCAGGCGCATCACGACGTGGTATAACCAAGATCATTGAGTCGTTGTTGGACGCCGGGGGTAACGTTGGTTTCTACCTGACTCTCTTTCGCCTCTCGCTTGGTAGTTTCTATATCTTCGGTGAATTGGTCCGAGGCCCACTCGGGAATGGAGATATCAGTTTCAACCAATTCTTGGGTTGAGGGAGAATCGGACAGAGAATATGCTGTAGTATTGCCTAAGGAATCCCAAACAAATTTCCGCTGGCCTTTATACGCACAGCGTATCGAACGATCCCAGTACTCCGACGCATCATCTGGAAGATGGTTGCCACCGACAACTTCGGCGGCAATAACTTCCTTCATTGGATTGTAATCCCTGTCGTTCGCCACTTTCGTTACTAGGTCCCCGAGCTGAAGTTGGCTTATGTATCTCGCGCCCGAGTCCCCATAGCAGTCTGGGGCATTGATGATGTCTAGGGGTACATGGAGAAGCCCTTCTGACAGACTGCCAGTATGTTCAAATAGAAAGTCGTCTCCCGGATGAACGAGATTTTCACCGTGATCGGAAGTGATGATGAAAGTGGTCTCATTTGTTGTATGGTCCTGAATATCATCGATCAATATAGATACAATCCGGTCCAGATAGTCAATCGATGCGGCATAGAGGCCGCGGGCATATCGAATGCTCGTCTCGTGGTCCTCTATATCATCTCCCTTATTAATCTCCCACGTCGAGACCCCCGATGCAGAATTCCAGGAATTAGGAGCATCGTGTAGCTTCCTCTCCAGACCCAAATGGTGGTACAGCGGCCCATGGGCGTCCATGAGGTTCACAAATTGAACGAACGGTTCAGATGTTTCGACCGCTTGACGACGAACTTCATTCGAGACCAATGAGCCGCCACTGTCGAAGAGTTTCGGGAAAGGGAGAGTCTCGTTAACTTGTGATGCTTTGAAGAATATACCATTCGCTAGACTCTGTAGCGGGTGAGTATGGCCCAAGGATTTCTTTAAATATGCCAGAAACCGATGGTTTCCGCTGTACCGGGTGCCAAATTCGCTCACATTCATCCCGTCGGGATATCGCATCCGGCGAGTAATCGTCCGAAAGTCGTCGAACAGACCATCGAAGCCGAACAAATCACTCGCGTACGCATTCGCGCTGACGCCGACAGCCTCGTACTCCGGTAAGTCACCGAGGAAGGTTTCATGGCGATTCAATGAAGACAAATCTCGATTGTAGGCGTGAATGCCGTGTTGAGATGGCAGTTCCCCGGTGAACATGCTTCCGTGACTCGGAACGCTCCAAGAGCTCGCGGCACGACACTGATCAAACGAGATATCCGCCCGTGTTTTCAGACGTGGGGCAAATCGCTCGTAGTAGTCTTTACGGACAGTATCAAGACAGAGTATAACGATGTTATTCCTCATCAACCATACCTACTGTCGTCTCCATTCTAAACACTATTGACTGACCGTGCCATCGGCGGAAGTGTTGTAACGAAACGCGGAATATTATTATCGTTCTCGCACACCCTATTCACATGGCAACCATCGTTTTGACTGGCAGTAGCGGGATGGTGGGTTCGGCTGTGGGTGAGCGGTTGCTAGAAATCGGCCACGACGTCGTTGGCGTCGACACTCGCCCGAACCGGTGGGTTCCCGAACTTGAGGAAAACACGATACAACTGGATTTGCTCGATGCCAATGCGTTCAGCGTGTTACCGGACGATCCGGATTATCTCCTACACTTTGCGGCTAATTCTCGGGTCAAATACTCCATAAATGATCCATCGCTCGCGATGGAGAATGTGATGATTCTGGACAACGTGCTGCGATACCTGCGAACGACATCCGACCCGAAGCTGCTGTTTGCAAGTAGTCGAGAGGTCTATGGGGAGGGCGGAGAGGGGCCTACGTCAGAAGATGCTGTCACACTCGAGGCTTGCAACAACCCTTATGGAGCAAGTAAGATCAGTAACGAAGCCACCATCTATGCAAATGAAGAGTGCTACGGAATAATGCCAGTAATCCTTCGCTTTTCCAATATTTACGGGAAATATGATGTTTCGGATAGAGTGATTCCCAAGTTCATACTGGAAGCTACGAACGACCAGGATATTCAGATATACGGCGAAGAAAAGACCCTGGACTTCTGTTACATCGAAGACTGTGTCGACGCAGTCATTGCTGCGGTGGACCGATTCGACACCGTTGCCGGCCGGTCGATGAACGTTGGTGGGGGACAGAGCTGGACGTTAGTCGAACTTGCGAATATCATCAAGGACGTGACGGGTAGTTCCTCAGAAATCCACGTGCAACCAAATCGAGAAGGCGAAGTCCAACACTTTCTCGCAGATGTTAGCCGGGCGGAACGGCTTCTCGAGTACGATCCAGATTATACGCTCGAAGAGGGACTTCGAGAAACAGTCGATTGGTATCAGGCCCGGTCCAGTTTACTAAGTGAGATCGGAGAATAGACTCCAAAGCACCTCAGACATTCAATATCCACTTAGAAGAGGTTACATTGATATTCCAACATATAAATATTTGATCTGCCCAATGATATACGACAAAGAGGCAAGCTTCAATTACAGGAAAGTGTTTTTAAGAAACAATGGGTTTCGACGAAATCACTTCTCTCCTCCCACATCGAAAAGCGACGGTCCCGTGTCTGAAAGCGCCCTCACGGCGAATGTCGGTCTTTCTTGATTCAGAACTTGGCATCCCATTCAATCGTAGAGAACCTGAGCTCGTGGAAGCAATTCTGGACCTGGTAGCAGAAGGCGACGTCATCTTCGATATCGGGGCCCGCTTTGGATACTACACTCTTCTCATGGAGCACAGAGGATGCAGTGTCCACGCTTTCGAACCACATCCGGGGAACGTTTCTCGCCTCCGCGACAACATCACGCGGAACGGACTCGATCAGCGGGTCACAGTCGTACCAAAAGCCTTGGCAGAAGAATCCACAGAGATGGATCTGATCCTCGGAGACGAATCTACCCATACCATCGATTCGGCTCGGTTAGGTGAAGCGGTCTCCGTAGAAACGACGACCATCGACAGATACTGCCAAATGGAAGACGTTTTTCCCGATCTCGTCAAAATCGACGTCGAAGGGGCGGGGGATCGCGTTCTTCAGGGTGGCTCTGGCACTATCGGTCGTGGCGAGACTACATGGATTATGGAGATTCATAACGATTCTGAGCGGACCTGTTTCGAAGAGTCCTTTAGATCGACTTCGTACGTCACTTCCGCGCTGGGATCAGGTCATTTCGTCGCCAAACCATCCGATAACACTTCCGAGGGATGAGCATGAATCCGTGATGCATTCGACTGCTCGCCTGAGAGTCCACCCGCTACTGGCCAGTAGACTGTTACCGGTTTAGTGACTCCAGGTGTTTGCCAAACACTGCACGAACCGAGGTCGCCGCGAACTCATTGGGAATCGAAATTCTCGTCGAAGTTCCGATATCGTCTCGACCAGAACTGCTCAGTACCGTCCCCATCCTTTCAGATAGGGCACGGGCATCATTGCTCGGAACGAGAAACCCAGTTTCTCCATCTACCACGTATTCCTCCGGCCCACCACACTTCGTCGACACCACCGGCGTCCCACAGGCCATCGCTTCCAACCCGACGATCGCAAGCCCCTCCTGCCGGGACGGTATCGCGAACACGTCGGCACCCCGGTAGTACGACGGCAGATCCGAATTGCCGACGTAATCGATCCACTCGACGGTGTCTCCAAAGTCGAGTTCGTCGATCCGTGCTCGCAACGATTCGTCGGGTTCGTCCCCGATCAATAGCAACCGGACGTCAGGAATCTCTTCGCGAACTCTGTCGACTGCCTCCAGAAGCATCGTTGTATTCTTCCGTGGATCGTTGAACCGCCCTACGAACAGAATCGTCGGGCGATCGTCGTCGGGTTTTTCCGGACCGTCGGGCGAAAACTGCTCGGTATCGATCGGATACGGCACGACCTCGATTCGTTCCCGGTCGATGCCGTGGCGCTCCGCGATCGTCGAGGCCGTGTACTCGCTCAGAACTAGGATACGGTCCGTCCGACTGTAGATGCGGCCCTCGAGCCACTCCATGATCGGTCGTGAAAGGCGATCGCGCACTCGGCGCGGCAATGACGCGGATCTCAGGCGGTCCTCCCGATCCTCCCAGAACGGCGTCGCCGTCCAAGAGCCAAAGCTGACGCGTTCGCGCACGAGCGGGAGACAGCAGTGATTCGAGCCCCCCACGCCGAAGTAGACGTCGCCGTCGGCGAGTGCTTCTCGCCAGAAGCGACGGTTGAGCACGTACTGCAGGAACTCAACCTCTGGCAAGATTCGAGGAATTCCCTTGAGTTCCATTCCCTCCACGGTGGCGTGCTCGATCTCCCGTCGGACGTCGAGCGTCAGGGCGTCCGTCACCCTGACGTCCGTCTCTGCGTCGAGGACGTTACACACCAGACACGGATCGTAACCAGCGTTTTCTGCCGTTTCGTAGACGAACCGGGCCATCGACGTCACACCGCCTGGTCTTCGAGGGTCACGCGTCGCGATGTAGAGCCGAGGCCCCGCCATTCGTCTAAGAGAGGACGGAATCGACGGATAGGAATTGCGATTCTGTAGATCGCCTCGATATCATCGTCGTTGCGGATTGATCGAATAGCGCAGATCGAGGCTGATCCAGACGGAATGGTAGACGCGAGAACTCAAACGCCAGCGGCGCGACCGCCACGATAATCGGGGAGCATATATGCGACTGCTCCATGGATCAGGTACCCCCAATCCGTGAAGATGCACGTTGCTATCGATACCTTGGCACACCCTGGCGGGGGAGCACTTCGGTACTTCAGCAACATCCTTCCCCGATTTGCCGACGACGGTAACGAGTATCTCGTTCTCGTTCCAGCCGGTCGCGATGAACTCACGGATATCCACGCCGAGAATATCGAGTATTACGAGGTGAATTATTGGCCGACGAACCTTCTCACGCGGATGATCTTTCAGCAGATTGTGCTGCCGGTCCTCCTCTACAGGCACGACGTCGACGTCCTGTTCTCACCGGGAGACATGGCTCCGTTATTCGCACCCTGCAGGATCGTGATGATGGTCCAAAACCCGAACCCTTACTTCGATGTCGATCTCGATCGGTCCTGGGGAGAGGAAATCAAGTTCAAACTCCAGCGCGTGATCACACGGATTTCGTCCCGGAGAGCGGATCGGGTCATATTCGTGTCCGAACATTCCAGGGATTCGGCCAATCGATACCTCGGAATCGACGAGCGTAAACTGGAAGTGATCCACCACGGCGTCAGTGAGGAATTTCACTCCATCGCTACCGCGGATATGAACCCTGGACCGGAATTCAGTGACAGATATATCTTGACGGTCTCAACTGTGCTACCGCACAAGAATTACGAGTTGCTCCTCCGAGGATACGCGCGGCTGCCGGCGGACCTCCGAAATCAATACGATTTGATAATCGCCGGCCGAGCGCCATCGGATCGTTACCTCGAACAGCTCAAGGAACTCACCAGACAACTGGATGTCGAGAAGAACGTTCATCTCCTCGGTGAAGTTTCGGAGGAGAAACTCCGTCAATTGTACGCGGGCGCTGAAGTTTTCGTCCTCCCTTCGAAACTGGAGACGTTCGGATTGACGCTCGTCGAGGCGATGGCGAGTGAAACGCCAGTCGTGGCGGCCAATTCGACGTGCATTCCCGAGATTACCGGCAAAGCCGCCGCGTTGGTAGACCCATCCGATCCAATGGAACTAGCTCGGACTCTCGAACGGGTTATTACTGACGAGGGGTACAAACGGGGATTGATCGATGATGGACGGGCCAGAGCTGGTGAATTTTCGTGGGATAGTACTGTCGACAGAACGAGAGAAGTATTAGAAGGGACAGCGTGAATATGTCCACTCAGCCCAACGTTCTCCTCGTTACGATCGACTCCCTTCGAGCCGACCACGTCTATACCGACCTCGCGGAGACGCACACCTTTGACTCGCTGGCAGAGAGTGGCACGGCCTTCGATTCCGCATTTGCCCAGGGACCGTACACGACGTTCTCGATGCCGTCTATGTTCACGTCGAAGTATCCGTCCCAGCTCACGAGCATCGACTTCGTCGAGGACGTCGAGGGCGTACTGGTCGAGGGGGAATCGACGATACCGCAGCGTCTCGCAGCGGCCGGCTATACGACGGCTGGAGTCCACACGAATCCATTACTGTCGGAACTCTTCGGGTTCGACGTCGGATTCGATCACTTCGACGACGGACTCGGAGGCCTGTCGGATCGCCTTCCCGGCCGGTTCGCCCTCCTGGCCGACAAGGTCGGCCGACTCATGCGTCGTCATCCATACGTCCCCGCAGACACCCTCACTGACCGCGCCATCGAGTGGCTACGAACGAACGACGCGGAACCATTCTTCCTCTGGGTCCACTACATGGACCCACACGGCCCGTATCAGTCCCGGGAGGGATTCCAGTATCTCGAGAAGTACCGGGCCGAGGCGCTCTGGCGAAAGGCCGTCCACTCTCCCGACGACGTTGGTCAAGAGGAACGGCATCGGCTCCAGGAGACATACGTCGAAGAGGTAGAACTAACCGACCGCGCAATCTCCAGGCTTCTCGATTCCTTTGGCGATGCGGTCGGGAACCGCGAATCCATGACCGTCCTTACGGCCGATCACGGCGACGAATTTTACGAGCACGGGTCGTATTCGCACGAGAGCAAACTCTACGACGAACTCCTGCACGTGCCCCTGATCGTCGACCCACCGTCCACGGGAACGATCGACCGCGATCCAACGGCGCTAACGCCGATTCTCGACGTCGCTCCGACGATTCTCGATGTTGCGGGGGCTTCGCTGGACGGTCTGGCAGGAACGTCGCTTTTCGAAACGTCGTCCACACGCCCCTGGGAAGAAGACGAAGAAGCTCCCGACGACCGCGAATCTGCCGAGGGAACACTCGACGAGCCCGCCGTGATCAGTGAAGCGCGGCTGGAGCCGGCATACGCTGGCGCTATCCGGACGCCGACGTGGAAGTACATCGACGACGATGGGAATCGAGAACTGTACGATCTGGAAACGGACACTGGCGAATCGGAGAACGTACTCTCCGAACACGACGACCTGGCAACTCGTTTCGCATCCGTGCTAGCGCTTCACCGTGAACGCAACGGTGGTGAGCGTCGCGATGCTGAACACCTCTCGTCTGACGAACTGGACGCCCAGTTACGAAGTCTCGGCTATCTCGAGTGATTGCGCTCTCCGATCGAAGCGAAACGAATTTCGGGTCCCTCCGCCACGACTGTCCATGCAGACGATTCTCGGTATCTCTACCACCCACGATTCGGGGGCGACCTTGTTGCAGGATGGCGAGGTAGTGGCCGCCGTCAACGAAGAGCGATTCAACCGGACGAAACACTACGGCTATCTCCCCTTCGAATCCATCCAGTACTGTCTTGATACGGGTGACGTGACGACAGACGATCTCGACGCGGTCGCTGTACCCTCGGAAGTTCTGCGGACCGATGCGCGGCTGCTTCTCGATGCCGAGGTCGACACGACGAACGTCTCCCAGAGTTCCCTCTCTCTCTTCAAGAAGCTCACGCGCGAGTCCGTCGAGACGCTCCGGCGCGCCGCGGACCGAAATACGTCCATCCCGGAGTACGCACGTCCCGTCCGATTTCCTGACGGGATTGACGTTTCGCTCGTCAACCATCACGAGGCCCACGCCGCAACTGCATACTACTGCTGTGGCAGCGACGATGCGCTCGTGGTGACCCTGGACGGGCTCGGCGACCGGCTATCGGGGACGGTCTGGAAAGGGCAGAACGGCACACTCGAGAATCTCAAGCAGTGGGACCGAACCGGGTCACTCGGCTGGTTCTTCGGCGTCGTCACCGAGGCGCTCGGCTGGTGGATTGGCAACGGCGAAGGCAAGACGATGGGGTTGGCCTCGTACGCCGATTCTGACCCAGCGGCGGAAGAGGCCCTACAAGAGATTCTCCCTACGTACGACAACGGTGAACTCGTCGACACTTACGATTTCAGCCGGTCCTCGTCGTGGGAGGTTCACGATACTCACCACTGGTCGTTCGAAGAAGAACGCGAATACGTCGAGAGCGTCATCGAGGAACACGGACGCGAAGAAACCGCCGCGGCTGCTCAGCGTCTCCTCGAGGAGCAAGTTCTCGAGATTGTCGAGCCATGGCTGGAAGAGACGGATAGCAAGGTCCTGGCGACTGCCGGTGGCGTCTTCCTCAACGTCCAGGTCAATCGGCGCATCCACGAGTCTACGGATCTCGACGATTACTTCATCTTCCCGAATGCGGGGGACGGGGGGCTACCGACCGGCGCCGCACTGGCAGCACATCGGCACCAGGCCCAGGATTTCACCCCTTTCGAGCTCTCGCATCCCTACTATGGACCGGAGATTTCAGCGGGCGTCCCTGAGGTGTTCGAGGACCGGCAGCTATCGTTCGAAACGCCGACTGACGTCGTGGAGCGGGCGGCCGACCTCCTCGCCGACGGTAACATCGTGGCGTGGTGTCAGGGACGGATGGAGTACGGACCGCGTGCACTCGGAAACAGGTCGATCCTCATCGATCCGACGCGGGACGACAGTATGGATCGGGTGAACGAGCGTGTGAAATTCAGAGACTCGTGGCGGCCGTTCGCCCCCTCCATCAAGGAAGAGGCTATCGAGGAGTATCTCGTCGATCCGGTCTGCGATCCGTTCATGATCACCTCCGTGGACGTGGTGCCCAACAAGCGGGACGAGATCCCGGCAGTGACCCACGTCGACGGGACCACGCGCCCCCAGGTAGTTCGACGCTCGGTGAACGAACGCTACTGGCGCCTACTCGACGCGTTCGAGGATCGAACCGGGACGCCGGTGCTTCTCAATACGTCCTACAACCTCAGCGGTGATCCGATCGTCTGTGACGCCCGGGATGCGATCGGCACATTCTACAACTGCGGCCTCGACGCGCTCGTGGTCGACGACCACGTTCTGACGAAAGTCTAACGACATCGGCGACCTGCTCTTTTGGGTCTGGGCATCAGTCCAAAGACGACCCGGAACGACCTGTTGATGTTACGGGCGGTGATATCGCTGGGCCAAAATCGAGCCAATAAACCAAACCTCGATCAACTACAAGACAACGGAAACGCGTTTTTCCTGTCTTCCCGTCCAAAAGCCACCGTAATCTCGAATCGGAACAGCGTCCTCTACCGCTCGTGCAACAGCGTTTCCAGATTCTCACGCACGTACGCTTCGTCCCGCTCCTCGACGTACCAGTCGATGGTTTCCGCCATCCCATCAGCGAGCGAGTACTCCGGCTCCCAGCCCAGCAGTTCCTCGGCTCGCGTCGTGTCCGCGGCCCGATGACGCACGCCGACGGGTTTGTCGGTCATGTGATCGATCTTCTCGGGTTCCCAGTCCATATACTCGAAGATGGCGTCAGCCACCTGATTGATCGAGATGTACTCCGAGATACCGGCGTTTACCGCCGAGCCGTCGGTGATCTTCTCGTTCGCGAGTACGAGTGCGCTGACGATGTCGTCGACGTAGGTGAAGTTGCGCGTCTGTTCGCCGTCGCCCCAGATCTGGTAGGGGTCCTGTTCGGCAAACGCTTTGGCGATCAGGGCGACGATGGCGTGCGTTTCGTTCTCCCGGGGGCCGTAGGCAGTGAAGATGCGGACCGAACTGGCGTCGACGCCGTGTTGCTCGTGGAAGGCCTGCAGGGAGCGTTCGCCCATGAGCTTGGCCCAGCCGTAGGCCTCGTCGGCGTAAGCGCCGCCGCGTTCCTCGAAGCTGACCATGTCCTCGCGCAACCGGGTCCTGTCCTGCTGGATGTCAGTCGGATACGTACAGGCCGAGGAGGCGAAGGTAATCTTCTCGACGCCGTTGTCGACAGCCGTCTCGAAGACGATGTTGTCGAGGGCCATGTTCGTCGCGCAGTTCGCCGGATAGTTCGAGATGTATCCGCGGCCCCCGTGGTCGGCGGCGAGGTGAAAGAGTCGGTCGATGCCCTCGCTCGCACGGTCGGCGAAGTCCCAGCGTTTGAGGTCGCCCTCGAGGAACTCGACGTCCGCTTCGACCGCTGCGAGGTTCTCGCGCTCGCCGCTGGAGAGGTCGTCGGCCACGCGCACGTCCGCGCCCCGGTCGACGAGTTCCTCGACGAGGTGACTGCCGATGAAGGAGGCGCCGCCGGTCACCAGCACCGTGTCGCCCTCGTAGCTCATCGGCGCCCTCCGTCGGTCGCCGCGACGCTTGCCTGCTCATCGGCGAGTTCCGCTTCCGCCCACTCGTAGACGTCCGTCAGCCCCTCGTCGAGACCGATGGTCGGCGTCCACTCCAGGGCCTCCTCCATCCTGGCCGTGTCGGCGGCGTACTTGTCCGTCCCGGTCGGTTTAGAGAGGTCGTGTTCAATGGCGAGGTCCTTGCCGCTGATTGCGATGATGGTCTCGGCGAGGTCGTTGATCGACACCACCGCCTCGCCGTTGCCGAGGTTGATCGGCTCGCCGTCGGCCTTGTGCTCGATGGCCCGGAGCATGCCCTCGACGAGGTCGTCGACGTGGATGAAGCCGCGCTCCTGGCTGCCGTCGCCGAACAGTTCGATGGCGTCGCCGTCCTCGGCCTCGATCGCCTTGCGACAGAGGGAGGGAATCACGTGAGCCGAGTCCGGATCCAGGCTCTCACGTGGCCCGTAGGCGTTGAAGATGCGGACCATCGCCGTATCGATCCCACAGTCCTGGTGATACGCCCGACAGGCGACTTCCCCGAGCACCTTCGCCCAGCCGTACGTGCTGTGGGGGTCGGCCGGAATCGCCTGGTCCTCGCTGAAGCGGTTCAGGTCGTCGTGTTGCTGCCGATAGATACAGGCGCTCGAGGCGAAGAGAAACCGGTCCACGTCGTTGATGCGTGCGGCCTCCAGCATCTGCTGGTTCATCAGCACGCTCGGCGTGAGGCCACCGACGTTTTCGCGCTGGATGTAGTGTATGCCGCCGACGCTGGCGGCGAGGTGGAAGACGTCGTCGACCCCCTCCGTCGCACGAACACAGCCAGCCTGGGTGGTGAGGTCGGCCGGCACCATGTCGACGTCGTCGAGCAGGTGATCGATGTTCTCGAGGCTCCCCCGGGAGAAATCGTCCGCGACGACCACGTCGGCATCGAGATCGACGAGGCGTTCGACGAGGTGGCTGCCAATGAAACCGGCGCCACCCGTCACGAGAACGTTCGAACCGTCGAAGTCCATACCATACGTCGACAGCCACTCGCAAAATACCTTCTGACCTCCGGCGGCCGCATGGCGGCCGGACCGCCAATCTCACTACGGTGGGGGAGCGATTGGTGGCAATGACCGGCCGGGCTTCGCGCATCTCGGTCCTCACCGAGTACTTCCACCCCGAGGAGGCCTCGACGGCCCAGCTCATGACCGAGCTGACGACGGGCCTTACCGACCGCTTCGACGTCTCGGTGGTCACCGCGCGACCGAACTACCACGACGCGGACCGCGAGCAGTCGGCGCCCGCCAGCGAAACGGTCGACGGCGTGGACGTCTCGCGTGTCCGGTCGACGCGGTTCGACAAGGACTCGTTGCCGCGGCGGGTGGTCAACTGGATCACCTTCACGGTGCTCGTCACCGTCCACCTCCTCAGACACCACCGAGACGATGACGCCATCTTGACGCTGTCGAACCCGCCGATCCTCCCGCTGGCGGCCTGGTTCCACAAACGCATCACCGGGACGCCGTACGCCTACCTGGTATACGACATGTACCCCGACATGGCTGTGGAACTGGGCTACATCTCGGCGGACGGCCCGATCGCCCGGATCTGGGGATGGGTCATGCGGCGTGTGTATCGCGACGCCGACCGCATCGTCGTCCTGGGCGAGTCCATGCGGGACCGACTCGAGACGAAGATGGCCGACGGCGAGCAGTTCGACCCTGACAAGATCGTCGTCATTCCGAACTGGGAGGACGAGACGTTCATCGAGCCGAAGGCCAAGGCGGACAACGAGTTCGCGAACGAACAGGACACGACCGATACGTTCACGCTCGTCTACTCGGGAAACGTCGGCCGGTTCCACGACGTCGAGACGGCGATCGACGCAATCGGTCTGCTCGAGGAACGGGGCCGGTCGGACGTCCAGTTGCTCGTCATCGGCGAGGGTGCAAGAAAGGACGAACTCGAATCCTACGTCGAGCGCGAAGGCATCGAGAACGTCCGCTTTCTCCCCTTCCAGCCCCTCGATCGATTGCCAGAGACGCTCACCTGCGGCGACGCATCCCTCGTCGGGATCAAACCTGGCATGGTCGGGATGTGTGTCTCCTCGAAGCTGTACTCCTCGCTTGCCGCCGGGATGCCCGTGCTCGCCGTCGTGGGCGAGGGCGACGAGGTCGCCCGCGTCGTCGAGAACTCGGAGTGTGGTCGTCACGTGGAGCCTGGCAAGGCCGGCGAGGTCGCGGACGTGCTGGCCACCTGGGCCGACGACCCGGACATCGTTGCAACACTAGGGGAGAATGCCAGAGACGAGTTGGAACGGCGCTACACGCTCGACCAGGCCGTCGCTGCGTACGCCGAACTGTTCGAAGAATTCGACACGGTGTGATTGGCGGCCGAACTGTCGCCTTCAGACCGCCGACCCGAGGTCCGCCAGGACCATCCAAACCTGCCGAATCACGATCTTCAGATCGAACCAGAACCCCTGCTTTCGAATGTACTCTACGTCGTACCGAAGCTTCTCCTCCGGATCGAACCCCGTCGCCCCTCGAATCTGAGCCAGCCCCGTCAGCCCGGGCTTTACGAACCACCGACTGCGCCACTCAGCCGCAGTCATCTCCATGTCCTCGTCCAGCCCCGGCCGCTCGGGCCGTGGCCCCACGACGCTCATATCGCCAACCAGAATCGCCCATAACTGTGGAATCTCGTCCAGATGAGTCTGGCGCAGCACTCGCCCGACGCGCGTCACGCGCGGATCCACGTCGCCGTCGTCCTCGTCGCTCAGTTTCGCGCCGGAGACGTCCTCCGCGTTGGGCACCATGCTCCGGAACTTCGAGATGGTGAACGTATCGCCGAAGGCTGCCGTGCGCTCCTGGCTGTACAGAATGGGCCCGCCGTCCTCGGCTTTGATCGCGATCGCGATCACCAGCATCACCGGCGAGAGCACGAGCAACCCGACGCTAGCAAAGACCACGTCGAAGACACGCTTGAAGACGTGGTCCTGCCAGTCCCAGGGCTCCAGATCGATTTGGACCAGATCCCCGCCGGCGGAGCCACTGGTCAGCACGGCGTCGGCGTGGTCGCGGTGGACCATCGCGCGCACGCCGTGGTCGTAGCAGGTGTCGAGGGCGCCGAAGAACTCCGCACGATCGGTCTGGTCGAAGGCCAGCACTGCCGTGTCGACGTCGTAATCGACGAGTACTTCGTCGAGGCGGGAGAGTCCGCCCAGACTCGGCAACTCGTCGAGCTGAGTCGCGACACCGCCGTCTGCGACCTGCGGCCTCGCTTCCTCGACGATCTCGTCGCCGATGAATGGCGAGGGCGGCGAGACGTAGCCCAGCACGTCACCATCCACAGCAGCGAGGATGTCGGCCATCGTCTGGGGGGTGTCTCCGATAATGATCGTTCGATCGCCCTCGCTGGGCCGCCGGCGAATCGCGACGAAGTACAGCGGGAGAATCACCAGCAGGAGCACCCCGACCACGAGGAGCGTCCGTCGCGGGAGTCGGTAGGAGTAATCGAAGTACCCGATGGTCGCCAGGGCCAACAGCGCGATCGACACGCGTCGCACCGAAAGCATCCACGTGTCGAGAATCCGCCGCGGGCGTGGCTTGTACAGCGGCATCAGCGTTGCGAGCACAACGACACCCGCCACGGCCGACTCGATGAGGAGTTCCGTCCCGACGGCGCTCTCGTCCGGGAGCCCACCCACCACCGGAATCAGGTCGAGGAGGGTCCGGATGCTGGGCTCGTACGCGAGGACGATGGCACCGACGGTAATCGCCAGGGTGCCGAGGACGCCTGCGATCCGGTAGCGCCAGCCCGCCTTCATTGTCCAGTCGTGGTCACGGGCCGGGATTAAGTCCATCGGCCCGCTCGCAAGGATGAGAACGACACGTGCGGTATCGCTTCTCCAACCTCGGGAAGTGACGCGAACGAGAGACGCAGGACGTTCGAGTTGTTCGACGGGGCAGTTAGAGCGACTGTCAGTGCGGGAGCTTTGGTGGTGTTCGGCCACGGGACGCCTCCAAGCGAGACACACCATGACTCCCGGATCGGTCGACGACGCGATCCTCGATCCTCACGAGCGCCGCGAGTCTGCCCAGCCAACCACCCGCCGACGGCACCACGGACTGCAGCCACGGGGGTACCTCGTCGGGGCTACCGTGAGTATCCGTGGGATCGAGCCCGAAACCGCCGGAAATCGCGTCGTTCTCGATGGTATCCCCGCCGACACCGCTGGCCCAAGATGTATGTGTACATCTCCCCTCCGGTACAGCTAGGCACATTGGCTGGGCTGACAGTTATATACGACCCGGCCGTCTAGCACGAACGTCAACCGAGAATGCTCGAAGACACCCACGGTCGCGAGGTGACCGGCGTTCGCGTCTCGCTGACCGATCGGTGTAACTTCGACTGCGTCTACTGTCACAACGAGGGGCTGGGTGACACCCGTGGACCGATGGATCCGCAGGACGGCGAGATGGCCACCGACGACGTCGTTCGCTTGCTCGAGGTCCTCGCCGAGTTCGACGTCACGTCCGTGAAGTTCACGGGTGGCGAGCCGATGCTGCGAGAGGACCTGGCGGAAATCGTGCGGCGGACGCCGGACGTGATGGACTGCTCTCTCACGACCAACGGGACCTTCCTGCCGGGGCGGGCCGAGGCGCTGGCCGAGGCCGGACTCGAACGGGTCAACGTCTCGCAGGACGCCCTCGATCCCGAGGACTTCGCCGAGCTGACCCAGAGCGGGGCGTACGACCGTGTCATCGAGGGCGTCGAGGCGGCCCTCGAGGCGGGCCTGGCACCGGTCAAACTCAACATGGTCGTGATGGAACCGACCGCGGGATACGTCCCCGAGATGGTCGATCACGTGGCTTCCTCCGACGGGCTGCAGCTCCAGCTCATCGAGTACATGCCGGAGATCGCCGGCCATCCGGAGTGGGCGATCGACATCGAACGCGTCCACGACTGGCTCGCCGAGCAGGCCGACCGCGTGGAACGACGCGAGATGCACGGCCGTCGGCGGTACTACGTGACCGCGGCGTCAGGCGACGAGGGCATGGTCGAGATCGTCGACCCCGTCGAGAACCCGGACTTCTGTGCGAACTGTCATCGCGTCCGCGTGACCCACGAGGGCGAGTTCAAGGGCTGTCTCAACCGCCACGACGACCACCGCTCGACCGGCGACATGACCCGCGAGGAGATCCGCGAGGCCTTCCGTGCGACCGTGGCGAACCGCGTCCCCTTCTACGGCGAGTACATGGTCACGGACGAGGACGGGGACTGGGTGCCCAACGACGAGTACCACGACGTCCCGCCGATTACGTCCGACGACGACTGAGGGCGCAGTTCGACGGAGTGGCTCCTCACCCGCCGCTCACCGGCGGGAACAAGGAGAGTTCGTCACCTCGCTCGACCGACGTCGCGAGGCCGTCGCCCTCGACGAACGGGTCCCGTCCCTCGTGGAGGAGTCGAATGTGCTCCCGAAGGGACTCGTCCTCGTCGAGGACGTGTTCTTCCAGGCCTGGAACCCGCTCGAGCAGTTCCTCGAGGGCGTCGCCGACGGTGGAGTCCGAGCCCGGGTCAACTTCGACGGTCCGTTGCCCGGCAACCTCGGCCAGGGTTGCGAAGAGCCTCCACTGCATGTAGTGTACGGGATGGGGCCACACAGAGAAATATTTTGTTTATATATTCTGACACCGTTGTGACGGAGCAGGTCAACGTGCCCAATCGCCGAAGAGCGATAGGGAGTACAGAATACTAGTCCGTTCAATATATCTTGAACGTATAGCTGGTGTGAATTACGACGTCGCCCGGGTTGCCGTCGCCTTGACGGTCGCGAGGACCCGCGAATCGGGGCCGATGTCGAGTTCCGCGAGACTGTCGCGGGTAATCAGTGCCGTTATAGACGTGTCCGAACCCACCGCCATCGTGACAGTAGCGAGCGCTTCGTGCTGGTCGATCTCCGTCACTGTCCCCTCGAAGCGATTTCGGGCACTCGATTCCTCGGCAGTCGGTGCGGTGGTCGGGTCGTGCAGCGTCACGGCGTCGGCCCGAAACGTGACCTGGACGCGTGTCGCTGGCTTGAACTGCACAGCCTGGACGCGACCCGCTGGCGTCTCGACCACCGCCAACTCGCCGTCCCGCTCCACCACGTCGCCGTCGAGCACGACCTTCTCGACGTGGGCCGTTCTGTCCAGTGCCGCCTCGAGTCTGGCGAACCGGGCGAGCAACTCCCGGGCGCTCTCCGTGAGCGTGCTCCCACCGCCCCCGACCCCGCCGCGCTCCCGTGCCACGAGCGGCCCGAGGGCCGCTTCCAGGTCCGTGATGCGAGCGTGTGCCCGGGAGTAGGACCGATCCAGTTCGTCGGCTGCGGCGTTGAGCGAATCGTGGGCGTCGACCGCCCGCAGGAGCGCCACATCGGCGGCGTCGACAGTCTCCTCGCCCGCCTGCAAGCGTGCCGCGAAGTCCGCATCCATACGGCAGGCGTCACCCGCAGCGCCCAAATCAGTGTCGACGACGCCGCTGTGGACCACAACAATTACTTGCACGCCAGGAGAGGACCGTTATGTAGATGTCGACACAACGCTCCGGTCGTCGGTCACGCCGGTGGGTGCTGGGGAGCCTCGCGACCACCGCCAGTCTGGGGCTCACCGGGTGCTCGTCCCTCTCGTCTGCCTCGCGAGGGGACGGGTTCGGCGCCAACCGGACGGCGGCGGGCGACCCTGTGTCGATACTCGCAGCGGGCAGTCTCCAGCGAGCGTTCTCGAACGGGCTGCGGGAGGCGACCTCCGTTCCCCTTCAAATCGAAGCGCGCGGCTCGGTCGCCGTCGCCAGACTGGTCGCCAGCGGCCATCGCGAACCCGACATCACCGCGCTCGCGGACGTCGCACTGTTCGACTCCATCGTGGATGCGGCGTGGAGCGTCGTCTTCGCGAGCAATGCGGTCGTCCTGGCGTACAACCCGGAGACTGCGGGTGGCAGTCGCATCGCGGCGACGGACCCCGACCGGTGGTTCGAACCGCTCGTCAGGGGAACGGCGTCGTTCGGCCGGACCGACCCCGACCTGGACCCGCTCGGATACCGGACGCGCTTCGTTCTCGACCTCGCCGCCCGGTATTACGACACCACCGAACTCGGAGAGGGCCTCCTCTCCCCCGACCAGGTGTACCCGGAAACGTCCCTGCTCGCCCGGTTGGAGACCGGTGACGTCGACGCCGCCTTCACCTATCGCAACATGGCCGTCGAACACGGGTACGAGTTCGTCGAGTTTCCCGCGGAGATCGACCTGAGCGACCCCGCGTACGACGAAGAGTGGTATTCGACCGTCTCCTACGACCTGGCAGGGGGGCAGACGGTCGCGGGAGGCCCGATTTCGTACGGGGCGACGATCGTGAACGAGCACAGTCGGGTTGCGGACGTGTTCCGGCAGCTTACGGCCGACCCGTATCTCGAGGCCCACGGCTTCGTCGTTCCCGACGGATACCCGACCAACAGAGGGACTGTCCCCGATGCCATTTCAGAATCGGCGTGAGCCGTGGCCCGGCGACTGGCTCACCGTCGCGTTCCTGCTCGGGGGCGTGTTGCTCCTGTATTACGCGGTCCCGATCCTCGCCATATTCCTGGCCCAATCACCGGCAGCCGTGCTCTCGGAACTCGCTGCCCCGTCAGTCGTCTCGGCAGCGACGACGTCGGTCCTGTCTGCCTCGATCACGACGGTGATCGCGGTCTGTTTCGGCGTGCCGCTGGCATACTGGCTGGCGCGCACGGGGGTCAGGTGGCGACCGCTCGTCGATGCTGCGGTGGTTCTCCCGCTCGTGCTCCCGCCCGTCGTCGGTGGCGTCGTTCTCCTCACGGTCGTCGGCCCGAACACGGTCCTCGGATCGGTCGCGTCGGCGATGGGCTACGACCTGACCGGGTCACTGATCGGGGTCGTTCTGGCACAGACGTTCGTCGCGTCGCCGTTCGTCATCGTGACGGCCCGTGCCGCCTTCGCCGGAGTGGATCAGGACCTCGAGCACGCGTCACGCTCCCTCGGGAAGAGTCGTCTCACGACGGTCCGACGGGTGACGCTCCCGATGGCCTGGCCCGGCATCGTCGCGGGCGTGACGTTGACGTTCGCTCGGGCGATGGGCGAGTTCGGCGCGACGCTCATGCTCGCCTATCACCCCCGGACGATGCCCGTCGAGATCTGGGTCACGTTTCTGGAAGCGGGGCTCGGGAACGCCTACCCCGTTGCAGTCGTTCTCGTCTGTCTCTCCGTTCTGGCGCTTCTCGTCCTGAACGTCCTCGGTTCGGATCCCTGGAGTGAGTAGCGTGTTAGAGTTCGATTCGGTCACCAAGACCTACGAGTCGTTTCGGCTCGGCCCGCTCGACCTGCGGGTCGAAAACGAGATCCTCGCCATTCTGGGTCCCTCGGGGTGCGGGAAGACGACACTCCTCGCTATCGCAGGTGGCATCGTCCAACAAGATGCGGGAACCGTCTCCTTACACGGCGACTCCCTCGACTCCTCGGTACCCGAAGACCGTGGAACGGTCGTCGTCTTCCAGGACGGGGCCCTGTTCCCGCACATGACCGTCCGGGAAAACATCCGGTACGCGGCTGTTCCGGCAACGGACGTCGGGGGACTCGCGGATACCTTCGAAGTGACGGATCTCCTCGACCAGCGGGCGTCGTCGCTGTCCGGGGGTGAACGACAGCGCGTTGCCGTCGCTCGCGCGCTGGCGGCCGACCCGAGTGCACTGTTACTCGACGAGCCACTTACCAATCTCGACGCGCCGATTCGCCACCGCCTGCGCGACGACCTGCGTGCGAAACTCGCCCCCCTCGACATTCCGGTGATGTACGTGACTCACGACCAGTCGACGGCCACGGCGATCGGTGACCGACTTGCAATCCTGAACGATGGGAAGATACAGCAGATTGGGACGCCGGCGACCGTGTTCGAACGACCCGCGACGCCGTTCGTCGCGACGTTTACCGGCCACGACAACGTCTTCGAGGGTAGCGTAAAACCCGGTTCCGCTCAGCCACACGTCCAGTGGGGCCCCTACCAACTCGAAACCGACTGTGCCGGGTTCGAACCGCCGACCGACGTCTGGTTCTCTATCAGACCGGAATACGTGCAGGTCGTTCCCGAGGCACAGCGCGACGAGACGCCGAACGTACTGAGGGGGTCCATCACGAACCGGCTCTTCGAGGGTGACACCTACCGCCTCCGGATCGCCGTCGACGACGTCGACGAGCGACTCGAACTCACGGTCCTTCGGCCGGCGTACGACCACCACGGACTGGCCGAGCGCGACCGGATTTCGGTTTCGGTTCCGCCGACTGCGATCTATCTCGACGAGGTCGAGTAGCGGTTAGTATGGGCGTGTGACCCCGTCGACCCGCTCCGACCGGACTCGCCCGTCACCGGTCGACCGTCTTTTCGACGACGGTGACGCCCTCGATAGCCGTCTCCGGGTAGTTGCCCGCGTCGTCTTTTTCGACGGCCTTCACCATGTCCCACACCGTGTTCAGCCCGGTCGTCACTCCCTGGAGGGCCTCCATCTCGCAGCCGGTCTTGCCGACAGTGTCGACGGTGACGGTGAGTGTCACTCCCGTCTCCTCCACCTCGATCTCGGTGTCGACGTTACCGATCGGTATCTGGTGGCACATCGGGATCGCTTCCCAGGTGTGTTTGACGGCCTGGACGGCGCTGATCCGCACCGTCGCGAGCACGTCGCCCTTCGCGACGTCGTTCTCGCGGATCGCCTCGATCGTGTCTGCCTGGAGACGGATCGAACCGGACGCGACGGCCCGGCGAGACGCGTCGGCCTTGTCGCTGACGTCTACCATCTGCACGTCCCCGCCCTCGCCCGTGTGAGTCAGGTCGTCGTTTTCCATCGGCCGGGGCTACTCCGGGTATCGATAAAAGCCTCGTGTCCGACGAGGGAATCGGGTTGGGGGACTACTCGTGGGCCCAGAATTCGTCCTCGACGGTGACCTCTTTTTTGAAGAGTGGCACTTCGGCCTTCAGCCGGTCGATGCCATCCTCGACCGTCTCGAAGGCCTCTTCGCGGTGGCCGGCGAGGACGACCACGAAGACGATGTCCTCGCCGGACTCCACGACGCCCGTGCGGTGGTGCATGCAGACCTCGTAGACGCCGTCGCGCGCCGCCAGTTCCTCGCGGATCGTCGCCAGTGTGCGTTCGGCCACCTCGTCGTACCGTTCGAACTCCAGGTACTCGGTGCGGACGTCGTCATCGTGCTCCCTGGCGCGGACCCGGCCGGTAAACGTCGCGATCGCACCGGCCTTGTCCGCGTCGGGCGACGCCTTGGCCGTCGCGACGAGTGATTCGAGCGTTTCGGTAGGTTCCACGTCGTCGATCGCGTCGACGATGGCGTCTACCTCGAGGGCTGTTGCATCCGGGGCCGTGAGGAGAACCTCGCCGTCCGGCTCCTCGTCACCCAGGACGACCTTGGGCACGTCGGCATCGCTGACGTCCTCCAGGACGACGAAGTCGTACCGAGGGGCGAGCGCGTGGACGACCTCGTCGAGGGACCGGTCTTCGCCGTGGACTGCCCACCCGTCCTCTCGTAGCGCGTAGGTGGGCACCGTCTCTGTCGAACTGACCGTCGGCTCGTCGGGCTCCTCGCGGGACCCGTCGGACGACTCGGACCGGACGCATATTACGCGACCGCGCTCGGTCAACCGATCGGCGAGTGCGTCGACGAGGTCCGACCGACCCGCCTCGTCCGGTCCGCAGACCCCGAGTACCTTCATGCGTCTCCGGTTGGCGGGGAGCCCACGTAGATGTTGCCCTCGGGGTCCCGACAGACGCCGGGACCGATGCTGGGATGATTGTCACGAACGGGAGTGCTGTCTCGCGACGGACGGTCCGGGGCCGACTCGCCACGACGAGGGCTGGACGAAGAACTAAGGGCCCGGTCTCGACTGTGCTAGCATGGAGGTAGTCGACGCGTCTGCGATCCGCGAATTCTCGCCGGAGTCGTTCCAGAAGCGGAACCTGTTCGAAACCGAGCAGCTGTTTTCGGACGTCTACGCCTTCGAACCCGGGCAGGCACAGACGCCACACAGCCACGAGGACGCCGACAAGGTCTACTACGTCCTCGAGGGTCAGGGCACGTTCGTCGTCGGCGACGAGGAGCGCGTCGTCGGTCAGGGCGAGGCGGTCATCGCTCCGTCCGGCACGGCCCACGGCGTGCGAAACGAGAGCGATGACCGTCTCAGGACGCTGGTGTTCCTGGCGAGAGATACCGGCCAGGAGGAAGCGACGGGTCACGACCACGGCCAGCACGACGCCGACCAGCAGGACACTCCCCACGACCACACTGCCGACGCGCAGGACCTGGCGTTCTCCGTCGTCACCGTCTCCTCGACGCGTTCGCTGACCGACGACGAAAGCGGAACCACGATCAGGGGCCTCGTTGAGGGGGCCGATCACGAGGTGGTCCATCGGACGGTCGTCCCCGACGACGTCGCGGAGATTTCCAGTGCCGTCGAGGACGCTCTCGCCGCGGACGTCGACGTCGTCGTCGTGACGGGCGGGACGGGCATCACGCCGGACGACGTCACGATCGAGGCACTCCGCCCGCTGTTCCAGCGGGAGATTCCCGGCTTCGGGGAGGAGTTTCGCCGACGGAGTACGGACCAGGTCGGACTCGCGGGGCTCCTGTCGCGCGCGACGGCCGGCGTCGTCGACGAGACGCCCGTCTTCGCGCTGCCGGGCAGTGAGAACGCCGTCCGCCTCGGTGTGACCGACCTGATCCTGCCACAGCTCGACCACCTGCTCCACCAGGTCCGGCGCTGATCGGACACGGATTCGCCGCCCCTCCATCGAGGCAGTCGGGACAATGCTTTTCACAGCTTCTGCGCTAACCGGGCCAACGCGCATGTCCCACGACCACGCCGACCTGATCTGGCGTGCCGAGGCCGTCGAGCACGTCTGTCGGACGCGCCAGTCGGTCCTGGACGGGTTCCGGTCCGAGTCGGTGCCCCTCGACGACGTGGCCGGGCGGGTCCTCGCCGAGCCCATCGACGCGACCGAGGACGTCCCGGCCTTCGATCACGCGACGATGGACGGGTACGCCTTTGACGCGACTGACGACTATCCCCTCACCGTCGCCGACGCCGGGGTCTACCCGGAAGACGAGCCACCCTCGATCGACGACGGTGAGGCAGTCGAAATCGCCACCGGCGCACCGCTTCCACCGGCGGCAAACGCCGTGCTCAAGCGGGAAGACTCGACCGTGGACGACGGCCAGCTGACGGGCCCATCCCTGGATCCGGGGACGTACACGTACCAGCGGGGGAGCAACGTCGAGGCGGGCGAGCGCCTCTTCGACGCTGGGACACGCCTCTCCCCGAAAGACGCGATTCTCCTCGGCGACCTCGGCTACGAGTCCGTGGCCGTGACGGGACAGTTGTCGGTCGGCGTCCTCGCGACGGGCACCGAGATACACGAAGACCGCCAGAACGACCTCGATTCGCCGATGCTGATGGGACTGATCCGGTCCTGGGGACACGAGGCGACCTACGAGGGGACCGTCCCGGACGACTACGATGCGGTCGAGTCAGCCATCACGGCCCTGGCAGAGCAGTACGACGTCGTTCTGACGACCGGCGGGACGAGCGTCGGCCACAGGGACTACGTCGTCCGTGCGTTAGACGCCCTCGGCGAGGTCCAGTTCCACCGCGTCCGCATTCGACCCGGCAAACCCATCGCGCTCGCTACACTGCCCGACGCGGTCGCGTTCGCGATCCCCGGCAAGCCACTCGGCGCACACACCGTCTCGACGCTGGTCATGCGGCCGTTCTTTACGGGCGATACCGACCTCCCGCACGTCGAAGCGACCTTCGAACGCGACCTGGCGATGGGGCCGGAGGGCTTCGAGTACGTCGTCCCCGTCGTCCTCGACGACGACAGCGCGATGCCGCTCGGCCATGCAGACTCGCCGCTCCAGGTCTACGACGACGTCTTCGATCCGAGCGTCCTCTCGTCGAGTTCCCGGGCGACACGCGCCGATGGATTCGTGAGTACCCAAACGGCGATTGCCGCGGGCGACCGGGTCGACGTCGTCCCCTATCCGGTGGTCGAATAAGGTGCGTCGACGAGACTCGCTGCCGACCATCGAGCCACCGGCCGATACTGAGGCCCCAGATGACGGTGACTCTGCCGTCCATGGGGTCGTCCTCGCGGCCGGGACGAGCAGTCGGTACGGCGACCGGAACAAACTGCTCGAGCGCGTCGACGGTGAGCCGATGGTCCACCGGACGGCGAGGACGCTCCTCGACGCGAATACTGCTGGCGTGACTGTCGTCGTTGGCTACGAGGCAGCGTCGGTCCGAGCGGCCGTCTCTGATCTCGACGTCGGGACGTGGACGAACGAGGACTACGCCGACGGCCAGAGCACGTCCGTCGCTAGCGGGGTGGCGGCCGCACGGGACCGCGGCGCGGATGCGGTTCTCGTCGCGCTTGGAGACATGCCGGCCGTCACCGTCGACGCGGTGAATGCGCTGATTGCCGCGTACGACCGAACAGACCACGACGCCCTTGCTGCGGCCTGCGACGGGCGCCGGGGCAATCCGGTCCTGTTCGACAGCCGCTACTTCGACGCGCTACTCGACGTCGAGGGAGACGTGGGGGGACGGGACATACTGCTGGAGGAGGCTGACGCGGTGGCGGTAGAAACCGGCGACCCGGGCGTCCTCTCCGACGTCGACCGTCCGGACGACCTGTGACGCCCGCTGGCTGCCCGGGTCCGTCGAACCACCGTTCGTGAGCACCTGCCAACGGGTCCGGGGGCGAAGCGGGCCGCGGATGACGCCCGACTCCCATCGATACCCACACCTCTCATCTGCCACCACCAGGGGATGGTTGTCTTGCACGGGTACCGACAGACAGCCTGGCGGGGTGTGTGAGACGTTTGGCGAAACACTGAGCGGGGAGTCGACGGTTTCTGCCTTCTCGCTGACTGCCGCTGCTCTTTTGTTACAGAATAGTGAAGTATTAGGTAAATCACCAATCTAACTAGGTACTGAGATGGCTCGTATCGGTCGCGCAACCGAACTGTGGGCGCTCCACAACGGTGGTCGCAGCGATCGCCAACCCGAACGTCGTCAGAACCGCAAAACTGGGGCGTGGCCCGGGGAAGGAAGGAAGTCGGTGACTTCTCTGATCGAGTGACGGTGCCGGCCCGACGTCTCGATACGCACTGGGACACGTCGGTACGACGCTCTCTCTCCACGGTCGATCCAAAATACCGCAAACGATCGTAGTCCTCGTTCGATTATCGGAGAGGTGTCCGTTCGTACCACCGTCTCTGCGTCCCGTAAAAACCGCCGGTACCACGCTGTGACGACGTTGGTGGCTGAATGCAGACTCCACGGCAGGTGGGGTGGGCGGATCTCCACGAGAGCGGTGCAACTCGGCCACTCTCCGCCACCGGCATGGATCGTATCGCGGCAGGCAGCACCAACCGAACCGGCCACGGTGTACATCGGCAGGATGGGGCTGCCGATGCAGATCGAATACCCGAATACACAATTCTAGATATATACTGTTCAGTAGACAAAACGATTGATTTCGGAGGTCGATTCGCACCTGTTCTCTGGTAGTGTGGTAGCGCTGGCTGTAGTGCTGGCGGGCGACTGCTGGGTCTGGGAACTCCTTGGTCTCGACCGTCGCTGGGCGACCCGGTGACCGACACCTCGAGACCGCCAGCGGTAGATGCTGAAACACGAAACGAGCTCTCTAATTGTCTCGGCGACGCGTCTCCATCACCGCGGCGGTCTGTCGATCTGCATTCTCTGTCCTCGCCCGTTCGAGTCGCCACGCAACCGACCCGAGCGGCCCGCCCCTTCGTTTCGAAATGTCCGAACGACTGGCTGCAGACCGTCTTGAGTCGTTTGGTGTGTCTGGACAAACCCGGCTCTTCGCCTGCACTATGCCGCCGACCCTATTCGGGATATATTACAATCGTAATCATGTAATGGTAACTCGCCGACAGGCGGTGACGGTCTGCTAGCCCACGTGACTCGCGCTTCGGAGAGTGAGTATTGCTAGCAGTAAGCAGTTCCTTCCGGTCTCAGCAGCAGTTTTTCATTATTCCGGAACGCGCGCGTCCCCCGCCGGGATCGACGCACCGGACCAGCAGCGATTCGTCGGCGATCTCCGTTTCGAAATATGGGAAAACTATATGGGATTGTGGGTCGTTGAAACGTCCAGAAAGACCATGGAAAATGACGACTCGTCGAATCGGTCGGTCAAAACAGTCGACACGGCGCTACAAATCGTCGAATTGCTTGACGATCTTGGTGAGGCAACTCTTACCACACTCGCAAACGAGTTGGACATGCCGAGAAGCACGCTCCATCCGTACCTCCAGACGCTGCTCCAGCGCGAATACCTCCAGAAGGACGAGGACACCTACCGATTGAGTCTCCGCTTCCTGGACCACGGCGTCAAGCGCCAGCACGCCGAACTCGTGTACGAATACAGTGGTCCGTTTCTCGAGCAGGTGGCGCGTGAAACGAAAGAGATCGCCTGGCTCGTCGTCGAGGAGCACGGGAAGGCGGTCTGCCTCCGGAAAGCCGAGGGCGAGCACGCCATCCAGCCCTACAAGCGCGTCGGCAAGCGCCTGACGATGCACAACATCGCCTCCGGCAAGGCGATTCTGGCGATGTTGCCGGAGGATCGCGTGTGGGAGATCGTCGACAAATACGGGCTACCGGAGGACACCGGTGACACGGTGACCGATCCCGAGGACCTCTTTGCTGAACTCGAGGAGATCCGCGACACCGGCATCGCGTACAACGACGGCGAGTCGATGGAAGGATTCCGTGCCGTCGCGAGTCCGATCTGTCCCGGTGGGGAACTCTGTGGCTCGATCGTCGTTTCCGGACCGAAGGACCGGATTCGCGACGAGCGGTTCCGGGAGGAGCTGCCGGATATCGTCCTCGGGACCACGAACGCCCTCGAACTGGAGATGGCGGCCGAAATGGAGTGACGCCCGAGCGCTCGTCCCAGCTTTGTCTATTTCGAAGGGCGCCGCTGCGGTCAACCGCGAACCGAGCGTCCACGCCGTGACCCCTCCGCCTCTCTCGGCTGTCGACGGTGGGCCAGCACGTGCCGCGTCGCGTCTCTATAGCCGAAGCCCGGGTCGCATCGCCGCGTGGACCAACACTTATGTCGTAGGGCGATCACTGACGCACATGGTCGGTTTAGAGACGCTTAGCGAAGACGGTGAGGTCCTGAACTACGTCGGTGGCACCTGGACGGCTCCGGACGGCACGGACGGCCGTGAAAGCGTGAATCCGGCGACCGGTGAACGGCTGGCACGAGTCCCCTTCAGCTCGGAAGCGGACGTTGCGAGCGCCATCTCCCAGGGGCAGACGGCCTTCGAGGACTGGAGTACTCGGCCGGTCGAGGAGCGCATTCAGCCGATGTTCCAGTTCAAGGAGCTCCTCGAGGAGCACCTGGACGAGCTGGCCGAACTGCTCGTCGAGGACCACGGCAAGACCTTCGCCGAGGCCAGGGGCGAACTGCGGCGCGGCATCGAGAACGTCGAGGTCGCGTGCGGGATCCCCTCGATGATGCAGTCGGGGTCGCTCCTCAACGCGGCACCCGCCATCGACGAGAGCGAGGTCAGACAGCCCCTCGGCGTCTTCGTGGCGATCACGCCCTTCAACTTCCCCGGGATGATTCCGCTGTGGTTCCTCCCGTACGCGGTCGCCACGGGGAACAGCTTCATCCTCAAGCCGAGCGAGCGGGACCCGCTCGTCCCCGCTCGACTGATGGAACTCCTCGACCAGACGGACCTGCCCGACGGGGTCGTCCAGATGGTCAATGGCGGCAAGGACACCGTCAATACGCTCCTCGCGGCCGACGGGATCGAGGGCGTCTCGTTCGTCGGGAGCACGCCCGTCGCGGAACACGTCTACGAGACGAGCGCGGCCCACGGCAAGCGCGTCCAGGCCCAGGGCGGCGCGAAGAACTACATCATCGTCACGGAGACTGCCGACCTGGAGTTCGCAGCCCAGAAGACGGTCGGCTCTTCGTACGCCTGTTCCGGCCAGCGGTGTCTCGCGAACGACGTCGCCGTGGTCGAGGAGTCGGTCTACGACGAGTTCGCGGACCTGGTCGTCGACGTGGCCAGCAACCAGACCGTCGGCTACGGCCTCGACGAGGGGACGGACATCGGCCCGCTGACGACGCCAGAACACGAACAGGGCGTCCGGAACGTCGTCGAGACGGGGATCCAGGAAGGCGCGACCGTGCTGTACGACGGCCGCGACGCCGAAGTCGAGGGCTACGAGGACGGGAACTTCCTCGGACCGACCGTCTTCGGCGACGTGACGACGGACATGACCATCGCGCAGGAGGAAATCTTCGGCCCGGTCCTGGGCCTCATGTCCGCCAGCGACGTGGACGAGGCGATCGAGATCGCGAACGCGACTGACTTCGGGAACGCTGGCAGTCTCTTCACGGGATCTGGCGCCGACGCTCGCAAGGCACGCCACCAGCTGGACGTGGGCAACCTGGGCGTCAACGCCGGGACCGCTGCCCCCATGGCCTTCTTCCACTTCGGCGGGATGGCCGACTCCTTCTTCGGCGACCTCCACGCGCAGGGCGAGGACGCCATTCACTTCTACACCGACAAGAAGGTCTACATCGAGCGCTGGCCCGACGCCTGAGCCGAAGGCCGGGCCGAATTGGTCGCGGTTTTCGACCGCTCTCCGTCAGTCTTCGAGGACGGCGACCGGTCGAATCGGCGATCCCGTCCCGTCCCGGATGGGCAGCGGAAAGCCCATGAAGGTGAACGACTCGCCGACGACCTGATCGATGTTCCGCAGGTTCTCGACGTGGGGCAGGTCGTGTTCCCGACAGAGCGTGTGACACGGGTAGGTCGGGTCGTCGGGCGTGTCCGGACTCGGCTGGTCGACGCCGAAGTTCACGATCCCCTGATCGATGAGCCACTGCGTCGCCGCCTCGTTCAGCCCCGGGTAGTTCTGGGAGTACTCGGTCGACGGGTAGGTCTCGTCGTAGTGTCCCGTCCTGATGAGGACGGTGTCTCCCGCATCGATGGTGACGCCGGCGTCGTCACAGGCGGTCCGCAGGTCGTCGACCGTGACGTACTCCCCGGCCGACCGGTGTGAGACGTCGATCGCCGTCCCGGGCGTGTGGAACCGTTCCAGGGGCAGTTCGTCGATCGGATCCCCGTCGGGACTGTAGTGTTTCGGCGCGTCTACGTGCGTCGGTCCGTGATCGCACATGAGGAGCCCCCGCGTCTCGAAGGTAAAGGGCGGCTCGTCGTCGAGTTCCTGCTCCAGGATCGCGCGGATGTCCTCGTGCGAGGAGTCCGTCCAGACGACCGTCTTCTGGTGGGTGTGATACACGGGGTGGCCCTCGTAGATGGGCTGTGCGAGGTCGACGTACGTCGCCATGATCCACCCAACTCCACGCGCACCCAATAATCTTGCCCACGCCAGAAACGGTACCGAATACGAAGACAGAGTCCGGGCGTTATTCGAGACCGCCCAGTGACTTGCCGTAGATACCCTCGGGACGCACCAGGAGGAAGACCGCCATGAGGACGAAGATGGCGACGTCCGTCGCCGCCGGCCAGACGAGGTACGACAGGGCGCTGGCCAGTCCGACGAGGACCGCCGCAACGATCGATCCGCGGAAACTGTTCAACCCGCCGATGACGACCACGACGAAACTCTGGATGATGATCGACGTCCCCATCTCGGGGTAGATGCTGATCATGGGTGCGTGGAGGATCCCGGCGAGGCCGGCGATGCCGACGCCCAGTGCGAAGACCATCGTGTAGACGCGGTCGATGTCGATGCCCAGCGCCTTGACCATGTCCCGGTTCTCCGTGGCCGCGCGGACGACCATGCCCGTCGACGTGAGCCTGAGGAACAGCCAGACCGCGATCGCGACCAGCGCCGCCATCCCGATGACGAACAACCGGTAGGCCGGGTAGTCCACGACGAGGAGCGGGACGGTGAAGTCGAGGAACCCGGGGGTGCCGACGGACCGACTGCCGACTCCCCAGACGAACTTGATCACCTCGTGGAGCACGAGCATCAACCCGAAGGTCAACAGCAACGACGATATCAGGTCGCGGTCGTACAGCGGCCTGATGACTGTCACCTCCGTCGCGACGCCGACGATCCCGGTTCCGATGAGGACGACGAGCAAGGCGAGCAGGAATCCGGCCGACCCACCGACGATCTCGATCATCGCGATGCCGATGTACGCGCCCAGCGCGTAGTACGCACCGTGCGCGAGGTTGATGACGCCCATCAGACCGAAGATGATGGTGAGCCCCATCGCCGTGAGCGCGAAGATGCTCGCCAGCGACAGCCCGTTCAGCAACTGCGTCAGGACTTGCGAGACTGCGACCATGGTCAGTCCTCCACCCCCGGCACGGTATCACCGACATCCGATCCGTCCGTGTCGGGCCGTCCCGCGTGACTTCTGGACGGCACGGACACCGTCGAGTAGTGGGTGTGTTTGGCCAGGTAGTCCCGGGCGGTCCCGACGATCCCCTCGGGGAGGTACAGGACGAGCCCGATGAAGATGAGCCCGACGAAGAGCTCCCAGTGATCGGTGACGGCGCTGATGTAGTCGGTGATGAAGTAATACGAGACGCTCCCGACGAGCGGGCCCACGAACGTGCCGATGCCGCCCAGGAGCACGAAGAAGTTCACCTCGCCGGACAGGAGCCAGCTGAGCGTGTCGAGGCCGACGAAACTCAGGAAGATCGGATAGAGCGCCCCGGCGAGGCCGGAGAATCCGGCGCTGACGACGAAGGCGATCAGCCGGTACCGGTAGACGTCGTACCCGAGGAAGCTCGCGCGGTCCTCGTTCTCGCGAATCGCGTTGAAGATGTGGCCCAGATTCGAGTGCTTGAGCCGTCGCATCGCGTACAGCGAGGCGACGAAGACGAGGAACACGAAGACGAACAACAGCATGTTACTCGTCACGAGGCCGTCGAACACCTCCTCGAATTCGAAGACGTAGACCCCGGGAATTCCGATACCCGGCGTGGACATGCCATAGAGGCCGTCGTCGCCGCCGGTGAGCGACTCCCACTGGAAGACGATGAAGTAGATCATCTCGCCGAAGGCAAGCGTGATCAGCGCGAGATAGGTGCCGCGGCGCCGCAGCGAGAGCGCACCGATGAGGAGCCCTGCCACGACCGCGACGAGCACGCCGATCGGAATGCCGATCAGACCCAGACCGGCCGGGTAGTCGACGTGCGCCAGAAACAGGCCACACCCGTAGGCACCCAGGCCGAAGAAGGCAGCGTGACCGAACGTCAACATCCCTGTCTCTCCGAGGGAGATGTTGTATCCCATCGCGAAGATGCCGAAGATGAGCCCGAAGACGGTGAGCGTGAAGTTGCCCGTTATTGCGGGGACGAGGAGTATCGCCAGGAAGAGCAACTGGAGCTCCCGTCCCTCTACGAACGATGCTGTCTTGCGTAGCCACCGGTCCTGTCTCGTCTGGCTTGCCATCCCTATGCATAGCCGCCTTCGGGCCAACATAAAACTAACGTACGGATGCTCGCCCAACGCCCCGGCGAACGGGGAGCCGTACGCTCCGTTCGGGTCACTGCCGACTGGCGGCCGCGTCGGGTCCGCGTCACGTCGGTTCCCGGCTGGCGAAATCTTTTTACGCGTCTCCGCGGAGACTACCCCATACCCTGTGTGAGACATAATGGCAACGCACGACATTACACTGACAATCAACGGTACCGAGCAAACGGTGTCGGTGAGTTCCGAGACCCTGTTGGTTCACGCCCTCCGCGATCACCTCGACTACACCGGCCCGAAGGTCGGGTGTCAGAGCACCATGTGCGGTGCCTGTACCGTCCACCTGGACGGGCGGCCAGTCAAGTCATGTACTCTCTTTGCGGTCCAGGCGGACGGGGCGTCGATCACGACGGTCGAGGGACTCGGTGACCAGGACGATCTGCATCCACTCCAGGAGAGCTTCCGGGAGGAACACGGGCTCCAGTGTGGCTACTGCACGCCCGGGATGATCATGTCCGCGGCGGCGCACCTCGAGGAGTCCCCCGATCCCGATCGCGAAGAGATCCGGGAGGCCCTCGAAGGGAACCTCTGTCGGTGTACCGGCTACGAGAACATCGTGGACGCAGTGGAATCGGCGGCGGCGACGATGGGGGACGGTGGCGATGACTGAGGCCCCGGGCCACATCGGGGACTCCCCGGAGCGTCGCGAGGACCTGGAACTGGTCACCGGCCACGGCGAGTTCGTCGACGACCTGAAACGCCAGGGGATGGTCTTCGCCTCGTTCGTCCGGAGCGAGTACGCCCACGCTCGCGTGCTCGACGTCGACGCCGAAGCGGCCCTGGCCCGCGACGAGGTTCTGGACGTCTACACCTACGAGGATCTTGCCCACCTCCCCGCCGACATTCCACAGATCTACCGGGTGCCGACGCTCGAGGAGACCGAGTATCCCCTGCTGGCCAAGGAGAAGGTCCGGTACCAGGGCATGCCGGTGGCCGTCGTCGTCGCCGAAGACCGCTACGCGGCCCACCGGGCTGCCGAACTCGTCGACGTCGAGTACGAGCGCCTGGAGTCCGTCCTCGACCCCGTCGAGGCCGCCGAGCCGGACGCGCCGACGCTCCACGAGGACTGCGAAGACAACGTCGCCTTCCGGTTCGAAATTGGGGACGAGGAGGCCGTCGCGGAGGCCTTCGAGGCGGCCGACCGGACCGTCAGCTTCGAGTACGAGAACCAGCGGATCGTGCCGAACCCGATCGAGCCTCGGGCCGTGCTCGCGGACTACGACCCCTACGACGACGAACTCGAGGTCGTCGTCCCCAGTCAGCAACCCTTCCTCCACAAGACGATCATCTCGACGGTCCTGGACCACCCCAAGCGGAAGGTCAGGGTGCAGGCGCCGAACATCGGCGGCGGCTTCGGTGCCAAGTCGATGGTCTATCCCGACGAGGCCGTCACGGCGTTCTGTGCGAAACAGGTCGAACGACCGGTGAAGTGGGTCGAGACGCGCTCGGAGTCCTTCCAGGCCACAGAACACGGCCGTGGCCAGGTCATCGAGGCCGAGGTCGCCCTCGACGAGGACGGGTCCATGATCGGGCTCGACGTCGCGACCATGGCGGACGTCGGCGGCGAACTCGGCTCGAAGGGCTGTCTCCACGCGTCGACCACGTTCGGTCTCCTCCTCTCCGGCCAGTACGACATTCCGGCCATCTCCTTCGACAGCACCGCCATGTACACGAACCGGGTTCCGATCGGCGTCTACCGGGGCGTGGGCCGGGCCGAAGCCATCTGCACGCTCGAGCGACTGGTCCAGCTGGCGGCGCGAGAACTGGGGGAGGATCCCGCCGAGTTCCGGCGTCGGCACCTCGTCCAGCCCGACCAGTTCCCCTACGAGACCGCCGTTGGGAGCACCTACGACAGCGGCCAGTACGAACAGGCTCTCGACACGGCCCTCGACATGGCCGACTACGAGGCGCTGCGGGCCGAACAGGACCGTCTCCGGGACGAGGATCGGTACCTCGGGATCGGCGTCTCCTGTTTCATCGAGTCGGGCGGCCTCGCCCCCTCGAGCCTTTCGGAGCTGTTCGGCTTCGGCCAGCCCGACGCCGCGGTCAAGTCGAGCTACTGGGAGTCGAGCATCATCCGCGTGCACGGGTCGGGCGAGGTGACCGCCTACGTCGGAACGTCGAGTCCGGGAACGGGCGTGGAGACGACCCACAGCCAGATCGTCGCCGACAAACTGGGCGTCGACGTCGACGACGTCGACCTGATCGAGGGCAAGGACACGGCTGGGAACCCGGACGGGTCCGGGAGCGTGGGCTCCCGGAGTGCACCGGTCGGTGGCGGCGCGATGAAGTTCAGCATCGACAAGGTCGTCCGGAAGGCCAAGCAGATCGCCGCCCACAAGCTCGAGGCCAACCCCGCGGACGTTGCCTTCGAGGACGGCGAGTTCCACATCGCTGGTGCCCCGGACCGCTCGATGACCCTCCAGGCAGTCGCCCAGGAGGCCGAGGTCGCCACGGACCTGCCCGAGGACGTGGAGCCGGGCCTCGAGGCGACGTCGTACTACGACCCGGAGAACTTCACCTGGGCGTTCGGCACGCACGTCGCCGTCGTCGAGGTGGACGCCGAGACCGGCGAGGTCGACCTGCGTGACTTCTACGCGGTCGACGACTGTGGCGTCCAGATCAACCCGCAGATCGTCGAGGGCCAGATCCAGGGCGGCATCGCCCAGGGGATCGGGCAGGCCCGGTTCGAGGGCGCCGTCTACGACGACGGCGGCAATCTCGTCAGTGGCTCGCTCCAGGACTACGCGGTGCCCAAGTCGACGTTCTTGCCGGAGTTGACGCTCGAGACCACGGAGACGCCGAGTCCCCACAATCCCCTCGGCGTGAAGGGGGTGGCCGAGTCCGGGACGATCGGGGCGACGCCGGCAGTCGCAAACGCCATCACCGACGCGCTCGAACCGTTCGGGATCGAGCACCTGGAGATGCCGATCACGGACCAGACGGTCTGGGAAGCCATTCACGGCGACACGGAGGACGAGTAGATGTACCCGAACCCATTCGACTACTACCGGGCGGAGACGGTCGACGAGGCGCTCGACCTGCTGGACGACCACGCAGCCGCGAACCCCACTGTCCTGTCGGGCGGGCACAGCCTCGTGCCGACGATGAAGTCCGGGCTCGCCGCCCCGGACGTGGTGATCGACATCGGCGATATCGACGAACTCAGCGGCGTCGACGTCGCAGACGGGACCGTCGAGATCGGCGCCTGCACACGGTACGCGGCCGTCGTCGAGACCGACCTCGTCGACGAGCACGCACCGGTCGTCTCGGAAGCGACCGCGGAGATCGGCGACGCACAGGTCCGGAGTCGGGGAACCGTCGGCGGGAACGTCGCCCACGCCGACCCCGCCTCTGACCTGCCGGCCGTGATGGTGGCGACGGACGCCACGATCCACGCCACGGGTCCGGCCGGCGAGCGCACGATTCCCGCCGACGACTTCTTCCTCGGCATCTACACCACCGGCCTCGGGCCGGACGAAATCCTGACGCGACTCTCGGTGCCTGCCCTCGAGGAGGGTGCCGGTGCCTACGTCAAGAAGGAGAGCCCCTCGTCCGGGTACGCCATGATCGGCGTGGCCGTCCGGCTCCAGACCGACGGCGGGACCATCGCAGACGCCGGGGTCGCGGCCAACGGCGCGATGGACCACGCGATCCGACTCGACGGCGTCGAGGACGCACTCGCGGACCAGCAGGCCGACGAGGTGGCGGTCGACGCGGCTGCCGACCGAGCCATGGATGGCCTCGAGGCGGACGACCTGATGGACGACATCCAGGCGAGTGGCGCGTATCGCGCACAGCTGCTCGAAAGCTACACCGCGCGAGCGATCGACCGCGCGCTCGACCGGCTGTAGCCGGGCCCCGCCGGGGCCGTTCGGTTCCCCTGCTTTCCGGGGCGGACGCCGCTGGACTTATTCCCTCGCGGTGAGACTGTCCGACGGTGACTGGACCAATGGCCGGACGAATCTACGACTACGAGGGACCACCGCGCGTCTGTCACGAGGGACACGTCTACTACGACGCGACCGTCATGCGGGCCCGCTACGACCTCCCGGACGTCGGCGAGCGCGAGGCGACCGTCGGGGCGACGGACGACAGTCTGGACGTCCTCGTCTCGGGCGGGTCGATGGGCGGCCTGTTCGCCGGCATCGCCCTCCGACAGGCGGGCCACGACGTGACCATCTTCGAGCAGACCGAGCGTGGCAAGATGAAAGAGCGGGGTGCGGGCATCATCGCCCACCCGGAGATGCTGACGTACCTGGAGGAGCAAGGGATCGCTGCCTGGGACGACATCACGACGTTCACCAACCGGACGCACCACCTGGACCGCGCCGGCGAGCCGATCGACGTCGAGGGTCGGGCCACGTACACCACCTCGTGGGACACGGTCTACCGGGCGCTCCGGGACGAACTGCCGGACGGCGCTTACCGGATGGGAAAGGAGACGACATCCGTTTCCCAGGACGACGCTGGCGTCACGATCACCTTCGCCGACGGTGACCAGGCGAGCGGCGACCTCCTGGTCGTCGCGGAGGGCTACCGCTCGCCGTCCCGCGAGCAACTGCTACCCGACCGGACGCCCGAGTACGCGGGCTACGTCGCTTACCGCGGTACCCTCCCAGAGGCCGACGTGCTCCCGAGCTATCCGACGCGCTTCAGCGACATCTACAACCTCTATCACGCCCCCGACTCGCAGTTCCTGACGTACCCGGTTCCCGGGCCGAACGGGGAGATGACGCGTGGCGACCGTCGCATCAACTGGGTCTGGTACGTCCCGTTCGAGGCTGGGCCGGAACTGGACGACCTGCTGCTCGACAGTGAGGGACGACAGCGCTCGCACTCGCTCCCACCGGGACTGATGCGCGAGGAGGTCCGGGAGAACCAACTGCGAATCGCCGAGGACGTCCTCCCGCCCCAGATGGAGTGGATTGTGCGGGAGACGGCCGAGCCGTTCGTCCAGTGCATCTACGACCTCACCGTTCCCCAGATGGTCTTCGACGACGTCTGCCTGATCGGCGACGCCGCCTTCTTCATCCGTCCGCACATGGCGTCTGGGACTGCACACGCAGCCTCTGACGCGCTCGAACTGGCCGAGCGCCTCTCCGGGTTCGACGACCGCGAGGTCGCCCTCGCGGACTGGGAGCGCTCGCAGGTGGAGATGGGCTATCGCCTCGTCGACGAGGCAAAGCGGAGAGGCGACCGGTACGTCGGGAAATTCTGAGCCGACGTCGACTCCGGTCGGACCGTCGTCGTCTGTCCGACACGTCGTCAGTCGTCCGACTCAGAGTCGAGTGGCGAGATGTTCAGCGTACCGTCCGCTGCCTCGCCGCGCTGGTCTTCGACCTCGCTCCGGTCGACCACGTCCTCGAGCATCCACTCGTCGAGTGCCTCGATGTCCGGATAGTCGACTTCGACGAGGTTCCCGGCCGGATCGCCGATGTAGAGTTGTGCGGCGTCGTCCGGGAGTCGGTAGATACGACCGTCGACGCTGTCGTCCCAGTTCGCGAAGAGGTCGTCCGCGACGGCGCGCTCGTAGACCGCCTCGAAGTCGTCGACTGTCACGCCGAAGTGGTAGTAGTCCGCGGCGTCGATGTCCCGCTCGAAGAGGTGGACCTGGCCGCTCCGCGTCTGGAGCCACTGGACGGGAACCTCGAAGTTCGGGGACGGGATCCGCTCCATCCCCAGGACGTCACAGTAGAACTCGGTGGACTCCTCGATGTCGGTCGCGAGCACACTCACGTGATTGATGGCAACAGAGACCATGACTCGAACGGGGATTCCACGACCGAACACAATAACCTTCGCATGAGATAAGCGCTCGCGCGACACCCGACTGCTCGCTCACCGAGTCGGCGGGCCGCTGCAGTCGCCATCTGCCGTTTGTGTCACTCTCGGTGGATAACTTTTTTCTACGTGGTTTACGACAGATAGGTAGCCATGCAATCAGGCAAGTCTGTGGCTAGCGAGTCGAACGGACGCGGGACCACTCGGCGAAGCGTCCTCAAGGCGGCCGGGGCCTCGGGGATGGTCGGGATGACGAGCCTTAGCGGCTGTCTCGGCGTTCTGGACGGCGGGGGCGAATCGCTCCTCCTCGGAACTGCGTTTCCGTACACCGGCGCGTACAGCGAGGAGGCGAACACGCAGATGCAGGGGGTCGAACTCGCTGTCAGCGAGATCAACGACAATGGCGGTCTCAACGGCCGCGAGGTCGAGATCGTCGATCGGGACACCGAACTCTCCGGGGACGTCAGCGCGCGGCGGATCCAGGACCTCATCAACAACGAGGGGGTCGACCTCCTCTGTGCCAACCTCTCCGGTGGCATCTCGCTCCAGACGAACACCCAGGCCAAGGACAACAGCATCCCCTACATGGCCGGGTGTCAGACGATTCCGGACCTCCACACGCAAAGCAACCTCTACGACTGTACGTACACGCCGTACGCACTGACGGTGCAGTCCCAGCGGGCGAACGCGCGCTACATCTACGACAACCTCGGGGAGTCCATGTTCGGCCTCTACGCCGACTACGCCTGGGGGCAGGACTCGTGGCACCACCAGAGCACGGCGTTCGAGAACCTCGGGGGGACCGTCGAGGGATCTGTGACCCACCCCCTCGGAGGCTCGGACTTCTCCTCCCAGATGTCGGAGGCACAGGACTCCGACGCCGACGTCCTGTTCATCCACAACCTCGGTGCCGACCAGGCGACGGCGGTGAACCAGGCCCGCGAGTTCGGGCTCCACGAGGACAAGGAGATCTTCATCGGCGTCACGACGACGACCGTCGCCCGGCGTGCCGGTCGGGACCAGTGGGAGAACATCTACGCGGGCATCCAGTACACGCCGTCGGCCGACAACTCCGGGACCCAGGAGTTCAGCCAGAAGATGGAAGAGGAGTACGGTAACCCCGGCGACTCCTACTCGGCCGTCTGTTACACCGGCGTCAAGGAGTTCGAACGAGCCGCCAACGAGGCCGGCAGCGTCGATCCGGCCGACCTCACGGACGCGATCAACTCAACGCCCAGTTTCCAGCACACCAAGTCCGAGGAGGAGTGGCGCGACTGTGACAACCAGGCGATCCAGGACTGGTACATCGTGTCTGGCAAGCCCCAGTCCGAACAGGAAGACGAGTGGGACATCTTCGCGCTGGAAGGGAGCCGCGGTGGCACCGAGATCATCGCGGACTGTGACGACCCGATGTACCGTGAATAAGTACCTGGGCGTACGAAGAACGATTACATGACCCTACTGGAAACGACCGGGTTGACGAAACAGTTCGGGTCCCTCACGGCAGTCGACGGCGTCGACTTCCGACTCGACGAGGGGGGCATCGCCAGTATCATCGGCCCCAACGGGGCCGGGAAGACGACGTTCTTCAACCTGATTACCGGCGAGTACGAGGTGAGTGCGGGTTCGATCGCCTTCAGGGGCGAAGACGTCACGGACGACCCGCCCCACGAGCGCATCAATCAGGGAATGGGACGCGTCTTCCAGATCTCGAATCTGTTTCCCGAACTCTCCACCTTCGAGAACGTCCGGTTGGCAGTCCAGTCACACGACCAGACGAGCCAGGACAGTCCGCTGGCGAAGGCCAACGACAATCAGGCAGTCATCGACACCGCCCACGACATCCTGGAGGACCTGGACCTCCACCACAAGCGCGAGATGATCGCCGAATCGCTGCCGTACGGCGACAAGCGCCGGCTGGAAATCGGCATGGCGGTCGCGCTGGACCCGGATCTCCTGTTGATGGACGAACCGACGGCGGGACTGCCCGAAGAGGAACTCCACGAGGTGATGGACTTCATCGAGGAGATCGCCGCCGACCGCACGATCCTCCTCGTCGAGCACAAGATGGACGTCGTGATGGGCCTCTCGGACCGCATCTCGGTCCTCCACGAGGGGGCGCTCATCGCCGAAGGGACCGCAGACGAGATCAGAAACGACGAGACGGTCCAGCAAGTCTACCTGGGCGAGGAGGGACAGTATGCTTGAACTCACGGACGTCAACACCTACTACGGCGAGACGCAGGTCCTCTTCGACGTCGACCTGACCGTCGAGCAGGGCGAGGTCGTCGCCCTGGTCGGGCGCAACGGCATGGGCAAGACCACGACGGTCAAGTCCGTTCTCAATCTGGCCGACGTCAGGAGCGGGACCGTCGAGTACCAGGGGACGGACATCACCGGCAAGCCCACGGAGGCGATCGCACAGCACGGCGTCGGGTACGTCCCGGAAGAACGGGACATCTTCAGCGATCTGACGGTCGAGGAGAACCTCCGGATGGCCGGCGTCGAGAACGGCGACGTCGACACCGACAAGCGAATCGAGGAGGTCTACGAGCGGTTCCCGAAACTGCAGGAACTCTGCAACAGCAAAGGCGGGTACCTCAGCGGCGGCGAGCAACAGATGCTGACGATCGGACGGGCGCTCGTCGGCGACAACGACATGTTGCTCATCGACGAGCCAACCGAGGGGCTCGCGCCGCTCATCGCCGAGGACGTGGAAGCGGCCATCGCCGACCTGAAGGGGGAAATGACGATTCTCCTGATCGAACAGTCCACGGAGTTCGTCTACGGCGTCGCCGACCGCATCTACGGCATCGTCAACGGGGAGATCGTCTACGAGGGCGACCCCGAGGACGCGCGGGACACCGGCGACGTGACCGAACTCCTGACGGTCACCTGAACCCTCGCTGGGGCGCCGATTCGCGAACTGCCGGCCGATCGACCGTCGCTCGTTCTCAGTACCAGACCGTCCCCGCGTCGACGTTGATGTCCTGGGCGGTGACGTGTCGCCCCCGCTCGCTCGCGAGGTAGGCGGCCATCTCGGCCGTGTCCGATGCCTCGACGAGTCGCCCCAGTGCGACGTCGTCGGTGAACAGGTCGGCCTTCGCCGTCTCGTAGGAGACCCCCTGGTTGTCCGCCTGCGCCTGGATGACGTCCTGGATCCGCGGGCCCGCCGTCGCGCCCGGACAGATCGCGTTGACGGTCGCACCGAACTCGCCCAGTTCGAAGGCCAGCGTCCGCGTGAGACCGACGACGGCCATCTTCGACGCGACGTAGGGGGTCCGGTCGGGCAGTGGCCGCTTCCCGCTGATCGAGGAGACGTTGATCACGCGGGGCTGCTCGCTCTCCCGCAGTGCCGGGACCGCGTGTTTCGTCGCGAGGAACATGCCGGTGACGTTGACGTCGAGCGTCTGTTGCCACTCCTCGAGCGACACCTCCTCGACGGGAGCCGTCGGTCCGGCGATACCGGCGTTGTTCACCAGGCAGTCGAGGCCGCCGAACTCCGAGACGGTCGCTTCGATCGTTGCCTCGACGTCCGCTTCGTCCGTGACGTCGGTCTCGACCGGGAGCGTCCGATCCGGTGCGTCGATCAGTCGCTCCGTCTCGTAGATGCCGTCGGACCGGGCCGCGAGTGCGACGTTGGCCCCCTCCGCGGCCAAGGTCTCTGCAATTTCGCGGCCGATCCCCTGGCTCGCACCGGTGACGAGTGCCGTTACGCCATCGAGCATGGTTCCGGGGACTGTCCCCGTCCTCTTAGGTCATTGGGTGCGATCGACGGACCATCGGCGTCCGTTGGCGCGAAGCAAACTATTACTGTCGAGCACCTGTAGCAGACGACGGCATGAGCAGGACCTACCTCAAGGAGACCGACCACGACTCCATCGAGATCAGTCAGGACGTGACCGACACCGTTCGGGACATCGTCTCGGCCGTCCGGGAGCGGGGGGACGAGGCACTGCACGAGTTCACGCGACAGTTCGACGACGTCGAGCGGGACCGCTTGCAGGTCGCCGAGGACGAAATCGAGGACGCACGGGCGGCCCTCTCCGAAGAGAAACGCGCTGCCATCGACAACACCATCGAGAACGTCCGGGCGTTTCACGAGGAACAGTTCGACCACGTCGAGGGGTTCGAGCGAGAGTTCGCGGACGGCGTCTCGCTCGGCACCCGGTACGTGCCGATCGAACGCGCTGGCGTGTACATCCCCGGTGGCCGACACCCGCTCGTCGCCGCCCCGGCCATGTCCATCGTCCCGGCCGTCGTCGCGGGCGTGGACAGGGTGATCGCCTGTGCCCCGCCCCAGGCAGACGGGTCGGTGCAGCCGGCCCAGCTGTACGCGATGGACCAGGCGGGTGCCGACGAGATCTACTGTGTTGGCGGGGCCCAGGCCATCGGTGCGATGGCCTACGGCACCGAGGAAGTGCCGGCCGTGGACAAGGTCTGCGGCCCGGGCAACGTCTTCACGACCGAGGCGAAGCGACAGGTGTACGGCCACGTCGGCATCGACTTCCTCGCCGGTCCGACGGAGGTCCTCATCCTGGCGGACGAGACCGTCGACCCGGCACTGGTCGCGACCGACCTCATCGCCCAGGCCGAACACGACCCGAACTCTCGTCCGGTTCTGGTCGACCTGGACGAGGACCACGCGCGCGAGGTCGTCGCGGAGTTCGAACGCCAGCTCCCCGAGTTCAGAACCGAGGACGTGGCTCGCGAGTGCTGGGAGGCCAACGGCGAAGTGGCCGTCGTCGACTCACGCGAGGACGCCTGCGACCTCGCGAACGAGTACGCCATGGAACACCTCCAGTTGATGCTCGCGGATCCGCGCGACCTACTGCCGGACCTGCACAACTACGGTTCGCTGTTCATCGGGGAGTACGCGCCCGTCGTGTTCGGCGACAAGGCCGTCGGGACCAACCACAGTCTCCCGACCCTGGGCGTCGCCCGATACAGCGGGGGGATCAACGTCACGACCTATCTGAAGGTCCTCACGCATCAGGAGACCACGCGTGACGGCGCTGCGACCGTCGCACCCTGGGCAGCCCGCATCTGCCAGCTCGAGGGGACCCACGCCCACCAAGTGTCCGCCGAGGAACGGATTCCAGCGGACGATCCGTACTGGACGACGTTCGCCGACGAAGGCTCCCGTCGCCCACAGTAGCCGTCGATTACCACAGCGGCTGGACCGAGGCACGCCGCTCGTCCATTTCTGGGGCCGGCCCCATCGATCGAAACCATCGTTTTATGTGACCGCGACGCACAGTCACAGACGAGGCGTCCGATCGCCGCGACGGCGTGTCAGTTACCGACCTGACCGGTGCTACTCAACCATGGAATTCGACGGAACGTTCACGATCGACGACGTATCGGCCGAAGAGGTCTGGCTGGCCCTCTCAGACCCGTACATGATCAAACAGTCGCTGCCCGGCTGTCAGTTCCTCACCCGGGTCGACGATCCGGACGACGTGGACTTCGAGGCCCTCAGGGAGGAGACCGGCGAGGACCCGCCGCTCCTCCCGGAGGCCGACCCAGAGGACGTCGCCGACCGCGGGTTCGAGGCGGGCGAGCACTACGCCGCACTCGTCGAAATCGGCGTCGGAGCGGTGAATCCGAGTTTCAAGACGATCGTCACGATCGACGAGTGGGACTATCCGACGGGGTCCGCATCCGGGGAAGGGGACGCCAGCGGCAGTGCGTTCGAGATGGACTCCGGCATGTCCCTGACCGAGAACGATGACGGCAGCGTCGACATCGACTGGCACGCGGAAGCGGACGTGTTCGGCCGCATCGCGCAGATGGGCCAGCGGGTGATCAACCCGGTCGCAGACCGCGTCGTCTCGCGGTTCTTCCAGAACATCGAGTCCCAGCTGACGGCGGTCGCCGACGAGGCGGACGAGTCTGGCGGGCTGGGCGATCGAATTCGCGATCTCCTCTGATCGCTACCGGTTCGACTACGCCAGTCCCCGCACGTCTCCCACCGCTCATCCGCCTGTCGAGTGGGCGGGCGGTGGCACTGACGTAAATACCTATCAGAAATATAAACTATTATTGGAAATTATATATACACTATATAAACGATATCTATCAGAAAATCTGGAGCGGCGAGCCAGTCGACGGCCGAGTGCCAGTCGCTGACCGCAGCTCGTCTCGTAGATTCGTCGTCAGCCCCCTAGGGCCGCTAATACCGGATTCCAGCCCCTGCCTGGATCAGCTAGGGGACGCTGGGAACGGTACCATCCGGCGCTCGCCCTGCATGCCGCTCAGTCGGCCGATCGATGTCGAATAAAGCTCGTGAGAGGCGCTCTCGCCCTCCTCTCGGCCGGGTGACTAGCTACGGCCGAACAGTCGGTCTGAAACTCCAGTGCCCCGGACGGTAGCGATTCCTACCAAAAATATACAATAGCTAATTGAGTTGTACTACGACATTCTTAAAAGAAGTTTTATCATTATCTGACTCTGTGCACGCCGCCCGCGTCTCCTCGCCGACTCTCCTCCTGCGAGCGTGACACGCCTCGGTTTCGAGCCGTCCCGTTGGCTGAGCGTTTCAATCGTGCGGTCGGAGACGGCGGCTCGCTCGCGAGGGGAGACTGTTCCGTAGCGCGACCGCTGTCGACGTTTTTCGTCCTCGCGGGATTCTCTTCGAGATCGCGGGAGTTTCGAGAGAACCCAGCTCGATGGGAACAGTGACTTCCCGCTGTGCCAGGAGGGCCTCTATTCCTCGATCAGCGACCCGAAGGCGGCATCGGCGTCCGCTGGCGTGTCGAAGTCGTGGAAGTGCTCGCCTTTCTCCTTCGTGAGAATGTTCAGCCCGGCGGCGGCACCGTCGCCGGCGGAGATGACGGCCTGCCACTCCTCTGCGCGGACCATCGCGCCGGTCGCGTAGGCGTCTGCGACGGAGGTTTCCATCGTGACGTCGACGTCGACGACGTCCTCGTCGGTGAACGCACAGCCGAGGTCCTCGGCGAGGGCACGGTCGGCGCCGGTGGCGAGGACCACGTAGTCGGCGTCGTGTGACCCGTCCTCGGTCTCGATCGTGAAGCCCCCGTCGCCGTCGGCGACCGAGGCGACGGCCGTGCCCTGGTGTCGGTCGACGCCGAAGTCCGCGACCTGGTCGCGCACCGTCTCCATGAAGACGGAGCCGTCCACGGAGCCGACGCCGGGATAGTTGAACAGGTGGGCCTTGTGCATCCAGGTCTCGTCGGTGTCGTAGACCGCCGTCTCGAGACCGTTCTTGGCCGTGAAGAGGGCTGCACTCAGTCCCGCGGGACCACCGCCGATGACGGTTACTGTCGCCATACGTCCATGTCGGTCCCGGCGGGGATAAATCCTCGACACGCGGCCGGTCCGGAGCGGCCGCGACGGTCAGTCACGGGCCGCCCGAAAACGAAGGCGGATGTCGTCGGGTGCGGTGACCGCGAACCCGTCGGGGCGCTCGCTCGTCGCGACGCCGGACTCCTCGAGGCCTCGGCGGAGGCGCGCCAGCGCGTCCTGGTCGGGAACCACCAGTTCGACCCAGGCCAGCCCTCGGTCGCCCGCTGGCTCCGTCCGGTCGTTCCACGCGTTGACGCCGATGTGATGGTGGTAGTCGCCGGCGGCCAGGAAGAGGGCGGACGGCTGCTGGGACTGGACGGTCAGGCCGAGCGTGTCGACGTAGAACGACCGCGCGGCCGGGACGGACGTCGTCTCGAGGTGGACGTGGCCGACGTCGGTTACCGGTGGCATCCGGTCGCTGCCGTCCGACAGGGCTGCCAGGGCCTCGACGTCCAGGCGGACCGTCCCCATCTCGATGCGCCCGTCGTCGCCACGCGGCCACTCCTCGCGCGGCCGGTCGGCGTAGATCTCGACGCCGTTGTCCTCGGGATCGCGCAGGTAAAGCGCCTCGCTGACGTAGTGATCGGAGGCGCCGTCGAGTCGCCACTGCTCGCGGACGCGCTCCAGGGCCGCGCCGAGGGCGTCGCGATCGGGGACGCGGATGGCCGTGTGGAAGAGGCCAGCCTCGGTCCGTCGGCGCGGCGCTGCGTTCTCGTCGCGTTCGAGGACCAGCAGGGGCCGGTCCTCGACGCCGAGTTCCGCGCCGGCATCGTCCCGCGACAGGACGGCGAGTCCGACCACGTCCCGATAGAAGGCGACGGTCGCGTCGAGGTCGGCCACGGTCAGGGCGGTCCGGCCGACGTGTGCGTCGGTGGGGACGAGCGGATCGTCGTTCGTGGTGGTCACGGTGGGAGCGGGACTTGGCGGCCCACGGCCAAATACCCTCGCGAACGTCGGCATCGCCTGGTGACGCGGACGTCACCGGCTCCCACATGGCGCCTGTCGCCGGGCGACCCCCGGTTCAGAACTTTTTTACTTTGCTTCGCCGTTCGCTCGAAAGACGAGATAACGCATGTACGGTCCCGACACGCGCGTCCGGGTAGCCCTCCTCGCCGGACTGTTCGTCCTCGCAACGGTCACTGCCGGCTGTTCGGCGCTCTCGGGAGCCAACGACGAGCTTCCGTCCGGCGACGAGGTGGCGGACACACTGGACTCCCTCGAGGCCGTCGAGGCCACGATGGTCTCGGAGATGAACCTCTCGGGGGAGCAAACCACGTCGCGCATGAGCATCCTCACGCGGCCTCGAACCGGCGAGTTCCGGGCCGAGGTCCTCGGTGCGGACGGCGAGCCCGAGACCCTGATCGTCTCGAACGGCTCTACGATGTACCTGTACAACCGGACGGCGGACCGCGTCCAGGTCGTCGACGTCTCGGGGCTCACCGGCCTCCGGACCGGGTCGATGGCGTCGATCGCCGAGATCTTCGAGCACCTCGACGGGGAATCCGCCCCGGCCGACACGCCCGCGAGCATCTCCTCGTTGCCGGTCGTTCCCGCCGGTGCGGGCGGTGGGGCTTCGGTCTCCTCGCTGCCGCTGTACGGCAACGTCACGTACGACTACGAGGGGACCGGCACCGTCGCCGGTCGGGAGGCCTACGTGGTGGCGGTGATCCCGCAGGGCGAGGACCCGATCGTCCGGAACGTCACCACGTGGCTCGACGCCGAGTGGTACTATCCCCTCAAGCAGACGGGACAGGTGACCGTGGGGGACGCCAACGGGTCGGTGTCGATGACCTACCGCAACGTCACGTTCAATCCAGACGTTCCGGACGGGGCGTTCACCTTCGACCCGCCCGCGAACGCCACCGTCGAGGACAGTTCCGATCGACAGTTCGAGTCGTTCGAGTCCCGAGACGCACTCGCGAGCGCGGCGAACCGGTCGGTCCCCGATCCGGACCTGCCTCCTGGCTACGCGTTCGAGGAGGGCAGCCGGATCACGAACCCGGCGGGCGAACAGGTTTCGGTCAGCTACGCGGCGGACGACCGGTCGCTCACGATCACGGTCCAGCCGACGGGTGACAGCGCCGGCTCGTCCACCGGGGAGTCGATCACGGTCGACGGTCGGGACGCGACCGTCACGACGCTGGGCGAGCGACGCATCGTCGAACTGTCGTGTGGGGACCGGACCTACAACGTCATCGGCAACGAGTCACGGGACGTCCTCGTCGACGTGACTGCGTCGCTGTCCTGCGAGTGACCGGCGGTCGCGTCGCGACGAAAACGAGTGCCGAGTCCGCGTGCCCTCACCGAGCGTAGAGTGCGTAGACCAGACAGACGAGACCGCAGAGCTGGACGAGGCGGGCGAGGAGGCCGATGGGTGACCGCATCGCGGCCGCGAGGAGGTCGAGACGGATGAGCAGGGTCCCGACGAACGAGACCGTGTAGGGGATGGCCGTCAGGAGGATCAGCCCGGCGGAGATGTACCGCATCCGGGGACTGTCGTTTCGCCGGAAGCCCCGGTAGGCCTGGTAGCCGACCAGCAGCCCGAGGACCGTCGAGACGAGGGCGACGACGGCCACCGCGAACTGGAGGGGACTCAGGCCGAGGATCATAGGTCCTCCATCAGCCTGGTGAACCGGTCGGCCACGTCCTCCTCGGGGGGCTCGCGACGCTCGAACGCCACCTCGAGCTCCCCGTCCTCGAAGGCGACGCTCACCTCGGCGAGGCGCGACTCGTAGAGGCTCCGGTGGTGGCCGTCGGGGTCGTACTGGGTCTCCTCCCGGACCAACCCCTGTTCTTTCAGGCGGTCGATACGTCTGTATATCGTCGATGGGGCCACGTCACAGTGGTCACTCAGTTGGGTGGCGGACATGGGTTCGGCACTCGTCGCGACGAGGATGGCGCGAGCGTAGTCGTCGTCGAGAAGGGAGAGCAACTCTCGCTCGTCGCAGTCCTCGGTCACGGCGCGACGGTTCGGGTCGAGTTAGGTAAAACCCATCCCACGACTGTCGGGTCGGCAACTGTGGGGACGGTAGCGCGACGAAGGGACGGTCTCTCGCCCGTACCGGCGACTGGCCCCAGGCCGACCGCGAGGCGGCGGCCCCGGTCGGTCGGCGGTCACTCTTCGACGACCTCGCCGGCCGCAATCCACTCCTCGATGAGCGACTGGACCAGCATGAACAACACGACGACGTTCAGGACGCCGGCGACGAGCGTGGCGATCAGGACCGCCCCCGGCGACCGGATGCTCTGGCCGAGGTACGCGACGCCACCGCCGAGGAACACGAAGGCGGCGATCGCGAAGACGGCGTACTTCAGGAAGGAGGGACGATTCGAGTCGGGGACGCGGAGGGCAGGCATTGTCGGTCCGGGATTGCAGCCCCTGCGTCAAATGCGCTGTGGACGGCCCCGTCCACGGACACGGACCGAGGACGTGCCACGGTCCTGGACACGTCCGGAACGTGGCCCTCGTCGGACCTCCGGCTACTGGTGCCTCGTGGTCTCGAGGAACTGTTGGACGGACTGAGCCACCTGCGGGAGGACCTGCGCGCACTCCTGGCAGTGGGCGTGCTGGTGCTGGCCACACTCCCGGGCACAGGCCTGTGCTGCCTGCTGGAAGGCCTGCAACACCGGCTGGAGCGACGGGGAGTTGCGGGGGACCAGCGCCAGCGCCGTCTCGCCGAGTTCCGTCACGTCCTCGCAGTGACGGATGCACGCGACCATGTTCGGATCTGCCGCCTCGATGCACTGGCCGGCACACCAGCCACAGACCTGGATCGCCCACGAGATGTCGTCGACGGCGGCCCGTTGCTCGGGCGACTCGACGTCCTGGAGGGAGAGCCCCATCTGCTGGCCCGGAGCGCCGTGCGCCGTCGGCTGACTGGCGCTCCCCTGTCCCATCTGTTCGGTGGCGCCCTGTTGTCCGATTCCACCCATCTGCTGGCCGCCACTCTGGCCGAACTGCTGGGGCTCGGTCCCCATCGACTGCTCGCCCTGTCCTGTGATCTGGCTGCCGTGCTGCGCTCCGGTCTGTCCCTGCGTCGGGTCTGTCTGTTGGTACATGGTGATAGCACCGGTCGGGCGACGCGCGCCCGGTCGCCCCTGCGCCAGACCGCCGGAAAGTAATGGACGGGGTAGTGGCACTAACCGCCAGTTTCCCCGCACCGGGCGTCGGTTTTCCGCGACGGCGACCGACTCCGACAGGCCTCCCGCCACCCGTTCTCGCGATAGGACTCGCATAGTGACCCGGATCCGGTGGCCACGTGGCCGTCGTCCGTGACGGAGTGGTGCGAAACGACGCGTCTAGCGGTTATAGGGGGGTTGCGGGAAGCGATTCCGTGGAGGGGCGGCCCTGGAAGCCGGCGGTGGTGCCGCGGAACGCGAACCTTGATGAGACCGGTGGCCGACGTACCCGTGTGACGTTTCGCCGCGCGCTCCTGGCCGGTGGGCTCGGCCTGACCACGCTTCTCGTTGTCGGGGGACTGCTCACCGCCCTCCTGCCGTTCGAGTTCTCGGCCCTCGTCGGACTGCCGGTCGGCGTCCTCGCCGGCCTGTTCGCCGTCGTCCTCGCGCTGGGCGCGCCGCTCCATGCTGGCACCCCAGCGGCACGCGCCGTGGCGGCCGCCGCTACCGTCGGGTACGTGGTCCTCGGACTCGCGGCACTGAGCTACGCGAACGTGGCGGGGTTCAGGGGGACGCTCTCGGTCACGGAGTGGCTCGTCGTGGCTGTCCTGGCCGGGCTTGCCGTCTACGCCGGCCTCTGGCTCCGTGATCGCCGTCCCGACTCGCCTACATGAACATCTGGTCTGGCGCCCGCTCTTCGTCTGCCAGTTGCTCGAAGCGCTCGGCGAGCTCGGCGTAGTACTGTTCGACCTCGGTCGCGAACTCGGCTAACTTCGCCGTGTCGACGTCGAGGGCGTACAGGTCGTCGACGGCCTTGACGAGCCGGAGCGCCGCCTCGCCGTCGGGTACCTGGGCGTGGACGGGCGTGATGATCACGCCGACTTTGAGGTCCGTGTCCAGTCCCTGCCCGACGAGGCTGGCGTTGACGCCGTCGAGGAAGCCCGCGCCCATCGGGGGCAGGTCGCGCTCCGCGAGCCGGTCGGCCTGGTAGTCCTCCGTCGCCACGTAGAACGCGCGGTGATCGTCGGGACCGTGGGGAACCGGGACGCCAGAGAGGATCGTGATCTCCTCGACGCCGTGCTGGTCGGCCCAGGTGAGGATGGCCTCCGAGAAGGCGTCCGCGGCCCACGGCGGGACGAACAGTTCGTTCTGGAGGGTGGTGACTCCGCGTTCCTCGTGGGCGTACAGCCGGGTGTGGTGTCGGGGCGTTCCGCCCGCGAAGGGCGTGATCGCGGGGAGTTCGTCGACGGTGATGTACCCCGTCTCCTCGAGAGCGAGCTCCGTCGTGAGGTAGTCGATGGCGGTCAGCCCGGCGAGGCCGACGGTGGAGAAGCCAGCGACCAGGTGCTGGGCGGGATCGGAGTCGTGCGTGATCTCGACGGTCGGCCGGGCGCGCTGGTCCGTGGACATAGTGAACACGTCTCGATGCGCGGCCTTAGTCGTTGGCGCGGTGGGCTGGCCTCAGTCGTCCTCCAGCCGGGCGACGGCGGACTGCAGATCGGCCATCTTGTCGGCCACCTGCTCGTTCGCGGCGACGATGTCCTCGATCTGGGTGGCCACCTCGTCGGCCTCGTCGACCGCCTCGTCGACCTGACTCGCGACCTCTTCGGTACTCGCGGCCTGATCGTCGGTCGCGTCGGAGACTTCGGCGATGCCGTCCCGCGTCTCCCGGACCGCCTCGGCGATGTCCTCGAGGGTGTCCATCGCCTCCTGGACGCGCTCCGTCGCCGACTCGACCTCCGTGATGGTGGACTCCAGGCTCTCGACCGTCTCGTGGGTGTCCTGCTGGATCTCGTGGACGACCGACTCGATGTCGGTCGCGTGGCCCTGGGACTCCTCGGCGAGACTCTTGACCTCGTCGGCGACGACGGCGAAGCCGTCGCCCTCGTCGCCGGCGCGGGCGGCCTCGATGGAGGCATTGAGGGCGAGGATGTTGGTCTGTTCGGCGATGTCGTCGATGACCTCGACGATCTCGTCGATCTCGTCGATCCGGTCCTGGAGCGTGTGGACGTCGCCGGCGACCTGCTCGGCCGACCTGGAGACGTCGTCCATCGAGTCTTGGGCCCGCCTGGCCGAGTCCGTCCCCTCGGCCGCGAGTTCGGCGGCCCGTTCGCTCGTGGCCTCCACCTCGCCGGCCGTCGAGGCGATCTCTTCGATGGTCGCACTCATGTTCGCGACCTCGCTCGAGACGCTCTCCATGGACTCGGCCTGGCCGCGGGCCGTCTCGCCGATCGCCTGTGAGTTCTCGGCCACCGTCGAACACGTCTCGGTGACCTCCGTGACCGCGTCACTGACCTCGCCGGCGACCTCCTGCTGGCGCGACAGCTCGCGCTCGAGTTGCGTGCTGTAGGAGTCGATGTAGGTGTCCATGGCCACTTGCTGGTCGAGGTTCAGGAGCTTGAGTGCCGACAGGACGCGGTCGAGCGTCTCCTCGACGGCTTCTTCGGCGCCCAGTTCGCCGTCGCTCCCGTCACCGTCTGCGAGACGCGACGTGACGTCCCGCCCGATCGCGTCCAGAATTCCCTCGTAGTAGACCGCGTAGGCACCGAGGTAGATCTTCGGCCCCAGTTCGAGCATGTCGTGGATCTTCCCGATCCGCGCCCGTCGCTCGAAGTACGCTCGATCGTACTGGCCGGCGCCCAGGTCGGTCAGGTACTGGCGCTGGGACTCCTTGAGCTGTTCGACGGACTTCGTCGACCGGCCGAGTATCTCGACCGTCTCGTCGAACTCCGTGAGGTGGTCGTAGAATTCGTCGACCAGGTCGCCCGCGATGTCGTCGAACTCTTCCGACATCTCGGCGAGACGCCGCTCGTCGGCCTCGCCGAACTGGGTGAAGTCCTTTCGCCACTCTATTTCCCGACGGTCGATGCCGATGTCCGTCACGAGCTGGGTCCCGTCGACCTGTCGGCGCCGGTCCTCGTCGATGTGTACGTCCGTGTTCGTCGTCATGGATGGTGGTCTCGCGGGTCGGCTGGTGGCTGTACAAACCCCACCGGGAGGTACGTCGTGCCTAACTGATGGGGAGGCAGGCCGGTCCGCTGGTGGCGACGTGCGGGAGTCGACGCCCGTCGCCCGCGCCAGCGTGCAGTCGACTGCCTGTGGGACACTCTACCACGTCGCATGACCCGGAATGGCGAAACCCGATAGGTAAACGTACTGGTGCGAGTATCAAAATTGTACAACTGGACGAGAGACGTCGATCGGCGTAACAGATAGGCTGCCGACGTTCGCTTCGAAACACTAGTCTTGGCTGAAACGTGTAGAAAAACGTAAGGGGATTTCACGTCCCCCGCCTACACGGATGGACGAGAGTTTGCCGGCCGATCACCGGGCGCGCGAGTTGCTGGCGACTCTCGGGTTCACCGACTACGAAGCGGCCTGTCTGGTCGCCGTCATGCAACACCCGGGCGCCTCGGCCGCGAAAATCGCCCGTCACTCATCGCTCCCCCGGTCGCGGGTCTACGACGTGGCCGACCGACTGGCGTCCGAGGGCTACCTCGAAGTCCGCGAGGGCGACCCGAAGGAGTACCGGGCGATCGCCGGCGAGGAGATCCAGGCCATGCTCCGCGATCGGTACGAGACGGCGGTCGACGACCTCGGTGACGCGCTCTCCGCCGTCGACGAACTTGACGCGATCGCCGACGGGAGCTGTTCCGTCTGGTCGTTCTCGGGCCGTCGGGCGTCGCTGTCCCGCTCCTGGGAACTGATCGAGGGAGCCGAGGAGTGGATGTGGCTCCTCGCGCGGCCGGGCCTGCTCTCCGAGGACTGCGTCGACGTGCTCCAGCGGGCGACCGACCGGGGCGTCGACCTGACGCTCGCGGTCGTCGATCACGACCTCCGGGACTGGCTCGGGGAGAGCGTTCCCGGGGCGACGATCGTCGACCCGCCCGAACCCTTCGGAACGGCGTCCGGCGGACCCGCCCTCGCCAGAGTGCTCGTGACGGACCAGGACGCAGTCCTGACGGTGACGCGCAGCCAGGAGACACCGGCGAGCTCCCCGCAGTTCGTCGGCTGTCTCGGTACCGGCGAGGAGTGCGGCTTCGTACGGACCCACCGGCTGTTGCTGGGCCTGGGCGCGACGGGCAGCGGTGGCGCCGGGGACACCGAGGGGTAGTTACTCCTCGCCGAGCTGCTGGACGGTTCGGTCGACCTCCTGGATCCGAGCCTGTTGCTCCTGGTTGGCGGCCGCGACGGCCTGGATCTCCTCGGCGACCTCGTCGGCGTGTTCGACGAGTTCGTCGAGCATGCTGGCGATGCCCTCGGCGCTGCCGGCCTGCTCGTCGGTCGCAGCCGAAACCTCCTCGATACCCTCGCGGGTCTCGGCAACGGCCTCGACGATGTCCTCGAGGTTGCCCATGGCCGCCTCGACCTGCTCGATGCCCTCCTCGACCTCGCGCTGGGTGTCCGCGAGGTTCGAGACCGTCTCGTCGATGTCCTCGCCGATCCGGTCGACGGTCTCTTCGATCTCCCCGGCGTGGCTCTGTGACTCCTCGGCGAGGCTCTTGACCTCGTCGGCGACGACGGCGAAGCCGTCCCCCGCGTCGCCGGCGCGGGCGGCCTCGATGGAGGCGTTGAGGGCGAGGATGTTGGTCTGTTCGGCGATGTCGTCGATGACCTCGACGATCTCGTCGATCTCGTCGACGCGGGTCTCCAGGCGCTCGACGTCGTCGGCCACGTCGTCGACCGCGTCGCCGACGCCGTCGATCACGTCGACTGCGGTGTCTGCCGACTGCTGTCCCTCGTGGGCGAGTTCGTCGGCCCGGTTGCTGGTACGCTCGACCTCCGTGGCCGTCGAGGCGATCTCCTCGATGGTCGCGCTGAGCGTCGAGACCTCGTTCGAGATCTCGCGCACGTCCTCGGTCTGCTCCTCGGCCAGGCTGCTGATCTGTTCCGCGCTGTCGGCGACGCCCGTGGCCGAATCGCTGAGCTCGCTGACCGGGTTCCGCACGTCGGCCTCGACGCGTTCCATCAGGCGCTCCTGCTCGGCGATGACCTCCTCCAGTTCCTGGCTGAACGAGTGGATGTACGTGTCCGCGACGACCTGCATGTCGAGGTTGATCGCGCGGAGCACCGCGAGCATCTCGTCCAGGCCTTCATGGGCCTCCTCGTGGACGACCGACGCGATCCGCTCCTCCCGAGACGTGGCGTCCGCGCCGGTCGCGACGGCCGTGCCGCCGTCGGCCGCCACGTCGAGTTCGTCGACGAGGGCGTCGACCAGTCGGTCCTCCATGCGCTCGATCAGGAGCGGAAAGATCAGGTCGTAGTAGACCCCGTACTGGCCGACGTAGTAGTGCATCGGCATGTCGAGCAGGTCGTGGATCTTCCCGATCCGCGCGCGGTTGCGGAAGTACTCGCGGTCGTAGGTCCCGTCCGCGAGGGTCACCAGGTAGGCGGACTGGGTCTCCTTGAGCTGTTCGACGCTCTTCTCCGAGCGGCCGATGATCTCCTTGGTCCCGTCGTAGCCGGTGAGGTTGTCGTAGAATCGGTCCGCGATCTCGTCGGCGTGGTCCTCGAACAGCGGCCGGAGGTCCGCCAGCCGGTCGGCGTCCTCGCTCGTGAAGTTGATGAAGTCCTTGCGCCAGGCGATCTCGTCCTCGTCGATGTCACACTCCTCGAGGAGGGCGTCGGCGTCGACGAGGTGGTTGAGTCCACCCTCGCCGAAGGAACCAGCGTCAGCCATACCGGTGCGTCGACCCCCTCCTATATAAGGCCAACACCGCGGGATTCATTGCTGATAATCGGCTCCCGTCTACCGATTAGACAGGTGACACGTCGCCCTGACGGGACTCGCCGCGAGGTCACTTCGAGAGCAGCGGTCGCCAGGCGTTCGCCCCGACGAGGACGCCACAGACGGTGATCGCACCCGCGAGCGTCAGGGGCGAGAGGATGCCCGCGACGGCAGCCGGGATCGCGACCGCGTTGTACGAACCGGCCAGCCAGAGGGTCTGGCGGGTCCGGGTGCCCGCGGCACGGGCCAGGTCGAAGGCCGTTTGCACCCGCGAGAGGTCGTCGTCGAGGACGGTGACGTCGGCGGCGTCGGCGGCGAGTGCCGTCCCTCCGCCGAGCGAGATGCCGAGGTCGGCGGCCGCGAGCGCGGGCGCGTCGTTCGTCCCGTCGCCGACCATCGCGACCGACCCCTGGGCCTGCAGGCGGCGGACGGTGGCCGTCTTGCCGGCCGGACCGATGCCCGCGAAGACGTGTGCGACGCCCGGGTGGTCGGCGATCGACGCCGCGGCGGCGCGGTCGTCGCCGGTCAGGACGACCACTTCGCGCCCCGCGTCGGCGAGGGCGGCGACCGTGGCGTCCCAGTCGTCCCGGGGGCTGTCACCGACGACCACGATCCCCTCGGCGGCCCCGTCGCGACCGACGAGGACCGGAAGGCGACCCTCGTCACGCGCGGCGTCGGCCCGGGACGCGAGGTCCGCGGGGACCGTCCAGTCCCGGTCCGCGAACAGGCTCGGCGCGCCGACGAGGACGGTCGCGCCGTCGACAGTCCCGGAGACCCCGCGGGCGTGGCTCTCGAAGCGCTCGACGGTCGCGTCGCTCGTGACCGTCCGGCCGCCGTCGGTGCTGGCACCATCCGTCGATTCGTCTCCCTGCCGTGGGCTGAAGGCGTCCGCGATGGCCACTGCTGCGGGGTGGGCAGCGCGTGCCTCGAGGGCCCCGGCGGCGGCGAGCACGTCCTCGGGGGCGTCGGCCTCGAAGACCGTCATCCGGCCCGTCGTCAGCGTCCCCGTCTTGTCGAAGACGACGACGTCGACGTCCCGCAGGCGCTCGAAGATGGTCTCGTCGAAGACGACGATGCCCCGCTCGAGGGCGGCCCGGATGTTCGTCGCGACCGACAGCGGCGTCGCCAGCCCGACGGCCCACGGACTCGCCACGAGGACGGCCCCGAGGCCCGCGAGGAGGGCGACGGGGCCGGCGGCGCCCAGCGCGTACGCGGCCCCGGCAGCGATGACACCGAGGACGGCGACGACCGGGAGTGCGATCGACGCGAGCCGGTCGGCGCGGCGCTGGACGCCGTGGTCGGCCCGCTGGAGTTCCCAGACGGTCGCGGTGAGCCGGTCGATGCTGCTGGTCACCGCGTCGTCGATCCGCAGGATCGCTGCGCCCTCCGTGACGATCGAGCCCCCGAGGACCTCGTCGCCGGCCCGCTTGGTGACGGGGAGGGACTCGCCGGTGACGACGGCTTCGTCGACGGCACAGGGCCCCTCCTCGACGGTGCCGTCGACGGGAACGCGCTCGCCCTCGCGGACGAGGACGCGGTCGCCCGGCGCGAGTTCCTCGACGGCGACCGTCCAGGTGGTCCCGTCGGGGCCGTACCGGGTCGCCTCGCTGACCCGCGAGACGGTGAGGTCGGTCAGCCGGTCCATCGCCCGGCGCTTGACGAGGGTCTCGTAGAAGATGGCCGCGACGACGACCGCCGCGATGACGACGGTGGCGTCGAAGAAGACGTCCGTGCGGCCCAGCAGGGCGGCGAGCGTGCTGTATGCCAGCGCGATGGCGAGCGTCGTCGCGACGAGCAGGTCGGTGTTGGGCTGGCGCATCCGCAGGCTGACGAGCGCGCCGCGCAACAGCGGCATGCCGGCAAAGAGGAGGACGACCCCCGTGATGAACAGGAAGAAGGGCAACATGAGGAGCCCCTCGAGGGTGCTGAACCCGAACTCCGTACCGAAGGCAGCGAGCCACTCGATCCCGAGGAGTTCGCCCAGGTGAGCGGGGTAGATGGAGACCACGTACGGCAGGAGGAGGAAGCTGGCGAAGAGGACGCCCGCGGCGTACCGGTAGCCGATGAGGTCGTCGAAGCCCCGCTCGCGCTCGCGCGGGTGGACGGTCGGATCGTGGCGATCCCCCTCCATCGCGTGGGAGTCGACGGGTGAGGACTCGCGGGGGCGCGCCGTGTAGCCGAGCGTCGTCAGGCGCTCGCAGAGCGCCTCCGGGGACGTGACTGCCGGGTCGTACTCGACCCCGACGGTCTCGGTGACGTAACTCGCCTCCGCACCCACTACCCCGGGCGTCGACTCCGCCCGGTCTTCGAGGAAGGCCTCGCAGGTGGCACAGTGCATGCCCTCGACCCGGAGGAAGGTCGCTTCGACGGACCCGGGGTCGTCCTCCGCGCTCCCTTCCCCGTTGCCCCGGGAACCCGTCCCCTGGAGAGTGGACGCGGTCGCCTCGAGTCCGTCGCTCCCCTCGTCGGGGGCTTCGGGCAGGGTCGTGGCGACCTCGCGACAGCCGTCCGAGCAGTACCGCGTGTCGTCCTCGGCCGTGACGGCGCTGGCCGAGAGGCGCTCGCCACACAGGGCACACGTGTCTGCGGTGTCCTCGCTCACCGTGGGATCACCTCTGACGTGGACCGCCTCGTCCCACGTGGCGACGAACGGGGGCCGACCACGGTCGATCCTCGCTGCATTGCCGGGGGGTTCGACCCCCAGCCAGTAAACGTCCGCGACTCGGTGCCGCACGGCCGCGGCCGCTCGTCGATCTCAGTTGGTCGTCGCCGCGAAGGTGACCTCGACGGTCGCGGAGACGGTCACGTCCTGGGGATCGACGGTCGTCCCGCCGCCCGCGTCGGCCGCCATGGCGACCTCGGCGTGGTAGGGGTTGACGCTCGTCTCCCGGGAGGCGGCCCGCTGGACGCCACCGAGCTGGAGGTCCGTCGAGTCGGCGATGACCGCGGCCTCGCCGCGGGCGTCCTCGACGGCCGCCCGGATGGCGTCGTCGCGGACGTCGTCGCGACGCTCGGACGAGAGGGTGTAGCGGACGCCGCCGACGTCGTCGGCACCGCCGTCGACCGCGGCGTCGATGAGACTCCCGACCTCGTCGACGTCGTCCAGCGTCACCGCGAAGGACTGCTCGCCCACGTAGACGGGGTCGCCGTCCCCGCTGTCGGGGCGCCGGTCCTGGCGGATGTTGTAGTGCTGGGTCTGGACGTCGTCCTCGGGGACGCCGACGTCGGCGAGCGTGTCCCTGAGTTCGGACGCGCCAGCGGCGATTTCGTCACTGACGTTCGCCGCGTCCGGCCCCCGTGCCGTCACCGAGAGCCGAACGACCGCGGCGTCCGGGCTCGCGTCAACCTCTCCGGTGCCGGCGACTACGACTGTCCGTCTGTCGGTACTGTCGGGCTCCGTCCCCGTGGCCGCCATCCCGACGCCGACCGCGACGGTCGTGACGGTCAGGACGGCCAGGACGGCCGCGACGAGTGTGTTCCGTTGCATACGGAACGGGAGACGGCGCCTGTGGGGAAAGGCGTAGCGCAGACTCAAACGCGCGTTTGACGCTTCGGCTCCGGCGGCCTAGCTTCCGGTGGTCGCCCCCTGGTCGGCCGCGTCTGCCTGCTCCGTCTCGTCCGCGTCGGTATCGTCCGCGTCGGTATCGTCCGCGTCGGTTTCGTCACCCCCGACGTCGTCCGCGTCGGTTTCGTCCTCGTCTGCCTCCGCTTCCTCCGCCGTCTCGGGTTCGGCCTCGTCGGCGCGGTCGAGTGCCTCGTCGAGCGCCCGCTCGCGCTGGCGAGTCTCTTCGTCCTGGGCCTGCTTCTCGCGTCCCTCTTTCGTGTCTGCCATACGCGAGTGCAGGCCGCCCACGCGGTTATCCCTGTCGACGACCCCGGCAACGCGTCGGGTTTCGGCCACTCACTGGCCCGCTGCCGGCCTGGGACGGGTCGGTGCGACGCGGACCTAGGCTTTTCGACGCCCGGCCCGTCGAGTCGGTATGGTCGATCTACTGTCCCGCCTGCGCGGGCTGCCGGACCGACGCCCGCTGGTCTCGCTCGGACTGGCCGTCGCGGCCTGCCTCGTCGTCGGATCGTCCGGATCCGTCTTCACCGCGATGGGCCTCCGTTCGTGGTATCCATCGCTGACGGAACCGGCCGTTGCGCCGCCGAGCTGGGTCTTCGGGCCGGTCTGGACGACGCTGTTCGTGCTGATGGGGGTGGCGGCCTGGCTGGTCTGGCGTGCAGCGCTTGGGTCGAACGCGAGCGCAGCGCGGACCGCGCTGGTCGCGTTCGCGGGGCAGTTCGTCCTGAACGTGGCCTGGTCGGTGGCCTTCTTCGGCCTGCAGTCGACGACGCTGGGGCTCGTGGTGGTCGTCGCGCTCTGGCTCGCCATCGCGGTGACGATCTGGCTGTTCGCCCGCGTCGACCGACGGGCGGCCGCGCTACTGGTCCCCTACCTCGCCTGGGTCACCTTCGCCACCTACCTCACCTACGGGTACTGGGCCCTCAACTGAGCGGCCGGTCTGGACCCGCGACAATCGGCACGGACTTTATCGCCCTCGGCGACGAACGGCCACACATGACAGTGGAGGGGTTGAAGGAGTACGGATTGACGGAGATGTCCGACGAACAGGTTCGGGACTTCCTCTCGAACCAGGGGATGGGCGTGCTGGGACTTCCGGCGGCTGACGCGCCGTACCTGTTGCCGATGGCCTTCGGGTACGACGGAGACGACCGGCTCTACTTTGCGTTCTTCGTGGGCGAAGCGAGCCGGAAGCGCGACCTGAGTGCGGAGACCGAGACGGCGCGCTTCCTGGTCTACAGCGCCGACTCCCCGTTCTTCTGGGAGAGCGTCATGCTGACGGGGACGCTGTCCGAAATTCCGGGCGAGGAGTGGGCGAAACACGACGCCGCGATGGACAACGCGTGGTACCTCGAACTGTTCGAGCGTGCCGAGTCGCCTGGGACCCTCCGGCTCTACGAGTTCGCGGTCACGGACCAGCGCGGCCTCAAGTACACGGGCCTCCCGCCGGGGCTTCGCGACGAGGAGGCCTGACCGGACACCCCGACTCGGCCGCGTCCCGCCCGATCAGCGCGGCACTTCGCGGCGACCGGACACCGACGTCGGCTCGAGCCGGTAGAACCGAAAGGTTATCTCCTCGGTCGGCCGGTCGAAGATGTCGACGAGCGGAATCTCCACGCGGCTGAGCCCCTGCATGGCGTCGGACCCGATGCCCGACTCGGTCACCTCCTGGAGCTGTCCCCTGGCGACGACGCTGTGCCACCCCGCGTCGGTCTCGCGGTGGACCACCAGCGAGACGGGCCGCCGGTCCTCGACGTACCCCGCCTTCTCGCCGTCGGCAGCGATCCCCAACCGGAAGTAGAACGCCCCCGACGCCTCGTCGTAGCCGTAGGAGACCGGAAGCGAGTACGGTGCCTGGCCGACGCCGGTACCGAAGGAGAGCACGCCGGTCCCGCCTACGCCGAGGAACGACGCGCGGTCGTCCTCGTCCAGTTCGACTGTGTCAGTGCTGGCCATACCCAACGTTCTCAGGCCGGTCCCATAAGCGGTGTGTGCCCCCTCCCCGACTCAGACGAGCAGGACCGGGCGTTCCGTCGAGCCGAGCACCCGGTTGGCGACGCTTCCGACGTGGCCGCCCGTCTGGGTCCGGCCCTGGAAGCCGAGGACGAGCACGTCGGCGTCGACCTCGTCGGCGTAGGCGACGATCTCCTCGTGTGGCGATCCGTGACTGCAGCGCGTCTCGATGGGGACGTCCTCGGCCTCGGCGACGTCCTCCATTTCGTCGAGGACGGCACGCGCCCGGTCCTCGATCTCGTCGAGGACCAGTTCGGCGCTGCTGAGCGCCGGCTCCCCGTACCGATCCGTGTTCACCACGTCGATCGCGTACACTGTCCCACCGTACTGTTGTGCGAGGTCGACGCCGAACTCGACGGCCCGGTTTGCCGAGTCGCTGCCGTCCGACGCGACGAGAATCCTGTCGTACACGTGAAAGCCTCCGCTGGATACTACGTTCCGGGTCGGGAAAGTACCAGAGGTCGTTCTCGTGAGCTGGTAACAGTCGCGTGAGAACGTGGTCGCACTCCTCGAGGGACGACCGGTCAGTGTTCGACGGCGACGCCCTGTTCGTCGGCCTGCACGTAGGTGTCCTCGAACTCCTGGATGAGCTGGCCCATCTTCGCGTACCAGTCGTTGAGCGTCCGCTGCATGTCGTCGGCGATCTGCTCGGCGTCGACGGGGCGGTAGACGTGGTAGTACCCGCCCTGGTCGTAGTTGACCTGGTCTTTCTGGATGAAACCGGCCTGCATGAGTCGCTGGACGGACCGGTAGGCCGTCGACCGCTCCCGGTCGACTCGCTCTGCGATCTCGTCGACCGTCAGGCGGTCTTCGGCGTCGACCAGGACGCCGAACACCTGCCGGTCGAGCGACTTCAGCCCGTGGAAACACCCCAGCAGATCCTCACACTCCATGTCCTGCTGGAGGTGCTGGACGATTGAATCGGTCATCACCCACTGTTGGTGGGGCCGGGCCAAAAGGCTTGCGCACATCCCACAACACTGCGTCCCGGCGGGGCCGGTGTTCGGTCCGGGACGAGCCGACTTGCCACCTAACGACAGGGACGTCATAGATACCGGCAAAACCCACACCGGCGCCTTCCTACAGTATTGTTAAAATAGCACAATACTTTGTGCCTGCCAGCACGACACGTCGCGGTGTGCGGTCACGCGGGCCGGACGCCGAGTCGGCCCGCGTGCCCTCAGTCTGCGACCGTCGTGGCCGTCCCGTTGTCGCGGGCCTGGATGGCCCGGATGCTGCTGACGACGACTGCTCCCGCGACCATCACCGCCGAGGCGACGATCAGCAGGAGGCTGATCTCCTGGGCCCAGGGGAGCTGGAAGTACTTCCCCGCTTCCTGGATCGCGACTGCGACCGCACCACCCAGGAGCATCAGGCCGAAGTAGATCTTGATGCCCTCCTCGTCGACCAGGCTGGTGGCCGCGGAGCCGACGCGGGCGCCCAGGGCGCTCCCCGCCAGCAGGGGCACGACGATGTTCAGGTTGACCGCGCCGAGCTGTGCGTACAGCAGGCTGCCGATCCCGCCCGAGAAGACGATCTCGAACAGGTCGGTGCCCACCGCGATCGGCACCGGGACGCCGATCAGGTAGAACAGGGCGGGCATGCGGATGAAGCCGCCGCCGACGCCGAGCAGCCCCGAGAGGAGGCCCGTGGCGAAGGCGACCGCGAGGATCATCCACAGCGAGACCTGGACCCCACCCCGCAGCGTCAGCATGGGTGGGAGGCGGTAGCTCTGGATCTTCTTCGCGATGTCGGGGATGTCGTCCGGGTCGACCTCGGCGTCTGCGGCGTCGTGGTCGACGCCGCCACCGCGACCCTTCAGGGCCTCGTAGGAGACGAACAGGCCGATCCCGCCCAGCAGGCCGACGTAGATCACGCTGATGACGCTGCCCGCGAGACCGAGTTCCTCGAGGTAGACGACCATCTCCTTGCCGACCTCGATGCCGATGGTCGTCCCGACGATCATCGACACGCCGAGCTTGTAGTCGACCTGCCCGAGGTCACGGTGCTTGAGCGTCGCGATTACGGCCGTCCCGAAGACGAACGCGAGCCCACTCCCGACGGCCACCCGCGACGGGTAGCCCATGACGAGCAGCGCCGGCGTGACGAGGAACGACCCGCCCATCCCGAAGAACCCGAACAGGATGCCGATGAGCAGGCCGAAGGCGACGAACATCGCCGGGAGCGCCATGCCGGCGCTCAGGAACGCCTCGATCATTGGTCCGTGAGTGCCGCCGTCACGCGGGATCCGACGGCCGACGTCAGCACGCCGTACCCGACGTAGAGGATGATTGCCTCCACCAGGACGGCCCCGACGGTCGTGAGGGCGTCGAGGGGGAGTGCCGACACCGAGATCATTGTTCGCTCACCGGGTCTTCCGTGGACCGGTACAATCTTGTGCAATCCATGGGATTCTACTCGACTCCACGTAGTCCACTCGACCCCTTAACGGTTTTGGGATGATCGTACAATACTATAGCTGCGTGGCCAACGCGTAACGTATGAAAAGCTACGCGGGGCCGAGCAGCGCGGTCACGCTGTAACCGAGTGCCAGCGAGACGACGAGCGAGGCGACCCAGGCGAGTACCGTCCGGGAGAGCTTCGCGGCACTCGTGCCGCCCGTCCCACTGACCGCGAGGCCGCTCCCGACGATGGCGCTGACGACGATCTCGTTGAACGAGACCGGGACGCCGAGCAGGATCGCCACCTGCGCGACGGCGAAGGAGGGGACGAGCGCGGAGATCGACCGCCGTGGCCCCAGCGAGGCGTAGTCCTGGGCGAGCGCCTTGATCATCCGCGGAGCGCCCGTCCAGGAGCCCACGAGGATACCCAGGCCGCCGCCGACGAGCACCGCTGCGAGCGGGACGGCGTAGTCGTCGAGCAGCGGCACCAGCGGCCCCACTGCCAGCCCCACCTGACTGCCACCCGCGGAGAAGGCGACGAGGCCACCGAGGACGAGCAGGAACCGGTTCAGCGCGGCTCGCTGGTCGCGCTGGACGTCCCGCCGGACGAGGCCCGCCACGAGGACGGCCAGGCCAAGCGTGACGCCCGCCCGTGCGACCGTCGGCGACGCCGGCACGGACCCAGCAATTGTTGCAGCTATCGACGACGCATCGCCTGGCGGGGCGAGGATCGTGAACTTCACGTTGGCGACCACCGCGCCCACGAGGCCGCCGAGGACGGGGACGCTGAGGTCCTCGGGGACGTCCTCGCGCGGGAGCACGCTCGCGAGCGCGTACGCGACGCCGCCGCCGAGTGGCGGCGTCAGAATCCAGAGGGCGACGATCTGCTGGTACTTGGCCCAGGCCGGGTCGCCGCCCAGCGCGAGGCCGACGCCGACGATGGCCCCGGTGACGGTGAAGGCCGTCGCGATGGGATACCCGGTGAAGATGCCGACGAGCATGAGGCCCGCGCCGACGGTGAGGGCCAGGATCACCCCGGAGGCCGGGAGCGAGACGCCGTGGATCAACCCGGTCCCGACCGCCTCGGAGACGTTGCCGCCCTGCAGTGCGGCCCCGAGCAGGCCGAGGACGCCGACGAGCAGCGCGGCCCGGAGCACGGAGATGGCGTTGGCACCGACGGCCGGGGCGAACGGCGTCGCGCCGCTCGACCCCGCGCCGATCACCCAGGCCATCACCGCACTGGCGAGGACGGCGATCGCGAGCGTGAGGACTGTCGTGATGTCGATCATGGAGGGGGGTACCGGAGAATTCGCGGGTCAGTCGGCGGTGGTGGCCGCGCCCTCGTCGGCCGCGCGCCTGCTCCGCCAGACGCCCTGCGCGTAGGCGCCGAGGAACATCCCGGCGATGCCCCAGAGGATGGTCACGTTGCCGACGCCGAGGCTGGCGTAGGCAGCGCCGGGACAGATCCCGGTGAGGCCCCAGCCGACGCCGAAGATGGCGCCGCCGAGCACGACGTTCCGGTCGAAGGACTTCAGCCGGCGGGTGTACTCGGCGCCGGTCAGCGGTGCGGACGCTCCGAACCGGGTTGCGACCTGGAAGACGACGCCGGTCGTCACGGCCGCACCGCCCATGACGAACAACAGCCCGAGGTCCTGGAGCCGGAGGAACTCGAGGACGACTTCCGGCCGCGCCATGTGGCTGAAGCCGAGGCCGAACCCGAAGATCAGGCCGCCGAGGAGGATCAGCGGCATGAACAGGGGACTGCGGGTCTCGCTCACGGCGTCACCCCCAGGGCTCCGACCGTCAGGGCCGTCCCGATGGCGATCACTAGGAACGTGGCCACGTTCACGATCGACGTCTGTGAGACCGAGCCGACGCCACAGACCCCGTGGCCGGACGTACAGCCCTTGCCGACGCGGGTCCCGATACCGACGAGGACCCCGCCGGCGAGCAGGCGCCACCACTGGACGTCGGTCTGCCAGAGCGTCACGCCGGCGACCTCGTACAGCTCGCCGGTCGCCCCGCTCTTGTAGAAGGGGACCGACAGCAGGCCGGACTGGACGGTCACTGCGAAGATCGCCGCGCCGAGGACGATGCCCAGTGTGAACACGATCCGCCAGTCGCGCGAGGTGACGTACTTGTGCTGCTGGAAGCGCTCGGCGTCGGAGACGTACGACAGCGTCGACTCGAGGAAGGTACTCGCGCCGGCGATGATCCCGGTGCCGAGGTAGATTACCGCAGCACCGAGGCCGACGAGGATGCCGCCGACGGCGTACCTGCCGATTCCGTGGGGGAACAGGTCGGCCACCGCCAGCCCGAGTACGGCGTCTGCCAGTACCATCAGCGGATCACCAGGCACGTTAGTCTCCGGTCAGCGCGTCCTGGCTGGCTGCGCAGTTGTTCGGACCGAGCTCGAGTTCGAAGGCCTCCGCGTCGTCGATGGTTTGCTGGCCGAGGTTCGTCGCGATGATGTCCTCGTAGTTCGCGGGCCGGGGCGGCATGTCCGAGAGGATCAGGTCCACGAAGTCGTCCTCGTCCATGGTCAGCGCGTCCATGTCAGCGACGAGGTCGCCGAGCGGCGCCGTGTACGTGCCGTCGGCCGCGGGCTCGGCCGCGTCGCTGAAGTGCGCACCGCCGATCAGCGTGTCGTCGGGCAGGGACAGGACCCGCTCCTGAAGGGTCTCGTAGAGCATCCGGGCCGCGTCCGGTGCGCCCTCGTCGCCCTCTTCCAGGTCGGGCCGGGCGACGCTCTCGACGAACAGGCCGTCGCCGGTGGCGAGCAGCGAGCTGCCCACCAGGTAGGAGGTCATCCCGGTGGTGTGTCCGGGGGTGTGGATGGCCTCGATCGTCGCCTCGCCCACGGTGAACGTGTCGCCGTCATCGGCCGTCGCGAGGACGTCGTCGTAGGTGACGCCGCGGGGGACGGCCGCTTCGGGGATCACGCCCTCGACGCCCTCGTCGTCGAGTGCGCGCACGCCCGAGATGTGGTCCGCGTGGATGTGCGTATCCAGGCCGAAGCGAAGCGTCGCGCCGAGGTCGTCGGCGTCGGCGAGATACCGCTCCGTGAAGTTCCGGAGCGGGTCGATCACGGCCGCCTCGCCGTCGGAGACGAGGAGGTAGCCGAGACACCCACTGGAGGGGCGCTGGTACTGGTACAGGTCGCCGGGGCCGTCGTAGCCCTCGACTGCGACTCGCTCGTAGATCTCGGCCCAGCCGTTCATCCCTTCCGCGAGGTTCACGGCGTCCATGTCGCGTTCCTCCTTGAGCACGCCCGCAACGTACTCGCTCGAGCCGCCCTTGGCGCAGACGACCACGGTCGGATCGCCCTCGGGGATCCGGTCGAGCAGTTCCTCGTCCGGGTCGTCGAGGAACTCGAAGTAGGGCACGTTCAGGGTCTCGACCGACTCGCCGTCGATCGCCCACTCCTCGTGTTCGCTCGCGACGCGCGTGTCGAGGATCGTGACCGGTTCACCCGCGTCGATCTTGGCCTTCAGCGTTTCGGGCTCCATCGACGCGACGTCCGCGTCGGGAGTCGGGAACTCTGGCTCACTCATCGTGTGTGGTCTGCCATACCCGACAGGGCCACATAAGGCTTTGCATAGAAGTCCGCAATCCACACAATACTCTTCTCCCGGTGCAACTCCAGAATGGTGGATGTGGGTGTTACTGGCGGCGGACTGCCCCGCTTCTATAGGATCACCCGCGCACATTAGTGCACGCGCTGCCCACGGACCAACACACTTTTGCCCTCTCCTCCAATATTGCACGACACGTCCAAGACGGACGGAATTCACCATGGCAACGGAATACGACGTCACCACGACACTCGACGTGAAAGGACAGAGCTGCCCGATGCCGGTCGTCAAGACCAGGCAGGGGGTCGACGACCTCGCGCCCGGCGAGGTGCTCGAGGTTCTCGCGACCGACTCGGGCAGCGTGAGCGACATCGCCGGTTGGGCCAACTCGACGGACGACGTCGAGTTGCTCGACCAGACCGAGGGCGCGGACGTGTACACGCACTACGTCCGCAAGGTCGAGTGATGAGTACCGACGCATCCACGGCGGCCGAGTCGGCGGCCGAGGAGGCGGACCTCGCGGCCCTGCGCGCACGCGTCGACGACCTCGAAGCGCAACTCGCCGAGGTCGACGCCGACGCCGGCGACGGCCAGCGCAGCATGACCATCATCGCGACGAAGGGGAGCCTGGACATGGCCTACCCGCCGCTGATCCTCGCCAGCACCGCCGCGGCTTTCGGCTGGGACGTCGTCGTCTTCCACACCTTCTGGGGCCTCGACGTGCTCCACGAGGAGAAGTCCGAGAACCTGCAACTCAGTGCCGTTGGCAACCCGAGCATGCCCATGCCCAACGCGCTGGCCGCGTTACCCGGCATGGACCGGCTGGCCACGCGCATGATGCAGAAGAAGATCGACGAGAACGGCACGGCCTCCATCCAGGAGCTGATCGACGTCTCCCTCGAGTCGGGCGTCGACCTCCAGGCCTGTCAGATGACCATGGAACTCATGGACTACGACGACGCGGACATGATCGACGGCGTGACCACGCAGGTCGGTGCCGCCACCGCCCTCGAGCACATGGCCGACGCCGACGTCCAGCTCCTCGTCTGAGGCCGTTTTTGCCGCGTCGATACCTTCGACTTCCGACGAGACAGTCGCTACCAGCCCGGACGGTAGCGATTTTTCACCACGTCGACGGGCCGCCGTCACCCCGCCGGCTCAGGACCGCCGGCCGCAGGTGTCGACGCCGAGCAGGGAATACACCAGGCACGTCCTGGTGAGAGCGGTCCCGACCAGGACCACGCCGACGATGACGGCGGCGACGCCGATTGCACTCGCGGTCTCGATCAGTCCGCCGAGGACCGCCAGGCCGACGATGCCGATCACGGCACCGACGACCAGTCGCACGAGCCTGTCCGGGGTACCGACGTTGGTCTCCATACCCACTACTACACACTTCTCGTGGAAAAGGGTACTGCGGGCTCCCAGCGACCAGGAATGGGTCTGGCCTAGTGCGCCTCGACCGCCCGCCCCCATCGCGCCGGAAGCCGGGCGTACACCGACGCGTTCTGCGCCAGCGCGTCGACCGTCGTGTACTCGTCGACGGCGTGGGCGGTGTCGGGGCCGAGGGCGAATTCGACGGTCGGGATGCCGGCGTTCCGGAGGGTCTTCGCGTCGCCGCCGCCCGTCGCACTCCGGCGGTAGAGCCGCTGCCCGGTCACGTCCTCGGCCGTCCCCGCGACGGCTTCGACGAGCGGGCTGTCGACGGATTCGGCCGTCCCGACGCTCCAGGACGCGTCGGCGATCGTGACGCCCTCGCAGTCGGCCGCGCAGGCCCGGAGGTCCGCGAGCACGTCCGCCGTGTCCACGCCGGCGGTCAGCCGGACGTCGAGTTCGGCGCGCGCGGTCCGCGGGACGCTGTTGACGGCCTCCCCGCCCTCCATCATCCCCAGATTGATCGACGGGTACGCGAAGAGGTCCCGGGCCGTCGTCTCGCCCATCGTCGGCGCGTAGAAGGCGACCGACTCGTCGACGATCGGCGCCAGCCGGTCGTCGATCGACAGCGGGCGGGACCCGAAGCGCTCCCGGATCGTCTCGACGGCGGCGTAGAGCCGATCGATGGCGTTGACGCCGAGCGGCGGGCGCGACCCGTGGGCCGCCTCGCCGGTCGCCTCGAGGGTCAGCCAGATGCTCCCGCGGTCGGCGACTGTCACCGAGTGCCGGTCGGCGTCGCAGGTAGGCTCGCCGATCACGCAGGCGTCGGCGTCGAGCCGGTCGGCGGCCAGGACGGCCGGGAGACCCGCGTCGCCACCGACCTCCTCGTCGCTGACGAGGGCGAACAGGACCGTGACGGGTGGCGTCGTGTCCGTCTCGACGTACGCTTCGAGCGCGGCGAGCATCGCCCCCACTGGCCCCTTCATGTCTGCCGCCCCTCGCCCGTAGAGCCGGTCGTCGACGCGCTCGCCGAGCGGATCGTGCGTCCAGGCGCCCGCGTCGTAGGGGACCGTGTCGAGGTGCCCCAGCAGGCAGAGGGTCTGGGACCGCTCGCCCGGGAGCGTCGCCAGGAGGTTCGGCTTCGTCGGATCGACGGCGTGGCGCTCGAGGTCGACCGGCCAGTCCGCGAGGAGCCCCGCGACGTCGTCCACGATGGCCTGCGTGTCGCCGGGTGGATTTGCGGTGTCGACGCCGACGAGGTCGCGAGCGAAATCCACCGCACGCTCGCGGTGCGTGGTTACGTAGTCGGCGACCGCGGCTGCTGACCCGGTCACTCGAGTTTCCCCTCGAGGACGCGTGCCGCCGTCAGGACCGGGTCCCAGGTCGGGCTGAACGGCGGCGCGTACGCCAGGTCGAGGTACTCGAGTTCGTGGACGGTCAGCCCCGCGTGTAGCGCCGTCGCCACGGTGTCGATGCGCTTTGCGCCCTCGCGCCCGACGACGCTCCCGCCGAGGACCCGTTCGCTCTCGCGGTCGGCAACGAGGGTGACCGTGATCTCCTGGGCACCCGGGTAGTAGTGCGCCCGCGAGGATGCCGTGATCTCCACTGAGACGGGGTCGAAGCCGGCCTCCCGCGCTCGCTCCTCGTCGACGACGCCCGTCCGTGCTGCCCCGAGGTCGAAGGCCTTGACGATGGCCGTCCCCGCGATCTCGCCGACCTCGGTCGGGGAGCCGGTGACGGTCTGGCCGATCGCACGCCCCGCGCGGTTGGCCGTCAGCGCGAGGGGTACGTGGTCGGGCTCGCCGGTCACGACGTTCGTCGCGTCGGCGCAGTCCCCTGCGGCGTAGACGTCCTCGGCGTTCGTCCGCCCGTACTCGTCGGTCGCGATGGCGCCGGTCGGGCCGACGTCGATGCCCGCGGACTCAGCCAGGTCGGTGTTGGGCGCGACGCCGACGCCGACGATGACGACGTCCGCGTCGACCGACGCCCCGTCTTCCACATCGACCGCTCTCACCGCGTCGTCGCCCGCGAATCCCTCGACGGCAGTGTCGAGGTGGAGTTCGACGCCCTGCTCCGTGAGGTGGTCCTCGACGACCCCGGCGACCGACTCGCCGAAGGGCTGGAGGACGTGAGGGAGCATCTCGAAGAGCTGGACCGACAGGCCGCGGGCGTCGAGGGCCTCGGCCATCTCGATACCGACGTAGCCGCCGCCGACGATAGCCGCCGACTCGGCTCCGGATTCGGACACGTACTGTTCGATGGCACCCGCCTCGTCCATGTCGTGGATCGTGAAGACCCCCTCGAGATCGAGGCCCGGGAACGGCGGTTCGATGGCGCTGGCGCCCGTCCCGAGCAAGAGGTCGCCGTAGGCCTGTTCGAGGGTGTCGCCGTCGTCGGTCGAGACGGTGACGGTCTTCGCCTCGGTGTCGATGTCGACGACCTCGTGGTTCGTCCGGAGGTCGATGTCGCGTTCTTCGCGGAACTCCTCGGCGGTGACCTGGACGAGGTCGTCCAGGCGCTCGATATCGCCCTTGACGAAGTAGGGCATCCCGCAGGCTGCGTAGGACACCCAGTCGCCCTGCTCGAAAGCGATCACCTCGCGATCCGGGTCCTCGCGCTTTGCCTTGCTTGCCGCACTCATTCCGGCTGCGTCGCCACCGACGATCACGAAGGGATCGGCCATACGTGACTCTCCCCGTTCGGCGCAAAAAGGATTACCCGGATTCTCCAAGACTGGACCAAACCGCCGGAAGGTTCGTCTACCTGGCCACAGTACCTTTAGCCATGAGCACCGAGGACTGGCGGACCGCCATCGAACGGCAGCGCGAGCAGAAGGACCGCTACTTTCGGGAGGACCCCCACTCGCCGATTCCGCCCGACGAGCGCGAGGCCTTCGACGGGCTGTCGTACTATCCCCCGGATCCCGACCTCCGGTTCGAGGTCCCACTCGACGAACACGACGAGAAAGAGCGAGTCACGGTTGCGACGAGCACCGAGGGCGAACAGGAGTACGTACGGTGGGGGCAGTTCCACGTCACGGTCGAGGGCGAAGACGTGACGATCCAGGCCTACAAGGCAGACCCCGACGAGGACCGTCTCTGGGTCCCCTTCCGCGACGCCACCAGCGGCGAGGAGACCTACGGCGCGGGGCGGTACCTCGATCTGGAGCCCGACCACCACCGGACGGCCGACGGCGACTGGCTCCTCGATTTCAACGAGGCGTACAACCCGACGTGTGCCTACTCCGACAGATACGAGTGTCCGCTCCCGCCGGGCGAGAACTGGCTGTCGGTCCCGATCGAGGCCGGCGAGCGGGCCTTTCACTGAGACGGAGTCCCGCGGAAGCCACGGAGCCTAAGACCGTCGACGGCCTCTGGTCGTGTACGAATCTTCCGATGGTCAACCAGATTACCGCCGACGAACTGGCCGATCGGCTCGACGACGGCGAGGCGCTCGCGCTCTTCGACACGCGTCCCGCAGACAGTTTCGAAAGCTGGCACCTCCCGGGCGCGGTCAACGTTCCCTACGACCCCCGGGAGGGACTCGACCAGGACGACTTCCAGCGCATTCGGGACGAGGCCGCCGACGGACACGTCACGGCCATCTGCGGGAAGGGACTGACGTCGACGCCCTTCGCCTTCGAACTGGAAGACCACGGGTACGTCGACGTCACCGTCGTCAAGGGCGGCATGGAGGACTGGGGGGCCCTCTACGAGGCCGTCCCCATCGAGACGGCGACCGGCGGGCTGGTCGTCCGCCAGGTCCAGCGGCGCGGCAAGGGCTGTCTCGGGTACGTCGTCGGCGACGAGCGCACCGGCGCAGCCGCGGCCGTCGACCCGACGCGGCGCATCGACGCCGTCGAAGTGGCCGCCGAGGAGGCGGGCCTGACCATCGAGCGGGTGATCGACACGCACGTCCACGCCGATCACCTCTCGGGCGGCCGCGCGCTCGCCGACGCGCTGGACGTCCCCTACCACCTCGGCGAGCGCGCGAGCGAGCGCGACGTGACCTGTGACTACGAACCGGTCGCGGACGGCGACGAACTCGCGGTCGGCGACGTCATCCTTCGGGCCATCGACGCGCCCGGGCACACGACCGAGATGATCAACTACCTCGTCGCCGACGAACTGCTCCTGTCGAGCGACACGCTGTTCGTCGAGAGCGTCGGGCGGACCGAACTCCAGTTCGGGGACGAGGGGGCCGCCGAAGGCGCGCGCCTGCTCTACGAGACGCTCCACGAGAAACTCCTGGCGCTCCCTGACGAGACGGTCGTCCTCCCGGGCCACGTCTCCGTCAGCGCGGACAACCGCTTCGCGCACGGCGAACCCGGCGCGCCGATTCGGGCCACTATCGGCGACCTCGTGGACGACCTCGACCTGTTGTCCCTCGACGAGGACACCTTCGTCGACCGCCTCACGGCGGACGTTTCGGCGAAACCCGCCAACTACGAGGAGATTATCGCGATCAATGCCTGTCGACAGTCGCTCCCGGGGACCGAGGAGGCGGCCGCAGAACTGGAAATCGGCCCGAACAACTGTGCGGCCTGACGCCCCGATTCAGATGGCTGCGGGGACCAGGTCCACGACACGTGAGGGGTCGGCGAGGACCCCCGCCTCGCCAGCCCGAACGATCGCCGCGACGACCGCGAGTTCGACGCCGGTAACCAGAAGCGTAACCACGTCCGCCAGCGGCGAGTTCACGTTGACGCCAACGGGCACGTCGTAGAAGCGCCGCGTGAGTGGGTACAACAGTGCCATTCCGCGGACGTTGCCGAGCAGATCGAGCACGTAGTGGGTGACGACGCCGAGCCAGACCCAGGCGAGGTTGCCGTAGACCAGCGGGAAGGCCAGCACGGCGCCGAGGACCAGGAGGTTGTGGCCGTGGACGCGGTGGGCGCCAAAGGAGGTATCGACGTCCGGGAGGAGCGCCCCGAGGACGACCGGGACGCCGACGCCGAGGACCGAGCGGAGGGTGCCGACAGTCATCGACGGGTCCAGCAGGACGCCGATGCCGACGCCCAGGCAGAACGCGTTGATCACGTGACCGCGTTCGCGCATGTGGAATCGATAGATAGCGGACGGGTAGATACGTTGTGGAACGCGGTCTGACGCGCGTCAGACATACGGCAGACGCGCCCGCCCCGGCCACCACCCCCTCAGGAATTGCGCGGGCGCCAGCGTTTATGCGCCGACAGTCCCAGGGACCGGGCATGGACGACGCGGTCCGACTGGGCGTCGACGTGGGCGGGACCTTCACCGACGTGGCCCTCGTCGCCGACGGTACGGTCACGACCGCCAAGGTCCCCACGACGCCGGCGGACCAGAGCGAGGGGGTCCTCCGTGGGATCGACCGCGCCTGCGACGAGGCCGGGATCGACCCAGCGGCCGTCGACTCGTTTCGCCACGCGACGACCGTCTCGACGAACGCTCTCCTCGAAGGAGCGGGTGCCGAGACGGCGCTCGTGACGACCGAGGGTTTCGCCGACGTGCTGGCCATCGGTCGTCAGGACCGCCCCTCGCTCTACGACCTGACCGCCGAGCGCCCCGACCCGCTCGTGCCCGAAGAGCGCCGTTTCGAGGTGGCCGAACGGGCGACGCCGGCGGGCGTCGAGGACCCCGTCGACGAAGCGGCGGTCCGGGACCTCGCGACCCGGATTCCCGACGAGGTAGCGAGCGTCGCGGTCTGTCTCCTCCACGCCTACGCCCATCCCGAGAACGAACAGCGCGTCGCCGCAGTCCTCCGCGCGGAACTCGACGCGACCGTCACTGCCTCCCACGAGGTCCTCCCGACCGTTCGGGAGTACGAGCGGACCGCGACGACGGCCGCGGACGCGGCCCTCACGCCACCCATCGATGCCTACGTGGGAACACTTTCAGACCGGGCGCAGGAACGGGGACTCCCCGCACCGTGGATCATGCAGTCGAACGGCGGCGTCGCCGAGGCAGCAACCGTCCGCGAGCACGCCGTGACGACCGCGCTCTCGGGACCTGCGGCGGGAGTGGTCGGCGCGGCGCTCTTCGAACCCGACGACGCCGCCGGCGCCATCTCCTTCGACATGGGTGGCACCTCGACGGACGTCGGACTCGTTCGCGACGGGGACGTCGAGCGCACGACCGGGGCGGAAATTGGCGGCCACCCGATCGGTGTGCCGATGGTCGACGTCGAGACCGTCGGCGCGGGCGGTGGCTCCATCGCCCGCGTCGATTCGGGGGGCGCGATCCGGGTCGGACCGGATTCGGCCGGCGCAGACCCCGGCCCCGCCTGTTACGGACGCGGCGGTGACCACCCGACGGTCACCGACGCCTGCCTCGTCCTGGGATACCTGGACGACGGAACCGAACTCGGCGACGACGTGACGCTCGACGGTGAGGTCGCCAGTGTCGTTCTCGACGACCTCGCTGGCGAGGCCGGCCTGGCCGACGCGGCGGCCGCCGCGAGCGGGGTCTACGACGTTGCGACTGCGCGGATGGCCAGGGCGATCCGCCGCGTGACCGTCGAACGCGGTCACGACCCGCGCGACTTCGACCTGGTCGCTTTCGGCGGGGCCGGCCCGATGTTCGCGGCGGCGCTGGCCGACCGACTCGGCGTTCGCCGCGTCTGGGTCCCACGGGCCAACGGCGTTCTCTCCGCGCTCGGGCTCCTCGCGGCGGACGAACACCACGACGCCGTCCGGACGGTTCGAACGACACTCGACGAGGCAGACCCCGCGGCCGTCCGCGAGCAGTTCGCCGACCTCGAAGCGAGCGTGCTGTCAAGCGCGAGCGACCCCGAGGCGGCCACAATCGACCGGAGCGCCGACTGTCGGTACGCCGGGCAGAGCCACGAACTGACGGTGGCGATCGGCGAGGAGTTCGACCCGGCGGCGGTCGCATCCCGATTCCACGAGGTCCACGAGCGGACACGTGGCTTCGCGATGCAGGACGAACCCATCGAGGTCGTCACGCTTCACGTTGGTGCGACCAACGAGGCACACGCTCCAGAAATTGTTCACGAGGGCACTCGATCGGCTCCCACCGATACGCGGGGCGCACTCTTCGACGAGGTTCGCCACGAGACCCCGGTCTACGATCGGGACGAACTGGCGTCGGACACCTCGGTCCCGGGACCGGCGATCTGTGAGGGCGGCGAGAGCACGGTCGTCGTCCCGCCGGACTGGACGGCGCGAGTCGACGAGCGCGGAACGCTCGCACTGGAGGTGGCCGGATGACGGCCCTCGGGCCGGTCGAACTGGAGATCCTCCGGACTCAACTCGAGAGCGTCGCGGAGGAGATGGGCGAGGTACTGATCCGCGGGGCGTACTCGCCGAACGTCACCGAACGGCGCGACTGCTCGACGGCGATCTTCGACGCCGAGGGCGACCTCGTCGCGCAGGCCGAACACATCCCCGTCCACCTCGGCGCGATGCCCGATGCCGTCGACGCCGTACTCGAACGGGACCCTGACCCGGGCGACGTCTGGCTCCTCAACGATCCCTTCCGTGGCGGGACGCACCTCCCGGACGTGACGCTCGTCGCGCCCGTCGCGCCGGGCGCCGAGGCGAGCGACGGGACCGTCGCCGACGGCGAGATCGTCTGCTACGCGGTCTCTCGGGCCCACCACGCGGACGTCGGCGGGATGGCCGCGGGGAGCATGCCCGCGGGCGCCCGCGACGTCTTCCAGGAAGGCGTCAGGATTCCACCGGTGCGGCTCGTCGCCGGCGGACGGCACCGCGCGGAGATCGAATCACTCGTCCTCGCCAACGTCCGGAACCCCGCCGGGCGCCGGGTCGACCTGCGGGCCCAGCGCGCCGCGACGGAGCGCGGAGAGGCGCGCATCGGCGACCTGCTGGCAGATCACGGCGGACGCCTGCTCGATGCCTTCGCGGCCGTCCAGGACTACTCCCGGGAGCGCGTCGAGGCCGAGATCGCTGCGATCCCGGACGGGACCTACCGGGCGACGGACGTCCTGGAGGGTGACGGGGTCACCGACGACGACATTCCAATCACGGTAGAAATCACCGTCGAGGGTACGTCCGTGACGGTCGACTTCGCGGGGACCGCCGACCAGGTCGCGGGCAACGTGAACGCACCGCTCTCGGTCGCGAAGAGTGCGGTCTACTTCGTCCTCCGGTGCGTCACCGATCCGGAGATCCCTCCGAACGCCGGGTGTTACGACCCGATCTCCGTCGAGGCACCCGAGGGGTCGCTGCTGAACCCGGATCCGCCTGCGGCGGTCGTGGGCGGCAACGTCGAGACCAGCCAACGGGTCGTCGACGTCTGCTTCGCGGCGCTGGCCGAGGCCGCGCCGGACCGCGTGCCGGCCCAGGGCCAGGGCACGATGAACAATCTCGTGATCGGGTCCCCGGAGTTCGCGTACTACGAGACCATCGGCGGCGGGGCCGGCGCGAATCCGGGGAGCGACGGCCTCTCCGGTGCCCAGGTCGGCATGACGAACACGCAGAACACGCCGATCGAGGCGCTGGAGGCCGCGTTTCCGTTGCGGGTCGAGCAGTACGCGCTCCGGGACGGAACCGGCGGTGCGGGGGTCCACCGGGGTGGCGACGGACTGGTGCGGGAGATTCGACTCCTGGCCGACGCGACCGTGTCCCTCCTGACCGAGCGACGGCGATACGCACCCCGGGGCGTGGCTGGTGGCAGCGACGGCACGGTCGGGCGCAATCTGATCGACGGCGAGGTCGTGGCTGCGAAACTGACGCGGGAGTGCGACGCCGGGACGACGGTGACGGTCGAGACCCCTGGCGGTGGTGGACACGGCTCACAGACCGACGAGTGAGGCGTGGCTGGCGCCGTCGGTTTCTCTCAGTCGTCGCCCGTTACGCCGTCCACACCCTTCAACACGTCCGGGAGGTCTGGAACCTCCGCCCCCTCGTGGGTCCCGACGGGCGGCCGGTTCACCTCCGCGGCGGGCACCTCCTCGAGGTCCGTCTCGTCGTCGATGGATTCCATCTCGCCGTCGCCGTCCCTCGCGTCCTGATCGATACGCATCGAGCAGAACTCCGCGCCGCACATCGAGCAGAAGCGCGCCTCCTTGTAGTTGTCACCGGGCAGCGTCTGGTCGTGGTAGGCCTGCGCGCGCTCGGGGTCGAGCGCCAGGTCGAACTGCGCTTCCCAGTCGAAGGCGTATCGTGCCTCAGACACCGCGTCGTCCCAACCGCGGGCGCCCGGGCGGCCGTTGCCTACGTCGGCAGCATGGGCGGCGATGCGGTACGCGGCGAGGCCATCTCTCACGTCCTCGCGGTCGGGGAGGCCCAGGTGCTCTTTCGGCGTGACGTAACACAGCATCGCCGCACCCGCCTCGGCCGCGATGGCAGCGCCGATGGCACTCGTGATGTGGTCGTAGCCCGGCGCGACGTCCGTGACGAGTGGGCCGAGGACGTAGAATGGCGCCCCGTCGCAGACGTCTTGCTGACGCTGGACGTTCTCGCGGACTCGGTCCATCGGCACGTGACCCGGCCCCTCGACCATGACCTGGGCCCCGTGGTTCCAGGCCGTCCGCGTCAGTTCCCCGAGCGTGTCGAGTTCCGCGTACTGCGCCTCGTCGCAGGCGTCGGCGAGACAACCGGGCCGGAGCGAGTCACCCAGTGAAAACGTGACGTCGTGCTCCCGGAATACCTCACAGATCGCCTCGAACTCGGCGTAGAGGGGGTTCTGCATCCCGCGCTCTTCCATCCACTGGGCCATGATCGACCCGCCCCGCGAGACGATGCCGGTCTTCCGGCCGTCGGTCAGGGGCAAGTGCTCCATCAGGATGCCCGCGTGGATCGTCATGTAGTCGACGCCCTGCTGGGCCTGCTTCTCGACGACGTCGAGCAGCAGTTCGTGGGTGAGGTCCGCCACGCCGTCCACGTGCTTTCGCGCCTCGTAGATGGGGACCGTGCCGACCGGGACCGGCGAGTGGTCGACATTGGCCTGTCGGATCGCGTCGAGGTCGCCCCCGCCGGTCGAGAGGTCCATGACCGTATCCGCCCCGAAGTGCACTGCGGTGTGGAGCTTCGCGAGTTCGCCCTCGCGGTCGCTCGTGTCGGGACTGGCCCCGATGTTGGCGTTTACCTTCGTGGCGAATTCCCGCCCGATGATCATCGGATCGAGCGCGTCGTGGGCGTGATTCGCCGGGATCACGGCCTGACCGTCGGCGACCTGCTGGCGGACGAACTCGGGGTCGACCTGTTCGCGTTCTGCGACGCGGGCCATCGCGTCGGTGACGACGCCTGCTCGGGCCCGTTCGAGTTGCGTCTGGACCATATTCACAAGTGGTACAACTGGATAATGGGTCTTTCGGCGCTCGGTGCGCCCGGCCACCGAACCGAAACCGGTATGAACGTCTCCGGCGGTAGCGTGGGGTGTTGCCGAGGTAGCCTAGCCCGGCCAAGGCGCCTGCCTCGAGAGCAGGTGTCCTCACGGACACGGGAGTTCAAATCTCCCCCTCGGCGTCTCTCGCGAACGAATCGTGGGCGAGAGCGCCGTGCGTGAGATTTGAATGAGACCAGAGGCAGCCAGCGAGTGACCGGTGGGAGCGAACTGGACCCTCTGGGCGTGGTTCAAATCTCCCCCCCTCGCCGTTCCCCTGCGCCTCCGTGCGAGACCCCGTGGAATGTTCTTCGACATGACGTTCGACCACGAGTCCGCCAGCCATCCCTCAGCGCTGCCGACAGACCACTCGATGGCAGGTCTGGTCCCTCTCGACTCGGATAGCACACGAGCCACCGGAATTGCGCCCGCTTCGTCGCCGACACTGCCGGATATTTCGAATAATGATGTACAATATGTCCGATCCCAGACTATTTTGCGGGTCGGATGATATCGGGTGCCATGCGGTTGTATCATCGCGACGTGCAGCAAGACGTACGCGAACTGGGGACGATCCTCGGTGAGGTACTCGGCGAGCAGCGATCGAGTGACGCGTTCGAGACCGTGGAGGCCCTCCGGACCGACGCAATCGACAACCGGGCCGCGGACGCGTACGACTGGCAACAGCTCTCGGACACGCTCGCTCGGGCCGACGAGGAACGCTCGCTCGTCGTCGCTCGCGCGTTCACGACGTACTTCGAACTGATCAACCTCGCGGAGGAGCGCGAGCGAATCAGGGCGGTCAGGGAGCAGTCCCAGGCAGGCGTCCCGGACGACGGCCTCGAGGAGATGGCCGAGGAACTCGCCGAGGCCGGCGAGGGGACAGCCCGCCAGGTCCTCGACGACGTGTTGATCCAGCCGACGTTCACCGCCCACCCCACGGAGGCACGCCGGAAAACGGTGAAGGCCAAGCTACGCTCGGTCGCGGCGGACCTGGAAACGCTCGACGAGCGGCTGTTGACGGACAAGGAGACCTCGCAGGTAACCCGGGACGTGCGCGCGGAGGTGACGAGCCTCTGGCAGACGCCGCAGATCCGCGACCGGAAGCCAGAGCCATTCGACGAGGCGCTGAACGTCCAGTGGTACCTGGAGAACGTCCTCTTCGACGTCGTCGGGGAGTTCTACGAGGAACTCGAGTCGGCCCTGGACGATCACGGTCTCGACGCGTCCGTCCCACAGTTGCTTGCCTTCCGGTCGTGGGCCGGCAGCGACCGCGACGGGAACCCCTACGTGACCCCCGACGTCACGACGAAGACGCTCGACCGACAGCGACGCGCCGTTCTCGAGCACTACCGCGAGGAGGTCGCGGGCCTCACCGGCGTCCTGAGCCAGGACGGGGGACAGATCGAGGTCGGCGAAGCGCTGGCGGCATCGCTCGCGGCAGACCGCGAACGCCTGCCGAGCGTCGCCGCGGCCCTCGAAGAGCGGTATCCGTCCGAGCCCTACCGCCAGAAACTGGGCCTGATGATCGAGCGCATCCGCCGGATCGAGGACCCCCGATCCGGGGGCTACGACGACGCGGCCGGGCTCAGGGACGACCTCGAAGCCCTCGCGGGCGATCTCCGGGCCAACGACGCGGGGATCGTCGCCGAGACCCACGTCGATCCCCTGATCCGGACCGTCGAAACGTTCGGCTTCTCGCTGGCGAGCCTGGACCTCCGCGATCACCAGGAGAACCACACCGAGACGCTCGCCGAAGTCCTCGATCGCCAGGGGACTGACTACGCGGGGATGAACGAGGCCGAGCGCGTCGAATTCCTGACCGACGCCATCCTCGCGGACCACTCCCTGCTCGACCTCGACGACACGGCGGACCTCAGCGACACGGCGGCCCGGGTACTCACGCGCTTCGATCGCCTGGCCGACTGGCAACGCGAGTTCGGTGCCGACGCCATCGATACCTACTGCATCAGCATGTGCGAGGAGCCCAGCCACGTCCTCGAGGTCCTCTTCCTCGCGAGCGAGGCTGGCGTCGTCGACGCGCCCACGTACTCGGGGCTCGACGTCGTCCCGCTGCTGGAGACGGAGTACGCCCTCTCGGGTGCGCGCCGGATCATGGGCACGCTCTTCGAGAACGAGGCCTACGGGGCCGCGCTGGCGGCCCGCGACGGCGTCCAGGAGATCATGCTCGGGTACTCGGACTCGAACAAGGAGAGCGGGTACCTCGCCGCCCAGTGGTCGCTGTACCGCAACCAGAAACGCCTGGCCGCGATCTGTGACGACTACGACGTGGAGTTGCGGCTGTTCCACGGCCGCGGTGGCTCTATCTCGCGCGGTGGCGGGCCGATGAACGACGCCATGCTCGCGCTGCCGAACGAGACGGTCACCGGGCAGATCAAGTTCACCGAGCAGGGCGAGGCCATCGCCGAGAAGTACGCCGACCCGCGGATCGCCGAGCGCGAACTCGAACAGATGGTCAACGCGCAGGTGCGTGCGCGTCTCGACGCGACCGAGAACCCCACGGAATCGGTCGAGGAGGAGTGGATGACCGCGATGGAGACGGCGGCGGACGCTGCCCGCGAGAGCTACCGAAACCTCCTCGAGACCGACGGCTTCGTCCGGTTCTTCGAGCAGGCGACGCCGATCACCGTCATCGAGGACCTGAATCTCGGGTCGCGCCCCGCGTCCCGGAGCGACGAGCGGAGCGTCGAGGACCTCCGTGCGATTCCCTGGGTGTTCTCGTGGACGCAGGCACGGTGTATCATCACGGGCTGGTACTCGCTGGCGACGGGCCTCCAGACCTACCTGGACGACGGCGGGAGTCTCGACGTCCTGCGGGAAATGTACGACGAGTGGCCGTTCTTCCGGACGATGATCGACAACGCGGCCCTCGCGCTGGCCCGGACCGACATGGCCATCGCGACCCGGTACGCCGACCTTGCGGACGAGGACCTGCAACGCCGGGTCTTCGGATCCATCGCCGACGAGTACGACGCGGCGGCGTCGCTCGTGAAACGGATCACCGGCCGGGAGACGCTACTCGGCGGCGGCTGGCTCGAGGAGAGCCTCGAGCGTCGGAATCCCTACGTCGACCCGCTGAACCTGCTCCAGGCCCGCCTGCTGGAGAAGGACGAACGGACGGACCTCGAGGAGCGGACCCTGCGACTGACGGTCAAAGGCATCGCTGCGGGCATGAAGAACACCGGATAGGAGTCGGCAGGGGCGCTTATTCGGTAATTCGACGGTTCTCACCGATTTTTGCCGTCGCCGTGCTCTGTTCGTGACCGTGACTGACTGCTGTATGGTTTTATATATTGTATTCTATATCGCTATATCAAATTCCTCGGGCATGGCCGCCGGTTTGCGCAATTGACTCGTCCGATCGTACCTGCGCGGAATCGGCCGCAAGCGAAAGGGAAACCACGACGGGTCCCCACTGTGAAGGTATGCCAGAGACAGTCCTCTTCGAGACCGAGCAGACCCAGAGTCGCGGCGAGATCGCGGATGCTCTCCGGCGGGTCGCCGACAAGCTCGAGGCCGGCGAATCGATCACCTTCAGTGCCGGCGACCAGTCGGTCACGCTCGACCCGCCCGCCCGGCCAACCTTCGAGATCAAGGTCGAACGGGAGGGTCCCACGGACGCGCCCGGGGAACTGGAACTGGAGTTCGAACTCGAGTGGGACGAGAACGCGAGCGAGGGTGGGGACCTCTCGATCGAGTGATCAGGCCGTCTCGACGCCGGTGAACTCGAAGCGCGCGCCGCCGGAGTCGCCGTCCGCGATTCGCACGTCCCAGCCGTGGGCGTCGGCGATCCGCCGCACGATGGCGAGGCCGAAGCCGGTCCCGCCGGCCGCGGCGGTGTAGCCGGACTGGAAGACCTCCTCGCGGTCCTCGTCGGGGATCCCCGGCCCGTCGTCGGCGACGTAGAACCCGGACTCGTCGGCCAGGGGGCCCACAGTCACGGTCACGTCCGCGCCGCCGTGGTCGATGGCGTTGCGAAAGAGGTTCTCGAAGAGCCGCTGGAGGCGGACGTCGTCCGCGACGACCGTCACGTCGCCGGTCGCACCGAGCGTGGCTGCCTTGCTGTCGACGGTGGCCCAGGCCTGCCTGGCCATGGCCCGGAGGGCGACTGGGTCCGGGTCCTCGACGTCGTCGCCCTCGCGGGCGAGCGTCAGGACGTCCTCGACGATGGTCGCCATCCGCTCGTGGGAGTCAGCGAGCCTGTCGAGGCGGTCGTCGTCGTAGTCCTCCTGGAGCAACTCCAGGTAACCGACGGCGACGTTCAGGGGATTGCGGAGGTCGTGGGAGACCACGCTCGCGAACTCCTCCAGGCGCTCGTTTTGGCGTTCGAGCTCACGCTCTCGTGCCCTGCGCTCCGAGATGTCCCGGAGGACGCCCACCGAGCCCTGGAACCGCCCGTCCTCGTCGAAGGGGAGCAGGGCGAAGTGGTTCTCGTGGGGAATCCGCTCGCCGTCTTTCGTGACGACCTCCATCTCGAAAGAGTCCGTCTTGCGGTCCTCCGACTGGAGCAAGCGTTTGATCCGGGCGCGGCCCGCGGCGACGTCCTCGTCGTCCATCATGACGCCGACGTGTCGCCCCACGAGCTCGTCGGGGTGGTGCCCGGAGGTCGTGACCGTCGATCCCGCGGGCGGCACGATCGACGTCACGACGCCGTCCGCGTCGAGCGTGTACACCTCGTCGGGCATGGCGCGGACCGTCGTCTCGTATCGCTGGAGTTCTCGCTCCCGTTCCTTCCGTTCACTGACGTCCCTGACCACGCCGACGTGCCCCTGGTACTGCCCGTTTTCCGTCGGCAGGAGCGTCAGTGTCACCTCGATGGGGATGTCGTCCCCGCCGGCCGTCTCCATCGTCGCTTCCACGGAGGCGACGGAGCGCTCGTCGCGCACGAGCAGACGCCTGAGTTCGTCCTCGAACCGCTCGATCTCCGCGTCGTCGTGCCAGAGCCACGGCCCCGTGTCAAGAATCTCCGCCCGGTCGAAGCCGGACATCGAGACGAGCGACTCGTTGATGTCGTGGAACGTCGCGTCGGGACCGAGCACGTACACCCCGTCACCCACCGCTTCCACGAGCCGCTCGTAGTCGCCGTCCTGTCCGTCGTCCGGAAGGTCCGGCATCGTTTTCGACTACAGAGCGACGACTATAAGCGTTCGGTAGCGCGTTGCGTGCCGGACACGGCCGTTCTGCGTCACCCTTGCGTCGGTCGATCGGCCGGGCGCGAGGACCCCGGGCCAGGTCAGGGAAGCGACGAGGCGACCAGGAAGATCAACACGCTCGTCGACAGGACGGCGACGATCACGGCCACCGCCAGCGCCCCGCCCATCGACACCATGACGTTCGCGTGACTGGCGAGCGTCTCGGTCCGGTCGTTGCCGAAGATGGTCACCTCGGTGGTCTCGGTGGCCACCCCGGCCTCGACCGGTTCCAGGTCGTCGATCGCCTCGTCGACGAGGGCGGCGACGAGTTCGATCAGTTCGTCCGGATCGAGGTTCTGTCCGACCTGATTTTCCGCGTCGACGGTGTTGACGACGTGGGTGTCGCTCGTCATCACCTCGATCAGGTCGACGCCCTCGATGGCGTCGACGATGCGGTCGCGGAGCCCCGGCTCCATGTTGTTGCCGTCGATCAGGACGTAGGCCGTCCGCTGGCCGGCGACCTCGAAGACGGCCACGCGGACGCCGAGTGGGCCGATGCCGTCCCGTGGCTCCCAGTCTGTCGGGTCCCAGGCGACGCCCACGGACAGGTCACCCGCCTCGGCGTCGACGAGCCGGTGGCCGAGTTCCTCGGCGCCGTCGATCAGGTCGAACGAGCGCCCGCTGCCTGGGGTGACGTGACCGAGATCCGCTGGCGTGAGGCCGTCGTTGCAGTTGTGTGCGTCGACGAGGAGGATCTCCTCGAGACCGCCAGCCCGTGCGGCCGTCCTGGCGGAGAGGCCGACGGAGTACATCACGTCGTCGGTGGGTCGGGGCGCGAACGTGCCGACGGCCACGGCCCCGTCGCCGACGGCCTGGCCCAGCAGCCTGGCGTCGCCCTGCTCGACGCGGACGCTCTGGCGCGCCTCCCGCTCGTAGGCGACGTCGTTCGCCGCCCGTCGGACCGCGGAACAGACCCTGTCGACTTCCTGCTCCGTGACGAGGTTGAAGTCGTGCCCGGCGGTGGCGTGGGGGGGAAAGCCCAGTCCCTCCGACTCCTCGGCGAGCCGGGTCGGCAGGCTGCCCCCGCCGATGTCGCCCATCGGGCCGGGATGCAACATCGGAAGGGCGAATCGGGCTTTCTCGCCGCCGGAGAGCCGGCGGATCGACAGGACCGTCACGGGGACGAGGGCCTCCTCGCCGATGGACTCGAAGAAGCTCTCGAGTTCCCGGGTTCCCTCGGCAAGGTGGCCGATGAACCCCTGGACGAAGTCGAAGACGGAGACGCCGAGGCTGCGCCGCCACGGAATGTCGATGACCGTCATGAACCCCCAGACGGCGACGCCGTGGACCAGACAGATGACGGCGAGCAGGCCGAAGTCCATCGGGACGACGCTGTGTGCGAGCGCCGCCGGGGCCTCCTGGGGTCGGGCGAGGACCTCGTTCGTGAGTCGGCCGCCCACGTCGAAGTACGAGAGCGCGCCGCTGTAGACGAACAGGAGGACCGCCGCCGCGACCGTCTGGACGCTCGCGGGTACGGCCGCCATCAGTACCGACCGCTGGGAGACGGCCATGATCACCAGCAAGCGCAGGGCGAAGATCGCCGCGAGCGCCACGAGCAGGGCGTCGAAGACGAACAGTTGCCCGAGGTCGGTGACGAGGACGACGGCACCGGCGGCAAAGAGGACGGCGACGACGAGCACCTCGCAGGTGAGCGCGAGGAGCGTCGAGCGGTCGGGCGTGAGATTCCCGCAGAGCGCCCGGTCGATCGAGGCGGTGACCAGCCCCGCGACGACGGTCGGCAGCCCGATGAAGAACACGCCCTGCCAGGCGTCGTCAAGGACGAACGCCGAGTCGAAGGCGGCGACGCCGGTCAGGGCAGCCAGCGCCAGGGCGAAGGACGCACTCGAGTACCAGCTTGGCGTCCGGAAGATGAACCGCGAGAGCCCGGCCAGGTTGCCCTGGGTGGTCGTCATTGTTCCAGGGACGACGGGTCAGACTGTTAAAACTACGTTTTCCATCGCGGGGCGACCCCGTGCCGGCAGTCCCTCGACGATCGACCGTCGTCCGTCACTCACACAGCGCCAGGAAGTTCTCGAAGACGACCTCGCCCTCCTCGGTGTGGGCGACCTCGGGGTGCCACTGGACCCCGTAGCGGTCCCGGTCGGCGTCGCCCATCGACTCGATGTCACAGACGTCGCTCACACGCGCGTCTCGGGGGCGAGCGAGCCGACGAGCGGGTCCTCGGGGTTCGCGATCTCGACGGTCACGTCGGCGTAGCCGCCGTAGTCGCCTGCTCCCACGGTCCCGCCGAGTTCCCGTGCGATGACCTGCATGCCGAGACAGATGCCGAGGACGGGCACGTCGAGGTCCAGATAGTCGGGCGCGTTGCCGATGCGGTCGATGTCGGGGCCGCCCGAGAGGACGAGGCCGTCGGCCGCAATCTCTGCGGGCGGCGTGTCGGCGTCGATGGTCTCGACGTCCACGCCCATGTCCCGGAGCGCCCGGTGCTCCAGGTGGGTGAACTGGCCGTGGAGGTCGACGACGTCGATGCGGGTCATTGGCGACGGGTAGTCCGGGTGGCAATAAATAGGCAGGGAATCGTGCCAGCCACGATGCTGTTAGACTGCGACTAGTCGAAGTCGACCGTTTCACGGTCCGAATCTGGCTCGGACCTGCCACCGTCCACTCCGGACCATGCACTGACGTCGACGCCCGCCGGCGCCACCATCCTCGCCGTGCGTGCTTTGAGCCGGGTATCCTGCCCGGCCACAGTCACAGAAAGAAATCAATATTTCTGAAATCTGCATTTCCGAAATCGGTAGTTCCATTATAGGCCCGTAGCGCGGAGGACCCGGTGCTCCCGGTAGGTGAACTGGTCGGGGGTCGATAACGTCGATGGGAGTCATCGGAGATGGGTAGTCCGGGTCGCAATAGATTGGCAGGAAATCGTGCCAGGCTGGACGCCGGAACCGCGATTACTCGGCGTCGGTCCCGTCTCGCGCTCCGTGATGGTCGGCCTCCTCGCCATCGAGCCGGGACCACGCGCTGACGTCCACGCCCGCTGCATCCAGGTCCTCGTGAACGACTGCCCGCTGTTTGCGTATCGTCTCGCGAACCGCTTCGATGGCCTCGTCCGTCATCGGCCCGTCTCGTTGATTCCGTGCCATCGCTCGAATCTCCGTATGAACTGTTTCATGTGCGTTGTCAAATGTTCTTCGGCGCGTTCCAGTGCGTCGTTTGCTGGGAGCGGCCCGGACACGACACGGGACTCGACCTTTTCCCCGTCCCGATACACGTCGACGTGAAGGCCGTCGGTGGTGACGTCGTGCGTCGCCACGTCACTGCCCTCTGAGTCGTGGTCGTACCGGACGACCGTCTGCCACCCTTCGTGGATCGGGTCGACGAGGTACTCGAGTTGGACTACGAACCGGGTGACTGTGCCCCTATCGAGGTCGATACCCAACCGCCGCCGTACTGCGTGGCCGCCGACGGGTGCGGTGTACGTTCTATCGTAGCTCCGGGGGCGGTCGACCACGGGACGTCTGGTTCCGTTTCGGTACAAGAACCTGCGGTCACTGCCGACTGGCTGGCCGCCGTCACGAGTCGGTGCCAGACTCGCACTCACTCCCCGCCGAACCGCTCGGCGGCCGACTCGAACCCCAGTTCGGCCTGTTCCTTCGAGCGCCGCTCCTCGCGCGCGGCGATTGCCTCGGGGTCCGGGCCCACGTCGTCGGCCAGACTCGCCCAGGAGTCGTGGACCTTGGCGTGACACCACCGGCAGAGGTAGACGGTGATCTCGTGGCTCGGGTCGCCGTCGCCCGCGGCCGACGCGTTCGCGTACGAGAGGTGGTGTTCCTCCAGGAGCGGCCGGTCGTCGTCGTGGGCCATGCGGACCTCTTCGAGGCCGCAGCGGACGCACTCGCGGTCGCGGTTCCGACACCGGAAGTGCTCGCAGTCTACCCACGCCCAGGGGCCCGTGAGTCCCTCTCGCGGGTCGCGTTGCTCCCCGCTCGACCGGTTCGAGACGCGATGCGTCTCGCTCTCGGGGCTTCCTGCCACAGGACACTGGAAGTCCTCCGCGCGCCTGGCAGCGGCAAACCCCGGATCGCGGTCGCCGTGCTCGACGGCGAACCGACACCGGCCGTCGTCGGTCAGGTGGTCGCAGCGTGCGACGTGGTCGTAGGGGTCGGCGACGCCGACCGTGGTGCCGGCGTCCGTCTTCTCCATGCCTGGCGGAAGCGGGGGAGGTGCCTTGACTGCCCGGCCCGGACCGGAAGTGGACGCGCGGAATCCTTTTGGGCTGGCCGTTCGACTGGCGCGCCATGCGCGTCGTCCACGAGGGAGACGAGGTCGTCGGCGAAGCCGATTCGACAGGCGAAGGGCGCGTCCTCGCCAGCACCGTGGAGATGGCCGACTCCACGCTGTCCCACGCCATGGGCCTGCGCTTCCGGGGATCGCTGCCGGAGGACTACGCCTACGTGATGGACGTCGGAGGGAAGAACCCATTGCCGTTCGTCAGCGGCCCCACGCGGAACGTCGTGGACATGCTGTTCATGCGGGTGCCCCTCGACATCGTCTGGCTGCGCGACGACGAGGTGGTCAAGACCAAGCGGATGCACCCCTGGCGGAGCTTCGGCGTCGCGACGGCCGACACCATCATCGAACTCCCGGCCGGCGGCGCCGAGGGCGTCTCGGTGGGGGACACCGTGCGGGTCGAGAACGGCGACGGCTCCTGAGTGGGCGACGGCGGGGCGGCGACCCCCCAATTCTCACATGTGGGAACGACCCGCACAGCTGGCTCGAGGACCGGGAAAACCCGATTTGGAAGTTCTCAGAGTTGAGTAATCGCCGTCCCGTTTTATTGCCGGGACCGACCCAGAGAGGTGTATGTCCACGACCACGTTGGGTCGCCTGCGTCGCACCTACGAGGACGCGCTCTGGGGAACAATGGACGCACTCGGCGTGAACGAGTCCATCGAGCGCAAGGTCTTCGTCGCGGTGGGGCTGCAGTTTGCCGTCTCGGTCGCCCAGCTCGTCCTTCCCTTCGCCGTCTCGGGCCTCGCGTGGTACCTGCTCGCGGGCCTGCTGTTCGTGGCCGCGGTGGTGGCCTTCGGCAACAGCGTGCTCATCACCCGCCGTGACTTCGTCGAGCCGCTCCGCGAACTCGAGGCCGGCGCCGGGGCCATCGCCCGTGGACAGGTCCACGGCGAGACCCTCTCCCGGAGCGACCAGCCCGACGAGATCGGCAGTCTGACCGACGCCTTCGTCGACATGCAGGACTCCCTCCGGACGGTCTCCGACCAGGCGGCGGCCCTCTCTCGACAGGACTTCGACGACCCCGTCCTCGACGAGTCGGTCCCCGGGGAGTTCGGCGAGTCGCTGTCCAGGATGGCCGACAGCCTCCAGGAGTACACCAGCGAACTGGAGGCGATGACCGACCGCCTGGAGGCACGGTCCGACCGCCTGCGAACCCTCGTCGGCGCGTTTGGCGAGGCTGCCGAGGCCGCGGAAGCCGGCGACCTCACCGCGACCATCGACGAGTCGGTCGTACCGGACGACGAGCAGTACAGGGCCGTCGTCGGGAACTACAACGAACTCGTCGAGACGCTGGGCGTGACCGTCGCCGAGGTCCAGGCCTTCGCCGGTGACGTCAGCGCGGCCGCCGAGGCGGTCGATGGGAACATGGACGAGGTCGACCGGGCCGCCGAGGAGGCCGCCACCTCCGTCGAGGAGATCTCCGAGGGCGCCGCCGCCCAGACCGAGCACCTCCAGGAGGTCGCAGACGAGATGAACACGCTCTCGGCGACCGTCCAGGAGATCGCCGCCTCGGCCAGCGACGTGGCCGAGACGGCCGAGCGCGCGGCGGAGCGAAGCCGGTCCGGTCGAGAGGGCGCCCAGGCGGCGATCGCGGAACTCGACGAACTGGAGGCGGGGATCGAGGAGGCGGCGACGGCCGTCGAGCGACTCGTCGAGCAGATCGACGAGATCGACGAGATCGTCTCGTTCATCAACGAGGTCGCCGAGGAGACGAACCTGCTCGCGCTCAACGCCTCGATCGAGGCCGCTCGCGCCGGCGAAGCGGGGTCGGGCTTCGCGGTCGTCGCCGACGAGGTCAAGAACCTCGCCGAGGAGACCCGGGAGTCCGCAAACGAGATCTCGACGCGCATCGAGGCGGTCCAGGCCGAGTCCCGGGAGACTGTCACGCACGTCCGGAACATGGACGAGCGGGTGTCCGACAGCGTCGAGACCATCGAGAGCACGCTCCACGACTTCGAGGACATCGTCGACGTGGTCGACGACGTGAACACGACGGTCCAGGAGATCAGCGCGGCGACCGACGAGCAGGCCCACACCACCCAGGAGGTCGTCCAGCGGGTCGACGAGGTCGCCGACATCAGCGAACGGACGGCTGCGAAGGCAGAGACGGCCGCCGGAGCGGCCGGCCGGGGGAGCGAGACGGTCGCGGACGCCAGCCGGAGCGTGGCTGCGCTCGCCGACCAGACGGCGGACCTCGCCGACCGCCTCGACGCGTTCACGGTGCCGGCCGAGGCCGCTGCGGACTCGGGGCGCACGGTGCGCGGCGAGGGCCCCGTCGCGACCGACCAGGGCGGCTCCGCCGACACTGTCCCGGCCGACGACGACTGACCGCGCTGGCCGCGGCCCGTTCACCGGTACACTGTTGCCGCGACCGACCGAGACTGGACTCGTGCCCGCCCGACCGTCGCTACCCGGCTACGGCGACCCCTACCGCTTCGAGTACCCGGGGCTGTGGCTCCAGGTCGGCGCGACCGCGCTCGCGATCGTCTGCCTCGTGGGGTACTCCTGGCTGGCGGCGACGCTCAGAAACGGGGAGTTCGCGATCACCTTCGGCCCTGCCGGGCTGGTCGTCCTGCTCGGGACCTTCGTCGGGACGGTCCTCATCCACGAAGCGATCCACGGCGCGGTTGCGCGGCTGCTCGGGTATGGGGTCTCCTACGGGATCGTCTGGTCGATGGCCGCCGCCTACGCGGCCTCGTTCGAGCAACCGATCGCCCGGCGAGACACTGCGATCGTGGCCGCGGCCCCGCTGGCGGTGCTCACACCGCTCGGCATCGCGCTGTTGCCGGTCGTCGACGGGCTCGCACTCCTCGTCGCGTTCTTCACCCTCGTCCTGAACACGGCCAGCGCGGTCGGGGATCTGTACCTGCTGGCTCGGCTCGCGCGAATGCCGCAGGGGACGGTGCTGTACGACGTTAGCGTCGACGAGATGCTCGTCTACGAACCAGCGGGGCCGTCGGGTGAGTCGTAGGCCGCCACGCGGTTGGCGCCCGCTCGGGGCCTCGGCTCTGTGATATCGAACCTGGAGCGGGGGCCACACCGGCCCGCCCTGCCGCGGACAGGCAGCCTTATAACCGTGGAGTGCCCGACGGGCGAGTAGGGTAACATGACCCGTGATCGATTTATTCGGGGGCCACCCCGACACCACTCCACTCGCTGACGTCGGCGACGTACAGTTTCTCGACACGACGCTGCGGGACGGCGAGCAAGCCCCGGGTGTGTCACTCACCCCCGAGGAGAAGGCCCGCATCGCCCGGGAACTCGACCGCGCCGACATCGACGTGATCGAGGCCGGCAGCGCCTGCACCGGGCCTGGCGAGCGCGAGACCATCCGCCGCGTCACGTCGCTGGACCTCGACGCGACCATCACCAGCTTCTGTCGCGGCATCAAGAACGACGTCGACCTCGCGCTGGACTGCGACGTCGACGGCGTCGACATCGTGGTCCCGGCGAGCGACAAGCACGTCACGCAGAAGGTCGGGACGAGCCGCGAGGACAACGTCCAGACGACCGCCGAGCTGGTCGACTACGCGAAAGACCACGGCCTGTGGGTCGAGGTCATCGGCGAGGACGGCTCCCGCGCGGACGCGGACTACCTCGAAGAACTCATGGCCGCGTCCCTCGAGGCCGGCGCCGACCGCGTCTGCTACGCGGACACCGTCGGGCACGCGACGCCCGACCGGACCCTCGACCTCGTCTCCCGGCTCGCGGACCTCGGACCCGTCTCGACGCACACACACGACGACCTCGGCCTGGCGGTGACGAACGCGCTCGTCAGCGTCGCGGCCGGGGCCGACATGGTCCACGGGACCATAAACGGCATCGGCGAGCGGGCGGGCAACGTCGCCCTCGAGGAGGTCGCCATCGCGCTCCAGCACGGCTACGGCGTCGAGACGATGGACCTCACGCAGGTCTACGACCTCGCCCAACTGATCGCCAACCTGACCGGCATTCCGCTCGCGCCGAACAAGGCCGTCGTGGGCCAGAACGCCTTCACCCACGAGAGCGGCATCCACACCGACGGGACGCTCAAGGACGACGCGATGTACGAGCCCTACCCGCCGGAGACGGTGGGCCGGGAACGCCGCCTGGCGCTGGGCAAGCACGCCGGCCGCGCCGGCGTCGAGGCAGCGCTCTCGGAACACGACCTGGCGGTCGACGACGAGCAACTGGCCGACATCGTCGAGCGCGTCAAGACCATCGGCGACCGGGGCAAGCGCGTCACGGACGCCGACCTCCTGACCATCGCCGAGGAGATCCAGGGCCGGGAGCGCGACCGGCGCGTCGAACTCCTCGATCTCACCGCCGTCAGCGGCGTCACGCCACCGACCGCCAGCGTCCGCCTCTCGGTCGACGGCGACGAACGCGAGAACGCCGCCACCGGCTCCGGGCCGGTCGACGCCGCGATGAACGCCGCAGAGGAGGCCCTCTCCCACGAGGCCGACGCCTCCCTCGAATCGTACCACGTCGACGCCATCACCGGCGGGACCGACGCCGTCGTGACGGTCGAAATCGAGATGGCCCGGGGCGACGACAGCGTCACGGTCACCTCGAGCGACTCGGACATCACCCGGGCCTCCGTGACCGCGATGGTCGACGCGATGGACCGCCTGATGGCTGACGACGAGGGCGCGATGATCGCCGACGACTGATCGCCGGTCCCACCACCCCTCTCGTGGCTACCCCGCGAGCGAGACCCGCTCAGGACGTGAACACGGGGACGTCGAGGGACCCGACGACCCGGTTCGTGATCGACCCCAGGAGCGGCTTGTCCGGGTCGGAGCGGCCCCGCTTGCCCATCACGACCAGGTCGATGTCGTGTTCGTCGACGTAGTCGCGAATGGCCTCGACTGGGGTGTCAGACACCACCGTCGTCTCGCAGGGGACCCCCGAATCGCTCGCCATGTTCTCTATCTCGGTGACGTAGTTCTGGCCCTTCTGTTCCAGTCGGGTCCGCGTCTCCTCGATGTCGCTCGGGACGGCGACGAAGTCGGCGTCGCCCATGTCCATCGCGTAGAGCACGTGGAGCGTCGCGTCGTTTCGTTCCGCGAACCTGATGGCCTGCCTGGCCCCCTCCGTCGACGAGTCGCTGCCGTCGGTCGGTACCAGAATGTCGTCGAAATCTTGAACGTCGTCCATGGTTACACGTTTGGCCAGTACCTGATAACCCTCGTCCGTCGTTCCCAGCCGCTGGGAACGAAATCGTCGAGGGCCGAGTCCCGAGGTGATGGAGCCTCCCGGCGGCGGGGTGCGTCCCACCTCGCTTAGCTGTCGTCCGTTCGGATCCGGGGCGCCAGCAGCGAGGCGAACGCGTCGATGTCCCGCGTCTGGTACCACGCCGTTCCCGGGCCGGTGAACTCGAAGACGAGCCCTTCGCCGCTGAGCAGCGACGACTTCAGCCCGCCGACCGTCCGGGTCGAGAAGTCGACCTCGTCGTCCCAGGCGATCAGGTTCTCGTTGTCGAGGACGTACGATTCGCCGGCGTCGAGGTCGAGGCGCTCCAGACCGCCGAAGGCGTCGATGAAGACCGAGCCGGACCCCTTCAGGGCCAGCGGCGTCAGTCCCGCCTCGCCGATCATCGAGCGGATGCCGCCGAGTTCGGAGTCGATGTCGACGTCCGCTGTGCCGGCGAGGAACGACCCGTCGGTCGCGTACAGCGTCCCGCCGTCGAGGTCGTGTTGCATCACGTCGCCGGGCTTCTCCGGGGCGAGCGTGACCTGGCCGCGGCCGTCCTCGGCGACGAACTCGTTGGCGAACAGCGATTCCCCGCCGAGCAGCGACTTCGCGGAGCTGAGGATGCCGTCCCTGCTCGTCGACGTTTCCATCTCGATCGTCGTGGAGTGGCCGACCATGGCGCCTGGCTGGGCGACGATCGACTCACCCTGTTCCAGCGTGACGATCAGGTGCGTGTAGGAGGGTCTGTGAGTGAATTCGACGTCCATTGGGGATACCTCGTGGCGTCGTTCTCAGACGGTCGACCTAATACCTGCGGCGCGTCTCGCGTCGCGCAACACGGACTGCTCACTCGCCCTCGTAGCGGTAGTCCGAACCCGACGACTCCCCCTCCTCGTCGGGCTCGCGCGTCTCGAAGGCGTCCGGCGGGCGGCCGGCCTCGTCGATCACCTCGTCGGTGACGACGATCGGACAGTCGACCCGGAGGGCGAGGGCGACGCCGTCGGACGGACGGGCGTCGAAAACCGCCTGCGTGCGCTCGCCGGCGTGGTACTGCTCGCAGTCGATCTTGGCGTAGAAGGTGCCGTCCGCGAGGTCGTCGATCCGGACCCTGTCGATGGCGGCGCCGAACTCCGCGACCATCTCGACGAACAGGTCGTGGGTCAGCGGGCGCTCGAAGGGCTCGCCCTCGATGGCGAGTTGCATCGACTGGGCCTGGTCGGAGCTGACGAAGATGGGGATGAGCTCCTCGCGCGCCTGGAGGATGACGACCGGCGCCCCCGGCCCCTCGTCGCTCACGCCCACGCCGACGCCCTCGACCGTCGCCTCGTGTTCCATGTCTCTTGCTACGGGAGCAGGTATGAAAAGACTGTCCGCGCGCGGCCGCTCGTCGGGCGCGAGACCGACCGCGCGTGGCTCCTCCAGCGGCAGCCACGAGTAGCGGGGACAACGCCGCGGACACTCGCCGAAAACCCGGTTAACTCGGGTGAAAACGGCCCCAAACCCGCCTGACGGCGTGCCCCCTTCAAACCCATCCGGCGGCCAGCCCAGCGTGCAGCGAACCATGAACGTGACACAGATCGTGGGCGTCCTGCTCGCGGTCGCGGTCGTCGCCGTCGGGGCGACCGCCGCGGCCCCGGGAAACGCGCCCACCGACGCACCGAGCGCACAGGGCGACGACCACCCGAGCGACCAGGCCGACGCGGACCGCGCCGGGACCGACGCGGCCCCGGGCGACGACCCTGCTGACGCCGCCGACGTCGCGAACGCGTCCGACGGCCACGAGAACGGGTCTGTGGCTGCCCGGTCGGCCGCCGGTGCTACTGGCGGCCACGGGCCGCCCGCGGACGCCGGCGAGCGCGGGCCCCCGACCCACCTGCCCGCCCAGGTCCCCGACTTCGTGAGCCAGATCCACGAGACCATCGGGCAACACCTCGACGGCGCGCTCGACGGTTCGCTCGGCGACCACGTCAGTGACCTGACGCCGGAGGACGCCGAGGACGGCGACGCCGCTGGCAACGAGACCGACGCGACGACCCCCGCGCCCACGCCCGAGGCCACCGCCACCGCGGCCTGACGCGCCCCTGAATCGGGCCCCAACTCGACCGTCCGCTGACCACCCGCTCCGCTGACGATCACCGGCCCGCCACTGTCGGATCCCGATTTTCCGTACACGTCACCCGCCGCCGACTGGCGGCGCTCGCGACAGTTCGAGCCGGCCCGAGACGCCGGTGCCGTCACTCGAGCAGGTCGTCGACGGCGGCGCGAGCCGCGAGCGCCGCGTCGTCTGCTACTTGCTGGGTGTCTGCCAGCGCGTCGGGCGCGTGGAGGTAGACGTCGACCTCGAGGATGCCCTCCTCGAAGCTGACAGTCACGTCCAGGTCCTCGACGTCGTCCGCGTCGAGCCGCGAAAAGACGAGGTCGTCGGCGGCGTCGGCGGCCGCCTCGACGACGTCCCCGTCGGTCGGTTCGTCGTCCGCTTCCTCGCGGTCGTCGGGCTGCCCTGGCCCGTCCTGGCTCATGCCCCGCCGGGGCCGCCCATCGGGCCGCCCGCGCCGCCGCCCGCACCGGAGAGCATCTGCTGGAGTTCCTGCTGGAGGGACTCGAACTGGTCCTGGACGCGCTCCTCTTGCTTGGTGAGCGTGTCGACGCGGACCTCCAGACTGTCGACCTTCTCTTCGAGGTCGGCCTGGGCCTCCTCGTAGTCCGTCTCGACGAGGAGCTCGCCGACTTCGCGGTACATCGTGGTCTCGCCCTCGACGTCGTCGAGTTCCTCGAGTGCGTTCTGGGACTCCGTGAGCTGGGTCTCGGCCTGCTGTTTCTGTGCCGCGACCTGCTGTGCCGTCTCCTGGAGGTCCTGCAGTTCCTCGAGTTTCTCCTGTGCTTCCGGCGGAAGGTTGCCCTGCATAGTCGTTCGGTTGGGTCCCCTGCTGAAAAACCCACGTATTCGTCTTCTCGGGTACGGAATCCGAGGGGTCCCGGCGGCAGAAAGTGAAGGTGGCAGTGTTGACGGGCCAGCGGGGCAAAATCCTTGCGCTCAGGGGGTGGTTGGGTGATGTCCGGCGCCCCCTCCGACAGCGAGTTCATCGACGATCGCGACGACTACCAGGACCGCCTCGAGGAACACACCACCAACCCCGACGCGTTCGACAAACTCGGGAATCCCGTCACGGGCACCTCGAACCCGGGCCGGTGCCACGTCTGCCTGGCCTGGACTGCGTATCCCTACAGCGACGGGTCGCTGGCGATCTGCCCGTCGTGTGCTGACCGGACAGAGACGCAACGAGAGCGCCTTCGCGAGGAGATCCGCGACCAGCTGGACGACATCTGGGAGCGTGATCGCCGATGACTGGCGACATCCTCCCCTGCGGGGATATCTCGGAGGACGGCCCCGACGGCTGCGGCTGCGTTGGCTGCTTCAAGGACGCCGCCGCGGAGATCGACCACCCGACGAAGGGCATCAGGACGGTCTGCGAGGGTCACATCAACGGCTACCCCATCGTCCGGAGAGTCGCTCATGTCTGACCCTACCTACCTCTATTCATACCTTCTCTCGAAGCAGTTGATAGCATATAGCAATAATGCTATCATATATCATCTATCGATAGGTGGTCGTGGAGGTGGTCGCTGTGTCTGGTGAGGAAGAGGACCTCTTCGTCCGGATTCCGCGTTCGCTGAAGTACCTCGTCGACGAGGACGACCGGACGAACAAGGAGATCGTGATATCAGCGCTGGAGACGGAGCTCGGCGTTCGCGCCGAGGACTCCGTCGCCGTGATCGATCGCCGCATCAAGCGCCTGGAGGACCGCCTCGAGGACGAGAAGTCGAACGTGGAAATGCACCGAGACAGACTCCAGTCCATCCAGAACGAGCTCGAACGGGCGAGAGATATCCGCGAGGAGAAGGTCGAGGACGGCGAGTCCTACGAGGACCGCCTCGACGACCTGCTCGACGACATGGTCGAGGGGGAGACCGGCCACGTCTTCCCGACGCACGGTGCTATCACGGAGATCGGCCAGGAGTTCGATCGGTCGGCCGAGGAGGTCCACCTGGACCTCCAGCAGCGAGCGGCTACGCAGGACCGCGCACTGAGCGTCGCGGCGTTCAAGCAGAAGACACGCGCCGACCGAGGGGACGAAACCACGCCGATCAGCGAGGCGTGGACGGAGGGCGACCATGAATGACGGTCCGTCTGGGAGCGATACCGACCGTTCGTGCCCTGTCGACGGGTGCGGAAACGAGTCGCTCGACAACATAGACGACCCAGACCTCGATTGGTTCTGCCACTGGTGCGGGAACATCTTCGTCGAAACGGAGGATGGTCTCGATGTCCAGTGACGGTAATGATCGGCCGCGGCAGCACGAACTCCCGAACGGCGGCCTCGCAGTCGTCGATGAGTTCCGCGGCCACGTCCGGCACGCTGTCACGGTCTCGCCAGACGATCGCCCACTCTACGAGCTGCTAATCGAGATTCTCGTCGAGGCCGACACGAAAGTCCGCGGATGCTTCGCCGCAAATGTCGCGACTGCGTTCGAGACGCTGCCGGCAGTCGAGCACGGGCTTCGAGACATCGAGCGCGGCGGAACATCGATCGGCGATCGGTGGTACGGGATGAGCATCACGCTCTCCGCCGCCAGGGCGATCTCCGAGTACCGCGACCGCGAACCGCTCCAAATCGCCGCGGTCGGCTGCTCCGGCTCGAAGTACGAAGACGACGACCCGATCCCAGCGAAAGAACGCTACAAGGGCGCGTACTGGTCGAACAAACGCGGCTACGGCGAGATTCGGGGCGACTGGCGGATCATCTCCGCCGAGCACGACGTCCTCCATCCGGAGACGCCGATCGAGTACTACGAGCGGACGCCCGACGACTGGCGCGGTGTCCCAGTCCATTCGGACGCACGACTTCCGTCGGGTGACGCCGTCGAGACGCGGCTCGACCAGTGGGCGCTCGACGTCTACCAGGGGCTCTTAGATTGGATCAACGACGTCACGGATGAAGTGGATCCTCGGGACGTAGAGTTAGAGGTGCTGCTCGGTCGGGACTACCGCGATCCTTTGGAGGACCGCGGTGTCTTCGACCGTCTCCGCGTGCCCGGAGACCTGTCGGTGTCGTTCCCGTTCCAAGAGGTCGAGCAGGCCCAGGGCGGGATGTTCGAGCAGATCGATTGGATGGGCGACGAGATCGACGCCGCGACGGAGGCCGTGACCGACGGCGGGCCGTCAGTTCACACAAAGACTGATCGGGAGGGTGACGATGAGTAGCGTCAGCATCGACGGCGCTGGGACGCAGATCCTCGACGACTTCGAGGAGTTCTACCGGAACTACTACGAGAACGCTATCGCCGAGCTGGCGCAGGGCTACCCGAGCGACCAGAAGTCCCTCTACGTCGAGGCTGCGGACGTCCTGGACTACGATCCCGACCTTCTCTACGACTGGCGGGAGAGTCCTGGACAAATCCAATCGTACGCCGAGGAGGCGCTCAGACAGCACGACCTCCCGGCGTCGGTCGACCTCGCGAACGCCCACGTCAGATTGACCGACTCCGAAGGCATCCTCGAGACGCACGCCGTCACGGACGTCGCCTCGGACGACATCGGCGATTACGTCGCCATCTCGGGCCAGCTCTCGCGCATCACGGGCAAGAAGCCCAGACTCGCCACTGCGGTCTACGAGTGCCAGCGCTGCGGGACGACGACCGAGATTCCCCAGGGCCGCAACGAAGTCCAGGAGGTCCACGAGTGCCAGGGCTGCGAGCGCCAGGGCCCGTTCACCCTCGCGACGGAGCGCTCCGAGTGGGTTGACCAGCGAAAGATCAAACTCGAGGAGCCCATCGAGGACCGAACGCAGCCCCGTGGCGAGGACATCCCAGTCTACATCGAGGACGACCTCTGCGAGTACGGGCCCGGGGCAACCACACTCCCCGACCACGCCGGCGAGAAGGCGACGATCCTGGGCGTCGTCCGCGTCGACGAGTCCACCCTCAACGGCCGGAACGCAGACCCCGAGTCCGACCACTGGATCGACGCCCGGGCGATCGTCTTCGACGTCGACGCCGAGGAGGACATCGACGTCGACGCCCACCGCGAGACGTTCGAGGACCTGGCGACGGGTGACGACGCCGTCGAGCGGGTCGCCGAGTCGCTGGCGCCGGCCCTCCACGCCGATGAGGGCGACGACCTCTACACCGTTCGAAGGGCCTGCGCGGCGTGGCTCTTCAACGCCTACCGGATCGACCCCGACGGTGCGGGCTCGAAGCGCGGCGACCTCCACATGTGTCTCATCGGCGACCCCGGCGTCGGGAAGTCGACGCTCATGGGCTACCTGAACGACGTCCTGCCCAAGAGCGAGTACCGGACCGGCACGGGCCTCTCGGAGGTGGGCCTCACGGCGGCGGCCGTCCAGGAGGAGTTCGCCGGCAAGAGCGAGTGGACGCTTCAGCCCGGCATCCTCCCCAGGGCGGACGGCGGTCACTGCATCATCGACGAGATCGACGGCGTGATCGACGAGAAGACGAAGGCGATCCACGACGCCCTCGAGGGCGAGCAGATGGTGAAGGCCGACAAGGCCGGTATCCAGGCCGACCTCCCCTCTCGGTGCGCGCTGCTCGTCGGCGGTAACCCCACCCACACCCGCTTCGACAGTAACGAGCCCATCACGGAGCAGATCGATCTTGACCCGGCGCTGTTCGACCGGATGGACCTCGTCTTCGCGATGGAGGACATCGTCGACGAGGACCACGACCGGACGAAGGCCCATCACGCCCTCGGCGCGTGGGACGAACTCGCCGAGGCGCAGACGGGCGAAAAGGACGTCGAGGACGCGGAGACCACGAACCCGCCGGTGCCGAAGGAGACACTTCGGGCCTGGGTCAAGTACGCCCGTGACAACGTCTTCCCGACGCTGACGACAGAGGCCAAGGACCACCTCGAGGACTTCTACGTCGAGGTGCGAGACCTGAACGACGGACACGACGGGAACGAGGGCGCCGTTCCCGCGACGATGCGCACGCTCGAGGGGAGCATCAGGCTCGCGATCGCCTTCGCCCGACTCCGTCTCTCCGAGACCGTCGAGATCCAGGACGCCAAGCGAGCGATCGACCTGACGAAAGAGGTGGTCGGGCTGCGGTTCGACCCCGAGACGGGCGAGTTCGACGTCCAACGCGTCACGTCGGGGGAACCGAAGTCCCAGCAGGTCCGCCGGAAGCAACTCCCGCGGATCATCGACCGGCTGGCGGGCGACGAGCCAGCCCAGCCCGACGAGGTGGTCGAGACGGCGACCGAGGAGCTCCGGACGGATGCCGACACCATCGAGGACGACCTGGAGCACCTCAAGCAGAAGAACGTCATCTACGAACCCGACGGCGAGGGCAACGGCTATCGTCGGGTCTGACCCCCTCCCCCCATCCCCCGGGTACAGGGCCTGAAACGCCAGCCTACGCAAGCGTTTATGTACGATGACGGCCTACCATTTCGTAACCAGTCCCGGACTCACTACCGGACTGCCCCCGGCGGGCACTGGCACTGCCCGCTGACCCCCAGCTATGTCTGTCACACCAATGTCCCAGGAGCAGCAGGTAGCGTGTGGCCACTGTGAGGCGACCTTTCCACAGTCGACAGCCATCGCCGACGCCTACTGCTCGCGCCGCTGTTACTACCGCGACAAGGGGCAGGGTATCCTCGACGATCTCGAGCACGACCACACGATCTGTTCGACCTGCTTCGCGACGCTGAAGGAGACGTCCCACCCTGGCGACGATCGCCTCGAGCGGGCCGGCGTTTCCCCGCTGGTCCGGGAGGCCTTCGTGGGCTTTGAACACCACACGGAACATGCCCGAAACGCGGCGGACGCTCCGCCGGCTGCCGAACGCGACGCGCTGGGCGTCCTCCGGGAGACAGCGACCCACGCCCCGACGGCCTGCCAGTGCGGCGCGATCGAGCGCGACAGAGACGAGACGGTCGAACGCGTCGAGGGTGCCAGTGTGTTGCTCAACCTCTGGGGGCAACTCGCGCGACTGTTCTCCCAGGGCGCCATCGACACCGCGCCGAGCAAAGACCGATTGTTCGACGGCCTTCGTGAGGCGGGCGAGCGCGACTGGGCCTTCGCGATCGGCTACAGCCTCCATGGAGGCGACACATGAGCGTCCAGGCAAATTGCCCGTTCGACGTTCCCCGACGAGTCCGGTGTACGATCTTCGGCACGACCGTCGTCGCCAAGGTCGTCAGTGACGAGCTCGAGGCGGACGCGAAGGGCCCACGGGATGTCCTCACGGTGGAGCACGAGGGATCGCGCTACCGCATCGACGCGAGCGAGGCGGACGCCTGTTGAGGTCACGGCCGAAACCCGACGCGACGGGGCCGATCCTGAAACACCGTCGCGACCTGGCTTCTGTCCATTCCCACCCACTTGCACACGTTTTCATGCCAACCCCGCCCACCGAGGCGGTCCTCGGCACACCGCTCCAGGTACGCCGGACTGACGACGAGACCGTCGTCGGGATCCGCGACCGCCACGGCCGGTGGGTGGTCCTCAAACGATTTTAGACATGCACAAATGGCAACACGAGAATCCACGCTCCGAGACGAAATCTGCGAGTACAACAACCACCTCGACGAGTCGCTGAGGAGTCGGTACGGAATGAGCTTCAGGACGTTCAAAGTCGTCAAGGCACTCACGCAGCTGGCCGGCGTCGGCGCTGCGATGTACGCGATGACGCTCGGCTCCCCACCGCTGGCCGCCCTCGCCATGGCGACGATCATGGTCTCCGGGCCGGAGGTCCTCGAGATCCTCATCGAGGGGCAACAGTAGATCCATGCTCAAAGAGTACCTCCGCGGCATCTACGAGCGCATCCTCGCGGACAGCGAGTCCAAGAGTGGCCCCGACGGCTACCTGTCGTACAGAGCAGAGTGGCACTCGGCGGCCTGGGGCTTCGCCGCCGCGTTCTTCGCGTTCGCTGCGGGCCAGCCCTGGCTGCTCACCGCGGCCGTCGGCTGGGTCCTCACCGCGAAGAACGCGCGAGATGCACCGGGTTACATCCCGTACCCCAGGCAGTTCCTGAAGGAGTCAGCCTACCTCTTCGGCCACGGCATCGTCGGCGCTGTCCTGGGGACTGCCGCCCACGTCTATCTGCTCTGATCCATGACGAACCGCACACTCACCACCGCCATTGCCGGCATCGTCGTGCTGTCCGTCCAGGCGGTCTGGCTGGCCATGGAGATCACGGGCAAAGAGCCGGACTCCATCATCATGCTCGGCGGGGTCGCCATCTCCATCGGCGCCGCGTACCACCTCTGGGACAACGCCATGGACGCCGGCGTCGACGCCGTCGGCGAGCTGCAAGGAGAAGAAAGCGGCGAGGAGTGACACGATGGGCTACGGCTACACGTGCAACCACTGCCGCGACGTCTACCCCGACGAGGCGCCGCCATTCATGGGCGAGTTCAGCGAGCGCTTCCTGAAGACGTCGGACAGTCCGCTCGTCGAGGCCTTCGACGTCGGCGAGACGGTCACCCTGTGCCGGACCTGTTCGGAGGATCTCTTCCTGTGACTGGCTGCACGTGCTGCGGTGAGCCGACGGACGACCCCGAGGAGCACCATCACAACCACCGGAGAGGTGACAACGACCCGGACAACCTCCGGACGGTCGACCGCCGGTGTCATATGGAGCACCACGAGAACGACCGCGCCGTCGACGACCTGACCGAGCAGCGGTTCGGGCCACGGCGGCCGCGGACCGGCCCGCCCTGACCGCCATACAGCCACACTGCTGACGGGACCCCCATGCACCATGACCACTGACGAACCCCTTCCCGACCGCTGCGGCGCCGAGTGCCGCGACGGCGGGTACTGCGAGAACTATCCTGTCCAGGGGGCCGAGCGCTGTCGGATGCACGGCGGGACGCAGCCGACGGGGGCGGACTCGCCCAACTTCGAACACGGCGCCTACTCCGATCACATGCAGTCGGACCTGACGGAGTCGGAGCGCGAGGCCTACGAGGAACTCGTCGACGCCCTCGAGGATCCCGACCAGGCGCTCGACGCAATCCGGGAGCTGGCGGCGGAGGCACTGCTGAAGTACAAGCGTAGCGCCGACCAGCGCTTCCTTCGTGAGTTCCGGCAACTGGCGGACACGTTCAACCTGGCCCCCAACGAGGACGTCCACGAGCTGACCGGCGACGGCGGCGGCGCGCTGGACGTCTCGATCAGCCGGGAGGTGGTCGACAGTGGCAGCGACTGAACGCGTCGAGATCGACGACCAGGTCCACGGCGGCCAGGCGGAGTTCCTCGACTCCGATGCCCGGTTTCGAATCCTCGCCTGCGGTCGGCGATGGGGCAAGACCGAGGCCTGTGCGATCGAGGCGCGTGACCAGTTGCTCGAGGCCGGCGGGGAGTTCCTGGCGTGGTGGGTCTCGCCCACGTACCAGCAGTCCGAAATCGGATTCCGGAAGTTCCGCAAGCGCTTCCCGGAGGCGCTGGTCGCGGACGTTCACCGGACGAAGCGCCGGCTCACCACCGTCGCGGGCAACACGATCGCGTTCAAGAGCGCGGACCAGCCGGACAACCTCAGAGGCGAGGGCGTCGACTTCCTCATCATCGACGAGGCGGCCGAGGTGGGCCAGTACGCCTGGGAGAACGCCCTCCGGCCTACGCTGACCGACTCCGCCGACTCCCGCATGGTCGCCATCTCCACGCCTCAGGGGCGCAACTGGTTTCACCGACTGTACGAACGGGGGCAGGCCGACGACTGGCCGCAGTACCAGAGCTGGAACTTCCCAACGCTGCAGAACCCGTTCATCTCTCACGAGGACGTCGAGGAGGCCCGCCAGACGACGCCGGACCGCGTGTTCCGCCAGGAGTACGAGGCGGAGTTCGTCGACGACTCTGGGGGCGTGTTCTTCGACGTCGAGGACCGCGTCGAGGACTACGACCTCGAGGACGTCGACGGCGAGCCACCCTACTCGGTGGGTGTCGACTTCGCCCGTCACGAGGACTGGACAGTCGCGATCGCCCTCGACGCAACCGGGCGGGTCGTCGCCTTCGAGCGCGTGCAGTCCGTCTCGTGGCCGCAGATCCAGTCGCTCGTGGAGAGCCTCGCCAGCGCGTACGAGGGGGTCGTGAACGTCGACGCCAGCCGGGACAACAAGATCGTCTCGGACCTGGCCGACGAGGGCGTCCCCGTCAATCCCGTTACGTTCTCGCCGAAGCGCAAGCGCGAACTCGTCGAGAACCTGGTGACCCGCCTCGAGAACGGCGAGATCACCCTGCCCGACGTCCCGCAACTCGTCCACGAACTCCAGATCTTCGAGTACGACGTCACGCCGGCGGGCAACGTCCGGTACAACGCGCCGGAGGGGTTCCACGACGACTGCGTCGACGCGCTGGCACTGGCGGCGTCGGCGCTCGATCGCGTGGTGGGAGCTGCTCGCCGGCAGAAGGATCGTGACCAGGCCGCCGACTCATCTGGGGTGAGCTACCTGTAACATGACCGACGACACCACCGACGAGACGGCCGAGGTATCGCTCTCGATCTCGACGCTCGACAACGGCGCTGCGATGGACAAGGCGACCGAGACCACGCAGCTGGACGAGCGGCGGATCGCGACGGACGTCGGCCGGGGCATCGTCCCACCGTACAACCCCGAGACGTTGGCCGCCTTCCAGGAACTCAACGAGACCCACCAGGCCTGCGTTCGGATGAAGGCCCGCTACGAGGTGGGCTACGGCTTCGACATCGTCCCCCATCCCCAGGCGGACGAGCCCGACCCGGACGGCGAGGCCCACAGTACCGTCGAGGACTTCTGGCGAAGCTCCGAGTCGCGCTGGCAGATCGGGCCCGAGGGGACCGCGGCATCCACGCCCGAGGAGGTCCTCGAGCTCGCCCGCCAGGACTACCACGGCGTCGGCTGGGCCTCCCTCGAGATCCTCACCGAGGGTGACGGCACGCCGGTCGGCCTGGCGCACGTCCCCTCGGTGACCACCCGCGTTCGCAAGACTACGACGGAGACCGAGGACGGCGAGGAGGTCGAGACGGCGGGGCACGGCTACGTCCAGATCCGCCAGGGCCGGCGCCGGTACTTCGGCGAGGCCGGCGACCGCTACGGTGACGAGCCCACGTTCGTCGGCAAGGACACTGGCGAGGTCGTCCACGGCGAGGACGGCGCTCGCATCCTTCGGGAGCGCTACGACGACGAGCCCGCGAACGAGCTCATCTTCATGCCCAACCCCAGCCCGCTCAGCCTCTACTACGGCATCCCGGACTGGGTCGCAGCGATGCAGACGATGGCGGCCGACCAGGCGGCCAAGGAGTGGAACCACGACGTCTTCGACAACCTCGGAATCCCCTACTACGCGATCAAGGTCACCGGCGGCACGCTGACCGAGTCCTCGAAGGACGAACTCCGGGAGCTGATGGACAACCTGAAGGGGAGCCGCTACCGGACGGCCCTCCTCGAGGTCGACGAGTTCGAGTTCGAGAGCGAGAACCCGCTCCAGGAGGGCGACGCCAACGACGTCGAGATCGAGCTCGAACCCATCGGATCCAGGGAGGACCTGGACATGGAGTTTGAGAAGTTCCGCCAGCGCAACGAGCACGAGATCGCGAAGGTCCACGAGGTCCCGCCGATCCTCATCAACGTCACCGACACGAGCAACCGAAGCAACTCCGAGGCACAGGTCCAGGAGTTCAGCGAGGGCGTCATCTCGCCGGAGCAGGCGAAGTTCGAGAGTCGCCTCTACCACATCCTCCACCAGACGGCGCTGGACGTCGACGACTGGGCCATCGAGTTTGAGCTCCGAGGCGCGAGCCGGCCGATGGAGGAAGCCCGCGTCGCCCGCACCAAGATCCAGGCCGTCCGGGGATCGATCCCGGTCAACCGTGGCCTGGAGATGGTCGGCGAGGACCCCCTCCCGGAGGACCACGAGATCGACGGCGACACGCTCATCTCCGAGATCGGCAGCGAGCCGCCGGGCGGGGCCGAGGCCGACCGCCCAAAGGACGCCCCGCCGGAGTCGAACAAGGTGGGCGAGCGACAGTCGCTCCCGTTCGAGGCGGACCTCGACGACCCGCTCTCCCCCGAGGAGCAGCGCGTCGACGCGATGCAGTTCGACAGCTCGAACCTCAGGGCTGGCCTGTACGACAAGCAAACCGAGGACCTCTACATCAAGTTCATCGGCGATCCGATCGACCGGCTCTACGTCTACCTGGGCGTCCCCGAAGACGTCTGGCAGAGCCTGAAGGACGCCGAGAGTCACGGGTCCTACCACTACCACAACATCCGGATGGACTACCCCTACGAGGAGCTGACCGACACGACCGGATGGCCGCAGATCGGCGCCGCTGCGCCGACGGACGCGGACTAATCGACTGGCCGATGACCGCGGGAGCGCCCCGACTCCCCGCGCGAGGCACGACCGGGCACGATTCTGACATGAGCAAGCACAGCGACAAGGAGCGCGGCGAGAAGCGCGGCGTCCTCTCGACCGGTCGTGCCAACGACGACGAGGACGCCGACGACGCCGCAGACGAGGAGGGCTGACAGATGCCAGTACAGCGAGACGAACAGCGCTTCGAGAAGCGCGTCGACTACCTCGCCAAGGACGACGACGCCCAGGCGGCGACGGGCGTCGTCATGGTCCCGAACACGGTGGACCACCACGGCGACTGGGAGCGCCCCGAGACGATCGAGGCGTTCGCGGCACAGTTCGGCGCCTTCATGGACGTCGACGAGGCCGACGGCGGCGTCATGCACGCCGTCTGGCCCTCGGACTGGATGTCCCTCGAGCGCAACGAGGTGCTCGAGGAATCCGAAGAGATCGGCGGCCAGACCGTCGACGAAGGCTCGTGGGTCCAGACGTGGGCCTACCACGACGACGAACTCTGGGGCCTGGTCGAGGACGACGTCCTCGGCGGTCACTCCATCGGCGCCGTAAACGTCGACTGGGAGTTCAACGGCGACGAGCCCGAAAACTTGCCGGACGACGTCACCATCCCCGAGAGCGTCGACGTCGACGAGTACTGGGAGCTGACCGACGGCATCGTCCAGGAGGTCAGCGCGGTCGACTTCCCGGCGGTGCCGGACGCCCAGATCCTCTCGACGTCGAAGGCGAAGGTGGCGACCACAGAGAAGCGCCTGGCCGACCACCTCGGCAACCGCGAGGGGTTCATCGAGGAGGCGCTCGAGCGCGGCCACAGCGAAGAGGACGCCCAGCGGATGTGGGACGTCCTCGACCGGGCAGTCAACGTCGACGGCGCCGGTGAGCCGGGTGCGAAGAGCCGGCTCACGCGAGCCGCGACGGTTGTCCTCAGCGCGCTGACCGGGTCCGATGACGACGACGGGTCAGAGGCCCTGGACCGCGGTGCGGGCGCATCGAGCAGCAAGGACGCTCCCGAGGGCGACACCTCGGACGCTGGCAGCCAGGATGCTGCCGACGACATGACCAACGACACCGATTCTGACGAGCCCCCGGAGTGGGCTCAGGAGCTGCAGGCACAGGTCGAAGAACAGAGCGAGCGGATCGACGCTGCCCTCGAGGGCGAGGGTGGCGAGGCGGACGCCTGGGCGGACGCCCCCGAGTGGGCGAAGGCGCTGAAGGAGGACGTCGACAAGCAGGCCGAGCGCATCGACGCGATCTCCAAGCAGACCGGCGCGACGGAGTCCCAGCAGCTGGGCGGCGCGGAGAAGAACAGCGGTGAGGACGACGGCGTCGACCGTCGGGCCGCGTTCTTCACGCCGGAGAGCAAGATGCACGAACTCGCCGCGCAGTCCGGAGGTGGCCGATGAGCTCCGCTGACAGCGGCCACCTGGCCGGCACCCGCAACGGCGGCATGACTGGCGTCCGCCGTGCGAACGAGGACGCCCTCAAGGACGTCGCCCCCGGCGACCTCTCCGGCGGCATCATGCCGCGGGATCTCTTCGACGAGTGGTATCAGCGGATCCAGGACACGTCCCAGCTGATGGACATGGTCCGGACGGAGATCCTCCCGCGGCCGAAGATGGAACTCGCCCGCATCGGCGTCGGCGAGCGGATGCGACGCGGCGCCGGCACCGAGGAGGGAACCTCCGACGGCAGCGCCGAGGTCAACACCGACGGCATCGAGATGGACGCCGAGAAGGGCGTCCTCAACTGGGACCTCCCGCGGGAGACCGTCGAGGACACCATCGGCCAGGTCGACGAGATCGTCCTGGACAAGATGGCCAACCAGTGGGCCGTCGACACGCAGGACCTCGGCATCAACGGCGACACCGCCGACACCTCCGGCGGCGACAGCCAGGCGTTCCTCACGCAGAACGACGGCTGGCTGAAGATCCTCAACGACCGCGGCGACACCAACACCTACGACCACCAGAGCGGTGCCATCGACACGAGCCTTTTCCACGAGGCCCGCGCCGCGCTGCCGAACCGGTTCAAGCGGTCCGCGGCGGTCAACGAGCCGGTCTACATGATGAACCTCTCCCAGATCGAGGAGTGGGAGTACGACCTCACGCAGCGGGAGGACCCCCTGGGTGCGGCCGTCATCTTCAGCGACGACGACCTCACGCCGTTCAACTACGACATCTACGGCTTCGCCGGCTGGCCCGAGGGCACGGCGCTGTTCACCTACCCCGAGAACCTCATCTACGGCGTCTGGCGCGACACCGAGATCGAGGTGCTCGACGCGACAGACAAGACCGCCGAGAACGACCTGTGGGCCCGCTACTTCATGCGGACCCGCGACGACTTCCAGGTCGAGGACGAGGAAGGCGCCGTCCTCATCAACAACATCGCGACCTCGTGAGGTGACCGGACGTGACTACAATCCGGTACACCGCTGACGGCGGGCACTACCGCGTCGGCGGGTACGGCTTCGATCCTGGCGACGAGAAGGATGTCGACGACGACCTGGCCGAGTACCTCGCGGACCGGGACGACTTCGAGGTCACCGGCGACCCTGAGGCCGCGACCGACGAGACCGAGGGGTCCGACGACAACGCCGAGGGTCCCTACCGGGACCGCGACGCGGTCAATGACGGTGACTGCGGCTTCGTCGATCCCGAGACGGACGGCGATCCGTGTGGTCGAGATGCCGGGTGGGGCCGCGACGCGGACGACGGCCCCTGCAAAGACCACGTCGACGAACTGGAGGGCTGACCCGTGCCCAGCACGGAGGAGACTATCGACGTCGAGGCCGCGGGCAACGCGGCCAGTCTCCGCCTCCTCGGGGCCACCGTCGTCGACGTCCACGTCCGCGGTGAGGCTGCGGCGGACTACCAGGTGGACGTCCGGACCAACGGCGGCACCTGGATCCAGGGTGTCCGTTCGGACTACACGGGCAGTGCGGACTACGACGACGTCCTCGAGACGGGCGCCGACGAACTTCGGATCCGCTGCTCGAGTGGGACCGCCTCGGCCGGGGACACGGCGACGATCACGCTGATGGCGAACTGACCGGAGCACTCTGATGGCTCAAGGCTACTGCACACTCGAGGACCTCAGGCGAGCGCTGCGTGAGTCCGAACTCCCGGGGGACCTCTCCCAGGACAAGGAGATCGCCGTCGACGCGATCACTGCCCAGACGGAGTGGCTGGAGAAGACCCTAAAGCGCCACTGGTACGAGCCAGACGGCATCAGCGAAGCGACAGCAATCGACATCCCGACGTCGACGAAGTCGCGCGACGACGAGGAGGACATCCCCACCGGCGGGACGTACGTCTCAGGCGACGACGTGGGGCCAAAGCAAACCCAGGGCTCGTACACGCACCTCGAGCTGGACCGGCGTGATGCCGACACCATCGAGGCGCTTCACGTCCGCACTGAGGACGGCACCTTCGAGGATTGGGCCGGCAGCAGCGACTACACCGAGGGCTCGTGGCCACCCTCCGGGGAGGACTACTACCTCCGCGTGAATAACGGCGGCTGGTCGCGGCTCTACCTCGACACGGACAACTTCTGGGACGAGGAGACCGAGAAGTGGACGCTGGAGTCCTTCGCGAGTGCCGTGTACGTGGAGTTTGCCTACGGCCACGAAGGCATCCCGCAGACCGTCCGCCGGGCAGTGGCCTTCCGGGCGGCGTCGGACTTCGTCGAGAAGGCGGCCGTCCAGATCCCCGAGAACGCCCGGGTCTCGAGCGTCGAAGCCCTGGCTGACAAGTTCGAGCGGAAGGCCGAGGAGCTCCTCGAGGTGTACCTGTAGATGGCGACGCTGGACAGTAGCTTCGAGAGCGACCTGAAAGCAGCCGCCCTCGACGCGGTGGAACACGAACTCACGGGTCGGCAAGCCAACCTCGTCTACCAGTTCGTCGAGCTCGTCCACACGAACCTCAGGAGTTACGCGAGAACGCACGGCTACGACGTCGAGTCGACGATCGAGTCGCTGGGACAGCCCGAGGTCGACCGCTCCGCTGGGCGCCTCACCATCACGATCGGCTGGGAATCCGAGCAGATGGCGAGATGGGAGTTCGGGACGAGCGATCACGTCATTCAGCCGGTGAACGCTGACGTCCTCTCGTTCGTCTGGGAGAACCCGCCCCAGTGGGTCAGAGAAGAATTCGACCAGGCCAGGAGTTCAGGCGGCCAGTTCCGCTCGGGCTACCGCGTGTTCCTCCCAGAGACGGAGGTCTCTGGCCTGCCCGAGTCCAGGGCCATCCGCGACGCGCTCAACGGCCTCCGGAGAGTGATGAGTGCATGACCGCCACCGAGGCCCAGTACGTCCTCGACGAGCTGGGCAGCGTCGTCGACGACCAGCCAGCGGACCACCCGCTACGAAGAGTCGATCGCGACAACAGCCTGGTCTACGAGTCCGGTGGGTCCTTCGACATGACCCAGGCCATGGAGGACCTCGAGAACGACCTCAAGCAGGCCAACTACGTCGGGGCTCGGTTCGCCGATCGGGATAGCTCCTATATCGGCACGAAGCCCCGGCTGGATACCGAGAGCGTGGTCGGCGTGCGCATCATCGGCTACTCCGGTTCGTACGGCCACGTCGACCCGCTCGGGAACGACGGCGTCCCGTTCCAGGGCACGGACGACGCCCTGGTCGAGCAGTGCATGGCCGCCATCCGCGACGGGCTGCAGTTCCCCGACGCCGGCCGGACGGACGTCGCGTTCACCCACCTGACGATCACAAACGAGTCCTACCCGATGGCCGCGTGGCAGGAATTTTATCGCGCTGACTTCGACGTCGTGTTCGACGGTTTTTCCGAAACTTGACACGATAGCGTTTTCCGTACGCCCCTGACGCGCCGGTACCACGGCCGGCGTCGAGGCGCACCACGTGGACTTTCAGGAGTTCATCATGATGAGCAACGTGCATAGACGGAGGAGTACAGCATGACTGGGGCCGGAAGTGGCGAATTCGGGTTCGCACTCGAAGATAGCTACGGCAATCTCCCGGCCGATCCGGAGTGGATCCAGCCGTTCATCGATCCCGAGGTCGGTAGCGCCAGCCTGGACCGCTCGCTCAACAGAGCCCGGAAGCCAGGCGATCCCCGGCCGGCGGGCTCGCGGCCAGGAAATCGGGAGGGTGCCCTGACCGTCACGGGCACGATCGCGAATACCGACTATCACGACCTGGTCTTCGCCGACGGCGGGACGACACTCGCGAGCGAGGCCATGCTCGCACCCACGGCGACGTGGTATCTGGGATCCCAGACCCTGCCGGACATGGAGGAGCGCTTCGCCACCGGAGCGGCCGTCGAGTCGGTCACGTGGAACTGGCAGCAGGGCGAGGACGTCACCGTCGAGCTGAACATCATCTACGGTGATGAAGCCGACCTCGCGACGCCGTCGACGATCAGCCAGCCCGCCGTCGGGGACGTCTCCGGGTCCTACGCCACGACGTTCGAGATCGACGCCGCGTCGGTCGAGATGCTGCAGTCGCTCACCCTCGAGATCGCCGGGATGGCCCGGTTCCGCAGGGGCCAGCAGCAGACGCCAGTGGACGCCGTCGTGGGCGCCTACGAGCCGTCGATGACGGTGGAGGCGGTCCTGCAGGACGGCACGAAGAAGAGCCTCGTCTACGGGAGTAGCAGCGCGAGCACGCCCCAGGACGAGATCGACACCTCGCCGGCGACGCTGACGTTCAACAACGCCGCCGGGGAAATCGCGACGTACAACATCCAGGACATCCAGCCGACCAGCTACGACTGGAGCAACCTGATTAGTTCTGACGACACGGTTGATCCCACGGAGTTCCACGTGCGGACGGTGGAGGTGGCCTGATGGCGCTCCGGACGAAGGAGATCGACCTCGAGGCAGAGCAAAATCGGCTTCGCGACGAGATGGAGGAGGTCGCCGAGAAGCTCGTCGAGTGGCAGGACGACCCCCAGAAGGCACAGGGATACATGGAGGCCGGTGAAGAACTCCGCAGCCAGATCAACGCCCTGGAGTGGGCGCGCGAGCAGTGGGACGTCGATAGTGTGACGCTGGCGGAGCTCTCGGAGGGCGAGCGAACTCGCGTCGATCACTTCGTCGACGACCACGAGGGCATCGCCGAGCGGGTACCCTTCGTCGCCGTCGGGACCCACGACGCGCCCTACCTCGAGCACGACCCCGAGAACGTCACCGAGGAGGACTTCAAGGAGACGGTCCAAACGCTCGTCGACGACGTCCGGATCCCCTTCATCACGTGGGCGGAGTCCAAGATCGGCAGTCTGTCGGGGCTCGACGAGGGAAATTCGAACGAATTTACCGAATTGGTACAGGCAAAGCAGGCCGAGGCGTCTCAGAGCGAGAGTGGCGAGACTACTGCCGAGCGGTCGCCCTCGGCCACGGACACGGCCCCGGAGTGATCGACCGGATGAGTCTACGCGATCTCGAACGCCTGGCAGCCTACGCCGAGGTCGAGGCCTACGGCCGACGCTGGCACCCCTTCCTGGAGGACACCTAAATGGCAGACTTCTCCACGGCTGTCGAACTGAGCATCATCCTTCCCGACTCGGAGATCCGGTCGGCACGGAGCAAACTCGAGGACGGCCTGTCGGACGTCCCGGTCGGAATCAACGGTAGCGGCGGCGCCGCGTCCCGGGCCGTCCGAAGTGATGGTGGCGCAGCGTCGGGGATGACCGGCCGGCGAGGCCGGCGCATGTATCGCATGGCCCGCGAGCGGACAGCACTCCTCGAGACGAGTACGCAGCTGCTGGAGCAGATCGAGGACAAGGTCGGCGGTGGTGGAGGTGGGCTTAGCGGCGGCCTCATCGGCGGGACGATCGGGCGCATCGGCATCGGGTCTGCGCTCGCCGGTGCCGCCGGCGGGATCAGTGCAAGCGCCCTCATCGGAAGCAAGGCGAAGATCGCCGCGGGCGCCCTCATCGCCGGCAAGGCAACGATCGACGCCGCCGACATGATCTCGAATCCGGCGAGTGTCGAAGCGGCTGACCTGGTCGAGCTGGGGGCGACGATCGGGGCCGGCGCCCTCATCGCCAGCGGTGCCACAGTGACCGCCGGGTTGCTGGTGGCCTCCGCGGCGACCATCTCTGCGGGCGTCCTCATCCAAAATCGTGCAGACGTCACCGCAGCAGCCCTCATCGGCGGGACGGCCACGATCGCCGCCGGTTCTCTAATCGGCTCCGCCGCCGTCGTCACGGCGGGATCCCTGGTCGCCTCTGCCGCCGTCATCAAAGCGTCCGACCTTATCGGCCGAGCCTTCATGGAGCAGTTCGGGACGGACGAGGAGTTCGGCAATCGGCAGCTGACCGGGGAGGAGCGAACGCCCCCCAACCTGTCGCGTGAGGCCCGCCGGCAGATGCGAGAAAACCAGCGGGAGACGGGCGCCTACGCCGAGTTGTACGACGACGAGTCCATCCCCGCCTCTGCACGGAATCAGGGCGACGTCCCCCAGGCTGTCGAGCAAAACCTCTCGCTGAATTCGTCGGTGGAGGTCACGGTGAACTCGCAGACAGACCCCGAGGACTTTCGCCAGATCGCCGAGGAGGAGGCGAGCAACATGGAGCGGCGTCTCGAGCGCCGTTTCAGGAACGCCACGAACAACCGGGGGCCCGGCCGGTGATCGACGCAGCGAAGCGATTCACTACCCCCTGGACAAGATGTAGGATCCGACCAGGACGAACGTGGCGAAGGAGAAGAACGACGCAGCGATCCCGAGCGAGACCAGTGCCTGCAACGCGTCGACCCCTCGAGAGCCGTAGAATATTAGCTCGAAGTGGTCGAGAAAGTACCGAAGGCCGCCCAGGCCGAGCACGATCCCCAGGGCGTACCCCAGAACGACGGCGATCTCCCTCGGGCTCTGGCGGTCGCCGTCCGAGGTCGACGTGTCACTCTCGTCTGGGTCGTCATCGTCGGCCGGCGAACAGTCGTGATCGTGGTAGTGCGACCGGCAGTAGTCCTGCCCGCACTTGCTACAGGTCAGGGCCGACGTCGTGGACAGCTCCTCCCCGCAGGCGTCGCAGGTCGGCATACTGGTTGGTGACTGGATGGCGTCTTAACAGTTCTCCCAGGGTGGGCCGGTGAACTCATGACACTCACAAAAACAGCCTACCTCGTCGTCGAGCGTGACGATGACACCGACTCCACCTTCGAGATCAGCATCAATCTCCAGTACCAAAGCCAGCTCGAGAAGTCCTACATCCTCGGCCCGTCGGCAGTCAGCCAGTACGTCAGAGAGTTCGTCAACGAGACGCCTGGGACTGGCAGCTTCGACGCCACCCGCCGAACCGGCTGGTGGGTCGACGGAGGGGCGGGAAACTGGACGCCGACGCTGAACGTCAGCACCGGTCTCGAAGACGTCCAGTGGGGCGACGGCTCCGGCGGGACTGGCCCGGAGAACGTGACCGAACTCGACGCCTCTGGAGAGGACGTCACGGCGATCTCCCGGCTGCATGTGCTGCAGTACACGCTCGCGAAGACCAAGAGCGACAGTACGGGATCGACGAGCCTCCACTACGGCGAGTGGACTAACGGCGACGTCCCGCACATCGACCCGTTTGATCCGGGGGCCTTCGGCGAGCCGATGCCCGTGGCGGTGCGGGATACCGACCTCTCCGCGCCGGACCCCGATAGCGGCGATCAGGTCAGCCTCGAGGGAACGATCCAGCTGGCCCACGTCGCCCTCTGGGGCTCCGGCGACGCGCCCGACTGGGCCGACGAGGCCGTCGGCGCGGCCCTCGACGCGGCGGACTTCATCCCTGAGCAATGACCACACAACTCTACCTCGTCCCGCTGCCGGACGCACAGGCCACGCAACCTCCAAGCCAGGGCGTCAGCTCGCGCGTTGCCATCGCTGGCCTCCTCGAGGAGGGCGGCATCTCCACAGAGAACATCGCGACGCAAGACGTCGACCTACAGATCCGCGGGCAGTTCCGCCTCGGCGAGTTCTCTCACAAGCTCAAGCGCGAGCTCGAGTCCCTCGGCGAGTCGACCTACACCGCGGTGCCGCTCTACGACGAAGACAAAACCAATCTCGGTGACGACCGCGGGTACTACGAGCTCGCGAGCGTCGACGTCAACCCCGCCCACAAGAGCACGCGGCAGGCCTACGAGTACACGGTCGGGCTGAAGAAGAAGGGCACCAGGGAGAGCGAGTGGACGGCCGTCAAGACCAACTCCGAAGACATCGGCACCGGCCTCGCGACCGGCAGCACCGGACTCATCGGCGTCCCCAGCGACGACCTGAAAGAGCGGTGGTATTCCACGGCCAGCGGCAGCGAGGTGGCCACTCCTACCCAGACCGTCAGCGCGGAGTTCGGCGACGTCGACCTGTTCGACCCGACAGAAAGCAGCTTCGACGACCCGACGCTGGTCTTCGAGCAGCCCTATTCAGCTGAAGGGAACGTCGACGTCCGGGTGTGGGACGATCTCGGCGAGGATAAGTTCGCCAGCCTGAGCGATGGCGATGGCGGGACCGTGGAGGTCACCCAGTGGGTGCACGCCTTCCACACGGGTTTCGAGTTCGACGGCGCACCCATCGTCGACAACGGGCTCCTTCGGCTCAGATTCGACGAGAGTGCGGGCACAGTCGAGGCCTGGGAGTGGGACGAGGGGAGCAGCGCGTGGACGTCCATCGCGCTCACGCTGGGCGACTGGGCGCTGTTCGACGCCGACCTGGAGTCACTCGGCCCGGCGAGCGTCGAGGCCTACCTGGAGTTCGAGGACACCACCGATGGGAGTCTCTCGGCCTGTCGGCTCTCGGTCCAGCGCGGACTCGACCGAGCGGTCGTCCGCAACCCGCAGAACGACACCATCCCATCGGGGCTGGAGACGGCTCTCTCGCCACTTGCCTCGGACCAGACGACCGACCAACAGCCATCGCAGACGCTGCTCCCACGAGGTGACCTGAAATAGATGCCCACCTACGACACGCCGAACAGCCACATCACCTGGGACGTCCCAGAAGCGGTGGGAGCAGTCAACATCACGGTAAGGGGCGGCACCGGCGGCGACGGGGCTCCAGGGTACGACTCCGACGGCGGCGACCCGGGAGCCGGGGGTGGCGAGGTAACTGGCCGCGTGTCCCTCAAGGGCGTCTCCTCACTGGCGCTCTATATCGGCGAAGATGGCGAGGATGCAACCGCGGAGGTCGGCGGCGTCGGGGGCGAGTCGCCGCTCGGCGACGCTGGCGATGGCGGCGACGGTGCAACGTCAACTCAAGGGTACTACGGCGGCGGTGGCGGTGGCGGTGGCTCGAAGTCCCGCGTCGAATTACCCGACGGGATGATGGTCGCCGATGCAGGCGGTGGCGGCGGGGGGATGGGCGAGAACACGAGCAATGCCGGGTATAGCACCGGCGGCGGTGGCGGTGGCGGCGGTTCGCTCGGCGGGTCTGGCGGGAGCCGGGGCAACTCGACTGACGACCCGGATGTCACCCCGGCAGAGGATGGCGAGGACGCCGAGGGGAGCGGGTTGGGCGGCGACGGCGGCGGGTTCACGATCAGTGACAACCCGGCGACGGCTGGCGGCGCCCAGGCTGGGACGCCACTGACGAGCGACAGCACCGGGACCTCTACCAGCGGCGCCGTCGTCGTGCTCGAGCCACTGTATCCGCCGGCAGCGCCGACCGATTTCCAGGCGACAGACGTCCGAGCGACGGAGGTCGACGTCGAGTGGACGGACCTCGACAGCGAGCCCAACACCTCGCCGGAGGATGGCTACAGAGTCTACACCTCCAGGGATGGCGGGCAGAGCTGGACGGAGGTGGCCGACCTGGCGGCCGACACGGAGAGTCACACGCTGACCGGCCTGCTGACTGGCGAGCAGTATCAGATCCAGGTCGAGGCGTACAACGACTTCGGCTACGCCGCGACGGAGACGGTGTTGGTCGGCCCAGAAGCAAGCGTCACCGAGGCCTCGCCGACGGAGACGCGCTGGCGGACGGTCATCGAAGGCGAGTACATCACGGAGGGCTAATTCATGCCAACAGACCCACAGCACGTACTGCGAGACGAGAGCACCGGCGATGACGTCGGCTATCTGTACCAGAGCGGAAACGGCAACGTCGTCATTGAGCACGCCGACAGCGGCGAGACCATCGCGGTCGGCAGCGACGGCATCCAGGGCGACACGTTCGACGCGTCGGGGGCGCTGAAGGCCCCGGTCTACAGCGATAACGCCAACGCCATCCAGGAGGACGAGAGTCTCTGGTACAACGACGGCACCGGCCCCGACCCGAGTGGCTACTACGGCTACGATGGTGGGACCATCGTCGGCCCGTTCGGGAGCGGCGGCGTCGAGAATCCGCTGACTGAGGCGCTGGACGCCGACGGCAACGACATCACCGGGGTCGGTTCGCTCACTACGAACGATTTAACCATCGATAACGTCGAGACAGTTGCCTATCGAAGCTCGAACCAGACGATTTCGAACCAAACTGAAACAAAAATACAGTTTGATGTCACAGCGGTAGATGACGATGGAAGGTTTAACTCTTCGAACTATACCATTGACGCTACGGAATCTGGGAAGTATGCAATCAGGGGGCAGTGGCAGTGGAACAACGTCGGCTCTGGCAATCTTGTCTTTATATTCCTCAAAGTCAACGGCTCGCAGGTGGGGTTCAATAGACGGACTGCACAAGGAGACTTTGCCGCTATCGCAGCATACGCCGACGTTGAGTTATCAGCTGGTGATTCGGTATCGATGGCTGTTAGACAAGATAGTGGGTCAGACGGGGACGCAGTCGGGGGCCGTCAGAAAACTAAAATGACAGTCCAGAGAGTGGGATGACTGACCGGACAGCCCACAACTCTCACTTGAAATAAACCCATGCCCATCACCGTCACCACGGCGCTGCCGGACGCCGGCCAGCCGATGCTCGACACGACCGTCGAGGACGAGCTCGGCGTCGACGTCACCGACGTCACCAACTACGGCGACGTCCGCGTCCAGATTCGCGAAACCGGACAGAGCAGTTGGGACAGCGGCGCCATCGGCTACCACGAGGCCGTACTCGCGTCAGACAGTGACCTCTCGGGCGAGATCACCACGACGTTCACCGGCCTCGAGGACGGCGAGGAGTTCGAGGTTAGGGTCCGCACGGAGACCGAGCACGTCATCGGTGCGTGGACGACGCCCGTCGCGGGGACGCTCCCCTTCCCGGCGCCGACGAACCTGACCGTCGACGACCGCTTCGACACGGTCCAGCTGAGCTACCAGGACAACTCCGACCACGCCGACGAGGTAATCAAACTCCAGCGGAGTCCGGCCGACGCCGACGACTGGACCACGATCAACACCTACGGCCCGAACACGACCAGCGTCGAAGACGCCACGCGGGCCTACTACCAGGAGTTCGACTACCGAATCAGGCAAGAAACCGAGCACACCTACGCCCTCTCCAACGTCGAGACGGTCATCCCCGAGCCCACAGACCGGCCGCCGTACGTCGCTGCGGACGGCTGGACCGTCGTCCTGACTCACCCCGAGACGGGCCGGAAGCTCCACCCGGATATCCTCGACCAGCCGGAGCTACTGCCGAGTCTCAACAGCCTGCCAGAGATCCGCGTTCCAATCAGGAAGAGCGACACCTGGCTCGAAGACCACCTCGACGAGAATCCCGAGATGGACGTCTGGGAGGACGGCGAAAAGCAACCCATCGACAGGCTCGACGACGTCGAACACAGACAGGACCGCACCATCCTCGTCGGCATCGGCGGCGAGGAGCTCCGCGACCGCGTCCAGGCCGAGTACGACTCCGAGCGGCCGACTGTGGCCGTCGAGGACCTCGTCCAGAACGAGACCAGCTACGACGCCGACGTCGACGAGCCCGAGGCTGGCGACCTCGAGAACTCCGTCCTGCAGAACCCCGACTCGGACGGGGAGCTCGCGGAACTGCTGACGGTCACCGACACGGACCCGCTGGCGATTCAGAACGGCCACGTCGAGACGCTCCAGACGTCGTGGTTCAACACGCAGACGTGGAGCATCGTCCAGGGTGACGTCGGGAACTCGACGAACGACGCCTTCGAGAGTGGGTACGCACAGACGCTCGGGCCGATTCAGCAGGAGGACATCGACGGCGATGGAACGGATGAATCAGCCGTCGCCATCATCGAGTTCTCGTTCACGCCAGAGTACACTATTCCCACGTGGGAGGATTCAGGGTCGACCTTCGACGAGCTGGGCGTCGCCGTTCGGACGACGACCGACGAGACGACTGTCGAGCCAGAGCTTCAGGTCGTCGTCGACGGAGCCCCCGGACCAAGTGTGACCATCGGCCACGACGGGTTCGACGAGACGGAGTGGGACGATTTAGGCCTCATCGACCAGTTCGGAGAGATACCGGCCGGGCAGTCGATTGACGTCCGCATCCAACGCATCGACAATCACGAATCCGACCAGATTTACGTCGACTGCGTCGCCCTCTACGACCGCGGCAACCGCTTCGGTGGCTTCAGTTATTCGTTCCCCAACACACTCGACTCTCCTGGCGGACACTTCGACGGGCCGGGGGCATTTCCCGACGCACTCACTGTCGAGCCCGCCGACGCGGCGACGCCGTTTACCGTCCTCTCGGGTGAGGCCTCGGTGACCGTCGAGGAGACGGCGTCGCGACTCCAGCTCAGCAACGACCGCGGGCAGACGTGGCTGCCAGACGATGGCTCCGAGCAGGACACCAACACCGTCAGCGTGGACTTTCAGAATCCCAACTCCTACCTCCGACTCCGCGCCGACATCGGGCGATATTCCCCGAATGGTGCGCAGGACGAGACGCCCAGATACGGGTATGCAGGGCAGAGCATCGACGCCTGGGAGCTCCTCGCGGACCTCCGACTCGAGACGCTGCTGGTCGACCGGATCTTCGACGACAGTCTCGAGAGCATCCTCACCGAGATCGCCGGCGAGGACTTCCTCTGGAGCTTCAACCTGGACGACGATGGCAACCCACAGATTTCGTGGACGCAGCCCGGCCAGCGCGAGGCGGACTCTGTCCCCTCCCTCAGCGGCGATCCCCAGATTTCCAAGTCGCTGAGTACCTACCCCTCGGTCACAATCAAGGGCAGCAACAAGCCCGTCTCCTCGGAGACGTTCACCGCCGACACCGACGACGTCGCCCTGGGGAACGCAGACATCGTCCCCGGCAGCGAGAGCATCTACGACGACCAGGGTAACTACGACCGCGGCGCCGACTACGAGATGGACTATCGAAACGGTGAGATCCGCGCCGTCAGCTCTGGCGGGCTCTCGCAGGGCCAGGACTACTCTATTGACTACAGCTACGAGGTGAGTGGCTCCTACACTGTCCAGGACGCACCACAGGACCCCAGAGAACTCGTCGAGCAAGTCCCCGCGGTCACCTCCGAAAACACCGCCGAGCAGATCGCGTTCACGCTCGCGACGCGGTACTCCACCCCGCGATACTCTGCAAATATCACCATCCCGACGAGCGAGGTGGGCTTCGACCCGCTCGAGGCGCTTACACTTGAGGCGCTGGGCCTGCCTGCCGATGCGGGCCCGCTCGAGGTCAGGGAACAGCCACAGATCACACCCAGTGGCATCGACGTCCGGCTGGGCTCCAGAGCGCCGATCGAGGCGGCACTCTCGGAGCTCTCCAGCCAGGTGAGTGCGGTCTCGAAGCGGGTGTGAAAACTACTGCCCGGCCTGCAGCTGCCCGCGGTACCAATCAGATTTCGCGAAGCGGTAATCGCAATCCCGCGAGTGCTCGAGGTCGTCGACGCCAGGGGAGGGGTCCTCGGTCAGAAGAACGTCAGCGCCACAGCCCTCGCAGACGAGTCGTTTGGGCTCGTTCAACGCGTAGCCGTCGACCTCGATGCCGCTGTCGGACGTCTGGATGGCGAACTCGGTCTCGGGGTCCCAGGGTGTCATCTGCATTAGCTGTCACCTCCCGGGAGTGGCGCACCGCAGTCTGGACACGTCCCGTCGTCGCGCGTGAGCTCGTCGAGGACGTCCTCCGCGTCGCGGGTGGCGTGGGAGGCCGCGACCTCGAGCTCGAAGCAGCCGTTCGGACAGCTGAGGTCGCGGGTGGCGTCAGGCATCGGCCTCTGCCTCCCGTTCGAGGAGCCGCTTCAGGCCGTTCGCGGCGCTCCGAGCGCCCTCTGCCATCCCTCGTCCGTAGTCAGCCTCTGCCTCTTTGTTGTCGTTGTAGACTTCCGTCCATTTCTCGATGAGGTCTCGAAGATCGTCGACCGGAACGACCTCGTCGCCGGGCCCCTTCTGAGTATCTGTCCCGCCCGGAAGAAGCCCGTCGAGTTGGAGTGCGCACGTCTCGCAGAGCGAGAACGCGCGCTTCTCGACGCCCTCGACGTCGTGCGGGCTGACGCTGTAGGAGACGAACATGCTGTCCGTCGGCTCCCCCTCGGCGACCGTGTACTCGGCGTCACAACCAGGGCCGGAACACTCGTAGACCGTCATCAGACGTCCCCCACGTCGTAGGCGTCCCAGGCCATCTCCGCCGGGAGGTGCATCAGCCGCGCGCTCGGGAAGTCGTAGGTCTTCCCTGGCTTGTGGGCGTTCTGCGGGTTGCCATCGAGGTAGACCGCTTCGTAGACGGCGTTGTCGACGGAGATCCCCGGCAGCCACGGGTGCATCTTGTACGTGACGAGGTCGAAGCCCTCCTCCTCGTAGTATTCCCGGCAGGTCTCCGCTTTCTTCTCCTTCACCAGCATGGCCTGCCGAGTGACGACGTCGATCGCGATGCCGCCCGCCATGGGTTCTTGCTGGACGTCCGCGAGCGCCTCGGAAACGCGCTCGGGGTAGGTCCGCTGGGCGTCGTCGTAGTCGGCGTCGACCACACCGTCGGGACTCATCGTCCACCTCCCTGCTCGCGGGCGTACTCACGCAGTTCCTGCTTCGCCTCGCGGACCTGCTCGTCGGTGTACTGCTGGAGTTCCTGCTTCGCTATGGCCCACGCGAGCCACGCGAAGATCACTGCCGCCGCGCCGATGCTGGCGCCGCCGACCAGGAGCTCCCACGCGGCGGCCATCAGTCCTCGCCTCCCTGGGCGTGGTACAGCGCGTCCACCAGCCCGTCCAACTGCGACGCGCCGAGGTCGACGTTCATCGTGAACCCGTCGCCGTGGACGCGAAGACTCGCGTGCGTTTCAGCCTTCGAGAGGGGACCTGGCTGGGGCGTCCCAACGACCACGGTCGCATCACTGTCCGCACTCATCTCGAGCCGGCCGTCGACGACCGTAACCGAGGCGTCCACCTCCTCGGCGGCGACGGTGGACTCTTCGCGGCTCATTGGTCGCCCTCCATGGCCGCGTGAACGTCGGTGATGATCTCGCTGGCGTCGGCCAGCCGCGCATCCAGCACGTCGTTCTCTCTGAGCCCGCGGACGACGCCGATCTGCTTCTGGGCCTCCTCGAGGCGGTCTGATGGATCCATCACTCCGCACCTCCCAGGTCGACGTCGCCGGTCTCGAGCGCCTGGACGAACAGCTCCGCGACGGAGGCACCACTGACGTAGCACTCCTCCCACTCGCCGCGCTTGCGCTCGACGTGGGAGACCCACTGGCCGAGGGTGACCAGCGGCGTTTCCTCCAGCGGAAATGCCTCGATCGCGCCGTCGTCGCTGATAACGTAGGCCGTCTGGCGGTAGATGCTCCAGTACTGCTCGTTGCCCGCGCCGTCCGTGCCGATGTAGTTGGCGTCACTCGGCAGGTCGTCGATGTCGGTATCGTCTTGGGGATTCGCGTGTTTCGTGCTCATGCTTCCTTCCTGGAAGCGCGGGTCGGCGATGGTGCGCCGGCCCGAGATTCTCCCGGGCAGTCCCGCGCTTCTTACCTCAATGTCTATCGGCCATCCACTTCAAGCTTGCTATTGTAAATCCCGCATAGACCGGACCATCGGAAGTTTCTTGTTCTCGGGCCGAGTCGTTACTATTGTAAATGGAGCACAGCAATAGAGCCACAATGCTCGACGACGACCAGCTGAACGACCTCGACGAGGCGCTCCTGGACATCCTGGCGGAAGGCCGTGCAACCCCGACGCTCGCGGCGAAGATGCTCGACGAGCGGGGGATAGCGGACGTCTCCCGACAGTACGTCAACCAGCGGCTGCGGCGCCTCCACGAACACGGGCACGTGGGCAACGTGCTCGAGACCGGAGTCTACGAGCTCCGGAGCGACCCGAGAGACACCACCAATGAGTCAGACAGCCAAGATTAAACCGGGGCAGTACGCCGGCGTCATGCCGGACATGAGCGAGGAGGAGTTCGCGGCGCTGAAGCAGTCCATCGACGAGGATGGACTGAAGCACCCCATCGAGATCACCCCCGACGGGGAGATCGTCGACGGTCACCACCGGTACAAGGCCTGTCGCGAGCTCGGGATCGAGCCCGAGACGACGGTCGTCGAAGACGCGACGGTGGAACAGGCCATCCGGGCGAACTTTACCCGGCGCAACCTCAGCGAGGGCGCGAAGAAGGACGTCGTCCTGGAGTACCTCGAAGACCATTACGACGGCGACCGCACGCAGGCGGAGATTTCCGAGGCGCTGGGCGTGTCCCAGCCCACCGTCTCCCGGGCGATGTCGGATTATTCCACGAATAATGTGCAGTCTGAGGAGTCCGAAGAAGAGGACCTGTCGAGAGAGGAGCGCCGCGAGCGCGTGGCTGACTACCTCGAGCGGAACCCGGACGCGTCGAACGCCGAAGTAGCCCGAAACGTCAACGCGGACGTCTCCCGCGAGACCGTCCGGCGGTGGCGCAAGGAGTGGGAGGATCCCGACGAGTCGCCCGACGAAGACACTACCGACGACGATCCCGACGAAAACTCCAGCGACACCGGCAGCACTGGCGACGTCGTTGACGAGCTCGACGGCCCGGCCACGGAGGACGGCGATGACGAGACGGGCGACAGCAGCGAGCCCGCGAACAACTCCGAGACAGAGTCCACTGGGGCTGATGCATCGGACACGGGTAACGAAGAATCCGCCAGCGACGATCCTGCGGCGTCTGAGCAGCCCCACCCGAGCGACGAGGCAGACAGTCCGCTGCAGCAGGCGCTGGTGAAGGTCGACCAGCTGAAGGAGGAGAAGGAGCAACTCCAGAGCAAGCTTCTCGACGCGGCCGATCGCCCCTCGCAAAGCGAGGTGAACACCCTCCGCGACGACGCCGCCCAGGCGCTGGAGTACGTCGAGTACGCGTCGGACGAACTCGAGCCCAACCAGAACGGGCAGATTACTGATAGAGAACTCCAAGAGGCGCGGGCGAAACTCGACGACGCGAAGGCAGAACTGGAGAAGGTGGTCGCATGAGTGACCGTCCGTGGCATGACAAGAGGACGCTGGAGAGCCTGTACCACGGAGAGGGGCTTTCGCAGGAAGAGATCGGAGATCGTCTCGGCTGTTCCCGCGAGACTGTCGTTGCGTGGATGAAGAAGCTGGAGGTCGAGACACGACACGCGAATGAGACGAGGTACTTGGCCAAGAGGGAGAGGCTGAGAGAAGAGGCCGGAGAGATAAAGAGTAGGTACCTGTCGGGAGATCCGCTGTACGCCCTTGCCGAGGACTTCGATGTACAAGACCAGACTATGCGGCGCTTCCTCGAGGACCAGGGCGTCGAGACCCGGGACATCTCCGAGCAACTCAGACTATCCTTCTCAACTGATAGGGTGGAGGAGTTGGACGTTGCCACACCTGTGGAACTCCGAGACGCCACTACCCTGCGGGAGATGTACGTCGGAAGAGAGATGTCCAGCAGGGACATCGCAAGAGAGCTTGGGTGTAGTTCGAGGACGGTCATCGGATGGCTTGACCGGCACGGAATTGAGACTCGGTCCCGAACAGAGTCGGTCAGGCTTGGGCACATTCGGCCCCCGGCCCTCCATACTGGAAGGGGAGGGTACGAGTACATCCATCACGCGGGGGAGGCAGTCCGTCATCACCGGCTCCTTGCGACTCTTCTCGTAGACGACCTCTCGGAACTCAAAGGGATGCACGTCCACCACCGGTCCGGCGTCGAGTGGGACAATCGCCTGTCTTCGCTGGAGGTGCTCGACTTCAAGAGCCACATGGCCGCGCACCGGGAGGCAGCCCATGAATAAGCGAACGCGGCGAGAGTGGGAACACAGAGATACCCTCAAGAAGGCGGGGTGGAAGGTTCCGAAAAGAGATGCTGTAGCGTTTAATGGGGGAACTTCCGAGTCAGCAGCCCACTTCTTCGCCAAGTGCGCCGTCGCGTTCGTCCTGAAGCAGGACGGGTACCGCGTCGCCTCGGAGGTGGAGGGGCCAACAGGGGAGATCGACGTCGTCGGCTACGGCACCGAGGACGAGCCGATCGCCGTCGAGGTGGAGACCAACCCTTCGGAGGAGGTCGTCCAGGACAAGCTCTCGCGGTACGTCCACGGCCAGCCGTTCAGAGATATGTTCCTCCTGGACGTCGACGAGCTGCCCGAGACGTTCGACGAGGCCGTCGAGTGGGTCCGCGAGGAGCTATGAGCGACGAGGACTGTCCCCGATGCCCGCACTGCGGCCACGAGCCGTCCGAGGTGTCCTGGCAGACCGGGCCGGGGCAAGAGGTCTGTGGAAACGATGCGTGTCCGGTAAACACGTGGGACGAGCGGCTGCGAGAGGGGCCATGAGTGAGGTTCGTGCGTATCTGGCCTTCGTCGTTGCCGGCGGCGCTACCATCCTCGGGATGCTGGGGTTGTGGAGCGTCCTCGGCACAGACACATACGCGACGGTCCTCACCGGCGCCGCAGGAGCGGAGGTTGCCTACCGTCTGACGGGCGGGCCGTTCGGGCGAGGAGGATAAGGCTGTCCGCGGTCACTCGCTGAACTGGTCGGCCCGATCGTCCAGACGGCCAGTATTCCCGTAGGCACCTTCCCTGGAATCCACGTGGAGAATCGCGGCAATGGGCTCCTCACACAGGAAGAACACACGGTAGTCGCCGATTCGGGTTCGGTAAATGTCGTGCGAACAGCCACGAACCCGGCGGACGTCGTAGTCGTGGAGGTCGCGCCACTCGTTCGTGACCATCTCCTTCAGCTTCGAGCGGATCCGCTCGTCGACGTCGGCTGGAAGGGCATGCAGCTGGTCACTGGCTGCTGGGTGGAGAACGAACTGCCAGGCCATCCGAAAACGTCCTACTCCCGGCGCTGGTCGTGTTCGTCGAAGGTGACGAACTCGCCGTCGAGGACGTCCTCGGCACGCTCGTCGAGGTCACTATCCTCTTCGTCAGTTCCGTCGCGGTCGACACCGGGCGTACTCATGGATGTACGCATCTCTGGACTCGCGTGCATTAAGTGTGTGGGCGGAGCGCCCACGACGTCCAGCTGGTCGTCGGCCTCGAGGGGTCGGACATACCCCATCCCTTCAAATAGAAAGACAATCGGAATGTATCGGACGCGGTCACTGTCCCGCACTTTCACTCTCACCGAGCTTCAGAAAACCGCTCAATACAGTCCCGCCCCTGGGTGTGGAGTGGTATGCACGTGGCGACAAAGCAGGAGCTGCAGGCCGACGGGAGCAGCAAACTCGACGCGCCGGAGACGACAGAGATCGACCTCGAGGACGAGGCTGACAGGTGGCGGTACACCTGCCCGTTAGGACACCGCTCCTGGAGTCGGACAAATAATCACCTGTGGTGCAAGGCGTGTTCGCAGGCCGCCCAGCACGACGAGACGATCACGCCCGAGTACTACGAGGTGTTGGATCAGGCGACGGGAGAACGGATCCCCTGGAGTGCGGTCAGGATAGCGGGGGAGGACGACGAGGATGAGTGAGTTAGTCAGCCGTTACCGGCGTCTTCGTCGAGGAATTCCCGTTTCCCTCGATGTACTCCTCGACGAGATCGCGGATCACGTCACTACGGGAAACATCGCGGTCGAGTTCGCCTTCGACTTTCTTCTCCCAGATGATACTATCAAGCCGTTCAAGCGTTTCGTCGTCGATCTGAAAGCTTGGGTTTGCCATGATAGCAGGGTAGCAAACGAGAAATATAAAGGATGGGCCAGTCATGGAATCGGTATCAAAGCAACGAGGGAAAGAAATAAGGTAGCACGTTGCTAACGAGGTAAGTGGATGGATAACCCAAGCATATCGATGCCAGGCCGGATGCTCGACGAGATCGAGGATCGGCGGGACAAGGGAGTCAACCGCTCTGAGTACATTCGGGCGGCGATTCAGGCTCGCTTCGACGCCGAAGACGCCGGCACCTGGGAAACCCCAGACGTCGGCCAGGCAACGCCTGCGGCAGAATCGTAGGCCTGTCCACGCACGCCGGACCCACAGAGTCCAACTGACGATCCGACGTGCGCGGGGCTGGCCTCGAACAGACCCAGAGACCAACCAACGCGGTTCACCGGATCATGAACGAGACCACTCGGGACGACGGACGCACAGACCAAAAGACTGCCCCCAGCGACGACGCGAAGACGCTCTACAACATCGACATTCAGACCGCCGCTTCCCCGCGGGCGGTGGCAGACTTCGCCGACCTCCTCGAGGCGCACGGCTACATCGTCGTGACAGACCTGCAGCGCGGGAAGATGGAGATCCGCCAGCCCGCCGACGCGGGCCAGCCGACGAGTCTCGAGGAGCGGATCGATGCGGTCGTCGATCATCGCCTTGCCGAGGAAGTCGAGCGGACGAACGCGCAGATTATCGACTCTTCGAGTAGTTCCTCCGCCCAGATCCACCGCGGGTCTGGCGGTGGCGCCGGCGGCGTTTCCAGGGGGGATCCCGATGGCGACGAGTGAATCAGCAGACGCCACCGCGGCCGAACCGGCCGCGACCGCCCCCTGTGACGGTGACTGTGGCGACCGCTACCGCGTCGAGGACCTCACCATCGTGAGTTGGCCGAATCCCGGCGGCGCGACCGAGCGCTTCAGTGACCAGCTCTGTGAGTCCTGCGTCCGCAAGATGTGCGAGGCCGTCGGCCTCACGTACACGGCGCCGGAGAACCCGCCCGAGCCCGTCGATTTCGGAGGTGACGCCTGATGCCCACGCTGACCGTCGGTCGGGACGACGCCGAGGACCTGGAGGGCGATACCGTCCGCATCGACGGTGACGAGCTCGTCCTGCTCCGGCCGGGTGCCGACGTGCGCGTGCCCCTCGAGGACGTCCGGTCGATCGTCGCCGGCGAGCCCGCGAGCGGTGACGAGCCGGCCACTGACGAAGGGGAGGTGCTACTGGCATGAGCTCGGCGGAGTCTTCGTCTCGACCCTGGCAGGAACGTGACACCCTGGTCGACCTCTACCACGGTAGGGGCCTGACGACGCGAGAAATAGCCGACGAACTCGGTTGCACCAACGGCACAGTCAGCAAGTGGCTGGACGAGCACGGTATCGAGACCCGAGACAACTGGGTCGCCGGCGTCGAGGCAGCTAAGAGAGCGAACCGCCTCGAGCGTGTGACGCTTCGCTCGCTACCGTCCGGGTACGAGTACTGGTCTTCCAAAGAGTGGCAATCCGATGGTGACGGACGGAAGAGCGAGATCGTCTACGTTCACCGTTTGCTGGCGGTCGCGAAGTTCGGCTTCGACGCCGTCGACGGTGCGGACGTCCATCACAAGAACGGCATCCCGTGGGACAACCGTCCGGGCAACATCGAGCTGCTCGAACCGGAAGAGCACGGCCATCTCCACTCGATGGCCTACCACCACAGGGGTGGGTCCTGATGTCGGCCGGCGAGTCCGAGCCGGTTGGCACCGTCGAGGCGAAGGACCTCACACTGTTCCAGCAGAACATCCTCTTCGTGCTGGCCGAGACGGAGGGTCTACAGGACTACGGTCTCGGCATCAAAGAGGAGTTGGAGGCCCATTACGGTGAGACCGTGGGGCACGGCCGGCTCTACCCCAACCTCGACGACCTGATCGAGCTGGGGCTGGTCGCGAAGAGCGAGCGCGATCGCCGGACGAACGACTACCGCCTGACCGACGCGGGCAAGGAGCTGCTCGTCGACGACGCGATGCGGCGCGCCGGGATCGTCACGGAGTTCAAGGACGACGTCCGGGGAGGTGACCGGCCGTGATGTCGGTTCGGACGTCGCGACCGCCACGGCCGGATGCGGTCCTCACCCACGCCGGCGTCGCCGACCAGGATCCGACGTGCCCCCACGGGGACGCGCGGTGTGCCCGCCCTGGGTCGGCGCCGTGCTTCGACTGCCTGACGGACTCGGGAGGTGACGAGTCGTGAGTGCCGCCGAGTCCGAACTGCTCGACATCCCGATGAACGACTGGAGTCAGGAACGCCTCGAAGCGGGCGTGAAGACCGCGACGGCGCGGACCGAGCGCTACGGTGACCCTGGCGACCGGTTCCAGAGCGTCGGTCGCGTCTACGAGCTCACGCACGTCGTGAAGGTGCCGCTGAAGACCGTCGCCGAGCACTTCTACGCCGCGGAGGGTGCCGAGTCCCCGGCGGAGTACCGCGAGGTGTGGAATGACATCCACTACCGGAGGGGCTACGAGCCCGACTGGATGGTCTGGTTGCACCTTTTCCGGGACGTTGGGCCAGACCTCGCAACCGACGGCGGCCGCCGCGTCCCCGGCCTCGCGCCGGAGGACGACGCGTGGGAGCCCGAGCCCGCCCCGCTGCGCGACGGCGAAACAGCGGAGGACAGTCACGCCCGGCGCACGGCCGAGCAGGTTCGGGATGGCTACGCCGCACTCGCAGCGGAGGACGCGCCAGCGGAGCGGCCCAACGAGGGCGTCGAACTGAGCGCGCAAGAGATCGTCGAGCGGACGGGGGGATTCCGATGAGCTTCGAGCGTGTCGACACCAAGAACACGCACTCGTCCGAGCCGGTCCTGACGATCTCGCCGAACACGTCTGGGGCGTACCTCCACGAGGGCGCCCTTCGCGAGTTCTTCGACGGCGTCGAGCACGTCACCATCCTCGTCGACCGCGACCGTTCACTGCTCGCGTTCGAGCCTGGCGATGGTGAGGATGCGTACACGGTTTCGCGCCGGTCCGAGGGTGGCGCACAACTCGCGCTAAAGCAGGCCCTCTCGCGGCTGGACGTCGGCGTGAACGACCTCGAGAAGACCCATCGATGCGGCATCTATCAGGACGACGAATCCGGGTACGTCGTCGCGGACGTCAGCACCGTCGTCGAAGATGCCACGAGCGACGTCCACTGTCCGGAGTGCGAGAAGCGGTTCGCCGAGTCCGGACTGAAGCAGCACCTCTCCATGACCCACGACGAGAACAACCCGCAGAAACTCCTGAAGGAGGCCGACCCCGACACGATCGGTGACAAAGCACCAGAGGGCGACGACTCCTGGCGGGAGAAGTACCAGGAGGGTGAAGCATGAGTGCCACGCTCCAGGTCGAGCGCCGCGACGAACACGGACAGGGCGACTGCCCGGAGTGTGGCGGCACTGTCCGCCCGGAGGGCACGGAACAGGTCTGTGAGGACTGTGGCTGCGTCACCGGGGAAGACGCCCTCGACAGAACTGGCGGGACGAAAGCCCACCTGGACGAGGATCGCACCAAACGCACCGGGCCGCAGCTCTCGGTGACGCGCCACGATCGTGGCCTCTCCACGAAGATCGGCCACTTCCGCGACGGCAAGGGCCAGGAACTGCAGGGCTCCGTTCGCGAGAAGTTTGCCAGATTACGGACCCACCACTCCCGAGCGCAGATTCAGGGCAAACGCGAGCGCAACCGAGTCGCCGCCAACGTCGAGATCGACCGCATGACGAGCGCGCTGGGGATGGCCCACGATCGGGAGGAACAGGCCTGTCAACTGTTCCGGACCATCCACGACGAAGAAGCGCTCGTCGGGCGCTCGCTCGAGGGCGTGGCGAGTGCGTGTGTCTACGCAGTTGCTCGCCTCAACCGGGATCCGATCATGGCGACGGAGGTCGGGACTGTTGCCCGCGTGGAGACGCTCGACGTCAAGCGCGCCTACAAGTGGCTCAACCGGACGCTCGAGTTGCCGACGCCACCGCCACGGGCAGAATCATATCTCCCGAAGATCGTCTCGGCGGTCAATTGCAGCACTGCCGTCGAGACGACGGCGACGGAGTTGATTACGGCCTGGCGCGAGGCCTATCCCGAGCACTCCGGCGCGACGGCGCGGGGGACCGCGGCCGCGGCGGTCTACCTCGCGTCGATGTACGAACGTGAGAAGCGCACGCAGGAGGCCATCGCGGAGGCGGCCGGGACGAGCGAGATGACGCTCCGGACGCGTTACAAGCAGATGCGGGGCCTGGAGGTCTCAGCATGATCGCCGGGAGCCTCGGCCAGCTGGAGACGCCGACCGACGAGCCACTCGAGTCGTGGTTCAACGGCCACCGGTTCCCGGCGCTGGAGGTCGAGAACACACAACAGTCCTTCGACGACCGTCCCATCCAGTCGGGGACGGCTGCGGGGACCGTCGCGACCACCTACGAAGACATCATGGTCGCGGAGGACACGCAGGGCAACCCGGCGACGATCGCGATCGAGCGCACGGAGGATCGCGACGCCGTCGCGACCGAGTGGGTCGCCGACGTCACCGAAACTGGACTCATCGTCCCCGAGTCCGTCGAGGGCGACGGCCGGTTGGACTTCCCGTTCGATCTGTTCTACGAGCGCTGCGGGTCGATGGTCGAACGGCTCCGCGTCGACGTCGGGGAGGTCCACACCGACTGGAATCGCAAAGACACACTCGGCGACGTCTGGATGTCCGGGCAGGACCCCGGCGACGGCGCCAGCATCGAGTATCACGGCCAGGCCGACCCGGAGGAGACGCCCACCATCGGCCTGGGCTTCGAGCGGCCCTGGAACGGCACCGTCCAGCGCGGCGTGGTCTTCGAGTCGGGGTACGTCGCCATCTACAACGAAACCCGGCCGACGGCGTTCATCCGGTTCCTCGACGAGGAACTGCTGGAGTACGCCTACGCGCCTGGGGAAGACGACGAACAACAGCAGGCCACGCTCGGCGATGCTGGTGGTGGCGACGACTTCGCCGACGAGGTGGAGGACCACCTCGAGGGCGAGGGCTACGACGTGGAGCGGGGTGATGGCGATGGCCGGTGACGTCTCCGAGGCGGAGACGGCCCGGCGGAGTGCCAGCGTCTCCGCGGACAGAGTGCTGGAGGCCATCCAGGACGAGGACCAACAGGCGGCGAAACGCGCGACGAAGCAGCTGGCCGAGCACGTCGGCCGCTGGTCTCGGGAGGCTGGTCGGGATGAGTGAGACGGTTCACTGCTGGGAGTGGGAGAGGGCCCCAGAGTCCGCGTCCCCTGGCCACGACTACTGGTCACACTATCCCGGCTGTGCCGAGGAATACGACACGCATGAAGTGACGATCGTGTTCTGGGAGGTGGCCGATGCAGACGACTAATATCTCGTGGGCGAACTACTCGTTCAACCCCGTCACCGGCTGCAGCCACGCCGGGCCAGAGTGTACGAATTGTTATGCAGAGACGTTCTCCCGGCGGATGGGCCGGACGGACCAGCCCTGGACGCCCGAGAACGCGGAGGCGAACGTCACCGTCCACGAGGACCGCCTCGAGGAGCCCTTGGACTTCAGCTGGCCGAAGGGCCCCGGCCGGGTGTTCGTCTGCTCGATGGCCGACCTGTTCCACGAGGAGGTCCCCACCGAGTTCATTCGGCAGGTCGTCGCGATCACGCGGGCGTTCCCCGAGCACGTCTGGATCCTCCTGACGAAGCGCCCGAAGCGCGCCGCGAGCATCGGCATCGACTACCCGGACAACGTCTGGCTGGGGACGAGCGTCGGGAGCGGACCTGGTGGGAAGTATCCAGATACCACACACCGCCTCGGCCAGCTCGCCGCGGCGGACGACGTCACCCGCTGGGTGAGCTTCGAGCCGCTCATCGAGCCCATCGGCGACGTCGACCTGACGCCGTTCGACTGGGTCGTCGTCGGTGGCGAGAGCGCACCTGAAGGTGACCGCCGGGAGATGGACCATGCCTGGGCCACGCACCTCCTGGAGCAGGCGCGCAGGGACGACGCCGCGTTCTACTTCAAGCAGTCCAGTGGGGCGAACCCGGAGACGGGCACCAGGCTGTCCGTCCACAACGCAGAGCGTGGCATCTACGAGCAGCGCCGGATCCGGGAGTTCCCGGGCCTGCCGGACGTGACCACGCAGGCCCGAGGGGAGGCGATGGCCGATGCCTGAGGTCTTCGACCGTCGCTTCTGGGCACTCCTCTGGACGCTGGCCGTCATCGGCGGCTGGGGCTTGTTCGCCTACGTGGTGGTGATGCACGGATGAGCTCTGACACCGTCGTCGTGAGCTCCGTCCCTGGCTCCACCACCTACCACCGGGACGAGGACTGCCGGCACGTCGAGCAGATCAACTCCCCGCGAGAGAAGGCCCTGAGCGTCCTCGGCGGGTTCTACGAGCCCTGCAGCGTGTGCTGTCCCGAGGCGCCGGCGTACACCGAGGAGAGCAACGCGACGCGGGCGGTCTACGAACGCGCGAGGGCGCGGGCCGACGCGAACAAGGCCAAAATCCTGGACGTCCTCGCGGAGGAAGGAGAGGTCCACGGTCAGCGGCTCAAGCTCCTGTCGGAGTTATCTACCAGTTTCTACAGTCACCTGCGGGCGCTCCGGGAGCGCGGTGTCGTCGAGTCCAGAACTGACCCCGACGATGGCCGGCGAAACCTCTACTCGCTGGCGACGGGGGACGGTGATTCCACATGAGTACCGAAACACCTACCACACAAACCACATCCGACGATATCGAATGGGAGACGTTCGTCGACGAGCACCGTGAGGAGATCGAGCGGGAGGCGGCGAGTGACGCGCCCGATGCGTGGGTCTTCCAGCGGATACTCAACTACGTGGATGGTGATGAGTCGTGATTGCCGATGGCACTCGCGTCGACAGTCAGCAAGTGCAGCGTCTCGGCCCGAACCCGTCGGCGAGACGCGTCATTGACGCTGGCCATGCCGTCGCCGAGGGAACTAACAGCCTGTCCCTTCGCCTGCCGGGCCTGATGACTCGCGGGTTCGCCACACTTCCCGCAGAAATCCAGGTGCGGCGGGACGGGCTCGGTGCAGTTCGGGCAGGGAAACCGCTCCGTACTCGGGCCATCGTCGCCATCCGCAGCGAGGCCCGCCTCGGCGAAGATCGCGGCGTTGTGCTCCTCGCCGGCGATGTGCTCGTAGGTCTCCCACATGTCGGTATCCACCGTCCACTGGACTCTGTGCTCGACCTCGGCTCTATCGTAGCCCTCGCGACGCATCCGCGTGACTGCGGAGTGCCGGAAGTTGTGGGGGTTGACCGGCTTGTCCACGCCGCCGTTGTCGGCGGCCCGGCGAAGCTGGGACCGGATCGTCTCGGGGGAGAGCCCGCCATCGCCATCGAAGTCGTTCCCGTGGCCGGGGATCTTGTGGAAGAGCGCGACGCCTGGCTCGTCGGGCCGGGGGTGCGTACTCCGGAGGTAGTTTCTGAGGGGCGCTTTGCTGTCGATGATCGGGTAGGGCTGGATGGTCGCCCCCTTCAATCCCTTCGCGTTCGGGTTCGGCGTGAACGTCGGGGTGTCGCTATCGACATCGACGTCCTGGACGCGGAGCGTCGCCGCGAGGGCGATGCGGACGCCGGTGTCCGCCAGGAACTCGATCAGGGCGATATCCCGCATGTTGTTCGCGCCATCCCTGAGCGCGGCGATATCCTCCGGCTCGAGGACGTCCTCGGGCGTGACCCTCGTCTTCGGCTGGGGCGTGACGTTGTAGTCTTCCGCCCACTCGGCGAGATCGAGCAGATCGAGGAAGTGCGTCACTGCGTGTTCGACGTTTCGGACAGTGGCGTCCGAGAGGCCAGGATCCTCACCGCGGCCGTACTCCGGGCTGTTCCGGATGTCGTAGACGTGGGCGTCCATGTCCGCTTCGGAGAGCTCCGAGAGCGGTATTTGATCCAGCCGCCGGCTGGTCACCCGCAGGTTCTTCAGATACTCCGCCATGGACCCGTCGGTCATGTCGCCATCTATTTTCTGGACGAACCGCTTCACGTGCGGGATATCCTCGGGATGGTGGTCGTCGATGCACTCGAGCTCGCGCTGGAGCTTCTGCCCGAAGCGGGCGAAGTCCTCGAGATCAGACATGGACAGGGAGAGGTAAGCCGACATTATGAAACTGGGGCATGGAAAAACCCACGCTTTCCACCACGCGAGTGGCGGGTGACGCGCCACCGTGACCGTGTGGATACCTGGTGACGCTACCGCTCCGGAGCACCCCCGCCAGAAGTGAATGGGAGGGTCCCGGTCCGAGTGGGTAACTCACAGGGAATCATTGCTGGTGGCGCGCGCTGTCGAGCCGCCGAGGGCGCTTCGCCCGAGGCGGTGAGACTGCGCCGTGCGAGGGATGAGCGAGGGAACGGAGTGACCGAGCGAATCGGCTGGGGAGGCGTGTGGTGTGGTTGCGGTGCGAAGCCTGGTGGACTGAAAGGGCGAGGCGCGGTCGCGGGCGTCTCAGCCGGCCCTATCCGAGCGTAGCCAGGATATCCGGCTGAGCGTGCGCGAGCGGGACGAGGGCTTTCTCCCGTTGTTGAATGCGAAGACTGCCACGGTCCATGGCGAGCGGGACGAGGGCTTTCAACCGACGGTAGCCACACCGCTCCACAGTCACGCTACTGTGTAGCGTCAGCGCCTGGCCCAACCCCTCCAGCCCGCTCGGCGACGCCCACCAACGACAGCCACGTATTGATGCCCGCCCGCAACGCCACCAGATCGTCGGCCTCCACGGCGATCTCCAACTCCGTTCCATCCAGGTGCACCGCCGCACGGGTCCGGTCTCCACCGATGTCGTCCACCTCGGGCCGGATCGAACTGGCCACACGGCGCGCTCGCTCGGCGTCTCGATAGGACAGCGAGAACGTCGCCGCGTGGGTCACCGCTACTGGACGTCGATCTCTTTGACGTCCCGGCTGCGCTCCTTCAGGAGCACGCGGTGACCGCAGTAGGGACAGCGGACGCCACCGTACTCGTCGAGCGTCACGTCGCGCTTACAGCGGGAACACTTGTAGCTCATTCGTCCTCGGTGTCTTCGGCCAGCGCCGCGCGGATGGACCGCCGGACGGTCTTCCCGCCGGGGGTCTCCGGCTGGTAGGCGCCGCCGGTAAAGGTGTATCCACACGCGTCACACTCCCAGAGGCCGGTGCCCTGGCGCTCGACGCGGGGCTCGCCACACTCGGGACACTCGTGGTCCTCGCGCATGCCCGCCTCGATCTCGGAGACGCGACGGCGGGCGACGCGGCCGTACCGGGCGCCGAACCGCCCGGCGCTGCCGGTCTGGCCCTGACGTTGACTCATAGTGTCCTCCATTCGGCCGGTCGCGCTCATAAACCCTGCGAGTTCGACTGCGGGGACGTGTCGATGTGGGTGCGGTCGGCGCCACTGTCTGGAACGACCACCAGAAAGCCCCGAGCGTCTCGACTTACGGGTCGCTGCGCTCCCCGTTCGCGATCGAGGCTCTCACTCCGTTGGAGCCTCGCTTGACTCGGTGCGGCGGCTGCGCTCCTCGGCCGTTGGCCTGCGGTGATCCGAGGTCTCCTCGGGCTCTTGACGAGCTTCGCTCGTCATCGCTTGACCGCCCCGCCTTCGTCGAGCACGAGGGTGGCTCTGCCGCCCTCGTCAAGCCGCGGCCGGCGCAGCCGGCCGCGCGGCTCGCCGGGAGACCGGAGGTCTCCCGAGTAATCGGGCGCTTCGCGCCCGATAACGCCCCTTTCAGTCCCACCCGCGTTGATTGTCCGGCAGCTCAGTTACGGCGGTTGTGCAATCCATGCTGGGTGGGACTGAAAGGGGCGGCGGGCTACGGGAAGCCCGGTGACGCAAGCACCGCAACGAACGAAGTGAGTGAGGTGCGCAGCGAGCCGCGCGACCGTAGCCCGCCGGGGCTTTCTGGCGGTTCAAACAAGCGTTCCCGGCGCACAACGCGTCTTCCTCATCACCACCTCACACAGCTTAGTCCTGAAACTCCGCGTCGCGCAGGGCCTCGTTCAGGTCCTCGCGGACGCGCTCGCCCAGTTCCCGATCCCTGGCCGTGGTCACGATGCGGTTCTCCTGGACGCTGGAGCCGTCGCGCACCAGCAGGCGCACGTTCCCGTTGCCGTCGGCCCGCGTCGCCTTCGCCCGGAGCCCGGACTGCGACCCCGACCCGCCGGCGTCGATGGGACCGGGAATGATCTTCTTGACGTGGGGGTGCTCGGCGACGACGACGAGGACCTTCCGGCCGGTCCGGCCACCGACCAGCGTGGAGTGAGCGCCCCCCAGCTTCTCGGCGACGGAGGCCTCGACCACGTCGAGGGGCGCGTCGCCGCGGCGGTCGAGGACCTGCTGGACCGGGTCGTCCTCGCCCACGCGGTAGAAGTCGTGGTGCAACTGCCCCCTGACCGCTCGCAGCACGTCGCGGTCGCCCGTCGCGTACACCTCGTCGGGGCGCTTGCGGCGGACCTCGTCGGCGACCAGGCCCGCGAAGTTCCGCAGTTCGGTCGTGACGCGTTCGCTGTCGTCGGGTTCGGGCGTCGTGGTGACGACGTAGCTCCCGAGCACCTCGTCCCCGTGGAGTGTCGTGACGGTCGCGCGGTCCCGCTCGAGTTCGAGCACCACGGCGTCGGCGTTTTCGGTCCGACAGAGCAGGCAGTAATCGCCCGGGTGGTCGAGCGGGGACCCGCACTCCCGACACTCCATGCAATGGCGTCGGTGCGCACGTCGCTTAAGGCGCCCGCTTCCGGGAGCACCGCACACAGCCCGTCTCGGCCTACAGGTCCGCGGGGTCGGCCTGCAGGAACTCCCGGAGGACGACCGTGGCGTACGAGCCCTTCGGGAGGGCGAACTCGACGGTCAGGGGATCGCGGGAGACGTCGAGATCCGTCCGCACGAGGATCGCCCGGCGGGTGCCATCCGAGTCGAACTCGCCGGGGAGTTCGAAGTCCGCGGGCGAGAGGTCGAGGGCCTCGAGGACCCCACGTTCGATGTCGCCGGGTTCCCCGCCGCCCAGTTCCGTCTCGGTTCCGACCAGCGGCGCGGTGACGAAGGCCCGCCCGCGCTCGCAGTGGCGCCGGATCGCGGGGAGGCGGTCCTCGGTGACGCGCTGGGTCCGATCCGCGTCCGGCACGGTCAGCTCCGGGGGTGCGTCGGCGTCGGTGAAACAGACCACGTCGCCTGGTACGGGCTCGGCGAACGGCAGTCCGCGCTCGAGGCGCTCGCTCAGGATCAGGTTGAAGACGTACGACTGGGCGGCGTTGACGAACAGTTGCTGGAGGTTGGTCGGGGCGGTCTCCAGTGCCGCCCGGAAGTCGGCGGGCTCGTCGTCGCCGTCGACCAGCCGGTGGAGCATGGCTCGCTCGTAGCCCATGTGGGTTGGCATGCGGTCGAGGCCGCCCTGCCAGTCGCGCGTCTCGTCGACGTAGCCTCGGGCCTCGCGGGTGCGCTCTGGCTCGCGCTCGTGGGGATTGCCCACGTAGGCGAGGATGGCGCCCTCCCAGTCGCCGCGGGCGATCGCCAGGCCAACCTCGTGGGTGACCGGGCGGCGACTGCCGAAGCGTTGCTGACCGAAGTAGTTGGGAACGCCGATGGGACCCTCGGGTGCGGGGTCGTCCACGGCGGCGAACGCCCGGAGGTCGTCGGTGATGGCGTCGAGGCGGTCGGGTGCCGCCGGGTCGCGGACGACCACCTCGAAGGCGTTCCCCGCGAGGTCGCCGAAGAGGATGGGTCGGCCGGTTCGGCCGAGGACGTCGAGAGCCACGCCGTCGAGGTCCGGGAGAGCACCCGGATCGACGCTGTCGACAGAGATCAGTTGCGTCGTGACGGCGCGCTTGTCCTTGGTCCCGGCCCAGGAGACGCGCTCGCGGGAGATGCCCAGTCGGTCCGAGAGGGCGCCGGCGAAGTCGTTGGTGTCCCAGTCGCGGAGGGTGACCCGGCAGAGGACGTGGGGGTACGCGCTTGGGTCCGCGTCGAGGGGTTCGGCGTCGAAGGCCTCGATTTCGCGGACGCGAAAGTCCTCGGGGCGGTCGCGGAGCCGACCCCCGATCCCGTCGGCGTCGCTGACGTAGTAGCGCATGCCGACGGTCTGCTCGATGGGGTGGGCGTCGCGCACGGGAAGTCTGCCGTTGGGGTCTCGAACGCCGGACCGGATAAAGGGGTGTCGTCGTGTGCGCGTGTCCTCGTCCACTCACGTTGTACTGACGACGATGCCTCCACCCGGTTTGCCTCGCCCCGCAATGCCAACAATTACGCGATTCCGACCGCAAAATATTCAGCATGGCAGGGCGGCTGTGGTATCCGTCAGTCGACGACGTTCTTGCTATCCACGACGACATCGTCTCCGAGTATTCTGCCACCGAACCCGGCGTACGCAGCCGAGGGGACGTCGAGTTTGCCATCGCCTATATCGAGGAGGGCAATTTTGGGACGGCTCCGGAATCGGTTCACCGGACGGCCTATCACCTCCTCCGCCTCCTCGTGGCAAACCACCCGTTCGTCGATGCGAACAAACGTCCCGCACTCAACACGACCGTCGTATTCTACCTTCTCAATGGTTATCGATTCGAGTACGGCGATGAAATCGTCCCGATACTCAAGCGGTTCGGCACGGACCAGATGGCAGTCGACGAAGCCGAAGCCGTCGACTACCTTCGATCGCAGACGGCGGAAATCGATCTCGAGGGAGAGATCGAGGCGTGGCGCGACGACCTCGTTCAATTCGGCCTCGATGAACTGTCGGACGACCCGAGGGACCAGAACGATTAACAGCGTTCACACCGATTTTCCAGCATGGCGACAGAGGACGGTGGTGAGTCTGGGACGGCTCTCGACGCAGTGATGGGCGACATCCGTAGAGAACTCGTCCGTCGCGTCGCGGCCACCGATCGAGACGAGAATCGCGACGTCTACGACACGCTCGAGACCGAGTAGCGCATTCTGGCCCGTGTTACGAATGGTTCGATCGTCGGGGGCACCTTCCTAGAAGCGAACAGGTGAGGACCTGGCTCACGCCGCCTCAGAGGGCCTCGGCAACGGCGTCGAACTCCTCGATGTCGACGCCCTCCGCCGTCACCGTCGCGAGCACGAACCCGTTGCCCGAGGCCGTGTCCCGCTCGGAGGCGGCGTCGACGGCTTTCGCCGCGAGCGTGCCCGCCTCCTCGATGCTCATCTTTGGGTCGTAGTTGCCCTCGATAGTCCCCGTCGCCAGTTGCATCCCGCTGCCGGTGACGGTGTAGTCGTCTTCTAACACCCCGCCGGCGGGGTCGATGCTGAAGACGTGCTCGCCCTCGTCGTCCACGCCGCCGAGGATGGGGTGGATGGCCCGGAAGGGGCCGCCGCGGGCGAAGTTGCCCGCGAGCGTGGCGAGCGCGTCGATGGACATGGTCTCGCCGCGCCGGGTCTCGTAGAGGTTGGCCTCCGAGCGGAGCGTCCGGATGAACGACTGGGCGCCGCCGACCGAACCCACGAGCGTCAGGACGGCGGTCGGGTGGATCTGTTCGACCTTGACGACGTTCTTGTTCGAGACGAACCGCCCGCCGAGACTGGCGCGGCGGTCGGTTCCGACGACCACGCCGTCGTCGGCGGTGATCCCGACGGTCGTCGTCCCCGTGGAGACGACGGTGTCCTCGTCGGTGCCGGCCGCCCGATCGAGTCCGTCGAAGCCGCCGAGTTCCGGGGCGTACGGGTCCGGGGTGTCGTGGTTCCCGGTGGCGAACTCGTCACTCATCGGACTCACCACCGAGGCCCGCGGCGTCTGCGTGCTCCGTAACCTCGTCCTGGGAGAGGGTCTCGAAGGTCTCGCTTTCCGCGTCGACCGTCGCCACCTCGACGTCGGTGGGGTCGATGCTGTCTTCGGCCTCGGCGAGGCCGGACAGCGCGAACTGGACGCCGTCCGCGAGGTCGGCGTCGGGACTGTACTCGTCCTCGAAGTGTGCCTGGATGTCGTCGCGGCCGCCGCCGATGGCGACCGCCTGCCACTCGTATGGCGTCCCCGAGGGATCCGTCTCGAAGAGGCGCGGTTCGCCGTCCATGACGCCGCCGACGAGCAGCGCGACGCCGAACGGGCGCGCGCCGCCGGTCTGGGTGTACTGCTGGATGTGGTCGGTGATCTCCTTGGTGAGGGCCTCGACGTCCATGGGCTCCCCGTAGCGCAACTGTTCGACCTGCGCCCGCCGACGGGCGACGTCGACGAGCTGGCGGGCGTCCGCGACGTGGCCCGCGCTCGCGATCCCGACGTGGTCGTCGATCGCGTGGATCTTCTCGATGCTGCTCTGCTCGATCAGGGGCGAGCGCGTCTGCCGGTTCGCCGCGAGGACGACCCCGCCGGCCGTCCGGACGCCGACGCTCGCACTGCCGCGCCGGACGGCCTCCCGCGCGTACTCGACCTGGTAGAGGCGCCCGTCCGGGGAGAAGATCGTGATCCCGCGGTCGTACGCCTGCTGCTGATTCCCTTGCATGGTGGTTCGTTCACTTGGGGTAATCGCTACACCTATATAGGCCTTCTTTCACCGGAAACGCACGACGGGACCGCAACCCCTGCACTTCAGTAGAGTTGCAGGTCGCCAGTCACCCGGTCCACCACGTCCTCGTCCCCCGGCCCGATGGCCAGGCACGTGACGGTGCCGGGTTCGAGTTGCGTGTGCCCCGCGTCCCGGACGACGGCGTGTGGCAGGCCCTCGGCCTCGGCGGCGTCGGCGAGTTCGAAGAGGTCGGATTCCCCGTCCGCCTGGAGGACGATCTTCTTCTGGCCCTCGCCCTGCCAGGCCATCCGGGCGCGCGAGGGGGTGTCCTGGAAGGCAGAGAGTGAGGCGTGGGCGACCTGGGCGGCTAACTTTCCCTCGCCCATGCCGAGGTCTGCCCGCGCCACGATGGCCTGCTTCATGCCACTGGGTCCGGGGTGGCCGTACTTAGGACTGCTCGATGTGGCGAGTACGCCCGCTAGTGGGCAGTCGGGTCGCGTCCGTGGTCCTCTCGGCGTTTCGGTGGAGTCAGGCTGGCGCGGGAGGCTCGCCGGACTCGGCCATCTGCCAGACGACGACCGTGCCCGCCACACCGAGGCCGATCGCGAGCAGGAACAGGACGGCGGCCGTTCCGGCGGTGGCGATCAGTTCGCCGGCCACGACCGGGGCGACGAACGACCCCAGCCACCCGGCAACGCTCGCGAGCGACACGGCCGTCCCGGCGGCGCGCGGGTCGACGAACTCCTGAATGGACTGGTACATCAGGCCGATCTGGAGTTGGATGAACATCCCTGCGAGGACGAGCAGCGCGACCAACACCGCAATCGTCGTGCTGTAGAACATCAAGGCTGCCAGCACGGTCGCACCGACGAACGAGACCGCGAAGACGGGCCGGCGTCGCTGGGCACACACCGTGTCCGAGAGCCAGCCCCCCGCCGGCCGGGCGAGAATTCCGACTGCGGGAAACAGCGCGACGAACGCGCCGCTCTCTGCCAGCGAGACGCCGAACCGTCGGGTGATGTACGTGGGCATCCACGAGTTGAACACCATGTACAGCGAGTAGCCGAGGATCGTGACGGCGAGGACCGACCACACGTTCCGGTTTCGCACCACTCGCCTGAACCCCGCCAGTGTCATCGGGTCCGTCGGCGCCCGGGACCGCGACACGCGGCCGACGGCAACGTAGAACGCGATTGACGTGACCAGCACTGCGACGCCGAAGACCGGAAACACCCCGGGCCAGCCGACGACCGCCGCGACGTGCGGCGTCGCCAGTTGTCCGACCGCGTAGCCCGCCGGATACCCGGAAATGATCACCGACGTCGCCGTCGCCCGCCTGGTCGGTGGAACCGTACTCGACGCGACGTTGATGCTCACGACCCACAGGACGAACATCCCGACGCCCGCGAGCAGTCGCGAAGCGATCAGCAGCGAGACGCTGCCCCCGCTCGCAGCCACCCAGTCACCCGTACTCCCGACGAAGAGGACGGTAGCGGCCACCGGGACCGCCGCGCGGGTCTCGACGCGGTCCAGGTAGAGGCCGACGGGAATGCCGATCACCGTCGCTGCGACCTGCGGCATCGAGACGAGTGCGGCAGCCGTGGCTTCGGTGATGCCGAGGTCGCGCATGACCAGCGGGAGGATACTGGCTGGCGTGATCAGGTAGGCGCCGACGAACAGGAGCAGCAGCCAGCCGGCCGCGACGGTGAGGACCCGCCACGTCGAACTCTCGGCGGGCGACCCGGCGTCGGCCAGTCTGGTATCCAACACCTGGTCCGTTGCGAAAGGACGAGAATATTCTTGTCGGTCGAAAGATACCACTGCGAGGGATGTCACCTGACTATCGCGGTGGAGACGTCGTGGTGACTGCGCGCGCTGTCGTCGGGACAGGTGGTGGCCCCGGGTCCTCGATTGTGGCGGGCAGACCGGCCGTGGGGGATGCACGAGGAGGCGCTCGTTCGACCTGCACGAGCGGTGAGCCAGGCGAACCGTGATCGGGAGCCGCGGTTTCCTGCAGTTCACAGTTACACCCGGAGTCGCTCGCCCACGAGTCCCGGTCAGGTGCGACCGACACGCCCGAGACCGGGAACCTTTAGCACCCCTGGACCGCTGGACCCAGTATATGATCCTCTCGGACGGGGACATCCGCCGGCGACTGGACGAGGGCAGCCTGGTCGTCGAGCCCCTGGACGACCCCGAGCTGCAGATCCAGCCCGCCAGCCTGGACATGCGACTCGGCCGGGAGTTCCTGGAGTTCCAGCAGACCAACGTCCCCTGCATCCGCCCCGCTCGCGGGACCGACGCCGCGGACTACACCAGCAAGACCGTCGTCGGCACCCCGGAGGACCAGCGCACGCTGGGCGAATTCGAGGATGCGGCCCCCGACGCCGAAATCACGGAGCGCGACGAGTTCATCCTCCATCCGGGCGACTTCGTCCTCGGGACGACCAAGGAGCGCGTCGAGATTCCCGACGACCTCATCGCCCACGTCGAGGGGCGCTCCTCGCTCGGCCGGCTGGCCATCGTCGTCCACGCCACGGCTGGCATCGTCGACCCGGGCTACGAGGGCCAGATCACGCTGGAGCTATCCAATCTCGGGAGCGCTCCCGTCGCGCTGGAGCCGAACATGCGCATCTCCCAGCTCACCTTCACCGAGTTGAAGAACCGCGCCGAGCGACCCTACGGGGAGGAGCGGGGCTCGAAGTACCAGGGCCAGAGCGGCCCGCAGGCGTCACGCATCGGGGGCGACGCCGAGTTCGGAGGGGACCAATGAACGACGAGCAGCCGTCGCCCACGGACCCATGAAATTCGTCGAGGAAATCGTCGTCGACGAGTTCCTCCCGACCTTCCGGTCGATGCTTGCGGAGGCCCTCCGGGACGAGGGGTTGACCCAGAGCGAGGTCGCGGACCTGCTGGGCATCAGCCAGAGCGCCGTCTCCAAGTACGTCCACGGCGCGGTCGAGCGCAACGACCGGCTGCTGGCCGACGAGCGGCTCCAGGCCCACGTCGCCGAGTTGGCCGAGGGACTGGCCGCGGACGACGTCTCGACCGTCGAGACCCTCGTCGAGACGGAGGTGCTGATCCGCGAACTCGAGCAGGGTGGGGTCCTCGCCGACCTCCACGCGGAGGCCGTCCCCGAACTCGCCGAGTACGACCAGGGCTTTGCGGTCCACGACCCCGAGAGCCGGCTCCGGCAGGCCGAGCGCGTCAAGTCGTCGGTCCGGCGGGGCCTGCGCGTCCTGGAGAACACCGGCGGGTTCACGCGCATCGTCCCGGCGGTGGGGTCGAACCTCGTAGAGTGCCTCCCCGAGGCGACGACCATCGAGGACGTGGCGGCAGTCCCGGGTCGCATCCTCGACGTGAAGGGCCAGGCCACGATTCCGGCCCCGCCGGAGTTCGGCGTCAGCCAGCACGTCGCGAACGTCCTGCTGGCGGCCAGGGCGGCCGGGAGCGACGCGCGGGCGGCGACCAACCTCGCCTACAGCGAGCCTCTCCTCGACGCCCTGGCGGACGCAGGGCACACCACCGCGGAGTTCGACCCCGAGGCGGACCTCGCGGTGGGCATCGAGGCGGCACTCGAGGCGTCGCCCGACGCGGACGTCCTCTACCAGGCCGGCGCGCACGGCGTCGAACCGATCGTCTACCTCCTCGGGCCGGACGCGACGACGGTCGCCACCGCGGTCCGCGACGTCGCATGAGCGATCCCGCCGCGACCCAGGCATTCTACGGGCGGTGGGCGCGCCTGTACGACGTCGTCGCCACGCTCCCCGGGATCGACTCCTGGCGGGCGCGGGCCGTCGACGCCCTCGCCCTCTCGCCGGGCGACACCCTCGTCGAGATGGGCTGTGGCACGGGCGCGAACCTGCCCCACCTCCGCGAGCGGGTCGGCCCCGAGGGGACCGTCGTCGGGGTCGACCTGACGCCGGGGATGCTCCGTCGCGCACGCGAGCGCATCTCGGCCAACGGCTGGGACAACGTCCACCTCGCCCGCGCCGACGCGAGTCGCCCGCCCATCGCCGGACCGGTCGACGCCGTCCTCTCGACGTTCCTCGTCGGGCTGCTCCCGGATCCGGGGGCGGCCGTCGACGCGTGGCTCGACTGCCTCGCAGCCGACGGCTCCGTCGTCCTGCTGAACGCTACGCGGAGCGACCGCGCGATGGCGGCGCCGCTCAACGCGGCCTTCGACGCGTTCGTCAGACTCGCGGCACCCGGGGGTGGCGACGGCGTCCCGCCGTCGGCGGCCGAGCGCCTCGAGGCGCGGATCGACGAGGCCGCGGCTGCCCTGGCCCGCGGGACGGCGACGAGCGGTCGCCGCCGCCTGGCCGGCGGGTTCGTCACCCTCGCCCGCGGGCGCCGGCCGGTCGTCTGAGCGGTTCCTGCTGGGACCCACACGGAACCGGGGCAGATGCGCGACGCCAGGCCGCGGTCGCCGTCGATTCTGACCCGCGCTAGCGCACCGGATCGCCGACGTGAACGCGGGGGTCGGGCGCCCGCAGTGGTCCGTAGGGCGGGGTTGTGACGGCCTACAGAGCCCATAACTTCGGACGCGCGTCGCCAGTCGCCACAGCATGGGTGGAATCGACCTCGGGACGCACGGGGGGACAGGCAGACCAGCGCGGGTCGCCGGTCGTTGGCCAGTGGCGGAGCCACGTTGGCCTGGCAGGTCCAGCCCGCGGCGCTGGTGGTCCGGCCGCGAGCCGTGAACCGTCCGACCGATCCCCCGCTGGCAGTCCTCCGGCCGGATAGCGTCGCGCGAGCGCTCCGCCACCCGATTCGACGGGCGGCCCTGGCCATCGCCCTCGCGGCCGAGTCGCCGATGCCCGTCGCCGAACTCGTCGCCACCGTCGCCGAACGGGGCGTGGAATACGGCGTCGACGCCGATCTGGAGCGCACGGATCTCCGGGAGGCACTCCACCACCGCCACCTCCCGGTTCTGGTGATGGCCGACCTGCTGGATCGACGCTCCGGTGACGCCGTCGCGCTCGGCGACCACCGCCTCCTCTCTCATCCCCAGGTCACGCCGGCCTGGTTGCGGACGGAGGGAGCGAACTGGGCGGCCCTCGGAGCGGTCTTCGGCCAACCGCGCCGTCGCGTCGCCGTCAGGCTCCTGGCGGGGGCGGCGCTCCCGCTCGGCCTCGACCCACTCGCCCGCGGCGTGGCCGCGGAGGTCCGGAGCGACCTGTGTGGCGACGCCCCGCTGGTCGAGGACGTTCGGCTTCGACTCCACCACGTGGGCCTCCCGCTCCTCGAGGACGCGGACGTACTGCGGTACGACGCGGACGCGAACAGGGTCGTTTCGCTGTCGCCACTCCAGGTGCCGCTGCCGGTGGCGGGGATCTGAGTACGAGCCGGCGGCGCGAGGCGGATCTCAGTGGCCGTGTGCGGCCCCGTGGCCGTCTCGTCGGCGGACTTCGAGTTCCGTCTCGCCCGGCTCGGCGACCGAGACGACGACGTCCTCGACCACCCGGCCGTACTCGCTCGTGTGCTTGCCGGAGCGCCGAATACGGGTTCGCTCGACGAGCATGTCCGCCTCCGTCAGCAGTTCGAGCTTCCTGTAGGCCGTCGAGAGTGGCAGGTCGCAGGTCTCCGAGATCTCGTTGGCGGACAGCGCCTCGTCGCTGGTCGCCTCGAGGATGTCGCGACAGGCCGGGTCCTGGAGGACGTCGAGGAGCGACTGGACCTCTTCGGCGTCCGTCACGGTGGACGCGCCGTTTCCGTGTTCGTGCTGGGTGGGCGAGGCCGCGAGTGGTGACTGGCTCATACGTGACCGTTGCGCTCCACCGGGAGGAACGCCGGGCCCCAACATTCGGGATGGTTTAAGTACCCGGTCCGGACCGGGCAGGGTCACTGCGGCGGGTCGCTCACAGGAAGTCGTCGAGGATCTTCGACTCGGCCGCCGCGAGGTGTTCGCTGAAGGTGGACGGATCGATGCCGAGTTCGCGGGCGACCTCGGTGGCGTTCGCCCGCCGTGGTCGCTCGAAGTAGCCCATCTGGTAGGCCGTCGCCAGGACCTCCCGCTGGCGGTCGGTGAGCTTGCGCCGGTCGACGAAGACGGCGTCCGCGGTCGTCTCCTCGTCGGGCGACCGGACGAACCGCTTGATGTCGACGCTCGGGAACCGGTCTCGGAGGTCGCTCACGAGGGTCTGGAGTTCGTCGTAGTCGGCGGCGTGGAAGACGACCGTCAGGCGGCCCTCCCGGGCGACGTAGCGGGTCACCGGACAGCCGTGGGCGCCGAGACACTCGCAGGGACAGTCGACGCCGCCCTCGTGGAGGAACCGGTACCGGCGTCGCTGCCCGTGTGCGAACACTTCGGTGAACCGTTCGGGTGGGTCGGCCTCCCCTTCGAGGGTGAATTCGGTGACGCTTCCGGTGCCCTCGTCGGGACAGACGCTGGCGTCGACGGCGTCGATGGTCGCGTCCGCAGTCGCCGAGAGGTCCGCGACGGGACACGTTCCGGCGCCGAATTCGACTGTGGCCCTGATTCCCGAACCCATAGGAATACGTCGAGTTCGGGCCGCGAGCACTTTAGCCTCGGGGTCGATCGGTGGCCGGGCGCCACGGTGCGGTCAGTCCGCGGCGCTCTCGCGGTCGATTTCGATCCGGCGGGCGTTCAGGTCGTCCGGGTCGAACCGGTAGAGGCGGATGTCGAGTTCGGGTCGGTCCTCGCCCCAGATCTCGAAGAGCGGTCGCTTGGCGGCGCTGTACTGCTCGACGTGCTCGATCGTGAGGTCGTCCCGCGGGATCTCCCGGAGGTGCCCGACGGCGACGGCGCTCCGGTAGACCGGCTCGGCCTCCTCGTAGACGACGAGCCGCGCTTGGGGCGCGTCCGCCAGATAGCTCGCCTTCTCGCTGTCTTCCGTAGACACGAGTCGCAGGTAGAACCGGCGCTCCTCGGCGTCGTAGCCGTAGGAGATCGGGATGGCGTATGGACGGTCGCCGCTCGCGAGCGACAGGACGCCGGTCTCGTGGCGTGCGAGCAACGCGTCCGTCTCCGCCGTGGACAGCTCCGTCCGCTGGTCCAGCGTCATGGTGCCGTGGCGGTACAGAGCGGTGAGGGCCACTAATACCTGTCCGTCGCGCGCTCGCGGCCAGAGACGACGGTTGCGACGAATTGGCACGCAGCCGGTCGTGGCGCGTCAGGAGGAGTCGGCGGCGCACTCGGAGAAGTCGCTGGGCGTGACGGTCCCGCCACAGATCACGCAGCCGCGCTCGACGAGCGCGGCCTTCATGGCGTCGTTGACCTCGAGGGACTCGTCACACTCGGGGCAGTGGAACACGTGGTCTGTGCCCTCGCCGGCGCCCATCGTACGCGGTCGTATGCGAGGACCCCATAAATGAAATCCTCTGTTTCCGATCGAGTGGGAACGGGGGACGAATGGGGAGCCAGCGAGCGGGTGAACTATTTTCCCGTCGCCACGCGATGTATATCCGTGGCAGATCGGTTCTCGACGGCCAGCCTGGTACCTGTGGGGGCCCTGGCCGTCCTCGTCTTGTTCCTGTTCGCAGTCCAGTTGCTCGGAACGGCGACTCGTGCCGCGGCGCCGACCCTCCGCGAGGTCGTTCCCGCGCTGGTCGTCGGCGACGCGGGTGCACTGGGGGTGAGTTGGTTGAGCGCCTACGGTCTCGGGAACGGGTCCGTCGTAGCGGCCCTCTCCCTCTCGCTGTTCACGGCAGATCTCCTCACACCGTCGCAACTCTTCCTGATGGTGGCCGGGTCGCGCGCCGGAGCCGCGGCGATCGTCGTCTTCATCGGCGCCCTGGACTTCGTCCAGAAGCGGCGCTTCTCACTCCGGGAATCGGTGAGCATGGGTGTGTTGACTTTCCTCGTGACGCACTCGATCTACCTGCCCGCGACCGTCCTGGGCTACGCCGTCCTGCCCGTCCTCGATCCGACGGGTCTGTCCGGGATCATCGGGCTGTCGGCGTCCCCGCTACAGCTCTTCGAGCCCGCGACCGCAGCGATCACCGCTGCCGTCGGGCCCGCGGTTGCGTTCGTCCTGGCAGTCACACTCCTGTTTGGCAGCCTCCAGCTGTTCGACAGCGTCCTCGAGCACGTCGACACCGGGACGCTCCGCGACCGCTTTTTCAGTCACCTCCGGCGGACCCACATCTCGTTTCTGATCGGCCTGCTGGTGACGACTGCGACGACCAGCGTCGCCTTCTCCCTCGGCGTGATCGTCCCACTCTACAACCGTGGCTACGTCGAGCGGGACGAACTCGTCCCCTACGTCCTCGGCGCCAACCTCGGGACGGTGTTCGATACGCTGGTCGTGGCGATCGTCCTCGAGTCCGGCGCCGGCGTTGCCGTCGTTCTCACCCTCCTGGGATCGGCCACTCTCGTGACACTCCTCGCGCTGGTCCTCCACGACCGGTACACGCGAGGGATCGCGACCGTCGACGAGCTGCTCCTCGCGGACCGTCGGCTGTTCGTCGCCTTTCTCGCCTCGCTCCTGGTGGTGCCGCTGGCCCTGGTGATCGGCCCGCTCTGGCTCGGCTGACCCGTATTTCCAAACCGTCCGTGCCGGGAGTGGATCTATATCCCGTCCCGTGGAAGGTGGTGGCGTGATCGAAAACGCCCTCGTCCCGATGGACGAGTCACCGATGGCCCGGCGGGCCCTCGAGTTCGCCCTCGAGGCACACTCCGAGGCCACGGTGACCGTTTTGTTCGTCGCCAACTACGTCGACGAGAGCTACGGGGCGGAGATGCTGCTGGGTCCCGAGACGCTCCGCGAGCGCGTCGACGACCGGGCAGAGCGAATATTCGACGGCGCCCGGGAGACCGCTGCCGAGCACGACGCGACCGTCGAGACGGCCACCGAGTACGGCGACCCCACACGGGTGATTACCCAGTACGCCGAGGATCACGCGGTCGACGTGATCGTCATGGGCTCGCACGGCCGGTCGCTCGTCTCGCGCGTGCTCCTCGGCGACGTGGCGGATACCGTCGTCCGGCGGGCCCCCGTCCCGGTGACGATCGTCAGGTGAGCGACGTCCCGCCGCCGGCTCCGGCTCGCGCCACCCTCAGCTTCTCACGGCCCGGTCCAGCAGGCCCTCGAGTGCGACCCCGAACAGGAGGAAGCCGGCGAAGGCGGCGCCGATCCAGGTCCAGTGCTGGACGGTCGGCGACACGACCTCGAAGAATCCGGCCAGCGGCGTGTACAGCACCAGCAGCTGGAGGGCCAGGGAGAGACCGACGGCCCCGACGAGCCAGCGGTTCGACAGGATCGACAGGTCGTACCGGGAGCGGATCAGCTGGATGCGGACCATCTCGACGGTGACGAGGAAGGTAAAGAGCAGCGTCTGGGCGACGAGCAGGTCGCGGGTGCGTGCCAGCCCGACGAAAAACAGTGCGAGGCCGGTGACCGTCATGAGGGCACCGATCGTCCCGATCGAGAGGAGCATCCGGCTGTCGATGACGGGTTCGTCGCTGGGCCGGGGCGGACGGTCCATGATTCCCTCGGCCGGTCGGTCCGCGCCGAGGGCGAGCGCCGGGAAGCCGTCCGTGACGAGATTGATCCACAGCAGCATGACGGGTGTGAGGATGAGTGCCTCGGTACTGCCCGCGAACAGCGTCGGGAACAGGGCGCTCCCGACGAGGACGCCGACGAAGACCGCCAGCACCTCGCCGGCGTTCGCGGAGAGGAGGTAGTTGACGAACTTCCGGATGTTGTCGAAGATGCCCCGGCCCTCCGCGATGGCGTTGCGGATCGTCACGAAGTTGTCGTCCTGGAGGACCATGTCCGAGGCCTCCTTCGTGACGTCGGTGCCGCGCTGGCCCATCGCGATGCCCACGTCGGCGTTGCGCACGCCGGGGGCGTCGTTGACGCCGTCGCCGGTCATCGCGACGCGGTGGTCGTTGGCCTGCAGCGCCTCCAGCACCCGGACCTTGTGGGCTGGGGACATCCGCGCGAAGACCTCGACGTCCTCGACGGCCGCCTGCAGTTCCTCGTCGCTCAGGCGATCCATCTCCGTGCCGGTCATCGCCCCCTCGGGGTCGAAGCCGATCTCCGCGCCGATGGCCTTGGCCGTCTCGAGGTTGTCGCCGGTCACCATCACGACGCGGATGCCCGCGTCCCGGCAGTCAGCGACGGCGCCGTCGACCTCGGCCCGCGGCGGGTCGAGCATCCCCTGGAGGCCGAGAAAGACGAGGTCCTCCTCCAGGTCTTCGGGGTCGGCGTCGGGGTCGTCGACGGGCTTCGACGCGAACCCGAGGACGCGGAGTGCCTCGGCCGCGAAGGCGTCCGTGCGCTCGCGGATCGCCGCGCGGCGCTCGTCGGTCAGGGCGACGACCTCGCCGTCGACGCGGACCCTGTCGCACCGGTCGAGGACGGTCTCGGGCGCCCCCTTCGTGTAGGCGGTGTGTTCCCCCTCATCGCGGACGACGACGGTCATGCGTTTTCGCTCCGAGGAGAAGGGGACCTCGCGGACGCGCTCGCCGGTCGGGTCGACGCCGGCTTTGGCCGCGGCGACGAGGAGCGCCACCTCGGTCGGATCACCGAAGTAGGCCCGGTCCTCCGTGTCCGGGGCCGGTTCGGCGTTGTTACAGAGCCGCCCACACCGGAGCACCGGTTCGATCGCCGCACGATCGGCGGGCTCGCCGTCCCGTCGAAACTCACCTTCGGTCGACAGGCCGGTACCCGTCACTTCGTAGGTCGCGTCGCCGACCGCGACCCGCCGGACGGTCATCTGGTTTTCCGTGAGCGTCCCGGTCTTGTCCGTGAGGATGGTGTCGACGGCGCCCAGGCTCTCGACGACGGGGAGGCGCCGCACCAGCGCGTTCTTCTCGACGAGCTTCTGGGACCCCATCGCCAGGGTCAGGGTCACCACCGCCGGGAGTCCCTCGGGGATGGCGGCGACGGCGAGCGTGACTGCCGTCAGGAGGATGGCGATGGTGTCGGCGTCGGTCGCGAGGTACTGCACCGCGACAACGAGGGCGATGAGGGCCACGACGCCCGTGCCGATGCGGCGACCGAGGTCGTCGACCTCTGCCTGGAAGGACGTCTCCTCGCGCTCGGCCGACTGGATCTGGGTGGCGATGCCCCCGACCTCCGTCTCCATGCCGGTCTCGACGACGACCGCTCGGGCCCGGCCCCGCACGGCGTTCGTGTTCATGTAGACCAGGTTGGTCCGCTCGGCGATGGGGGTCTCCGCGTCCAGCGGCCCGGTAGTCTTGGCCACGCTCGTGCTCTCGCCGGTCAGCGGCGCCTCCATCGTCTCCAGGTCGGTGACGTCGAGCAGGCGCGCGTCGGCCGGGATGGCGTCCCCCTGTTCGATGACGATCACGTCGCCGGGGACGACCTCGGTCGCGTCGACCGACCGCTTCTCGCCGTCCCGGAGCACGGTCGCGTTGGGCGAGGACAGTTCCCGGAGCGTCGCCATCGACTGCTCGGCGCGGTAGTCCTGGACGAACCCGAAGAGCCCGTTGGCGAGGAGGATGAGCAGGATGAGTCCGGCGTCGACGTAGTTGGGCGCCTCGCCGGGGAGCAGCCCGATCGCCAGCGAGAGCAGGGCGGCGAGGACCAGCACGTAGATGAGGACGTCCTGGAACTGCGAGAGGAGGAGCCGGACCGGGGACGTGGTCTCGCCCTCCCGGATCCGGTTGGGGCCGTACGCCTCGCGGCGCCGGGCGGCCTCCTCGCTCGACAGCCCGTCGTCGTCGGAGTCGAGTGCGTCGAGCGTCTCCGCAGCAGTCCGCGCGTGCCAGCCGTCCGCCTCCGTCTCTCCCCTTGCGCCGTTCACACCCACCATTCTATAGGGGCCGGGTCGCGGCATCGCCGCCCGTCGCGCGTGCCGACGCCCCGGCACCCCGATTCTCGTCCATGTGACGACGTGCTCTGCCCGGCCCCTTAATGCCCCGCTCGCACGGGTCGGGCCGGCCTGGCCACTCGGGTCGGGGACATCGTCAGCGTTTTTTTGCGTCCGGGGCGTATGGCTTGGCAGATGGGACACCGGCCGGCAGTCGTTCGTCTGGCTGCCAGTCCGCCGGCCGCTGGCGGGGACGTACCGGCCAGCTCCGGGGGAGGGGACGGCTAGATGGCGACCTGGCTGGAGGTCGTCGTGGTCGCGTTCGTCGCCCAGCTCGCGGCCCTGCCGGGCGAGAAGGTCCAGTTCATCATCGCCGCCCTCTCCACTCGCTTTCACCCCGCGATGGTCGTCGCGGCCGCGGGCAGCGCCTTCGCCGGGTGGACCGTCCTCGAGATCGTCTTCGGCAGGTACCTCCAGTCGGTCGTCCCCGGTGGCTACCTCCAGGTGATGACGGGACTCCTCTTTCTGGTGTTCGCCGCGATGCTGGTGCGCTCGGCCCCGTCACCGACGGACGATCGGGACGACGCCGATTCGCGCGTGGCACGGATTATCGGGAACGGCGGCGACCTCGACGTCGAGATCCCGGTCCTCGGACGGCGGGTCCCGCCGGTCCTCGGGAACTTCCTGCCTATCTTCGCGCTCATGGCCTTCGGGGAGTTCGGCGACAAGACCCAGATCGTGACCATCGGGCTCGCCACGCAGTACGCCCACGGGAGCGCTATCTGGGTGGGCGAGATGGCGGCGATTCTGCCCGTGAGCGCGATCAACGCGCTCTTTTTCTACCGGTTCTCCGGCCGGTTCGACCTCCGCAAGGCTCACGTCGCCAGCGCCGCCCTGTTCGTCTTCTTCGGGGTGGACACGCTCCAGTCGCTGGTCACAGGCGTCTCCGTCTGGGAACTGGCCGTCGCGGCCCTCGCCGCCCTCGTCGGGCTGGCGTGACCGCGGACGACCACCCACACTGTACTCCCGCGCCCTCGCCGGTCAGATAGGTATTGCGCCTCGCGCTCGTCGGAGGGGCGGACACGACGGTACTCGAACTGAACCGCGAGACCCTCGAATCGCTCGGCGGACGGCAGAACCTCCACCTCGTCGAGGGCGCCGGCCACCTCTTCGAGGGCGAGGGCGAACTGGCGGAGGGTGCCGGGGTGGCCGCCGACTGGTTCGCGTCGGGCGCTCGGATGAGTCGCGCCCTCGACCGTCCTGGCCGGTGAGAGTAACCGCTCCGTATCGATGGGAATGTACCGCCTGCTCTTGCCTCCGGAACCCGACGAATGGGACCATGGACTTCGACGAATTCACGGGCACGGCACAGCACCGACTCGAACTCGCGACCACCGGCGAGACTGTCAGGGCCATCCGGGCCACGCTGTCGACCCTGGGCCAGCGGCTCCCCGCGGGCAACGCCGAGGATCTGGCGGCGTCGCTGCCGATGGAGATCGATCGGTTCCTGACGGAGGCCGTCGCGGATCACGGCCAGCGGTTCGACTGGTCGACGTTCGTCGAACGGGTAGCGGACGTCGAGCGCACCGACCGCTCCGAGGCCGCCTACCACGCCCAGGTGATCCTCGACCTCGTCCACGAGCAGGTGCCACAGTCGGACTTCCAGCAACTCCGCGACCAGTTGCCCGAAGACGAGGCCGACGAGAACTGGGGCAAACTCTTCGCGGTCGTCGACGCCGGCGGCTGGGCGGACCACGACTGAGCGGCCGGCCCACACCTCTATGTGGCTGGCCCGAGTCGTTCGGACGCATGTCACGAGCGACCTTCGAGGTCTACCAGGATCGGGGCGACGAGTGGCGCTGGCGGCTCGTCCACGACAACGGCAACGTCATCGCCGACGGCGGCGAGGGATACGCGAGTCGCCAGAAGTGCGAACAGGGCATCGAGAGCGTCAAGGAAAACGCCGCGGACGCCGCGATCGAGACGGTCGAGGGGTGACTCGCCGGCCAGTGGCGCTGTGGGTTGGCGTCCGCCCCGGGGTTCGCCGCAGGACCGATGGGTGAGGCTTATTTCGGTGGTCGCCCACGTCAGGGTGTGACACTCCTTGTACCGTTCGACGGGTCGGACCTGGCGGAAGCCGCACTCGTTCGCGCGACCGAGTTCGGGACCGTCATGGACGAGGACGTGCTCGCGGTGAGCGTCATTCCCAAGAACAACGCGAAGTACGCCCGCGAGCGCGGCTGGCTCGACCCAGAGGCGGAGTACGACGGGGCCGCCGTCGTCTCGTCGCTCCATCAGCAGGTGACCGACCTCTGTCCGAACGCCGACTTTCGTCACGCGTTCGTGGGCCGGTACGCCCCCTCCGGCGCGATCGCCCGGCGCGTCCGCGCGATGGCGAAAGACGAGGACGCGTCGATGGTCTTCGTCGGCAGCGAGAACGCCGGCCACCTGGTCACGGCGGTCAGTAGCGTCGGCGGGAGCATCGCCGCGGACGACAGCTACGACGTGGTCATCGTCAGGGACCGCCACCCCGCGAAGACCGCGTCGCTCCGGGAGGCCTCTCCACACCGGCGGTCGAAGTCCGACTTCTACGCGCCCGACTGAGCCGTCCGATCAGTCGTCCGCCGGCGACGGACTCCGGGCGGTCAGTTCGACCGCGGGTGCGTCGACGCCGAGTTCGTCGAGCGCGACCTGGGCCGCACGCTTGCCGGAGACGAGCATGGCACCGAAGGTCGGCCCCATGCGCGGCAGGCCGTAGGTCGTCGCCGTCGCCATCCCCGTGACGACGAGGCCGTCGTGGGCGAGGCCGGTCTGTTCGACGACGGCGTCCTCGCTCTCGCCGACCCACATCGAGTCGTGCCCGGGCGAGTCGTGGCCGGGCGCGCCGTAGGAGTCGTCGCCGGTCTGGTCCATGCCCGAGGCCTCCTCCTCGAGCCCCGGCGCGTCGAGGACGCCCCGCTCGTCGAGCTTCTTCACGGCCATCGCGTCGTGGCCCGTCGCGTCGATCACCAGGTCGGCCTCGACGGCGATGGGGTCGACGCAGGTGATCTCGCGGGGCAGGGCGTGGACCGGCGTCCAGTTCATGACGATGCCGCCGACGCGGTGGTCCTCCCGGATCACGATGTCGGTGAACTCCGTCATGTTTTGCATCTTCGCGCCGGCGTCGCAAGCGGCCTTGATCAGCCCGGAGCAGGCCTCCGGGCCGTTGGCGACGTACAGGCCCTCGCTGTCCCGTGACTGCGTGTAGGAGACATCGAGGTCGTCGAGGACCTCCTGGGCGGGCGACCGGACGGTCACCTTGTTCATCAGGAACCCGCCGAGCCAGAAGCCCCCGCCGAGGTAGTTGTTCTTCTCGACGACCATCACCTGGACGCCGCGCTCGGAGAGTTCCTTGGCGGCCATGAGGCCCGACGGACCGCCTCCGACGACGATCACGTCGGTGTCCGAGAAGTCCATGAACTCCTCGGTCCACTCCTGGCCGATCGCCCGGGTGACTTCCGCCTCGCCGACGTCGCTGAACTGTTCGAAGTCGCGCATAGTAGCCGGTGATACAACTCGGTGGTTGAAAGTACTTCTGGTCGGGCGAGCCACTGGCTGGCCACGCTCGGACGGCCGGATAATGACAGGCAGCGACGGGGCCATCGCTCGCCAGTGCCCGGTTCGCAGGGGCGTCGTTGACGACGTCGCACGTCTGTCGACGCCACTCCGCGCGCGGTCGGGTCCGACTCAGTCCAGTTGACCGTCCCGTATCGCGGACTCGGCGGCCGCCCGGGCCGCGTCGGGGTCGAAGGCGTCGACGATGGCTCGCAGTTCGGCCTCGCTCGTCCCCGTGAGGGTGCGGGCGTGTGCCGTCACGTTCGGGACGGCCCTGACGATGTTGTCGACGATCGGAACGTCGGCGACCGCCGCCGAGCGCGAGAGTGGGTTGAGGTCGATCACGATCTCGGTCTTGCCGAGCTCCGAGAGGGCCGCGGCCCGGTCGCCGTCCTCCAGCGGCACCAGGACCACGTCGGCGTCGGCGATGCCGTCGGTGGCGACCTTCCCGCGCTCGTGATCGAGGTCCGGAATTCGTGCGTCGGCCGTCTCGCCCTTGACGTCGGTCGCGCCGTGCTCGCGGAGGACGTCGGCGATAGCCGCGACGCGTTCGTCGGTCCGGTGAAAGAGGTTCACCTCCAGGTCGGCGCCGGTGGCGTCGGCCAGTGCCACCAGCTCGTCGGGGACGAGCGCCGCGGCGTTGCCGTTCACCGAGACGACCGGGTGATCGGCGAGCAGGAAGTGTGCGGCCGCTGCGCGGGCGGCGTCCGCGGCGCTCGGGAGCGTCTCCTCGCCGAGCAGGTAGTCGAAGGCCTCGCCGCGGCCCTGGGCGACGAGCCCAGCCCGGCTGGTGATCCCCCGCTCGACGCCCGCCTCGATGCGGTGGCGCGTCAGGAGGGACTGGTAGCGGGGGTGGCTCTCCGGCACGTCGAACTCGTCCATACGCCAGGCTGGCGGTCCCGGGGCAAAAGCTAACCGGGACCCGGCACGAGCCGGCACAAGGCGGAGGACTGCCGTGACCGAGACAGCAGACATGGGAACCGACGAGGGCGACGACCAGCGACACGGCGGTTCGATGCGGGAGCGGGCCGCGGAGAGCCGGCTCAAACTGTACGTCCTGCTGGAGGCGGACCGCTGGGTCGTGACCGGTGCCGTCCTGGCCGTCGTCTTCGCCGCGTTCGTGCTCGTCGGCACCGTTGCTCCGGTCCCGTTGCGGACCATCGTGTCCCGGTCCGATCCGGTCTCCACCCTCTTTCAGGCCCTCGTCACCTCGATCATCACGGGCGTGACGCTCGTCGTCACGATCACCCAACTCGTCGTCTCCCAGGAACTCGGTCCGCTGGGCGACCAGCGCGAGCGCATGGAGGGCGCGATGTCGTTCCGGACGGACACCGAGGACGTGATCGACACGCCGGTCACGCCGCTCGAACCCGCCCGCTTCATGCAGGCACTCGTCGAGGCGGCGGGCGACCGCGCAGACCGGCTGGCGTCGGCGGTGGACGACGGGCTCGAGGGCCCGGCACGCGGCCGCCTCGCGTCCTTCGTCGACGAACTCACGGAGGACGCGTCGGCGGCCGCCCACCGGCTCGGGGACGCCCAGTTCGGGACCTTCGCCGTCCTGTCGGCGGCACTCGACTTCAACTACTCCGTGAAGATCTACGACGCCCGCCGGCTCCAGCAACGACACGGGGACGCCCTCACCGACGAGGCGGCCGAGGCCCTCGACGACGTCGTCGAGGTGCTGACCCTGTTCGCGCCCGCGCGGGAACACGTCAAAACTCTCTACTTCCAGTGGGAGCTGACGAACCTCTCGCGCGAGATCCTCTACGCGACGGTCCCCGCCCTGCTCGTCGCGATGGTCTCGCTGGTCTTCGCGGACCAGACGGGGACGATCCAGGGTACGACCCTCGGCGTCGACAACCTCGTCTGGTACGTCAGCTTCGCCGCGACCGTCGCGGTCGCTCCGTTCGCCCACCTCATTTCCTACGTCCTCCGGATCATGACCATCGCCAAGCGCACGCTCGCCATCGGGCCGTTCGCCCTCCGTGACACCGCCGACTCGGGGGGCATCGACTGGGACCGGTCGGACTGACTACTCGATGGCGTCCTGGAGCGTCGCACCGCCCGGGTGCGTTCGGCACACGGCGGGGTCGTAGCCGGCCGCCGAGAGCCCGTCGCCGACGGCGAAGACCGTCTCCCCGAGCATGCCCATGGCCGCCTGCCCGCCGGCGTCGTTGACGTCGGTGACGACCGCACGGACCGCGTCGGTCAGCAGGTCGGCCTCCCGCGAGAAGCGCCGCGAGGCGTGCATGAACGCCTCGACCGTCGGCTCGGCGACGACCCGGGAGAGGGCTGCCTCCCCGGCGGCCGTCAAGGCCGCGACGTCGCCGCCGATCACCTCGTCGGTCGCAACCTCGCCGACCGAGTGGTACTCGATCCGCGGCCGTGCCGGGATTCCGTCGAGGACGTTCTGGTGCGGGCCGCCCGGCTCGAGCCGAATCGGCAGCCCGCCCCGGGCCTGGGCCACCACGTCACCGAGGCCGGTCCCCGCCTGGACGTCCGCCCCGTGCGCGACCGTCACGAGTTCGCTCTCGGAGAGCGCCCGCTCGAAGACGGCGTTCGCGCCGAGGGCCGCGCCCAGCGCCATCGCGCCGGAGACGCCGAAGCCCGCCCCCAGCGGGAGGTCGGTCACGCCCCGGACCTGGGCCGGCGCGTCGAGCGCGTCGAGGACGCCCTCGACAGCGCCCATCGCGACGGGGTCGCCGTTCAGGACGACCTCCGGGCGCTCCGCTCGCCGGACCGTGACGGTGACTCCCTCGGAGAGGGTCACCCCTGCGCCTCGGGAGCCGGCTTTCGTCGGATCGTCGTCCCGATCGACCGTGAAGAAGCCCGTGAGGTGGCCCGGGACGAAGGCCTGCGCCACGTCGGTCATTGCACCGGGGTGTGACGGCCAGCGATTTAGTGCTGGCGGGGCGCGGGCCGGGCCGAGTCCGGTTCCGGCGCTCCCGCTCGGAGAAACAGTCGTCCACGGACTCAGACGCTGCCGGTACTGCGAGACGCTCACTCCGTTCGCGCCTCGCTGGCTCCCAGAGACTTCGTCCTACGGACTCAGTCTCTGGCGATCCCTGGGGAACTCTGCCGGACTCACTTCGTTCGTCCGGCAAGCTCCCGCTCGCCAGCCAGGGCTTCGCCCTATGGGCTCAGCCGCTGTCTATCTCGCGGGAAGAGCACCGCTTCCCGGATGTTCTCCAAGCCGAGCATCGTCATGATCAGGCGCTCGGCGCCCAGTCCCCAGCCGGCGTGGGGCGGCATCCCGTAGCGGAACATCTTGGTGTAGTACTCGAAGGCCGAGGGCTCCAGGCCCTGCTGCTCGAAGCCCTCGATGAGCTTCTCGTGGCGGTGTTCGCGCTGTCCCCCGGAGACGAGCTCCAGTCGGGGGTGCATCATGTCGAAGCCCGTCGAGAGCTCGGGGTCGTCGTCGTGGTCCTTGATGTAGAACGGCTTGATCTCGCTCGGCCAGGCGGTGACGAAGTAGTGCTGGCCGACGGCCTCGCCGAGGGCCTCCTCGGCCGCGGTCGAGAGGTCGTCGCCCCAGACGAGCTGTTCGTCGAGTTCGCCCGTCGCGTTGACGCGCTCGATGGCCTCCTCGTAGGTCAGCCGCGGGAAGTCTCCCTCGGGCACCTCGAAGCTCTCGGCCAGGTCCAGGGTCTCCAGTGCCCCGGCGGCGTTCTCGGCGACGCCCTCGTAGGCGGCGCGGACGACCCGCTCGCAGACGTCCATCGCGTCGTGTTCGTCGAAGAAGGCCGACTCGAAGTCGATGGAGGTCGCCTCGTTGAGGTGGCGGGGCGTGTTGTGCTCCTCGGCGCGGAAGATCGGGCCGATCTCGAAGACCCGCTCCAGGCCGGAGCCGACCATGAGCTGTTTGAACAGCTGGGGGCTCTGGTTCATGAACGCCTCGCGGCCGAAGTAGGTGATCGGGAACAGCTCGGTGCCGCCCTCGGTCCCCGTGGCGACGATCTTCGGCGTGGTGATCTCGGTGCCGCCGACGTCGCGGAAGGCTTCGCGGACGGCCTGCATCGCCTCGGCGCGGATCTCGAAGATGGCCTTGACCTCGGGCTTGCGGAGGTCCAGCGTCCGGTTGTCCAGGCGGGTCGAGAGTTCCGCGTCGACCTTTCCGGAGGGATCGAGCGGGAGTTCCGGGTCGGCCTCGGCGATCACGTCGATCGACTCGGGCACGACTTCGACGCCGGTCGGGGCGCGCTCCTCTTCCTCGACGTCGCCGGTCACGGCGACGACGCTCTCGCGGTGGACCGAGAGACCCGTCTCGACGAGGCCCTCGTCCATCTCGTCTTTCTCGAACTTGACCTGGATCTTGCCGCTGGCGTCCCGCAGGAGCAGGAAGGCGATGCCGCCGAGGTCGCGCACTTCGTGGACCCAGCCGGCGACGGTGACGGTGTCGCCCGGCTCCGCGTCGGCAGTGTAGGTTCGGTCGTCCATGCACTCGCGTTCCCGGGGGCCGGACTTAAGGGCAGTTGTTCGACGCGGCGCGCTCACTGGAGATTCCGCGCCGCCACGACGTCGACCATCGCGGTCCTCGAACAGTGGAGACCACCAAGGTTCTTGCTACCGCGCCCGCTGTGGCCGCCATGGAGCCCGAGGATCTCGACGACCTGGACCGCTGTATCCTGCACTCGCTCCAGGGGGACGCTCGCTCGATGTCCGCGAGCACGATCGCCGACCGCGTCGACGTCTCTGCCAGGACGGTCAGGAACCGCATCGCCCGGCTCGAGGAGACCGGCGTGATCAGGGGCTACCAGCTCGACGTGGACTACGAGCAGGCCGGCTACCAGCTCCACACCATGGTCATCTGTACGGCCCCCATCTCCGACCGGGAACAGATCGCGCGCGACGTCCTCGACGTTCCCGGCGTCGTCGCCGTCCAGGAGATCATGACCGGCGACCAGAACCTCCACGTCGAAGTCGTCGGGACCGACGGTGACGACCTCAGCCGCATCACGCGTGACCTCAACGACCTCGGACTCGAAATCAACGACGAGGACCTCATCAGGAACGAGTACGTGAATCCGTTCCACCAGTTCGATCGGTGCGACCAGGGGACCACTCCCGAGTAACGGACCGATCCCCGCGACGTTCGGTTCTCACTCTTCCCACCCGGCAGGCGGGACCTCCGAGTGACGAGTCGGTCTCGCCTCAATCCCGGACTAATTCCCAACTACGAACTAAATTTCAATTCCATTTCCGAGACGGAAATACACCGAATGATTTATTCTGCAACGGAATTATCTTCGGACAGCGGCAGCGTCCACGCCCGGTCGGTCGGGACCGCTCACATGAACCGCGACGCTCCAACGACGCGTGACAGCGACGCTCGAGTCGAGGAGCGTGCCGTTACGCTCGTGGTCGGTGGCGGCAGAACCGGCCTCGGACTCGCGAGCGAACTGGTCGCCGCCGGCCGTCGCGTCACCTTCGTCGGCGAAACGGGTGCGGCCAACCTCGGGGAGTCGGTCCAGGTCGACGCCACCCGAATCGTCGACCCGACCTCGCTCAGGGAGGTCCTTGCGGCCGTCGACGAGGTGGCCGCCGTCGTCGCGGTCGGCCCCGACAGCGAGGCGCTGCTCGTGGCACATCTGGCCCGTCGGGAACTGCCGACGGTCCCGATCGTCGCGGTCGTCGACGATCCGTTTCGACGGCGAGCGTTCGAGGGACTCGACGTGGGGACCGTGTCGACGTCGACTCTCCTGGCAGGCGCACTACGAGGGCGACTGTCCCGGAGCACCCGAGCGTGATGGGCGGTCCCACCAGATTCCGGATCGGCGACGACCGGGTCACGACGGAGATACGCTGACATATGGGAAAAGAACTCGAGCGGGACCTCGGCCTGCTTGCGGTGCTCGCGATCAGCATCGGCGCGATGATCGGCAGCGGCATCTTCATCCTGCCGGGACTGGCGATGGCGGAGGCCGGGCCAGCGGTGATCGCGGCCTATCTGCTGGCGGGGATCATGGTCCTCCCGGCCGCGCTGAGCAAGTCCGAGATGGCGACGGCGATGCCCGAAGCGGGCGGCACGTACATCTACATCGAGCGGGGAATGGGACCGATACTCGGGACCATCGCGGGCATCGGGACCTGGTTCTCGCTGTCCTTCAAGGGGGCACTCGCCCTCGTCGGCGGGATGCCGTACCTCGCCGTCCTCTTCGACATTCCCCACACGACAGTGGCGCTCGCACTGTGTGCGGTCCTGATCGTCGTCAACGTCGTCGGGGTCAAACAGACCGGGCGGATGCAGGTCGTCATCGTGGCCGTGATGCTCGCCGCGATGGGCTGGTTCGTCGTCCAGAGCGCCCCCGCGACCGAGGCGGCGCGCTACGGCGACTTCTTCGGGGAGGGGACGGGCGGCCTCCTCGCGGCGACGGGCCTCGTGTTCGTCTCGTACGCCGGCGTCACGAAGGTCGCCTCGGTCGCGGAGGAGGTCGAGAACCCCGATCGGAACATCCCGCTGGGCATCCTCGGGTCGCTGGCGTTCACGACGGTGCTGTACGTGGCAATCGTGGCCATCGTCGTAGGCGTCGTGCCGGGTGCGGACCTGCTCGACTCCTACACGCCGATGACCGACGTGGCGAACCTGACCATGGGGTCGGTCGGCGTGTACGCGATCGTGCTCGCCGCGGTCCTCGCGCTCGTCAGCACGGCCAACGCGGGGATCCTCTCCTCGTCGCGGTACCCCTTCGCCATGAGTCGCGACTCGCTGGCCCCGTCGCTCTTCGAGGACGTCAGCGAGCGGTTCCAGACGCCGCGCAACGCCATCACGATCACCGGGATACTCATGCTCGGCCTGATCGCCTTCGTCGACATCCTCGCCATCGCCAAACTGGCGAGTGCCTTCAAGATCCTCGTGTTCGCGCTCGTCAACGCCGCCCTGATCGCCTTCCGACAGGCAGACCTGGAGAGCTACGATCCGGCCTTCGAGTCGCCGCTGTACCCCTGGACCCAGTTATTCGGCATCGGTGCGAGCATCCTGTTGCTGACGCAGATGGGGCTGATCCCGGCGCTCGGTGCGCTCGGCATCGTCCTCGGTGGGCTCGCGTGGTACGCCCTGTTCGTCCGCTCGCGGATCGACCGCGAGGGGGCCGCGGCGGACGTCGTCCGTCGCTCGCTCGGCCCCGACGTCGTCGAGCGAACCGGGGAGGAACTCGACGACGAGGGCGGCTACAGCGTCATGATCGCGATTCCGACCGACGCCGACCGGGCACGCGAGCGCCAGTTGCTCCTCGCGGGTACGGCGGCAGCCGCGGGCCACGACGGCAGCGTCTACGTCGTCCAGTTCGAGGACGTCCCCGACCAGATCCCCCTCGAACACGCGTCCTCGGTCCGGCTGGACGTGGACGAGGCCTTCGAGGCCCGCACGGCCGACCTCGCCAGCGAGTTCGACGTGGAGATCCTGGCGGCAGAGGTCGTCTCCCACGACGTCAAACACGCCATCGTCAACCACGCCCGCCGCGAGGGCTCGGACCTCCTGCTCCTGGAGCGGGAGTCGTCCCTGCTGGGTTCGACGCTCCCGGCCAGCGAACTCGACTGGGTGGTCCGCCACGCGCCGTGTGACGTCCTGCTCTTCGACGGGGAGACCGACACGTACGCCACCGACGTCGCGGTCGTCACGGACCGGAGTCGCCACGACCCGGCGAAGGTCCGGATCGCGGACGAGATCGCCGCGGCCAACGGCGGCACCGTCCACCTGGTCTACGGCGTCTCGCCGTCGGCCCCGCCGGGCCAGCGCGAGACCATCGTCGAGTTCATGGACGAACTGGCGGCCTCGTGTCGCAGTCCGGTCGAGACGTCCGTTCGCAGCGACGACGGCGACGGCTCGCCGCTCGCGACGGCCGCCGCGGGTGCAGACCTCGTCGTCGTCAGTCCGGGCCGGGGTCCCCTGGCACGTCGGCTGCTCGGCTGGCCCGACACCACCGTCACGCAGGCCACCGGGGCGGCGGTCCTCGAGGTCCACGCGAAAAACGGCACCCGGCCGGGGCTCCTCCGGCGCGTGGCCGAACGGACGGTCTTCTAGGCGGGTCCGTGCTCACCGGGGCCGACGGGATCCGGCGACTGCCCTCACCCGGGCAGTTCGGACTGCCACTCGCGGATCTGGCTGGCGGTGACCCCCTGGACGTCGTCGGCGACGGTGTCGGCGTCGACGTCCACGAGGTCGGTCGGCGACTCGATGCCGACGCTTTCGAGTTTCTCGGCGGTCGCCGACCCCACGCCGTGGAGGTCCTCCAGGTCGTCGATGGCCTGCTCGGCCTGGTACTCGTGGTAGTTACAGATCGGACAGCCGAGTTCCCAGGGCTCGTCGCCGTCGTGGACGACGAGTTCGGGCAGGTCGTGGTCGTCGCAGTACTCGTCGGTGACCTCGATGTCGCCGCGGCGGGGGAGCGGGAGCGAGTAGTCACAGTCCGGGTAGCGCGTACAGCCGACGAGGCGGGAGCCCGACCGGAGGTGCTTGATGGCGAGTTCCCCGCCGTGCGAGGGACCACATTCGGGACACTCCCCAATCACTTCGTCCTCGCTCTCGTCGGCCTCGTCGGCCTTGCAGCGGGGACAGCCGTGGACGAAGGTGTCGCGGCCGGCGAGCATCTTCACGTGGTGCATCTCGTGCTCGTCGCAGGTCTCCTCCAGGACGAGCGGCTCGCCGGTACTGGGCAGGGGCAGCGTGAACCGACACTCGGGGAAGCCGTCACAGCCGACGAAGTACGAGCCCTGGCGGCTCCGCCGGACGAGCAGGTCCTCGCCACATTCCGGGCACGGGCCGAGCCGGCGGTCGGCCTTCAGCGATTCCTGGAGGTGCTCGCCGATGTCCTCGCGGGACTCGCGCAACTCCTCGAAGACCGTCCCGAGCATCTCGCGCGACTCCGCGGTCACCTCGTCCAGCGTCGCCTCGCCGTCGGCGATGGCGGCCATGTCGGCCTCGAGTTGCGCGGTCATCTCGTCGCTGACGACGTGGTCCGCGAAGTTCTCGGCGGCCTCGACCACGGCCTCCGCGACGGCCGTCGGTCGGGGCGGGTCGCTCTCGACGTAGCCCCGGTCGTAGAGCTTCTCGATGATGTTGTGCCGTGTCGCCTTCGTCCCCAGCCCGAGTTCCTCCATCTTCTGGATGAGGCGGGACTGGCCGTAGCGTCGGGGCGGCTGGGTCTGCTTCGCGTCCATGCGCACCTCGTCGATTGCGAGTTCCTCGCCCTCCTCGACCGCCGGGACGTGCGTCTCGCTCGCGCTGATGTAGGGGTAGACGGCGTGGTAGCCCGCCTCGACCAGGCGCTTGCCGTTGGCCTTGAGCTTGCAGTCGTTGGCCGCCGCGACGACCCGCAGGTGTGCCCAGGTCGCCGACTCGGCGACCGTCGCGAAGAACCGCCGGACGACGAGCTCGTAGATCTCCCACTCGTCCTCGCTCAGCGCAGAGCGCTTGGGCAGTTCGCCCGTCGGGTGGATCGGTGGGTGGTCGGTCGTCTCCTCGTCGCCCCGCGTGGGCGTCCGGTCGTCCAGATCGAGCAGCGACTCGGCGTCCTCGCCGAAGTGGGGGCTGCGCTCGAAGGACTCGAGCAGGTCGTCGGGGTCGAGGTCCTCCGGGTAGACGGTGTTGTCCGTCCGCGGGTAGGTCAGGTACCCCGCCGTGTAGAGGTCCTCGGCGATCGACATCGCGCGCTGGGCCGAGTACCCGAGCGAACTCGCGGCGCTGATGAACGCCGTCGTGTTGAACGGGGCCGGCGGGTCGTCGGTCCGCGTGCGCCGGCGGACCGACGTGACCTCGGCCGTCGACGCGGCCTGGAGGCGCTCGTGGACGGACTCCGCCGTCTCCTCGTCCCAGACGCGCTCGGCCTCCGTGCCGTCGTCGTCGTCGTAGAAGTACTGGGCCTCGAAACCGCTCCCGTCCTTCAGGAGGTCGGCGAACAGCTCCCAGTAGTCGTCGGGTTCGAAGGCCTCGATCTCGCGCTCGCGGTCGACGATCAGCTTCAGCGTCGGCGACTGGACCCGCCCGACGGAGATGAAGTCGTCGCCCAGTTGCCGGGCCGACAGCGAGAGGAAGCGAGTCAGGGCCGCGCCCCAGATCAGGTCGACGATCTGCCGGGCCTCCCCCGCCGCGGCGAGATCGAAGTCGAGGTCCTCGGGCTCGGCGAAGGCGTTGCGGACCTCGTTGTCGGTGATCGACGAGAAGCGCACGCGCTTGATGGGAACGTCGGTCTCCTCGCGGATCAGCTCGTAGGCCTCCTTGCCGATCAGCTCGCCCTCGCGGTCGTAGTCGGTCGCGATGACGGCCTCGTCGGCCTTCCGGGCGAGTTGGCGGAGGGTCCGGACGATGTTCTCCTGGGTCGGCTCGGTGACGACGTCGGCGTCGATCAGTTCGACGGGCTCGACGTCGCGCCAGTCGCTGTACTCCGGGGGAAAGTCCAGTCCGACGACGTGGCCCGACAGCCCCACGACGCGCGTGTCGCCCCACCGGTAGACGTTGACGCCGTTCCGGCGGTCGGCCGAGGCGGCCCCGCCGCTCAGGATTTCGGCGATCCGCCGTGCGGCGTTGTCCTTCTCGGTGATTATCAGCTCCACGAGGGGTCACCTCGGGGGGCGGGGGACGATCTCATTGGAGTCCGATAGGACTGTCTCCCTTCTAAGCCTTTCGCAGCAAATCGACGGACTGCGCGGGTGTACGGGCGCGTACGCGGGTGCGGGCCCGGGGAGGAGTTCCGTCGGTCCCCGGGTCTGGCGATCCTGGTTGGCGGGACCAACGTGTCACCTTTCCCGCGTGCACGCCCGGGCCCGATGTCGTTTCGACTGTTCCCGCGGCGTGACAACGGTGGCCCTAAGGCGACCTGCTGCCAACCCGCGGCCGATGGACGACAGGCAGCGACTCGCGCTCACCTTCGTCGCCTCCCAGCTCGTCTTCGTGGCGGCGCTGATCCACCTCGCACTCGGGGCCATCGAGTGGTACCGGTACGCCAGTCTCGGCTTTTTCGTGCCGCCGGACATCCGGTACCCGATGTTCGTCCTGAGTGGCGTCGCCATCCTCGCCGGCATGACCGTCGCCTGGCAGTCCGAGCGACGCAAACCCTGGTACCTGCTCGGCTTCCTCGCCATGCTCGGCTACGTCTTCGGGTACTTCTTCTGGCACCTCAGCGGCCACCGGCCCCTGTTCCTGTTCGGGCCGGCCACCAGCCACCCGCTCACCGTCCAGTTCCTGATCGACCACTACCTCGCGGGCTCCTTCGAAACCATCTCGCTGACGGTGGAACTGCTCGCCGGGGGCCTGCTGGGCGTCCTCTACGTGTTCGACCGGGAGTAATCCGGCCCAGCACGGGCCCTTCGTGGCGGTCGTCGCCTATCCGTCGAGTTCGGCTCGCAGTAGCTGGTTCACGTCGCCGGGGTCCGCGCTGCCGCCGGTCTTCTGCATGACCTGGCCGACGAGGAAGTTCAGGGCCCCGTCCTCGCCGTCGTGGAAGTCGGCTACGGCGTCGGGGTTCTCGTCGATCGCTTCGGTGACGGCCGCGGCCACTTCGTCGCCGCTGGTCTTCCCCAGCCCCTCCTGTTCCACGATCGCGTCCGGCCCGTCACCCTCGTCGAGCATCGACCGGAGGACGGTCTCCCGGGCGTTCTTGGCGGTGATCTCGTCCGTGGCGACGAGTTCGACGAGGCGGTGGACCTCGTCGAGTCGCCCGTCGAGGTCCGTGACGGCCATGTCGCGGTAGTTGAGTTCGCCCAGGAGGTTGTCGGCGACCCAGGTCGCCGCGAGGTCGGGGTCGAACTCCGTCGCGACGTCCTCGTAGAAGTCCGCGACCTGCTTCGTCGAGGTGAGCTTGTCCGCCGCCTCTGCACTGAGGCCGTACTCGGCCTGGAATCGCTCGCGGCGTGCGTCGGGGAGTTCGGGAATGTCGATGCGTTCTTTCCAGTCTGCGACCCGGAGCGGCGGGAGGTCGGCCTCGCGGAAGTAGCGGTAGTCCTTCTCGGCTTCCTTCGAGCGCATCGAGACCGTGATGCCCCGCGCTTCGTCCCAGTGGCGCGTCTCCTGCTCGACGGCGCGCCCGCGCTCGACGGCGTTCTTCTGGCGCTGGGCCTCGTAGGCGAGGGCCTTCTCCGCACCCTTGTGGCTGGAGATGTTCTTGACCTCGGTCCGGTTGGCGTCTTCGAGGACCTCGCGGGAGATCGTGCCGTCCTCGGCCACCTCGTCGGCGTCGACGACCGAGAGGTTGGCGTCGATGCGGAGGCTACCGTCGCGGGACGCGTCGAAGACGCCGAGGTACTCCAGGACCTCCTCCAGTTTGGCGAGGAACGCACGGACCTCGTCGGCGCTCCGGAAGTCCGGTTCCGTGACGATCTCCATGAGCGGGACGCCGGCGCGGTTGTAGTCCACGAGGGTGTACTCCGCGGTGTCGATGGACCCGCCCTTGTGCTTGAGGCTGCCCGGGTCCTCCTCCAGGTGGGCGCGCTCGATGCCGATGGTGGTGCGCTCGCCCGCGACGGAAAACTCGAGTTGTCCCTCCTGGCAGATGGGTTCGTCGTACTGGGTGATCTGGAAGTTCTTCGGCAGGTCGGGGTAGTAGTAGTTCTTCCGGTGGAAGGTGGTCTCCGCTGGAATGTCGGCGTCGATGGCCTTGCCGACCTTGACGGCGGCCTCGACGGCCCCCTCGTTGAGGACCGGGAGGGCGCCGGGGAGGCCGAGACAGACCGGGCACGTGTGCGTGTTCGGTTCGGCGTCCGCGAGGTCGGTCGAACAGCCACAGAAGATCTTCGTGTCGGTCTCGAGCTGGACGTGGACCTCGAGGCCGATGACGACGGCGAGTTCGCGGCCGTGTTGGGCCTGGGCGGTCATTGGCCGTGGTTTGTCGCGGGCTGGCTTAAGCGATTTGCACCGCGATGGGCATCCGGTGTGGGTTGCGGTACTCGATGGTGGATTACCACTGCAAACAGCCAGAAAGCCCCCGCCCTCTCGGCTCGCGGCTGTCGCCGCTCGCCACCGAGGTTCTCGCTCTGCTCGAACCTCGCTTGACTCGGGGCTCCACTGCTGCGCTCCTCGTCGCTCCCGTTGGTCGCTCCTGCGGTGCTTGCAGGGCCCGCCTTCGTCGAGAGGGAGGTCGGCATTGCCGACCTCCAATAACGTGGCGGCGAAGCCGCCACGCAGGCCGCCCCTTTCTGTCCCACCCGCGTCGGTTGTCCAGCAGGCCAGTTTCGGCGGTTGGCCATTCAAGGCCGGGTGGGACTGAAAGGGGCGACCGGCTGAACGAACCCCGACGAAGCAAGCACTGCAGCGACCGGAGGGAGCGAAGCGCGTGGTTCGAGAGACCGAAGGTCTCTCGTCATCCCGACAATCTCCGATTGTCGGGCGACAGCGAGTCGCGGGAGTTCAGCCGGTTGGGGCTTTCTGGCCGTTCCCGAGGGATGTCGTTTGGCTGCAGCAAGTGGGGCCCTCCAACTACCCCCAGCCACACCTATCACTTCAATTTGGTATGTCTGACGTAACTTTATGGGATTCGCCGGCCCCGATTAGGCGTATGTGCCCCAACCGCGTCGAGGAACTCGAAGCACGCGTCAAGGAGCTCGAGGCCTCCGTCGAGGGTCTCACGGACGAACTGGTCGAGTGCAAGGTCCGCCTGCAGGAAGTCGAGGACGCCGTCGACGAGGACCTCGGCTCCGTCCCGAAACGGGAGGAGTCGGCGCCCGAACCGCAGGAGGAGGCCGATCCAGCCGACAGTACTAAAACCGAGGCCACCGAGGAGGGAGACGAGGCGGAGGACCCGGACGCCGAGATAATCGTCGCCTGAGGCCGGGTCTACCCCTACGAGCGCCCCCATGCACATCAAAGAGCTCGTACTCGACAATTTCAAGAGTTTCGGACGAAAGACCCGCATCCCGTTCTACGAGGACTTCACCACCGTCAGCGGCCCGAACGGGTCCGGCAAGTCGAACATCATCGACTCCATCCTGTTCGCCCTCGGCCTGGCCCGCACGTCGGGCATCCGGGCCGAGAAGCTGACGGACCTCATCTACAACCCGGGCCACCAGGAGGGCGAGTCCTTCCAGGGCGAGCGCGAGGCCAGCGTCGAAGTCGTGCTGAACAACGCCGACAGCACCCTCTCGCGCGCCCAGGTCGTCAACGCCGTCGGCAGCGACGACGTCGGCGACGTCGACGAGATCGCCATCAAGCGCCGGGTCAAGGAGACCGAGGAGAACTACTACTCCTACTACTACATCAACGGCCGGTCGGTCAACCTCTCGGACATCCAGGACCTGCTCTCCCAGGCCGGTGTCACCCCCGAGGGCTACAACGTCGTGATGCAGGGCGACGTGACCGAAATCATCAACATGACCGCCGGGAGCCGGCGGGAGATCATCGACGAGATCGCCGGCGTCGCCGAGTTCGACCAGAAGAAGGAGGCGGCTTTCGAGGAACTGGAAGTTGTCGAGGACCACATCGAGGAGGCCGAACTCCGCATCGAGGAGAAGGAGGCGCGCCTCGACCAGCTCGAAGACGAACGCGAGACGGCCCTCGAGTACAAGGACCTGAAAGAGCAGAAAGGCGAGTACGAGAGCTACCGCAAGGCCGCCGAGTTAGAGGACAAGCGCGAGGAACTCGCCGAGATCGATGCGGAGGTCGAGGACCTCGAGGCGACCCTCACGGAGCGCCAGGCCGAACTCGACGAGCGCCAGGGGCAGGTCATGCGCCTGGAGGACGACCTCGACGACCTCAACGCCGAGATCGAGCGCAAGGGCGAGGACGAACAGCTCGAGATCAAGCGCGAGATCGAGGAGATCAAGGGCGACATCGCCCGCCTTGAGGACCGCATCGAGAGCGCCGAGGAGACGGCAGAATCCGCCGAGAACGAGCGCCGGCAGGCCTTCGTCAAGATCGACCGCAAGCAGGAGCGCATCGACGAACTGGAGGCCGAGATCCGCGAGACCAAGGTCACCAAGTCCTCCGTCGCTGCCGAATTGCAGGAGAAGGAGGCCGAACTCGACGACGTCGAGGCCCAGATCGAGGAACTCGGCACGGAGTTCGAGGAGATCAAGGCCGACCTCCAGGACCGAAAGGAGGCACTGGAGGCAGCCAAAGACGAGAAGAACGACCTCCAGCGCGAGCAGGACCGCCTGCTCGACGAGGCGCGCCGCCGCTCGAACGAACAGAGCGAGAAAGAAGACGAAATCGAGGAGGCAGAGGCGAAAATACCGGAGATCCGGGCCGAGATCGACGATCTCGAGGACGAACTCGCGAAGGCCAAGCGCAACCGCGAGACCATCACCGAGGTCGTCGAGGACCTCCGCGCGGAGAAAGAGGAGCTCCAGGCCGACCTCGACGACGTCGAGGACGACCTCCAGGCCGCCCAGCAGGAGTACGCCGAACTCGAGGCCAAGGCCGGCGAGAACGGCGACTCCTCGTACGGCCGCGCGGTCACGACGATTCTGAACGCCGGCGTGGACGGCGTTCACGGCACCGTCGGGCAACTGGGTAGCGTCGATCCCCAGGTCGCGACGGCCTGTGAGACGGCCGCCGGGGGTCGCCTGGCCAACGTGGTCGTCGACGACGACGGCGTGGGTCAGCGTTGCATCGAACACCTGAAGTCCCGCAACGCGGGCCGGGCGACGTTCCTGCCCCTGACGGAGATGGACCAGCGCGGGCTTCCGTCGCTCCCGGACCACGAGGGCGTGGTCGACTTCGCCTACAACCTCGTCGACTTCGATTCCCAGTACGCGGGGATCTTCTCGTACGTCCTGGGCGACACCGTCGTCGTCGAGGACATCGAGACGGCCCGGGAGCTGATGGGCCGGTTCCGCCTCGTCACGCTGGACGGCGACCTCGTCGAGAAGTCCGGCGCGATGACCGGCGGTTCGACAACGGGGTCGCGGTACTCCTTCGCCGGCAGCGAGGGCGCCCTGGAGCGCGTGGCTGCCCGCATCAACGACCTGGAGGACGAACGCGCGTCGGTCCGCGAGGAACTCCGGGACGTCCAGAGCCGTCTCGACGACGCCCGCGACAAGCAGAGCGAGGCGGCCCAGCAGGTCCGCGACCTCGAGACCGACGTCCAGCGCCACGAGAGCGAGATCGCCGAGACCGAGGACCGGATCGACGACCTGGAGCGCCAGCTCGCAGACATCGAGGCCGAGCGCGAGTCCGTGGCCGAGGAGATGGAGGAGATCGAGGCCGAGATCGACGCGAAGGACGCGGAGATCGCCGAGATCGAGGCCGAGATCGACGAGCTCCAGGCCGAGATCGAGGACTCGGAACTCTCCCGCCTCACCGAGAAGGCGGAAGCCATCGAGGACGAAATCGACGCCCTCGAGGACGACATCGACGACTACGACGCGACCCTCAACGAGACCCAGCTGGAGAAATCCTACGCCGAGGAGGCCATCGAGGAGCTCCAGGACACCATCGAGTCCGCCCAGAACCGCAAGGCAGAGGCCGAAGAGCGCATCGCGGACCTGGAGGAGGGCATCGACGAGAAGGAAGCCGAACTCGCCGAGAAGGAGGAAGCGGTCGCCGAACTCGAAGAAGAGCTCGCGGAACTGAAAGACGAGCGCGAGGATCTGAAGGCCGACCTCGCGGACGCACGCGAGCGCCGCGACGCACAGAAGGAGCGCGTCCAGGCGGTCGAGGGCGACCTCGGCGAGGCACGCGAGGACCAGGAGCGCCTCTCCTGGGAGATCGACGAACTCGAGGCCGCCGTCGGGGACTACGACCCCGCGGAGATTCCCGACCACGAGGAGGTCGAGTCCGAACTCGCCCGCCTCGAGTCGGAGATGGAGGCCCTCGAACCCGTCAACATGCTCGCCATCGACGAGTACGACGAGGTCGCCGACGACCTCGCGGAACTCACCGACCGGAAGGAGACGCTCGTCGAGGAGGCGGAGGGCATCCGCGACCGGATCGCGACCTACGAGGCCCGCAAGAAGGAGACGTTCATGGACGCTTTCGAGTCCATCGACGAGCAGTTCGAAGACATCTTCGAGCGTCTCTCGGACGGCACGGGCCACCTCTACCTCGAGGACGAGGCGGACCCCTTCGAGGGCGGCCTGACCATGAAGGCCCAGCCCGGCGACAAGCCCATCCAGCGGCTCAACGCGATGAGCGGCGGCGAGAAGTCCCTGACTGCCCTCGCCTTCATCTTCGCCATCCAGCGACACAATCCCGCGCCGTTCTACGCGCTCGACGAGATCGACGCCTTCCTCGACGCCGCCAACGCCGAGCGGGTCGGGGAGATGGTCGACGAACTCGCCGGCCAGGCTCAGTTCATCGTCGTCTCGCACCGCTCGGCGCTGATGGAGCGCTCCGAGCGGGCCATCGGCGTCACGATGCAGGACGACAACGTCTCGGCCGTGACGGGGATCGACCTGTCCGGCGGGGAGCCGGAGGTGCCCGCCGATGACTAGCGAGCCCGACCGACGCGAGGCTCGACTGCAGGGAGAGCCTCGGCTTGGCCGAGCGGCTATGCCGCGAGGCAGGGAGGCCTCGGGAATTGCGAGCGGGGAGCGGGGGACGCGAGCGTCGCGAGCGTCCCCGTTTGCTCGAGCGGCGACGTCGTCCGAAAGAGCGCAAAGCGCTCTTTCGGGATCACGAGAGACGCCTCCGGCGTCTCTCGAACGACCGCGAGAACGACCCGCGAGCAGCGCGAGACTCGAACGAAGTGAGAGTCTCGGCACGGGCGAACGGGGAGCGGGTGACGCGAGTGAAGCGAGCGTCTCCGTCTGCTCGAGCGGCGAAGCCGCGAGAGCGGAGCGACCCGTGAGCCACGGTGGGAGCTACCACAAGACTCACACCGTCCGGTCGGGGACCACCGCCAGAGGAGGCCCGACGCGTGTCAGATAGCGAGATCCCGCTGGACATTACCGGGCACGACCAGCGGGAACGTCCGGATGCAGGACCGGACCTGCCGGAACCGATGGTCGACGACGAGGATCCGGAGGAGCCGGCTGGCGACGAGGACGAGGTCGAACCCGTCGAGGTCCTGGTCCAGTTGGCCCGGGACGGCGAGATCGACCCCTGGGACATCGACATCGTCGAGGTGACCGACAAGTTCCTCGACCGGCTCGACGAGGCGGACCTGCGGACCTCCGGCCGGGCGCTGTTCTACGCGAGCGTCCTCCTGCGGATGAAGTCCGACGCGATGCTCGCGGTGGACGACGAGCCCGAGGAGCCGGACCCGGAGCCGTGGGAGCAGCCCCTGGCCCACGACGAGCCGATCGACGGCCCGGACCCCTTCGCGGCGCTGGAACAGGAGATGGACCGGCGACTGGAGCGCAAGCGCGCCCGGGGGATGCCGACGACGCTGGACGAACTCGTCAGGGATCTCCGCGAGGCAGAACGGGACAACTGGTGGAAGGAGGGCCGGGAATACGACACCTCGGAGTCGCCACACGGCTACGGCCGGGGGACCCAGGAACTGGACTACCGGACCGCGGACGACGTGCGGATGGACGACGAGCCCACCGCCGCCGACGTGACGGGGACGGCCCACGAGGAACACGTCGACGACATCATCGCGAAGGTCTGGGCCGCGCTGCTGGAGCACTACGAGGCGGGCCGGGACGAGGTGCTCTTCCGGGAGATCACCGAGACCGGCGGCTCTCGCGTCGAGACGTTCCTGGGCCTGCTCTTTCTCTCCCACCGGGGCCAGGTCGAACTCCAGCAGGACGACCTGTTCGGGGACCTGTGGATTCGCGATCCGAATTCCCCGGACGCTCCCGAAGCGGCGGCCGCCGACGACTGACTGGTCCGCCCGCCACGTTTGCGACACCGTTCCTGTCAGTGACGACGAAAGCGTTATGCTCGTCCGTGACAAATGCTATCAGTAACCATGACGCCGACGACCGTCAGCGAGCGCCTGGCCGAGGGCCGGGTAGACAGGGATCGGTTCTACCGCGCGCTCGTGTACGTCCACGACGACGGCCGCCACTGAGCGGCGCCCTCAGAAGATGACGCCGGCCTGGAGGAGGGCGATGAGGCCGGTGAGCATCGGCACCGAGAGGACGGTCGTGGCGAAGATGGTCGTGCTGGCGTAGTCGGTCGCCCCCAGGTCGCCAGCGGCCGGGCCGGAGAACTCGCCGGTCAGGATGAGCGTCGTCACGGCCGAGGGCATGGCACACTCGAGGACGAAGACCCTGGCCACGTCGGGGTTCTCGAAGCCGACGAGGAGGGCGACACCGACGCCGACGACCGGCGCGACGGCCATCTTGAGCACGACCGCAGGGGTGACGCGGAACGTGGCCGTCCCCAGTTTCGTCGTCGCGAGTTCGATGCCGAGGATGAGCAGCATGACGGGAATCGCCGAGTCGCCGACGAGCCCGACCGTCTCCATCGCTGCGGTGTCCGCCGGCGGGACGGCACCGAGTGTGCGCAAGAGGATGGCGGCGAGCACGGCGTAGACGAGCGGGATAGTGAAGACGGTCGTCAGGCCTTCACGGACGTCCCGACCGTCCCCGCGCGCGGCGAGGTAGACGCCGAGGGTGTACATCGCGACCGACTGGGCAGCGATGTAGACGACCGCCGTCGCGCGGCCGACGTCCCCGAAGGCGAACTCGGAGACGGGGATGCCGTAGTTGCCGGCGTTCGCGAAGATCGAAACCAGGACGAGCGACCCGAGGAGCGGTTCGGTCTCGCCGAGTCCGCGGCCGACGCCTTCCGCCACGACGGCCATGACGGCGGTGAACAGCAAGACGCCGACCCCGACGGCCGCCAGGGTGCGGGCACCGAGTTCCGTGGTCGCGATGCTGTGAAAGACCAGCGCGGGCGCGAGAACGTAGATCGTGATCGTATTTAGCCCGTCGGCTTCCACGCCGGTGACCCGCGCGAGGAGGTAGCCGACGCCCGCCAGCGCCACGATGGGCAGGATCGCGGTCCCGAAGATCGAAAGCAGCGACACGGTCGCGGATTCCACCGAACGCACTCAACGCTGTCGAAATCCGCCGTCCGTCGGCTCCGGGTACGTTCCTACGGAGGGGTCGGCTGCTCGGAACGCCGCCCCTCGCGTCCCGGCCCGACGCTTTCATGTGACAGCCCCCCGCCCATCCGCCATGGAGACGCGAGACGTGCTGCTCGTCGACGCCTTCGCCGACGAGCCGATGACGGGGACGCCGGTGGGGGTCGTCCTCGACGGCGCCGACCTGGCCGCAGACCAGCGCGACGCCGTCGCCAGCGAGCTCGGGGCACCCGGGACGGCCTTCGTCTCGGAGACGGCCGAGGGCTGGTCGCTGCGCGTGGCCGGGGACCCCGAGTTCGGACGTGGCGCGCACGTGGCTATCGCCGCCGCCTCGGCGCTCGAGGAGCGTGAACTGCTGGCCGACGACGTCGTCGCGTTCGACCGCGGCGACCGGACCGTCCAGGTCACCGTCGAGACAGACGGCTCTTTCTGGACCGACGTCGACCGGCCCGACCTGCGGGAGGCAGCGCTCGATGCGGACGACGCGGCCGAGGCACTGGGCGTCGACGTGGCGGCGATCCGCGATGTCGGCGCGGACCTGCCGATCGTCCGTGCGTCGCTGGGGAGCGGCGTCCTCCTCGTCCCCGTGAACTTCCTCGAACACCTGAGTGGCGCGGACCCGGATCCGGGCGCCGTCGCGGACTGCCTGGCGACGACGGACGCCACAGCACTCTACGGGTACACCTTCGACACGCTGTCGGGTGACGCCGAGATTCACGGGCTCCTCGTCACGCCGGACGGGCCCCAGGTGGGGGCCGGCGGCGAGGCGGCCGCCTGTGCCGCCCTCGCCGCTCGTCACTACGGCGCCTTCGACCACGACCGGACGGAACTGCGGGTCGAGCAGGGGGACCTCCTGGACCGCCCGGCGCGGATCGCGGTGCGGACGGACGGACCGCCGCCGGCCGACGGCGACGAGCAGGGGGGACCCCTCGGCGTGGGCGGACGGGCGGTCACCGTCCTCGACGGGACCGTCGTCATCCCGCCGGCGGACGAGGGTGGCGAGATCATCGAGGCCTGAGCGTCGAGTTCGGGGACCGTCGGCGTGGCGGGTGCGTCAGGCGGTTTCGCGGTGGTCCCGCAGGCGTCAGGCCTTTCAGAAGGTTCTTTAGCTTCGTTGCCGACGGTTCCGATACGGCTATGGCTGTACTCTGGCTGGACGACGTCCGGGCCGACGATCTATCGACCGTCGGCGGGAAAGCCGCGTCGCTGGGGGAGATGACTGCGGCCGACCTGCCCGTCCCCCCGGCGTTCGTCGTGACTGCCGACACGTACCGCGCGTTCATCGAGGAAACCGGCATCGACGAGGAACTGTTCGAGGCCGTCGATGTCGACGCTGACGACTCCGCCGACCTGGCCGGGGCAGCCGACCACGCGAAGGAACTCATCGAGGGGACCGAGATTCCCGCGGACATCCGCGAGGAGATCATGGCGGCCTACGAGCGGATCGGCGACAACGCCTCCGTCGCGGTGCGTTCCTCGGCGACCGCCGAGGACCTCCCCGACGCCTCGTTCGCGGGCCAGCAGGAGACCTTCCTCAACGTCACTGGCGAGGACCTCCTGAACCGCGTCCGCGAGTGCTGGGCCTCCCTGTTCACCCAGCGCGCCATCTACTACCGCCAGGAGCAGGGCTTCGACCACGCCGACGTCGACATCGCCGTCGTCGTCCAGCAGATGGTCGACGCCGAGAAGAGCGGCGTCATGTTCACGAGCCACCCCTCGACGGGCGCGCCAGTCGTCACCGTCGAGGCGGCCTGGGGGCTCGGCGAGGCCGTCGTCTCGGGCGCCGTCACGCCGGACAATTACGTCGTCGACCGCGCCACCGGGGAGGTGACCGACCGGACCGTCGCGACGAAGAAAATCATGCACGTGCGCGACGAGGAGACCGGCGAGACCGTCGAACGCCCCGTTCCGGACGACAGGCAAGACGAGGAGGTCCTGACCGAGGCCGAACTCGAGGCGCTGTGTTCGCTCGGCGAGGACCTCGAGGCCCACTACGGCGAACCACAGGACGTCGAGTGGGCCATCGCGGACGACGGGTCCGGCGCGGGTGCGGGTCCGGACGACACGGTCTACCTGCTCCAGTCCCGGCCGATCACCACGATCAGCGACGGCACCAGCGCGCAGGGGAGCGTCGCCGACGGCGGTGCGGTCGAGACGAAAGACGGCCAGGGCGACGACTCCGAGGTCGTCCTCTCCGGCCTCGGCGCCAGTCCCGGCCGGGCCTCTGGCGACGTCCGGATCGTCGACTCGGTCGACGAACTCGACCGGGTCCAGCAGGGCGACGTCATCGTCGCCGCGATGACGACCCCCGACATGGTGCCCGCGATGAAACGCGCCTCGGGCATCGTCACCGACGAGGGCGGGATGACCTCCCACGCGGCCATCGTCTCGCGGGAACTCGGCGTCCCCGCCGTGGTGGGCGCAGAGTCGGCCACCGAACAACTCGACAACGGCCAGACCGTCACCATCGACGGCGAGAAGGGCTCGATCGAGACCGGCGCGGCCGAGACCGACGACCACGACGCCATCGAGGAGGTCCGCCCGCAGAACCCGGTCAAGCCGATGACGGCAACCGAGGTCAAGGTCAACGTCTCGATTCCCGACGCCGCGGAGCGCGCGGCCGCGACCGGCGCGGACGGCGTCGGCCTGCTGCGTCTGGAGCACATGGTGCTCTCGCTGGGCAAGACGCCCGAACGGTACATCGAAGACGAGGGCGAGGCGGCCTACATCCAGCAGATCGTCGACGGCGTCGAGCGCGTCGCCGACGAGTTCTACCCCCGGCCCGTCCGCGTCCGGACGCTCGACGCGCCCACGGACGAATTCCGCCAGTTAGAGGGCGGCGACGACGAGCCGACCGAACACAATCCGATGCTCGGCTACCGTGGCATCCGCCGCAGCCTCGACCGGCCCGACGTCTTCCGCCACGAACTGGAGGCCTTCCGCCGGCTCTACGAGATGGGCTACGACAACGTCGAGATCATGTTTCCGCTCGTCAACGACGCCGACGACGTCCGCCAGGCTCGGCAGCTGATGGACGAGGCTGGCATCGACACTGACCGGCGGAAGTGGGGCGTCATGGTCGAGACGCCGGCAAGCGCGCTCGGGGTCGAGCGGATGGCCGAGGAGGGCATCGACTTCGCCAGCTTCGGCACGAACGACCTCACGCAGTACACGCTGGCGGTCGACCGCAACAACGAGCGCGTCGCGGATCGCTTCGACGAACTCCACCCGGCCGTCGTCGACCTGATCGAGCAGACCATCGCGGTCTGCCGGGAGCACGACGTCGACACGAGCATCTGTGGCCAGGCCGGCTCCGATCCCGAGATGGCGAAGAAGCTGGTCCACGCCGGCATCACCTCCATCAGCGCCAACATCGACGCCGTCCGCGACGTCCAGCACGAGGTCAAGCGCGTCGAGCAGAAACTCCTGCTGGACTCGGTGCGGTAGGGTCTCGCCGCCGACACCCGGCGACGACAGAATTCTCAGTCCTGGTCGACGCTGCGGAACTCGAATCGAGCCCCACCCTCGGGGCCGTCGGTGATCGTCAGCTCCCAGCCGTGGCCCGCCGCGATCTGCTGGACGATCGAGAGCCCGTAGCCCGTCCCGTCGTCGTCGGTCGAGAAGCCGTGGTCGACCACCGACTCGCGGATCGATTCGTCGATGCCCGGCCCGTCGTCGGCCACGACGAAGCCCGTCCCGGTCTCGAGCGGTCCGACCCGGACGTCGACCGCGTCGCCGCCGTGTTCGACCGCGTTCCGGAACAGGTTCTCGAAGAGCTCCGAAACCCGGCTCCGGTCGGCCGTGATGACGCCCAGGCCGTCTTCGACGTGGAGCGTCGCGTCCCGCGTCTCGGTGGTCTCCCAGGCGTCCTCCACGAGCGCCGGGAGGTCGACGGACTCGGACCTCCCCACGATTCGTCCCGCCTTCGAGAGCGCGAGGACGTCGTCGACGAGGTGGTCGATCCGGTCGAGGGCGTCGCCGACCCGTTCGAGTTCCGGTGTCTCGTCGTCCTCGCGGGCGAGTTCGACGTACCCCTGGGCCACCGTGAGCGGATTCCTGATGTCGTGTGCGAGGATGTCGGCGAACTGGTCGAGTCGCTCCTTCTGGTCCCGGAGGGCTTCCTCCCGTTCCTGGCGTTCGCTTATGTCCCGGACGATGCCGGTGAAGTACTGGTCCCCGTCGAACTCGTGCTCCCGGAGGCTGATCAGCGTCGGCACCTCGTGGCCGTCCTTGTGCCGGGCGGGCAGTTCGATCCCGTCCCAGTCGATATTCCGGGTCCCGGTCTCGACGTAGGACTCGAGGGCGTCGGCGTGGGTGGACTGGAGGCGCTCGGGGATGATCGTCATCTTGGAACTCCCCACGAGTTCGGCCGGTTCGTAGCCGAGGATGTCTTCGATGGCCGGGTTCGCGTAGACGATCCGGCTCTCGGTGTCGATCGTCAGCATGCCCTCGGAGGCGTTTTCGACGAGGGTCCGGTAGAAGGAGTCCGAATCGACGAGTGAGGTGTCGGGGGACATCGGGCGGGGTGCTCCCGAAACCGTACCGGCTACTCCTCAAAAACAGTTGTGTAGCGCCACGCTGTCGCGAGGTCCGCAGGGCTTGGCGCTGGCCGGCTACCCTGCCCGCTCAGAACATCGTCAGCTTGTCGCGCCGGTACATGTCGATCTCGCTGGCCATCGAGGGCCCCTGGGTTGCGGCGAAGACGACAGCCTCCGCGATCTCCTCCGGCTCGGTGACCTCGCCCTCGTCGAAGCGCTCTTCGAAGGACTCGCCGTAGACGGATCCGAACTCGGTCCGGACCTCGGAGGGGTTGATCGTCGTGACCGCGACGTCGTCGCCGACCTCCGCGGAGACGCTCTTGGCGAATCCACGGGTCCACCACTTCGAGGCGGCGTAGACGGGATTGAACGGCCGGGGATACTGGCCGGCGAAGCTCCCGATGAACACGATGGTGCCCGCCGCGTCCCGGAGGTGCGGGATCGCCTCCCGGGTCGCGAAGAACATCCCGTCGGTATTGGTCTCCATCATGGTCCGGTAGTCCTCCGTCGAGAGGTCTTCGACGTCTGCCCCGCGGACCAGTCCGGCGTTGTTGACGAGGAGGTCGAGGCCGCCGAAGGCGTCGACGGTCGACTCGACCAGGTCGGCGACGGCCGCGTCGTCGCGGACGTCCGTCGGGACGACCAGCGTCTCGGCGTCGTACTCGGTCTGAAGCCTGTCTGCGATCTCCTCGAGGCGCTCTCTCCGTCGCGCGGCGAGCGCGACGGCTGCCCCATCGCGAGCCAGCGCGTGGGCGGTCGCGGTGCCGATGCCGGAACTCGCGCCGGTGACGATCGCTGCCTGGCCGTCGAGTGACGTGCCTGCTGCCATACCTCCGGCTTCGGACCGATCCGGGTTAAACGTGGAGGTCAGTCGGCCTCCGGAGGAGTGACGGACGCTCGCACCCGTAACCCCTAAGCGGATCGGGTGGTTGTCGGATGGTATGCAGGAGGTCGGGCTGTCAGAACCGCAGGACTTCGAGCGCGTCCTCTCGTCGATGTGCACGGAGCCCCATCCCGCCGCCCGCGAGGCTGCCCGACGCTTTCTCGCGACGAACCCCGGCGATCCCGGGACCTACGAGACCGTCGCAGAACTGGAACGGGAAGCCGTCGAGATGCTGGGGACTGTCGCTGGCCTCGACGACCCCGCCGGCTACGTCACGAGCGGTGGCACGGAGGCCAACATTCAGGCGGTCCGCATCGCGCGAAACCGTGCCGACACCGACGACCCGAACGTCGTCGCGCCGACGAGCGCTCACTTCAGCTTTCGGAAGGCCGCGAACCTCCTCGACGTGGAACTCCGGACGGCGCCGACCGACGGGCATCGGGCCGACCCCGACGCCATCGCCGAACTGATCGACGACGACACGGCCGCCGTCGTCGCCGTCGCCGGCTCGACGGAGTACGGCGCCGTGGATCCGGTCCCGGCACTCGCCGACCTCGCCCAGGACGCCGACGCGCTCTGTCACGTCGACGCCGCCTGGGGCGGCTTCTACCTGCCCTTCACCGCCCACGAGTGGCACTTCGACCACGCGCCCATCGACACGATGACCATCGACCCCCACAAGGCGGGCCAGGCGGCGGTCCCCGCCGGGGGCCTCCTGGCGCGTTCGCCGGCCCTCCTCGACGAACTGGCCATCGACACGCCCTACCTCGAGTCGACGTCCCAGGTGACGCTGACCGGCACCCGGAGCGGCGCGGGCGTCGCCAGCGCCCTGGCCGCGATGGACGCGCTCTGGCCGCGGGGCTACCGCGACGAGTACGAGCGCGCCATCGACAACGCCCACTGGCTCGCCGACCAGTTCGAGAGCCGCGGCCACGAGGTCTACGGCCCGGAACTCCCGCTCGTCGCCGCCGACCTCTCGGTGCCGATGACCGGGGAGTTGCGGGACCGCGGCTGGCGCGTCTCGAAGACGGGTGCGGGCGAGATGCGCGTTGTGTGCATGCCCCACGTGACGCGCTCGATGCTGCGGTCGTTCGTGGCGGACCTGGACTGGTACTGAGCCGGGCCGGAAACGCTCAATCGTCGGCGGAATACGCGCCGCTCCGATGTTCGATTCGGTGGACTTCGAGCACGGATTCGTCTCTATCGAGGACGCAGGCCAATCGGTACTGACCAACACGAAGTTTGGCGAACGGGCCACCGGACAACGGCTCGAGGAAGTCGTCGGGGTCCCGCCACTCGGAGAAGACTACCTCGTCGAGTTTGGAGACGATCCGGTCCTGGACGTGCCCGTCGAGCCCCTCGAACTGATCGGCGGCGCGCGTCGAAAAAGCCCAGGTCCAGTCGGCCTCACACCCCATCCTCGTCCCGCTCCAGCATCTCCACGACCTCGTCGCGCGACACCAGTTCCTCCTCGTCCGACCGGAGACCGTGTTCGCTCGCGGCGATCTGTTTCCACCCCTCCCGGGAGAACGCCGGGTGCTTGACGGCGTCGCGCGCCGCGTAGCGGAGGAACTCGCTCCGGGAGTTGAAGCCCTCTGCCTCCCACGTCTCGTCGATTTTCTCGAGGAACGCCTCACTCAGCCGGAGGTTGATCTGGACGGTTTCGGGCCCGTCCCCCGGCGTCCCGGTGTCTGCGTCGGACATATACAGATGCTTTACGCGCCATCCCACATAAACATCAGTACGAGAGCGAGACGACGGGTCGCCCGTCTACCGTTGGACCAGATACGACACCTGACACCGTGGAGATACCTATTTCCCGCTGGCACTCGCCGATGCTGGTATGTCCACGCGTCGCCGTGCCCTCTCCAGTCAGGTCCTCCTCGGAGCACTGATCGTCCTCGTCGGGCTGCTGTTGCTCGGGCGGACGACTGGACTCTACGACTTCGGCTCGGTCTTCCGGTACCTCCCGTCCCTGTTCGTTTTGCTCGGGCTCTACGCCCTCGTGCGGAGTGGCTTCCGGAACGTCTTCGGTCCGCTGGTGATCGTGCTCCTGGCTGGCGCCTGGCAACTCGTCGCGCTCGACCTCGTCGCGGGCGAGGACGTCGTCCAGCTCTGGCCACTCTTTCTCGTGCTCTTCGGTCTCTCGATCATCCTCAGCCAGTGGCGGCGGCCGCCCGATGCCGTCGGCGAGTCCCACGTCTCGACGCTGGCGGTCTTCAGCGGGAGCGAGAAGCGCTCCTCGGCGAAGTCGTTCACCGGCGCGAACCTGACCGCGCTGTTCGGCGGAGCCGAACTCGACCTCCGGGACGCCGACGTAGTGGATCCGCCGGCGCACGTCAGCGCCGTCGCGCTGTTCGGCGGCGTCGACGTGATCGTTCCGCGCGAGTGGCGCGTCGAGATGGACGTCCTCCCCATCCTGGGCGGGGCGAGCGATGAACGGCCGCGCCGCGAGGAGGAACACGACGAGGTCGACCTCGTCGTCTCCGGCTTCGCGGCCTTCGGCGGGGTCGAAGTGACCGACTGACCGGCCGCGCTCGCCGCGACGAACCGGCGGGCTTTTGGCCCGCAGGCCGGATTCTGGCACCATGAGCCACGACCCGCTCCCCACCGACGCGCCGGCCGTGGTCACCGTGGGGCTGCCCTACGCCAACGGCGACCTCCACGTGGGCCACCTCCGGGGGTACGTCGGCGGGGACACGTACGCCAGGGCGTTGCGTCGCGTCGGCCAGGAGACCGCCTTCGTCTGCGGGTCTGACATGCACGGGACGCCCATCGCCGTCAACGCCGCCGAGCAGGGCGTCTCCCCCCAGGAACTCTCCTCTGGGTACCACGAGCAGTACGCCGAGACGTTCCCGAAGTTCAACGTCGAGTTCGACCACTACGGCAACACCCACGACGAGACGAACACGGAGATGACGCAGTCGTTCGTCCGCTCGTGGATCGACAACGACCACGTCTTCGAGAAGGAGATCCAGGTCGCGTGGGACGCCGAGGCCGACCAGCCCCTCCCCGACCGCTACGTCGAAGGGACCTGCCCCTACTGCGGCGAGCAGGCCCGCGGCGACGAGTGCGACGAGGGCTGCCAGCGCCACCTCGAACCCGGCGAGATCGAGGATCCCGTCAGTACGATCACCGGGAATCCCGCCGAGTACCGCACTCGGCCCCACAAGTTCCTGCGACTCTCGGACTTCCAGGACTACCTCCAGGGCTTCCTCGACCGCCTGGAGGGCACCGAGAACGCCCGGAACCAGCCCCGCGAGTGGATCGAGGGCGAGCTCCAGGACCTCTGTATCACGCGGGACATGGACTGGGGCATCGACTATCCCGCCGAGGACGGCGAGAGCGACGACCTCGTGCTGTACGTCTGGGTCGACGCCCCCATCGAGTACGTCTCCGCGACCAAGCAGTACTCCGAGACCGTCGGCGCGGACACCTTCGACTGGGAGGCCGCCTGGAAGATCGGTGGCGAGGCACGCCACGGCACGCAGTGGGACGACGACTGGACCGAGGAGGCCGGCGAAATCGTCCACGTCATCGGCCGGGACATCATCCAGCACCACGCCGTCTTCTGGCCGGCCATGCTCCGGGGTGCGGGCTTGAACGAACCGCGCGCGATCCTGGCGACGGGCTTCGTCGGCATCGACGGCAAGGCCCTCTCGACCTCCCGGAACCGCGCCGTCTGGGCCGAGGAGTACCTCGACACCGGCCTCCATCCTGACCTGTTCAGGTACTACGTCACGACCGGGTCCGGCCTGGAGAACGACGTGGACTTCTCCTGGGACCGGTTCGCCGACCGCGTCAACGGCGAACTCGTGGGGAACCTCGGGAACTTCTGTTACCGCTCCCTACTCTTTGCCCAGCGCAACTACGAGGGGACGCCCGACGTTCCCGAGTCACACTCGGGAGCCAGCGAGACGGAGTCTCGCGCTGCCGACGTCAGCGACGAGATTCGTGCCGAGATCGCGGACGCCGTCGAGACCTTCGAGGACGCGGTTGCCGACTACGACGTCCGCCGGATCGGCCAGGTCGCCGTCGACCTCGCCGACGTCGGTAACGAGTACATCCAGCGCAACGAGCCCTGGAACCTCGTGGACGACGAGCCGGCGGCCGCCGCCCAGGTCATCCGCGACTGCGTCCAGGTGACGAAGGCCTGTGCCGTCCTGCTCCAGCCGGTCATGCCCGAGACGGCCGAGCGACTCTGGACCCAACTCGGCGAGGACGGGATCGTGGCCGACGTCGGGATCGACGCCGCGCTCGAAGCGCCGCCCGCCGAGTTCGGCGAGCCGGAGGAGCTGTTCACCGGGGTCGAGGACGAGACCGTCGAGGCGCTGAACGCCGAACTGCGCGACCGCGTCGCGGCCGCGGGCGACGGGGACGACGAGGGTGGCGATAGCGAGGACCACGGTGACGACGACGGCCAGGACGACGACGCGGCCACGAGCGACCTCGAACCGATCACCGACGACCGGGTCGGCTTCGAGGACTTCCAGGACCTGGACGTGCGCGTCGCGCGGATCACGGCCGCGGAACCGATCGAGGGGGCTGACGACCTCGTCCGCCTGGCGGTCGACGCCGGCGTCGAGGAACGCCAGATCGTGGCCGGGATCAAGCAACTCCACGACGTCGACGAACTGCCGGGCACGAAGATCGTGATCCTGGCGAACCTCGAACCGGCGGAGCTGTTCGGCGTGGAGTCCAACGGCATGCTCCTGGCGGCGGGTGAGGACGCGGACCTTCTCACGACCCACGGTGACAGCGAGCCCGGGACGAAGATCCGCTAAACGCGACGCCGCGCGTGCCATCGCCAGCCCGGAGCCTTCTTGTGTGACCGACCGTTTGGGACTCGCATGGCCGCCCCAGCCGAGGACGATGACGACGAGGAGGAGTGGCGCTTCTCGCTGTCGGACCTGGAGGACGGGGACGCCACGGGGGAGGGTGAGGTGGACGACGACGGCGGGAGCGGCGTCGCGGGGAGCTTCGCCCCCAGCGAGACTATCGAGCCCGGGGAGATCGACCCAGAGAACGCGCTGTTCGTTCTCGTGGGAATCGTCATCGGCGTGGCCGTCGTCGGGCTGTACGCGATGGCACTCCTCTGAGGGGGAGCCGGGTCGGCGTTCCCGCCTCCGCCCCCGAAATATTATCCGCGCGCTCCACGTACGACCGGCATGGTCGACGCCTTCGGACTCTTCACCGCGAACCTGCCGATGGTGCTCCTCCTGGCGGGCGCCGCGATGATCGTCGCGGAGGCGCTCATCCCGGGTGCGCACTTCTTCGTCGTCGGCGTCGCGCTGTTCGCGGCGGGCCTCGTTGGTCTCGCGTTGCCGGCCGGCCTGGGGGTACTCAACGTATTGATCCTCACCGTCGTCGTCATCGTCACCTCGCTGGCGACGCTGTACGCCTACCGCGAACTCGACGTCTACGGCGGGACGAGCGAGGGCCGGACGAGCGACTCACAGAGCCTCCGGGGCAAGACGGGTCGCGTGACCGAACGGGTCACGCCCACCGAGGGCGAGGTCAAACTCGACAACGGTGGCTTCAATCCCTACTACCGGGCGCGAAGCGTCGACGGGGAGATTCCCGAGGGCGAGGAGGTCATGGTGATGGATCCCGGCGGCGGGAACCTGCTGACCGTCGAGTCCGTCGGTGACGTCGCCGACGACATCGACAGGCAACTGGAGCGCGGTCGCTCGGAGACCGCGGGACGGGAGGCGGGAGCCGAGGCCGATTCGAACGCCTGATCCCGTCTCGCCGTACCAACACTTTTCCCCGCCCCTTCCCTAGCGTGACGCATGCCAACCGCTGCCGTCCTCCAGACCGGGGACGCCGCCCTCCCCATCGTCGCGGTCATCCTGTTGCTCATCGCCGTCGTGACGGCCTACAAGAGCATCGTCATCGTCGACGCCTACGACCGCGAGGCCTACACGCGCTTCGGGAAGTACCAGGGCCTGCTGGAGCCGGGGGCGAACTTCGTGCTGCCGTACGTCACGAAGACCTACCGGTTCGACATGCGGACGCAGACGCTGGACGTCCCGCGCCAGGAGGCCATCACGCGGGACAACTCGCCGGTGACCGCCGACGCCGTCGTCTACATCAAGGTCATGGACGCCGAGAAGGCGTTCCTCGAGGTCGACGACTACAAGCGCGCCGTCTCGAACCTCGCCCAGACCACGCTCCGGGCGGTCCTGGGCGACATGGAACTGGACGATACGCTCAACAAGCGCCAGCAGATCAACGCGAAGATCCGCACCGAACTCGACGAGCCGACCGACGAGTGGGGGATTCGCGTCGAGTCAGTCGAGGTCCGCGAGGTCAACCCCAGCTCGGAGGTCCAGAAGGCCATGGAGCAACAGACCTCCGCGGAGCGCCGCCGCCGCGCGATGATCCTCGAGGCGCAGGGCGAACGGCGCAGCGCCATCGAGGAGGCGCAGGGCGAGAAGCAGTCCAACATCATCCGCGCCCAGGGTGAAAAGCAGAGCCAGATCCTCGAGGCGCAGGGTGACGCCATCTCGACGGTCCTGCGGGCGAAGTCCGCCGAGGCGATGGGCGAGCGGGCGATCATCGAGCGCGGCATGGAGTCCCTCGAGGAGATCGGGACGAGCGAGTCGACGACCTTCGTCCTGCCCCAGGAGCTAACCTCGCTGGTCGGGCGGTACGGCAAGCACCTGCAGGGGAGCGACGTGACGGAGAACGGGCACGTGCTGGATGCGCTCGACTTCGACGAGGAGACCCGCGAGATGCTCGGCCTCGACGACATCGAGGAGATCCTCGGCGAACTCGACAAGGAGGAGAACGTCGTCGACGTCGACAAGATGGAACAGGAGGCCCAGGCCGTCAAGCACGGCGGGGGCACCTCGGACATCCAGGACCCCGACGAGGTCATCGAGGAGATGGACCAGGAGTTCTCCGGCGGCGGGACGGACTTCAACCCCAACGAACCGATCGAGGGCGGCGGCGACCAGGGCGACGGACAGGGCGAGTCGACGAGCGACGAGTCCGGCGGGGACGCCGACGATACCCCCTCGTCCTAACGAAGCGGTTTTTACGCTCCACTCCGTACCCTGGTCCATGTCGCCGGGGCGGGGCGGGGTCGACGAGGACAAGCGAGCCACCTTGAGACGGTTCGCGGCCCTGGGTGGGGCCAGTCCGCTCGTGGGGCTGGCGAGCGCGAGCGAACGCGAGAGCGACAGCGACGTCCCAGACGCCATCGCGGGCTACGTCGGCGCCACCCCGGGCGCACACTTCTCGAAGCTACGCGACGACCTCCAACTGGGCACGGGCGAGACCCAGCACCACCTCCGGACGCTGGAGCGTGCAGGGACCGTCGAGAGTCGGAAGGACGGCGATTACCGGCGGTATTTCCTCGCCGGCCGCTTCACGGAGTACGAGCAGGTCGCGCTGGGCTACCTGCGGCGTGACACGCCACGCGGGATGGTGATCGCGCTCCTGGAAGACCCTGACCAGTCGGCCAGCGACCTCGCCGGTCGCCTGGACGTCTCGCGACCGACGGTCAGCAAGTACGCCGCACAACTGGAGGAGGCGGCCCTCCTCTCGCGGGCCGACGGGTACGAGATCGAACGGCCGGAGACGCTGCTCGTCCTGATCGTGTCCCACGCCGACTCCTTCGGGGCGGACGCAGCGGCACTGGCCGCGGACGCCGCCGACCTCGTCGCCTACGATCCCGAGTGACCTACGCGGTGACCATCCAGGTCGTACTCGACGAGTAGCCCCACTTCTCCACGTCGAGGTCCTCGGCACTCGCCTCGATGGCCTGCATGTTCGTCCCGACTTCCTTGGCCGAGAGGTCCAGCGCCTCGCCGATGCAGCGTGACTTGAAGTAGGTCTGTTCGTCGGCGCGCTCCCTCAGATACGCCAGAATGCGTCGCTGTTTGTCGCTCAGGTCGGTCGTCGCCGCCTCCGCCCCCGCGCTCGCTGTGGCGCTCATACAGTCACACTCCCCCACGTGACCATAGTGGGTTTGGTACGGTCGGTTACGCCCCCGTCGTCCGGCGATTCGAGGCCCGAGCCGGCCGCCGGGCCGACCTGGGACCCCCGGCGCGTCCGTGGACGACCCGGTGGCTGGTACGAGCGGTAACGACCAGGTGGTAGCCGCCCGTCGACCGGTACGGTGCGGTTACAGCCCCTCGTCGATGATCTCGCCGACGGCGAAGTTGGACTTGACCTCGGTGATCTCGACCTTCACGCGCTCGCCGACGTCGGCACCGGGAACGATGATCACGTACCCCCGCTCGACGCGCGCGATGCCGTCGCCCTGTTTGCCGATGTCCTCGACCTCGACGTACCGGATTTCGCCGGCCTCGACCGGTGGCTGTGGCTCGGTCGGTGCGCTCTCCGTGGCCGCGCTCGCCTCGTCTTCGGCCGGGACGTCGGCGTCGATGAGCGCCACGCGGTAGGTGCCGTCCGGATCGACCGATCCGGTCTCGATCTCGCGGCGCGGTACCTCGATGACGTAGCGGTCACCGTCCGCAGTCACGTCCGCACTGAACAGACACAGGAGTCGATTCGAGATTTCCAAGGTAAGACCTCCGAGCGGTGAGATGTCCGCCGCCCTCATAGTAGTTGGCGTCCCTGGGCCGGGTCACCGCTGGAGACGGGCCGTGACCCGTCTGCGGCGACGATGGGACGGGTCGGACCGATCAGGGTGTGACTTCCGTGCGATACTCAGTAGAACTCCCACTCGTCGTCCTCGTCGCCGCGTTGGACGCCGTCGGCCTCCGCCTCGTCCGCTGGCCACTCGACGCCGTCGCCGCGGAGGCTCACGTATCCGAACCAGCCGAGCCCGACGAGCAGGAGCACGAGGACGAGGGTGCCGGCGATGGCCGCCAGTTGTCCGACGGACTCCAGTAGCCCGCCGCCGAGAGCGAGTGTGAGGTCCCCCATACTCCACGATCGCCGCAGAACTACAAGAACCGTTCGGCGGGCCGACCGGTCGTCACCGCACCAGCCCGGTCAGGACTCGAGTTCGGCGTGGACCGGGCGTTCGCGGTGGACCCACGACCGGGTCGCGCCGCCGATGCCCACGGCAGCGACGAGCACGCAGGCGCCGATGGCTGCCACGGCGGGCAACAGGAGCCAGCTCGTGCCGCTGAGAAGCGCGCCCAGCAGGAGTCCGTGCCACGGTCGCCGACCGCCGGAGAGATCGGTCACGACCGTCCCGACGACGAGGAAGCCGAAACTCGTGACCAGCACGAGGCCGCTCGCCAGGATCGCGAGCGCCACGTAGCCGACCGGCGTCCCGGCGACCCCGGCCCGGACGAAGAGGTCGTTCGCGTAGAAGCCCGCGAACAGTACCAGCACGTACGCGAAGAGCCCGTAGACGATCCCGACCAGGGGCCGGTCCATCGTGTCCTCGACCCCGCGGTCGACGACGGGACGGTACCGGGCCAGGAAGGCGACACCGACGAGTCCGACGAGGACGACCGACGCGAGCGCCCGCACGACTGCCGGCGCGTCGGCCACGGTCGACGGACCGAGCGCCCGTGCGCCAGCGACCGTCGGCACCGCTGCCAGGCCCCAGACGATCGCGAGCCCGCCCACCCAGCGGCCACTCTTCCCGGATCCCATACCCCTGCGGACAGACCCCGAATGGGAAAAGCTGTCGCCGGGACGGACCGATCAGGTGTTCCCGCGTCCGGACGACGATACCGCCGGATCCGGGTGCCTCGTCGTCGACCGGGGACGTCTGTCCGTGCCCGGGAGAGCGCTCGACCGCCGGGATCCGCACTGCCGAGCGATTTATCTTCGTGGTGGCGGAAGGTGGAAACGTGCGCGGCGCGCTCGCCGCCCTCCTCGGGGGTATCCGTCGGCTTCTCGAGCGACTCGCCAGGCCGCTTCGTCGTGGTGAGGGCCCCAACAAGTTCCGCCTCTCCAGTCCCGACACCGCGACGACGACCTTCGACGGGTCGGTCGGCTGGCCGAACCGACCGCCCGCGACGCTCGCGTGTCCCCGGTGTGAGAGCGACATCCGCCAGGTGACCGCGTTCGACCCCATCGACTGTCCACGGTGCGTCGCCGAGTTCGACTACGCCGAGTTCAGCGATCTCACGCTCCGCTACATGGAGTGTCCGGTCTGCGGGAACAGGATGGCTCACGGCAAGCGCCATCCCGAACGGTTCGACTTCCCGGAGTGGGCCACCTGCAACGGCTGTCGGTACCACTGGGAGTACCGGCACGCGTACTGACGGCGTCCGCGGGCGCGCCACTCGTTTCGGCACCGGGGAAACCTATTCGGTGGCGGGACCTCTCGTCACGGAACATCGCGCATGGCCGATCTCATCTCGCACGGGCTGATCGTGCTCGTCCTGGCGTTGTTCGGCGTCGCCCTGTACGCGCTGGCGACGGGTCGCCTGACGGTGGCCGGACTGAGTTTCCTGAGCGCGAGCGTCGCGATCTATCTCAGGGAGACCCGCCTGCAGGCAGACGACGCGTAGACGCCCGCCCTCCGGCGGTCGTTACCGGACGGTTGTTACCCGTCGGTCAATCCGGAGCGGCCGATCGCGTGTGCCGGGGTCGGTCGTACGGCCAGTCGGGTGACGGTACCGAGTATCGACGGCCGCTCGGCGATGGACGGGTGACGCGGGACCCCCGATCGATCAGTCGTTGACCGTCATCCGCGTCGTGATCACCGGCACCGTCGACGTGCGGACCACCTTGTCGGACGTACTGCCGAGAATCGCGCGGAAACGGCCCTGGTAGGCGCTTCCCATGACGATGGCGTCGACCCCCTCGTCCTCGGCGTACTCGACGATCTCCTCGGCCGGCGTGCCACTCTTGATTGCAGTGGAGCACTCGATGCCGGCCTTGGCGGCCATGTCACAGATCTCGGCGGTCACCTCCTCGCCGTAGGACCGGTACTCCTCTCGCATCTCATCCTCGTCGTCACGGACGTAGACCGTCCGCGGGGCCCCAGGGAGGTCGATCACGTAGAGCGCATGCACGCTCGCCCCCACTGCTGCCGCTAACTCGATGCCGTGCTCGGCCCCCCGTCGCGCCTCGTCGGTGCCGTCGAATGGGATCAATATCCTGTCGTACATTCTGGAACCCTCTCCCCTCGTTCTCCTGTCGGATGCAAATAATTTTCGGCAGTCCAGGGTATTCGCATTCGGACCGACGAAGATCGGGCACGAATATCCGTGTCGGACGCTGAATTCCTGTATTCCGGTCGTCCGATCCCACGCTCGCACTGACAACTACCGACAATCGAAACAAATCAGATCAGAATTATGATGTGTTGTGGTCGCCCAGGTCGCTCGGGTCCTCGACGGTACGTCGACTGGTCCGACTACTCCTCGCCGTCCGATCCGGGACCCTCGGCGGGTCCATCCGCGTCGGCGGTCCCGAAGACGTCCACGTCCTCACCGACGACCGACTTGCCGAGCATCCGGCCGCCGATCACGGTGGGACTGATGACCCTGTCCGCGCCGACGCCCCGGAGTTTGTCGACGTGTTTCCGGTCCGTCGCGGCCGCGACGATGCGGACGTCGGGGTTTTCCTGTCTCGCCGCCAGCACCGCGAGCACGTCGCGCGCGTCGTCTTCTGTGGCGACGACGACGCCGCTCGCCGCGTCGATGCGCGCGTCCCGCAGGGCCTCGCCGTCCGTCGGGTCGGCGGTGAGGACGTTCAGGTCCCGGTCGCGCAGCGCCGTCGCGGCGTCGGTGTCCTCGGTCACGACGACCACGTCCGCCGCGTCGTCGAGTTCGTCCAGGAGCGGTTCGCTGAATTCGCCGTGGCCCAGGACCAGCACGTGGTCCTCGAGCAGCGTGAGTTCCGATGCGCTCATGTTTCCGAAGGCGCTCGATATCCGCGATTCGATGGCCGGGATCAGCAGCGACCCCGACGCGATGGTGAAGGTGCCGGTCCCGAGCACGATGACCGACAGCGTGAACAGTTTCGTGAGTTGCGTCGTCGGCGTGACGTCGCCGTAGCCGACGGTCGTCCCGGTGACGACGATGTAGTAGAGGGCGTCCGTCAGCGACTCGACGCCGGTGAAGTCGGCGCGCAGGGCGTAGGCCCCGATGGTCCCGTAGACCTGGGCACCGACGAACGCTGCCAGCGCGGCGGTCTGGAACCCCGAGAGCTCGATCGACTGGTCGAACCGGTCGCGGTTCCGCAGGACGTTCGGGAGCGCGATTAGTGCGAGTAACAGCAGGGGCAGGTCCGTGGCGTCGGCCGTGAAGAACCAGAGGAGGCAGATCAGCGGCAGCGCGAGGAGCACGCCGTACCACGCGAGCCGGAACCGACGCTGGAGCCCCACGGTCAGCCCACCGAGCACGAAGGCGAAGAAGACGCCGTAGAGCCTGACGAGATCGCTCGACGCCGGGAACAGTCCCCCCAAGGGCCCGTCCAGCGTCACCGACGCCTGGCTCAGGTCGGACAGCCCCGTGACGAACGAGAGGACGGCGACGGCCGCGAGCAGGATGACGGTGGTCTTCCCCCCGGTGAAGGCGGCCCAGTCGACGAGGCGGACGGGCTCGGCGTGGTCGAACAACTGCTCGAGCGCCGAGTCCCGGGACCCGTCCTGGACGTCACTGGCCACCCCTACCGGTTGGGCGCGTCGGGGTAAAAACGTGCGCCGGGTCCGGATCGATGCTCGACGTGTCAGATGTCATGGGTGACGACACGCCTTTGGTGTGTGGACTGAAACCGAGTGGCATGCCGACCGAGGGCGACAGCACCGTCGAGCGCCTCTTCCGGCGAGCCCTCGCTCCGGTTTGCGTCGGCGCGGGCATCCTCGTCGTCTCTGGCTTTTTCTTCCCGTCGGTCGTCGGGTCGGTGGTGTCCGGTCGGGGGTGGCTCGTCGTCTCGTTGCTGTTTTTCGCAACGGGCCTCTCGTACCTCGCACTCCTGCCGGTGGAGACGGCGACGTCGGACGGCGACGCCGACCGACGCACGGCCAGGTACCTGCTCCGCATCCGCCACGGGCACTTCCGCCGGATCCTGGCGCCGTTCGTCGCGCGACAGGACCCCGTGACGTTCGGCGTGCCCGTCGCCGTCCTCGCCGCGGTCTTGCTCGTCCGCCTCGTGGCCCCCGGCGCGACTGTCGCTGCCATCGGCGCGGTGAAGGGCCTCGTCTTCGGGAGCCTCGGCTGGGTCTTCCTCGTGGCCGTCCTGCTCGCGGTGCTGTACTGTGCGTTCCTCGTCGTTGGGCCCTGGGGTGGCGTCCGACTCGGCGGTGCCGACGCCGAGCCGACCTACACGTATCCGACGTACTTCGCGCTCTTCTTTACGGCCGGCATCGCCGCCGGCATCGTCTTCTGGGGCCCGGCCGAGGCGCTCTTTCACTACCAGACGCCCCCGCCGTTCTTCGGTGCCGAGGCCGAGTCGGGGGCGGCCGCCGTGGACGCGTTGACGTACGCGTTCTTCCACTGGGGCGTCTCTGCCTGGAGCCCGTACCTCGTCCTCGGGCTTCCCATCGCCTACTTCGTCTACGACCGGGGAGCACCCCTGCGCGTGTCGGCCCTGCTGACGCCCTACCTCGGCGTCGACGGGCTCGACTCCCCGCTGGGACGACTCGTGGACGTCCTCGCCATCTTCGCGACGATCGGGGGCGTCGCCACGTCGGTCGCGTTCGTCAGCCAGCAGTTCCTCGCGGGCATCGACTACCAGTGGGGGGTCACCTACGGCCTCCTGGGGCCCGTCCTCCTGGTGGCGGGGCTGACCGTCATCTTCGTCATCACCGCGGAGTCCGGCGTCCACCGCGGCATCCGGCGGATCGCTGGCGTCACGGTGGGGCTGTTCGCGCTCGTGACCGTCCTCCTGCTCGCCTTCGGTCCTCGCGGGTTCGTCCTCGAGTACGGCGGCGCGGCGCTGGGGAACTACGTCGCGAACTTCGTCCCGATGAGCCTGTTCGTCGGCGGCCAGTGGGTCACCGACTGGACGGTCTGGAACTGGTCGTGGTGGTTCTCCTGGGCCCCCTTCGCGGGCCTGTTCCTGGCCGCGCTCTCGAAGGGCCGGACCGTCCGGACCGTCGTGGTGACAGCCGTCGGTGCCACGTCCCTCGCGACCGTCACCTGGTTCCTGGTGATGGGCGGGACGACTCTCGGACTCCAGCACGGCGGCGCCGCCGACATCCTGGGAGCCGTGGCCGCCTACGGCGGTTCCGAGGCCGTCGCCGGCTTCCCGGTCTTCGAGGCGCTCCCCATGAGCCAGCTGTTCATGTTCCTGTTCCTCGCGCTCATCGTCGTGTTCATCACCACGTCGGCGGCCGTCTCGACCATCGCCGTCGCCGTCCTGGCGACGAAACACGGTCGCGCGCCGTCGACCGGGAGCATCCTCGCCTGGGGCGTGCTCCAGGGCGCCGTCGCGACGGTCGTGCTGGTCCTCGGCGGCGGTCAGTCCCTCCAGGACCTCGCCGTCCTGACCGGCGGCCCGTTCGTCGTCGTCGCCCTGTTCGCCCTCGCGGGACTCTCGTGGACGTTCTATCGCGAGGAGGGCGGACACCGCTCCCTGCCCGGGCGGGTCAGGGCTGCCGCCGAGGCTCGCGACCTCACCCTCCTGCCGGAGCGCCCCGACCTCCGCGACGACGACCGGGACTGACGGCCAGGGCATCTTCGACCGGTCGGATCCTCGAGGCGTGTTGCTTCGTCGTGTCGGAGAGACGTTTTAAGGGGAATTCGGCCGTCTTCGGAACCGTGAAACGAACTATCAGCACTGACGACGCACCGGCGGCCGTCGGCGCGTACAGTCAGGCCACGACGGACGGCTCGCTCCTGTTCACCGCCGGTCAGCTCCCGCTGACGACCGACGGCGAACTGCTCGACGACGAGCCCGTCGACGTCCAGGCGCGCCAGTGCCTGGAGAACGTCGAAGCGATACTGGCGGCCGAAGGACTCTCGATGGACGACGTGCTGAAGGTGACCGTCTTCCTCGACGACGTCGACGACTTCGCCGAGATGAACGAGACCTACGCCGGGTTCTTCGACGACGAGCCCCCGGCCCGGAGCGCCGTCGAGGTCGGCGCCGTGCCGAAGGGCGCTGCCGTCGAGATCGAGGCGACCGCGTCTGTCTCGTGACGGGCCACGACCAGGGGCCACCCGGGGGTTGGCCGTACCTGAGGACTTGACGGTCGTCGACCCGCGCGACGTCCCGACGGCGTCGTTCCACACCTGCGACGACGCCCACCGGAAGCTGACCGAGGCGCTTGGAGCGATGATCTGCGCATCAACCAGGTCGTCCTCTACCCCGACGCGGTGCGGAGCCTTCGGAACGGCATAGACGACGAGACCCGCGTCTGGCCCGCCGTCGGCGCACCGTCGATCGGGACCATCGAGGACTTCGGGGGAGTGCGTCATCCGGGTCGACGTCGACGAGGGCCGTCGAGCCCGCACGTGCAGGGACGGTCCGGACGTTTATTACGGAGCGACGCGGAGTGAACGGCAGCGGGAACCGTTCGGTTCGTTGACTGGTATCGGGCCGAACGGCGCCCGGAGCGATTCCATGGCACCCGCTTCGACTCGTCAGTGGACGACCGACGCGGCCCCGAGCGTCCCGACCCGGCGGCCAACGGGGGCGACGCGCGGATGAGCGACGGGTGGGGCTCCGTTCGCGTCGTGGCGGGTGTCCTGACCGTTGACGACGACGCCATCAGGCTCCGGTCGACGCCGCGGCTCTTTCTGGCCGGGCAGGTCGACAGGCTCCGGACGGACGAGCCCCGCGACCGCCTGCGAGCGCTCGGTACTATCGTGGCGTTTCTCGTCGCCCCCCTCCTGCTGGTCGGCGGACTGTACCGGTTGACCACCGCTGGCGTCGGCTGGCTGGCGTTCGTGGAGATCGTCTCCCTCGGGACCGGCGCGGCCACGATCTGGCACCAGCACCTTCGAGAAACCGTCGTCCCACTCGACTCGGTTCGGGACGTGATAATCGGTCAGGACGACCGGCGACTCGAACTCGTCCACGCCCCACGCGACGGGCTGCTCTCGCCGTTCCGTACTGATCCCCGACGGCGTGGGCACCGCTTTCGAACGGCAGAGGATGGCCGTCGTGCCCGCCAGCTCTTCCGGCTGCGAGGAATCGACGTCGTCGACGGCGACGCCCGCTCCGAGGTCACCTATCGCATCGAGACGAGAGGGGGCGTTTGCTTCTGCGAGCAGTGTGGGGGCCAGGTCTCGCCCAGCGACAGCGCCTGTCCTGCCTGCGAGTACAAGCTCCGCGTCCGCCAGGCCGATTCGGCGTGATTGTGAGGGCGGAGCGGCTAGCCACCGGTGGTCGTCCCCGAACTGGGAACGACCTGTACCGGGACCGCGGCGTGGGCGGTGACGTACTCGGTCGTGCTCCCGAGGAGTCGGCGTTCGAGGCCGCCGCGGCCCGTCGTCCCCATCACCACCAGGTCGACGTCGTGCTCCCTGGCGTACTCGAGAATCGTCCGCGCGGGCCGGCCGAGTTCGATGGCCGTCGTGACGGGGACGCCGGCGTCGCTCGCCAGGGCGGCCAGGTCGTCGACGATCCCCTCCCCGCGTTTCCGGAGGGGCTCGACCGCACTGTCGATGGACGTGTCGTAGGTCCGGGTGTTGATGACGGTGAGAACGTGGATCTCTGCGTCGTCGCGCGCGGCGAGGTCGATCGCCTCGCGCATCGCCGCGGTTGCCGTCTCGCTGCCGTCGGTCGGGACCAGGATTCGATCGGACATGGGCTGACTACGCGGACCAGCCCCTTCAGGGTACGTCCGGACTCTCGGAGCGGACCCCCTCCCCTCGCCACGTTCTGTCGCTCCGCCCGTCGGCACAAGCTTGATTCGACCCGGCTCGCTTGTCCCCGGTATGTCGACCCACCTGCTCGTTGCCGTCGCGCTCTGGGGGTCGGTCGCCCTGCCGGTCGGGATCCACGCCAGCAGCGAGGGCCGATCGGGCGTCTTCTGGGGCCTCGCGACGCTCTTTTCCGGGTTCGTCGGGCTGGTGGTCTACCTCATCGTCCTCGTGACCGCGGACGAGGACGGCGACGAACCCGAGGTGGTCCGCGTCTGTCCGGCCTGTTCCTCGGACCTCGACGGCCGGCCGGACTACTGTCCCGACTGCGGCGAGGAACTCGACGAGACGGCCGACGCGACCACCGCGCGGATTCTCCGGAGCGGCTCCGACGGCTACTGCAGCAACTGCAAGTCGCAGGTCGACCTGGATGCAGACGCCTGTGAGAACTGCGACGGGGCCTTCTGAATTCGCCCGGCGAACGCGAGCGGGTCGAGCCGGCGGAACCGTTAGAATAGCCCGTGGACCGTGCCGTCGTCGTCGACGTCCATGTTCGCGGCGGCGGGTTCGGCCGGCAGGCCCGGCAGGGTGAGCACGTCGCCGGTGAGCGCGACGAGGAATCCCGCGCCTGCGGAGGGGTACACCTCCTTGACTTCCAGAGTCCAGTCCTCCGGGGCACCCTTCAGGCTCGGGTCGTCCGAGAGCGAGTGGAACGTCTTCGACATGCACACCGGCGCGTCCTCGAAGCCCAGCTTTCCCATGCGCTCGATGTCGTCTTCGGCGTCGCCGTGGTACTCGACGCCGTCGGCGCCGTAGATCTCGGTCGCGACGGTCTCGATCTTCGTCTTGATGGAGTCATCGAGGGCGTAGATCGGCTCGAAGGTCGAGTCCGTCTCCGCTGCGTCGGCGAGGGCCTCGGCGAGGTCGGTGCCACCGTCGCCGCCGTCGCTGAAGACGGTCGACTCCGCGGCGTCGACGCCCAGGTCCGTCTCGCAGTGGTCGAGGACGGCGTCGACCTCCGCGTCGGTGTCGCCGGGGAACCGGTTGACGGCGACGACGACCGGAACGCCGAACTGCTGGAGGTTCCGGACGTGTTTGTCGAGGTTCTCGAAGCCACCGCGGACGGCCGCGACGTCCTCGGCCTCGAGTTCGTCGAGGTCCGGCGGCCACATGTCCTGGCCGTGGTACTTGAGCGCCCGGACCGACGCGACGAGCGTGACGGCGTCCGGCGCCATGTCCCCGAACCGACAGACGATGTCCATGAACTTCTCGGCGCCGAGGTCCGAGCCGAACCCGGCCTCGGTGACGACGTACTCGGCGAGGTGTCGCGCGACGTCGTCGGCGATCAGCGAGTTGGTCCCGTGGGCGATGTTCGCGAAGGGGCCGCCGTGGACCAGTGCGGGCGTCCCCTCGATGGTCTGGACGACGTTGGGCTTGAGGGCGTCCTTCAGCAGGATCGCGACCGCCCCGGTCGCCTCGATGTCGTCGACGGTGATCGGGTCGCCGTCGCTGTCGTAGGCGACGATGATCCGGGCGACGCGCTCCTTGAGGTCCCCGAGCGAGTCCGCGAGGCAAAGCACGGCCATGAGTTCGGAGGCGGCGGTCAGGATGAAGCCGTCCTCCCGTGGAACGCCGGTGACGTCGCCGCCGAGGCCGATCACCGTCTCCCGGAGGACCCGGTCGTTCATGTCTATCGCCCGGGGCCAGTTGACCCAGTTGACGGCGACGTCGAGGTCGTTACTCTGCTTGACGTGGTTGTCCAGCATCGTCGAGATGAGGTTGTGCGCCGAGGTGAGGGCGTGGAGGTCGCCGGTGAAGTGGAGGTTGATGTCCTCCATCGGCAGCACCTGCGAGTACCCACCGCCGGCCGCGCCGCCCTTGACCCCGAAGACGGGACCCAGCGACGGCTCCCGGATGGCGACGAGCACGTCCCGCCCGAGTCTGTTGAACGCCTGCCCGAGCCCGACGGTCGTGACCGTCTTCCCCTCGCCCATCGGCGTCGGCGTCATGCCGGTGACGAGGACGAGTTTGGCGTTCGCGGCGCGCTCCTCTCGGAGGCGTTCGACCGTCTCGAGTTTGATTTTCGCCGTGTACTCGCCGCTCAACTCCAGGTCCGTCCGGTCCAGCCCGTAGGGTTCGACGACGTCCGCGATGTGTGATTTGTCCACGGCCTGTGCGATCTCGTAGTCCGTCGGTATCGACTGGTCCGTGTCTTCGAGAGACGTCATTCTGACGCTCCGTTTTCGCGACCGAGCCTTGAATGTTGGCAGTCCTATAACTCCGCGAATACGACGTGTTTGACGCGCCCGCCGTCGCGACAGGCCGAACACGATATCTCGGGGGAGACGGGCCGAACTGCGGGATTCACGCCGATGCCGTACCGGTCGACACAGTGTCGTCACGTGCGCTGCCAGTCGTATCAGATTCTGTAGTACTAGAGGTTCGCGGTCCGAGGGGGCGGTACACTGCGAGCGGACGCGTCGGGCGTGACGGACGGTCCGGGCGGGCGCAACACGCAGGAGCCTGCTCGCCCCTCCTCGGCGACGGTCAGACCGACGACGGTCGGTTGCCCTCGACGTACGCGTCCAGTTCCGCCGCGATGGATTCCGGGAGCGCCGGTCGTTCGTACTCGGCGAGGCGGTCGGTGACGCGCTCTGCCGCGACGTCGACGGTGGACGGCTGGCCCGCCTCGTCCCAGGCGTGGACGGATCGCTTGTCGAGGACGCTCGAGCGGTAGAACTGCCCCGTCGAGGCCTCGTCGTTCGGAAAGTATCCGCCCGGCTCGACGGCCGCTTGTTCGTCGAGTCGGAAGTCGGCCGAGTCGATGGCGAAGCCCTCGCCGAAGCGGTCGAGGTACCTGATCGCCTCGCAGTCGAGCACGAACTTCTCGGGGGAGATCGTCGCGTAGGAGTCGAGGATGCCGGTGGCGTTGAGCACGAAGTCGACGCCGGAGAGGCGCGTGACCGCCTGCAAGAGCGTCGACTCGAGGCCGCTCTGGTGGCCGACGGTCTTCGCGTCGGTGAGACCGCCACCCCCGCGCGACGGTAGCCCGTAGTACCGCCCCATCTGCCCCGCGAAGGCGGTGAAGAAGGCCGACTCGGGACCGCCGATCGACAGCGACCCGTACCGCCCGTCCACCGTCGCGGTCGGGACGCCGTAGACCACCGGCGTGCCCGGATTGACCAGCTGTGCGAGCGTGATCCCGACGAGGTTCTCGGCGTTCGTCTGTGCGAGCGAGGCGGCGAGCGTCGGTGGGCCCGACGCGCCGGCCATCGTGAACGACGAGACGATCAGCGGCTGGCCGCGGTCGGCGTACGCCAGCAGCCCACCGAGCATCCCCTCGCCGATCCGGCGGGGCGGAACCGTGTTGACGAGGCCGGCGACGTACGGCTGCGACAGGTCGCGGTCGTCGACCGCGATGCCGACCATGTCGAGACACGCGGTCGCGCGATCCGCTCCGTCGGTCGGTCCCATGAGCGGCTTGTCGGTCAACGCGATGGCGCGACGGAGCAGTTCGTAGTGTCTGCCCGCGTCGTCGACGTCGGTCGGCTCGCAGACGCCGTATCCCGCACACGTGATGGCATCCTCGGTCTGTGCCAGTTTCAGGAGCGACTCGTAGTCTTCGAGGCAGGCGGGTCGCCGACCGTCGCGCGTTCGGACGTGGGACGGACCGTACCCGGGTGCCCGGACCGGCGGCCCGTCGCCGCCGACCGTGACGGCAGTCTCGGGAGTGCGGCCGTGGAGCACGAACTGTTCCGGCGCCACGTCGACGCACTCCTCGACGAGATCTCGCGGCATCGTGACGACACCGTCGTCGTCGACCGACCCGCCGTTGGCTGCGACGAGGGCCTGGGCTCGGTCGTGGTTCAGTTGCACCCCGACGTTCTCGACGAGGTGCATCGCGGCCTCGTGGACGGCAGCCACGGCCGCGCCGTCGAGCCTGTCGAGTGGCGGCACGGGGCGGACCGCCGCGTCGACGTCGTCCATCCCCCGACAAGACCGAGGTTTCACTTATGTATATTTGGACGAGCGATCGCGGGGTCGAGCCGCCAGACCGGCGAGCGATCCCGCGAATAGGACCTCTCCGGGCCCGTATGGACGGCGAGGTGGACACGCTGGCGCTGCCCCACCCCGATCGGGGGGGGAGTTCGACCGGTCTCGGATCCGAGAGGTTGTGGTTCGGTCGGCGGCACCACCCGGTCTAAAGGCGTGGGCGTCCGATCCCGTGGCATGGAATACCACGAGGCGGTCAACCGACTGGAGTGCCTGCGACGGCTCCGGCCGAAGCTGGGGACCGAGACCACCGCCTCCCTGCTTGCCTTCCTGGGCAACCCCCACGAGGGGCTGCCCTGTGTGCAGATCGCCGGATCCAACGGAAAGGGTAGCACGGCGCGGTTCCTCGAGTCCATCCTCGCCGAGACGGGCCTCGACGTCGGCCTCTACACCTCGCCGGACCTGAACGGCCTCCGCGAGCGAATCCGGGTGGGACAGCGGCCGATCCCCCGGGACGCGGTCAGACGGTTCGTGGAGCGAACCGATCCGTACGTCCGCAATCGATCGGTCGCGGGCGAGACGCCCACGTACTTCGAGGTCCTCACCGCCCTGGCGCTCTGGCAGTTCGCTCGTGAGGACGTGGACGTCGCCGTGCTCGAGGTCGGTATCGGGGGCCGCTACGACGCGACGAGCGTCGTCGAACCACGGGCTGCGGCCGTGACGTCGATCAGTCTCGAACACACGGACATCATCGGCTCCACTGTCGAGGAAATCGCCGCCGACAAGGCTTCGGTCGCGCCCGACGGTGCGCCGCTCGTGACTGGCGCGACGGGGCGCGCCCTCTCGACGATTCGCGACGCGACCGACGTCGTGACTGTCGGCTCCGGGACGTCGACCCCGAACGCAGAACCGGCCACAGCCCCGGAGGCGCCAGACGCTCGGAACCCGCGGCCGGACGGCGACGGGGGCGCCGTCGAGGCGGCCGAGGTGGTCGCCACCGAGACGGGGATGGCCTCGCGAACGGAGTCGGCCATCTCGATCCGCGGCCGGGGGTGGGCCGTCCAGACCGAGTCGCCGCTCCTGGGCGAGCACCAGGCCGTCAACGCGGGGATCGCGGCGACGCTCGCCAGGCAGGTCGCGGACCCGTTGGACCGAGACATCGCCGCCGGGATTCGTAACGTCCACTGGCCCGGGCGGTTCGAGGTGATGGGGACGGATCCGCTCGTCGTCCTCGATGGCGCCCACAACCCGGCAGCCTGTGAGACGGTGACGCGGCTCCTCGATCGGTTCGACGTCGATGCCGTCCACCTGGTCTTCGGCGCGATGCGCGACAAGGATCACGGGGCGATGAGTCGGTCGCTTCCGGCCCTCGACAGGGTGTACGTCGCGGAATCGACCGCCGACCGTGCCCAGGATGCCGCGACGCTCGCCGCCGTCTTCGAGGGCAACTCCGAGGCGGCCGTGACGCCGTGTCAGTCAGTCGCGGCGGCACTGGATCGGGCACTCGACGCCAGCGGCCCGTCCGACTGCGTCCTCGTCACCGGGTCACTCTCCGTCGTCGCCGAGGCACGGGATCGCTGGACGCGACACCCCGCGGTCGTTCGGACGGACGATCCGCAGCGCGCCCGATCGGTCCTCGAACGAGCCGACGTGCCGGCTGCGACACGATCGGACGTGATCGACAGTCTTGGCCCCCGGACGGTTCGCTTCCACGCGCGCCGTGGCCTCGCCACTGCCCTCCGAACGCGGATGCTCGCACTGGGTGGGACCGGTGCCGTCTCCGGCATTGAGGCGACCGACCGGCACGTCCGGACGGTGCTGTCGGGGACGACCGACCAGTTTGCCGACCTCGTGCGGTGGCTGCGCAGCGGCGCTGGAGACCGCCCGCACCTCGGAGGACAGCTCGAGGCGGCACTCGCGCGCTACGAAGGGAGACGGGACGCCGGGTCGGCCGACGGGACCGCCGTCATGGGCGTGCTCAACGTTACGCCCGACTCCTTTCACGACGGCGGCGAGTACGAGGCGACAGCGGACGCGGTCGAGCGCGCGCGTGAGATGGTCGGGGCGGGTGCGGCCATCGTCGACGTCGGCGGCGAGTCGACGCGCCCGGGTGCCGACCCGGTGACCGTCGACGAGGAACTCGACCGGGTGATCCCGGTCGTCGAGCGCCTCGCCGACCTGGACGCCACGGTCTCCGTCGACACCCGGAAGCCCGCCGTCGCGTCTGCCGCCATCGACGCCGGCGCCGGAATGGTCAACGACGTCACCGGACTGGCCGACGCCCGGATGCGACGCGTCGTCGCCGACCGGGGCGTCTCGGCGGTGCTCATGCACAGCGTGTCGGCCCCCGTCGACCCCGACGACAGACTGGCCGCGGACGACGTCGTCCGGGATGTCGTCGAGTCACTCACCGAGCGAATCCTGCTTGCCGAGCGCGCCGGGATCGACCGGTCGCAGTTGCTCGTCGACCCCGGTCTGGGCTTTGGCAAGTCCGCCAGCCAGAGCTTCGCCCTCCTCGATCGGCTGGACGAACTCCACGCCCTCGGGACCCGGGTCATGGTCGGTCACTCGCACAAGTCGATGTTCGCCGAGGTGACCGGCGAGGCCGGCGACCGGTTCGCGCCGACCGTCGCCGCGACCGCGCTCGCGGCCGAACGCGGCGCCGACGTCGTCCGCGTCCACGACGTCGCGCCCAACGCGGCGGCCATCGAGACGGCTCGCCGGACCGAACACGGCGACTGATCCCCTCGCGTCGGGGGGGGGGGGAGGATCGAGGCGGGCCGTCGATCGCCCCGTGGACGCCTTCGAAGATTCGTAAGCGAGCAGACTCGAAACACGATAGATACGAATTATTATATATTGTGGAACGGCCGGTTCGACGCGGGCGGTTCACGATCGGGAAACCACGGGAAGCGCCCTCACTCTATCCGAAATTCGGCGCGTTCGGGCGGTGTATTCGCGTTCTGTGGTCGACACCGATCGTGCGGCCCGTTCGTACTGGTGGCTCCTGTCGGTCTCCGGTCGGCTCATCGTATAACGAATCTATCGGTAAGGCAGTCATTTAATATCACGCGAACTCACCGTCCCGAAACGAGCATGAACCGGACACGTATGCCAGCGGGAGTGGACGCAGGACGGCGGGACTCGTGGCGACGACGTCGACGCGAGACGGCCGGGGGACGGCGACGATGAGCGACGACCTCCCCGCGACCGCCGAGACGGTGATCATCGGGGCCGGCATCGTCGGCAACAGCCTCGCCTACCACCTGGCGAGATTCGGCCGCGAGGACATCCTCCTGATGGACAAGGGACCGCTCCCGGACCCCGGCGGCTCGACGGGCCACGCGTCGAACTTCCTGATGCCCGTCGAGCACTCCAAGGAGATGACTCACCTCACGCGGCGGAGCATCGAGTGGTACAAGGACATGGATACGTTCACCGAGAGCGGCGGCATCGAGGTGGCCCGGACGGAGGAGCGCATGGCAGAGAACCGCCGCCGGATGCAGTCGGCCAAGGCCTGGGGGGAGCCCGCCGAGTTGCTCACGCCCGAGGAAGTCAAGCAACTGGTCCCCTACATCGACGAGGACCGGATCCTCGGAGGTTTCCACAGCAAGGGGGCGGGCGTCTGTGACCCGCTCCGCGCCGGCGAGGTCATGCGGGCCCGGGCCGACCACGAGACCGATGGCGGCCTGACCCTCTCGCCCAACACCGAGGTGCTCGACCTCCACGTCGAAGACGACGAAATCCAGGCCGTCGAGACCGACCGGGGGACCGTCGAGGCAGGCGAGGTCGTCATCGCGGCCGGCCTGTGGAGCCCGAAGATTGCGAAGATGGCCGGCGTCGAGATTCCGCTCACCCCGGCGGTCCACCAGATGATCAGCGTGGGTCCCATCGAGTACTTCGAGCAGTTCGAGGGCGAGATCAACCACCCGGTCGTTCGCGACATGGACACCCAGATGTACGAGCGGCCGAGCGGGAACGACATGGAGGTGGGGTCCTACCAGCACCGGCCCATCCTGTGGGACGTCGAGGACGTGCCCTCCATCGACGAGGCGCCACTGTCGCCGACCCAGCCGCCGCTCACCGACGACGCCTTCGAGCAGTCGATGCAGGACGCCCTCGAACTGATGCCGGAGGTGCTCGACGACCCGGACGCCGGCGTCCGCCTCGAGATCGACGGCCTGCTCTCCGAGGCCCCCGACGGCGCACCGCTGCTCGGCCCGCTCCAGGACATCGAGGGCCTCTGGTCGTGTGCGGCCGTCTGGATCAAGGAGGCGCCGGCCATCGGCGAGGCCGTCGCCCAGCAGATGGTCCGTGGCTGGTCGGACATCGACATCCACGAGTCCAACGTCAACCGGTTCTACGAGTACGGCACGTCCCGCGCCTGGGTCAAGGCGCGCGCGCACGAACTCTACCAGGAGATCTACGGCATCGTCCACCCCTCCGAGCAGTGGCAGTCCGGCCGCCCGCTCCGGAAGAGCGCCTTCTACGACCAGCAGGACGCCCTCGACGCCAACTGGTTCGAGGCCGCCGGCTGGGAGCGCCCCCAGTGGTTCGAGTCCAACGAGGACCTGCTGGACCGATATTCCGAGGACATCGAGCACCTCCGGCGGCCCAACGAGTGGGACTCGCGCTGGTGGTCCCCCATTATCCTCGCCGAGCACCTGCACATGCGGGACAACGTGGCGATGGTCGGCGACATGGGCTTCTCTATCTTCGACCTCGTGGGCCCGGGCGCGACCGAGTTCGCAGAGCGCATGGCCGTCGGGCGGATGGACGTCGACGTCGGCAAGTCGGTTTACACGCCGATCCTCGCCGAGAACGGCGGCTTCGTCTCCGACCTGACCATCGCCCGCGTCGACGACGACCGCTACCGCGTCATCACTGGCGGCGGCATGGGCGGCGCGGACAAGTCGTGGTTCCGGAGTCACATGCCCGACGACGGCTCGGTCCACCTCCAGGACCAGACTTCGTCGCTGTGCACTCTCGGGGTATGGGGCCCCGACGCTCGCGAGGTCCTGCAGTCGGTTACCGAGGAGGACATGTCCCACGAGGCGTTCCCGCCGTACACGGCCCAGGAGGTCACCATCGGCGAGGTCGACGCCTGGGCGCTCCGCATCTCCTACGTGGGCGAGCGCGGCTGGGAGATCTACGCGCCCATGGACAAGGGCGGGCGCCTCTGGGACGTCCTCTGGGACGCCGGCCAGGAGTACGACGTCAGGCCCGTCGGCATGGGCGTCTACGGGACCACCGGCCGGATGGAGAAGGGCTATCGCCTCTACGGCCACGAACTCGAACTCGACTACAGTCCCGCGGAGGCCGGGTTGACCTTCCACGGCGTCAAGGACGCCGACTTCGTCGGCAAAGAGGCCTACGCGGAGGCGATCGAGGCGGACAACGCGGCGACGCTGTGTACGCTGTCGGTCGACGACCACGAGTCCGCCGACGGCGAGCGCCGCTTCATGCTCGGCAACGAACCGATCCTCGACCAGGACGGGGACGTCCTCGTCGACGACGAGGGCCGGCGCTCCTACGTCACCAGCGCCGGGACCGGGCCAAGCGTCGGCAAACACCTCCTCATGGCGTACCTGCCGGCCGAGCACGCCGAGGAGGGCACCTCGCTCCAGGTCGAGTACATGGGCGACCACTACCCGGTGACCGTCGAGGTCGCCGGCAGTCGTCCGCTGTTCGACCCGGACAACGAGCGCATCCGGAGCTAGCACCGCGACCGACCCACCGGGGGCCGGGACCTGGCCCCCAGACACGACACCACACCATGGACGTCCTGGCCTGTATCAAGCGCGTACCCGACACCGGCGCGAAGATCGTACTGACCGACGACGAACAGGGGATCGACACGAGCAACCTCGGCTTCACGATGAGTCCCCACGAGGAGTGTGCCATCGAGGCGGCCGTCCAGCTCGTCGAGGACCACGGCGGGTCCTCGACAGTCCTCACGCTCGGGTCCGAGGAGGCGACCGAACAGCTCCGGACCGGCCTGGCGATGCAGGTCGACGAGGCACGGTTGCTCGAGACCGACGGCGAGGAGTGGGGCGCGCGGGCGACGGCGGCGGCAATCGCCGACGCCGTCCGCGACGGCGGGGACGACGTCGGCTACGACCTCCTCCTGTTCGGCAACGAGTCCGCGGACGTGGCGAACCACCAGGTCGGCGTCCGCGTCGCGCGCGAACTCGGCCTGCCGGTCGTCGCCGGCATCAAGGACCTGACCGTCGAGGACGGCGTCGCCACCGCCAAGCGCGAGGTCACCGGCGGCAGGGAGGTTTACGAACTCGACCTGCCTGCCGTCGTCACGGTCAAGGAGGGCATCAACGAGCCGCGCTACGCCTCGATGCGCTCGAAGATGCACGCGCGAAAGCAGTCCGTCGACACGACGTCGCCCGACCGTCGCGAGGGCCCGGGAACCTTCGAGAAACTCCGGCTGGAGGCCCCGGAGACCGACGACTCGGAAGCTGAAATACTCGGCGACGGGCCCGACGCCGTCCCGCGCGTCCTCGAGGTCCTCCGCGACGAGGTGGAGGTCCTATGAGCGCGGTCCTCGCGCTGGTAGAGCAGGAGTCGGGCGAACCCGCGGAGACGTCACTCGAGTCGCTCACGCTCGCCCGCGACGTGGCAGATGCGGCGGACGCGGCCCTCGAAGCGGTCGTCTTCGGCGACGAGGGCGCCGCCGTGGCCGAGGACGTCGGCGCGTACGGCGTCGAGGTGGTCCACCACGTCACCCACGACCGGCTCGACGGCTACGCCCCCGAAGCCTGGGGCGACGCCGTCGCTCAGCTCGCGTCCGCAGGGGCGACCGAGGCGGTCCTCGCCCCCGGCTCCGACCGCGGCCAGGAGACGATGGCCCACGCGGGGGCGAGCCTGGACCTGCCGGTCGCGGCGAACTGTACCGACGTCGACGTCGGGGACGAGTACGAGGTGGAGCGCCAGCGCTGGGGCGGCAGCCTGGTCGAGCACGCACGCCTCGCGGCCGAGACGACGCTGGTGACCGTCGCCGAGCACGAAGTGCGGATGGAACCCGCCGCCGAGCCCACCGACCCCGGCGTCGAGGGATTCACGCCGAATCTCGACGACGACCAGTTCCGCGTCACCGTCGACCGCGTCGAGCCGTCCGACACCGAGGGCGTCCCGCTCGGCGAGGCGCGCGTCGTCGTGGCCGGCGGTCGCGGCGTCGGCAACGCGGAGGACTTCGACCAGCTGGAGGAGCTGGCGGACCTCCTCGGCGGGACGGTCGGCGCGTCCCGCGCCGCCGTCAACGAGGGCTGGCGACCCCACGACGACCAGGTCGGACTCACGGGCGCGAAGATCAGCCCCGACCTCTACGTGGCCTGTGGCATCAGCGGCGCGGTCCAGCACATGATCGGCTGCAAGGGCGCGGACAACATCCTCGCCATCAACACCGACCCGGACGCGGCGATCATCCAGCAGGGGGAGTACGCGGTGATCGCCGACCTCCACGAGGTCGTGCCGGCCCTGAGCGAGGCCATCCGTGACGCCGAGTGATTCGGGACTCGGCCAGCGGTGGCCGACGCGGTCGAGCCGATCGAGGGTCATGATTTATGGACCGGGACCGTCTCCGGTCAGAGAACGGGATGTCACAGAGTAACACGGACGGACGGTCGGCGACCCTGCGGGTGCCCGTCACCGCGCGGGCGATGCGCGAGTCCGTGGCGGACGCCGGCGTCCACGTCGCCGCGGTCGGCCCCACCGGCATCGCGTCGCTGGACCCGCTGGTGACCGCGACCCTCGAGGACCGGACGGCGTTCTACCCCGAATCCTCGCCGGAGCGAGCCGCCGAGGTGGCGACGCGCCTGGCGGCGGGGGCCATCGCCGACGGCGCCGCCGGCGTGGCCACGCACGACTCCGGGAGCGCCACGCTCCCCCGGCCTGACGTCGGGGGACTCGACGTGGGGTCGCCGCGCCTGCTGGGTGGGGCCGGCTGGCGCGACCCGGTCGACGCCGACGATCACGCGGCGGCCGGCGGCTTCGTCGACGCGCCGGCCGAGGACGTGGCCGACGCCGCAACGACGCTCCTCGGTCGCGGCTGGGGCGACTGGTGCCACGACGAGCCGATCGGCGACTGCTGGGACGCCCTCGACGGCGCCGATCGAACGCCCGCCGTCGTCGTCAACGCCCACGGCAACGCGGCCGACGCCCTCCTCTGCGAGAGCGTCCCCTTCGAGGTCCTGGAGGGCGCGAGCCTGGCGGCAAGCACCCTCGGCGCGGACCGCGTCGTCGCCTACCTCTCCGCGACCGACGACGCGGCCGCCGACCGCGTCCGCGAGGCCGCCGCGGCCTATCCGGAGCCGCCAGTGCCGGTCGAGGTCGTCACCGGCCCGGCGGTCTACCGTGCCGCAGAGCCCACGATGGCCCTCGAAGCCATCGAGGGCAACCACCGGCTCGAGGCCAGGCTGCAGCCGCCCGGGTCGGTCCCGACCCTGGACGGGCAGCCGGCGAGCGTCCACACGGCGCGGACCCTCGCCCAGCTGGCGCTCGCCGTCCGGACGGGCGAGGCGCCCACGACCCGGCTCGTGACCGTTTCCGGCGACGTCGCCTCGCCGGCGACCGTGGAGCTGTCCGCGGACGCGACGCTCGACCGCGCCCTCGAGGCGGTCGACCTGCCGAACGGGTGCAAGGCCGCCGCCGTCGGCGGCCGGTTCGGCGGCCTGACGGACTCCCTCGAAGTCGCCCCGACGCCTACGGCACTCGCCGACGCCGGGCTCGGCACCGAGGGTGGCGTCGAGGTCCTCGGCGAGGACCGGTGCGTGCTGGCCTTCGCCGGCCGGCGAACCGACGTCGCCGCCGAGACGAACTGCGGCCGGTGCGTACCCTGTCGGGAGGGCTCGACGCAGCTCGCCGAACTCCTCCGGGACGTCTACGACGGGGACCTCGACCCCGACGGCATCGAGGAGCTCGCACGGACGATGACGGGCGCGAGCGTTTGCGAATTCGGGGTCGAGGCCACCCGCCCGGCGCGAACCGCGTTGCGTGGCTTCGAGGCGGAGGTCGCCGCCCACGCCGACGGCCGCTGTCCGGCGGGTGCGTGCACCGACCCCGCGGAGGTGACCTGACACGATGAGCTCACAATCCGAGGCCGACGAGGTACCGCCGCTCACAGAGGACATCGCTCCGGGCACGGCGACCGACCCGGCGGTCGACAGCGACGCGCCCGCGACACTCACCGTCGACGGCGAGACGGTCTCCGTCGACGCCGGTGCCACGCTGCTCGACGCCGTGGAGGCCGTCGATCCGGACGAAACCGTCCCCGCGCTGTGTCACTACGGCCGCGAGGACATCGGGCCACGAAGCACCTGCCGAACGTGCATGGTCGAGACGGACGCCCACGGGCTCGTGCCGGCGTGTTCGACGCCCGCCGAAGACGGCCTCGCCGTCGACACCGCCGCCGACCGGGCCGTCGAGTCCCGCGACGTGAACCTCGATATGGTGCTCTCGAACCACAACCTCCGCTGTACGACCTGCGGCAAGAACGGGCGCTGCGAACTCCAGGATGCGTCCATCGACGCGGGCGTCGAAGAACCCCGGTACGGCGTGCTCGACGACCGGGACGCCTACGAGCCGATCGACGACACCTCGTCGTTCATCCAGATCGACCGCAACAAGTGCATCCTCTGTAACCGCTGCGTCGAGGCCTGCAACGACGTCCAGGTCGAGGGCGTCCTGCGCGTCGAGGGCAGCGGCGCGGACACCCGAATCGGGTTCCAGAGCGGCGCGGAGACCATGGCCGACTCGACGTGTGTCTCCTGTGGCCACTGCGCGACGGTCTGTCCCACGGGCGCCATCGTCGAGTCCGACATCGTCGACGTCGCCACCATCCAGCTGCCGGGCTTCACCCAGACCAACAGCGTCGGGCAGACCTACGAGCGCGAGAGCGAGCGCGAGGGGCCGATGACGCCGAAGAAGGGCGACGAGCGCGCGGACCGCGACCGCTCGCGCGAGGCCGAGCGAAATCGGGGGAGTCGCGACCCCGAGCCCCGGGAGGACTGGCCATGAGCGACGACGAGCCGGGCCAGTCGGGCGTCGCGGGCTACATGGAGCGCGCGAAACAGCAGGCGCTGGCGAACGTCGAGCAGGTCGCCGAGGGGACCGCCGCCCGGACGCTCCCGGAGGGCAAACTGTTCGAGATCGCCCAGTCGATCGGCGACCGGCAACTCGAAGAACTGACCGTCGCCGACACGACCTGTGGCTACTGCGCCGTCGGCTGTCGGTTCGACCTCTACTCGGACGGCGAGGAGATCCTGGCGGCCCGCCCAACCGCCGACGAGGACGCGCCGATAAACGGCATCTCGACGTGCGTCAAGGGAAAGTTCGGCTACGACTTCGTCAACTCCGACGACCGCCTGACCTCGCCGCTCGTCCGCGACGAGGACGGCGACTTCCGCGTCGCGTCCTGGGAGGAGGCCCTCGACCGTGTGGCCGAAGGCCTGGGCAGGATCAGGGACGACCACGGCGGCGACGCGCTCGCAGTCATCGCCTCCTCGAAGGCGACCAACGAGGAGAACTACCTGATGGGCAAGTTCGCCCGGCAGGTCCTGGGGACCAACAGCGTCGACAACTGCAACCGCCTGTGTCACTCCTCGACGGTCGCCGGCCTCGCGCGGACCTACGGCTACGGCGCGGCCTCGGTGAGCGTCGACGACGTGGCCTCGACCGACTGTTACCTGCTCACCGGGTCGAACACCACGGAGGCCCACCCCGTCATCGCGACGCGGATCAAGCAGAACGTCCGCGACGGGGCAGACCTCCTCGTCTTCGACCCCCGTGAGGTCCAGATCGCCGAGTACGCCACGCAGTACAGCCGGGTCCAGCCGGGCTACGACGCGGTCTGGATAAACGGCATCACCCGGCACATCATCGAGAACGACCTCTACGACGCGGCCTTCGTCGCCGAGCGGACGACCGGCTTCGAGGACGTCGCCGAGGCCGTCGAGGAGTTCACGCCCGAGCGCGTCGAGGAGGTTTCCGGGGTCCCGCCCGCGGAAATCGCCTCGGCCGCCGAAACCATCGCCGCCGCGGACACCTGCGTCTTCGGCTGGACGCTGGGCCTGACCGAGCACTCCCACGGCACGGAAAACGTCATCGCGATGGCGAACCTCGCGGCGATCACCGGGAACCTCGGGAAGCCAGGCGCGGGCGTCTCGCCCTTCCGGGGCCAGAACAACGTCCAGGGCGGGGGTGGCGACATGGGGCCACTGCCCGACAACTTCCCCGGCTACCAGGACGTCGCCGACGACGAGATTCGCGCGAAATTCGAGGACGCGTGGGACTGTGACATCTCGCCGGAGTACGGCTACTACACGACCCAGATGTTCCTCGCGGCCGACCGGGACGACGTCCGCGGGATGTACGTCATCGGCGAGAACAGCGCCCTGTCGGAGCCGGGGGTCAACCACGCGGAGAAAATACTGCGGGACCTCGACTTCCTCGTCGTCCAGGACCTCTTCGTCACGGAGACCGCCGAGTACGCCGACGTCGTCCTCCCCGCCTGCTCGTTCGTCGAGAAGACCGGGACGTTCACGAACACCGACCGGACCGTCCAGATGGTCAAGCAGGTGATGCCCCCGAAGGGGGACTCGCGCCCGGACTGGGAGATTCTCCAGGACCTTGCGAACCGGATGGGCCGGGACTGGGACTACGACTCGACGGCCGACATCATGGAGGAGGTCAACTCCCTGACGCCGCTGTACGGCGGCATTTCCCACGACCGCGTGGAATCCGAGGGCGGCCTCCAGTGGCCATGCTGGGACGCAGACCACCCCGGAACGACCCGCCTCTACGAGGAGGAGTTCAATACGGACGATGGCACGGCCCACCTCGAGGGCATCGGCTACAGCGAACCGGCCGAGACGCCCGACGAGGACTACCCGTTCACGCTGACGACCGGGCGCGTCCTCTACCAGTACCACACGGGGACCATGACCCACCGCGAGGAAGGCATCATGGACTACACGCCGAGTGACTTCCTGGAGGTCCACCCCGAGACAGCGGCGGCGTACGGGCTCGAGAGCGGCGACCCGGTGCGCGTCGAGTCGCGGCGCGGCGAGATTACCGTGCCCGCCCAGGTGACCGACCGGGTCGGGCCCGACACCGTCTTCGCGCCGATTCACTTCGCCGAGTCCGCCGTCAACCGGCTCACGGACGAGGAACACCTGGACCCCTCGGCGGCCACGCCCGAGTACAAGGTCTCGGCGGTCCGCATCGCCCCGGCCGAGGAGGGGGACAGCGACGAGGGCGCCGACGAGACGGTCGTGGAGGCCGAGCGCGCACCGGCCGGAGAGGCGGCCCGAACGGGGGAGGACTGAGGATGGCCGAGCCGACCGACGCCTACCCCGACGCGGCGACGAACGCCGGCGGGACTGCCGACACCGGCGAGGGCGAGGCGGCGCTCCGCGACGCCCTCGACGCCCACGGCGAGGACCTGGCCGCGGCCATCGAGCGCAGCGGCGAACTGCAGGACCTCCTGGAGACGGCAATCCTGGTCGCGGCGACCGCCGACGCGGACGAAATCGAGCACCTCACCGAGTCGACGGCGAACCTCGTGCAGGCGGCCGACGGCCTCTCGACGGCGGAAACCGTCGCCCTCGCCGAGGACGTCGGGGACAGCGGCGAGGACCTGGCCGAGGCCCTCGCGGTTGTGCTGGAACTCCAGCGCGAGGGACACCTCGCGGACCTCGTCGACCTGGCGAAGACCCTCTCCGCGCTCGACGTCGATCCGGAGACAGTCCAGGGACTGAACACCGTCCTCGGCGCCGTCGGCGAGGCCGAGCGGGAGAGCGAACCGGTCGGCGTCCTGGGCCTGCTCCGGGGGCTCCGGTCCCGGGACGCCCGCGCCGGCATGGGCTACCTGCTCGCCCTGCTCAAGGCCCAGGGTCGGCGACTGCGTCGCTGATGCGCGACGATTCGTCCGGGACGGCGGGCACCGTCTGCCCGTTCTGCGCGGTTGGGTGTCGGCTCGACCGCGAAGACGGGCGCGTTCGCGGTCGCGAGGGCCCGGCGAACCCGAACGGCCGGCTCTGTGAGAAGGGGCTCCGCGCCTTCGACCCCGTCGAGGCCGACGATCGGCTGACGAGGCCGCTGGTCCGCGAGGCCGGGGACCTCGTCCCTGCGTCCTGGGAGCGGGCCATCGACGTCGCCGTCGAGGGGCTCCAGACTGTCCGCGACGACCACGGCCCGGACGCGCTGGCATTCCTCGGGGCACCACGCTGCACGAACGAGGAGAACTACCTCCTCCAGCAGCTGGCGCGGACCCTCGGGACGAATCAGGTCGACAACCGCGCCCGCCGGTGTCACGCCGCGACGGCCCGGGCGCTCGACGAGCGACTCGGCTGGCCGGCGACGACGAACGCACTGGCTGACCTCCAGCGTGCCGACGCCATCCTGGCCGTCGGGGCGAACCCGGCTGTCCGCCAGCCCGTGGCCTTCGACGCCGCGGTCCGACCGGCCGTCGCCGACGGTGCCGCCCTGATCCACGTCGACCCCCACCGGAACGAGACGACGCGACTGGCGACCCGTCACGTCCCACCCCGGCCCGGGACGGACGCGCTCGTCGTGAGTTGCGTCTGTGCGCTCGTCGTCGAGGCAGGCGACGCGGACGCCGCCTTCGTCCGCGACCGGACGACCGGGGTCGACCGGTTCCGGGCCTGGCTCGCGGACCTGGACCTGGCGGCGGGGGCCGAGCGGGCCGGCGTCGACGTGGCCACGCTGGAGGCGGTCGCGGCCGAACTGGGCGAGGCCGACCGAGTGGCCGTCCTCGCCGGGACGGGTGCGGACAGACCGGCCACGGCCGATGCCCTCGTCAACCTCCTGCTGCTCACGGGGAACTTCGGCCGGCCCGGAACCGGCCTCCACGTGCTCCGGGGGCTCGCCAACGAACAGGGCGCGGTCGACGCCGGCTGCGTCCCCGACCGTCTCCCCGGTCACCGGCCAGTGTCCGACCCCGACGCCCGGGCTGCCGTCGCCGCGGAGTGGGGCGTCGAGCCGCCGTCGACGTCGAGATCGGCGGGAACCGGGCTGCTCTCGGGCGAGGGGGACGCGCGCGGCGCGCTCGTCGTCGGCGAGAACCCGGCCGTCTCGAAGCGGGACCCGGACCGGACCGCGGAGCGACTCGCCGAACTGGACGTACTCGTCGTTGCCGACTGTCGTCACAGCGAGACGACGCGGCACGCCGACGTCGTTCTCCCGGCCGCCACCGGGGTCGAGAAAGCCGGCACGGTGACGAACCTCGACCGGCAGGTCCAGCGGCTCCACCCCCGGGCAGCGCCTCCAGGCGAGGCCCGGCCGGACTTCGAGATCCTCCAGGCCCTCGGCCGCGGTCTCGTCGGCGACGGCTTCGGGTACGCCGACCCGGCGGCGGCCTTCGAGGCACTGACTCGCGTGGCGCCGCCCTACGCGGGGCTGGACTACGAAACACTCGGCGACCGTTCGGGGCGCTGGCCGACGGATGATGGCGACAACTCCAGCGGCACTGGCGTCCTCTACGGGGAGCGGTTCGCGACCGCGGACGGCCGGGCACGACTCGTGCCGGTCGACCTCCCTGGCGACCGCGCCGACCCGGCCGACGGAACCTTGCACCTGGTCGTCGGGGATCGCGCCGGCCGGTTCGCGGGTGAGGAGGCGGCGGAGCACGGTCGGCTCGTGGTGCATCCCGACGATGCGGACGCCCGCGACCTGACTGACGGCGCCCCGGTGGTCGTCTCGAACGACGCCGCGACCGTCGAGGCGAAGGCTCGCGTCAGTCAGTCCATTCGGCCAGGAACGATCTACCTCCACGCGAGCGTCGCGGATCCGCTGGTGCGGGGCGGTCGGAACCGCGTCGAACTGGACCGTCGCTCGCCCGGGAGCGAGGGCGGGGAGTGAGTCGCCCTGTCACTCCTCGAGGACTGCCTCGGCGAGGCGGGCCGATCCACGCCGGAGCCGCCCGCTGACCGCCGTCTCGGAGACGCCGAGGATCGACCCGAGTTCCGCCTGGGAGATCTGCCGGGGTTGATCGTAGTAGCCGTGGACGTACGCGCAGACGAGCGCCTCGATCTGGGACGGCGTCAGGCCGAACTCCGACCGGTCCCGCGTCGTCTCGACGTGCTGGAGTTCGAAGACGTCGACGAGGTACCCCTCGTCGGCGAGGTACTCGTTCAACTCGTGGAGGGTGTCGTGGTCCTGCAGGTGGATCGTGAGCAACCACCCGTTGCCGTGGCTCCGGGACTCGTGGACGAGCCCACCGACCTCGGTGACGACCGGCGAGAGTAGCCTCGCGTCGTCGGCGTACTCCAGGCCGTAGGTGTGGCGGTCGTCTCCCTCGATGACTGTCCGGTAGGACGCGACCGTGGGATCCGCCTCGAAGGCCGCCTCGACGGCCGCGTAGTCGTCCGCTTCGACCCAGAAGAAGTAGACGTCGTGGTTCGGATCGGTTCCCGCGTCGTCGACGACCCCGATGTCCACGTCCGGGAGCTCCCGGATCGTGTGGGTCAGTGCGAGGTCCGGGTGTTCGACGTAGGCCGTGAACGAGATCACCATCGATGCCTCCCCCCGTTTTTCCGTGCGGTTCGGGTCATTCGTACTGTCCCTCGACCACGAGCGTTTCCCCGATGAGTGACTTCATGCCGCGCTTCAGTCGACCCCCGACCGCCGACGCGGAGAGGTCGAGTGCCTCGCCGAGTTCCTGGAGCGACGTCTCCCTCGGCTCCGCGAAGTACCCCTGCTCGTAGGCCGCCGCCAGGGTCCGTCGCTGCTGTCCAGTGAGCACGTCGACACCCTTGTCCGTCCCGTCGGCCCGGCCTGACCGGTGAAACTCCAGGAGCGTGAACGAAAATCCCTCGTCGCGGGCACGCTGCCAGACCGCCCGGATCGCCTCGCGGTCCGGCAGGAGCCAGCGTTCGTGCCAGCCCCGCGGCTCCTGGTCGGGGCTCGCGCTCCGGGCGTCGACCACCAGTCCACCCTCCCTGGTCACGTGCGGTCCCACGAGCTTGGCGTCGGCTGCGAACTCGACTGCGATCAGCCCCCGGTCGTCGAACTCCGGCATGGGCCAGGCGTCTGCCACGGAGTGGTCCGCGTCCAGCACGGTCGGTACTCGCGACGGATCGGGATAGTCGACCCTGAGGTAGTAGACGTTCTGCTTGGGGTTCGTGCTCGATTCGCGGACGATCCTGGCGTCGAGTTCGGGGAGTTCCCCGAGGGTGTGTGCCAGCGCACCGTCCTCGTGTGCGAATCGAACTTCGGTGACGACTGCCATTGCTCGAACGGGCCTTCGTGTTGGCCTGTGTGATAGTCTCTAACGCGGCACCTGCCTTAATTTCTGCGCCGGGCGGTGGGCCCCGGTCCACCCGGGAGATTCTGCAATGGGGGCCGGTGACCGACTCACTGGGTTCCCGGCGCCGCTCGGAGCCGATCGACGATCTCTTCCCGGCTGAGGTCGCGCTGTCCCTCGGTCGCGAGTCGCCCGACCACGAGGTCGAGGAGGTTGAGTTCTTCCAGGACGTCGAGGGCGTCCTGGCGGTCGACGTTGATCTCCCGTGTCACCTCGTAGAGCGTGTTCGAGCGCTTGACAGTGTCGATGAGCGTATCGACCGTGACGTCGTCGGGGAGCCCGATTCCGTCCGAGAGGACGACCGGCTCCGTCGGTTCGCCTGCCGTCGCTGCCGACGGGGCCGTTTCCTCCCCAGTGTCTTCGGCGGCCGCCAGGTCTTCGTCTCCGTCGATGGACTGGCCGGGCCCCCCTGGCTCCTCGTGTTCCGGATCGATCCCCGCGTCGGGGCCGTCTGAGTCGGCTGTTCCCGACCCGTCGGCACTGCCGTCGTCGTCAGCCGCCGTCTGGTAGCTGTTCGGCTGGTGGATGTCGTAATCGATCATGTACCGCCGGACCGTCTCGGCGGTTACGTCCATGTCGATGGCGTCGGCCATCTGGGCGAACGTGTCACAGGACTCGTAGACGTCCGCCAGGAGGTCCGGGTTCTTGAAGGGAGGGACGTCGCTGTCTCTCGCGTCGGGATCTCCCTCGGCAGCTGGCGTACCCTCGTCTGCTGCGGGGTCGCAGTCGTCGGCTTCCGTGACGCCTGGGTCGAGCTCCACGGGACGCGAAGCGTCGCGGCGATCGGCTGGCAATCCGTCCCGTGGCGTCGCACGGATCGTCGCGGTGACGGTGCCCCCAGGGTCGACGCTCGCGTCGAGCAACTCGACGTCGACGTCGCAGTCGCCGGTCGGCACGAGCGGGCCGCTCGACTCGACGGCGAACCGCAGCCGACCGTCCTCCCCGAGTCGCGGCGAACAGAGTTCTCCCTCACGGCCGGATCCGTCGGCCCCTCGCCGGGACAGCGCGATTTCGGCGACGACCGAGAGATCGTCGTTCCCGTTACCACCGTCCGGATCTGCGAACGAAACCCCCGACACTCGTCGATCGGCACCCTCACACCGGTCGAAAAACCGCCCGAGCTCGCGAAATGACCCACCGACAGTCATGATAACTATTGACACGCAAAGACGTCGAATGAAGGTTCGTGACAGGTTATGATGGTCTTTAAGTACGCCGACACCGAGGTTGCTCGTCGTATCACCGTCTCAGGAGGTTGTGATCGTCGGCACGATGCAAAGGTTTAGGCCCCGGAGCGGCGTTACTTCGGCTGGTTCAGCGCTCCGCTAGACCGCGATATCGACATGGCCAGACAGGCACGGATCGTCACGAGTGAAGCCGACTTCGTCGACGCCGTTGGCGACGCCTCGGCCGAGGCGAGAAGCCCGGTCGAAGTTCGCGTCCCCGTCCAGGACCCGTTCGACGCGTACCGGCGTGCGCGGCCAGGCCGGGCCGGCGACCGGGACGGGACCGACGACGAGGCAAACGGCGGGCCGACCGCCGTCTACCTCGAAACCACGGGCGGGCAGCCCGGCTGGGGATACTTCGCGGTGGGGCCACGGACCCGTCTCCAGGTCGGGTCGACCCTCTCGCCGATCGAGGCCGACGGGCCGTCCCCGTCCCTCGCGGAACTCGCGGGACTGCTCGACGAGGAAACCCTCCTTCGGGGCGACTGCGACGTGCCGTACCCCTGCGGAGCCTTCGGGTGGCTGTCCTACGACGTCGCACGGGAACTGGAGGATCTGCCGGACGGGACGACCGACGATCGGAGCCTTCCCCGGCTACAGTTCGGCGTCTTCGACCGCGTCGCGGCCTGGGAGGAGCCACGGCCCGACGGCGAGACGACCCTGCGAGTCACGGCCTGTCCGCGGGTCGGCACCGATCCGACCGCCGCCTACGAGCGAGGCAGACGCCGGGCTCTCGACCTCGCGACCGCGGCCGTCGAGGGTGACCCGGCCGTCGGCCGACCGCCGGCCCGGACCGGGGACGCGACCTTCGAAAGCGACTGTTCGCAGGCGGAGTACGAGCGGCGAGTCCGTCGCGTCCGCGAGCACGTCCGGGAGGGTGACACGTTCCAGGCGAACGTCTCACAGCGCCTGCGGGCACCGGCGGCCGTCCACCCCGTCCAGGCGTTCGCCGCGCTGCGCCGGGTGAATCCAGCGCCCTACTCCGCGCTCGTCGAATTTCCCGGTGTCGACCTTGTCAGCGCCAGCCCCGAACTCCTCCTCGACGTGGATCCGGGCCCGGCGGACGGCGACGGGGACGACGGTCTCCGCCTCCGGACGGAACCCATCGCAGGGACCCGGCCACGAGGCGAGACGTCGGCCGAGGACGACGACCTGGAGCGGGACCTCCTCGGCGACGAGAAGGAGCGCGCCGAGCACGCCATGCTGGTGGACCTCGAACGCAACGACCTCGGGAAGGTGAGCGAGTACGGCTCCGTCGACGTCACCGAGTACCGCAGGGTCGACCGCTACTCCGAGGTCATGCACCTCGTCTCGCTCGTCGAAGGGCGGCTTCGCGCCGACAGGGACCGCCTGGACGCCGTCGCGGCCGTGTTCCCTGGCGGGACCATCACGGGCGCCCCGAAACCGCGGACGATGGAGATCATCGACGACCTGGAGGCGACCCGGCGGGGCCCGTACACGGGGTCGATCGGCGTGTTCGGGTTCGACGGTCGTGCCACGCTGAACATCGTCATCCGAACGCTCGTCCGCCGGCGGGCGGAGTACTTCCTTCGCGTCGGGGCGGGCATCGTCCACGACTCGGTTCCGGCGGCGGAACACGCCGAGACGCTCGACAAGGCGCGGGCGCTCGTCCGGGCGCTCGACGAGGCCCTGGGCGAGCGGGCCGAACTCGCCGTGGCGGACGGCGGTGAGCGGGCGTGACCAGACGTCTCGTGAGCGACAGCTACGACTCCTTCGCCGACTTCGACGAGTTGTGGTGACGACGCTCGGCCGCGAGCACGACGTTCTCGAGTAACGCCGCGATGGTCACGGGCCCCACGCCCCCGGGGACCGGGGTAATCGCGCTGGCGTGCGCCGCTGCGCTCTCGTAGTCGACGTCCCCGACGACGGTCGTCTCACCCCCCGCGGACCGTCGGTTCGCGCTGACGTCGACGACGACCGCGCCCGCGCGGAGCATCGATCCGTCGACGAGTTCGGGCACCCCGCAGGCCGTCACGACGACGTCGGCCCGGCGGAGTGTCGCGCCGAGGTCGCTCGTGTGGGTGTGACAGACCGTCACCGTGGCGTTCCCCGGCTCGTGGTCCCAGAGGAGGCGGTTCGCCAGCGGCCGTCCGATCGTGGCCGAGCGGCCGACGATCGCCACGTGGCGGCCCGCGAGTCGGACGTCGTAGTGTGCGAGGAGGCGCACGACGGCTTCGGTGGTCGCCGGCACGAACCGCGGGGTGCCACCCACCAGGCGACCGAGGTTCTCGGGATGGAAACAGTCGACGTCCTTCGCGGGATCGAACCGGTCGCGGACCGCGTCGACGGAGACGTGCGTCGGGAGCGGGGTCTGGAGGAACACCGCGTCGACCGCAGGGTCGTCGTTCAGGGCCGCGACCGCGTCCACGACGCTGGCCTGTGCGGCGTCCGAATCCAGGCGTCGGTCCCGCGTCTCGACGCCGAGGGCGGCACACGCCTCGTGTTTGAGGTCCACGAACCGGTGCTGGGCGGGCGCGTCGGACGCGACGACCGTGGCGAGCGTGGGCGTGACGCCCGCATCGTCGAGGGCAGCGACCCGGTCGGCGACGGAGTCGCGAATGGCGGACGCGACGGGCTCCCCGTCGAGGACTGTCGTCGACACGGTGCCGAGTAGCCCGCCGATCGGTTTGTATGTTCGCCGCCGGCGGACCCGGCGTGCCTGGCTAACACGCGACTACCGTCCCTCGACTTCGGGCTGCTTTTCACCTCTCACTCCCGAAGCAGGCGATAATGACCAGCGCGAAGATCACGCCGGGGCCCGACGCCCACTCTGCCTTCCGAACCGGTATGGTCGCCGCCACGCTCGCCGCGGTCGTCGCGATCGCCGCGTGCTACTGGGCTGGGCTGATGACGCTGCCCCTTCTCGGATTCACGATCCTGCTCGGGATCCCGATCTACCTCGTGTTCGCCGCGTCCGCCCTGAGCGTCTGGCTCGGCTTCGACAAGGACGCCACGGACCTCCGTCCCGTCTACCGGGAACGCAAGCAGTCCTGACTGGTCCGGTCGAACGAGTCCCGGGCCACCAGCTGGCTACTCGTCTGCGTCCTGGCGGGCGTTCAACTTCGCCTGCTCGCGCGCACTGGGGTTGACCGACTCCTTGAACGGGACCTCTGCGACGGTGGCGAAGACGGGTTCCCCCGGCTCTTCTGCGTACTCGTCGGGGAGGTGGACCTGGAACTCGATGTCCAGGTCTTCCTCGTAGATGCTGTCGTCGAGGGTCGCGTCCGTCTCGGCCTGGAGCTTGTCTGCGGGGACGAAGCCCATCCCGATGTTGGTCTCCAGGTCCGGGTTCCACCACGGCGAGGTCATGTAGCCACACTCCTCGCCCGTCTCCGGGTCCGAGACGAGCCAGAAGTCCGGGGCGTAGTCCCGGATCGGTTCGCCGGCCATCTTCAGGCCGACCAGCTTGAGGGTGAAGGGGTACTCGCCGTCCTCGATGAGCGCCTGCTGGCGTTCGAGTTCGTCCTTTCCGATGTAGTCGGCGTCCTTGTCGTCGGGCACCTGGTACCCGAGGTTGACCTGGAACGGCGACGTCTCGTGGTCCATGTCCTGGCCCCAGGACATGATGCCGGCGGCGATCCGGCGGTGGTGCCCGGGCGCGATCTGCATCCCGCCGTGGTCTTTGACCGTCTCCAGAACAGGGTCCCAGACGCGCTCCGCGTTCTCCATGGCGTCGAGGACGTAGATCTCGAAGCCCTTCTCGCCGGAGAACCCGGTCTGGCTCACCAGTACGTCACAACCGTTCACCTCGGCCTCCATCAGCCCGTAGTAGGGAATCTCGCTGACCGCCTCGCCGACGACCTCGATCATGACGTCCTCGGAACGGGGCCCCTGGATCTGCATGGGCGCGACGTCGATCTCGTCGATCTCGACGTCGAAGTCCATGCCCACGTTGACGCCCTGGAGCCACTGCATCAGTGTCGAGTCCGAGATGGAAAACCAGAACTCGTCCTCGGCGATCCGCAGGAGGATGGGGTCGTTGAGGATGCCGCCGTCCTCGTTACAGAGGATGACGTACTTCCCGTGCATCGGCTCGATCTGGGCGGCGTCCCGCGTGATCACGTAGTTCGTGAGCGCCTCGGCGTCGGGCCCCTGGACGCGAATCTGTCGCTCGACGGCGACGTCCCACAGCGTGACGGTGTTCGTCAGCGCCTCGTACTCCTTCATCGCACCGCCGTCCTCCGGTTCGACGAGGCCACGGGGGTGATACAGGCGGTTGTAGACGGTACAGCGCCACGCCCCCTCCTCGTTGAACGACTTGTGGAAAAAGGGCGACTTCCGCACTCGCGTGGAGACGAGCATCTCGATGCCCGGATCACCGGTCTGGCGCAGGTTCCGGGGGACGACACGGTCGGACTGGTCGACGCTCGGGTGGTTCGGGTGCTCCCGGGCGTCCTGTCGAGGTGACTGGTTGTCAGACATCCCTACCCGCAATCGAAGGGCCACCCCCATAAAAGAGAGGTGTCACTTTCACTCCGTCCCGTTGAGCGGACGGATTACCGAATGAGAATATACGGAATAGGGGGCTTGAAGGCCAAAATATGGCAGGATATGGCTCATTCTATCGCTGCCAGAAACCTCCGGTATATCGGGAACGCAATCCACTTCTTACCACAATAAATATGTGTTGTGGTTCGAGACGCCGACGCGGCGGAGAGCGCATTCGGCCGAGGCAGGCTTTTGGCAGTCTGACCCGTCGGTGGGCCTATGGTCGACGACCCGGCCGGTGGGGCCACCGAGGCGCCGGTCGTCTCGTGTTCGATCCAGGGTGGGACGCTGTCGGTCTACGAGGACCGGATCGTCATCGACCGGTCCCGGGCCTCGATGCACGACGACAAGACGATTCCCCTCGACGAGGTCAGCGGCGTCAACTACTCCGGCGGACTGCTGAGCGGCTACATCCAGGTCGTCCAGGACGGTCTCGAACCGGCGACGGCCGGTCGGTTCTCGAAGCCGGTGGACGAGAACACCCTGTACTTCGCCCGAGGAGACAGGACCGCCGCGCGCGAGGCACGGGACGCGATCCTCGAACGGGCGAGTGGCTGACCGCAGTCCGGTCGGAACGGGTGGCGTCGCCCCCGGCCACGTCAGTCGCCCGGCCGCTCCTCCCACCCCGACGGTGCGACCCCGAGCCACCGGACGACGGTTGGATAGGCGAGGATGATCGCGATCACGACCGGCAGTTCCACGAGGATGCCGAAGTTGCCCACGAAGGTACGAAGACCGAAGACCGCGGCCAGGATCAGGCCCAGACTGGCCACGTAGTGGGGCACGAGTTCGAGGAGGCCACGCCAGTTCATCGCTCGCACCTGTCCGTCTGGACGGTCGTCGCCGCGTCGCTCCCCTCGAGAATCGTCGCGCCCGGATCCCAGTCTGTGGGGCCGCCGGTGGGCGGCGCACCGACCATGAGCCAGACGGTGGCCGCGTCGCCGTGGGTTTGCGCACTCCGCGGCGTCGCGGGCGCGACCCGGACGACGGTCCCTCGGGGCGTGTGGAGGGTCTCGTCGCCCACGCGCATCGAGCCACCGTCGTCGAGCGGGACGAAGACCTCCTCCTGGGTCCCCTCGGTGTGCAGTGGGACGGCCTGACCGGGCGCCAGGCGGCGTGCGTTCACCTTCAGGCCGGCACAGCCGAGCGCAGCCGTCAGGTGCGCCGTCGCGACGTCGGAGGTCGAGGGGACGCGATACTCGGCTGCTGCCAGGTCGACCGTCGCCGGTTCGGCGGCTCCGCCATCAGTTGACGTGCTGATCGCGAGGACAACAGTGTCGGTGTCGGCTTCGATCGTGCACGGGCGGTCTGCTGGAACGCGCCCGACGGCACGCGCCGAGAGGGACAGCGTCCCGCCGAGGGCCCCCGAGTCGGCCAGCCCGAGGGGGACGACGAGGCGTTCACGGCCAGGGGACGACGAGAGTGACTCACCGGCCGGGATCAGGTGGGCGTCGACACACACGGCCGTACACCCGAGTCGGTCGCTGAGTGTAACGGATTCGACGGTTTCTGGCCGCGTTCGTCCGCTCACACCGGGCATCGACGCGACGCCGTATCCCGTTTCACTGGCCATGTACACTACCCACCGTCGAGGCGGCCGTGCCGCCACGCCTCGCTGTCGGGGACCTGGTTGAACGTGTAGATGTGCACCCCCCGGATGGCGTAGTCGGGATCCCTGGCGTAGGGCGCGAGGCCGTCGATCAGGTCGTCCGGTTCGTACTTCCCGCGGGAGCCGACGAGCTGGCGGACGAAGCCGAGGACGCCGCTGGTCTTGCGCAGGAACCGAACCGAGTCGCCGACGCCGACCTTCTGGGAGATGCCCAGGAGTTTCTGGTACTTCATGACCCCCGGGATCCCCACCTCCACCGGCAGGTCGACGCCCCGCTCGCGGACGGTCTCGATCCACTCGACGACGGTCGCGGGATCGTAGCAGAGCTGCGTGACGACGTACGTCGCGTGTGGTTCCTTCTTCGCCATCGCGTCGACGAGCGTCTCCTCGTCGAGGAAGTCGTGGCCCTCCGGGTAGCCCGTGATGCCGACATCCTCGAACTCGTACCCCAGTTCCTCGAGGGCCACCAGCAACTCGTAGGCCGACTCGAAGCGTCCGGCCGGTTCGTCGCGGTCGCCACCCGGCACGAAGACGTCGGTGACGCCGGCGTCTCGGAGCCGGCCGGCCACCTCGTCGAGGTGGTCCCGGTCCTCCACGTACCGCGCCGCCACGTGCGGGATGATCTCGTAGCCCTCCGCGGCGGCCCGCTCGGTCCACTCGATGGTTGCCTCGAGGCCCAGCGTGGGGGACGTCGTGATCGCGATGGCCGCGCCGTCGGGGAGGTGGTGCATCTGTTCGCCGAAGCTGTCGAAGGGCATCAGCTCGAACCGCGGCTCGGCGAGCAGCGCGGTCACGTCCTCGGTCGTGGTCGAACGGGTGTCGAGTGCCATGCGTTCGTGTCGACGCGGGTCCCGGGCTCCCCACGAGCCGCCCCTCGGCTGCCGTGGGACGCCCGGACCTCGTGGTCGTACGTGTCCACGGCCGAGGGGGTCATTAGGTCTTTCCCAGGGCGCCGGCTCGCCACGAGCGACGAGCGACTGAACGGGTCGAAACCGCACGTCTCGACCGTTGTACGCGTGACCTCCGCCCTCGACTTGGGAGGGGACTTTCGGCCACAGGCTCGGCTGGAGACAGACAATTCAGTTCAGACCCGTGAGAGGATGTGGAAGGTGTGGCACGAAACGGTCGCGAACGGGCGGCAGCCCTCTGGACCCTGGGTTTTGATACCAGGGACCACGACGACACTGACCGATGGCTCGACCATTCGACACAGACCGCGGTGCCGGCGGTGACGCGTCGTGACGTACGTACGGGAGGGGAACGTCCTCGACGGAACCGCGGTCAGCGACCGCCTGCGGGCGGCGATCGGCGACGCGATCGAGACGCTCGAAGCGTCGGGCGTGACGCCCGGCCTCGCCACCGTCCTGATGAGCACCGACCCGGCCAGCGAGACCTACGTCTCGATGAAACAGGCTGCCTGCGAGGACCTCGGCATCGCGAGCGTCCACCGCGAACTGAGCGCCGAGGCCCCCGCGGACGACCTGTTCGAGACGATAGACGACCTCAACGACGACCCGGCCGTCGACGGCATCCTCGTCCAGATGCCCGTCCCCGACCACGTCGACCAGCGCCGGGTCCTCCGCAGCATCGACCCGGCGAAGGACGTCGACGGCTTCCACCCCGAGAACGTCGGGCGCCTGGTCGCAGGCGACCCGCGATTCACGCCCTGTACCCCCCACGGGATCCAGTTCCTGCTGGACGCCGCCGGCGTGGACCCGGAGGGCAAAGACGTCGTGATCGTCGGCCGCTCGGACATCGTCGGCAAACCGATGGCGAACCTCCTGATCCAGAAAGCGCCCGGCGGCAACGCGACGACGACGGTCTGTCACTCGCGCACGACGGACCTGGCCGCGAAGACCCGGGAGGCCGACATCGTGGTCGCCGCCGCTGGCGTCCCGGAACTGGTCGACGGGTCGATGGTCCGCGAGGGCGCCGCCGTGATCGACGTCGGCGTCAACCGCGTGGACGCCGACAGCGAGACGGGGTACGAACTGGTCGGCGACGTCGACTTCGAGAGCGCGCGGGAACGAGCGGGCGTCATCACCCCCGTCCCCGGCGGCGTCGGCCCGATGACCATCACGATGCTCCTCTACAACACCGTCAAAGCCGCCAGCGAACAGACCGGCGTCCCCGTCGACCTGCCCCGCTCCGTGCCTGGCGACACAGACTCGTAGTCGGCCGTCGCGCGCAGCGGTCGGTGACCTGGCACTCTCCCCAGGGTCGTCCGCCACCGGAACTGACCGAGAAATGATACCCACCTTATGATTCCTGTTTCGGACCTGTTTGTGGTCAGATTCGGCCGAAACGGGGCAGAAACACGGGCAGTGAACACGATTGGGGGTGTGGTTCGATTCGGGTACCCCCGAGAGTTATCAGTCCACTTTGACACCTAGTCACAGAGCGTCGCGGCGCCGGACCGTCCGGCGTCGGCGACGGGTGACAGACCATGGCACAGGACAGCGCGGAACGCGTCACGTTCGCCGACATCGAGGCGTCGCGGGAGCGACTCGACGACCCGTCGGTGGTCAAGGAGACGCCAGTCGAGCGCAGCACCTCGCTCGAAGCCGCGACTGGTGCGCGGGAGGTGTCGCTGAAACTCGAACACCTCCAGTGGACGGGGTCGTTCAAGACCCGGGGCGCGTACAACACGATCCGGCGACTGCTCGAAACGGACGACGTCTCGCGGGTCGTCGCGGCCAGCGCGGGCAATCACGCACAGGGCGTCGCGCTGGCAGCGACGACACTCGGGGTCGACGCGACGATCGTCATGCCGAAGGCGGCACCCCAGACGAAAGTCGAGGCGACCCGGGGCTACGGCGCGACGGTCGAACTCGTCGGGAAGGACTTCCGGGCGGCGATGTCCCACGCACGGGACCTGGTCGAGGAGACCGACGCGGCGTTCGTCCACGCGTACGACGACCCCGACATCGTCGCCGGACAGGGCACGCTGGGCGTCGAGATGTACGAGGACCGCCCGACGGTCGAGACGGTCGTCGTTCCCATCGGCGGCGGCGGGTTGATAAGCGGGATCGCGCTCGCGTTCGCAGAACTGTCCCCGGAGACGCGGATCGTCGGCGTGCAGGCCGCGGGCGCGGCGACGGTCCCTGACAGCCTCGACAAGGGCGTCCCGCAGACGCTGGAGGACGTCGACACCATCGCCGACGGTATCGCGACGGGGGGCGTCTCCGAGTTGACGCTCGGGATCATCGAGCGCCACGTCGACGAGGTGGTCACGGTGACGAACGGCGAGATCGCCGACGCCGTCCTGTTGCTCATGGAGCGCGCGAAACAGGTCGTCGAGGGGGCGGGCGCGGCCTCCGTGGCGGCGATCCGGGGCGACCAGCTGGACGTCACGGACGAACACGTGATGGCGCTGCTCTGCGGGGGGAACCTCGACATGACGATGCTACGAACAGTGTTGATCCACGCGCTGACCCGTCGGCAGCAGATACTGCGTCTCCGGGTGCGGATCGACGACCGACCGGGGAAGATGGCCGAGATCTCGGGGATCATCTCCGAGTACGACGCGAACATCCAGACGGTGCGCCACGACCGGGCGCTGGAGGACCTCGACGTGGGGGAGGCGTATCTCATCTTCCAGGTCGAGACCAGCGGGTCGAAACACGCCCGCCACATCGTCGACGCCATCGCCGACCACGGCTACAGAGTGGACGTGGTCAACCACCCCGGCGTCGAAGCCACGGGCCCCGACGCCGACCGGTCGAACTGACCGTGACTCATAACGACGGACGCCGTCACGTCACCTCTTAAACACCTACATAATTCCAGATGAACGTTTATGCAGAATCCTCGGGTTGAGTGTGGTGAGGGATTGTCTCGTGCTAACTGGTGGCATGGACGATGCCGTCGGAGTCGTCGACTGGTCGGGGTGGAGCGGTACGAACGACCGTGCGAACAGAGACGACGCGGACCATCGCGAGGCGACGGCGACCGACTCGGAGTCGCCGACCGGCGCGAGGTCCCGACTGACACGGAGACGCCGATGCACACGACACGCGCGACACTGACCGAACGGGAGGTACAGTATGGCTGACGGAGAGGAGACCACGGGCGAGATGTCGGACGGACTGCAGGTGGAGCTGTTCCATCCGGAGTCAGACCGCGAACCCGGGGACACCAACATCCAGCGGTGGGGGTTCGACATCCACCCGGTAGTGTTCCCGATCGCGCTGGTCATCATCGCCCTGTTCATCGCGTTGACCGTCTTCTACCGGACGCTGTCACAGGCGCTCGACTGGACGATGGTGACCACGCAGTCCGCCGCACAGGAGAACGGCTGGGAGGTGCTCAGCCAGACAGACAGCGGCGTCGTGGTGTATCAGACGGCAAACGACGCCTACACGGTGATTTTCGACTGGATCGGCGCGAACTTCGGCTGGTTCTACTTGCTGTCGGTGAACGTCTTCATCGTCGTGTTGCTGTATTTCGCGCTGAGCAAGTACGGCAACATCAGGATCGGCGGCGTCGAGGCCGAGAAGGAGTTCAGCGACTTCGCGTGGATGGCGATGCTGTTCAGCGCCGGCATGGGGATCGGCCTCATGTTCTTCAGCGTGCTCGAACCGGTCTTCTACTACACCAGCACCCCCGGGTTCTGGGGTGTCGAGTCGGGGACCGGTGCGGCCGCCGGGGCCGCGATGGCACAGACGTTCTTCCACTGGGGCTTCCACCCGTGGGCCATCTACGGCCTCGTCGGCCTCGGACTGGCCTTCTTCTCGTTCAACAGAGGCCTGCCGCTCACCTTTCGGTCGATCTTCTGGCCGCTGCTGGGCGAGCGGATCTACGGCTGGCCGGG